>WBZS01000009.1_pt1 | contig 792617 bp, 735 predicted proteins | sample 5204201 | NCBI WGS metagenome assembly WBZS01 (sample SAMN12344357, study PRJNA552823) | activated sludge metagenome | biome: Activated sludge suspended growth; feature: Nitrification reactor; material: Wastewater; isolation source: activated sludge from nitrification reactor of wastewater... | reverse complement strand
CCGCCTGCTCAACGGTGTCGGGCCGGTGGTAGGCGAACGGCGCGGGCTTCATGAGGCGCCGCTGGTACCGGTGATGCTAAGCACACGCTCAGCATAGTCATATCGGCCGTTCGGCCCGCATCGAGCCGGGACAGCGGGGCCGACGGGGTTGCCGATCGGGCTGTGACGGTCCCCACTGCGCGGGAGTGCGCCAGAAATGCACCGCATACTGGCGTTCATGCATCCAACGCCGACTGCCCCGGCGGCCGGCGCGGGCAACAACCGCCACGGCCGCCACCGGGCGGCCCGTCGCACCGGGCGCATCGTCGGGCGCGCGGCGATCGCGCTCGTCTCGGTGTTCGTCGTGTTGGCCACCGGCCTGGCGTACTGGGAGGCGCACGGACTGCTCGGCGGGATCACCATCTCCCGGGCCCTCGGCGACGGGGACCGCTCCAGCGGCGGGGCGATGAACATCCTGCTGATCGGCCTGGACTCCCGCAAGGACCAGCAGGGCAACGAGTTGCCCGAGGAGTTGCTCGACAAGCTGCACGCGGGTGACTCCGAAGCCGGCGGGTACAACACCAACACCCTGATCCTGATCCACATCGGCGCCGACAACCGGGTGGTGGCCTTCTCCATACCCCGCGACGACTGGGTCGCGGTCAGCGGCATCACCGGCTACGACCACATCAAGATCAAGGAGGCCTACGGCCTGACCAAGGCCGAGACCGAGCAGAAGCTCACCGACGAGGGCGTCACCGACCGCGCCGAGTTGGAAAGCGCCGGACGCGAGGCCGGCCGCAAGGCCACCCTGCGGGCCGTGCGGAACCTGACCGGGCAACCCATCGACTACTTCGCGGAGGTGAACCTCGCGGGGTTCTACGACCTCGCCGAGAGCCTCGGCGGCGTCGAGGTGTGTCTGAACCACGCCGTGCACGACGACCTCTCCGGCGCCAACTTCCCCGCCGGGCGTCAGGTGCTCGACGCCGCGCAGGCGCTGGCCTTCGTGCGACAGCGCCATGGCCTGGAGAACGGGGACCTCGACCGCACCCACCGCCAGCAGGCCTTCCTACTGTCCGTCATGCACCAATTGCAGAGTTCCGGGTCGTTCACCGATCTGGACAGGTTCAAGGGCCTGATGGCGGTCGCCCGCAAGGACATCGTGCTGTCGGAGGGCTGGGGCGAAGACCAGTTCCGCCGGATGGCGGCGCTGGCGGGGGGCGACGTCGAGTTCCGCACCCTGCCCGTGGTGCGCTACGAGAACATCGACGGTCAGGACGTCAACATCGTCGATCCGGCGAAGATCCGAGCCGAGATCGCCAACGCGATAGGTGGCGACACGGCGATGGTCACCACCACCGCGGTGCCCCGACCGCTCACACCGCCGAATCCACAGACGACGGTCGAGATGGTCAACGCCAGCAGCACCTCCGGGTTGGCCGCCCAGGCCGCCGCGCGGCTCGGCGAGCACGGTTACACGATCGAGCAGGTTCGCGACCGCGAGTGGCTGGAGCCGATCGACACCGTCGTCTCCTACGGGCCGGGCGCCCAGACCGACGCCGAGTCCGTGGCGGCGCTGCTGGGCATCGACAACGCGCCCCAGGCCAGCATCGCGTTGCCCGCCGACAAGATCCGCGTCATCCTCGGCGAGGGATACGACGTGCCGCCGGCCGACCTCGAAGCCGATGCCGAGACAAGCGTCGAGCCGACCACCTCGGAGGGCTGGTACGGCATGACCACCTCGGCGACCCCCGACCAGGGCCGGCCCATGGACGGCGGCGGAATCCCCTGCGTGAACTGATCCGTCAGACCACGCCGCGCAGCGCGTCGGCGCCGAGGGCGGGTTCGAGCATCGCCGAGTAGTCCGGACCGCGACGCAGGTTCTGACCGCCGTCGACACCGATGATCTGACCGGTGACCCACTGGGCGGCGTCACTGAGCAGGAACATCGCCATGTTGGCGACGTCCTCGACCTCGCCGGGCCGGGGCAGCGGCGTGCACTCCCGGTAGTCCCCGCTCAATTCGGGCGAGTCGAGCACCAGTTGCACGAGTTCGGTCCGGATCAGTCCGGGCCGGATCCCGTTGACCCGCACCCATGAGGCGCCGAGCTCATCGGCGGCCAGCATGATCAGGTGGTCGAGAGCCGACTTCGTTACGCCGTAGGGCCCGAACCACCGGTGGGTGTTGCTGGCGGCGATCGATGAGATGCCGACGAAGGAGCCCCCGCCGCCGCGCACCATCTCGCGCGCCGAATGCTTGAGCACGTACATCGAGCCGTTCACGTTGAGGTCGACGGTGGCGCGCCACCCCTCGGAGTCGATCTGGGTGATCGGGCCGATCGTCTGTGAGCCGCCGGCACAGTGCACGACCCCATGTAGGCGTCCGTTCCAGGCGGTGACGGCCTCGACCGCGCGGGCGATCTCGTCCTCGTGGGTGACGTCCGCCGGCTCGTAGATCACGGTGCCGTCCGCGGCCTGGGCGTTGATCTCGTCGGCCGTCGCCGCCAGCCGGTCGGCGTTGCGGCCGAGGATCATCACGTTTGCCCCGGCCTGGGCGAGACCCGCCGCGACCCCCTTGCCGATACCGCTGCCACCCCCGGTGACCAGGTAAGTCCGATCCGAGAACGAGAGCTGCACGCCGTACTCCTCACACAAAACTGAAACAGGTTCTACGTATCGAACCATGGCGGCATGGCGCCGCAAAGCGCTTCGTGCTTCTCCTCGATGAGCCGGGCGACCAGTCCGCCGCTGGGCAAGATGCCAATTCGCGGCGGCCGACGCCGCATCCGGAACACCAGACCGGCGAAGTCCGGTGCCGCGGCGGCGCCCAGCCACTCCCGAACCCGACGAACCCGCTGATCGCCACGGCGAATGTCGAGGTCAGGACGATCTTTGTAACATCTGCGCGGCGGCGAGCGCTTACATAAACTGCGTGCATACAACAACACAGCAAACTGACAGGAAATGAGCATGGCGACAATCAGTAATCCGGTGCGGCGGCTGGCCGTTGCCGGTGGATTCGCACTGGCGATCGCGGCCGCGCCGGCATTGGCCGTATTAGCCACGCCGTCGACCGGATCGGTCCCCGCCGTAGCCGCGTGCCCGCCGGGTGAGCACCTCGACGTCGCGACCGATACCTGCGTACCGGGCGCCGACACCGGAATCGGCACGGAGAGTCCGAATGCCGGGCACAACCTGCCCGAGGTCGCGGGCATCCCATGCACGGGCGCCAACACGGGCCAGTGCATCGGCCTGCAGGAATCTCAGCCGGTTCCGGTCGTGGAGCCGCGCACGAGCATCTCGTCGAGCCCGTAGTGCGAAGCCGATTCCCGGGAGCATCGACGACATCGATGGGCGCCGGCCGCGCGGTCACAGCCATGACCGCCGGCCTGTTCGCCACGTTGGCGTTGGTGTGCGCTTCGCCGGCGTATGCCGAGGGCGTCCCGAACCCCGAACCGGTGCCCGCGGTGCCGGACCCGTCGGCCAGCGTGCAGGAAGGGCAGGGCGAGTGCCAGGCCGGAGAGACCCGGGACGCCGCGAACGGCAACTGCGTGCCGGCCATGACCCCGGTCGGCTCGGAAGGCGCCGACGTTCCGGCCGCGCCGGCCCCGACCAGGGGAACCGGTGACGTCACCTCCACCACGGAGAGTGGGATCGGAACCGAACTGGTGCCCAACATCAACGGCGACCCCTGCACCGGTTACTGGGAGTCGACGGCCTGCCTGGTCCCGGGTGCGCCGGCGGTTCGGCCGGAGTCGACCCTGTCGAGCAGCCCCTAACCGCCGGTCGGCACCCAGGGGATCCCGTTTCGCCTAGAGTTGACCCATGCCTGCAAAATCTGAAGCCGCGGACATCGACGAAGTGGAGCCCCTGGCCGACAGCACCGCGCGTCAAGCCAGGCGCGTCGTCGCCGCATACGCCACCGACGCGGACGAGTGCCGTGTGTTCCTCTCGATGCTCGGTATTGGGCCCTCAAAGCTCGAGGCGTAAATGACATCCGGAGACGGGGGGACCGTCGCCTCCGGAAATTCTGACTTCGTGGTGGTCGCCAATCGCCTGCCCATCGACATGGAGCGATCGGCCGACGGGACCATCACCTGGAAACGCGCCCCGGGCGGTCTGGTGACGGCGCTCGAGCCGTTGCTGCGGCGTCAGCGGGGAGCCTGGATCGGCTGGCCAGGTGTCGTCGACGGGGACGAGGAGCCCATCGTCGAAGACGGCCTGCGGCTCTACCCGGTGCGCCTGAGCGCCGAGGACGTCGCCGACTATTACGAGGGGTTCTCCAACGCCACACTCTGGCCGCTCTATCACGATGTGATCGTCAAGCCGATCTACCACCGCGAGTGGTGGGATCGCTATGTCGACGTCAACCGGCGCTTCGCCGAAGCCACGTCCCGTGCGGCCGCCAAGGGTGCCACCGTGTGGGTCCAGGACTACCAGCTGCAGCTGGTACCGAAGATGCTGCGGATGTTGCGGCCCGACCTCACTATCGGCTTCTTTCTGCACATCCCGTTCCCACCGGTCGAGCTGTTCATGCAGATGCCGTGGCGCACCGAGATCATCGAGGGCCTGCTGGGCGCCGACCTGGTCGGGTTCCACCTTCCGGGCGGGGCGCAGAACTTCCTGTTCCTGTCGCGACGGTTGGTGGGCGCCAACACCTCTCGGGCCTCCGTCGGTGTGCGCTCGCGGTTCGGCGAGGTACAGGTGGGGTTCCGCCGGGTGAAGGTCGGCGCGTTCCCCATCTCGATCGACTCCGCCGAACTCGACGGCAAGGCGCGTAACCGCGATATCCGCCGCCGGGCCCGCGAGATTCGCGCGGAACTGGGCGATCCGCGCAAGATCCTGCTGGGCGTCGACCGATTGGACTACACCAAGGGCATCGACGTTCGGCTGAAGGCGTTTTCGGAGTTGCTCGCCGAGGGGCGGGTGAAGCGCGACGACACCGTGCTGGTGCAGTTGGCGACACCGAGCCGGGAACGGGTGGACAGCTATCGCATCCTGCGCAACGACATCGAGCAACAGGTCGGCCACATCAATGGCGAGTTCGGGGAGGTGGGCCATCCCGTCGTGCATTACCTGCATCGACCGGTCCCGCGCGACGAGCTGATCGCGTTCTTCGTCGCCAGCGACGTGATGCTGGTGACGCCCTTGCGCGACGGGATGAACCTGGTGGCCAAGGAATACGTCGCCTGCCGCAGCGACCTCGGCGGCGCGCTGGTGCTCAGCGAGTTCACCGGCGCCGCAGCCGAATTGCGCCAGGCCTACCTGACCAATCCGCATGACCTGGAGGGCGTCAAGGACGCTATCGAGGCGGCGCTGAACCAGACTCCCGATGAAGGCCGGCGGCGGATGCGGGCCCTGCGCCGGCAGGTGCTGGCCCACGATGTCGACCGGTGGGCCCGCTCGTTCCTGGACGCCCTGGCCGACACCAAGACGGACAACGGTTGATTCGGGCTCAGTCGCCCATCAGCCCCATCACGCCGAACGTCCGCTCCGGATCCCGCTCCGCAAAGTATTCCGCCATTGACGACGCCAGCCCGGACGGGTCCCAGGCGTTTCCCTCGGCATGGAACCGGTGCTCGGCGGTAGGCGCCGCCACCAACGTCACCGTGGGCCCGTAGACGATGAACACCTGCCCGTTGACCTTGTCGGAGGCCGGTGCGGCCAGGAACCGCACCAGCGTCACCACGTGCTCCGGCGAAAGCGGGTCGATCTCCCCTTCCGGGGGGGCCTCGCCGAAGACGTCGGCGGTCATCGCGGTGCGCGCCCGCGGGCAGATGGCGTTCGCGCGGACCCCGTACCGTCCCAGCGCGCGCGACGCGGTCAGGGTCAGCGCGGTGATGCCGGCCTTGGCGGCGCCGTAGTTGGCCTGGCCGACCGGACCGGACAGACCGGCCTCGGAGGAGGTGTTGATGATGCGGCCGTACACCGATCCGCCGCTCTCCTTGGCCTGGTTGCGCCAGTAGGTGGCGGCGTTGCGGGTCAGCAGGAAATGCCCGCGCAGGTGAACGGCGATGACGAGGTCGAAGTCCTCGTCGGTCATGTTGAACAGCATCCGGTCGCGGGTGATGCCGGCGTTGTTGACCACGATGTTCAGACCGCCCAGACCGTCGGCGCAGGCCACCAGCTCGTCGGCGGTCGAGCGCTGGCTGATGTCGCCCGCGACGGCGACCCCTTTGGACCCGGCCGCGCTGATCTCGTCGAGCACATCGGAGGCGTCGAGCGCCTGGGGCATGTCGTTGACGACGACGGTCGCGCCGGCCCGGGCCAGCCCGATCGCCTCGGCGCGCCCCAGTCCGGCGGCGGCGCCGGTGACCACCGCGACGCGTCCGGAGAGATCGATGGGGTCGTCAGACACGTCGTGTGCAGTCAACTTATGAATACCTCTAGTCCTTGCGGGTCAGGGCGGCGCGCGGGCATTCGGCGATGGCCTGCTCGGCCAGCGCCTCCTGGTCGGCGGGGATCGGATCCTTCGTCACCATGACGTAGTCCTGATCGTCGAGTTCGAACAGGTCCGGCGCGACTCCCACACAGACAGCGTTACCTTCACAGCGGTCACGGTCTACTACGACGCGCATGGCTTTCCTCCTCGCCCGACTTGCCCGACCAACCGGGACGTCCCGGATATTCGCAGCACCACGATACGACCTGAACAGTCCATTACCGGCCGAATCGGGCGCTGGACCCCAAGACTAGAACGTGTTACAACCAGGGGTGTCGGCGGGTGCCGATTGGAACCAGTACCGAGCGCGAGGACCAGGCAATGCGGATCAGTTACACCCCGGAACAAGAGGAGCTGCGCCGCGAGCTCCGGTCGTATTTCGGCAAGCTGATGACCCCCGAGCGCCAGGAAGCGCTCAGTTCCACCTCGGGCGGTGAGATCGGCACCGGCAACGTCTATCGCGACACCGTTTCGCAGATGGGCAAGGACGGCTGGCTCACCCTGAACTGGCCCGAGGAGTACGGCGGCCAGAACCGCGACCCGATGGACTCACTGATCTTCACCGACGAAGCGGCCATCGCGGGCGCGCCGGTGCCGTTCCTGACCATCAACAGCGTCGCCCCCACGATCATGGCGTTCGGCACCGAGGAGCAGAAGAAGTTCTATCTGCCCAAGATCGCCTCCGGTGATCTGCACTTCTCGATCGGCTACTCCGAGCCCGGCGCCGGCACCGACCTCGCGGCGCTGCGCACGACCGCGGTACGGGACGGCGACGACTACGTGATCAACGGTCAGAAGATGTGGACCAGCCTGATCCAGTACGCGGATTACATCTGGCTGGCTGTCCGCACCAACCCCGAAGCCAAGAAGCACCGCGGAATCTCGGTACTGATCGTGCCGACCGCCGCCGACGGGTTCTCCTGGACGCCGGTGCACACGATGGCCGGTGTCAGCACCAGTGCCACCTACTACCAGGATGTGCGCGTGCCGGTGAGCAATCGGGTCGGCGAGGAGGACGGCGGCTGGAAGCTGGTCACCAACCAGCTCAATCACGAACGCGTCGCGTTGGTCTCGGCCCAGCCGATCTTCCTGGCGCTCAACCAGGTTCGGGAGTGGGCGCAGAACACGAAAGACGCCCACGGCAATCGGCTCGTCGACTCCGAGTGGGTGCAGCTCAACCTCGCCCGGGTGCACGCCAAGGCCGAATACCTCAAGCTCATCAACTGGGAGCTCGCCTCCGCGCACAGCGGAACGCTCTCACCGGCCGACGCCTCCGCGGCCAAGGTTTTCGGCACCGAACTGGCCACCGAGGCCTACCGGCTGCTGATGGAGATCCTCGGGCCGTCGGCCACGCTGCGCCAGGACTCCCCCGGTGCCCTGCTACGCGGTCGCGTCGAGCGGATGCACCGCGCAGCCCTGGTCCTGACGTTCGGTGGCGGCACCAACGAGATCCAGCGCGACATCATCGGCATGGTGGCCCTCGGGCTGCCCCGGGTGAACCGCTGACGACGGGAAGGCATTGACATGGATTTCACCAGAACAGAAGCAGCCCAGGATCTTTCCGGCCTCGTCGGCACGATCGTCGATGCGGTGTGCACACCGCAGCATCAGCGCGAGCTCGACGGCCTCGAGCAACGGTTCGACACCGCGTTGTGGGGCAAGCTCATCGACGCGGACATCCTCTCCACCGCAGCCCCGGAGTCGGTGGGCGGCGGCGGATTCGGTGTGCTCGAGCAGACCGCGATTCTGGCAGCGCTCGGCCGAGGACTGGCCGCCGTGCCCTACCTGGAGTCGGTGATCCTCGCTGCGGGGGCCCTGGCCAGGTTCGGCACGCCGGAGCTGCGCGAGCAGTGGGCGGGCCCCGCGGTGGCCGGCGAGAAGATCCTGACGGTGGCGCTCGACGGCGAGTTTGGCCAGGGCCCGGTGCAGGCGACCGCCGCCGGGGCCGGATTCCGGCTGACGGGAAACCGCACGCAGGTGCCGTTCGGGCCGGTCGCCGACGCGTTCCTGGTTCCAGCCGAAACCGATTCGGGGACGAAGGTCTTCCTCGTAGCGGCCGGTGATCCCGGCGTATCGGTGACCCCGTTGCTGACCACCGGCAAGAACAGTTCCGGCGAGCTCGACCTCTCCGGTGTCGAGGTCGGAACCGACCGCATCGTCGGCGACACCGATGTGCTGGCGTGGCTGACCACCCACAAGACGTTGGGACTGACCGCCTTCCAGCTCGGCGTGCTCGAGCGCGCGCTCGAGTTGACGGCCGAGTACGCCCGCACCCGCGAGCAGTTCGACCGGCCGATCGGTAGCTTCCAGGCCGTCTCGGCGCGGCTGGCCGACGACTACATCGACATCAAGGGTCTGGGACTGGCGCTGGTACAGGCATCCTGGCGGCTTTCGGAGGACCTGCCCGCCGATCTCGAGGTGGCGACCGCCGCGTTCTGGGCGGCCGAGGCCGGCCACCGCGTCGCCCACACCACCGTGCACGTTCACGGCGGAGTCGGGATCGACGTCGACCACCAGGTGCACCGCTACTTCCTGGCGGCCAAGCAGACCGAGTTCGCGCTCGGCGGTGCCACCACACAACTGCGGCACATCGGCCGCGAGCTGGCCGACACCCCGGCTTGACCGCACCGTTGAACGGCGCGCCGACCGTCCCCGGCCTGGTGGCGCGGTTGGTTGACGTCGACGACCGCGGCATCCACGCCGACGACGGATCGTATGTGACCTGGCGCCAACATGTGCAGTCCGGCGCCGATCTGGCCGCGGCTTTACGGGCGCGCCTGGACCCGGACAGGCCGCCGCACGTCGGCGTGCTACTGGGCAACACGCCGTTCTTCTCCGCGGTCCTGGTCGCCGCGGCGCAAGCCGGGCTGGTCGTTGTCGGCCTGAACCCGACCCGCCGGGGTGCGGCGCTGCGCCGCGACATCGAGCACGCCGACTGCCAGTTGGTGCTCGCCGACGACCTGGCGAACGGCTATGGCGACGGCTTCGTCCCGGCGGGGATGGCCGTCGTCGATGTGACCTCGGCAGCGTGGGCCGACGAGTTGGCCACCTTCCGGGGTTCTCCGATCGCGTTCGTCGACAGCGCTTTCGACGACCTGTTCATGCTGATCTTCACCTCCGGCACCAGTGGTGAGCCCAAGGCCGTGCGGTGCACGCACGAGAAGGTGGCAGGTCCCGGCGTCATGCTCGCCGAACGGTTCGGACTGGGCCCCGCCGACACCTGCTATCTGTCCATGCCGTTGTTCCACTCCAACGCGATCATGGCCGGCTGGGCGCCCGCGGTGGCGGCAGGCGCGTCGATTGCGTTGCGGCGCAGGTTCTCCGCGTCCCAGTTCTTTCCGGACGTGCGCAAGTTCAATGCCACCTACGCCAACTACGTCGGCAAGCCGATGTCCTACATCCTGGCCACCCCACCGCGGCCCGACGATGCCGACAACCCGTTGCGGATCGTCTACGGCAATGAAGGCGCACCGCGTGACCTGACGCGGTTCGCGACCCGGTTCGGCGTCACCGTCGTCGACGGGTTCGGGTCCACCGAGGGCGGCGTCAACATCGCCCGTACGCCCGACACCCCGGAGGGCGCGCTCGGACCGCTGCCCGACGGGCTCGACATCCTCGACGTCGACACCGGTCTGCCGTGCCCGCCCGGCGTCATCGGCGAACTGGTGAACGTCGAAGGACCCGGCAACTTCCGCGGCTACTACAAAGACCCCGAGGCCGAGGCGGAGCGGATGGCCGGCGGCGCCTACCACAGCGGCGACCTCGCCTACCGTGATGAGGCCGGCTACGTGCACTTCGCCGGTCGCCTCGGTGACTGGATGCGCGTCGACGGTGAGAACCTCGGGACCGCCCCGATCGAGCGGGTGCTGATGCGCTATCCGGATGTCACCGAAGCGGCGGTGTACGCGATCCCCGATGAGTCGGTGGGTGACCGGGTGATGGCCGCGCTGGTCACGCCCGAGGGGACCGACTTCGACCCGGTGGAGTTCCGGGACTTCCTCGCCGCCCAGGTCGACCTCGGCCCCAAGCAGTGGCCGGCATTCGTCCGGGTCGCCAGCGCGCTGCCCCGCACCGAAACCTTCAAGATCATCAAGCGGCGGCTGTCCGCGGAGGCGCTCGACTGCGACGATCCGGTGTTCGAGATACCGCGCTGACGCGTCCGGTCAGCCGGCGACGGTCGGGAACACCCGGGCGGCGTTGCCGTGCAGGTAGTTCGCCCGGGCCTCGTCGGAGAGCCCGAGTTCGTCCAGGCCCTCGAGCGCGCGGGCGTGCCCGATCATCGGATAGTTCGTGCCGAACAGCACCTTTCGGGAACCGGTGCCGGTCTTCATGAAGTTCACCAGTTCCGCGGGGAGGCGTCGGGTGGTGTAGGCCGAGGTGTCGATGTAGACGTTCTCGTGTTTGCGCGCGACGGCCACCATCTCCTCGGTCCACGGGTAGCCGACGTGGCCGCACACGATCACGAGTTCGGGGAAGTCCAACGCGACCTCGTCGATGTAGGGAATCGGCCTACCCGTCTCCGAGGGCCGCAGCGGCCCGGTGTGGCCGACCTGGGTGCAGAACGGAACCCCGAGTTCGACGCACTCGGCGAAGAGCGGATAGTAGCGCCGGTCGGTGGGCGGCAGGCCCCAGAGCCAGGGCACCACCCGCAGGCCGACGAAGCCGTCGTCGCGCACCCGCCGCCGCAGTTCCCGCACCGCCGCCATCGGCCGGTCGAGGTCGACGGTGGCCACACCGGCGAACCGGGTCGGGTGTTGCCGCACCCATCCGGCGACTTCGTCGTTGGACACCAGATCCAGGCCGTTGGGTCCGCGCCAGGCGCTGAGCAGCCCGATGTCCACGCCGGCGGCGTCCATCGACTCCACGGTCACCGCGATCGGGATGTCCTGCTCGGGTATCGCGCCGCCGGTCCAGCGGCGCAGCGAGGCCAACATATCGCTGGCCATGAACCTCTGGGTGGGGTGCTGCATCCACACGTCGATGGTCATGACCCGACTGTAGATGTGCCCGGTCAGCTGCCGCGGATGTCGTCCAGCCGGCGCGACGCCGCCTCGAAGCCGGACACCAGCTCGGCGATGATGTCGGCCACCGGCCGGATCTCGTTCATCCGGCCGACGATCTGACCGACCGGCATGGCCACGGTGCCGGGGTCGGCTGAGCCGCTCATCCGCTGGTGGGCCTCGGCCACCAGAACGTTCTGCAGCGGCATCGGCAACGGTTCGGGTGCACCCTCCGCATCCCAGGCATCGGTCCACCGGCTCTTCAGCAGCCGCGCCGGCTTGCCGGAGTAGATGCGGCGGCGCACGGTGTCGCTGGACGTCGCCGCGAGCAGACCCTCCTGGATGACGGACGGGCCACCGTCCGGGCGCGCCCCGAGGTCGTACTCGGCGGAGGTGAGCCACGCCGAGCCCATCCACACTCCCGCGGCGCCCAGGGCCAGCGCCGCGGCGACCTGCCGGCCGTCGCCGATCCCGCCGGCGGCGAGCACCGGGGCGCCCCCGAGCGAGTCCACGATCTCCGGCCACAGCACCACCGAGCCGATCTCACCGGTGTGCCCGCCGGCCTCGTGGCCCTGTGCGATGACGATGTCCACACCGTTGTCGACGTGACGGCGGGCGTGCTTGGCCGAACCGGCCAGCGCGGCCACCGCGACTCCGGCCGCACGGGACTGGTCGATGACGTCCTTCGGCGGCGAGCCGAGGGCGTTGGCGATCAGCTTGATCGGGTGCTTGAGCGCAACCTCGACGTGCGAGCGGGCCACCGAGTGCAGCCACCCGAGCGTGCCTTCACTGCGCACGAGGTCGTCGGGCAGGGGCGGCACCCCGAGATCGGCGAGAGTCCTGGCGACGAAATCCCAGTGCGCCTGCGGGATCAGCGCGTCGATGTCGATCTTCGTTCCCTCGGTGGGGATCTTGGCCGGCATCACCACGTCGACGCCATACGGTTTGCCGTCGGTGTTCTCGTCCATCCACCGCAGCGTGGTCTCGAGTTCCTCGGGGTCGTTGAACCGCACGCAGCCCAGCACGCCCATGCCGCCGGCCCGGCTCACCGCCGCGGCAGCCTTCTCCGAGGGCGTGAAGGCGAAGATCGGGTACTGGATGCCGAACCGGTCACACAGTTCGGTGTGCATCAACTGGTGGCCCCCGCATGCTTGGCGTGCACGTCGTCGGCGGGCCGTTGCTCGGTCTGTTCCTTGGCCCATTTGTAGTCGGGTTTGCCGGCCGGTGAACGCTTGACCTCGTCGACCAGCCACAGGCTGCGGGGTACCTTGTAGCCCGCAATCTCCTTGCGCACGAAGGCATCGAGGTCGGCCAACGTGGGGCGGGTGCCCTTGCGCGGGGCGACGACGGCGGCGACATGGTTGCCGAACCGGGCGTCGGGCACGCCGACCACCAGGGCGTCGAACACGTCCGGGTGGCCCTTGAGCGCAGCCTCCACCTCCTCCGGGTAGACCTTCTCCCCGCCGGTGTTGATCGATACCGATCCGCGGCCCAGCATCGTGACCGTGCCGTCCTCCTCGACCGTGGCGTAGTCGCCCGGGATGGCATAGCGCACACCGTTGATGGTTCGGAAGGTCTCCGCGGTCTTCTTCTCGTCCTTGTAGTAGCCGACCGGGACGTGGCCGCGCTTGGCGATGATCCCGCGCACACCCGAGCCGGGCTTGACCTCATTGCCCTCGTCGTCGAGCACGACGGTGTTCTTGTCGATGGTCACCCGCGGCCCGCCGGCCTGCGAGGCGCCCTTCGCGACGATGCTGGTGCCGCCGAACCCGGTCTCCGACGAACCGATCGAGTCGGTGATGACCCGGTTGGGCAGCAACTCCAGGAAGCGTTCCTTGAGGCTCGGTGAGAACAGCGCCGCGGTGCTGGCGAGCAGGAACAGCGAGGACAGGTCCCGGTCTTCGATGCTGCGCTCGAGGACGTCCAGCAGCGGGCGGCCCATCGCGTCGCCGGTGAAGAACAACAGGTTCGCCTTGTGCTTCTCAACGGTGTCCCATACGTCTTCTGCGTCGAACTCCGGCGCCAGAATCACTGTCGCGCCGGTGAACAACGCCGCCCAGGTCGCCGACTGGGTGGCACCGTGGATCATCGGCGGGATCGGGAAGCGAACCATCGGGGGCCCGGCGACGGCGAGATTGGCATGCTCGTACTCGTCCTGCACCTCTTCGCCGGTGGCAAAGTCGGTGCCCCCCAACAGGACCCGATAGATGTCCTCGTGCCGCCACATCACGCCCTTGGGGAATCCGGTGGTGCCGCCGGTGTAGAGCAGGTAGATGGCGTCTGCGCTGCGCTCGCCGAAGTCGCGCTCGGGTGAACCCTGCGCGATCGCGTCATAGAACTCGACGCCGCCGTAGCGCTTGTAGTCGGCATCACTACCGTCCTCGACGACCAGGACGGTCTTGACGTTCGGGGTGTCGGGCAGCACGTTGGCCACTCGGTCGGAGTACTGCCGTTCGTGCACCAGGGCGACCATGTCGGAGTTCTCGAACAGGTAGCGCAGCTCGCCCTCGACGTAGCGGAAGTTGACATTGACCAGGATGGCGCCGGCCTTGACGATGCCCAGCATCGCGATGACGATCTCGATGCGGTTGCGGCAGTACAACCCGACCTTGTCGTCCTTCTTGACGCCCTGGTCGATGAGGTAGTGCGCCAGGCGGTTGGCTTTCTCCTCCAACTCCCCATAGGTGATCTGGTCGTCGCCGCAGATCAGGGCGACCCGATCGGGGACGACGTCGATGGCGTGCTCGGCTAGATCGGCTATGTTCAGGGCCACGGACCCAAATTAGAACCTGTTACAGTTCCTGACAAGTCTGTGGTTTCGACGGAGAAAGGCGGACGCCCGTGAGCGAGTCCGATAAAGGCCCCGACGCCCTCATTGAGCAGCGCGGACACACCCTCATCGTCACGCTGAACCGGCCGGAGGCGCGCAACGCGCTTTCCACCGAGATGCTCTCGATCATGGTCGAGGCGTGGGACCGCGTCGACAACGATCCCGACATCCGGGTCTGCATCCTCACCGGCGCCGGCGGTTATTTCTGTGCCGGGATGGACCTCAAGGCCGCGACCGCGAAACCGCCGGGCGACTCGTTCAAGGACGGCAGCTACGACCCGTCGCGCATCGACGGTCTACTCAAGGGGCGCCGGTTGACGAAGCCCTTGATCGCGGCTGTGGAGGGGCCGGCGATCGCCGGCGGTACGGAGATCCTGCAGGGGACCGACATCAGGGTCGCCGGCGAGAGCGCCAAGTTCGGCATCTCCGAGGCCAAGTGGAGCCTGTATCCGATGGGTGGGTCGGCGGTGCGCCTTGTGCGCCAGATTCCGTACACCATCGCCTGCGATCTGCTGCTGACCGGCCGGCACATCACCGCTCGCGAAGCACTCGAGTTCGGGTTGATCGGACACGTGGTGCCCGACGGTCAGGCGCTGGACAAGGCGTTGGAGATCGCCGAGGTGATCTCCAACAACGGTCCGCTGGCCGTGCAGGCGATCCTGCGGTCGATCCGGGAGACCGAGGGCCTGCACGAGAACGACGCGTTCAAGATCGACACCAAGATCGGCATCGAGGTGTTCCTGAGCGAGGACGCCAAGGAGGGCCCGTTGGCGTTCAAGGAGAAGCGCGCCCCGCAATTCAAGATGCGCTAGGTACCGCCTTTCGCCGAGTGTGAATCGTCGGCGACCATTGGCGTGATTTCTCGCCGCGGTTTCACATTCGCGACATTTCGGTATCGGTTGGCAGACTCCGGCCATGTCGCCAGCCATTCTCGGCGGCGAGGTCGTCGCCGCGGGACGCATAACGCGCCATGCGTTGCGCACCCGCTATACCGCGATCTATCCGAACGTCTACCTGCCGAACGATGCCGAACTCACAGCAGCGGCGCGCGCCGAAGCCGCGTGGCTGTGGTCTCGGCGGCGTGGTGTTATCGCGGGCCGATCAGCCGCGGCGCTGCACGGCTCCAAGTGGGTAGACCCCGGGGCACCCGCTGAACTCCGCTACGACAATCGGCACTCTCCGCGAGCCCTTCAGACATACGCCGACCAGATCGCGGACGACGAAAGGATGCTGATTCGAGGGATGTCGGTGACGACGCCGGCCCGTACGGCCTTGGACTTGGCCTGCCGCAACCCGCTTGACCGAGCGGTCGCCGCGATCGATGCACTCGCGAACGTGACGGAGGTGAAGATGGCCGACGTCGAGTTGCTGATACAGCGGTACACCGGACGTCGGGGCGTCAAGCGAGCGCGAGCCGCCCTGAGCCTCGTCGACCCAGGCTCGGAGTCACCGCGCGAAACATGGTTGCGGCTGCTGTTGATCCGGGCCGGTCTACCCAGGCCGATTACTCAGATCCCGGTGCTCGACGAGTTCGGCCAGATCATCGCCCGACTCGACATGGGTTGGGAGGACGTCAAGATCGCCGCCGAGTATGACGGGGACCATCATCGCATCGACCGTTGGCAGTTCAACCGCGACATCGCCCGTACCGAGACATTGACCGCGATGGGCTGGATCGTCGTGCGGGTGACATCCCTGGATACTGCGGGCGCCATCATTCACCGGGTCCAGTCGGCCTTCGCTCGCCGAGTGTGAATCGTCGGCGGGAAATCAGCCGACTCGTCGCCGAGGATTCACACTCGGCGAGCAACGAACGGACCGGCGCCGCCCTTAGACCAGGACGGGCCTGGTCGGGGTGAACACCACCGGCATGGCCTCGAGGCCGCTGACGAAGTTGGCCGGCCGCAGTGGCAGCGGCCCTTCGTCGGCCAGTCGCAGGTCCGGCAGCCGCGTGAGCAGCTTGCGCACCATGGTGCTGAGTTCGAGGCGGGCCAGCTGGTTGCCCATGCAGAAGTGGGTGCCGAAGCCGAAGGCCATGTGGCTGTTGGGGTTACGGTCGATCCGGAAGCTCTCCGGGTCGCCGAACACCGACTCGTCGAAGTTGGCAGACTCGAACATCAGCAGCATCTTCTCACCCTGGCGCAGCTGGGTGCCGTGGAATTCGACGTCGCGCATCAGGGTGCGGGCCATGTTCTTCACCGGGGAGGTCCAGCGCAGCATCTCCTCGATGGCGCCGGGCACCTTCGCGTGGTCGGCGACCAGCTGCTCCCACTGATCCCGGTGGCGCAGCAGCTGTTCCGTCCCTCCGGACAAGGTATGCCGGGTCGTCTCGTCACCGCCGATGAGGATCAGCAGGGTCTCCATCAGGATTTCCTGATCGTCCATCCGCTCGCCGTCGACCTCGGAGTTCACCAGGATCGTGAACAGGTCGTCGGCGGGCTCGGCGCGCCGCTTGGCGATCGTGTCCATCGCGTAGGCGGAGTAGCCCGCGAAGGCGTCCATGACGGCCTGCAGGGTGGCCTCGTCGGCCGCCGAGTTCAGGCCGCACACCAGGTCGTCGGACCACTTCAACAGCGTCGCGCGCTCCGAGGGCAGCACACCGAGCATGTCGCCGATGACGGCCATCGGCAGCGGGGCGGCGATGTCGCGCACAAAATCACACTCGCCTCGTTCGCACACCGCGTCGATCAGCGAATCGCACAGGGTGTCGATGCTCGACATCTTGTCCATCACCCGTTTCCGGGTGAAGCCGGCGTTGACGAGCTTGCGCCGCAACAGGTGTGCGGGATCGTCCATGTCGATCATGTACGGCATGCCCGGGTTGTCGGGCCGGATGCCGCCGGTGTTGGAGAACGTCTCCGGGTCGCGCTCCGCCTCGATGACCGCCTGATAGGTCGCGGCGGCGGCCAGGCCGTTGCGGTCGCGGAACACCGGCTCGTGGGCGCGCATCCAGCGGTAGACCTCGTGTGCGCCGCGATCGGAGTAGAAGTTGCCGTTGGTGAGGTCGATATCGGGTTTGGTGCCGGGCAGGGTCTGGGTCATGAGATCTCCTTGGCGTCGCTAAACGACATCTCGACGTTGTCTGCGGAACTCGAGAACAGCGCACGCTTGGGCAAGCCTAGCGACGCGAGTTCCTTGGCGTATGGATGGTCGCCGAGCCGAACCCGGGCACCGCCGAGGCGATACCGCACACCGCTCGGTGCCATCTCTCCCGGCGTCTCCCGCAGGATGCCGTCACCGAAGGAGTAGGTGTTGTGCACCTGCTTGCGCCCACCGAACGGAAGCCTCAGCCCGGGAGCGAAGTCCATTCCAACGGCGTGGGTGCCGTCGATCGACACGTCGAAGCTGAACCGACGGCCCTCGCGAATGTCGAAGTCGGCCATCACCTTCGGATAGCCCCAGATCGTCCGGCCGGCCTCCAGCGTGAACGCCTGGTCGACGGGCAGGTGGTGAACGAAGGCCACCGCCGACTGCAGGGCGCTGAGCCCGGTGGCGTCCGATCCCACCGGGTTGACCATCACGTTGGTCCCGTATTCGTAGTACTGGCCGAGGTCGCCGTCGAGGTAGTGCATCAACATCAGGACGACCATGGCCCGCCCGGGTCGGTACCGGCAGACCCGCAGGCCGCTGTAGTCGATCATCCGCTGGGCGGCTTCGGCGTCCACCGAGAACATGGCCATGTGCTGATTTGCCTTGCGGATCAGCACCGGCATGGTGAGCACGGTGCCGGCGATGGTGTGCTGCGAAGCAGTCATCACGACAATCTAGAACGTGTTCTAACTGCGCCGCAAGCAAACCTCAGAGCAGCGACGCGGCCTGCTTGATCTGCTCGACGTCTCGGGCGCCGATGACCATCATGGTCACGCCCGAGGCCTCCCAGATGGGGATCTGCTTACGCACGTAGTCGAGGTCACCGACGATCGCAGAGTCGTCGACGAGCTCGTCCGGGATGATCTTGGCGGCCTCGTCCTTGCGGTCGCTGCGGAACAGCCTGGTCACGTCCTCGACCACCTCGGCGTAACCCATCCGGCGGTAGACGTCGGCGTGGAAATTCGTATCCTCGGCCCCCATGCCGCCCATGTAGAGCGCCAGGTGCGGCTTCATCAACTCCATGACCGCCGGGCGGTCGTCGGTGACGATCAACTGGGCGGTCGCGCAGATCTCGAAATCCTCCCGCGAGCGCCGTGCGCCGGGGCGAGCGAAGCCCTCGTCGAGCCACTCGTTGTACATCCCTGCGATGCGCGGCGAGTAGAAGATGGGCAGCCAGCCGTCGCAGATCTCGGCGGCCAGCGCGACATTCTTGGGCCCCTCGGCGCCCAGCATGATCGGGATGTCGGCGCGCAGCGGGTGCACGATCGGCTTGAGCGGTTTGCCCAGTCCGGTGGTGCCCTCCCCGGTCAGGGGCAGCGGGTAGTGCGGTCCGTCGCTGGTCACCGGGGCCTCGCGGGCCCAGACCTTGCGCACGATGTCGATGTACTCCCGGGTGCGCGCCAGCGGCTTGGGGAAGCGCTGCCCGTACCAGCCCTCGACCACCTGCGGCCCGGAAACACCCAGGCCGAGGATGTGCCGGCCACCGGAGAGATGGTCGATCGTCAGCGAGGCCATCGCGCACGCGGTCGGGGTGCGCGCCGACAGTTGCACCACCGAGGTGCCCAGCCGCATCCGCCTGGTTTCGCGGCCCCACCAGGCCAGCGGGGTGAACGCGTCCGAACCCCACGCCTCGGCGGTGAACATCGTGTCGAAGCCGGCCTCCTCGGCGGCGGCGACGAGTTCCGCGTGATTCTCCGGCGGCTGCGCGCTCCAGTATCCGAGTTGCAGACCCAGCTTCATCGGTGTCGCCTTTCTGTCACGAACACGATCCTTGCCACGATTACTAGAACCTGTTCTACTCGATGCTGTGACAGCCAGCCAAAGCCGCCCGGCCTTGATCGATTCCCACGAACCGCCCCTTTCGGCGCCGCTGAGGCTGTCGTTCGACTACACCCGTTCGGTCGGATCGACGCTCAGCTCCTTCTTCACCGCGCTTCGCGAGCGCCGCATCGTCGGCGTCCGGGGCTCCGATGGACGGGTACTGGTACCGCCCGCGGAATACGACCCCGTCACCTACGAACCGCTGACGGAGATCGTACCGGTGGCCAGCGTCGGAACGGTGTTGTCCTGGAGTTGGCAGCCCGAACCGCTCGAGGGCCAACCGCTCGAGCACCCGTTCGCCTGGGCGCTGATCAAACTCGACGGCGCCGACACCGCCCTGCTGCACGCGGTGGACGCCGGCGACCCGTCCGGTATCAAGACCGGCGACCGGGTGCATGCGCACTGGGCCGAGGAACCGGTCGGCTCGATCCACGACATCGCCTACTTCGCGATCGGTGAGACGCCCGAAGCCACCCCGGAGGCCGCGGCCGACGACCGCGAACCGGTGACGATGATAGTCACCCCGATCTCGGTGGAGATTCAGCACACCGCGTCGGTCCCGGAGAGCGCCTATCTGCGTGCCCTGCGGGACGGCAAGCTGCTCGGCGCACGCACCGGGGCCGACGGCAAGGTGTACTTCCCTGCGCGAGAGGCAGATCCGGCCACCGGCAAGGTGCTGGACAATTTCGTCGAACTGCCCGACAAGGGCATCGTGACGACGTTCGCGATCATCAACATCCCGTTCGCGGGGCAGCGGATCAAACCGCCCTACGTCGCGGCCTACATCCTGCTCGACGGTGCGGATATTCCGTTCCTGCACCTGATCCAGGAGATCGATGTCGCCGACGTCCGGATGGGCATGCGGGTCGAGGCGGTATGGCGCCATCCCGAGGAACGCGATTTCGGCATCGACAACATCGAGTACTTCCGGCCCACCGGCGAACCGGACGCCGATTACGACAGCTACAAGCACCACCTGTAAAGAGGTTGACTGCACTATGAGTTCTCGCGATATCGCGGTGGTCGGCTTCGCGCACGCCCCGCATGTCCGCAGCACCGAAGGCACCACCAACGGTGTCGAGATGTTGATGCCGTGCTTCGCCGAGCTGTATTCCGAACTGGGGCTGAGCCAGCGTGACATCGGCTTCTGGTGCTCGGGATCCTCGGATTACCTTGCCGGGCGTGCATTCTCGTTCATATCCGCGATCGACTCGATCGGCGCGGTCCCGCCGATCAACGAATCGCACGTCGAGATGGACGCCGCCTGGGCACTCTACGAGGCCTACATCAAATTGCTCACCGGCGAGGTCGACACCGCTCTGGTGTACGGCTTCGGCAAGTCCTCGGCGGGCACGCTGCGCCGGGTGCTGGCCATGCAGACCGATCCCTACACCGTCGCACCGCTGTGGCCCGACTCGGTGTCGATCGCCGGGCTGCAGGCCCGCCTCGGTCTGGACACCGGCAAGTGGACCCAGGAGCAGATGGCGCAGGTGGCCTTCGACGCACTCGGTCGCGCCGAACGGCCCGACTCCGAGAAGCCGGCCAAAAGCGTCGACGAACTCCTGGAGCGGCCGTACTTCGCCGACCCGTTGCGCCGGCACGACATCGCCCCGATCACCGACGGCGCCTCGGCGATCGTGCTGGCCGCCGGCGACCGCGCCAGGGAACTGCGGGAAAGACCGGCCTGGATAACAGGTTTCGAGCACCGGATCGAGACGCCGGTGCTGGGCGCTCGCGACCTGACGACCTCACCGTCGACGGCGGTGTCGGCGAAGGTGGCGACCAACGGTGACGCCGGCTCCATCGAGGTGGCCGAGGTCTATGCGCCGTTCAGCCATCAGCAGCTGATCCTCACCGAGGCGATCGGACTCAAGCCATCGACCGCCGTGAACCCATCCGGCGGTGCACTGGCCGCCAACCCGATGTTCTCCGCGGGCCTGGAGCGGATCGGTTTCGCCGCGCGACACATCTTCGACGGATCGGCGCAGCGGGTGTTGGCGCACGCGACCAGCGGGCCTGCGCTGCAACAGAATCTGGTTGCGGTCTTGGAGGGCAAGAATGGCTAAGAATCTGGCCGCGGTAATCGGTACCGGGCAGACCAAGTACGTCGCCAAGCGCAAGGACGTCTCGATGAACGGCCTGGTGCGCGAGGCCATCGACAAGGCGCTGGCCGACTCCGGTTCGACGTTCGACGACATCGACGCGGTCGTCGTCGGCAAAGCGCCCGACCTGTTCGAGGGCGTCATGATGCCGGAGTTGTTCATGGCCGACGCCATGGGCGCCACCGGCAAGCCGCTGATCCGCGTGCACACCGCCGGTTCGGTCGGTGGGTCCACCGCGATCGTCGGGGCCAGCCTGGTGCAGTCCGGCAAGTATCGCCGCGTACTGGCCGTGGCATGGGAGAAGCAGTCCGAGTCCAATGCCATGTGGGCACTTTCGATCTCGGTGCCGTTCACCAAGCCGGTCGGCGCGGGCGCGGGCGGGTACTTCGCGCCTCATGTCCGCGCCTACATCAACCGGTCCGGTGCGCCGAACAACATCGGCGCGATCGTCGCGGTCAAGGACCGTCGCAACGGCGCCAAGAATCCACTGGCCCATCTGCACCAGCCCGACATCACCGTCGAGAAGGTGATGGAGTCCCCGATGCTGTGGGACCCGATCCGCTACGACGAGACCTGCCCGTCCTCGGACGGCGCCTGCGCGATCGTGATCGGCGACGAAGAGATCGCCGATCGCCGGGTCAAGGAGGGCAATACCGTCGCCTGGGTGCACGCCACCGCGCTGCGCACCGAACCGCTGGCCTACGCCGGACGTGACCAGGTCAGCCCGCAGGCCGGCCGGGACGCCGCGGCCGCGCTGTGGAAGGCGGCGGGCATCAAGAGCCCGATCGACGAGATCGACGTCGCCGAGATCTACGTGCCGTTCTCCTGGTTCGAGCCGATGTGGCTGGAGAATCTCGGGTTCGCCGCCGAGGGTGAGGGTTGGAAACTCACCGAGGCCGGCGAGACCGCGATCGGCGGGAAGCTTCCGGTCAACGCATCCGGCGGTGTGCTGTCGTCCAACCCGATCGGCGCCTCCGGCATGATCCGGTTCGCCGAGTCGGCCATCCAGGTCATGGGTAAGGCCGGCGACCATCAGGTGAAAGGCGCCCGCAAGGCGCTCGGCCACGCCTACGGCGGCGGTTCGCAGTACTACTCGATGTGGGTGGTCGGCAGCGACAAGCCCGCCAAGTCATGACCCGCATGCAGTACACCGTCAGCGTGGCGATGAGCCCGCTCGACGATCTGCTGGAGATCGCCAAGGCCGCCGAGGAACTCGGATTCGACAACATCGCGCTGCCCGACTCCATCTTCTACATGGAGCAGCAGTCGGCCGACTACCCGTACACCCCCGACGGTTCCCGGATGTGGAACCAGGACACCCCGTGGGTCGATCCGCTCATCCTCGCCGGCGCGATGGGCGCCGTGACGTCGAAGATCCGCTTCTACACCAACGTGATGAAGCTGGGTTCGCGCAATCCGCTGCTGCTGGCGCGTCAGGTCGGCTCGGTGGCCAACCTGACCCACAACCGGTTCGGCTTCGGTGTCGGGATCGGCTGGGCGCCGGAGGAATTCGAGTGGTGCGGGGTGCCCTACGCCAAGCGCGGCAAGCGCGTCGACGAGATGATCGAGGTCATCAAGTTGGTGCTGGCCGGGGGGATGGTGGAGTTCCACGGCAAGTTCTACGATTTCGACCGGCTGCAGATGAGCCCGGCCCCGTCCAAACCGGTGCCGTTCTACGTCGGCGGTCACACGGATGTGGCGCTGCGGCGCGCCGCCCGGGTCAGCGACGGCTGGACCAGCGCCATGATGACGTGCGACCAGTTGGCCGAGACCATCAGGACGCTCAAGAAGCTGCTGGCCGAAAACGGCCGCGCCGACGACCCTTTCGAGTACCAGGCCGTCTGCATCGACAAGTTCGGCGTCGACGGCCACCGCGACCTGGTGGCGGCGGGAGTCACGGACTACATCGGCATCCCGTGGGTGTTCGAGGGTCTCGGCTTCGACGCGCCCGTGGACAAGAAGCTGGACGCGATGAAACGGTTCGCCGAGACCTACATCCATTCGGGCTGGCAAGACCAGTGAGCGGTCCGGCCCACGAGGCTGGCAGGCGATCCCGCGAAGCGGCGATGGCCCACGACAAACAGGCCTGGCTCGCAGTGTTCGCCGATGACGCAGTAATCGAGGACCCGATCGGGCCCTCGCACTTCGACCCCGAGGGCAAGGGCCATCGCGGCAAGGAGGCGATCGCGAAGTTCTACGACATGGCGATCGCACCCAGCAGGCTGACCTTCAACTTCGAGAAGACCTACGAGTGCGGCAACGAGGAAGCCAACGTCGGTCACATCGTGATCGAGTCCGGCGGCTACCGGGTGATCGCCGAGGGCGTGTTCACCTACCGGGTCGACGACACCGGCAAGATGACCGCACTGCGCGCGTACTGGGAACTCGACCAGGCGGCGGCCAGCGCACAGAAGACCTAAACCTCGCCGAAACCGGTCAGGTAGCGCTGCGCAAGATCCTGATACGCCTTGGGATTGAGGTTCACCCAGACTTCCGCGCCGGTACCGGCGATCGGACCCTTGACCTTTGCGGGCGCACCGGTGACGAGAACCTCGGCGGGGATGTGCGTGCCGCCGACCACCAGCGAGTGCGCCGCAATCATGCTGCGCGCGCCGATCACCACACCGTCGAGCACCGTGCAGTGGTTGGCGACCAACGCCTCCGCTCCGATGTGCGCACCGTGGATCGTGCACATGTGCGCGATCGTGGCCCCCGGGCCGACATCCACCGGGATCCCCGGCGGTGAATGCAACACGGAACCGTCCTGCACGTTCGCGCCCTCCCGGATCACCACCGGGGCGTAGTCGGCGCGCAGAACGGCGTTGAACCACACCGAGGCTCCCGCCTCCACGGTCACGTCCCCGACCAGCACGGCGGTCGGAGCAATGAAGGCGGTGGGATCGACCCGCGGCGAGCGGCCCTCGAACGAATACATCGGCATCGTTCAGATATACCCCAGCCGAGCCGGTACCCGCAGGCAGCGCCGCTGTCATTGCGAAACGCGGCGAAAAAACTGTAACGTGTTCTAGTTGGGACCGATGAGTGGAGGCGTTAGGTGACTACCGGCATTCGCGAGATCGACACCGGGACCCTGCCAGACCGGTACGCACGGGGATGGCACTGCCTGGGCCCAGTCAAGGACTATCTGGACGGCAACCCGCACGCCATCAACGCGTTCGGCACCAGGCTCGTCGTGTTCGCCGACTCCAAGAACGAGTTGCACGTGCTCGACGGCTACTGCCGGCACATGGGCGGTGACCTGTCGCAGGGCACCATCAAGGGCGACGAGGTGGCCTGCCCGTTCCACGACTGGCGCTGGGGAGGCGACGGCCGCTGCAAGCTGGTTCCCTACGCCAAGCGCACCCCGCGACTGGCCCGCACCCGGTCGTGGGAGACCGATGTGCGCGGCGGTCTGCTGTTCGTCTGGCACGACCACGAGGGCAACCCGCCGCAGCCGGAGGTCCGCATCCCGGAGATGGCCGAATACTCCAGCGGCGACTGGACTGACTGGAAGTGGAACTCGATGCTCATCGAGGGCAGCAACTGCCGCGAGATCATCGACAACGTCACCGACATGGCGCACTTCTTCTACATCCACTTCGGCCTGCCGACGTACTTCAAGAACGTCTTCGAGGGACACATCGCCTCGCAGTACCTGCACAACGTGGGCCGTCCCGACGTCGGCGGACTCGGGACCGCCTACGGCGAGTCCCAACTCGACTCCGAGGCGAGCTACTTCGGGCCGTCGTTCATGATCAACTGGCTGCACAACACCTACGGCGACTTCAAGGCCGAGTCGATCCTCATCAACTGCCACTACCCGGTGACCCAGAACTCCTTCATGCTGCAGTGGGGTGTCATCGTCGAGAAGCCCAAGGGCCTCGACGACGACACCACCGAGAAGTTGGCGGCCGCCTTCACCGACGGCGTCAGCAAGGGTTTCCTGCAGGACGTCGAGATCTGGCGGCACAAGACCCGCATCGACAATCCGCTGCTGGTCGAGGAGGACGGCGCGGTGTACCAGATGCGGCGCTGGTACGAGCAGTTCTACGTCGACGTCGCCGACGTGACACCCGATATGACCGACCGCTTCGAGATGGAGGTCGACACCACCACCGCCATCGAGAAGTGGCAGGTGGAGGTGGACGAGAACCTCAAGAAGCAGGCCGGCGCGGCGGCAGAACAGCCGGCGAAATGACCGGGGGCGACGAGGCGCCCGACGTCGACGAGATCGCCCGGTCGATGCTGATGCTGCACGGCGGTGGACACGATCACGACGAGCCCCACGGTCACGAGGACGACGACGATGACGTCACGTCGTGGTCGAAGGCGCCCGATTTCGCCGGCGACCCGGTACGCGCGGCCGCGGTTCACGAAGCCACCCGACGGGACCGCGAGCGCTACCTGTCGGCCGGCCTGGCGGCGGTGGACTGCCGGTTCTGCCACGTCTCGGTACAGGTCAAGAAACTCGGGGCCGCCTACACCGCGGTGCAGTGGAGCACCGAGTCCCAACAGCGCTGCGCCTACTTCGCCGAGATCCGGGCGGCCGGCGGCAGCAGTGCCCGCACCCGGTCGTGTCCGAAGCTGTCCGACAGCATCAAGCATGCCGTCGCCGAAGGCTGTCTCGAGGAGTACTCCAGCGCACCGGCACCCGGCGACGGCTGAGTCGCCCGTGCGTGGGGCGATTCAGAGCCCGCGGAAACGCTCCTTGACCTGATCCTCGGTCAGCCCGTAGTCGGCCAGTGAGTAGGTGTGCTTCGGGGCACGGGGGCCCTGCTTGCTCTCCTCGTCGGTGGTCTGGATCGCTGCTCGTGCCTCGTCGGTCATGTCGATGCCGAACGAGGCGTAGATCTCCTCGACCGTGCGGATCGGGTCGCGGATCAGCTGGAAGTAGTCGACGTCATAGAACTGTGCCGGATCATGTTCGCGCCGAACGGCATTGAAGCGCTCCAGCCCGCGCGACCAGGTCTCCAGCGAGTCCGCACCGATCGTCGCGCCGACGAAGGTGTTCGACCAGCCCTCGGTGGTGTGCTGGGCCAGCGAGCACATCGAGGCCATGATGGTCTCCGCGGGCCGGTGGCACTGGATCACCAGCGCGTCCGGATACGTGGCGAACAACGCGTCGAGGGCGAACAGGTGGCTCGGGTTCTTCAGCACCCAGCGCTTCTCCGGGTCGTTGAGCCCGATCAGCTGCAGGTTCTTGCGGTGCCGCTGGTACGGCCTGGTCCAGTCCTGCCTGGCCAGCCACTGGGCATAGGTCGGAACGTGCGCCAGGGTCTCGTAGGACAACGAGTGCAGCGACTGGCGCAACAGCTGCCAGCACTCCTCCACCTCGTCGGCGGTCATGTAGTGCAGGCCGGTGTAGTCCGGGTTCTCGTCGTGCGCCTTCTTGAATCGCGCGTCCAGCTCGGCGAAAACCGGATTGTCCGGCCACGTTTCACGCGGTGGGCGAGGCTGGGGGAACTCGGCCAGCCACAGCTCGAGCCCCTGATGGCGGGGGTCGCCGCACAGCAGCCGGTGCAGGGCGGTGGTGCCGGTGCGCGGCAGACCGGTGACGAAGATCGGGCGCTCGATCACGACGTCGGCGTGCTGGGGGTACTGCTTCCAGGACGCTTCGCTGAGCAGGCGGGCCACCAGCGCGTTGCGCAGAAAGAACCGCGACATCTTGCTGCCCAGTTCGGTGAAATCGGCGTCGCGGCGGTAGGACTCGAGAAGTACGTCGAGGGCTTCGCGGTAGTTGTCGTCGTCGGTGCCGAAGTCATCCAGCCTGACGGCCTTGACCGCCGAGGCCTGCAGATCCTCGACCGTTCCGACGTCGGTCCGGCTTGTGTTCACGCCTTGTACTCGCCGCAGTTGACGTCGAGGGTCTGGCCGGTGATCCCACTGGACAGGTCGCTGGCCATGAACAGGATCGCCGAGGCCACCTCGTCCTCGGTGGGCAGGCGCTTGAGATCGGAGTTCACCGCGGCCGCGTTGTAGATCTCCTCGACGGTGGTCCCGTACTTGCCGGCCTGGTGCTCGAAGTAGCCCTTCAGCGTTCCGCCCCAGATGTAGCCGGGCAGAACGGAGTTCACCCGGATGCCCTGCGGACCGAGCTCACTGGCCAGCGACTGCGACATCGCCAGCAGCGCCGCCTTCGCCATCTTGTAGGCGCCCTGCTTGGGGTCGGAATGGCGCAACACCATCGAGTTCACATTCACCACCGAACCCTTGGCCTCGACCAGTGCCGGGGTGAAACCCTGGATCATCCGGAGCGCACCGAGCACGGTCAGTTCCAGAGTCTCCCGGATGTGCTCGAAGGAGGTGTTGGCGAACGGCTTCATCGAGGGCACTTTGAAGGCGTTGTTGATCAACACGTCGACCTTGCCGTACGCGTCCAGGGTCTGCTTGACGAGATCGTCCACCTGGGCCTCGTCGGTGATGTCGGTGCCGATCGCCACCGCCCGGCGACCGAGGTCAGCAACCTGCTTGGCGACGTCTTCGAGTCGTTCGACAGTCCGCGCCGCCAGCACCACGTCGGCGCCCTCCTCGGCACATCGACGCGCCAGGGTGGTGCCCAGCGCGGGCCCCACCCCACTGATGACCACGACCTTGTTCTCGAGCATTCCGCCCATGATTTATCCCACCATCCTGTTGCCAATCAGCTTCTGGCGCAGCGCGATCCGCTCACGCCAGTCGTCGTCGGAGATCTTGTTCTGTTCGAAGTACGGGAGCTTGTCCGGCACCGCACCGAGATCGACCAGCTCCAGTGTGGGACCGTCGGCCTCGGTCAGCTGCCGGGATACCCGCTGCCAGCGGAACTGCAGGTAACCCTTGCGGTGCCCGAGGGTCTCGATCCAGTTGGTCACGCCCGGACTCTGGTCGGCGACGACGATGCGGATCTTGCCGTCCGGATCGGCTTGGGCCTGGGTGCCGTTCAGCGAGGTCTGATGGTTGATGTAGTCCAGCGAGATGTACCAGAGGCTGCCGAGTTGGAAGCCGAGATACGGCGCATCGGTCACCGGCAGGGTGAGGATCAGAGCCTGACCGGGCGCCAGGTCGTAGTGGCCCACCGACGAGTACTGGGTGGCCAGTCCACCGGGGGTGAGCCGCGGTGCGGTCAGCGAATTGACCGGGAGGTTGTCGTAGAACCACTTCGGAAACTGCAGCCACGTCTTCACCCGCTGCACCAGTTGCTTTCCGGCCGTCGCGTAGCGCCGCTCGATCAGCTCCTTGGTCAGCGGCGGCGGCGCGGTGCCCGCGGTGTCGGTGCGGGCGATGGCGAAGTTGCCGCGCTGGGCCGACCAGTCGTTGTACACCTCACGAATCACCAGTTGCGCGTTGGTGTCCGGAGTGAAGCGCCACTCGAATGTGCCGTCGTGGGCGATGTCGAGCTTGCGGTCGTCGAACGCGGTCTCGCTGTCGGGGACAACCTCGTCGGTGTACTCGCCGCCGAGCAGCTGGAAGCTGACGTCGGTCGTGGTCCCCCGGGTACCGGTGACGACGTATTCATGGCCGGCCACCACCCGGGTGCCGAAGTACATGGTGTCCGGATTGTCCAAACCCATCTTGGTGAACGGCCCGGTGCCCGAATGCAGGAAGGGATGGTCGCGGTCGTAGTCGAAGGCGACGTGCGTGCAGGCCGCGATGCAACCGGCCAGATACTGCAGACCTTCCAGCAGATCGGCCTCGGACTCGATGAACGACGCCTCGCGCACCAGTTGTTCGGCCTCGGAGATGGCGTCGGTCAGCGGTTGTGCATACATCGGAGGGCCTTCCGCGGATGAGTTCTTTTCTGCGTGCCGGTGGTGATCCAAACCTGAATCTAGAACGTGTTCCAGGTTGCCGTCAACCGGCCGCTGTTCCAACTATGGATCGCATCGGTACAATTACGCAATGCCGCAGCCCGCGTCCTCAACCCGCTCCTCGCCGCCGACGCAGCGCGTCGTCGCGATTCTGGACTTCATGGCCGAGCATCCGCACGACCGCTTCGGGCTGTCGGAACTGGCGCGGCACGTCGGCCTGGCCAAGCCGACGTGCCTGGGCATCGTCACCACCCTGACCGAGTCGGGGTACCTGGTGCGCGACTCCCGGGACAAGACCTATCGGCTCGGCCCGAGCTTGATCGCTCTTGGGCACATCGCGCAGGAGTCGATGCGCGTCAGCCCCGCCGCGCGCGAGGAACTGCGCCGGCTGTCGGGCACGTTCAGCACCACCGCGGCCCTGGCCGCCGTGGTCGACGACCGGATCACGCTGCTGGAGTTGGTGGGCCCGCCGGGTGCCGATGTCGGTGTGCGGGTGGGCCAGAGCTATCCCTTCGCGCCGCCGGTGGGCCTGATGTTCGTGCTGTGGGACGACGACGCACTGCGCGACTGGCTGAGCCGCGCACCGACCATCCCCCTGCGCACCGACACGCAGCGGTTGGATCGCGTGATCGCCGAATGCCGCACCGCCGGCTATCTGGTGGAGCGTCTCACGCCCGGGGGCCGACGGCTCTACGCCCTGATGGCGGGAATGTCGAGCAAGTTGCCGGACGAACTTCGCGCGCTGCTGGGCGAGTTGATCTCCGACATCGGTGAGCGGGTCTACCTGCGCAGTGAGGCCGAGGCCCGCCAGCGCCACGACATCAGCGTCATCTCCGCACCGGTCTACGACCACCATCGGCGCCAGATCATGGTGGTATCACTGCAGATCGGCCGGGCCATGACCGACTCCGAGATCGCAAGGCACGCAAAGGGTCTGACCGCCACCGCAGATGCACTCACGACCGGGCTGGGTGGGTCCAAACCGCAGTGGTGACCCGGTTTTACCTCCGACGTCGCGCTACTGCGCGGCAGTCTCCGCTTGCTCGCGCTTGATCTCCAGCGCGATGTCGATCAGCTGGTCCTCCTGACCGCCGATCAGTTTGCGCAAGCCGGCACGGTGCAGCAGTTGGTGGGGCGGCACCCCGTAGCGCTCGCCCTGCCGGATGGCGTGCTTGAGGAAGCTCGAGTACACCCCCGAGTAGCCCATGATCAGCGCATTGCGGTCCAGCAGGCACTCGGTGGGCATCGCGGGCGCGACGATCTCCTCGGCGGCGTCGGCGATGTCGAAGAAGTCAATTCCAGTCTTCACACCGATCTTGTCGAACACGCCGATCAGCGCCTCGACGGGGGCGTTGCCCGCGCCCGCGCCGAACCGACGGACGCTGCCGTCGATCTGCTTGGCACCCGCGCGCACGGCCTCCACGGAGTTCGCGACACCGAGCCCCAGGTTCTCGTGGCCGTGGAAACCGACCTGAGCGTCGTCACCGAGCTCGGCGACCAGCGCGGCCACCCGGTCGGCCACGCCGTCGAGCACCAGGGCACCCGCGGAGTCGACCACGTACACGCACTGGCAGCCGGCATCGGCCATGATCCGGGCCTGCTTGGCCAGCTTCTCCGGCGGCAGCGTGTGGCTCATCATCAGGAACCCGACCGTCTCCAGGCCCAACTCCCGCGCCAGCCCGAAATGCTGGATCGAGACGTCGGCTTCGGTGCAGTGCGTGGCGATCCGGCAGATCGAGCCCCCGTTGTTCTGCGCCTCCTTGATGTCCTCCTTGATGCCGACACCCGGCAGCATCAGGAAGGCGATCTTGGCGTCCTTCGCGGTCTCGGCGGCGAGCTTGATCAACTCCTGCTCGGGAGTCTTGGAGAACCCGTAGTTGAAGCTGGACCCGCCGAGTCCGTCCCCGTGGGTCACCTCGATGACCGGAACGCCCGCGGCGTCGAGGGCGGCGACGATCGCCTGCACCTCCTCGGTGGTGAACTGGTGACGCTTGTGGTGCGAGCCGTCCCGCAGCGACGTGTCGGTGATGCGGACGTCCCACATCGCGTTGAAGAAGATCCCGTCGCTACTCATGCGCGAGCCCCTTCCGCTACGTTGGCCGCCTCTTTGGCCATCTCCTCGCCCACCTTGGTCGCCGCGGCGGTCATGATGTCCAGGTTTCCCGCATAGGGCGGCAGATAGTCGCCCGCACCTTCGACCTCGACGAAGGTGGTCACCACATAGTTTCCGCCGTTGACCACCGAGGGCTCGTCGAACTGCGGTTCGTTGAGCAGTCGGTAGCCGGGGACGTAGGTCTGCACCTCAGCCACGACGTCCTTGATCGACTGCGTGATGGCGTCGCGGTCGGCGTCTTCCGGAATCGCGCAGAAGATGGTGTCGCGCATGATCATCGGCGGGTCGGCCGGGTTGAGGATGATGATCGCCTTGCCCCGCTTGGCGCCACCGATCACCTCGACACCCTTGGACGTGGTCTTGGTGAACTCGTCGATGTTGGCTCGGGTGCCCGGCCCGGCCGACACCGAGGAGACGCTGGCGACGATCTCGGCGTAGGGCACCTCCACGACCCGGGACACGGCGTAGACGATCGGGATGGTGGCCTGACCGCCGCAGGTGACCATGTTGACGTTGGGCGCGTCCAGGTGGTCGCGCAGGTTGGCCGGTGGCACCACGCCGGGGCCGACCGCGGCCGGGGTGAGGTCGATCGCCTTGATACCGGCCTCGGCATACCGCGGGGCGGCGGCCTTGTGCACATAGGCCGAGGTGGCCTCGAACACGAAGTCCGGCAACTCGGACTGGGCGAGGAGCCAGTCCACCCCGTCCGCGCTGGTCTCCAGGCCGAGCTTGCGCGCACGGGCCAGGCCTTCGCTGGCCGGGTCGATACCGATCATCCAGCGCGGCTCGAGCCACTCCGATCGCAGCAGCTTGTACAGCAGATCGGTGCTGATGTTGCCCGACCCCACGATGGCGACGGACTTCTTCTGCGCCATGGACGCTCCTCTAGTCGAACGACACCCGGACTGAGCCCAGCCCGGTGAAATCGGCGACGAAACTCTCGCCGGGGCGTGCGTCGATCGCCCGGGTGCACGACCCGGGCAAGATGATGTCGCCGGCCTTGAGTCGCACGCCGAAGCTGTCGACCTTGCGGGCCAACCACGCCACCGCGGTGACGGGGCTGCCGAGAACGGCGTCGCTGCGACCCTCGGCGACCACTTCGCCGTCCCGGGACAACACCGCCTCGATCGCGTTCACGTCGATGTCCTTGGGCGAAACCCGCTCGCGGCCCAGCACGAAGCCGCCGGAGGACGCGTTATCGGCGATGGTGTCGCACAGGCTGATCTTCCAGTCCTTGATGCGGGTGTCGATGATCTCGATCGAAGGCGCGAACGCGGCGGTCGCGGCCAGGACGTCATCCTCGGTGCAGCCGGCGCCGGGCAGATCGTCGGCCAGAATGAAGGCCACCTCGACCTCGAGGCGCGGGAACAGGTAGCGCCCCGCGGCCACCGGCTGGTCCTCGAAACACTCCATCTCGGAGAGCAAGTGCCCGTAATCGGGCTCCTCGACGCCCATCATCTTCTGCATCGCCTCGGAGGACAGCCCAACCTTGTGGCCGACCACCCGGGCTCCCTCGGCCACCCGCTGCCGGATGTTGATCAGCTGAATCTCGTACGCATCGACGACATCGATGTCCGGATAGACGATCGTCAGTGGGGTCAGCGGCGTCCGTCGCCGGGCCGCCTCGGCAAGTTCAGCGGCCAGTTCGTCTCGCGTCGCAACACTCAACATCCATGAGTCCAATCGTCGACGTGACCGGGCTGAGTGCACCCGGCAGGGGCAACTGTAGTGCGATCCCGTCGCCGCGGCACTAAGCGTTCCGCTGACCGGAAAGGCAGCCCAGTAGCGCCGCGACGGGACGATTCTATAACGTGTTCTAGTATGACAGCTCAGGAGTTCGACGTCATCGTCGTCGGAAGCGGCGCAGCGGGCATGGTCGCCGCTCTCACCGCCGCCCACCAGGGACTATCGGCTGTGGTCGTCGAGAAGGCGCCGCACTTCGGCGGCTCGACGGCGCGATCGGGCGGTGGCGTGTGGATCCCGAATAACGAGATCCTCAAGCGCGACGGTGTCACCGACACGAAGGACGCCGCGCGCACCTATCTGCACTCGATCATCGGCGACGTCGTCGAGCCCGAGCGGATCGACACGTACCTGGAGCGCGGACCGGAGATGCTCTCCTTCGTGCTCCGGAACAGCCCGCTGAAGATGTGCTGGGTGCCGGGCTACTCCGACTACTACCCGGAGGCGCCGGGCGGCCGTCCGGCTGGCCGGTCGATCGAACCCAAGCCGTTCAACGCCCGCAAGCTGGGCCCCGACGAAGCGGGACTGGAGCCCGCCTACGGCAAGGTCCCGCTCAATGTCGTTGTGATGCAGCAGGATTACGTCCGGCTCAACCAGCTCAAGCGGCACCCGCGTGGTGTTCTGCGCAGCCTCAAGGTCGGCGCCCGCACCATGTGGGCCGGCATGCGGGGCAAGAACCTCGTCGGCATGGGGCGCGCGCTGATCGCGCCGCTGCGCATCGCGCTGCGTGAGGCCGGGGTGCCCGTGCTGCTCAACACGGCGCTTACCGACCTCTTCGTCGAGGACGGCGTGGTCCGCGGCATCTACGTGCGGGACATGACCGGGCCGGAAGCGGCCGATCCGCAACTCATCCGGGCCCGCCGGGGAGTCATCCTGGGCTCGGGCGGGTTCGAACACAACGAACAGATGCGGGTCAAGTACCAGCGCGCACCGATCACCACCGAGTGGACCGTCGGGGCCGTCGCGAATACCGGCGACGGCATCGTCGCCGCCGAGAAGCTCGGGGCCGCACTGGACTTGATGGAGGACGCCTGGTGGGGCCCGACAGTGCCGCTGGTCGGCGCGCCGTGGTTCGCGCTCTCCGAGCGCAACTCCCCCGGGTCGATCATCGTCAACCTCGCAGGCAAGCGCTTCATGAACGAGTCCATGCCCTACGTCGAGGCTTGCCACCACATGTACGGCGGGCAGTACGGCCAGGGTTCCGGGCCGGGCGAGAACGTGCCCGCATGGCTGATCTTCGACCAGCAGTATCGCGACCGCTACATCTTCGCCGGGCTGCAACCGGGGCAGCGCATCCCCAAGAAGTGGATGGAGTCCGGCGTGATCGTCACCGCAGGCACCATCGAGGAATTGGCCCAGAAGACCGGCCTGCCCGAGGCGGACTTCCTGGCGACCGTCGAACGGTTCAACGGCTTCGCCCGCACGGGTGTCGACGAGGACTTCCACCGCGGCGAGAGCGCCTACGACCGCTACTACGGCGACCCGACCAACAAGCCCAACCCGAATCTCGGCGAGATCAAACACGGCCCCTACTACGCGGCCAAGATGGTGCCGGGTGATCTGGGAACCAAGGGCGGCATCCGCACCGACGTCCACGGGCGCGCGCTGCGCGACGACGGCTCGGTGATCGAGGGGCTCTATGCGGCCGGTAACGTCAGCGCGCCGGTGATGGGACACACCTATCCCGGGCCGGGCGGCACCATCGGTCCCGCGATGACCTTCGGCTACCTGGCGGCGCTGCACATCGCCGGAGCCGACAAGCCGGCGAACGCGGGCGCGGGGAAGGGCTGACATGCCGATCGATCTCGACGTTGCGCTCGGCGCCGAGCTTGAGCCGATCGAGTTCTCCTGGACCAGTAGCGACGTCCAGCTCTACCACCTCGGCCTGGGCGCCGGTGCGGACCCGATGGACCCCCGCGAACTGCGCTACCTGGTGGACAAGACCCCGCAGGTGCTGCCGACGTTCGGCAACGTGGCGGCCAGCTTCCACATGACCGAGCCGCCGGAGGTGAAGTTCCCCGGGATCGACATCGAGCTCGGCAAGGTGCTGCACGCCAGCGAGGCGGTGACGGTGCCAGGGCCGCTGCCGCCCAGCGGCACCGCCCGGTCGGTCCAGCGGTTCACCGAGATCTGGGACAAGGGCAAGGCCGCGGTGATCGTGAGTGAGTCGACGGTGACCGACCCGGACAGCAAGGTGCTGTGGACCACCAAGCGATCCATCTTCGCCCGGGGTGAGGGGGGCTTCGGCGGCGAGCGCGGCCCGTCGACCTCGGTGGCCGCCCCGGATCGCGCGCCGGACTACGAGATCGACGTGCCGGTGCTTCCGCAGCAGGCGCTGCTGTACCGGCTCTGCGGCGACCGCAACCCACTGCACTCCGATCCGGGGTTCGCCGCGGCCGCCGGTTTCGACCGCCCGATCCTGCACGGCCTGTGCACCTACGGCATGACGTGCAAGGCGCTAGTGGACACGCTCCTGGACGCCGACGTCACCCGGGTCGGCGGCTACGGAGCGCGCTTCGCCGGGGTGGTCTTCCCCGGTGAGACCATCCGGGTCAGCGCGTGGAAGGACGGCGACCGCTACATCGGGGTGGTCACGGCGCCCAGCCGCGACGACGCCGTCGTGCTCTCCGATGTGGAGCTGACTCCGGTCTAGCCTTGTTGGTCCGCCCCGGGCGTGAAGCTATCCGCACCGTCGGCACCGACTGCTCAACTAGCTTCACGCCCGACCGGCGAGCGCGGCGCGGACTCGGCGGACGACCTCCTCGGCTCGGTCGGCGGCGGTCACCCTGATGACCGTCCAGCCCCGCCGCTGCAACATCTCCAACCGGCGGATGTCATAGGAGTACTGCGAGCGGACGGTGCGATGATGCTCACCGTCGTACTCCACGGCGACGAGCGCGTCCTCCCAACCCATGTCCAGGTATGCCACCGCGTCGCCGAACTCATTGTGTATCGGTATCTGTGTCCGCGGCCGCGGTAGTCCGCTTTCCAAAAGCGTGACCCTCAACCACGATTCCTTCGGCGACTGCGCACCCGGATCGACCAGTGCGAGCGTTCTGCGGGCCCGCACGATTCCGCGCCGGCCGGCGCTTCGGTTGAGAAGTGGTTCGACCTCAATCATGTTGAGCGATGACGCCCGGGCCAGCGCGTCGACGGCCGCGACAGCCGGTATGGTGCTGTTCCAGCAGGCCAGATCGAGCGCCGTTCGGGCGGGCGTCGTTACGGGTACACCGTCCACCACACACACTTCCTCGGGCTCGAGGTTGTCACCGCGCACCTGAATCCCGGGAAGGCGGTGCCGATTGCCGTGGAAGAGCTCGACTGGAGCCGATGCGTCCACCCACCTACTTCCGTGCAGCGCAGCCGCCGAACGGCCCGCGATGATGCCGCGCTTGCCGGACCACAGCCAGCCGGCCTTGGCGCGCAGCGCGGCAGTCACTTCGGTGTCGGCGGTGACGTAGACGTCGCGCAAGAGGCGCCGATGACGGTTCTGCAATTCCGTCCAGGTCACACCCGCGGCCAACGCCTCGCTACCGAGGAAGGGGGCACCCATGACCGCATCGTGCCAACCACCACCGACAGCCCCGCGAACGTGAAGCGGTCAGCACTTTCGGCGTCGACTGCGCGAATGCCTTCACGCTCGGCGGCTGATGGGTCGTCGCCCGGCGGGATCAGCCCAGGATCAGCCCCGACGTCGGTACGCCGGTGCCGGCGGTGACGAGCACGTGCTCCACGTTGGGCACCGGGTTGACCGACGTGCCCCGCAGCTGGCGCACGCCCTCGGCGATGCCGTTCATGCCGTGGATGTAGGCCTCGCCGAGTTGGCCACCGTGGGTGTTGATCGGCAGCCGGCCACCGATCTCGATCGCACCGTCGGCGATGAAGTCCTTCGCCTCGCCCCAGCCGCAGAACCCCAACTCCTCCAACTGGATCAGCGTGAACGGGGTGAAGTGGTCGTAGAGGATCGCAGTCTGGATATCGGTCGGCTTCAGGCCCGACTGCGCCCACAACTGCTTGCCCACCAGACCCATCTCGGGTAGGCCGTCGAGTTCCGGACGGTAGTAGCTCACCATCGAGTACTGGTTCGGGCTGGAGCCCTGGGCGGCCGCCTCGATGACGGCGGGCCGGTGCTTGAGGTCCTTCGCCCGCTCCGCCGAGACCACGACAATCGCCACGCCGCCATCCGTCTCCTGGCAGCAGTCCAGCAGCCGCAACGGCTCGGCGATCCACCGCGAATTCTGATGGTCCTCGATGGTGATCGGCTTGCCGTAGAAGTACGCCTTCGGGTTGTTGGCCGCGTGCTTGCGGTCGGCCACCGAGATGGCCCCGAAGTCGCGGCTGGTGGCGCCGGACAGGTGCATGTAGCGCTTGGCGATCATCGCCACCTGCGCCGCCGGCGTGGACAGCCCGTGCGGGTAGGAAAAAGAGTTATCCACGCTGGTGGAGTCCGCGCCCTGGATCAGCCGCAGCTGCACCTGGCCGAACCGCATACCGGAACGCTCGTTGAAAGCCCGATACGCCACAACACAATCCGCGACACCGGTGGCCACCGCGATGGCCGCCTGCTGAACGGTCGCGCATGCCGCGCCGCCGCCGTGATGGATCTTGGAGAAGAACTTCAGATCACCGATGCCGGTGGCCCGCGCGACGGCCACCTCGGTATTCGAGTCCATGGTGAAGGTCACCATGCCGTCGACGTCGGCGGGCGTCAGACCCGCATCGTCGAGGGCGTCCAGCACCGCCTCGGCGGCCAGCCGCAGCTCGCTTCGCCCGGAGTCCTTGGAGAAGTCCGTCGCACCGATCCCGGCGATCGCCGCCTTCCCCGAAAGCTCGCCGGGCATCAGGCATTCCCTTCGATCGTCAGCGTCGAGGTGGCGATCACGTGGTCGCCGAGGCTGTTGCTGCCGGTGACCTTCACGGTGATGAGCCCGTCCTCGATGGCGGTCACCTCACCGGAGAACGTCACCGTGTCGTAGGCGTACCAGGGCACGCCGAGCCGCAGCCCGATCGTCTTGATGACAGCGTTGGGTCCGGCCCAGTCGGTGATGTAGCGCTGCACGAGGCCGGTGTCGGTGAGGATGTTGACGAAGATGTCCTTGGATCCCTTGGCCTGCGCCTTGTCCCGGTCGTGGTGGACATCCTGGTAGTCGCGGGTGGCGATCGCGGTCGAGACGATGAACGTGGGATCGCCGTACAGCGCCAACTCGGGCAGCTTGGTGCCGACGTGAACAGATGGGGCGCTCATGCCTGCGGCTCCCACGCGTAAAGGGTCCACGCGGGCCCGTCCTCACCGGCCGGAAAGTCGATATACGTTGCCTGAACCGGCATTCCGATCTCCACCTTGGAATGGTCGACGTCGCGCAGCTCACCGAGCATGCGTACGCCCTCCTCGAGTTCGACGAGCGCGATGACGAACGGCACCGTGCGCCCCGGCACCTTCGGAGCGTGGTGCACCACGAAGCTGAACACCGTTCCCTTGCCACTGGCGACGGCGTAGTCGGTTGGAATGTCTTTGTGCTGCCATAGCGCGGGCACGGGTGGATGCTGCAAGGTGCCGTCAGGGCGCTTCTGCAGGCGCAGTTCGTGTGCGTTGACGCCGTCCCAGAAGAACTGGGTGTCCTTCGACGGGGCCGGTCGCATCATGAACGCCGGGTCCAGATCCTCGGGCACCGCAGACACCGGCGCAGCCGCCTGATCGGCAGGCTTGAACTTCATGATGCGCCACATCATTTCGGCGACGTCCTCGTCGCCGACCTGCCAGGTGATCTTCTGGGTGATGAAGAAGCCCTCGCCGAGTGCGGTGTTCTTCGGGCCGACGACGTCGGTGAGTTCGGCGCTGACGCTGACCTCTTCACCGGGACGCAGGTAACGGTGGTAGGTCTGCTCGCAGTTCGTCGCGACGACGCCGATGTAACCGGCGTCGTCAAACAGCGTGATGATCTTGCCCAGCGGGTCGTCGTCCGGGCGATTTCCGCCGAGGCCCATCATCGTCCACACCTGGATCATTGCCGGTGGGGCAACGATGCCCGGGTGGCCCGCCTCCTTGGCGGCGGCCTCGTCGACGTAGATGGGATTCTTGTCCCCGATCGCGTCGAGCCAGTGGTCGATCATCGGCTGATTGACGGCGTGGCGGCCGGTGCGGGGCTTACTCTTACCCTCGGCCTTGACCTTCTCCGCGGCGGTGCGGATGTCGTCGACGGCGCCCATTACCGCGGAACCCTCGGCACCTTGAGGCCCGACGCCGCGACTTGCTCGCGCATCACCTCGTTGACCCCGCCGCCGAAGGTGATCACCAGGTTGCGCTTGGTCTGCGAGTCCAGCCACTCCAGCAGTTCGGCGGTCTGCGACTCGGCGGGGTTGCCGTACTTGCCGACGATCTCCTCGGCCAACCGGCCGATGCGCTGGATCCGCTCGGTCGAAAACACCTTGGTGGCAGCGGCGTCCGCGATGTCGATGGTCTCTCCCGAGGCCGCAACCTGCCAGTTGAACAGCTCGTTGATCCGCCAGATCGCCTTGATCTCGCCCAGCAGCCGGCGCACGTCGTCATGGTCGAGCGGGGTCACACCGTTGCCACCCGGCTTCGACGCCCACTCGTGCACCCGGTCATAGATGCCCGCGATCCGGCCGGCCGGTCCCAACATCACCCGCTCATGGTTGAGCTGGGTGGTGATCAGCCGCCAGCCCGCGTTCTCCTGACCGACCAGCATGTCGACCGGAACCCGAACATCGTTGTAGTACGTCGCGTTGGTGTGGTGTGCGCCGTCCGACAGGATGATCGGTGTCCAGGAGTAGCCCGGATCGGTGGTGTCGACGATCAGGATCGAGATCCCCTTGTGCTTCACCGCATCCGGATCGGTGCGGCACGCCAACCAGACGTAATCGGCGTCGTGGCCCCCCGTGGTCCAGATCTTCTGACCGTTGACGATGTACTCGTCGCCCTGGCGCACCGCGGAGGTGCGCAATGAAGCCAGGTCGGTGCCCGCCTCCGGCTCGGAATAGCCGATGGCGAAATGGACCTCACCGGCCAGGATGGCCGGAAGGAACTTCTTCTTCTGGGCTTCGGTGCCGTACTCCTGCAGGGTCGGCCCGACGGTCTGCAACGTCACCGCCGGCAGTGGGACGTCGGCGCGGGCGGCCTCGTTGACGAAGATCGACTGCTCGACCGGACCGAAGCCGTGGCCGCCGTACTCCTTGGGCCAGCCCACCCCGAGCTTGCCGTCGGAACCCATCCGCTTGATGATCGCGCGGTAGGCCTTGCCGTGCCGGTCGACCTCCATCTCGGCCCGTTCCTCGGCCGAGATGAGATTCGAGAAGTACTGCCGCAGTTCGCCTTGCAGGTGACGCTGCTCCGGGGTCAGTTCGATGTACATTGCGCTCCCACCAGGTCGAGGCGATGCGACGGGCCACCCAGCATTCGGGTGAGATCCTTGATTGACGAGTAGTAGCGGTGCATGGGGTAGGTGATGTCCATGCCCATACCGCCGTGCAGGTGATGGCAGGTCTGCATGGCCGGCGGCGCCTGCGAAGTCAGCCAATAGCCCAGCACGTCGAGGTCGTCGTCGGCGTCCCTGCCTTCGGCGAGCCGCCAGATCACCGAGTTGGACGCCAAAGCGATTGTGCGAGAGGCGATGTAGACCTCGGCCAGCTGCGCGGCCACGGTCTGGAACGTGGACAGCGGCCTGCCGAACTGCTGGCGGTTGGCCACGTAGTCCGCGGTCAGCGCCAGGGCACCGGCAACCAGGCCCGCCGCGAAGGCTCCGATGGCGGCCAGCGCCAACTGGTTTACCCGATGGGCGGAAGCGCCCTCGAGCACGGCGTCGGACTCGACGGCCACATCGGCGAAGGAAACGGCGTATTCGTCCCCGCCGGTGGATGACGGCGTCTTCGTAACCTGCACGCCGTGCGCCTTCGGCGAGACCATTGCGACGCCGCTGTCGGCCGTCACGAGCAGCCAGTCAGCCTGTTCGGCGTAGGGCACGGCGACCTTGGTGCCGTTGAGCCGACCGCCGGACAGCGTGGTCGCCGGACGGTCGGGTAGCGAGGCGCCGGGCTCGTCGAGCGCGGCGGAGAGGATCGCGCCCTTGCCCACGCCGGCGAGGAAGCGGTCCTGCTGGGCATCGGAGGCGAGATCGAGCAGCGGAATCAGGCCGAGCCCGAGGGTGGCCAGCGCCGGTGAGATCGTCCCGTGCCTGCCGATCTCGGTCAGCGCCGTCGCGATCTCCGGCAGCCCGACACCATCTCCCCCGAGCCGCTCGGGCACCCCGAGCGACGTCACCCCCCCAGAAACCAGAGCGTCCCAGCTGTTGTCCCGGTCCAGGACCGAGGTCACCACATCGGCGACGGCCTGCTGCGCCGGGTCCGGAGTGAAATCCACCCGAATCCTCCTTGATTCGTTTGATTACAAAGCTGCAGGAGCCTTACCGGTGTAGTCAACCTGCCAGTGCTTGATGCCGTTGAGCCACCCCGCACGTAGCCGCTCGGGGGTACCCATCGAGGTGATGTCGGGCATGTGGTCGGCGATTGCATTGAACATCAGGTTGATGGTCATCTTGGCCAGATTGGCACCGACGCAGTAATGCACCCCGGTGCCGCCGAATCCGACGTGCGGGTTCGGGTTGCGCAGAATATTGAATGTGTGCGGATCGTCGAAGACCTCTTCGTCGAAGTTGGCCGACCGGTAGAAGATGGCCACCCGCTGGCCCTTCTTGATCTTCACCCCGGACAGTTCGACGTCCTCGCCGGCAGTGCGCTGGAAGGCGGTGACCGGCGTGGCCCACCGCACGATCTCGTCGGCGGCGGTCTCCGGGCGCTCGCGCTTGTACAGCTCCCACTGGTCGGGGTGTTCGGCGAAGGCGATCATGCCGTGGGTGATCGAGTTGCGGGTGGTCTCGTTACCGGCGACGGCCAGCATCATGACGAAGAATCCGAACTCGTCCTCGGTGAGCTTCTCGCCGTCGATGTCGGCGTTGATCAGCGCGGTGACGATGTCGTTTCCGGGGTGTTCGGCCTTGACCCCGGCCATGTGCATCGCGTAGGCGAGCACCTCCAGCGACGACTGCTTGGAATCGACGTCGGCGAATTCGGGGTCCCCGTTGCCGGTCATCTCGTTGGACCAGCGGAACAGCTTCAAGCGGTCTTCCTGCGGGACGCCGAGCAGATCGGCGATGGCCTGCAGTGGCAGTTCGCAGGCCACCTGTTCGACGAAGTCGCCGGAACCCTCCGCCGCGGCGGCCTTCGCGATCCGCTGGGCACGCTCGTTGAGCTCGTCCTGGAGCCGGCCGACCGCACGCGGGGTGAAGCCGCGGGAGATGATCCGGCGCAGCCGGTCGTGGTGCTCGCCGTCCATGTTGAGCATGATGACGCGCTGCATGTCGATGTCTTCGCGCGTCATGTCATCGGGGAACTGCGGCAGCGCCGTATTCGGCGCGGACAGGTAGACGTCGTTGCGCCGGGAGACCTCTTTGACGTCCTTGTGTTTGGTGACCACCCAGTAGCCACCGTCGTTGAAGCCACCCTTGCCGATAGCCTGTTCGCACCACCAGATGGGCGCGACCTTACGCAGCTCAGCGAGCTCGTCGACCGGCAACTGCTTCACATTCCGGTCCGGATCCAGGAAGTCGAAGCCGGGCGGCAGGTTGGGGGTTGGCATGATCGCGCGCTCCTCAATATGACGTGTTCTAGTGCCAGTAAAACATGGCTTCTCCGCAGACAAAAGGCACCGCGGCATCCTCGCTTGTCAGAGTAATGGAACGTGTTCTAGCCTGACCGCATGGGTAATCCTGTCATCGTCGAAGCCACCCGCAGCCCCATCGGAAAGCGCAACGGCTGGCTGTCCGGCCTGCACGCCACCGAATTGCTGGGCGCCGTCCAGCGCGCACTGGTCGAGAAGGCCGGCATCGACGCGGGATCGGTGGAGCAGGTCATCGGCGGCTGCGTCACCCAGTACGGCGAGCAGTCCAACAACGTCACCCGGGTGGGGTGGCTGACCGCGGGCCTGCCCGAGCATGTCGGCGCCACCACGGTGGACTGCCAGTGCGGCAGCGCCCAGCAGGCCAACCACCTGATCGCAGGGCTGATCGCCGCCGGTGCCATCGACATCGGCATCGCGTGCGGTATCGAGGCGATGAGCCGGGTCGGGCTCGGCGCCAACGCCGGCCCGGATCGTTCGAAGATCCGCGCCGAGTCCTGGGACATCGACATGCCCGATCAATTCACCGCCGCCGAACGCATCGCCAAGCGCCGCGGCATCACCCGCGAGGATCTGGACCACCTCGGGTTCTTGTCCCAGCAACGCGCCAAGCGGGCCTGGGACGAGCACCGGTTCGACCGGGAGATCTCCCCCATCGAGGCCCCGGTGCTTGACGAGAACAAACAGCCGACCACCGAGCGGCACACGGTCAGCCGCGATCAGGGGCTGCGTGACACCACGATGGAAGGGCTGGCCGGACTCAAGCCGGTGATGGAAGGCGCCCTGCACACCGCGGGCACCTCTTCGCAGATCTCCGACGGTGCAGCAGCGGTGCTGTGGATGGACGAGGACAAGGCCAAGGCGCTGGGCCTGCGTCCGCGCGCCCGCATCGTCAGCCAGGCGCTGGTCGGCGCCGAGACTTACTACCACCTCGACGGGCCGGTGCAGTCCACCGCCCGGGTGCTGGAGAAGGCCGGCATGAAGATGGGCGACATCGACCTGGTCGAGATCAACGAGGCGTTCGCCTCGGTGGTGTTGAGCTGGGCGCAGGTCCACGAGGCCGACATGGAAAAGGTGAACGTCAACGGTGGGGCAATCGCGCTGGGTCATCCGGTCGGCAGCACTGGTAGCCGCTTGATCACCACCGCGCTGCACGAACTCGAGCGCACCGACCAGAGCACCGCCCTGATCACGATGTGCGCCGGCGGGGCGCTGTCGACCGGCACGATCATCGAGCGGATCTAGTTTGGCGATTACTGATGCCGGCGGGCAGGAGCGCAGCGACCCGGGGAATGACGCAAGGCGGATCGCGGCCGCGCAGGCCTACATCGATGCGCTGGCCGACCACGACGGCGACAAGGTGCCGTTCGCACCGGACTGCATTCGCATCGAGATGGGCCTGAAGACCGGGCGGTCCGGAGATCACCTGCGACGCAGCCTCAACAGCGGTCCGCAATTCCGGCTCATCGAGAGGTGCAGTCCCCCGGAATTCACCGTCAACGGTGACGAGGTCCGGGCGCGCTTCGATGTCATCACCAAACCCTCGCTGGCCGGCCGGCGGGTGTGTGCCCACGTCGACGAGACGTTCCTGATCCCCGCCGATGGCCGGATCCATCACATCCGGGCTAATCTTCGCCCGTTCATCAAGCGCTAGACCGAGGAGTTCGTCATGCCGAAACCCCGGCCGAAGGGCATCGATTCGCCGGTCAGCAAGTTCATCATCAAGTGGATGTCACGCGGCCAGACCGCCCTGTACCGGGCGACCAACGGCAAGATCGCGGGCAGTTTCCTCGAGGGCGCACCGGTGGCGCTGGTGACGACGATCGGCCGCAAGAGCGGTGAGCCGCGGGTGGTGCCGTTGCTGTTCCTGCGCGAGGGTCAGCGCATCGTGCTGGTGGCATCTCAGGGCGGTAGCGACAAGCACCCACTGTGGTACCTGAACCTCAGCGCCAACCCCAAGGTGAAGGTCCAGATCAAAGACGAGGTGCTCGAACTGACGGCCCGCGACGCCACCCAGGCCGAGCGCGACGAGTACTGGCCCAAGTTGACCGCGTTCTACAAGGGCTTCGACGACTACAAGTCGTGGACCGACCGGGTGATCCCGATCGTGATTTGCGACCCGTGAATCCGGGCACGTTGATGGGGTGCCCGACTCACCGCACCCGGTCCGAAACTCAGCCCTGCTGAAAGTTGCGCTGAAGCGGTTCGCCAGCGCCCACATCTGGGTGTATCGGCGCACCAACGGCCGACTCGGCTCGAGGATGCTGTGGTTCCCCGCCGCACTGATCACGACGACAGGGCGCAAGTCCGGGCGGCCGCGCACCACCCCGACGCTGTACCTGCGGGACGGTGACCGCATCGTTCTGCCCGCCTCCTACGGTGGCCGCGATCACCATCCAGCGTGGTACCTCAACATCCGGGCCGACCCGAGAGTCCGCGTCCAGGTGCGCGACCAGGTGATGGACCTGACGGCTCGGGACGCCACCGCCGACGAACGGCAGGTGTACTGGCGCAAGCTGGCGCGAATCTACCCGCCCTACAAGGGTTATCAGGACGCCGCGGACCGCCGCATCCCCCTGGTGGTGTGCGAACCGGGGACGACGCCCTGAGGTCGCCGATGTGGAGGTGTCTTCACGATCGGCGCCGAGTGCGCCGACAACTTCACGCTCGTGAGGCTCGGCGAAAGAACACTCAGGCGCCGAACACCGGCAGCGGCTGCCGCGACTTCGCCAGGAGATCGGCGACTACCGGGCCGAGTTCGGCCGGATCCCACCGCGCCCCTTTGTCGATGTCGGCGCCGCGCGCCCAGCCCTCGGCGACCCGGATGATGCCGCCCTCGACCTCGAACACCCGGCCGGTGACGTCCCGCGACTCGACGCTGCCGAGCCAGACCACCAGCGGTGAGATGTTCTCCGGCGCCATCGCGTCGAATTCCCGGTCCTGCGTGGACATCATGTCGGCGAAGACCGTCTCGGTCATTCGGGTCCGCGCCGACGGGGCGATCGCGTTGACGGTCACGCCGATCCGGCCCATCTCGGCGGCGGCGACCAGGGTCAGTGCCGCGATACCGGCCTTGGCGGCGCTGTAGTTGGCCTGCCCGACACTGCCCTGTAACCCGGCTCCGGAGCTCGTGTTGATGATCCGGGCGTCCACGGCCTCGCCGGCCTTGGACCTGGCCCGCCAGTACGCGCCGGCATGTTTCATGGTCGCGAAGTGACCCTTGAGGTGCACGGCGATGACGGCGTCGAACTCTTCTTCGGAGGTGTTGACGAACATCCGGTCGCGGACGATCCCGGCGTTGTTCACCAGAACATCGAGGCCGCCAAAAGAATCGACGGCGGTCTGGATCAGGCCGGCGGCCTGCTCCCACTCGGCGACGTTGGCTCCGCTGGTGACGGCCTCGCCGCCGGCAGCGGTGATCTCGTCGACCACCGACTGCGCGGCACTGCCCCCACCGGCCGGCGAGCCGTCCAGGCCCACGCCGATGTCGTTGACCACCACGCAGGCCCCCTCGGCGGCAAATGCCAGGGCATGCGCGCGTCCGATACCGCCACCGGCGCCCGTGACAATGACGACCCGACCGTCGAGCAATCCCATTGCACTGTCTCCTTACTTGTTGGCACTCGAGGCGGACAGGTAGGCAGGCGGCTCGCCGCCGCCATGCACCGCCATCTTGGCTCCGCTGATGTATGCGGCCGCATCGGAGGCCAGAAACGCTGCCGCCCAACCGATGTCGGCGGGTTTGGCCAACCGCCCCAGCGGCACGGTCGCCGCGACGGCGGCCTGTGATTCGGCGTCGCCGTAGAACAGTTCGACCTGCTCGGTTTCCACCATCCCGACCACCAGCGCGTTGACGCGAACCTTCGGCGCCCATTCCACCGCGAGGGTGGTAGTCAGGCTTTCCACGCCCGCCTTGGCCGCGCTGTAGGCGGCCGTACCGGGGGATGGGCGTCCGGCACTGACGCTCGAGATCGACACGATCGAACCGCCATTCGGCTGATCTTGCATGACCGCGTTCGCTGCCTGCGAGACATGCAGCATGCCAAGTAGATTGAGCTCGACGATCTTCTGGTGGAATTTCGGAGAGGCCTCGGCGGCCAATACGTACGGCGAGCCGCCCGCGTTGTTGACCACGACGTCGAGGCGGCCGTGCTGGGCCACGATCGCCTCGATCAGCCCGGCCACGGCGTCCGGGTCCCGGACGTCGCAGCTGTGGAAGTCGTACGGCAGGCCCTCGACGGGGCGCCGGGCGCAGGTGACGACGGTGGCGCCCTGGTCAGCGAAGACGGCGCTGATGCCGGCGCCCACGCCGCGCACACCGCCGGTCACCAGGACTACGCGGCCATCCAGGCCCAGGTTGATCGGCGCATCCGTCACTGTGCTAGCGTACCAAGCAAGTGCTTGCTTAGGTATTCGCCCCGCTCAGGAAGTGGCCCAGGAGCCCCGATGACCATCACGTCCAGCACCGTCGAACCCGGCATCGTCGCCGTCACGGTGAACCACCCGCCCGTCAACGCGCTTCCCTCGCGCGGCTGGTTCGAACTGGCCGACACCATCACCGCCGCGGGCCGCGACATGAACACCCACGTGGTGATCCTCCGCGCCGAAGGACGCGGCTTCAACGCCGGTGTGGACATCAAGGAGATGCAGAACACCGAGGGCTTCACCGCTCTGATCGATGCCAACCGCGGCTGCTTCGCCGCCTTCAAGGCGGTGTACGAATGCGAGGTGCCTGTGGTCGCCGCGGTCAACGGCTTCTGCGTCGGCGGCGGCATTGGACTGGTGGGCAATGCCGACGTGATCGTGGCCTCCGACGACGCGAAATTCGGTCTGCCCGAGGTCGAGCGCGGAGCGCTCGGTGCGGCCACCCACCTGTCCCGGCTGGTGCCCCAGCACATGATGCGGCGGCTGTTCTACACCGCCGCGACCGTCGACGCCCCGACACTGCACCAGTTCGGCTCGGTGCACGAGGTCGTGCCCCGCGCCGAACTCGACGAGGCTGCGCTGCGGGTGGCCCGCGACATCGCCAACAAGGACACCCGGGTCATCCGTGCGGCCAAGGAGGCGCTGAACCTTATCGACGTTCAACGGGTCAACTCCAGCTACCGGATGGAGCAGGGCTTCACCTTCGAATTGAACCTGTCCGGAGTAGCCGACGAGCACCGCGATGCGTTCGCCGGGACGAAAAAGGGCGAGAAGCGATGAGAGACAAAAGGACAACTCTCGACGAGGCTGTCGCCGACATCGAGAGCGGGATGACGATCGGCATCGCCGGATGGGGATCGCGGCGCAAGCCGATGGCGTTCGTCCGGGCGCTGCTGCGCACCGCCGTCACCGACCTCACCGTGGTCACCTACGGCGGCCCGGATCTGGGCCTGCTCTGCTCGGCCGGAAAAGTCAGCAAGGTCTACTACGGCTTCGTGTCCCTGGACTCGCCGCCGTTCTACGACCCGTGGTTCTCCAAGGCCCGTACCACCGGCGCGATCATCGCCCGCGAGATGGACGAGGGCATGCTGAGGTCGGGTCTGCAGGCTGCCGCACAACGGCTTCCGTTCCTGCCGACGCACGCTGGGCTGGGCAGTTCGGTACCTGACTTCTGGGACGGCGAACTGAAGACGGTCCGGTCCCCGTACAGGACCGGTGACGGTTACGAAGAGCTGATCGCCATGCCCGCCCTGCGCCTGGACGCGGCGTTTGCGCACCTGAACCTAGGGGACAAGCACGGCAATGCGGCCTACACCGGTATCGATCCGTACTTCGACGATCTGTTTCTGATGGCCGCCGACCGCCGCTTCCTGTCGGTGGAGCGCGTGGTGCCCACTGAGGAACTGGTGAAGGCCGTTCCACCGCAGGCGCTACTGGTGAACCGGATGATGGTCGACTGGGTGGTCGAGGCCCCCAATGGGGCGCACTTCACCACGGCCGTACCCGATTACGGACGCGACGAGAAGTTTCAGCGCCAATACGCGGCCGCCGCCGCCGAGGAGTCGACGTGGCAGGAGTTCGTCGACACCTACCTGGCCGGCAGTGAGGCCGACTACCAGGCGGCGGTGCGCAGGTTCGCAGAGCAGGAGGCGAAGTGATCCAGGTCAGCCGCGCCGAGGTGTGTGTCATCGCCTGCGCCGAACTGTTCCGCGACGCCGGCGAGATCATGGTCAGTCCGATGACGACCATCGTGTCGATCGGGGCCCGATTGGCCCGGCTGACGTTCGCCCCGGACATCCTGCTCACCGACGGTGAGGCCCAACTGCTCGCCGATACACCGGCGATCGGCGCACCCGGCGCGGTCGAGGGTTGGATGCCCTTCGGCCGGGTCTTCGAGACCCTCACCTGGGGCCGTCGCCACGTGGTGATGGGCGCCAACCAGGTGGACCGCCACGGCAACCAGAACCTGTCCGCGTTCGGACCGTTGCAGCACCCGACCCGGCAGATGTTCGGCGTCCGCGGCGCTCCCGGCAACACCATCAACCACGCCACCAGCTACTGGGTGGGCAACCACTCCAAACGGGTGTTCTGCGAGAACGTCGACATCGTCTCCGGAATCGGTTGGGACAAGATCGATCCGGATAACCCGGCCTACCGGTTCGTCAACGTGTACCGGGTCGTGAGCAACCTGGGTGTCTTCGACTTCGGTGGCCCCGACCACACGATGCGGGCACTGTCACTGCACCCGGGCGTGGAGCCCGACGAGGTCCGGGAGAACACCTCCTTCGAGGTCCACGGCCTCGACGACGCCGGCCGGACCCGCCTGCCCAGCGGTGCGGAGCAGGCCTTGATTCGCGAGCGGATCGACCCGAAAGGACTGCGCGACAAGGAAGTGAAGGTATGAGGCTGCGCACCCCGCTGACCGAGCTGGTCGGCATCGAGCATCCGGTCGTCCAGACCGGGATGGGCTGGGTGGCCGGCGCCCGACTGGTCTCGGCCACGTCCAACGCCGGCGGTCTGGGCATCCTGGCGTCGGCGACGATGACCATCGACGAGTTGGCGACCGCGATCGCGAAGGTGAAGGCCGCGACCGACAAACCGTTCGGGGTCAACATCCGCGCCGATGCGGCCGACGCCGGTGATCGGGTCGACCTGATGATCCGCGAAGGCGTGAAGGTCGCCTCGTTCGCGCTGGCGCCCAAGCAGGAACTGATCGCGCGCCTCAAAGCGGCGGGCTCCGTGGTGGTTCCGTCGGTGGGTGCGGCCAAGCACGCCCGCAAGGTGGCGAGCTGGGGCGCCGACGCGGTCATCGTCCAGGGTGGTGAGGGGGGCGGGCACACCGGCCCGGTGGCCACCACGCTGCTGCTGCCCTCGGTGCTCGACGCCGTCGACATTCCCGTTGTCGCCGCGGGCGGTTTCTTCGACGGTCGCGGCCTGGCCGCCGCGTTGTCCTACGGCGCTGCCGGTGTGGCGATGGGCACCCGCTTTCTGCTCACGTCGGACTCCACGGTTCCCGATGCGATCAAGCAGCGCTACCTGCACGCCGCCCTGGACGGTACCGTCGTCTCCACCCGGGTGGACGGCATGCCGCACCGCGTACTGCGCACCGGACTGGTCGAGAAACTCGAGAGCGGCTCCCGGGTAAGGGGTTTCACCGCGGCGATCGCCAACGCCGCGAAGTTCAAGAAGATGTCGCAGATGAGCTGGACGTCGATGATCCGCGATGGGCTGGCGATGCGACACGGCAAAGACCTCACCTGGTCGCAGGTGCTGATGGCCGCCAACACCCCGATGCTGCTGAAGGCCGGCCTGGTGGAGGGCAACACCGAGGCCGGTGTGCTGGCCTCGGGCCAGGTGGCCGGGATCATCGACGATCTGCCGTCGTGTGCCGAGCTGATCCAGACCATCGTCGGCGACGCCGTCAAGCACCTTCAGGCGGCGGCCGCGCTGGTCGAATGACGAGTATCGTGAGCCGCATAACGCCACACGACGCTCGGGGGATGTCATGGCATTCGCACCGGACACCTGGCCGCGCCAGTTCCGCGACCTGATTCGGCTCTCCAACAAGTACCTGCTCAACCCGCTCATGCTGCGGTTGGCCGGCACCCGGTATTGGTACGCCTCAGTCATCCGGCACACCGGTCGACGGTCCGGCAAGCAGTTCGCCACTCCCGTGGTGGCCGACCGGGTCGGCGAGCGATTCATCGTTCCGCTGCCCTATGGCACCCAGGTGGACTGGCTGCGCAATGTCCTGACCGCCGGGCACGCCAGTCTCACCACAAGGGGCGAAACGTTCGAGCTGACAGCTCCGGAGATCATCGACGCCACCGAGGCGCTGCCGCTGCTACCCCGCGACCGTCGGCGAACCTTCGAGCGGACCGGTATCGACCACTACCTGCGGGCCAGCATCGAGACTTCGGTGCAATGAAGCTGAGAGCTAAATTTCATGATAATGAAGCTATTATCTTTATGTGACTCGAATGAAGGCTGGAGCTTCATTTAGAGCAGCGCTGATCGGTGACGTCGTGGGATCTCGCCACACCGCGGACCGCGCCGCTCTGCACCGCCGGCTCGCAGCGGCGCTGCACGACCAGGCGTCGGCGGCGACCGATCCGCCGGCTTTCACCGTCGGTGACGAGTTCCAGGGCAGCTACCCCACCGTCGGCGCCGCCATCGACGCGGCACTGCAGGTACGGCTCGCCGTGGCGCCGGACATCGACGTGCGCTTCGGCATCGGCTGGGGCGAGGTCACGGTCCTCGACCCGAGCACCGGTATCCAGGACGGCCCGGGCTGGTGGTCGGCGCGGGAGGCCATCGAGTGGACTGCCGCCGCCCAGCAGCAGCCCGCGCTGGCCCATGTCCGCACCGCCTACCGCAGCGCCGCCGACGACGGACCGGACGCCAACGCCGTCAACGCCGCCCTGTTGTGTCGGGACCACCTGCTTGGATCGGTGGATGCGCGATCGCTGCGACTGCTGCGCGGTCTGCTCGAACACAGGACGAAGAAGGAACTGGCGGAAATGGAAGGTATCAGCGCCTCGGCGGTGTCCCAGCGCACCGCGCGCGATGGACTGGACCTTCTGGTGTTGGCCTCCGATCAATTGCGGACCGTCCGATGAGCGAAGCGAACCGGACAATGAGGACGCGCCGATGAGCGCCGTCGCGGTGTTCTTGATCGCCGTCGGCTGCGCCGACATCGCACGGCGGCTGACGACGCGCACCTGGGCCGGCGCGCTGATCGGGGCGCTGGCGACGCTCGCAACGGCGGCGATGTGCGGGCTGTGGCATCCCGGTGACCTCCTGCTGATCGGCCTCGTGGCGGCGTCGGTGCCGGCGTGGGAGCTGGCCTGCACGCACGCCGAGCGGGTGGGGGGCCGCAGGCAGCTGGCACCGCTGGTGTTGTTCATGGCGGTGATCGCAGCGCTGGTACTGCTCTCCGGATTCGGCTCACCCGTCGCCGGCGCGGTACAGGCCTGGTCGCAGTGGACGACGCTGCCCGGCATCGATTCACTCCAGCCCGGGCGGCTCGTCATGGTGGTGGGCGTGGTCCTGCTGCAGTTGGTGACCGGCAACCAGTTGGTGCGCCTGCTGCTGGGGTCGGTCGGCGCGGTGAAACCCGCCGGCCAACCGCAGGCCTCCGACCGGCTCAAGGGCGGCCGGCTGCTCGGTCCGATGGAGCGCCTGCTGATCCTGGGGCTGAGCCTGGCGGGGCAACTGGCCGCCGCGACCGCCGTGGTGGCGGCCAAGAGCATCATCCGCTTCCCGGAGATCAACGCCCAGAAGGCCCGCGAGAACGGCGGCATCGGCATCGACGACGTGACCGAGTACTTCTTGGTCGGCAGCTTCGCCAGCTGGATCGTCGCACTCGGCGGCCTCGCACTGGCCCAGTAACGCCGGGTCCCGCCTCGCGGGATTACGCCGTCGCGCACAGCTGCGGTCCCTAGACTTCCGGTCATGAAGACCAACGCCGCGGTGCTGTGGGAAATCGACGGGGACTGGCAGATCGAGGAGGTCGACCTCGACGGGCCCAAGGAGGGCGAGGTCCTGATCGAGTTCGAGGCCACCGGGCTGTGCCACTCCGACCAGCATGTGCGCACCGGCGATCTCGCCGGGGTGCCACTGCCGATCATCGGCGGGCACGAGGGCGCGGGAATCGTCCAGGAGATCGGCCCGGGCGTGCGTGATCTCAAGCCCGGCGACCACGTCGTGACATCGTTCCTGCCGGCTTGCGGGCGTTGTCGGTGGTGCGCCAGTGGACATCAGAACCTCTGCGACCTCGGCGCGTTAATCCTCGCCGGAATCCAGACCGACGGCACCTACCGCCGCAAGGTCAAGGGCCACGACGTCGGCACGCTTGCCGGGGTCGGCAGCTTCTCGCAATACGGCACGCTTTCGGATGCGTCGGTGGTCAAGATCGACGACGATCTGCCGTTGAACCGGGCGTGCCTGCTCGGCTGTGGGGTGATGACCGGCTGGGGTTCGGCGGTAAACACCGCCGACATCCGGCCCGGCGACACCGTCGTCGTCATCGGCTTCGGCGGTATCGGCAGCGGCGCCGTGCAGGGCGCCCGGCTGGCCGGTGCTGAGCGGATCATTGTGGTCGAACCCGTGGAGGTCAAGCGCGACAAGGCATTCGAGTTCGGCGCCACCCACTTCGTGACCTCCATCGCCGAGGCCACCGCGCTGGTCGCCGACCTGACCCGCGGGGTGATGGCCGACTCGGCACTGTTGACCGTCGGGGTGGTCGAGGGGCCGATGATCAATGACGCGTTCAACATCATCCGCAAGGGCGGCGCGGTGGTGCTCACCGGCTTGGCACCGACCGAGGATCTCAACGCCCAGCTACCGATGGCGTGGATCACGCTGTTCCAGAAGCGGTTACTGGGCAGTCTCTACGGCGAGGCCAATCCGCGTGCCGACATTCCGCGGTTGCTCAACCTCTATCGAGACGGGCAGCTACTACTCGACGAGACCGTGACCCGCGAGTACAAACTCGCCGACATCAACGAGGGCTTCGACGACATGCTGGCCGGCCGCAACATCCGCGGCGTCATCCTGCACGACCACTGACGAGTGTGGGCCTTGCGCACGGTTTTTCGCCCAGTCCCGTGCACAGTGCCCACAGTCGAGCAACTCAGAGGCGTTCGATGATGGTGACGTTGGCGGTGCCGCCACCCTCGCACATCGTCTGCAGGCCGTAGCGGCCTCCCGTGCGCTCGAGTTCGTTGAGCATGGTGGTGAACAGCTTGGCGCCGGTAGCCCCGAGCGGATGACCGAGCGCGATCGCGCCCCCGTTGGGATTGACCTTCTCTGGGTCGGCGTTGGTCTCCTTGAGCCAGGCCATCACGACCGGCGCGAACGCCTCGTTGATCTCGACGACGTCGATATCGTCGATCGTCAGGCCGGCCTTGTCGAGCGCGTAGCGGGTGGCCGGGATGGGCCCGGTGAGCATGAACACCGGATCGGCGCCGCGGGCGCTGATGTGGTGGATGCGGGCGCGCGGTGTCAGCTTGTGGTCCTTCACCGCCTGCTCGGAGGCGAGCAGCACCGCGCTGGCGCCGTCGGAGATCTGGCTGGCCATCGCCGCGGTGAGCCGACCGCCCTCCCGCAGTGGCTTGAGTGCGGCCATCTTCTCCAGGCTCGACTCGCGCGGGCCCTCGTCGGTGCGGAAGGATCCGACCGGGACGATCTCGTTCTCGAAATGCCCGGCGCGGATGGCCGCGAACGCCTTCTCGTGGCTGCCGAAGGCGAACTCCTCCATCTCCTCGCGCGAGATGTTCCACTTCTCGGCGATCATCTCCGCGCCGCGGAACTGGGAGATCTCCTGATCGCCGTAGCGGTGCAGCCAGTTCTCCGACTCGTTGGTCGGCGAGGTGAACCCGAACTGCTCGGCGACGGTCATCGCCGAAGAGATGGGGATGGCACTCATGTTCTGCATGCCGCCGGCCAGGATGAAGTCCGCGGTGCCGGCCATGATCGCCTGCGCACCAAAGGAGATCGCCTGCTGACTCGAGCCGCACTGCCGGTCCACGGTAACCCCGGGCACCTCTTCCGGATAGCCCGCGGCCAGCCAGGTGTTGCGCCCGATGTTGCCCGCCTGCGGGCCGATGGTGTCCAGGCAGCCCACCACCACGTCGTCGACCGCAGCGGGGTCGACGTCGACGCGGTCGAACAGACCGCGGAAGGCCGCGACGCCCAGGTCGATGGGATGGACCTTCGCCAGCGATCCGTTGCGCTTGCCGACGGCCGTCCGGACGGCCTCGATGACGTATGCCTCAGCCATGTCGATCTCCTTATGGATTGTTCTGGGCGGAGATTCCGCCGAGCACGATGGATAGGTATTGGCGGCCAACCTCTTCCGCCGTCAGCGGACCACCCGGTTGATACCAACGTACCGAGACCCAGGTGGTGTCGCGAATGAACCGGTACACCACGTCCACGTCGATGTCGGGACGGAAGCAACCCTGCTCGACGCCCTCGTTGAGCAGATCGAGCCACATCTTGCGCTGCTCTTTGTTGCGGATGTCGACGAAGTCGAACTGCGGCAACGACGACAGTCGCTTGGCCTCGTCCTGATAGATCACCACCTGGGCGTGCCGGTGCTCGATCGCCTCGAACGAGGCCATGAACAGGCCCTTGAGCCGTTCGAGTGGATTGGGCTCGGTTTCGACAATCTCCTGATAGCGGGCGAACAGCCAGTCCAGGAAGTCGCGCAGGACCTCCTCGACCATCTGCTCCTTGCTCTTGAAGTGGTGATAGAGGCTGCCGGACAGAATGCCCGCCGAGTCGGCGATATCGCGCACGGTGGTCGCACGCAGGCCGCGCTCGGCGAACATGGTCGCGGCGAGATCGAGGAGCTCGTCGCGACGGCTGACCGGCTGTTCTGTCATGGATGCTGGCTCGATACCGAAATCACTTCGCCGGTCAGGTAACTCGAGTAGTCGCTGGCGAGGAACGCGATGGTGGCTGCGATCTCCCACGGCTCGGCGGCCCGGCCGAAGGCCTCACCCTCCGACAGCCGGTCGAGGAATTCCGCCGAACTGACCTTCTCGAGGAACTTGTGCCGCGCGATGCTGGGGCTGACGGCGTTGATCCGCACCCCGTACTCGACGGCTTCGATTGCGCTGCAACGGGTCAACGCCATCACACCGGCCTTGGCCGCGGCATAGTGCGACTGGGAGTGCTGCGCGCGCCACGCCAGCACGCTGGCGTTGTTGACGATCACACCGCCGTGGCCCGCCTCGCGGAAGTAGCGCAGCGCAGCGCGGGTCGCCCGCATCACCGAGGTGAGGGTGACGTTGAGCACGCGGTCCCACTCCTCGTCGGTCATGTCGACGACAGGCGTCTCACCACCCAGGCCCGCATTGTTGACCAGCACGTCGAGGCGGCCCAGCCGGGCGGTGGTCGAGGCGATCAGCGCGTCGACCTGCGCGGTGGACGTGACGTCACACACCACGCTCTCCACCCGACCCAACCCCAATGCGGCCAGCTCGTCGCGGGTTTCGCCCAGCCGGCGTTCGTGATGGTCGGAGATCATCACGTCGGCACCCTCGGCCAGCGCACGGCGGGCGGTCGCCGACCCGATGCCGGTGCCGGCGGCCGCCGTCACGACGACGACCTTGCCGGTCAGCAGACCGTGGCCGGCAACCTCCTGCGGAACATCCGCCAATGACGCCACTAGCCCTTCACCTCTCGCGGAAGACCGAGCACCCGCTCGGCGATGATGTTGCGCTGGATCTCGTTGGACCCGCCGTAGATCGTGTCGGACCGGGAGAACAGGAACAGCCGCTGCCACTCGTCGAACTCGCCGCCGTCGGTCAGCAGCCCTTCCTTGCCCTTGATGTCCATGGCCAGCTCGCCCAGATCGCGGTGCCAGTTGGCCCACAACAGCTTCGAGACGTTATCCATCCCCGGTTGTTCCACGTCCATCGTCGCCATCGCGTACGACCGCATGGTCTGCAAGCCGGCCCAGGCCCGGGTCAGCCGCTCGCGGATCAGTGGATCGTCGATCGCGCCATTGGCCTTGGCGAGCTCGACGATGCCGGAAAGCTCACGGGCGTAACGGATCTGCTGACCCAGGGTGGAGACGCCGCGCTCGAAGGTCAGCGTTCCCATCGCCACGCGCCAGCCGTCACCGGGTTCGCCGACCACCAGGTCGGCGTCGGTGCGGGCGTCGGTGAAAAAGACCTCGTTGAACTCCGAGTCGCCGGTGAGCTGATTGATCGGCCGGATCTCGACGCCCGGCTGATCCAGCGGCACCAGGAGGTAGGACAACCCGGCGTGGCGTTTGGAACCCTTCTCGGAGCGGGCCACCACGAAGATCCATTGCGCCCAGTGCGCCAGCGAGGTCCACACCTTCTGGCCGTTGATGATCCAGTGATCGCCGTCGAGCACGGCTGTCGTCGCGACGTTGGCCAGGTCGCTGCCCGCGCCGGGCTCGGAGTAGCCCTGGCACCACAGTTCGGTGACGTCGAGGATCGTGGGCAGGAAGCGCTGCTGCTGTTCGGGCGTGCCGTACGCGATCAGCGTGGGGCCGACCAGTTCCTCGCCGAGGTGATTCACCTTGTCGGGCGCGTCGGCTTTGGCGTACTCCTCGTAGAAGGCGACCCGGTGCGCGACGGTCAGTCCGCGCCCACCGTGTTCGACCGGCCAGCCCAGACAGGTCAGGCCGGCGGCGGCCAGGTGACGGTTCCAGGCCAGGCGTTCCTCGAAGGCCTGGTACTCCTTACCCGGGCCGCCGAGGCCCTTGAGCGCGGCGTACTCGCCGACCAGGTTGTCGGCCAGCCACTCACGGACCTCAGCCCGGAACTCATCGACCGTTATCACCCCTGTAGGCTAACCTACCAAGCACTTGCTTTGTTAGGCCAGCCGGTGACGAGGCGTGCGGATCCGGCTGAAGCAAGAACCAGAGGAGCATCGATGCAGCCCAGCGACCCGCGCACAACGCCCGCGGTGCTCGACCGGATGGCCCGCGAACTCGGCGAGCACGAGGCCCTGATCACCTCGGATCGCACCTTCAGCTTCGCGCAACTGCGCGATGAGGTCCGCCGGACCGCGGCCGCGATGATCGGCCTCGGGGTGCAGGCGGGCGACCGGGTGGCGATCTGGTCGCCCAACACCTGGCACTGGGTAGTCGCGAGCCTGGCCACCCACTACGCCGGCGCGGTGGTCGTTCCACTGAACACGCGCTACACCGCCGAGGAGGCGGCCGACATCCTCGCCCGCACCCATGCGCCGTTACTCATCGCGATGGGCCGGTTCCTGGGCGCCGACCGGGTGGCCGACCTCGACCGCGCCGCACTCCCCGATCTGCGGCACATCGTGCGGGTGCCGATCGAAGCCGACGACGGAACCTGGGACGAGTTCATCGACGGGCCGGCCGCGCCGATGGCGGAGGTCGACGCCCGTGCGGCGGCGCTGTCGGGCGACGACGTGTCCGACATCCTGTTCACCTCGGGAACCACCGGCCGCAGCAAAGGCGTCCTGTGCGCGCACCGGCAGTCGCTGGCGGCGCCTGCCGCGTGGGCGGCGTGTGGTCAGCTCACCAGCGACGACCGCTACCTGTGCATCAACCCGTTCTTCCACAACTTCGGCTTCAAGGCGGCCATCCTGGCCTGCCTGCAAACCGGCGCCACCCTGATTCCGCAGCTGACCTTCGACCCCGAACAGGCGATGCGCATGGTCGAGCAGCACCGCGTCACGGTGCTTCCCGGACCGCCCACGATCTTCCAGATGCTGCTCGACCACCCCGCGCTGCGCCGCCACGACCTGAGCTCGCTGCGGTTCGCCGTCACCGGGGCGGCCACGATCCCGGTCGTCCTCATCGAACGCATGCAGGCCGAACTCGACTTCGACATCGTGCTCACCGCCTACGGACTGACCGAGGCCAGCGGCTTCGGCACCATGTGCCGCGCCGACGACGACGCCGTCACGGTGGCGACCACCTGTGGGCGCCCGATCGCCGACTTCGAACTGCGGATCGACGCGCCCGCTGGCGACGCGGGTGAGGTGTTGCTGCGCGGGCCCAACGTGATGCTCGGCTACCTCGACGACCCCGACGCCACCGCAGCCGCCATCGACACCGAGGGCTGGCTGCACACCGGTGACATCGGAACCGTCGACGCCGCAGGCAATCTGCGCATCACCGACCGTCTCAAGGACATGTACATCTGCGGTGGCTTCAACGTGTACCCCGCCGAGGTCGAGCAGGTGCTGGCTCGGCTGGAGGGGGTGGCCGACGCCGCGGTGATCGGCGTGCCCGATGAGCGACTCGGTGAGGTGGGCCGGGCGTTCATCGTGCGCCGGCCGGACAGCGACCTCGACGAGCAGGCCGTGATCGAGTACACCCGAAAGCACCTGGCGAACTTCAAGACACCACGATCGGTGGTCTTTGTGGACGAGTTGCCCCGGAACCCCGGCGGCAAAGTGGTCAAACCCACACTGCGAGAGATGGTTTGATGGATCTCACCTACGACGACGACGCCCTGGAATTCCGCGACGAGGTGCGCGCTTTCCTCACCGCCAACAAGGCGTCGTTCCCCACCAAGTCCTACGACACCGCCGAGGGCTTCGAACAGCACCGGCGCTGGGACCGGGTGTTGTTCGACGCCGGCCTCTCGGTCATCACCTGGCCGGAGAAGTACGGGGGCCGAGACGCCACCCTGCTGCATTGGGTGGTCTTCGAGGAGGAGTACTTCCGGGCCGGGGCGCCCGGTCGCGCCAGCGCCAACGGCACCTCGATGCTGGCGCCGACGCTCTTCGCGCACGGCACCTCCGAACAACTCGACCGGGTGCTGCCCAAAATGGCCAGCGGTGAAGAGATCTGGGCGCAGGCCTGGTCCGAGCCGGAGTCCGGGAGCGACCTGGCCTCCCTGCGGTCCACCGCCACCCAGACCGACGGCGGCTGGCTGCTCAACGGGCAGAAGATCTGGAGCAGCCGGGCACCGTTCGGGGACCGGGCATTCGGGTTGTTCCGATCCGACCCGGCCGCCGACCGCCACCGCGGGCTGACCTACTTCATGTTCGACCTCAAGGCCGACGGCGTGACGGTGCGGCCGATCGCCCAACTCGGCGGCGATACCGGTTTCGGGGAGGTTTTCCTGGACAACGTCTTCGTTCCCGACCACGACGTCATCGGCTCGGTGCACGAGGGCTGGCGCGCGGCGATGAGCACGACGAGCAACGAACGCGGCATGTCGCTGCGCAGCCCGGCGCGGTTCGTAGCCCCGGCGGAGCGGCTGGTGGCCGAATGGAAGGCCCGCGGTTCCGACGCGGCCCATGCCGATCGGGTCGCCGACGCCTGGATCAAGGCGCAGGCGTACCGGCTGCACACCTTCGGCACCGTGACCCGGCTCGCCGAGGGGGGTGAACTGGGCGCGGAGTCCTCGGTGACCAAGGTGTTCTGGAGCGACCTGGACGTCGCACTGCATCAGACCGCGCTCGAGCTGCGCGGGCCCGACGCCGAGCTGGCCGACGCCTGGACCGACGGCCTGCTGTTCGCGTTGGGCGGGCCGATCTACGCGGGCACCAACGAGATTCAGCGCAACATCATCGCCGAGCGAATGCTCGGATTGCCCAAGGAGGGCTCGACGGGCTCGGGGAAGGCGAAATGAAGTTCGCACTCGACGACCAGCAGCGCGACTTCGCCGCCAGCATCGACGCCGCGCTGTCGGTGGCCGACGTCCCCGCTGCGGTGCGCGCCTGGGGTCGGGGTGACACCGCCCCGGGCCGCAAGCTCTGGACGACATTGGCCGACCTCGGCATCACCGCGCTCGCGGTGTCGGAGAAGTTCGACGGCATCGAAGCCCACCCGGTGGATCTGGTGGTCGCCCTCGAGCGATTGGGCCGCTGGTGTGTTCCCGGCCCGGTCACCGAATCGATAGCGGTGGCGCCGGTCCTGCTCGCCAGCCGAGACGAATGGGCCGAACGGTCGGCGGCGCTGGCGGCCGGTGAACTCGTCGCCACGGCGGCGCTGCCGCCGGCCGTGCCCCGGGCTGTCGACGCCGACTTCGCCGGGCTGGTACTTCTCGCCCGGGACGGCCGGGCGGCCGAGGCTACCGCCGCGGACGCGCACGAGTCGGTCGACCCGGCGCGAAGGCTGTTCGACGTCAACGCCACCGGCCCCGCCCAACCCGCCGACGTGGCCAGGGCCTTCGAATTCGGGGTCCTGGCGACGGCCGCCCAACTGGTCGGCGCGGGGCAGGCGATGTTGGACATGTCGGTGGAGTACGCCAAGCAGCGCAGCCAGTTCGGCCGCATCATCGGCAGCTACCAGGCGATCAAGCACAAGCTTGCCGACGTACACATCGCGCTGGAGTTGGCCCGGCCCCTGGTGTACGGAGCGGCGCTCTCGCTGGCGGACGGGTCTGCGGATTCCGCACGGGATGTCAGCGCCGCCAAGTCGGCGGCGTCGGATGCCGCGCTGCTGGCGGCGCGCTCGTCGCTGCAGACGCACGGTGCCATCGGATTCACCTCCGAGCATGACCTGTCGCTGTGGCTGCTGCGGGTGCAGGCGCTGCATTCGGCCTGGGGCGACCCGACCACCCACCGGCGTCGAGTGCTGGAGGCATTGGCATGACCTCGCTCGAAGAGCGTCAGATGTTGCGCGAGACCGTCGCATCGCTGATCGACAAGCACGCGTCGTCGGCCGCGGTGCGCGCGGCCATGGACTCGCCTCGCGGCTACGACGAGGCGCTGTGGTCATTGCTGTGTGAGCAGGTCGGCGTCGCCGCGCTCGTCGTCCCCGAGGAGTTCGGCGGCGCGGGGGGCGAGTTGGCCGACGCCGCAGCGGTTCTCGAGGAACTGGGCCGCGCGCTGGTGCCCACTCCCCTGCTCGGGACGACGCTGGCCGAGCTGGCGCTGCTCGCCGCCGACGAACCGGATAGCGATACCGTCGAGCAGCTGGCCGCCGGGGTGGCCATCGGCGCCGTGGTGTTCGATCGTGACTACGTCGTCAACGGTGACGTAGCCGACGTGGTGGTGGCGGTCGAGGATGCCCGGCTGGTGCGCTGGAGCGACGTGAGCGCCGAGGCGGTGAGCACCGTCGACCCGACGCGGCGGCTGGCGCGGGTGAAAGCGGCTGCGGCCGAGGCGATCGGCACCGATCCCGGCCTCGCCGACACCGCCGCGATCCTGCTTGCCGCCGAACAGGTCGGCGCCGCGGCCCGATGCCTGGAGCTCACCGTCGCGTACACCAAGGACCGGGTGCAGTTCGGGCGGCCGATCGGCAGCTTCCAGGCACTCAAACACCGGATGGCCGACCTCTACGTGGCGGTGCAGTCGGCGCGGGCCGTCGTCGGCGACGCCATCGCCGAGCCCGGACCCACCTCGGCTGCGCTGGCCCGGCTGGCCGCCAGCGAGGCATTCACCAAGGTCGCGGGCGAGGCCATCCAGTTGCACGGCGGTATCGCGATCACCTGGGAGCACGACATTCAGCTGTACTTCAAGCGTGCGCACGGCAGCGCGCAGCTGTTCGGCCCGCCGCGCGACCAACTGCGCAGGCTCGAATCCGAGGTGTTCTAACCCGGCTCCGGTGAGCCGTCTGCGTCGCCACGCGGGCAGATGCCCCACCGTTCTACGTGATGGACGCGTGGCCGGCATCCGACATCGACGAGTCGCTGCGGCGTTAGGGGCTCTGGCCGGGAGGCTAGCCCCCGATTCCGTTGTCCAGGCCCAGATGGGTTCCGTAGTACCACGGAACACCGATCCAGTGGAGTGCGGCAGTCAACCCCAGCGCGACCGCCGCTGCGAGACCCGCGAGCGTCCGCGCCCGGACACCGATCGGCACGATGGCCAAGACCACGAACAGGATCGCGAATCCCGCCTGCAGCCATAGCAGAACGTGTTTGGGGAGGTCGACCGCCCTGGCGTAGTCGGTGAAGTGACTGTCGGGGAAGCCGGTCAGGGCGAGATCGAAGGCTGCGGCGAGGGTCAGCCCGGCAGCGACAACCGCGCACGCCACACAGAACGCGCGGGCGATCAGATTCGTCGGGGTGGCCATCGGGGCTTCGATCAGCGCGCCACGAGCCCGTGCTTCTCGGCGTCGGCAGCGTCGACGTTCGCCAGGTCGATTCCCTTGGTCTCTCGTGTGAAGGCCAACGCGACCAATGTGATGACCGCCGCGCCGGCCAGGTAGATCGCGATGGGTACCGCCGACTTGTAGACCTCGAGCAGTCGCACCGCGATGATCGGCGCCAGCGATCCGGCGAAGATCGCGGTGACCTGATAGCCAAGCGAGACACCGGAATACCGCATCCTGGTGGGGAACATCTCCGACATCAGGGCCGGCTGCGGGGCGTACATCAGGGCGTGGATGACCAGGCCGAGGACGATCGCGCCCATGATCAGCTGGTAGCGGCCGCTGTTCATCATCGGGAAGGCGAAGAAGCCCCACGCGCCCGCGCCGATCGCCCCGAGCAGATAGACCGGGCGCCTCCCGAACCGATCGGCGGCACGGCCGGCCAGTGGGATGACGACGAAGTGCACGGCGTGGGCGACGAGTAGCCACCACAGGATGTCACTGGTGTTGGCATGCACATGCACCTTGAGGTAGGTGATCGAGAAGGTGACCACCAGGTAGTACATGATGTTCTCCACCACCCGCAGACCCATCGCGGTGAAAACCCCTCGCGGATAACGCTTGAGCACCTCGACCACGCCGTAGGAGCTGGCCCGCAGCTGTTCGGCCTCGCGCTGCGCCTCGACGAAGATCGGGGCGTCGCTGACCTTGGTACGGATGTAGTAGCCGACGAGCACCACCACCGCCGACAGCCAGAACGCCACCCGCCAGCCCCAGGACAGGAACGCGGATTCGGTCAGGGTGCTGGTCAGCGTCAGGAGGACGACGGTGGCCAGCATGTTGCCGACGGGCACCCCGGCCTGGGGCCAGCTGGCCCAGAAGCCACGCTCCCGATCGGGGCTGTGCTCGGCCACCAGGAGAACCGCGCCGCCCCATTCCCCGCCCACCGCGAAGCCCTGGATGAAGCGCAGCACGACCAGCAGGGCCGGCGCCCAGTAGCCGATCTGCGCGAAGGTGGGCAGACAGCCCATCAGGAAGGTCGCGGCCCCGACAAGCAGGATGGAGAACTGCAACAGCTTCTTACGCCCGTACTTGTCACCGAAGTGCCCGAAGACCACGCCGCCGAGCGGGCGGGCGGCGAACCCGACGGCGTAGGTCACGAACGCCGCGAGGATGGCATCGAGATCGCTTGTGCCCTTCGCGAAGAACACCTTGTTGAAGACCAGCGTGGCGGCGGTGCCGTACAGGAAGAACTCGTACCACTCCACGACGGTTCCGGCCATCGACGCGGCGACGACCCTGCGAAGACCCGAGACGGTGCTGGTGACGTTCATCGGTCACATTGTGTCGAACCGGGCGGGGCCGAGGACTGAAACGCTCACATGACGCCGAGAGCCTTCGCTGCCCGGTCGGCAGCCTGCGGGCCGCCGAGCTGACGCATCAGCAGGACGCCGTCGATCAGCACCAGGGTGGCCTCGGCCTCGGCCCGCCGGTGCTTGAGGGTCCCGCGGAAGAAGCCGGCGAGCCAGTCGACCCAGCCATCGAGAAGCGCGGCGGCGAGATCTCGGTATGGCTGCGCGCCAGCCGCCGCCAGGCCACAGGCTTCGAAGTAGACGGCGAAGATGGCATCGGCGTCGTCGCGGGCCAGTACCCGGTAGGCGGCCCGCGCAAGCTGCCGATGATCGGTCGCCGGTTCGGTGAAGGCCCTTGCCAGGGCGGCCTGAAGCCGATTGCCGATCTCCAGCAGAACCTCACCGGTCAGCGTTGACTTGTTCGGGAAGTAGTACACGACCACGCGGTCGCTGGTCCCCATTCGTTTGGCGAGCCGGCCGAAGGTCAACGCGCCGAGGCCGTCCGTCAGGACAAGCTCGACCGCCCCCTCGAGGATCTGTTCACGCGTGTACTTGTGCCCCATCGGGTCTTGATTGTAGTGGCAACTACATCTAGTGTTCGTAGTGACCACTACAAACTAGAGCGGGAGGTATCTCGTGAGTTCACCGACGACAACCGGCAAGCATCCGGCCGCGCTCGCGATGTCCGTCATCCGAATGTTCGCGGGCGGCTTCACCTGGGCCAGCCCCGCGTTGTCGTCGCGCCTGTTCGGGCTCGGCCGTATCGCCCCCGGCGGCAGTCCCGGCCTGGTTGCCCGGCTGTTCGGCATTCGCGACCTCGTGCTTGGTGCCGCGGTGCATCATCCGGAGGCAGGTGTCCGAAAGGCCGTGCTGCAGGCGGGCCTCGTCTGCGACTCGGCTGACGTGGTCGCCTCCCTGATCGCCGTGCGGGCCGGTGCACCGAAGACCACCCTGTTGGGTGCCACCGCCGGCGCCGCCCTGTTCGTGGGATTGGGTCTGGCGGCGTTGAACAACTCGCACTGATCAACGGGCTTGCGGTTCGCGGCCCGACCTGCTGCAGTCATCGGATGCCATTCATCGACCACGACCGCGGGCGTGCCTACTACCGGCACTGGGCGGCCGAGCAACCGCGGGCCGCGGTGATCTTCCTGCACGGCTTCGGTGAACACGGCGGCCTGTATCACCGGTACGGGTTCGCGCTGAATGCGGCGGGTATCGACCTGTGGGCGGTCGACCAGTTCGGTCACGGGCTCTCACCGGGTGAGCGGGGAAACTTCGGCTCCATCGAGGACAGCTCCGCCCTGGCCGACAGCCTCAGCGAGCTGGCGGAGCGCGCGCACCCCGGCGTTCCGCTTGTCGCACAGGGGCATTCGTTCGGATCGATCGTCACACTGTTCCGGCTCCTCCAGCAGCCGCAGCGGTACCGGGCCGGGGTGATCTCGGGGGCGCCGGTGGTTCCGGTGGCGGCGCTGCTGGACAGCGACTCGTCGTTCGACCTCGACCCGGTCTGGTTGTCCAGCGATCCCTTCTATCTCGACGCGCTCGCGAGCGATCCGCTGGCGTTCGTCGAGGGAAACGGCACGGTGCTGACCCGTGAGCTGGATCGCGCCTGGGACCGGTTCGGCGCGGAGTTACCCGGACTGACCGTGCCCACGCTGGCCGTCCACGGCGAGGACGACCCGATCGCCGCGATCGGTGCGGTGCGGGCCTACGCCGACGAAATCCCGGCGCTGCGAGTACACGCCTTCGACAACGCCCGCCACGACATCCTCAACGAGTCGGTGCACCGCGAGGTGACGGCGTCGATCGTCGACTTCATCGGCGAGCAGACGGCCTGACCTGCTCAGAGCCAGGTGTCATCGGTCGTCGCGGTGAGGAACGACTCGAGGTCATCGCGCCACTGCGCCGGCGTGTTCTTGTCCGGCTCGATGCCGGTGTACTCGCCCCGATAGAACAGCAATGGCCGAGGCTTTACCTTCGGCACCTCGGACAGCGAGTGCACCAGACCGAACACCACGAAGTGGTCGCCGCCGTCGTGCACCGAATGCACGGTGCAGTCGATGTGCGCCAGCGAGTTGTCCAGCACCGGCGAGCCGAGCTTGGACCGGTGCCAGTCGACCCCGGCGAACTTGTCCGGTTCCTTCGACCCGAACCGGGCGCACACCTCGCGCTGCTTCTCGGTCAGGACGTTGACGCAGAACTTCCCACTGGCCTCGATCGCCTGCCAGGACCGCGACATCCTGGTCGGGCAGAACAGCACCAACGGCGGCTCCAGCGACAACGCGGCGAACGACTGGCAGGCGAAACCGACCGGCACGTCGTCGTGCAGGGTGGTGATGATGGTGATGCCGGTACAGAACTGCCCGAGCACATGGCGAAACGTGCGCGGGTGGAGGGGTTCGCCCGTCATGTCAGCTGGTTCGGTGCGCGCCGACGGTGAAGTCATGGCCCCACAGGCTGACCGCGGTGCTCTCCCTGGCGATCCAGTCGTGATCGTCGACTTGCAAACCCTCACAACCGAATTCGACATCGAATCCGCCAGGGGTGCGCATGTAGAACGACAACATCTTGTCGTTGACGTGTCGGCCCAGCGTCGCCGACATGGGCACCTTGCGGCGCAGCGCGCGGTCCAGGCACAGCCCGACGTCGTCGCTGTTCTCGACCTCGATCATCAGGTGCACGATGCCGGACGGGTTCGGCAGCGGAAGGAATGCCAGGCTGTGGTGGCGCGGATTGACGCCGAAGAACCGCAACCAGGCCGGCTCCCCGTCGGCGGGCCGACCGACCAACTGCGGGGGCAGCCGCATCGAGTCGCGCAGCTTGAAACCGAGCACGTCGCGGTAGAAGTGCAACGACTCGGCATCGTCGGTGGTGGTGAGGACGACGTGGCCCAGGCCCTGCTCCTCGGTGACGAACCTGTGGCCGTAGGGACTCACCAGTCGGCGGTGCTCGAGGGCCACACCGTGAAAGACCTCGAGCGTGTTGCCCGACGGATCCTCGAACGTGATCATCTCGTCGACCCGGCGCTCGGCCAGCTCGGCGTTGGCGGCCTCCTTGTACGGCGTGCCCGCGGCGTCCAGTCGCGCCCGAATGTCCTGCAATGCCGCCGCGTTGGCAACCTCCCAGCCGGACTGAAGCAACCGGTCCCGATCGCCGGGGACGATCACCAAGCGGGCGGGATGTTCGTCCATCCGCAGGTACAGCGCGCCCTCGGTGGATCCGGTGCCCTCGACCATGCCCAGCACCTTGAGCCCGTATTCGCGCCACGCCGCAACGTCGGTGGCCTCGATCCGCAGGTAGCCCAACGATCTGATGCTCATGCGCGATCCGCCTCCGCTACTCGCTGTCCGCTCATGCGCCACCTCCGGGGAAGTCGATGGTCAGCTTGATTGCCCGCAAACATGCAGCTGTACACGCTGCGACTCCGCTTCACGAATGAACGATGTCATCGTCGCCGGATCAGACCATGGTGTCGCCGAGCGGCAGCCCGAACTCCTGATTGCCGTACATGACGTAGGCGCGCTCGGCGTCGTTGGCGGCATGCACCCGGCCGGCGTGGGCGTCCCGCCAGAAACGCTGCAGGGCAGTCTCGGTCTGGAGCGCGGTGGCGCCGGCCGCTTCGAAGAGCCGATCGATGGCAGAGATGGCACGCTGGCTGGCGCGGACCTGATCCCGGCGGGCCCGGGCCCGCAACGACAGCGGAACCTCTTGACCCGCCGTCAGCAGCGCATACTCCTCGGCGAGATTGCCGGACAGTTGGCGCCACGCGGCATCGATATCGCTGGCCGCCTCGGCGATCCGCACCTTGGCGAACGGATCGTCCTTGGCCTTCTCGCCCGCGTAGGCGGCCCGCAGCCGCTTGCCCTGGTGTTCGATGTGAGCGTCGTAGGCACCGTAGGCCATTCCCACGATCGGGGTGGAGATGGTGGTGGGATGCATTGTGCCCCAGGGCATCTTGTAGACCGGCGCGGTGTTGGTCGCCAGACCGGGCGCGGTTCCGTCGCTCATCTGCTTGAACGACTGGAAGCGGTGCCGCGGCACGAAGACGTCCTTGACCTCCAGCGTCTTGCTGCCGGTGCCCTTCAGGCCGACCACGAACCAGTCGTCGACGATGTTGTAGTCGCTGATCGGGATCAGGAAGCTGCCGAAGTCGACCGGCCGGCCGTCCTTGATCACCGGGCCGCCGACGAACGTCCAGGTGGCGTGGTCACAGCCGGAGGACCAACGCCACGCGCCGTTGACGATGTAGCCGTCGCCGTCGTCGGTCACCACCCCCGCGCCCATCGGGGCGTACGAGGACGAGACCCGCACGGCCGGGTCCTCACTCCAGACATCCTCCTGGGCCTGCTGGGTGAACTGGGCCAGGTGCCAGTTGTGCACACCGAGGATGCCCATCGCCCAACCGGTGGAGCCGCAGGCGCTGGCCAGCCGCCGCACCGCCTCGAAGAACAGGGTCGGATCGCTCTGCAGGCCGCCCCACTGCTCGGGCTGCACCAGCTTGAAGAAGCCGACCTCTTCGAGCTCGGCGACCGACGCATCGGGGATCCGGCGCAGGTCCTCGGTCTCCTGCGCCCGGGCGCGCAGATTGGGGAGCAACTCGTCGATACCGGCCAGCACCGACTGCGCATCGCGCTGTTGAATAGACGTCACTGCATGCCTCCCAGAGAGTGCGTTACTGGGTCCAAGACTAGAACACGTTACGATTCGTGTCGAGCAGCGTAGCGCTGGGGCTGGTGGCGGTAGGTATAGCGTTTTCTGTAACCTGTTCTAGTTGCGATGAAGGGAAGGCTAAGCAAGGTGACGCAGGTCCCGCCCGATGAGCCGCTGGGCAGCCACGTACTCGAACTCGAGGTGGCCGAGGTCGTCGAGGAGACCGAGGATGCGCGCTCGGTGGTCTTGAGGGTGCCGGCGGGTGCCGAGGTCGCTGCCGAGCGGCTGCGCTACGCCCCGGGTCAGTTCCTGACGTTGCGCATCCCCAGTGACCGCACCGGCTCGGTGGCGCGCTGCTACTCGCTGTGCAGTTCACCGTTCACCGACGACGCCCTGACCGTGACCGTGAAGCGCACCGCGGACGGCTACGCGTCGAACTGGTTGTGCGATCACGCCCACAAGGGCATGCGGATCCATGTGCTGGCACCGTCGGGCACGTTCGTGCCCAAGACCCTCGACGCCGACTTCCTGTTGATCGCGGCGGGCAGCGGCATCACCCCGATGATGTCCATTTGCAAGTCGGCGCTGTCGCAGGGCAGCGGTCGGGTGGTGTTGCTCTACGCCAACCGCGACGAGCGGTCGGTGATCTTCGGCGGCGCGCTGCGCGACCTGGCCGCGAAGTACCCGGACCGGTTGACGGTGGTGCACTGGCTGGAGTCGCTGCAGGGCCTGCCGAGTAGCCCGGCGCTCGCCCAGCTGATGGCGCCCTACACCGGCAGGCAGGCCTTCATCTGCGGGCCGGGACCGTTCATGCGCGCGGCGCAGGACGCGTTGGAGTCGCTCGAGGTGCCCGCCAAGCAGGTTCACATCGAGGTGTTCCGGTCGCTGGACACCGATCCGTTCGCAGCGGTAACCATCACCGACGACGGCGACGAGCCGCCGGCCACCGCCGTCGTCGAACTCGACGGAAAGACCCACACCGTGCCGTGGCCGCGCAGCGCCGTGCTGCTCGACGTGCTGCTCGACAAGGGCCTGGAGGCGCCGTTCTCGTGTCGCGAAGGACATTGCGGCGCATGCGCTGTAGTCAAGCGCAGCGGTGAGGTCGAGATGGACGTCAACGACGTCCTCGAGCCGGACGACCTCGCCGCCGGACTGATCCTCGCCTGCCAGGCCCGCCCGCTGTCGGATTCGGTCGAAGTCACCTACGACGAGTAGGCCCGGTTCTCCTGAGGCAGCCCGGGCGGTTCAGCGTGGGAGACCCAGCAGCCGTTCGCCGGCCATCGTCAAGAGGATCTGCTCGGTGCCGCCCGCGATCGTCAGGCAGCGGGTGTTGAGGAAGTCGTGCACCGCCCTGTCGGCCACGGCGCCCGCGGACTCGGCCAGATCCATCCGCAACTCGGCCAGCGACTGCCGATGTCGCACGCCGATCAGCTTCCGCGCGCTGGCCTCCGCGCTGGTGTCCTGGCCACCCACGGCCAGTTGCGCGATGCGCTGGTCGAGCAGCGAACCGACCTGAGCGGACAGGATGAGTTCACCGACCCGGTCCTGCAGCGCGGTGTCGATCTCCTGTTGGGCCACGGTGCGCAACATCTCCTCCACCGGGTTGCCCAGTGCGGTGCCCTGTGCCATCGCGACCCGCTCGTTGGCCAGTGTGGTGCGCGCCAGGCGCCAGCCGTCGTTGACCGCGCCCACCACCATGTGGTCGGGGACGAACACATCGTCGAAGAACACCTCGTTGAACAGCTCGGCGCCGGTGATCTCGCGCAGCGGGCGCACGACGATCCCCGGGGTCTTCATGTCGACGATGAAGTAGGTGATGCCCTTGTGTTTCGGAGCGTCGGGATCGGTGCGGGCCAGGCACACCCCGTAGTGCGCCTTCTGCGCCCCGGAATTCCACACCTTCTGTCCGGTGAGCCGCCAACCGCCCTCTGCCCGAACGGCTTTCATCTTCAGGGCGGCCAGATCCGAGCCTGCACCCGGCTCACTGAACAACTGGCACCAGATCAGCTCGCCGCGCAGCGTGGCCGGGACGAACTGGTCGATCTGTTCCGGCGTGCCCGCCTCGAGAATCGTCGGAACCGCCCACCAGCCGATGACGAGGTCGGGCCGCTGCACACCCGCGGCGGCCAATTCCTGGTCGATGAGCAACTGTTCGGCCGGAGATGCGTTGCGGCCGTGCGGCTTCGGCCAATGCGGCGCGAGCAGACCGTTCCCGGCCATCGCCGGCTGGCGCTCCTCGACCGGCAGTGCGGCTACCTCGGCGACGGCCGCGGCGATCTCGGGCTGCAGGTGGGCCACCGACTCCAGGTCCACCTGCAACTCGCGCCGCACGCCGTCGAGCGTCAGTCCGGCCACCCGGCGTAGCCACTTGGGCCGGCCACCGAGAAACTGCCCGATCCCGTAGGCGCGGCGAAGGTAGAGGTGCGCGTCGTGCTCCCAGGTGATGCCGATACCGCCGAGCACCTGGATGCAGTCCTTGGCGTTGGCCTTCGCCCCGCCGATCCCGATCGCGGCGGCGATCGCGGCCGCGATCGCAAGCTGATCATCGTCGCCGGCGGCCGGAGCCGCTGGGCCGGCGACATGCGCGCCAGCCGCCGCCGCGGCGTCGGCGGCAGCGGTCGAGACCTGCTGCGCCCGCAGCAGCATTTCTGCGCACATGTGCTTGATGGCCTGGAAGCTGCCGATCGGCTTGCCGAACTGCTCGCGCACCTTCGCGTACTCGGAGGCGGTGTCCAGGGTCCAGCGCGCAACCCCGGCGGCCTCGGCGACCAGGACGGTGGCCGCGAGGTCTTCGAACCGCCGCCGGGACACCGACAGCGTGACCGCGGGCGCGGCGTCGAACGTCACCCGGGCCAGTGGACGGGAGAAGTCGGTCGCCGCGAGCGGCTGCACCGTCACCCCGCCGGCGGCCGCGTCGACCAGCACGACGTGATCGTCGACCGGCAGCAGCAGCAGGCCTGCGGTGTCGGCGCCGAGCACGTACTCGGCGGTGCCGGAGATCCGGCCGGAGTCGGCGCGAAGATCCGCCTCGAGCGCCGCTCCCGCGGTGCGGCCGGTGGCCAGCTCGTCCAGGATCGCCGGATCGCTCACCACCAGCGTGGCCAGCGCGGTGGTCGCGACCGGCCCCGGAACCAGCGCCCGGGCCGCCTCTTCGACCATCACGCACAGGTCCGACACCGAACCGCCGGCGCCCCCCGCCTCCTCGGCGACCGCGACGCCGAACAGTCCCAGGTCCACCAGGCCCCGGTAGACCGGCTGCCAGGCCTGCGCCGATCCGCCCTCGGAATCCCGGACGGCAGCGATCGCGCCCGAGCCGGCCGCCCAGCCGCGGACGAGCTCGCGGGCCGCTAACTGTTCGTCGGAGATGGTCGCAGACACCGTCGGCTCCTAGGTTTCACGCGGAGAAGGAGCCCTTAGACTGATGAGCTCCACTAGAACGTGTTCTAATAGTGCCAGCGATCGAGCGTCAAGTCGAACGCCATCACAGCAGGACAGGTGGGTGTCTCGCGGGTCGGGGAGGTGCGCCATGCGCGGTAGCCAGGCGTATCGATTTGCCACGAATCGCACCCGAGAGGAGTCGACCACCCCATGACATCGGCAGGGCAGAAGTCATCGGCCAGTGGTTCCGGTTCGCAGCCGCGCGAGGTGATGCCGGTGTCGGTCCTCGCCGAATCCGAGCTGGGTTCCGAGGCGCAGCGCGAGCGCCGCAAACGCATCCTCGACGCCACCATGGCCATCGCCTCCAAGGGCGGCTACGAGGCGGTGCAGATGCGGGCGGTCGCCGATCGTGCCGACGTCGCGGTCGGCACGCTCTACCGCTACTTCCCGTCCAAGGTCCATCTGCTGGTCTCGGCCCTGGGCCGGGAGTTCGAACGCATCGACGCCAAGACCGATCGGTCGGTCGTCGCCGGTGGTTCGCCGTATCAGCGGTTGAACTTCATGGTCGGCAAGCTGAATCGGGCGATGCAACGCAACCCACTGCTCACCGAGGCCATGGCGCGGGCATACGTGTTCGCCGACGCCTCGGCCGCCGGGGAGGTCGACCACGTCGAGAAGATCATCGACAGCATGTTCGCCCGCGCGATGAGCGACGGGGAGCCCAACGAGGACCAGTACCACATCGCGCGGGTCATCTCCGACGTGTGGCTGTCGAACCTGTTGGCGTGGTTGACGCGGCGGGCGTCGGCCACCGATGTCAGCAAGCGTCTCGACCTCGCGGTGCGGCTGCTGATCGGCGAGGACGGCGCCTCCTAGGCTCTCCAGGTGTGACGGGCGCGAACGATCTACCCGATGACCTACAGCGGGCGCTGACCGATGCAGCCGGCGCCCAGCGGCTGCTGGTGGCCTCCGACTTCGACGGCACCATCGCACCGATCGTCGCCCATCCACCCGACGCCCGCCCGATTCCCGCTGCGGCCGAGGCCCTCGCTGCGCTCGCGGCACTGCGGGATACCACCGCGGCGCTGATCTCCGGGCGCGCGCTGAAGGACCTCGCCGAGTTGTCCGGCGCGGCCGCCGACGTGGTTCTGGTCGGCAGCCACGGATCGGAGTTCAACGCAGACTTCCTGGACGCCGTCGACGAATCGGCGAAGTCACTGCTCGCCGACATCGAGCGGGCGATGGCCGGCGTGGCCGCGCAGTTCCCCGGGGCCGGCCTGGAGACCAAACCGGTCAGCGTCGCCTTCCACGTGCGCAACGTCGCCCCGCAGGATGCCCAACGGGCCCTCGACGCCGCACTGGCCGCGGTGGCCGACTGGGATGTGCACATCACCGAGGGCAAGGCGGTGCGGGAGTTCGCCGTCATCGACACCGACAAGGGTCAGGCCCTGGATGTATTGCGCGGCCAGACCGGGGCCACCGCGATGGTCTACTTCGGCGACGATGTCACCGACGAGAAGGCCTTCACCCGACTGGGCGGCCGAGACGTCGGCGTCAAGGTGGGAAGCGGCGACACCCGGGCCGCCTACCGCGTCGACACCCCCGAGGACATCGCGGCGGCCCTGTGGTTCCTGCACGACGTCCGAGGCGGCTGGGCGGGTTCCTAGGCGGGCGGGCCCGCGGTGCGCCCGCGAACCAGTTCGGTGTCGAGCACGTCGATCACCGGCCTGCCGTCGCGGGGCAGGTGACCGAGCAGCCGTCCGGCCCGCTTGCCCTTCTCCAGGCTCGGCTGCGCCACCGTCGTCAAGCCCCGGCCGAGTGCCTCGGGAATCCCGTCGAAACCCGTCACCGTCATCTGACCGGGTACGTAGATCCCGTGGGCGCGCAGGTAATCCATCGCCGAGAGCGCCAGCACATCGGCGGTGCACATCAGCGCGGTCAAGCGTGGGTTGGTTTGCAGCGCCAACTCGGCGGCCGCCCCACCCGAGGCGGGCAGGTGTTCGTAACTCTCGACGACGGTCAGGGTGTCCGGGTCCAGACCGGCGGCCGCCATCGCCTCCCGCACCCCGGCGATCCGTTCGGTCTGGACGTGAAAGTGTGACTGCTGCAGGCGATCCGGTGTCACGACGCCGGCGGTCTGGTCGCCGGCCCGGCGCTCTGCGCCGAGCCGCATGGTCAGCAGGGCGATCTCGTGGTGACCCAGGCCGATGACGTGCTCGGCCAGCCCGCGCATCGCGGCGCGGTCGTCGATGCACACCTGTGAGGCGTCCGGGATGTTCTTGGGCTGGTCGACGATCACCACCGGAAGGTGGCGCTGCAGGGCGGTCTGCAGGTACGGGTGGTCGTCGGCGGCCGCGTAGACGACGAACCCGTCCACGCCGGCGGACAGCACCGCGTTGGTGCCGTCGGCGACACTGCGCTCCGGTCCGCATGCCACCAGCAACAGGCCCTGGCCGAACTCCTCGCACGACTCGGCCAGTCCCGCGACGAAGTTCAGGGCGGCGGGATCACTGAACGCGTAGGTCAACGGTTCGGTGATCACCAGCCCGACCGCTCCGGCCCGGCGGGTTCGCAACGAGCGCGCGACCGGGTCCGGACCGGGGTAACCGAGCCGTTTGGCGGCGGCCAGAACCCGCTCCCGCAACTCGGCCGACAACTGGTCCGGACGGTTGTAGGCGTTGGAGATGGTGGTGCGGGAGACCTTGAGTTCGGCGGCCAGCGATGCCAGCGTGGCCCGGCGCCGCGGCGCGGGACTCCTGGACATGCTTGGACGCTAGCGCATCGGATTGGGCGACCGGCGCGCGATGGACTACAGTCTAATGGAAACGATTTCCATTAACGTTAGGCTGTCGCCTTCCGGAAGGAGCATTCGTGCGCAACTGCCGGTTCATCGCCGCGGTCGTGCTGGTTGCGGCCGCGACGCTCAGCGCGTGCGGCAATGCCGACAAGAACGGAGGCGCGGCCAACGCCGGCATGCCGACCGTGGTCGCGTCCACCGACGTGTGGGGAAGCGTGGTGCAGGCGGTCGCCGGTGACCACGCCAAGGTGACCTCCATCGTCAACAGCGCCGCAGCCGACCCGCACTCTTTCGAGGCGAGCCCGGCCGACGCCGCGAGCATCGCCGACGCCTCGCTGGTGGTCTACAACGGCGGCGGCTACGACCACTGGGTGGACGACGTGCTGGCCGCCCACCCGGGCGTGGCGTCGGTGGACGCCTACTCGCTGCTCAACCCGGGCCCCGGTGAACCGCAACCGGCCAACGAACACGTCTTCTACGACCTCGACACCGCCAAGGCGGTCGCCACGGAGGTCGGTGACCGGCTGGCCGGCACCGACCCAGCCCACGCGGCCGATTACCGGGCGAACGCGCAGACGTTCAACCGCGGCGCGGACGCCGTCCAGCAGATCGAGCGGGCGATGCGCAGCACCCACCCGGGTGCGGCGGTTGTGGCGACCGAACCGGTTGCGCACTACCTGTTGGTGACCGCCGGCCTCACCGACAAGACCCCTCCCGGATTCGCCAGCGCCATCGAGCAGGACACCGACCCGGCGCCCGTCGACGTCGCCGCCATGCTCGACGTGATCAAGAACCGTGAGGTCGCCGCCGTGGTCTTCAACGAGCAGACCGTGACCCCGGTGACCAAGCAGGTGCAGGCCGCCGCGCAGGCCGCGGGAATCCCGGTCGTGGGTGTCTCCGAAACCCTGCCGGCCGGCGCCGATTACCTCACCTGGCAGCGCGATACCGCCGACCGCCTGGCCGCCGCGCTACAGCAGAACCGATAATCGCTGTCTGTGAGCGCCGAAGTCGTCGAATTGGCCGGGGCCCGGCTGGCCTTCGGTGACCGGGTGCTGTGGGATCACCTCGATCTGACGGTGTCGGCCGGCGAGTTCATCGCGATCCTCGGGCCGAACGGCACCGGCAAGACCTCACTGTTGAAGGTGCTTCTCGGCCAGCTGCCGCTGAGCGCGGGCACCGCGCTGATCGACGGCGCACCGGTCGAGAAGGGCAGCGACCGGATCGGATACGTGCCGCAACACCGGGCCGTGGACCGTGGACTGAGTCTGCGCGGAGCCGACCTGGTCCGGTTGGGTGTGGACGGGCATCGCTGGGGCGTGGCGCCGTGGCGCAGGGCCGAGCGCACCCGCCGCCGCGATGCCGTGAACCACGCACTGGCGCAGGTGCGGGCCGAACGACTGGCCCGGGTCGGGGTCGGGGTGATGTCCGGGGGTGAACTGCAGCGGGTGCGGATCGCGCAGGCGCTGGCCAGCGACCCCGTCCTGTTGCTGTGTGATGAGCCGCTGCTGAACCTCGATCCGGCCAACGCGCGGCTGGTCGCGTCGCTCATCAACCAGCGCCGCAGTGCCGGCACCGCGGTGATGTTCGTGACGCACGAGGTCAATCCGGTGCTGCCGTACGTCGACCGGGTGCTCTACCTGGTCGACGGTCGCTTCCTCGTCGGCACCGTCGCCGAGGTGATGAAGTCCGCAACGCTCTCCGAGCTCTACCAGGCCGACATCCAGGTGGTGCAGGTCGGTGACCGCTACGTCGTGGTGGGCGAGCACCTCGACCACTCCGGGCACGCGAGCGGACACACCCATGACTGACAAGCTCAGCCACCTGCTGGACAACCTGTTGTCCTTCCACATCACCGCCGACCTGCTCAGCCGTGACTTCGTCCAGCAGGCGCTGCTGGCCGCCGCACTGCTGGCCCTGGTCGCCGGCCTGATCGGTCCGTTCATCGTGATGCGGCAGATGTCCTTCGCGGTGCACGGCTCGAGCGAGCTGTCGCTGACCGGTGCATCGTTCGCCCTACTGGCCGGCTTCAACGTCGGCATCGGGGCGCTCGTCGGCTGCGGCCTGGCCGCGATCCTCTTCGGCGTCCTCGGTCAGCGCGCCCGTGAGCGTGACTCGGCCATCGGCGTGGTGCTGGCCTTCGGCCTGGGCCTGGCCGTTCTGTTCATCCACCTCTACCCGGGGCGCAGCGGGACCAGTTTCGCGCTGCTGACCGGGCAGATCGTCGGCGTCGGATACTCCGGACTGGCGCTGCTGGTGGTCGTGACCGTGTTGGTGGTCGCGGTCCTCGCGGTCAGCTACCGGCCGCTGTTGTTCGCCACCGCCGATCCCGAAGTGGCTGCGGCGCGCGGGGTTCCGGTGCGCGCACTGGGCATCGTGTTCGCCGCGCTGGTCGGTGTGGTCGCGGCGCAGGGCGTCCAGATCGTCGGCGCGCTGCTGGTGATGTCGCTGCTGATCACCCCGGCCGCCGCGGCGGCGCGGGTGTTCAGCTCACCGGTCGCGGTGCTGGTCGCCTCGGTGGTGTTCGCCGAGTTGTCGGCCGTGGCGGGCATCGTGTTGTCGCTGGCGCCCGGGGTTCCGGTGTCGGTGTTCGTCACCACGATCTCATTCGTCATCTACCTGGTGTGCTGGGCGGTCAGCAGGCGACACCACGACCCGGCGGCGGCCTGACGGACGATCGCGAAATCGACTTCTGGGCTGTGAATCGCGCGGATCGACGACCCTGATGGCGATCTCGGGGCCCGACACCGAGGCCTGCGCCTAGGCTGGCCGGGTGGTATCTGTCGACCTGAATGCGGACCTGGGCGAGAGCTTCGGGATATGGGAACTCGGCGACGACGACGCCATGCTCGACATCGTCACCAGCGCCAACATCGCCTGCGGTTTCCACGCCGGCGACCCGGTGCGACTGGCGGGCACCTGCAGATCCGCCGCCGCCTCCGGGGTGCGCATCGGGGCCCAGGTCGCCTACCACGACCTGGGGGGCTTCGGGCGGCGCTACATCGACGTGGAAGCGGACGAGTTGACCGCCGACGTGATCTACCAGATCGGCGCGCTGCAGGCGCTGGCCCAGGCGGCGGACTCCACTGTCGGTTACGTCAAACCCCATGGTGCGCTGTACAACACGATCGTCAAGAACCGCGAGCAGGCCCGGGCGGTGGCCGCTGCCGTGCACACCGTCGACCCCGGGCTGCCGGTCCTGGGCTTGTCCGGTTCGGTGTTCTTCGAAGAGGCCCGCCGGCTCGGACTGCGCACCGTCGCCGAGGCGTTCGCCGACCGCGCCTACCGCCCGGACGGGCAGCTGGTGTCGCGCCGTGAGCAGGGCGCCGTGCTGCACGACCCGACCCAGATCGCCGAGCGGGTCGCGACCATGGTGACATCCGGCCGGGTCACCGCGATCGACGGCTCGGTGATCGACGTGCAGGTGGAATCCGTTTGTGTGCACGGTGATTCACCGGGTGCGGTGGAGATCGCCACCGCGGTGCGCAAACGCCTGCTGGCTGAGGGCATCGAGTTGACGGCGTTCATCTGATGAGGCTGAAGTTCGGCCGCCCGGACATCGAGAGGTACCGCGAGCGGTTCGACGTCCCGGTGGCCGAACCGGACGCAGCGCTGTCGATCACTTGGCTGGGGGTGTCGACCCTGCTGGTAGACGACGGCACCTCGGCGATGATGACCGACGGCTTCTTCTCTCGCCCGGGCCTTGCCGAGGTGGGACTGGGCCGGCTGGCGTCGTCGGAATCCAGGATCGACTACTGCCTCAATCGGGCCGGGGTCAACCGGCTCGCCGCGGTATTGCCGGTACACACCCACTACGACCATGTACTGGACTCCGCCGCGGTCGCCCGCCGCACCGGGGCCCGGCTGGTCGGCGGTGAGTCGGCGGCGAACGTCGCACGCGGACATGGCCTTTCGTCCGATGACATCGTCGTCGCGACTCCGGGCGAGACGCTGAACCTCGGCCCGTTCGGCGTGACGCTGATCGAGTCGCACCACTGCCCGCCGGACCGCTTCCCCGGCGAGATCACCGAACCCGTCGTGCCACCGGCGAAGGCCTCGGCGTACCGGTGCGGGGAAGCCTGGTCGACGCTGATCCACCACGCACCCAGCGATCGCAGACTGTTGATCCAGGGCAGCGCCGGTTTCCTGCCGGGTGCGCTGGACGGCCAGCGGGCCGAAGTCGCCTACCTCGGCATCGGGCAGCTGGGCCTGCAGCCCGAGGACTACCTCACCGAGTATTGGGAGCAGACGGTGCGAATGGTGCGGGCGCGCCGAGCGGTCCTGATCCACTGGGACGACTTCTTCCGGCCACTCTCCGAGCCGGTTCGGGCGCTGCCCTTCGCGGCTGACGACCTCGACGTATCGATGCGGATCCTGTCCCGGCTCGCCGAACGAGACGGAGTCGCGCTGAGTCTGCCGACGCTGTGGCAGCACGCCGACCCCTGGGCCTGAACGGTGACCGACCTGCTGATCTCGCTGGTGCTGCTGGCGGGGGTGCTGATCTTCGCGATCGCGCGCCCGGCCGGGTGGTCGGAGGCGGTGCTGGCCGTGCCGGCCGCGGCGGCGGTGGTCGCGATCGGCGCGGTGTCTACCGACGACGCAGTGGCGGAGATGGGCCGCATGCTGCCCGTCGTCGCCTTCCTGGCCGCGATCCTGGTGCTGGCCGGCCTGTGTGACGACGAGGGTCTGTTCGACGCGGCCGGAGCGTGGATGGCGCGCACCAGTTCGGGCCGGCCGCACCGGCTGCTCGGTCAGGTGTTCGTGATCGCGGCCGCGACGACGGCGATCCTCAGCCTTGATGCGACTGTCGTACTGCTGACGCCGGTGGTGCTGGCGACCGTGCGCGGGCTGCGGGTGCCCACCCGCCCGCACCTCTACGCGACCGCACACCTGTCGAACACCGCCTCGCTGTTGTTGCCGGTGTCGAACCTGACCAACCTGCTGGCGTTCGGGGCAGCGGGCCTGTCGTTCACCCGATTCAGCGCGCTGATGGCCGCGCCGTGGCTGTTAGCGGTGGCCGCCGAGTACGCGGTGCTCCGGCTGGTGTTTCGCCGCGACCTGGCCGAGACGCCGGGCGGCACGAGCCCACCCGGCGGTGAGCGGCCGGTGTTCGTGCTCGTGGTGTTGGGGCTGACCTTGGCGGGTTTCGCGGTGACGTCGTTCGCGGGCTGGTCCCCGGCTTGGGCGGCGCTGACCGGCGCGGTGGTGCTGGGTGTGCGCTCACTTGCACAGCGGCGCAGCACGATCGGCGGCATCACCCGCTCGCTGAACCTTCCGTTCTGCCTGTTCGTCCTCGCGCTCGCGGTGGTGGTCAAGGCAGTCATGGTCAACGGCCTCGACAGCGCCGCCCGGGACCTCCTGCCCGCCGGTAGCGGGCTGGCCGCCCTACTCGGCATCGCCGCGCTGGCCGCGGTGCTGTCGAACGCCGTCAACAACCTGCCCGCGGTTCTGGTGCTGCTGCCCCTGGTGAGCGGGCCACCCGCGGTGCTGGCGGTGCTGATCGGGGTGAACATCGGGCCAAACCTGACCTACGTCGGTTCGTTGGCGAACCTGTTGTGGCGCCGGGTATTACACCACCACGGGGAGGCCACCAGCGCGGGCGAGTTCAGCCGGCTGGGGCTGCTGACCGTTCCGGTATGCCTGGTGGTGGCCGTCGTGGCGCTGTGGGCCGGGGTGCGGCTGATGGGCGTCTAGCTCCGCGCGGCGGACCGCCGCTCTAGCGGCGACGCTGGCGCGCGATCTCGGCGAGCACCACACCCGCGGCGACGGATGCGTTCAGCGATTCGGTCGGCCCGGCCATCGGGATGGACACCACGGTGTCGCAGTTCTGGCGCACCAGACGGGACAGGCCCTTGCCCTCGGACCCGACGACGAGCACCAGTGGTCCGGAGGCGTCGAAGTCGTCGACGGCGGTGTCCCCGCCGGCATCGAGACCGACGACCTGCACACCGGCATCGGCCCACTCCTTGAGCGTGCGGGTGAGGTTGGTGGCGCGCGCGATCGGCACCCGGGCGGCTGCACCGGCGCTGGTCCGCCAGGCCACCGCGGTCACCGACGCCGAACGGCGTTGCGGGATGAGCACTCCGTGCCCGGCGAAGGCGGCGACGGAGCGCACGATCGCACCGAGGTTGCGCGGATCGGAGATGTTGTCCAGCGCCACCAGCAGCGCGGGCTGGTGGTCATTGGTCGCCGCGGCCAACAGGTCGTCCGGGTGGGCGTAGGCATAGGGCGGAACCTGCAGGGCCAGGCCCTGGTGCAGACCGTTGGAACTCATCCGGTCCAGGTCGGTGCGTGGGACCTCGAGGATCGGGATGCCGCGGTCGGCGGCCAGGGTCACCGATTCCGTCATCCGCTCGTCGGCCTCGGCGCCGAGGGCCACGTAGAGCGCGGATGCGGGCGCCTCGGCACGCAGGCATTCCAGCACCGGGTTGCGCCCGAGGACGATCTCGGTCTCGTCGGTCGGCTTCGCGGGCTTGCGGGTCGCCTTGGCGGCCCGCTTGGCGGCCGGATGGCCCGGCCGCATGTGCGCGGGCGGCGTGGCGCCCCGGCCTTCCAAGCCCCGACGGCGCACGCCGCCGGACCCGACGGTGGGGCCCTTCTTGGTGCCGGCCTTGCGGACAGCGCCGCGACGCCGCGAGTTTCCGGCCATTACCTGGTGTCCCCATCCAACAGGGCCCACTGCGGACCGTCGGCGGTGTCGGTGACCTCGATGCCGGCCTCCTTGAGGCGATCCCGGATGTTGTCCGCCTCGGCCCAGTCGCGCTGCTGGCGCGCATCGTCGCGGCGCTGCAGTTCGGCCCGGACCAGCACATCGACGGCCGCCAGGGCTGCCGAGGTCTCGTCGCGGCTCTCCCAGCGTTCGTCGAGGGGGTCGCAGCCCAAAATGTGCATCATCGCCCGGATCTGGCCGGCCTTGGCCAGCGCCGTCTCATGGTCGCCGGCCTCCAGTGCCCGGTTGCCGTCGGCGCGGGCGGCGTGCACCTCGGCCAGCGCCGCGGGGACCGCCAGGTCGTCGTCGAGGGCGGCGGCGAAGCGTTCGGTCCAGGTGGTACGAGTCACCGCACCGACGCGGGTCCGTACGCGGTGCAGGAACTCCTCGATGCCGGTGTAGGCCTTCACAGCGTCCTGCAGAGCGTTCTCGGAGAATTCGAGCATCGAGCGGTAATGGGCACTGCCCAGGTAGTAGCGCAACTCGGCGGGCCGAACCCGTTGCAGCACTGCGGGAATGGCGAGCACATTGCCCAGCGATTTACTCATCTTCTCACCGCCCATGGTGACCCAGCCGTTGTGCAGCCAGAACCGGGCGAAGCCGTCGCCCGCGGCGCGCGCCTGGGCGATCTCGTTCTCATGATGCGGAAACACCAAATCCATTCCACCGCAATGGATGTCGAACTCAGCACCGAGGTACTCATGGGCCATCGCCACGCACTCCGAGTGCCAGCCCGGCCGCCCACGCCCCCACGGCGTCGGCCAGGACGGCTCGCCGGGCTTGGCGCCCTTCCACAAGGTGAAGTCACGCTGGTCGCGCTTGCCGGCGCCGACACCCTCACCCTGGTGCACGTCCTCGATGCGATGCCCCGAAAGCTTGCCGTAGTCCTGGAAGGTCAACACGTTGAAGTACACGTCACCGGCGCCCGGATAGGCGTGGCCGGTGTCGATCAACCGCTGAATCAACTCGACGATCTGAGTGATGTGCCCGGTCGCGCGGGGCTCAGCCGACGGCGGCAGGACACCGAGCGCGTCGTAGGCGGCGGAGAAGGCGCGCTCGTGGGTGGCCGCCCACTCCCACCACGGCCGGCCCGCGTCGGCGGCCTTGTTGAGGATCTTGTCGTCGATATCGGTCACATTGCGGATGAAGGCGACGTCGTAGCCCTTGGCCAGCAGCCAGCGCCGCAGCACGTCGAAGGCCACACCGCTTCGGACGTGCCCGATGTGCGGCAGGCCCTGGACGGTGGCGCCGCAGAGATAGATCGATGCATGCCCCGGCCGGATCGGGACGAACTCGCGCACGGCGCCGGTGTAGGTGTCGTGGAGTCGCAGGCCACCACCGGAGGTCGCCACCGCCGCAGCGGTGTCACCCCCGGATGTCGCGGCTCCGTCGGTCACGACGCGCCAGCTTACCGGCCTATTCGGCGTTATCCGGCACCGGAGCCGACGCGGCGAAAACCAGGGCCGTCGCGATCGCCGCGATTCCCTCACCGCGGCCCGTCAGACCCAGACCATCGGTGGTCGTCGCCGACACCGATACCGGCGCCCCCAGCAACTCACCCAGCACCCGCTGGGCCTCCTCCCGCCGGGGGCCCACCTTGGGCCGGTTGCCGATCACCTGAACCGCGGCGTTCCCGGTGGTATAGCCGGCCCGCGTGAGCAGATCGCGGACGTGGCCGAGCATCTGGGCGCCCGTGGCACCGCGCCACTGCGGCTGATCCACCCCGAACACCAGCCCCAGATCGCCCAGCCCGGCGGCCGACAGCAGCGCATCGCAGAGCGCATGGACGGCCACGTCGCCGTCGGAGTGCCCCGAGCAGCCGTCGACGCCGTCGAACAACAACCCGAGGAGCCAGCACGGCCGTCCGGCCTCGATGGGGTGCACGTCGGTCCCGAGCCCGACCCGGGGCAGCGGCGCGATCATGCGCTGAGCACCGCCCGCGCCAGCGCCAGGTCCAGCGGCGTCGTGATCTTGAAGGCCAGCGGGTCCCCCGCGACGGTGTGCACCGGGGTCCCGAGGTACTCGACCAACGAGGCGTCGTCGGTGACGGCGAGACCGGGCGAGCGCTCATAGGCACGGCGCAGCAACGCCGTCTCGAAACCCTGCGGGGTCTGCACGGCCCGCAGCCCGGATCGCTCGGGGGTGCCGAGCACCACCCCGTTGGCGTCGACGGCCTTGACGGTGTCGACCACCGGCAGGACCGGGATGACCGCCCGAAGACCCTCGCGCAGGGCGGTGACCACCCGCTGAATCTGGTCGACGGGGGTCAGCGGGCGGGCGGCGTCGTGCACCAGGACGAACTCGGGGTCCCCGACGGCGGTCAATGCCCGGCGCACCGTCTCGGGACGCTCGGCACCGCCCTCGACCACCACGGCTCGCTCACCGAGCAGAAGTTTCGCCTCGTCCACGCGGTCGGCCGGCACGGCGACGACCACCCGATCGACAACTCCGGAAGCCAGCACACCGTCGACGGCGCGCTCCAGCATCGTGCAACCACCGAGTTCGACGAACGCCTTCGGAAATCCGGCGCCCAGCCGTTCACCCGAGCCGGCCGCCGTGACGACCGCGACCGTGTCGGACACCGGCTCCCTCAGGCAATCAGGACGCGGCGGCCAGCACCTCGTCGAGAATGATCTCGGCCTTGGCGTCGTCGGTGTTCTCGGCAAGCGCCAGCTCGCCGACGAGAATCTGCCGGGCCTTGGCCAGCATCCGCTTCTCGCCGGCCGACAGGCCGCGCTCCTGGTCGCGGCGCCACAGATCGCGGACGACCTCGGCCACCTTGTTCACGTCGCCGGAGGCCAGCTTCTCGAGGTTGGCCTTGTAGCGGCGCGACCAGTTGGTCGGCTCCTCGGTGTGCGGCGCGCGCAGCACCTGGAAGACCTTGTCCAGGCCTTCCTGGCCCACCACGTCACGGACACCCACATACTCGGCGTTGTCTGCTGGAACTCGAACGGTCAGGTCTCCCTGGGCGACCTTCAAGACGAGATATTCCTTCTGTTCGCCCTTGATGGTCCGGGTTTCGATCGCTTCGATCAATGCAGCACCGTGGTGTGGATAGACAACGGTGTCTCCGACCTTGAAAATCATCAGTTTCGAGCCCCTTTCACTCCTAGATCTTAGCACGGGGTCCGACAGCGTGTGGAACAACGGTGCAGGTCAGGGGCACCGCTGGTGAAGAATGGGGGTTGACACGGTGTCGATTTCGTGCACGAGGCCGGTTGCGCAGGCCCCTGCCAGCAACGCCGTGGGCTGCCGATGCGCGGGTCGTCGACACCCTCAGCTACCGCCGACGACCCGGACCTACTACTCTGCATAGTCGAACCGCGGGGGCCGCCATCGAGCCGACCGCACCGGCCAAGCAGGAGGCTGCTGTGAACCGCCCGACCAATCGCCTCTTCGCCGCGTCAGCGGGCCTCGCCGCCTGCGGCCTCATCATCACCGGGTGCAGCTCCGGGCAGATCTCGCAGACCGCGGACCAGGAGTCGGCCGTCAACGGCTCGACCGCCAACGTCAAGAACATCGCGCTGCGCAACGTGCACCTGCAGGCGGTGCAGACCGGTGACTACCTCAAGCCCGGCCGCACGGTGGAACTGGTCTTCGCGGCGGTCAACACCTCGGCGGACGTCAACGACAAGCTGCTCGGGATCACCTCGGACGTGGGCTCGGTCAGCATCACCGGCGACCTCGCCATCCCGGCCAACAGCGCGCTGATCGTCGGTTCAGCCGACCGCACGACCGAGGCCTCGCCGCTGTCCTCCACCGAGGACGCCAAGGCCGAGGTGACGCTGAGCCAGCCGATCACCAACGGGCTGACCTACGGCTTCACCTTCACCTTCGACAAGGCCGGCGAGGCCAAGATCCAGGTGCCGATCTCGGCCGGTGCCGCCCCCCGTCAGGAAGCCGCCGCGGCCGCCCACGAATAGCCGGCGACCGGTCGGTCACCTCGGCAGGGTTTCGTCCACCCACGTCCGTAACGCTGCCACCGGCGCCGCACCAGCTCGCCGGGCGAGGACCTTGCCGCCGTCGGTGATCAACAACGTGGGCACGGCCTGCACATCGAAGCGCTGTGATATCTGCGGCGCGGTGTCGACATTCACCTTCACCAACTTCAGCGTCCCGGCTCGCTCGCGGGCCAACTGCTCCAGGGCCGGGCTGACCATGCGGCAGGGTCCGCACCACGGCGCCCAGAGGTCCACCAACACCGGGACCGAGGAATGCTCCACCACGGCGGCGTAGTCGCTGTCCGCCGCATCGACGATCCAGGGCAACCACTGCCTGCATTGCGCGCAACGCGGCCTACCCGACACGGACGCTGGAACCCGATTACGACGCCCGCACCCGGGGCACTCGACGATGGCACTTTGCATGACCCAATTCTGCGCACGGTTCTGACACAGCCGAGCGAATCCGCGGAACTGTCATAGCCACCGGATAGCCTCACGGCGTGGCCAAGGCACGTTCCCAGTACCGCTGTTCGGAATGCCGCCACATCAGCGCCAAGTGGGTGGGCCGGTGCCCGGAATGCGGCACCTGGGGAACCGTCGACGAGGTGGTTGCGCTTGCCGCCGTCGGCGGCTCACCGCACCGTTCGGTGGTGCCGTCGTCGCCCGCCGTGCCGATCAGTTCCATCGATCCCGACCGCACCCGCCACTTTCCCACCGGCATAACCGAACTCGACCGGGTGCTCGGCGGCGGCGTGGTGCCGGGGTCGGTCACTCTGCTGGCAGGGGATCCTGGCGTCGGCAAGTCGACCCTGCTGCTCGAGGTGGCCCAGCGGTGGGCCCAGGCCGGGCGCCGGGCGCTGTACGTGTCCGGCGAGGAGTCGGCCGGACAGATCCGGATGCGCGCCGAGCGGACCGGGTGCGCCCACGACGAGGTCTTCCTGGCCGCCGAGGCCGATGTGCACACCGTCCTGGGCCACCTGGACGCCGTTCAGCCCGGCCTGGTGATCGTCGACTCGGTGCAGACCATGACGGCCGGTGACACCGACGGCGTGGTCGGCGGGGTGACGCAGGTGCGGGCGGTGACCACCGCGCTGACCGCCGCCGCGAAGTCGAGTGGTGTGGCGATGATCCTCGTCGGGCATGTCACGAAGGACGGCGCCATCGCGGGCCCGCGCTCGCTGGAGCATCTCGTCGACGTGGTGCTGCACTTCGAGGGCGACCGCAACACCGCGCTGCGGATGGTCCGCGGCATCAAGAACCGGTTCGGCGCCGCCGACGAGGTCGGCTGTTTCCTGTTGCACGACAACGGAATCGAGGGCGTAGCCGATCCGTCCGGGCTCTTCCTGGACCAGCGGCCGAGTCCGGTGTCCGGCACCGCGGTGACGGTGAGCCTGGACGGCAAGCGCCCGCTGATCGGCGAGATCCAGGCACTGTTGGCGCCACCCACCAACGTGGCCTCCCCGCGCCGCGCGGTCAGCGGCGTCGACCACGCCCGGACCGCGATGATCACCGCGGTGCTAGAGAAGCGGGCGGCCCTGAAGGTGAGCGCGAACGACATCTACCTGTCGACGGTCGGCGGGATGCGGCTGACGGACCCGTCGTCCGACCTTGCGGTGGCGATGGCGATGGCGTCGGCCTGCTTCGACCGGGCGCTGCCCGCCACGATGGTGGTGATCGGCGAGGTCGGGCTGGCCGGGGACCTGCGCCGGGTCACCGGCATGGATCGGCGGTTGGCCGAGGCGGCGCGGTTGGGGTTCACCACCGCGCTGGTGCCGATCGGTTGCGGGACGGTGCCGAAGGGTCTGCGCGCCCTGGAGTGCGCGACGATCGGCGACGCGCTGCGCGCGATGCTGGCCGTCGCGGAGCTACCCACGGAACCAGCCGTTCGGCGGAATCGGCGCGACTCCTACGACAGCGGACCCGGCACGATGGACAATGAGCACTTGTGAGCACCGTAAGCCGGTCCAACGGGTCGGCACCGCCGACGGCCGCCACGCTGCGCGAGACCATCGGGCGGCTGGCGCCCGGCACCGCCCTGCGCGACGGGCTGGAGCGCATCCTGCGCGGCCGCACGGGCGCGCTCATCGTGCTGGGGTATGACGAGCGCGTCGAAACGATCTGTGACGGCGGATTCGCGCTGGACGTCCGGTTCGCCCCGACCCGGTTGCGTGAGCTGTCCAAGATGGACGGCGCGGTGATCCTGTCCACCGACGGCAACCGCATCGTCCGGGCCAACGTTCAACTGGTGCCCGACCCCACCATCCCCACCGACGAGTCCGGCACCCGACACCGCTCCGCCGAGCGCGCCGCGATCCAGACCGGCTATCCGGTCATCTCGGTCAGCCATTCGATGAACATCGTGACCGTGTACGTCGCCGGCGAGCGGCACGTGGTTGCGGACTCGGCGACCATCATGTCGCGGGCCAACCAGGCGATCGCGACCCTGGAGCGCTACAAGGCCCGGCTGGACGAGGTGTCCCGGCAGCTGTCCACGGCCGAGATCGAGGACTTCGTCACGCTGCGCGACGTGATGACCGTCGTGCAGCGGCTGGAGATGGTCCGCCGCATCGGTCTCGAAATCGACTATGACGCAGTGGAACTCGGCACCGACGGCCGTCAGTTGCGGTTGCAGCTGGAGGAATTGCTCGGCGGTAACGACACCGCGCGCGAGCTGATCGTGCGGGACTACCACGCCAACCCCGAGCCACCGTCCAAGACACAGGTGGCCGCGACGCTGGCCGAACTCGACGGCCTCTCCGACACCGAACTGCTGGACTTCACCGCGCTGTCACGGGTGTTCGGCTATCCCTCCACGGCCGAGGCCCAGGATTCGGCGCTCAGTGCGCGCGGCTACCGCGCGATGGCCGACATCCCGCGCCTGCAGTTCGCCCACGTCGACCTGCTGGTCCGCCGGTTCGGCTCGCTGCAGGGGCTGCTCGCGGCCAGCGCCACCGATCTGCAGTCCGTCGAGGGCATCGGCGCCATGTGGGCACGGCACGTCCGCGAGGGTCTGTCGCAGCTGGCCGAGTCGACGATCGCCGACCGGCTGGTGTAGCGCGGTATCGGTCAGCCGACGGGCGCAGGCGGCGCCTCACCGGCCGGGGCCTCCGGCGCCGGGGGTGGTGCGTCGGCGAGCGTGAACGGCACCGCCGCCGAACGTAGGTTGCCCAATTGCACCACCAGGTTGTAGGTGCCGGCGCCGATCGGCTGCCGCGGCAACGGGCACTGCGGGGCCGAGCCCATACCGGTCCAGGTGACCTCCGTGGTGACCTGCTCACCGGGGTTGAAGGTCTTGACCAGGGTTTCGTTGGACGGGGCGCAGTCCAGATTGGACCACAACCGCTTGTTGTCCAGCGAATACACGTAGGCGGCGAGCACGGCCGCACCGACGTCCCGCTTGCAGGCCACCAGGCCGATGTTGGTGACGACCATGGTGAACTTCGGTTGATCACCGATGACGTACTGCGGCTGATTGGTGATGCCCTTGACCGCCAGGGCGGAGTCCGGGCAGTCGTCACCCTCCTTGAGGATCGGCGGCGGCGCCACCGCCTCCGTCGCCGTCGGGGTCGGCGGGGGAATCGACGCGGCCGGCGGCGGGGCGACGACGGGCGTCTTGTTCTCCGGCTGCGGAACCTGACTCGGGACGGCGTCGTTCTTGACGGTGCTCTTCGAGTCGGAGCCGCCGAACACGGTGAAGGCTACGGCGGCGATGATTCCGATGACCAGCACGGCGATACCCAGCGCCAGTCCCCGGCGTCGCCAATAGATTTGCGAGGGCAGCGGGCCATGCGGTTCAAGATCCAGCACGGTCTCACGGTAAGGCCAGGTCACCGCCAGATGGCCGACCCGGCTCGGCGTGTCGCCTTGTTAACTAGCCGAATCTGAACTATTCACCGATGTCGCCGATGTGTTTGCGCAGCCCGACCTTGCCGTCGGCGAGGTGATAGGTCAGCCCCACGATGGCCAGCTCACCCGCCTTGACCCGGTCGGCGATCGCCGACGAACGGGCCATGAGCTGGGCCGCGGTCTCCGTGACGTGGCGGGCCTCGAACTCGTCGACCCGGGTCAGCCCGTCCCGGCGGCCCAGCAGGATCGACGGCGTGACCCGCTCGACCACGTCGCGGACGAACCCGGCGGGCACCTGACCGTCATCGAGCGCGGAGATGGTGGCCTTGACCGCGCCGCAGCTGTCGTGGCCGAGCACCGCGATCAACGGCACGTTCAGCACGACGACCGCGTACTCGATCGAGCCGAGGACGGCCGCGTCGATGACGTGACCTGCGGTGCGCACGACGAACATGTCACCGAGGCCCTGATCGAAGATGATCTCGGCGGCCACCCGGCTGTCGGCGCAGCCGAACACCACCGCCGTCGGGCGCTGCGCCCCGGCCAGGCTGGCCCGATGCTCGATGCTCTGGCTGGGATGCTCAGGCTTACCGGCGACGAATCGCTCGTTACCCTCCTTGAGTGCTTTCCAAGCTGTCGCGGGACTGGTGTTGGGCATGGGCCCCATTGTGCCCTGCGCACCGGGACGGCATGCCGTGAGCATCCCGGCCGCCGAGTTGGTGGAGTGGTACGGGCGCGCGCGCCGCGACCTGCCCTGGCGCGCGCCGGGGGTGACCGCGTGGCAGATCCTGGTCAGCGAGTTCATGCTGCAGCAGACCCCGGTCGCCCGGGTGGCGCCGATCTGGCTGGACTGGGTGGCCCGCTGGCCCACGCCATCGGCGACGGCCGCCGCCGGCGCGGCAGACGTGCTGCGCGCGTGGGGCAAACTCGGCTATCCGCGCCGGGCCAAACGGCTGCACGAGTGCGCGACGGTGATCGCCACCGACCACGCCGACGTGGTGCCCGACGATGTGGACACCCTGCTGACCCTGCCCGGCGTCGGCGCCTACACCGCGCGGGCGGTCGCCTGCTTCGCCTACCAGCGTGCGGTGCCGGTGGTGGACACCAACGTGCGCCGGGTGGTCGCGCGCGCGATGCACGGGCGCGCGGATGCGGGCAGCGCTTCGGCGGTGCGCGACCACGCGGATGTCGAGGCGCTGCTGCCCGACGGCAGGACCGCGCCGGTGTTCTCCGCCGCGCTGATGGAACTGGGCGCGACGGTGTGCACCGCGCGGGCACCGAAGTGCGGCATCTGCCCGCTGAGTGCGTGCGCGTGGCGGGCGGCCGGGTATCCGCCCGCGACCACTGCCGCGCGCCCGGCGCAGCGCTACGCCGGTACCGACCGGCAGGTGCGCGGCCGACTGCTCGACGTGCTGCGGGCGAGTTCGACTCCGGTCGAGCGGGCGCAACTGGACGTCGTGTGGCTCACCGACACCGCGCAACGCGACCGGGCGCTGGACTCGCTGCTGATCGACGGGCTGGTGGAGCAGACCGGGGACGGCAAGTTCACGCTGGCCGGTGAAGGTGACTGAGCGACAGGCCTATCGGCGTCAGCCGACCCTGGCGACCATGAAGATCCGCCGGAACGGGAAGAACGTGCGCCCGTCGGGTCGGACCGGGTAGGCGGTGTCCAACATCGGTGCCAGTTCCGCGCGGAACCGCTGCCACTGCTCCTCGGTGAGGCGGTCCCGTACCGGGGTCAGCGCGGTTCCCGTGATCCAGTTCAGCACCGGGTTCTCACCGGTCAGCTCGTGGATGTAGGTGCTCTCCCAGACATCGACACTGCACCCGGCATCGGTGAGCAGTTCGGCGTAGCGCGCCGGGAAATCGACGACCTTGCCGCTCCGAAACGGGATGTCGTGCAACGGTTCCGACCATGGCCGACGCTCGGCGAGCGCCCGGATGGAGGCGTGCGAGGGTGCGTCGAAATTGCCCGGCACCTGCACCGCGATCCAGGCGCCGCGCTCCAACTGGTCGACCCACCGGATCAGTAGCTCGGCGTGCTCCGGAATCCAGTGCAGCGCCGCGTTGCTGAGCACCACATCGGTGCCGGGTGCGGGGATCCAGGCCCGCACATCACCGACCCGGGCGTCGATACCCCGCTCACGGGCGGCCGCCACCATCTCGGCCGAGTTGTCCCACGCCTCGATGACGGCTTCCGGCCAGCGCTCGGCGAGATGTTCGGTCAGGTTCCCGGGCCCACAGCCCAGGTCGGCGACCCGGCGCGGCGATTCGGCGCCGACCCGCGCGAGCAGGTCGAAGAACGGGCGCGATCGCTGGTCGGCGTATGCCAGATAGGTCTGTGGGTTCCACACCCGGCTACCTCACCACACGGGCTAGCATCCCGATAGAGGGCACCGGAGCCCTCGAGTTCCCCGGAAAGGCCGCCCGACGATGACGTCGAACGCCGACATGCCCATCCCGATGCCCGATGTGCCCGGCGCCGATGCCGGCCGCGGCGGGCTGCCGAGCAGGTCCGACCTGACCCTGCTGCAGCGCACCATCGTCGACACCTCGGCGATCGCCGATCTCGGCCTGCGCACCGCGATCTCGTCGCTGGTCGGAGCGGCCCTGGCGCCGACGATCGCCGCCGGAGCTGTCCGTGGTTCGGAGATGAGACGCGAACGCAAGAACCTGGAGTTCTACGCCGAACTCGCATCGCACCACGATCCGGCGCTCTCGTTCCCGGCGCCGACCGAGGTCCCGACGGTTACGAGTCGCCGGGCCAACCCAGTCGCCGAGTACATCGCGCACGGCAACGTGCACAACCTGTCGTTCGAGAGCAGCTTCGAGCCGGTCAACCCGGACCTGCGGCCACAGTGGGAGAAGCTGAAGCGCAACAACGTCGTGTGGGCTCAGCACTGGCGCCATGACGACGGCCCCCGCCCGACACTGTGCGTGATCCACGGCTTCATGGGTTCGCCGTACCTGTTCAACGGCCTGTTCTTCTCGCTGCCGTGGTTCTACCGCACCGGCTACGACGTCATGCTCTACACGCTGCCGTTTCACGGCAGGCGGGCCGAAAAGGGCTCGCCCTTCAGCGGTTACGGGTTCTTCTCGCAGGGGATGGCCGGCTTCGCCGAAACCATGGGGCAGGCCGTGCACGACTTCCGCTCGATCCTCGACTGGTTGCGCGACACCGGCGTGGACCGGATCGCGCTGACCGGCATGTCGCTCGGCGGTTACACCTCGGCCCTGGTCGCGTCGGTCGACGACCGGCTGGAGGCGGTGATTCCCAACGTGCCGGTGGTGACTCCCGAGTCGGCATTCGACCAATGGTGGCCGACCAACAAGCTCATCGCCCTGGGCCGCCGCCTCGGCGGTCTGAGTCGGGATGAGTCGGCGGCGGCGTCGGCCTACCACTGCCCGCTGAACTATCGGCCGCTCGTGCCCAGGGACCGCCGGCTGATCATCACCGGCCTCGGGGATCGGCTGGCCCCGCCCGAGCAGGCCGAGGTGCTCTGGGAGCACTGGGATCGTTGTGCGCTGCACTGGTTCCCGGGTAACCACATCCTGCACGTCAGCCAGCCGGAGTACCTCCGCCGGACCAACCGCTTCCTGCGGCCGTTCATGTGGGACCGGGACGAGGCGCGGCTCAGTTCTTGACGGCGCCGACCAGTCGGACGCTGTCGATCATGTTCCGCTCCTCGGCGTCGTCAGCCGGTGTGGCGCGGCCGTTCGTGGTCAGGTAGTCACTGAGCGGGGTTTCCACGGCAGTCCAGCCATGCCGCGAGAACCATTGTGCAGCAGGGGCATGCCGCTCGTTGTAGATCAACTGCCACCACTGGCCGCGGTGGTCGGGAAGATCCTTGGCCGACTCGCGCCTGGCCCTGAACGCATCGCGGTCCATCGGAATACCCTCCTCGATGCCGGCATGGCTTCCGGCGCACGCCAGCGCGTCGAGGTCTGTGAACAACTGCGCCTGCGCGTCGGCGGTCAGATAGATCAGCAGTCCCTCGGCGATCCATGCCGATGGTTCGTCGGGTCTGAAACCGTTATCGCGCAGCGTAGTCGGCCAGTCGTCGCGGAGGTCGACGGCCGCCTCACGCCGGTCGGCATGGGCCTGCGCGCCGGTCGCCGTGAGAACCTCGCGTTTGAATTCCAACACCCGTGGCTGATCGACTTCGTACACGACGGTGCCGTCGGCCCAGTCGAGCCGGAAGGCCCGCGAGTCCAGGCCCGCGGCGAGCATCACGATTTGGCGCACGCCGGCTGCAGCAACCTCGCGGAAGTAGTTGTCAAAGTAGCGAGTGCGCGCCGCCTGGAAGTTGACGAACGCTTCGCCGAAGCCGGCCGCCTTGAGTGGGTGATCCGGTGCGGTGCCGTCCAGCACTGCGGCCCACGGCCCGCCGACCGCGCGGCAGAACACCTCCGCGTACGGATCGACGGCAAGCGGCGCGGGCTTCTGCGCCTCCAGGGCACGGGCGGCCGCGACGAACAGCGCCGTCGATCCGACGCTGGTGGTGATGTCCCAGGTGTCGTTGTCACTACGCACGACCGCGAGGGTACGCGCCGATCCTGGCAGACCTCAGACCAGCGGGCGCCCGGTGCGCAGGCGCCAATCCAGGTCGCGCAGCACGAGATTGAACGGGAATTCCTGAATGAACCGCGGCGCCAGGTTGTTGGCGAAGCGGATCGCCCGCATCAGCCGGTCGAATTGCCGCTGCTTGTCGGCGTTCCACTCGAAGCGCATCTCATCGCGGAATCTCTGCGGCAGGAACCCGCTGGTGATCAGCAGGTTGAATTCCTCGACGGCCCGCTGAAGCGGCCCCGGCAGCCGGACACCGCGGATGCGGGACACCGCGATGGGGTACAGGTACTCCCGAACCGCGTCGTCGATGTGCACCTTCTCCAGCGACTCCTGCCAGTAGCGGTCGAAGGCCCGGCGGTCGGCGGGCCACATGTGCTCCGGCACCTGCAGGGTGGTGGCCAGCGTCCTGGCCTCCCAGTAGAACTTGTCGGCGGTCTCGTCGTCCATCTCGCCGATGAAGATGCGGTAGACGTCGACGCCGCCCTTGTAGAGGCAGGCGGCCACCCACAACTGGAGGTCCTTGTCGAAGGCGTTGTACTCGACCGGGCTGTCCGGGGTGGAGTACACCTGGGCGTGCGACCCACTGACGGCGCGACTGTAGGCCTTCTTCTGCGCGTCGGTCCCGCGCCGGGCTACGGCCAGGTAGGTGAACGTGGTGCGGGCCCGCTTGATCGGGTGCCGATCCGCCCGGCCGCTTTCCACCCGGCTCTCCAGCACGCCGTACCCGACGCCCGGGCGGGCGAGTTCCATGATCACGTTGGCCGGTCCGGCCAGCAGGGCGACGCCCATCAGGCCGTCATTGGCCGGGCGGCGGCCGGGCCACCGGCCGGCGTCATGCAGTGGTGGTGCACTCACCGCGCGTTCGACCTGGCTGATCGGCTGGCTGATCGTCACTGTCCCTCATCCGGCAGGTAATCTGAGAACGTCCGTTTCCTGATATTGCCGCCGCCGAATGCCGGTGTCAAGATTGCGGGATGACCCAGGCCCGGCCCTACGGCGGCGTGGATGCCGCCGACCGGCTGGCCCGCCGCCGGGCCGGGTTGCTCGAGGCCGGGCTGGAGTTGCTGGGCACCGACATCGACCCCGCCGAACTCACCGTGCGCGGCATCTGCCGGCAGGCCGGGGTGGCCACCCGCTACTTCTACGAGAGCTTCGTCGACAAGGACGAGTTCGTCGGGGCGGTGTTCGACTGGGTGGTGGCCGAGTTGGCCGTCACCACCCAGGCCGCCGTGGCAACCGCGCCGGCCGCCGAGCAGAACCGGGCGGGCATCGCCAGCATGGTGCGCACCATCGAAACCGATCCGCGGGTCGGGCGGCTGCTGTTCGGGGCCCAGCAGTCCAACTCAACTGTCGCCCGCAAGCGCCAGGAACTGGGTCCGCTGTTCGCCGTGTTGGGCGGCCAGCATGCCGAGGCGACGTTGAACCGCCCGGCCAACGACCGGATCAAGGCGTTCGCCCACTTCGTTGTCGGCGGGGTGGGCCAGACGATCGGTGGGTGGCTGGCCGGTGACGTGGGACTGTCGGCCGACGACCTCATCGACCAGCTCGCCGCGATCGTCGACGTGCTGACGGATCCGCGACGCTTCCGCGACTAGTGGGTGGCGGGCACTCGCGGTTTGCGATCGGCGGCCGTCTTCGGCTTGGCCTTCGACTCGGCGGTGAATTCCTTTGTCCAGCAGGCGAATTCCAACACAATGCCATCGGGATCGGCGAAGTAGAACGACCGCACGTACACCCCGGGATACAGCTTGGCCGACACCTGTGACGGGCTCATGTCGTGGTTGAGCACCGGCCCGAGCTTGACCCCCTTGGCCTTGAGTCGCTGTCGGTACTCGTCGAACTTCTCCTCGGGGACGTTGAACGCCAGGTGGTTCATCGAGCCCACCGCGCTGACGATCGAACCCAGGCCGGGCAGGGCCGCGGGAATGGTGCTGCCGGGCTCCCCATCCGGCGCCTCGGTGAACCAGAAGAACGCCACACAGTCGCCGTTGCCCGCATCGAAGAAGAAGTGCTGGCCCATGCCGTCGGGCAGGTCGATCGCCTTGATCAGCGGCATGCCGAGCACATTGGTGTAGAAGTCCACGGTGCGTTCCATGTCGGAACACACCATCGCCACGTGGTTGATGCCCCCGAGCTCGAACTCGGTGTTGGTGAAATTCGGCCTGACCATGCCCTGAACCTAACACTCCGGCATCCGCTGATCGCCCCAGTCAAATGCTTGATTGCGGAATCGAAAAACCTGGCGCGATAGGGCGTATATCCCGACGCCGACGAATATCGTCAAGCGAGCGACGCGCACCCGAGGAGGCCACCGAAGCACATGCCAACGCCCGGAGTCGTTCGTGAGTTCATCGGGATGTCGTCGCCGACCGCCCGCCGGGCCGGAGCCGGCGGTCATCCGTGCCAGGGTCTCTACCACCGCGGCGTGGGACGCAAGCCGAAGGTGGCGGTCATCGCCACGCACTATCAGATCGACTTCTCCGAGCACTACATCGCCGACTACCTTGCCACTCGCGGCATCGGCTTCCTCGGCTGGAACACCCGCTTTCGCGGCTTCGAGAGCAGCTTCCTGCTGGACCACGCCCTGGTCGACATCGGCGTGGGTGTGCGCTGGCTGCGCGAGATCCAGGGGGTGGACACCGTTGTGCTACTGGGGAATTCGGGTGGTGGATCGTTGATGGCCGCCTATCAGTCGCAGGCGGTCGAACCGAACGTCACTCCACTGGACGGTATGCGGCCCGCCGCCGGGCTGACCGATCTCCCGCCGGCCGACGGCTACATCGCCAGCGCGGCCCATCCCGGCAGACCCGAGGTGCTGACGGCGTGGATGGACGCCGCGGTGACCGACGAGAACGACCCGGTGGCCAGCGATCCCGACCTCGACCTGTTCGACGAGCGCAACGGGCCGCCCTTCTCCGCCGACTTCGTCAGTCGCTATCGCGCCGCCCAGATCGCCCGCAACCACGCCATCACCGACTGGGTCGAGACCGAGCTCAAGCGGGTCGAGGCCGCGGGATTCTCCGACCGGCCCTTCACCGTAATGCGCACCTGGGCCGACCCGCGCATGGTGGATCCGACGATCGAGCCCACCAAACGCCAACCGAATCTCTGCTACGCGGGGGTACCGGTACGTGCCAACCGATCCGCGCACGGCATCGCCGCGGCCTGCACCCTGCGGAGTTGGCTGGGAATGTGGAGCCTGAAGGTGGCACAGACCCGGGCCGAACCCCATCTCGCCCGCATCACCTGCCCCGCGCTGGTCATCAACGCCGAACAGGACACCGGCGTCTTCCCCTCGGACGCAAAACGCATCTTCGACGCGCTGGCCGGCACCGACAAGACGATGTGCGCCATCGACACCGACCACTACTTCACCACGCCGGGAGCCCGCACCGAACAGGCCGACACCATCGCGAAGTGGATAGCCAAGCGGTGGCGCTGAGAGTTCTGGCGCACTTCCTGCCCGGTGAGCCGGTGCTGGAAATCGTTTCTCCAGAATCTGATTGGCTCGACGTGCGCTGGTGCCACGAGGACGACGACGACACCCTGCACCGCGAGCTGCCCGAGGCCGAGGTGGTCTGGCACGTGCTTCGCCCGCTGTCGGGCGACGACCTGAGGCGTGGCGAGCGGCTTCGACTGGTGCACAAACTCGGCGCCGGTGTGAACACCATCGCTGTCGAGACCGCATCCGAACTCGGCATCGCGGTGGCCAACATGCCCGGCGCCAACGCTCCGTCGGTCGCCGAGGGTGCCGTGCTGCTGATGCTTGCCGCGCTGCGCCGGCTGCCGGTGCTGGACGGGGCGACCCGCGAGGGCCGCGGCTGGCCGTCGGACCCGACCCTCGGCGAGACCGTGCGAGACATCGGAAGCTGCACGGTGGGCCTGGTCGGGTACGGCAACATCGCCAAGCGGGTCGAACGGATCGTGCGGGCGATGGGTGCGGCCGTGCTGCACACCAGCACCTCCGACGATGGCACCGAGGACTGGCGACCGTTGCCCGACCTACTCGCGCAGAGCGACATCGTCAGCCTGCATCTACCGTTGACCGCAGACACCGGCGGGCTGATCGACCGCGATGCCCTGGACCGGATGAAGCCGGAAGCGTTGCTGGTCAACACTTCTCGCGGCGGTGTCGTCGACGAGGCCGCACTGGTCGACGCGCTGAGTGGCGGGCGGCTGGCCGCGGCGGGCCTCGACGTGTTCGCCGTCGAACCGGTCGCCACCGACAACCCGCTCCTGCGGCTGGACAATGTCGTCCTCACGCCGCACGTCAGCTGGTTCACCGTGGACACCATGCGGCGTTACCTCATCGAGGCGGTCGACAACTGCCGACGGCTGCGGGACGGACAGGACCTGGTCAACGTCGTCAACGGGAGGCAGGATGTCCGTCGCACCCACGAGGGATGACTCGCTGCGGCAGCGCACGCTGCGCAAAGTGACCATCCGGCTGGTCCCCTTCGTGATGGCGCTGTATTTCGTCAACTACCTGGATCGGACCAACCTCGGCATCGCCAAGACCGACCTGAGCGCCGACCTGCAGTTGACCGCCAGCATGTTCGGGTTGGCCTCGGGCATCTTCTTCATCGGCTACGTCCTGGTGGAGGTCCCGTCCAACCTCGCCTTGGAGCGGTTCGGCGCTCGGCGCTGGCTGGCCCGCATCGCGGTGTCGTGGGGAATCGTCGCGGTCGCAATCGGATTCGCGCCCAACGCCGCCACGCTGCTGGCGCTGCGGTTCCTGCTCGGGGTCGCCGAGGCCGGGCTGTTCCCCGGCGTCATCTTCTACCTCAGCCGCTGGTTCCCCGCCGAGTACCGGGTGCGGATCGTGGCGATGTTCATGATGGCCAGTCCGGTCGCGGCGGCTATCGGGACACCGTTGGCGGCGTGGCTGATCCAATCCGGCGACGGCGTCTTCGGGCTGGCGGGCTGGCGGTTCATGATGGTCACGGTGGGCCTGCCCGCGATCATCCTGGGCATGGTCTGCTGGTTCTATCTGACCGACCGGCCGAAGGACGCCGACTGGTTGGCGACCGATGAGCGGCAGTGGTTGATCGAGGTGCTGGCCGACGAGGAGCGCCACGTCAGCGACCACTTCGACTTCCCACTGCGGCGTGCGCTGACCAGTCCCCGGATCTGGGCCCTGGCCATGGTGTACTTCGGTATCGCCTACGGCCTGTACGCATTGGCGTTCTTCCTGCCATCGATCATCACCGGCTTCAAGAAGACCTTCGGCCTGCAGTTGTCCATCGTGCAGATCGGCTTGATCACCGCCATCCCCTACACCTTCGCCGCGGTCGGGATGTACCTGTGGTCACGCCACGCCGACAAGACCGGGGAACACGTCTGGCATGTCGCGATCCCGATGCTGCTGGGCGGCTTGGCCATTCCAGTCGCGCTGTACCTGCACAGCCCCGTCCTGGCGATGATTCCGGTGATCGTCGCCGCGGTGGGCGTCTACAGCGCGATCCCCAGCTTCTGGGCGCTGCCGTCGCGCTTCCTCACCGGTGCGGCAGCCGCGGGCGGCATCGGGCTGATCAACTCGATCGGCAACCTAGGGGGGTTCGCCGCCCCGTACGCCACCGGCGCGCTGGACCAGTGGACCGGCAGCAGCCGGGCCGGCATGTGGGCCGTCGGCGTGATCATGGTCCTCGCGGCCGCACTCGTCGTCGTGCTGCGTGCCACCCCCGATCCCGACGCGAGGGCGGGGGGTACCCTCGGTCCCAACCCACCGGTTAATCGGTCATCGGTGTAACCGGGCGTCAGCCGAGACGAGAGAGGCCCATCGACCATGCCCATCGCGATCATCCCCGAGCACCACGATCTCGCAGATTCGGTGAAGTCGCTGGTGTCGCGGATCGCACCGGCAGAGGTCCTGCACGAAGCGCTCGAAACCCCGATCCCCAACCCGCCGCCGTACTGGCGGGCCGCCGCCGAGCAGGGCCTGCACGGCGTACACCTGGCCGAGTCTGTCGACGGTCAGGGCTTCGGGCTGCTGGAGTTGGCGATCGTGGTCGCGGAGTTCGGCTACGGCGCGGTGCCGGGACCCTTCGTCCCGTCGGTGATCGCCAGCGCCCTGATCGCCGCCCACGACCGCGACGCCAAGCTGCTCAGCCAGCTGGCGTCCGGGGATCTGATCGGCGCCTATGCGCTGGAGTCGAGCCTGACCGCCGAAGAGCAGGGCGACGGTGAACTGGTCATCCGCGGTGAGGCCCGTTCGGTGCCTGCGGCCGCCCAGGCGGCGATCCTGGTGCTGCCGGTCGCGATCGGCAGTGGCGTCGAATGGGTGGTGCTCGATGCGGCCAGCCTGGAGATCGAACCGGTGCGCTCGGTCGACCCGCTGCGCCCGGTCGCCCATGTCCGGGCGAGCGGCGTTGAGATCGGCAGCGACCGACTGCTGTCGAACCTGTCCCAGTCGGCGGGCCGGGCCATCGTCACCACCCTGCTCTCGGCCGAGGCCGTCGGCATCGCCCGCTGGGCCACCGACACCGCCTCGGCGTATGCCAAGATCCGCGAACAGTTCGGCCGCCCGATCGGGCAGTTCCAGGCGATCAAGCACAAGTGCGCGGAGATGATCGCCACCACCGAGCGGGCCACCGCGGCAGTGTGGGACGCCTCGCGCGCCCTGGACGCGGCGGCCGAGAAGGGCTGGGACAACACCGAAACCGCCTATGAGTTCGCCGCCGCCGTGGCCGCCACCCTGGCGCCGGTAGCGGCACAGCACTGTGCGCAGGACTGCATTCAGGTGCACGGCGGCATCGGGTTCACCTGGGAGCACGACACCAACGTCTACTACCGGCGGGCGCTGGGTCTGGTCGCCGCGTTCGGGCGCTCCACGGAGTATCAGCAGAAGGTCTTCGACACCGCGACCACCACCGGCATGCGCCCGGTCAACATCGACCTCGATCCCGAGACCGAGAAGCTGCGCGGCGAGATCCGGGCCGAAGTCGAAGCGCTGAAGGCGATTCCGCGGGAGGAACGCAAGACGGCCATCGCCGAGGGTGGCTGGGTCCAGCCGCACCTGCCCCGGCCGTGGGGTCGGGCGGCCAGCCCGGTTGAGCAGATCATCATCGCCCAGGAATTCGCCACCGGCCGGGTGCGGCGGCCGCAGATGGGCATCGCGGCGTGGCTGATCCCGTCGATCGTCGCGTTCGGCACCGACGCCCAGAAGCAGCGTTTTCTGCCGCCCACCTTCCGCGGCGAGATGATCTGGTGCCAGCTGTTCTCCGAGCCGGGAGCCGGATCGGATCTGGCCAGCCTGACCACCAAGGCCACCAAGGTCGACGGCGGCTGGCGCATCACCGGCCAGAAGATCTGGACCACCGGCGCCCAGTTCTCCCAGTGGGGAGCCCTGCTTGCGCGGACGGATCCGAGCGCGCCGAAACACAACGGCATCACCTACTTTCTGCTCGACATGAGCAGCGCGGGCGTCGAGGTCAAACCGCTTCGCGAGCTCACCGGCAACGCGATGTTCAACACGGTTTTCATCGACGACGTGTTCGTGCCCGACGATCTGGTGCTCGGCGAGGTTAACCGCGGCTGGGAGGTCAGTCGCAACACCCTTACCGCGGAACGGGTTTCGATCGGCAGCAGCGAACCCGGCTTCCTGGCCAACCTCGATGGCTTCGTCGAGTTCGTCTCGCAGGGCCACTTCGATCAGATCGGCCACCACCGGGCCGGGGAACTGATCGCCGAGGGCCACGCCGCCAAGCTGCTGAACATCCGCTCGACGCTGCTGACCCTGGCCGGCGGTGACGCCATGCCCTCGGCGGCCATCTCCAAGCTGCTGTCGATGCGCACCGGACAGGGCTACGCCGAGTTCGCGGTGTCGTCGTTCGGCATCGACGGCGCGATCGGTGATCCCGATTCACCACAGGGCAAGTGGGCCGACTACCTGCTGGCCAGCCGGGCGACCACCATCTACGGCGGCACCTCGGAGGTGCAGTTGAACATCATCGCCGAGCGGTTACTCGGGCTTCCCCGCGATCCGTAACGGAGCTACTGCACCTCGATCTGACGCAGTTCGCGTTTGAGGATCTTGCCGGTCGGGTTCCGTGGGAGTTCGCTGAGGAAGATGACCTCGCGCGGAACCTTGTAGCGCGCAAGGTGTTCCCGCACGTAGTTCTTGATGGCGTCCTCGGTGACGTCCGCCTGGTCGCGCAGCACCACAAAGGCGCGCAGTCGCGCACCGAAGTCCTTGTCCTCGACCCCGAGAGCGGTCGCCTCGATGACGTCGGGGTGGCCGCTGATCAGGTCCTCCACTTCGGCCGGGAAGACGTTCTCACCACCGGAGACGATCATCTCGTCGTCGCGACCGCTGACGTAGAGCAGTCCGTTGTGGTCGAAGTAGCCCACGTCGCCGGAGGACAGCAGGCCGTCGATGATCTGCTTACCTCCACCGCCGGTGTAGCCCTCGAACGGGAAGGTGTTGCCGACGAAGATCCGGCCGACCTCGCCCTGCGGCACCTCCTTGCCGTTGTCGTCGAGGATCTTTACCTTGGCGCCCTTGACCACCGGGCCGACCGTGGCCGGGTTCTTCTGCAGATCCTCCGGTCGGGCGATGCTGGCGAACGCGATTTCGGTTGAGCCGTAGAGGTTGTACACGACCGGGCCCAGCGCCTTCAGTGCCCGGGTGGCCAGCTCCGCGCCGAGCTGCGAGCCGGAGACGAACACGATCCGCAGCGAGGACAGGTCCGGCTTGGGGTCCATCTTCTCCAGCGTGTCCAGCATCCGCGACAACATGACCGGTACCACCACGATCGCGGTCACATTGTGTTCGGGAATGTCCGCGAGGACGGTGGCCGGCTTGAACTTTCGGTGCAGCACCAGAGTCGAGCCCAGCGTCAGCGCGATCGTGGCGTGCAGGTAACCGAGCGCGTGGAACATCGGTGATGGCAGCGAGGTGACCTCGCCGGCCTTGAACGGCACGAGCGACAACACACCGCCGATGGGGGCCAGCGTCGGCGGGGTGTGCCGGGTGGCGCCCTTCGGGGTGCCGGTGGTGCCGCTGGTCAAAACGATGATGGCCGACTTCTTGGTGGCCTTCGGCGCGGGGGCCGTGCTGCTGCGCGCGATGACTTCGGCCAGCGTCTCGTGCTCGCCGATCGGCGGTCCGGCGGCATCCGGGTTGACGCCGAGAGCCCGAAGCTTGCCCAGCGGCGGGTCGGCCAGTTTGACCGCTTCGGCGTACTCCTCGTCGTAGATGATCACCTTGGCGCCTTCGCGTTCGGAGACGTCCTTGATCTGCGGTCCGGAGAATTCGGTGTTGAGCAGGATGGTGCGGGCACCCACCCGGGCCCCGGCATAGTTGGCGATGGTGAACCAGCGGTGGTTGCGCGCCAGGATCGCGACACCGTCGCCGCCCCTGACCCCCATCGCCAGCAGTCCGTTGGCGAGCGCGTTGGTGGCATCGTCGAGTTCGGAGTAGGTCAGCGATCCCTCGTCGTCGATGATCGCCAACTTGTCGGGGGTGCGGCGGGCGTTGAGCGCGGGGATCATTCCGACCTCGCCCCAGCGCCTGATGTCGGCGACCATCGCGGCGAGATTCTGCGGTGGCTCGGGCCGGAACGCACCCGCAGAGATCATCTTCTGCAGGTAGTGCAGCTCCGCGGAACCGCGTTCGGCGTACTGCTGGGCCTTGGCCATCACCTGCGCGGGCAGGTCGAACAGATTGAACATGCGGCAACCCTAATGTGACTCAGCTTTCAGACTGAGCGGAATGCGCGGGTAACTACCATGGCCCCATGGGGGACGTCATCGGGATCGGGGACCGCCAGGTCAGCATCAGTCATCCGGACAAAGTCGTCTTCCAGGCGGTCGACGGCCGAGGGCCGGTGACCAAGATCGACCTCGTCGACTACTACCTGGCCGTGGCCGACGGCGCACTGCGCGGGGTGGCCGACCGGCCGATGATCCTGAAGCGGTTCGTCAAGGGCATCACCGAGGAGGCGATCTTCCAGAAGCGCGCCCCGGAGAAACGACCGGACTGGATCGGCGTCGCCGAACTGCGCTACGCGCGGGGCACCTCGGCCAAGGAGGCGGTGGTCCGGGAGCCGGCGGGATTGGTGTGGGCGGTCAACCTCGGCTGCGTGGACCTCAACCCGCATCCGGTGCGTTCCGGCGACCTGGACCATCCCGACGAGTTGCGCATCGACCTGGATCCGATGCCCGGCGTCGGATGGCCACAGATCCTCGACGTGGCGCAGGTGGCTCGTGAGGTCCTTGAGGACCACGGGCTGACGGCCTGGCCAAAGACCTCGGGGTCGCGCGGCTTTCACATCTACGCCCGGATCGCTCCGCGGTGGCCCTTCAAACAGGTGCGGCTGGCCGCCGAGACGGTGGCGCGCGAGGTCGAGCGCCGGGCACCCGAGTTGGCCACCAGCCACTGGTGGAAGGAGGACCGGCAGGGGGTGTTCGTCGACTTCAACCAGAACGCGAAGGACCGCACGGTGGCCTCGGCCTATTCGGTGCGGGCGACGCCGGACGCCCGGGTGTCGATGCCGTTGACCTGGGACGAGGTCCCCGGCTGCCGGCCCGAACTGTTCACGATCGCCACGGTGCCCGCCCGCTTCGCCGAGCGCGGCGACCCCTGGGAGCCGATGGACGACGCGGTCGGGTCGCTCGACCCGCTGCTGCGGCTGGCCGAGGAACTCGGCCCGGCCGACAAGCCGCCGAAGGGCGGCAAGCCGCTGATCGAGATCGCCCGCACCAAGACCCGGGACGAGGCGCTCGCTGCCCTGGACGTCTGGCGCGCCCGGCACCCCGAGGCCGCGGCGGCGCTGGAACCGACGGACATCCTGGTCGACGGGATGCGCGGCCCGAGCTCCATCTGGTATCGCATCCGGATCAATCTCGAGCACGTTCCGCAGCCGCAACGTCCGGCGCAGGAGGAACTCATCGCGGATTACAGCCCGTGGGAAGGATATTCGGGCCATCAGCGGCCCTGAACACCTATGGTGTCAAGGTGGCCGAGATTCGCCGCAGCCGTACGATAGCGGCCGAGGCACAAGCGATTTGGGACGTCCTCGCCGACTTCGGCGCCATCAGCGCGTGGGCCGACATCGCCGACCACTCGTGTCTGCTGACTCCCGCCGCCGACGGGATTGGGGTTGGCACCGCCCGCAGGGTGCAGGTGGGCCGCGACACCCTGGTCGAGCGCATCACCGAGTTCGACCGCCCACGCGCGCTCGCCTACGACGTGGCCGGTTTTCCCCGCCAACTGCGCCGGCTCAACAACCGCTGGACGCTCAGCCCGATCGCCGGCGGCACGGTCGTCACCCTGACCACCACCATCGAGATCGGGCGGAACCGAATCCAGCGGCTTGCCGAACGCGTCGTCGCCCGGTTCTCGGCGAGGCAGCTGGACTCGATGCTCACCGGACTCGCACACCGAACGGAGGGCTCCCATGACTGACCGCCCCGACATCATCATCGTGATGACCGACGAGGAACGCGCCGTCCCGCCCTATGAGGACGAGGCCGTCCTCGCCTGGCGGGAACGCACCCTGACCGGCCGGCGCTGGTTCGACGAGCACGGCGTCAGCTTCATTCGGCACTACACCGGATCGCTGGCCTGCGTCCCGAGCCGTCCGACCATCTTCACCGGCCAGTACCCGGACCTGCACGGTGTCACCCAGACCGACGGCATCGGCAAGGCCTATGACGACTCCCGGATGCGCTGGCTGCGGCGCGGCGAGGTGCCCACCCTGGGCAACTGGTTCCGCGCGGCGGGATACGACACCCACTACGACGGCAAGTGGCACATCTCGCACGCCGACCTGCACGACTCCGCCACCGGCGGACCGCTGGCCACCAACGACGACAACGGGGTCGTCGACCCGGCCGCCGTGCAGCGGTATCTCGACGCCGACCCACTGTCGGCATTCGGCTTCTCCGGGTGGGTCGGCCCCGAACCGCACGGCGCGGGCCTGGCCAACAGTGGATTCCGCCGCGACCCGTTGATCGCCGATCGGGTGGTCGCCTGGCTGATCGACCGCTACGCCCGCCGCCGCGCCGGCGATCCGGCCGCGGCCCGACCGTTCCTGTTGGTCGCCAGCTTCGTGAACCCGCACGACATCGTGCTGTTCCCGACGTGGGTCCGGCGCGGTCCGCTGAAACCATCGCGCGTCGATCCGCCGCCGGTGCCACCGGCACCGACCGCCGACGAGGATCTGCGGACCAAACCCGCCGCGCAGATCGCCTTCCGCGAGGCCTACTACTCCGGTTACGGCCCGGCAGCGGCCATCGAGCGGATCTATCGGCGAAACGCGCAGCAGTACCGCGACCTCTACTACCGGCTGCACGCCGAGGTCGACGCCCCGATCGACCGGGTGCGCCGCGCCGTGACGGACGGCGGTTCGGAGAACGCGGTGCTGGTCCGCACCGCCGACCACGGCGATCTGCTCGGCGCGCACGGCGGGCTGCACCAGAAGTGGTTCAACCTCTACGACGAGGCCACCCGGGTGCCGTTCGTGATCGCCCGGATCGGCGAGCGCGCCACCGAGCCGCGGGTCGTGAGCACACCGACCTCGCACGTCGACCTGGTTCCGACCCTGCTCGGGGCCGCAGGCGTCGACGTTCCCGCACTCGCCGCCACCCTGCGTGAGTCGTTCTCCGAGGTGCACCCGCTGCCCGGCCGGGATCTGATGCCGGTGGTGGACGGCGCGCCGGCCGACGACCAGCGGGCCGTGTACCTGATGACCCGGGACAATATGCTCGATGGCGACACCGGTGCGTCGGGGCTGGCGCGGGCGTTGAAGCGGACGTCGAATCCGCCTGCGCCGCTGAGAATCCGCATCCCAGCGCATACCGCGTCCAATTTCGAGGGATTGGTGGTGCGGGCGGGTGAACACTTGTGGAAGCTTGTCCGCACCTTCGACGATCCGTCGACCTGGACTGAACCCGGGGTGCGTAATCTCGCGGCGAACGGTCTGGGCGGTGAGACTTATCGAACCAACCCGCTCGACGACCAGTGGGAGCTCTACGACCTCACCGACGATCCGATCGAGGCCGACAACCGCTGGACCGACCCAGATCTGGATGACCTGCGGCAGTATCTGAAGGTTCAACTGAAACAGGCTCGGGCCGAATCGATTCCGGAGCGGAACAATCCATGGCCGTACGTGCGCAGAGAGTCGCACGCTCGGCGGCGCAGGTTGTTCTTCGGCTAGCCGGGCTTCTTCTCACCCCAGTACGGGGTGGCCTTGACCGACGGCGTCGCCTTCATCGCGAAACTCTTCGTCGGATCCATCACCAGGGTCTGCGAGCTCGTCGTCGGCGTCACCTGACCGCCCGCCGTCGCCGAGGTGTCCGCGCCGGCCTGCCCGCCCGCGGCGCCCCCGATCACTGTCACTGCCGCTGCCGCGGCGACCCAACCCGCAAGTCGCGTCATCATCATCGTCGTCGTACCCCCTTCCATCTGCATCGGCGTTCGTGCAGTTAAGTTCACGATACCCCCCTGGGTATCAATCGGTCTGTGCGATTTGTCACCCAGACCGACTCCGTGGCGTGTGCTTACGAACCGACCAGGCGCAACGGCACCCGGCTGTGCCTGCGGATGATGTTGTTCAGCGTCCACTCCGGCGGGCCCGTGAGTTCGAGGCGACCGACGCGCGCGATCAGCGCCCGCAGGAATTCGGTTGTCTCCAGCCGCGCCAGCGCCTGTCCCGCGCATGCGTGCGCGCCCTGGCCGAAGCCGACATGCCGCCCGGCGTCGCGCGTGATGTCGAAGACCTCCGGCCGTTCCCACTCCAACTCGTCACGGTTGGCCGAGGCATACATGATCAGCACCTGCGAGCCTGCCGGAACGCGGACCCCGGTGATCTCGGTGTCGCGCACCACCCGTCGGCCGAAGGCGCGGACCGGGGACTCGAACCGGACGACCTCGTTGATCGCGTTCGGGATTCGCTCGGGTTCCCGCCTGAGCAAGTCCCACTGCTCCGGATGGGTCGCGAACAGTGCCAACGCCGTGGACATCGCACTGATCGTGGTGTCCAGCGCGGGTCCGAGGTAGTCCACCAGCAGGGCCGGGCATTCGCCGCGTTCGATGGTCCCCTTGTCGGCGGCGGTCAACAGGTCATCGGCCATGCTGCCGGGGACAGCGCTGCGGAGCCGAACCACCCGGCGGGCAAAGCGGAGCATCTGTACCGCGCGGGGGATCCCGGCCACCATCCGGCGATTGCCAGGCCCCAGAATGTCGAAAGTCGCACCGGCCCATTCGATCAGGTGCTCGCGCTGATCGGCCGGCCAGCCGACCAGTTCGGGTATCACCGCCATCGGCAGCGCGGTCGCGAGGTCAACGCCGTCGACCTCACCCCGGCGAAGCGCCGCGTCGACCACCTCCACCGCACGACGCCGCACCTGGTCGTTGATCGCGCCGAGCGCCCGTGGAAGCATCCGGTGAGCCACGAGTTTGCGGCGGCGTTCATGCTCGGCGCCGTCACTGGCCAGGGTGGTCCCCCGGGACAGTCTGTTGCTCAGCGGGTTCAGGGCCACCCCGCCGGCGGACCGGAAGGTGGCATCGTCACGCATCGCCGCCTTGGATTCGGTATAGCGCGGCAGGGCGTACACCCGGTGCCGGGACAGCCACACCACCGGCCCCAACTGCCGCAACCGCCGGTAGTGCGGATACGGATCGAGGATCGCCTCGGGGGTGTAGATGTTCATCTCATAGCTCGGCGCGGCGGGAGGAATGCCCATGCCCGACATCTTGACTGATTCAACCGTCGTATGTGACGATTTCGTCAGTCATATCGGAGGAGGCTCGACATGAGCGACGTCGTCGGCGCGCACAACGACCTGCACAGCGAGCACGGCGCGGTCCGCGGGGAGCACCCGGGCCGTTCCCGCAACCCGGTCATCAAGGTGGCCGACCTGGCCTGGCTCGAGTTCGAGAAGCCGGATCTGAGCGGGGCGGAGGCGTTCGCCCGGGCCTTCGGATTCATCGTCACCCACCGCAGTGCCGACGAACTGCTGCTCCGGGGGACCGACGCGGGCACATCCTGCGTGCTGGTCCGCCGCGGCCCGCAGAGCCGGTTCTGCGGGGTGGCGTTCAAAGCGCAGGACGAGATCGACGTGCTGCGGCTGGCCGACCGCACCAACTCCCCCACCCGCGGGCTGCCCGAGTCGCTCGGCGGGGTGAGCGTCGAACTCACCGATCCCAGCGGCACCCCGGTGAAGGTCGTCGCCGGCATGCGCGACCTGCCCGAACTGCCCGGCCAGCAGCCGCACCTGTTCAACTTCGGCCACGACCTGCGCCGCATGAACGGAACCCAGCGTCCGCCACGGCAGCCGGCCGCGATCCAGCGGCTCGGGCACGTGGTGCTCCAGTCCACCCGGTACATCGAGGCGCTGAACTGGTACCTCGACCATCTCGGGCTCATCGTCAGCGACTTCCTTTACTACCCCGGCCAGCGTCAGCGCGGCCCCACCATGAGCTTCATCCGCTGCGACCGCGGGTCCATCCCCACCGACCACCACACCCTGGCGATGGCGCTGGGCCCGGCGAACCGCTACGTGCATTCGGCCTATCAGGTGAGCGACCTCGACGCCCTGGCCGCCGGCGGTGAGTTCCTCAATGACAGCGGCTATTCCAGGTCCTGGGGTATCGGCCGCCACATCCAGGGCAGCCAGCTGTTCGACTATTGGCGCGATCCGGAGGGCTTCCTCATGGAGCACTACGCCGACGGCGACATGTTCGACAACACCCTCGAGCCAGGCTGGGCACCCTTCACCGCATCGGGTCTGGCGCAGTGGGGGCCGCGCGCCACCAAGGACTTCCTCGGAACAGACCCGAAAAGCGCTCGCCACGAAGCCGTTTCGATGATCTCAGCCCTACGCGAGAAGAACGAGTTCGACCTCAATCGCCTCATCGGCCTGCTGAAAGTTGCCACCTCATGACCATTTCCGTTCTCCGCACCGCCGACGCCTGGTGGGTCGCCACCCCCGCCGGCGCCGCCAGGGTCACCACTTCCGCGCGCACCACCGCGGAGCTGCTCGCCGACCGGGCCGCCATCCAGGCCGCCGCCGGCGGCGCCGACACCGTCCCGGTCACCGACCTCGAGTTGCTGTCCCCGGTGACCACACCGTGCCGGGTGGTGGCCCAGATGACCAACTTCGCCTCGCACGTCGAAGACGCCGGGATGGACCCCAAGACCATCCCGCTGACGTTCTTCCGCAAGTCCTCGGCCTCGATCAGCGGTCCGTTCGCCGACGTGGTCAAGCCGGCCCACGTCAAGTTCCTCGACTACGAGGTGGAGATCGGTCTCGTCGTCGGCCGTGACATCCCCGTCGGGACAACGATTTCCGAGTCGAACCTCTCGGAGTACATCGCCGGCCTGGTGGTGACCAACGACATCTCCGCCCGCGACATCCAGTTGCCGCAGACCCAGTTCTACGAGGCCAAGTCCTACCCGAGCTTCACCCCCACCGGTCCGGCACTGGTACTGCTGGACGCCGACGAGCTGAAGCGATTCGGCCAGCTCCGCCTGCAACTGCGGGTCAACGGCGAGCGGCGTCAGAACGCACTGGTCGACGGCGACATGCTGTACTCCCCGGTGCAGGCACTGCAGTCGCTGAGTCGATTCCAAGACCTCGCGGCGGGCGATTTGATCCTCACCGGAACACCGGTCGGCACCGCACTGAGCGCGCCGCCGAAGCCCATCGCGTTCATCGCCTCGCTGCTGCCGCCCGCGGTGAAGTGGAAGGCGTTCTTCAAGAGCCAGGCGCGCAATCCGAAGTACCTGCGGAGCGGCGACGTGATCGAGGCGTCGGTCGGCACCGACGACGGTGCCATCGACCTGGGGACCCAGCGGATGACGGTGGTCTACGCCTAGTAGTCGAGGTCCGGTAGCGGCAGCGCGCACACCTTGCGGGCGTCCTCGGGCGACATCCCGAACAGCTGCAGGACACTTTCGGTGACAGCATCGGCCGTCGCGCCGGCATCGCGGTGCGGCTGACGCTCCAGCAGATGACCCAGGCCCATCAGGGCCCCCGCCGCGACGGTGAGGGCCAGTTCCGGATCGTCGATGTCGAACCGTCCGGCGGCGAGAGCGGCCTTGATGTCGCGCATCGCCCTCGGCGCCAGGCCCCTGTCGGATGTCATCAGCGCCGACCAGTTGGCCAGCAGGATGCGGCTCTCCTGCGGCCGCTCCCGGAAGAACCGTCCGGTGAGCCGGAAGCTGCACGCGAACACCGCGGCGGGATCCTCGATATCGGCGGTGAGGTGGTCCAGGACCGCCCCGTGGGTGTCGAGGACATCGGACACGGCGGCCTCGAACAGCTGCTCCTTGCTGTCGAAGTGGTTGTAGAACGAACCCATACCCACGTCCGCGGACTGGGTGATCTCCAGAACCGGAACGTTGAGCCGCCCCTCGGCGATCAGCGCCTGCGCGGCCCGGACCAGCGCGGCGCGGGTCCGCTGCTTGCGGCGCTCCAGACGGTTGACTCGCTGTTCGGAATCCTCGGCCACGGCTCGATGTTACCGGCCCATGTTCATTTCTGAGGAATTCATCAATACCTATTGACTGGCGCCGATCTATATGTGACGATTTCGTCAGTTACTAGAAGGAGCTGGGATGATCGCATCCAAGGCCGTGCCGGTCGTCGTCATCGGAGCCGGACCCACCGGCGTCACCGCCGCCACCCTGCTCGCCCAGAACGGCGTCGAGACCCTCGTCCTGGACCGCTGGACCGACGTCTACCCCCAGCCCCGCGCGGTCCACCTCGATGACGAGGTGTACCGCATCGTTCACCGGCTCGGCATCGCCGACGAGTTCGCCAAGATCTCCCGGCCCGCGCTCGGCCTGCGGCTGCTGGATCCGGCGATGACCGTCCTGGCCGAGTTCCAGCGCGACCCGGCCCGGACCCGGCACGGCCACCCGGAAGCCAACATGTTCGACCAGCCCGAGTTCGAGGCGCTGCTGCGGACCAACCTCGAGCGTCATCCGGCCGCCACGCTGCGGGGCAATGTCGAGGTCACCGACATCGTCGACATCGGGCAGGGCCGCAGCCGCATCTGCTACACCGACCGCGGTGACGGAAGCACCCATGAGGTTCAGGCGGACTACGTACTGGGCTGCGACGGGGCGAACTCGCTGGTCCGCACCCGCATCGGGGCAAGCATGCGGGACTTGAACTTCGAGCAGCGCTGGCTGGTGGTGGACGTGGCCACCACGGCCGAGCTCGATCAGTGGGGCGGCGTGCACCAGCTCTGCGACCCGCACCGCGCCGGCACCTTCATGCAGATCGGCGACGTCCGGTACCGCTGGGAGTTCCGCCTGCTGGCCGGTGAGACGGCCGACGACTTCCGCACGCTCGGTGCGCTGCGCCCGCTGATCGCACCCTGGATCGGACAGGTCGGCGATGACCAGCTCGAGGTGATCCGGGTGGCCGAGTACACCTTCCGCGCGAAGATCGCCGACCACTGGCGACGCGGCAACACTTTTCTGCTCGGCGACGCGGCGCACCTCACCCCGCCGTTCGTTGGTCAGGGCATGTGCGCGGGCGTACGCGACGCGATGAACCTGGCGTGGAAACTCGCGGGCGTCGTGAACGGCGCACTCGGTCCGGAGGTTCTGGGCACCTACGAGCAGGAGCGGAAGCCGCACGCCCGCAAGATGATCGGGCTCGCCCTGATGGTCGGCCGGGCGATGACCGCCGGTGGACGGATCGGTGACCTGGCCCGGCGAACCATCGTGCCGCGGATGCATCTGCTGCCGGGATTGCGCGAGCGCGTCATCGACTCCCAGACCCCGGCGCTGAACCGCTCCGTCCTGGTACACCGGACCTACCTGCCCGGTGAACTCGCGGGCACGTTGTGCCCCAACGCCGTCCTGCGCGACGGGCGACGGTTCGACGACGACTTCGGCAACGGGTTCACCGTCGTCGCCGACCGGCCGTTGGGTCCGATCGAGCGGTCCCTTGCCGAAAGCCGCGGTGCGGTGGTGCACATCGCCGAACCGGGTGGCGAACTGGAGCAATGGCTGCGCCGCGGGCGCGCGCATGCGGCCGTCGTCCGGCCCGATTACACGGTGCTGAGCGCCGGTCGGGACGTGCACAAGGTCTGTGCGTCGCTCCCCGCGGCGGGGCCGACCGCGCCGCGCTGAGATCTACTCGGGGGTCACCTGGTGGCTGTCGACGAACAGCAGCGTGCCCTCGTCCAGCAGCACCGCCCAACGCCTCGCCGCATCGGCGATGCGCGTCTCGCCCAGATCCACCGGCTGGCCCGCCATTTCACCGAAGTCCTCGACCACGACACCGCGCGACTCCACGTCGCCGTCGACGTGGACGCGCACGCGCTGGTCGACCGCGATGGACGGTTCAGCGCCCTTACGGCGCAACACCTTGCCCAGCTTGGCCATCAGGGTTCACCTCCACTCGGGTCCAAGTTGCGCAAGTACAGCACGTCGGCTCACGATTTGGACGAGATTGCGGCATTCGCAACCGAAGTGCAACCGAGCCGGAATCCGACGAATAGCCAAGCCTCGGTGGGCAAGCGACGATGCTTCAGTATTCCGTCGCGGGAACGGCCGTGCCAGAGCCGGCCCGCGGGATGGGCGGCACAATCGACCACAGCACCTCGGCCTCCTCCTCGCCGGGGTTGTCCCAGGAGTGCGCGGCGCGGGCCGAGAAGGTGTAGCTGTCTCCGGTTTTCAGCAACGACTCAGCGCCCTCGACGGTCAGGCGCAGGCAGCCGCGTACGACGAAGACGAAGATGGTCTCCGAGTCCAGGGTGTAGGCGCCGCCGGTACCGCCGCCGGGCTTGAGCACCGAGCGCATCACCTGCAGGTGCCGCTCGCTCTGCGGGGTCAGCACGTATTCGCGAATTCCGCTGCCGCCCATCTCGATCGGAGCTCCGAGACCACTTCGCACCACCGGCGATTCCGGGTAGTCGAACAGCGAACCCACCGACACGCCGAGGATTTCGCACACCTTGAGCAGGTTCGGCACCGAGATGGTGGTCTGGCCGCGCTCGACCAGGCTGAGGAAACCCTTGGTGAGGCCGGCCCGGTCGGCGACCGCCTCCAACGTCAACGCCCGGTCCTTGCGCAGCGAGCGCAGCTTGGGCCCGAGGCGGGTCATCCAACCGTCGGTGGTGTCGGCGACGTCGTCGGCGGTGGCTGCGTTCCGGGACATCCGAGACACCTCACCTTCGTCTGCCGACCCCCGGGGCCTTGCGGAGCCAAAGTTTAGCGGTATATAACTTCTGTAGTTTTACACCACTAAACCATCAGGATGGAACATGAGTCTGTACGCAGTCGTCGACCCCAAGACCGGTGACGTCGTTCGGGAGTATCCGACCGCGACCGACAAGCAGATCGAGCAGGCGCTGGCCTCGGCCAGCAAGGCCTACCGCGAGTGGTCGAAGAACTCGACGCTGGCCCAGCGCGCGGACCTGATCCGCCGCGTCGGCGCCCTGCACACCGAGCGCCGCGAGGAACTGGCCGACATCATCCACCGGGAGATGGGTAAGCCCGTCGACCAGGCGCTGGGCGAGGTGGACTTCAGCGCCGCGATCTACGAGTACTACGCCGACAATGCCGAGAAGTTCCTGGCCGACGAGCCGATCGAACTGCTCGGGGGCGAGGGCAGCGCGGTCATCCGGCGCGGACCGGTCGGCGTGCTGCTGGGCATCATGCCGTGGAACTACCCGTACTACCAGGTGGCGCGGTTCGCCGGACCCAACCTGACGCTGGGCAACACGGTGGTGCTCAAGCACGCTCCGCAGTGCCCCGAGTCCGCGGCAGCCATCCAGAAGATCTTCGACGACGCCGGCTTCCCCGCGGGCGCCTACGTCAACGTCTACGCCACGAACGAGCAGATCGCGACGGCGATCGCCGACCCACGCGTGCAGGGCGTGTCGCTCACCGGCTCCGAGCGGGCGGGCGCCGCGGTGGCCGAGATCGCCGGCCGCAACCTCAAGAAGGTGGTCCTCGAACTCGGCGGATCCGATCCGTTCATCCTGCTGAGCACCGACGACCTCGAGGGTGCGATCGACCTCGCGGTCGCCGGGCGGTTCGAGAACACCGGTCAGGCGTGCAACGCCGCCAAGCGATTCATCGTCGCCGCCGACCTCTACGACGAGTTCCTGGACAAGTTCACCAAGAAGGTGCTCGAGACCGCCGACGGCCTGGCCCCGCTGTCCTCGGCGGCCGCCGCGAGCCGTCTCGGCGAGCAGGTCGACCGCGCGGTGGCCGACGGCGCGAACCTGGTGTCCCAGGGCGAGCGCAAGGGCGCCTACTTCCCGCCCGGCGTGCTCACCGGCGTGTCCCCCGACTCCGCGACCTACCGCGAGGAGCTGTTCGGCCCGGTCGCCATGGTGTTCAAGGCGGGCTCCGAGGACGAGGCGGTGGAGATCGCCAACGACATCCCGTTCGGCCTCGGCTCCTATCTGTTCACCACCGATTCGGAGCAGGCCAAGCGGGTGGCCGACAAGATCGAGGCCGGCATGGTGTTCGTCAACATCGTCGGCGCGGACAGCATGGAACTGCCGTTCGGTGGGGTCAAGCGCTCCGGCTTCGGCCGCGAGCTGGGCCGGTTCGGCATCGACGAGTTCGTCAACAAGAAGCTCATTCGGATCGGATGACGATGAGCACCGTTGCCGCGCCACCGGCGAAGGACACCTACACACCGCTGGAGTTGTTCGGCATCGACCGGCTGCTCGACGAGGACGAACGCGACATCGCCGCCACGGTGCGCAGGTTCGTCGAGACCCGGCTGAAGCCCAACGTCGAGGACTGGTTCGAATCAGCGACCCTGCCAAAGGAACTCGCCAAGGAGTTCGGCGAGCTCGGTGTGCTCGGCATGCATCTGCAGGGCCACGGCTGCGCGGGAACCAACGCCGTCAGCTACGGCCTGGCCTGCCTGGAACTCGAGGCCGGCGACAGCGGCTTCCGCAGTTTCGTATCCGTGCAGGGCTCGCTGTCGATGTTCTCGATCTACCGCTACGGCTCCGAGGAGCAGAAGAACGAGTGGCTGCCGCGGCTGGCCGCGGGCGAGGCCATCGGCTGTTTCGGGCTGACCGAGCCGGACTTCGGCTCCAACCCGGCCGGCATGCGGACCCGGGCGCGGCGCGACGGCAGCGACTGGGTGCTCAACGGCACGAAGATGTGGATCACCAACGGCAACCTCGCCGACGTGGCGACGGTGTGGGCGCAGACCGACGAGGGGATTCGTGGATTCCTGGTGCCCACCGACACCCCCGGGTTCACCGCCAACGCGATTCACAAGAAGTTGTCGCTGCGGGCCTCGGTGACCTCGGAGTTGGTGCTCGACAACGTCCGCCTGCCCGCCTCGGCGCAGTTGCCGCACGCCGAGGGTCTCGGTGCCCCGCTGTCCTGCCTGAACGAGGCGCGCTTCGGCATCGTGTTCGGCTCCCTGGGCGCCGCCCGGGACAGCCTGGAGACCGCGATCGCCTACACCCAGTCGCGCGACGTCTTCGACCGTCCGCTCTCGAGCTACCAGCTGACCCAGGAAAAACTGGCCAACATGACCGTCGAACTGGGCAAGGGCATGCTGCTGGCCATCCACCTCGGCCGGATCAAGGACGCCGAGGGGGTTCGGCCCGAGCAGATCAGCCTGGGCAAGCTCAACAATGTGCGCGAGTCGCTGGCGATCGCCCGGGAGTGCCGGACCCTGCTGGGCGGCAGCGGTATCACCCTGGAGTACTCACCGCTGCGGCATGCCAACAACCTCGAATCGGTGCTGACCTACGAGGGCACCTCCGAGATGCACCTGCTGTCGATCGGTAAGGCCCTCACCGGGCAGGCCGCGTTCCGCTGATATGACCGGAACGGTCGAGCTGCGGCACCTCATTGCCGGGGAATGGCGGGCCGGAGCCGGCGCCAGCCTGCTCAGCGTCAACCCGGCGCGCCCCACCATCGTTGTCGCCCAGGGCGATTCGGCGACCACCGCCGAACTGGAGACGGCCGTGGACGCCGCCCGGGCGGCCCGCGCCCCGTGGGCCGGAACACCCATTCACCAGCGCGGCGCGATCCTGCTCGACGCCGCGGCAGTGATCGACCGCAACGCCGATGACTGGGGTCTGGAGCTGGCGGTCGAGGAGGGCAAGACCCGCGCCGAGGGTGTCGGTGAAGTGCGCCGGGCCGCTCAGATCCTGCGTTACTACGGCAACGAGGGCGACCGGCAGGCCGGCGAGATCTTCTCCTCGCCGCGCGCGGGTGAGCAGATCCTGGTGACCCGCAAGCCGATCGGTGTCGTCGCGGCGATCACCCCGTTCAACTTTCCGATCGCCATCCCGGCCTGGAAGATCGCCCCGGCGCTGGTCTACGGGAACACCGTCGTGTGGAAACCGGCCAGCACGGTCCCATTGCTGGCGGTCCGGCTCGCGGATGCGCTGACCGCGGCGGGCCTGCCGCCGGGTGTACTAAATCTGGTGATGGGCGATTCGGCGATCGGCGACGCGCTGGTCAACCACGACGGCGTCGATGCGATCACGTTCACCGGGTCCACCGGGGTGGGGCGGCGGATCGCCGCCGCCGCCGCGGCGCGCGGGGTCCCGGTGCAGGCCGAGATGGGCGGCAAGAACGCCGCCGTCGTGCTCGACGATGCCGACTTCGACCTCGCGCTGGAGCAGGTGATGCTGGGGGCGTTCCGGTCCACCGGCCAGAAATGCACCGCCACTTCACGTTTGATCGTCACCGAGAAGATCGCCGACCGATTCCTGGCAGCCCTCGCGGGACGGGCCGACACCCTGGCGGTCGGGGACCCGACCGACGACGCGACGCAGATGGGTCCCGTCGTCAGCGGTTCGGCGCGCAAGAGCATCCACGCCGGTATCGATTCGGCGGTAGCGCAGGGCGGCGCCGTGCTCGCCGGCGGTACGCCCTACGGTGACGGGCCACTGGCCGAGGGATACTTCGTCGCGCCGACCGTGGTGGAACTGAGCGAGCCCGCCGACATCTGGTCCGAGGAACTGTTCGGCCCGGTGCTCGCGGTGCGCCGCGCCGCCGATGCCGACGAGGCGTTCGCGCTGGCCAATGACAGCGAATTCGGTTTATCGGCAGCGGTTTTCACCCAGGACCTCACGCGGGTGCTACAGGCCGTGGAGCACGTCGACGTGGGTGTGCTGCACGTGAACTCCGAGTCGGCAGGAGCCGATCCGCATGTTCCGTTCGGCGGCGCCAAGAAGAGCGGGCTGGGCCCGAAGGAGCAGGGCACCGCCGCTCGGGAGTTCTTCACCCACACCACCACCGTGTACCTGCGGGGTGGGCAGGCCCGAGCGTGACCGACTGCGTCGAGTTCTACTGGCGACCGGGCTGCCCGTTCTGCATCGCACTGCGACGCCGGTTGCGCGGTAGCGGCCTGCCGGTGCGGGAGGTCAACATCTGGGACGATCCGGATGCGGCCGCGCGGGTGCGGGCCGTTGCCGGCGGCAACGAGACGGTCCCCACCGTGTTCGTCGGCGACCACGCTCTGGTCAATCCGAGCATCCGGCAGGTCACCGCGCTGGTACGGGAAGCCGCACCCCAGTTGCTCGCGGATGCGCCGGCGCGTCCGCGCCGGAAGTTCCGGCCGTTGGGGTTCCTGAGCCGCTAGGACATCCCGCCGTTCCTGGCCCGCGGCGCCTGGCGCTTCTCCTTCTCGGCGGCGGCGAGTTCAGCCACCTGATCGGCCGCGCCGCGCTTGGCCCCGGCGTCGGCCCGCTTCTCCTGGGCGTCCCGGAGCTTGGCCTGGGCGGCCTTCGTCGCCTGCTGCTCGGCGGCCTTGATCTGCGACTGCTCTGAGCGCTTGGCGGTCTCGACCGCGTTCGTGCGCGCCGCCGCCGTCTTGTCCACCCGTTGCTTCACCTCGGCCGCGCGTTTCCGGGCCGCCTGAGCCGTGCTGCGTTTGCGCTCCTCGGCCTGGTTGCGTGCGTCCTTGAACGCCTGCTGCGTCGCGTTCTTCGCCCCCTCGCGTTGCCGCATCGCCTCGTCGCACTTGGCCTTGAACTCCTGCTCGGCCCTGCGGACCTTCCCCTTCGCGGACGCGTCGAGTTCAGCCGCTTTGCGCAGCGCGTCGCTTCGTTCGGCCAGGGTGGCGCCGCGCTCTTCGAGTTCGGAAGCGCCCAGCAGGCTGCCTACGGTCACGTCGACGGTCGCCAGGGAACGCTCGTACAGCAGCCGGCCGGGGGCCTCGGAGTCCATCCGGGCGACGACGCGCTGCTCGATGAACTCGAATGGGAACCGGGCGAGCCGGTACTGGAACCGCAGGACGGCGAAGGGCAGATCGGAGATCTTCATAGCTGTTGGCTCCTGATGCGGAGGATGTTGTGGTTGATGTTGGGGGTCAGGGCAAGTCGGCTTCGTTGGTCAGCTGGTCGGCTTCACTTCGGATTCGTTGCGCCTTGGCCTTGGCGCGTGCCGCGTCCTGCACGGACTCGCGCTGCTCGGCGGCGGCGTCCACGACCTCGTCGACCGCTTCCCGCGATTGCTCCTGCTGGTCTGCGACGGCCTGCTGCTCCTGGCGGCGGGCGTCTTGTTCGGCGCGGACCGCTTCGGTGAGCACCTCCTGGCGGGCGCCCAGCTCGGCCGCGCGCTTCTGGGCCAGGGCATCGGTGTGGATACCCTGCTCGATCGAGGCCGCTTCCGCGCTGAGGTGGCCGCGCGCCTCCGCCCCTTCCAGCCTGGCTTCCGCCGCGTCGTCGTACGCCCGCTGCGATTCGGCGTCGGCGAGCGCCTCGGCGGTGTTGGCCGCTCTGCGCTGCCGGGCCTCCGCCTGCTCCAGTTGACCCTCGGCGGTCAACGAGTCGTTACCGCTGACGGCACCGAAGATCTCCTTGGCCTTTGCCTTGACCGAGTCGATCAGGCCGTGTCGCGCCTCGTGCGCCTTGTAGTGCTCGCTCATGAAGACCCCTGGGATCGAGTGATGTATCCCCGGTGCGTTCCACGAGGAGCCGATCTCAAACCCGGGTGTGGAAACTGCCACTGAAGAACGGGCTACTTGGGCTCGACGGTCACCTTGATGGCTTCGCCGCTCTTGACGATGTCGAACGCATCGAGGACGTCGTCGAGCGAGATGTGGCGGGTGATGAGGTCTTTGACCGGAACCTGGCCGGTCGAGATGTATTGCAGCGCGCGCTTGTTGTGTTCGGGCGCGGAGCCGTTGGCGCCGTGGATGTGCAGTTGGCGGTAGTGCACGACGTTGGAATCGCAGGTGATCGTGGGGTTGGTCTTGGGCAGTCCGCCGAAGAACGAGATGCGGCCGTTCCGGGCCGCCATGGCGATCGCCTGTTCCTGGGTGATGTTGGCGGCTGTGGCGGTGATGATGACGTCCGCACCGCGTCCACCGGTCAGTTCCATGACCTTCGCCACCACGTCGACCTCGGCAGCGTTGATCACCTGGTCGGGATGAACGGCGTCGGCCGACATCGTCAAGCGGCTGTCGTTGACGTCGACGAGGTACACCGGTCCGCAGTTGTGGACGCCGCGCGCTATCCGGATGTGCATGCAGCCGATCGGGCCGGCACCGAACACCACGACGGTGTCGCCCTCCTCGATACCGAGCAGTTCCTGCGCGTTGATGGCGCAGGCGAACGGTTCGGCCGCCGAGGCCTCGTCGAAGCCGACGTTGTCCGGGATGCGGTTGAGCCCGTCGACCTTGAGCACCTGCTTGGGCACGATCATGTACTCGGCGAAACCGCCGTCGTACTGATAACCGACCGACGTCTGGTTCTGGCAGACCGCCATCCAGCCCTTGCGGCACTCGTGACACTCACCGCACGGGACGGCGGCGATCACCTGCACCCGATCGCCGACCTTCCACTCGCTGCCGTAGGTCTTGTTCACATCGGCGCCGACCTCGACGATCTCGCCGGCGATCTCGTGACCGATGGTCCGCGGCGGGGTCAGGTTCTGGTGCCCGTTGTGGAAGATCTTCACGTCGGTGCCGCAGGTCGAACAGTTGCGCACCCGGATCTTGACCTCGTCCGGTCCGCAGTCGGGTTCCGGTACGTCCTCGAGCCGAACGTCCTCGGGTGCGTAGAAGCGCAGGGCCTTCATCGTGCTCGTCCTTCCTACCGACCTGTCCGACGCTGGTACGCCAGCACTCTAGCGCAATCCGGGCATAAATCCACCTCGAATGCTGCCCGTTTATGCCCGGACACTTGCCTCAGTGCCCGTTTATGCGGTTTACTGATGCCCTAGTGTGACTGGCATCACCACAGACTCCCAGATCGGAGGCCCGCAGTGACCACAACGGAGCCCAAACCACGGACCGGCGCGCGGGTGCACGTGCAGAAACTGGGCACGTCGCTGTCGAACATGGTCATGCCCAACATCGGGGCCTTCATCGCGTGGGGCCTGATCACCGCCCTGTTCATCAAGGCGGGCTGGCTGACCGGCTTGTTCAGTGGCCTGCGCGATCCGGGCGGCTGGGTGGCCAAGATCGGCGGCTGGGGCGACTTCGCCGACGGCGGCATCGTCGCGCCGATGATCACCTACCTGCTGCCCATCCTGATCGGCGCGACCGGTGGCCGGATGGTCTACGGGATTCGCGGCGGCGTGGTCGGCGCCATCGCCACCATGGGCGTGATCAGCGGCTCGGACATCCCGATGTTCCTCGGCGCCATGATCATGGGCCCGCTCGGCGGCTGGGTGATGAAGAAGATCGACGCGCTGTGGGACGGCAAGATCCGGCCCGGCTTCGAGATGCTCATCGACAACTTCTCCGCCGGCATCGTCGGACTGATCCTGGCGGTGTTCGGATTCTTCGGCATCGGGCCGATCGTCACGGCATTCTCCAAGGGTGCCGGTCACGTCGTCGACTTCCTGGTCGCCCACAACCTGCTGCCGCTGACCTCGATCTTCATCGAGCCGGCCAAGGTGCTGTTCCTCAACAACGCCATCAACCACGGGGTGCTCACCCCGCTGGGCACCACGCAGGCACTGGAGACGGGCAAATCCGTACTGTTCCTGCTCGAGGCCAACCCCGGTCCCGGCCTGGGAATCCTGTTGGCCTACACGGTCTTCGGACGCGGCGCCGCGAAGGCGTCGGCCCCGGGCGCGGCGATCATCCAGTTCTTCGGCGGGATCCACGAGATCTACTTCCCCTACGTGCTGATGAAACCCAAGCTGATCGCCGCAACCATCCTCGGCGGGATGACCGGCATCTTCATCAATGTGCTCTTCGGATCCGGGCTGCGCGCACCGGCCGCACCCGGCTCGATCATCGCGGTGCTCGCACAGACCGCCACGGGCAGCTACGCCGGTGTCATCCTGTCGGTCGTGGGCGCGGCGGCGGTGTCCTTCGCCGTGGCATCGCTGCTGCTGAAGACCGACCGCTCCGACGACGACGGGGACCTGGCGGCGGCGACCGCCGACATGGAGGCGCTGAAGGGCAAGAAGTCCAGCGTTTCGTCCGCTTTGGTGGACTCGGCCGAGTCCGGTCCCATCACCAGCATCGTGTTCGCCTGCGACGCCGGCATGGGGTCGTCGGCCATGGGCGCCTCCGTGCTACGCAAGAAGGTGCAGGGTGCGGGTTTCTCCGACGTCAAGGTGACCAACCAATCGATCGCCAACCTGACCGATACCTATGGACTGGTGGTCACCCATCAGGACCTGACCGCCCGCGCCCGGCAACGCACACCGTCGGCCGTGCACGTCTCGGTGGAGAACTTCATGAACGCCCCGCAGTACGACGAGATCGTCGAATTGCTCGGGAAGGTCAACAGCGGCAACGGCGCAGCCCCCGCCGCGGCGGAACAGCAGCCGGAGGAATCCGCGCCCGCCGAGGACGTGCTGGACGTCGAGTCGATCGTGCTGGCCGGCACGGCGACCACCCGCGACGGGGCGATCGGTGAGGCCGGGCGACTGCTGGTGGCATGTGGCGCCGTCGAGCCGGCCTACGTCGAGGCGATGTACGAGCGGGAGGGTTCGGTGTCCACCTACATGGGCAACGGCCTGGCCATCCCGCACGGCACCAACGACGCCAAGTCCGCCATCAAACACACCGGCATCTCGTTCGTGCGCTACCCCGAGCCGATCGACTGGAACGGCAAGCCCGCCGAGTTCGTCGTCGGCATCGCCGGCGCCGGCAAGGACCACATGGCGCTGCTGACGAAGATCGCCGGGGTGTTCCTGAACAAGGACGAGGTGGCCCGGCTGCGCCAAGCCAGCACTCCCGAGGAGGTTCGGGAGGTGCTGGGCAACACCGGCAAGTGAGACTGTCATCGTGGACTCCGACACCCGCCAGGGCCGCATCGTCGAATTCGCCCGCACCCGTGGGCGGGTCGAGGTGCTGTCGCTGGCCCACGAATTCGATGTCGCCGCGGAGACGATCCGCCGGGACCTGAAGGTTCTTGCCGGGCGGCGGCTGCTGAAGCGGGTGCACGGCGGCGCGGTTCCGCTGGAGACCGCCGCATTCGAATCCACCGTCGAGTATCGCAGCCAGGTCGACCTGGCCGAGAAACACCGGATGGCAGCGGGGGCGGTGCAACTGCTGCACGGAGCCGAAACCGTCTATCTGGATGAGGGATTCACGCCTCGGTTGATCGCCGAGCGCCTCGCGGACCACGAGCTCACGGTCGTCACCTCGTCGCTGCTGGCCGCCGAGGCGCTGGCGAACAGCGCGACGGTGACCGTCTTGCTGCTCGGCGGCCGGATGCGGGGCCGCACCCTGGCCACCGTCGACCACTGGGCCACCGGGATGCTGGCCGGCCTGGTGATCGACGTGGCCTTCCTCGGCACCAACGGGATCTCCGTCGAGCACGGCTTGACCACCCCGGACCCCGCGGTCGCCGCGGTCAAACAGACCGCCGTCAAGGTCGCGCGGCGCCGCATCCTGGTCGCCGCCCATTCGAAGTTCGGCGCCGACAGCTTCTGCCGGTTCGCGGAGGTCGCCGACTTCGAGACGATCGTCACCGGTTCGGAGTTGAGCGTCACGGACGCAGAGCGTTACGAGGCACTGGGGCCCGCGGTAGTCAGGACGTAGGCGGTTCAGCCGGGTGGGCGGCTGCCGACCTCCAGACCGGCGAGATGCGAGGTACCGGAGAAGATCACCCGCCCCGACTCCTTGACGGTGCAGTGCAGCACCCCGCCGAGGTGCTCGAAGTCGGTGTCCACGTTCCGCCGGTCGGCCGGCAACGGTACGGGCAGAACATGCGGCGGCAGCGCAGTGCCGTCACCCTCCAACTCGATCTGGTACCGCGGCGATCGTGCCCGAATGCTCCAATAGTTGTCACCGATGACCGAACGGACCGGCATCGGCGGGGTCAAACGAATCACCTTGCGGCCCAACCGCACCACCACCCCGGCCACATCACGACGCAACGGACCGAGTTCCAGCAGGCCACCGGAGAACGCGACCGACACATCGGCGCCATCGAAGTCGTGCGCCTGACCCCACCACCAGCGCAGTGGGAAACCCGCACCCCAGTTGCGCTCGGCATACAGCGTCGCATCGGTGAAATCCCACCGATCCCCTGCGAATTCGACCGAACCGGAGGCCCGTCCACCCAGGCGGTACGGATGCCAGTACTGATTGAGGTACGGGATCGAGGAGAAGATGCCGCCACCGGCGAACGCCTTGGGCCACGGGAACGGATCGCTGAACTCCATCCGGAGATGCAGATCGTCGAGGCGGAAGTCCACCCGGTCGGTGCCCGCGGTGAAGGCCGACGCACCCGAGCCCGCGGATACCGTGAACGGCGAATCGGTCGCGACGGCACCGTCGAGTGCGCCCGCCCGCACGATGCCCCCCGGGTGCAGGGCGACGGCGGTGGTGGACCAGTCGCCGGCGGGATGCCGGTTGACACTGCACAGCGCGACGATCGCCCGGCCGGTTGACGGCTCGGTGACGCGCCAGAACCAGCCCTCCATCTCGGTGCGGTGGGACGGGAGCGGGTCACCGAACGGCACGTCGGCGCCGGTCAGCCGGTATCGCTCGACCAGGCGTTGCCGTATGCCCGCCATCGTCAGTGCACGCCCTCCATCAGCCGGCTGATCCGCGGGGCAAGTCCCCAGACGACCAGGCCCACCACGATCGCGGCAACGCCCAGGATACCGAAGTAGGCGAACTCATGCTCCTCGTCGTAGTACCGGGCGAGCACACCGGACATCGCCGTTCCCAGCCCGACCGAGAAGAAGTACAGGGCCATCATCTGGGCGCGGAAAGCGTTGGGAGCCAACTGCGTGGTCACCGACAACCCGATCGGCGACAGCATCAACTCGGACACCGCGAACACCGCCATGATGGCCATCACGACGAGGGCGGGCACGGTGCGGCCGGTGGTTGCCGCCATCGGCAGGAACAGCAGGAACGCGACGCCCATCCCGATGACGCCGTAGGCGAACTTCCGCGGGGTGGTGGGCGCGCGGCGGCCCAGCTTGGTCCACATCAGCGCGAACAGGGGTGAGAGCAGGATGATCCACACCGGCTCGATGGAGCCGATCCAGTTCGACGGTGCGGTCCAGCCGAAGATCGACCAGTTCATCCGCTCGTCGGAGTAGACCGCCAGCACGGTGAAGATCTGCTGGAACAGCGACCAGAACACGGCGTTGGCGATGAACAGCGGAATGAAGGCGCGCACCCGTGTGCGCTCGAGCGCGTCGACCTTGGGACTGTTCAGCATGACGGCGAAGTAACCGATCGATGCGACGACGATGATCCCGGTGGTCACCTGGGACAGGTTGGCCAGCTTGATCACCCCGACCAGGAAGGCGATGACGACGACCGCGACGACGACCGCCGCGGCCACGGCCATCCGCCAGAACTCCTTGCCGGACAACGGGTGCGGGACGGTGCGGCCGTGCTCGCCCAGGTTGCGCCGGAACGCGACGTACTGCGCCAGCCCCAGTGCCATACCGATGGCGGCGGCCCCGAACCCGTAGTGGAAGCCGAGGTGAGTCTGCAGCAGGCCGGTGATCAGCGGACCGATGAACGCGCCGAGGTTGATGCCGAGGTAGAACAGCGTGAAGCCGCCGTCGCGGCGCGGATCGCCCTCGGCGTAGAGGGTTCCCAGCAGCGAGGAGGCATTCGCCTTCAGCGCACCGGAGCCCAGCGCGATCAGCACCAGGCCGACGGCGACACCGGTCAGCCCGGGCAGCAGCGCGAGCGCGATGTGGCCGCACATCACCACCACACCGCCGTAGAGCACGGTGCGTTCCATGCCGAGCACGCGGTCGGCCACCCAACCACCCAGGACCGTGGACAGATAGACGAGCCCGCCGTAGGCGCCGACGATTCCGGTGGCGGTGGCCTTGGGCAGCGCCAGGCCGCCGTCGGTCAACGAGTAGTAGAGGTAGTAGCCGAGGATGGTGAGCATCCCGTAGAACGAGAAGCGCTCCCACAGTTCGACCCCGAAGAGGTTCGCCAGACCGATGGGATGCCCGAAGAGGGTCCGCGGCGCGGGTTGGTCGGTGCGTTCGGCGAGTTCGGCCATGGGCCTCACCCTGCCACTGCCGACGCCCGCCGCCGGGTGGAATCGCGGTTGCCCGCGCCGACAGCGCGGTGCGGGACACCGGCCCGCCTGGCCGTCGCGGCATGTCGCTCGCCGCCGGCTGGACCGCCCGGTCAACGAGTCGGGCGGATCCGAGCGATATCTGAGTCGGTTACCTCCGGAAAACTCGCAGGTCACGAATATGCAAATGCGTCAAAAATGGCCCGACATCGCGTACCGTGGGTCCGACACGCAACGCGTCCCGGGGTGAGGCTTCGACGCGTCCGTGCCCGCCGAAACACCGCGACGAACTGCCCGTCAGCTTCTGTACTGGCCCATACCGCCATATCGCCGAGACTTGATGCCGGTGACCATCGTGATCGCCGCGCCACAGGAAGAAGACGCATGCGCCACGAAACCGTCGACCGCCACGGCACGCGTTCCTACCCGACCGCCGGGCCGGACCGAGAGCACATCGTTCCCCGCGACGGCAGCCCGCCCTACTTCCGGGAGCGGCTGGCAGTGACGGTCAAGGGCAAGGCGATGCGGGACGTCTTCCTCTACGAGCCCGACACCAAGGAAGTCCGACTCGAGTCGGAGGTCCCGACCGTCAAGTTCGGGGGCCTGTTCACGACCGGAAATCTGTACAAGGGCGAGGCGGCGGCCACGGCGCAGTCGGGCCGGCGGTTCGTCACCTTCATGACCCACCGCCATCTGCCGGTGTGGGTCCAACTGCTCGACCATCGCCATCGCAACAGCCCCTACCTGCACACCGCGCAGAACGGCCGGGAAGTGGTGAAGGCCACCATCCGGCGAACCGGCGTGGACAGGGTGCGGGCCAGCGGCCACTCCTATGCCGGGATGACGCTGTCGACCATGGCCTCCTTCTGCGGCGAGCACCTGGAAAGCATGGTGTTGCAGGACCCGTCGGGCATCGCGCAGCACGATCTGAAGCTGGGCGAGCTCTGGAACAAGGAACTCAAGCCGGCGATGTCGCACTTCCTGGGCCTCGACGACATGCCGGACAACTCGATGCAGAACGTCGTCCGGCACGTCACCGACAACCCGCTGCTGTCGCTGCGTGAGGTCGTCGGGTTGCGCAACCCGGACATGCGCCCGCATCTGGAGGCGGCGAAGCGTAAGGGAATCAAGGTCGGATTACTGGTGCTGGGCCGCTCCGCGATCTTCAACGCGGACACCAACAAGAGGGTCGCCGAGTCCGAGGGGCTGTTCCACCTCGTCGCGGAGGTCCCCGACGCCTACCACATCGATCCGAACCTGAGGCCCGGCCCGATCGTCGAGGTCCAGAACCGGATGTTCGACGAACTGCAGCGACTCGACAGCGCCGCCTAACCGTTCAGGTGTCGGCGGGGATCACTCGTCGATGAGGATCGCCAGTTCCGGGCAGGCGGCGGCGCCGGCCCGCGTGGATTCCTCGTCACCGGGAGCGACTTCGCGTTCCTCGAGGATGGAGTAACCGTTGTCGTCGATCGGAAAGAGTTCCGGGGCAACCGCATAGCACTGCGCATGTCCGACGCACCTGCTCCGATCGAGCCGTACCCGCATCGCGACACCTTTCGGTTCCAACAGTTAGTGCCGGGCGCAGTATGACGCGCCCGATCGGACCCGCGCCGGGAATCGGCGTCAACGATGTGAACCCGCGGCGGCCTCGGCGACCGCGGTGGTGATGCCCGCGACCAATGCGCTGTCGAGTTTCCAGCATTGCCAGAACAGCGGCACATCGAGGTGGACGTCGCAGATCCGGACGAACGAGCCGGCCTCGATCTCGGGTCGGGCCAGCGCCTCGGGGAACATGCCCCAACCCAGGCCGGCCCGCACCGCGGCGGCGAAGCCCTCCGCCGTCGGCACATAATGGGTGGGCCGGCCGATATCGCGGCGAAAGGCTTTGCGCACCAACATATCCTGCAGCGCATCGGAACGGTTCCAGGCCAGCGATGGGGCGACGGCCGCCACCCGGGCGGTGAACCCGTCCGCCAGCCACCGCTCGAGGTAGTGCCTGCTCGCAACGGGCAGGTACCGCATCCGGCCCAGCGGATGGACCCGACAACCCGGTATCGGTCCGCGTTCGGCCGTCACCGCACCCATCACGGTCCCGTCGCGCAGCAGCCGAGCCGAATGGTCCTGATCCTCGATGCGGATGTCGAACAGCACACCGGGCAGCCGCGCGAAAACCGAACTGAACCAGGTCGCCATCGAGTCGGCGTTCACCGCGATGGCGACCCGTACCGCCTGCGCGTTCCCGCCACCCATGTCGGCCAGGGCCTCGGCCTCGAGCACCGCGGTCTGCGCGGCCAGTCGCAACAGCGGGACCCCGGCCGGGGTTGGGGAGCATGGCTTCTGGCGCACCACCAGCACCTGACCGACCCGCTGTTCGAGTGACTTGATCCGCTGGCTGATCGCCGACGGCGTCACATGCAGGCGGTCGGCCGCCGCGTCGAAGCTGCCCAGTTCGATGACCGCGGCGAAGGCCGCGAGCTGTTCACCGTCCAACGCCACATTAGCAACTCTAATGCAAATCACGAATTATTAGCTGGACTCATGCATGGGTCGCTTCCTAACGTGGCGGGATGAGCTCGCCCCTGCTGGTCGGATTCCTGACCTCGTTCACCCTGATCGCAGCGATCGGCGCCCAGAACGCATTCGTGCTGCGCCAGGGCATCCGGCGCGAGCACGTGCTGGCCGTGGTCGGCGTGTGCGCGCTGTCCGATCTGCTGCTGATCACCGCGGGCATCGCCGGCGTCGGCGCGCTCATCACCGCGCACCCGCAAACCGTCACCGTCGCCAAACTGGGCGGCGCGGCGTTCCTGTTCGGCTACGCCGCCCTGGCCGCCCGCCGGGCCCTGCGCCCCTCCACCATGGCCCCGACCCAGGACGGATCCGCCCGGCTGATCTCGGTGGTGCTGACCTGCCTGGCGCTGACCTTCCTCAACCCGCACGTCTATCTCGACACCGTCGTGCTGCTGGGAACCCTGGCCAATCAGCACGCCGACGGCCGATGGCTGTTCGGTATCGGCGCCGTGACGGCCAGCGTGGTGTGGTTCGTCGGCCTCGGATTCGGGGCCCGACGGCTGGCCGGCCTGTTCGCCACCCCGCTGACGTGGCGAATCCTCGACGGGGCGATCGCGGTGACCATGATCGGCCTGGGCGCCGCACTGGTCCTGTCCTGAGCGGAAAATGCCGCGTCGGCGGGCGCGGGGAACGCGTCATGGTCCACAATCGACGAATGCCGGAGCCCGCGCGTTCGCCTGGCCTGCGAGAACGCAAGAAGGTCCGCACTCGCGAGACGATCCGGCGCGAGGCCTTCCGGTTGTTCGACGAGCGGGGCTTCGCCGAGACCACGATCGAGCAGATCGCCGAGGCCGCCGACATCTCGCCGAGCACCTTCTTCCGGTACTTCCCGAGCAAGGAATCGGTGCTGCTGGCCGATGATCTCAGCGCGGTCATGCTCGAGGCACTCGCGGCGCAGCCGCTGGAGATGCCCCACGTCGCCGCCTTCCGGACCGCCGTGCACGACGCCTACGAGCAGATGACGGCCGAGGAGTGGCAGGACGAGAACACCCGCCAGCGGCTCATCTACTCGCTGCCCGAACTGCAGCCTGCCCTGCGCGACGAGTACAACACGCTGGTCGACGGGATCGCCAAGGCGATGGCGCGACGGCTCGGCCGGGGACCGCACGAGCTCGAGATCCGGGTCTTCGCGGGCGCGGTGATCGGTGCGGTGATGGCGCTGGGCACCAGCGGCCCGTTCTCCCTCGACAACGTCGACAAGGCAATGAAGTTCCTGGAATCGGGTTTGCAGCTTGACTGATGCTCGCTACTCTCGCGCCGTGGGGCCATTGCGCAGGCGTGAGTTCCTGGGGGTCGCCGGTGTGGCCGGACTGATGCTGGCGACGGGGTGTTCGTCCAAAGGCTCCGGTGACTCCGCCCCGAAATCGGTCACCGTCAAACACATCTTCGGCGAGACCACCATCGCGGCCCCACCCAAGCGGGTGGTCAGCGCCGGTTTCACCGAACAGGACGACCTACTGGCCGTCGGTGTCGTGCCGGTCGCCGTGACGAACTGGTTCGGCGACCAACCATTCGGTGTCTGGCCCTGGGCACAACCCAGGCTGGGAACGTCCCGACCCGTTGTGCTCAACCTGGACAACGGAATTCAGGTCGACCAGATCGCCAGGACCAAGCCCGACCTGATCCTCGCGGTCAACGCCGGCCTCGACGCCGACACCTACCAGAAGCTCAGCGCGATCGCGCCGACCATCGCCCAGTCCGGCGACGACGCCTTCTTCGAGCCCTGGAAGGACCAGGCCACCGCCGTGGGCACCGCGGTGTTCCAGGCCGACACGATGAGGCAGCTGATCACCGACGTCGACACCAAGTTCGCCGACGTGGCCAAGAACAACGCCGGGTTCAAGGACCGCAAGGCACTGTTGTTGGCGGGCGGCTTCTTCGGCGGCACCCTGACGGCGACGCTGCCCGGCTGGCGCACCGACTTCCTGACCGCAATGGGTTTGCAGATCCCGGACAGCATCGCGAGTTTCGCCGTCGACGACCACCGCGCGGCCATCCCCCGCGACAAGCTGGCCGACACCCTCGACGGGGCCGACGTGCTGATCTGGTCGACCGAGAGCGAGGCCGAACAGGCTGCGCTGCTCGCCGACCCGGTCGTCGCGGATCTGCGCGCCACCAAGCAGAACCGCAATGTCTTCACCACCAAGGACCTCGCCGGGGCGATCGCCTTCGCCTCGCCACTTTCCTACCCGGTGGTGGCCGACCAGCTGCCCGCACTGTTGTCCCGAGCGCTGGGCTGACGGCCCGTGCTTGGATGACGATGTGACGAGCAGCAGGACCGATACCGCCCAGCGGGACAACCCGACCCCAGGTTTCGCCCAGGTCGGCTCGGCCTATTATCCGGTGCTCGTCGCCGTGTTCACCGCGCTGGTGATCATCTCGAACGTCACCGCGACCAAGGGCGTCGCGTTCGGGCCGATCATCGGCAACTGGTCGATCATCACCGACGGCGGGTTCATCGTCTTCCCGCTGACCTACGTGATCGGCGACGTCCTCTCGGAGGTCTACGGGTTCAGGGCCGCCCGCAAGGCCATCATCCTCGGCTTCACCATGAACGGGCTGGCCGCCCTGGCCTTCTGGGTGACGATCTATCTTCCGGCCGCCGACTTCTACACCAACGAGGAACACTTCGAGAACGTCGTGCACGCCTACACCCAGCTGATCGTGGCCGGGCTGGCCGGGTTCATCGTCGGCCAGACCATCAACGCCTGGACCGTCGTCAAGATCAAGGAGCACACCAAGGAGAAGCACCTGTGGGCCCGGCTGGTCGGGTCCACCTTCGCCGGCCAACTCGGTGACACCCTGGTGTTCTGCAGCATCGCCGCCGGGGCGATCGGCATCACCAGCTTCGGCGACTTCGCCACCTACACCGCGCTGGGCTGGGTGTACAAGACCGCCGTCGAGGTCGTGATGCTGCCGATCACCTACCGGGTGATCGCCTACATCAAGCGGCACGAGCCGACCTACACCGCTCTGGTGTGAAACCTGTTGGCCGATAAAATGATTCGTGACTACGGCGACCGAGCGCTGTTGCTGGAGTGCGGGTCGACCGACGAGGTGCTGGCGGCCAGTGCCGCGATCCGCGACGTCGGCCTGGCCGGTGTGCTCGACGTCGTGCCCGCGGCGCGCACCGTGCTGGTGACGCTGGCCGACCCGGCCCAGCAGGCCGCGGCACGGCAGCGGCTGACCGGGCTGACGATCGACCCGGCACTCGTCGGCGCACCCCCCGACGGCGATGTCGACGTGGTGATCGACGTCGTCTATGACGGCGCCGACCTGGCCGACGTGGCGCAGCACACCGGGCTGACGGTCGCGGCGGTCGTCGATGCCCATGTCGCCACCCCGTGGCGGGTCGGATTCGGCGGCTTCGCACCGGGTTTCGCCTATCTCGTCGGCGGTGATCCGCGACTGGCGGTGCCGCGGCGCGCCGAGCCACGCACCAGGGTGCCCGCCGGATCGGTCGGGTTGGCGGGCGAGTTCAGCGGGGTCTATCCACGCGAGTCGCCGGGCGGCTGGCAACTGATCGGCCGCACCGACGCCGTGCTGTGGGACATCGACCGCACGCCACCGGCCCTGCTGCGGCCCGGCATGTGGGTCCGGTTCCGGGCGGTCTGACGTGATCACACTGGAGGTCCTGCAGACCGGGCCGCTGGCCCTGATCCAGGACCTTGGCCGCCCCGGCCTGGCCGATGTCGGGGTCACCCGGTCCGGGGCGGCGGACCGCCGGTCACACCGACTGGCCAACCGCCTGGTGGCCAACCGTGCCGACAGCGCGACCATCGAGATCACCCTCGGGGGGTTCGCCGCCCGCGTACACGGCGGCGATGTGGACGTCGCGGTCACCGGCGCCGACACCGCCCCCGGTGTCGACGGAGTTGCGTTCGGCAGCAACTGTATTCACCGCGTCCGCGATGGTCAGGTCATCGAGCTGCGGGTGCCGACGGCGGGGCTGCGCAGCTATCTCGCGGTGCGCGGCGGGATCACCGTCGACCCGGTACTGGGCTCACGCAGCTATGACATGCTCTCGGCGATCGGGCCGCGACCCCTGCGCGCGGGTGACGTGCTGCCGGTGGGCGCGCAGTCGGGCGGCTACCCCGATCTCGATCAGGCGCCGGTCGCCGCGATCACCGCCGACCGGCTCGAGCTGCGGGTGGTGCCGGGCCCACGCGACGACTGGTTCACCGATGCCGACGCCCTGGTCCACACCGACTGGGTGGCCTCCGATCGCAGTGACCGGGTCGGGATGCGGCTGGTCGGCCCGCCGCTGGTGTACCGGGAGCCGGACCGGCAGTTGCCGAGCGAGGGCGCCACCCGCGGTGCGATCCAGGTGCCGCCCAACGGCCAGCCCGTGCTGCTGGGTCCCGACCATCCGGTCACGGGCGGATACCCGGTGATCGGTGTGCTGACCGATGCCGACGCCGACAGCGCCGCCCAACTCCGGCCGGGCCAGCACGTCCGGCTGCACTGGTACAGGCCGAGAAGCGCCGCGGGCCGGGCCGCCGACTGGTAGAGCTGACAGGGTGCCCATGCAGGTCCATACCGCGCGCCTGGTCCACACCAGCGACCTGGACGACGAAACCCGGCAGCACGCGCAGGAGATGGTGACCGAGGCCTTCGCCGGTTTCGCCGAATTCGACGACTCCGACTGGGAGCACGCCCTCGGTGGCATGCACGCCGTCATCCAGCACCGCGGCGCACTGATCGCGCACGCGGCCGTGGTGCAGCGCCGGCTGCTCTACCGGGGTGCGGCGCTGCGCTGCGGGTACGTCGAGGCGGTCGCGGTGCGCGAGGACTGGCGCGGCCAGGGCCTGGCCCAGGCCGTGATGGAGGCTGTCGAACAGGTGATTCGGGGCGCCTACCAAGTCGGGGCACTCAGCGCGAGCCCGGCCGGCGAGCGGCTGTACCGGCCCCGCGGCTGGTTGCAGTGGCGCGGGCCCACCTCGGTGCTGACCCCGGACGGGGTGGTCCGCACGCCCGACGACGACGGTTCGGTCTTCGTGCTGCCGGTGCAGACCGACCTCGATCCCGGCGCCGAGCTGGTGTGCGACTGGCGCGACGGGGACGTCTGGTAGCCGCGGCGCCGCGGTTGCCCGAAAGCCCGGATGACCCCGGGGCCGATACGACAGACTTCAGCGGTGAATCTCCACCGCGCCGTGGCGCTCCCGTCGGTCGCCGTCGCGATCATGGTCGCCCTCATCGGTTGTGCGAGATCGGAAGCCCCGCCCGCCGCCGCGCCGTCGGCCGCACTCGCGGCGCCCACCGCCGCACCGATCCCCGCCACCATGCTGGACGAAGCCACCCCGGCCACCCCGACCGGCGCCCAGCCGCGGCTGGCATCCGATCCGGCCCAGCTCGCCGATGACCTGGTCGCCGACGAGTCGGCCATCCGCGACCCGTCGACACCACCGGCCGCGCTGGTCGCGGCCGCGCGCCGGCAGCAGGCCGCCTACCGGGCGATCGGCCGCCACCCCGAATGGGACGCCATCATCGTGCCGCGGATCCCGGCATCATTGATCGAGACCTACAACCGCAACGTCGACGCGCGCCGCCAACTCAACTCGATGACCCCACTCAAGGACACCGTGCCGCCGTGGCGCATCCAGCCGCCCGCCCCGGCCGAGGACCTGCTGGCGTTCTACCGGGAGGCGGAGGCGGCCTCCGGCGTCGGCTGGAACTACCTGGCCGCCATCAACCTGATCGAGACCCGCTTCGGCAGCATCGTCGGCGACAGCACCGCGGGCGCGCAGGGCCCGATGCAGTTCCTGCCGTCGACGTTCGCCGGCTACGGCGAGGGCGGCGACATCCATTCGCCCCGCGACAGCATCCTGGCCGCCGGGCGCTACCTGGCCGCCAACGGCTTCGCCGGCGACCCCGACCACGCCATCTACCGGTACAACCACGCCGATCAGTACGTGCGGGCGGTCAACGACTTCGCCGCGGTGCTGGCCGCCGACCCGGCCGCATTCGCCGGCTACTACAACTGGGACGTCTACTACGCGACGACCGCGGGCGACGTGCTGCTCCCGATCGGCTACGCCGAATCCACGGCGATCCCCGTCGGTGAATACCTGGCCGGCCATCCGCAGTGACCGGCCCGGTCAGCGCCAGCGGCTGAGGATCTCCCGGGCCCGAACCGCGAGCGCCGCCTGCCAGAACGGCCCGAAGCTGATCCGGCCCACACCCAACGGACCGAACGACGCCGGATCGTCGGACTCGGGTATCGCGATCGCGTTGATCGGCAGCGGCAGCTCGGCGGCCAGGCGCCGCAACGTGTCCGGATCGTGGCGGCCGACCGGGTACAGCACGTCGGCGCCGGCCCGCGCGGCCTCGGTCAGCCGGGCGACGGCCCGCTCGAGCCGGTCGGCGGCGTCGCCGTCCTGGCGCAGGAACAGGTCGGTGCGCGCGTTGATCACCAGGTGCACCCCGGCAGCGTCGGCCGCCGCCCGCAACGCGGCCACCAGCTCGGCATGCTCGGCCGCGGACCGCAGTCGCTTGCCCTCGCCGTGCACGGTGTCTTCGACGTTGAGGCCGACGGCGCCCGCACCCAACAGACCGTCGACGAGCCGACGGCCGGACTGCCCGTAGCCGGACTCGACGTCGACGGACACCGGAACGTCGACCGCCGCGGTGATCTGCTCGACGCGGGCCAGCAGGTCCTCGAACGACATGCCCTCGCCGTCCGGCTTGCCGACCGAATCGGCGACCGGGTGGCTGCCGACGGTCAGCGCCGCGAAGCCGGCGTCGACGGCGAGCCGGGCCGACCAGGCATCCCACACCGTGGGCAGCACCACGGGATCACCGGGCTGATGAAGCGCCAGCAACGTTTCGGCGCGCTGGGCGAGGCTGTTCTGATCGGGCACGGCTCACTCCTTGTCTGGGCGGGGTTTCCAGCGGTGCAACACGGCCGTCCCGGGAGTCTTACCGAACGTGACTTCTCTCACGTTCGGCGCGGGGCGTCGTTAGCATCGGATGCGTACTGTGATCTGTGACACCTCAGTTTTCCAAGGAGTTCCCGATGTCCGCCAGCACTGAACTCGCCGAACTTCACCACCTGATCGGCAGCCTGCGGCGGTGTGTGACCTCGTTGCAGTCGCAGTACGGGGACTCGCCGCAGCTGCGACGCGTCGTCAACGACACCGCGCGAATCCTCAACGACGTCGAACTTCTCGAGATCGACGCCGCCGAACTCGGCCTCGGCGAGCACACCGTGGTGGTCTCCGCCGAGAAGATCCCGATCCCGGACACCCCGTACGACACAGCCTTCTGGCGCGACGTCGACGACGAGGGCGTCGGCGGGCACAACCGACGCTGACCCGCCTGCACACCGGTGCCGTGATCTAGGTACGCTCCGAGAAGTTTCTGCGAAGGGGATCACAGTAGATGAGCGCACCTGCGGCGAACCGCCCTGGCACCGGCGTCTTCTCGGCCGGTCGCGCCGAGATACCGGCACGCACACTCCGTACCGACAACTGGCTGAAGTCACCGATCATCGTCGACCTGGGCTTCGCCGCGTTCATCATCTACGCGACGGTTCGGGCCTTCCAGCGCGACCACTTCTTCGTGGAGAAGTACCACTACCTGACGCCGTTCTACTCCCCGTGCCTGTCCGTCAAGTGCGGCGAGGCCAGCGAGTTCTGGCCGCAGATCCTGCCCGCCTCGGGGCCGCTGTCGCTGCTGCCCTACGCCCTGCTGTCGCTGCCGTTCCTGTTGCTGTTCCGGCTCACCTGCTACTACTACCGCGGGGCCTACTACCGCTCGGTCTGGCAGGCACCGACCGCGTGCGCGGTGGCCGAACCGCACGCCAAATACACCGGCGAGACCCGCTTCCCGCTGATCCTGCAGAACCTGCACCGCTACTTCTTCTACATCGCGGCGATCATCTCGGTGATCAACACCTGGGACGCCATCAACGCCATGCACTCGCCGTCCGGGTTCGGGTTCGGCCTGGGCAACGTCATCCTGTGGGTCAACGTGATCCTGCTGTGGACCTACACGATCTCCTGCCACACCTGCCGGCACGTCATGGGCGGCCGGCTCAAGCACTTCTCCAAGCATCCGGTGCGCTACAAGTTGTGGACCGAGATCAGCAAGCTCAACGTCCACCACAAGAAGTTCGCGTGGATCACGCTGGGCACGCTGATGTTCACCGACTTCTACATCATGCTCGTGGCCAGTGGCACGATCTCCGACCTGAGATTCATTGGCTGACAAGCGAATCCCCTTAGTTCTAGTGAGGTTTCATGGCAGGGTCTGAGGCTCTTGATTCGAGCGCCGCACCGGAGATCGAGCGGCACTCCTACGACGTGATCGTGATCGGCGCCGGCGGCTCGGGTCTGCGCGCGGTGATCGAGGCCCGGGAACGGGGCCTGCGGGTAGCCGTGGTGACCAAGTCGCTGTTCGGCAAGGCCCACACCGTGATGGCCGAGGGCGGCTGCGCGGCCGCCATGGGCAACGCCAATTCCAAGGACAGCTGGCAGGTGCACTACGCCGACACCATGCGCGGCGGCAAGTTCCTCAACAACTGGCGGATGGCCGAGCTGCACGCCCAGGAGGCCCCGGACCGGGTCTGGGAGCTGGAGACCTACGGCGCGCTGTTCGACCGCACCAAGGACGGCCGGATCAGCCAGCGCAACTTCGGTGGCCACACCTACCCGCGGCTGGCCCACGTCGGTGACCGCACCGGCCTGGAGATCATCCGCACCCTGCAGCAGAAGATCGTCTCGCTGCAGCAGGAGGACAAGGCCGAACTCGGCGACTACGAGGCGCGCATCAAGGTCTTCCACGAGTGTTCGATCACCGACCTGATCAAGGACGGTGACCGGATCGCCGGTGCCTTCGGCTACTGGCGCGAGAGCGGCAAGTTCATCCTGTTCGAGGCGCCCGCGGTGGTGCTGGCCACCGGCGGTATCGGCAAGTCGTTCAAGGTGTCGTCGAACTCGTGGGAGTACACCGGCGATGGCCACGCCCTGGCGCTGCGCGCCGGGTCGTCCCTGATCAACATGGAGTTCATCCAGTTCCACCCCACCGGGATGGTGTGGCCGCTGTCCGTCAAGGGCATCCTGGTCACCGAGGGTGTGCGCGGTGACGGCGGCGTGCTGAAGAACTCCGAGGGCAAGCGGTTCATGTTCGACTACATCCCCTCGGTGTTCAAGGGGCAGTACGCCGAGACCGAGGAGGAGGCCGACCAGTGGCTCAAGGACAACGACTCCGCCCGGCGCACCCCTGACCTGCTGCCCCGCGACGAGGTGGCGCGAGCCATCAACAGCGAGGTGAAGGCCGGCCGCGGCAGTCCACACGGTGGGGTGTTCCTCGACATCGCCACCCGCATGACGCCGGAGGAGATCAAACGCCGGCTGCCGTCGATGTACCACCAGTTCCTGGAACTGGCCGAGGTCGACATCACCAAGGACGAGATGGAGGTCGGGCCGACCTGTCACTACGTGATGGGCGGTATCGAGGTCGATCCCGACACCGGCGCCGCGGCGACCCTGGGCCTGTTCGCCGCCGGTGAGTGCTCCGGCGGTATGCACGGCTCCAACCGGCTCGGCGGCAACTCGCTGTCCGACCTGCTGGTGTTCGGCCGCCGGGCCGGGCTGGGCGCCGCGGACTACGTCCGCGCGTTGTCGAGTCGGCCGACCGTGTCCCAGGAGTCGGTCGACGCCGCGGCCGAACTGGCGCTCGCGCCGTTCAAGGGCCCGCAGGGCAAGGCCAAGCCGGAGAACGCCTACACCCTGCACGCCGAACTGCAGCAGACGATGAACGATCTGGTCGGCATCATCCGCACCGCGGGGGAGATCCAGGAGGCCCTGGACAAGATCGAGGAGTACAAGGCCCGGTACCGCAACATCGAGGCCGACGGGAAGCGGCCGTTCAACCCCGGCTGGCACCTGGCCATCGACATGCGCAACATGCTGCTGGTCAGCGAGTGCGTGGCCAAGGCCGCGCTGGCGCGCACCGAAAGCCGCGGCGGGCACACCCGCGACGACTACCCGGCGATGGACGCCGAGTGGCGGCGCACACTGTTGGCCTGCCGGGCCGCGGATGACTCCCCGATCCCGGAGATCACCGTCACCAAGGAGGTCCAGCCGCCGATGCGACCGGATCTGCTCGAGCTCTTCGAGATCGAGGAGCTCGGCAAGTACTTCACCGACGAGGAGCTGGCGCAGCATCCGGGACGGAGGAACCAGTGACCTACCAGGCAAAGCTGCGCGTTTGGCGGGGCGACGACGAGGGCGGCGGCCTGCAGGACTACGAGGTCGGCGTCAACGAGGGTGAGGTCGTTCTCGACATCATCCATCGGCTGCAGGCCGAGCAGACCCCGGACCTCGCGGTGCGGTGGAATTGCAAGGCCGGCAAGTGCGGCTCCTGTTCGGCGGAGATCAACGGCCGCCCGCGGCTGATGTGCATGACCCGGATGTCGACCTTCGACGAGTCCGAGACCGTCACCATCACCCCGCTGCGGACCTTCCCGGTGATCCGCGACCTCGTCACCGACGTGTCGTTCAACTACGAGAAGGCCCGCGAGATCCCGGCGTTCGCGCCGCCGAAGGACCTGCAGCCCGGCGAGTACCGGATGGCGCAGATCGATGTGGAGCGCTCCCAGGAGTTTCGCAAGTGCATCGAGTGCTTCCTGTGCCAGAACGTCTGCCACGTGGTGCGCGATCACGAGGAGAACAAGAAGGCGTTCGCCGGTCCGCGGTTCCTGATGCGGGTCGCCGAGCTGGACATGCACCCGCTGGACACCCTGGACCGCAAGGACATGGCCCAGGAGGACTTCGGGCTGGGCTACTGCAACATCACCAAGTGCTGCACCGAGGTGTGCCCCGAGCACATCAAGATCACCGACAACGCGCTCATCCCGATGAAGGAGCGCGTGGCGGACCGCAAGTATGACCCGGTGGTGTGGCTCGGCAACAAGCTGTTCAAGCGCTCGAACTGAGGTCGGTTCGCGGGATCCCGCAGGATTTCCCGCATTGCGTTGATGTTGGACCGCATCGGGGTAGCCTGCGGTTCATGGGAACCACCCACAGCGTCAACGAGATTCGCACCGCGATCCGTGAGCTCTCCGCGCGCGCCGACCTCGCGCGCAAGGAGGGCCGCCCCGATGATGCCGCCGAGATCGAGCGGCGCATCGACGGCTATCGCGGCGAACTCGCCGAGCGACCCTGACGGTCTGCCTCCGATGGGCTGGGCTAGTTGCCCAGCCTGCGGAAGGTGCTGCGGTGAAAAACGATCGGCGGCACGTCGCCGTGCACGGTGATGTTGCTGATCCGCAGGATCACGATGGTGTGGTCGCCGGCGGGCACGGTCTGCTCGATCGCACTCTCCAGCCACACGCACGTGCCCTTGACGAACACGGCGCCGGCTTCCGATGACTCCGTCTCCAGACCGGCGAAGCGGTCGCCGGTCTTGGCGGCCAGCGTGCGGGCCGCCGTGTCGTGGGCCTCGCCGAGCACGCTGATGCCCAGCACCGGGACATCCTGAAGTTTCGGCCAGGTCTCCGAGGTGTTCTGGACGCAGAACGACACCAGCGGCGGGTCCAGCGAGACCGGAACGAACGTGCTGGCGGCCAGTCCGACCCGGGTTCCTTCGACTTCGGCGGCGATGGCGATGACGCCGGTGGGAAAGTGGCCGAACGCCTCCCGCAGGGAGGCGGGGCTGAGGTCCGTGCTGGTCATCTCCCGCTCTCGCTCAGGTCACGATCAAGGCAACCCTACCGGCGCCCATGGCCACTGTCACCCGTCCGAATCCCACTGATCGGGAGTCGGTGGCCGTGGCCGGCGGAACCGGGCGTTTACCCTAAATCCCCAGCTCAGACCGCATCGGAGCAATGGACCCGGGTGCCGACCAACCGTCGGGTTAGTTAGGTGATGAAATCTACGTCACACTGGCTTGATTTGAAGTTACCGAACGGTATAGTTAGCCACGTTACTGGTGGGTAACTTAGAACCGAGTACCCAACCACAAGTGGCGTTCTCATCGAGGAGGAATAGTGAGCCACTACAAGAGCAACGTTCGTGACCAGGTCTTCAATCTGTTCGAGGTGCTTGGCCTCGACAAGGCGCTCGGCCAGGGCGAGTACAGCGAATTCGATGCCGACACCGTCCGCGAGATGCTGACCGAGTCGGCCCGCCTCGCCGAAGGCCCGATCGCGGCCTCCTATGTCGAGGGCGACCGCAACCCGCCGGTCTTCGATCCCGAGACCCACACGGTGTCCCTGCCCGAGAACTTCAAGAAGTCGGTGCAGGCCTTCATCGACGGCGGCTGGGACCGCGTCGGCGTCAGCGAGGAGCTCGGCGGCATGCCGATGCCCCGAATTCTGGTGTGGGCCATCCACGAGCACGTGCTCGGCGCCAACCCCGCCGTCTGGATGTACGGCGGCGGCGCCGGTTTCGCGCAGATCACCCACAACCTGGGCACCGAGGAGCAGCAGAAGTGGGCCACCTTCGCCGCCGAGCGCGGCTGGGGCTCCACCATGGTCCTCACCGAGCCCGACGCCGGTTCCGATGTCGGCGCCGGCCGCACCAAGGCGGTCAAGCAGGACGACGGCTCGTGGCACATCGACGGCGTGAAGCGGTTCATCACCTCCGCCGACTCCGATGACCTGTTCGAGAACATCCTGCACCTGGTGCTGGCCCGCCCCGAGGGCGCAGGCCCCGGTACCAAGGGCCTGTCGCTGTTCCTGGTGCCGAAGTTCCTCTTCGATCCCGAGACCGGCGCCCCGGGCGAGCGCAACGGCGTCTTCGTCACCAACGTCGAACACAAGATGGGCCTGAAGGTTTCGGCCACCTGTGAGCTGACCTTCGGCCAGCACGGTGTCCCGGCCAAGGGCTGGCTGGTCGGCGAGGTCCACGAGGGCATCGCGCAGATGTTCGAGGTCATCGAGCAGGCCCGAATGATGGTGGGCACCAAGGCGATCTCCACCCTGTCGACCGGTTACCTCAACGCCCTCGAGTACGCCAAGGAGCGCGTGCAGGGCGCCGATCTGACCCAGATGACCGACAAGACCGCCCCCCGGGTGACGATCACCCACCACCCGGACGTGCGTCGCAGCCTGATGACCCAGAAGGCCTACGCCGAGGGTGGCCGGGCGCTGTACCTGTACACCGCGAGCTACCAGGATGCGGCGCTGGCCAAGACCGTGCACGGTGTGGAGGCCGACCTGGCGGCCAAGGTCAACGACCTGCTGCTGCCGATCGTCAAGGGCTGGGGCTCCGAGCAGGCCTACGCCAAGCTCACCGAGAGCCTGCAGACCTTCGGCGGTTCGGGCTTCCTGCAGGACTACCCGGTGGAGCAGTACATCCGCGACGCCAAGATCGACTCGCTCTACGAAGGCACCACGGCCATCCAGGCGCAGGACTTCTTCTTCCGGAAGATCATCCGCGACAAGGGTGTTGCGCTCGCGCACGTGGCCGGTCAGATCGACGAGTTCATCAAGAACGAGTCCGGTAACGGCCGGTTGAAGACCGAGCGCGAGCTGCTGGCAAAGGGCCTCGAGGACGTGCAGGCCATGGCCGCGGCGATGACCGGCTACCTGATGGCCGCCCAGGAGGACGCGGCGAGCATCTACAAGGTCGGCCTGGCCTCGGTGCGCTTCCTGCTCAGCGTCGGCGACCTGGTCAGCGGCTGGCTGCTGCAGCGTCAGGCGGCGGCGGCCATCGCGGCTCTCGACGCCGGCGCCACCGATGCCGACCGATCGTTCTACGAGGGCAAGATCGCGGTTGCGTCGTTCTTCGCCAAGAACTTCCTGCCGCTGCTGACCAGCACGCGTCAGGTGATCGAGACGATCGACAACGACATCATGGAGCTCGACGAGGCGGCCTTCTAGACCGTCGACCGACAGCGGCCCCCGGACCTCGTGTACCGGGGGCCGTCGTCGTCTCGGGGCTGTCGTCGGCTGGGACGCGAACTGACCTTTTCCGGGACCTTGGTCCCTTACCGATGGGGGCCGGTTCGCTACCGTCGATGCCATGGGGGTCTCCGACAGCAAAGACGCGGACGGCGCGAAACCGGCGCCCGCCGGTAACGGTGGGCCGCTGGGGGCCATCATCTCGCCGCTGACCAAGGCGGGCGGCTACTACGCCCGGTCCTGGGGCGCCTACCTGGACGGCGCCCGCGGTGAACTACCGGTGGCGCGGCCCACCCTGTCCCTGGCCACGCACGCGCTGCGGGACGAGATCGTGCTGGTCGGGCTGCGGTGGAAGCGACCGCTGAGCAGCCCCGCGGTCTACGAACGCATCAACGGCGAAGTCGCCCAGGCGGTCGAGTTGTACCGCGAGCGGGGCTGGCTGGAGAAACCGCAGGGATTCTTCACCGCCCCGCCGGCCCCGACCGACGTCGCGGTGAAGTCCTACACCAGCCGCGGCCGTACCCACCAGCGGCTGTCCTTCGCCAGTGGGTACGAGCCCTTCACCGAGGAGCCCGGCCGCGATCGCTGGATGGGCTACACCGGCAACCACCGCGAGTACGCGCTGATGCTCAGGCACGACGAGCCCCGCCCCTGGCTGGTGTGCGTGCACGGCACCGAGATGGGCCGAGCGAGCCTGGACCTCACGCTGTTTCGGGCCTGGCATCTACACGAGGACTTCGGGCTCAACGTGGTGCTGCCGGTGCTCCCGATGCACGGGCCGCGGGCCACCGGGCTGCCCAAGGGTGCGGTGTTCCCCGGCGAGGACGTCATGGACGACGTGCACGCCACCGCGCAGGCGGTGTGGGACGTGCGGCGGGTGCTGGCCTGGATCCGCGCCCAGGACCCCGACGCCCAGATCGGGTTGACCAGCATCTCGCTGGGTGGCTACATCGCGGCACTCGTCGCGAGCCTCGACGACGGGCTGACCTGCGCCATCCTGGGGGTGCCGCCGGCCAACCTCGTCGAGTTGCTGGGCAGGCACGCGGGTCTGGCCACGGACGATCCGCGCCGGGCCACCCTGGACCTGGCCGCACCGATCGGCCAGATGATCTCCCCGTTGTCGATGCAACCGAAGGTGCCGATCGAGGGCCGCTTCATCTACGCCGGGGTGGCGGACCGGATCGTGCATCCGCGCCAACAGGTGGTGCAGCTGTGGGAGCACTGGGGCCGGCCGGACATCGGCTGGTACCACGGCGGACACACGGGATTCTTCGAGGCCCGCCCGGTCCAGCGGTTCGTCGACGCCGCACTGGCGCAATCCGGCCTGATCGACGGGGATCGCCCCCGACAGAAGTGACCGCCGCTGGACTCCCCTCCGCTCCAGCGGCGGTCCTTCGATCGCGTCAATAAAGCGCGACCAAAGAGGATGCCCCGTGTTGCCGTCGGGTCGGGGGGTCAGACGGCAACACGGAGCTATCCGGGATATCGACTACCCGAACCCGGTCGTTACAAAACAAACCGGATCTTTGCCGGATTTTTTCTCCCGGCCGCGGGCACGCTGGTCAGGCCTCCAGGATCGCCGTCACACCCTGCCCCCCGGCCGCGCAGATGGAGATCAATCCGCGCACCGGAGCACCCGTCTCGGCCTTCTTCTGCGCCAACTGCTTGGCCAGCTGGGCGACGATCCGGCCCCCGGTGGCGGCGAACGGATGGCCGGCGGCCAGGGACGAGCCGTTGACGTTCAGCCTGGTCCGGTCGATGCTGCCGAGCGCGGCGTCCAACCCCAGCCGCTCCTTGCAGTACTCCTCGGACTCCCAGGCCTGCAGGTGGGCCAGTACCACCGAGGCGAACGCCTCGTGGATCTCGTAGAAGTCGAAGTCCTGCAGGCTGAGCCCGTTGCGGGCCAGCAGCCGCGGGACCGCGTAGGTGGGTGCCATCAGCAGTCCGTCGGGGCCGTTGACGTAGTCGACCGCCGCCGTCTCGGCGTCGACGAAGTAGGCCAGCGGCTGCAGCGAATGGGCGGCGGCCCAGTCCTCGCTGGCCAGCAGCGCCACCGAGGCGCCGTCGGTCAGCGGTGTGGAATTGCCGGCCGTCATCGTGGCGTCGCCGTTGCGCACCCCGAACACCGGCTTGAGCTTGGCGAGCTTTTCGGCGCTGGAGTCCGCCCGCAGGTTGTTGTCGCGGTAGAGCCCCAGGAACGGGGTGACCAGATCGTCGAAGAAGCCCCGATCGTAGGCGGCCGCCATGTTGCGGTGACTGGCCGCGGCCAACTCGTCCTGATCGACTCGCTTGATGCCCATCTTCTTAGCCGTGATGGCGGCGTGCTCCCCCATCGACAGTCCGGTGCGGGGTTCGCCGTTGGTGGGAATCTCCACGCCGACGGCGGCGGGCAGCCTGCCGACCAGCTTGAGGCGTTCGACGTTGGATTTGGCGCGGCGCAGCCCGAGCAGGGTGCGGCGTAGGTTGTCGCCGAGCCCGATCGGGGCGTCCGAGGTGGTGTCGACCCCGCCGGCGGCCGCCACCTCGTAGCGGCCGGCCGCGATCCCGTCGGCCGCGGCGATGGCCGCCTGCAGACCGGTGCCACAGGCTTGCTGCAGATCGATCGCGGGGGTGTAGGCGGACAGCCGGCTGCCCAGCACGCTCTCCCGCATGAGGTTGAAGTCGCGGCTGTGCTTGAGCACCGCGCCGCCGATCACCGCGCCGAGCCGCTCGCCCTGCAGTCCGAACCGGTCCACCAGACCCGAGAGCGCGGCGGTGAACATGTCCTGGTTCGAGGCCTCGGCGTAGGCGCCGTCCGAACGTGCGAACGGGATGCGGTTGCCGCCGAGGACGGCAACCCTTCGCTTGTCTTGACTGCTCGTGGCCACGTCGGTCTCCGCTGGTCTTCGTTTCGGGATGGGTCTTCGGTTCGGGATGGGTATAGGACCCATACTACGGACGCTTCTTACTCTGGAGTAAGTTCGTTCCCGATCCCACAGCTCCGCAAACTCGAAAGGCTCAGCAGTGGCTTCCGACCTGTTCACCCAAGTCGTCAACTCGGCACCGGGATCGTTTCTGGCCAAGCAGCTCGGCGTGCCGCAACCCGAGACGCTGCGCCGCTACCGGCCGGGTGAACCGCCGCTGCCGGGCGCGCTGTTGATCGGCGGGGAAGGCCGAGTCGTCGAGCCGTTGCGGGCCGCGCTGGCCGAGGATTACGACGTGGTGGCCAACAACATCGGGGGACGCTGGGCGGACTCGTTCGGCGGCCTGGTGTTCGACGCCACCGGCATCACCGAGCCGGCGCGGTTACGGGGACTCTACGAGTTCTTCACACCGCTACTGCGCAATCTGACGCCCTGCGCGCGGGTTGTCGTCGTCGGCACCACCCCGGAGCAGGCCGCTGGCACCGACGAGCACATCGCCCAACGCGCCCTGGAGGGTTTTACCCGCTCGCTGGCCAAGGAACTGCGCCGCGGCGCCACCGTCGCCCTGGTGTACCTCTCGCCGGAGGCCAAACCGGCGGCCACCGGGCTGGAGTCGACCATGCGCTTCATCCTCTCGGCCAAGTCCGCCTACGTCGACGGTCAGGTGTTCCACGTCGGTGCGGCCGACGCCACCCGCCCCGCAGACTGGGACAGGCCACTGGCCGGCAAGGTCGCCATCGTCACCGGAGCGGCCCGCGGGATCGGCGCGACGATCGCCGAGGTGTTCGCCCGCGACGGCGCCGCGGTGGTGGCGATCGACGTCGAGCAGGCCCATGACGCACTCGGTGAGACCGCGGCCCGGGTCGGCGGCACCGCGCTGTCGCTGGACGTCACCGCCGAGGACGCGGTGGACAAGATCGCCGAACACCTGCGCGAGGAGCACAGCGGCCGAGCCGACGTCCTGGTCAACAACGCCGGGATCACCCGCGACAAGCTGCTGGCGAACATGGACGACGCCCGTTGGGATGCGGTGCTGGCGGTGAATCTTCTTGCCCCGCAACGGCTCACCGAGGGCTTGGTCGGCAACGGCAGCATCGGCGAGGGTGGGCGGATCGTCGGGCTGTCCTCGATGGCCGGCATCGCCGGAAACCGCGGCCAGACCAACTATGCCACCACCAAGGCCGGGATGATCGGTATCACCCAGGCGCTGGCGCCGGTTCTGGCCGAGAAGGGCATCACCATCAACGCGGTGGCACCCGGATTCATCGAGACCGCGATGACCGACGCGATCCCACTAGCGACCCGCGAGGTCGCCCGTCGGCTCAATTCGCTGTACCAGGGCGGCAAGCCGGTCGACGTCGCCGAGGCCATCGCCTACTTCGCCAGCCCGGCGTCGAATGCGGTGACCGGCAACGTGATCCGGGTGTGCGGCCAGGCGATGCTGGGGGCCTGATGTCCGCTGGTGAGCAGCCGAACGGGCTGATGAATTTGGTGCGGGCCGCGGCCGGTGCGCTACCGCTGATCCCCCGCGGCGACACGGTGCCCAACCACACGCGCAGCGTCGAGGACCTGGCGATCGACCGGTCGAACCTGGCCGCGTACTGCGCGGTCACCGGGTTGCGCTACGGCGACACCGTTCCATTGACCTATCCGTTCGCCTTGACGTTCCCGACGGTCATGGGGCTGATCACCGGCTTCGACTTCCCGTTCTCGGCGATGGGTGCGGTGCACGTCCAGAACCGCATCACCGCGCACCGCCCGATCGCGGTCACCGACACCGTCTCGGCCCGGGTGCATGCCGAGAACCTGCGCGAGCACCGCAAGGGCCTGCTGGTGGACGTCCTGACCGATGTCAGCGTCGGCAACGAGCCGGCGTGGCATCAGGTGACCACGTTTCTGCACCAGCAGCGCACCAGCCTGTCCGACGAGCCCAAGCCGGAGCCACCGAAGGCGCCGAAGCTCCCGCCACCCAACGCGATCCTGCGCATCACCCCGGCCCAGATTCGCCGCTACGCGACGATCAGTGGGGACCGCAACCCCATCCATACCAACGCTTTGGGCGCCAAGCTCTTCGGCTTCCCCACCGTCATCGCCCACGGGATGTTCAGCGCGGCAGCGATATTGGCGAACCTCGAGGGTCAGCTGCCGACCGCGGTGAGCTACGCGGTCAAGTTCGGCAAGCCGGTGGTGCTGCCCGCCAATGCCGGCGTCTACGTCGACCGGGTCGCCGACGGCTGGGATCTGGCGTTGCGCAACATCGCCAAGGGTTACCCGCACCTGACCGCAGCGGTACGCGCGCTGTAGCGATCAGGCGGTCAACAGACTCGATCAGGACGTGATCGAGTGGGTCTCCCGCTCGGCGGGGGATCCCTTCAGGCCACGCCAGAACAGGTTGATCAGCAACTCGGCGGCCTCGTCGACGTCCGCGTCGCCGGTGCTGACTCGCGTCGCGACGGCCTCGCCGGCGCCCACCAGCGCGACGGCCATCATGTGGAAGTCGGTGTCCGGCTCGGGATTTCGGGTGCCCTCCTCCAGCAGCCGCGCCACCATGTCGATGATCTTCTCCCGCCCCTCCCGGACGGTGTGCGCGAAGGCCTGCGAACTGGTGGCCTGCGTATACAGCACGATCCAGGACGCCCGATTGGCGTCGATGTAGCGCAGCACCGACAGGATCGTGCTGCGCAACAGGTCATGCGGAGCCTGCTTGATGTCGATGTCGGCACCCACCGCCTCGATGAAGCGGCTCAGTTCCCGGCTCAGGCACGCGCCGAACAACTCCTCCTTCGAGCCGTAGTACAGGTAGAGCATCGGCTTGGAGATCTGCGCCTCGGTGGCGATGACATCCATCGAAGTCTCGTGGTAGCCGTTGACCGAGAACATCTGCACGGCGGCGTCGAGCATTTGCTGCTCGCGCACGGCGCGCGGCAGCCGCTTGGTGCCACCCGCCATGTCACCGCCTCCCGCTGGGACCGGCGCTCCTGTCGCCGAACGCCCGTCCCTCAGGCTATCCGCCGCAGCGCGGGTTGGGGCCCTTGCCCATCCGCAGGACGGAGGCCTCGACGGCACCCATGTTGAGTTCGCCGGCCTTGACCGCCTTCTCCAGCCGGTCGAGCACCGCCGGAACCTCGTCGGTGGTGATCCACAGCGCTTGATCGACGCCGGCCTGCAGCGCACGCAGCACCGCCTCGGCGACACCGTAGCGCGACGCGATGGCCGCCATGCTGGACAGGTCGTCGGTGAACACCGGCCCGTTGAAGCCCGGGCCCCCGTAGCCGCCGCTGCGCAGGAGGTTCACCGCGGCGGGGCTCAGCGAAGCGGGACTGTTGCCGGTCAGTCCGGGAACCTCGAGATGCCCGATCATCACCGCGACGGGACCTTCGGTCGTCAACGTGCGGTAGGGCACCAGGTCGCTCTGCATCAGTTGATCCAGCGGCGGCGTGGTCACGACGCCGGCGGTGTGCGAGTCACCGGAACCGTGGCCGTGGCCGGGGAAATGCTTCAGCACCGGCAGCAGCCCGGCGTCCCGCAGCCCGCGCGCGTAGGCGCCCGCATAGGCGGTGACCACCGCGGGGTCGTTGGAGAAGGATCGATCGCCGATCACCGTGTCGTCGCCCTGATTGGAGACATCGACCACCGGCGCGAAGTCGATGGTGATGCCGAGACCGCGCATCTGACGGCCCCGGTCCAACGCCAGCTGGTAGACCTCGTCGGGCGTCTTGGTCTGGGCCAGGACCCGGGCCGAGGGGGTGGCGCCGATCAGAGACGACAGCCGTGAGACTCGGCCACCCTCCTCGTCCACGCTGACCGCCAGCGGCAACGGCCCGGCGCTGGCGATGTCGGGCAGGGAGCCGTCGGTGAGCATGGACAGGTCGGTCCAGCTGCCGATCATGATGCCGCCGACGTGGTAGTTCTCCACCACCGCGCGGGCGTCCGCCGCGTTGCGGACACCGACCATCAGCAACTGGGCGAGCTTGTCGCGGGTCGGCATGGCGGTCGGGTCACCGCACACCGGAGGTGCCGGGGCGGCGGGCGGCGGCACCGGCCCGGCCAGTGCGGCGGCACCGCCCGACGGACTCGCCGCGGCGGGCGAGGAGGACGCCGGGGCGGCGCGGTTGGCGGTTGCGGAACATGCCAGGAGCAACACGGGCAGTGCTGCCAGGGCCGCAAGGGTGCGTATCGAGAGCAGGCGTGTGGCCATCCGCCCATGCTGTCATGGCCGTCGCCGGAGTCCAACCGCCGGTGTCCTGCATGCTAGGTTGGCCAGCATGAGCCGGTTTGTGGTGCCCGCTGCCGCAAGCATCGTGGTCGGACTGCTGCTCGGGGCGGCCTCCATCTTCGGGGTGACGCTGATGATCCAGCAGGACACCAAGCCGCCGCTGTCCCCCGGTGACCCGGCGTCGTCGGTGCTCAACCGCGTCGAGTACGGCAACCGCGGCTAGCCTGAGCACGCTTACCGCCCCGCCACCCGCGGTCACCGAGGTATCGCTCGCCACGCCGCGGCTGTCGAGGCGCTGGCTGGCCGGCATCTTCGCGGCCGCGCTCGTACTGTGCTTCGCGCAATCCCCCGGGATGATCTCCCCGGACACCAAACTCGACCTCACCGCCAACCCGCTGCGATTCCTGGCCCGGGCGGCCAACCTGTGGAACAGCGACCTGCCGTTCGGGCAGGCACAGAACCAGGCCTACGGCTATCTCTTCCCCCACGGGGCCTTCTTCCTGCTCGGCGACACCCTCGGCGTGCCGGGCTGGGTGACCCAGCGGGTGTGGTGGGCGCTGCTGCTGACCGCGGGCTGCTGGGGGCTGCTGCGGGTCGCCGAGGCGCTGAACATCGGCAACCCGACGTCGCGGCTGATCGGCGCGGTCGCCTTCGCACTGTCGCCGCGGGTGCTCACGACGCTGGGATCGATCTCCTCGGAGACGCTGCCGATGATGCTGGCGCCGTGGGTGCTGCTGCCGGTGATCCTGGCGCTGCGGGGGCAGCCGGATTCCAGACCACTGCGGGTCCTGGCGGCCCGCGCCGGTATCGCGCTGGCGTTGATGGGCGCGGTCAACGCGGTGGCCACCCTCACCGGATGCCTGCCCGCGCTGATCTGGTGGGCCTGCCACCGGCCGAACCGGCGGTGGTGGCGGTTCACCGCGTGGTGGGTGCTGGCCTCCGCCCTGGCGGTCACCTGGTGGGCGGTCGCCCTGGTGCTGCTGGGCCGCATCAGCCCGCCATTCCTCGACTTCATCGAATCCTCGGGCGTCACCACGCAGTGGACGTCGCTCACCGAGCTGCTGCGCGGCACCGACAGTTGGACGCCGTTCGTGGCGCCCAACGCCACCGCGGGATCGTCGCTGGTGACCCAGCCGATGGCGATTCTGGCGACCACGCTGGTCGCCGCGGGCGGGCTGGCCGGGCTGGCGCTGCGATCCATGCCGGCCCGGGGACGGCTGATCACCATGCTGCTCATCGGTGTGGTGCTGCTGGCCGCGGGATACGCCGGCGGCCTGGGCTCGCCGTGGGCGCATCAGGTGCAGGCGTTCCTCGACGCGGCCGGGGCGCCGCTGCGCAACGTCCACAAACTCGAACCGGTTATCCGCATTCCGATCGTGCTGGGCGTTGCCCACCTGCTCAGCCGCATCCCGTTGCCGGGCAGCGCACCGCGACCGGTGTGGGTCCGGGCGTTCGCCCATCCCGAGGACGACAAGCGGGTGGCCGTCGGCATCGTCGTGATGACCGCACTCGCGGTCGCCACCTCGCTGGCGTGGACCGCCCGCCTCACTCCCCCCGGCGTGTTCCGCGCCATCCCGGACTACTGGCATCAGGCGGCGGACTGGCTGACCGAGCACAACACCGGAAAGCCGGTGCCGGGCCGGGTGCTGGTGGTGCCCGGGGCGCCGTTCGCCACCGAGGTGTGGGGAAACAGCCACGATGAACCACTGCAGGTCCTCAGCGAAACCCCCTGGGGAGTGAGGGATTCCATACCGCTGACCCCGCCGCAGACGATCCGCGCGCTGGATTCGGTGCAGCGCCTGCTGGCCGCGGGCCGGCCGTCGCCGGGCCTGGCCGACACCCTTGCCCGCCAAGGCATCTCGTATGTGGTGGTGCGCAACGACCTCGATCCGGACACATCCCGCTCCGCGCGGCCGCTGCTGGTGCACCGGGCGGTCGACGGTTCCCCCGGGTTGGAGAGGGTCGCTCAGTTCGGCGACCCGGTGGGACCGGGAACGCTGGACGGCTTCATCAGCGACAGTGGGCTGCGGCCGCGCTACCCGGCCGTCGAGATCTACCGTGTCGTGCCGGCCGGTCCGGTCGCCGACAACCCCGGTGCGCCCTACCTGTCGGCCGTCGCCGACATGACCCGCGTCGACGGCGGCCCGGAATCGCTGCTCCGCCTCGACGAACGGCGCCGCATGCTGCGGCAGCCGCCGCTAGGCCCGGTGCTGCTGGCCTCCGACGCCCAGCGCGCGGGCCTGACCCTGCCGCCCGGGCGTGGCGTGATCGTCACCGACACCCCCGCCGACCGCGAGATCGACTACGGCCGCGTCGACGACCACGCGTCGGCGATCCGGGCGCCCGGAGACGGCCGCAACACCTTCAACCGGGTGCCCGACTACCCGATGCCCGGGGCCAAGCCGGTGCAGGGCGCGTGGTCCGGCGGCCGGCTGACCGCCTCCAGTTCGTCGTCGGACTCGACCGCGTTGCCCAACGTCGCACCCGGCAGCGGGCCGGCGGCCGCCGTCGACGGCGACCCCGCGACCGCGTGGGTGTCCAACTCGCTGCAGGCCGCCGTCGGGCAGTGGCTGCAGATCGACTTCGACCACCCGGTCACCAACGCCACGCTGACCGTCACCCCCAGCGCCACCGCCGTCGGCGCACAGGTTCGCCGCCTGCAGATATCGACGGTCAACGGCACCACGACCGTGCGCTTCGACCAACCGGGCAAGCCACTGACCGTGGCCCTGCCGTACGGGGAGACGCCGTGGGTGCGCATCACCGCGGTCGGCACCAACGATGGCTCCTCGGGAGTTCAGTTCGGCATCACCGACCTGTCGGTAACCCAATACGATGCAACGGGTTTCGCGCATCCGGTGGAAATTCGCCACACGGTGGTGGTGCCCGCGCCGTCCCCCGGCGCACCGGTGGCACTGTGGGATCTCGGCTCGGAGTTGTTGGGCCGTGACGGCTGCGCCGACGCACCCGACGGCGTGCACTGTGCGGCATCGATGGCGCTGGCCCCCGAGGAGCCGGTGACGCTGAGCCGCACGCTGACCGTGCCGGCGGCGATCGCCGTGCGGCCGACGGTGTGGGTGCGGGCCCGCCAGGGGCCCAACCTTGCCGACCTCATCGCCCAGGCGGGCACGGTGCGCTCGCACGGGGACGCCGACCTGATCGACGTCGAGGGGTCGGCCTATGCGGCAACCGACGGCGATCCCCGCACCGCGTGGACCGCGCAGCAGAACGTGGTCGCCCACCGCAGCCCCCCGACCCTGACCGTGACGCTGCCGCGCCCCACCGAGGTGACCGGGGTGCAGATCACGCCGAGCCTCTCGGCGCTGCCCACCCACCCCAAGATGGTGGCCGTCGACCTCGGAGACGGTCCCCAGGTCCGCCGCCTCGAATCGGGCACCCAGACCCTCACCCTGCATCCGCGGGTCACCGACACCCTGCGGATCAGCCTGCTGGACTGGGACGACGTGATCGACCGCACCGCGCTCGGTTTCGACCAGCTCAAACCGCCCGGACTAGCCGAGGTCAGCGCGCTCGGCACCGATGGAAAGCCGATCGCCCCGGCCGATGCGGCCCGCAACCGCACCCGCCAGCTCGAGATCGGCTGCGGCAAGGGGCCGATTGTCGCGGTGTCGGGCCGCTTCGTGCAGACCTCGGTCACCACGACCGTCGGCGCCCTGCTCGACGGGGAACCCATTCCGGCCCGGCCGTGCGACCCGACTTCGATCGCGCTGCCCGCCGGCCGGCAGGAACTGCTGATCAGCCCCGGACCCGCCTTCGTCGTCGACGGTGCCGAACTCGACGGGCCGCTGGCGGCTGAAATCCGCACCGCGCCAACCACTCCCGCCGACGTCAGCAGTTGGGGACCGGACCGTCGGCAGATCGACGTCGCGCGGGCCGCCACCGCCCGGGTGCTGGTGATCCCGGAGAGCGTCAACCCCGGCTGGGTGGCCCACACCGCCGACGGCGTGACGCTGACACCGGTGCTCGTCAACGGCTGGCAACAGGGCTGGGTGGTGCCGGCCGGTCAACAGGGCACCATCACGCTGAGCTTTCCGTCCAATACGAGCTACCGCACCGGACTGGCCACCGGGTTGGCGCTGCTGCCACTGCTGCTGCTGATGGCCCTGGTCCCGACCCGCCGGCCCGCACCGGACCTGCCCCCGGCGCGACCCTGGTCGCCGCGCGTGCTCGGTGCCGTCGGCGTGCTGGCCGCCGGCGCGGTGATCGCCGGAGTGGCCGGGGTCGTGGTGTTCGCCGCCGCGATCGCCATCGGGTACCTGGTGGACGAACGGCGGTACGACCGGCTGACCCTCACGCTGGCCTCGGTACCGCTGATCCTGGCCGGTGCGGTGCTCTCCCGCTACCCGTGGCGGTCCGTGGACGGCTATATCGGGCACTCCCCGTGGGTGCAACTGCTCGCACTGATCTCGATCGGCGCACTGGCCGCATCGGCGCTGCCCCGGATCTGGCGGCGACCAGTGGGCGAAAACGACGCTAGCGCAACACGTTCCGCGTAGGGTTGCCAGCCATGACAACGGTGCAGACCGCGCGGGGCCCGATTCCGACGACGGACCTCGGGGTCGTGCTCATGCACGAACACGTCTTCGTGCTGTCACCGGAGATCATTGCCAACTACCCCGAGGGCTGGGGCGACGAGGCCGCGCGCGAGGCGGACGCGGTCGAGAAACTCAACGCGCTCAAGGCCGTCGGGGTGGACACCATCGTCGATCCCACCGTCATCGGGCTCGGCCGCTACATTCCCCGCATCCAGCGGGTCGCCGCCCAGACCGACCTGCAGATCGTGGTGGCCACCGGTGTCTACACCTACAACGACGTGCCGATGTACTTCCACTTCACCGGTCCCGGAACCGGGCTCGGCGGCCCCGAGACGATGACCGACCTGTTCGTCCGCGATATCACCGAGGGCATCGCCGGCACCGGGGTCAAGGCGGCGATCCTCAAATGCGCGACCGACGAGCCCGGCGTGACACCCGGCGTCGAACGGGTGCTGCGCGCCGTCGCACAGGCGCACGTGCGCACCGGCGTCCCGATCACCACGCACACCCACGCGGGCACCCGCCGCGGCCTCGAGCAGCAGCGCATCTTCGCCGAGGAGGGCGTCGATTTGACCCGGGTGATCATCGGGCATAGCGGTGACACCACCGACCTGGACTATCTCGAGGAACTCATCGCGGCGGGCTCCTACCTGGGCATGGACCGGTTCGGCCTGGACTTCCTGCTGAGCTTCTCCGACCGGGTGGACACCGTCGCGCGGATGTGCGAACGCGGCCACGCCGACAAGATGGTGCTGTCCCACGACGCGTCCTGCTACATCGACTGGCTTCCCGAGGAGGCCCTGCCGCTGGTCGTACCGAACTGGCACTACCTGCACATCCACCACGACGTGCTGCCCGCGCTGCGGCAACGCGGGGTGACCGAGGAACAGATCACCACCATGCTCGTCGACAACCCGCGCGCCATCTTCACTGCCGGGAGTGCCCGATGAGCGATGAGATCCTGCCGATCGGGACCCAGCTGAGCCGGCTGGCCGCCGAGGATCCGGACGCCCCGGCCGTCAGCTGCGACGGCCGCACCCTGACCCGCGGCGAACTGGATTCGGTGACCAACCGGCTGGCCCGGGCCTACGCCGAACTCGGGGTGGGCCCCGGCGACTACGTGACCATCGCGTTGCCCAACTCCATCGAGTGGGTGCAGGCCTGCGTCGCGGTGTGGAAGCTCGGCGCGATCCCACAGCCACTGTCAGCCCGGCTCCCCGACGCCGAATTCGCCGCCTTGCTGGACCTGCGACCGCGGGCGCTGCTGGTGGGCCGAGCCGATCCGCGCGGCCTGGTGCCATCCGTCGACGGCGACTTCACCGGCAGCCCGGAACTGTCCGACGCGCCGCTGCCCGAGGCGGTGTCGCCGGTGTGGAAGTCGATGGCGTCGGGCGGCAGCACCGGACGGCCGAAGCTGATCGAGGCGGGCGGGGAGGGCCGCATCCCCGCCGAGTTGATCGCGCTGGGGATGGGTAACCTGCCCACCGACACCCACCTGGTGCCGGTGCCGCTGAGCCACAACACCGGGATGACGTCGGCGACGCTGGCGCTGCTCACCGGGCAGCATCTGGTGTTGATGCGCCGGTTCGACCCCGAGACGTTCCTGCGGCTGATCGGTGCGCATCGGGTCAACTATCTGGCGACGGTGCCCACGATCATGCAGCGCCTGCTGCCGGTCTACCGTGCCGACCCCGACTCCTACGACCTGTCCTCGTTGCGCCGGTTGTGGCACCTGGCCGCGCCCTGCCCGCCGAACATCAAGGAGGCGTGGATCGAACTGCTCGGGCCGGACGCGGTGTGGGAGCTCTACGGCGGCACCGAACTTCAGGCGCTGACCTTCATCAGCGGCACCGAGTGGCTGAGCCATCGCGGGTCGGTGGGCCGGGTGGTGGCCGGCGAGATGAAGGTGCTCGACGACGACGGCAACGAGTGCCCGCCCGGTGTGGTCGGTGAGATCTACATGCGCCCGCGGCCGGGCAGCGCACCCACCTATCGCTATGTCGGCAGTACCGCCAAAACCCGCGACGGCTGGGATTCACTGGGCGATCTGGGCTGGTTCGACGAGGAGGGCTATCTGTACCTGGCCGACCGCCGGGTGGACATGTTCACCGTCGGCGGGCGCAACGTCTATCCCGCCGAGATCGAGAACGCCCTGGCCGAGCATCCCGCAGTGCTGTCCTGCCTGGTGGTCGGCGTGCCGCACGAGGACCTCGGCCAGGTGCCGCACGCGTTGGTGCACCACGAGGGGGACCTCGACGAGGCCGCCGTGCAGGGCTTCGTTGCCGAGCGGCTGGCCGACTACAAGGTGCCGCGCACGGTGGAATTCGTCGACACCCCGCTGCGCGACGACGCCGGCAAGGCGCGACGCACCGCGGTGCGCGAGGAGGTCATTGCGCGACGACGGGCTCAGGCGCGTCACTGACCGAGCTGTCGAGTGGCGGGATCGGCACCGGGGACCGGCGATCGCCGGCCCGCCGATACTCCCAGCGCCGGAAGGCGTTTCGGCACGGTGACTCGACCAGCGCGTAACTCACCGCGGCCATCGCGAAACCGAACACCAGGGTCAGGACCAGCACCACCACCATGCCGCCGTTGAACATGAACCTGCCCACCATCGGGAAGACCATGACCAGTGCGGCCAGGTGCCAGACGAACAACCCGTAGGACCACCGGCCCAGCGTCACCATCACCGGACTGCCGAGGATCGGGTGGGCGGTTTCGGGCCGGTCGAGGACCAGCGGCGCCAGCAGCGCCCAGGCCACGACGGCGCCCATCGAGGTGCGCACCACGAACTGGCCCAGCGTGGCGGGCACCAGATCCTTCGGGCCGGCGAGCGGGGAGGCGGAGATCAGGTAGGCCGTGAGGGCGATGCCCGTGATGGCCCAGCGGTTGCGGGCCAGTTTGTGCGCCCAGCCCAGCGGGCTGACGGTCCACTCGGCGAGCAGCATCCCGGCGGCGAACCAGGACGCGTAGGCCGGTGGCCAGTTCAACGGGTTGACGCCCTGCGGGGCGTCGATGGGCAGCAGACCCCACCCGAAGCTGGCCAGCGCCACCGCCGCGATCACCGGGACCCGGGCGCGCACCGGCAGGCGCCGCGCGAGCAGTGCCAGCAGCGGCAGCGCCAGGTAGAAACTGACCTCGACCGACAGGCTCCACATCTGGGTCAGGCCTGCGGTGAGGGTGAGCGGAACGTAGACCTGGGTCAGGGTGAGGTTGGCCAGCCAGACCGTGGGACTGGCGTGGTCCGCCTCGGGCAACAGCGTGAGGATGATGATGACCGCGACCAGGTAGCCCGGCATGATCCGGACCAGCCGGGAGCGCAGGTAGTGCCCGGTGGGCGGGCGGTGCCGCATGCCGCGGGCCGCGGCGGCGTGCCCGCGCCACAGCAGGAACCCGGACAGGGCGAAGAACACCGCGACGGCCAGATCGAACCGGTGCAGCAACCGGCCGATCACCCCGTGGGAGGTGCCGGTCTGGAAGGCGACGTGGGTCAGGACCACCCCCATCGCCGCGCAGGCGCGCATGCCCTCGACGGCGGGCAGGAAGCCGCGGGTGCCCCCGACCCGCTCCGCGACCGCTTCCATAGCAGTCAGTGTGCCGGTGGAAGCCCCGAGCGCAAAAGCGGGTACACCGTCAGCCGTGTGACGGCGGCCCCGGGCTCCTAATCGAACAGCGGCTTAACTTCTGCTGTTAGGGTCAAACGGATTTGCAGTCGCCACCCCGCCGCAGAGGTGCCGCAGCGACACGACAGTGCGGTACCGGACAGGAGAAGGAGGCCTCGGCAGCGTGAACCGCGCAGGCATGTTGCGTATCGCGGCATTCGGAATCATCGGGCTCGGAGCCGCCCTGCTCATCGCCGCGCTGCTGTTGTCGACCTACACCGCCGGCAAGATCAAGAAGATCCCGCTGAACATCGACGTGTCCCTGGTCAGCGACGGCACCGGAACCGCGCTGGATCCGGCGTCCCTTTCGGGTGAACGGTTCATCATCGACAAGAACGTCCCGCTGGTGTCCCAGCAGCAGATCACCGTCGAGTCGCCCGCCAACGCCGACGTGGTGACCCTGCAGGCGGGCACGACGGTCCGCCGCAGCGACAAGCAGCAGGACAACGGGCTGCTGCTGGCCATGGTGGACACCGTCACCCTCAACCGCAGCACCGCGCTCGCGGTGTCCGACGACACCCACCCGGGTGGCTCGGTGCAGAAGCCGCGCACCATCGAGGACGTCAAGCCGCCGACCAACATCGCGCTGCCGCACGAGGGGCTGTCCTACCGGTTCCCGTTCGACACCGAGAAGAAGACCTACGCGTACTTCGATCCGATCGCGCAGAAGCCGTTCGACGCGAACTACGACGGTGAAGACGACGTCAACGGGCTCACCACCTACCGGTTCACCCAGAACGTCGGCTATGACGCCGACGGCAAGCTGGTCGAGCCGATCAAGTACGCCTCGCTCTACGACAAGGACGAGGACGGCGAGGTGACCGCGCGGGCCGCGCTGTGGGGCCTGCCCGGGGATCCGTACGAGCCGATCACCATGACCCGGTACTACGCGGCGCAGCGCACCTTCTGGGTGGACCCGGTGACCGGCACCATCGTCAAGGCCGAGGAGCACGCCAACCACTACTACGCCCGGGATCCGCTGAAGCCGGAGATGGCGCTGGCGGACTACAAGGTCACCTCCAACGAGCAGACGGTGGAGTCGCAGGTGGCCGCCGCCCGTGACGAGCGGGACCGGGTGGCGCTGTGGTCGCGGATCCTGCCGATCAGCTTCACCGCCGCCGGCCTCGTCGCGCTGGTCGGCGGGGCGTTGCTGGGCACGTTCAGCGTGCGCGCCGAATCGGCGCTGATCGACCCGGGCCTGGACACCGCGGACCACGGCTTCTTCGGCAAGGACGAGACCGGGCCGATGCCCGCCGCCGAGGCGGCCACCGAAAAGCTGCCCGCGCAGCGCCGGGAGCCTCCGCCGCCGGATCGGTAGGACGGCATGACCCAGGCACGCCGCCGGGCGCGCCGGTGGGTGGTGCCCGGGTACGCGCTGACGCTGACGGTCGCGGTGACCGCACCGCTGCTGGCCCCCGGCTACCTGCTGCACCGCGATGCGGTGTCCACCCCGCGGTCCTATCTGTCCGACGCCGCGCTGGGACTCGGTGGGGCGGCGCCGCGGGCGGTGCCGCAGGACTTCCTGATCGCCGTCACCTCCACCGTCCTCGACGGCGGCCTCGTGGTGAAGGCCCTGCTGCTGGCGGGGCTGGTGTGCGCGGGGTGGGGTGCGGCCCGGCTCGCCCGGCTGACGCTGCCGGAAGCCGGGCTGCCCGGCGAGCTGGTGGCCACCACCCTGGCGATCTGGAATCCGTACGTCGCCGAACGGCTGCTGCAGGGGCACTGGAGTCTGCTGGTCGGGTACGGCAGCCTGCCGTGGGTGGCGGTGGCGGTCGTCCGGCTGCGCCGGGATCCGGTCGGTTGGCCGGGGTGGGCGGCGGTGGTGTTCTGGATCGCGCTGGCCGGCCTGACGCCCACCGGGCTGATTTTGGCGGCGGTCGTTGCGCTGGTCTGTATCGCCGCGCCGGGGGCCGGCACCGACCGACTCCGGTGCGCCGCCGGTGTGCTGGTGACCGCGGCGCTGGCGGCACTGCCGTGGTCGGTCGCGGCGTTGATCGGTGGCGCGTTGAGTTCACCGCAGTCGTCGGGGGTGGCGGCGTTCGCCGCCCGCGCCGAACCCGCACTCGGCACGCTGGGCAGCCTCGCGGGGCTCGGCGGCATCTGGAATGCCGAGGCGACCCCCTACTCGCGGACGACACCGTTCGCGCTGCTGGCCACCGCGGTGCTATTGGCGGTGGTGGCCCTCGGGCTGCCGACGGCGCTGCGCCGCCCGCAGGCCGTGCCCCTGCTCGTGCTGGCGGCCGCGAGCGTGCTGCTGCCGGCCGCGATGGCCACCGGCCCCGGGCTGGCCGCGGCCCGTGCGGTGATCGACGCGGTCCCGGGCCTCGGGGTGATCCGCGACGGGCAGAAGTGGGTGGGGCTGGCGATGCCCGGCTACGCACTGGCCGGCGCCGGCGCGGTAATCACCCTGCGCCGGTGGGCCCGGCCGGAGGTCACCGCACTGGCGTGCGCGGCGGCGCTGATCGCGGTGCTCCCGGACCTGGCGTGGGGCGTGTGGGGGCGGATCACCCCGGTGCACTACCCACCCGGATGGGCGGCGGTGGCGAGGATCATCAACGACGATCCGGGACCGGTCGCGGTGCTGCCCGCCGAGAGCATGCGGCAATTCCGCTGGGCGGGCGCGGCGCCGGTGCTCGATCCCCTGCCGCGCTGGCTGCGGGCCGATGTGCTGAGCACCGGAGACCTGACCGTCTCGGGTGTCGTCGTGCCGGGCGAGGGCAGCAAGGCACGGGAGACGCAGCGACTGTTGCTGGCCGGGGCGCCGCCGGAGGCGGTGTCTCGAGCGGGCGTCGGCTGGGTGGTGGTCGAATCCGGTACCGCCGGGACGATGGGCGCCGCCCAGCGGACACTCGAGAGGCTGCCGGTCGCCTACCGCGACGGCGATCTGATCCTGTACCGGGTAGGTGGCGCGGGTTCTGCTGCGCCACAGGACAAACGAACCGCGATGGTGCTGGCCCACCTGGTGTGGGTGGTGATGCTGGCGGGCGGGGCGGCCGCGATGGCGATGGGTTCCCGCCGCCGTCGCGACGGTGTACCATTTGGTACATGATGACGCCCAGCACGGTGGCCATCGATGCGCCGGCTGAGCTGGTCTGGAACGTCTTCACCGACGTCGAGCACTGGCCGGACTGGACGCCGTCGGTCACCCGACTGATCGGCCTCGACGGGCCCGAACTCGCCGTCGGCCGGCGCTTCCAGATCGATCAGCCACGCCTGCCGAGGCTGGTGTGGACGGTCACCGAGATCATCCCGCACAAGTCGTGGACCTGGGTTCAGCGCTCCCCCGGCGGCCGCACCACCGCCCGGCATGAGGTGGTCGAGACCGCCTCAGGCACCACGGTGGTGAACCAGGAACTCGAGCAGCGCGGGATCGTCGGCGCCGCGGTGGGCCTGGCGATGCGGGGCATGACGCGGCGATATCTCGCGATGGAGGGCCGGGGTCTCAAGGACCGCAGCGAGGGACTGTGGAAACTCGGTGACGCGGGCACCTGACAGCCGCCGCCGATCCGACCTGCTCGACGCACTGGTCGACGAGTGCGCCGCCCGCGGGGTCGGCGGTCGGTCGCTTCGCGACCTGGCCGATGCCGTAGGGACCAGCCATCGAATGTTGTTGCACCACTTCGGCTCCCGCGACGAACTTCTGGTCGCGGTGGTCAACGAGGTGGAGCGGCGGCAGCGGGCCATCCTGCGCGATTTGGACACCGCGGACCCGCACAGTTTCGCGACCATGTGGGCACAGCTGCGCCGACCTGAGTTGCGCGCGCTGGAACGGCTGTTCTTCGAGTGCTACGCCCGCGGCGCGCAGGGCGAAAAGCCATTCACGTCAATGCTGCCCGCCGCTGTGGACGATTGGCTGGCCGAGGCCGACACCGACCCCGCCGATGCACGGCTGGGCCTGGCTGTCACCCGCGGTCTGCTGCTCGACCTCGCGGGCACCGACGACGTGGCCGGCGTCGACGCTGCCGCGCAGCGGTTCGTCGAACTGATCGGCCGATGCGGAAGCGCCGGCGACGCCTGACCCTCCCCTCCTGAATGTGCAGCTATCGCCTGCGTCTACCGATGTTGCTGCCCAGAAGCCGTTGCGCCGCGACCGGTTAGCCTGGCAGAGGATCCGGCAGGGATGAGGAGTTTGAGTGAGCGCCTACTGGTTCGACATTGGACTGATCACCGTGCTGCTCCTGTTGAACGGCCTGTTCGCGGGAAGCGAGATCGCATTGATCTCGTTGCGCGAAGGGCAGTTGACCGCCCTCGAACGCAGCAATGTTCGCAGAGACCAGGTCTTGGCACGGCTGGCCCGCGACCCGAACCGATTCTTGGGCACCATCCAACTGGGCATCACACTGGCCGGCTATCTGGCCTCCGCGACCGCCGCCGTCACCCTTGCCGAGCCACTGGTGCCGATGCTGACATTCCTGGGGGGCGCCGCCGAGGCCATCGCGATCACCTCTGTCACAATCGTGCTGGCCGCGGTCAACATCGTCGTCGGCGAACTAGCCCCGAAGCGCTTGGCGATGCAATACGCCCAGCGGTGGGCACTGCTTGTCGCCGTGCCGTTGGATATGCTCGCCACCTTCTCCAAACCCATGGTCTGGATGTTGGGCAAGGCGACCGACATCCTGGTGCGGCTACTGGGAGGAAACCCCGAGGCAGCCGCTGAGCAATTGTCGCCCGAGGAGCTGCGCGAGTTGGTAGCGGCTCATCGAGGATTGACAGCCGACCAACGAGAGATGATCTCGGGCGCTCTGGAGATCAACGAGCGGGTACTGCGGGAGATCTTGATCGCCCGCCGGGCCGTCGTGATGCTGTCATCGGACATGTCGGTCGAAGCCGCCCGAACGGTGCTCGTCGAGTCGGGTCATTCGCGTGCCCCGGTGGTCCACGCGCGGGACCTCGACGAGGTCGTGGGTGTGGTTCACCTTCGTGATCTGTCCGGCCCGGGGCCCACCGTCACCGACGTGGCTCGGCCCGCCATGCAACTGCCGGACAGCCTTCCCGTTTCAGATGCGTTGCGGCGTTTCAAGACCGAACGTGAACAGTTCGCCATAGTCGTCGACGAGCGTGGTGGTGTCGCCGGAATCGTGACCCTTGAAGATGTGCTGGAGGAGATCGTCGGAGAGATCTACGACGAGACCGATCGCGACATCATGGGCGTAAGCACTACACCCGACGGTCACCTCATCCTCCCGGGCAGCTTCCCCATCCACGATCTGACCGACGTCGGCGTCGAACTCACCGACGCACCCCCGGGGGACTACACAACGATCGCCGGTCTTGTACTGGTTTCGCTGGGTCGCATTCCGGCCGGCTCAGGCGATCACGTCGAACTCGCTGACTGGACAATCGAGGTAAGCGGCGTCGGCCAGAATGCGATCACCGAAGTCCGCCTGATTCCGCGCAACGACTCCCGCGGATCCACAAGCGGCTGAATCGATTCTGGGCAGTTCAACCATCGGCGTGACCGTGCCGCTTGCGATAGGCCTCGCGGATGTGTGCGTCACGCTGACGGGCGATTTCGTCGACGAGTTCGGGATCCAGCCGGTGCTGGCGCAGCCGATGCGTGCGCCAGATCTTGTCCAGGGCGTGGGCGAAATAGAGGAACGGCAGGAACAGTAGCGCCGACATCGCCAGGTGCATGTAGGTCGTCGTCGGGATGAGCCACAGAGGTGCGATGATCAGCAGTCCCGGAATGGCCACGCGGATCAATGTGCGCCGCCGGGCGCCGTTGCCCGCGAGGTCGTTTCGCACCCAGTCGTTCATCGATGCGGGCAGCACCTTGCCGTAGCAGTAGGCGATGTACTGCCAAGGATTGGGTTTCGTACGCTCAGCGGTCATCCGCCTTACCCCCGGTCCCCTATCACACCGCTCACAGCAGTGCCGGCATGCACGGATTCCAGCACGGCGAGCATGGCGGCAGCGCTTTGCTGCCAAGTGAATTCACGACTGCGGGCTTGTGCCTTCGCGCCGAGTTCGGCACGTAGAACCGGATCGCCGAGCAGTTGCTCGAGCCGGTCCACCAGGTCGTGATGGTCGTCGACCAGCACACCGGTAACGCCGTCGACGATCGAGTCGGTGAGCCCGCCGGAGGAGCGGTAGCCGATCGTCGGCACGCTGTGCTGGGCTGCCTCGATGACCGCAAGGCCCCAGCCCTCCTTGCGCGACGGCAGAATGTGGACCCAGGATCGTTGCACCAGAGCATGTTTGGCGGCGTCGTCGACGTGGCCGTGGAACGTGACCGCATCGGTGATGCCCAGTTGCGCGGCGCGCTCGACGAGTCGGTCCTGCCACCAGCCGCCGCCGACGACGTCGAGGTGCAACTCCGGCACCCGGGGTCGCAGCCGCGCCACCGCATCGAGGGCATCCTCGATCTGCTTGTGCGGAACCAGGCGGGACAGCACCACGGCGCGAGGGGTCATCGAGCGGGCGGTGTCCAGCGTGTCCGGCGGAACGGTGTCGAGGCCGTTGCGCACGACGGCGACCCGGCCGGCATCCACGCCGAGGTCGGTGAGGTCGCGAGCCGACGGCAGCGACACCGTGACGTACTGGTTGCGCCGGTGCAGCCGTGGGGAGAGCCGGGATTCGACGAACCAGCCCAGCCGGCCGACGAACCGCCCCGCGACCGGCCACTGCTCGCGGTGACAGTGGTGCACCAGCACCGCCACCCGCCGGCCGAACACCAGCCGGGCCAGGAACGGCACACCGTTCTGGGTGTCGATGACTACGTCGGGGCGGACGCGGCGCAGTGGACCCAATCCGAACCGGGCGGCGACCATGGCCAGGCCGGCGAAGATGTAGACGGTGTAGCGGCCGCCACCGCGGCTCACCCGCACCCCGTCGACGACCTCGCGACGCGGCGCACCCGGGTAGCGGGCGGTGCGCAGGGTCACCTCGACCCCCGACCGGGCCAGCAGCGCGCCGATGCGCTGCAGGTAGGTCTCGCTGCCCCCGCCCTGCGGGTGGCCGGTGTCACGCCAGCACAGCAGCAGCACGGAACGTACGGGGGCAGACATCGAGATCAGCCTAGTCGGACGACGATGCGGGCCGGGACGGCCCGCGGAGGAGACCGACGGGCCACGAGATCGACGCTGGCGCGGGAAAGTGCGAGTGGGAGGCACGCTGGCGTCGATCTCGATGGATCTCGATGTGTCGCGTCGCTGCCCGGCGGATGACACGACGGTCGGTCCGAGCTCGGATCATTAAGGTGAAACGATGCGCGTCACCGAGCCGTTCGCCCGGCGCGCGACGCTGAGCCGCTCGGCCCGACTGCTCGCCGAGTTCCGCTTCGAGCAGCGTGACCCGGCCCGGTTTTACACCGCACTGGCCGCCGATACCGCGGCGATGGTCGGTGACCTGTGGCGCGGCTGTCGCCGCACGGCCCCCGCGGGCGAGACCATGCTCGACGTGGGCGGCGGTGCCGGCTACTTCGCCTCGGCATTCACCGACGCCGGCTGGCACTACATCGGGGTCGAGCCCGACCCACGGGAGATGCACGCCGCGGAGCGGGTGCGCGGGCCGGGACCGGGGACCTTCGTGCGGGCATCGGGTCTGGCGCTGCCGTTCCGGGACCACAGCGTCGATGTCTGCCTGTCGTCCAACGTCGCCGAACACGTCGCACAGCCCTGGCAACTCGGGGCGGAGATGCTGCGGGTGACCAGGCCCGGCGGATTGGTGATCCTGTCCTACACGGTGTGGCTCGGCCCGTTCGGCGGCCACGAGATGGGCCTGACGCACTACCTCGGCGGCGCCCGGGCGGCCGCCCGCTACACCCGCAGGCACGGCCATCCGCCGAAGAACAACTTCGGGTCGTCACTTTTCGCGGTCTCAGCGGCCGACGGGCTGTCGTGGGCGGCGGGCACTGGCACGCTGGTCGCCGCATTTCCCCGCTACCACCCGCGATGGGCGTGGTGGCTGACGTCGGTTCCCGGGCTGCGCGAGTTCGCGGTGAGCAATCTGGTGCTGGTGATGCGGCCCTGAAGTCCGGCGAAATGAACAGGTTCTAGTTTCTGTCTGCAATCGGTAGGGTGACTCACATGACACAGACCGCTTACAAGACCGAGTACGACAAGCTGTTCATCGGCGGCAAGTGGGTGGAGCCGTCCACCTCCGAGGTCATCGAGGTGCGCTCCCCGGCCACCGGCGAGTACGTCGGCAAGGTGCCGATGGCCGCCAAGGCCGACGTGGACGCCGCCTGCGCCGCCGCCCGCAAGGCGTTCGACGAGGGGCCGTGGCCGCGGATGACGCCGCAGGAACGGCAGGCGGTGATCGCCAACGCGGTCAAGCTGATCGAGGACCGCGCGGATCTGTTCAAGTTCTTGCTCAAGGGCGAGACCGGCCAGACCGCGATGGTCGTCGACATGATGCAGTACGGGGCCGCGGTATCCGGTCTGCAGTACTACGCCACCGCCGCCGACAAGTTCACCTGGCGCGATGTCCGCGACGGCATCTACGGCCAGACCATGGTGCTGCGGGAACCGGTCGGGGTGGTCGGTGCGGTGGCGGCGTGGAACGTTCCACTGTTCCTGGCGTGCAACAAGCTCGGCCCGGCGCTGTTGGCCGGCTGCACGGTGGTGCTCAAGCCGGCGGCGGAGACCCCGCTGAGCGTCAACGCGCTGGCGGAGGTGTTCACCGAGGCCGGGTTGCCTGAGGGTGTGCTCTCGGTGGTGCCGGGCGGGGCCGAGACCGGCCGCGCGCTGACCGGCAACCCGAACGTCGACAAGTACACCTTCACCGGCAGTTCGGCGGTCGGCAAGGAGGTCGGCAGGATCGCCGCCGAGAAGCTCAAGCCGTGCACGCTGGAACTCGGTGGCAAGTCGGCCGCGATCATCCTCGAGGATGCCGATCTCGACGCGACGCTGCCGATGCTGCTGTTCGCCGGCCTGATGAACTCCGGCCAGGCGTGTGTGGCCCAGACCCGCATCCTGGCGCCGCGGTCACGCTACGAAGAGATCGTCGAGAAGATCGGCGCGGCGGTGGCGGCGACGCCGGTCGGGCTGCCCGACGACCCCGGCGCGGTGATCGGCGCGCTGATCACCGAGAAGCAGCGCGAACGCGTCGAGGGCTACATCAAGAAGGGCAAGGAGGAGGGCGCGCGACTGGTCACCGGAGGCGGCCGCCCCGAGGGCCTGGACAGCGGCTACTTCGTGCAGCCGACAGTCTTTGCCGACGTGGACAATTCGATGACAATCGCCCGGGAAGAGATCTTCGGCCCCGTGCTGGCGGTCATCCCCTATGACACCGAGGAGGACGCGATCCGCATCGCCAACGACTCGGACTACGGCCTGGCCGGCAGCGTGTGGACGACGGACTTCGACAAGGCGATCGAGATCGCCTCGAAGATCCGCACCGGTACCTACGCGGTGAACATGTACGCCTTCGACCCCTGCGCTCCGTTCGGCGGCTACAAGAACTCCGGCATCGGCCGCGAGAACGGACCGGAGGGCATCGACGAGTACGTCGAGCACAAGAGCGTGCTGCTGCCGTTCGGTTACACGCCGAAGGTCTGAGGTAACCGGGCGTCAGCCAATCAGTTGGTGGATCAGGGAAACCACCCGGCGAGCGTGGCGCCGGTCGGGATCCTTCACCGGGTTGTAGCAGGCGATGCTGACACCTCGGCAGGCCGGTGCCCCCGCCAACGGGAGCAACAGCGCGGTCAGCTCCGGCCAGTCGAGGCCTCCCGGCATCAGGTAATCGGTTGCGGGGAAGGCACTTTCGTCTAGAACATCGAGATCGACGTGCACCCAGAAGCCGCCGCCGTGGCGGCGGGTCAGGTCCTCGGCGATCGCGGTGGCCAGCTTGTGACGGTCGGACTGCTTGAGGTGTGCGGCATCGAGGTACCGCAAGCCGGGAAGGTCGGACGGCAGCACCGATCCGTTGGCACGAGCCTCGTCCTCGTCGCGCGGACCGAGCAAGGTGATGTCGGTTGGCTGCAGTCGGGCCCGCGGGCCGGCCGCCCGCAGCCATGGTTCGGGTCCGAGACCCAGTAGGACGGCCAGAGGCATGTCGGCGGCCTCCCCGGTCGGCGAGGTCCGGCCGTCGTAGAGGTCGACATGCCCGTCGAGGTACACCAGGGCGACGTCGTCACCGTGGTGGCGCAGACCGCCGAGCACGCCCGGCAACAGCGTGCAGCAGCCGCCGAGGACCAGCAGTGGCAGCTGCGGTTCGGGGCGCCCGGCGATCCGCTCATGCAGTTCGGCGGTCAGGCCGACGACGTCTTCGCCTGCCACGACGCCCGTTTCGTGGTCACGGACCGGGTCGCGCAGGCGGCTGCGGATGTCGCCGAGGTCGATCAACCGGTGCCCGTTACCGACCCCGGCGTGCCGGAGCGAGTCGGGTGCCAGTTCCGTGCCGCCCGGTTGGGCGACGCAGTCGATCGGCACGCCGAGGCATTGCCAGGTGCGCGCCGGTGTCGTCACGTCGACGACGGTACCGCCGTGGTCGTGACCTGTCAAATGGTTTTGCTGGTCACGATGATCCGAATCTGCACGCGCCGTTGCGGTTCGGCCGCCGCGGTTTCGCGCCCCGCGCCTGAGCTAGAAGATGATGCGGACGATCATCTCGGCCACCGCCGCCGGCTTGTCCACCCCGTCGATCTCGAGCGTCTGCTTCACCGTGAGGTTGACCGTGTTGTCGTCGACCTTGGTGGCGTCGACGAGTTCCGAGCGCATCCGGACCCGGCTGTCCACCGGAACCGCCGAGAGGAACCGGACCTTGTTCAGGCCGTAGTTGATGGCCAACTTCGCGTTCTCTACGCGGTAGTTGTCCTTGCTCAGCGCGGGAACGAGCGACAGCGTGAGGAAGCCGTGCGCGATCGGTGTCCGGTACGGGCTCTCGGCCTTGGCCCGCTCGACGTCGACGTGAATCCACTGATGATCGCCGGTGACGTCGGCGAAGTCGTTGATGCGCTTCTGATCGATCTCCAGCCACTGGCTGACACCGAGTTCCTGGCCCACCAGGGCCTGCGCGTCGTCGATGGACTTGATCACCTTCATGGGGTCACTTCCTCTTCAGTCTCCGCCGGTTTCCCCGTCATCTTGGCGGAGGCTCAGAACGCGTCCTCGCTGAGGTCCATGATTGCCAGGTCGACGGCTTCGGCGATGCGGCGCTCGGCGGCGAGTCGGGGCAACACGTTGCGGACGAAGAAGTTCGCGACCGCGACCTTGCCGCTGTAGAAGGCCCGCTCCCGCGGATCGGGATCGCCGGCCAGTGCGGTCAGCGCGATCTCGGCCTGGCGCAACAACAACCAGCCGATCAGCAGATCGCCCACGGCGAGCAGGAACGCGACCGAGTCCAGCCCGACCCGGTACAACTCGCGGGCGTCCTCCTGGGCACCGAACAGGTAGCCGGTCATCGCGGCGACCATCGCTCGGGCGTTGTCCAGCGCATCGGCCAGCTGCTCGCGACTGGCCGCGAGTTCGGGCCGCCCGTCCGGGCTGTCGATGAACTTCTCGATCTGGGCCACCAGATGGGACAGCGCCACACCCTGGTCGCGGGCGATCTTGCGGAAGAAGAAGTCCTGCGCCTGGATGGCGGTCGTGCCCTCGTAGAGCGAGTCGATCTTCGCGTCCCGGATGTACTGCTCGACTGGGTAGTCCTGCAGGAAGCCCGAACCGCCGTAGGTCTGCAGCGACTCGGTCAGCGTTTGGTAGGCGCGTTCGGACCCGACGCCCTTGACGATCGGCAACAGCAGGTCGTTGATCCGCTCGGCCAGGTCGGCGTCGGCGCCGGAGGCCACCACGGCCGCGGCCGGATCCTGATGGGCGGCGGTGTAGAGGTAGAGCGCCCGCAGCCCTTCGGCGTACGCCTTCTGGGTCATCAAGGCGCGGCGCACATCCGGGTGGTGCAGGATGGTGACCCGGGGCGCGGTCTTGTCGGTCATCTGGGTCATGTCGGCGCCCTGCACCCGCGACTTGGCGTATTCGAGCGCGTTCAGATAGCCGGTCGACAGCGTCGCAATGGCCTTGGTGCCCACGAACATTCGCGCGTACTCGATCACCTTGAACATCTGGGCGATGCCGTTGTGCACATCGCCGATCAAATACCCCACGGCGGGGGTACCGTGCAGGCCGAGGCTGAGTTCGGTTGTCGCAGAGGCCTTCAGGCCCATCTTGTGTTCGAGGTTGGTGACGAAGGCCCCGTTGCGGGCGCCCGGTTCACCGGTCTCGGGGTCGAACAGGAACTTCGGCACCAGGAACAGGCTGAGCCCCTTGGTGCCCGGCCCCGCCCCCTCGGGACGGGCCAGCACCAGGTGCATGATGTTCTCGAACATGTCGTCGGTGTCGCCGTTGGTGATGAACCGCTTGACACCTTCGATGTGCCAGGTGCCGTCGCCGGCGTCGACGGCCTTGGTCCGGCCGGCACCGACATCGGAACCGGCATCCGGCTCGGTGAGCACCATGGTGGCGCCCCACCCGCGTTCGACGGCGAGTTGCGCCCAGTGCCGCTGCTGCTCATTGCCGATGTGGAACACGATGTTGGCCATCACCGGCCCGGCCACATACATGAAGACGGCCGGGTTGGCGCCCAGGACGAGTTCGTTGACCGCCCAGCTGACCATTGCCGGGGCCGGCATTCCGCCGACCTGCTCGTCGAGGCCGATGCGGAAGTACTCGCCCTGCTCCCAGGCCTGCAGTGACTGCTTGAACGGCTCGGGGATCGAGACGACGTGGGTCTCGGGGTCGAACGTCGGGGGATGCCGATCGGTCTCGGCGAACGAATCGGCGACGGGCCCCTCGGCCAGTCGGGCCGCCTCGGCGAGGATCTCGCGGACGGTGTCGGCGTCGAGATCGCCGTACTCGGCGCCGTCGAGCACCTTCTCCAACTCGAGCAACTCGAAGAGGTTGAACTCGAGGTCCCGGACGTTGCTCTTGTAATGCCCCATCGTGGTGCGCCTCCCAATCGCGGCTGAGCCGAGCGTAGCCGCTGGCCAGGGCTACGGCGAGGCTCTTGCGCGAGACCGGCAACTATGGTTCGGACCATAATCAGGTTGGTCGCCTACGGATGGTCGAACCGTGCTCTAGCTGTGATTACTCGTGAGACGTAGATCTCAGTTGCGCTCAGGTTCCCCTTAGATTATGTTTGTAAGCATAGTTATGGAGCCGCCCACGGCCCTGTCCGCTAGGAGACGACGATGTGGCTGATCGAGTTGAACATCGCAGGCCACCGGTTCACGCACAAACTCCCCGATGACCGCAGGCAGCGGTTGGGCTGGGGCGGACGTGGCATGCCCTGGCGCGCGCTGCATTATCGGCAGTCCCGCGCCGCCTGAATGAGCCCGCAGATACCGTCGGTCGCCGGCGCGCGGCGCACTCGCGGGTCGACGCGCACCAAGATGCTGGAGAGCGCAGCCCAACTGCTGCGCGAACGCGGTGCCGCCGCGGTCACCGTGGACGAGGTGCTGGTCCGCAGCGGTGCCCCGCGCGGATCGGTCTACCACCACTTTCCCGGCGGACGAGCCCAGCTTCTGCGCGAGGCGCTGGAGTACGCCGGGCTGGAGATCACCGCGTCCATCGACGAGGCGGCCGGCGAGAGCGCGGCGGCGCTGTTGCGCCTCTTCGTCCAGTTCTGGGAGCACTGCCTCGTCGACAGCGACTACCAGGCCGGCTGCCCGGTGCTGGCCGCCGCCGTCGGATCCGGTGAGGACGAGCAGCAACTGAGCACATCGGCCGGCGAGATCTTCAGCCGCTGGCGCCAGGCGTCGCGGGAGGCCTATCTGCGCGAGGGGTTCGAAGCCGCGGACGCCACCGCCCTTGCCGACACCACGATCTCGGCGATGGAGGGCGCAGTGGTGTTGTGCCGATCCACCCGAAGTCTGGAACCGCTGCACGCCGTCGGCCAGCAGATGGAGTTCCTGATCAAGGCCAAGGAATTCGTGGCCAAATTCGGCGTACCCGCGCTCAACGCGTGAACGCCCAACGGGCACATACGAAGTCACCGTTGACCCGCGACTCGATGAGAGTCCACTCCGATCGCACCGGCAGGACCGGGGCGCCCGAGCCCAGACTGCACGGGGCGTAGCTGATGATCATTTCGTCGACCAGGCCGGCGGTGACGAAGTGGGCCGCGACCTGCCCACCGCCGACCACCCAGACGTCCTTGTCGCCGGCCGCCTCGACGAGGTGCGGATGAAGGTCCCCGACCGCACCACTGAACGCGGTTACCGGGTGCGTGGGGTCGATGATCTGCGGTCGGTGGGTCAGCACCCAGGTGGGCTGGCTGTACATCCACTCGCCGGGCTCGTTCGCCACGATCCATTCGTAGGTGGTGGCGCCCATCACCAGCGCGCCGATGTCCTCGGCGAAGGCGCGGTAGCCGAACGGTCCGTCGGGGTCGATAGCGCGCGACGTCAGCCAGTCGAGACTCCCGGCATCGTCGACGACGAAGCCGTCGAGGCTGGACGCGGTGAAGTAGACGCATGCCATGTCGGTTGAGTATGGCCGCCGTGCTGAAATACCAAACGTGACGACGTCTCCCCGGCAGGTCGGCGAGCAGGACCCGGAAACCCCGGAGAGCGTGCTCACCCGCTTCGGCATCGTCACGCTCGACGAGGACTTCACCGACTTCACCGTGGTGGCCTCGATGCCGGTGGGTGGCATGCTCAACCCGTTCACCGGATCGCCGACCATCGCCCCGCTGGCGATCCTGGTCGACGACGTGGCCGGACGAGCCAACTTCCACCGCCGCGGCGCGGGCCAGTGGACGGTGTCCAGTGAGCTGTCGGTCGAGTTGAGCCCGGACGGCATCGACAGCATCCTGGCCTCGCCCGACCATCCGGTGGTGGCCACCGGCACGCCGCTTGGACCGCACGGCGCCACCCTGCTGGCGATCTGCACACTGACCCACCGCGGCAGCACGATCGGCGGCGGCACCGTGCGAACCGTGGCGATCACCGGCGGCCCCGACGGTCCCGTTCCGCGCGGCCCGGACACCCTCGTGCGCACGCCGCAGAGCTCGTTGATCGAGTTGATGTCCGCCGACCCGCTCCCGCCGCAGGACGGGACGTATCTGCTGGCGCAGCGGCCCGACTCGCTCATCAACAACCTGATCGGCATCGTGCATGGCGGGGTCAGCAGCACCGGGCTGGAACTCGTGGCCTCCGCGGCCATCAACAGCGGCCAGACACCGCCGCTGCGGACTGCCTCGATCCGGGTGAACTTCCTGCGGCCCTTCGTGGCCGGTGCGCGCTCCCGGTACGAGGGCACGGTGGTCCGGGTCGGCCGCAACTCGGCGATCGGAGACGCCCAGGCGGTGGGTGACGACGGAAAGGTGGCCATCATGGCCCGCATCACGGGATACCGGTGAGGATCGTGACCGACGACTTCGCCGCATTGTGCGCCAACGAACCCGAACTGGCTGACCTGCGCACCTCGGTGCGCGACTTCCTGGTCGCCGACCGTGTCGAATTCGGTTGGGCCCCTTCGGTGGACGCGTGGCTTTCGAGCTGGGACGAGGAGTTCAGCGCCCGCCTGGGCGATGCCGGCTTCCTCGGGTTGACCATCCCGCGGGAGTACGGCGGGCAGGGGCTGAGCCACCTGCATCGCTACGTTGTGACCGAGGAACTGCTGGCGGCCGGGGCGCCCGTGGCCGCGCACTGGATCGCCGACCGTCAGGTCGCGCCCGGCCTGCTGGCCTACGGTTCCGAGCAACAGCGGCAACGATTGCTGCCGAAAATCGCTGCGGGCCGGTACTTCTCAGCGATCGGGATGAGCGAACCGCAGGCCGGCTCCGACCTGGCGGCCGCCGCGGCCAAGGCGGCCCGCACCGACGGTGGCTGGGTGCTGTCGGGCACCAAGGTGTGGACCAGCGGGGCGCACCTGGCACATCAGATCGTGGTGCTGGCCCGCACCAGCCCCGTCGACCCCGATCGCCGGCACGCCGGCTTCAGCCAATTCATCGTGCCGACCGACTTGCCGGGCATCTCGATCAGCTCGATCGTGCTGATGTCCGGTGAGCACCATTTCAACGAGGTGACCTTCGACGAGGTGTTCATCGAGGACGACAACGTGCTCGGAGAGATCGGCGCCGGTTGGCAACAGGTCACTGCGGAACTGTCCTTCGAGCGCAGCGGCCCCGAGCGGATCCTCACCACCGCTCCCCTGCTGACCGCGCTGATCCGGGTACTCGCCGAGCAGCACGACGTCGACGACCACACCGCCGCTGCGCTCGGCGACCTGCTGGCCAGGCTGATCTCGCTGCGGCAGCTGTCGGTCTCGGTGGCCCGGGCCCTGGCCGACGGCCACTCGCCGGTGAACGAGGCCGCGCTGGTCAAGGATCTCGGTACCCGGTTCGAACAGGAATCGGTGGAGTTGGCCGCCGACCTGTTCTCCTATGTCGACACCCAGACACCGGGATACGACCGGGTCGCCGCGCTACTGGAGGTGGGGCGACTGCACTCCCCGCTGTTCACGCTGCGGGGCGGGACCAACGAGGTGCTGCGCGGGGTGGTAGCCCGCGGAATGGGGTTGCGGTGATGAGCGCTTGCGCGAAGAACGGACATAGCTGATGCGGGCACTGACCGGCGGAGTTTTCGGAACCAGCAGCGCCACGGACGATTTCACCGACCTGCGGCGGTTGGCCGAGGACATCGGCACGCGCAGCTTCGATGAGCGGATCGGCCACCGCGACCTGCCCGACCGATTCGACCAGACGGCCTGGCGCCATCTGGAGGACGCCGGCCTGACCCGCCTGACCAGCGACCCCGAATCGGGCGGCAGCCCAACCGAACTCGCCCTGGTGCTGCGGGCACTGGCCCGCCACGCGGTCACCGTCCCACTGGCGGAGACCGACGTGCTGGCCGGTTGGCTCGCGGCCGCCGCCGGTGTCGAGGTGCCGGCCGCCGGCCCGCTGGCCCTGGCGATCGGTGACCTCGGTGCCCCGGCGGCCATCGGCGTTCCCTACGCCGCGGACGCCGAGGCGGTGGTTTTCGCGCTGCACGACGGTGAGCGGCTCCGGGTCGCGGTCGCCGCGCCGGCGGACCTGGTCATCGCCCGCGGGCACAACCTCGGCGGGGAACCGCGCGACACCGTGGCCGTCGACCTTCCCGACGCGGCCTTCGTAACGGTCGACGCCGCGGCCGAACTGGACCGGCGCGGCGCCTGGGCGCGGTGCGTGCAGGGGCTGGGTGCGCTGGACGCGGCCGTCGAGTACTCGGTGGCGCATACCCGCGAACGCGAGCAGTTCGGCCGGCCGCTGAGTGCGTTCCAAGCCGTGCAGCACACACTGGCGTCGATGGCCGGTGAGGTCGAGCGAGCCAGAGCCGCAGCCGAACTCGCGGTCGCCGCCGCAGCCGAATACGGCTTCGGCAGCACCCAGACCGATTACGCGGTGACGGTGGCCAAGGTGGTCCTGGGTCGGGCGGTCCCGACCGTCGTCACCGCCGCGCACCAACTGCACGGCGCGATCGGCGTGACGATCGAACACCGACTGTGGCTGGCCACGATGCGTGCGCGAGGTTGGGTCGACGAGTTCGGCGACACCGCGACCCATGCCCGCAAGCTGGGCCGGCTCGCCCTGGCCGCGGCCCGGGACGGCGACCCGTGGGACGTCGTCGTCGGCGGCCGCTAGTCGGCCGCACTCGGCCGCGCTGCCGCCAACTCGCGGTGTGCGGCCCGCAGCCGCAGCACGGTGGTCAACAGCGAACCGTTGATCATCTGCATCGACACCACCGGCAGGACGACCGGGAATGCGCTGGCGACGACAATGAACAGGCAACGTTCAGTCTTGCCCAGCGGGCCACCGTTGGGCCGCGTCGCCCCGGCGCCCGCCGCGGCCAGCGCCGCGAAGGTGGGTAGCGTCGACGCCAGCGCCGCCAGCAGCACCATGATCACCGGCCAGGACAGCCAGTGCATGCCGGGGCCGCCCTGCCGCGCCGCCCACACCGCGAGCCCCGCGAAGGCCAGCACATCCGAGGCGCGGTCGCCGACTTCGTTGATGACGAAGCCCCACGGCCGGCTGCGCTCGGCGGCACGCGCCACCGCCCCGTCGAGGTTGGCGCCCGCCAGGCGCAGCACCATGAACACCGCCGCCAACGGCCAGCATCCCAGCCCGACGGCCACGGCGCCCGCACCCGCCGCCACCACGCCCGCGGCGGTGAACACATCCGGCGAGATCCGTCGGGCCACGGCAGCGTTGACAATCGGCGTCAGGATTCCGGTGAACCAGGGCTTCAGCGCGTAGAGGCCGAGCATCCGCCGCGACTTCGGTGGAGCCGACGATGCCGCGCCGGGGCGCCGCTTCGCCAACGCAAGACGGCTTCCCGGCCCGTCCTGACGGAGGGGGGACACGGCGGGAGCCGCGATGGCGCCGGTGCACGACGCCGCCAACCGGTAGGGCCCGCGGCGCTCGGCGGAGGCAGACGGGATGATGCTGTGCCTGCGCAGCGCCTGTGCGGGCACTGCGATGGTCGCCGTGTTCGTGCTCAAGACGCGCTCCTGGTGATCGGGCAGCGGCCCCGGATGGCCCGCCGTTATCGATAGGAGCCCGGACACCCACGTTCCGTGACATTTTTTTCCGGGCCATTTACAGCCATTTACGAAGTGCGCCGCACCGGCGGGATCGGAACGCTCCCCCGGGCGGAGATTCGCCTCAAGAAACTGTCACGGTCGGCACCCGTCGCCACTCCTACCTATGACAGCGCCGGCTCGTATGCCGCACGAATGGATGATTCGAGGAGGTACCAGACATGCCGCCGGTCGATTCAGGCCCCGCCATTCCGACCGCTCGCACCGAGCTCGCCGACTTGATCGCCGAGTCCGCCGGGGGGTTATCCGACGGCGAACGCGCGGTGCTGGAACTGACCTATCAGCACGGCCTGGAGGGCACCGACCTGGCCGCAGCCCTCGAGGTCAGCGCGGCCCGCGCCCGCGCCATGGCCCTTCGCCTGCGTCAGACCGTCGACCGGTCACTGGGCGCACTGCTGGTCGCGCGGCGGATCCAGTGCGACCCCGGCGCATGCCCCGAACTGGCCGAGATCCTGGACGGTTGGGACGGGCAGTTCACGAGCCTGACGCGGAAACGCATCACCCGCCATATCGACTCCTGTCTGACCTGCGAGTTGGACCGTCGGCTGCTCGTCACACCGGCCGCGTTGCTCTGTGCCGCACCCGCATTCATTCCAGCTCCGGAATGGGTCCGCGAGGAGACCCTGCGGCGCGTCCGGCTGCTCTGGCGGGCACCGACGGCGCTGCCCCAGCGCATCGCGGCAACGGTGGGCTGGCCGCCGCCGCGTTACTCATCACCACCGTGGCCCCCGACCCCCGCACCGGCCGGCGACGCCGTCGAGCCCGGGACGGGCGGTGACGGCACCGGAGAAACCGCCCCGGAAAAAAGCGTAATGAAACGGCAGCTTCGAAGCTCCTAACTGTGAACGCGGCCCGCCCGGGGCCGCGCCGGCACTCGAGGGACCACCGCCATGACCACAATCGCGCTCCCCACCACCGTGACCGCCCTGCCCCTGCGTAAACCCGCCAGGGGCGAAGGGGACACCGCTCCGTCCGCCCGGGTCGCCTGCGGGCTCCGGCGCCGGTTGTGGCGGCTGGCGGTCGCGGTGACGGGCGGTATGACGGTGACCGGACGGTGGCGGGTGTCCGGTGGTTGCGTGGTGGTGGCAAATCACTCCTCACACGCCGACACCGCCGTCCTGCTGGCAGCGCTCCCCGCGACGGCGCGGCCGGTGTTCGCGGCGGCGGCCGACTATTGGTTCGATGTGCCGGTGCGCCGGTTCGTGGCCGGCTCGCTGGCCGGTGTCCTGCCGGTATCGCGCCGCGGGGGCGGCGCGTACGCCGGACTGCTCGCCGCCGCCCGTCCGGCGTTGCGGGCCGGGCGCTGCGTGGTGATCTATCCGGAGGGCACCCGCTCGACCGATGGCGAAATCGGGGAGTTCCACTCGGGCGCGGTGCGATTGGCGCGGGAGTGCGGGGTGCCGATCGTTCCGATCGCGGTCGCCGGCACCGCCGACGTGTTACCCAAGGGCGGCTCCTACCGCCGGGCTCCCATGGCGGTCCACATCGGCGAGCCGGTGGATGCCGGCCACGTCTCCCCGTCGCAGTTGCGGGAACAGGTCATGGCCCTACGCGACGGTCGCCGGCCGCGGAATGCCCCGCTGCGGCAGGCGGCGTCAGGCTCGGACGGCTCAGGACCACGCGGCGATCACCGCGGAGAGCCCGGCGGTGAACAGTATCGACGCAGCGATCAAATACACGCCGTAGTAGCGGCGCAGCCACGGGTGCAACAACTTCGACAGCATCCAGACCACCAGCCCCACCATCGAGATGCGCAGCCCCCGCTCCAGTAGGGTCCAGCCGGCCAGGTGCCACAGGTCGATGTGGTGCGCGCCGGCGGCGCGGGCGTACACCTTGACGGGGATGCCCGAGAACGCCTGGTGCATCATCGCGCTCGGCCCGGCGGCCAGCTGTTCGAAGGCCCGCGCCGCCATCCGCGGCGTGGTGAGCGGTGCGGGCGCGACGATTCCCCGCGTCACCAGCCACGCGTTCGTCAACACGCCGAGCACGGAGCCGCCGATCACCGCTGCGGCCCATGGCATCACCCGCCGGGGGACGGCGGCGGCGAACAGGATCAACGCCATCTCCGCGACGATGAACCAACTCAACGCTTCGGCGTAACCCCACACGAACGCCAGTAGCAGACCGTAGGGACTGCCGACCAGACGCGAGATCGCCGACCAGACGCGCGAATCGCGCTCGTTCACGCCCGCGTCCTGCCGGCTCATCCGAGGAAGTAGGCGAGTGGGAGGACCAGCAACAGCGAGTCGATTCGGTCGAGCAGACCCCCGAAGCCGGGAAGCCAGGAACCGGCATCCTTGACCCGGGCCTGACGCTTGATCATCGACTCGACCAGGTCGCCGAGCACGCTGCCGAACGCGACCGCGACGAGCAGTCCGATCGTGACCGTGCCGAGCAACGTGAGCACGAGGAACGCTCCGATGACGGCGCCGACCAGACCACCGATCGTCTTGTTGGGGCTCAACGGCGACAGCGGCCTGCGCGCCCAGCCGAGGCGGCGCAGACCGTTCCCGCCGCACCACGCGGCGACGTCGGTGACCGCGACGGCGAAGCACACCAGATACGCATCGGGTGTCAGCAGCACGAGATTCGCCAACGACCAGCAGATCCACACCGAACCGAACGCGGTGAACGTGGTGCGCGTGCCGCCCTGTTCGATGTCGCTGCTGAACAGCGAGGGCAGTGCGCATGCCAGTATCACGATCGGGACGAGCCCGAGCAGCGACGGACGCAGCCAGGCGGCGACCGGGTACAGCACCGCCAGCACGAGCAGCAGGGCGGCATCGACCCTGTCCAGCTTGACCAGGCGCGCGTACTCCGCCACGGCGATGACGGCGACGACGGCTGCCAAGGCCGCGGTGGGCCCGGGACCGAGCCAGATCGGGATGCCGAACGCCGGCGCGATCACCATCCAGCTGCCCCACCGCCGGATCAGTTCCGGCTTGCGTGACAGCAGTACCGCGACACCCGTGATCGCCAGGAGGCCCACGGTGACCCACAGGAAGAAGACGGATCGCGAGTAGAGGTGGAGGTGCAGCGGTCCCAGATCGAGGTTGAGCGGGAGCCGGCGGTCCCAATGGAGGATCCGGAGGTAGGCGTCCACGAACATCAGCCGGGGCAGCTCGGCTCGAGGAGCCACTTCCTGCGCACATCGGCCTCCCGGCAACTGACGATTACGGCATGATAAGCCTGCCGAGAGGTCGGAAAACGTAAAGCGAAGAACCTCGCAAACATCGGTTCGGCCAGGCCAGAAGGACGCGACGTGCTGGGACGGATTGCTCGGCTGACCGTTGCCGCGCCACGCCGGGTGATCGCGGTCGTCGCGCTCGCCATGGTGGCCATCGCCGTGTTCGGGATCCCGGTCGCCAAGAGCCTGTCGGCCGGTGGGCTGGAGAATCCCAACTCCGAGTCGGCCGCGGCGCGGACACTGCTGACCGACAAGTTCGGTGCGGGCGACGTCCAGCTGCTGATCGTGGTCTCCGCGCCGGATCGGTTCGACAGCCCGCAGGCGCGCGCGGTGGCGACCGACATCATCGATCGACTGCAGCGCTCGGGCCGGGTGGCCGGGATCAGCTCGGCCTGGACGTCGCCGCGACCGGCGGCCGCCGCCCTGGTGAGCCGGGACCGCAAGGCCGGGCTCATCGTCGCCGGGGTCACGGGTGATCCGAGTCGGCAGCAGGCCTCGACCAGGGCACTGGTCGACCAGGTTGCCCACGACCGCGGCCCGATCACCGTCCGGGCCGGCGGCCCCGCCATGGTCAACCTGCAGATCACCGAGCAGTCCAAGCGTGACCTGGTGTTCACCGAGGCGCTGGTCCTGCCGCTGAGCTTCCTGGTGCTGGTCTGGGTTTTCGGCGGGCTGTTCGCGGCGGCCCTGCCGGTCGCCGTCGGGGTGATGGCGATCCTCGGCTCACTCGCCGTGCTGAGGCTGGTCACGTTGTTCACCGACGTGTCGATCTTCGCGCTGAACCTCACCACGGCGATGGGATTGGCGTTGGCGATCGACTACACGCTGCTGATCCTCAGCCGCTTCCGCGGCGAGATGAGCGAATGCGCGAGCCGGGAGCAGGCGCTGATGACCACGATGGTGTCGGCGGGGCGGACCGTGCTGTTCTCGGCGACCACCGTTGCGCTGTCGATGGCGGTCCTGGTGTTGTTCCCGATCCCGTTCCTGCGGTCGTTCGCCTACGCCGGGGTCGCGACGGTCGCGTTCGCCGCCGCCGCCGCGGTGGTGGTGACGCCGGCGGTGATCATGCTGCTCGGCGACCGGCTGGAGGCGGCCGATGTGCGCCGGTTCGTCCGGCGCGTGCTGCACCGGCCAGAAGTGGCCGCGCGCCCGGTTGAGCAGCAATTCTGGTATCGCTCAACACAATTCGTGATGCGGCACGCCGTTCCGATCGGGGTGGGCGTGATGGCGCTGCTGCTGGTGATGGGTGCGCCGTTCCTCGGCGTCCGTCCGGGTCTGCCCGACGACCGGGTACTGCCGCGCTCGGCGTCGGCACACCAGGTGGGCGACCGGCTGCGCGAGGATTTCGCGAACAACGCCGCTACGGCGGTGCCGATCGTCATCCCCGACGGCGCCGCATTGAACGCCGGGGAGATCGGTCGCTACGCGGCGGAGCTGTCCCGCGTGCCCGACGTCTCGTCGGTGTCGGCACCGACCGGCGCATTCGTCGCCGGCCGGCCCGCCGGAGCGCCGTCCGCCCCCGCCGCGCAGGTGCGGGGCAGCATCCTGCTCACCGTGGACAGTTCGGCCCCGTTGTTCTCCGAGCGTTCGGAAACCCAACTCGACCGACTGCACGCCGTACCCACCCCCGGCGGCCGCGCGGTCCAGTTCGCCGGAACCGCGCAGGCGAACCGGGACACCGTGCACGGCATCGTCAGCCGGCTGCCACTGGTGCTCGGCCTGATCGCGATCATCACGCTGGTGTTGCTGTTCCTGCTGACCGGCAGTGTGGTGCTGCCCGTCAAGTCACTAGCGCTCAACGTCCTGTCCCTGACGGCCGCGTTCGGGGCGATCGTCTGGATCTTCCAAGACGGTCACCTGGGCGGATTCGGGACGACAGCGACCGGGACCCTGGTGGCCAACATGCCGGTGCTGCTGTTCTGCATCGCCTTCGGGCTATCGATGGACTACGAGGTGTTCCTCATCTCCCGGATCCGGGAGTTCTGGCTCGGCTTCGGCGACGACGGGTCACCGACCGCCGCCGGCAACGACGAGAGTGTCGCACTGGGCGTCGCCCACACCGCTCGGGTGATCACCGCGGCGGCGCTGATCATGGCGATCACGTTCGCGGCACTCGCGGCCGCGCAACTGTCCGCCCTGCGGCTCTTCGGCGTCGGCCTGACCGTGGCCGTGCTCGTCGACGCAACCCTGGTGCGGTTGGTGCTGGTGCCCGCCTTCATGCACGTGATGGGCAGGTGGAACTGGTGGGCGCCAAGGCCGTTGGTGCGCCTCCACCGACGGCTGGGAATCACCGACGGCTGACGACTGCCGCCGGCCGGCTCAGCTGCCGGTCCAGTTCGGCGACCGCTTCTCGGCGAACGCGATCGCGCCCTCCTTGGCGTCGTTCGACCCGAACACCGGCATCATGATCTTGGCCTGGTTCTTCCACTGGTCCTCCGGCGACCAGCCCCGCGCCTCGGTGATGATCCGCTTGGTGGCGGCCACCGCGAGCGGGCCGTTGACGGTGATCCGCTCGGCCAGCCCGATCGCCGCCTCCAGGGCGTGGCCCGGCTCGGCAAGCACGTTGACCAGGCCCAGCGCGTGCGCCCGCTCGGCGGGCAGGTTCTCGCCGGTCAGTGCGAGTTCCATGGCGATCTGATAGGGGATGCGCTGCGGCAGTCGCAGCAGCCCGCCGCCGCCGGCGACCAGCCCGCGCTTGACCTCCGGAATGCCGAACGCGGAATCCTTGGCGGCCACGATGAGGTCGGTGGCCAGCGCCAACTCCGTGCCGCCCGCCAGCGCGTAGCCCTCCACGGCAGCGATCAGCGGCTTGGCCGGTGGCCGCTCGGTGAAGCCCAGGCCGCGGCCCTCGGCCACGACGTTCTCGCCGCGGGCGAAGGCCTTGAGATCCATCCCCGCGCAGAACGAGCCGCCGGCGCCGGTGACGATGCCCACCGACAGCCCGGGATCGTCGTCGAGTTTGTCCATCGCGGCCGCCAGGCCATTGCTGACCGCGGCGTTCACCGCATTCTTCGCCTTGGGGCGGTTGATCGTGATGATCAGGATGCGGCCGCGCTGCTCGGTCAGGACGGCGGGCTCTTCGGTGCTGGCTTCTTCGCTCACGCGGTGATCGTAACGACTACGAGACTCGCCGCCCGACGCGGCCAGCAACATCACCTCCTGCCCAAGCTGCCCAGGGGCGGCACTGGCAAGATCCAGCGCAACGAGTTGCCGGCTCACATGAGGACCCATGACTGAAATCGTTCGATGGCTGCGGCGCCCGCGGCCGGTGCTTCGCGCCGCGCTCGAAGTGCTCAACGCCGCCAACGGCGTGCGGCCGCTGGGCCGGGAGGGGTACGTGACCCTGCCGGTCTTCGCGTTCGGCTGGCCCACCACCGAAGTCGCCCCGCTCTACCTGGGCGTATCCTTTCTCGACGCGGCCAGGCGCGGATTGCGCGGTGACTTCTCCGGCAGCCGGGGCAGGCTGGCCCTCGGCCTGACCGGCGTTGCCTGGGCGCTGCTCGGCGTGATCATGTACCGCGACGCGCGGTCCGACCCCCCACTGGATCGCGCTTTGCGCGAGGCACTGGGCGACGACTACGCCGCGGTGGCCGCGGCCGGTGAGCGGCGTCGTCGGCGTCCGGGGGTGATCGCCACTTCGCTGACCCGGCGCCGATACGTCAAGCGCGCCAGCACCGTTCGGTACGGGCCGCACGGCCGGGCCAACTTCGCCGACATCTGGCGGCGGGCCGACCTGCTCGCCGACGGCCGCGCGCCGGTCGTCCTGCAGGTGCCCGGTGGCGCCTGGTCGATCGGCATGCACCGGCCGCAGGCCTACCCGCTGATGAGTTACCTCGCCGAGCGCGGCTGGGTCTGCGTCTCGATGGCCTACCGCGTCAGCCCGGCGCACACCTGGCCGGATCACATCGTCGACGTCAAGCGTGCGTTGGCGTGGATCAAGGAGCACATCGCCGAGTACGGCGGTGACCCCGACTTCGTGGCCATCACTGGCGGCTCGGCCGGCGGACATCTCGCGGCGCTGGCCGCGCTCACCCCCGACGACCCGCAATACCAGCCCGGCTTCACCGAGGCCGACACGTCGGTCGTGGCAGCGGTCCCGCTGTACGGCCGCTATGACTGGTTCACCACCACCGGTGCGGGCCGTAAGGAGTTCATCGCCTTCCTGCAGCGCCTCGTCGTCAAGAAGAAGTTCGCCACCCACCGGCAGGTCTATCTCGACGCATCACCGATCACCCGGGTGCGCGCCGACGCGCCGCCGTTCTTCGTTCTGCACGGCACCGACGACTCGATCATTCCGGTCACCGAGGGCCGCGAGTTCGTCGAGGCGTTGCGTGCGGTGTCCACCGCTCCGGTGGCCTACGCCGAGATGCCGCACGCCCAGCACGCCTTCGACTTCTACGGCTCCCCGCGCGCACACTTCACCGCCGAGGCGGTGGAGCGGTTCTTGTCCTGGGTGCAGGCAGGTCATCCACAACGCAAAAACTAACCCGGGCGCGATGGAAAACCCGCACAATCTAGCGCCATGCGGGAACGACTTCGGCGGGTGCGGAACATCAGCCTCAAACGCCTGTTCCTGGCGGGTGCGGTGCTGGGTCTGCTCATCGCGGTCAGCGTGGGCGGATACCTGGCGAGCGAGAGCCGCAGCACCAGTCAAGAGACCAGGTTCGGTGACTTCGGCAATCCGAACCGGGTGAATGTCGTCGCCTGGATCACCCGGGTGGACCCGGCCGCACAGGTGTTCTGGATGACGGTCATCGACGTGAACCCCGCAGGCACGCTGGCCGATCAGGAGGGCAACTTCACCGGGGACGCGACGCTGATCACCAACGGAATCGGCAACTGGCGGCACACCATCGAGGGTGGCACCTCCTCCCCCGACATCGAACAGCACCTGACCTTGGCCGGCACGTTCACCGACTACCCTTTCGACGACTACAAGTCCAGCATCGAGTTGCGGGTCCTCGACCAGAACGGCAGGGAACTGCCGACCGCCGTCACGCTGTACAACGTCGACGCGTTCTTCCAGATGTCGGCCACGCAGGGCCGCAGCCCGTCCGGCGGGACCGTGATCAATCTCGACCTCCAACGCAGCACGCCCACAATGGTGTTCGCGGCCTTCATCATGGTGCTGATGCTGGGGCTGGCCGCGGCGGCCGCGGTCGCCGCCTACTACGTCCTGAACTGGAAGCGTGGACTCGTCTTCGGTGCATGCTCGATGATGGCGGCGATACTCTTCGCCCTGATCCCGCTGCGCAATGCGGTTCCGGGTAGTCCGCCAATCGGATCCATCATCGACTTCGGATCGTTCTTCATCGCCGAGGCGGTCATCTCGATCTCGTTGATCTCCTCGATCGTGTTCGGCTTCCGGCATCAGATGGCGCTCGAACGCGCCGAGGGGCAGGCCGTCAATGACCTGGGCGGTGCACCGAGTGGGCAGGCGGTTTCCGCCGATCAGCCGAGTTACCGGGGCACCGGCGATCCCTCCGACGGTCCTGAGGTGCCCGCATCGCATGAGGGCGACCCGCCGGAAGGGTCAGACAGCTCGGATTAGTCTGCCGATGGCATTGCGGTACAACCGTTTTCGCGATCGTCTCCCCCGAAAGCAACAGGCGGTGATGCCGGTGACCGTGTTCGACACGATCAAGGAAGGGGCCACGATCTTCGCCGCCGGCCGGGGGACCATACTGAGCGTCGTGCCAGACACCGACATCCATCCCGAACTGCGCTCCGCCGCGCGGTTCGTTCCCCGAAAGCTCATCTACCCGTGGACGCTGCCGGTGCTGCGCCGGCTCACGGCTTTGCAGCGTCCGTCCGGCGACGGTGTCGAGCTGCTGACGCTGTCCTCCGGTATCGGGATCCGGCTGCACCGTCCGCGCAATGGCACGGTCCGGGGCCCGGCCCTGCTGTGGATACACGGTGGCGGCTATGTGCTGGGCAGTCCTGCTCAGGACGACATCTTGTGCCGACGATTCGCCGACACCCTGGGCATCACGGTCGCCGCGGTGCGCTACCGGCTGGCGCCCGAGCATCCCTACCCCGCGCCGTTGGAGGACTGTTACAGCGCGCTGCAGTGGCTGGCCGGGCTGCCCGCCGTCGACCCCGGCCGGATCGCCATCGGCGGTAGCAGCGCCGGTGGCGGCCTGGCGGCGGCACTGGCCCTGCTGACCCGCGACCGCGCCGAGATCAACCCGGTGCTGCAGCTGCTGGTGTATCCGATGCTCGACGACCGCAGTGTGGGCAGACACCTCGACGACACCGGCCACCGGCTGTGGAACGCCACCAGCAACCGGTTCGGGTGGCAGTCCTATCTGGGTGCCGCCGACCCCGAGGTCGCGGTGCCAGCGCGCCGCACCGATCTCGCGGGTCTGCCACCGGCCTGGCTCGGAGTCGGCACCCTCGACCTGTTCCACGACGAGGACCTCGAGTACGCCCGACGCCTGCAGTCCGCCGGGGTGCCGTGTGAGGTGCATCTGGTTCCCGGCGCCTTCCACGGTTTCGACGGGATAGCGCCCAAGGCCTCGATCTCCCGGCAGTTCTTCGAAAGCCAGTGTGCGAGCCTGCGGGAGCGGATGGGAGCGGAGGTGTGAACCCGTGTCGCTGACCCTGACCCGGGAGCAGGGTGACCTGCGGGAGGCGGTCGCGGAGCTGATGGGCAAGCGCTCCGCCGAGGCCGAGGTGCGCCGCCTGATGGCCGGGGACACCGGATACGACCCGGCGGTGTGGCGTGAGCTGGCCTCGATGGGCCTGCTCGGCATCGTGATTCCGGAGCACCTCGGCGGGTCGGGGGCGGGCCCGGTGGAGTTGGCGGTGGTCGCCGAGCAGCTCGGCCGGGCGTTGTTCTGCGGCCCGTACCTGTCGACCGCGGTGCTGGCGGCGAATCTCCTTCTGGCATCGGGTGATGACGCCGAGCAGACCGAGGCACTGCCACGGATCGCCGAGGGTGCGCTGATCGCCGGTGTGGCGTTCGCCGAACCGGGATCCGCGCGCCCGCCGCAGGTCCCGCAGACCCTCGCGGCCGACACCGGTGACGGATGGCGGCTGACCGGGGCCAAGACCTACGTGCTCGACACCGCCGCCGCGGAGCGGTTCTACGTGTATGCCCGCACCGGTTCCGGCACGGCGATCTTCGCCGTCGAGCGCACCGCACCGGGCCTGGAGATCAGCGGGTCGAACACCGTCGACCAGACCCGCAAGCAGGGCACCCTGACGCTGGCCGGCACCCCGGCGCGGTTGGTCGGCTCGGCCGACGGCGGCGCGGCGGTGCTGGCCCATGCGCTCGACATCGCCTCGGTGGCACTGGTCGCCGAACAGGCCGGCGGCGCCACGCACGCGATGCGGATGGCCGCCGATTACGCCCGGACGCGCTTTCAGTTCGGCCGCGCGATCGGCAGCTTCCAGGCCGTCAAGCACATGTGTGCCGACATGCTGCTGGAGGCGGAGTCGGCGGTCTCGGCGGCGCGTCACGTCGCCGCCGCATTCGACGCCCAGGCCACCGACCGCCACACCGATCTCGCTCTGGCACAGGCGTATTGCTCGGAGGCGTTCGTGTTCGTCGCGGCTACCAACATCCAGGTGCACGGCGGCATCGGCTTCACCTGGGAGCACCCTGCGCACCTCTACCTGCGCCGAGCCCGCACCGACGCCCAACTGTTCGGGGATCCGGCCTGGCACCGGGAACGCTACGTGCAACTGCGGGAGGCCAGCGCATGACCGACGACGAGGTGCGCGCCGAGGTACGGCAGTGGTTGGCCGACCACTGGCGCCCGGACCGCGACCGCGGGCAGTGGTCACAACTGGTGTTCGACGCCGGGTGGGCCGTTCCGAGCTGGGAGCCACAGTGGTGGGGCCGCGGGCTGACCGACGCCCAATCCCGCATTGTGGCAGCCGAGTTCGCCGCGGCGGGCGCGCCGGGCACCGGCCACGACCGCGCCAACCTATTCGCCTGCACCCTGCACGACCTGGGCACCGACGAGCAGAAGCACCGGCTGATCCCGCCGTCGATCCGCGGTGAGACCAAGTGGTGCCTGCTCTACAGCGAGCCGGGCGCCGGTTCCGACCTGGCGGGGTTGCGCACCCGGGCCGACCGGGACGGCTCGGGCGAGGGGGACTGGATCGTCAACGGGCAGAAGGTGTGGACCTCGTTCGCCAAGACCGCCGACTACGGCCTGCTGGTGGCCCGTACCGACTGGGACGTGCCCAAGCACAAGGGCGTCAGCTTCTTCATGTTCCCGATGCGCCAGGCGGGCGTCGAGATCCGCCCCATTCACCAGATCACCGGCGAGTCGGAGTTCAACGAGGTGTTCATCTCGAACGCCCGGGTGCCGGACGCCAACCTGGTCGGCCGTCCCGGAGAGGGCTGGTCGGTGCTGCAACTCGCGCTCGCCTACGAGCGCCGGCTGATGGGCGACCTGGCGCGGACGTCGAAGTCGGCGCGCAAGCCGCAGGCCGACTCGGACAGCCTGATCGGAATGGCCCGGCAGGCGGGCACCCTCGGCGATGCCCACATCCGCCAGGAGATCGCGCGGGTGGAGGGGTACGCGGCGGTGAACCGGTGGAACACCCAGCGGGCCAAGGCCACCGCCGATCGCGCGGAGGCCGCCACCCTGCTGGCGCTGGGCAAGATCGCGATGTCGCGGATCCTGCACGAGACCGCCCGGGTACAGACCGAGATCGTCGGGCCGGAGTCGATGTTCGCCGGGCCGGACAACCCGGTCGGGGACGCGGTCACCTTCCGCACCCTGAACGCGTACTTCACCTCGATCGGCGGTGGGACCGATCAGATCCAGCGCAACATCGTAGGTGAGCGGGTGCTGGGGCTGCCGAAAGAGCCCGAACCCTTTCGCAATACGCCGTTCCGGGAGCTGCCCACTAGCTGACCACCCGGTGCAGTTCACCGGCGACGACGGTGGCCGCGACCAGGCTCGAGTCCAGCCGTGCCAGTACCTCGCCGGCGGGCGCGGACAGCACGCACAGATCGCCGGGCTGTCCGGGCGCGATGCGGCGCGGTGAATCCGGGCGGTCCGCGGTTCCCAGAAACATGGTCAGTGCCGTTGTGGCCGAGATCCTTTCGTCCGGACTGAGAACCGATCCGCTAGGTGTGCGCCGGTGCACCGCGGCACGCATCGCGGCCCACGGGTCGGCGCCGCCGAACGGCAGGTCGGTGGACAGCGCGACCCGGACCCCGCCGGCCAGTAGCGTCGCCAACCGCCACAGCGCGGGCTGATCGGCCGGTTCGACGTCGGTGAGGTAGTCGTCCCCGCGTTCGGCGACGAAGTTCGGTTGGGTCACCACCAGCACGCCGAGCGCGGCAAGTTCGGCCACTGCGTCGACGGGCACCACGGCGGCGTGCTCGATCCGGTCGTCGGGCCGGGTTCCCGCCGATCGCAGCGCCGCCAACGTGACCACCAACTGACTCGCCGTCACACAGTGCAGGGCGACACCCGTTCCGGCGCGGTGCCTTTCGGCGATCCACCCGGTGAGCTCGTCGAGATCCAGCCGGTCGTCGTGCAGGATCCGCTTCCCCGGCGCGAGCCAGTGCACATGCTGGGTCAGGTCGCCGTGGCGCCGGGCGTCGGTCAGCGTCACGATCCCGTCGGCCCCCAGGTCCGGGGTCGCGTCGGTGACCCCGGTTACCCCGAATCGGGTGAGCCGGCGGCTCAGTTCGGCCAACGTGGTCTCGCGGCGGGCGACCGCGTCCGACCACGCGTCGTAGCTGCGCAGCCGGCCGTCGGGATGATCCGGCAGTCCGACCGCGGCCAGCCCGGCCGAGTTCAGCATCCACAGCACGCCGCTGCGGTGCTGAATCCGCACCGGCACAGCGGGACCGATGTCGTCGAGCACGTCCCGATCCAGCGGACCCGCGACCGACTCGTGGTAGCCGACGGCACGAACCCAGCCGTCGGTGCCCACCGGCGCGCCGGCCAGCGCCCGGGCCAGCCCGTCGCGGCCGTGCACCTGGGCCGGGCCGACCTGCACCGAGTGCAGCGCCGCCGCGGCCGCCCGCAGGTGGACGTGATGGTCGTGCAGGCCGGGGATCACCGTGCCGCCGGCGGCGTCGAACACCGTCTCCCCCGGCTGCACCGTCAACGAGGCCGCGACCTCGCCGATCCGGGTTCCGGTGCGGATGTCGACGACCCGCCCGTCGAGCAGTCCGGCGCGACGGATCAGCATGAGACCGCGCGCCGGCGGGCGATCAGGTCGACGACCGCGGCGGTGTCGGCGCCCAGGGCCGCGGCGGGCTCGCCGGGTGGCGGCGGCGCGGGCGGCGTCGCGTCGCAGTCGGCGTCCGAAACTCCGGCCGGCACCGCGGCATAGCCGGCGGCCACGGCGGCCATCGACACCTCGACGATCTCGCCGCCGCCGCGGCGAAGCGAATCAGCCACGGCCAGTACGGATTCCAGCCCGGTCAGCGGATCGGCGATGGCGTCCCCGCAGAAGACGGGCCCGGCGGCGCTGCGGCCGACCAGGCCACCGGCCACCGCCGCGTCATCGCCGAACGCCACCCGCGACGATCCGCCGTGCCCGCTCAACCGGAGCCATACCCGCCCGGGTGTGCCGGTGCGTTCCTCGGGGCCCAGCCCGCGGCGGTGCAGCGCGGCGGGGCGGGAGCCCTCGATCACGATGTCGGCGGTGTCCAGCAGTGCACGCAGCAGCTCGTCGTCGAAATCGACGGCGCAGGAGAGCTTTCCGCGGTTGATCCAGTCGAAGAAGGCGGGTTCGCCGGATCGGGTGCCGTCGGGCCGCGACGGGTGCTCGACCTTGACGACGGTGGCACCGGCGGCGGCCAGCAGCCCGCCGCACAGCGGGCCGGCCCACATCGAGGACAGGTCGACCACCAGCAGGCCGGTCACCGCGCGGGGCGGGCATCGCGGCCCGGTGACCGTCACCCGGGGCGGCTCGGCGGTCGCCTCGCCCAGGGCGGCGACCGGCAGGTCGAGCAGCACGCCACGCCCGACGACCGCCGAGCAGCTCCGTACGGCCGCCCAATCGGCGACCGCCGGCCACGGGTCACCGGTGTCGGCGTCGCTTTCGAGGAGCGCGGGCACGGCGGCGACGTCGTCGGGGCGGGACAGGGTCAGGGCGCACCAGCCATCGCGGGTGGGCAGCAATCGGGTGGCCCCGCCCGCCGAGATCCGGCCCCGGGGCCGCAGCCCGGCCAGCGCCGCGCGCCCGCTCAACGTGGTCGCCGCGTCGACGCGCACCCCGAGCCGCTCACCGATTCCCACCGCCACCGCCTCGGCCCGGGCCAGCACGCCCGATCGGGAGAAGTCGGGCGGCCCGTCCGGTGCGCCGGTCAGCCAGGCCAACCCGCTGCGGCCCCACGCGCCGGCGGTGTCGTTCACCGGACCATTGTCGCCCGGCTAGAAATGCAGCGCGGTGAATCGCCAGTCCAGAACCGTGCGATCCGCGCCGCCGTCGGCATCCGCGTAGACAACCGAACGCAGGGTGAGCACCCCGCCGCGGTCGCCGGGCAGCGGCTCGGCCGCTTCCACATGTAGGTCGCTGTAGAGCGTGTCGCCCTCGTGTACCGGGCCGACGTGGTCGCAGGACTGCCAGCCCAGCACCGTTGCGAGGTTGGGCAGCAGCCGGCCGGCCTGTGCCAGCGCCAGGCCGATGGTGTGGCCGCCGTACACCAGCCGCCGGCCGCCGACGCGCGAATCATGATGGGTAGCAGCGATGTTCAGCGTCAGTCGGGCCAACTCCGGGGCGGAGGTGACGGCGTCTCCGGTACTGCGCAGCACCGAGCCCGCGATGTCGGGGTAGAAGTGCGGGCCAGGCACACGCTGGCGGAACGCCTCGGCCGCCCAGTCCACGGTCGGGTCGGGGGCGTCGGCCAGGTCGGCGCCGATACCGGTCAGATCGTCGGCGTGACCGGTGTCGGCGGCGCCGGGGCTCAGCGGCAGCATCGCACAGCGATAGAAGTCCAGCACCAGCCGGCCGACCTGGTCGATCGTGGTCATCCGCAGCGCCGCCATCCCGGTCGCGGCGCGGCCGGGCTTGGCGGTGTTCTGCCGAAGTCCCACGACCTCGGTGCGGGTGAACAACGTGTCGCCGATGATCGGGTAGCGGTAGAACGTCAGCCCCCGGTAGAACAGGTTGGCCTTGACCCGCTGGGTGACCAGGGTGCTCTGCCCGATGGCGACGTCACAGACGAACGCGGGATGAGCCAGCGGCCCCGTGGTGCCCACCACCGCGTGGGCGAGCTCGCCGTCCAGCGACAGCCGCAGCCGGTCCCCGAGAATGGCCTGGTGGGTCGCGGCCGCACCGGAGGTCAGCGTCATCGAGGGCGCCCAGTCGAACACCTGGCCGACCACCAGGTCGTCGAAGTAGGGTCCGCCCGCCTCACCCGCGCCGATATGGCCGTACAACGTCACAGTCGAACATGATCGCAGCTGCCTTCCGCCCGTGTGCGACCATGGCCGCACCGAGCTGACTGGAGCAATGTGAGCACTGCACTCAACGACGAAGAGGCCATGCTGGTGCAGACGGTTCGGGCGTTCATCGACCGCGAGGTCAAGCCCACCGTCCGAGACGTCGAGCACGCCAACACCTACCCCGAGGCGTGGATCGAACAGATGAAGCGGATCGGCATCTTCGGGCTGGCGATCAGCGAGGAGTACGGCGGGTCGCCGGTGTCGATGCCGTGCTACGTCGACGTGACCCAGGAGTTGGCCAGGGGCTGGATGAGCCTGGCCGGCGCGATGGGCGGCCACACGGTGGTGGCCAAACTGCTGGAGATCTTCGGCACCGGGGAACAGAAGCGGGCATACCTGCCGGCGATGGCGACCGGGGAACTGCGCGCGACGATGGCGCTGACCGAACCGGGCGGCGGTTCGGACCTGCAGGCGATGACCACCGTCGCCCGCCGCGACGGCGACAAGTGGGTGATCGACGGCGCGAAGACGTGGATCAGCAATGCCCGGCGATCGGGCCTGATCGCCCTGCTGTGCAAGACCGATCCGCAGGCCACCCCGCGGCACACCGGTATCTCGGTGCTGCTGGTGGAGAACCCCACGGCCGGTCTGACAGTGTCGCGCGATCTGCCCAAGCTGGGGTACAAGGGTGTCGAGTCGTGCGAGCTGGCATTCGACGACTGCCGGGTGCCTGCCTCGGCGGTCCTGGGTGGCGCGCCGGGCAAGGGTTTCGCGCAGATGATGAAAGGCCTTGAGACCGGCCGCATTCAGGTCGCATCCCGGGCGCTCGGCGTGGCGAGCGCGGCGCTGGAGGATGCTTTGGCCTATGCCCAGGACCGGGAGAGCTTTGGTCAGCCGATCTGGAAGCACCAGGCGGTCGGCAACTATCTGGCCGATATGGCCACCAAGCTGACCGCGGCGCGTCAGCTCACCCGGTACGCCGCCGAACGCTATGACAGCGGCGAGCGCTGCGACATGGAGGCCGGAATGGCCAAGCTGTTCGCCTCCGAGGTGGCGATGGAGATCGCGCTCAACGCGGTGCGCATCCACGGCGGCTACGGCTATTCCACGGAATACGACGTGGAACGCTACTTCCGCGACGCCCCACTGATGATCGTCGGCGAGGGCACCAACGAGATCCAGCGCAACGTCATCGCCGGCCAGCTCGTCGCGCGCGGCGGGATCTAGGCGATCTCGTCGATCAGGCCCCACCCGAACGCCGTCGCCGGATCGATCGGCTGACCGGACAGCACCAGATACGCGGTGCGCCAGCGTCCGATGCGGCGGGTGACGCTCACCGTGCCCCCGGCCCCGGGGATCAGGCCCAGCACCAGCTCGGGCAGCCCCAGCACCGCGTCCGGCCGGCAGCGCACCCAGCCGCAGAAGGCGGCCATCTCCAGCCCACTGCCCAGCGCCCGCCCATGGATCTCGGCGCGGCAGCGGCGCCCGAGGCGGCGGGTCAGCTCGTCGAGCGCCAGTGCCGGGCTGTGCCGGGTGCGCGCCAGATGGGCGGTGGCGGGGTCGGCCAAGGTGCCGAACTCGGCGAGATCGCCTCCGCTGCAGAAGGATGGGCCGTTTCCGGCGAGGACGACCTCGGTAACGGTGTCGTCGAGCAGCGCAACGGCGAGTGCCTCCAACAGCAGCGCCCGCGCGTCGGTGCTGAATGCGTTGTGGCGCTCCGGACGGTTGAGCCGGATCCGCAATGTGCCGTCGAATCGCTCGGCCTGCACCGGGTCGGCGATGTCCGGCGACACCGCCGGGCCCCGCTCGGCCAGCCAGCGCGCGAACTCCGGTCCGGACTGCAACGTCGAGTAGGCCAGCGATTCGGTGACGATGCCGGGCAGCGCCGAGCCGGCGGGGTCGATGGAGCGCAGGACGTCGTCGCAGACCGCGCTCGCCTGCGGCCACCGGCCACAGCGGTCGGTCAGCTGGGCCAGGGTGTCGGGCACCGAGGCGACCGTCACGGTCCGGCGGTCCTCGGGTGCGGCCTCGGTGAGGGCGAAAGTGCACTCGCCGAGCCAGTATTCGGCCTGCGGGGTGACCGCCTCCCCGACTGCCACCACGACGCCCGGCGGTCGGACGAGGTCGATCGGCGGCGGATCCGACAGGTCGACGATGCGCACTGATCGAGCTAACCCGCCGGGGTCGGCGCCGAGTACTTGGTGATGAGTTCCTGCTTGTACAGCTTGCCGGTATCGGTGCGCGGCAGCTGCGCCTCGAAGGAGATGGTCCGGGGGCACTTGTAGTGCGCCAACCGGTCCCGCAGCCACACCAGCAGCTCCTCGGCCAACTCCTCGCCGGCGTCGGCCGGGTCGACGAGCTGGATCACACCCTTGACGCTCTGGCCCATCTCGTCGTCCGGGATGCCGAACACCGCGGCGTCCATCACCTTCGGGTGGGTGACGAGCATGTTCTCGGCTTCCTGCGGATAGATGTTCACCCCGCCGGAGATGATCATGTGGTGCCGGCGGTCGGTGAGGTAGAGGTAGCCGTCGTCGTCGAGGTAGCCGATGTCACCGACGGTCATCCAGCCGGTGTGATGCCTTGAGGCGGCCGTCTTCTCGGCATCGTTGAGGTACTCGAAGCTCATATTGGACTCGAAGTAGATCTCGCCCGCCTGGCCGGGGGGCAACTCGTTGCCCTCCTCGTCGAGGATGTGCACGTTGCCCACCATCGGCTTGCCGACCGAGCCGGGGTGGGCCAGCCACTCCTCGGCGCTGATCAGCGTGGAACCGATGGCCTCCGAGGAGGCGTAGTACTCGTCGACGATCGGTCCCCACCAGTCGATCATCTGCTTCTTGATCTCGACGGGGCACGGCGCCGCGGCGTGCATCACCCGCTCAAGGCTGGAGATATCGTACGAATTGCGCACGGCCTCAGGAAGTTTCAGCATGCGGGTGAACATCACCGGGACGAACTGGCCGTGTGTGACGCCATGGCGCGCGATGGCGTCTAGTGTTCCCTCGGCGTCGAACTTCTCCATCACGACAACGGGTATCCCGGCGGCCTGCATCGTCAGCGACCACACCGAGGGCGCGGTGTGATACAGCGGTGCGGGACTGAGATAGACCCCTTCGGGGTTCATCCAGAACGACACCAGCATGGTCATCAGCCCGGGCGCCTCCGACGGCGGCAGATGCGGCAGCTCCCGCTTGATGCCCTTGGGCCGGCCGGTGGTGCCCGACGAGTACTGCAGCAGATCACCCTCGATCTCGTCGTCGATCGGTGTAACCGGTTGATCGGCAACGCATTCCGGGTAACGCAGCCAGCCGTCCAGGTCGCTGGAGGTGTCGGTCGCCGACGATGCGGCTCCGTCTGCAGTGATCAAGAGCGGCGGCAATCCCTTGGGCAGGTGCTCGGCGAGACCCTCGAGAACGGGCCGCATTGCCGCGGTGCCGACGATCGCCTTGGCCGCGCTGTTGTCGATGATGTAGGCGGCCTCGGCGGCGGTGAGGTGGGTGTTGATCGGCACGTAGTACAGCCCACTGCGGCGGGCGGCCCACATCACCGTGTGGAAGTGCTCGTTGTTCTCCATGAGCATCGCGACGGCGTCGCCTTCGCGAAGTCCGGCCTGCCGGAACAGGTGCGCCAACTGGTTGGCCCGCGCCTCCATCTCGCCGAAGGTCACGACCGTGCCGGAGGGATAGAGGATCACCGCGGGCTTGTCCGGGGTGGCCAGCGCATGCTCTCGGATCTGCATGCGTGCACTGTACGACAGCCCCGATTGACGGGTGTCAAGACGGTTGTCAGATGATACTTACCGTCCCGTCCTGAAGGTTGTAGTAGCTCGTCACCACCTTGAGTGCACCCGAACCCAGCGGCCCTTCCAGTTCGTGCGACTTCATGATCTCCTCGCGAGATTGCAGCGCGTTGGCCCGGATGGCGTTCACCAGCAGGTCACCCTGTTGCTGTTCGGCTACCGCAACGGCCGGGGTGATCGCCGTGATCAGTGATGCAACAGCTCCGTGCGGCTGCTCGAACGGCGGCTGCAGGGCTTCCAGAGTCGCCGACACCGCCCCGCAGTTCTCGTGTCCCATGACCATGACCAACGGGGTGCCGAGGTGGCCTACCGCATATTCGATGCTACCCAGGCCGGCCGGGTCGACGACGTTACCCGCCACCCGAATGACGAACAGGTCGCCGAGCCCCTGGTCGAAGATCACCTCAGGGGGCAGCCGGGAGTCCGAGCAGCTCAGCACCACCGCGAACGGCTTCTGGGCCTGCGACAGCCGCAGCCGCGTCTGCGGGCCCTGGTCGGGGTGCAGCATCTGCGCCGTGACGAATCGCGCATTGCCCTTCTTGAGTTTGGCCAGCGCCGTATCAGGATCGGTGATGTCAGGTCGGGACCGCTCCGTGGTGATCGGCACCCCGGCCGGCACGGTGACCGTCGTCGTCGACTCGGTGTGCGTCGAGGAACCACACGCGCTCAGCGCCGCGGCGGCCGCTGTGGCGCCTGCCGCACCCAGCCACGCCCGCCTGGAAAGCACTCCGTCCATCGCCGGCACCTTTCTCCACTGGCCCCGAGCAGAGATTAGTCCTGTGAAATGCGGATCAGGCGGTTTCGGCGGTTGCGCCGAGATCGACGTCAGCGCGGACCGCACTCGCACTCTCGCGCGCTGCCGTCGATCTCGATGCGGGGCCGCGACGGCCGGAGGCTAGTCGGCTTCGGCCAGGCGCTGCTTGAGGGCCTCGAACTCGTCCTTGACGCCCGTCGGCAGCTTCTCGCCGATGAACTCGAACCACTCCTCGATCTGGGGCAGTTCGTCGCGCCACTCCGAGGCGTTCACCCGCACCGCGGCGGCGACATCGTCGGCCTCGACATCCAGACCGGACAGGTCGAGATCGTCGACACCGGGCACCGTACCGATCGGGGTCGACGCCCCGTTGGCCTTGCCCTCCACCCGCTCGACGATCCACTTCAGCACGCGGCTGTTCTCACCGAAGCCCGGCCACAGGAAGCGGCCGTCGTCGCCGCGGCGGAACCAGTTGACGAAGAAGATCTTCGGCAGCTTCGACTCGTCGGCGTTCTTCCCGAGATTGAGCCAATGCTGGCAATAGTCGCCGGCGTTGTAGCCGAGGAACGGCAGCATGGCCATCGGGTCGCGGCGGATGGTGCCGACCTTGCCCTCGGCAGCGGCGGTCTTCTCGCTGCCCAGGGTGGCGCCGATGAACACCCCGTGCTGCCAGTCGCGGGCCTGGGTCACCAACGGCACCGTGGTCTTGCGACGCCCGCCGAACAGGATCGCCGAGATCGGCACACCCTGCGGGTCGTCCCACTCCGGGGCCAGCGTGGGGCACTGCGACATCGGGGTGCAGTACCGCGAGTTCGGGTGGGCGGCGGGCTCGTCGGAATCCGGGGTCCAGTCCTGGCCCTTCCAGTCGATCAGGTGCTGGGGCTCACCCTCGAGGCCCTCCCACCAGACGCCGCCCTCGTCGGTCAGCGCGACGTTGGTGAAGACCGTGTTGCCGGCGGCGATCGTCTTCATCGCGTTCGGGTTGGAGCTCCAGTTGGTACCCGGCGCGACGCCGAAGAACCCGAACTCGGGGTTGACCGCGTAGAGCCGGCCGTCCTTGCCGAACCGCATCCAGGCGATGTCGTCACCGAGGGTCTCGGCGCGCCAGCCGGGGATGGTGGGCTGCAGCATGGCGAGGTTGGTCTTGCCGCAGGCCGACGGGAACGCCGCGGCGATGTAGTAGGCCTTGTTCTCCGGGGAGATCAGCTTGAGGATCAGCATGTGTTCGGCGAGCCAGCCCTCGTCGCGGGCCATCACCGAGGCGATGCGCAGCGAGTAGCACTTCTTGCCCAACAGCGCGTTGCCCCCGTAGCCGGAGCCGTAGCTCCAGATCTCCCGGGTCTCCGGGAAGTGGGTGATGTACTTGGTGTCGTTGCAGGGCCACGGCACGTCCGCCTGGCCGGGCTCGAGCGGGGCGCCGAGCGAGTGCAGCGCCTTGACGAAGAATCCGTCGTCACCCATCTTCTCCAGCGCGGCCCTGCCCATCCGGGTCATGGTCCGCATCGAGACCACCACGTACTCCGAGTCGGTGATCTCCACCCCGAGCTTGGGGTCCTCGGCACCCAGCGGGCCCATGCAGAACGGGACCACGTACATGGTGCGGCCGCGCATGCACCCGCGGTACAGGTCGGTCATCAGCGCGCGCATCTCGTCGGGCGCCATCCAGTTGTTGGTCGGCCCGGCGTCGATCTCCCGTTCGGAGCAGATGAAGGTGCGGGACTCGACGCGCGCCACGTCGGACGGCTCGGAGCGGGCCAGGTAGGAGCTGGGCTCCTCGGAGTCGCTCAGCGGGAGGAAGGTGCCCGCGGCGACCAGCTGCTCGCAGAGGCGCTGGTACTCCTCCTCGGACCCGTCGGCGAAGACCACGCGGTCGGGCTGGGTCAGCTCAGCGACCTCCTGGACCCAGGCCAGTAGGCCCCGGTGCTTGGTCGGTGCGGTGTCCAGACCCGGGATGGTCGCTGAAGTCATCGGTCTCTCCTGCGTAGGTTTCTGCCAGGACGCAGGCCTTCTATCCGCGCGGCGCGGAGACGGTCGTCCCTGACAGAGAAGGTTAACGCGGGTGAGATACCCGTGGTTAATCGGGATTATGTCCGATCACTCACAGGAACGATTCAGATGACCGTCCCGGGGGGTTGTCGGCCGGTTCGGCGCCCCGTCCGCGCGCAGTCGGCACAATTCCGCTCCGATGGCGCCCAACCGCCGGTCGTCCGCGGCCACCGCGCGGGCCTGCGCCGTCCGGCGTTCAGCGATCTCGCGGTCGAGGGCGGCCACCTCGTCCCGAAGGCGGGCGGCCGCGGTGACGTCCCGCTCCGCCAGGGCGCTGCCGAACACCGACTCCGCCGCCAGCACCCGGGCGGCGACCCGCTCCTCCAGGGTGCCGCGCAGCGCTGTCACCACCTCGCTGACCCACCGCTCCAGCACCGCCCGGTCCCGCAGCAGACCTCGGGCGGCGATCACCCACAGCATCAGCCCGACACCGGCCCCCGCGCAGCCGGCGGCGCTGACCGGCCCGGGAACGACCCCGGCGAGCATGCGGCTCAGGGTCAGCGCCACCCCGAGGCCGAAGCCGGCCCCGAGAAGTGCCATCAAACGGGTCTCCAACCGGCGGGACCGCAGCGGCGGCGCCGGCACGTCGGCCCGCGGCAGCGGCGGTGGGACGCCGACCGCCCGCAGCCGAAGATCCGCGGCGGCCGCGGCCAGGCGTGCGGTGGCGGCGCGGTCCACCTCGACGGCGAGCGCTGCCAGCCGGTCCCGGACATGGCCGACGAACACGGCTCGGCGGCGCCGGGTCGTCGCGGCGGCATCACGCTGCAGTTCGGCCCGCACCGCCGCGCACCGGTTGCGGGTGAAGGAGGACAACTGCAGGCGGGCGTGTTGGGTCTGGGCGCGCAGGGTGATCGTCTGCTGCGACTTGTCCAGCTGCCGGCGACTGAGCAGCGCGGCACGCCGCTCGGACAACTCGGCGAGACCGTCCGGCTCCGAAGGGCAGCGCAGCTCCAGGATGTGGGAATGCCACGCGCGCAACCGATTCCGGCGCTGCAGCGTTGGCGCGGCGAGAACGGCGCGCAGCGCCTCGATCAGCCGGTCGAGATCCGGTGCGCCGATGTCGGGTGCCGCCGCCACGCCCAGCCACGGCATGTCGGCGTAGCGGGTGGTGCGGCCGGCCAGTGCGGCACGGTTGGCCCGCAGAACCTCGCGCCAGGTGCGATGCGCGTCGATCTTCGAGACCGCGCCGACGACGGCGTCGGTCCAGGCGGTCGCGGCGTCGAGCAGTGCGCAGTCCGACTCGGTCAACGGCGCGGACGCGGACGCCACAAACACCACGACCGCCGGGGCGTCGCCCGGCCGAAGGTCGTCCGCTTCGACGACGGTGTGCTCGGCGAGGCGATCGCGCAGGGCCGCGACGACGCCGGTGGTGCCGGCCAGCGGGGGTCCGGTGACGAGCAGCACATCGCGGCGGCGGATCGCGGGTTCGCCGACGGTCGAGTCGACCCCGGCCGGCGGAGCGCTCACGGCACCGTCTCGGCCACACCGGCGGCGTGCGCCCACAGCCGCAGCGAACCGCGGACGATATCGGCGGCGCAGGCGCGGTGCACCGCGGACAGCGGCCCGCCGGCGAAACGCTGCCAGCGGACCGCGCGGTCAAGGTGCGCCGCCGGCCGGGTGTCCTCGCCCGCCACCGCCATCCCGGCGGCCGCCGCCACCTCGACGGCCGCGGCCATCCTGGCGATGACGACCTCGTCGCCTGCCAGGCGGTCGGCGACGCGGGCGCCGCCGGGGCCGGCCGAGAGTTCGGCCAGCATCGGCGCCGCGTCCACGATGCGCCGATACCGCACCGGTACCCCCGCGGAGGCGATGGCGTCCAGCACGGCCGCGACGCCGCTCAGTCGATGCAGGGTCGCGTTGACCGCTGCCCGGTCCGCGCCGCGGCGCACCGCCAGCACGGCGTGGGCGATGCCGAACAGGTCGAGTTCGGCCAGCAGTCGCTCGCGGACGGCCAAGGACAGCGGGTGCACACCCGCGGTGAAGCGGTCGGTGGAGCCGAGGTCGGCCGGCTCGTGGGCGAGCACCCCCAGCGCGCCGACCATGTCGTCGTCGACGTCGGCAGCGGCCAGGAGCGCCGCCAGGGGCAGGACCTCGACGCCGCACTGCGCCTGCAGGGCCCGACAGTGCGCCGCAGCCCGCGCCAGCGGTCCCGCTCCGCCGAAGCCGCACAGGTCGGCCTTGTTGAGGACCACCACCCGGGCTGGTCCGGCCCGGTGAAGCGCGGCGGCGTCCTCGGGTTTGACTGTCTCGGCCAGCACGTGGACCTCGACGTCGACGGCGTCGGCCCCGGCCAGGACGGTGGCACCCCGGCGGCGCAGGGCCCGGCTGACGGTGGCGCAGCCGGCGCCCGTTCGTCCGCGCACCCCCACGCACAGCGGCCTGCGCAGGTGCTGCACCAGCCGGGCCAACCGCGGCTCGTCTGCGGCGGTGGCGACGTCCTCCAGCGCCGCCAGATAGCGCCCCAGTCCGGTCACGTCCGCCCCCGTGGTCCCCACCCCGATGTCGTGGGGTCATGGTGGCATCCCGCTCGATGTGGCGCGAGCCACTACCAGGCGAAGGCAACTGTTGGGTATCAATCTGCACCACGGTGCGGGTAGCGGATGCTTCATGAGCGACGATGAACGGATGCATGCGCAGCGGCAGGTCGGCCCGACCACGCCCGACAGCGACGCCGCACCGCATTCCTACCGCCGGGTCACCAGCTTCCGATCGCGCCGGGCCTCGCTGACCGAGCAGCAGCAGGAGGTGTGGGACCGGCTGTGGCCGAGCCTCGGCACGCTGGCCCGCCCCGCGGGCACCGGGTCCGACGCGGCCCCCGCCGAACCGCTCGACACCGCCGCCTGGTTCGGTCGGCGGGCGCCGGTGGTGCTGGAGATCGGCTGCGGCACCGGCACCTCGACCCTGGCGATGGCCCAGGCCGAACCCGATATCGACGTCGTGGCCGTCGAGGTCTACCGGCGCGGGCTGGCCCAGCTGCTGAGCGCCATCGACCGGGAGGGCGTCACCAACATCCGGCTGGTCCGCGGTGACGGCGTCGACGTGCTGGAGCGCATGTTCACCACCGCGACGCTGACCGGGGTGCGGGTGTTCTTCCCAGACCCGTGGCCCAAGTCCCGCCACCACAAGCGCCGGCTGCTGCAGGAACGCACCGTCGGACTGATCGCCGACCGCCTGGTGCCCGGCGGGCTGCTGCATGCCGCCACCGACCACGCCGGCTACGCCGAACATATTGCGGCGGTCGGGGACGCGGAAACCCGGCTGCGCCGGGTACCCGCAACGGAGGCGCTGCCGATATCGGTGCACCGCCCGATCACGAAATACGAGACGAAGGCCCGACATGCGGGCAGCGAGGTAACCGAACTCCTCTGGGTGCGACGACCATGAGTGTGAGACGACGATGAGCGTTATAGAAGAAGCCGGCATCAACGAGACCGCCGGAGCCGCCGCCCCGCCCGACATCGCCCCTGCGATCCCGCCGGCGGTGCAACGGGTGCTGCTGGTCTGGGACGCGCCCAACCTGGACATGGGTCTCGGCTCGATCCTGGGTGGCCGGCCCACCGCGGCGCACCGGCCCCGCTTCGACGCGCTGGGCCGCTGGCTGCTCACTCGCACCGCCGAACTTTCGGCCGACCGCCCGGACGTCACGCTCGAACCGGAGGCGACGGTGTTCACCAACATCGCCCCCGGCAGCGCCGACGTGGTCCGGCCCTGGGTGGAGGCCCTGCGCAACGTCGGGTTCGCGGTGTTCGCCAAACCGAAGGTGGACGAGGACAGCGACGTCGACGTGGACATGCTGGCTCACATCGCGCTGCGCCGCAGCGAGGGTCTGGCCTCGGTGTTGGTCGCCTCGGCCGACGGCCAGGCGTTCCGGGCGCCGCTGGAGGACATCGCGCGCTCCGGCACCCCCGTCCACGTGCTCGGATTTCGCGAACATGCCAGCTGGGCGTTAGCGTCGGATACCTTGGACTTTGTCGATCTCGAGGACATTCCCGGCGTTTTCCGAGAGCCATTGCCCCGAATCGGCCTAGATTCGCTGCCAGAACAAGGGGCGTGGCTACAGCCATTCCGGCCGCTGTCCTCGTTGTTGACCTCGCGTGTCTGACCACAGAACCCGATGCGCGGGTCATAAGAAGAGTTAGTTAGGAGCCTGAGTGTTCGCCTGGTGGGGTCGCACCGTGTACCGCTACCGGTTCATCGTGATCGCTGTCATGGTCGCGCTGTGCCTCGGTGGCGGCATCTACGGTGCCAGCCTCGGCAAGCACGTCACCCAGAGCGGCTTCTATGACGAGGGCAGTCAGTCGGTGCACGCCTCGCTGCTGGCCGACGCGGCCTATGGGCGCGACACCTCCGGCCACATCATCGCGATCTACACGGCGCCGGACGGCAAGACGGTCGACGACCCGGCGTTCCAGAAGAAGATCCTGGACAACCTCGCCGCGGCGGAGAAGGACCATCCCGACAAGATCCTGCGGTCGATCGGCTACTTCAAGAGCCCCGAACTGCTGTCCAACATGGCCGATGCCGACAAGAAGCACGCCTTCATGTCGATCCAGCTCAAGGGCAACGACGACGACACGATCCTGAACAACTTCAAAGACGTCAAGAATGACTTCTTCATCGAGGGCGTCAACGTCAAACTCGCCGGCCTGCAGCCGCTGGCCGCCGAGCTGACCGGAACCATCGGCGAGGACCAGCAGCGCGCGGAGGTCGCGGCGATCCCGTTGGTGGCGGTGCTGCTGTTCTTCGTCTTCGGCGGCGTGGTCGCCGCCAGCCTCCCGGCCATCATCGGCGGCCTGTCCATCATGGGTGCGCTGGGCATCATGCGGCTGATCGCCGAGTTCGCGCCGGTGCACTTCTTCGCCCAGCCGGTGGTGACGCTGATCGGCCTGGGCATCGCGATCGACTACGGCTTGTTCATCGTCAGCCGGTTCCGGGAGGAGATCGCCGAGGGCTACGACACCGAGACGGCGGTGCGCCGCACGGTGATGACGGCGGGCCGCACGGTGATCTTCTCCGCGGTCATCATCGTGGCGTCGTCGCTGCCCCTGCTGTTGTTCCCGCAGGGCTTCCTGAAGTCGATCACCTACGCGATCATCGCCTCGGTCATGTTGTCGGCGATCCTGTCGATCACGGTGCTGGCGGCCACCCTGGGCATCCTGGGTCCCAATGTCGACGCACTCGGCGTGCGCACCCTGCTGCGGGTTCCGTTCCTGCGGGACTGGAAGGTCTCCCGGACCATCATCGACTGGCTGGCCGAGAAGACCCAGAAGACCAAGACCCGCCAGGAGGTCGAGAACGGCTTCTGGGGCAAGCTGGTCAACCGCGTGATGAAGCGGCCGATCCTGTTCGCCGCGCCGATCATCGTGTTCATGATCGTGCTGATCATTCCGCTCGGGAAGTTGGCGCTCGGCGGCATCAGCGAGAAGTACCTGCCGCCGGACAACTCGGTGCGGCAGGCCCAGGAGGAGTTCGACAAGATCTTCCCCGGCTTCCGCACCGAACCGCTGACGCTGGTGATGAAGAACGAGAATGGTCAGCCGGTCACCGACCAGCAGGTCGCCGAGGTGCGCAACCGGGCGATGGCGGTCAGCGGCTTCACCGACCCGGACAACAACCCCGACGCGATGTGGAAGGAGCGCCCCTACCTCGACGGCGCCTCCAAGGACCCGTCCGTTCGCGTCATCCAGAACGGCCTGGTGAACCGCAACGACGCCGCCAAGAAGCTGAGCGAGTTGCGATCCATCACCCCGCCCAAGGGGGTGTCGCTGTACGTCGGCGGCACACCGGCCCTGGAGCAGGACAGCATCCACAGCCTGTTCGGCAAGCTACCGCTGATGGTGCTGCTGTTGATCACCACCACGACCATCCTGATGTTCCTGGCGTTCGGATCGCTGGTGCTGCCGATCAAGGCGGCGTTGATGAGCGCGCTCACGCTGGGTTCCACGATGGGCGTGCTCACCTGGATGTTCGTCGACGGGCACGGCTCGGGGTTGATGAACTACACCCCGCAGCCGCTGATGGCGCCGATGATCGGCCTGATCATCGCGGTGATCTACGGGTTGTCCACCGACTACGAGGTGTTCCTGGTGTCCCGCATGGTCGAGGCCCGGGAGCGGGGCATGTCGACCACCGAAGCGATCCGGATCGGCACCGCCACCACCGGCCGGCTGATCACGGCCGCCGCCCTGGTGTTGGCCGTCGTCGCCGGCGCGTTCGTGTTCTCCGACCTCGTGATGATGAAGTATCTGGCCTTCGGCCTGCTCATCGCGCTGCTGCTGGACGCCACCATCGTCCGGATGTTCCTGGTGCCGGCGATCATGAAGCTGCTCGGTGACGACTGCTGGTGGGCGCCCCGCTGGATGAAGCGGCTGCAGAACAAGCTCGGCCTGGGCGAGATCCATCTGCCCGACGAGCGCAAGCGGCCCGCGGTTCGCGAATCCGAGGCAGCCCTCGTCGGCGCGGGGGCGCCGGCCGCGGAGCCGGGCCGCCGTCCGGTGCACGACCCGTCTCACCCCGGCGGGGAGGCCCGGCCCCGGCCGCGGACCGTCGGGCGCACCGCCCCGCCCGCGCCGCAGGAGCCACCCTCGGCCGCCGGCACCGCGCGGATGCCCGACCCGACCACCCCGGCGGCGGGCGCGGACGTCGCGGAGGCGCCGACGACCCGATTCGCGGTGGCCCGCAACGCCGTCAAGAACGCGGTGAACAACGCTGCGGCGGCCGCGGCCCAGCGCCGCACCGAGTCCGCCCCGCCGCAGCCCGACCGCGAGATCGAGTCATGGCTCGGCGAGTTGCGCGGCAAGCCTGCCGCAGCGCCGGGCACGCCCGAGCCGGCGGCGGACGACGCCACGACCGCGATCCCCACCCAGGCCGAGCCGGTCGCCGAGGACGAGACGGCGACGATCTCGGCGGAGGAGACCCGAGCCATTCCGGTCAGCAGGCCCGAGCCCGCCGACAACGAGGTGGCCACCGAGAAGCTCAACGCCCGCGGAAAGAACGCCGGCGATGACCGGCGCCGGGGCGGCGGGGTCAGCGCCCAGGATCTGCTGCGCCGGGAAGGCCGGCTCTAACCGTCAACCGGAGCCGATCACTCGTCGCTCTTGGCGGGGACCACATCCGGTTCGGACTGCATGATCACGCCGTCGTCGTTGGCCTCCAACTCGGCGGCCTCCTGCGCCGGGTCCTCCGCGATCAGCACGCGGATGGCGCTGTTGAGCACCGCGAGCAGAGGCACCGCCAGCAGGGCGCCGACGATGCCCGCGAGCACGCCACCGGTGGCGATGGCCAACACGATGGCAAGCGGGTGGATCGACACCGCCCGGCCCATCACCAACGGCTGCAGCACGTGCGCCTCCAACTGCTGCACCGCGATGATCAGTCCCAGCGTGATCAGGGCGTAGACGAACCCCTTGGCCAGCAGCGCCACCACCACCGCCAGGAAGCCGCTGAGCACCGCACCGACCAGCGGGATGAACGCGCCGAGGAACACCAGCGAGGCCAACGGCAGCGCCAGCGGTATTCCCATGATCGCGAGACCGGTACCGATGCCGACCGCGTCGACAAGGGCCACCAGGAACGTCGCCCGGACGTAGCCGATCAGCGAGTGGAATCCGGCCCGGCCCGCGTCCCGCACCCGTTCGCGCGCGCCGGTGGGCACGATCCGGGTGACGAACTCGTAGATGTTGCGCCCGCCGTGCAACAGGAAGATCAGCGTGAAGAGCATCAGCAGCGCGCCAGTCACGATCTCGGTCAGCGTCGCCGCGGTGGACAGCGCCCCCGTGGTCAGTTTCTCCTGGTTGTCCCGCAGCGCCTTGATGGCGGTGTTGCCCGCGTTATCGATCTGTTCCCGGCTCAGGTGCGCCGGTCCCTCGATGAGCCAGCCCCGCAGGTTGTCGATGCTTCGGGTCACCTGCTCGACCAGGCTGGGCAGGCCCGAGACGAACTGGCTGACCACGAAGGTGAGGATGCCGCCGAAGATCGCCGCCCCGCCGAGCAGGACCAGGGCCACCGCGCCGCCGCGGGGCGCGCCCCGGCGATCCAGCCAGTCCACGGCGGGCACCATCAACGCCGCGACCATGGTGGCCAGCGCGACCGGGACGACGATGACCTGCAGGCGGCGCACCACCCACAACAACACCACCACCGCCAGCACGATGACCAGCAACCGCCAGGCCCAGGCGGCGGTCTTGCGGACCAGGGGAACTACCGAATCGTCGTCCAGAGCTCGGCTCGCCGGCATGTGGCAAGCCTAACCGGCGCGGCCGGACATCCCGCGGCGGAAACCGTCCGGAACCCCCTGCACCGTTACCCTGAACTGCGTGTCCCACGACGCGCCGGCCGATGCCGCCCGCGAGGAACACGGATCCTCGCCGCGCCGGAAATACTGGTGGGTGCGCTGGGCGGTGATCGGTGTCGCCCTGGTGGTTCTTGCCATCGAGGCGAGTTTGGTGTGGGACCAGTTGGCCAAGGCCTGGATGAGCCTGCTGTCGGCGAACTGGTGGTGGGTGCTGGCGGCGGTGTTCGCGGCCATGATGTCGATGCACAGCTTCGCCCAGATCCAGCGGACGCTGCTGCGTTCGGCCGGTGTGGTGGTGCGGCAGTGGCGCTCCGAGGCCGCCTTCTACGCCGGTAACGCGTTGAGCACCACCATGCCCGGCGGGCCGGTGCTGTCGGCCACCTTCGTCTACCGCCAGCAACGACTGTGGGGCGCCTCACCGGTGGTGGCGTCCTGGCAGCTGGTGATGTCGGGGGCCCTGCAGGTGGTGGGCCTCGCGCTGCTCGGCCTCGGTGGCGCATTCCTGTTGGGCGCCAAGAACAATCCGTTCTCGCTGCTGTTCAGCCTCGGCGGATTCATCGCCCTGCTGCTGCTGGCGCAGGCGGTCGCAACCCGTCCCGAGCTGATCGACGGCATCGGCGTGCGGGTGCTGTCGTGGATCAACTCCGCGCGCGGCAAGCCGGCGCACACCGGGCTGCAGAAGTGGCGCGAGACGCTGATGCAACTCGAGTCGGTGCGGCTGAGCCGACGCGAGCTCGGGGAGGCGTTCAGCTGGTCGCTGTTCAACTGGATCGCCGACGTCGCCTGTCTGGCGTTCGCCGCCTATGCCGCCGGCGGCAGCCCGTCACTGGCGAGTCTCACCGTCGCCTACGCGGCCGCCCGGGCGGTCGGCTCGATCCCGCTGATGCCCGGTGGGCTGCTCGTCGTCGAGGCGGTGCTGGTGCCGGGCCTGGTGTCCAGCGGGATGACGCTGCCCGACGCGATCTCGGCGATGCTGATCTACCGGCTGGTCAGCTGGATCTTCATCTCCGCGATCGGCTGGGTGGTGTTCTTCTTCATGTTCCGCACGGAGTCCCCGCTCGACCCCGACGCCGTTGTCGACGAACTCACCGGCGAAGACCTCGCGGACCTCGACAACCGGCGGGCGCCGGACAACCCCGCCGAGACCGCCCTGCAAGGCCCGCTGCCACCCGACCCGGCGCCGGACGACGAGGACGGTCGCTAGCCCGAGGCGCTGTGCTTGGATCAACGCATGCAGCGCACTGTCCCCGCGGCGGTACTCACCGACCTCGTCTGCGTGATCCTCTTCTGTGCGATCGGCCGCCGCAGCCACGCCGAGGGGTTGACCGCCGCCGGCGTCGCCGAGACGGCCTGGCCGTTCCTGTCCGGCGCCCTCGCCGGTTGGCTGATCTCGCGGGGCTGGCGCCACCCGACAGCGCTCGTTCCCACCGGTGTCACCGTGTGGGTGGCCACCATCGTCGTCGGAATGTTGTTGCGCCGCATCACTTCCCAGGGCACAGCGGTGAGTTTCATCGTGGTCGCCTCGCTGGTGACGGCGCTGCTGCTGCTGGGCTGGCGCGCCGTCGCCGCGCTGGTGGTCAAGCGCAGCGGCTAGGACTCCCCCGCGCCGGGAACCTGTTCGGGGGTGGTGGACACCGTCAGCCGGGCGCGCAGCCCGCCGAGCGGTCCGTCGGACAGTTCGACGGCCCCGCCGTGCAGTGCCGCCTGCTGCGCCACCAGCGCCAGGCCGAGACCGGAACCACCCGGGGCCGCGGTGCTGCCCCGGGCGAAGCGCCCCAGCACCTTCTCGTGCTCGTCGGCGGGCAGACCGCGGCCGTTGTCGTCGACGGTGATCGTCAGGGATTCCCCCTGTCGGGCGGCGGTGAGCAGCACGCGGGTGGCCGCGCCGTGAGTGACGGCGTTGCGCACCAGGTTGTCGACGGCCAGCCGCAGCCCCGCAGGCCAACCCCACACCGTGCCCGCATCGTCGGCCTCCACCGTGATCTCGACCCCGCTGCCGGGCCGGGCGTTCTCCCGGGCGACCCGATCGAGCATCTCCGGGACGTCGATCGGCTCGCGATCCTCGATGCGGGCCAGCTGACCGGACGCCAACTGGCCCAGCGCGGTGATGGTCGCCTCGATGCGCCGCTGCGCGCGGGCCAGATCCTGCACCACTTCGTCGAACTCCTCGGGCGACAGGTCGTGCAGGCGCAGGGTATCCAGATCGGCCCGCATCGCCGTCAGCGGGGTGCGCAGTTCGTGGGCCGCATTCGCCGCGAAGTCCTGGGCGGCCTGCAGCGAATTCGTCGTCGCCAGTTGCGCATCGGTGAGCCGGCGCAGCATCTGCGCCATGGCATCCGAGAGATCCTCGGCCTCGCGGGCGCCGTGCACCGCCTCGATCTGGTCGGTGTCCTTGCCGAGCCGGCGGGTCTGTTCGGTGAGCCGGCGCAGCGGCCGAACCGCCGGACCGGCCAGCAGCCAGCCCAGGCCGCCGGCGACCAGCACGGCCAGCGCACCGATGAGCAGATAGAGAGGAATGCGCGCGCGGCTCAACAGGATGCTGTCGGCGCGGATGCCGATGGACACCAGGATGCCGCCCGACTGCTCGAGCGGAATGGTCCGCACCCGGTAGTCGACGCCGTTGACGGTGACCGTCGAGGACCCCGGCGGCAAAGACGGCAGCTGAAAACCGCGCTGGAAGACGACCTGTCCGGTCGAGCGGGACCGGCCCGTGGTCAGCACGCCGTGGGTCGGGTCCTGCAACTGCTCGGGGTACATGCTGGCGTCGACGATGGAGTCCAGGCGCCGATCCAGTTGCTGCGCATCGTTGTTGGCGAGCACCACCGAGGTGAGCACCACCAGCAGGGCGACCACGATCGCGGCCGCCAGCGCCGCCGCCACCGCGACCCGGCTGCGCAGCGACGTACTCCTACCCGGCCAGATCACGGCGCTCGCCGCATGGTCGCCGTCGTCACGGCTCCGGGCCGCATGGTCGCCGTCGTCACGGCTCCGGGCCGCATGGTCGCCGTCGTCACGGCTCCGGCCGCAGGACGTACCCGATCCCGCGCACGGTGTGAATCACCCGCGGCACGCCGTCGCGCTCGAGCTTGCGCCGCAGGTAACTGATGAACACGTCGGCGACGTTGGTGTCCACGTCGAAGTCGTACCCCCAGACCAGTTCCAGGAGCCGTTGCCGGGACAGCACCACCCCGGCGTTGGCGGCGAGCACCGACAGCAGGTCGAACTCGCGCTTCGTCAGGTCGGCCCGCTCGCCGTTGACGAACACCAGCCGCCGCGCGGGGTCGACCATCAGCGGGCCGACGGTCACCGCGCCGGACCCCTCACCGGAGTGGGCCGCCCGGCGCAGCAGCGCGTGCAGGCGCGCCACCAACTCGCCCAGGTCGAACGGCTTGGTCAGATAGTCGTCGGCGCCGGCCTCCAGACCGGCGATCCGGTCGTTGACGGTGTCGCGGGCCGAGAGCACACAGATCGGGATGTCGTTGCCGAGCGCGCGCAATGCGGTCACCACGGCCACGCCGTCGAGTTCGGGCATCTGGACGTCGAGAACCAACGCGTCGTGATTCTCGCTCGAGAGCAGCCGCAGCGCCTCCTTCCCGGTCGCCGCGACCCGGACGTCGAACCCCGAATGGCGCAGTCCGCGCGCCACCGAGGTTCGGACGTCCGGATCGTCGTCGACCATCAGGACGGTGCGGCCGGAGCTATCCGGCGCGGGCTGCTGCCCTGCCGGCACTACTACTGGGGCAGGTCAGAATTGCCGCAGCGGGTCTTCAGGTCGATCAGCGGCTGACGGATGCCCTGCAGGTCCGCCTTGGTCTGCGGGTTGGCGTCGAGGTACTGCTGGACCTGGGACCGGATGGTGTCGCGCGGCTGACCCTCCAGCCCGGTGAAGAAGTTGTTGACGTCCGGGTGGGTGAACAGGTAGGCCGACGTCGCCGCCGACACACCCGCGGCCACGCCGGCCAGGTCGGCGGCGGTGCAGTTCGGCGGCGCAGCGACCGCCGACGGGGCGGTGCCGACCACAAATGCGCCGGCAACAGCGCCCATGCCGATCGCTCCGACGACCGCGCGACGGGCCAGACGGGCATTAAGCAACATGCTCGGACTCCTTTGAGGTAGTGAGGCCGTATCAGCGACTGATACTGACACCGAAAGCTAAGCAGACTTGGCCCTGACTTTCTTGCCTTGGCCGCAACCTGTGTCGACAAAAGTCGAAAAATTGCTGCTCGATCGATCACCGGAGGTCTCGGTGTGCCGAAACGCTCGGGTCAGCGCCCCGTCGAAGCGGCCGGACCGGGCAGCGGTCCGCCACCGGCGGCGGCCGGCGGCGCCGGGGTCCCGGCAGACACCGCCGGGTTCTGGTTTGCCGTCATAGCCTGTGCCGCCCCCGCCGGGCCGCCGGACTGCGACGACTGCAGCAGGGTGAGCAGCTGCGGCAGGCTGACCGGCAGCTTGCATTGCGTCGACAGGCCCGCCAGCGGCTGCTGGATGGTCTGGAGGTCCCTGCCGGCCTGCGGGTTCGCGTCGAAGTACGTCTTGAGGGCGGCGAGGCTCTGCGGCCCGGCCTGCTGCTGGGCGATGGTGGTCAACGCCTGGTTGGTCTGCGGATGGGTGTCCAGGTAGCTGCCGGTGTTGGTGGCCACGGCGCCCACCGTCCTGGCGATCTGGCTGGCCGCGCAGGGGTCGGGCGCGGCGCCGGCCGCGGGCTGGGTCAGCACGGCCGCGGCGGCGCCGCCTAACGCGCCGAGCAGGAGGACGGCACGCAAACCGCTGCGGCGCCCGCCGGGGGTGCGCACGGTGGGCCAGGTCATGGGTGACTCCTTCGGGGTCCGCGGACGCCTGAGGGCGCCGCAATGTCGTCGATAACGGCAAAAATCCCCGACCCGGCACGAAGCCAACCGCCATCCTGCCATCGCCCATCGGGCGCGGCCACTTCACGCGGGGAGCGCAGCGCGGGCGCGCGGTCCGGCTACCGCCAAGACCGGCGGCTATGCCCGATGAGCGCACAGTTGGCTGGGGTAGGCTCGCAGCCACGCAGTCCGGGGAGAATGCGGGGAGATTGCCATCCAGCAGTTCATGATGCGCCTCAGCAGCTACCTGCGCAGATTTCGCTGGGTGGTATTCGCGTGCTGGTTGCTGGCGCTGCTACCTGCGCTGTATCTGGCGTTCACCCAGTCCAACCACCTCACCGGCGGTGGCTTCGAGGTCGCCGATTCACAGTCGCTGCACGTGCAGTACCAGCTCGAGGACCACTTTCCCGATCAGGGCGCTTCGCCCCTGGCGCTGGTGGCCGCGCCGCGCGCCGACGCCACCTATGCCGACATGAACGCCGCCGTCGCCCAACTCGAGCAGGTGGCCAAGCAGGTGCCCAGCATCTCGGTGGTGCCCAACCCGGCGCAGCCCGCCCCGGCCCCGGACCGGCCGTACGTGGTGTCGCTACGACTGGACTTCAACAACACCGGCGCGGTGGATGTGGCCCGTCAACTGCGGCAGAAGATCGGGGTCCAGGGCAACCAGCCCGGCCAGACCGAGAACGGCCGGGTCCGGCTGTACGTCATCGGCCAGGGCGCGCTGGGGGCGGCGGCGCAGACCAGCACCAAGCACGACATCGCCGCCGCGGAGCGCTGGAACCTGCCGATCGTCCTGATCGTGTTGATCGCGGTCTTCGGGTCGCTGGCGGCCGCCGCGATCCCGCTCGTGCTCGGGATCTGCACGGTCGCGGTCACCATGGGCGTGGTCTACCTGTTGTCCACGTTCACCACGATGTCGGTGTTCGTCACGTCCACGGTGTCGATGTTCGGCATCGCGCTGGCGGTGGACTACTCGTTGTTCATCCTGATGCGGTTCCGCGAGGAGTTGCGGGCCGGCCGGGACCCCCGGGAGGCCGCCGACGCCGCGATGGCGACCTCCGGGCTCGCGGTGGTGCTGTCCGGGCTGACCGTGATCGCCTCGCTGACCGGGATCTACCTGATCAACACCCCCGTCCTGCGGTCGATGGCCACCGGCGCGATCCTGGCCGTCGCGTTCGCGGTGCTGACCTCGATCACCCTGATCCCGGCGGTGCTGGCTACCTTCGGACGGGCCGCCGCCCGGCGCTCGTCGCTGCTGCAGTGGTCGCGGCGTCCCCAGGCCACCCAGTCCCGGTTCTGGACCCGCTGGGTCGGATGGGTCATGCGCCGGCCGTGGGCGTCGGCGCTGGCGGCGACGATTTTCCTGCTCCTGCTCGCCGCGCCGGCGTTCTCGATGGTGCTCGGCAACAGCATGCAGCGGCAGTTCCCGGCGACCCACGAGGTCCGCGCCGGCGTCTCGTCGGCCGCGCAGGCCCTCGGCCCCGGCGCGCTCGGGCCGGTGCGGGTGCTGGTCACCTTCCCCGACGGCAACGCCGCGTCGGCGCCGGCGAAGGAACCCCTGCTGGACGCTGTACGCCAGGAGATGACGAAGGCCCCCGACGTCATCTCGGTGTCGCCGCCGGTGTTCGGGAACGACTACCGCACCGCGCTGCTCTCGGCGGTGCTGTCGGTGGACCCGGAGGACCTGGCCGCCCGGAACAGCATCGACTGGATGCGCGCCCACCTGCCCCCGGTCACCGCCCCGGCGGGCGCGCGGATCGACGTCGGCGGCCCCACGGCACTGATCAAGGACTTCGACGACCGGGTGTCGAAGACCGAGCCCTTGGTGTTCGGCTTCGTGGCGTTGATCGCCTTCGTGATGCTGCTGATCTCCATCCGCTCGGTGTTCCTGGCGTTCAAGGGTGTGGTGATGACCGTGCTTTCGGTCGCCGCCGCCTACGGCAGCCTGGTTATGGTGTTCCAGTGGGGCTGGCTGGAGGGCCTCGGCTTCGAGCCGATCACCTCGATCGACAGCACCATTCCCCCGCTGGTGCTGGCGATGACCTTCGGCCTGTCGATGGACTACGAGATCTTCCTGCTCACCCGGATCAGGGAGCGCTACCTGCAGTCCGGTGACACCCGAGACGCGGTCGCCTATGGCGTCTCGACCAGCGCGCGCACCATCACCAGCGCGGCGCTCATCATGATCGCCGTCTTCATCGGCTTCGCCTTCGCCGGCATGCCCCTGGTCGCCGAACTCGGCGTCGCCTGCGCGGTGGCGATCGCCGTCGACGCGACCGTGGTGCGGCTGGTGCTGGTGCCGGCGTTGATGGCCATGTTCGATCAGTGGAACTGGTGGCTGCCGGGCTGGCTGGCCCGCATCCTGCCGTCGGTCGACTTCGAGAAACCGTTGCCGAAGGTCGACCTCGGCGACCTGGTGATCATCCCCGACGACATCTCGGCGCTGGTGGCGCCCAACGCCGACCTGCGGATGGTGGTCAAGAACGCCGCCCGGCTGCGCGACCTGGCGCCCGATGCCATCTGCGTCGCCGACCCGCTGGCCTTCAGCGGCTGCGGGTCGGGCGACCTCGCCGGGACTGTGCAGGGCGGCGACGATGCCGCCGCCCTGCACCCGCCGGCCCGGATCGGGGCGAGCATCGGGCAACCCACCGAGCGCAGGCCGCTGCGGTCCTACCGCGTCAGCCGGGCGACCGGGCCGCGGCCGATCCATCCGGTGACGATGTGGCGCGGGCGGCTGTCGGTGGCACTGGACGCGCTGGAGAGCGAGCCGGACATCACCGACACCGGGGTGGAACGGCTCAGCCCGGTCGAGACGACCAATGTGCAGCTACCGACCGGTGACCGGCTGCAGATTCCGACCGGCGCGGAGACGCTGCGGCTCAAGAGCTACCTGATCATGTGCCGCAACAGCCGTTCGGACTACGCGGAATTCGCCGATCTCGTCGACTGCATGGACACCCCGACCGCCGCGGTTGTGCTCGCCGGAATCGACCGGTACTACGGTTCTAGGGAGTCTGAGCGACAATGGGTGGCGACCCAACTGGTGCGCCGGCTCGCCGATCCGAGACCCACCGACGTCGACGACGACGGCGACCGTTGGACCGGGCCGGAGGCGGCCGACGAATGGGAGAGGATCAGACAGCGTTGCCTGGCGGTGGCAGTGGCGATCCTGGAGGAGGCGAGGTGACGGTGACAGCGCAACCACACCGCGATCCCTCATCCCGATCCGACACGTCTCTTCAGTTCGACGACCGTCCCGTCGAGTTCTGGCCGACGGCATTGATCCGCTCCGCGCTGGAGACCGGCGACGTCACCGTCTGGCAGCGCATCGTGGTGGCCATCAAGCGGGACCCGTACGGCCGCACCGCCCGCCAGGTCGAAGAGGTGCTGGAGCACTCCCAGCCGTACGGAATCTCCAAGGCGCTCACCGAGGTGCTGGTCCGGGCCCGCAACCACCTGGAGGCCAACGAACGGGCGGAGGCGGCCCGACACGTGCGGCTGCTGCTGGACCGCTCCGGTCTGGGCGAGCAGGAATTCGCTTCGCGCATCGGCGTGCTGCCCGACGACTTGACCGGCTACCTCGATGCCGCTGTCAGCCCGCCGGCGTCGCTGATGATCCGGATGCGCCGGCTGTCGGACCGGTTCGCCAAGATGCGCGCCCAGCAGTCGTCCGACGACTGATTTGTTCACCAACCCCGATCCGGTTGAACTGCAACGGATTCTGCGCGACACCCGCACCGTCGCCGTGGTGGGCGCGTCGAACAACCCCGCCCGCCCCAGCTATGGGGTGTTCGACTACCTGGCCCGCTTCAGCGACTACCAGCTGTATCCGGTGAACCCGAACATCGCCGAGATCGACGGCGTGCCAACATATCCGAGCCTCGCTGCGCTGCCCGTGGTGCCGGACATGGTCGACGTGTTCCGCCGCCAGGACGACCTACCCTCGGTGCTGGCCGACACCCTGGCGCTGCATCCGCGCCCGAAATGCCTGTGGCTGCAGCAGGGTCTGTGGAGCGAGCCGCTCGCCGAGGCGGCCCAGGCCGACGGGTTGCGGGTGGTGATGGACCGCTGTCTGAAGGTCGACTACGCCCGGCTCAGCGGGCGTTGAGCGGGGCCACGTCCTGCACCAGCCAGTGGTCGTCCTGCTTGGACAGTGTGACCCGCAGTGCGAGGGCGGCGATGCTGGGCGGTTGCCCGGGGGTGTTCTGGGTGCCGCGCATGACCACCGCGACGCTGGCGTCCGAGGGGCCCAGCGCCTCCAGGCCCGCCGAGATGGTCTGCGCCTGCGCGGACACGTTGCGCTTGGCCAGGTCGGCGGTGGCCTTGCCGAACTCGGCCCGGAACTGCTCGGCCCGGTCGGGCGCCATGAACGAGGCCGCCCGGTTTAGCGACGAATCCGGGGCGGCCGGGACGAAGGTCGCGGTGGCCTCGGACACCGCGGTGGCGATGCGCACCACCTCGGCGGAGTCGCGGGTGAAGTCACGGTCCGGCTGGGTCCAGCGGGTGTAGCCCACGACGACCGCGGCGACCACCGCCGCGGTGCACACGCCGACCACGGCCAACCGCAGGCCGGGCCCGTCGTCGTCGGTGCCGACCGTGACCGAATCCCGCCGGTAGAGAACCAGGTTGACGATGACGCCCTCGACGACGAGCAGGCACAGCATCGAGCACACCGAGACCCACCACAGCGGCCAGTCGAGCATCATGCCGATCGCGAGCAGCGCCGCGATCGCCGCGAGTGGTGCGGCGATGTCGAAGGCCAGTACCCGGCCCAGGTTCCTCATCGCAGCGACTCCAGCCGCGAGATCATCAGCTTGCCGTCGACGTCGGAGACGCCCAGGCGCAGGTTCCAGCGCACCGTGGTGGGTTTGGCGGCGGCGTTCTGGCTCACCGAGGTGGCCACGACCAGCACGGTGTCGGTGCGTGCGGCCAACTCCGGGGGCAGCGCCGGCGGCGCGGGTGGACGCTGTCCGGGCTGTGCACTGAGGTCGCGGTGCACCGCCTCGATCGACACCGACTCGATCTGCCCCGTGGTGCTGGCCTGCAGCTTCTTGACAACCTCCCGATAGGGCGTGATCGAGGCGTCGAAATCGGTGTTGAGCTCACCGACGGTCTTGTCGCGCAGCTTCTCCAGGCTCGCGTCGACGTTGTCGGTGTTCATGTTGATCAGCACGCTGGTCCACTCGGCGGCGGACTGCAGGACACGGCTCTGGTATTCGCGCTCGCCGACGGCCGCGCGGTGCGACGACCACATCATCCCGATGAGCACCAGCGATGCCACCACAACGACGCCCAGCACCGCGGAGGCGATGCCGTAGCCGGAGAACACCCCGCCGGGCGTCGTGTCGTCGGGTTGCCTCGCCGGCTCCGCTTCGGGCATGCAGGGGAGGCTACCGGGCACGATCCGCGGCGCCACGGCCCCGTGGTAAGGATGGTTGGGTGACGGTAGAAACGCTGCGCTCGGGAATTGACCTCTCCCACGTCGAAACCTCGGTTCGCCCGCAGGACGATCTGTTCGGCCACGTCAACGGCCGGTGGCTGGCCGAGTATCAGATGCCGGGCGACCGGGCCACCGACGGGGCCTTCCGCACGCTCTACGACCGGGCCGAGGAACAGGTCCGCGAGCTGATCATGCAGGCGGCGGCGGCCGCCGCCCCGCCCGGTACCGACGAGCAACGCATCGGCGACCTCTACGCCAGCTTCCTGGACGCCGACGCGGTCGAGCACCGCGGCGTGCAGCCACTGCTGACCGAACTGGCCGCCATCGCCGCCGCGGCCGACCCGACGGCGCTGGCCGCCGTCATCGGGGTCCTGCAGCGCACCGGCGTCGGCGGCGGTGTCGGGCTGTACATCGACACCGACTCCAAGAACTCGTCGCGCTACCTGGTACACGTGTCGCAGTCCGGGCTCGGCCTGCCCGACGAGTCCTACTACCGCGACGAGCAGCACGCGTCGATCCTGGGCGCCTACCCCGGCCACATCGCCGCCATGTTCGCGCTGGTGTTCGGCGGCACCGCCGACGAGTACGCGGAGCGGGCGGGGCGGATCGTCGCGCTGGAGACCAAGATCGCCGCCGCGCACTGGGACGTCGTCAAGCGCCGTGACGCCGACCTGACCTACAACCTGCGTCGGTTCGCCGACCTGGCAGCCGAGGCGCCCGGCTTCGACTGGGCCGGCTGGATCGCCGCGCTGGGCTCCGACCCAGAGACCGTGGCCGAACTCGTGGTGCGCCAGCCCGACTACCTGATGGCCTTCGCCGCGCTGTGGTCCGGCGCCGATCTGGCCGACTGGAAGGACTGGGCGCGCTGGCGGCTGATCCACGCCCGCGCCGCCCTGCTCACCGAGGCGTTGGTCGAGGAGGACTTCAACTTCTACGGCCGCACGCTCAGTGGTACCGAGCAGATCCGGGAGCGCTGGAAACGTGCCGTGTCGCTGGTCGAGGGGCTGATGGGCGATGCGGTCGGCCGGCTCTACGTCGAGCGGCACTTCCCGCCGGACGCTAAGGCCCGGATGGACGTCCTGGTCGCCAACCTGCGCGAGGCCTATCGCGTCAGCATCAACGACCTGGACTGGATGACACCGGACACCCGGCAGCGGGCGCTGGCCAAGCTCGACAAGTTCACCGCCAAGATCGGCTACCCGGCGAAGTGGCGCGACTACTCCGCCCTGGTGATCAACCGTGATGACCTGTACGGCAACGTGATTCGCGGCACCGAGGTGGCCTTCGACCGGGAGATGGCCAAACTCGGTGGCCCGGTTGACCGTGACGAGTGGTTCATGACGCCGCAGACCGTCAACGCCTACTACAACCCGGGCATGAACGAAATCGTGTTCCCGGCCGCCATTCTGCAGCCGCCGTTCTTCGACGCCGAAGCCGACGATGCCGCCAACTACGGCGGGATCGGCGCGGTCATCGGCCACGAGATCGGCCACGGTTTCGACGACCAGGGCGCCAAGTACGACGGCGACGGCAACCTCGTCGACTGGTGGACCGACCAGGACCGGACCGAGTTCGGTTCGCGGACGAAGAAACTCATCGAGCAGTATGACGCCTACGTGCCACGCGACCTGCAGGGCCGCGGTGATGCCCATGTCAACGGGGCGTTCACCGTGGGCGAGAACATCGGCGACCTGGGCGGCTTGTCCATCGCGCTGTTGGCCTACCGGTTGTCGCTGGGCGGCAAGGAGGCGCCGGTGATCGACGGGCTGAGCGGCGTGCAGCGGGTGCTGTTCGGCTGGGCCCAGGTGTGGCGGACCAAGTCCCGCGAGGCCGAGGCGGTCCGGCGGCTGGCCACCGATCCGCACTCACCGCCGGAGTTCCGCTGCAACGGTGTCATCCGCAACATCGACGCGTTCTACGACGCGTTCGACGTCAGTGCCGACGACGCGTTGTACCTGGAACCGCAACAGCGCGTGCGTATCTGGAACTGAAGGCGCCGCGCAGTACCCCGCCAACTGCCGGGTTCCGCTCCGAACCTCGGACCGGTCAGGCCAGCTGCCACTGCCAGTCGTCGGCGCCGTCGGGCTTGTTGTAGAGCCCGACGGAGTTCTTGACCACGATCGGGTCGCCGCTGCCGAAGTTGTCGTAGAACCACTTGGCGTTGTCCGGCGAGAGGTTGATGCAGCCGTGGCTGACGTTGCGCTTACCCTGATCGCCCACCGACCACGGGGCGCTGTGCACGAATGCGCCGCTATTGTCGATCCGCACGGCCCACTGCACCTTCAGCTTGTAGCCATCGGGCGAGTTCACCGGAACGCCGTAGGTGGAGGAGTCCATCACGAGGTCCGGGAACTTCTCCAGCACGTAGTAGGTGCCGTTCTTGGTCTCGTGCTTGCCGTCCGGGCGGCCCATCGACACCGGGAAGGTCTTCTCCACCTTGCCGTTGCGGGTGACCGTCATCTGGTGGGTCTTGTCGTCGATCGTCGCCACCAGCGAGTCACCGACCCGGAAGCCCGACCTGGCGCCGCTGGCGTCGATGCTGACCACGGTGCCCGCCGGCCAGAAGCTGTACGGCCGCCAACGCACCTGGGTATCGGTGGTCCAGTAGAACGCGCCCGGGACCGCCGGAACCGACGAGATGTGGATGGCCTGCTCGGCCAGCGGCCGGTTGGCGATCGGGCGCGCGAAATTGATGATGATCGGCTTGGCCACGCCCACCATCGCTCCGTTCACGGGATTGAACGACGGCGGCGCGAACACCGGGTCACCGGTGAACGGCAGCGGATTCTGGCCCTTGACACTGCCTGCCGGGGCGGTGGCCGCCGGCTGGGACGCCAGCGGATCGGCCGGGGGCGGCGGCGGGACCGCCAACGGGTCGGCCGGGGGCGGCGGCGGGACCGCCAACGGATCGGCTGGGGGCGGCGGGACGTCCGGCGCGGGCGGCGGCGGTGGCGGCGGAACCTCGGCCGGCGGGGCGTCGACGACGGCGGGATCGACCGGCGCCGGGTCCGGATCGGCCCACGCCGGCCCGCTGCCGATGGCGATTCCGGCGGCCATCGCGACGACACAGAAGCCGGCCGTCAGGGTGCCCTTCACCCGCAAAACCATGAGAAAACTCCTCAGTTCCAGTTCGGTCCAGTGTCGCACAGCGGCGGGAGTGGTTACCGGGACACGATTTGCCAGCGAACCCGACCCAGCCGGAAGTCAGCCTGCTGAACTGTGCGGATAGTCGAAGCGGGGGTGACCAGCGTTACTTTTCGCTGGTTGGCGGACGGCCCGGGAACAGTCCCCTACTGACGACGAGGCAGGACAGGGCGGCCAGGATCAGGGCCGCCGACGCCGTGATCATCACCGGTAACCCACCATGCTGGTAGAACAGCCCGCCCCCGAGCGAGCCGGCCATGATGCCGACCTGGAACGCCGCGACATACAGGCCGGAGGCGCCGTCGGGATCATCCGGGCAGTGCCGCATGGCCGCGGACTGCAGCAGCGGGGGCATCGCGGTTGCCGCGGCGCCCCACAAGATGATGGCCGCCACGCCGGTGAACAGCGTCCCGAGCGTGTGCCGCCCGTCGAAGCCGAGGGCGGCCAGCACCACGAAGGCGAACGCCAGCGCGGACAGGCAGCCGACGATCGCGGCCTTGGGACGGCGATCGCCCGGGCGCGCCAGCAGTGCCATCGCCGTCAGGCCGGCGATGCCGTAGGCGGCCAGCAGCCACGCCAGGTGCGGACCACGGACCCCGACGACGTCGCGAATGATCACCACGATGAACGTGTAGGAGATGAAATGCCCGGTGACGCCGACCAGAGTCAGGACGCTCAGCGTCACCAGGCCCCGGTTGCGGTGCGGGCGGACCCGGCCGGGACGGGTCGCGACGGGCGATTGGGTGAGCGGCATGGCGGGCAGGGTGAAGCGGGCCGCGACCGTCACCGCGAGCGCCGCCACCGTGATTGCCCCGACCGCCAGCCGCCAGCCCCACACCTCGCTCATCGCCGCGGTCAGCGGATTGCCCACCACCAGCGCCAGGCCGGTGCCGACGTAGACGGCGGCGGTGGCGCGAGCGGCATGGCTCGGCGGCACCAAGCGCACAGCGATCGGAGCGATCACCGACCACATCAGGCCGTGGGTCAGCGAGCACAGCACCCGGCCGAGGGCCAGGACGGCGAACGTCGGCGCCAGCGCCGAAATCAACTGGGAGACGGTCAGACTGAGCAGCGTGAACAGCAGTGCTCGCCGGCGCGGCCACGCCGCGGTCCAGCGCACCAGGGGCACGGTGGCCACCGCGGCGACCAGCGCATAGCTGGCCAGCAGCGTGCCCACGGTGCCCTCGCTGACGCGCAGATCCGCGGCGATGGCGGGCAGCGCCCCGACCGGCATGATCTCGGCGGTGACGTAGACGAATGCCGCGGCCGCCAGGACGGCCAGCGCCGTGGTGACGCGGGGTGTCCAGGGGGCGGTGGGTATCGGCGGTGACTCCACGATGATCACCTTGGCCGGCCCCTCCGGTCCGGCGCTGAGGTCACCACATCACGGTATCGGCCGCCGGGCCCCGCGAACACCTCGGAGACCCGTTCGAGACCGTGCCGAGAGGTCGCCGAGATGGGTCAGGAGCGAACCAACCGCGCGATGGCCGCGGAGGCCTCGGCGAGCTTCCTCTCGGCCTCCTCACCGCCCTCGGCGACGGCGTGGCTGACGCAGTGGCTCAGATGCTCCTCGAGCAGTCCGAGGGCCACCGACTGCAGCGCGCTGTTGACGGCACTGATCTGGGTGAGGATGTCGATGCAGTACTTGTCCTCGTCGATCATCTTCGCGATGCCGCGAACCTGACCCTCGATGCGGCGCAACCGCTTGGCGTAGTTGTCCTTGTCCGCCGAATACCCTCGCGCGCCAGTCATTTCAGCCTCCCAGCATCTGGTTCATCTGGTCGATCTCGGCCTGCTGTGCGGTGATGATGTTCTTGGCCAGCACGATCATGTCGGGGCTCTGCCCGGCGGCGACCTCGGTGTTGGCCATCTCGATGGCGCCCTGGTGGTGACCGATCATCGACTGCAGCCAGAGTTTGTCGAAGTCGGCGCCCCGCAGCAACTTGAGTTTCGTCATCGTGGCATCGTCGACCATCCCGGTCATCGGCATGCCGTGGTCGGCGTGTTGCGGCTCGGCCTCCCACTGCGCCAGCAGGGCCTTCATCGCGCCGATCTCGGGCAGTTGTTGGGCGGCGATGGCGTCGGCCAATTTGGTCACGGCCGGGTCGGTGGTCCGCCCGGGCACCAGCGCGGCGAGCTCCAGGGCCTGCTGGTGGTGCGGGATCATCATCTGCGCGAACATCACGTCCTGGGCGTTGTGCGACGCCACCGGCGGGGCGGCGGTGGTGGACGATGCGGCGTGCTGGCCGTGGTCCTCGGTCTTGGTGCAGGCCGAGACGGCGGCGACGGCGGCGAGTGCGGCGATAGAACCCACGATCCGGGTGCTGATTGACGGCATGCCCGCTACCCTACCCGATACCCCCTTGGGGTATGGGAATCGGATTTCGTGATCCCTTCGGACGACGCGTAGTTGTGGCCCATCGCCACACCGGCATACTTGTCCGGTGAGCAAAACCCCGGACCTGAAACCACGCAGCCGCGACGTCACCGACGGCTTGGAGAAGGCCGCTGCGCGCGGGATGCTGCGCGCGGTCGGCATGGGCGACGACGACTTCGCCAAGCCGCAGATCGGGGTGGCGTCCTCGTGGAACGAGATCACCCCGTGCAACCTGTCGCTGGATAGGCTGGCCAAGGCCGTCAAGGAAGGCGTGTTCGAGGCCGGCGGCTATCCGCTGGAGTTCGGCACCATCTCGGTGTCCGACGGCATCTCGATGGGTCACGAGGGCATGCACTTCTCGCTGGTGTCCCGCGAGATCATCGCCGACAGCGTCGAGACGGTCATGATGGCCGAGCGCCTGGACGGTTCGGTGTTGTTGGCCGGCTGCGACAAATCGCTGCCCGGCATGCTGATGGCCGCCGCGCGCCTCGACCTGGCCGCGGTGTTCCTCTATGCCGGTTCGATCCTGCCGGGCAAGGCGAAGCTGTCCGACGGCACGGAGATGGACGTGACCATCATCGACGCCTTCGAGGCCGTCGGGGCGTGCGCGCGCGGCCTGATGCCCCGCGAGGACGTCGACGCCATCGAGCGGGCGATCTGCCCGGGTGAGGGTGCCTGCGGCGGTATGTACACCGCCAACACCATGGCCAGTGCCGCTGAGGCGCTGGGGATGTCGCTGCCCGGCAGCGCAGCTCCCCCGGCCACCGACCGGCGCCGCGACGGGTACGCCCGGGCCAGCGGCCGGGCCGTGGTCGAACTGCTGCGCCGCGGTATCACCGCCCGCGACATCCTCACCAAGGAGGCCTTCGAGAACGCCATCGCGGTGGTGATGGCGTTCGGGGGTTCCACCAACGCGGTGCTGCACCTGCTGGCCATCGCCCACGAGGCCGGCGTCGAGCTCTCGCTGGCGGACTTCACCCGGGTCGGCGCCAAGGTGCCGCACCTGGCCGACGTCAAACCGTTCGGCAAGCACGTGATGTTCGACGTCGACCGCATCGGCGGCGTCCCGGTGGTCATGAAGGCCCTGTTGGACGCGGGCCTGTTGCACGGTGACGTGCTCACGGTGACTGGAAAGACCATGGCGGAGAACCTCGCTCACATCGCGCCGCCGGACCCCGACGGCAAGGTGCTGCGCGCGCTGGGCAACCCGATCCATCCCACCGGCGGTATCACGATCCTGCACGGCTCGCTCGCCCCCGAGGGCGCGGTGGTGAAGTCCGCCGGCTTCGACTCCGACGTCTTCGAGGGCACCGCAAGGGTTTTCGACGGCGAGCGGGCCGCCATGGACGCGCTGGAGGACGGCACCATCACCGCCGGTGACGTGGTCGTGATCCGCTACGAGGGCCCCAAGGGCGGCCCGGGCATGCGCGAGATGCTGGCCATCACCGGCGCCATCAAGGGCGCCGGACTGGGCAAGGACGTGCTGTTGCTGACCGACGGCCGGTTCTCCGGTGGCACCACCGGGCTGTGCGTCGGGCACGTCGCACCCGAGGCGGTCGATGGCGGACCCATCGCATTCGTCGCCGACGGTGACCGGATCCGGCTCGACGTGGCCAACGCGACGCTGGACGTCCTCGTCGACCCGTCCGAGATCGACCTGCGCAAGGTGGGTTTCACCCCGCCGCCGCCGCGCTACCCGACCGGTGTGCTGGCCAAGTACCGCAAGCTGGTCGGCTCGGCCGCCAACGGCGCGGTCTGCGACTAGCGGACCTCAGGCCGCCAGCGCGCGGTGCAGGTCGGGCAGGAACGCGGCCAGGTGGTTCATCTCCTGGGCGCAGTGCACCATCAGGTCGCGCGGATCGGGCAGTTGGCGGGCCGCGACCGGGCGGACGGCCCGGTCGGCGAGCCGGTTGCCGCCGCGGACCGCCACGTGCCGACCACCCATCCAGAACCGCGACCGCATCTCGCTCCCGGTGGCGGTCGGGCGGACGTGGTGCACGAACCATCCGATGTCGACCGGGACGTCCGAGGAGCCCAGCCGCGCGCACACCGCGATGCCATCACCGAGCCGGGCCGGATCGAGTCCCAGCACCGACGGCTCCACGAAGGCGATTGCGCCCCTGGTGAATCGGGAGCCGATGTATTCCTCGATCAGCGACGTGCGCCCGACGTACCGGCCGTCGGGGCCGTCGTCGTCCCAGCGCGCCGAGACGTGCGCCCGCGGATGCCACAGCTTGTAGCGGCGCGCGTCGCTGCCGTGCCAGCCGAACCACCACGTCCACATCGCCGGGGTGACGCCGGGCATGTCGGTGCGCGCCGACACCTGGATGCCGCCGTCGCGCAGGTGACCGTAGCCGTTCTCGGTCGGCTGGTATCCGTCGTCGAGAATGCTTGCCGCGGAGTCGAAGTCGAGTAGCACGGGTTCGGCCTGGGGGCCGTGTTCGAGCGCGGTGGCGATGTGGCTGGCCAGCGGGTCCATCTCGGGGCGGAAGAACGATCCCCATTCGGTGTCGGCGTCACCAGCGCGGTAGCCGAGGTAGGTCCCGGCCATCAGACCCGGCCCATCCAAGGGTAGAACCGCCCGTCGGGGTCGTAGTCGGCACGGACCCGGTCCAACCGGGCCATGTTCGCATCGGTGACGAACTTCGCCGGCCGGGCGCCGAGGTTCTCGTCGGCGAGTTGGATGCCACTGGCCAGCGGGGCCATGGCGGCCATGTTCGAGCGCGGCCAGTCGGCGTACATCTCGTCGTCGGCGGCGTCGCGCCAACCGCTGTAGAGCGCCAGATACGCCTCGTCCTCGAGGCTGTATGCCATGTCCTGCCGGGCCGGCGAGGGCCCCCAGACCAGCCACAGGAAGTGCGACGGATGGGGCGGCATGGTGTCGATGATCCGGTGGATGCCGGGCAGCAGCTCCTCGGCCGAGGCCGAGGTCCACATGTTGTCGGCGGTGTAGCGATGGTCCTCGAGGTAGTTGCTCATCACCGCGGTGTACCAGTCCGGCAGTCCCATCGGCACATACGGCATGGCCACCAGCGCCTTGTCGACGATGGGACAGCGGTCCAGAATGGCGAACGCCGCCCGGGCCTCGTCCTCGGTGTCGGCGAACACCGGGGAGGCGAGCACGATGGCCGGGCGGTCGATACCGGCGTTGGGCACGGTCTTGGAGGCGACGATCTGGACCTCGACCCGCCGGTCGACGTCGGCGGTGATCTCGCGGGCCCAGCTGTAGATCTCGTCGGCGTACTCCATCGGGTAGGCATAGAAGCTGCTGGCCAGGATCGGCGACTTCGGATAGAGCTTGAGATGGAAGGCCGTCACCACGGCGAAGAAGCCCGGCCCCGAACCCCTTGCCGCCCAATACAAGTCGGGGTGGTGCTCGGCGTCGATGTACAGCTCGTCACCGTCCGCGGTGACCACGTCGAGGCCGATGACGCTCTCACACGCCGGTCCGTACACCCGGCTGTTCCAGCCGTACCCGCCCTGGAGCAGGTAGCCGCCGATTCGCACGCCCTTGCAGTGGCCGGCGGGGAAGAACAGCCCGAGCGCATCGAGCTCGGCCGCCAGGACGCTGCCGCCCTTGCCGGGTCCGACCACCGCGACCTTCTTGTCGGCGTCGACGGCGGTCTGCTCCAGGCGGCTCACGTCGAGCAGCACCGCGCCGTCGCGCAGATGGTTGGCCGCCCAGCTGTGGCCGCCGGACTTGATGCTGACCTTCTTGCCGTTGGCCTTGGCGTAGCGCACGGTGGCGACCACGTCCTCGGCGTCGACCGCCTGCACGATGACGTCCGGGTAGCGGTCCGGCACCCGCTGATTCCACACCGTCGCCCGACGTGCGGGTTCATACCCGTCATCGCCGCGGAAGAAGTGCCGCGCGTCGGGAAGTGCCGCCATCCCAACCTCCATGATTCGCATTGCGAACTATTATGATCCGCTATACGGAACAATAGTCCCACACCACCGCGAGGGGAAGGGGTTAGCCGATGGCGCCGCGCACCGCTGCCCGCGACGACGGCATCCAGGTGCTGCGGCGGGCCGCCGCCGCGCTCGACGAGATCGCCACCGCTCCGGGCCGGCTGCGGCTGGTCGATCTGCAGGATCGGCTCGGGCTGGCCAAGTCGACGGTGCGCCGGCTGCTGGTCGGCCTCGTCGAGATCGGTTTCGCCGCGGTCGACGACGACGGCCGGATCAGCCTCGGCGGGCGGCTGCTCGGGCTGGGCAGCGCGGATGCCGCCCAGATCGCGACCACCTTCCGGCCCACCCTGGAGCGGGTCGCCGAGCTGACCGGCGAGACCGTGGACCTGTCCATCCTGCGCGCCGGGCAGATGTGGTTCATCGACCAGATCGAGTCCGGGCATCGGCTCCGCGCGGTCTCGGCCGTCGGCGACCGCTTTCCGCTGCACGACACCGCCAACGGCAAGGCGGCGCTGGCATTGCTCGGCGCGGCCGAGGTGGACGATCTGCTGGCGCACGTCGCGGCCGATCGGGCCGACACGCTGCGCGCCGAGCTGGCCGAGACCCGCGCCGGCCGCATCGCCTTCGACCGCGACGAGCACACCGCGGGGATCTCGGCCGCCGGGGTCGCGGGCCGGGCGGCCGGCGGCAACGTCGTCGCCATCTCGGTACCGGCTCCCACCGACCGTTTCGCGGCCAACGAGAAGCGCATCGTGGCCGCACTGCGCTCGGCGCTCGCCGCGCCGGCCTGGCTGGGCTGACCGGGGCTTGCCAGCGGTTGCGCGGTGGGACACAGTGGCTGACATGAGCCGTACCGCGTTGCGTATCTGCCCGATCTGCGAGGCCACCTGCGGGCTGGTCCTGACCATCGACGACGCCGGGCGGGTCGACTCCGCCCGCGGCGATCGCGACGACGTGTTCAGCCACGGCTTCATCTGTCCGAAGGGCGCGAGCTTCCCCGAACTCGACAACGACCCCGACCGGCTGGATGGGCCGCTGATCCGCCGCGACGGCGAGCTGGTTGAGGTCGGCTGGGACGAGGCGTTCGCCGCGGCCGCCGAGGGCCTGCAGCGCGTCATCGGCGCCGCCGGGGGATCCTCGGTGGCGGTGTACCTCGGCAACCCCAACGCGCACAACATCGCCGGGGCGCTCTACGGCCCGGCAGTCATCAAATCGCTGGGCACCCGCCAGGTCTACTCGGCCAGCACACTGGACCAGATGCCCAAGCACGTCGCCTGCGGATACCTGTACGGCAACCCGGTGGCGTTCACGATCCCCGACCTGGATCGCACCGACTATCTGGTCATCATCGGCGGAAATCCGTTGGTGTCCAACGGAAGTCTGGCCACCGCCGCCGACTTCGGCGGCAAGCTCAAGGCGTTGCGCAAGCGCGGCGGCCGACTGGTGGTGATCGACCCGTCGCGCACCAGGACCGCCGAGCTGGCCGACCGGCACATCGCGCCGCGGCCGGGTACCGACGCGGCGCTGCTGTTCGCGATCGTCCACGTGCTCTTCGACGAGGATCTCGTCGACCTCGGCCCGCTGGCCGACCACGTCACGGGCGTGGAGCGGGTCCGCGCGGCCGCCGCGGACTTCCCGCCGGATGCCGTCGCCGAGCACGTCGGTGTCGCCGCCGACGAGATCCGCACGCTGGCGCGGGAAATCGCGGGGGCCCCCAGCGCTGCCGTGTACGGCCGGATCGGCACCTCGACCGTCGAGTTCGGGACGCTGACCAGCTGGCTGGTCGATGTCGTCAACATCCTGACCGGCAATCTGGATCGGCCGGGTGGGGTGATGTTCGCCAGCCCGCCCATCGGCTCGGCCCCCCGCCCCGCCCGTCCGGGCCGCGGGTTCGCGACCGGCCGCTGGCGCAGCCGGGTCTCCGGTCACCCCGAGGCGCTGTCCGAGCTTCCTGCGGTGGCATTGGCCGAGGAGATCGAAACACCCGGGGACGGCCAGGTTCGCGCGGTCGTCACGATCGCCGGGAACCCGGTGTTGTCGGCGCCGGACGGGCCCCGGCTCGCCGATGCCCTCGACCGCGTCGAGTTCATGCTGTCGGTGGATCCCTACCTCAACGAGACGACGCGGCACGCCGATGTGATCCTGCCGCCGCCGCCACCCTCGCGCGCCGCGCATTTCGACGTCGCACTCAGCGGTGCGGTGGTGCGCAACAACGCCCGCTACTCGCCACCGGCGCTGCCGCTGGCCGAAGGCCGTCCCGACGAGTGCGAGATCCTGGCCCGGCTGGCGCTGATCGTGCTCGGGATGGGGCCCGACGCCGACCCGAAACTGGTCGACGACCAGGTGATCGCGACGACGCTGGGCAAGGAGGTCAGCGACCCCGACTCACCGGTGGCCGGCCGCGACGTCGCTGAGCTCACCGCGATGCTGCCCGACGGCCCGGGTTACGAACGGCGCCTGGACATGATGCTGCGGTTGGGGCCGTTCGGGGACGGGTTCGGCGCCGACCCCGACGGCCTGACGCTGCAGCGGCTCAAGAACACACCGCACGGGGTCGACCTGGGGGCGCTGCAGCCCAGGATTCCGGAGGTGCTTCGAACTCCCTCGGGCACAGTCGAATTGGCGCCCGACGTCATCCTCGACGACGTTGGAAGGCTGCATGCCTCGCTCGGTGCCGAGTCCGGCTTCCTGCTGATCGGACGACGTCACCTGCGCTCGAACAACAGCTGGATGCACAACCTGGAGGCGCTGTCCGGCGGCACCAACCGCTGCACGCTGCAGATCCATCCCGACGACGCCGCCCGGTTGGGCGTGGAGGACGTCGCGCTGGTCACCGGGCCCGGCGGCAAGCTCGAGGTACCGGTGGAGATCACCGAGGCGATCCGGCCCGGGGTGGTGTCTCTGCCGCACGGCTGGGGCCACACCGAATCGGGCACCCGGATGCGTGTCGCCGCACAGCATCCCGGCGTCAACGTCAACAGCCTCAACGACGGGACGCTGCTCGATCCGCTGTCGGGTACCGCGGTGCTCAACGCGGTACCGGTCCAGGTGGCCCCAGTCGGTTAGGCGAGTCGGTTAGGCCGGGGCGCCTTTGGGCACCGCGTCACCGGCGGCGCGCCGTGAGGCGAGGTAGAGCGCCCACACGACGATCGGCAACACGATGTCGCTGAGCAGTGGGAGGCCGACGTTGTAGGGCCTGGTGTTGTGCTCGACGAGCCAGAAGTAGATGTGCCCGCCGGCATCGCCGAGGTACTGCACCGTCAGGACGACGATCGTCGCCAGCCAGAAGTGTCCGCGGAACCAGTAGGCCATGATGCCGACGACACCGATGGACAGGTCGCCCATCGCGTTCTCCCACTGGAATCCACCGTTGCCCCGGGTGTAGCCGATCAACTCGGCCGTCTGCGGCCCGTCGAAGATGTGGAAGCCCGCGGCCACCACCGATGCCACGCCGACCACCCACACCATCCACCACACCAGGTGCACGTCAACCGCCTGCCGGTCCCGGTGCCGGTGGCTGACGACGAAGCCGCCGATCAGAGCGATGACGACCGCGATGACCGTGCTCACAGAGCAGTCCTCCCTACTTCACCAGGGCGACGGCGAATCCGTCCCAACCCTTGATCCCGACGGTCTGGATGGCCGCGGTGTCCAGGCGGGGGTGCTTGCCCATCATCTCCAGCGTCGCCCGCACCGCCCGCCCCTGATGGTCGTCGGCGGCCGGATCAAGGATTCGCCCGCCGCGCACCACGTTGTCGACGACGATGACCGTGCCCGGCCGGCCGAGTTCGATGGCCCGCTGCACATAGGCGATGTTGTTCTCTTTGTCGGCGTCGATGAAGACGAGATCGAAGTCGCCGGTGAGGCCGGGCAGGGTGTCCAGCGCCGCGCCCACCACGATCTCCACCCGGTCGGCGACGCCGGCGCGGCGCAGGTTGGCGGCGGCGATCTCGGCGTGGCGCGGCTCGTACTCCAGGGTGACGACGCTGCCCTCGGCTCCCACACCACGGGCCAGGCAGATCGTGCTGTACCCGCCCAGGGTGCCGATCTCGAGCACCCGTCGCGCCCCGCTGATCCGGGTCAGCAGGTACAGCAGCCGCGCGCTCTGCGGGGAGACCTCGATGGGCGGCAGCCCGGCGGCGGCCGAGTCGGCCAGCGCGGCATCGAGGCCGGGATCAGCGCCCAGCAGCAGGCGGTCCAACAGCGCGTCGGCGGCCTGCCAGTCGTCCGGACCGATCATGTCGCTCACCGCACCACCGTAACCAGCCACACCCGGCTCATCGCACACCCTCTTTGGTGTAGACGACGCGCAGCACGTGGCCGACCTCGGGGCCCATCACCAGAGCCGTCAGTTCGCAGAACGTCGCGACGAACCCGGATCCGTGCGCGGCGCCCCCGGTGTCGTCGAGGTGATGGGCGATCTCGTGCAGCAACACCAGTTCTCGCATCGCCCAGTCCGCGGTGTTGCGATCCGGAACAGCGATAACACCTGCGCCGGAACGTTTTTCGTAGTGCGCGGCTGCCGCGGCGCGGCGGGGACGCACCTGCAGCACACCGGTCGGCGTCCACCGATCCGCGACAGCGGGCAGCGCGAGGACGTCGTCGACGTAGCGCTGCACCGACTGGATCGATCCGAACCGGGCCTCCGGGGGGAGGGTCAATTGCGCCCCGAAGAAGTCGATGGCGCGCGAACTGTGTTGGGCGGCGCGGTCGAACAACGTGCGGACGAACTCCTCGGCGGCGTACACCCGGGAGCGCTGGGTGTCCCGAACCGTCACCTCGAGAGCCGGTTGCGCGACTTCGGCAGCTCGGGGCTGGCGCCCAGTCGGGCCTGCCGGCCGGCCCGGTCACCGGCGCGGCGCGCGGCTGAGGAGTAGCCGGACGACGCCCGGGCCGCCTGCCAGGTGCCGCGCGCCTCGGAGCTCCTGCGGTAATGGTCACGCAGCTCGACTTCCTTGTTGCGCAACGCAAGTGCGGTTCCCGGTGCGGTGCGCCGGTCCCTGGTCGCCTCCTGCTTCGCCTCCTCGCGGGCCTGGGCGAGCCGATGCCCGACGCGGGCCCCGAAGGCCAGCTGGAAGTTGAGCCGGGCGGTGATGGTCGGGGTGGGCCGGTGCGCGCCGGTCGCCAGGTAGGCGTCACACGACCGCACCATCTGGACCACCAGGCTGGCGTAGAGGGCGTGGCTGGCGTCGATGTCCTCGGGAAAGCCGTAGGCGTAGACGAACGTGGAGTTCGAGGCCACGTCGCAGCGGACGTCGTTGGCGGCGGCGATGCCGGCGAACAGCTGCACGTAGGTGCGCAGGCCCCGGGAACCGGGCTCGCCGATGGTGATGGTGCGCTGGGTCGGCGCCTGGGCCGCGGTGCGGCTGGCCGAATGCGCCCGGGCCACCGCGAGGTCGATCGAGGTCGCCGTGGCCAGCCGCTGGGCGGCCGCCATGAACGCCTCCGCCTCGTGGGTGTTGTCGGTGCCTTCGGCCTGGCGGAGCAGGGCCGCGATCCGCGCCAGCATCTTGTCGTCTGCCATGGCTGCCACGCTAAGGGAGGAGGACGACTTTCCCGTGCGCGTGCCCGGTCTGCAGATAGCGATGGGCCTCCGCCGCGCCGTCGAGCGGGAAGGTCCGGTCGATGGTGATCTCGACCAGGCCGTCGCGGGCGAGCGCCAGCAGCTCCGGGCGGGCGGCGTCGCGGATCTGCTGGCCGCCGTCCGCGCCGGTCAGCGCGGCGATTCCGAGTTCGGCGGCACGTCCGAAGCCGGCGATCGTCGCGATCCGGGATCGGTCGGCCACCAGCTCGACGGAGGTGTCCAGCGCCTCGTCGGTGCCGACCAGGTCCAGCGCGGCGTCCACCGGCCCGATCGCCCGGACCCGGTCGGCCAGTCCGGCACCGTAGGCGACCGGGGTGGCCCCGTATTTCCGCAGCTGATCGTGCCGGGCGGGACTGGCGGTGCCGATCACCGTGGCTCCGCGGGCGACGGCCAGTTGCACGGCGAGCAGCCCGACACCGCCGGCCGCGCCGTGGATCAGGACGGTGTCCGCTGTCCCCACACCGGTATTCGTCAACAGGTGCCAGGCGGTGCCGCCGACGAGCAGCAGGCCGGCGGCCTGTTCAAAGGACAGCGAGCCGGGCTTGTGGCCGACGTCCTTGGCGTCGACGAGCACCCGCTCGGCGTAGCCGCCGCGCACACCCGTGGCCACCACCTCGTCGCCAACCGCCAGCGCGCCGGTGAAGCCGGCGGCTCCGGGACCCGCGGCCGCCACGACGCCGGAGACCTCCAGGCCGATCGGCATGGGCAGGGCGGCGGGATCGCGCCCCATCTCGCCGCTGTAGAGCTTGTAGTCGATCGGATTGGCGCCCGCCGCGCGGACGTCGATGAGTACCTGATCGGTGCCCGGCGCGGGCACGTCGACCTGTTGAACGGCAAGCACTTCCGGGCCGCCGTAACCGGCGGCAACCACGATCTTGGTCACGACCACAACACTAGTGCGCTACTTGCCCAGGAACTCGTCCAGCGCTTTGGTCAGCTGCGGTGACAGCGGATCGTTCTTGGCATAGTTGGCGACGTTGTCGGACGGGTCGTCGCGCAGCACGTGGTTGACCCCCTTGAGCGCCACGTACTGCAGCGCCGTGTGCGCCAGCGCGTCGGCCAGCGGCCGCATACCGGCGCAACTGGCCTGGGCGTCGGAGTCCGAGCACGTCAACAACACCGGGGTGCCGGCCGGGATGCGGGCCGCCAGATCCAGCGGGTCGATCGCGTCGGCCTCGACGACGGCCTTGACGTTGCCGGGATTGACGATTGCGGACAGCCCCTCGGGCAGCTTGGCCGGCACGGTGCCACTGGTGCGCGCCTGGGTGACCGCGGCCGTCCATGCGGCGACGACCTGGTCGGCCTGCTGCTGGTTCTTCTGCCCCGCCTTGACCGCCGCGGCGACATCGGCCTTGACCCGGCCGGTGATCAGATCGAGGTAGCGGCCGGCCAGCGGCTGCAGCAGTCCGAGGGAGTGAATTCTCGGCGCACCCGAAGCGGTGTCGTCGGCGAGCGACATCGCATGAATGGTGCCCTCCCCCAGCCCGTAGACCGAGATCCGGTTCTTGTCGGTGCCGGGCTGGTCGGCAAGGAACCTTACCGCCGCCTTCGCGCCGCCGGTGTAGACGGCGCTCCCGACATCGGCGGGGTTGGCCGCGTAGGGCCCCAGACCGGTGGTTCCGGTACCCACCTTGTCGTAGCGCAGGCTGGCCACCCCGTGCTCCGAGAGGTACTCGGCGAGTTGGCGCATGTTGCCGATGGGCCCGGCGACGTTGTTGTCGCCGTTGCGGTCGGTGCGGCCGCTCTCGGAGATCAGCAGTGCCGCCGGGCCGGCGGTGTCGCCCCGGTGACGGTAGGTGCCGTGCAGGGTCAACCCGTCGGCGACGAACGTCACGTCGTCCTCGACCCAGGTGGGCGCGGACTTGGTGGTCGACGAACAGCCGGCGAGCAGCATCAGCGCGATCGCCGCCGGGGCGATGCGCCGGCGCAGTCTCACAGCCTGGCCTCGATCCATGCGGTCACGTCGTCGAGGACGCGGTCGCGTTCCGGCTCGTTGAAAACCTCGTGGTACAGCTCGGGATACACCTTGAGGTGGACGTCGCTGCCGCCGACGCAGTCGACGAGGACCTCGCTTCCGGAGGCCGGGATCAGCCGGTCCTCGGCACCGTGCACCACCAACAGCGGCGCGGTCAGGGCGCGGGCCCGCTTGGGCATGGTCTCCCCGACGGCGATCAGGGCCTTGCCGACACCGGCGGGCACCTTGCCGTGGTGGACCAGCGGGTCGGCGTTGTAGGCGGCCACCACCTCGGGGTCGCGGGAGACCGCGTTGGCGTCGAGCTGCTCGACGGGAAGGTCGGGCAGCAGCGAGCCCACGGTCTTGCCGAGCAGCCGCTTGGCCCGGGGCACCCCGACGTGGGCGTATACCGCCGGCCCGGAGAGCACCATCAGCTCGTACTCGCCGGGGTGATCGACCCCGTAGCTGAAAACGATGCCGCCGCCCATGCTGTGGCCCAGCACGGTGCGGGTGAGCCCGGGGAACTCCGATGACGCCGTCTTGACCAGCGTGTCGAAGTCGCCGGTGTACTCGTCGATCTTCCTGACCCGGACCCGTTTGCCGCCGGCCCGGCCGTGGCCGCGGTGGTCGAGCGCATAGGTGACCAGGCCGGCTTGGCCGAAGCGGTGGGCGACGTGGTCGTAGCGGCGGGCGTGCTCGCCGAATCCGTGCGAGAGCACCACCACGCCGCGCGGCTCGGTGTCCGGTGTCCAGACGTCGTAGACGATCCGAACGCCGCCGACCCCGTCGAAGGTCCGCTCGGTGCGGGATGTGACCATCCAGGCAGCGTAGCGGGGTGACGATGCGCGCCGCGCGTGAGGAGGAACCCCGCAGTCGGGTCCCAGCGGGGTGACGATGCGCGCCGCTCGTGAGGAGGAACCCCGCCGAGATCGCCACCACGGTTGCGGTTGGTCCCGAATCGCGACCCAGGTGTCGATCTCGCCGACCGAGTTGTCGGCGCCCGTGCGTAAGCTCGGTTGGGTGAGCGTGCTCGCGCGAAGTCTTGACGAGGGTGACGACGACTTCCTGGCTCAGGCCGAGCCGTATCGGCGGGAATTGTTGGCACACTGCTATCGAATGACCGGGTCGTTGCACGACGCCGAGGATCTGGTGCAGGAGACCTATCTGCGGGCCTGGAAGGCCTACGACCGGTTCGAGGGCAAGTCGTCGGTGCGCACCTGGCTGCACCGGATCGCGACCAACACCTGTCTGACCGCGCTCGAGGGCCGGGGCCGCAGGCCGCTGCCCACCGGCCTGGGCGCGCCGAGTTCCAGCCCCGCCGACGAGCTCGTGGAGCGGGCCGAGGTGCCCTGGCTCGAACCACTACCCGACTCGCTGCACGAGCACCCGGCGGATCCGTCGGTCATCGCGGCGTCCCGCGAATCGGTGCGGTTGGCGTTCGTGGCCGCATTGCAGCACCTCTCACCGCGTCAGCGCGCGGTGCTGGTCATGCGTGATGTGTTGCAGTGGCGCGCCGCCGAGGTCGCCGACGCGATCGGGACGTCGACCGTGGCGGTGAACAGCCTGCTGCAGCGGGCGCGCTCAGCTCGACGCGGTCGGACCCAGCGAGGAGGATCGGCTCGCCGACCCGGAGTCCCCGGAGGCCCGCGGTCAGCTGGCCCGCTACATCGCCGCCTTCGAGGACTACGACATCGATCGCCTGGTGCAGATGTTCACCGAGGAGGCGGTCTGGGAGATGCCGCCCTTCACTGGCTGGTACCAGGGCCCGTCGGACATCGTCGAACTCATCCACGACAAGTGCCCGGCCAGCGTGGCCGGCGATATGCGGATGCTGCCGCTGACCGCCAACGGCCAGCCGGCCGCGGCGATGTACATGCGGCTGCCGGAAACCGGTGAGCGTCACGTCCCCTTCCAGCTGCACGTGCTGGATCTCGGCCCGGCGGGCATCTCCCATGTCGTGGCGTTCCTCGACACGGCGCTGTTCGCGAAATTCGGCCTGCCCGAATACCTTTAGCGCACAGCCAATCACAGCCGCAGCCCGGACTGCGCCCGTCTCAGCGTGGCCGCGGAGGCCTGCAGCCCGAGCAGTTCGGAGACCGCGAGTGGCACCGGCAGCACCGGGCCGGCCCCCGCGGCATCGACCACGGTCGGCAACGACAACGCCACCTCGGTGATGCCGTAGGTGCCGCGTTGCACCGTCGAGACGGGCAGGACCCGATGCTGGTCGCCCAGGATCGCTTCGACGATCCTGGCCGTGGACAAGCCGATCGCCAAGCTGGTCGCGCCCTTGCCCGCGATGATCTCGTAGGCGGCGCCGACCACTTCCGCGGAGATCTCCGCACGGGCCTGCTCGTCGAAGACCATTGCGCCGTCGGCGTGGAACTGTTCGGCGGGCACACCGCCGATCGACACACTGGACCACAGCGAGATCTCCGAGTCGCCATGCTCACCGACGATGAGCCCGTGCACGTTGCCGACTGCGATACCCGCCCGTCGGGCGATGACGAAGCGAAATCGGCTGGAGTCCAACACCGTTCCGGAGCCGAGGATGCGCCCCGGCGGTGCGTCGACGGCCCGGGCCGCGGCATAGGTGACGATGTCGACCGGATTGGTGACGAACAAGACCAACGCTTCGGGTGACTGTTCCAATAGCTGCGGCGTAAGTTGCTGCGCCATCGCCACATTCGTCCCCGCAAGCTCCAGTCTGCTCTGCCCCGCGTGTTGTTTGGCTCCTGCGGTGACCACCACGACCGTCGAGCCGGCGGTGACGCCGAGGTCGTCGGATCCGGTCACCGTGCACGGCGGCACGAACTGGCCGCCATGGTTGAGGTCGAGAACCTCCGCACGCACCTTCTTCGCATCGGTGTCATACAGCGAAAGCGCCCGTGCCGATCCGCGGATCAGGCAGGCGTAGGCGATTGCGGTGCCGACGCTACCGACGCCGACGATGGAGAGCTTGCTCATCGACCGATGGGCACCCCACCATCGCCGTCGACGGTGGGGTGCCCGAGTCGGATCAGTCGATGCCGACGATTTCCTGGGCGATCGCGGCCACCCGGGTCTGTGCGGCGGAGACGACGCGCTGGCGGTTCCTGTGCGCCTCCTCGTAGGCGATGATCGCCCGCAGGTCGGCGGGATCGGTGAGATCCTTGACCGCCGTTGCGGCTTCGCTGAGGTTGAGCTCGTCATAGCCGGCGATCGGCAGTTCCGAGGGATCGAGCACACCGGTCGCGCTGCGCATCGAGTGCAGGGTGTCCGCGGTTCCATCGGCACCCTCGCGGCGGGTGACCCGTTCGGCGGTCTGGAGCGCGGCGTCGCGGGACGCCGCGACGGCCTTCGCCGCCACCTCGCCGGCGCGGGTGCCGCGATTGATCAGGTCATTGACCGCGGGGCGGGCGCCGCGCAGCGACTCCAGGGCCCGGTCGGCGCCGCGCACCGACCACGCCATCGGCAGGTTCACCATCCGGACCGCCACACCGGTTGCGGCCTGCAGCGGGGTGCGGCGCAGCGCCGCCGGGCCGCCGAGGGCGTCCTCGGCCAGCACGGTGCTCAGCCAGTCCACGGTGGCGGAGTGCGCGGTGATGAGCCGGTCGGCCAGCTTCTGGACGTCGGGCTTCTTGGCCGCGACGGCCAGCGCCTTGACGTAGCGGGCCCGGTCCAGGAGTTGGCCCTCGAGCGCGAGGTCTCCCAACAGGGCCTCGTCGAAGGGCTGGGCCTGCTCGGTCAGCGCCTTGACCGCTGCCGCGGCGCGGCCGAAGAACGGGCCGATGAGGTCCGGGAAGCCACCGAGGTCACGGATGGCGGCTTCGACGGCTTCGGCGCGCTGTCTGCCGTTCTCGGCGTTCTGGGTGAGCTCGCGGCGCACGGCCTCGGTGCGGGCCTGCGCGACGCGGGTCTCGGCCACCTGGATCTCGGTGTTGGTCAGGTCGAGCAGGGCTCGCAACTGCGCGAGGAGTCTGCTGGTGTCTGGAGTGTTCATACGGGAAATCCCCTTGATGCGTTGACGGATTATGTCGGCGCACGGTTTCTTGCACCTGCCTGGCCGTCTACCCGATCCACCGGGACGCCATTCACCGCCGATCGGGATTGTGAGATCTCCGCGGCAGAAGCATGTTCTGACCGCGATCGGGTACTCCGCGGGTTTGCCGCAGGTCACGATGACATCGCGATGGTCGTCACGACGGGTTAAGAATCCGGTGCGGATCATGAGAGCTCTCAGACCCGCGCGCATTTCATGACCCGTTTCTCAGCCGATCGGCGAAATCTGAGTCGAACATCACGCCGGTTCCGCGTAACGCCCGCGCCGTCACCAATTGGCCTGATCGCACGCGGTTTTGCCGCAAAGACGCACGGGTACTTTGGCTTTCAGGACGGGGGAACAGCAATCGATTCCCAATCGAAGGAAGAAGTGATCATGAAGTTAAACGGCTTCGCGCGGAGCCCGAAGGCCGCGACCGTGTGTACCGGATGGCTCGTGGGGGGCGTCGCGGTGGCGATGCTGGCGGCTCCGAGCGCTGCGGCGGCTCCCGACTGCAGCGGACCCGGGGTGGCCAACACCGTCAGTTCGGTGACCGGCGCCGCTCAGCAGTACCTCACCACCCACAACGGTGCCCGACAGGTGCTGCTTGCCGCCGCCAACCAGGATCCGGCCCAGGCCCAGGCCAACGTTCGTGGATACTTCACCGCCAATCCGGGTGAGTACTACGACCTGCGCGGCATCCTGGCCCCGATCGGCGACGTTCAGCGGACCTGCGACGTGAGCGTGCTGCCGCCGAACCTCTCGGCGGCCTACGACCAGTTCATGGCCGGCTGACCGAACAGAAGGGCCGCTGCCACAGTGCTTCGCTGTGGCAGCGGCCTTTTTGCGTGGTTACGCCCGGGCGTCGTCGTCGAGCCGGGACAGCACCGTTGCGGTCAACGTGTCCAGCGCGCGCAGCTGGCCGGGTGTGATCGCATCGAACAGCACCGAGCGCACCAGCCGGACGTGGCCGGGGGCGGCGGCGGCCAGTGCGGCCCGCCCGGCGCCGGTGATGTCGACCATGGCGCCGCGCCGATCCTGCGCACTGCCGGATCGGCCCACGAGCGCGCGGTCGCGCATCCGCCGCAGTTGATGTGACAGCCTGCTCTGCTCCCAGCCGAGCGACTCGGCGAGTTCGAAGATCCGCATCGCGCCGCGTTCGGACAACGCGACCAGCACGTCATAGTCGGCCAGCGACAAGCCGCAATCCCGCTGCAGCTGGCGGTTCATCGCGGCCTGCAGCCGGGCGCCCATCACCAGATAGTTGCGCCACACCCGTTGCTGGTCGTCGTCGAGCCACACCGATGCCATCCGCCGAGACTACCGGAATACATGATACGTCATGCTTGTTGTCGGGTGCATCGCCGGCCACCTAGGCTGGCACCGACCAAGGGGTGAGGACATGGCCACCGCAATCGACATCCGGCGCGCCGCGGATCGTGCCGCGACCAAGATCGACTGGCTCGACTCCAAGCACTCGTTCTCGTTCGGCGGGCACTACGACCCAAACAACACCCACCACGGTCTGCTGCTGGTGAACAACGACGACATCGTCAAGCCGGGAACCGGATTCGAGACGCACCCGCACCGCGACATGGAGATCGTCACCTGGGTGCTGCGGGGGTCGCTGGTCCACCAGGATTCGACCGGCCACTCCGGTGTCATCTACCCGGGTCTGGCCCAGCGGATGTCGGCGGGGCGGGGCATTCTGCACTCGGAGAAGAACGACTCGTGGACGCTCACCGGGCATGAGACCCACAGCGAGCCGGTTCATTTCGTGCAGATGTGGGTGGTGCCCGACGAGTCGGGCATCGACCCGGGCTACCAACAGCTCGAGATCGACGACGAACTGCTCACCGGGGGACTGGTCACCATCGCCTCGGGCATGCCGGAGCACCGCGACGCGACCGCGATCAACATCCGCAACCGGTACGCCGCGCTGCACGGCGCGCGGTTGCGCCCCGGCGATTCGGTCGAACTTCCCGATGCGCCGTATCTGCATCTGTTCGTCCCGCGCGGATCGGTGACACTCGAGGACGCGGGCAACCTCGCCGAGGGTGACGCCGTGCGGTTCACCGCTGCCGGTGGACGGCGGCTCACGGCCACCGCCGACACGGAGATCCTGGTCTGGGAGATGCATGCAGGCTTGGCGGGCTAGGGCGGTCGTTGGCATAGTCGCCGCGTCGGTGGGTGTGGCGTGCAGCCATCCCGCACCGCCGCCCGCACCCGGCGCGTCGGTGCCGAACGGTCTGGCGCCCACGGCCGTAACGGTTCCGGCGGCCTTGGCCGCGGCACCGCTGGACACGCCCCGCGACGCCCTGCTGCCCTCGGGGTGGAGCATGTCGGTGTGGGCGCGAATCCCACATGCCCGGCTGGCGATCTGGGCACCGGACGCCACACTGCTGGTCTCTGTGCCCGCCGAGGGCCGGGTGTCGCGCCTCGTCCCGGGCCCGGCCGGACCGACCGTCTCCACACTGCTCGAGGGCCTCAACCAGCCGCACGGCCTGGCGTTCGCCGGTGACACCCTCTACGTGGCCGAGGCCGATCAGATCGTCGGTTACACCTATGCCGACGGCCGGGCCGCCGATCGCCGCGTGCTCGCCGCCGGCCTGCCCGACGCCCGCAGTCCGGAACTGGGCGGGGCCTATGCACATGCCCTGAAGAGCGTTGCGGTGGGACCCGACGGGGCGGTGTACTTCTCCATCGGCTCGACCGGAAACGTCTCCGCGGCCGATCGCACCGCCAACCCGCAGCGGGCGACGATCATGCGGATTCCTCCCGGCGGTGGGCCCGCGATCCCTTTCGCGACCGGCGTGCGCAACGGCACGGGGTTGGCCGTGGCCCCGGACGGATCACTGTGGACCGCGGTCAACAACCGCGACGACATCGCCTACCCGCATCCTGGGCCTTCGTACGGCGCTGTCAACGACTATGTCAATGACCACCCGCCCGAGACGCTTGCGCGGGTGACTCCGGGTCGCGAATTGGGTTGGCCCTACTGCAATCCCGACGTCGACGCCGGCCCGCGGTTCATCCGCGACGTGCAGACCAACGCCGACGGCGAACACCTGGACTGCGCGACCCTGATCCCGGTCGAGCAGACCCTGGGAGCGCACTCGGCTCCGCTCGGGCTGGCCTTCGCGAATCTGCCCCAGCCGTTCGGCCCGGGGGCACTGCTGGGCGTGCATGGCTCATGGAACCGGAACCCGCCTCGCGCGCCCGAGGTGTCGTTCTTCGGTTGGCGGGACGGCACATTGGGACCACAGCAGACATTGGTGGGCGGATTCCAGACGCCGGACGGCGCCCGCTGGGGCCGTCCGGTTGCGGCGGTGCCCGGCCCGGACGGCGCGGTGTACGTGACCGACGACTACGCCGGTGCGGTGTACCGTGTCGCGCCGCCGGGCGGCACCGGGAACTCCTAGCGGTGAACCTGGTCGCGACGGCCGGTGATGGCCAGGTAGATCGCGATCAGGACGACCGCGACGACCACACCGACCAGGAACGGGATGATGGCGAACCCGCCGTTGGAGTTGCTGTATCCCACCTGGTAGGTGATCCACGAGCCGAGGAACGAGCCGACGACGCCGAGCACGATTGTCATGACGATTCCGATGTTCTGCTTGCCGGGCATCACCAGTCGCGCCAGCGCCCCGACGATCAGGCCGACGACGATCGCTCCGATGATCGTTCCGATCATTGCTGCTCCTTGTGTTCAGGCGGTCCCCGGCGGGTCCGCGCGAGTGCAGTTATTCCCCCTTCCCAACGCCGATAACCTCGCCAAATCACTCGCTGCACCGAATTTGCGCGCCAGCAAATACTTGTCCGCGATCCGTGATCCGCCATCGACCCAACCGTCACGCGATTGTTACGCAAGTTGACAGTGTGGTTTCTGTGGTTAATGTGATCCCTGTCGTACGACTTCTCGCGCCCCGAAAGGCCCACCGTGGCAACAACAGCCGTGATGCTTCGCCGCAGCGTCGCCGGCTGGATGACGGTGCTGGCCTGCCTGACCCTGGCCACCACCACCGGCAGGCCGGTCGCCCATGCCGAGGGTCGCGATCAACTGGCCCAGGCAATCGCAACCACCCGCGGTAGCTACCTGGTCTACAACTTCGGCAACGGGTTTCCGGCGCCGATGCTCAACGGTGCGGGCAACTGGTACGAGATGACGAGCGGGGGCCATCTGATGATCATCAAGGCGGCGTCGCATCGGCTGACCCCGCGACTGCTCGTCGACACCCACACCGGCTTCCAATCCCGCTGCGAACGCACGCCGGGTGCACGCACCCGCGAGGGCCTGCTGCAGGCCTCGGAGACCTACCCGCCACTGCAGGCGTGGCAGGTGCTGGGCCAGCCGACGATCGCGATCAACGCGAACTTCTTCGATGTGCGTTCCCAGCAGGGCGGCTCCTGGAAGTCCACCGGTTGCAGTTCCCCGCTGGGCGCCTACGTCGACAACACCAACGGGCAGGGCGGCGCCAACGCCGCGGTCACCGGCACCATCGCCTACGCGGGCAAGCAGGCGCTATCCGGCGGTGACGAGGTGTGGACCGCGCTGACGACGATGATCCTGCCCGTCGCCGGCGCCCCGTTCGTGGTGTCACCCAAGTCCCCCCAGGACTACGACGCCGCGACGCCGGTGATCCAGTCGCTGATGGACAAGGGCACCCGGTTCGTCGCGGTCAGCGGGCTCGGGTTGCTGGCCCCCGGCGACACGGGGCAGCTGAACGACCCGGGCCCCAGCGCAGCGCGTACCGCGCTGGCCTACGCCAGGGACAAGGACGAGATGTACGTCTTCCAGGGCGGCAGCTACACCCCGGACCAGATTCAGGACCTGTTCCGGGGATTGGGCAGCGACACCGCGATTCTGCTCGACGGCGGTGGCTCCTCGGCGATCGTGCTGCGCCGCGACACCGGCGGCATGTGGGCCGGCGCCGGCGTGCCCAAGGGTTCCTGCGACACCATGCAGGTGCTGTGCGACGCCCGCGAGCGGGCGCTGCCCAGTTGGCTGGCGTTCAACTAGCCAGGGCCGCGCGTGCCGCGGCGATGGTCTGCCGGGCGTACCCGGCGCCGAACAGAACGACATGCGCCAGCAGGGGATACAACTGGTGTAGCGCAACACGATCCGGCCAGCCGGCCCGCAACGGGTGCACGTCGCCGTAGCCCTCGCGGACGGCGTCGAGGAACGGAAAACCGAACAGGGCGAGCATGGCCAGATCGGTCTCGCGATGCCCGCCGTGGGCGGCCGGGTCGATGAGCACCGCGCCCGCTGGTGTCCACATGACGTTGCCGCTCCACAGGTCCCCGTGCAGCCGGGCCGGGACGTCGTCATCGTCGAAATGCCCGTCGCGGCATCGGTCTGCGACCCGTTCGAGCACAGCCCGGCCGTCCGGCCCGAGCCGGTCTGCGGCCGGCTCGAGCATCGGCAGCAGCCGCTCGTCGGCGTAGAACGAACCCCAGCGCGAGTGCACCCGCAGCGTCATCGGCAGCGGATGGTGCAGTGGCCCGAAGAATCCCGGTCCCCGCCAGCCGTCGGGCGCGGCACCGAAGCCGGCGGCACCGCTGTCGTGGGTGACCGCCAGCCGACGCCCGAATTCCCGCGCGGCCTCGCTGGTGGGCGCCGTCACCGAGAGCCGTTGCAGGGTCAAGCCGGTCGGGTCGCAGCCCAGCACCGGCGCGCACGGCACACCGCCCTGGGCGGCCGACAGCCACCGCAGACCGGCCGCCTCACAGGCGAAGAATCCCGGCGGTGCGTCGGGGTTGCGTTTGACGAACTCGTTCACCCGGGCACCGGCGCGCTCAGCGCTGCCCGAACATCTTGCTCAGCAACAGATCACGCAACCGGGTGGGCAGCTTGGGAAGCAGGGCCATCTGCACCGCCGGCCCGATGCCGACCGGATACCGGGGACGCGGCGACGGCGCGGTGAGCGCCTTCTCGACCACCCGGGCCACCCGGTCGGGGTGCACCGCGAGCCGCTGCGACATGGGTATGGACTTCCGCATTCCGGCGATGTGTCTGGCATACAGCGCCCGATGCCGGGGCGACATCGCGGCCTCCATCTCGTCGACGCTGCGATCCGCCTGCCGCCACAGGTCGGTGTCGGTCTGGGCCGGCTCGACGACGCTCACGGCGATGCCCCAGGGACGCAGTTCCACCCGCAACGCGTCCGCGGCCGCCTCCAGCGCGAACTTGGAAGCGCTGTAGGCGCCGAGGAGCGGAAGCGAGACCTTGCCGTTGACACTGGAGATGAACACGATTCGGCCACGCGACTCCCGCAACAACGGCAGCACCGCCGCGGACACGGCCAGCTGTCCGACGACATTGACGTCGAGTTGACGGCGCACCTCGGCCGCCGACAACGCCTCGAGGGGTCCGCTGATGGCGATGCCCGCGTTGTTCACCACGGCGTCGAGCCGTCCGGGTATCGAGTCGGGCAGGCCGGCCACCCGGTCGTCGTCGGTGACGTCCAGCAGGACGGCCGACACCCGGGGCAGCCGATCGAACTGTCGCGCGTCACCCTCGGTGCGCACGGCGGCGATGACGTCCCAGCCGCGCTCGGCCAGGTACGTCACGATGGATCGGCCGATTCCGCGCGAGGCGCCGGTGACCAGCACAGTGGGCATGTTCGTCTCCCTAGTTCTCGGCCGGTGCGGACGGCACCGGGCGGGGTCCCTGGCGGAAGATGGCCAGACTGGCGGCGATGGTGAGGGCGGCCAGCCCGATCACCGGGGCGACGGCGAACCGCGACATGGTGGCACCCACGACGGCGCCGGCGCACATCGTCAAAACCACGCCGAAGCGCAGCTTCTCCCGCTGACCGGTGCCGCCGGCCAGTCGGCTGTCCACGCCGATGCCGACGATGGTGGACGTCAGCACAGTGGTGCTGAGTTCCTGAATGCCGAACTGCCGGGCGGCCGCGTTCTGCGCACCGAAGACCACCGCCAGTCCCGCGATCAGGATGAGCTTGCGGTTGTCGTGGTAGTCCAGGACACCGGTGCCCGCCGCCACGGCCAGCGCGGTCATCAGCACCACCTCGGTGCCCAGTGCGGCGGTGAGCCATACCCGCACCTCGTAGTCGAGGTGGCGGGCGAAGCGGCCGCCGAGCACCGTGCCGAACAGGAAGCTGACGAAGGCGACCACCGCGGCGGTCAGGTCGACGCCGGAATGCGGGACGAACCAGAAACCCAGGAAGATGACGTTGCCGGTCATGTTGGCGACGAAGACGTGGCCGAGCACCAGCACGCTGATCGCGTCCACCAGGCCGGTGGCGAAAGTGAGCAACAGCAGCGCAGCGACGGTGAGTCGCGGCGAGACCGGCGAATCGACAGCCACGGCAACCGGTTCCGGGTCAGAGCTTCGGGGTCAGGTCCAGCGAGGTCACGGTGGTCATCTTGGTGACCAACCAGCGGGAGCCCTCACGCCTGAGTTGCAGGCGGTAGGACAGGTAGCGCAGCGACGGGATGTTCTTGGTGAGCGGGCTGTTGGAGGTGGTGTTGGTGAAAACGATTGCGGTGGCCTCGTTTCCGCGCAACGACTCCACCGCCACCCCGACCACCTGGGTGCTGTTGGTCACCTTTGCCTGCTTGTTGGTCGGCACGATCGCGTCGACGTACTTGCGGTACTGCTCCTCGAAGTCACCGGAGAGGTACTTCGACGACCGGTCGGCGAGTTTGTCCATATCGTCGGGGGTGTAGGTCCACAGCGTGGTGATCGCGTTGGCGGCGGTACGGGCGATGTCCAGTTTGGTGTCCACCGTGGCGCGATCCACCAGGTACGGCTGGACGGTGGCGCCGGCGAACGCGCCCGCCGCCACGAACAGCACCACGGACGCGATCACCGCGACCCGGTTCTTGTTGCGGGTCAGCCACTTTCGGGCGCCAGAGGGCTCCTTGGCGGGCGTCGCATCCGCCGCCTCGTCGACCGCGGTGTCCTCGTCCTGCGCGGAGTCCTGCTCGTCGGGTGTTCCGTCGGTCAGATCACCTGAAGCAGGTTGCTGATCTTCCACTGCTCACCTTCCTTGGTTGCGGTGACCACCCAGCGGTTGCCGCTCTCGATGGTCTTACCGTCCGGCAGCTTGGTCCGGGTGAGCGCCGCCACCACCACGTCGGCGCTGCCGTCGGAGTTCCACCGTTCGATGCCGATGTCCTGCACGGACCCCGTGGTGGGTTCCGCGCGGGCCACCTGGATGACGACCTCGTTCATCTTGTCCTGGTACAGCTTGGCGAACTGGCCGGTGCCGAAGGCCAGCACCTTGTCGGCATAGTCGTTGGCGTGGAACGGGTCCGGCGAGGTGTACTGCGTGATGAAGGACCGCACGAAGTAGAGCACGGCGGCCTCCCGCTGCTCGGCCCGGATGTGGGACTGCCGCTTCACCAGCACCAGTGCGCTGACCGTCACCGCAGCGACGATGGCGACGGCGGCGATCCCGGCGACCAGCGGAAGCACCCAACGGCGCGGCCGCGCTTCGGGCAGGCGGAACAGCTCGGGGCGGTCCGGTTCGACGCGACGACGCGGGCTCATCAGCCCTGCCCCGGGTTCGGCCTGGCCAGCACCGTAAGGTCGGCCACCTGCCACTGGTCGGCCGCGGACTTCTCGAAGTTCACCCGCACCGTGGCGGTGATCAGCCGGGCCTTGTCGGCGGCGCCCCGCTGGCCCTGCAGCAGGATCAGCATCGCGGCGTGGTCGGCGGTGTTGCTGAGGACCGCACTGTTTGTCGACCAGTAGTCGTTGTCGACCGGGCCGGCCTTGCGCACCGCATTCTGTTGGGCCACCAGCTGCGGACGGTAGGCGTCGGTGACGAGCGTCTGCGCGCGGGCGAAATCATCGTCAAGACTGGCTTTTTGGTAACTGAGCATCTTGGCCACGATCTGCGGGCCCTGCACCGCGATCTCCTCACGGGCCCGGTCGTTGTTCAGGTCGTGGCGGTAGATGAACAGGTAGCCCAGGGCGGCGGCCGCCACGGCAACCACCGCGGCGGCGCCCAGCGTGGCACCGGCGATCCGGCGGCGATCCGGCCGATCACCCTCGGCGCGGCGCACCTCGGTTCGGACGAGCAGATCGGCAAAAGTGCGGCGGCGGGAATCCCAGAGCGGCCAGAACCAGCCGATGAACAGAGCGGCGGTGTCCAGCAGATGGGCGAGGTCGCGCAGCAGCAGCAGCCACGGGCCGGCCGGCGATCCGTCTCGGCGGACGACCCGGATCCCGAACACCGAACGGCCGAGGCTCCATCCGGTGGTGGCGGGCAGCAACAGCCGATTGATGGCCATCGCCAGGAACACCACCGCGCCCACTCCGAGCGCCAGCCACCATAGCCAGCCGCGGGCCGGCGCCGCCGAGGCCAGCAAGAAGACCGCCGCCAACACCCCGACGCCGGCCAGGACGTCGATGGCGAAGGCGCCCGCGCGGGCGGGCCAGCCGGCCGGCACCGCGGCGTGCGCGGTGTCGTCGGCCCCGGCGGATTCGGTGGCGGCTCCGCTCGGGTCCACGTCCAGCGCCACCGTCACTTACTCACCTGGTCGAGCTTCGCGATCTTGTAGACGCCGCCGTCCGGGGCCATCCGCACCCGGAGCCGGTAGCCCTGCTCCTGATCCTGGGCCTGGGTGTTGGACACCCGGATTCGCATGGCGACAAGGATGTCCATCGAGCCGTCGTCGTTGTGGCGCTCCACCGCGGCCCGCATGTCGGAGACCTTCACCTGCACGTTGGCCGCCTGGTAGGCGTCCACCAGCAGGCCGCTGTACAGCACCGCCTGCGCGCCGAAGTCACCGGTGGCGCATTCGATGATCTTCTGCTGGCTGGCCGCCATTGCGTTGGCGTCGGGGGCCTGGGTGGCGGCCACACAGTCCTTGGCCGCCGCCAGCGCTGCCGACTCGGCCCGGGCGGCCGCGACACTGTGGGCATGCGAGCGGTGCGCCAGATAGCCGCCCGCCGCCACCGCGACGCCGGCGAGCAGCAGGACCGCGCAGATCCCGGCCAGCCAGCGACCGCCGTCCAACCGGGACGGGCGCCGAACCGGGTCGGCGGCCGTCACCTCGGCATCGGCCGGTGCGGTCTCGTCGACTGCTGTGGTGACCTGGTCGTCAATGGCCTCGTCCGCAGCGCTGTGCGCCGCATCGTCGGCCGTTGGGGTGGGCGGGGTCGGGTTCAGCCGGCCGGAGCCAGCATCTCCTTCCATCCGTCGTCTCCTGTACTGCTCGAATTGCTCACGTTGTATTTCGTACCGTCCGGCCCGACCAGCTCCCCACTGGACGGGGTGTACACGGCGGTATTACCTGCTGCCGGAGTGTACGTGCACGGGTTGGGTTGCTGACCGTTGCACTGAACCGTACCGGTGCCCGGAGCGCTCAGTGGGTCGCTCGTGATGGGGGCCGGCGGCGGCAGCATGCTGGCGGGCAGCGGGTTCATCCCGTTGTTGATCGACGGCGCCGGTATGACGAAACCGGGCTTGGGCGGCTGGTTACACCGGGCGGCCGGGGCCGGGCACTGGACGATCTGGTTGGGGTCGCCGTACCACGGGTTGCTGCCGAGCGGGGTGTAGGGCTCGTTGCTGCGGCATTCGGCCGGTGTCGCGGCCCGCTTGTTCGGGAAGTCGGCGCAGGGCAGGTTGCGCGCGCCGCGGACCACGTTGGCCGGGGTGTCCTTGGGGATCTTGCAGTACAGCCCGTCGGGCACCGGCGCCGGACTGGTGTCGGCCGGGGCCCGCCACTCGCTGGCCGGCAGGAAGCCGGTCAGGCAGGGTGGCGGCTGGTTGATCGTCAGGGCGAAGTCCAGCGCGGCCTGGTTCTTGTACGGGGCGGACACCGCCTCGGCGATCGACGCCCCCTGCGGCAGCATCACCAGGGACTGCTCGACGCCCTTGTTGTAGCGCTTGAGCATGTCCAGCACGATCTCGAGGTTTGCCAGCGTCTGCGGCAGCGCCTCACGGACATCGCTGAACACCGCGGTCACCGCGTCGGCGGTCGGCGCGGCGTTCGCGAGGCCGCTGCGCAGGACGGCGTCCTGGGCCTTGGTCTGCTGGGTCAGGGTGTTCAGGTTGGCCGCCCAGCGCGAGATGGCGTCACCGGAGTTCACCTGGCTGTCCAGGATTGGCGCCGAGTTGTTGATGATGTCGTTGATGTCGGTGATGTTCGTCTTCAAGTCACCGATGATCGCCTGCGAACCGTCGACCAACCGTTGCAGCGACGGGCCCAAACCGCCCAGGGCGAGGGCGGTTTCGTTCAGCAGCACCGGGATCTTGTCGGCCGGCAGCGCCGCGAGCCCCTTGTTGGCGGCGTCGAGGGCGGGACCGATCTCGCGGGGCACGGTGCCCTTGGTGATCGTCTGGCCGCTGCTGAGGTACTTACCCGTGCTGCCGTCGGACACCAGGTCCAGGTACTGCTCACCGACGGCCGACACCGAGTGCACGTTCGCGACGGTGTTCACCGGGATCTTGAACTCGTTGCCGATGCTCATCGTGGCCCGCACACCGGTGTCGGTCGGCTCCACGTTGGTGACCCGGCCGATCGTGACGCCCCGGTAGGTGACGTTGGCCGTCCGGTACAGCCCGCCCGAGGACGGCAGGTCCGCCTTGAGGGTGTACTGGCCGACGCCGGCCAGGGTGGGCAGCCGCAGGAAGTACCAGCCGAGCACCACCAGGGCGATCACGGTCAGGACCGCGAACACGATCAACTGGGTACGGATGAAGCGGGTCAGCATTGGATCGTCACCCTCACTCGCCTCGCTCCACGAACGGTCCGCCCTCGGTCGAGTTCGGATGCGGGGTGAACCGCACGTCCGGGATCATCGTCTGCGGGTCGCGGCCCCACGACTGCTCGAGCGCGCGCAACATGCCGGACACACCGGTACCGGTCAGGAACGCGTTGTCGATCGAGCTGAGCGTGAGGTCGAACGTCGCCGAGGTGTTGATGTAGTCGCCCCGGATGACCTTCGGCACGTTGTCGATCGGGTACGGCGCCGTGAGGACCAGCTTGAGCGAGTCGATCAGGTATGGCGCACCGCGGGCGAACTGCTTGGCCGGACGCTGCAGCAGTTGCAGATTGGTGTCGAAGTTCTCCCGCGACTGCGACAGCGCCTGGTCGGTCACCCGGCTGAACCGTCCCAGTGCCTCCACTGCGCCGGTGAACCGGTCCCGCGCGTCGGCGAAATACTGGATCAGCGGCGGGAATTCGGTGAGCACCCGGTCGAGCGTGTTGTTACGCGCCGCGATGATGTTCAGCAGCTCGTTGGTCGAGTCGATCGCCCGGGTCAGGTCCTCGCGCTGCTGGTTGAGCTGATCGGTGAACGTGTTCAGCTTGCCCAGGAAGTCGCGGATCTGTTCGGCATTGCCGGACAGGATGTTGTTGACCTCGGTCTGCACCACTTCCAGGTTCGGGATGCCGCCGCCGCGCAGCACGGTGGCGATGCTGGCCAGCGTGCGTTCGGTGGTCGGCCACGCCGACGCGTTCTTCAGCGGGATGGTGGCCCCGTTGCGCAGCGGCTCCGACGACGGGTTCGCCGGCGGCGCCAACTCGACGTGCTGGGTTCCCAACAGAGAGGTCTGGCCGATCTTCGCGGTCGCGTTGGCGGGCAGCTTGATACCGGGCTCGAGATCCAGGGTGAGCGTGGGAATCCAGTTCTTCAACTCGATCGCACTGACCGAGCCGACGTAGACGTCGGCCACCCGGACCCGGCTGTTGACGTTGAGCGCCAACGTATCCGGCATCTGGACGTAGACCGTCATCTTGTCGCGACCGGTGCCGGGTCCGACCGGCATCGGCACGTTCGCGATACCGCGCCACCCGCACGACGTCAGCACCATCGCGGTGACGAGCAGGACCAGGCCGCGCCAACCGAATCGGCGGGTGGCCCTCATCGCGGCGCTCACTGACCCGATCCCATCTCGGCGGGCAGCGCCGGGCCGGGCGGAGCCGGGGCGGCCGGGGCGGGTCCGGGCGCTCCACCGTTGATCTGCTGCGACACCGGCAGCGGTCCGGGGATCACGCCGGGTGCCGGCGCGGGCGGCGGCGGGGCCCCCGGATACCACGGCGGCGGCAGCGGATTCGACTGGTCGTAGGAGTTCGGCGGTCCGGCGCCGGGCAGCCCGGGCGGCGGGGTGGACACCCGGTCGGGTCCGCCGTACAGCTCGGCGAGCGACTCCGGGGTCAGCATGTTGGCGGTGAAGGTCGACACGTCGACACCCTGCATGCCGGGCGCCACGATCCAGTCGGGCTCGCCGACCCCGGACCGCCACGGCATGAACGAGGAGTTGCCGTGCGAGAACAGCGTGTCCCGCGCCCAGATGCCGGGCACCGTGGTGTCCTTCCAGCCCGACGGTGGCTGCAGCCGCGGCTCGGAGTAGGCGACGTACTTGGGCAACGTCTCGGCCGTCGAGAACTGGTTGACGCCGAATGGCGGGAAGTTGAACTTGATGGCGTCGAGGATCGGTGCCAGGTACTCGGCGCACAACTCCGCCGAATCCTGGTAGCCGAGCCGGCTGCCCGCCTGAATCGCACTGCACAGGAACTGCATCGGGTTGGCGAAGCTGGCCACCGTCGGCACGGAAACCAGGGCGCCGTGCGTCGGGTGGTAGATGTTCTGGAAGTTCGCGCTCAGGTTCGGGTACACGTGCAGCACCGTCTCCAAGCCGTTGCGCGGTTCCGGCTGCAGGATGGCGTTGGTGACCTCGGCGAGGTTGTTGATGTCCTTGCTCAGCACCGAGCCGTTGTCGTCGATGAACTTCCGCGCCGTGGTCAACAGGGTGTTGATGTCCTTGAGCGCGGTGGCCAGTTCCTGGTCGGAGTTGGTGAACGAGTTGGTGAAGGTGGCCAGGTCGTTGTTCAGCGCGACGAACTGCTGATCGCTGTTGTGCAGCGCGTTGACGAACAGCGCCAGGCTCTTGGCCACCGCGAAGAAGTCACCCCGGCCCTCGTTGAGGGCGGTCACCGCGTTCGACAGTGCGGTCAGCGTGGTGTTGATCTGCTTGCCCTTGCCGTCGAGGCCGTTGGCGAAGGACTCCAGCGCGTCACCGAAGGGACCCTTGGGCTGTTCGGGTGTGGGGCCGAGCTCCGTGATGATGTCGGAGAGCTGGTTGCGCAGGTCGTCCCACTCCATCGGAATCTGGGTGCGCTCCAGCGGAATCACGGCGTTGTCGGCCAGCACCGGACCGCCGGTGTAGGGCGGACCGAGCTGGATGACGCGCGAGGCGACCAGGCTCGGATTGAGGATCGTCGCCGTCGCGTCGGCGGGCACCTTGTACTTGTTCGAGTACCGGAAGGTGACCTTCATCTTGTCGCCGGCCGGCTCGATCTTGTCGATGTTGCCGACCTGGACGCCCATGATCTGAACGCGGTCGCCCGGGTACAGCGCAAGGGCGTTGCTGAAGTAGGCGACGACGGTGTTGGTGGTCAGCTTCTGGTAGAGCTGATAGCCGACGAACGCGGCGATGATGCCGAGGATGACGACCACCGTCCCGATCACCACGGAGGCACGGGACAGGCCGGAGAGCCGCATCCGATTCACGACATTCGACATCGATCAGCCTCCCTGCACATCGACGGGGGCGAGCGCTCCGACCGGCGGCACCTGCGGACCGGGACCCGCGGGGGGTATCGGCCCGACGAATGCCGGTGGCAGCGGGGCGATTCCGGGGATGTCGGTGGCCGGTCCGGGCAGTGGCCCGACCGGAACGGTGCGCGCTCCGGGCGGACCGGGCGCCAGCGGCGGTGCGGGCACCCCGGTCATCTCGGGCGACATCTCGCCGGGGAAGGCGGCACTGGGGACGCCGGGTCCGCCGACCGCGGCCGGGTTGGCCGGCGCGTTCACCACGTTGGGCGGGCCGAACCCACCCGGGATCGGACCGTACGGGCCCTGGTCCAGACCGGCACACGGCAGTGGGTTACCCGGGGACGGCAGGCCGTCGGCAGGCGGGGTGTAGGAGCATGGCGAGCCCTTCAGTACGGCGGGGCCCGGATACTCGGGGGTGCCCTCTAGTGCCGTGGGCGCGGGCGGGGGTGCACCGTTGGGCTGACGCTGCCCGTTGGGGTCCGGGAATTGGAACGCGGGCAGGCCGGCGTTGCGCCAGAACTCCTCGGGGTCGATACCGCGCTTCTTGAACGCGGCATCCACCCACGGCTGCAGGATCTGGTACGGGATCAGGTTGACGACGAGCGTCTTGAAGTACGGGCCCGAGCCGATGGCCTCGGCCAGGGCGCCCATGAACTTCGCGGCCGTGGTGAGGACGTCGGCGAGGTCGTTCTTGTGCTTGACCAGTTCGCCGCTGACGGTGTCCAGCTGTTGCAGAACGTGATTCAAGTTCGGGTTGTCGTCGATGAAGCCGGCGAACTGCTGCGACACCATCGAGACGTTCTGCAGCAGGTAGTCGATCGCCTGGCCGCGCTGATTGACGGCGTACAGCAGCGTCTGCGCGTTGAGCAACAGCCGGTTGATCTGCTCGCTGCGGTTGCCCAGCACGCTGGCCACCTGGTTGGCGTTGGCCAGCAACTGCTTGAACTGCTCGTCACGCTTGCCGATGGTGTCGGAGAACCGGGCCACCCCGTCCAGGGCCGCGCTCAGGTGCGGGTAGGTCTGATCGACGGTCTCCGACAACACGTTCAGCGACCGCTTGACCGTGTCGATGTCCCAGCCCTGCGCGGCCTTGGTGAAGTCGAAGACGGCGTCGTAGATCTGGTAGGGCGTGGTGGTCTGACCCACCGGCAGCACCCCGTCGGGGCGCAGGATCTTGGACCCGCGCGGCTCGATCTCGAGCACCCGCTTGCCCAGGATCGTCTCGGTGCGAATCCCCAGATGGCTGTCGGTGCCGATCTGGTGGCCGCCCAGGCCGAACCCGACCTCGACCTTGTCGCCGTCGATCTTCAGCGAGCGCACCAGCCCGACGTCCATACCGGCGATGCGCACCTTGTCGCCCGGGTTGATGCCCGCCGAGTCCTTGAACTCGCCGTAGTAGGTGGGCGTGGCGAACAGCATGGGGACGCTGGCGAAGCTCTGGCCCACGCCGATGACCAGCAGCACGATCACGATGCCGGCCAGGCCGTTGCGGATGCGGTTGGAACCCTCCAAGGTCCTCATTGCGGCGTGCACCTACCCGTCGGTTGCTGCGTGATCTTGACGGTGCGCACCGGGCCGCCCGGCTGCAGGCCGTTGAGCTTCAGGTTGATGTCGCACAGGTAGAAGTTGAAGAAGTCGCCGTAGATACCGCCCGCGCGGCCGATCATCTTGATCGCCTGCGGCAGCCTGGTCAGGAGGTCGTCGAGCCGGTCCTGGCCGTCGACGAGGGGCTGCTGGATGGTTTCGAGATAGCCGATGGTGTCCTTCAGCAGCGGCCGGTCGTCGCGCAGCAGGTCGCCGAGCGTGCCGGAGGCGTTGCTGATGTCGGCGGTCGCGGCGGCCAGCGGGTCGGCGCGGTTCTTCAGCCCGGTGATGAGGATCTCGAAGTTGTTGACCGTCTGGTCGAACTCCTTCTGATGCTTGACGGTGGTGGCCAGCACGGTGTTCAGGTTGGTGATCACCTGGCCGATGGCCTGGTCCCGGTCGGCCAGCGCGGAGGTCAGCTGCGCGGTCTGGTCCAGGATGTCGTTGATCGTGCCGCCCTGGCCCTGGAACACCGTCACCAACGAGGACGCGATGTTGTTGACCTTCTCCGGATCCAGCGCCTTGAACAGCGGCTTGAACCCGCCGATCAGGGCGTCGAGGTCGAGGGCGGGCTGGGTGCGCGACATCGGGATGAAGCCCCCGGCGGGCAGCACCCGGTCGGCGCCCTCACCGGTGCCGCGCTCGAGGTTCACGTAGCGGTTGCCGATCAGATCCTGGTAGCGGATGGTCGCCGTGGTCGACTGGTACAGCGGCAGCGTCTTGTCGACGTTGAGCGTCACCAGGACCCGCCGGCCGTCGTCCATCAACTGCAGCTTGGACACCTTGCCGACCTCGACGCCACCGGCCCGGACGAACTGGCCCTCGCGTAGCCCGCTGGCACTGCTGAACTCCGCGGTGTAAGCGGTCGTCCGGTCGAACCGGATCTGGCCGAACACGATGATGATGATCGCCGTGAACAGCAGCAGCACGAACGAGAATGCGCCGAGTTTGATTGCGGTACCGGTGATTTTCATGGGTTGATCGTGTACTCCCCGATTTGCCGGCCCCAGACGTACTCGTTGAGGATCGGCTGGCCCAGTTCGAAGTGGTTGTACGGTGCCAGCGACGCACCGTTGTCCATCACCAGGTACGGCGCCGGCCAGAAGTTGCGGTCGATGCGCTGCCAGCAACCCGGGGCGCCGCCCGGACCGCCCTTCGCGTTCACCCGGGGCAGGTTGTCCGGATAGATGTAGGGGTTGGGCGCGCCGAGGAACTCGGTGACGGTGTCCAGCGAGTAGCCGTTGCCACCGAACGAGGCATTGGCCAGTTGCAGCGCCTCGGCCTCGTTGCGGAGCTGGCAGTAGAACTGCGGGCTGTACTTGTCCAGCACCTGGGCGGTGGGGATCAGGTCGGCCTGGCCGCGGACGAAGTACGGTTCGCCGCGCTCGAACACGTCACCGGCGGTGTTTCCGAAACCGGCGGCGGCCAGTAGCGCCGCGTCGAGGTCCCCGCGCCGGTCGTTGAGGGTGCTCGCGGTGGTGACGGCGTTGTCGAGCGAGCCCCAGAAGTCGGGGCTGGCCTTGACGTAGACATCGGCCAGCGCGCTCAGCGAGCGGGTGTCCTTCTGCAGCTGCGGCATGAGCGGGTTGAGCTGGTCGAGGACCGAGTTGCCGTTGACGATCGCCTGGCCGAACTTGCTGCCCAGACCGGACAGCGCCTCCGCCGCGGCGCTCAGCGTCAGGTTCAGCTTGACCGGGTCGACCTTCTCCGAGATGTTCGTCAACGTCTCGAACAGGGTGTTGAACTCGGTCGTCACGCCGGAGGCGTCGATGACATCCGACGGCGAGATGCGGGCCTTGGTCGGGTTCTTCGGGCTGGTGAACGAGACGTACTTGTTGCCGAAGACGGTGCTCGCCTTGATGCTGGCATCCACGTTGGACGGGATCAGCGGGACGTAGCGGGGTTTGACCTCGAGGTTGAGCTGCGCCATCTGCTTGCCGTCTCGGCTGATCGACACGACATCGGCGACGCGTCCGATCTCGACCCCGTTGTAGGTCACCTTCGCGCCCGGGTCCATGACCAGGCCGGCCCGGCTGGAGATCATCGTCAGCTTGGTCTTGGGGGTCAGGGTGCCGCGGAACTGCAGATAGATGAAAGTGAACACGAGGGCGGCGATCACCCGCAGGACGATCCCCGCCAGCTTGATCGGGGGTTGCCGAAGGTCGTTCATCTTCGCCGCCACGGCTACACCGTCAGGTTGAAGTTGGGGTCGGTGCCGTACAGCGCCAACGAGGCCAGCAGGACCAACATCGCGACCGCGACCAGCGAGGCGCGCATCGAGACGCCGACCGCCTCTCCGACGCCCACCGGACCACCGCTGGCGTTGTAGCCGAAGTAGCAGTGGTTGATCATCACGAAGATCGCTATGAGGATCGCGACCACGAACGACCAGAACACGTCGTCGGGGCGCAGGAACGTGCGGAAGTAGTGCTCATAGGTGCCGGTCGACTGACCGTAGAACACCGTCGTGGTGAGCTGGGCCGCCAGGAACGACAGGATGAGCGCCATCGCGTAGAGCGGGATGATCACGGTGATGCCGGCCAGGATGCGGGTGGACACCAGGTAGCTGATCGACTTGATGCCCATCACCTCGAGGGCGTCGATCTCCTCGCTGATCCGCATGGCGCCCAGTTCGGCGGTCGCGCCGGCGCCGACGGTGGCGGCCAGCGCGTGACCGGAGACCAGTGGCGCGACCACGCGCACGTTGACCAGGGCGGCCACGAAGCCGGTGAAGGCCTCCACTCCGATGTTGCCCAGGGACGCGTAGCCCTGGATGGCGATCAGGGAGCCGCCCGACAGGGTGACGAAGCCGACGATGGCCACGGTGCCGCCGGCCACCGCCATGGCGCCGGTGCCCATGCCGATCTCGGCGATCAACCGCAGGGTGGCCCGCCGGTAATAGCGCAACGCGTGCGGGATCTGCCCGATCGCGGTGACGGTGAACCACGCGACCTGACCGACGCCGTCGACGAACCGGGATGGCCAGCCCGCCAGCTTGGTCGCGGTCGCGTAGGTCCTGGGGTAACGACTGCGAAGAACGGTTGAACTCGTCATCTCACCGCCCCGTTCCGAATCGAACACCGATGGTCGTCAGGACCACGTTCACGGCGAACAATGCCACAACCGAGAGCACCAGCGTCTCGTTGACCGCGGTGCCGAGGCCTTTCGCGCCGCCGGACACCGTCAGCCCGCGGTAGCACCCGACCAGGCCGGCGATCAGCCCGAACGTCAGCGCCTTGATGATCGAGATGACGACCTCCGGGAGGCCGGTGACCAGGGTGAGGGTCGAGACGTAGGCGCCCGCGGAGATGTTCTGCATGAAGACACCGAAGATGAAGCCGCCGACCAGGCCGATCGTGATGACGGCGCCGTTGAGCAGCACGGCCACGAATGTCGATGCGACGACACGGGGCAGCACCAGCCGGTGGATGGGGTCGATGCCGAGCACCTCGAGCGCGTCGATCTCCTCGCGGATGGTCCGCGCGCCCAGGTCGGCGCAGATGGCTGTCGAGCCGGCGCCGGCCACCACCAGCACCGTCACGATGGGGCCCAGCTGCGTGACGGCGGCCAGGGCGGCGCCCGCACCGGAGACGTCGGCGGCGCCGAACTCCACCAGCAGGATGTTGATGGTGAAGATGATCAGGATCGTGTTGGGGACCGCGACGGCGATCGTCGGCAGGAAGGTGACCCGGAACTGGAACCAGGCCTGGATGATGAACTCACGCCATTCGAACGGCCACTTGGTGGTGGCCTTGGCCACCAGCACGCACATCTGGAAGAAGCCGCCGACGGCGTTCAGCGGCCCCTGCATGCGGGCCCGTATCAGGCCGCCAACCCCGGTTGCAGCCGTCATCGCGACACCCACCGGGCGCGACCACGTGTGCCACCGCGCAACGACAGACCGTGCGGCACGTACCCTCCTTGCCCCGACCTGTTGCTTGTGAGCGGCGTCTCCTTACCGCTCAGTAGTAAGGCGAACCACAGGAATGTACCCGATGGCCGTCGGGGCGTGCACCGCATCCGCACTATTGACCCCCCACCTGGTTTTCCGTCATTTTTCCGCCCGGGTAAAGATTTCGTCGCCTATTCGGATCCGGCTGAGGCCGAGTGATTTTCGGAGTCGTCTCCACCACGCTCAGCGGCACTGTAGCGGACACGCAATTCGGTCTTCAGCACCTTGCCCGCCGGGTTTCTCGGCAAAGCGTCGACGATTTCGAGACCCTTCGGGTGTTTGTAGCGCGCCAGCCGCTCGTTGAGGAACTCCTCGAGGTGTTCCAGCAGCAGTCCGGCCTCGGAGACGGCCGCCACCGCCACCGGAACCTCACCCCATTTCGGATGGGCCCGGCCGATCACCGCCACCTCGACGATCGCGGGATGATCGGCCAGGACGTTCTCCACCTCGGCGCAGTAGATGTTCTCGCCGCCGGAGATGATCATGTCCTTCTTGCGGTCGACGACCCAGACGTAGCCCTCGTCGTCCATCCGGACCAGGTCCCCGGAGTGGAACCAGCCGCCGGCGAAGGCCTCCGCGGTGGCCTTCTCGTTGTTCCAGTAACCGGCCATCAGGGTGGGCGCCCGGTACACGATCTCGCCGACCTCGCCCACCGGCACGTCGTTCATGCTCTCGTCGACCACCCGGGCGGCGACGGTCGGGATGACCTTGCCCACCGAACCGCGTTTCCGGATCGCGTCCTCGCCGAGCAGCATGCAGGTCACCGGCGACATCTCGGTCTGCCCGAACGCCGCCAGGATCTTGCTGCTCGGGAACGTCTCGGACATCTGCCGCAGCAGGGCGTCGGTGGCCGGCGCCGCTCCCCAGGACAGCGCACGCAGCCGGATGTCGCGCGGCTTGGCCTGCTGCGCGGCGCACACCGCCTGCCACTGGGCGGGCACCAGGAAGATCCCGGTGACCCGCTCGGCCTCCAGCACGTCGAGCAGCTCACCCGGGTCGAAGCCACCCAGGGGGTGGATGACGGTCGGGGTGCCCAGCAGCAGCCCACCCAACATGTTGCCGATGCCGGCGATGTGGAACAGGGGGACGCCGATGAAGCCGACGTCGTTGTTGATGTCGGGTGCGGTGGTGTACATCGCGCTCATCGCCTGGGCGGCCAGGTTGGCGTGGGTCAGCACCGCGCCCTTGGGGTGTCCGGTGGTGCCCGAGGTGTACATGATCAGCGCCGGGCTGTCGTTGGGGATGTCGACCGCGGGAGCGGGGTCGCCATCCTCGGCCACCAGGTCCTCGTAGCCCAGGACGTCCCCGTCGGTCGGCGCGCCGGCGACGACGACGGTGGCCAGCGTGGGCGCGATGTCACGCACCGCGGTGCCGACGGCGGCCAGCACCGGCTCGGTGACCAGCACGGCGGCCTGGCAGTCCTCCACCAGGAACGCCAGCTCGGGCGGGGTCAGCCGGAAGTTGACCGGGACCGCGATCGCGCCGATCCGGTTGGCGGCCAGGGTGGCCTCGACGAACTCCGGCCGGTTGAGCATGAGGATCATCACCCGGTCGCCCTGGCCCACCCCGCGCCGGTGCAGCGCGCCGGCCAGCTTGGTGACCCGGTGGTCGAAGTCGGCCCAGGTCGTCGTCCGACCCATGAACCGCATGGCGGTCGCGCCGGGCTGCATCAGGGCGTGCCGGGCGAGCTGATTGCTCCAGTTCTGGCGGCGGGACAGATACGGCTGCTCGGTAGCCGTGCTCAGCTGTGCGGTCACCTCGTCCTCTGTTCCGTCCGCCGCCATGTCAGCGCATGAAGCTTGTGTGAACTCGACCCCGGAACACCAGACCGTCGTTATATTTGATCAAATCTGGTGTCGCCTGGGTCACACTATTGCGTTGCCGTCGCCCACACAAGTCCTCGGAGGTCACGTGAACGCACCGGCTTCCGCACGGGCCGTGCGGCCCCGGGGACGCCGCCGTTCGCAGCTGTCCGACGAGGTGGCGCAGCACCTCCGCGAGGCGATCATGACGGGCACCCTGCGCCCCGGAACATTCATCCGGCTCGACGAGACCGCGGCCCAACTCGGGGTCAGCATCACGCCGGTGCGCGAAGCGCTGCTGACGCTGCGCGGCGAGGGCATGGTGCAACTGGAGCCGCGCCGCGGCTATGTGGTCGTACCGATGAGCAGGCAGGACATCGCCGACATCTACTGGCTGCAGGCCACCATGGCCAAGGAGCTCGCCGCCTCCGCCGTCGAGCGGCTGTCCGACGCGCAGATCGACGAACTCGAGAGCGCCAACGACGAGTTGGCCCGCGCGATCGTCGACGGCGACCCGGCCACCATCACCGCAGCCGAGTTCGGATTCCATCGGCTGTTCAACCGGGCGACCGGCCGGGTGAAGCTGTCCTGGTTCCTGCTGCACGTGGCGCGCTACATGCCGCCGCTGATCTACGTCACCGACATCTCGTGGGGCCACACCACGGTGGACAGCCACCGCGCGCTCATCGACGCGCTGCGCCGCCGTGACCGGGTCACCGTGCTGCGCATCGTCGACGAGGAGTTCGCCGACGGCGCACAGCGGCTGATCGAACAGCTGGAACGCAACGGGATGTGGCGCTGAACCGGCCTGGACCGGGGCTGAACGGGTTAGGAACCGGCGCCGAGCTGTTCGGCGCGGGTCTTGAGGTTGTCGGCCAGGTGCTCGAGGACGTCGTTGGCCAGCTTCTTGACCATCACCGCGGGCACTGCCATCGACGTCTCGACCTCGAGGTCGACCGTCAGCAGGCTGACCGGGCCCATGCCGACCACCGAGAACAGCTGGTTCTGCTTCGTGAAGAAGTCGCCCTGCTGCAGCACGGTCTGGATCTGGTTCTCGCCGGGGTAGTACACCGCCTGGATGAAGGTGCTCTCGTGGCCCTGGACCACGGTGTCGATGCGCAACTGGCTGGGCCGGCCGTCGTCGTAGCGCGCCAGGATGTGCAGGTCCTTGACCTCGTCGTTCCACTGCGGGTACGTCTCGAAGTCGGCGACGATGCCGAGGATCGCCGTCGCGTCGGCGCCGACCTCTAGCGTTTTGGAGACGAGCGGCATCGGCCGATCATATCCAGTGCTCGGCGGCCGTCCGCCTCCTCAGACTGCTCATCGTCGGACGGCGGTGGGACGCCGGCTCAGGCGTGCGCCTTCGTGCCAGGGGCCTCGCCCAGCGGTGATTCCACGCGAGTGTTGTCGTCGCGGATCAGGCCGCGCAGCAGCGCGGTGCTGAACTCGGCGGCGATCTCCTGCGCGCTGCGCCGCCCGTCCGGGCGTAGCCAGCGGTAGGCGCCCAGGGTCATGCCGATGTAGCCCAGCGCCACCACGTGCGAGTCGCACTCGAAGAACTCGCCGCTGGCGATGCCGCGGTCGATCAGGCCGGTGACGTGCTCGTAGACCTGGGTCTCCTTCTCCCGCACCTCGGCGACCTGTTCGTCGGTGAACCATTCCGAGATGTAGGGCTGCTCCTGGAAGTACACCGCGGCGCCTTCGGGATCCTTGGCGATGTTGGTCAGCAGCCGCACGGTGTACTGGTAGAGCGCCTCGCGGGCCGTCCAGGACGGGTCATCGTGGACCGCGGCCAGGGTGCGCTGCGCGGCGCGCTGATAGATGTCGAACAGGATCAGCGACTTGCTCGCGTAGTAGTGGTAGACCGTCGCCTTGTTGAGGCCCACGACGTCGGCGACGTCATCCATCCGGGTGCCGTGATAGCCACGGGCGGCGAACAGCTTGGTGGCGACGGCCAGCAGCTCTTCGCGGCGGGTCATCCCGTTCTCGGGTGGCATGATGTCCTCGCTCGTCCTACCCCGACTCCCGCCGGCTCTCTATCAACTGGTTGGACAGTTTAGGCAATGCCCGAGATCAGCGTTGCGGCGCGTGCCGCCGGCGCTAGACTCCCGGCCAGGAGCAGCGCTGGAAGGACTGATATGGATCCGAACCCGGATTACGACGCGACTGACGAGATCGAGTACTTCTTCAGCTGGCTGCCGTGGGCGCTGCGCGGGGTCTACCCACCGCCCGCCTACCCCCCGGTCTAACCACGCGCCCCGCCGTCTTTGACGGCCGGCCTGCGGGCGATGCTCGCCCGCGACCCCGACGAACCGCACCGCGCGGCCAGCTCGCTCGAACTCCTTTTCGACCTGGTGTTCGTCGTCGCCGTGTCGCAGGCCTCGGGTGCACTGCACCATCTGTGGGAGGAACAGCACTTCACCGGCGGCGTACTCACCTACGCGATGGTGTTCTTCGCGATCTTCAATGCCTGGATCAACTTCACCTGGTTCGCCAGCGCCTTCGACACCGACGACTGGCTCTACCGGCTGACGACGTTCGTCGGGATGGCCGGGGCACTGACCATCGCCGCCGGTGCGCAACGGGCGATGCTGGACAACGACTTTCGGGCCATCGTGGTCGGCTACGTCATCATGCGGGTCGCGATGGCCGCGCAGTGGACCCGCGCCGCGATCAGTGATCCGCGATACCGGGGCACCTGCATCCGCTACGCCGTGGGCATCGTCGCGGCGCAGTCGCTGTGGGTGGCCTGGGCGGTGTTCGGCGGCCCGCTGTGGCTTTTCCTGGTCCTGGCGGCGGTGGACCTGTCGGTCGCGCCGATCGCCGAACATCACCGCGGCCTCACCTTTCACCACCACCACATCGCCGAGCGCTACGGCCTGTTCACCCTGATCGTGCTCGGCGAATCGATCCTGGCGGTGGCGAACTCGATCATCGGCAGCCTGTCCGACAGCCACGAGCGCACCGGGCTGATCGGCATCGCGGCCTGTGCACTGGTGGTCGTGGCGTCGATGTGGTGGATCTACTTCGACCGACCGCAGCATGACCAGACGGTCTCCAAGCCGCGGGCCTTCTTCTGGGGCTATCTGCACTACTTCATCTTCGCCTCGGCGGCGGCGTTCTCGGCCGGGGTGGAGGTGGCCGTCGCGAAACGCCTGCACGAGAGCCACCTGCCCCACACGGTGGCCGGCCTGACGCTGACCATCCCCCTCGCGGTGTTCGTCGTCGCGACCTGGCTGGCGCTGGACGCAGTGCGCCGCGATGCGGTCCAGGCCGCCGGTACGGCGGTGCTGGCGCTGGCCCTGCTGGCCAGCGCGTTATTGCCCTACCCGCTGCCGGGTGCGGCGGCGGTGATGGTGGCGGCGGTCGCCCTGGTGAGCTGGCGCCACAGCGCCGAAAGCCGTTAAACAGCAGCGGCTTTGACGGCCTTCCCGACCTGATAGCGCAGCCGGGCGTACTCCGATGAGCGCCACAATTCGTCGGGGAGCGCGAATGTAAGTACGCTGTGCTCCTTGTGACCGATTGGACGACCACGGCGGACCGGCCGAATGAGCTGCGGCTGCGGCTCGACTCGTACCCGGTGATCGCCGACATCTCCGCCCGCTACGGCGATATGGACGCCAACGGCCACCTCAACAACCTCGCGCTGGAGGCGCTGCACGAGAACGCGAGGGCGACGATGAACCGCACGCTGTTCCCGGACATCTATGACGTCAGCCGCCGCCGGCTGCGCCTGGTCACCTCCCAGAACACCGTGCACTTCCTCGCCGAGGCGCACTGGCCCGCCGTCATCCGCACCGGCGCAGGCGTCGGCCGGATCGGCCGGACCTCGTTCGTGGCGTCGACCGGTCTGTTCATCGACGGCGCCTGCATCGGCGTCTGCGACACCGTGCTGGTCCTGCTCGGTGATGACGGTCCGGTCCCGCTGGCCGACAACATGCGTACCGCGCTGCAGACCGTGCAGCTGGGCGCCCGACCCTAGAGCGCCTTCAGTTCCTCGATGACCTCGCCGACCGACTTCTTGGCGTCGCCGAACAGCATCGAGGTGTGCTCGCCGGTGAACAGCGGGTTCTCGATACCGGCGTAGCCCGACGACATCGAGCGCTTGAGCACGATCACCGAACGGGACTGGTCGACGTTGAGGATCGGCATGCCGTAGATCGGGCTGGACGAGTCGTTACGCGCCGCCGGGTTGGTGACGTCGTTGGCGCCGATCACCAAAGTGACGTCGGTGCGGGAGAATTCGCCGTTGATGTCGTCCATTTCCTTCATCGCGTCGTACTCGACATCGGCCTCGGCCAACAGCACGTTCATGTGCCCGGGCATGCGACCCGCCACCGGGTGGATGGCGTACTTGACCTCGACCCCCTTGCTCTCCAGGATCTCGGCCATCTCCTTGACGGTGTGCTGGGCCTGCGCGACGGCGAGGCCGTAACCGGGAACCACGATCACCTGATTGGCGTAGGCCATCTGGATGGCGGCGTCGGCGGCCGAGGTGGCCTTGACGGTGCCCTGGTCGCCGCCGGCCGGTCCGCCGCCGGCGTCCGCGCCGCCGAACGAGCCGAACACGATCGCCGGAATGGAGCGGTTCATCGCCACGGCCATCAGGTTGGTCAGGATCGAGCCGGAGGCGCCGACGATCATGCCGGCCACGATCATCGCGGTGTTGTTCAGCGCCAAACCCGCTGCGGCGGCGGATAACCCGGTCATCGCGTTCAGCAGCGAGATGACGACGGGCATGTCGGCGCCGCCGATCGGGAACACGACGAACAGTCCCATGATGCCCGCGAGCACCAGGAGCAACACGATCCACCAGACCGACAGCCCCTTGTTCAATCCGATGAACACGGCTGCGGCGACGGCGGCGAGCAACAGCACGATGTTGGCGGCCTGGAACAGCTTGGCGTTCTTGACGAATGCCTTCTCGACACCCTTGGGAATGATGTTTTCCTGCAGCTTGGCGAACGCGACCAGCGAGCCCCAGAACGACACCGAGCCGATGACGGCGGCGAACAGCGATCCGACCACCAGGGCCACGGTGGGCGACTGGTCGGCCTTGAAGTGCGAAAACCCCTTCGTTTCAATGAATTCCGCCCAGGCGATGAGCGCGACGGTGCCGCCGCCCACGCCGTTGAACAAGGCGACCAGCTGTGGCATCGCCGTCATCTTGGTCTTCTTGGCCGGGGGCACGCCGAGGATCACGCCGATCGCCAGGCCGGCGACGATCAGGATCCAGTTGATCGACGCGGTGTCGCGAATCCTGATCAGGGTGGCGATCACCGCGATGGCCATGCCGGTAGCGGCGATCCAGTTGCCGCGGACGGCGGTCTTGGGCCCCGTCAGGCCCATCAGGCCGTAGATGAAGAGGGCGAACGCGAAGATGTAGAGAACGTCGACGAGGTAGGTCACTTGGTGAGCTCCTCATCGTTGAGGGCGCGCACCTGCGCCGCAGGCAGTTCCTTCTTCTTGCCCTTGAACATTCCGAGCATCCGGTCGGTCACCAGGAAGCCGCCGATGACGTTGAGCGTGCCGAACACCAGCGCGACGAAGGCGATGATCCGCACGCCCCAGTTCGCGTCGGCGGGCAGGTTGCCGAGCACCAGCAGCGCGCCGAGCACCACGATGCCGTGGATCGCGTTGGTGCCCGACATCAGCGGGGTGTGCAACGTGTTGGGCACCTTGGAGATCACAGCGAATCCGACGAACCCGGCGAGCACCAGGATCGCCAGATTGGCCAGCAGTTGGGTGTACATCAGTTCTGCACCTCACGTGTCACACAGGAGGCCGAGACGACCTCGTCGTCGAAGTCCGGCGCCAGCGCGCCATCCTTGATCAGCAGTTCCAGCAGCGAGGTGAGGTTCTTCGAGTACAACTCGCTGGCGTGTTCGGGCATGGTGGCCGGCAGGTTGAGCGGCGAGGCGATGGTCACACCGTGCTTGACGACGGTCTGGCCCGGCTCGGTCAGCTCGCAGTTGCCGCCGGTCTCGCCGGCCAGGTCGACGACCACGCTGCCCGGCTTCATCCCCTCCACCGCGGCCGCGGTCACCAGCCGTGGGGCGGGCCGGCCGGGCACCAGGGCGGTGGTGATCACCACGTCGAAGCCGCCGATGGCCTGCTCGAGCTTCTTCTGCTGCTGGGCGCGCTCCTCCTCGGTGAGCTCGCGGGCGTAGCCGCCCGAGCCGGCCGCCTCGATGCCCAGATCGAGCCATTGGGCACCGACCGAGCGGACCTGGTCGGCCACCTCGGGGCGGACGTCGTACCCGGTGGTGCGCCCGCCGAGGCGCTTGGCCGTCGCGAGCGCCTGCAGGCCGGCCACGCCGACACCGAGCACCAGCACGCTGGCCGGCTTCACCGTGCCGGCCGCGGTGGTGAGCATCGGGAAGAACCGGGTGGATTCGGCGGCCGCCAGCACGACGGCCTTGTAGCCGGCGACGTTGGCCTGCGAAGACAGCGCGTCCATCACCTGGGCGCGGGAGATCCGGGGAATCGCCTCCACGGCGAAGGCCTGCACACCGCGCTCCTTCAACGCACCGATCTGGTTGTCGGCGTTGCGCGGCGCCAGGAAGCCGATCAGGGTCTGGCCCGGGCGCAGCCGCGCCACCTCCTCGGCCGACGGCGGAGCGACCTTGACCACCACGTCGGCGGCCCAGGCGTCGCCGATCGTCGCCCCGGCGTCGGTGTAGAGCTGGTCGGGAAGCAGGGCACGCTCCCCCGCCCCGGACTCCACCACCACCTGGACACCGCTGTTGACCAGCGCCGAGACCGCCTTGGGCACCAATGCGACGCGGCGCTCGTCGGCACCGGACTCGGCGACGACGCCCACTGTCGTAGCCGCGGCGGCGACGCCAGCCCCCGTCTGCGTACCTGTCATGACCTGTGCAATCGCTTTCTAAGCGTGGATTTCGTCGGGGAGGGACCCCTTTGCTCGTGCCACCCTAACCGCTACCGCCGGTCACCTCCCAAGCCGGAAGGGGCTACTTCCCCCGTTCGGGGGAGGCGAGTCAGGCGGGCTGCGGGGCGGGTCGCCGGGCGGGCATGGTGACCGCGGTCGTCGCACCGCCGCCGGGCGTCGGCGCGAATCGGACCGCGCCACCCATCTCCTCGATGCCGACCACCAGCGAGGCCAGCCCGATGTGACCATCGGCGACCTTGCGTTCGAGCACACCGGGGTCGAAACCGATCCCGTTGTCCTCCACCCGCAGCACGACGTCGTCACCCGCCTGATGCAGCACGACGTCGACGCGGGTCGCGCGAGAGTGCTTGTGGGCGTTGGACAACAGCTCGCGCGCGGCCCGATACAGCAATGCCTGTGCGGCCGGCTTGCCCACCTCGTCGATCGCGCAGTCGATGGTGGCGTCCCAACGCTGCTCGTACTGGCGGACCAGCTCACGCACCGCGGGGGCCAGGCCCACCTGGGCGAGTACCTGCGGGTGCAGCGTCGTGACGGTGTTGCGCAGCAGGGCGACGGTGTCGCGCATCGCCGCATCGATCCGGTCGAAGCCCTCCGGGGTGGGTCGCTCGCGCAGGTCCTCCAAATCGAGCCGGGCCGCCAGCAGGTTCTGCAGCGGGCCGTCGTGCAGTTGCTCGGAGAGCCGGCGGTTGTGGCGTTCGTCGGCCTGCATGGACTCGGCGACCAGGCGGCGGCGCACGTCGAGCAGCGCCCGTACCCGGGCCCGGCGGCGCGCCAGCACGTAGCACAGCGCGGTGCTGGCCGCGGCCAGCCACAGCAGGCAGCCGACCTGTACGTAGACCACCGACGGGATGGCGATCATCTTGTCCCGCACGGCGTAGACGATCCACGCGACGAAGTAGCCGGCGGCGGCGCTCAGGCCCAGCACCGCGGTCAGCTCGGGGCGGTCCAGGAAGGCCACGGTGATGGGCACCATGAAGAAGATGGGCAGCAGCCACACCGTGCCGCCGCCGGAGGCCAGGCACAGCGCCAGCACCGCGAGCACGTCCATCGCGGTCGAGGCCACCCCGAACCACCAGCGCACCGGGGTGCGGACGACGATCACCAGCCAGACCACTGCGAAGGCGGCGTAGAGCAGCAGGACGGTGCCCACGATGCCGGGCAGCCAGTGTTCGACATGCTGGACGTAGATCAGCAGCGCGATCAGCGCGATCAGCGGCAGCCGCAGGACCGCGGCGACCCGGACCGGCTCGGTGCTCAGGTAGTCGAGGGTGTGCAGGATCGGGCGGGGCACGTCACTCCAGCAGCCCGCGGCGCATGGCTTCGGCGACCGCGGCGGCCCGATCGCTGACGCCGAGCTTCTCGTAGAGCCGCTGGACGTGGGTCTTGACCGTCGAGGGGGCCAGGAACAGTGACTCGGCGATCACCGGGATGCTCTGGCCGTGGGCGATCATGCCGAGCACCTCGCGTTCCCGCGCGCTCAGGGACGGCCCGGACGGCTCGGCTCGGCGGCGGATCTCGACCGCCAGCCCCGACGCCAGCCGGGGGGCCAGCACGTCGCGCCCCTTGGCGCAGTCCAGGACGGCGTTGACGATCTCGGATCGGGAGGAGTCCTTGGGCAGGAAGCCGGCCGCCCCCTGCTGCAGCGCGTGGTAGACGATCTCGGCCTCGTCGTGAGCCGAGACCAGCAGCACCCGCGTCGCCAGCTCGTCGCGCACCACCGCCGCCGTTACCTCGCCGCCGTCCATGCCGGGCATCTGGTAGTCCAGCAGCGCGACGTCGGGCCGGTGCTCCTTGATGAGCGCCAGCGCCGAGGAGCCGTCCTCGGCCTCGGCCACCACGTCGATCTCCCCGCTGCTGCTCAGCGCCCGGACCAGGCCGTCGCGGAACAACGGGTGGTCGTCTCCCACGACGACGCGCACCCTGCGGTTCTCCGGCATGGCAGGCAGCTTCGCACAGGCGTCCGCCGATCGGTGGACAAACACTTCATCCCCCACGGGGGCCGTCCGGCGGACACCGCCCGGGCGCCACGTGGGTGATAGTCGACGCATGGCCGGATGAACCGGCCCCGCAAGACCGAGGAGAACGACATGAGCCGCTTCACCCGCCGCATCACCGCCGCCGCCGCCGGACCCCTGGTGGCCGCCGGGATCCTGGCCGGCACCCTGGCGGTCGCCGCGCCCGCCGAAGCCAGCCCGCAGGCCGACACCAAGTGCAGCAGCATGGCGATGCCCAACGATTCGACGGGTGCAAGCCCCAGCCAGCTCAACCCGCTGACCCGGGCCGCGCAGGTCAACGCGGCCAACCAGACGCCGCAGGCGCCCACCATGGACATGACCTGCTGACCCCCGCGCAACCAATCGCAATACCGAATCGAGCCGCGAGAAAGGGGGTCCTCTGACCGATTGACCGACGTATCCACATGACGACGCGGCCCTCCCTCTGGTCATAAGGGAGGGCCTCGTCGTGTGCCGGCCCGGTGTCCTATCGTGACGGCATGGATTTCGCCATGTCCGCGAAGGCGGCTGACTACCACAAACGGCTGACCGAGTTCATGGTCGAGAAGGTCTTTCCCGCCGAGAAGTCCTACGACGAGTACCGGGCGGCCGCCGGGCCGAACGACTTCACCGTGCCGCCCGTGGTCGAAGAGCTCAAGAAGCTCGCCAAGGCGCAGGGCCTGTGGAACCTGTTCCTGCCGCCGGAGTCCGGCCTGACCAACCTGGAGTACGCCCCGCTGGCGGAGTTGACCGGCTGGAGCACCGAGATCGCCCCCGAGGCGCTCAACTGCGCGGCGCCGGACACCGGCAACATGGAGACCCTGCACCTGTTCGCCACCGAGGAGCAGCGCAAGCAGTGGCTCGAACCGCTGCTGGCCGGTGAGATCCGCAGCGCGTTCTCGATGACCGAACCTGCGGTGGCCTCCAGCGACGCCCGCAACATCCAGACGGCGATCACCCGCGACGGCGACGACTACATCATCAACGGCCGCAAGTGGTGGACCTCCGGGGCCAACGACCCGCGCTGCAAGATCCTGATCGTGATGGGCCGCACCAACCCCGATGCGGCCTCCCACCAGCAGCAGTCGATGATCCTGGTGCCGATCGACACCCCGGGGGTCACCCTGGTGCGGTCCACCTCGGTGTTCGGCTGGCAGGACCAGCACGGGCACGCCGAGGTGATCTACGACAACGTCCGCGTGCCGGCGTCGAACCTGCTGGCCGAGGAGGGCATGGGCTTCGCGATCGCCCAGGCCCGGCTGGGCCCGGGCCGCATCCACCATTGCATGCGCGCGATCGGGGTGGCCGAACGTGCGCTGGCGCTCATGGTCGAACGTGCCCGCACCCGGATCGCCTTCGGTAAGCCGCTGGCCGAGCAGGGCATGGTGCAGCACGCGGTTGCGGTGTCCCGCAACGAGATCGACCAGGCCCGGCTGCTGTGCCACAAGGCCGCGTGGACCATCGACCAGCACGGCAACAAGGAGGCCCGCAACCTCGTGGCCCAGATCAAGGCGGTGGCCCCGCAGATGACCTGCAACGTCATCGATCGGGCCATCCAGGTGCACGGCGGCGCGGGGGTCAGCGACGACTTCCCGCTGGCCCGGATGTACGGCTGGCAGCGCGCGATGCGGATCTTCGACGGCCCCGACGAGGTGCACCTGCGCAGCATCGCCCGCGCCGAACTCGGCGCCGAACCGAGCGCGATGGCCGCGGCGGCGATCCGGGGGTGAGTAGCAGGGAGTTGTCCGGCGCGTGGAACTTCCGCGACGTCGCCGAGACGACGGGGATTCGTCCCGGCCTCTTGTACCGGTCCAGTGAGATCAGCCGACTCGACGAGGCAGGGCGCGGAGTCATCAGCCGGTTGGGCATCACCGATGTCGCCGACCTGCGCTCACCCGTGGAGGTGGATCGGCGCGGCCCCGGCGCGGTTCCGGATGGCGTGACCGTCCATCTGCTTCCGTTTCCCGACCTGTCGCACAAGCCGGTCGGCGCGCCGCACGAGACCGCGTGGGAACAGATGATGACCGATGCTTCGCCGGATGACGACGTCGTCGCCGCCGGCGAGAAGTGGATGGGCGAGGAGTACGTCCGGTTCGCCCGGTATGGCGGAGCGCGACGGGCGGTTCGCCGGATCGTGACCCTGCTGGGCGAGGGTAAGCCGATTCTGGTCCACTGCTTCGCCGGCAAGGACCGCACGGGCTTTTCGATCGCCCTGGCGCTGGAGGCCATCGGGGTACCCCGAGACGCCATCCTCGCCGACTTCTTGCGGAGCAACGAAGCCGTAGGCCGGCTTCGGGAACGGATCCTGGAGTCGGTGCGCAACCGCGAGGGAATCACGCCCGAAGTGGTGGCCTTCGCCGAGTCCCGCCTGCCGGACGAGGTATTGGGTGTGAAGGAGCAGTATCTGGCGACCGCGCGTCGGGTCATCGATGAGGACTACGGCGGTCTGGGCGGCTACCTGGAGGCGGCGGAGATCACCGGTGAAGACATCGCACGCCTGCGCGCCGAGCTACTGGGTTAGCAGCAGCCCCACCACCCAGGCCGCGGTGGCGATCAGACCGCCGGCCAGTTCCACGCCCACCGACAACGCGGCCCCCTTGACCGCGTGCACCGTCGACGCCCACGCCCGCCGCTGGTCGCGCCGGTGCACCAGCTCGGCCAGGTAGACGCCCAGCACGAACCCGACCACCAGCCCCACCACCGGTATCACGAAGAACCCGATGACGCCGAGCACCGCGCCCGCGCCCAGGCTCACCCCGCCGACCTCGGCGGCCCGCATGCGGCGCACCGGCCACAGGTACTTGACCAGCAGGCTGGCCCCGATGACCAGCGTCACCGCCGCCAGCACCGCCCAGGACACCGGGTTGCGCTCGACGACGGCCCAGACCGCGATCGCCGCGTAGACCAGCAGCGTGCCCGGCAGCAGCGGGACGATGATCCCGACCAGGCCGACGGCGATGGCCAGCGCGACCAGGATGATCCCGCCGGTGCTCACCCGCTCGAACCTACCCGCGCGGGCGCGCGGTCAGCCGAGCTTGAAGTTGGCCGGCTTGGCCGCCGCCAGGTCGTCGATCGTCGACCACTGCGCGGCCACGTCGTCGACGGTCGGAACATGATCGAAGGTGACGCCCTCGTTCTGGAACAGGGCCGCCCGTTGCACCTTGCCGCCACCGACGATGAACACCGAAGCGGTGTCCGGCACCTCCTCGGTGCACAGGTAGGCCACCACCGGCGCCACGTACTCCGGGGTGAGCTTCTTGAACACCTCGGGCGGCAGGATGTCCTCGGTCATGCGGGTGGCCGCGATCGGAGCGAGGGCATTGGCCTTGATGTTGTACTTGGCGCCCTCCTGGGCCAGCGTGTTGATCAGGCCGACCAGGCCGAGCTTGGCCGCGCTGTAGTTGGCCTGCCCGAAGTTGCCGAACAGGCCGCTGGTCGAGGTGGCGACCACGATGCGGCCGTAGCTCTGCTCGCGGAAGTGCGGCCAGGCGGCCCGGATGACGTTGTAGCCGCCGTAGAGGTGGACCTTGAGCACCGAATCCCAGTTCTCGAACGGCATCTTGTGGAATGTGCCGTCCCGCAGGATTCCGGCGTTGCTCACGACACCGTCGATCTTGCCGAACTCGTCCAGGGCGGTCTTGACGATGTTCTCGGCGCCCTCGGCTTCGGCCACGCTGTCGTAGTTGGCCACCGCGCGGCCCCCGGCGTCCTTGATCTCCGCGACCACCTGGTCGGCCATCGAATGGCCGGCGCCGGTGCCGTCGCGCGCCCCGCCGAGGTCGTTCACCACCACGCTGGCGCCCTCGCGGGCCAGCGTCAGGGCGTACTCGCGGCCCAGACCACCTCCGGCGCCGGTGACGACGATGACACGATCCGCAACTCCGGGCATGAGCTTCCCTTTCTCCGGCCTTCCGATGGGCGGGTGATCAGCAGTCCACCCGGCGCTGGCCATCGTAACCAGCGCGACGGTCGGCCGATCACGCCGGTCAAGGGTGCCGAGTCTGCGTATGGCTCACCGACTCTGCGCACCGGGTCGCCGTTTCGCGCGGTACCTCCGACCGCGGCGTCGATGCGGTAGCGCTGCTACCGCGACCCGAGTCGCTCGCCGATGACGAAGGTGGCGAATGCGTTCGGTTGGTCACCCATCGGGATGTCGACCCACCGGCCCAGCCGGCGCATCTCATCCACCGACGGCACACCCGAGGCCGTCCAGCCGTGGGCGTTGAGCCACTCGACGAGGTCCGACCGGTCCGGATCGTTGTAGGTGAGCTCACCGATGTCGATCCGGCGGTCAAAGCCGAGTTGGTCGGCGAACTTCTCGAACCGCTCCCGCATCTCCGCGCGCCTGCTTTCGTCGCGATGCGCGACGGCCTCGGCGGACACCCGGCTGCCGGGCGCGCTCAGTTCGGTGACCTGTTCGAACAGCCGGTCCTGGGCGTCGGCGGGCAGGTACATCAGCAGGCCCTCGGCCAGCCAGGCGGTCGGCTGCGTGGGGTCGAACCCTCGCCCGCGCAGCGCGGCGGCCCAGTCCTGGCGCAGGTCCACGGGCACCTCGTGCACCTCCGCGGCGGGGCGCACGCCGTGCTCGGCCAGTGTGGTGGCCTTGTATTCGAGGACCTTGGGCTGGTCGATCTCGTAGACCCGGGTACCGGCCGGCCAGTCCAGGCGGTAGGCGCGGGAGTCCAGTCCCGAGGCGAGGATCACGATCTGGCGGATGCCCGCGGCCGCGGCATCGGCGAAGAACGCGTCGAAGAAGTGCGTGCGCACGGCCTGGTAGTTGCCCATGTGCCGGAAGATCGCGGCGGCCTCGGGGTCGGCGGCCTCCACCCGGTCGGCCATCGACTCGTCGAGCATGCTCTCCCACATACCGGTTCCGGCGCCCTCGACCAGGATCCGGGCGTACGGGTCACGGATCAGCGGGTCGGGGTTGTCGGTCTCCCCGGCGCGGGCGGCGGCCACCATGACGGCGGTCGACCCCACACTCGTCGCGATGTCCCAGGTGTCGTCGTGGGTGCGCAGTGTGCTCATATCGGTGTGCTCTCGGTTCGGTGGCAGGCTGACCGGCCGGGCAGACGCCGGAAACGGTCAATCGATAGCCATGCTACCGAAAAACTTAGCCAAGCTATGCGGCGCCGTGGCCGACATCACCGGTGAGCGGCACTCAGTGCGTGTCCTGCCAGGCCCTGCCGTCGAGAAGCTGCAGGAAATGGTCGGTGATCGCGGTCAGCCGCTCCTGGCTGCCGACGAAGCCGGCATAGAAGCCGAGGCCCCAGAGCGACGCGACCAGCATCTCGGCCGCGGCGTCCACGTCGATGTCCGCCCGGAGCTCACCGCTGCGCACCGCGTCCTTGACCGCGGAGGCCACGAACGACCGCACGAACTCCAGGGAGTCGTTACCGGCCTGGCTGAGTTCGGGATGTCGTTGCGACTCGAGCACCGAGGTCACCAGGAACGCGGCGGCGGACCGGTCCTGTCCCTGCACCTGCAGGGCGGACTGGACGAACGCCCGCATCCGGCCAGTAAGGGTGGTCTCGCGCTGCGCGAGTTCCACACTCGAGGCGATCATCAGGGCGTTGGTCAGGTCGACCACTTCCTGATACAGCACTCGCTTGCTGGCGAAGTAGTGATTGATGGCTGGTCGGGTCAGGTCGGCGCGGATGGCGATCGCCTGGAAGGTGGCAGCGTCATACCCCAGTTCGCTGAACACCTCACGGGCTGCGCGCAGGATGCGCTCACGCGTTTCCGCCGCCTTTGCTGCAGGGGGGCGACCCGGACCCCGACTGGCTGTATGCGGCACCCTTCAATAGTGCCACACGAATGGCCGGTATTTGACGGCAGTCGACACTTGTTTGCCGATTACACCTTCTTGATTCCGGCGGACCGCATTGCGGCTTCCGTGACCCCTTGTTGCGGTTGATATTTCACATATGCGCAGATTGCTCGCGGGACCCGAGTTGGTTTTCTTCGCACCGATTTCCGCCGTACCGGCGGATTGGATACGTCGCCTGTGTCAATTCTCCGTTCAAAATTCGGCATGAGAATTCGCTCTGGAGAGTCACCGACGCGTTGTTGCCCGTTGAGCACCGCGCACGGCGATTTGGCGAGTTTGCTGCAAGGCCTCCTCGACCTACATCAGCTTGCGCATGATCTTGATAGCCCGGTCGGTGTAGGGCGGGTACATCAGGCTCAGGTCCGGCTTGTTCGGCTTCGCCAGCACGGCCCGCCGGTGGCTGAGGGCCTCGAACCCCCACTTGCCGTGGTAGGCGCCCATCCCGCTGGCGCCCACACCGCCGAACGGCAGCTGCGGCGCCAGGCAGTGCATTGCGATGTGGTTGATCACCGCACCGCCGGACGGCATCCGGTCGATCAACTCCCGGCCCTGCTGCTGCGAGGAGGTGAACACGTACAGCGCCAGCGGCTTCGGCCGGGCGTTGACGAACCGCACCGCCGCCTCGGGCGACTCGACGGTGATGATCGGCAGGATGGGGCCGAAGATCTCGTCGGTCATGACCGGGTCGTCCGGCCCGGGCTCGAGGATCACCGTCGGTTCGATCCGCAGGGTCGAGCGGTCCGAACCGCCGCCGGCGACGACCTTGCCGTCGGTCGCGCTGATCAGTGAGACCAGCCGGTCGAACTGCCGCTCGTTGACGATCCGCAGCGACGGATCCTGCTCCGTCGCGCGGAACTCGGCGATCGTGGCGACGATCTTGTCGGTGAGTTCCGCGACGATCTTGCGGTCGGCCAGGACGTAGTCCGGGGCGATACAGGTCTGGCCGGAGTTGAGCAGCTTGATCCACGCGATGCGGCGCGCGGCCACATCGATGTCCGCGCTCTCGGTCACCAGCACCGGGCTCTTGCCGCCGAGTTCGAGGGTCACCGGCGTCAGGGTCGGCGCGGCGGCCGCCATGATCTTGCGCCCGATCTCGGTGCCCCCGGTGAACAGCGCGTGGTCGAACCCCTGGGCCATCAGGTCCTGGGTGGTCGCGGCGTCACCCTCCACCACCCGGATGGCCTTGGAGTCGAGGTAGCGGGGCACCAGCCGGGCAATCACCTCGGACGTGGCCGGGGCCAGTTCGGAGGGTTTGATCACCACCGCGTTGCCGGCCGCGACCGCGGCCACCACCGGGGCCATGCAGAGGTAGAACGGATAGTTCCACGGGCCGATCACCAGGATCACGCCCAGCGGGTCGTACTGCACCCACGCCCGGCCGGGTCGCTGCGCCAGCGGAAGTCCCTGCCGGCGCGGCCGAACCCACTTCCTCAGGTGCTTACGGGCGAAGGCCGCCTCGGCCTTGGTCGAGGCCACATCACCGAGCCAGGCCTCGAAGGCGGAGCGACCCAGATCACGGGCCAGCGCCTCGGCGATCTCCGGCTCACTTTCCTCGCACATCTTCTCGATGGCCCGCAGCTGCTCGGCCCGCCACTGCAGCGAGCGGGTGCGCCCGCTGTTGAACACGCCGCGCACCTCGGCGAGGACACCGGCTGCACCACCGTCGGTGGCTTGGTCACTCGTGATCTGGACTGTCATGAAAACTCCTCGAATCGATCGCGTATACCCAGCTTGCCCCAAGATCCCGCGGGTGCGAAGCCCCGCGCACAACCCGGCTCCGATAGCACTCGCCGCACCATCGCCGGGCACGGAAGAACTATGGTCTTAATCCATGGCAACTCTCGCGAACCGCGAGGCGTACTTCGAGACCGGTCTCGACGTACTGGCCGATCTGGGTTACGGCGGGCTCAAGCTGGCCGAGGTTTGCAACCGGCTCGGCGTCACCACCGGGTCCTTCTACCACTACTTCACAAGTTGGCCGTCCTACACCCGGGAGTTGGTCAGGCACTGGGTGCAGGACCGCACGATCCGGTTGATCGACGCGCTGCGCGAGGAAGTCGACCCCCGCAGGCGCATCGAGGTGATCATCGAGATCGCGCTGGCGCTACCGCACGGCGCGGAGGCCGCCATCCGGTCGTGGAGTTCGGTGGACCCGGACGTGCTCGCCGTGCAACGCGAGGTCGACCAGCAGCGGTTCGACATCCTCTACGACTCGGCACTCGAGATCGTCGGGGACGCGCGCCAGGCCGAGGTCTACGCGGCGTGGGCGGTGTATGTCTTCGTCGGCTACGAGCAGGCGACGCTGCCGCGCGAACCGGGAATGTTCTCCTGGATCAGCACCCAGATGCTCGACGCCCTCGAGGCGGGTCGGTTCGCCAGCGTGCCACCGCGGTGAGTTCACCCGGGGATTCGGCGCTCGACGAGGGCGAGCCGGTCGAGCACGTGTTCGCGGTTCTGCGCGAGCGGCTCTACGGGGCGATCTCGTGCCTGGCCACCCTCGCCGTGCTGGCCCGCTACACCACCGAGACCACCAGCGCCTGGGCTCGGCTGCTCGACGTCGCCGTGGCGACCGGCGGGCTGTGGGCGGCCAGCCTGTTCGCCGATTTCGTCGCCCACCTCGGGGTGTACGGCAGCCGCCCGCACCGTCGCGAGGTCGCCGCCATGCTGCAGGCCTCCGGGCAGATCCTGCAGGCGGCCGTCATCCCGGCCGGCGTCCTCACCGCCGCGGCACTCGGCCTGCTCAAGACCTACACCGCGATGTGGATCGCGATGTGGGCGCTGGTCGGCGAGCTCGCGCTGATCGCCCTGCTCGCCGTGCGCGAGACGCAATTACGTTGGTGGCAAAAGCTTTTGACCGTCCTGGTCCTGGCATCGTTCGGCTCGGTGGTGCTGGTGATCAAGATGCTTGCACACTGATGACGCCGACGAACCTGTGGCGGCGGGCCGTCGGACGCATCCGGAAACGTGACCCGGAGTACGACGCCGCGCGGCGAGCCCTGCGGGCCGCGCTCGTCATTCCGATCGCCGCGGCGGTCAGCTTCACCGTCGGCGGCGGCTCGCAGACACCGCTGTTCACCATCTTCGGCTCGATCGCACTGCTGATCGTCGTGGACTTCCCCGGCAACATGAACGCCCGCGCCCTGGCCTATGGTGGGCTGGCCTTCAACGGCGCGGTGCTGATCAGCGTCGGCACCCTGGTCGCACCCATCCCATGGCTGGCCGTCACGCTGATGTTCGTCGTCGGAGTCCTGATCAGCTTCGCCGGCCTGCTCAGTGAGATCGTGGCCGCCGGCCAGCGGGCCACGCTGCTGACGTTCGTGCTTCCGGTGTGCACGCCGGTGGGGCCATTGCCCGAGCGGTTGCTGGGCTGGCTGATCGCCGTGCTGATCTGCGTGCCTGCCGCGCTGTTCGTCTTCCCCCCGCGCCACCACGGCGAACTGCGGCGCCACGCCGCCCAGGTGTGCACGGCACTGGCCGACCGGATCGAGGGGCGCGTCTCGGCCGCCGACGTGACCGCCGCGATGGACGCGCTGCGGGCCAATTTCCTCGGGGCGGCCTACCGGCCGGTGGCGCTCACCGCCGGAAGTCGGGCGTTGGTGCGGGTGGTCGACGACCTGCAGTGGCTGTGCGACCGGGTCACCGGTGAGACCGGCGGCGAGCTCGGCCCGATGGCCGGCCCGGGGGTGGCGGTCCTCCGAGATTGCGCACGGATACTGCACATTTCGCGACCGGCCGAGCGGTCGGCGGCGCGGACGGATCTGGGCACCGCCCTGGCCGTGAACCGGTTGATCGCGGTGAGCAGCTATCGCGATGACATCGTCGACATCCTCGCCGAACCCGACGACGGGGCGGCCATCGAGTTGGGGCGCACCCTGCTGCGCAGGCGGACGATCGGGGCGACGATCGGCGTGACGGGACGCATCATCGCCGGCGCCGCGGCGGCCGACGCCCGGCCGGTCTGGGCACGAGTGCTCGGCCGCGGCCTGCCCGAGACCGGCGTGGCCGACCGGGTGTACTCGGAGACCGCGGCGGTGACGGCGCTGACCACCGGTCATCTGGTGACACGGTCGGTGACCGTGCGCAACAGCCTGCGCACCGGCCTCGGCCTGGCACTGGCCGTCGCGGTGACCTTCATCTTCCCGGTGCAGCACGGGTTCTGGGTGGCGATGGGCGCGCTGTCGGTCCTGCGCAGCAGTGCGTTGACCACCGGCACCACCATGGTGCGCGCGGTGACGGGAACGGTCATCGGTTTCGTGATCGGCGCGGTGGTCATCGAACTGCTCGGGGTGGACCCGAAAGTGATGTGGTTGCTGCTACCCGTCGTCGCGTTCGGCTCGGCCTATGTTCCGGAGATCGCGTCCTTCACAGCGGGCCAGGCCCAGTTCACCATGATGGTGCTGATCGTGTTCAACATCATCGTGCCGACCGGGTGGCAGGTGGGCCTGATCCGGGTCGAGGACGTCGTGGTGGGCGCCCTTGTCGGCGTGGTGGTTTCGCTGTTGCTGTGGCCGCAGGGAGCGGGCGCCTCGGTGAACCGGGCGATCGACGCAGCCTGCGCGGTGGGGTCCCGCTACCTGCGGGCTACCGTGGCGCGGGTCACCCGCGGCGCCTCCGAGGAGGCGGAGAACCGGGTGATCAGCCTCAGCCATGACGCACTGACGGCAACCCGGACTCTCGATGACGCTGTGCGCCAGTACCTTTCCGAAAGCGGTGGGCCCACCGACTCTCGCGCACCGGTCGTCCGGGCGTCGAACCGGGCGATGCGGCTGCGGGCCGCCGCGGACCTGGTGGCCGACATCGTGCCACCCCCGCTGGATGTGTATCCGCTGGTGCGCAACGTGCTCGAGGCGCACGCGGACGCGGTGTGCGCCCGGTTGGACGGTAGCGATCCGGCCGCGATGATCGCGCCGATCAGTGACGACTTCGTCCTCGCGCTACGCGCGGAGGCGGGCGACGGTGAGATGGCCGTGTCGGCGGCCCTGCCACTGGTGACGGTCGCCGCCAATCTCGGCGAACTCGAACTGACCTATCCGGCCACGCTGGCGGCGGAACCCGCTCACGGGTAATGGCTTTCAGCCCAGCACGCCCAGCGCGGCTGCCCTGGCCTCGGCGGCACTCGCGGTTTCCAGCACGGCGTCGGCCGCCTCCCGGCACTGCTGCAGCGTCACCGACGCCAGCTTGGATCCGACACCGGCCACCGCCGCGGCCGCCGCCGACAGGGACGTGACGCCCAGGCCGGTCAGCACACAGGCCAGCAACGGGTCGGCGGCGGCCTCCCCGCAGACGCCGACCGGTTTGTCGACCGCGGCCCCGGCCCGGGCGGCATGGGCGACCAGCGCGATCACTCCGGGCTGCCACGGATCGGTCAGCGCCGCCAGGTCGGCGGACATTCGGTCGGCCGCCATCGTGTACTGCGCGAGGTCGTTGGTGCCGATGGACAGGAACTCGACGTGCCGCAGAATGCGGTCGGCCAGCAGGGCGGCGGCCGGGATCTCGATCATCACCCCCGGCACCAGGCCGTACTCGCGGACCCGCTCGGCGAAGCGTCTGGCCTCGTCGGCGGTGGCGATCATCGGTGCCATCACCCAGGGCGCGGTGCCGGCGCGGGCCGCGGCCCCGGCGATCGCCTCGAGCTGGTGGGTGAGCAGGGCGGGATTGCCGTCGGCGATCCTGATGCCGCGCACCCCGAGCGCCGGGTTGGCCTCGTCGGGATGGCCGACGAACTTCAGCGGCTTGTCCGATCCGGCGTCCAGGGTGCGGATGACGACCTTGCGGCCTTCGAAGGCCTCGAACACCTCGGCGTAGATCGCCGTCTGCTCCTCGACGGTGGGTTCGGTGTCGCGGTTGAGGAAGCACAGTTCGGTGCGGAACAGGCCGATGCCCTCGGCCGGGGTCTCCCGGGCCGCGCGGGCCGCCGAACCGTCCTGAACGTTGGCCAGGATCGCGACCGGATGGCCGTCGGCCGTCGCCCCCGGACCGGTCCACCCGGCCATCGCCGCCAGCAGCTCGTCGGCCGCCCGCACCGCCGCCTGCGCCTCGGCCGGGTCGGGCGAGAGCGTCACGCTGCCGCGGGTGCCGTCGATCAGGACCGGCGTGCCCGCGGGGACGTCGTCGAGCCCGTTGACCGCGACCACGCAGGGGATGCCGAGCTGGCGGGCGATGATCGCGGTGTGGCTGGTCGGGCCACCCAGGGTGGTGGCGAGGCCGACCACCAGCGCCGGGTCCAGGCCCGCGGTGTCGGCGGGCGCGAGGTCCTCGGCGCACAGGATCGAGGGCTCCGCCGGCACGGGCACACCGGGCTCCGGCAGGCCGCTCAGCTCGGCGACCACCCGGTCCCGGATGTCCCGCAGGTCGGTCACGCGTTCGGCCATCAGGCCGCCGACCTGGGTGAACAGATCGACGAACTGGTCGACCGCCTCGCCGGTGGCCCGCACCGCGGGCTTGCCCTCGGCGATCCGCTTCTCGGCCGCACCAAGCCAGGCCCGGTCCTGGGCCAGCATGGCGGTCGCGGCCAGCACCTCGGAGGCGACCCCGGTCGCGGCCGCCGCGCGGTCCCGAAGCCGGTCGGCGACCACGGCGGCCGCCGCGGTGAAGCGGGCGGCCTCGGCGTCCCGGTCGGCCTCGGCGACCTCGCCACCCGGGTCGAGATCGTCCAACGCGGGCAGTCGACCGGGGCGGATCACGGGGGCGAACCGGACGCCCGGGACCACCGGAACCCCGGTGAGGACGGCGCCGGCCGCGTTCGGGAGTGAGGTAGGCGCTGAAGACGCTGGCATGTGAACCAGATTACAACAAAACGTTGACAGGTCAACACGAACGGGAGTAAAACAACACAAAGCAACAACAATTCCGCCCTAGAACCCACACAATCGGAGAAGCGTGTACCCGGAAGAGCGTCAGCGGGCGATCGCCGCCCAGGTCCTGTCCCAGGGCCGGGCGTCGGTGGCCGAACTGGCCCACGCCTACGACGTCACCACCGAGACGGTGCGCCGGGACCTCGCCGTTCTCGACCGCGCCGGACTGCTGCGCCGGGTCCACGGCGGTGCGGTACCGGTGCGGGCGCTGCACGTGGTGGAACCCGATGTGGACTCCCGCGAGATCACCCGGGCTGATCACAAGGAGGCGATCGCGCGGGCGGCGACCGAGTTCCTTCCGCTCTCCGGTGCCGCCGTGCTGTTCGACGCCGGCACCACCACCGCCCGGGTGGCGGCCATGCTCCCCCCGGACCGGGAGCTGATGGTGGTGACCAACGCGGTGCCCATCGCGGCCCGCCTGGCCACCATGGGGTCGGTGACGCTGCAGCTGCTCGGCGGGCGGGTTCGGGGCCTGACCCAGGCCGCCGTCGGCGAACCGGTGCTGCGGGCACTGGACACGCTGCGGGTGGACATCGCCTTCATCGGCGCCAACGGCATCAGCGTGCGGCACGGCTTGTCCACCCCCGACAGCGACGAGGCGGCGGTCAAACGGGCCATGGTGCGCTGCGCCAACTACGTCGTGGTAGTGGCCGACTCGTCGAAGATCGGCCGCGAGGAGTTCGTCAGCTTCGCCTCCATCGACAGCGTCGACGCCCTGGTGACCGATGCCGAGATCAGCCCGGCCGATCGCGCGCAGTTGACCGAGCAGGGCGTGGAAGTGGTTGTGGCAGGGGAACAGCCATGATCATCACGGTCACGCCCAACCCGAGCATCGACCGTACGGTCACACTGCCGGCCCGACTCGTGCGCGGTGCCGTGCACCGGGTGCAGTCGGTGTCCACCGAGCCCGGCGGCAAGGGGGTCAACGTCGCGCGCGCCCTCACCCTGGCCGGTCTCGACACCCTCGCCATCCTGCCGGCTGGTGGGCGTGACCCGATCCTGTCCGCCCTGCAGTCCTGCGGCGTGCCGTTCTACGCGGTACCCGTCGACGGCGCGGTGCGCACCAACCTCACGATCACCGAATCCGACGGCACCACAACGAAGATCAACGAGCCCGGCGCGGTGATCGACGAGGCCGCGCTGGCCGCGCTGACGGCGGCGATTCTCGACCGCGCCGAGTCGGCGCGCTGGGTGGTGCTCTCGGGTTCACTGCCGCCCGGGATGCCGGACAGCTGGTACGCCGACGTGGTGGCCCGGCTACGGCCCTTCGACTGCAAGGTGGCGGTGGACACCTCCGACGCGCCGCTGGCCGCACTGGCCGCCGGGTTCGGCCGCGCCGCACCGGACCTCATCAAGCCCAATGCCGAGGAACTCGCCGGCCTGGCCGGCGTTGCCGCCGAGCACCTGGAAGCCGCGCTGGCGCAGGGGGATCCGGACCCCGTCGTCGGCGCCGCCCGCCAGCTCATCGACCGTGGTGCCCACACCGTGCTGGCCACACTGGGCCCCGCGGGCGCCGTGCTGGTCGATGAGACCGGCAGCTGGCTGGCCACCCCGCCCCCGATCAAGCCCAGGAGCACCGTCGGCGCCGGCGACTCCTCCCTCGCGGGCTATGTGCGCGCCGACGTCGCCGGGGCGCAGCCACCGCAACGACTGCAGATGGCCGTCGCCTACGGCAGCGGCGCCGCCGCGCTGCCCGGCTCGGCGCTGCCCTCCCCCGCCCAGATCGACCTCGACGACGTTGCGGTCAACCCCATCTCGCCGTACCCGGCCCGTCCCTGAACAGTAGGCGATACCCATGACAAACCCCGCCGCCATCATCGGCACCGACCTGGTCCTCCTCGACGTCGACGCCGGTACCGACAAGGAATCGGTGATCGACCGGCTCGCCGGCCGGCTCGCCGACGCCGGCCGGGTCAGCGACCGCGACGCACTCAAGGCCGCCGCCCTGGCCCGGGAGGCGCAGTCCGCCACCGGCTTACCCGGCGGCATCGCGATCCCGCACTGCCGCTCGGCGGCCGTGCGGACGCCGTCGATCGGATTCGCGCGGCTCGCACCGAAGGTCGACTTCGGCGCACCCGACGGTCCGGCGGACCTCGTGTTCCTGATCGCCGCACCGGACGGCGCCGGATCCGAGCACATGAAGCTGTTGTCGAGCCTGGCCCGGGCCCTGGTCCGGCCGGAGTTCGTGGCGTCGTTGCGGGCCGCGAAATCCGCCGACGAACTGGTGGGCCTGGTCGACGGCGTGGTCAACCCCGACGCCAAGCCGACCGGCGCTCCCATCCCCGCCCCGAAAGCCGCTGCCACCAAGGCGAAGTCGATCATCGCGATCACCGCCTGCCCCACCGGCATCGCGCACACCTACATGGCCGCCGACGCGCTCAAGCTGGCCGCCGAACGGGCCGGGATCGACCTGACCGTGGAGACCCAGGGATCATCGGGCAGCACCCCGGTGGGCGCCGACATCATCGCGAACGCCGATGCGGTCATCTTCGCCACCGATGTCGGGGTCAAGGACCGGCAACGGTTCGCCGGCAAGCCGGTGATCGCCTCGGGGGTCAAGCGTGCGATCAACGAGCCCGACACGATGATCGCCGAAGCCGTTGCCGCGGCGGATAATCCGAATGCCGCCCGAGTGGAAGGCAACGCGGCCGCCGCCGATGCCGGCACACCGGCGGGCGGTGTCGGCTGGGGAACCCGGACCCGGCAGATCCTGCTGACCGGCGTGAGCTACATGATCCCGTTCGTGGCCGCAGGCGGTCTGCTGATCGCGCTGGGCTTCCTGTTCGCCGGCTACGACATCGCGAACACGCCGGAGGGCAAGTCCGATTCGCTGGCCCACATCATCGCCACCACCAACTCGCTGACCAATCTGCCCGCCGGCGGCTTCACCCAGTACCTCGGTGCCGTGCTGTTCACCCTCGGCGGGCTGGCGTTCGGGTTCCTGGTTCCCGCGCTCGCGGGCTACATCTCGTTCGCGATCGCCGACCGGCCCGGTATCGCACCGGGTTTCACCGCCGGTGCGGTCGCGGTGTTCGTGGGCGGCGGGTTCATCGGCGGTATCGTCGGCGGCCTGATCGCGGGCTTCGCCGCGCTCTGGATCAGCGGGTGGAAGGTGCCGCAATGGTTCCGCGGCCTGATGCCGGTGGTGATCATTCCGCTGCTGGCGTCGCTGATCGTCGGCCTGCTGATGTTCTTCCTGCTCGGCCGTCCGCTGGCCGCGGTGACCTCCGGCCTGACGAACTGGCTCAACAGCCTCACCGGCGCCTCGGTCATCCTGCTCGGCGTCATCCTGGGCCTGATGATGTGCTTCGACCTCGGCGGCCCGGTCAACAAGGCGGCCTACGCGTTCGCCACCGCCGGGCTCAGCGTCACCGACGTCGCCTCGCTGCGCATCATGGCCGCGGTGATGGCGGCCGGGATGGTGCCGCCGCTCGCCATGGCGCTGGCCACCACCATCCGGCCGGGGTTGTTCAGCGAGCCGGAACGGGAGAACGGCCGGGCCGCCTGGCTGCTCGGCGCCTCGTTCATCTCCGAGGGCGCGATCCCGTTCGCCGCGGCCGACCCGCTGCGGGTGATCCCGTCGATGATGGCCGGGGGCGCGGTCACCGGTGCGCTGATCATGGCGTTCGACGTCACGCTGAAGGCTCCGCACGGCGGCATCTTCGTGTTCTTCGCGATCGGCAACTTACTGTGGTTCCTCGTGGCGTTGGCCGCGGGCACCGTGGTGGCCGCCGTGGCCGTCATCGCAGCCAAACAGTTCATCAGCCCCAAGTCCGAGGAACACGCAAACGCCGCCCTGGCCGCCGCCTGAGCCGTCCCTGCGCGAAACCGCCGTTTGGGCGCGGCCGTTCGAGTAGACATCTGCATAGCGTCGAGTTCGACACACCAGAAGGAGCACCATGCACACCAAGACCGTCATCGTGGGATCGTCGATCGGGCTGCACGCCCGACCGGCGGCGATCATCTCGGAAGCCGTTGTGAACGCTGGTGTTCCGGTGACACTCACGCTGGAGGGCGGTGAGCCGGTCGATGCCGGGTCGGCGCTGATGATCATGACCCTGGGCGCCGGCAACGGCGCCCAGGTGACGGTGGCCTCCGAGGACGAGGCGGTCTGCCATCAGATCGCCGAACTCGTCCAGCAGGACCTCGACGCCTGAACTACCCGCGAGCAGACGCAGAATCGCACTGCGTGAGCAGCTTTCGTGCGATTCTGCGTCTGCTCGGCGCCAGGGCCGGCTCAGAATCAGGCCGGTATCAGGCGAGACCCTTGAGCATCAGGTTCCAGTACAGGAACGGCAGCCCGTACTTCTTCAGGTACCAGTAGGCCCGGTGCGGCTTGGTCGGGTCCAGCCCCGGGAACGACGGCTTGAGGTTGAGGTCGTAGTCGAACTCCGCCAGCAGCATGTCGTGTGACGAGGTCACGATCGGGCACGACGAGTACCCGTCGTAGGACGCGGTCAGCGGACGCCGCTGCAGGTGGGCGACCAGGTTCTCGACCACCACGGGGGCCTGCTTGCGCACCGCGGCGCCGGTCTTCGCGTTCGGCGAGGAGGCCACGTCACCGAGCGCGAACACGTTGGCGTACCGCACGTGCTGCATGGTGTGCTTGTCGACCGCGACATAGCCACCGGCGTCACCAGTCGACAGCGGGCTGGACTTGATCCACTCCGGTGCGGACTGGCGCGGCACGACGTGCAGCACGTCGTAGGGCAGCATCAGATCGCTGCCGCTGGGTCCGACCGCGGAGATGCTCACCTTGCGGGCGTCGGCGTCCACCCCCTTCAGCTCCGACTCCGTGTGCAGGGTGATGCCGTAGCCGGCGATCACCTTGTCCAGGTTGTCGGCGATCCCGGGGATGCCGAAGATCCGCGGGCCCGGCACCACCAGATGCACGTCGATGTCCTTCAGCACGCCCGTCTTCCGCCAGTGGTCGGCGGCGAGGTAGGCGATCTTCTGGCCCGCGCCCGCGCACTTCACCCCGCCGGTCGGCATGGTGAACACCGCGGTGCCCGAACGGGTGTTGCGGATGAAGTCCCACGTCTTCGGTGCGAGATCGAACCGGTAGTTCGATGACACACCACCGTGGCCCAGCGCGGATTCGAGGCCTTCGTAGTCGTCCCAGTCCAGCTGGATCCCGGGCGCCACCACCAGCACGTCATAGCCGTAGGTGGCACCGTCGGTGCATGTCACCGTGTTGTTGTCCGGATCGAATGCGCTGACCGCCTTGCGAATCCAGGTGGCGCCCCTAGGCATCACCGAGGACTCGGCACGCTCGGTACTGGCGGCCTTGGCCTGGCCGCCGCCGACCAGGGTCCACAGCGGCTGGTAGTAATGCTTGTCGGACGGCTCGATCACGGCCACGTCGGTGTAGCCCTTGCGGAGCATCCGGGCGGCGACGGTGATGCCGGCGGTGCCGCCACCGACGATCAGGACCTGATGTTTGGCAGTGGTGCTCATTTTTCCTTTTACCTCGCTGTCGTTCAGGCGTTCTGGACGGCTTCGACCCAGGCGCCGTAGCCGCCCAGGACATCGCTGACATCGGCGAAGCCGCGCTGGCGCAGCAGGCTCGCGGCCACCGACGAGCGGTAGCCCCCTGCGCAGTACACGACGGTCGGCCTGCGTGGGTCGAGCTCATCGGTGCGATCCGGCAGCTGGCCGACGGGGATGTTCACCGCGCCGGGGATCATGCCGTCGGCGACCTCGCCGGGATTGCGCACATCGACGATCTGCAACTCGGGCACGTCGGCCATCCGCTCGCCCATGGCGTTGGTGGTCAGTCGCGACGCGACCTCGACGTCGTCGCGGTGGGTGAACATCACCTGGTAGGGCTCGGCCAGGTAGCCGACGACGCGGTCGAAACCGATTCGCGCCAAACGGTTCTTACCCTCCAGCTCCAGGCCCGGCTCGGTCATCAGCACGATGTCGACGTCAGGCTTGACCACCGACCCGGCGAACTCCGCATACCGGCCCTCCAGGCCGATGTTGATCGCGCCGCGCAGGTGACCCGTCGCGAAGTCCTCCGGGGTGCGCCCGTCGACCAGCATGGCGCCGGACTTCATGGCCTTGCGCACCTGGTCGTACGTCATCGCTTCCGGCATCTGGCTCTCGTCGAGCAGTTCGCGGCCCTTGCGGTTCAGGATCGCGTTGTAGACGAAATAGCCCGGTGCCGGCGGCTGGCCCTCGGTGACGAGTTCCATGAAGGTCGCCTTGTCCGGGGCGCGCAACGCGTAGTTGGTCTTGCGCTGCTCGCCCATCGTCGACCACAGATCGGTCGAGAGGTTCTTGCCGCACGCCGACCCGGCCCCGTGGGCGGGATAGACCCGGGTCGCGTCGGGCAACGTCATCAGCTTGTCATGCAGCGAGTCGTAGAGCTTGTCGGCCAGCTCCTCGCGGGTGAAGCCGATGGAGGCCAGCAGGTCGGGCCGGCCGACGTCGCCGATGAACAGGGTGTCACCGGTCAGCACCGCGTACGGCTCGGCGTCGTCGGCATGCTCGTAGATCACGATGCTCAGCGACTCCGGAGTGTGGCCCGGGGTGTGCCGGAACTCCAGCTGGACATCGCCCAGGGAGTAGCGCTCGCCGTCCTCGACGGGCATGAAGTCGAACTCAGGCTTGGCCACCGAGGAGTAGACGATCTTCGCCCCGGTCGCCTCGGCGAGCTCCAGATGCCCGGACAGGAAGTCGGCGTGGAAGTGCGTCTCGATGACGAGCTCGATCGTCATGCCGAGTTCCTCGGCGTCGGCAATGTATTCGCTGACGTCGCGCTGCGGGTCGACCACGACGGCGCGCCCGGTGGTCTCGTCCCCGATCAGGTAGGACGCGTGCGACAGGCAGTCCAGGTAGTACTGGTTGAACTTCATTTTCGGCTCCTTGTTCGGTTCGGGTGGGTGGATGGGTGTCAGGCGAGGGTGAGGAAGAGTCGCTCGAGTTCTTCCTCGGTCGGCGGGTCGCTGTCGCCGGAGGTGACTCCGGTCGCGCATTCGCGCATCCCGGTGGCGACCATCTTGAAACCCGCGCGGTCGAGTGCCTTGGACACGGCGGCCAGCTGGATGACGGTGTCCTTGCAGGGGCGGCCCGCCTCGACCATCGCGATCACGCCGCCGAGCTGGCCCTGGGCCCGCCGCAGCCGGTGCAGCACCTCCGCGACGTTGTCGTCGTTGTCCGTCATGGCCACACCTCCTTTCTTTCGCATACCTATGGGGGTATATGCCATTCATGGTTGCATACCCCCATGGGTATGCGCAAGCCCCTGTCGGGAGCCGCCCCGGAAACGCCGGGTGAGCCGCCGCTAAACGAGTTCGGCCGCACCCCCGGAATTGCCGGTCTGCGCTGCTAGCATCCGGTGATGGCCGAGGCGCAGCCCACCACCGGCAACGCGGCGGGCGGGCGCCTCGGCACGTTCGTGCGCGAGTCCGGCTACCTCCGCAAGTGGCTGATCCTCGGCGTCGCGATCGGGGTGATCGCCGGCCTCGGTGCGGTGGTCTTCTACCTCGCGCTCGACTACACCGAGCAGTTCCTGCTCGGCTACCTCGGCGGCTACGACGCCCCGAACGCCGTGAACGAGGGGGGCGGATCCGGTTCGCGGGGCTTCACCCGGCCGTGGGCGATCCCGCTGATCACCTTCGGCGGCGCACTGGTGTCGGCATTCATCGTGGCCAAGCTGGCGCCCGAGGCGCAGGGGCACGGCACCGACGCCGCGATCGAGGCGGTGCACAGCGATCCCCGGTCGATCCGGGCGCGGGCCGTGGCGGTGAAGATGGTGTCCAGTGCGATCACGATCGGCTCCGGCGGCTCCGGCGGCCGGGAGGGACCGACCGCTCAGATCTCCGCGGGCTTCGGCTCGTTGTTGACCCGCCGGTTCGGACTGTCCGACGCCGACGGCCGCATCGCGGTCTCACTCGGCATCGGATCGGGTATCGGCGCCATCTTCGGGGCGCCCCTGGGCGGGGCCGTGCTGGCCGCATCGATCGTGTACCGGGAGGACTTCGACTACAAGGCGCTGATCCCGGGCCTGTTCACGTCGGCCACCGGCTACGCGATCTACGGTTCGATCCTCGGCTTCGAGCCGATGTTCGGCTTCGTCGCCCCCGACTACCGGTTCGACCCCAGGCAACTGATCTGGTTCCTGGTCATCGGGCTCGTCTCGGCCGCGGTGGGATACCTCTATGCGAGGACCTTCTACGGCACCGTCGCGCTGACCCGCCGGCTGCCCGGTGGCATCGTGGTCAAACCGGCCGTCGGCGGACTGCTGGTGGGTCTGCTGGCGTTGCTGATCCCCCAGGTGCTCTCCAGCGGCTACGGCTGGGTTCAATTGGCCACCACCAGAGAGTCGCTGCTGACCATCCCGCTGTGGATCGTGTTGGTGCTACCGGTCGCCAAGATCCTCGCCACGTCGCTGTCGATCGGGACCGGAGGTTCGGGCGGCATCTTCGGCCCCGGCATCGTGATCGGCGCCTTCGTCGGCGCGGCCATCTGGCGGTTGGCCGATCTGGCCGGTGCCCCCGCGGTGCCCGGCGGGCCCGCGGTGTTCGTGATCGCCGGCATGATGGCGTGCTTCGGCAGTGTGGCGCACGCACCGCTGGCCGTGATGATCATGGTGGCCGAGATGACCGGGTCGTTCTCGGTCATCCCGGGCGCCATGATCGCCGTCGGCATCGCCTACCTGATCGTCTCGCGCACACCGGTGTCGATCTACCGGGCGCAGCGGCTCAATCGTGAGACCGCCGCCGCCGAGCGGGTGTCACATCCCGTGCCGGAGGTCGTCGTCCTCCCCGATGACGACGACGTACCCGAGCCCTGACCAACCGTTCCTCGAGGAAAGGCAGCACATTGTCCAAAGAGCCCAGCCCGCATGCCATTTCACTGACCGATGCGGAGATCGTCGAGGAGTCTGACCTCGGTTCGATCCGACGGGTCACCGCCGACAACTTCCCGATTCTGCGCGGTGTCTCCATCAAGCGGGTGGTGATCAACCCCGGCGCCATGCGCACACCGCACTGGCACGCCAACGCCAACGAGTTGACCTATTGCGTGTCGGGCACCGCACTGGTCTCGGTGCTGGACACCTACAGCCAGTTCTCGTCGTTCGTCGTCAGCGCCGGGGAGATGTTCCACGTCGATTCCGGCTCGCTGCACCATATCGAGAACATCGGCGAGGACGTCGCGGAGTTCATCATCGCGTTCCGCCACGAACGCCCCGAAGACTTCGGCCTGTTCGCCTCGTTCGGCGCCATGACCGATGCGGTCCTGGGCAACACCTATGACCTCGACGCGTCGGACTTCACCAAGCTCCGGCGCAGTACCACCGACCGGTTGCTGGCCAAGCGCACCGGGGACCCCGAGGTGCCGCCGACGGCCTGGTTCAACGACCCGCACAAGTTCTCCGTGGAGGCACAGTCCCCGGCCATCAGCCTCGCCGTCGGCTCCGCGCATCTGGCCCGGGTTCAGTACTGGGCGGCGCTGAAAGACCTGTCGATGTACTCGCTACGGATCCGCGAGGACGGCATGCGCGAGCCGCACTGGCATCCGATCACCGCCGAAATGGGTTATGTGCAGCGCGGATCGGCCCGCATGACGGTGATGGATCCCGACGGCACACTGGACACCTGGTATCTCGAGCAGGGCGACGTCTACTTCATCCCGCGGGCCTACCCGCATCACATCGAGGTCGTCGACTCGCCCGACATGCACTTCCTGATCTTCTTCGACCAGCCGACGCCGGGCGACATCGGCTACCGGGCCTCGATCAGCGCCTACTCGCGCGAGGTGCTGGCCGCGACGTTCAACGTCCACATCGACGATCTGCCGAACTTCCCGTTCACCAACGCCGATCCGCTGATCGTCACCCGCAACAACCCGGTCGACGCGCACGCCATGGGCGAGGGCTGAACGCCGGGGACCAACGTCACCTCCCGGCACCATTCGGCAGAAAGTCGTGCGGCGGCGGCATGCGGCTGCCATCCTTGCGGGCGCAGATCACGCAACGGCGATCGGAGGCCCCATGTCAGCTCCCACGATGGCGCACCGCCTGGCGGCGGAGTTCGTCGGCACGTTCTTGCTGGTGTTCGGCGGTTGCGGCGCGGCGGTGTTCGCGGCCGACCCGGCGGAGGACAAGTCGGTGGGCATCGGCTTCCTCGGGGTCTCGGTCGCCTTCGGCCTGACGGTGCTCGCCGGCGTGTACGCGTTCGGCGTCATCTCCGGTGGCCACTTCAATCCCGCGGTGACGCTGGGTGCGGCACTGGCCAAGCGCGTCGAGTGGAAGGCGCTGCCCGCGTACTGGGTGGTGCAGGTCATCGGCGGACTCGTTGCCGGCCTGGTGATCTGGGTGATCGCCAAGGGCAAGTCCGGCTACACCGCGACCGGGCACATGGCGGCCAACGGCTACGGCGCACATTCGCCGTTCGGCTACTCCCTCGGCGCGGTGCTGATCACCGAAGTCCTGCTCACGTTCATCTTCCTGCTGGTGATTCTCGGCGCGACCGATGATCGGGCGCCCAAGGGATTCGCCGGCCTGGCGATCGGCCTGACCCTGACGCTGATCCACCTGATCTCGATCCCGATCTCGAACACCTCGGTCAACCCGGCGCGATCGACGGGGGTCGCGTTCTTCAACGGCGCGGGCGCCCCCGCGCAGCTGTGGGCGTTCTGGCTCGCCCCCCTGGTCGGTGCGGCCATCGCCGGCGTGCTGTATCCGGTGTTGTTCGGCCGGGCCGAGGAACTGGCGGACCGGCCCGTCCGCGACGCCGCCCTGGAGCGCTGAGCTCTCCGGCGTTCAGCGCGCCTTGCGGGCCGCCTGCTTCTCGGTGGAAGCACCCTCGTGGCTCAACGCGCCGCCGGCGTTCTCCAGGTGGGCGCGCACGAACCACTGGAACTTCTCCAGTTCGGCGGCCTGCCCGATGAGCAGGTCCTGGGTCACCGGGTCGAGTTCCTCGGTGGTGGCGATGCCATTGCGGACGTCCTCGATCACCCCGTCGTAGACCAGATCCAGCGCGGCCAGGTGGGCCTGCACGGTGTCGCGGCCGACCGAGTAGTCGTCCCAGGTGCGGTCCTTGATGATCGCCGCGGGGGTGCCCTGTGGCGAGTGGCCCAGGGTCGCAATGCGTTCGGCCACATCGTCGGCGTAGCCTCGGACCAGCTCGACCTGGGGGTCGATCATCTCGTGGACGCCGATGAAGTTCGGGCCCACCACATTCCAGTGCACGTGCTTGAGGGTCAGGTGCAGGTCGTTGTAGGTGCTGAGCTGCTTCTGCAACAGGTCGGCCACCTGGCGGCCCTGCTTTTCGGTCATTCCGGGGATGGTGAACTTCGAACCCATCTGTCGCTCCTTTGGCGTTTGCGGTCGGGAGCACACATACCCGGGGCCTGCGGCCGGTAACCGCGGGCGCCGGCGCCGTCACAGATCGGCGATGTGCTGTACCGGCAAACGGGCGCCGCGGCGCGGTTCGACGGCCAGGCCGCTGACCTCCAGTAGGCGTACCGCGCGGTACCGGTGCGGACGGACGGGTTCAAGCAGTTCGACCATGCCGGCGTCGTCGACCGGACGGCCGATCAGCGTCCAACCGACCATCTTGGCGATGTGGTAGTCCCCGATCGAGAGGGCGTCGGCGTCGCCGAACGCCCGCTGCGCGGTCTCGGCCGCCGTCCAGATCCCGACCCCGGGCAGCGCGGTGAGCGCGTCGCGGGCCGCGGCGACCGGCCGCCCGGCCAGCCGCTCCAGCGCGGCCGCGCGCTGGGCACACCCCACGATGGTGCGGGCCCGGCCGGGGTCGACGTTGGCGCGGTGGAACTCCCACGACGGGATGCGCCGCCAAACATCGGCCGACGGTGGCACCCGCATCCGGGCCGGGGCGGGTCCGGGTGCCGGTCCGCCGAACCGGGTGACCAGCAGCCGCCAGGACCGGAACGAGTCGGCCCCCGGGACGCGCTGCTCGAGCACCGCGGGCACCAGTGCCTCCAACACCCGTCCGGTGCGGCCGAGACGCAGGTGCGGAACCCGGCGGTGGGCGGCCTCGATCACCGGGTGGTGCGGGGTGAAGTCGCCGGCGTCGTCGCCGAGTCCCAACAGCGCCGGGAGGGCCTCGACGAACTCGTCGGCGCCGTCGCCCCAGGCCTGGCACGTCACCGTGGACGGCGCGGTGCGCCGGATGCGTGCGGTGACCGGTCCGCTGTTCTGCAGGCTGGTCCGCCAGATCGCCCGGTCGGCGTCGAGTTGGTAGCACGGATCACCCGGGCCCCGGCGCTGCGGCGCCAAGGTCAACCCAGGGCTGGCGGGACCGGGGAAGCTCAGCGTGCGCTCGACGGGCACCGGGCGTCAGGCCGGTTCGACGGTGATGTCGGACTTGTCGGGGTAGAAGGCGACATGCCCGGCGATGGCCGCGACGGCCGGGTAGGGCTGCTCGTAGGTCCAGATCGCGTCGGCGACGGTCGCACCGGCCGCGGTGACGTTGTAGTAGCCGGCCTCCCCCTTGTACGGGCAGTAGGTGTGGGTGTCGCTCCGGGTGAGCACCCGCGCGTCGACGTCGCGCAGCGGAATGTATTGCACCACAGGGTAAGTGGCCTCTCGCAAGCCCAGTGCGGCGTGGGTGTCGGCCACCACCTCGCCGTTGACCCGGACCCGGACCCGGCCCGCGGTGGGCTCGACGGTGATCGGGTGTTCGGCGGTGGGCTCCTTGACGGGGCGTGTGCTCATCGGATCTCCCCTTCCATGTAGGCGGTGCAACGCCCCGGCGCCGTGGTGATTCCCATCCGCCGGCTAGGGCCGCCCGGCGATCTTGTCGGCCACGACGGCGATAGGCGATGTGGTCGATCTTCCACCCGCCTCGTGCCGGTCGGCCACTTTGTAGGCGCTGTACATGCCCCGCACGCCCAGCCAGCGCAGCGGCTCGGGCTCCCAGGTTTTGGAGTGGTGCCCCACCCACGGCAGCGCGGTCAGTTCGGTCGACCGCTTGAGGACCAGATCGGTGAGCGTGCGGCCGGCGAGATTCGTGGCGGTGACGCCGTGCCCGACGTAGCCGCCGGCCTCGCCCAGACCGGTGGCGGGGTCCAGGTTGACCCCGGCCGACCAGTCCCGCGGCACGGCCAGCACCCCGCACCAGCCGTGCGCGATCGGCACGCCCCGGGTCTGCGGCAGGATCGTGTTCAGCACGCCGGTCAGATAGTCGATCGTGCCCTGCCCGACCACACCGTCCTTGTCGATGCGCGAGGCGTAGCGGTAGGGCACCGCACGGCCGCCGATCGCGATCCGGTCGTCGGCGGTGCGCTGGGCGTAGAAGAAGCCGTGTGCGAGGTCACCCATGGTCTCGCGGCCGGCCCAGCCGATGCTCTGCCACAGGTCCCCGGAGATCGGTTCGGTCGCGATCATGGCGCTGTTCATCGGCAGCCAGCGCCGGCGTAGCCCGCGCATCCGCGCGGTGAAGCCCTCGGTGGCGCGCAGCACGATCGGCGCGCGCACCACGCCCAGCGTCGTCTCGGCCCGGCCCGGGCTGATGTCCGTCACCGTCGTCTGCTCGTAGATCGTCACGCCGAGGCGCTCCACCACGTCGGCCAGCCCGCGGGCCAGCTTCGCCGGTTGCACCCGGGCGCAGTGCGGGTTGAACGAGCCGAGCACGAGGTGATCGACCCGGACGCGTTCGGCCGCCTCGGCCGCCGACAGCACGACGACGTCGTCGGTTCCCCATTCCCGGTCCTCGTCGACCTCCGCGCGCAACCGGCGGGCCTGTGCGGCGTTGCGGGCGACGTCGAGGTTGCCGCCCTTGACGATGTCAGCCTCGATGTTCTCCCGGTTGGCGACGTCGATGACCTCGTCGACGGCGGCGTTGAGGGTGCGCTGCCAGGCCACCACCTTGTCCCGGCCGTACGTCTTGGCCAGCAGCCCGCGATGCCCGGGCGCCAGCCCGGACAGCCAGCCGCCGTTGCGCCCGGAGGCGCCGAACCCGGCGAAGCGGGCCTCGAGCACGACGATCCGCAGCGACGGATCGGCCTGCTTGAGGTAGTAGGCGGTCCACAGCCCGGTGTAGCCGGCCCCCACGATGCAGACGTCGGCGTCCCGGTCGCCGGGCAGCGCCGGGCGGGGTTGCGGAAGCTCGGAGAACCAGTGCGACACGGCGCCGTTGATGGTGGCCATGCGGGCAATCTTGGCAGCCGGAGCTGCGCGGCGCCTAATTCTTATCCGGCTCCCGGCGACGATTCGTGCGCCTCACTGCACGGTCAGCCGCCCGTGCATCATCGGGTGGTAAGTGCAGTGGAAGGCGTAGGTTCCCGGCTGCGTGGGTGCGGTGAACGTGGTCGTCCCCTTGCCGCTGACCTCGGCGTTGAACGCGCTGCCCGAGTCGGCGGTGACGGTGTGCTCGGTGCCGTCGGAGTTCACCACGGTCACGGTGGCGCCGGGCCTGACGGTTAGCGGGTCACCGAAGTTGAAGTCGCCGATCGTGATCGTGAGCCCGGCGGCGGGCGTGGTGGTGGCCGGTGCCGTGGCGACGCTGGCCGGGGCGGCCTCGGTGGACGACGACGTGGTGGTGACGTTGCCCGACGAGCAGGCCGTGACGAACAGCAGGGTGGCGAAGCCGAGGGCGATGAGACGGGTCATTACCGCGACACGAATTGACGCCCGTGCTGGTTCAGTCCCGGGCGGTCTGGGCCTGCTGCTTGGTCTGACTTTTCGCCGCACGCAGCCCGACCCAGAATCGGGCGGCCTCGGCGATGGACTCCTCGACCGGACGCGGGTACCAGCCGAGTTCGCGGACCGCCTTGCCGTGGTCGAGTGGTCCCTCGGCGCGCATCAGCCGCAGTGAACCCAGGGACAGCCGTTCGTCGGTGCGCTTCAGCGTCGCCTTGACGGTGCCCGCGGTGGCCAGCGCATAGGACACCGCCAGTGGGATCGTCTTCGCCGGCGGTGCGACGCCGGCCGCTTCGGCGGCGATGCGGGCCACCTCTGCGTTGCTGATCATCTTCTCCGAGATGAGGTAGCGCTCACCGACACGGCCGTGTTCGGCGGCCAGGATCATGGCGCGGGCGGCGTCGTCGATGCCGACGGCCTCCAGCTCGATGCCGGCCATCACGAACGGGAGCTTGCCGAACACCGCGCCGGCGATGATCGCGCCGTGCGGGGTGCGGCCCCAATCGCCGCTGCCGTACGTCGTCGACACGCACATCGCGATGGCGGGCAGGTTCCGCTCGCGGGCGTAGCGCAACACCAGTTCTTCGGCCTGCACCCGGGAGCGGACGTAGGGCGTCAGCCCGCGGTCGGAGATGATGTCGGCTTCGCTGGCCGTATGGCCCCGCCGGCGGCCGACGGTGACGTAGCTGCTGGTGTAGATGAAGCGTTGCAGTGCACCGCTTTTCTGGACGTCCAGCGCGACATCGAGCACGTTGCGGGTGCCCTCGACATTGGTGTGGAACAGCGGCGCGGGGTCACGCAGCCAGCCGCGGGCGTCGACCACGCAGTAGTACACGTCATCGCAGCCGGCCATCGCCGCGCGCAGGGTGTCGTCGTCCCAGATGTCCCCGACGAAGCGCTGCACGTCGAGATCATCGATCGAGATGGTGCTCGCGTTCTCGCGCGCCATCACCCGGACCTGATGGCCGGCGGCGACGAGTTGCCGGGTGACGTGCGAGCCGAGGAAGCCGTTGGCGCCGATGACCAACTTCGGACTCACGTGCGGGCCCCGAGCTGGTCCAGCCAGGCCGCCGCCTCGTCGTCGAGGGTGCCGAGTTCCCGGGCCTTCTTGCACCACTTCACCCCGGCCTGCACGAAGCGCAGCGGGTTGTAGATGTCCTCCTGGCGCGACCACAGCCCGTCGCCGGCGTAGGTGACGATCGAGATGTTGGTCGCGCTGATGATGGTGCCGTCACCGGGGTCGCGCATCGGGTTGTCCAGTTCGCAGATCACCCGGCCGGTGTCCTCGTCGATCACCGACCACAGCGAAGGGAACTCGGTCATGTAGCTGCCGGGAAAGGTGCTCATGGTCTTGGTGATCCACGCCCGCACCTCGTCGCGACCCTTCATCGTGCCCATCGCATGCTCGATGTAGTCGACGTCCGGGGTGTAGTGCCGAACCCAGGTATTCCAGTCCCGGGTGTGGGCGGCATCGGCGACGGTGGCCTCGAAGGTGGCGAAGGCCTGGGTCAGTTCCTCACGGGTGAAGCGCGGCACAGCTTCAAACTAGAACACGTTCCAGCGTTTCTGACCAGTCCCTGACGCGGGACTATCCGAATGGCACCCGCCGTTGAAGCTGGCACACACTGGAAGGCACCATGGCTCAGCGCTATCACAAGAACCCCGAAGCCCTCGCCGCGTTGTCCCCCGAGCAGTACCGGGTGACGCAGCGCGACGGCACCGAACGCGCGTTCACCGGCGAGTACTGGGACAACCACGAACCGGGGATCTACGTCGACGTGGTCTCGGGCGAGCCGTTGTTCGCCTCGGTCGACAAGTTCGACAGCGGCACCGGCTGGCCGAGTTTCACCAGGCCGATCGAGACGGGCCCCGGAAGGGCAAACGTCGTGACCAGACGCGACTTCCGCCTGCTGGTGCCCCGCACCGAGGTGCGCTCGGCGCACGGGGACAGCCATCTGGGGCACGTGTTCAAAGACGGACCGCGTTCGGCGGGCGGGTTGCGTTACTGCATCAACTCGGCTTCGCTGAGATTCATCGGATTCGACGACCTCGAGGCGCAGGGCTACGGCGAGTACCGGCGGCTGTTCGAAGCCGTCGAGAAGGGAGACGACATGGGCGAGTACAAGAAGGCGGTCCTGGCCGGCGGCTGCTTCTGGGGCATGCAGGACCTGATTCGCAAGCAGCCCGGTGTGGTGTCCACCCGCGTCGGCTACACCGGCGGCCAGAACGACCACCCGACCTACCGCAACCATCCGGGTCACGCCGAGGCGATCGAGATCGTCTACGACCCCGCGGTCACCGACTACCGTGCGCTGCTGGAGTTCTTCTTCCAGATCCACGACCCCAGCACCAAGAACCGCCAGGGCAACGACATCGGTACCAGCTACCGCTCGGCGATCTTCTACCTCGACGACGAGCAGAAGCGGGTCGCGCTGGACACCATCGCCGACGTCGACGCGTCGGGGCTGTGGCCGGGCCGGGTGGTCACCGAGGTGACACCGGCCGCCGAGTTCTGGGAGGCCGAGCCCGAGCACCAGGACTATCTGGAGCGCTACCCCAGCGGCTACACCTGCCACTTCCCGCGGCCGGGCTGGACGCTGCCCAAACGCGCCGAGGTCTAGCCGTTTCACCGCCAGCGTGCGTGTCGGTACGCCGACACGCCGCCAGCGGCGTACCCCGGCGCACGCTCAGCGCCGGCGGTACACCACCACCCGGCCGCCCCTGGCCGGGGTGAACGCCACACCGCGGGAGTGCCGCTTCTCACCCGGGGCGTCGGTGGTCTGGACGGTGAACTGCCGCAACACCGTTCGCAGGACAATGTCCATCTCCATGTTGGCGAACGCCGCGCCGACGCAGCGCCGGGTACCACCGCCGAACGGCACCCAGGCGAACGTGTTGGGCCTGGCGTCGATGAACCGCTGCGGGTCGAACCGCTCCGGCTGCGGGAACACCTCCGGGTTCTCGTGCAGCTGACACAGGCTGACCATGATCGAATAGCCCTGTGGGATAACCCATTCCCCGAGCTCATAGGTGGGCGCCTCGACGTGCCGGCCGGCGAAGTCGATCACCGTGCGGTTGCGCTGCACCTCGAAGATCGTGGCCTGCCGGTAGCTGTTGTCCTCGGTGTCGGCCTCGGCCACCAGGCGGCGCAGCACCTCCGGGTGGCGCGAGATCCGTTCGAAGGCCCAGCCCAGCGTGGAGGCCGTGGTCTCGTGGCCGGCGGCCAGCAGGGTCAGCAGTTCGTCGCCGATCTCCCGGCGCGTCATCGGTGAGCCGTCCTCGTAGGTGCTGCGCAGGAACAGCGACAGCACGTCGGTGCGGTCCTCGAAACCGGGGTCCCGGCGCGCCCGTTGGATCAGGGTGTCGACCAGCCCCTCGTACTCGGCCCGGTACCCGCTCAGCTTCGCCCATGGGCTCCAACGGTGTTCGCGCTTCGGCGACGGGAACATCGCCAGCCGCGAACCCAGGGTCACCCACTTCGGGATCAGTTTGCGCAGCCGCTGCAACTCCACACCGTCGGCGCCGAACACCGCGCGCAGGATGATGTTGAGGGTGATGCGCATCATCGGCTCGAGCGTCGGAAACTCACGGCCCTCCGGCCACGCCGCGATCTCGCGGAGCGTCTCCTCCTCGACGATCTGCTCGTAGGCCTTGATGCGCTTGCCGTGGAACGGCGGGGTGAGCAGCTTGCGCCTGCCGCGATGCGCCGCGCCGTCCAGGGCGAAGACCGACCCCGGGCCGAGCAGCCGGCTCAGGTTCGGCTGGATGTTGTAGAGCACGTCCGGGCTGGTGGTGAAGACCTGCTTGGTCAGCGCGGGGTCGGAGATGATGACCGCGTTGCCGAACACCGGGACCCGCAGCGTGTAGCACCGGCCGTACCGCCGGGTGAGCCAGTCGGTGATCGACCGCCGGGACACCAGGTAGGCGGCCCGCACCAGGGCGCTGGGCACCGGCGGGGTGGGCGGCAGCTTCGGCTCGGCATTCACCGGCAGGTCGACGGTCGGCGCTTCGCTCATCGGTGACGGGTCCTCCCAACGATTGCGTGGTACTGCAATGTACCAACGGTTTGGGACGGTACGGTACTCTTCGGTACCAGCGCTGACAAGGGTCGATTGTGGGAGGGGTGCGGTGAGCACATCGGTTGCCGAACCCGTCTCCCCCGACCTCCCGGCCTCGGACGGCTTCCGGCGCCGCCTGCTCGACGGGCTGGCCGCCTCGATCGAGGAGCGCGGCTACCGCGAGTCGACGGTGGCCGACATCGTCCGGCACGCCCGCACCAGCAAGCGGACGTTCTACGACCAGTTCTCCGGCAAGGAGCAGTGCTTCGCCGAGTTGCTGGCGGCCAACACCGAGGAGCTGGTGGTCAGCGTTCGCGCCGCGGTGGACCCGGAGGCGCTGTGGGCCGAGCAGGTCCGCCAGGCCGTCACCGCCTACGTGCAGACCATCCAGGAACGCCCCGCCATCACGCTGAGCTGGATCCGGGAACTGCCCGCCCTCGGCGAGGGGGCGCGTCCGGTGTTGCGGCGCGGTTTCGGCCTGCTGACCGCCATGATCGTCGACCTCACCGGTAACCCCGGGTTTCGCCGCGCGGGCATCTCGCCGACTTCGCAAGCGGCGGCGGTCATCCTGGTGGGCGGTCTTCGTGAGCTTACCGCCCAGACCGTGGAGGACGGCGCCGCGGTCGACGGTATCATCGAACCGGCGATCGCCGTCTCACTGGCGATCCTCGGCCCGAAAGCTACGGCCTGAGAACGACTTTCACCATTCCGTCGGCCTTCTTCTGGAATGACTCGTAGGCCTGCGGGGCGTCCTCCAGCGGTAGCCGGTGGGTGGCGAAGGTGTCCACGCCGAGCGGATCGGCGTCGGTGAGCAACGGCATGATGTCGGGAATCCACCGCTTGACGTTGGCCTGTCCCATCCGCAGCCGGATCTGCTTGTCGAACAACACCATCATGTTGATCGGGTCGGCCGCCCCGCCGTAGACACCGCTGAGCGAGATGGTTCCGCCGCGGCGCACCAGCGCGATCGCCGTGTGCAGCGCGGCCAGCCGGTCCATCCCGGCGTTGCGCATCACGGCCCGGCCGACGGGGGGCGGGAGGAATCCCGCTGCGGTCTGGGCGAATTCGGCGACCGGTGAGCCGTGGGCCTCCATTCCCACGGCGTCGAGCACCGAGTCGGCACCGCGGCCGCCGGTCTGGTCGAGCACCTCTTCGAGGAGGTTGTCGTTGCGCATGTCGATCACGTCGTGGCAATAGCGGCGGGCGCGCTCGATCCGTTCGGGCACCCGGTCGACGCCGATGATCCGGTGCCGGTTGCGGTGCGCCGCGATCCGGCATGCCATCGACCCGATCGGACCGAGCCCCAACACCACCAGGGTGCCGTCGTCGGGAACCTCGGCGTAGTCCAGGCCCTGCCACGCCGTCGGCAGCACGTCGGACAGATAGACGTAGCGGTCGTCGGGGCCCTCGTCGGGCACCTTGATGTGGGTGTAGCCGGCCTGCGGCACCCGCAGGTATTCGGCCTGGCCGCCGGCCACCTCACCGTAGAGCTTGGAGTACCCGAACAGCGCGGCACCGGTGCCCTGATCACGGTTCTGCGTTGTCTCACACTGGCTTTGCAGACCGCGGTCGCACATGAAGCACTGTCCGCACGAGATGTTGAACGGGATGACCACCCGGTCCCCGACCCGAAGGTCACCGGTCTGGGTGCCGACCTCCTCGACGACACCCATGGCCTCGTGGCCCAGGATGTCACCCGGCGACATGAACGCGCCGAGGACCTCGTAGAGGTGCAGGTCGGAGCCGCAGATGTTGGTGCTGGTGACCCGGATGACGGCGTCGGTGGGTTCCTTGATCTGCGGGTCCGGCACGGTATCGACCGATACATTGCGGCGGCCCTGCCAGGTCACTGCGCGCATGACGAGTCCTCCCGGTGTCGAGTCATCGGGGTCGCATGCCCGCTCGGGCGGCGCTGAAACCTTGGGGCTCACCCCGCGAGGTGGGGCACCACGAAGGCCAGCGCGCGGGGGTAGCCGAGGCCGGCGATCCTGGCCTCGCGGATGGCGGCCGGCGGTACCGGCACCACCGCGCCCGCGGAGGGTTCGTAGCAGTGCAATGCCGCGGTATCGAGTTCGGTCAGCAGCACCCAGTGCCGCGGAATCACCGCGCCGATCAACATCGCCACCGGCCAGCCGGCCGCCACCGCCCCGCACACGTCGGTCAACGAGTCCCCGGGCAGTGCGGGCCGCCACCGGTAGCGCACACCGCGTGCGGCGCTGTGCTCGGTCAACGCGCGGGCCATCGCCGCCGGGGTGGTGCCCAGCGCCCGCGGCCAGAAGCGATTGACGGCGCGGTGCACCCGACCCTGTTCGGCGTCGAACCACTGCTGGGGACGCGCTCCCCGCAGGGCAGCCCCGTACTCGGCGTCGAGCAGCGCACCCGCCATCACCGCGACGCTGGGGCCGCAGGTCACTCCGTCACGCTGGCGCGGCCACACGGTCAGGTCTCCGGCGGGAAGCCGCCGGTGGCGACCGGGAGTCCCACCTTGGTCGCCGTCGCGAGCCTGCGTGCCATGATCGCCACTGTAACCACCAGCGCCGGCTGACGGCGTAGCTTTGTCCCCGACAGCACAGGAGGGCGGCCATGGCTGACACGATGCGCGCCGAGCGCTTTTATGCCGACACGAAAACCGTTGCACTCGAGGATGTTCCGATCCCCGAGCCTGGACCCGGCGAGGTGCTGGTCAAGGTGGCATTCTGCGGCATCTGCCACTCCGACCTCAGCCTGATCAACGGCACCTTTCCCGCGCAGCGGCCGGTGGTGACCCAGGGCCACGAGGCCTCCGGCACCATCGCCAAACTCGGTCCGGACGTCACCGGCTGGTCGGAGGGCGATCGGGTCGTGCTCGCCGCGGGCCGGCCGTGCCTGGAATGCCCCAACTGCCGCCGCGGGGACATGTCGAACTGCCTGCGAATCCAGCTCATGGCCTTCGCCTACGACGGGGCCTGGGCCGAGTACACCGTGGCGCTGGCGGCGGGGCTGACCCGGGTGCCCGACAACGTGCCGCTGGAGCAGGCCGCCATCCTCGCCGACGCGGTGTCCACCCCATTCGGCGCGGTGGTGCGCACGGGCAAGGTGACCGTCGGGGAGTCGGTGGGCGTGTGGGGTGTCGGCGGCATCGGCACCCACGTCGTGCAACTCGCCCGACTGGTCGGCGCGGCGCCCGTGATCGCCATCGACATCAACCCTGTGGTCCGCGACCGCGCCCTCGAACTGGGCGCCGATCACGCGTTCGACTCCCGCGATCCCGACCTCCGGGCCAAGTTGGCCGAGGTGACCGGCGGCCGGCTGCTCGACGTCGCGTTCGACGCGGTCGGATTGAAGGTGACGTTCGAGCAGGCCTTGGACTGCCTGACCGTCGGCGGCCGACTGGTCGGCGTGGGCATGAGCGACCAGTCCCCCACCGTGGGCCCGACCTCGATGTTCGGCCTGACTCAGAAGCAGGTACTCGGACACCTCGGCTACCAGAACGTCGACATCGAGACGCTGGCCCGGCTGGTGTCGCTGGGACGGCTCGATCTGTCCCGGTCGATCAGCCGGATCATCCCACTGGCGGACATCCGCGACGGCATCGACGCCCTGGAGCACGCCGACGGCAATCCGATCCGGATCCTGGTGCAGCCCTAGCGGTGCCGATTCCCGTCTCGAACGTCGACATGTTGCGCTCGACGGGGGCCGATTACGACAACACGTCGACTTTCGGCGGCCGGTTCTAGGCCGCCCTGGCGGCCTCGGCGGGACGCTCGGCCGTGCGCCGCGGCGGCAGCGCCAGCCGGATGACCTTCCGCACCACGGTGGCGAACTGCTTGGGCAGCGGGCCCGAGTTGTAGGCGATCCCGTACCGGGCGCAGATCTCCCGGACCTGCGGGGCGATCTCGGCGTAGCGGCGTGCGGGCAGATCGGGGAACAGGTGGTGTTCGATCTGGAACGAGAGGTTCCCGGACAGGACGTGGAACAGCCTGCCCCCGGTCAGGTTGGCCGAGCCGAGGATCTGCCGGAAGTACCACTGTCCACGGGACTCGTTGTGGGTCTCCTCGACGGTGAATTCCGAAGTGCCGTCCGGGAAGTGGCCGCAGAAGATGATGGCGAACGACCAGATGTTGCGGATCAGGTTGGCCGAGAGGTTGCCGGTGAAGACTAACGGCGCCATCGGCCCGGCCAGCAGCGGGAAGGCGACGTAGTCCTTGGCGAGTTGGCGGCGCGTCTTGGCCCAGATCTCCTGGAGCACCGCCCGCTTGTCGGCCAGCGAGATCTCGCCCGCGCGAATGCGTTCGCTCTCAAGCTCGTGCACGGCGACGCCGTACTGGAACAGCACCATGAGCAGGAAGGCGTACGCCGGGTTGCCCAGGTAGTAGGGGCGCCACGGTTGATCGGGGCTCATCCGCAGGATTCCGTATCCGATGTCGCGGTCCATCCCGAGGATGTTGGTGTAGGTGTGGTGGGAGAAGTTGTGGGAGTGCCGCCACTGGTCGGCCGGGCACGCGGTGTCCCATTCGAAGGCCCGGCCCGACAGCGCCGGGTCGCCGGTCCACTCGTACTGGCCGTGCATGATGTTGTGCCCGATCTCCATGTTGTCGAGGATCTTCGACAACGCCAGCAGCGCGGTCCCCGCCAGCCAGGCCGGCGGCAGGATGCCGGCGACCAGCAGGCCGCGACCAGCCACCTCCATGAGCCGCTGGGCCCTGATGACCCGGCGGATGTAGTCCACGTCGACCTGGCCGAGGTTGGCCAGCACGCGGTCACGGACGGCGTCGAGTTCACGGCCGAAGGCGTCGGCCTGTTCCGGGGTGAGGGTAACGGGTGGATTCATCAGTGCTTTCCTTCTGGTGAGTTGGGTTGTCACAGTGCGAGTTCCACGTCGCCGACCGGTGCGGACACGCAGATCTGCACGTCCTCCTCGTCGGCGGTGGAGACCGCACCGGTGGTGAGGTTGCGCACCGCGCCGCGGTGTTTGCGGCGGGTGCAGGTGTGGCAGATGCCCATCCGGCATCCGCTCGGTGGCGTCAGGCCGGCACCCTCGGCCTGGTCGAGCAGTGGGCGTCCGTCGTCTTCGACGTCGATGCCGCTGTCCGCGAACGTGATTCGCCCGCCCGAAGCCGTATCCGGCACGACGAACGGGGTGGGCAGGAAACTCTCCGAGGCGACGCTTCCGCAGTGTGCGCGAACGGCCTCGACCAGCGCGGGCGGCCCGCAGACGAAGACCGCCTCGGGATCGGGCATGGCGGCGGCCAGGTGCGCGGCGTCGAAGTGTCCGGTCAACTCGCCGGCGGACGATCGGGTGAAGCCATGCAGCACCCGCACCCCGGCCATCGCAGCCAGTTCGCCGCGATAGGGCGCGTCCTGGGGGGTCCGGGCGTAGTGCAGGAAACAGACCTCACCGTCGTGGCCCTCGGCGCGCAGGGTGCGCAGCATCGACAGCACGGGCGTGATCCCACTGCCGCCGGAGACGAACAGGATTCGGTGGGGCCGTGGCGTCGGCAGGACGAAGTCTCCGGCCGGGGCCGACAGGGACACCACCATTCCGGGGTGGGCGAAGCGGTACAGGTGGTTCGACACCAACCCGCCGTCGTGGCGGCCGATGGTGAGTTCGATGACGGGCGCTCCTTCGGCCCCGGCCGGCGAGTAGCACCGGGTGTGCCGACGGCCGTCGATCTCGACGGTCAGGTTCAGGTGCTGGCCGGCCCGGTAGCCGGTGACGGCCGCATTCGGTGCCAGCAGCAGGGTGACGCTGCGAGGGGTGGACCGGTGCACCTCGATCACCTTGGCCCGGGCGTCGGTCGTCCAGGTCGGCTCCACCAGTTCGGTGTAGCTGTCTACCCCGTGCGGTCCGGTGAGCAGGCCGACCAGCGGCGAGCGGAGCACCCTCCTGGTCAAAGTTTGAGTGAACATATGTACACCGTGCGCGCTGAAACAGCACGTCGTCAAGGGATCGGACCAGTCTGTGGTAGGGTTCACAACAGTGAACAGTCGTACGCCGATGTCACGCCATGAGCGTTCCGGGAGGTCTCGGTCCCGCAGCGCTCCCTCGCGTGAGGAACGCAAGGAGGCCACCCGGCGGGCCATCATCGCGGCGGCCCTCAAGCTGCTCGACGAGCGCAGCTTCAGCGGTCTGAGCCTGCGCGAGGTGACCCGGGAGGCCGGCATCGTGCCCGCCGCCTTCTACCGGCATTTCGAAACGATGGAAGCCCTCGGCCTGGTGCTGATCGACGAATCGTTCCGGTCCCTGCGGGAGATGCTGCGCGGGGCTCGCGCCGGCAAGCTGGACACCAACCGGGTCATCGAGTCGACGGTGGAGATCCTGGTGGCCGGCGTCACCGAGCAACGCGAGCACTGGCGGTTCATCGGTCGCGAACGATCCAGCGGCGTGACCGTCCTGCGCTACGCGATCCGCACCGAGATCCGGCTGATCACCTCCGAGCTAGCCACCGACCTGGCCCGGTTCCCGGAGCTGACCACCTGGAGCACAGAGGATCTCAACATCCTGGCCAGTCTGTTCGTCAACTCGATGATCATCATCGCCGAGGCGATCGAGGACGCACCGGACGCGGCCGCCCTTGAGGAGATCAAGCGCACCGCCGTCAAGCAGCTGCGGATGATCACCATCGGGGTCCGCGGCTGGCGCAGCTCGCCACCCGGGGACGGTGTGGCCGAGTCCGCGGAGGACCGCGAGATCACCCTGCTGCGGGAGATGTTCGAGTAACGCCCCCGGCTTCAGCCGCCCGGGAACGGGAACAGGGAAGCATGGCCAACTCACGTCCCGCCGTGCTGTTCGACATCGACGGCACGCTGGTCGACTCCAACTATCTGCACGTCCACGCCTGGCAGCGGGCGTTCGCCGAGGTCGGCCTGCCAGTGCAGGCCTGGCACATTCACCGGTCGATCGGGATGGACGGCTCCATCCTGGTCGACGAACTGTCGCGGGGTGCACCCGGGGATGTGCAGAAACGGCTCAAGGACTTGCACACCCGCTACTACCAGGCCGGCGCCGCGCTGCTGCGTTCCACGCTCGACTGCGATGACGTCGTGTCGGCTATCACCTCCTCGGCGGATGTGGAGCAGGCCAAACCGAACCCCGGCATCGTCGAGGTGGCGCTGGCCAAGGCCGGGGTGAGTGCCGAGCGCGCCGTCTTCGTCGGCGACGCGGTATGGGATGTCGAGGCCAGCGGCCGGGCCGGGGTGCCGTGCATCGCCGTGCTGTCCGGCGGGGTGTCGCGATGCGAGCTCGAAGAGGTCGGTGCCGCAGCGGTTTTCGAAGATGCCGAGGATCTCCGCGAACACCTGGACGACACCGTCATCACCGCGCTGCGCTGACCGGTCACCGGCCGCGTTTCACCGCGGCGGGCAACGGGTAGTGATCCCTCCATGACTCTGCCGGTGCGCCGACGGCACCCGGGGGTTACACCGCCCGAGCTGAAGGAGCGCTACCGCGACCCACCCGACGGTGTGCGGGCCAACATGATCCTTTCGCTCGACGGGGCCGCCGCGGTCAACGGACTGGCCGGCCCCCTGTCCGACGAGACCGACCAGAGCCTGCTGCTGAGCCTGCGCGGGTTCGCCGACGTGGTGCTCGTGGGGGCAGGCACCGTGCGCGCCGAGGGCTACGGGCCGGTGCGGCTGACCGCCGACCAGATCGCCGAGCGGCGCCGTCGGTGGGGCACCGACACGGCGCCGCCGATCGCGGTCGTCACCCTCACCGGCAACCTGCCCACCTCGCTGTTCATCGACCCGGACCGCCCGCCGATCCTGGTCACCACCGCCCAGCTGATCCGGTCCCGCCCCGAGCTGGCCGGCCCGGCCGACGTGGTCATCGCCGGGGAGTCCGTCGTCGACATCGGAGCCGCGGTCGCCGCGCTGAGGCGGCGCGGGTTGCGACGCATCCTCTGTGAGGGCGGGCCCACCCTGCTCGAGGAACTGATCGCCCGTGACCTCGTCGACGAGATATGCCTGACCATTTCACCCACGCTTGCCGCAGCACCGGCCACCGCGCGGGTGGGCGCGTCCCGCGTCCCGACTCGCATGGCGCTGCGACACGCGGTCTGCATCGACGACTACGTCTATCTGCGGTACGTCCGGCCGGGCGGGGGTCCGGACAGGGAAGTCGACGAGAACGGGAGCGACGCGACATGACCGGATCCGAGGAGTTGCGGGGCCGACGGCCCAACGGTGTCGGCGACGATACGGTCGAGGCGGTGGGCGCGGTCACCGAGGCGCTGGAGTGGGTGGAGCGGGCCCGCGGTCACCTCTACGAGTTCCATCAGCAGATGGGGCGCGCCGACCTGCTGCTGGGCGAGGCCTGCGACAAGTTGCGCTCGGCCGGGCACGGCCCGGTCGCCGACCGGCTGGCCGAGGAGATGGTTGGCCGCAACGTGCTTTACGGGCGCTGGACCTTTCAGATCGTGGAGGAGTTCGACGACAACTACTGGTCGGTGCTGCGCGAACACGAACGCTCGGTGCGCGCCGAACTGACCGGGGGTGCGCGCCACGTCTACGAGGCCGAGATGAAGGACGACCGCCGCACCCGCGGCCGACCCGGCCACGAAGCCGCACCGTGACGGCGCCGCCGTCGGGTCCGTCGCCCTCTGGTTGAAAGCAGCACCAATCCGGGTACCCCGCAGGCTCCGGGCCTGCCCGCGGGTCCACGCAGCACACAACCGAGGGAGCACAACCACGTGACCAAGGCAGCCCCGATCGCCGGCACAGAGGTATGGCCGGGCAAGGCCTATCCGCTGGGAGCCTCCTACGACGGCTTCGGCACCAACTTCGCGGTGTTCTCCGAGGTGGCCGAGCGGGTCGAGCTCTGCCTCTTCGACACCGAGGGCGCCGAAACCCGGATCGCGATGCCCGAGGTCGACGGCTTCGTCTGGCACTGCTACCTGCCGAACATCGAACCCGGCCAATGCTACGGCTACCGGGTGCACGGCCCCCACGACCCGGCCCAGGGGCAGCGGTGCAACCCGAACAAGCTGCTTCTCGACCCCTACGCCAAGGCCATCGACGGCCACTTCGACTGGGACCAGTCGCTGTTCGGCTACAACTTCGGCGAGCCCGACAGTCGCAACGACGACGACTCGGCGGCCCAGATGCCGAAGTCCGTCGTGATCAACCCGTACTTCGACTGGGGGGTCGACCGCCCGCCGCAGCGCGAATACGCCGACAGCGTGATCTACGAGGCGCACGTCAAGGGGCTCACCGAGCTGCATCCGGACATCCCGGAGGGCCAGCGCGGAACCTACTCGGCGATCGCGCATCCGGTGATCATCGACCACCTGAAGGCGCTGGGGGCCACGGCAATCGAGCTGATGCCCGTGCATCACTTCGCCAACGACTCCACCCTGATCGACAAGGGGCTCTCGAACTACTGGGGCTACAACACGATCGGCTTCTTCGCCCCGGACAGCAAGTACTCGGCCAGCACCACGCCAGGCGGGCAGGTGCAGGAGTTCAAGGCCATGGTCCGGGCCCTGCACGAGGCGGGTATCGAGGTGATCCTCGACGTCGTCTACAACCACACTGCCGAGGGCAACCACATGGGGCCCACGCTGAGCTTCCGCGGCATCGACAACGCCGCCTACTACCGCCTGGTCGACGACGACAAGCGGTACTACATGGACTACACCGGGACGGGCAACAGCCTCAACGTCGGTCACCCGCACTCGCTGCAGCTGATCATGGACTCCCTCCGATACTGGGTGACCGAGATGCACGTCGACGGGTTCCGGTTCGACCTGGCCGCCACCCTGGCCCGCGAGTTCTACGACGTCGACCGGCTGAGCGCGTTCTTCGAACTCGTGCAACAGGATCCGACGGTCAGCCAGGTCAAGCTCATCGCCGAGCCCTGGGACATCGGACCCGGCGGCTACCAGGTCGGTAACTTCCCGCCGCAGTGGACGGAGTGGAACGGCAAGTACCGCGACACCGTCCGGGACTTCTGGCGCGGCGAGCATGCCAGCCTCGGCGAGTTCGCCTCCCGTATAACCGGATCGGCGGATCTCTACGAGCACACCGCGCGCCGGCCGGTGGCCTCGGTGAACTTCGTGACCGCGCACGACGGCTTCACGCTGCGGGATCTGGTGTCCTACAACGAGAAGCACAACGAGGCCAACGGCGAGGACAACAACGACGGCGAGAGCCACAACCGGTCCTGGAACTGCGGGGCGGAGGGGCCCAGCGACGACCCGGAGATCAACGCGCTGCGCGAGCGTCAGCAACGCAACTTCATCACCACACTGTTGCTATCGCAGGGCGTTCCGATGATCTGCCACGGCGACGAGCTCGGCCGTACCCAGGGCGGCAACAACAACGGCTACTGCCAGGACAACGAGATCACCTGGATCGACTGGGAGCGGGCCGATTCCGCCCTGCAGCAGTTCGCCGAGAGCGTGGCCGGCCTGCGCGCCGTGCACCCGGTGTTCCGCAGGCGCCGGTTCTTCAACGGTCGCCCGGTGCGGCAGCGGGGCAGCGAGGCCCTGCCCGACATCTCGTGGTTCCGACCCGACGGCTCGGAGATGAACGACGAGGACTGGGACTCCGGGTTCGGCAAGTCGGTCGCGGTCTACCTCAACGGGCAGGGCATCCCGGATCTCGACACCCGCGGCCAGCGGGTGGTCGACGACTCGTTCGTGCTCTGTTTCAACGCCCACCACGAGCCCATCGAATTCACCCTGCCGCCCAACGAGTTCGGACCCGCCTGGCAGCCGGTGGTCGACACCGCCGCCGGTCCGGGCGAGACCGGCGAGGCGGCGGTGATCAAGGCCGGCGGCCCGGTCCGCGTCGAGTCCCGGGCGATGGTGGTGCTGCAGATCTCGGAATAGCCGCGCCACGGGCGCCGCCGCTCCGGGGGAAACGCTGAACCATGGCCGGTCCCCTCCCCTCCGGAGGATCGGCCATGGCCGCGTGACCCCCGTCAACTGCCGATTATCGCAATCCAGGACGGGGTGTAGGCAGTTTTGGCCAGATTGAATTCATTACGCAGCAACCTCCAAGGTTCGGACCAGTAGACACTTCCGGAGATCTGCACACACCGGCAGGGATCCGCAATACCCTCAGCGCAGGAGGTGCGATGCGCAACCCACACGCCGGTCAGCCGTTCATCAGTTCCGATGTCGAGATCGCCGCGGCCCTGGAGGATCTGTCCATCCCGGCGCTGATGCTGTCCTGCATCCACATGATCCCCGACGCGGCGGGCCGGCGGGCGATCCTCGACGGGCCGATCCGGCCCGCGGGCATCTTCCTCAACGAGGTGCAGGGCTACATGTCCGAGGAGGACAAGGCCGCCGCCCGCAAGCTGGCCTACGACGTCATCCGCGACTACCGCGACCGCGGCTGCCCCGAACCCGAACCGGTGGACGCCTCGATGCTCAAGGCGATGATGGACTGGCTGGTCGCCTCGGAGGTACCCGACGAGTACGTGCCGATGATGCTTGAGGAGATGGAGCTCGACGGCCGTGACTCCCGCGACGCGGTGCTGCGGTCGGACCCCGGTGCCCGCGCCGAGTTCCCGGTGATCGTGATCGGCTGCGGCCAGTCCGGCCTGCTGGCCGCCATCCGCCTGCAGCAGGCCGGCCTGCCCTACACGGTGATCGAGAAGAATCTCGGTGTCGGCGGAACCTGGTGGGAGAACAGCTATCCCGGCGCCCGGGTCGACGTCGGCAACCACTTCTACTGCTACAGCTTCGAACCGTCGGACCACTGGTCGGAGTTCTTCGCCCAGCAGCCCGAACTGCAAGCCTATTTCCAGGGCGTCATGGAGCGGCACGGGGTCACCGAGCACGTCCGGTTCAACACCGAGGTGACCTCGGCGGTGTGGGACGACGCCGACGGCACCTGGGCGGTGACCGTCCGCACCCCCGACGGTGCCAGCGAGACGTTGCGGGCCCGCGCGGTGATCAGCGCGGTGGGGCAGCTCAACGCGCCCTATGTTCCGGATTTCCCGGGCGCCGAGCAGTTCGCGGGCCCGGCGTTCCACACCGCCCGCTGGGATCACGATGTGGACCTCACCGGCAGAAACGTCGTGATGGTCGGCGCGGGCGCCACCGGTTTCCAGGTGGCCCCGGCGATCGCCGACACGGTGGGCACGCTGACGATCTTTCAGCGCACCGCGCAGTGGATGTTCCCGAACCCGAACTACCACGCCAAGGTCGGGCCGGGTGTCCGGTGGGCGTTGCGGCACCTGCCGTTCTACGGCCGCTGGTATCGGTTCCTGATCTTCTGGCCGGGCTGCGACAGCGGCCTGGCGGCGGCCAAGGTCGACCCGGAGTGGCCGGATCAGCAACGCGCCGTCAGCGCGGCCAACGACCTCGCCCGGATGATGTTCACGGAATGGATCACCAGCCAGATCGACGGTGACGAGGAACTGGCCGCCAAGGTCGTCCCGGACTATCCGGCCACCGGCAAGCGCACGCTGCAGGACAACGGCAGCTGGCTGAAGACTCTGACCCGGGACAACGTGGAGCTGGTGCGCTGCGGGATCGCGCGGATCGAACCGGACGCCGTGGTGGACACCGAGGGCCGCCGCCACCCGGCCGACGTGCTGATCTACGCCACCGGCTTCCGGGTCAACGACTTCCTGTCCTCGCTGCGGATCACCGGCCGCGACGGGGCGGACCTGCACCGGAGTTGGGGCGACAAACCCGCCGCCTACCTCGGCATCACGATCCCGGGCTTCCCGAACTTCTTCTGCATGTACGGACCCGGCACCAACCTGGCCAGCGGCGGGAGTCTGATCTTCCACTCCGAGTGCGAAATGCGTTACATCACAGGATGTCTCGATGAGCTGATCGCGTCGGGCCGCAAGGCGATGGAACCCCGCCCGGACCGTTACGACGACTGGTACGACCGCTGCCAGGCCGAACTGAAGACCATGGTTTGGTCGCAACCCAGCATCAAGCACAGCTTCTACAAGAACTCCGACGGGGTGGTGCACTCCCTGAGTCCGTGGCGGCTGGTCGACTACTGGTCCTGGACCCGCACACCCGACCCGGACGACTTCGTTCTGCAGTGAGCCGCGCGGCCGACGGGTTCGTCGGCAAGGTCTCCGACGTCACCGGGCCGGGCATCACCGACCGGTTCGGGGTCACCTGCGCCGACCTGGGAGCATCCGTCCAGACCGCCGACGGGACACTGGTCTCGGTGTTCGGCGACACCTTCACCGGTGACCGGGTGGGGGTCGGCGACTGGCGCTCCCCGGTCGTGCTGATCGGCTCCGGTGATGCCACCCACCGCATCGTCTACCGCCGGGCCGGCGGCACCGACCCGGGTTACGCCCGCCAGCTGTGGCACTACCGGCACCGCAACACCGGCCGCGGACTGCTGCGGCGCGGTATCAGCACCGTGATCCCGTCGGATCTGCTGCGGGTCGGCAGCGACCTGTATCTGCACGCGATCGTCAACCGGGGATTCGGCAATGTGGTGTGGACCGAGATCTGGCGCTCCACCGACGACGCGGCCTCGTGGCGGCGACTGGAACCCGCGGTGCGGTTTCCCGCCGGACTGCACGGCGGTCACGCCCAATGTTGGTCCTGGGACTTCGACCCCGACGACGGCTGGGTGTACGTGGCGTCCACCGGATTTCAGCGCGACAAGGGTGTCATCCTGCGCCGGGTACGCCCCGAGCACCTGGCCGACCCTGCCCGCTACGTCGGCTGGGGCTATCGGCAGGGCCGGTGGGGCTGGGGCCGGGAGCCCAACCCGATCACCCCGCCCGGCGAGACCTGGGGCGAGTTGACACTACGCCGAATGGCCACGGGGAGTTGGGTTCTGGGCGGCTTCGAGTCGTCGGCCTATGCCCTGGGCTATCGCGCCGTCGAGGCGTTGACGGCGGATCTCCATCGGGTTCCGGTGCAGCGCCCGATCCTGGGCTGCGCCTGGGACGCCGAGGACCACCCCGGCTGCCGGGTGGCGCAACTCTACGGCGGTTACCTGCTGCCGGGCAGCCGGTTGGGAGTGCCGGGCGGTGTCGGCCTGATGGTGTCGCAGTGGAACACCGCCCACGGCTGGCCATATCGGGTCATGCAGTTCCGGGTGACATTGCAGGGGCCGTGAGAACACCTAGCGCGGATCGCACCACTGAAACACTTAGCGCGGATCGCGCCACATCGGCCACAGCGACGGCCCACCGTCCGGCAGCTGGATCTCGCCGGTGACCCGGAAACCGAAACGCTCGTAGTATCCGATGTTCTCGGGGTTGCTCGATTCCAGGTAGGCCGGCGCATAGTCGGCGTCGCAGCGCAGCAGGCCCGACTCCATCAGCGCCTGCCCGAAACCCCCGCCCCGCACCGACGGGTCGCTGCCGATCACCGCCAGATACCAGTGCGGCTCCTCGGGATGCTGGGCCTTCATCAGCTCGGTGACGGTGCGCCCGACCGCGAGCCGGCCGCGGAACGCCCGCAGCACCGCCGGCAGCATCGCGATCTGCTCGCGCGAGGACTGCCCCCACCGCCCCGGCGGATCCCACAACGCCGCGGCGCCCACGCCGGCATCGGAGGTGGCGATCTCGGCGCCCCGGGCTGCGAGGTAGTGGTGGCGGGTCAGCGCACCGAACAGCCCCGGCAGGGCGGCCCGCAGCCGTTCGGAATCGGGCTGCACCCAGTTCATGACCGGATCGTCCTGAAACGCCCGCCCCAGCACCCGCGCGAGCGCGGGAACGTCGGATCGGCGGGGGTAACGGACGTCGACGGCCACCTTTGCCAGCCTAGCCAGTTCCGTGCAGGTCGGCTTGCCGCTCCGACCAGTCCCAGAGCCGGGCGGCCTGCTCCGGGTCGACGGCATACAGGGCGTACCCGCCCTTGGCCCCCTCGTCGGCCGGACCGGCCACGTGACAGTCCTCGAGGTAGAGCCCGCCTCGGCCGTCGAGTTCCGGGCTGGTGGCCGCCCAGACGGTGGTGGCGGCACCCTGGTAGACGTCGACCACCTGATGGCCGGCCAGCCGGGCGGTGACGTCGTCGCGAGTGAGGTGGCGGGCCAGCTCGGTGATGACCGCGCCGGGGTGGACGGCGAACGAGTGCACCCCATCGGGTCCCCAGCGCCGCTCGGCCTCCACGGTGAACAGCACGTTGGCGGTCTTGCTCTGGCCGTAGGCCTGCCACCGGTCATAAGCCGACTCGTCGTCGTAGTTGAGGTCGTTCCAGCGCATCCCGCTGATCAGGTGCCCGCGGCTGCTCAGGTTGACGATCCGGGTGCCGGCCGTGAACCGGTCGAGCAGGGCATTGGTCAGCACGAAGTGGCCGAGATGGTTTGTGCCGAGCTGCATCTCGTAGCCCTGCGCGGTGCGCATCAGGGGCGAGGCCATGACACCGGCATTGTTGATCAGCAGGTCGATCCGGTCCAGACGGTCGGCGATCGCCGCCGCGGCCGCCCGTACCGATCGCAGATCGGACAGATCGGTCTCGACGATCTCGCAGTGGATCGCGGCCCGGGTCTTCGCGACGTCGCGGACGGCGGCCAGCACCTCGGCGCCCGCCGACTGCAGCGCCTGCGCGGTCTGCAGTCCCAGGCCCGAGGAGGCGCCGGTCACGACGGCGGTGCGCCCGGACAGGTCGACACCGTCGAGCACCTCGGCGGTGGTCCTGGGGCCGTCGTCGGTCATGCCGGGTCTCCTGCCTCGCCGGCCTTGGAGCGCCATCGAGGCGGCCGACGCTCGCGCCACGCGGCAGGCCCCTCGGCGGCGTCCGGACCGCCCATCAACTTGAGGTGAACCGTAGTCTCCTCCGCGGCCACCGCGTCGGGGTCCAGGTCCGCCCACAACAGCCGCTTGCTGTAGGCGACCGATGCCGGGTTGGCGTTGACCGCCACGTCGCGGGCGAGTTCCAGGGCGGCGGGCAGCACCTCGGCGGCAGGCAACGCGCGGCTGGCGATCCCGCGCTCGGCGGCCTCGAGACCGGTGAAGGCGCGCCCGGTGAGCAGAACGTCGGCGGCCACGGCCAACCCTACGGCGTGGCGCAGGGTGTAGTGCACCGCGCAGTCGCCGACCATGCCGCGGCGCACCTGCGGGACGGCGAGTTTGGCGTCGCGGGCCGCCAACCGGACATCGCACTGCAGGGCCAGGGTCAGGCCGATGCCGATCGCCGGGCCGTTGATCGCGGCGATGACGAGCTTGCGCACCCGCCAGGCCGGGGGTTGCACCGGCGACGCGCTGAACCCGTCGCCCGGGGTGTCGAACGAACCGGCCGCTGCCGACATGTCGGCGCCGGCGCAGAACGCGCGGCCCGCGCCGGTGACGACGACGGCGCGGACCGCATCGTCGGCGTCGCAACGCCGGTAGGCGGCGCCGAGTTGGCGAGCGGTCTCACCGGAGAAGGCGTTGAGCCGGTCGGCGCCGTCCAGGGTCAGGACCGCAACCCCGGCGTCGTCGACGTCGACCCGCACCGTGGTGGTCTGGTTCACCCTCCGATCCTCTCCCACGTCAACCGAGGATGGTCGTGACACCGAGGGTGAGCACGCACAGCACCACCACCGCGGTCGTGACCGCGTAGACGACCGACCAGTTGCGGCCGATGGCGAAGCGGCCCATCAGGTCGCGGTCGCGCCCGATGCCGACCATGGCGAACAGCAGCGGGATCAGCAGCACCGCGTTGAGCACCTGGGTGCCCACCAGGATCGCCACCAGCGGGGCGTTCGGGGTCAGCACGATGAACGCGCCGATCATCGTCACGATGCCGTAGGTCAGGTAGAAGGTCTTGGCCTCGCGGTAGGGATCGTCGACGGCCGCCTCCACCCCCGCGTACTCGCACACCGAGTAGGCCGTCGACAGCGGCAGGATCGAGGCCGCGAGGAAGGCCGCACCGATCAGGCCGATGGCGAACAAGGTGGACGCGACGTCGCCCGCCAGGGGTTCGAGCGCGACGGCGGCGTCGGCGGCGTCGGTGATGCTGCGGCCGTCGCGGTGCAGGGTGGCGGCGCACGCCACCACCACGAAGAAGCCGATCACCCCGGTGAGCACCGCGCCGGTGACGACGTCGACCCGTTCCAACGGCAGGTCCTCGGTGCGCAGCTTCTTGTCGACGGCGTAGGACTGCATGAACGACAGTCCCCACGGCGCCAGCGTGGTGCCCAGGGTGGCGGTGACGATGGCGATCGCGTCGCCCGTCAACGGCATGGTCGGCACGAACGTGCCGTGCAGCGCCGCGCCCCAGTCCGGTTTGGCCAGCAGGCCGGAGGCCACGTAGGCCAGGAACACCGCCGACAGCAGCAGCAGGAAGTGCTCGACGCGGCTGAAACTGCCCCGCAGCACCAGCAGCGAAACGGTCACCGCCGCGGCGGGCACGCTGATGTAGCGGCTGATGCCGAACAGTTCGAATCCGGCTGCAATACCGGCGAATTCGGCACAGGTGGTGCCCACGTTGGCCACCACCAGGGCGGCCAGCACCGCACCACCGATCTGAACGCCGTAGCGCTGACGCACCAGTCCGATCAGCCCCTGTCCGGTGACGACGCCCATCCGGGCGGCCAGGGTATGGAAGATCACCAGTGCGACGGTGGACAGCAGCAGCACCCACAACAGTTGGTAGCCGTGGTCGGCGCCGAGCACCGAGTAAGTCGTGATGCCGGCGGGGTCGTCGTCGGACAGGCCGGCCAGCAGCCCGGGACCGACGACGGCCAGTAGCGCGCCGAGCCGGGCGCGGCGGCCGGTGAGCGTCACGAGGTCGATCCGCGTCGGGCCGCGCCGCTGCGGTGGCGGCGGCGCGGCCACACGTGCGAGCGCAGGAGCCGTCGGCCGCGCAGGGCGGGCATGTGCTGCAGGGTGGCCCGCCAGCGGCCCGCGTGCTCGGCGGGCATGGCCGCCACGATGCGGGTGGCCAGCGCTGCCGGCATGGCGCGCAGGACGCGTTCGCCGACCGTCGGATGCGCGACGCGGACGACCTCGGCGGCCACCTCCGGGTTCCGGGTCGCGAGGATCTCGGTCGCCGACTCGGTGTCCACCCGGCTGACGAGTTCGGCCAGGCCCCGGGCGTCGAGGTGATGCACCGCCGCGCGGGGGGTGGCGAGTTGGACGGCATGGCCCCGTTCGGAGGTCAGATGCAGATCCGCCCACACCACCACGTCCTCGCCGGACCGCAGCACGGGCAGGTGCAGCCGGCGCAGCACGCCGCCGAAGCCCACTTCGACACCGATCAGCTCGAGGTGCCCGTCGGGGGTCGGGGTCAGCACCACGTCGGCGACGCGGGCCAGCCGCTGGCCGACGACATCGACGATCTGAGTGTCCAGCACGTCCCGCACCAGCAGGATCTCTTGGTCGGCCAGCGCCTCGGCGAGGTCGTCGACCACATAGCGGTCGGTGCCGGCGGCGTCGACGCCCAGCACCAGTTGGTCCCGCCCGACGTTGGCCACCGATTCCCATGGCAGCAGCAGCAGCGCGCCGCGACCCCGCTTCACCACCACCCGGTCCACCAGGTGCGGGCCCGAGTCCTCCACCAGGTCGGCGGTGAGGTCGACCAGCCGGCCGATGACGCGGCCGTCCGGGCCCAACACGTCCTGCCCGGTCACCCGGCTGAGGAACAGCACGCACGAAGCATGCCGCATTCCCCCGCCCGCGCCGGGAGAACCCGGTGTAATCGACGGATGCGGGCATTGCGGATGGTGAGGTTCAACACCGAACCAGAGTTGATGGAAATCCCCGAGCCGGTGCCGGGACCGGGTGAGGTGGTGGTCAGGGTGGGCGCGGCCGGCGCCTGCCACTCCGACCTACACCTGCTCTACGAGATGGACGTGTCGGCAGTGTGGCCGCTGCCGATGACGCTGGGCCACGAGACGGCGGGCTGGGTGCACGCCCTGGGTGAGGGTGTCGACGGCGTTTCGGGAGGCCTGTCGGTCGGGGCGCCGGTCGCGGTGTACGGGGCGTGGGGGTGCGGAAGCTGCGCGCGCTGCTCGGTCGGCGCGGAGAACTACTGCGAGCGCCCCCAGGCCGCCGGCGGCGGCGGCCTGGGTGTCGACGGCGGCATGGCCGACTATCTGCTGGTCCCCCACCACCGCCACCTGGTGCCGCTACCTGCCGGGCTGGACCCGGTGACAGCGGCGGCCCTCACCGATGCCGGGCTGACCCCGTATCACGCGATCCGGCGGTCCTGGTCCAAACTCACCCCCGACGCGACGATCGTGCTCATCGGCGTCGGCGGTCTTGGCCACCTTGCCGTCCAGATCGCGCGGGCCACCACCGCCGCACAGGTCATCGCGGTCGACCTCAAACCCGAGGCGCTGGAGCTGGCCCGCAAGGTGGGGGCACACCACACGCTGGCATCGGATGACAATGCCGCCCAGGCGATTCGGGAGTTGACCGGCGGGCGTGGCGCCGACGTGCTGATCGACTTCGTCGGTGCGGCGCCCACCATCGAGTTGGCCCGCACCGCGGCCCGCAACCAGGCCGACGTGACGATCGTCGGAATCGCCGGCGGTGAGGTGCCGGTGTCGTTCTTCTCCCAGCCCTACGAGGTGAGCATCGCGACGACCTACTGGGGCACCCGCCCGGAACTCGTCGAGCTGCTCGCGCTGGCGGCGCGCGGCGACGTCAGCGTCGAACGCAGTATCTACTCGCTGGAGGACGGCGTACAGGCGTATCGCGATCTGCATGCGGGACGCGTTCACGGCCGCGCCGTCGTCGTGCCTTAACTTGGTCTCATGTGGGATTTCGAAACCGACCCCGAATACCAGGCCAAGCTCGACTGGGTCGAGGAGTTCATGCGGACCGAGTTGGAGCCGCTGGACTTCGCGCCGCTCGACCCGTACGAGAAGAAGAACCCGCGGGTGCTCGAGGTGCTGCGTCCGCTGCAGCGCCAGGTCAAGGAGCAGGGGCTGTGGGCCGCGCACCTGAGCCCGGAACTCGGCGGCCAGGGCTACGGCCAGGTCAAGCTGGCCCTGCTGAACGAGATCGTCGGCCGGTCCCGTTGGGCTCCTTCGGTTTTCGGGTCGCAGGCACCCGACTCGGGCAACGCCGAGATCCTCGCGCTGTTCGGCACCGAGGAGCAGAAGATGCGCTATCTGCAGCCGTTGCTCGACGGTGAGATCTCGTCGTGCTACTCGATGACCGAGCCGCAGGGCGGGTCCGACCCGGGGCTGTTCACCACCCGCGCCGAACGGGACGGCGACCACTGGGTGATCAACGGCGAGAAGTGGTTCTCCTCGAATGCGCGCAACGCCGAGTTCTTCATCGTGATGGCGGTGACCAATCCGGAGGCGCGCACCCACCAGAAGATGTCGCTGTTCATCGTGCCGGCGGAGACGCCGGGCATCGAGGTGATCCGCCACGTCGGTGTCGGCGGCGAATCCGACGAGCGCGCCGGGCACGGCTACATCCGCTACCACGACGTGCGGGTACCCGCCGACCACGTGCTGGGCGGGGAGGGTCAGGCGTTCGCGATCGCGCAGACCCGCCTCGGCGGCGGCCGCGTGCATCACGCGATGCGAACGATCGCGCTGGCGCGGCGGGCCTTCGACATGATGTGTGAGCGGGCCGTGTCGCGGCAGACCCGCCGTGGCCCGCTGGGCGACTTCCAGATGACGCAGGAGAAGATCGCCGACAGCTGGATCCAGATCGAGCAGTTCCGGCTGTTGGTGTTACGCACCGCCTGGAAGATCGACAAGTACCACGACTATCAGAAGGTGCGCCGCGACATCGCCGCGGTGAAGGTGGCCATGCCGCAGGTGCTGCACGACGTGGTGCAGCGGGCGATGCATCTGCATGGTGCACTTGGGGTTTCCGATGAGATGCCGTTCGTCAGGATGATGGTGGCGGCGCAGTCGCTGGCCATCGCCGATGGGCCGACCGAGGTGCACAAGCTGACCGTCGCGCGGCGCACGCTGCGGGAGTACGAGCCGGTCGAGACGCTGTTCCCGTCGCAGCACATCCCGACGCGGCGGGCCGCGGCGCAGGCCCGGCTGGCGGCGCTGCTGGAGCACGAGGTGGCCGAGCTCTAGGGGCCGGCGCCCGCTAGGACACCGCTTCGATGCGCACCGCGACGCCGTTGAGCACCGACATCCCCGCCAGCCGCTCGAGGTCCTCGGGCCTGCTGGAGGTGAGCTCGTTGACATTGGCCCCCGGCACGCTGTTGGCCAGTTGCCAGCCGCCGCGATGGCCCCAGCCGTGCGGGACGGCGATGGTTCCGGCGTCCACCTCGTCGGTGATCAGCACGTCGGTCTCGATGCGGCCCTGCCGGGAGCTGATCCGGACCCGGCCGCCGTCGACCACCCCGGCCGCGCCGGCGTCGCTCGGGTTGATCCGGGTGCGCTGACGCCGGTCGCCCTTCATCAGGGTGGGGCTGTTGTGCATCCACGAATTCTGCGACCGCACTTCGCGAATCCCGATCGCCAGCAGCGGAAACTCAGGGTCGGCCGCACCGCGGGTGCCCAGCCGCCCCACCTCGGCGACGATCTCCGGCGGGTCCAGGCGCACCTTGCCGCCCGGGTGGCGGACGACCTTGTCGAGAACGCCGGTCGGGGCGTGCTCGGACAGCACCAGTCCGTGCGGATGCGCCCGCAGCTTGTCGAGGTTGAGCCCGCCGCGCCGCAGCCCGAACCGGTCCCCGTAGGGGCCGGTGCGCAGCAACATCGCCATCAACCGCCGCGGGGTCATCGTCAGGCCCCGGCGATCGAGGAATGCCAGCACGGGGTTAAGCCGCTGCAGGGGGCCGGTGGCGAACAGCGACAGCTTCATCCGACGGGCGATGTCGGCGTAGATCTCCCATTCCTGCCGGGCCTGCCCGTAGGGCTTCAGCACCGCCTCGGTGCTCTGGGCGAACACCACCGGCGAGCAGGCCGCGAAGATGGTCGGTAGGTCGTCGCGCTCGAGCATCGTGGTGGCAGGCAGGATGTAGTCCGCGTACTTGTTGGTCTCGTTGACGTAGAAGTCAAGTGAGACATGCAGATCCAGCTGCCGGATGGCGGCTTCTAGCTCATCGCTGTTGGGCACCGTCAGCACCGGGTTGCCGGCCAGGACGAACAGGGCACGCAGTTGTCCCGCGCCGGGGGTGGTGATCTCCTCGGCCATCACCGCGGCCGGGAACGTTCCGTTGACGTCGGGCAGATCGCCGATGCGCGAGCGTGTTTCGGCGTAGGTCAGGTTGCCGGAACGCTCTCCCATCTCCTCCAGCGGGATCACCGCGTGCGACATCAGCGTGCCGCCGGGCCGGTCGAGGTTGCCGGTGGCCAACGTCAGCGCATCCAACAGGAAGCTCACCAGGGTGCCGTGGTTGCCGAGGCAGGCACCGGTGCGGCCGTAGGCGGTCGCGGTCGGGGCGGCGGCGAAGTCACGAGCCAGCGCCCGGACCACGTCGGCGCTCAGGCCGGTTCGGGCCGCGGTGTCTTCCGGGGTGAACGGGGCACAGAGCTTACGCAGCACCGAGGCACCGGTCGACTGGCGGGCGATCGCATCCGCGTCCTCCAGGCCCTCGGCGAAGATGACCTGCAGCATCGACAGCAGCAGCCACGCGTCGGAGTCCGGTCTGACCGCGAGATGCTCATGGGCGCGGGCGGTCTCGGTGCGACGCGGGTCGATCACCACCACCCGGCCGCCGCGGCGCTCGATCGCGCTCAGGTCGTCCTTGATGCGCGGCGCGCGCACCGCGCTGCCGCGGGATACCAGTGGGTTGGCGCCCAGCATCAGCAGGAAGTCGGTGCGCGGCAGGTCGGGGAACGGCAACTGGCTGTTCGCCCCGTAGAGCAGCTTGCTGGCCACGAACCGGCTGTTGATGTCCTGGGATCCGGCGGTGTAATGGTGCCGGGCCCCGATTCGGGTCAGGAAAAGTCCCGACCACACGCCCGCTGCATAGCTGAACGCGGCCGGGTTGCCGGTGTACTGGCCCACGGCTGCGCCGCCGTGCCGGGCCAGGATCTTCGAAAGGCGGGCGGCGATGTCGTCGAGGGCGGAGTCCCAGCTGACTTCGTCGAACCCGCCGTCCGGGCGGCGGCGCAACGGGGCGAGCACCCGGTCCGGGTCATTCTGGACATCGGTGAACGCGATGCCCTTCGGACATGCCCGGCCCTGGGACAGCGGATGGTCGGGGTCCGGCCGAAGTGAAACCAGGCGGTCGTTCTCGACGGCGGCGATCAATCCGCACATCGGTTCGCAGATCCGGCAGTAGGTGACCCGGTGCTCCATCGCGCCAGTATCACACTTCCACGGGAACGCTGTTCCAGCCCCATTGGAAGCTGGACGGCGGGCGTTGCGCGCCCGCTTCGTCGATGCGGTAGTCGGGCACCCGGCGCAGCCACTCGGAGATCAGCACCGCGATCTCCAGCCGGGCCAGGTGGTAGCCCAGGCAGAAGTGCTGGCCGCGACCGAAGGCCAGCGACCGCGGGATGGGCCGGTCCCAGCTGAACGCCTCGGGGTCGGGATACTCGCGCTCGTCGCGGTTGGCCGAGGCGAGCAGGCTGATGATCCGCTGCCCCGGCGCCATCGTGGTGCCGTGAATGGTGAAGGGCCGGCGCAGGGTTCGGGCGAACCACTGCGCCGGTGCGCAGTACCGGATGATCTCCTCGCGGGCCACCGGGACGTTGGCGGCCGGGTCGGCCCGCACGGCCGCCAGTTGGTCGGGGTGCCTGCTCAGTTCCCACAGCCCGTGCGCGACGATCTTCGGCACGGTTTCGGTGCCGCCGATGAAGACGCCGAGCATCTGGGTCGCCACCTCGGTGTCGGTCAGCGCCGAGCCGTCGGGCAACCGGTAGGCCAGCAGGTTCTCCACGATGGGCAGCGGCCCGTCATGCGCGCCGGCGCGCACCCGCCGCACCACCGGCGTCAGGTACTCCAGATAGCCCGGCCGGGCGTTGGCCACCTCGACACCGCTGCCCGGCTGGGCCAGGCTGCCCGCGTTGACCGTGGAGAGCACGTAGGCGGCGAGATCGGCGGGCAGGCCGACCAGTTCACACACGATCGATGCGGCGACGATGCCGCCGTAGTCCTGGGTGAGGTCGAAACGCCCGAGCGGCAGCAGCGCGTCGAGCCGCTGGTTGGCCAGTTCCCGGATGCGCCCCTCGAACAGGTTGGCCGACCTGGGCCGGAACTGACCGGCCGTGCACCGGCGGACGTCGTCGTAGAGCGGGGCGTCGAAGTTGGCGTGGAACGGCAGTGGGTGCAACGGCGGGTCCGCTACCGGGCCGTCGTTGCGGCGGGCCAGGACCGCGGCGGCGGGCAGCGTTCCCTCCGAGGCGACGAAGGTGCCGTCGTTGATCTCCAGCACCGCCCAGACGTCGTCGAACCGTGACAGTGCGTAGGTGTCCAGGTCCTCGATGTAGTACACCGGGTGCTGATCGCGCAGGGTGCGGTAGTACGGACGCGGGTCGGCCATCACCGTGGGGTCGAACGGGTGGTACGAGAAGTCCTGCGTCACAACGCTCATCGCAGCGGAGAGGGCGGCAGCGCCTGAAGGATGGAGTCCTCCCAGCCGTCGCGCAGCGCGGGCGCCACGCTCATCCAGGTGACGATCTCGGCGGGCGGGCTGTCCTTCCAGGACGGGTAGTGGTTCTCGAAGCAGTCCCACTCGCCGTCCAGCGCCCAGTAGTGGATGACCTCGTTGAACCGGAAGGTGGTGATGAACGAGCCGAGCCAGCGCTTCCCGGTCCGCTCCGACCAGGGCACGTACAGCCGCTCCAGCTCGCGGATGTAGTCGTCCTGCTTGCCCGGCTTTGTCTGCATGATCTCCTGGATCACCAGGCCCGCACCGAATTTCGCCTCCAGGAGCTGGGCCAGGGTGCGGTTGCTGCGGCCGGCGTACATGATGCGGCCCTCGCCGGAGGCGCCGGCGGCGGCCAGGTATTCCGACCAGACGGCGGCCGAGTCCCGGTGGCTGCCGCCGGGCGCCTGGGCCCGGCCGATGCGCGCGTAGTCGGCGAAGGCGTCGAGTTCCCAGATGATGGTGACCTGCGGCCAGTGCCCGTTGTAGGGGGTGGTCTCCCAGATGGAAAACAGCCGTGCCCCAAGCGCTTCCATCATCGGCTGGTAGACGGTGGTGAAGTTGTCGGTGAACCCCCCGGCGCGCTCGGATCCCAGCGCGATGGTCTCGTGCAGATAGAGGAGGGTATGGCCGAAGTACTTCTTCATCCGTCGTCCTCGGTCAGCAGCAGCGCGGCGGCCGGGCACTGGGTTACGGCCTGCTGCATCCGGGTCCGGTCGGAGTCCGGCCGGTGGCTTCCGTGGATGTGCACCCGCCCGTCCTCGGAGACCTCGAAGACGTCGGCGGCGATGGTCTCGCAGATGCCGTGGCCGGTGCACCTGGTCAGGTCGGCGTCGATGCGCATGCCGCTCACCGGATGGACGCCGGGAGGCGCTTGATGCCGTGCACGAAATTGCTCATCAGGTACTCCGGTTCCCCGAACTCGACACTGAGCCGGGTGAGCAACTCGCGGAACAGGTTTCGCAACTCGGTGCGGGCGAGCTGGTTGCCCAGGCAGAAGTGTGGGCCGCCACCGCCGAAGCCCAGGTGCGGGTTGGGCGAGCGTCGCACGTCGAACAGCTGTGGCCGGTCGAACGCGGACTCGTCACGGTTGGCCGAGCAGTAGAACAGCCCGACCTTGTCACCGGCGCGCAGCGGCTGGCCGGCCAGTTCGGTGTCCGCGGTGACGGTGCGGGCGAACTGCAGCACCGGGGTGGCCCACCGGATGAACTCCTCGACCGCCGGCCCGATCCGATTCTCGAAGTCGGCTGTGAGCCAATCCCGCTGATCGGGGTGGGCGGCCAGGGCGAGCATGGCGTGCGAGGTGGTCTGCTTGGTGGTGTCGTTGCCCGCCGAGGCGAGCAGGATCAGAAACGCCCCGATCTCCTCGTCGGTGAGCCGGTGGCCGTCGATCTCGGCGTTGACGATCGCGGTCATCAGGTCGTCACCGGGGTGGCGGCGGCGGAACTTCGCCAGTTCGATCCCGGTATTGGCCAACACGAACATCTCGTTGATGGTCGCCTCGGCGCGCTCCTCCAGCGAGGAGTACTCGTCGTCGCTCATGCCGAACAGCTTCTCGGCGGCCTTGGCCACCGCCTCACGCTGATCGGTCGGCACGCCGAGCATTTCGGAGATCGTCATCATGGGCAGCCGGGCCGAACAGGCGGCGACGAAGTCCACCTCGCCGGCACCCACGAGTTCGTCGACGACCGCGGCGGCGTTCTTGCGGACCTGTTCCTCGATCTGGGCGACATGCCGGGGGGTGAACGCGGAGCTGATCAGCCGGCGGTACAGGGTGTGCTGCGGCGGGTCCATCATCAGGAAGAAGGTCGCGATGCGCTGCAACTCCGCAGGCATCGGGTCCAGTGCGATCCCGTTGGCCGAACTGAACAGCTCCGGGTGCAGGCTGGCCTGCACGATGTCGGCGCGGCGGGTCAGCGCCCAGAACCCCGGCTCGGTGCCGTCGAACACCGAGGGAACCGGCGGGTGCCAGCTGAGCCCGGGCGTGGCCCGCAGTTCGGCGAAGGTCCGGTCCCGGGCGTCGAAGGTCTGTCCCCAGAACTCCCGCGAGGTGACGTCGTGCGGGCTGAACCGTTCGTCGGACACGAGCACAGCGTGACACTTTGGCAAAATTTTGTAAAGACACCCGCGGGCCTCCCGGATGGTGAGCCCGCGTGACACATCAGCCTCGACCTGTAATCCTGTACACGTGAGCCAAGCGCCCGCCGGAAGCGACGCGGTACCCGAGGAGGACGAGACGTCCTCGCGCAACCGCATCCTGAAGGCCACCGCCGAGGTGCTCGCGCGCAACGGCCAGACCAAGCTCAGCCTGTCCGAGGTGGCCCTACAGGCCGGTGTCTCCCGGCCGACGCTCTACCGGTGGTTCGCCTCCAAGGAGGAACTGCTGCGCGCGTTCAGCGTGTACGAACGGCACATGTTCGACAGCGGCATCGGCCGCGCCACCGCCGGGCTGCGCGGCGCCGACAAGCTCGACGCCGCCTTGCGGTTCATCGTGTCCTACCAGCAGTCCTACTCGGGTGTGCGGTTGATCGACATCGAACCCGAGGTGGTCATCACCCAGCTGTCGACCATCCTGCCCGTCATGCGGGCCCGGTTGGAGCGGCTGTTGACCGGACCCAACGCCGCGCTCAAGGCTGCCACCGCGATCCGGGTCGCGGTGTCGCATTACGTGGTTCGCAGCGACGATGCCGAACAGTTCCTGGCTCAGCTGCGCCACGCCGTCGGCATCAAGCAGTGACCGATCTCGACATCGGGGTATACGTCCCCCAGATGGGCTTCACCTTCGCCGAGATTCTGCACCGGGCCCGGCGCTGTGAGGAGCTCGGCATCGGCTCGCTGTGGCTCTACGACCACATGTACGGGCCCGGGGTTCCGGACATCGACTCCCTGGAGGGCTGGACGCTGGCGACCGCCCTGTTGAGCCGGACCGAACGGCTGCGGGTCGGACACCTGGTGCTGTGCAACCAGTTTCGGCATCCCGCGGTGCTGGCCAAGATGGCGACCACGCTGGACCAGATCTCGGGTGGTCGGCTGGAACTTGGCGTCGGCAGCGGCTCCATCGAGGACGAGCATCGTCGGATGGGCCTGGCGTGGGGCTCGTTCGTCGACCGCAGTGAGCGGCTGCGCGAGACCCTGGAGATCCTGGTTCAGGCCTTCGCCGACGAGCGGATCGACTTCAGCGGAACGCATTACGCCGTGCGTGACATGCCGATCAAGCCGGGCCCGGTGCAACGCCCGCGTCCGCCTCTCATCGTCGGCGGCTCCGGGGAGAAGTACACCCTGCCACTGGTCGCGCGCTACGCCGATGTCTGGAACGTGCCGACATACGCGCTGGGCGAGATGGAGCACAAGCTTGCGGTCCTGCGATCGCTGTGTGAGCGGATCGGCCGCGACCCCGCCGAGATCGTGATGTCCGTGGAGGCGGTGCTGGCTCTCGCCCCCGACGATGCGGCGCTGGCGTCGGTTCGTCAGCTCGCCGAGAAGCGTTTCAGCAACCCGGCATTCGGCCTGCGCGAGGGTGGGCTGATGGGCACCCCGGCGGCCGTCGTCGACCGGCTCGGCGAACTGCAGGCGATGGGCTTCGACCAGGTTGTGCTGTTCACCCACGACCGCGCCTCGGACGCCACCCTGGAACTGCTGGCCGCCGAGGTGCTGCCGCGGTTGTAGGGCGCTCAGTCGAAGGTGACGACGACCTTGTCGGCGGCCCCCGGCGTCCGCGCCGTGACCAGAGCCTCCTGAACGTCATCGAATCCGAAGGTGTGGCTGACGATTACGGCGTACTTCTCCCAGTTGGCGGCCAGATCCCTGGTCACCTCGAAGATCTCGGTGGGGTACCCCATCGAGCCGATGACGGTGATCTCATTGGCCATCAGGTTGACGAGGTCGATCGCGACGGGCTCCTTGTGCACCGCGACGACGCCGAGGCGGGCCCCGTTCTGGGCGGCGCGCAACGCGCCGTCGATCACCGCGGGCGTTCCGGCGCAGTCGAGGTAGATGTCGGTGCCGGCCTTGCCCGGCCACATCGCTTTACCGGGACCGTGCAGTTCGGTCAGCCGCGCGGCGACATCCTCGCCGGCCGCGTTGACGACGGCGTCGGCCCCCACCTCGAGGGCCTTCTCCAGGCGTGAACCGATGAGGTCGACGACGACCACGTTGTCGACGCCGATCGACTTGTAGGCGATGGTGGCGCCCAGCCCGATCGGTCCGGCGCCGAAGACGACGACCTTGTCCGTCGGCGACGGCCGGGTCTGGTTGACGCCGTGCCGGGCGACGGCCATCGGCTCGTTGAGGGCGGCGACCTGGAACGGGATGTCGGCGGGGATCACCTCCAGGCTGGTCCCCCGCACCGCGTTCTCGACGAGGAGATAGTCCGCGAGCGCCCCGCTCGCGCCGCCGTTGCCGATGACACCGCGCGGTGCGGCCATCGGATTGATGACGACATGGTCGCCCACCTTGATGCCGGTGACGGCCCGGCCGACCTCGACGACCTCGCCGGCCGGTTCGTGGCCGAGTGGCATCCGGCCGGTGTGCGGCGGCAGCCCGCCCATCGCGATGTACAGCGAATCCGACCCGCAGATGCCGCAAGCCTTCATCTTCACCAGCACGTCGGCCGCCCCCGGGGCCGGGTTGGGAACCTCGAGGACTTCGGTCTTGCCCGGGCCGGTCACCATCGACACCCGCATTCTCACTCCTCGCATAGTCGCACTGGCGCAAAGCATTTCGCGCCGGGTTGGCCTCGGTTGGCGATTGACACCGGTCGCGGGCAGCCCTACCGTGACCGTCATGGTAAGCCACGCCCGCGCCCGGCCGACGACGATCGCAGCATCCCGGTGACGGGTCCGCTGGACGGCCGCCGAGCCGTGGTGACCGGGGCCGCGACGGGGCTCGGCGCCGCGGCGGTGCGCGCACTGTCCGCCGCCGGGGCCCGGGTGGTGGCCACCTATCACCAGACCGAGCCCGATGACGGCGCCGGCGCGGCCTGGCTGCAGTGCGATGCCCGCGACGCCGCTGCGGTCGACGCGATGATGGATGCCGCGGTGACCCGGCTCGGCGGGCTGGACGTTCTGGTCAACGCCGCGGGCCTGTGGCAGCAGGGCGTGCCCGGCACAATCACCGCCGCCGACATCGACTTTCTCATCGGCACCAACTTGAAGACCACCATCTTCACCAACCAGGCCGCGCACGCGGTGATGCGGCGGACCGGCGGGCGCATCATCAACTTCGGTTCCGCCGAAGCGGTGATGGGCAGCCCCATCTCGGCGGTGTACGCCGCCGCCAAGGGCGCGGTGCAGGCCTGGACCCGCTCGGCGGCCAAGGCCTGGGCGTCGGACAACGTCACGGTCAACGCGCTGGCGCCGGCCATGCAGACCCGGGGCGCCGAGCGGCTGCGGGAGTTCCTCGGCCCGGCCGCCGCCCCGCTCATCGATCAGCAGATCAAGGCCAGCATTCCGCTCGGCGGTGCGCTCGGTGATCCCGACCGGGACCTCGGCCCGGTGCTGGTGTTCCTGGCGGGTGCGGGTTCGCATTTCATCACCGGCCAGCTGCTCGCCGTCGACGGCGGGCTGGTCATGCTAGGCGGCTGATTCCGCGGGCCGAGTGTGCATTCCGGTGCACCGCGAGCGGCGTGTTGCGTTACGAAACCGCACACTCACGGCCCATCAGCGCCGGGCGAAGGCGGGGGCGCGCTCCGGCCGCACGCCGACCCCGACGAAGTACGCCGGGATGGCCGCCAGCCAGGGCAGCCGCTGCAGCACGGTGGTGAGGACGGCGGGCGGGTCGGCGCTCTCACCGCGCAGAATCGGCTCCACCAGCTGGCGATGCATGAACCGCTGCACCGCCTGGGTCAGCACTGCCGCGGGCAGCCGGCGGCGGCGCACGGCGGCCAGGTCTCGCTGGGTGACGTCGCGCCGCAACAGCGGCTCGGCCAGCAGCGTCGCGGCACCCACCGCGTCCTGAACGGCGATGTTGATGCCGATCCCGCCGACCGGCGACATGGCGTGCGCGGCGTCACCGATGCACAGCAGGCCGTCGGCGTTCCAGCGCCCGAGCCGGTTCAGCCGTACGTCGAGGAACTTCACGTCGTCCATCGAGTTCAGCGCCGACACGTCGGCCTCCGAGATCAGCGCGGCGAGTTCGGACTTGAACGCATCGAGGCCCTTGGCGCGCAGCTGGGCGTCACTGCCCTTGGGAATCAGGTAGGCGATCTGGAAGTAACCCTCGCGGGGGATCATGATGAGCAGCCGCCCCGGCGCCGTGCGCGGAATCAGCGAGTACTCGGCGTCGTCCGCCCTGGGCAGCCGGAACCACCACACGTCGAAGGGCACCGGATACTCGCGCGCCGTCAGGCCGGCGGCCTGCCGGACCACCGAGGTGCGGCCGTCGCAGGCGACGGTGAGATCGGCGCGTAGTTCACCCTCGCCCGCCGGGGTTCGGTAGCGAACCCCGACGGTTCGGCCGCCCTCGGTCAGCAGGCCGGTCACCTCGTGTTCCAACCGCAGGCCGAACGTCGGCTCCGCCTGGGCCGCGTCGGCCAGCAGGTCCAGCAGATCCCACTGCGGCACCATCGCGATGTAGGGATGCGGCTGGCGCAGTCGGCGGAAGTCCACCATGGTCAGTGAGGTGCCGTCGAGGTCCAGTGCGGCCTGTTCGACCTTGCTCTGCGGCAACGCCGTGAACTTCTGCCACAGCCCCAGATCGTCGAGGAGCCGCAGCGTGCTGGGATGCACTGTGTCGCCGCGGAAGTCGCGAAGGAAGTCGGCGTGCTTCTCCAGCACGGTCACCTCGACACCGGCCCGGGCGAGCAGCAGCCCGAGCACCATGCCGGCGGGACCGCCGCCGACGATCGCACAAGTGGTGGAGTCCGTCATACCCTCACGCTAGCTGCCGCACGATGCGGGGTCAGAACTCGATCCGTTCGCCGATGATGACGGTGCGTTCCAGCGGCAGCTGGAAATACAGCGCCGCGTCGGCGGTGATGTACGAGGTCGCGATGAACAGTCGCTTGCGCCACGCCGCCATGGTGGGTTTGTCCCCGGCACACAGTTCGAGTTTGGACAGGAAGTAGGAGGCGCTGTCGACGTCGACCGGCCCGTCGGTGGTCGACGGGTCGATCAGCCGCAGCACGTGGGGCACGTTGGGCCGCTCCATGTAGCCGAACTTGGCCGCCACGAAGAAGATCCCATCGTGCCGGTCGCCCAGGTCGTCCACGGAAAGACGGTCGGCATCGTCGACGCGCGGCACCGGTTTGGTGTCCAGCGACAGGATGATCACGTGCTCATGCAGCACATGGTTGTGCTCGACGTTGGCCCGCATCGCCAGCGGCGCGGTCTGGCTGCCCCGGTTGAGGAAGATGGCGGTCCCCGGGATGCGCGGCAGCGGCGGCCGATGTCCATCGATCTCGGCGATGAACTCGGGCAACGGCCCTTCGGCCTCGTCGCGCGCGCGGGTCACGATCGCGCGTCCCTTCTGCCAGGTCGTCATCACGGTGAAGGCCAGGATGCCGATCAGCAGCGGGAGCCACGCGCCGTGCATCAGCTTGGTCAGGTTGGCGGCGAAGAACATCAGGTCCACCACCAGTAGGGCGCCGCCCCCGACCAGCACGAGCCACATCGGCCAGTGCCAGCGTTTGTGGGCGATGTAGAAGAACAACAGCGTGGTGATGGTGATGGTGCCGGTGACCGCCATGCCGTAGGCGTAGCCCAGGGCGGCCGAACTGCGGAAGGCGAAGATCAGGATCAGCACCGCCACCATCAGGAAGCCGTTGATCCACGGTACGTAGATCTGTCCGATCGAGGACTCCGAGGTGTGGGCCACCCGCAGCCGCGGCAGGTAGCCGAGCTGGGCGGCCTGGGATGCCACCGAGTAGGCACCGGTGATGACGGCCTGGGAGGCGATCACGGTCGCCGCGGTGGCCAGGACCGTCATCGGCAGTTGCGCCCAGCCGGGCGCGAGCAGGAAGAACGGTGCGTTCACCACGCTCTCGTTCCCGAGCAGGTACGCCCCCTGCCCGAAGTAGTTGAGCACCAGCGCCGGCAACACCAGAGCCAGCCATCCCAGGGTGATCGACCGGCGACCGAAATGACCCATGTCGGCGTAGAGCGCCTCGGCGCCGGTCACCGAGAGCACCACCGCAGCAAGCGCGAAGAACGCGATGTGGAAGTGCCCGGTCATGAAGCCCAGCGCATACGTCGGTGAGAGCGCCCGCAGGATCTCCGGGTGCCCGGCGATCCCCCGCACACCCAGCGTCCCGATAGTGATGAACCAGAGGATCATCACCGGCCCGAAGAACCGGCCGACCATCGCGGTGCCGTGCCGCTGCACGGCGAAGAGTCCGATGATGATCACCGCCGTGATCGGCACCACCCACTCCGCGAGTTGCGGGTTGACGATCTTGAGGCCTTCGACCGCGGAGAGCACCGAAATGGCCGGCGTGATCATGCTGTCACCGAAAAAGAGTGCGGCGCCTAGTATTCCGAGTGCGGCGAGGGCAGCGGCCAGCCGACCTCCCCGGCGGCGGCCGGATCTGTTGACCAGGGTGATGAGCGCCATCACCCCGCCCTCACCGTGGTTGTCGGCGCGCATGACCAACATGACATAGGTGAGTGTGACGATGATCATCACCGACCAGAACACCAGCGAGACCACGCCGTAGATGTTGTTGATGTTGATCGGCACCGGGTGCGGGTCGTCGGGGTTGAACAGCGTCTGCAGGGTGTAGATCGGGCTGGTGCCGATGTCGCCGAACACGACACCGAGCGCGCCGATCACCAGACCGGCGCGGAGTCGGTCGGTCGGGGAGTGCGTGCCCCTCGACACCGCCGCATCAGTCGTCATGGGCCCTTCTCACTCGTGGCGCCCGGCAGCCATCCCCCGGCGACGTGCAGTGAATCGTAGCCACGAAGATTCCTCGCCGCCCGGAAACGCCGTACGGTTGAGCCGATGCGTATCGCCCTGTTCGCGACCTGCCTGGCCGATGCGATGTTCCCCCGGGCCGCGATCGCCACCGTGGCCGTGCTCGAACGCCTCGGCCACGAGGTGGTCTTCCCCGCCGGGCAGACCTGCTGCGGCCAGATGCACATCAACACCGGCTATCTCGGGCAGGCCACCGACCTTGTCCGCCATCATGTCGAGGTGTTCGAGGCGGCCGGCTGCGACGCCATCGTGGCGCCGTCGGGGTCCTGCGTGGGCTCGGTACGCCATCAGCACCCGATGGTGGCGCGGCGCGGCGGTGACCGCGCGCTGGCCGAGCGCGCGGAGGCCGTCGGGGCACGTACCTACGAGTTGTCCGAACTCCTTGTCGACGTGCTCGGCGTCCGTGATGTCGGCGCCTGCTACCCGCACCGGGTCACCTACCACCCGACGTGCCACTCGCTAAGGCTGCTGCGCGTCGGCGACAAGCCGCTGGAGTTGTTGGGGCATGTGCGCGGCCTGACACTGGTGGAGTTGCCGAGCGCCGACACCTGCTGCGGGTTCGGCGGCACCTTCGCGATCAAGAATGCCGACACGTCCACGGCGATGCTCGCCGACAAGACGGCCGCGGTCGTCTCCTCGCGCGCCGAGGTGTGCACCGCGGGCGACAGTTCGTGTCTGATGCACATCGGCGGTGGCTTGAGCCGCGCCGGCTCCGCGGTCCGCACCGTACACCTCGCCGAGATCCTCGCGGCGACGGAAGCCGTTCCATGACAACCTTTCTGGGCACCCCGGGCTTCGGGAACCTCCGTGGCGAGGAGGCGTTCCCGGCGGCGGCCCGCCGCGCCCTGCGCAACACCCAGATGCGCCGCAACGTGGGCCATGCCACCCGGGCCATCCGCACCAAAAGGCTTGCCGCGGTGGCCGAGTGCCCGGACTGGGAGCAGCTGCGTTCCGCGGGCAGCGCACTCAAGCAGGACGTCCTGGCCCGGCTGCCGGAGCTGCTGGAGGAACTCGAGGCCAACGTCGTCGCCCGCGGTGGTCACGTGCACTGGGCCCGGGATGCCGGCGAGGCCAACCACATCATCACCGGCCTGGTCCGCGCCCGCGGCGCCGACGAGGTGGTGAAGGTGAAATCGATGGCCACCCAGGAGATCGGCCTCAACGAGCACCTGGCGGCCGAGGGGATTGCCGCGATCGAGACGGACCTGGCGGAGCTGATCGTGCAACTCGGCCACGACAAGCCGAGCCACATCCTGGTGCCAGCGATTCACCGCAACCGCGGCGAGATCCGGGAGATCTTCGCCCGGGCGATGCCCGATGCCGCCGACCTCACCGACGAACCGCACGTGCTGGCGATGGCGGCGCGAGCCCATCTGCGCCGAAAGTTCCTGTCCGCCAAGGTCGCCGTCAGCGGTGCGAACTTCGGTGTGGCCGAAACCGGGACGTTGGCCGTGGTCGAGTCCGAGGGTAACGGCCGGATGTGCCTGACCCTGCCGGACACCCTCATCACGGTGATGGGCATCGAGAAGGTGGTGCCGCGATTCACCGATCTCGAAGTCTTCATGCAACTGCTGCCGCGGTCCTCCACCGCGGAACGGATGAACCCCTACACCTCGATGTGGACCGGTGTGCACCCCGGGGACGGCCCGCAGGACTTCCACCTGGTGCTGCTCGACAACGGCCGCACGCGGGTCCTCGGCGATCCGGTGGGCCGCGCCGCCCTGCACTGCATCCGGTGCAGCGCCTGCCTGAACGTGTGCCCGGTGTACGAGCGCACCGGCGGGCACGCCTACGGCTCGGTGTATCCCGGACCGATCGGGGCGATCCTGAGCCCGCAACTGACCGGCACCGACGGCCCCGGTGACCCCAACGCGTCGCTGCCGTTCGCCTCTTCGCTGTGCGGGGCCTGTTTCGACGCCTGCCCGGTGCGCATCGACATCCCCGGCATCCTGGTGCATCTGCGCGCGGCGCAGATCGATGCGGACGACAAGGTGTTCGGCGCTGAGCGCCTGGCGATGCGCGCCGCGGCGTGGGCGATGCGCGCGCCGAGCCGGTTCGCCCGCGCCGAGCGGGTTCTGCGCCTGGGCAAGCTGATTGCCGGTTCCGATCATCGGATCACCGCGCTGCCCTGGCCGGGTTCGCGGTGGACCGCCAGCCGCGACATCCCCGAGCCGCCGCCGGAGACCTTCCGGCAGTGGTGGGCGCGCACCCACGGCCAGCGGCCCCCGACATGACCGACGCCCGCCGCGTGGTGCTGGATCGGATCCGCGCGGCCCTGGCCGCCGCACCGGCCGCGCCGGTCGCGGTACCGCGCCACTACGACCGGGTGCCGGCGGCCGGGCCCGGCGACGCCGAGCGGTTCACGCGAATGGTGTGCGAATACCGCGCACGGGTGCTCGACGTCGCGTCCACCGGGATCAGGGCCACGGTCGCCGGGCTGCTGCCGCCCGGCGCGCGGGTGGTCATTCCACCGGGTCTGCCCGCCGACTGGGTGACGGGACTGGACGTCGCGGCCGACTCAGCCGAAAAGCCGCTCGGGGTAACCGAACTCGACCGAGCCCACGCCGTCGTCACCGGATGCGCGGTGGGCATCGCCGCCACCGGGACCATCGTGCTCGACGCCGGGCCCGCGCAGGGGCGTCGGGCGCTGACCCTGGTTCCCGACCATCACATCTGCGTGATGTTCACCGACCAGATCGTCGACACCGTGCCGCAGGCGTTCGCCGCGGTCGACCCGGGTCGACCGCTCACCTTCATCTCCGGCCCCAGTGCAACCAGCGACATCGAACTCGACCGGGTCGAGGGGGTGCACGGCCCGCGCAGGCTCGACGTCCTGCTGGTGCGGCGATGACCCCGGGATGACCCCGGGATGACATTGCAGATTTCACTCGATTCGAGCGATCGCACAGCATAGATTCGATGGGTTCGACAGGTACGGCCCGACGAAGGGAGACGGCTCGTGCGGAGGTTCGCGGTCAGCGTAGTGCTCGTGGTTGCGGCGGCGTTGGGCCTGGCTCCGTCGGCCTCGGCGGCCCTGCTGCCCGGCAACTGGACCCTCAACATCCCGGACCGGCGCGACTTCCACACCTGGATCTGGGCCGTCACCTCGTGCAGTCCACCGGCGTCCATCACCCCGGAATGCACGCGGATATCGGCCAACCCGCAGCCCATCGCGAAGGCCTACCAGTGGTACGGCACCGCCCAGGTCGTCAACGGGCAGTACACCATGACCGTCGACGTACCGGACGGGCTGCGTTGCGGGGACATCTATTACGGACCGGTCATCCCCACCCACGACGTCTACACCTGGGATGTGAACACCCTCGCCGGGACGTTGCAGTCCACCTTCGACGCCGGCTGCGACGGTGCGCCGGGCGGGACGTTCACCTACCCGTTCTGGCTGACCCGGTTGTAGCTCAGCCGGTGATCAGCGCGCCGTAGTAGTCGATCAGGCCGGCCGTGCGCCAGACGATCAGCCCGGCGAAGATCACCAGCGCCGCGACGCTCACCCCGAGCTGTACCGCGGTCCGGCGCTCCTTGGGTGGATAGACGTAGGCCGCCGCGATCAGCGCGCCGGTGACCAGGCCCCCGACGTGGCCCTGCCAGCTGACGCCGGGCACCGTGAAGGTGATCACCAGGTTGGCGGCGATGAGGATGATCAACCACCGGATATCCAGGTTGAGCCGTCTTGCCACCACGAAGGTCGCCCCGAACAGGCCGAACACCGCGCCGGACGCGCCCGCCGTCGCCGCGCCGATCGGCGCGGCCAGGTACACCAGCACCGAACCACCCAGCGCGCTGAGCAGGTAGAGGGTTCCGAACCGCAGCCGGCCCAGGTGCTGTTCCAGCGGCGGCCCGATCACGTACAGCGCCCACATGTTGAAGAGGATGTGAACGATCCCGAAGTGCATGAACGCCGAGGTGATCAGGCGGTAGTAGTCACCGCCGGCCACCGCCGGCGCCCACAGCACCAGCTCACGCTGCAGACCGGGAACGGTTTTCTGCAGCACGAACACCACGGCGTTCAGTGCGATCAGCGTGTAGGTGAGCAGCGGTGTGGTCGAGTGCTGCACCCCGCCGAAGGTGGTTCGGGCCCGGCGGACGCTCTTGGCGCCGGCGGCGACGCAGTCGACGCATTGGTGTCCCACCGCCGCGCTGCGCATGCAGTCCGGGCACATGTAATGCCCGCACCGGGTGCACTGGACGTAGGTCTGTCGGTCCGGATGGCGGTAGCAGGTCGGCGCGGCGGCCGGGGTCTGCGGTGGGTAGGGAGCGTTCATGGTGTTGGTACCGAACATACTGCGCGGCCTCCGCGGCCGCGGGAGATACTGCGCGGCCTCCGCGGCCGCGGGAGCTCAGCGCACGCCGCGAAGCAACGTCCCCGGACGCGCGCCGGTATCGAGGCCGTGCCGCCGGGTGATGACGCCGCTGACCACGGTGGCGTCATAGCCGCTGGCGCCCTGGATCAGCCGGCGACCCCCGGCGGGCAGGTCGTACGCCATCCGCGGCACCTCGAGGGTCAGGGCGTCCAGGTCGATGACGTTGACATCGGCCTTCTTGCCGACGGCGAGCACACCCCGGTCATTCAGGCCGAAAAGGCTTGCGGTGTCCAGGGTCTGCTTGCGCACCACGTACTCCAGCGGGAACCGCGGTCCGCGCTTGCGATCTCGGGCCCAGTGGGTGAGCAGGAAGGTCGGGTAGGACGCATCGCAGATCAGTCCGCAGTGCGCGCCGCCGTCGGACAGGCCGGAGACCGCGGCGGGGTGGGTCATCATCTCGTGGATGGCGTCGTGGTTGCCCTCCACGTAGTTGAAGAACGGCAGCATCAGCATGGCCGTGCCATCCGACTCGAGCATGAGGTCGTACATGGTGGCCAGCGGGTCCTCGCCGCGGCTGCGGGCGATGGCGCCGACCGTCTGGTCCGGGGTCGGCTCGTAGTCCGGCGGGTCGCCGATCGCGTAGATGCTGTCGGCGCTGTGCTGGATGAAGGCGAACAGCGAGTCGAACAGCGGGACCGGCTGCGGGGGCAGGTCCGCCTCGGCCAGGATCGCGGCGCGCACACCCGGGTCGGCCAGCCGTCTGCCCAATTCGCGATCGTCGAGTTCGGCCTTGAGCTTCCGGAAGGTCGGCCGGTGGGTGAAGGCGTGGTAGCCGGCGAAGCCGAACAACATGCCGAACGGGCGGGCGGCGAACTGCGGGTGCACCCGGATCCCGTCGTCGAGGGCCCGCCCCGCGATGTCGAGTTGCTTGCGCCACAGGTCGGGGGCGGACTGGGTCTGCACCATCGCGAACGACAGCGGGCGGTCGATCTCCGCGGCGAGCCGGACCATCCAGTCCAGCTCCTTCAACGGGCCGTCCAGGCTCTCACCCGCGGTGCCCGCCGGTGCGACCTCGAACACCGCCTGACCGCCGGCCGCCATCGCCCTTCCGAGCGCGAACAGTTCATCCTCGGCGGCATACGTCCCCGGCACCGGTTCGCCGTCGATGGCCCGGTGTGCCTCGGTGCGCGAGGTCGAAAAGCCCAGCGCCCCAGCCTCGATCGCCTCCTGCACGATGCGTGCCATCGCGGCGATGTCATCGGCGGTGGCGGCCTCGTTGCGAGCACCGCGATCGCCCATCGCATAGCCCCGCACCGCGCCGTGGGCGACCTGGGTGCCGAAGTCGACGGCCAGCTTCTGCTTCTCCACCGCGTCGAGGTACTCCGGAAAGCTCTCCCAGCCCCAGGTGATGCCCTCGGTGAGCGCCGTCCCGGGGATGTCCTCGACACCCTCCATCAACTCGATGAGCCACTGCTCGCGGCCCGGCTGCACGGGGGCGAAACCGACGCCGCAGTTGCCGCTGACGACCGTCGTCACACCGTGCATGCTGGACGGCTCCAGCAGGCCGTCCCAGCTGACCTGGCCGTCGTAGTGGGTGTGGATGTCGACGAAGCCCGGGGTGACGATGCGGCCGGTGGCATCGATGGTCTCCGCCGCCTCCCCCTGCAGTCCGGAGCCGTCGCCGTCGCGACGACGAACCTCGACGATCCGGCCGTCCTTGATCCCGATGTCGGCCCGGAACGGTTTGTCCCCGGTGCCGTCGACGACGGAGCCGCCGGTGATCGTCAGGTCGTACATGCTGCCTCCTCGACGGGTGAGCCAACAGTCAGGGTAGTGCGCACGATGGTCGCCGGATAGGCCTACGGGCAAAGGTCCGGTGATCGCACAGGACAGCCGCAACCACCCCGCTACGGATTCAATTGTTCATGGCGTCAATTTTGCCCTGATTCCGGTTGCCGAGCAAAGTGGAGACTTTCCGGTGGTGCTGGTGAGCAGTATCGATGGCGAATACCCGCAACTTCTGGCTCAACGACGAAATCCGTAGTACATTTCCCTCAGGTTGAGTTCACAGCCGCTCCAAAGTTGGTCATGGTGCGCCACGGCATGGAGATCGGGTGGGGTGAACCGGGGGTCTTCGAAGCCGGCGGCGCCGACCTTTTTCGGGCTCGAGACTGATGGAGGCGCCATGCCTGTCACGAATACCCGCCCACCGGTGGCCGTGGCGCGCGCTGAGCGCAGCCGCGACGACTGGGACGGGCTGCGAGCCCGCGAGCTCAGCGCCGTCACCGTCCTGGTCAGGGCCGTCGGCGAGATCGACGCGTCCAATTCCGCGCGGCTGTTGGCCTACGTCGACGACCATGTGCGCGGGTACAAGCAACTCGTGCTGGATCTGTCCCGGCTGACCTTCTTCGGCACCGCCGGCTTCTCGGCGCTGGAGACCATCAACAGGCAATGTGCCCGTCGTTCGATCGACTGGGTGCTGGTGGCCGGAACCGAGGTGGCCCGCCTGCTGCGCGTCTGCGACACCGATGGTGCGTTGCCGGTCGCGGGCAACATCGTCTCCGGTGTCGCGACGCTGGCCCGCGGCCCCCATCGACAGCTGCAGCTCACGCCGCTGACGAGGTGAGCGACACCGTGTCGACCGTCCGCGGTGATGCGCAACCGTCTAGAAGCTGACCGCCCCGACACCACGCCTCGGATTTGCTGTCGCAACAACCCAGCGCGCACGGGCCCTATTCGCCTCCCCGGCTTGCCGCTATTCTGCCGACGGCAGCGAATCATCGGCAAAGGACGGACTATGGCCATCGAGCTACTCGCCACCAACATCGAAGTCGGACTGGTGACCACGAACCTCGATGCCATGGTCGGCTTCTACGAAGGCTTCCTGGGCCTGCCGCACCAGGGCGATCTGGACTTTCCGGGCGGCACGATGAGGCGCTACGCGATCGGCAACAACGTGCTCAAGCTGGTCACCCTCGACGAGCCGCCGGCCGCCCCCGCCACTCCCGGCGGCGGTCCCGCCGCGGCCGGGATCCGCTACTACACCCTGGTCGTGTCGAACGTGACCACGGCCGCCGAGCAGGTCAAGGCCGCCGGCTACGAGATCGCCCAGGAACTCGCCGAATTCGCGCCGGTTCCCGGGATGGGCTGGATATTCGTCGCAGACCCGGACGGCAACTGGGTCGAGCTCGTCGGGCCGCTGTAACCGCCCCGTACCCTGACAAGGTGCCCGATCTACATCACGGCATCGCCGTCCTCGCGCCCCTGCTGGGTACCTGGGCCGGCCGGGGCGCCGGTGAGTACCCGACCATCGAGCCGTTCGACTACCTCGAGGAAGTCACGTTCGCTCACACCGGTAAGCCTTTCCTGACTTACACCCAGCGCACCCGGAGTTCCGAGGGGCAGCCGTTGCACGCGGAGACGGGCTACCTCCGGGTGCCCTCGCCAGGCCGCATCGAATTCGTGATCGCGCACCCCACCGGTGTCACCGAGATCGACGAAGGCACGCTGTCGGCCGACGGTGACAGCCTCGACATCGAGGCCGAGTCGACGTCGGTGGGGCTGAGCGGCTCGGCTAAAGAGGTTATGGCGCTGCGCCGTTCGATCAGCATTCGCGGCCCCGAGCTGAGCTACACGCTGCTGATGGGTGCGGTGGGTGTGCCACTGGTGCGACACCTCGAGGCCACCCTGCACCGGCAGGGCGGATGACCGACGCCGGCCACGCGGGCCGGATCGTCGTCCCGGCCGACCTCGACGCCGTCACCGACGTCGGCGAGGAGGACCACTCCGAGGTGTCGGCCGCCGCGGTCGAACGGATCTGGCAGGCGGCCAGTTACTGGTATCGGGCGGGCATGCACCCGGCGATCCAGGTGTGCCTGCGGCACAACGGGAAAGTGGTGCTCAATCGCGCGATTGGTCACGCGCACGGGAACGGACCGGGCGATCCGCCGGACGCCGAACGGGTGCCGGTCGGCACCGACACGCCGTTCTGCGTGTACTCGGCGGCCAAGGCGATCACCACCACCGTGGTGCACATGCTCGTCGAACGCGGTCACTTCTCCCTCGACGACCGGGTGTGCGACTACCTACCCGAGTACACCAGCCACGGCAAGGACCGCACCACCATCCGCCATGTGCTGACCCACAGCGCGGGCGTCCCCTTCGCCTCCGGCCCGCGGCCCAGCCTGAGGCGGATGAACGACAGTGAGTACACCCGCCGAAAACTGGCCGAGCTCAAGCCGATTCACCGGCCCGGCCGGATGCACATCTACCACGGGCTCACCTGGGGCCCACTGGTGCGCGAGATCGTCTCGGCCGCGACCGGGCAGAACATCCGCGACATCCTGGCCGCCGAGGTTCTCGATCCGCTCGGATTCCGGTGGACGAATTACGGTGTGGCCGAGAGCGATGTTCCTCTGGTGGCGCCCAGTTACGTGACCGGCAAGCCGTTGCCCCCGCCGATCGCCGCGGCGTTCCGGACAGCGGTTGGGGGGACCATGCAGCAGATCATCCCGTTCTCGAACACCCCGCTGTTCCTCACCGGTGTGATCCCTTCGTCGAGCACCGTGTCCACCGCCGACGAGCTGTCCCGATTCGCCGAGATCTTGCGCCGCGGCGGCGAGCTCGACGGTGTGCGGATCATGCGCCCGGAAACCCTGCGGGCCGCGGTGGCACCCTGCCGCCGACTGCGCCCGGACCTGGCGACGGGGCTGGCCCCGATGCGGTGGGGCACCGGTTACATGCTCGGCTCCACCCGCTTCGGGCCGTTCGGTCGCGACTCCCCCGCAGCATTCGGCCACACCGGCCTGACCAACGTGGCGATCTGGGCCGATCCGGAGCGTGACCTGTCCGTCGGGGTGGTCAGCAGCGGTAAGCCGGGCAGGCACCGCGAGGCCGGCCGCTATACCGACCTGTTGGACCGCATCGCGGCGGAGATTCCCCGGGCTCCCCACGGCGGACGGCGGTGAATTGTGCCGGGCCGGTCTCGCGGTTAGCGTCGAGCCATGGCTGATTCGCTGCTGCAGCAACAACTCGACGAGGTTCGGGCCTTGCTGCGGCGGGCGCGAGAGTTGTTCGGCGCCAATCCGGTCGCACCGCCGCAAGCGGCCACCCCCGAGGCCCGCCCGGACTAGCGGGCACCGCCGTCAGCGGGCCGAACGGTCGGTCAGCCGGTGGTCTTGCAACGCCTGCTGCGCGGCCTCGAGATCATCTTCGGTCGACAGTTCGCCCGACGGCGTGAACCCGGCGTCCAGGATCTCCCCGCGAATCTGCGTCACCGCCTTGAGGTGGGACACCGCAGCGGTCCGCAGGACGGCCTCGGCCAGCGTCGCCGCGTCGGTGTCCATCGCGGATTCGGCGAGGGCGACACTGTGCAGATAACCGCCGCGGCAGGAGCGGAACACGAGGTGCCCGCTGGGGTGCACCGCGTCGAACTCGGGATCGGGTTCGGTCATGGCCCGCCGTCGACGACGCCGCGCAACTCGCCCGCGGCCTCGGCGTCCTGTTGTTCCCAACGGTCCGCGGCGGCGTTGAGATTGTCGGCGAGGTCCGCGTGGGCGGCGGCCTGCTGCTGGTAGCAGGCGCGGCGCTGCTCGAGCAGTTCCCGGCCGGCATCGCGCAGCTCGCTGAAGATCGGTCCCAGCGAGTCGAGGCTGGCCATGATGTCGGCGTGGTCGTCGGGCACCGCGCTCAGCCGGTCGGCGGTCTCGCGGTGTTGGCGGGCCGCCCGGCGCAGCTCGTCGGGCACCACCTGGATGCGCTCTGCCATCTCGTTCTCCTATCCGGACGGGCCGGCCGTCACCGCCGGCCGGGTGGGGGTCGGGGCGTCCGACGTGGTGGACGGTGGCGTCGGACCCGGCACGGGCGGATGCTCCCAGCCTAGAAAGCCGGGGCCCGCGATGGTTGCGGCGGGTTGGATCCGGTTGTCCAGCAGGGCGGTGCCGTTGCCGAGCGCCAGCGCATGGCGGTCGGTGAGGATTCCGACGTCCCCGGCGACCAGCCGGTGCGGGTCGACCGGGTCGGTGACCGGCGATCCCGGCGGCGGGATCGTAATGTGCTGTTGGGCAAACGCTTCGGTGATCGGCGTTCCGGCGACCGCCGCCGTGATCACCGCGGCCAGTTCGGGACTGGCCGCCGTCACCGTCTCGCCACCGGGCAACCGGACGACGTTCTCCTCCTCGGCGGGAGCCTCCGCGGCATCACCATCCCGGTCCCCGGTGTCTTCCGGCGGGGCGCCGTCGTCCTCGGGCGGGGCCTCGTCCTCGGCCGCCAAGCCGTCGGGCCCCGCGGGCAGGCGGTCCTCGACCGGCGCCGGCTCGACACCCGCGGGAAGGGTCGGCAGCGCTGCGCCGCCGGGCGCGGCCGGTGCCCATCCGCCGCCCAGCGGTGCGCCCAGACCCGGACTGCCGGCGCCCAGCGCGGGAAGCGGCGGGATCACCGGTGCCGGTGTCGTGGCTACCGGCGCCGGGCCGAGCGGGTCGTCCAGCTCGGCATCCGGGCCGAGCAGGTCGTCGAGTAGGGCTTTGTCCGCGGTATCGGGCGCTGGCGCCGAAGGGTCCGGCGGCTCGGCCGCGGGTTCGGCCGCGGCGGCGGACCGATCCGCGGCCGCGGGCAGGGGCGTGGCGTACAGCGACGCCAGGGCGGCGACCAGCGCCGCCTTACTGGTCGCATCCAGGCCCGCGGTCTCGACCACCGTCCTGATGTCGCGCAGCTTGCCGATCAGGTAGCGCTGGAAGCCGCGGGCTCCGGCCGGGGTGTCGAGATCCGTGCGGCCGGCCACCGCCGCCTCGACATCGCGCTGCAGACCGTCGAGCACAGCCCGGGCACCGACGTCGCTCGCGTGCGCGTTGAGCACCGCGGTGATGACCTGCAGATCGACCTGCGCCGTCGTCGAGTTCTGATGCGCCAAAGCGGTTTCCGCGGTTCTGATCGCTTCGGCCGCCGAACCCTGTTCGGGCCCCGGTTGCGGCTCACCGCCGGGTGTCGCGGGCGCGGCGGGCGGCGGGTCGAACAGTTCGGGATGACCGACGCGGATCTTGGCGAGCACGGTGTCGATGGCGCCCGGCGTGCGCACCGCCACCAGGTTCGCCGCCACCGCGAGGTCGTCGCCGGACAGCCCGCGCATCCACGCGTCGGCGTCACCGGTGCCCGCACGGACCCGGGCTATCGCGTCGAGCAGATCTTCGTAGACCGCCACCGGGGACCTCTCATGACGGCGACTGTATTCACCGGGCCGTCCGGCCACAATTCACCCTGCGCGGCCCCTCCCCCTAGGGCGGTATCCGGAATCGCTCCGTCAAGCTCTGCAGCGCAGCGGTTTTCGCGTCTATCTCGGCTTGGGCCGCGGAGACGATGTCGGCCATCTGCCGCTGATTGGCCACCAGGAGGCGGGCCAGTTCCTGCGCCGCGGCCGGGCTGTCGGGCACGCGTCCGGACGCCGCGGCCTCGATCTGCGCGTCCAGTCGGTCCAGCCGTCGGATGGCGTCGGTCGCGATGGCGTGGGCGGCGGCGACGGCGTCGGTCAGCTCGCGGTCGGCCGCGGTGAGCTCGGCGTTCCGCGCGGCCAGCGCGGCCCGGGCGGCGTCCAGGACGTCCCCGGATGTCCCGCTGCGCTCCGCCATGTTTCGACGGTACTCAGGGCGGGTTACCCCGGACAACTCACCCGCGCTACAGCGGGCGACGGATCGCCACGTTGGTCCCCAGTTGACTGATCCGCACGTTGGCGCCCGCGTGCGGCGCCTCGACGACGAGGTTGTCGCCGATCGCCAGCTGGACGTGGCCGGCATTCGGAAAGACCAGATCACCGGGTCGGACCTGCGAACGTGCCACCGGCACACCGTCATTGATCTGGTCGTAGGTGGTGCGATCCAGGGACACCCCGGCCTGGGCGTAGGCCCACTTGACCAGTCCCGAACAATCGAACCGGTCCGGCCCGGTGGCACCCCAGACGTACGGGCACCCCAGTCGGCTCAGCGCGGCACGGACGGCGACCCCGGCCCGGGAGTTCGGTCGCACCGGCCGGCGCCGATGCGCCCCGTATCGCAGCGCCCGCAACGCGGCGAGTCGTCGACGGGCCCGGCGACGGGCGGTACGCACATGGGCATGCTGCGTGCGCAGCCGAGCTGCCCGGCGCCGCAACAGTTCTCGATGCGCGATCGGATTGTCGGGCAAAACCCCTGCATCGAACCGGGCGGCAGCAAGCACCGACGCGGTCTGCCTACGGGCCTCGGCATGGTCGCCGCGCGCGCGGTCCAGGATCGCGGATAGTTCGGCGTCGACGTCGCGGGCGGCCAGGAGTCGTCCACGGTGCTCGGCGGCGGTGTCGAGGTAGGCCGCGGGCAGTTGCCCCGGCTGCGACGGGCGCGCGGGGGGACGATCGGCAACGGCGAGCACCGCATCCTGCGGCGGACCGGTGAACAGATCGTGCGCGCGGCGCAGGATCTCCAGGTCGTCGACGCTCACGACTCCCCCTCGACGAAGGCGCGCACCCGTGCCAGCGCGCCGGGCGGGATGACGCCGCGATTGCGGATGTCCCACATCTGCTCGGCGCTGACCCCGAGCAGGGTGGCGATCACCGACTCCGGCAGCGCCGAGCGGGCACACGCCCGATCGAACCGGGTGCCGATACTGTCCGGCAGCCGCCCCAGCAGGTCGGCGCGGATGCCTTCGAGCGCCCGGAGTTGGCGCATCAAGCGTCCGGCGGACTCCGCCCCGGCGTTGACCGCGACCCGCCACGAGTTGGCGGCGAGCATCTCGGCCTTCACACATTGTTGGACCACGGACAGAATATACGTCTCGTATTCGTTTGACGTCTCCGCAGGCAACCGGGTTATCAACGACCTGAGGGAATCCAGGTGCGCTTCGGCGTGCGCCTCGAGCACATCGACGTCGTTGTGCCGGCTGACAACCACGGTCGGGGGGGCAGACGACGCCGTCGGACCGGGGGCCGTCGAAGCCAGCAGGTGGGCCAACTCGGCGTCGGGATCCGCGGCGACCACCAGTCGGGCATAGGTTCCCGGCGGCAGCCCGAGGCCATTCTCGACCTTCTGAACAGTGCCTTTGTGCGGCTTGCGGGCGCCACGCTCGAGGTAACTCAGGCCCATGATGCTAACCCCGGTTGCGGCGGCAAGATCGGCCAGCGACCAATCCCGCGATTCCCGCAGCGCGCGAATGGCGGCTCCCGCCGCCTCGCGGCTCACCGTCGGGCTCCCGCCATACGCGGATCGTACACAGCGGTCCTGCCATATATGTTTTTGTGTACGTTTTGATTGCGGCGGCCGCGTGTTGCGTATACGCTTCTGTCATCGAATCCCGGACAAGGAGGCTGTCATGGACCACCGCCCGTGCTCGCTCGAACCCGATCTGTGGTTCGGATACGCCGACGACGACGCCAGCGACGGCGCGGCCAAGGCCCGCATCTACGAACAGTCCGCCACCCGCGCACGCACGATCTGCCTGCGCCGCTGCCCGCTGGCCCAGCAACGGCTGTGCGCGGCCCGAGCGGTGGAGGCCGGTGAGGAGTACGGCGTATGGGCGGGCGTGAAGCTGCCCGGCGGGCAGTACCGAAAGCGCGCCCAGCTGGCGCACGCGCACGAGGTGCTGCGCCGGATCGCCGCCGGCCGGATCAATCCGCGGGAACTGCCGGAGAGTGTCGCCTTGCTCTCGCGTACCGAGACCATGACGGTGCAGGTCTCCACCGTCGTGCATCTGCCGCTGGGCCGGCTGCCGCGCACAGCGGCCTGAGCGCCGCTACACCCCATCGAGCATCGAGTCAGGACTCATGCAGAGGGAGTGCGAGTGGACCTGTGCGTGGGTTCTGGATGAACGCCTGAGCGCCGCTACTAGTTCGAAACCGTTGCGGCGGCGCGCTTCTCGAGGTTCTCCTCGACCTCGCGCTGCCACACGTCGTAGGCGTGCGTGGTGTCCACCTCGAGTTCGAAGCGGTCGGTCATATCGGACGTGACATCGGCGGCGTCGACGTAGAACTGCTCGTACCAGCGCCGGTACTGATAGACCGCGCCGTCCTCCTCGCACAGCAGTGGGTTCTCAATGCGCGTCTTGTGCTTCCAGATCTCGACGTCCTGCAGGAAGCCCACCTCGTAGACCTTCGAGTAGGACTCGGCGAGCTTGTCGGCCTTCTCCTTGGACATGCCGGGGGGCACCTCCACGGAGACACCGAACTGGAGCATGAAGGAGTTCTGCGAGATCGGGTAGTGGCAGTTGATCAGCACCGAGTTGACCGTGAAGTCGGGTGCCAGGTCGTTGTGCAGCCAGTTGATCATGTACGCCGGGCCGAAGTAGGTGGCCTCCGAGCGCAGTTTGGTGCCCTCCCACAACCGCTCCGGGTGCTCGGTGAAGTCCTGCCGCCCTTTGGATTCCATGAACTGGCTTGCGGTGTGGCCCTCGAACACATTCTTGAAGTAGGTCGGGTAGGCGTAGTGGATGTAGAAGAAGTGCGCCATGTCGACGTTGTTGTCGACGATCTCGCGGCAGTGTGAACCCTCGATCAGCAGGGAGTTCCACGTCCACTTCGACCACTCGTCGGTGCCGATGCCCTCGACCTGCGGCGGGCTCAGTTCCGGTCCCGGCGTGGAGCCCTCGGGGTCGTGCCACACCAGCAGTTGGCCGTTGACCTCCAGCGTCTCCCACTTGCGGGTGCGTGCCAGCTTGGGCACCCGGCGGGCGTAGGGAATCTCCGCGCAGCGCCCGGTCGCACCGTTCCACCGCCAGTCGTGGAACGGGCACGCCACGTTGTCGCCCTTGATGGAGCCCTTCGCCAGGTCGGCGCCCAGGTGCCGGCAATACCCGTCGAGGACGTGGATGTCGCCCTTGGTGTCGGCGTAGACCACCAGCTTTCCGCCGAAGGCCTGGATGCCGTGCGGTTTGCCGTCCCGGAAATTCTCGGCCAGACCCAGGCAATGCCAGCCGCGGGCGAAGCGCGTCATCGGCGTACCGGTGTCGATCTCGCGGATCTGGTTCATGTGGCGCCCCTTCTCGCTCCGGTCTGAACAAACAGCACCCCGGGACCAATTTAAGCACATGTGCTTAAAAATGGCATTTGTTTCGTAGACTGCTCGTGTGGACCGCGGAGCCCGATCCCGGGGGGAACTGCTCGATGCGGCGGAGCGCCTCATCGCCGAGCACGGCTTCGAGGTGCCGCTGCGCGAGATCGCCGTGGCGGCCGGCCAGCGCAACAACTCGGCGGTCAACTACTACTTCCGCACCCGGCAGGACCTCATCGACGCGGTCGTGGCGCGGCGGCTGGTCCCGATGGAGGCCGAACGCCAGGCCATGCTGGACGGGATGTCACCCGCTGAGATGGCCGACCCCGCGGCGCTGATCCGCGTCCTGGTGCAGCCCTTCCTGCACAGCGAGGGCACCCACTACGCCCGTTTCCTCGAGGTCGTCCGGCTCCGGCTGAACCGCGAGCCGCAGAGCCCGGCCGAGTCGGCCTGGCCGCGGATCACCGAGGCGATGGACCGGCTGGTGCCGGTGGCCGACCGCGGTGCCCGCATCCGCCGCGTCGCCGCGGTCGCCACCGCGATGTGGGCGCTGCTGGCCGACCACGAACGGCGCGCAGAGAACGGCGAGGCCGGTGCCGACAACCTCGACGAGATCGTGGCGATGCTGGCGGCGATGCTCACCGCGCCGCCGCCGCACGGTGATTCGTCGCGGGAATCGCGGTTCGACGGTTCACACTATGACCGTGTGGCCGGCAGGCCGTAGTCAAGGAGGCGCTCGATGCGGGTGGCGGCCCTGGTTGCGCTGGCCGGGCTGGTCGCCCTCGTGGTGGCGCTGCTGACCGGCAGCACCCTGCCCGCCGTGCTGGTGATCGCGCTGGCCGCGCTCGGCATCGTGCTGCTGCTGCGAGACTGGCGCACCGAGCGGCGGCATCCCGCGCCGCCGGATCCGCCCGCCGCCGACCACGCCGTGCTCAGCGCGCCCGCCGCGGCGCCATTGAATCCGGACGGGTTCGCCCCCGACATCTCCGGTGTCCAGGGCGGTCCCTCGTCGGACGCCCGCGCGGACTGAACCCGCGTCACCGTGCGCTCAGCGCGCGCCCCAGGTGTTCCACGAGGTGATCGTCTCCACCGGCGGTCGCTTCGCCGGCTTGAAATCGGTTCCGACGGTGTAGGCCACCGGGAACAGCGCGATCTGGGTGACGGTGGCCGGGATGCCGAGCAACTGCGCGACCTCACGCTCCTTGGCCAGGTGCAGCGTCGTCCACACCGACCCGAGTCCGCGTGATCGCAGCGCGAGCAGGAAACTCCAGGCGGCCGGGATGATCGAGGCGTAGGCCGTCGCCTCGACCACCAGGGGAGCCCGATCGAACCGGCGCTCGATGCACGGGATGACGTGCACCGGCACGTCGGCCAGGATCGAGGTCAGCGCCGCCGCGCTCTCGTAGACCCGGCGGGTCTGCGGGTCGTCGGCGGCCTTCGCCGCGTTGGCCAGGTATTCCGCCCCGGCGCTGTTGTAGAGCTCGGCGATCGCCGCCCGCTTGTCTGCGTCGGTGACCACCAGCCACCGCCAGTCCTGTGCGTTGCCGCCGGTCGGCGCCTGCACCGCCAGCCGCAGGCACTCGAGGATCACCTCGCGCTCGACGGGCCGCGACAGGTCGAGGCGCCGGCGCACCGCCCGGGTGGTCGACAGCACCTCGTCCACGGATTCGATGTCCATCCGGCCTTGTTTACCACCGATCCGGGTCAGCGGAAGCGGGTCAGGTAGGCCTGCTCGTCCCAGGTCGAGAGGAACGCGCCCGCGGCCTGGTAGCCCTTGGCGTACAGCGCGTCGACCTCTTGGCGGGAGATGTCGAAGTCGAGCACCCCGACCTCGGTGGAATCCACCCGGATGGTGCGCGCGCTGACCCAGGGCTGGTTCAGGTAGGCCTGGTCGCGGCCCACCAGAACCGTGGTGATCACCTGCTCGAGCAGATGCGGGCCGCCGAACAGCCCCAGTGGGGCCAGCGCGGGAATCACCCGGTCGTTACCCTCCGGCAGGTTGGGCAGCAGCGTCACCCCGAAGGTGGGCCAGCGCGGGAGCTTGCCGTCCTGGCGGTCCAGCGAGTCGATCGGATAGTTCGACAGCAGCCCGCCGTCGACCAGCGTCGAGGCCAGCCCCGCGGTACTGGTCAGGGTGACCGGCCGGAAGATGAACGGGATCGACATCGAGGCCCGCACCGCGTCGGCCACCGGCTGCCGATCGGGGTCCAGACCGTAGATGCGCCGGTAGTCCCACGGCAGCCGCACCAGCTGACCGGTCGTGACGTCGGCGGCGGTGACCACCAACCGGTAGCGGCGCTCCTCGGGCAGCTCGTCGTCGTCGAGCCGAAGGTCGGCGAAGGTGGTGACGCCGAGGCTGCGCAGCTGGTCGGCGATGAACCGGTGGGCGTAGTCGCCGCGGTAGATGCCGCTGCCCTGCAGGATCGCCCAGGCCGGCCCGAGCAGCGGCACGCTCTCCACCGGCCCCGGATCGAGGAACTTGCGGTAGTCGATGCTCAGTGCCAGCTCACGCACCTGATCGGGGGTCAACCGGTCATCGCGGGCCGCCGCCGCCACGATCGCGCCGACGATGGAGCCCGCGGACGAACCGGCCACCCGCCGGGCGCGGTAGCCGGCCTCCATCAGCTTGACGACGGCGCCCACCAGACCGATGCCCTTCACACCGCCACCGGCGAGCACCAGATCCAGGGGTTTGGTAACGGCCATGCCGTATCTCCTTCGCACTCAACGTGTCCCCGGACCCGATACCCACCCTACGAGCGCTCCATCGGCCGGCCCGCGGCGCGATTGCTGCCAGCCGGGCATCAATTGCTGCCAGCCGGAATGCAACGCGTGAACCACACCGTTGAGTGCAACGTGCCGGTATGAGAACCACCCGCCGGTCACGTATCACGAGGGAGAAGCAGTGCCATGAAGAAGTTCGGAATTGCCGGCATCGTCGCCGGCGGTTTGACCGCGACCGTCCTGGGTCTGGCCGCGCCCGCGCAGGCCGATCTGGGCCACAACACCTGGGTGAACGACACCCACCCCACCGCGACCGCACCGCATGTGGACACCAGCGTGCACGGGGGCCATTGATCCGCCAACGGAATTCAGGTCAAGGGGACGTCCGCACCGGGGCGTCCCCTTGACCGTTCGGGCCTCACCTGAGAACGGCGTCGATCGCCCGGTAGATGCGCTGCTCGCTGATCGGGCGGGCGGTACCGATTTGCTGGGCCCACAGGCTGACCCGCAACTCCTCGATCATCCGACCGATGTCGCGCACCTCCGGCGCCAACGCTCGGGCGGGCGAAAGTGCCTGCAGCACTTCGCGGTAGGCATCCCGCACGGCGTGGATGCGGGCCATCCGTTCGGCGTCCGCCGCGGGAGCGTGCGGAAGCCGGTCCAGCCGCCGGGTGACCGCGGTGAGATAGCGCGCCAGATCAGCGAGGTGGGCTGCACCGGTGGCGGTGACGAATCCGGGTGGCAGCAGGCCGTCGAGTTGTTCGGTGATGTCGGCCACCGCGTCGGCCTGGCTTCCCGGTGGTCGCGCAGGCAGCGCCAGCTGCACCTCATGAAGCACGGCGAGTACCTTCTCCACCCTGCCGAGGACCTGCCGCGCCGTGCCTGGCAGTGCGCCCTCCACCTTCCCGCGCAGCGCAGCGAAGTCGGCCTTGGTCCACACCGGTGCGCTCACCAGGGCGTCCACCGCGGCGTCGGCGCAGTCCTCGAGCAGTGCGGCCAGTGACCCGTCCGGGTTGCTGCCCAGCACCAGGCGGGTACGGGGATCCAGGCCCTTCTCCATCGCCTTCACCGGCGACGGCACCGATCGTCGCAGCAGCCGGCGCAGGCCCGCCGTCATCGCCGCGTCCCGTTCGGCCGCGGTGGCGAACACCCGCACGTCAACTCCGGCCCCGGCCTCGACGAAGCCCGGGTAGCCACGCACCGCATGCAATCCGACGGTGCGCTCCACCGTGCGCGGCATTCCGTCGAGATCCTCGGGCCAGGTCTGCAGCCCCGTGCGCTCGACCTGCCCGGCCACCACATCGGCGACGGCGCGGCGGGTCTGTCCGGCCAACTGCTCCTGCAGCGCCTCGAGATCCTTGCCGCGGGCGATCTCGGTGCCGTCGGGTGCCTCGACGGCGAATGTCACCCGCAGATGCACCGGCAGCTTGTCCAGATCGAACGCGGTGATCGGGACCAGAATGCCGGTGCGGCGGTGCAATTCGCGCTGCAGGGCCTCCAGCAACGGCTCGCCGCCCGTCGCCAGGGCGGCCAGCACCGCGCGGGCGGTGTCGGGCGCGGGCACGAAGTTGCGCCGCAGGTCCTTCGGCAGCGACCGGATCAGCGCGGTCACCAGCTCTTCGCGCAGCGCAGGGACCTGCCAGCCGAACTCCTCGCCACCCAGCCGCGCCAGCACTTCCACCGGAACGTGCACGGTCACACCGTCGTCGGCGGCGCCGGGCTCGAACCGATAGGTCAGCGGCAACGACAGGTCACCGGCGTTCCAGCTGTCCGGGCGCTCGGCCGACGACTCGTCCACGCGCAACAGGTCATCGCGGGTCAGCGTCAGCAGGTCCGGTGTGCGATGGCGTTGTTTCTTCCACCAGCCGTCGAAGTGCCGGGCCGAGACCACCTGCTCGGGGATGCGCGCGGCATAGAACGCATAGATCTCGTCATCGGAGACCAACAGGTCGCGCCGCCGCGCCCGCTCCTCGAGTTCGGCGAGTTCGGTTCGCAGGTTTGCATTGTCGCGGAAGAAGTGGTGGCGGGTCTGCCAGTCGCCGTCGACCAGGGCGTGGTGGATGAACAACTCACGGGCCAGCGCCGGATCGACCTGCGCATAGCCCACGCGACGGCGCGGCACCAGTGGCAGCCCGTAGAGCGTCACCCGCTCGTAGGCCATCACCGCGCCGCGCCTGGCGTCCCAGTGCGGCTCGCTGTAGGTGCGTTGAACCAGATGTGCCGCAACGCGTTCGAGCGCCTCCGGTTCGATGCGCGCCGCGATCCGTCCGTACAGCCGGCCGGTCTCCACCAGCTCGGCCACCACCACCCAGCGCGGTGGCCGTCTGGTGAGCACGGATCCGGGGGCCAGCACGAACTTCGAGTTGCGCGCCCCGGTGTAGTCGCGCGACTCCCCCTCCCGCAGGCCGACGTGCGACAGCAGTCCGGCGGCCAGGGCCGCGTGCACCCGCGCCGGGTCGGCGGGCTCATCCGACTCGGAGCCTTCGCGCAGGCCTAAACCCGTCGCGATGCTGCGCAGTTGTCCGGTCAGGTCCTGCCATTCCCGGATTCGCAGGTAGTGCAGGAAATCCTCGCGACACATCCTGCGGAAGGCGCTGCCGGACAGCCCCTTCCGCTGGTCGCGCAGGTAGTGCCACAGGTTGAGGTAGGAGGTGAAATCGGAGTGCTCGTCGGCGAAGCGGGCGTGCTTCTGCCGGGCGGCCTCCTCCCGCTCGGCGGGCCGTTCCCGCGGGTCGGGAATCGACAGCGCGGCCGCGAGCACCAGCACCTCACGCAGACAGCCTTCGGCATCGGCCTGCAGCACCATCCTGCCGAGTCGGGGGTCGATCGGCAGTTGGGCCAGGCGGCGCCCGATATCGGTGATGGCGCCGGCGGAGTCGAACGCCCCGAGTTCCTGCAGAAGTTGCACACCGTCACGGACGCTGCGCCGATCTGGCGGGTCCAGGAACGGGAAGTCCTCCACATCGCCGAGTTGCAGCGCGGCCATCTGCAGCAGCACCGCCGCAAGGTTGGTGCGCAGGATCTCCGGATCGGTGTAGCGCGGCCGGGATTCGAAGTCCTCCTCGGAGTACAACCGGATGCACACCCCGGGTGCGGTGCGCCCGGATCGGCCGGCCCGCTGCGCGGCCGAGGCCTGTGAGATCGGCTCGATGGGTAGTCGCTGCACCTTGGTGCGTCTGCTGTAGCGGGAGATGCGCGCCGTGCCCGGGTCGATGACGTACCGGACGCCGGGCACCGTCAGTGACGTCTCGGCGACGTTGGTGGCCAACACCACTCGGCGGCCGACGTGCGGCTGGAACACCCGCTGCTGCTCGGCGGTCGGCAACCGGGCGTAGAGCGGCAGCACTTCGGTGTTCTCCAGGTGCCGCAAAGCTTCGGCGGTATCGCGGATCTCGCGCTCGCCGGAGAGAAACACCAGCACATCGCCGGGCGGCTCAGCCTCCAGTTCGGCGATGGCGTCCACGATCGCCTCGGTCTGGTCGCGCATCTCGGTACGCACGATGTCGTGGTCGGGGTCGTCGGGATCGTCGCTGTCAGCGGCCGGGGCCGCCACCTCCAGAGGGCGGTAACGGACTTCGACAGGATAGGTCCGCCCGGAGACCTCCACGATCGGCGCCGCACCGCCGAAGTGTGCGGCGAAGCGTTCCGGCTCGATGGTGGCCGAGGTGACGATCACTTTCAGATCCGGCCTGCGGGGCAGCAATTCGCGCAGATAGCCCAGCAGGAAGTCGATGTTGAGGCTGCGCTCGTGCGCCTCGTCGAGGATCAATGTGTCGTAGCGCAGCAGTCGGCGGTCGCGCTGTATCTCGGCGAGCAGGATGCCGTCGGTCATCAGCTTGACCAGGGTGCGGTCACTGGCCTGGTCGGTGAACCGCACGGTGTAGCCGATGGCGCCGCCCAGCGGGGTGTCCAGCTCGTCGGCGATGCGCTGGGCGACGGTGCGGGCGGCGAGCCGGCGCGGCTGGGTGTGACCGATGGTGCCGCGAACGCCGCGGCCGAGCTCCAGGCAGATCTTGGGCAGCTGGGTGGTCTTGCCCGAGCCGGTCGCTCCCGCCACGACGACCACCTGGTTGTCCGCAATGGCCCGGGCCAACTCGTCGCGATGCGCGGCGACGGGCAGATCCGGGTAGCTGATGGCGGGGACGGCGGCGATGCGGGCGGCGACCAGCGCCTCGGCCGCGGTGACCTGATCGGCGATGTGCCGCAGTTTGTCCGGGCTCACGTCCCGCAGTGACTTCAGCCGGCGGCCCAGCCGGGCGGCGTCGCGGGTGGTCAGCCCGTCCAGGCGGGCGCGCAACTCGCGCACCTGGCGCACCTCGTCACTGGACGGTGGGGACACTCGGGCCAGGATATGCGTAGGCTCGGTCGCGATGACCATAGCCATCGTGGTGGGCCTGCTGGTGGTGGGTATCGGCCTGGTGCTCAGCCAGCTGTTCCGGCTGAAGGACTGGCTGAACCGCCAGCCCCCGCCCCCGCCCGCCGAACATCCCGACGAACCCGGAACTTGATCGAGCTTCCCGCCGCGGTGCGGGCGATGGCCGGCCGCGGCCCGGACTGGGCGGACTGGGTCCGGCGACTGCCCGCGATCGCCGTTGACATGCTCGCCCGATGGCGGTTACGGCCCGACGGTCCGCCCATGCACGGCCACTGTTCGCTGGTGCTGCCCGTGCGGACGGCGGACGGCGCCGCGGCCGTGTTGAAGATCAGCTTCCCCGACGACGAGTCCGAGCATGAGCATGTGGTGCTGCGCCGCTGGGCCGGTGCCGCGGCGGTGCGGTTGCTCAGCGCCGACCCGCACCGCCGGGCGATGCTGCTCGAGCGCCTGCACGGTGCGGACCTCACCGGTCTCACCGACGTCGACGCGTGCCGGGTGGTGGCCGGGCTGTACCGGCGGGTCCACGTGCCGGCCATGCCCCCGTTGCGCACGCTCGGTTCCTACCTCCGGCGCTGGAACGCCGACCTGGCCGCGTTGCCGCGCGGTGCGCCGATCCCGCGCCGCCTGGTCGAACAGGCGGCGGCGCTGGGCGCCGACCTGGCCGCCGAGCCGGCCACGGACAGTCGGGTCATCCACTGCGACCTGCACTACGCCAACGTGCTGGCCGCCGACCGTGAACCCTGGCTGGTGATCGACCCCAAACCGGTCAACGGCGACCCGCACTACGAGATCGCGCCGATGCTGTGGAATCGGTGGGAGGAACTGGGCGGGGATGTCCGCGAGGGCGTGCGCCGACGGTTCCACACCCTGGTCGACGCCGCCGGGTTCGACGAGGACCGGGCGCGGGTCTGGGTGGTGGTGCGGATGGTGCACAACGCGATGTGGGCGCTGCAGGACGGGCCGCGCGCCGATCCGGGCTGGCTGACCACCTGCATCAGCGTCGCCAAAGCGGTGCAGGACTGACTGCGCCGCAACGGGTTTCGGCGGGCATTCGTCAGCGCGGCGGATCACCGCGCCAGGTGAAGCTGTTGACGTACTTGCCGAGGTCCTGGGCCACCTGCAGGTTCGCCGGCGATGGTGGTCCCGGGCCGAAGTCGGGTCCGAACTGGTGGAACGGGCCGACCGCCCCCGCAACCAGTGCCAGGTCGTTCTTCACCGCGACGATGATGATGATCCGCAGATGCTCGGCATCGGCGGAGGTGCCCTTCGGCCAGTCGTCGGCCACCTCGCCGTAGCCGGGCTCGTAGCCGACCATCGCGTTGGGCAACTCGTAGGACTTCTGGGCGTCCGGGTAGTCCTGGGCCAACAACGCGGCGGCGATCTGCTCCGCGGTGCGCCCGGCCGCGGGCTCGCTGAACAACCGGACCGTCCCGCCGTCACCGGCCGTCCACACCGCCGTCACACCGGTGTCATCCTTGGTGACGTCGTAGGTCGCGCCGGCTGCCGGGTAGGACACCGAGAAGGATCCGTCGGCGGCCACGAACCGCGGATTGGTGGCCACCGGGAGTCCGGTCGGGGGCCGGCCGCAGTCCGGTGGGCACACGTAGTTGTTCGGCGCATGGCTGATCCGCAGCGACACGACGCTCAGCGCCATCATGCCCAGGGCGATTCCGCCGATCCAAAAGCCAAGGGTGACAAAGTATTTCGGGCCCCGCTGCGGCCGGGCGGCATAGGCGCCGGGCGGCATGGCGTAGCCGGCGAAGGATTCGGCCGCATCCGGTTCGGTGCTGTCCTCGCTCATCGGCCCACGCTCCGCGCCACCAGCAGGTCCTTGACCAGGTTGGCGATGTTCGGGCTGCCCAGGCCGGTGATCATGTCGTAGCCCGGGTGCACCGGCGTCACGGCGTTGGCGCCGAGGTAGATGTCCCGGAACGCCGGCGCCACCGCACCCTCGGCGATCTCGTAGAGCTGGGGGTTGAGGTCGCCCAGCGGCCCGAGGTTCCGCGAGGCGAGGTACTGGTTGATCACCGCGGCGAACCCGGCCCAGAGCGGGGCGGCCTGCGAGGTTCCGCCGCCGACCAGAACCTGTTGCCGGAACACGAACTTCACTCCGGTGAAGGGGTCGGCCACCGCGGCGACATCGGGCGAGAGCCGCCGGTCGCGCGGGCCCGCCTTCTCGTGCCCGACCTGCCAGGACGGCCGCCGGTACAGCGTCGAGACCCCGCCGCCGCTGCCCTGGGTGAGCGGGACGTCGTACCAGCCCTGCTCGGCGAGCCAGTTGCCCTCGGCGTCGGTGGACAGTGTGGTGCCGCCGACCCCGGTCATCTCCGGGATCGACGCCACCGCATCGACGCCGACGTCGTCGGGGCTCGGCGGGTCCGCCCAGGTCTTGCCACCCCTGCATTCCAGCCCGGCGAGGTCTCCGGTGGCGTCGAACGCCGACGTGCCGTGGCGCAGCGCGGCGACCAGCGCGGTGCGCACCGGGATGAGGTCCGCGGTGGTGAGCAACCGGTCACAACCCCAGCCGATCGACAGGCTCCACACCGCGCCCGGGAACTGGCGGTCCACCGATTCGAACAGCCGGCCGATCTTCTCGTAACTGGCGTCCCCCTCGACCGTCGGGCGCGCGTTCGCGAGCACGATCTTGGCGTCGGGTGCGATGGCGTGCACCATCTGGATGTCCATCGTCGCCTCGCCGTGCACCTGGCTGGGCATGCCGCCCACCACCTGCGGGGTGAACTTCGGCAGGTCGAACCAGTCCGAGAAGCTGTCCAGATCGCGCTGGTCGAAGCCGTCGAAGGCGAACACCACGACCGTGCTGCCCTTGCCGGTGAAACCGCCGTCGAGCAGTGGATTGAGGTTGTACGCGGTGATCAGTTCGGAGGGCAGCAGCCCGCCGTCGGGCACGTCGCGCGGCATCATCGGCGGGACGCCCATGTGGTAGGGGGTGTAGCCGAGGATCCGGCCGAGCTGGCCGACCTCGGCCGCCACCTGCTCGGGCACCGCCGGTTGCTGCGGGGAGGCGTAGAAGACCTGCCCGTGCTTGCCGCGATAGTCGTGCACGGCGACGTCGAGGGCATCGGCGACGGCGTCGGGTGGTCCTTCGACCACGGCCCACGGGTCACCGGCGCGCCAACGCACCGACAGCCCGTGGTCGCCGGCCCACCGGGTCAGGCCGACCGGCGTGGTCCCCTCGGTGAGCGCGGCGGTGAGCTGCACCCGGGCGGCGCGGGCCGGACCGAGATCGGTCGAGTCGGCCAGCAGCCGGGCGTACGGACCGCCGATCAGGTTGGTGGGCACCGGGGTGCCGCGCCGATCCGCCCCGACGAACGTGAGCAGCAGGAGCGCCGCCATCGCCGCGGCGAACGGGGCGGACCTACGCACCGATCGGCGCCGAGCCCGCCTTGCGCCAACCATTAGCGGCATTGTGCTATTGCGCGGGGGCGGTGTCCACATGAGGTCGGTGCCGGTGTCGCCGACGGAGGGTGGTCACACCGCGACGGTCAACTGGGAGCGGATCAGCGGCGCGATCTTCTCGGCCAGATACGCGTGCCCGGCGTCGTTGGGGTGCACGCCGTCGGCGCCGATCAGGTCGGGCCGGCCGACGAACCACCCCTCGGCCAGCGGGTCGACGAACACCGCCCCCAGTGCGACGGCCTGATCGCGCAGGCTGTCCCGGATCTGCCAGACCGCCGCGGGCGGGTTCGCCGTCGGCCAGGGCGGCCCGATCACCAGAAATCTCGCCTTCGGAGCCGCCTGGCGCGCCACCCGGAAGGTGTCGGCGGCGACTCCCGGGAACGCACGCGGATCCACCGGCTGGTCGTTACGGGACCCGAAGAACACCACCAGCACGTCATCGGGCCTGACCGCACGCTCGGTCAGGTCCTCGAACACGCTGCCCCGGTTGCCGGGCACGCCGTAGCCGGCGCCCCCCTCGGCCGCCACGTCCGCGGCGACCTGCACCCCCTCGCGGGCCAACAGCTTCCAGGCCTCGACGGTCCAGGAGTTCGCGCCCCGGCCGCCCTCGTCGGTGCCGGTGGTGTACGAGTCACCGATCACCGCAATGTGATTCAGCGTCGAGTCCCGCGTCGCCAGGCGGTAAGGCTCGGTGGGGCGGCCGGATCCGGCGGTGCCGACCGCCGCGCCGAGCACCGTCCCGACGGCGACGGCCACAGCGGTGGCGGCGGTGACGACACGGCCGAACGCTTCGTTAGGGGTCAAGGGCACCTCACAGTTTCACGCCCGACATCCGGCAGCCTAGACCGCGCGGGTGACGGTTTGGGGGCAACGCGCCGTCAGCGCCACCCTGCCGGTGCGGAAAGCCTTGCGACACAGCACGGCTGAGCGCCCCGCCGCCGGCAGTCACACCGCGCGGGCCGAGCGGGCTTCCCGGGCGTCGTCGATCGACTGGAGCCTGCTCGGTGGTGCGCCGGCACGATCGTCGGTTCGGACGTCGCGGTAGTCGACCATCCTGCGCATCCAGCGCCGCGCCGGTTCCTCCACCCAGTGGTACAACGCCATCGCGCCGAGCAGCACCGCCACGATCAGGCCGGCGAACACCAGCTTCTGCACCGACTTCGGCAGCTCCAGGTGGTACTGCTGCACGCACCAGCTCCAGGCCGTGTGGATCATCTCGTGAACCATGTAGACGCTGAACGAGATCTGGCCGCCGTAGACCAGCAGGCGGGTGGAGAGCAGGGCCGGCAGGCTGCCGACGCCGATGGCGAGCGTGACCACCAGCGGCATGAACAGCACGTCCACCAGCCCGCCCGGATCGACCATGCCCGCCACCGGGTGCGCGTCGAAGTGGTAGAGCAGCGCCACGACGGTCGCGGTCAGCGCCACCGCGCCCAGCCCGGCCAGCCGCTGACCCCGGTGGGTCAAACGCAGCCTGCGGACCGCGGCGCACGCCAGCGCGCCGGCGAGGAACTGGGCCACTATGCGGGGCAGCCACGACCACGGGGTGTAGAACACGCCGCTGCCGAGCAGCAGGATGGTCGGGGGCAGCGAGGCCACGAACGCCAGCATCAGCAGGCTGCGCGCCCTGGTGACCCGGGTCATCCGGAAGATCACCAACACCAGCGCGCCGAACAGCAGATAGGCCAGCCACTCCGCGCTGATCGACCACGCCGGGCCGTCCCAGCTGGTGCCGTCGAAGAACGGCTCGAACCACAACTGGACCAGGAACACCTGCCGCACGTAGCTGATCGCGGTGAGTTTGGCGGCGTCCGGGGACGGCACGTCCCCGACGTGCAGGGTGAAGATGATCCACAGTGCGGCCAGGTGCAGGGTCACCAGATAGACCGGCCACACCCGGGACAGCCGCAACCACAGGAAATGCAGCGTCGGTTTCACCTTGAACGACGGACCCATCCGGTCCAGGTAGTTCCACGTCAGCACGAACCCGCTCAGGATGAAGAACAGGTCGACGCCCTGGGCGCCGGCGTTGAGCAGGGGCGCCAGCTCGTCCCTGAGCCGCGGCGACGCCTCCCACAGCAGCGGGCGGAAGTGGAAGAAGACCACCCAGAGCGCGGCGACGATGCGGAGACCGGTCAGGGCTTTGATCTCTCCGGTTCGCACGGCACTCATTCCGAATCTCTTGCTGACCTTGTCGAATATGCAACGTCGAGAAAACATGCGACGCCGTCGTTTACTGACGTGCCACGGCGTCGTCGTTATTGACGTGCCACGTCGCTGACCTGGCGACTGGCCTCCCGCGATCTGGTCATCGGCAACCCCGGCAGAGTATCAGCGCGGCCGCCCGCGACCGGGGAACCGCCGCTGTGAGATTGCTGGCATGCCGGCGCCCGGGCGCCCCTGGCCTGGGTCGAATTCCCGCTCACCGGAATCGACTGAACCGCCGAATCGGGGCTGCGGCGCCGCTTACCCTGACGCCATGCAGCAACGGCTTTCGGGCCTGGACGCGGCGTTCTGGTGGGCCGATACCCACAGCTGTCCGATGCACATCGGCGCGCTGGGGATGTGCGATCCGCACGGGGCGCCGGGCTTCTCCTTCGACGCGGTGCGCGACCTGATCGTGTCGCGGCTTCCGGAGCTGCCGGTGCTGCGGTACCGGGTGGTCGGAGCCCGCCACGGCCTGGACCGGCCGTGGCTGATCGACGACGACACCCTTGACATCGACTACCACGTGCGGCGCATCGCGGTGCCCGCCCCGGGCGGGCGGCACGAACTCGAGGAACTGGTCGGCCGGCTGATGTCCTACCCACTGGAACGGGACCGGCCGCTGTGGGAGATGTGGTTCATCGAGGGGCTGGAACACGGCCGGGTCGCCTACCTGACCAAGATGCATCACGCGGTGATCGACGGGGTCTCGGGTGTCGGGCTGAGCGAGATCATGCTGGACGCCAGACCCGAGCCGCGCCCGCCGGCCGAACCGCCGGAGACCGCGGAGGCCGAGCTGCCCGGGATCGAGCGCCGGGCCCTTGGCGCATTGTTCAACCTGACCGTGATGACGCCGTACCGAGTGGCCCGCGTGGTCGCACAAACGGTGACCCAGCAGCTGGCCGCGCGGTCGGTGACCAACAAGCCGCCGAACTTCTTCGAGGCCCCGGCGACCCGGTTCAACACCACGCTGACACCGCAGCGCCGGCTGGCCAGCGCCCGGTTGTCCCTCGACCGGGTGAAGGCGGTGAAGAACGCCTTCGAGGTGACGGTCAACGACGTTGTGCTGGCGGTCATCTCGGGCGCGTTGCGGGACTATCTGCAGGAGCGCGACGAGCTTCCGGACCGTCCGCTGGTGGCTCAGATGCCGGTGTCCACGCACGGCGGGAACTCGGAGTCGGCCAACCAGATGAGTTCGACCACCATCAACCTGGCCACCGACATCGACGACCCGGCCACGCGGCTCGGCGTGCTCTACACCAACTCCCAGGGCGCCAAGCAGATGGCCAAGACCCTCAACGAGCATCAGCACGTCGGGCTGACCGAGACCACGCCGCCCGGGCTGCTGGGCCTTGCGGTGCGGGCGTATTCGGCTGCGCACCTTGGTGATCGGATGAGTTCGATCAACCTGGTGATCTCCAATGTCCCCGGACCGAACTTCCCGCTGTACCTGGCCGGGGCGCGGGTCGAGCGGCTGGTGCCGTTCGGGCCGCTGATGCTCGACGTCGGGTTGAACATCACCTGTGTGAGCTACAACGGCTCGCTGGAGTTCGGGTTGTCGACCACCCCGGAGATCGCCACCGACATCGACGCCCTCGCCGACGCGCTGGAACCGGCCCTCACCGAGCTCGAGGAGGCCGCCGGGCTGCGGCGACGACGCCCCAAGCGGGCTAGAGGACGTCGTTGATCTCGTTCTTCAGCGCCTCGGCCTGGGTGCCGAACACCGCCTGAACGCTGTTGCCGACCTCGATGACTCCGGCGGCGCCGAGCGCCTTGAGCCGGTCCTTGTCCACCTTGGCGGGGTCGGCGACCTCCATGCGCAGCCGGGTGATGCAGGCGTCCACGGTGCGCAGGTTCTCCCGACCGCCGAACGCGGCGATCAGTTGTTCGGCCTTGCTGTCCAGCGCGGCCGGGGCGGTGGCGGTCACCACGGCCGCGCCGCCGGCGGTGACCGCCGTGGCGGACTCCGCACCCTCGCTGAGGTTGGCCCGCTCCTCGGCCTCGAACTCGACCTCGGGTTCCCGCCCGGGAGTCCGCATGTTCCACTTCGTGATCGCGAACCGGAACAGCAGGTAGTAGACGACGAAGAACACCACGCCCATGACGATGAGCAGCGGGATGTTCTTGGCCGCGGGCGCGGTGCCGTACAGCAGCAGGTCGATCAGCCCGGCCGAGAACGAGAAGCCGAGATGGATGTCGAGCAGGTAGGCGATCGCCAGCGACAGCCCGGTCAGGACCGCGTGAACGATGTAGAGCGGGAAGGCCACGAACATGAACGCGAACTCGAGCGGCTCGGTGACGCCGGTCAGGAACGCGGTCAGCGCGGCCGCCGACAGGATGCCGAACGCGATCTTGCGCTGTTTCTTGTTGGCCACGTGGATCATTGCCAGCGCGGCGGCGGGCAGGCCGAACATCAGGATCGGGTAGAAGCCCGACGTCAGCAGGCCGGCCGTCGGATCGCCGGCGGCGAACCGGGTCAGTTCACCGGTGACGACGTGGCCGTCGGAGGTCGGGTAGCTGCCGTAGATGAACCACACGTAGGAATTCAGGATGTGGTGCAGGCCCAGTGGGATCAGCATGCGGTTGGCGAAGCCGTAGACGAAGGCGCCCAACGCACCCGAACCGCCGATGAACTTGCCCAGCCCGGTCAGCCCGGCGTCGAATACGGGATAGAAGTAACTCATCGCGAACGCGATCACCAGGCTGGCCAGTGACACCACGATCGGAACGAAGCGGCGGCCGCCGAAGAATCCGAGATACGCCGGGAGTTTGATGGTGTGGTAGCGGTCGAACAGGGCGGCGGTCACCAGGCCGATCACGATGCCGCCGAACACGCTGTAGTTGATCTGCGCCTGATCGCCCGCCTTGTCGAGCTGACCCGCCAGCACGAACGGCGACATGGTCTTGAACACGGCCTGCATGACGAGGTAGCCGACGACCGCCGACAGCGCGGTGGAACCGTCGGCCTTGCGGGCGAACCCGATGGCGACGCCGACCGCGAACAGCAGCGGCAGGTTGGTGAACAGTGCGCCGCCCGCCGCGCTCATCGCCTGGAAGAACGGCCCGATCACCGGCGCCTTGATCCGGCCGAGCAAATCGTCCTGGCCCAGTCGCAACAGGATGCCCGCCGCGGGCAGCACCGCGATCGGCAGCATCAGGCTCTTGCCCAGCCGCTGCAGTTGCGCGAAGCCGGGTATTCTGAGCCCCGACTTCTGTTGTGCGCCTGCGTGTCTGGTTGCTTCGCTCATGTCCTGCCGGGCCTCCCGATATCGCAGCTCAGCGCAGCTTAGTCCAGATCCTCAGCATGTGAGACGGTGTTTCGGCCACGGCGACGGGCGGCGCCTCCTATTCTTTGCGCACACCCCTGCCGACGAAGGAGTCCCCCAGGTGAGTAGGACGCTGGTCCTGGCCCCGGTCGCCGGACGCGCGGTCGCGCTGGCCGACGTTCCCGATCCCGTCTTCTCCCAGGGCATGGTCGGCTACGGCGCCGCCGTCGATCCGCCCACCGAGATCATCGACGCCGTGGCGCCGGTGAGCGGCAAGATCCTCAAACTGCTGCCGCACGCCTTCGTGATCATGACCGCGGACAGCGTCGGTGTCCTGGTACACCTCGGCCTGGACACCGTGCAGCTGCACGGGGTCGGGTTCACCGCCCATGTCGCCGAGGGCGACACCGTCACCGCCGGCCAGGCGGTGATCACCTACGACGTGCCCGCCATCGTCGCCGCCGGATACAGCCCGGTCGTGCCGGTAGTCGTCATGGACGAACGTGAGCCCGGCAACGTCCTGCCGGCCGAGGCGGTCACCGCGGGCGCGCAAATCCATTACGGCGCAGAGCTTTTCACGGCCAGCAAGTAGGCACGTGCCATGGAAGTCATCATCGTCGAGGACCCGGCGGCCATCGGCGTGATCGGCGCCGATGCCATCGAGGTCCTGCTGGCCTGTAAGCCCGCCGCCGTTCTCGGGTTGGCCACCGGCTCGTCGCCGCTGGCCATCTACGACGAACTGGTCGCGCGTTACGAGGCCGGACGGCTGTCGTTCGGCCGGGCCCGCGGGTTCACCCTGGACGAATACGTCGGCCTGCCCGCTGACCACCTGGAGCGCTACCGCACCGTGATCGACACCGTCTTCGTCTCCCGCGTCGACTTCGCCCCCGGCGCCGTGCAGGGCCCGGACGGGCTGGCCACCGACATTCCGGCTGCCTGCGCGCAGTACGAAGACGCGATCGCCGAGGCCGGCGGTGTCGATCTGCAGATCCTCGGCATCGGCACCGACGGCCACATCGGGTTCAACGAGCCGGGCTCCTCGCTCGCCTCCCGGACCCGGATCAAAACCCTGACCCGCCAGACCCGTATCGACAATGCCCGGTTCTTCGACGATGACATCGAGCAGGTGCCCACCCACTGCCTGACCCAGGGGCTGGGCACGATCATGGCCGCCCGGCACGTGATCCTGGTGGCGACCGGACGCAGCAAGGCCGAGGCCGTGCACCAACTGGTCGAGGGCTCGGTCAGCGCGATGTGGCCGGCGAGCATCCTGCAGCACCACCCCCATGTGACGGTGCTGCTCGACGGTGCGGCCGCCCGCCGGCTGCAACTCGCCGACTACTACCGGGAGACCTACCGCTCGAAACCGGACTGGCAGGGCATCTGAGGTGCTGCTGACCGCCGACACCATCGTCACCGGCTCCGAGCTGTTACGGCCCGGGTGGATCGAGGTCTCGCGGGACACCGTGGTCGCGGTGGGGTCCGGCACCGCCAACCGTCGGGCCGACCACGACCTCGGCCTGGCCACCGTGGTGCCCGGCTTCGTCGACACCCACGTCCACGGCGGTGGCGGTGGCGCCTTCTCGTCGGCGGCCGGCGCGGAGACCGCCTCCGCTGTCGACTTCCATCTCAGGCACGGCACCACCACGCTGGTCGCCTCCCTGGTGACCGCCGCGCCGGCCGACCTGATCCGGCAGCTCGAGAACCTCACCGACGAGGTGCGGGCGGGCAGGATCACCGGCATCCACCTGGAGGGGCCCTGGCTGGCCGCCGCGCGGTGCGGCGCGCACGAACCGTCCCTGCTGCGCGACCCCGATCCCGGTGAGGTCGACGCCGTTCTCGCCGCGGGCGCCGGGCACATCCGCATGGTCACCGTCGCGCCGGAGCGGGCCGGCGCCCTGGACGCGATCGAGCGGATCGTGGCGGCGGGCGCGGTGGCGGCGGTGGGCCACACCGACGCGAGCTACGAGCAGTCCCGCCTGGCGATCGCGGCCGGCGCCCGGGTGGGCACTCACCTGTTCAACGCTATGCGCCCGATCCATCACCGCGAGCCGGGTCCGGTGATCGCGCTGCTGGAGGACCCTCGGGTGACGGTCGAACTGATCGCCGACGGCGTGCACGTCGACGCCGCGCTGTACCGCTTCGCCAGCCGCAGCGCCGGTCCCGACCGGTTGTCGTTGGTGACCGATGCGATGGCCGCGGCCGGCCGGCCCGACGGGGCCTACCGGATCGGGCCGCTGGCCGTCGACGTGGTCGACGGGGTGGCGCGACTGGCGGGCACGCAGACCATCGCCGGGAGCACCGCGACCATGGACCGGGTGTTCCGGTTCGCCGTCGCCCACAGCCACCTGCCCCAGGAGGAGGCCTTGCTGCTGGCCGTCCGGCAGTCGTCGGTGAACCCGGCCCGGGCACTCGGGCTGCCGTCGCCGGTGCTGGCCGCCGGCGCGCGCGCCGACCTGGTGGTGCTGGACTCCGATCTGGTCGTCACCGGCGTCCTGCGCGCCGGGGAATGGGCGGTCGGGCCCCGCGGGTGAGGTTTCGGGGACCTAACGATTGCGTTGTGGCTCGGCATCATTGGTCGACCTCCCACCGAACGCGTGGTCAGGTGGAAGGGGTGATGTCCATCCATTCCCTGCGCCTGTCCGCCGCGACGGGCGCCCTCGCGCTGCTCGCCGTCGCGGTGCCGTCGGCTCTCGCCGCGCCCGCCAGTGACGGCCAGGGCTACCTCGACTCCACCGCGCGGTGCGCCAGCCCGTCCACCGCGGTGGCGTTCGGTAGCACCGAGTCCTCGCGCGTCGCGATCTGCAAGACCTCCGGCGGTCAACTGGAATACCGCGGGGTTCGGGTCCGCGACGGCGCGAAGTTGATCCTGTCCGCCTCCCAGTCCGCCGACGGCGCTTACGTCGCCGGCAACGACGGTGTCACCTACACCGTCACGTCCAGCGCACTGGTGGTCAAGGCCGGGCAGACGGTGCTGCGCACCGAGCCGTGGGTGGACTTCCACGGGTCGACGTCGTCGAAGGCGCCGACGACCACGCCGGGCCTGACGACGTCATCGGCGCCGACGTCATCGGCACCCTCGACCTCTTCGCCGCCGTCCGCCACTTCGGCGCCGGCGGCCACCCCCACCGTCACAACCCCAACTGTGACCACACCGCTGCCGCCGCCGTTGCCCGCCGAGGTGGGCGGTTCAGCGGGCCGGTAGCGGCCGAGGCCTCTTCGGCCTGCTCGCCCTGATCTTCTTGCTGTCGCTGTCCGACCCGGGCGAGGAGCGACGGGGACTCAGCGGTCGTCGAAGTTGATCACCTTGCCGCGGTTGATCGACACCCAGTCGCGGGCCTCCAGGTAGGGCCGGAAGGTGTCGGCGATCACCGCCTCGTCGGCGGGTGTCTTCGGCCGCTGCAGCTCGTAGAGGTGCGGGAACTCGGTCCAGGCGACCACGGCGTCCCACAGCCGGACGGCCGCGTCCCCGGTCGGCGGGTCGACCAGAACCGGCCCGAACAGGCACTGCCCGTCCGGGAAGAACAGGGTCGGCACACCGTAGCCGGCCGCCTCGACCACCCGGTTGTGGTCGGCCAGCACCTCGTCGCCGGTGGTCGGGTCGGCGATCGCCTGGTCGACGAGGTCGGGGTCGAAGCCGAGTTCCTCGAGCAGGTGCCGGGCCACCGACTTCTCGTGCGGCTTGTGGCCTTCGACGTGCAGCGCCCGGCCCGCGCGCTGGTACCACGCCTCCACATCGCGCATCGAACGGCGCCGCAGCAGCGCACCGATGCGCATCATCGACCAGCCGTAGGACCAGTCACGCTCCCACGGGTGTTTCTTGCCCTCCTGGCGGTTGATCTCCTCGAGGCTGAAGAAGCGCCAGTTCACCTGCACGCCGGTGAGGTCGCGGACCTCCCGGATCCACAGCGACGTCTGATAGGCGTACGGGCACATCACGTCGAAGTGGAAGTCGACGAACTCCGGGCGCCCGGTCACATCGTGAACCTGAGGTTGCGGGCGGCGCGTTCGCCGAGTTCGCCGTCGCCCTGCCAGCGCACCGCGCCGGAATCGATCTGGGCCTGGGGATCGATGCGGCCGCAGGCCAGCTGGATGAACGTCGTGGAGTCGGTGACGAGCGTGGCGTCCGGGTTGTCGAGGTGGTCGACCTGCTTGGCGCGGCCGTCGACGGCGACGTTGATGTCGCGGGTGATCGGGCCGGTCAGCCGGAAGGTCAGGCTCTTGCCGTCCGGCAGGCCCACCTTCTTGCCGGCGATGTAGCCGATCGAACCCTCCACCTCGGCGAGCGCGAGCTCAGCGGCGATACCGGTGTCGTCGGTCGTGCGGCCGAGCGCGGTGGTGATGTCTCGTTCATGGACCCAGAAGTCGAAGACCCGGATCGCCAGGAACCGCCCGTAGGTGCCGGGGCCGACGGGCATCCACGACGGCCGGCCCAGGTCGGCTTCGGTCAGTGCGCCCAAGTCGGCGCGGCGGCGGTCATAGACCTCGTGCACCTTGTCGACGAGCACCGCGTTGTCGTCGGTACCGGCGAGGAACTCCGCGGCCCGCTCGAACGGCGGCGGGGTCTTGTCGTCATCGGGCAGCCAGCCGGCCATGACGGCCTCGATGCTGCTGACGTGCTTGACGACGTCGCGGACATTCCAGTCCGGGCACAGCGACTGGACTTCCCAGTCGGCATCACTGAAGCTGGCACACAACGCCTCGAACCGCGTGTAGCAGCTCTCCAAGGCGGTGCGGATCTCCTCCAGGCTCCTGGCTTTCGGCATTCGTCGAAACTACTCCCAGCGTCGACATGCCGTCCGTCAACCCGCGGCGTTGGCCAGTAGCGGCGGGCAGATCCCCGCGGCGTCGGTGGCGAGTTCGAAGTGCCACAGCTCGTTGGCGTAGATCTGGCACAGCCCGAACCGGGCGCCGTGCGCGATCAGCCACCGGTCCGCCCCGGTCCCGCCGACGTCGACGGCCTGACCCAGCACGTGCTTGGAGCCACCCGGCGTCTGGACGTACTGACGGGCGGCGGCCAGGCTGCCGTAGGTGGCCACGGCGTCGTCGAGCAGGCGCTCCTGGAATTCCGGGGACCGCCATCCCGAAGTGATGGTCATGGTGATGCCGTCCGCGGCGGCCGCGGTGGTCGCCAGCTGGATCGCGCTCAGCAGGGCTGGGTCGAGCCGCCCGATCGCGGGGTTGTGCACGTCGAATGCGGTGACGGGCTGACCGTCGACGTTGGACCCGTCGCCCGGGGCGGGCGTCGCCGGGTCGACGGCAAGACCGTTGTCGGCGAGCATGATTCGCGGCGGTTGTGGGGGCGCCGTCGCCGAGCTGAGCGTGATCGCCGCGGTGGCGGCCACGCCGAGCAGTCCGGTGGTTACGACGGTGAGGTTGAGGCGCATGGTTCGGTCATTGTCCCCGGAAAGCCGCCGCGGGGGCAAACCGCTCGCCGCGGTGTCCGGTCTGTCGGGCAGGTGCGTGTGCCCTAACTCAGCCCCGGCGGGCGCGGACCGTCCACACCACCCGGTAGGAACCGGCGGACGGCACCCAACCGAACTCGCGCGAATCCATCACCCCGGGCCCACCGGGGTTGTCCGAGCGCGCCTCGAAGGTGGCGGCCCGTCCGCGGCCCGCCACCGCACCGACGCGCTTGACCAGCCAACGTGACGACGACCACGGATCGCGGAACACCCGCAACTGGCCCGGGCGGGGCCGGCCGCCGCGCACCGCCAGCAGGCCGTCACCGGGGTGCAGGGTCGGCCGCATCGAGTCCTCGACCACCAGAAACCGGCGCACCAGCCGGCCGATCTTCGGTAGCCCAAGCCCATGGTTGCGCCCCATGGTCAAAGGGTAAGTTAGGCGCATGCTGCAACGACTTTTCGCCAACGCCACCGAAGCCCATGCCCACTGCGATCTGTACTGCGGCGTCTACGACCCCGCGCAGGCCAAGATCGAGGCGCTCTCCTGCCTGAAGACGCTCCAGAAGTACCACGACTCGGACGACGAGCACTTCAAGACCCGCGCCATCATCATCAAGGAGCAGCGCGCCGAGGAGGTCAAGCATCACCTCATGGTGCTTTGGGCCGACTTCTTCACCAAGGAGCACTTCGAGCAGTTCCCCAACCTGCATCAGCTGTTCTGGGACGGCGTGCACGGCGCGGGCGATGTCAAGAAGTCGCTCGACGTCGCCGTGGCCGAGAAGCTGCTCGCCACGATCGACAAGATCGCCGACATCTTCTGGCAGACCGAGAAGGCCAAGGGCATGGGGGTCTACCCGCCCGCCTGATCGGCGACCGCATCCGTCATCGAGGCCAGGCTCCGGCTCACCCGGGGCCTGGCCTCATCTCGTTATTGACAACCCCGTCGATCTGTATAGGAACAGATATATAGGTTGCCCAAGAAACCTTCGACTTGCTGGACTGATCCCCGAGTGCAGCCGCCGGGCCGTTGTCGGTACATAGTCGGCGTGATATAGATATTTTTCGTGAAGACGCCGCCGGACCGCCCCGCCGCCGAGGTGGTCGGGGACCTACTCGATCAGGCGATGGACCTCAGCGCGCGGTTCCTCGCCGACCGGGCCGGGCTGAGCGCATCGGCGGCGTTCGTGCTGAACCGGGTGCGCCGCGAGGGCCCGATCCGGCTGACCTCACTGGCCGCCAAGGAAGGCGTCAGCCAGCCCTCGATGACCCAGTTGATCCAGCGCCTGGAACGTCAGGACCTGGTGGCCAGACTGGCCGACCCCGACGACGGGCGCGCGACGCTGATCGGCATCACCGCACGGGGCGAGGCCCTGCTCGAGGAGCGGACCCGGATCCGCCGTGAACGCCTGGCGGCGCTGCTGTCGACGCTCTCGGCCGAGGAGGTGTGCACGCTGCAACTCTCGGCGCGGGTCGCCTCCCCAATCCTGGACCGGCTTGCCGCCGACGCCGACGCGGCTTCCGAGCCGCAGGCGGCCCAACTGGCCGCGGCCGGAACCCGTTCGCGGGGCGACTGACATGGCCGAGGGTCGGGGGTCCGCGAAAGGTGCTCGGGTGCGGTCGTTTTCTGCTGCGCGGGTGCTGAAGAGGATCTGGATTCCGCTGCTCCTGGTGATCGTGCTGGCCGTCTCGGGTCTGGTCGTCTCGCGTCTGCACCGGATGTTCGCGTCCAAGGATCTCAACGCCGGCGCGGGTGCCGGCATCGAGATCGTCCAGTTCAATCCGAAGGTGATGGTCTATGACGTGTTCGGAACGCCCGGGACCACCGCCCAGATCAGCTATTTCGACACCGAGGCGAAGGTGCACACGATCGAGGCGCCGCTGCCGTGGTCGACGACCCTGTCCACGACGCTGCCGTCGGTGAGCGCCAGCCTCATGGCGCAGGGCACCGGTGACCAGATCGGCTGTCGGGTCACGGTGAACGGCACCGTCCGCGAAGAGGAAACCGCCAGCGGTGTAAACGCCCAGACCTACTGCCTGGTCAAGTCCGCATGACGGACACCGCGACGCAACCCGTCGCGCGGCCACGGCTGGCTCATGGCCTGCGCATCCTGGCGTTGCCGATCGTGCTGCTGTGGGTAGGCATCGCCGTCCTGGTCAATGTGGTTGCGCCGCAACTGGAAGTGGTCGGGGAGATGCATTCGGCCCCGATGGCTCCCGAGGACGCACCGTCGATGCAGGCCATGAAGCGGATGGGCGCCAACTTCGGCGAGTTCAACTCCAACAGCACGGTGATGGTCATCATCGAGGGCCAGCAGCCCCTGGGCCCGGATGCGCACCGCTACTACGACGAGATCATCCGGAAGCTACGCGAGGACCCCGCGCACATCCAGCACATCCAGGACTTCTGGGGTGACACCCTGACCGCGGCCGGGGCGCAGAGCCCGGACGGCAAGGCCGCCTACGTGATGCTCAACCTCGCCGGTGAGCAGGGCCAGACCTTGGCCAACGAGGGTGTGCAGGCGGTCCGCAAGGTCATCGCGCAGGTCAGTGCGCCGCCGGGGGTGCAGGCCTACGTCGCGGGTCCGGCCGCCCTGACCAACGATCTGCACATCATCGGCAACGCCAGCCTGGCCCAGATCACGCTGTTCACCCTGATCGGCATCGCCGGCATGTTGTTGATCGTCTACCGCTCGATCATCACCACGCTGATCCAACTGTTCATGACCTTCCTGCAACTGCTGACCGCGCGTGGCGTGGTGGCGCTGATCGCCAGCCACGGCGGTTTCGGGCTGACCACCTTCGCCGGAAACATCCTCACCATGCTGGCCATCGCGGCCGCCACCGACTACGGCATCTTTCTGTTCGGCCGCTACCGCGAGGCCCGCGGGATGGGTGAGGACCGGGATGGCGCCTACTACACCACTTTCCGTTCCGTCGCCCCGGTGATCGTGGGATCGGGCCTGACGATCGCCGGGGCGACGTACTGCCTGAGTTTCGCCCGGCTGCCCTACTTCACCACCATGGGCGCACCCGTCGCGATCGGCATGGTCGTGGTGGTTGCGATCTCGGTGACGCTCGGCCCGGCCATCCTCTTCCTCGGCAGCCGGGTCGGGCTGTTCGAGTCGAAAAGACCGCCCCGCAGCCGGTTCTGGCGCCGGGTGGGTGTGGCCGTGGTCCGCTGGCCGGCCCCGATTCTGGTGGCGAGCCTGTTCATCGTGCTGATCGGGGTGGTCGCGATCCCCGGCTACAAGCCCGCCTACAACGACCGCTACTACCTGCCGACCAGCGCCCCGACCAACGTGGGTTTCGCCGCCGCCGACCGGCACTTCTCGCAGGCCCGGATGAACCCCGACATCCTGATGGTCGAGGCCGACCACGACATGCGCAATCCCGCCGACATGCTGGTGCTCAACGCGGTGGCGCGCAACGTGATGCACACCGACGGTATCGCCATGGTGCAGAACATCACCCGGCCGCTGGGAATCCCGATCCAGCACAGCTCAATTCCATTCCAGACCAGTGTGCAGGGACAGACCAGCAACATGAACCTACCGTTCCAACGGGATCAGCTGGCCAACCAACTCAAGACCGTCGACGCGATGAACGTCTCGATCGACATCCTGGAGCGCCAGTACCAACTCTCACTCCAGCAGACCCAGCTGACGGTCGACTCGGCGGCGAAATCACAGGATCTACTCGAAGCCACCAGGGAGGTGCGGGACAACATCGCCAACGTCGACGACCAGTTCCGGCCGATCCGTAACTACTTCTACTGGGAACCGCACTGCTTCGACATCCCGATGTGCGCCGCCATCCGCTCGGTGTTCGACTCGCTGGACGGGATCGACAAGGTCGCCGACAAGACAGCGGCGGTGCAGGGAAACACCGATCAATTGGCCAGCCTCGCACCGCAGTTGACCGCGCTGCTGCCCCAGACCATCGCGTCGATGAAGGTGAGCCGGGACCTCTCCCTGGCGTCCTACAACAACCAGAAGGCCCTGCTGGACCAGATGCAGGCCATGAACGACACGGCACTGGCGATGGGCGCCAGCTTCGACCAGGCCAAGAACGACGACCTGTTCTATCTGCCGCCGGAGGCCTTCGCCAACCCCGATTTCAAGCGCGGCCTGGAGATGTTCCTGTCCCCGGACGGCAAGTCCGCCCGGATGTTCATCACCCACCAGAGCGATCCCGCGACGGTGGAGGGCATCGCCCGGGTCGACGGCGAACGCAAGGCCGCGCAGGAGGCCCTGAAGATGACCTCGCTGTCGAACGCCAAGGTCTACCTGGGCGGGGTGGCGGCGACCTACAAGGACATGTCGGACGGGGCGCGCTACGACCTGATGATTGCGGTGGTGTCGTCGCTGACGCTGATCTTCATGATCATGCTCATCCTCACCCGAAGCATGGTGGCTTCTCTGGTCATCGTCGCCACAGCCGGCAGTTCGATCGCCGCCTCGTTCGGCATCTCGGTGCTGTTGTGGCAGGACCTGTTCGGCAAGCAGGTGCAGTGGCTGGTCATGCTGATGTCGGTCATCATCCTGCTGGCGGTGGGATCGGACTACAACCTGCTGCTGGTGTCGCGGTTCAAGGACGAGATCCACGCCGGACTCAAGACCGGGATCATCCGTTCGATGGCGGGTACCGGCGGTGTCGTGACCTCGGCCGGTCTGGTGTTCGCGGCCACGATGGCGGGCATGATGGGCAGCAAGCTGATCGTCTTGGCCCAGATGGGTTCCACCATCGCGATCGGGCTGCTGGTGGACACCTTCATCGTGCGCTCGTTGCTGATGCCGTCGATCGCGGTGCTGCTGGGCCGCTGGTTCTGGTGGCCGACGGTGGTCTATCCGCGCGGCGACAACCACTTCCGCCAACCATCGCCACGCCCGGCCGGCGACGAGCGCGACACGGTCGCGGTTCCCGCCCAGACCTGACCGCCGGCGGGTTGTTGTTTGCGCCGGGCCGTCCCACCGGCTTACATGGTGGGGATGCCTGAGATGAACCGTCGCCATGCCATGTCGCTGGCCGGGATCGCCGCACTGGCGGCCGCCATGCCCATGCCGCCCGCCGCCGCCGCCCCGCGGTCGCCGCGGGACCGGATGCCGTTGCCGGCCGCACCGCCCGGCGGCAACTACATCTTCGTCGACGACTTCGACGGCCCGGCCGGCTCCGCCCCCGACCCGGGCAAGTGGGAGATCGCGCTGGAGCGCGAGTCGATGCAGGACCCGACCTTCTGGGAACTGCCCGAGAACGTCGGCCAGTACCGCGACGACCGGCGCAACGTCTATGTCGACGGCAAGTCGAACCTCGTCTTCCACGCCGCCAAGGACGGCAAGACGTATTACAGCGGCAAGGTGTTCGGGAAGTGGCGCGGCGGTATCGGCCACATCTGGGAGGCGCGGATCAAGCTCGACTGCCTGACCGCCGGGTGTTGGCCCGCCTGGTACCTGGCCAACAACAGCCCGGTCAACGGCGGCGAGGTCGACATCATGGAGTGGTACGGCAACGGGCACTGGGCCGCGGGGACGGCCGTGCACGCCAAGCTGAACGGCGGCGAGCACGTCAGCCACGGGATAACCGTCGACAGCGGCTGGCATACATGGCGCGTGCAGTGGGACGACGCCGGGATGCGGTTCTGGAAGGACTACGTCGACGGTGCGCAGCCGTATTTCGACGTGCCCGCGAAGTCGTTGCCGGACTGGCAGTTCAACGATCCCGGCTACCAACTGTTTCCGGTGCTCGACCTCGCCGTCGCGGGTTCCGGTGGTGGCGATCCCGGACCGGGCACGTACCCCGCCAACATGCTCATCGACTGGGTGCGGGTCTGGTAGCGGAGCCAAACCATAGGCACCGGAACATAATTGACGTCTTGGTCGGTCGCACTGGGCGGGTTACTCTCACTCCGTGAGCAGCAACGGAATTCCCGGCGGCGTCGTGCACGAGCTGCCCGCCGACCTCCGCGCGGCACTGACGACCAACACCGCCGCGCTGGAGGCCTGGCGCGACATCACCCCACTGGCGCGCAACGAGTTCATCTGCTGGATCACCGACGCCAAGCAGCAGGCCACCCGGGAGCGCCGGATCCGCCGGACCCAGGAGGAACTGGAGGAGGGCAAGCGCCGGCCGTGCTGCTGGCCGGGCTGCAAACACCGCGAGCGCACCGGCCGCTAGCGTCCTACGGCCGGGCCGGGCGGGGCCGCACGAGTTGAGGCCACCAGAACCACCGGCCCAGCAGGGCCGCGATCGCCGGGGTCATGAACGCGCGCACCACCAGGGTGTCGAACAACAGGCCCAGCCCGATGGTGGTACCGACCTGGGCGACGACGACCATGGCGCTGACAGACATCGCCATCATGGTGAACGCGAACACCAGGCCGGCGGCGGTCACGACCGACCCGCTGCCGCCCATCGCGCGGATGATGCCGGTGTTGATCCCGGCGGGGATCTCCTCCTTCATCCGGGCGACCAGCAGCAGGTTGTAGTCGGCGCCCACCGCCAGCAGGATGATCACCGCCATGGCCATCACCATGAACTGCAGTTCCATTCCCAGCAGGTACTGCCAGAGCAACACGGACAGCCCGAAGGACGCGCCGAGTGAGATCACCACGGTGCTCACGATGACGGCGGCGGCGACAACGCTGCGGGTGATGAGCAGCATGATGATGAAGATCAGGCTCAACGCGGCCACACCGGCGATCAGCAGATCGTATTTGTTGCCCTGCTCCATGTCCTTGAACGCCGATGCGGTGCCGCCGAGGTAGACCTTGGAGCCCTCCAGCGGTGTGCCCTTGATGGCTTCGAATACCGCGTTCTTGATGGCGTCGATCCGGTTGATGCCGTCGGCGGACAGCGGGTCCTCTTCGTGGGAGATGAAGAACCGGATCCCATGCCCATTCGGCGAGATGAAACTCTTCATGCCGCGCTTGAATTCGGCGTTGTCGAAGATCTCCGGCGGCAGGTAGAAGGTGTCGTCGTTGTGGGCGTCGTTGAACGCCTTGCCCATCGCGGCCGAACTCTCGTCCATCGCCGCCATCTGATCCTGCATGCCGGCCTGGCTGGCCTGCATGGTCAGCATCATGATGCGCATCCGCTTCATCGTGGCGACGGTCGGCTCCATCAGGGTGACCATCTGCGGCATCAGCGCATCGAGTTGCCGCAGATCCGGTATCAGCTCCTGGATGTGGTCGGTGGTGGCGTCGATACCGTCGAGCCCGTCGAAGATCGACCGCATCGACCAGCACACCGGAATGTCGTAGCAGTGCGGTTCCCAGTAGAGATAGCTGCGGATCGGCCGGAGCATGTCGTCGAAATCGGCTATGTGGTTGCGCAATTCGGCGATCTCGGCGGCCATGTCTTCGGTCTTGCCGACCATGTCGTGGGTGGTCGCGCTCATCTTCTCCATCAACGTGATCATCTGGGTCATGGTGTTGATGGTGGTCTGCATATCCTCGCCCTGGACCAGCATGTCCTTCATCCGGTCTTCCATGTAGGAGCGGTTGAGCTTCTGCATGGTGCTGCCCATGCTGATCTGGGCCGGCAGGGTGCTGTACTTCAATGGTTTGCCGTCGGGCCGGGTGATGGACTGCACCCGGCCAATACCGTTGAGTCGGGTGACGGCCTTGGTGATCTGGTCGATCACCAGGAAGTCCGCCGAGTTGCGCACATCGTGGTCGGTCTCGACGAGCAGCAGTTCCGGATTCATCCGGGCGACCGGGAAATGCCGTTCGGCGGCGGCGAATCCCTCGTTGGCCGGCAGGCTGGCGGGTAGGTACTTGCGATCGTTGTAGTTGGGCTGGTAGCCGGGCAGCGTGACCAGACCGACCAACGCGATCATGATCGTGAGGGTCAGGATCCAGCCCGGCCAGCGGACGACGGCCGCCCCGAGCCGGCGCCAGAAGCGAATTCGCATGGCGCGCTTGGGTTCCAGCAGACCGAATCGACTCGCGACGGTGATGATCGCCGGGCCCAGCGTGAGGGCCACCGTGACCGCGACGACCATGCCGACCGCCAACGGCACACCCAGGGTCTGGAAGTAGGGCAGCCGGGTGAACGACAGGCAGAAGGTTGCGCCCGCGATCGTCATGCCCGAGGCCAGCACGACGTGGGCGGTGCCACCGAACATCGTGTAGAAGGCCGACTCGCGGTCCTGCCCGATGGTTCGGGCCTCCTGGTAACGCCCGATCAGAAAGATGGCGTAGTCGGTCGTCGCGGCGATCGCGAGGGTGACCAGAAGTTGGGTCGCGAACGTCGACAGCCCGATCAGGTCGTGGTATCCGAGGAAGGCCACCACACCGCGGGTCACCGACAGTCCCAGGATCAGCATGGTCAGCACCAGCAGCACGGTGACGACCGAGCGGTAGAAGAACAGCAGCATGAACAGGATGACGCCGATGGTGGCGTACTCGATGAGCTTGATGCTCTTGTCGCCGGCAGCCTGCTGGTCGGCCTGCAGCGCCGGTCCGCCGGTGACGAAGACCTTCACCCCGGGTGGCGGGGTGAGGCTGCGGACGATCTTCTGCACCGCGGCGACGGAGTCGTTGCCGAGGGCCTCACCCATGTTGCCGGCGAGGTAGACCTGCACGTAGGTGGCCTTGCCGTCGGCGCTCTGGGCGCCGGCCCGGGTCAGCGGATCGCCCCAGAAGTCCTGGATGTGCTGGACGTGGGTGGTGTCGGCGCGCAGCTTGGCGATCATGTCGTCGTAGAAGGCGTGGGCGTCGTCGCCGAGGGGTTGGTCGCCCTCCAGGACGATCATCGCGGAGCTGTCGGAGTCGGACTCCTCGAAGAGCTTGCCGGTGCGCATCATCGCGATGACCGACGGCGCCTCCTTGGGCGACATCGACACCGCCCGCATCTGGCCGACGACTTCCAACTGGGGCACAGTCACGTTGAGGATCGCGATCAACGCGATCCAGCCGATGATGATGGGCACCGCCAGCCGGCGGATCCAGCGGGCCACCCCGGTCCGGCGCTGTTGGGCCTCGACCGGGACGGCCGCCTCGACCGCGGGGGCGCTCACCGGGTTCTCACCCGCTGAACAAGCCTGTGCGGCACGGTGGCGACCCCTCGATGCGGCGTTGTGGTTGAGTCCGCCATTCTAGAGCGCCCCGCCGCCGCCCGGGTTGCCCGCGTCAGCGGGGTAGGTCCCACTGGCCGAAGTCGGGCGCGAGGACATCGTCGACGTCGACGTGCACCCCGTCGATCAGCATGCCCGGGTCGGACGCGGTGACCACCTCGGCCTGGAACAGCACCGCCGCCGGTTCGCGCTCGCCCCCCGACCACGCCTTGGTCTGCCATGCCCACCGGAAGCCCGGGGTGCTCGACGCACCGACCACGCCGTCCGCGATCGCCCAACCGACCTGTGCGCGGCCGCCGTAGATGCCGGTGCGCGCGACACCCAACACCGAGTTGATTCCGCGAAACCATTGCACCGCAGTGCTTTTCCAGGTCTGTGCATCGACCGGCTCGTCGACGCTGAAGAAGATCGGCGCCGAGTCGGGGCCGCCGGCCGCGCCGTGCAGGCGCAGCGCCGTCCTGGCGTCGGCGACGCCGCCGTCGAACCCGCGGGTGAAGTCCGACGGCGAGTTCGGCCAGCCCGGCTTGCCGTACTGGTAGCAGCTGACGACGTGCAGTCCCAGCGCGCGCATGCCGTCGGCGAATTCGCGGGTGACCGGCTTGAAGTCGAACGTGGCGCCGGGCCGCAACTCGGAGACGTAGACCAGCGCCCCGTCGAAGCCGGCCGCCTTGATCTGCGCCGGGGCGACCAGCCGCTCGGCGAAGTCGATCAACTGCATGCCGGTGGCGGCGGACGTCGGTGCGGCGGTCAGGGCCGCCGCCGATGCCAGCGCGCCCAGGCCGGCCAGCGCCGTGCCGTACTTGAGCACTTCCCGTCGCGAAACAGAACCCGTCACGGCTGGCAGCGTAGCGCCGGGGACCGTTAGCCGGACTTGAGCAGTCCCGGTTCGCCCACTCCGATGGTGATCCGCGGCGAGGCCGCCGGGTCCAGCCAGGTCAGCAGCGAGCGCATCTCGTCGCGGCCGACCCCCACACATCCCCAGGTGGGGCTGCCGTCGGTGACGTGCAGGAAGATGCCGGACACCTTGCCGGGGATCCGCTGCGGGTTCACCGCGATGTTGACCGCGTAGTCGTACACCGGCCCGGAGTTGTAGAGGTTCTCGGTGATGTTCGACGGCTCCTGCGCCGCACGAACGTGGGTGTTGTAGGTCGGGGACTTGGCGTCCTCGTCCCACCAGTCCTGATCGGTGGCCTCGAAGTACGGCATCTTGGTGCCCGGATTGGGCTGGCGCCCGAAGGCCTGGTCGAAGGTGAAGGTGCCCTCGGGGGTGCGATAGACGCCGTCGGCGGGAGCACCCACCCCGAGCTCGCCGACCATGGCCGGTGTCGGGCCCAGCACCACCTTCCAGTCCTGACCGACCCGCTGGTAGGCCGTCAGCGTCCCCTTCGTCGCGCTGGACTTCGGGACGCCCACGACGATCCACTGCGTGGGCTGGGCGGCCGCCGGCTCCGCGGCCGCGGGCGGGGCGAGCGGAAGGCTCAGGGCCAGCCCCAGTTGCGCCGCCAGCACGGCGAGCAGCTTGGACGGTTTCACGCCACACCTCGGGTTCCACTAGGCAATACACACAGCAAAGCGCCCATCGTATCGGCCGACGGCGGCCGGACCGGACCCCGAAATGGTTCCGCTATCAAGCTGGTATGCCGCCGCGATCCGCGATTAGAGGTTTTGCGGCGGGCCCAAATACCATCGGGGACGCAATGACAGATCAAGACACGGATCTCCGGCCCGCTCCGACCGGGGCGGCCGCACACCGGCTCTCGGCAGAGGCCGGTCGCCGGCGCACCTTCGCCGTCATCAGCCATCCCGACGCCGGCAAGTCGACGTTGACCGAAGCGCTGGTGCTGCATGCCAGGGCGATCACCGAGGCCGGCGCCATCCACGGCAAGGCGGGGCGGCGCTCCACGGTGTCGGACTGGATGGAGATGGAGAAGGCCAGGGGCATCTCCATCACCTCCACCGCCCTGCAGTTCCCGTATCACTCCGCCGACGGGCAGGACTGCGTGATCAACCTGCTCGACACCCCCGGCCACGCCGACTTCTCCGAAGACACCTATCGGGTCCTCAGTGCCGTCGACTGCGCGGTCATGCTGATCGACGCGGCCAAGGGCCTGGAACCGCAGACGCTCAAGCTGTTCCAGGTGTGCCGGCACCGCCGGATCCCGATCCTCACCGTGATCAACAAATGGGACCGGCCGGGCCGGCACGCGCTCGATCTCCTCGACGAGATCAACGACCGCATCGGACTCAAGCCGATGCCGTTGACCTGGCCGGTGGGTATCGCCGGTGACTTCAAGGGGGTGCTGGACCGGCGCAGCGGCAATTTCATCCGGTTCACCCGCACGGCGGGCGGCGCCACCATCGCGCCGGAGGAGCACATCACCCCGGAGCGGGCCCACGACGCCGCGGGCGTCGACTGGGACAACGCGGTCGAGGAATGCGAGCTGCTGTCCGCCGACGGCGGCGACTACGACCAGGAGGCGTTCCTGCGCGGCGACGCGACGCCGGTCCTGTTCACCTCGGCCGCACTGAACTTCGGGGTGAACCAGCTGCTGGACACCCTGGTTCGGATCGCGCCCGCCCCGGCCGGTCAGCTCGACGCCGACGGCAACCTGCGGCCGGTCGATTCGCCGTTCAGCGCGTTCGTGTTCAAGGTCCAGGCCGGCATGGACTCGGCGCATCGCGACCGGATCGCCTACGCCCGGGTCTGTTCGGGCACCTTCGAGCGCGGCGATGTGCTCACCCACGCCGCGACCGGGAAACCGTTCGTCACCAAGTACGCGCAATCGGTGTTCGGCCAACAGCGCTCGACGCTGGACAGCGCGTGGCCCGGTGACGTGATCGGGTTGGCGAACGCGGCGGCGCTGCGCCCGGGCGACACCCTGTTCCGCGACGTGGAAGTGCACTTCCCACCGATCCCCAGCTTCTCCCCCGAGCACTTCGCCGTCGCCCGCGGCACCGACCCGAGCAAGCACAAACAGTTCCGCAAGGGCATCGAGCAACTCGAGCAGGAGGGCGTCGTGCAGGTGCTGCGTTCGGATCGCCGCGGCGATCAGGCGCCCGTGCTGGCCGCGGTGGGCCCGATGCAGTTCGAGGTCGCCAGTCACCGGATGGCAACGGAGTTCAACGCCCCGATCGAGCTGGAGTCGCTGCCCTACACCGTCGCGCGCGCCCTCGACCCCGCCGACGCGGAGTTCGTGCAGAAGCAGGTGTCGATGGAGGTGCTCACCCGCACCGACGGCGTGCTGCTCGCGCTGTTCACCACCAAGTGGCGGCTGCAGGGGTTCGCCGAGGACAACCCGCAGGTGCGGTTGACGTCGTTGGTCGCCGCCGGGGACAACTGAGTCCGGTCAGCCGGTTTCGGCGGCGACCCGGGCCCGCTCCCGCATCGAGGCGACGACCCCGCCGTCGTTGAGAATGTCTGTGCCGGTGAGGTATCCGGCTTTCTCGCCGGCACAGAACGCCAGCAGCTCGGCCATCTCCTCCGGCTTGCCCCAGCGCGGCACGGCGGCGTCGGTGACCATCGCGCCCGCCCCCGCCTGTTCTTCCAGCCTGCCCATCTCGGTGTCGACCGAGCCGGGCGAGACCGAGACGATCCGCAACCCGCGCCCGTTGAACCGTTCCGCCTGCGAACTGCTGTACCACCGGACGAAGTTCTTGCTGATCGCGTACGCGATGCCCGACCGCGCCTCGGGCGGAGCGATCTCGCACGCCGACAGCATCGCGGCCATGAACCCGTCCCGGTCCCGCAGGGCCAGCGGGAAGTGCGCCAGCGGAACCAGTGCCTCCGGCAGCAGATACGACGCCATCGACGCCACGTTGACGATCGCCGCGCCCTCGGGGGCGGCGGCGTAGAACACCTCGTTGACGTTGAGCGTGCCGATCGCGTTGGTGCGCAGCACATATTCGGCGTCGCCCATGCTCGGGCTCACCCCCGCCGTGTGGATGACTGAGGCGATCGTCCCGAGCCCGGCCGCGGTGTCGAACACCCGGGCCACCGCCTGCCGGTCGGTGACGTCGGCGTGGACGGGCACCACGGGGATGCCGAGCTTCGTCAGGGCGGCGACGGCCGCGTCCAACCGGTCCCGGCGCACATCGCACAGGACCACCGGACGGTCGCGGCCGACGATCTCGGCGGTGGCCACTCCCATACCGCCCGCGCCACCGGTGATGATCGAAACTCCAGTCACAACCGCCGACCGTATACCGGGGCCTAGTGCTGGTCGATCTTCGCGGCCGCGAACGACGCCGCCTGATCGGTCATGCCGGACTGCACGTATGACACGTGCGCGATCATGTTGGCGCCCGCGGAACAGATCGGGTCGCCGTCGATGCACAAATCGATCGTCTTTGCGGCGTAGGCCGGGCTGGTGGTCGGCAGTGGGGTACCGCCGGCCAGCATGCTGGAGAACCCGCTCGCCGGGGTGCCGAACAGGGCGACGGCCGCCACCCGGTCGGCGACCTGGGCGGGCAACGCGGCGGTGGCCATGTCGGTGACGGCGGCGCCCTGCGAGTAGCCGCCGAGCACCAGTTTGGTTCCCGGGCAGTTCGCGACGACGTTCTGGATCTGCGCCTGGGCGTCGTCGGAGCCGTTGGCGGCGCTGCTGAGGTAGTTGTCGCTGGCCGGATAGTCGACCGCGGACACCGTGACCGAGCGGCCGCTCACCTTGGTGCTGAGCGCGTCGGCGAAGGACTGGCCGACGATGCCCACACCGGGCGGCTCGTTGGTGCCCCGGGCGAAGAGCACTTGGACGTCGGGGCACGGCTGCGCGCCGGCCTCAGCCGCCAGCGGCAGGCTCCACAACCCGGCGACCACCGCGCCGAGAAGACCGAGGACACGAAGTGAGTTCACGCCGAAATGCTGACACATCGGCGGGAACGGCGACGGGAGACTAGCGACCCGAGTTGCGGGCCAGGTCGATCACGAACTGGCTGACGAAGGTGCCGGCTGCCGGGTCGCCGTGGTCGCACGATCCGTCGGATTCGCCGACCCGCTTGACCCACAGGTAGGCGTCGGCGTGTGCGCCCGCGGTGTCGGTGGTCGGCGGGGTACCCAGCGCGCGGCCCGCCGGGTTGCACCAGCTCAGCGGGTGTTCGGGCGCGGGTCCGGCGCCGTTGCGCGAGGTGTCGATCACGTAGTGGGCGCCGTTGGTGAGACCCGAGATGGCCTCGCCGTAGCCGATCTCCTCGTCGGTGGAGTAGTAGTTCGTGGTGTTCAGGCTGAATCCCCGCGCCCGCTGCACCCCGACCTGGTTCAGGCGCGCGGCCATGGTGTCGGCGCTGGTCCAGCGGGAGTGTCCGGCGTCGACGTAGACCGCGGCGGCCGGATCGCGGGTCAGCGCGCCGACGGCGTAGGAGATCAGGTCGAAGCGCTCCTGGCGCTGGTCGCCGGACAGGCAGTCGGCCATCGCCAGGGCGTCGGGCTCGAGGATGATCGCCGCGGGCGATGCGCCGAGCCCGGATGCGATGCTGTCGATCCATTCCCGGTAACCGGCGGCCGTCGCGAACCCGCCGGCGGCGTAACTGCCGCAGTCGCGGTGCGGGATCGCATAGAGGGCCAGCACGGGCATGGCGCCGGACGCCTGCGCCGCACCGGCGATCCGGGACACCGTGCCTGCGACCGCCCCGGCCGGGAAGGCCTGGTCGAGCCAGTAAGCCTGCGGGGTGTTGGCGACCGCCGTCAACTCCGCGCTCGGCGGATTGGCGTTGCGCGCGGCGATCATCGCCTTCGACGCCGGGTCGACGTAGAAGCCGTGGCCGGCCAGCGGATTGCCGTCATCGGAAAGCAGCGTCACCGGGCCGACGACCCGGGGGCCGGACAGACCGGCACAGGCGACAACCGCGACCGTGAGAACGGGAAGGATCCACCGCATGGCTGCACCGGCAGCTGAGGACATCACCCAACGAAAATAGTGCGGTACGTCAATAAGCGGCAACCGAAGCGGCAGAACGTCATTGGTGTCCCAATCGCCCCATTGGAATCATCGGCCACATCCGTCACTCCGGTTCAACAGCCATGTCGCTCGCGACCGTCACAGCGGCAGCGACGTGCCGGTCTCCCGCTCGGCGAACTCCCACAGCCGCGCCGCGTCCGCGTAGTCACAGGCGACCGCGGCGCGCCCGCTGAGCGTCGGTCCGCCCTTGAGGCCCAGCCTGCTGTCGATGCCGACGTAACTGCCCGGGGGGATCGGCTCGGTGATGCAGTACAGCGTCGGCGCCGCGCCCGCGTCGATGTCGTTAGCCAGCACGTTGGCCGCCGCCTTGACCGCCGCGTGGAAGGCCGCCATCACCCGCTGATCGGAGACGTTCGACAGGTTCGACGCCACCCAGCCCGGGTGGGTCAGGAAGCTGGTCACCGGCGAGCCCGCCGCCCGCAGCCGCCGGTCGAGTTCGAGGCCCCACAGCATCACGGCGAGCTTCGAGCGCCCGTAGGCCGGGAACGCGGACCACTTCTGCACCCGAAGGTGCGGGTCGTCGAAGGCGAAGGTGGCCGATTTGTGGGCGTCGGAGCCGACGTTGATGACCTGCGAACGCACCCGCCCGAACAGAAGGTTCGTCAATGCGAACGGGCCGAGGAAGTTGGTGCCCAGCGTGGACTCGAAGCCGTCGACGGTCTCCGCGCGATGCTGCGCCACCACACCGGCGTTGTTGATCAGGATGTCGACGTCGCCGTCGAACAGCGCCGGGAACGCCCGCACCGACGCCAGATCGGCGAGGTCGAGCTTGACCACCGAGACGTCACCGCCGATCTCCGCGGCGCGCTGCGCACCCAGCTCGAGGTTGCGGACCGCGAGGATCACCTGGGCGCCGGCCCGCGCGAGCGCCCGCGCCGTACCGAGCCCGACACCGTTCGTCGCACCGGTGACGATGATCCGCTTGCCCTCGAGATTGCCGAGCCGGCTCGGCGACCACCGCGTTGTCACCGTAGGAGCGTAGCCACACCGGACACCGTTGACATGACAGATCGGGGCTGGTTGTCTACGGCCAATGAGCGACGCCGTCCGCGAGATCGAGAACCTGCTGTACACCTACGCCGAGCGGCTCGATGCCGGTGACATCGACGGGGTCGCCGAACTGTTCACCCACGGCCGGATCTGCGGGGTGGAGAACGGACCGCCCGAGACGGTGTTCGCCGGCGCCGACGAGGTGCGCCAGATGTACGAGATGGCCACCCGGTTCTACGAGGACGGCACGCCGAAGACCAAACACCTGACCACCAATGTGCGCATCCGCGTCGACGAGGCCGCCGGTACGGCCGAGGGCAAGGCCTACTACTGCGTCACCCAGGCCACCGACGTCCTGCCCCTCCAGGTGATCGTCACCGGCCACTACCACGACAGCTTCCGGCGGATCGACGGCCGGTGGTGGTTCGACACCCGGACCATGTTCATCGATCAGGTCGGCGATACCAGCCAGCACTTGAAGTTCTGAAACGCCGGCGACCGCCAGTTCCGCTACGGCGCTGGACCTTCGAGGCTTTCGAGGAGGAGCCGACATGAGCGAGTTCACCGGTGACCCGGTCGCGACGGCGTCGCAGCACGAACAGGAACTGGCGGCACTCGAACTGACGGCGCACCCGACGGTACGGGCGGCCTATCGCAGTGTCGCCGAGACCTGGCTGGCCCGGGCCAAGCCGTCCGACGCGATGCGGGAGCGCTTCGACGCCGCCTTCGCCGAGGTGATGTTCTCGGCGGCGGTGTGGTCGTCCAACACCGACAAGCTGCGTCCGAAGGTCAGCTGCATCACCCGGATCGGCCACCCGGTCGCGGGCCGGGCGATCCCCGGATCACGTTGGGGCATCGACAATCCCGACAGCGTCTACCGGGTCATCCCGATCTCCGGCGACGAACGCTACGTGATCCGCGGCCGGGTGGGGCCGCACCGGATGACGGAGAACTACTTCACCCTGTGGGATGCAAACATGGGTACCGTCGCCGTACTGAACGGTCGCACCATGGCGGTCGAGTCGGACGGCTCGTTCACCATCACCGTCGACTCCGAGCCCGCGGGTGATCGCCCGAACCACGTGCAGACCACCCCGGTCGCCCACGAGTTCTACATCCGAGATGTGTTGCTGCACTGGGAGCGTGACGATCCGAACCACCTGAGCGTCCAACGGCTGGGCGGACCGCCGAAGACCCCCGCCCGCACGCTCGACGAGCAGGCCGATGCGACCACCGCCATGATGGCCCACTTCGCCAACTTCACCGGCAAGCTCAGCCACGGGGTCTACAAGATGGCGCCCAACCAATTCGACCTCGCCTGGTCGGCCGACAAGGTCGGAGCCATGCGCAACCAGGTCTACGTGATGGGACGTTTCGACCTAAACCCCGGCGAGGCATTCGTGGTCGACGTCAGCGACGGCGGGGCCGAATACTTCACCGTGCCGTTGAGCAACATCTGGGGCACCACCCTCGACATCGTCGACCGCACCGGCAGTCTCAACAAGGCGCAGTCGACGCCCAACGACGACGGCAGCTACACCTACGTGATCGCCCCCACCGACCCGGGCGTGGCGAACTGGATCGACTCCGATGGACTGCTCGAAGGGATCCTGACGCTGCGGATGGCCGAGTTCGGGGGCGACGGGCCGGCACCCGACCTGGGCGCGCGGGGACGGGTGGTCGAACTCGACGAGCTCGAACGAGCGGTCCCGGGTCTGCGCCGGGTGTCGGCGCCCGAACGTGCGGTCGAGTTGGCCGGCCGGCGCGCCGCCTATCTGCGCCGGCTGCCAGAGGGGACGAACTGACATGGCGTGCTGGTTCATCACCGGATGCTCCACCGGGATCGGCCGCGAAATCGCCAGCGCCGCACTCGAAGCCGGCCATAGCGTCGCCGTGACCGCCCGCAACATCGGCTCCGTCGCCGACTTCGCCGATCGGTTCGGCGACCGGGCGCTGGTGCTGCCCCTTGACGTCACCGACCGCGAGCAGATCACCGCCGCGGTCTCCGCGGCGGAGTCGGCGTTCGGCGGGATCGACGTCCTGGTCAACAATGCCGGCTACGGCTACATGGCCGCCGTCGAGGAGGGCGACGATGCCGAGGTGCGAAAGCTGTTCGACACCAACTACTTCGGCGTGGTGGACACCCTCAAGGCGGTGCTGCCCGGCATGCGGGACCGTCGCCACGGCCATGTCATCAACATCTCCTCGATGACGGGTCTGGTCGCCAACCCCCCGAACGCCTACTACTCGTCGACCAAGTTCGCCCTCGAGGCGCTCACCGAGGCGCTGTCGAAGGAGGTGGCGCCGCTGGGCATCAAGGTGACCGCCATCGAGCCGGGCGCGTTCCGCACCGACTGGGCGGCGCGCTCGATGCAGGAGTCGTCCACCCCGATCGGCGACTACGACGAGAACGTCGGCGCGCGGAAGGCCATGATCAAGGCCTTCGCCGATCACCTGCCCGGCGATCCGCGCAAGGTGGCCGAGGCGGTGCTGATGGTGAGCACACTGGACGAGCCGCCACTGCGGCTGCTACTCGGACGCGACGTGCTCGCGGCGGTCCGCGAGAAGATCGCCGACCTTACCGCCTCGATCGACCAGTGGGAGTCCGTCACCAGGGATGTGAACTTCCCCAAGGGCTGACCCGCCGACCGGGCGTGATGTGGGTCGAAGGGTGCCGGCGGGTTACTGTGCTGTGATCGGCCCCCGCGAACAAGCCGATAGAAGAGTTGAGCCCTTTCATGACTGCAGCACCCCAGGCACCGGCGATGGAATCACGGCTCGGCCACTACTACCAGGCGGACGACACCTACCTGGTGGGTCGGGAGAAGGTGCGCGAATACGCGCGGGCCGTGCAGGACTATCACCCCGCACACTGGAATGTCGCCGCCGCCGCGGACCTGGGGTACGCGGGGCTGGTCGCCCCGATCACGTTCACCTCGACCCCGGCCATGGCCTGCAACCGGCGGATGTTCGAGTCGGTGGTCGTCGGCTACCACACCTACATGCAGACCGAAGAGGTCTTCGAGCAGCACCGACCGATCGTGGCCGGTGACGAGCTGGCGATCGACGTCGAACTCACCTCGGTGCGCAGGATCGCCGGCCGCGACCTGATCACCGTGACCAACACGTTCACCGACACCGCGGGCGAACGGGTGCACACCCTGCACACCACCGTCGTCGGCGTCACGGCCGAGGATGTCGATCCGCGGATCAAGGACGTTGCGCACACGCTGATGATGCATGACGTCAACATCCTCGACATCGACGGATCCGACGCCACCTTCCACAAGACGCTGCGCCCGGCGGGCGAGGTTCGCATCGCCGAGGGCGGCCTGACGCGGACACCGGGATCACTGTCGTTCGACGACCTCAAGGTGGGGGACGAGCTTCCGGTGCATCACACCGGACTCGCTCGTGGCGACCTGATCAACTATGCCGGCGTGTCCGGTGACGCGAACCCGATCCATTGGGACGAAAGCATCGCCAAGATGGCGGGCCTACCCGATGTGATAGCGCACGGCATGCTCACCATGGGGCTGGGCGCCGGGTTCGTCTCCGAATGGTCCGGCGACCCCGGCGCGGTCACCCGCTACGCGATCCGGCTGTCCGCGCCCGCGATCGTCTCGACCGCCGAAGGCGCCGACATCGAGTTCAGCGGCCGGATCAAGTCCCTGGACCCGGCCACCCGCAGCGGCGTGATCATCGTCGGCGCCAAGTCGGCCGGCAAGAAGATCTTCGGCCTGGCGACGATGGAGATCCGCTTCCGCTGAGCCGCCCCGCGGCTCCCTGTTTCCGGCAACATCGCCTCGCGTCCTTGTTAGGTTGGTCGGCGTCGAATTCGCCGTCACCGGCTGAAAAAGGGGGAGTTCTCGTTGACCGTCGACCAAGCCGTGCCCGCCGTTCTTGCCACGGCCGCCGAGGCCCGTTCCTGGCAGGAGCCGCTGTACCGCGACCTGCACCAGAACCCCGAACTTTCCCATGCCGAACACCGCACGGCCGGGATCGTCGCCGACCGGTTGCGCCAATCCGGCTACGAGGTCACCACGGGGATCGGCGGCACGGGCGTGGTGGGCATACTGCGCAACGGCACCGGACCGACGGTGCTGCTGCGGGCCGACATGGACGCCCTGCCGGTGCAGGAGGACACCGGACTGCCCTACGCCAGCACGGTGGTGGCCCCCTCGCCGGCCGGTGACGGTCAGGTCCCGGTGGCCCACGCCTGCGGGCATGACATGCACACGGCTTGCCTACTGGGTGCCGCGGACCTCCTCGCCCAGGGCCAAAACCACTGGAACGGAACGCTTGTCGCGCTCTTCCAGCCGGCCGAGGAGACGGTGGACGGTGCGCGGGGCATGGTCGACGACGGTCTCGCGCAGCTGCTGCCGCCGGTGGATGTCGTTCTGGGCCAACATGTTGCGCCGTTGCCGGCCGGCTACGTGGGAGCGCAGGCCGGTCCCGCGTTCGCCGCGGCGGACTGCATCAGGGTGACGGTGTACGGGCGGGGCGGCCATGCCTCCCGACCGGAGACCACCGTCGACCCCGTGGTGCTCGCCGCGTCGATCGTGCTGCGCCTGCAGACCGTCGTCGCGCGGGAGGTCGAGCCGGGCGAGCCCGCCGTGCTCACGGTCGGCAGTCTGCACGCGGGCACCAAGGCCAACATCATCGCCGACCACGCGGTGCTGGAGCTCAACATCCGCACCTACAGCAAGGGGGTCCGCTCGGCGATCCTGGCGGCGATCCAGCGCATCGTCACCGCCGAGTGCGCTGCCTCCGGCAGTCCGCGTGATCCGGAATTCGAGTTCTACGAACACGCTCCGCTGACCGACAACGATCCGGGCGTCACCGCCAAGCTCATCGACACCTTCACCGGTGTCTTCGGCGATCGCGTCGTCGTTCCGCCGCGGGTGCTGGGCAGCGAAGACTTCAGCGATATCGCCCGCGGTGTGTCGGCGCCGTACAGCTACTGGTTGTTCGGCGGTACCGACCCCGAGATCTTCGCCAAAGCCGCTGCGGCCGGCCGTCTTTCGAGCGATATCCCCAGCAACCACTCGCCGCATTTCGCTCCGGTCATCCAGCCGACCCTCGACACCGGCACCACCGCCCTGGTGGCGGCCGCGCTGAGCTGGCTGGCCGGCTAGCGCGCCGGTCCCCGTCAGCCGAGCAGCGGCGTGCGGTGTTCGGTCATCTCGGTGAGCGCGTCCTGCATCAGGGTGTGGATGCGCTCGGCGTAGGCCTTGGCGTCCTCGTCGGGCCGCGCGGTGGTGGCGGCCAGCACGCGGGTGTGCAGTTTGGAGGGCAGCGGAAGGTAGGGCAGCATGCCCACCGCGCCGGTGTTGAGGCCCCACGGTAGCGACAGGCTCGTCGGCAGCGCCTTCACCCGCAACAGTTCGTCCAGCCGCAGGGCGCGGGCCAGCCGCTGACCGTCGGAGAGCACCAGCAGCGACTCGCCCGCCCCGGCTGTCACGATGGGCACCACGGACACGCCCTCGTCCATCGCCAACTGTGCGAAGCCGCTGCGCCCGCCGAACACGATGTGATTGCGGTCGGTGAACTTCTTGGCCGCGTCGACATCCCCACCGGGGAAGACGACGACGTGGTGGCCCTCGGCGAACGCCTCGTGCGCACTCTCCCGGCTCGCCGGCCGCGCGCCGAGGTGCTCGACGATCGGGCCCACCCCCAGCGTCCAGGCCAACTGGTGAGTCAGGAAGGTGACCGGGCGGGTCAGTTTGAGGTCCTCGACGACCGCGCCGACCGCCATCACGTTGAGGTCGACGACACCACCGAAGCCGTGGTTGGCCACGAACAGCACCGGCTCATCCAGGGCCCCGGCTTCGACGTCGATCTGCAGCCGGTGGTAGCGGCGGACGAACTCGATCACCCGGTGGCGCAAGGCGTTCAGTGCGCCCTCGATGCGTTCCCCACCCGGATCGACCACTCGCTCCACCGCGCCCAGCAGCGCATCGGCGAACTGCTCGACGGCCGCGCGCCGATCGGGGCCGTCGGACTCTGCGTTCATGCGGCCATTGTGCGGCGCGGGGTGGGTGATCCGGCGCAGATTCGCCGGGGTCCCGTTCCGCCGGCGGTCGGACTAACCTCTGTGCGGTGGAGTCCTTCGTCGTTCCGTACACCGATGATCAGGTCGAGGTGGACAGCGAGCTGCGAACGGTCCGGTTGTTCCGCAACGCCTGGAATCGGCAGTCCAGCGGCTATCCCGACGAGGTCTATACGTTCGATCAGCTGACGGCCGATCCGACTCGATTGGAAGCGCTGTTGAACATGCTGGGGCCGGGCGACGCGAAGGCGTTGGACCGTCTCGTCCGAAGCTGACCGAGAGGCCGAGCGCTGGAGCGCACCGTTCTCGTCGTCGATGACGGATTGAGCCACTGTCCCCGGAGCAGTTCTACCTTGCCGTGGATTGCGCTACTTCCGCTGCCGCCATGAGCTTTCGGCGGTGGGTCTCGCCACGGGCCCCTAACAACGCCACCGGCCGCAGCCGGGTGGTCTTCCCGCGGAGCTCGCTCGGTGCAGAAGGGGTCGTTTTCATCGAGGCGCGCATAGCCGACCGCTCGTCGCGCGTCGTGCGGTAGAACGGTGTTAGCCACATCAGTCGTCGGATCAGTCCCGAGGGGGGACCGCCATGCAGTCTGTCAGAGGGATGAACGTCCTGGTCACCGGCGCAGCCATGGGCCTGGGAAAGCTCTTTGCGGCCAACGCCGTCCGCGAGGGCGCCGCCACGGTTGTGCTGTGGGACGCCAACGAGGTGGCGTTGAAGGAGACCGCGGCCGAGCTGGAGGCGGCCGGTGGTGTCATCAAGTACGAGACCGTCGACGTCAGCTCGCAGACCCGGGTGGCCGAGGCCGCCGAACGGGTTCGGGCCGACCTCGGCACCATCCACGTGCTGTTCAACAACGCCGGGATCGTCCGCGGCAACGGCTACTTCTGGGAGAGCCGTCCCCGCGACTTCCTGCTCACCATGGAGGTCAACTCGGTCGGCCCGATGCTGGTCGCCCGGGAGTTCCTGCCGGCCATGATCGACTCCGGCAGCGATTGCCGGCTCGTCAACATCGCGTCGTCGGCCGGACTGAACGCCATCCCCCGGATGGCCGCCTATGCGGCCTCCAAGTGGGCGGCCGTCGGTTTCTCCGACTCGCTTCGGCTCGAACTCGAGCAGGCCGGACACCACCGGGTGAAGGTCACCACCGTGTGCCCCACCTACATCAACACGGGGATGTTCGACGGCGCGAAGGGCATCCTGTTCACCCCGATGCTCGAGCAGCGCGACGTCGTCGCCCGCACCTGGACGGCGATGCTGGCCGGCGCCCCCTTCGTCGTGATGCCGTGGACGTCGAAGATGAACAAGGTGCTCTCCGCGGTGCTGCCGGTCCGGCTGCGCGACGTCTACCTGCGCCGCGTCGGTGTGTACAACTCGATGGACGAGTTCACCGGCCACTAGCCGACCGCTCGTTCTGCTCGCCGAGGATTCGGCGATTGGTCGTTTCCGCCCGCGAAGTCGCGTCGGCGCGATTAGATCGCAACGCAGTCGCGGGGGCGCTGATGCGACTCGACGATCGTTGCAGAGCGCACAGGAGCGAGAAATGATCGGAAGCCGCGGTATTCCGCCGATTGCCGTTGCCCTGGCCGCGTTGCTGGCGTCATGCGGATCCAACCCGAGCGGCAACTCCGCGAATCCGGACAAGCCGTATCCCGATTACAGCGTCACCTATCTCCAGGGCCCGCCCGATCAGGCGCACATGGAGGCCAAGCCGCTCGCCTCCGGCGCCCACCGGTTCTGGATGCTCCCGGCGACGCCGCAGACGACGCAGTGGGGCGTCTACGACAACGGCATGGCACCGGTGCTACGCATCGACTCCGGCGACACGGTCGCCATCCAGACCGTGCCCGCCGGCGGCGGCCAGGTCGCGCCCGGCATCAATGAGGGCCAGATCGAGAAGATCAACGGAGCCGTGCCGAACCGCGGCCCGCATACCGTCACCGGACCGATCTACGTCAACGGCGCCGAGCCCGGTGACGTGCTGGCGATCCACATCAACCGGATCCGGCTGTCCAACTTCGCCACCAACAACACCGCGAAAGGTAAGGGGCTGTTCCCCGACGAGTTCCCCGAGCAGGTCACCAGTTACTACCTGGATACCGACAAGATGCAGATGCGCTTCTCACCCAACGTCCTGGTGCCGCTCGAACCGTTCCCCGGCGTGCTCGCCGTCGGCCGCTCGAACACCACCGGCCCCTGGTGCACCGACGGCAAGTGCAGCACCGAGCAGCCCGGGCCGTACGGCGGGAACATGGATCTCCCCGAAATGCAGGTGGGCTCAACCACTTACCTGCCGGTGCAGGTCAAGGGCGGCCTGATCTGGACCGGGGACTCGCACGCCAAGCAGGGTAACGGTGAGATCGACCTCGACGCGCTCGAGACCTGGTTTCCCGAACTCAACATCACCGTCGACGTCATCAAGAAGCAGCGGCAGGACTGGCCGACGGTCGAGACGCCGACGGGCTGGGTCGCCGTCGGCTACGACGAGGACCTCGACAAGGCGTTCGACATCAACAAGTCCGAGACCGTGAAACTGATCATGGCGACGCGGCACCTCTCCCGGGCCGATGCCGTCAACGTCATGGAGAGGACCTGGGATTGCCGGATCTCCGAGGTGGTCGACGAGGTGCTGGGCACCTATTGCGTCGTCCCGAAGGACCCCTCCGCCCCACCCGCACCCGCGCTGCCGACCGGTGACACCCCCACCGCCTGGGTTTCCAGCGCCAGCGCGCCGAAAGCACTCGATGCGATGAAGGTGGCCGCCAGCGCGGCACTGGACAAGATGGCGAGCAATCTCGAGATCACCCGCAACGACGCCTACCACCTGGCGACGATGGTCCTCGACTGCCGGATCGACCGCTGGACCGGCGGGGACAAGACGGTGGCGTGCAGCGTACCCAAGAGCATCAAGGTGCCGCAGTAAGGCCGCCGGCCCGCTAGGGGCAGCGGGTCATCTTCGCGGTCTTGCCACTGCCATTGGTCGATTCCATCGTGTTGGGGTCGATGACCGTGACGTTGATCTTGAATTCGGGGTCGTCGGGGAAACTGAGGACCCCGTCGTTGTAGGTCCAGTTGCCGAACGGGCCGTCGCTGGTGCCGTCGGGGCGCAGGTCGATGGCCAGTGTGCAGTCGCCGTCGGTACCCCATTTGCCGATCACGAAGTCCCGGTTCGGCTTGTCGCCCTTCGCCGGCGCACCTGCCGGGCTGGGCGCGACGCTGCTGCTGGTGGTCGACGTGGTCGACGAACTCGACGAGGCGGACGAAGGTGCGCCGTCGGCGGGCTTGGTCTGACCGCCGCAGGCAGCCAGGGCAAGAACGGCGAGACCGCCGATCACGATTCCGAGCTTCATACGAGTTCCCTTCCCACTGTCCCCAGGAGGATCAAGGTGCCCGACCGACCCCACCCACCGCAAGGGGTTCTTGGCCGGCAGGGCCGAATTTGGACCCCGACTTCGCCAGCCGGCGTTCGAACAGCCGCTGCAGTGGGGTTGCCACGAACGTCGTGATGATCGTCATCAGCGCCAGGATGGTGTAGAGCTTTCCGGAGATCAGACCCGCCTCGAGCCCGATGTTGAGCAGGATGAGCTCCATGAGGCCGCGGGCGTTGGCGAGCGCCCCCATCGAGCCGGCTTCATACCAGCTCATGCCCTGCCAGCGCGCAGCAAGTCCGATGGCGCCGAACTTCGCGGCGAAGGAGACGATGAGCACGATGCCGGCGATGGCGAGAGTCGACGAGTCGAGTATCAGCGTGAGCTGGGTGTTGAGTCCCGAGTAGATGAAGAACGCGGGCAGCAGCAGATAAGCCACCAGCGGTTCGAACCGCTCGCGGATCGCGTCCAGCAGCGCACCCCGTGGCATGACGGCGCCCGCTACGAAAGCGCCGAACACCGAATAGATTCCGACCAGATCGGTGAACCAGCTGGCGGTCAGCACGACGAGCAGAACGATGCTGGTATGTGCGATCGGCAGCCCGCCCGTGCGTTCGACATCGGTGCGCGGCGGCGTCCAGGTGGCTAACCTCGCCAGCAGCGGCCTGCCGATGTAGACCATGAACAGCAGGTAGGCCAGTCCGCCCCCGATGGCCAGGAACGCGCCCGCCGAGCTGCCCTTCGCGGTGGCCACCACCGTGGCCAGCAGCACCCAGGAACATGCGTCGTCGATGGCGGCGCAGGACAGCGCCATCGTCCCGAGCCGGGTGTTGAGCAGACCGGAGTCGTAGACGATCCACGCCAGCATCGGGAAGGCCGTGATGGCCACGGCCGCGGCAACGAAAAGGCCGCCCTGCCAATGCATCACGTTACCGGTGAAGTAGCCGCCGAGGCTGACCATCCACCAACCGAGAAGCCCGCCGAGGGCCAGCGGCACACCGATGCCGGCGGCGGCGGTGACACCGGCCTGCCGGACGTGGGCGCCGAGGATGTCGAGCTTGAACGACGCCCCCACCAGGAACATGTAGAGCACCAGACCGAGTTGGCCCAGGACATAGATCGCCGTGAGGTTGGGGTGGGTGAACGTCTCCGCCCCGAGGGTCAGCTTGGTGGGGAACAGCCAGCGCTGCGCGGCCGGCCAGATCCAGCCCAGGACCGACGGGCCGAGTAAGAATCCCGCCACCATGATCGCCACCACCTGCACCTGGCCGAGTCGGCGGAACAGCGGCCACAGCAGCCGATAGGTGAGCAGGATGACCGCGATCTGAAGGAAGAACTGCGAGGTGATCGACAGCAGTGAAGGCATCGGTCAGCCCCTGTCCGACCAGCGGAACACCGTGAGGCACGCGATCAGGCCGCCGATACTCCACGCCGCCAGGACGAGGAATGTCCGCCCGTGCTCCCAACTGCCGGCCGGCTCGAAAACCACCATCTGTGCGGGCAATAGCACCGACCGGAAACCCTGGGCCATCCACTTCACCGGAAAGATCGATCCGATGATCAACATCCAGGTGGGCAGCACCATCAGCGGTACGTAGGTGCCGGAGAGGAACTGCAGGCCGACCGCCGGGCCGTTGGTGATGACGGCCGCCGAGACCGCGTTGCTGGCGAAGTTGCTGATGAAGATGCCGAGCAGTGAGCAGCTGATGATGCCGAGGACGAAGACCCACGCCATGGTGAACCACCGGAACGCGTCGGTGGGCAACTCGAGCCCGAATACCCACACTCCCAACGACACCAGGATGACGGCCTCGGCCAGGCTCGCGATGGCGACCAGCATGATCTTGCCGATGAAGTAGGACGAGGCGGTGGCCGGCGTTCCGCGCAGCCGCCGCAGCGCGCCGGTCTCCCGGTCGGCGGCGATGCCGATACCGAGGTTGATGAACGACGTGGAGAGGACCCCGTAGGCCAGCATGCTGGCGGCGATCACGGCGCCGGTACTGGTCTGGGTGCCGGGAAGCTTCGCCGAGAAGATCGAACCGAGCAGCAGGCAGATCACCGCGGGCATCGAGAAGGTCAGCACCATCTGTTCGGGGCGTCGATAGAACATCTTCAGCTCGGGAACGACGCGGGACACGCCGATGCGCACCGCCGACGGGAGCGCCCCGGTGTGCGGGGCGGGTTGGATGGCCATCACGTCGGCCCGATCAACTGCAGGTAGGCATCTTCCAGGGTGGGCCGGGTTACGGTGAGCTGGGCCAGTTCCGTGCCGTCCGCCGACTGTCGGCGGATCAACTCGGTCGGATGTTCGGTGCGCTCCTCGCGGAGCTCATCGCCCTGCATCCATCGCACCGTGGCGGCCGTATTGACGTGCGCGGTCAGGCGGGCCGGTGAATCCAGCGCCGCCAGTCGGCCACCCGCGATGACCGCGACGCGGTCGGCCAGCGCGGCCGCCTCCTCCAGGTAGTGCGTGGTGAGCAGAATGGTGGTGCCGTCGGCCGCCAGCAGTCGGATGAGGTCCCAGAACTGACGCCTGGCCTCGGGGTCGAAACCCGTGGTCGGCTCGTCGAGGAACAGCAGTTCGGGTTCGGCGATGATGCCGAGCGCGACGTCGAGCCTGCGGCGCTGCCCCCCGGACAGCGTCCTGACCCTGGAATCGGAGGTGGAACCCAGTCCGACGAGTTCGAGTAGCTCTTCGGGAACCCGTGCCCTCGCATAGCATTTCGCAAACATGCGCACGGTCTCCAGCACCGTGAGCATTCCGAAGTCGCTGGTCTCCTGCAGCACGATGCCGATTCGGCCGCGCCAACTCCGTCCCGCGGTCTGTGGGTCCTCACCCAGGACGCTTACCTGCCCGGCGTCGCGCCTGCGGTGGCCTTCCAGGATCTCGATGGTCGTCGACTTACCGGCCCCGTTGGGCCCTAGGATCGCGAAGATCTCGCCGTGGCCGACGTCGAGGTCGAGGCCGTGAACCGCCTGGAGGTGGCCATAGGACTTGGCGAGGCCGCGCACGCTGACGGCACAGGCGGGGTTCTCGGGCGAGGTCACCGGTGCGCCTCTCCAGCTTCCGACTCGGGTTCGGACTCCAGTTGGGCCAACAGCTCACGCAGGTCAGCCTCGGACAGTTCGTCCATCAACCGATCGATGTCGTCGACGGCGACGGCGACCAGTGGCTCCGGCGCATCCTCGACGGCGGCAGCCGACGCGGTGCCGTGGATCGAATGCAGTTCGAGGAGAACCCGATCCGCCAGCGAGTTGACGCTCACACCCCGCAGGATCTCCAGGACCGGCAGGTCGATCGAGAACGCCATGTTGATCCGGACCCGGAACTCCATCGCCATCATCGAGTCCAGACCGATGTCGTCGAGCATGTCGTCGGCCCCGAAATCGTCGACCCCGCAGTCGAAGACGGTGGCGACGATTCCCCGCACGTGGTCGGCGATGACCGCACGCCGGTCGGACTCCGGGGTCGCCGCCAACACCATCAGAACCGACCCGTCGGAGTCGGATTCGTTCCCTTGCAGTTCAGCCGCACCCAGTTCGGAGAACATCATCGGTAGTCGCCCGCCGAGCCCGGCGCGCCGGGCCCTGCTCCAGTCCGCGCTGATGGCGACGACGTTCGCGGTCCGCTGGTTGATCAGCCGATCGAGAATCCGGGTGCCCACCGCCGGAGTGATGAGGTCGATACCCCGCTGGGCGTAGACCTTCTCCAGCTTGAGTTCCTCGACCATTCCCACCGACCAGGGGCCCCACCCGATGGTCAGTGCCGGAACACCCTGGGTGCGAAGCTGATACGCGAAGGCGTCCAGGAAAGCGTTGGCCGCGGCGTAGTTGCCCTGTCCCGGGGAGGCGATGGTCGATCCGGCGGATCCGAACATCACGAAGAACTCGAGGTCGTGATCCTCGAGGGCGTCGCTCAGTACGCGGGCACCGGTGACCTTGGGCGCCAGCACCGCGGCGAAGTCGGACTCGCTCATGTTGACCAGCAGTTGGTCGTCGACCGATCCTGCGGCATGGACGACACCGCGGATCGGTCTGCCCCCGCTGTCGATGTGGTCGCGCAGCCACGCCGCGACCTGCGCCCAGTCGCTCACATCGACACTGGCGGTGCTGATCTGGGCGCCGAGCCGTTCGATCGCCTTGATGGCGCTGACCGTGGCGAAGATCGGGTCATCCTCGGTGATTGCCGGCCACCGGCTCCGCGGCGGGATGACGCTTCGGCCCAGCAGGGTGATGTGCCGCGCGCCGCGCTCGGCCAGATAGGCGGCGACCAGCCGGCCGAGCGCCCCGGCGCCGCCGGTGACGACGTAGGTCGCGTCGGGGGTGAGCTTGGTGGGGAACGGCTTCGTCAGCTGGGCGCAGGGGCGCAACCGGGGAACGAACGTGTCCGCACCGCGGATGGCGATCTGATCCTCCGGGCTTCCGCCGACCAGATACTCGCCGATACGGGCGGCCGTTTCACCGAGATCGTCGGAGGCGTCGACGTCGATGAGACCCCCCCAGTGCTCCGGGAACTCCTGATGACCTACGACCCGGCCGAGACCCCAGATCGCGGCTTGGTCAACGGCACCCAGCCGGGATCCCGGCACCGCTTGGGCATTGGCGGTAACCAGAAACAGTCGCGTTCGGCCGGTGTCGTGCTCGGCGAGGGCCTTGACGAGCCGCAGCACGGTGAAGACACCGAGCCGGTGGCTCTCGTCGATCGGGGTGTCCTCGGAGATGTCGAGCGGCCAGCAGTCGACGATCCCCCCGATGGGGCCGTCACCGCCGCGGCCGCCGACCAGTTGGTCCACCTGCTCGGGAACTGCGGGGTTGACCACATAGCCCCGGGCGGTATCGGTGAGCTCGTCGACCGTCCCCTGCTCGACCATCAGGACGCGGTGCCCGCGGCGGCGTAACTCGTCGGCGAGCCCGGCCCCGATGCCACCGGCATCCGCCAGGACGATCCAGGTCGACCCTTCGGCCGTGCTCACCTGCTGATCCTCGGGGGTGGTATCGGCGGTGCACCAATGCAATTCGAGCAGTCCCTTGTCGATCCGCTCCGGTGACGTTCGCGATGAGGCACTGAGCGATTGCACGGAGAAGCCGTCGAAGACCGCTATCGGGCCACCGGCCGTGTCGGTGACGGTGATGTCGCATTCCACCTCGTCTGCGGTGGCGGACACCACGTGCACGTGCACCCGCATCCGTTGCTGCGCGGTGCCGTAGACGGCGCAGTGCCGGATCCGAACGGGAAGGAACGGCTCCTCGCGTGCCTCCTGGCCACGAAACGGTGCGCCGAAGAGCGCTTGGAAGGCGCCGTCGATGAGGGCCGGGTGGAAGCGAAAGTGTTGCAGGTCGTCGGCGATGGTCTCCGGCACCACCAGGTCCGCGATGGCCCAGTCCTCGCCCGCGGTGACGTTGTGGACTGTGCGGAACGCTGCGCCGTAGGCGAAGCCGAGGTATTCGGTGCGGAGGTAGAAGTCGTCACCGCTGATCGCGGTGGTGGGCTCGGCGTCGTCCGGCGGGTCCGGTGGACGCGGCGGCGGCGGAAGGGTGTTGAGTTCCGCGGTGGCGGTGATCGTCCACTTCGGCTCGCCGTCGGGAGTGGCCGTGAACGCGGCGAACTCCAGTGTGCCGTCGTCCTCGTTGAGGGTCGTTCGCAGAATGGGGTCGCAGGTGTCGTCGAGGATGACGGCACGGTGCAGCACCAGGTGGTCGACGCTGTGGTTCGAGCCGTAGACCGCGTTCGCCGCGGCCAGGCCCATCTCCACGTAGACCGCTCCGGGGACCACCACACTGCCCTGCACGCAATGGTCGGCCAGGAACGGGTTGAAGGCGGTGCTGAGTTCGGCTTCCCACGTGGGGTGCAGGGCGTTGACCTTCTGCCCCAGCAGGGGGTGCACGGGGTGGTAGAACAGCGCCTCCACCGCTTCCTGGGTTTCGTTCCAGTAGCGCTTGGTCTGCCACGGGTAGGACGGGAGCTTGAGCAGCCGGCAGGGGCGGTGTTGCATGGCGTCCCACGCGACGGTCTGACCGGTGCAGTGCAGTGCGCCCAGGCAGCTCAGCAGGGTACGGCCGTCGTCGTGGTCGCGTCGCTGTGATGCGGTCACCGAAACGCGTTGCTGGCCTGCGGTTTCGATGATCGACGCGGCCAGGACGGGGTGTGGGCCCAATTCGACGAAGTGGGTGTAGCCATCCTCCAGCATCCGGCGGATCGCTGGTTCGAACAGGACCGTGGCCCGGGTGTTCTGCCACCAGTAGGCGGCGCCGGCCTGGTATTCGTCGAGCCGTTCACCGGTGACGGTCGAATAGAGCGGGATCGCCGCGGTTTTCGAGGACAGCCCGTCGAGGGAACCGAGGAGTTCGTCCTTGATCTCGTCCATGAAGTGCGTGTGATACGGCACCTTCCCCACCAGATGCCGGTTGAAGATCCCGGCCGCGTCCAGCTGCCGGGCCATCTCGTCGAGGAGCTCGGTGTCTCCGGCGACGGTGACCGCCGACGGGCTGTTGATGGCGGCCACCGAAAGCCGCCGGCCGAACTCCCCGAGTGTCGTCTCGTCCAGCATCCGCATCAGGGCGTCGGCGTCGAGGCCGACGGCGAGCATCCGGCCCTGCCCGCTCGTCCGCTGCTGCAGTCGGCTGCGGTGATAGACCACCTCGACGGCCTGTTCGAAAGTGAGCAGACCCGCGAGGTGGTGCGCGGCCACCTCACCGGCGCTGTGGCCGATCACGGCGTCCGGGCGTATCCCGAAATCCGCGAGTTGTTCGGCCAGCGCGACCTGGATGGCGAAGTTGGCCGGTTGGGCGAACTCGGTCTGCGCCATACGGGACCCGGCCTCGTCGCGGCGGAGCTCGTCGATCAGGGACCAACGGCTGTACTGGGACAGTTCCCGGTCGCTGCGCAGGAGGCTGTCGGTGAATGCCGGGAAGGCGTCGATGAGCCCGCGGCACATCCTCCACCACTGGGGTCCCATGCCGGTGCACACGAACGCGAGCCGGGGCGAGGTGGCGCCGGTACGGCCGTCGGTGGTCTGGCCGCCGTCGGCGAGGGCCCGAAGTTGTCGCCGCGCATCGTCGATGTCGTCGGCGATCACGGTGTGCCGGTGGCTCAGGTGGGTGCGTCGCCGGGCGAGCGTGTACTGCAGATCCGGCAGCGTCACGTCGGGGTCGGCATCGAGGTGGTCGGCCAGCCGGGCGGCCGCCGCGGCCAATGCCTCGTCGCTGCGCGCCGAGATCGGCAGGACGGTCGGCACCGTGGGCGCGGCGTCGTCGACGGTGGGGGCGGACGCCGGGGTGGGCGGTTCGGCGATCACCACGTGGGCGTTGGTGCCACCGAAGCCGAACGAGTTCACCCCGACGACGCGCCTTCTGCCGTCGGGAAACGGCCTGCCGGTGGCGGGGATGTCGATCTTCAGGTCCGGCAGGTTGACATGCCGGCTCGGGGCTCGTAGATGCAGGTTGGCCGGGATGTAACCGTGCTTCGCCACCAGGGCGGCCTTGACGAGCCCGGCCACCCCGGCGCCGGCCTCGAGATGGCCGATGTTCGTCTTGACCGACCCGATCAGCAGCGGATCGGTCTCGGGACGGTCCGAGGTGAGCGCGCCAGCCAGGGCCCGCATCTCGATCGGGTCGCCGAGCGGTGTTCCGGTGCCGTGCGCTTCGACGTATCCGACCTCCGACGGCTGGACGCCGGCCCGCCGGAGCGCGGTGGTGATCGCCGCCTCCTGGGCTTCCTGGCGCGGAACGGTGATGCCGTCGGTGTGCCCGTCCTGCGACACCGCCGTACCGAGGATCTGTGCATAGATCTCGTCGCCGTCATCGAGGGCGCGGGACAGCGGTTTGATCACGACGACGGCGCCGCCCTCGCCGCGGGCGTAACCGTCCGCTGAGTCGTCGAAGGCCTTCGAACGCCCCTCGGGACTGAGGAATCCACTCTTGGACTCCGCGATCGCGGTGTTCGGCCCGATCATGATGTTGACGCCGCCGGCAAGTGCGAGATCGCACTCGCCGCTCCAAATGCTCTGGGCGGCAAGGTGGACGGCGACCAGTGAGCCGGAGCAGGCCGTGTCGACGGTCATGCTGGGGCCCCGGAAGTCGAAGGCATGTGATATCCGGTTCGCCAGCATCGTCATCATCATCCCGGTGGCGGAATGTGACTTGAATCGGTATCGACTGGTGCGGCCCTGGTTCTGCAGCAGTTGATAGTCCAGGGTGAAGCCCCCGATGAAGACACCGACGTCGGTGCCGGCCAGCTGGTCGGCGGGGATCCCGCCGTCCTCGAGTGCCTCCCAGGTGACATGCAGCAGGAGTCGCTGCTGGGGGTCGAGCGAGTGGGCCTCGCGGGGTGACATGCCGAAGAACTGCGGGTCGAATTGGTCGATCTCACTGAGGAATCCGCCGCGGCTGGTGACGATCTTGCCGACCTTCCCCGGGTTCGGGTCGTGGTAGCGCGCCGCGTTCCAGCGTGTTTCGGGTACCACCCGGGTCGCGTCGGTCTCGCTGCGCAGCAGGTCCCATAGACGTTCCGCCGAATCGGCGCCGCCCGGCAGGCGGCAGCCGATTCCGACGATGGCCAGCGGCTCCTTGGGTGTGTCCTCAGTGAGCATGTTCATCCTCTGCCCGTATGGCTGGTCCGGACTGCGTGGGAGTGCTCAATTCGGCTGCAGGGCCGGTGCGGTGGTGACGATCCAGTCTCCGCTGAGCGGGTCGCTCACCTGGTGCCGGCGGTAGGCCGCCCGTAGCTCGTGCAACAGCGGATCGCGTTGCCAGTCCTGCACCTGCCGCATGGCGGCGTCGTCGGAGAACATCGCCGACTTGTCGGTGAGGACGGTCTCGACCAGTTGGCCTGCCAGCCTGCGGAGCAGCCGGGTGTTGGCGTCGAACTGCCCGGCGAAGTCAGCGCTGGTGTCCATCATCGCCGTGTGCAGGGAGACCATGAAGTTCAGCGGTGCGTACAGGTCGACGAACGGCACAGCGGCGCTGCCGTTTTCGACGGCCGCCCATTCGCGGAAGAATCGCTGGACGCGGTTGCTCAGGGCGATGATCCCGTCGAGGTAGGGGACGAAGCCGGGGTCGTCGGCGACGCTCACGAACCGGCCGTTGACGTACATCAGACCGATGAATCCCCAGTAGAACGCGACGTCCCAGATGATCTTGGCCGACATCACCGCCGGCACGCCCATGATGGAGTACTGGTCCTGGTAGACGGCCAGCCACATCTCGGTGAGGGAGCGGAAGAGGGAGTCGCTGATCTGTGCCCGGGCGATGATGTCTTCGCCGTCGAGATCACGGGTGATCATGTCGGTGATCAGCCCGTTACCGATCGCGACGAGGTCGAGACCCGACGAATACAGCGGATCCAGGAAGATCCCGGAATCGCCGGTGACACACCAGCGTTCGTGTCCGTCGAAGACCTTCGTCGCGCCGTGACTGTAGTTCTTCATCACGCGGAAGTCCCTGATCCGGTCGGCGTGCTCGGCCAGCACCGCGGCGCATTGCGGCTCGTGGGCGCGAAGCCAGGCGGTGGCCTTGGGGAGGGTGTTGAACTGGTCGAAATCGTGGAAGGCGGGATCGGCGACGATCCCGACGCTGGTGGCGCCGGAGGCGAGACGGATCAGCCACACCCAATAGCCCCTGCCCATCAGGTGATTGGTGGACATCGCGCGATCACCCTCGGTCAGCCGGGCCTGCCAGCCGGGGTCATCGCTCCATCGGCCGATGTCGATCTCGGTGGCGACGCGGAACCAGGCGGCGTTACACAGGTGCTGGTTGGCCTGCTTGAGCTCGAGTTGGCGGGGCAGCAACCGGTTGCGCCCCGAGGCATCCACCACCCATCGTGCCGTGGTATGGGTCACCGAGTCGCCGTCCTGAAGCACGATGCGGGTCGGGCGGTCCGCCGCGCCGAGTTCCACCGAGCGGACGCGCCCGTTGACCATCGCCACACCGCGCGCCGAGCAGCGGCGGTTGAGTTCGTTCTCCAGCCGGCCGCGATCGATCTGGTAGGTCACCTGCGGTACGAACGAGGAGCTGCCGAGTTCCATCCGCCGGGCGATGTCGGTGTTGCGCTCGTCGGAGAAGAACATCCGTAACCCCATCTTGCGGATGTGCGCGGTACTCAGGTGGTCGCCGAGGCCGAGGCGATCGCGCAGGTAGTGCGCCGACACCTCCACGGTCGACTCCCCCACGGTGTGGGTGATCTCGGGGACCGGATGGGTCTTCGGCTCGATCACCAGGACCCGGGTGCCCGGCCGGGACTGTCGAATCTCCAATGCCAGCGTGAGCGCCGCCGCCCCGCCGCCCACGATCGCCACGTCGTGCTCGGCCGCCGGCCCGTCGGGCTGCGACAGGCGCGACTTGATGCGTCGGGCGAGCGCCGCCCGCGCCTCGTCACTCAGCTGCGACACCTGCGTTCGCACGTCCACCCCTGCACCTCCTGAATCGTGCCGTGAGTACCCCGGCAATTTGACCGGTACGCATATTCGTGCGGACGCTGCCGGTAGTCCCCGCTACTACCCCGCGCTTCCGCACCGCGCGGACCGGCTTCGAAGGACCTCAATCGAGCGAATCACAGCCAGCGGAGGCCGGCATGGCGAGCGGGATTACCGATTCCTGACGTCTTGCGGTTGAGCGGTCACCACAGTGCGCGGCCGGCCGTACCGGTCGAGGCTGACCCGCCGGACCTAGGACGACGCGAGGTGGTCGATCACAGCGTCAAAGGCGTTGAGCGTGAACTGATCTGCCGTGTAGTCCGCCGACACCGGTTGGGACGATTGCTTCACCACCGCCACCCCGCGGCTGCGGTCGACATAAATCCATTGTCCGTTGACGCCGATCGCGCTGATCGCCTCCCGGCCCGGGGTGTGCCGGATCCACCACTGCGCGCGGTAGCTCCAGTCACCGTCGGCCATCGGCGCGGCCGCCTCGGGACCGTTGGAGAAGGCGGCGACGCTGCCCCCGGCTTCCAGCGTGTCGATGACCCCCGACGGGACGACCTGCGTGCCGTCGGCGGTGCCGTGGTTGAGCAGCATCATGGCGAACCGGGCGAGGTCACGCGGGGCCGCGTTGAGCCCACCACCGGCCACCAGGGTGCCGCACGGGTCGAGCAGGACGTAGGTCTCTGCCTCGGTGCCGAGCCTGGCCCACAGGTCATCGGACATCTGGGCCTGGAAGGACTTTCCGGTGGCCCGGTTGGTGATCCAGTTGACGACATCGGTTTTGGGGGTCTGGTATGCGAAGACCTCGCCGTGATCGCGGGCCGGGTCCTTGCGCAAGGTCGCCAGAAAGTCGTAGAGATTGTGGGCGGCCGCTCCCGGCGCGGGGTCGAGCCAGCCCAGGGCCCGACCGTAGTCCCAGATGCCGGAGGCCGGGTCGGCGTAATCCTCGCTGAAGTCCATCGAGTTGACCATGTCCATCACCTGCCCGACGGTCGCGCCGGCGAACGCGGAGGCGGCCGCCAACTCCGGCAGGATCGCGGTGATCTCCGTCGCTTCGTCGAGCAGACCGTCGGCCACCGCCATCAGCGCGAACAGCCCGGCGAAGGATTTGGTGCACGACATCATCTGATGCGGGTGGGTGAGGTGCATGCCGTTGGCGTAGTGCTCGTAGACGATCCGGTCACCGGTGGCGACGAGCAAAGAGTCGGTGTAGGTCTCGCGCAGGAAGGCCGGGAAGTCGGCAATGCTGCCGTCGGCGCGTGGAACCGTCAGTTTCCCTATCCCGGTGTCGATTTCGACATCGACGGGACGGACCGCGTCGGCGGTGCGTATCGGTGCCGACGGATAGATGGTCCGCATGTGCAGGTACGCCCACCTGTTGTAGGGCGGCAGGAAGATGGCGTTGGAGCGGTTCACCTGTTTGCCGGGGGGAGGCGGAAAGCCCGCCATGATGCCGAGTTCCTCGGCGGTCGCATACGGATCCACGGTCACCGAGGCATCGTAGGTCGCGCTACCGCAGCGTGGGTTCGATCGCCACCATCGTCACGCGGGCGGGTCGAAGTGCACCCATTTCGAGGCACCGACCGGCCCGACGCACTGTACCGGTATCCCGGGGGTCTGGGGCTGCATGGTGTTGCCGCTCAGCCGGATCTGGCCATTGGTGCCCGGGACGGCGCAGGGCAGCGACACCGCGGCCTCGCCGAGCAGTGGGCCGGTCGGCACCCACACCGCATGCGCGGAGCAGATCAGCGTGCTCTTGTCGGCGGTCAGCCCGAATACGAACGTGGTGCTGGGCGTGCACGGTGTACCGGCGACCACGTTGCGGGCCACCCCCGGCAGGCAGTCCGCCGAGTCGCACGCGGCCGCCGACTGCGGAGCGAAGGTCAGCGGCACCGCGAGCAGTCCGCCCGCGACCGCCGCCGCGACGATGATCCTGCGCATCTGTGCCCCCTCGACGATCGGAATGAGCTTGCCGGCATCCGAGCCTAACGCGCAGGCGGCCACGTCGAGCAGGGTTTGCGGCCGCCGCTCCGGGTGCCGTCCGGTCACGGCGAACCGTCGCCCGGATGAACACCCGGGTAAACCGCCTCCAGTTGGAGCCCGCGGGTGGTAGGACTCGGCGAATGGCAGCTGCGGGCACCCAAGCGACGTTCCTCCGACAACGGAGCGCCACCGGTAGCCGGGCCGTGCGCCGGTGGCGGATCGCAGCTGTCGCGGTCGTCGTCTTGAGTGCGACGGCATGCGGTGGGCGCACCCAAGAACCGGCCTCCGACGCCACCCCGTGCGCCGCGGAGAACCAGCGTTACTGCGCGGCGGCCGAGGGTGATCTGCTCGACGTCACTCTCGATGTCCTCCACCCGACGCAGCCCTCGCTCGGGTATGACGAGGTGTACTCGCGTCTCGGTCGGTACACCATCGGCAAGGATGCGTCGGACCAATTGTTCGACGCCTGGTGCACCGCGAATGGGCAGAAGGCGATGCAGTCGGTCAAGCCGGGCGCGTCGATATCAGACCAGTCCAGCTTCACCTGCACGGTTCCCCTCGGTTCGGAGACCGCCGAAACCATCGAGCCGATGAAGACCGCCGTCATCGGGCCTGGCGGGCAGGTGTACCTGACCGACGGGCATCACACGCTGACTTCCTTCTGGGAGGTGGCGGGCGGCGGACCGCGCACCCATGTTCGGCTGAAGGTCACTGGGAATCTGTCCAAGCTCGCTCCCGACGCGTTCTGGCGGGAGATGCAAACTCGGGGCTGGACCTGGCTGCGAGACGCCGACGGCAAAACCATTGCGCCCGAGGCTCTCCCGAAGAATCTGGGCTTGAAGCAGTTCGCGAACGACCAGTATCGGGGGGTGTTGTTCTTCGCCCGCGACATCGGTTACAGCCAGGATGACAACACTCCCGCGTTTCAGGAATTCTATTGGGGACACTGGCTGCGGACCCAGACCGATCCGAGCGTGGACCCGAACGATTTCGCCCTCACCGAGTTCAACCCGTACCTCACCCTGGTGGGCAATGTGGCGAAGGCCATGGTCGCCCTGCCCGGTGACGCGAAGATCACCGACACCCTGGATGCCAACGCGCTGGGACGACTGGATGCCTTCGGGGAGAAGGCGTTCGAAGCGCTCTCGCAGCCGTTGTCCGCCCCGAAGCCGGGCAAGCTGGCGATCGCGCTCGAGTACAAGCGGACGCACTGACCCGGCGAACCCGCCGGTGGGTAGCCGCAGCGGCATCGATCGGTCCGGCTACCGTCGATCGGGTGACGACGTCGCGACCGCGAATCATCCGGGTCCGCGCCGCGGCAACCGTGGTCCTCGGCCTGACCGTGGCCGTGGCGTGCGCACCCACGCCGTCGCCGCCGACGTCAGCGCCGTCGTCTCGACCACCGGCGGTGGTCCCGGCCCCACCGCCACCCCCGATCGCGACTGTCACACCCGAGGGCGACTTCGCGGCCGTCACCCGCCTGGTGAACGATGCGATCACCGCCCGTCGGCTGCCCGGTGCCGTGGTGCAGGTCGGGCATGCGGGGAAGGTCGAGTTCCGCCAGGCCTACGGTGCGCGCAAGCTGCCCGGGGAACCCGGGCTGGACGGTTCGCCGTCGGCCGCCGAGCCGATGACCGCCGACACCATCTTCGACATGGCGTCGTTGACCAAGGTTCTCGGCACCACGACCGCCGTCCTCCAGCTCTACGAGCGGGGCGAGATTCAGTTCGACGATCCGGTGCAGACCTACCTGCCCGAGTTCAACGCGGACGACGACCCGAAACGGGCCCGGGTGACGCTGCGCATGCTGCTCACCCACACGTCGGGGATCGGGGGCGACCTGAGCCACCAGGGCCCCTGGGGACTGGTCGCCGCCGACCGGGACGATGGCATTCACCGGGCGCTGACGGCACCGTTGGAGTTGGCGCCCGCGCAGGCCTTCCACTACTCCGACATCAACTTCATCATCCTGGGCGTGCTCGTCGAGAGGCTCACCGGCGAACCGCTCGACGATTACGTGCAGGAGAACGTCTTCGCCCCGCTGGGCATGACCGAGACCAGGTATCTACCCGCCGCCAAGGCGTGCGGTCCGTACCGAACGTACGGCACCGCAATCGCTTTCGACCCGAACGGGTCATCGGCCGCGGCCTGTCCGGACGGCACGTGGAGCATCGACCTGCTGGGCCGCATCGCGCCGACCGCGCACGACGAGGACACCCCGGGCATCAACCCCGACTTCGACCATCTGCTGCGCGGCACCGTCCACGACCCGACGGCGCGACGGATGGGCGGGGTGGCCGGCAGTGCCGGGGTCTTCTCGACGGTGCAGGATGTCGGCACGTTCGCGCAGGCGCTCCTCGACCGCCTCGCCGGACGCCCGAGCGTGTTCCCACTGAGCCAATCGACGCTGCAACTGGCGACGACGCCGCAGCAGCCCGGGCGCACCGAGGGACAACTCGCGGCGGCGAACGACGCCTTCCGGCAAAGCGTCGCGCTGAACCGGGAACCGAACTACCCGGCCATCGCCGGACAGGACCTGCGCGGCTTCGGCTGGGACATCGACACCCCGCATTCCCGGCCGCGCGGCACGATCTTCCCCATCGGCAGCTTCGGCCACACCGGGTTCACCGGTGTGACGATGTGGCTCGATCCGGGATCCGACAGCTACGTCATCGTCCTCGCGAATGTGATCCATCAGCGCGGCGGCCCTCCCGTCGCAAGGCTGAGCGGTCAGGTCGCCACCGCGGCGGCGCGGGCGCTGCACCTCTACGGCAGCTGATCGCGACCTCGGTGAACTCGCTGCGGAATTCGGCGAGTGGGTGGGAGTGTGCAGGTGCCGCCACCGTCCGGTCGCCTCCGGAAGGATGAACCACCAGATGCCGCTTGCCATCGGCGACTCCCTGCCCCCGGAGTTGCGCCCACAACTGGACGACGCGCTGGAGATCGTGTGCAACGAGTTCGACGGCCTCGATCCGCATCAGCAGTACCACAACGCCTTCTCGCGGGTGTTGAAGCCCGATCCGCTGGGGCGGGTGCTGATGATGGGCACCGATCAGCGCGATCTGTTCGTCCCGTTGCTGCGGCGCGCCGTCCGGGAGTACCTGCCGGCCGAAGGCCACATCTTCGACTTCGGCGCCGGTGACGGCCAGACGTTCGCGTACATCGCCGATACCGTTCCGGCCGGGACAACCGTCTCCATCGAGGAGCCCAATCCCGGGTATCTGACTGCGTACCAAGCATTTCTGGAAAGCCGGCCGCACCTTCGCCCCGGCGCGGCGCTTCGTTCGAGCATCGACGAACTCGGACGGCAACCTGATCGTCCGGAGCGGGCGAGCGTCGATCTGGCGCTGGCCCTGCACATGATCTACTTCGCCGCGGACGTGGCCGAGAGCCTGTGCACGATGCTTCGCTTCGTGAAGCCCGGCGGTGCGCTGTTCAGCGTCGTCACCGACGAGGCGACCGCCTACGGCGGCTCGGTGCTCCGGGCGTTCATCGACTCGGGCGGCGACACGGGTGACAACGCCGGCCATGTCGCCGCCATCGACGAACGACGCCGCCTCCTGGGCCCGGATGCCGAGGGCGGTGGTGAACTTCCCGCCACGTTGCGGGCGCGGGGCATCAGCGTCGACGTCCAATCCGTGCGTCAGCCGAGCCGCATGTACGGGCACAGCTTCGCGGACCTGCTGGCGATAGCGAACATCGGCGTGCTGGTGAACGTGCCCGGGACACAGAAGTTCGAGAGCGCCGCGAGGGTTCTGCGCGACCGCCCCGGCGAGGTCGGGCTTCGCATCGAAACCGAGGGGCCTCGGGCGGGCATGTGGAGTGTGGTGCAACCACAGTGGGTGACGCAGGTCCGGCGGCACTGATCGGTCAAACTTCGACACTCCATCGATCCTCAGCTATAGGTTCGTAGTCCCCGCCGGAAGGAGCCCACTGTGAACAAGTACTTCATCGCCCGGCTATCGACCGCATTCGCCACGGCCGCGGTCCTGGCGATGCTAAGTCCGGCGACCGCGCGGGCTGAGTTCGCCGGCGATTTCACGTCACCATCCGGCGACGTGTACTGCCAGATGAGTGTCTACGACGACGGCACCGGCGCCGTCGCCTGTGAGGGCGGCGGTCGATACGAAGCACCCGAACCGGAGTGCGCGACTCATTCCGCGTGGGGTGACCGCTTCTACCTCAAGCAGGGCGAGGCCGCGGTTGCGCAATGCCACAACGACACCATCCGGTCCAATCAGCCCTTCGCCCCCACGCTGGACTACGGCCAGACCCAATCCGTGAACACCATCACCTGCGACAGCGAGCCGTCCGGCATCACCTGCACCGACGAAAGCACCGGGCACTTCATCACCCTGTCGGCCGAGTCGAACACGCTGGGCTGACGGTGAGAACTCGTTCGACTTTCCGAGTGGGCAGCCGTGACTGACGTCCAACGCTTTCTGGCACGTTTCGCCGACTTCGGCGGGTCGCCGGATCCGGTGAAGTACGAGGATCTCTTCGATCCCGTCGACGGGACCGTGCTGCACCCTGGCATGACGGCGCCACTGCACCGCGACCAGGTCCGGGCATACATGACGACATATCTCGCCGGGGTGCCGGAGTTCCGCTTCGAGATCGTCGAGTGGGCCGAGCGCGGCGGCACGGTGTTCGTCGAGGCGCACAACAGCGGCCGTCCCGGCGGCGGCGGGCGCCTCGAGTGGGGCACGGTCTACTGCGTCACCCTGCGCGGTGAGCGGGTCCTGCGGGGCCGCGCCTACGGCGATCGGGTGCCGCTCCTGGCGCGGCTGATGCCGGACCTGACGCTCGCCCAGGCCGCGGCGCTGGGTGCGCCGGCACCCGGGCTCGATGTGGGCGGCGAATCGCCCTAGAGGACGCAGATGTGGATGTGGTTGAAGTGGTTCGCCACTCGCCACATCGTGTACTTGAGGCCGAACCGGGCCGCCTGACTCTGGACGTCGGCGTTGATGACATCACCCAGCGCCATGTCGGAACCGATCATGACGTCGATGGCGTGACCGCTCGGGTGATCGGGGATCGGGTCCGGCCGCACGCCACCGATGGACTGCACGCCCGGATAGGTCGCCATGATGTAGGCCACCAGGATCCGCGCGTTGGGGACCAGTCCGACCATCCCGACCGTGGGGATCGGTGCCGCGTAACCCAACGCCGACATCACGGCCGCCGGCGGCTCGGTCAGCACGGCCTGCTGGGCGGCCGCGGCCATCTGCGCCTTCAGTTGCGACTGCTTGTCCTGCAGATCCGCGCGGGCGGCGGCGGCCGCATCGACGGCGGCCTGGGCTTCGGCCGCCGACTTGGCCGAGGCGGCCTCGGTGGCGCTGGCCTCCTGGGCGGCCTGCTTGAATCCCGCCATCTCGTCGGCGGACTGCTTGCTGATGACCCGCTCGACGGCGAGCTTGTCGATCAGGGTCTTCGGTGACCCGGAGGTCAGCAGTGCGGTCACCTCGTCGCCGGGCCCGCCCATGTATACCGCGGACGCCACCTTGTCGACGTTGCCCTGGCGGATGGCCAGTTGCGCGTTGGCGGCGTTGAGCGCGGCCATATCGTCGGCGTTGGTCTTGTCGGCCTCGCCCAGCCGCTGCAGTTTCTGCTCGTAGTCCACCTGGGCGGCGTGGATGGCGTCGGTGAGCTGTTCGGACTGGCGCGACAGGTCGTTGAGATTGGCCAGCGTGTCCTGGGACGGGTCGGCTAACGCGGTGCCGCCGCCGACCACGGCGAAGGTCGTCATCGCGGCGATCGCCACGGCCACACGCTTGCGCACAACGGATCCGGCCAAAACGGTATCGAACTTCAAGACTGCGATCCTTTGACTGCCGTCGACGGCTTCTTCGTCGAATTGCCTGTGCATCTGCCTTAGGTCTCGAAAAGGTTACGAAACGTCACAGGCTTTGTCCAACCGCAGGTCAGGAACCGACCAAAGGTCTCGAACGGGGTTCTTGACGGGCGTCGACACAGCAAACACGGCGGCGGCGGGGGGCACCGCGTCGGTCGCTAGCGGACCACCAGCACCGGGCAGTCGGCGTGATGGATCAGGTTCTGGCTGACCGAGCCGAGGACCGAGTCGGCAAGCCTGCCGCGGCCATGGCTGCCCACGACCACCAACTGGGCCTCCCGCGACAGATCGCTCAGACCCTTCGCCGGGCCGGCATCCCGAAAAACCTCTACCACGTGGGCGTTCGGATACCTGTGGGCGAATGGCTCGACCAACTCGTCCATCCGCCGGCGCTGCTGGGCCTGCAACACGTCAAGCAAATCCCAGTCCATGTTCCCCTGGCCGCCCAGGTCGCCCATGCCGACCGCCGCGTCGATCTCCCACATGTGCGCCACCGTCAGCTGCGCGTGCAGCGCGCGGGCGATATCGAACGCCTCCGCAACCGCGCGGGCCGCCGCGTCGGAGTCATCGACGCCGACGACGACCGGCAACGGCTTGCCGGTCCGTTTGGCCACTGGGGGCCGCCAGACCGCCACCGGACACCGCACCCGGTGGGTGGCCCGCACGACGTGCCCGCCCAGCGCGCGGTGGTCCGTTGCACCCGTGCCCAGCACGAGCAACTTGGCCGATTCCGCGGCGTCAGCCAGCACCGTTGCGACGGCCCCCTTGACCGCCTCGGTTCGGACCGCGAGACCGGGATGCGCCGAACGCACGGCGGCCTCGGCAGCGGCCAGGGCGCGGTCGCCGTCGACGCCGTCGGGTTCGGTGGTCGCGTCGGCCGTCGCGAAGTGCCAGTTCAGTCGCGGGATTGCGTGTAGCAGCGTCAGCGCGAAGCCGCGCTTGGCGGCCAGCTCCGCTGCCCAGCGGGCCGCACCGAGGGCGGTGTCGGATCCATCGATGCCGACGACAACGGCCGGCTTGCCGTCCGACTGGTCCGCTGGGGTAGTCATCCCCGCAGACTATTGGGAAGCTGCCGCCGGGGGCGTCGGGCGGACCCCTCGACGGGCCCGTGGGAGCCCTTACAGTGGGCCGATGAGCTCCCCGGAATTCTCCGTGCCGCCCGCCGGTGTGCTGATCAGCGACGGCGGCCTGGCGACCGAACTCGAGGCACGCGGCCACGACCTCTCCGACGACCTGTGGTCGGCGCGGCTGCTCGCCGAGGCTCCCGACGAAATCGTCGCGGTGCACGAGGCGTTCTTCCGCGCCGGGGCGCACATCGCGACCACCGCCAGCTATCAGGCCTCGTTCGAGGGATTTGCGGCACAGGGGGTCGACCGCGTCGAGGCCGAGCGGCTGATGCGCCGCAGCGTCGAGTTGGCCAGGGCCGCCCGGGGCGCCGCGTCGGCCCCGGCATGGGTGGCGGCCTCGATCGGGCCCTACGGGGCGATGCTCGCCCAGGGTGAGGAGTACGTCGGCCGCTACGGGCTCAGCGTTGCCGAGTTGGCGGCGTGGCACCGGCCGCGGCTGGAGGTGCTGACAGCCGCCGGTCCCGACGTCCTGGCCCTGGAGACGATTCCCGACAGCGACGAGGCCGAGGCGCTGGTCGGACTGGTCGGCGAAGAAGACATTCCGGCCTGGTTGAGCTACACCGTCGCCGGGGACCGGACACGAGCCGGGCAGCCGCTCGAGGAGGCGTTCGCCGTCGCTGCCGACGTGCCGCAGATCGTCGCGGTCGGCGTCAACTGCTGTGCGCCCGCCGACGTCCTGGGCGCCGTGATCACCGCGCGCCGGGTCACCGGTAAGCCGGTGATCGTCTACCCCAACAGCGGGGAGGTGTGGGACGGCGCGAACCGGGTCTGGGTCGGGACGCCCGGCATGGACACCGGACTGGCGGCCGAATGGGTGGCCGCCGGAGCACGGATCGTCGGTGGCTGCTGTCGGGTGCGCCCGGACGACATCGCCGCGATGGCGGCTGCGACCACCGCGTAATACGGCAGGCCGGTGGGGCTAGGTCCAATCACGGAAGGCGGCGAGCAGGCGCTCCCGGACGACGGGGTCGAGGGTCTCCCGTAGGCCTCCGAGGAGCCCGACGGTCGAACTGAACTGCTGCAGATAGTTTTCGCAGCCATCGCACTCCGACAGGTGGGTCTCGAACCGTCCCCGCGTCTCCGGGTCGAGAGCGCCGTCGAGATAGGCGGTCACCAGTTCGACCAACTCATCGCAGTCCATTTCCACGGCGCTCATTGGACTCCCGTCACGTAGTTCTCCAGGGCGTCCCGAATCGCGGACCGGCCACGGTGTAGCAGCACCCTTTGGTTGGCCGGGGTGAGGTCCAGCAATTCGCAGACTTCCTGCGACTCCATCCCAACCAGGTCCCGCAATGTCACGACGGCGCGCTGCCGCTCGGGCAGCTTGTCGAGCTCGCTGCGCGCCAGAGCCATCAACTCGGCAGCCAGCGCAGAGGTTTCCGGGGTGTCCGGGAAAGGCTGCGGCTGCGCATCGTCTCGCCAGTGCCCGGCCCACCGCTCACCGGCCGGGCTGAATCGCGCGGGGTCGACGGTCCGACCGCCGTAGATCTCGCGGCGGTTCTGCTCGTCTCGCCGCTCACGCTGGCCACGGGTCTTGGCGGTGTTGATGAGCACCGTGAAGATCCAGCTTCTCAGCGAGCAGCGGCCCTCGAAATTGCCGATCCCCTTCACCACACCGATCCACGTTTCCTGCACCACGTCTTCGGCCAATTCCTGGGTGGCCACGTAGTTCCGCGCCACTCGCAACATGGCCGGGGTGTAGGCATCGACGACGGCCGCGAAGGCCTGCTCGTCGCGATCCCGCAGGCGAGCGACCAAGGCGAGGTCGTTGTTGGCTATCTGTGTCACTGGCGATTCACGCTAGCCGGTGAACGTGGGGGCGCCACCGGATGGCGACGCCGCGCGCAATGCGTCGCCCAACGTCCACACCGAGAGACCGAGCAGTGCGACGTCCTTGATCAGGAATCCGCCGATGTCCGACAAAGCCGGGAACCCGCCGCCGGCGGCCGCCCATACGCCGGGCGTCGTGACCAGGAAGCTCAGGGTGGCGACGAAAAGGCCGATTGCGAGAAGGCTGCCCGCGATCGACACCCGTGGCGCCCACGGTTTGATCGCGATCAAGGCGGCGGTGCTGAGTTCGACCACGCCCAGCAGCGCTGACAAGGTGCGCACCGAGAACACGTCGTACAGCCAGGCCATCGCCGGGCTGTTGGCGACGAGGGGCTGTATTCCTTCGGCTTCGAACTGGGTGAATTTCATCGCCCCGATCCAGGCGATCACTATCACCAGCCCGTACCGGGCGAAGAGACCTCCGGCCCGCTCCGCCAGGCCCACCCACTCGCCATCGCGGGTGGATGTCGAAGCAACGGTCATGTGAACTCCTTGACGACGTGAAGGGCCCGATTCGCCCATCACTGGGTGGTGTCGCGTCGCCCGTGGACCGTTACACCCCGTGCGCACCCGGCGGGATCGTCCGTAACGCTCGGCGCCGCGATCGGGTCTACGGAGTGTTCGCATCCGAAAGGTGACGCCATGCCCCCCAACTCCGCATCCGCTCCCATCCGCGCCCGCGTGGTGCCATCGGACGCCACGACGGCCGCCACGGTTCCGGGATGGCGGCTGAATTTCGCCGCGGGCTTCGTTCCGCTGATCGCGGGGCTGACGACTCTGGTCACGAGCTGGGTCAACGTCGCGCGGGGTGACGCACCGCTGTGGACCGGACTGGGACAGCTGCCCTTCAGCTATTCCGATCTCGCCGGCGTCGGCCCGGGCGCTGCCGCCTGGCTTGAATTGAACGGTTCGGTCGGTGGAGTCAACATCGTCGCCGCTGCGATCGCCGTCATCGTCGTCTCTCGGTTCGCGCTGCGGGAGGGCCGACGTTGGGCCTGGTGGTTTCTGGCCTTCTGCCTCGTGTGGGTCGGTCTCCACGACGCCACACTGGCGACGCGCTTCTTCGCGGCAACAGGACAGCCCGTCATGGTGCTGCCCTACACCTATGTGGCCCTGATGACGGCCGGACTGCTCCGCAGCCGCCGCGCCGTGTTCCCGAACCCCGCCGACTGAGATGTCGAGCGGGGCGTTACGCCCTCGCGACTACGGGACGTAGCAGGGCTCGGCGCCGGGGGTGTAGTACTCCAGGCCGGTCGGCGAGATGCACGGCGCCTCACCGGGGAACGCGGGCACCACCGAGTACGCGTAGCTCTGCGGGAAGCCGTAGCGGGCCCAGTCGTCCACGCCGACCACCGCCGCGCCGGCCACCGCGGCATCCACGGCGTCGCCGGCGATGTTGGTGCAGCCGCCGACCGACACGTGCCGGCCGCCGACATCGCCGCACACGTCGGCTTGGGCCACCGGGGCGATCGCCGCGGGGACCGCCGACAGGGCGGCCAGGCTCAGCAGGATCACTGCAGTTCTCTTAGACATGCCGCGATTATCGCCGACAAATTGACGCGCGTTACAGCCGCCCTGGTTGGGTGCACCCCTGCCCGCTCAGAGCCGGAACATCTCGCGGCTCAGCGCGGCGCCTTCGACGAAGTCCGGCCTGCGCACCGGGTGCGGCCGGCGCGGGGTGCGATCAATCTCGCCCCGACCGGCGAACACGCTGGTGAACGCGGCGGCGGCCCGAGCGAGCAGGTTCCCTCGCCACACGGCTGCCGGGGTGGGCTGAGCGGCGGCGATTCGTCGCCACCTGCGCCACCGTGCGCCGATGTCGGGCACGTAGAGATCAGTACGGGCGATAACCATCGGAATCCTCCTCGAGCGAAGTAGACCGATTGGTCTACTCAAATCCCGACGGTAGTAGACCGATCGGTATACCGCAAGTGGTACGCTGAGCGCGTGTCCGCCCGAGACCGCTTGATCAGTGCCACCGTGGCGCAACTGCGCCGGTTCGGGGTGGCGGGCACAAGCGTGTCGGGCATCCTCGAGGACAGCGGGTTGGCGCGGCGAACGCTCTACCTCAATTTCCCGGCCGGCAAGCCCGAGCTGATCGCCGCAGCAACCGAAAACGCCTCGGGAATAACGATTTCGGCGGTCGAGGCGATGGTGTCCGACTCGGATCCAGCGCAAGTGGTGCAGACCTTCGCCGATCGCTGGGCCGACAGCCTGGAGGCCAATGGCTTCTCCGCGGGTTGTCCGATCGTCGCGGCGGCCCTGGGTCGACAGGAGGCGCCCGAGGCCGCCGATGCGGCCGGTGCCGCCTTCGCCCGCTGGGTGGAGGTGGTCACTCGGTTGGTAGCGGATTCGGGTATCGACCCTGAGGCCGCCGAGGAGTTGGCGACCACGATCGTCGCCACTGTGGAGGGGGCGGTGATCATGTCGATGGCCGAGTGTTCAGCGGAGCCGCTGCGCCGCGCCGGCCGCGGCCTCGCGTCCCTGGTGCGGGCCAGACTGGCGTCCCAGCCGCGCTGACGGGACCCTGACCGTCCGGGCCCCCGTCATCGAACCGGTCGCAGCTGGATACCGAACCGGACACGATCGGCGCGCGCAACACCATTAACACCAGTCGCATTGTTAACATCGCGCAGGTGCAAGAGTCGTCGGAAAACAGCAGCCTGCGGACGTCGCGCCCGGTTTCGCGCCGTGACGCGCTCCGCTATGCCGCCGCTGCGTCGGCAGTGGCGGCGCTCGGCGTGGCGGCGGCGAGTACCGGTACCCCGAGGGCGGCGGCCGCCGGTTCCCAGCTGATCGACTTCGCCATGCGGCAGATCCCCGCCGAGCACATTCAGGCCGCCGGCTACGCCGGGGTGATCAACTACGTTTCCACGTCACGGCCCGGTTCGTCCTTCGGCGCCAAGCCGATCACCCTGCCCTACGCCAAGTCGTTGAACGCCGCTGGGCTGGTGATCGTCAGCAACTACCAGTACGGCAAGCCCGGCGGGACGGCGCCGTCGGACTTCACCCGCGGGTTCGCCGGCGGCGTCGCCGACGCCCGCACCGCCTGGCAACTGCACACCGCGGCCGGTGGCGGAAAGAGCGCGCCGATCTACTTCACCATCGATGACGACATCAACCGCGACACCTGGAACAACCTGGCGGTGCAGTGGTTTCGCGGGATCAACTCGGTGCTCGGCGTGCAGCGCACCGGCATCTACGGCGGCATCAAACCTTGCCAGTGGGCGGCCGACGACGGCGTCATCGGCAATTCCAGCACGCCGGGGCGGCGGTGGATCTGGCAGACCCGGTCCTGGTCGGGCGGCAAAATCCATCCTGCTGCGGTGCTCTACCAACGCGTGGTGAGTACCGCGTCGAATCCGGGCCCGGTGGTCGGGGGGATCGAAGTCGACGTCAACGACGTCCTCGCCCCGGACGTCGGTCAGTGGAACCTACATCCGTGATGGCGTGAGCCACCCGGGTCAGGCGCGCAACTCCTTGGCCAGCTCACCGAAGGCGTCGACCCACTTGGCCATGTCCGCATCGGTGTGCGCCAGCGAGACCAGCCACTGATCGTCCATGCCCGGAGGCGTCAGGACACCGCGGTTGATGCCCCACAGCCAGCCCAGTTCCGCGGCCTCGAAATCGGTGCTCAACTTGTAGTCGCGGTAGTTGCGGATCGGGGTCGGTGACCAGGTCACCGCGCCCTTCACGCCGAAGCCCACGGTGTGGGCGGGCAGTTCGTATTCCCGGATTATGGCGTCCATGGCTTCCATTGCGTTGTCGTTGACCTGCTCGGCCGCGGCCAGCGCCTGCGGGGTGGCGATCTCATCGACGGCGGTGGCCGCGGCCATGCACAGCGGGTTGCCGTTGTAGGTGCCGAAGTGCGCCATCCGGTTGTCGACGACGACCTGCATGACTTCCGCGGTTCCGCCGAAGGCCGCCAGTGGCAGGCCGCCGCCGATCGACTTGGCCAGCGTGATCAGGTCCGGCTTGACGCCCAGTCGGGCGGCCGCGCCGTGGGCGCCGGCGGTGAGGCCGGTCTTCACTTCGTCGAAGATCAGCAGCACGTTGTGGGCGTCGCACAGCGCGCGAACATCGGCCAGGTAGCCGGCGTCGGGCAACACGATGCCGAGGTTCTCGATGACCGGTTCCATCACCACACAGGCGACGTTCTTGCCCTTGGCGGCCAGCATCCGTTCCATCTGGCCGAGGTCGTTGTAGGCCACCACGTGCACGACGCCGGGCTCGGCATCGAAGGGCACCTGCGGGATCGGGTTGTCGGCGGGACCGATTTCATCGATGCCGGGCTTGACCGACACCGAGAGACCGTCATAGCCGCCGTGGTAGCCGCCCTCGATCTTGATGATCTCCTTGCGGCCGGTGTAGGCACGCGCCACCCGCACCGCGTACATCGTCGATTCGGTGCCGGAGTTGGTGAACCGCAACATGTCCAGACCGAAGCGTTCCTTGAACTTCTCGGCGACGTCGGTCGACACCGGAGAGGGGGTCACGAACAACGTGCCGATGTCGTCGAGGGACTTCTTGACCTTGGCGACCACGGTGGGGTTGAGGTGGCCGGCGAGCATCGCGCCGAAGCCCATGGACAGGTCCAGTACCTGGCGATCGTCACAGTCGGTGACGTAGGCGCCGCGGGCCGACTTGACGCCGATCGGGTACGGATCCCAATGCTGGAAGCTGCTCGTCACACCCAGCGGCAGCGTCTTGCTGGACCGGGCGGCGTGATCGGCCGAACCGGGGGTGGTCTTGGCGTACCGTTCCCACTCCTTGGCCATGAGTGCCGCGACCCGGGCGTGGTCCAACGGGGTGTAGGACGTGGGCAGCTGTCGCCAGCCGGCAGGGTCGTGAGCAGGAACCGTGTCAGTCCCGCTTGTCTTTGCGCTCATCGAGATCACCTTCAACCAATCGGTCCGCCCCCGGGGCAGCCTAACGCGCCCACCCGCTTCAGCTCCCGGAAACCGGAAGCAAGGGGCAAGGGCCGGGGCCGGGGCCGGGGCCGCCGGGCGTTCCAGCGGTCAGCGAATCTGCGGTGGGTTCGCCCTTGCGGGAGTCGGTTGCGCGGTGAAAGGCTCCGAACTCGCGATAGCGCTGCCGGCCGGGTCATGACTGGACGGACGGCCCGAGGTGGTGAGGAACTGTGGGACAACCCAGTTGGGATGCGCGATACCAGAGCGACGATTTCGTGTACGGGACGGCGCCGAATGACTTCCTGCGCGATCAGATCACTCGCCTGCCCGTGGGAAAGGTCCTATGTTTGGCTGAAGGGGAGGGTCGCAACGCGGTGTTTCTCGCCGAGCGCGGATTCACCGTCAGAGCTGTCGACATGTCCCCGGTTGGACTGGAGAAGGCCCGTCGGCTTGCCGAGCAGCGCGGGGTCGCGATCGACACGGTCGTGGCGGATCTCGCCGATTTTCGTCTGGAACCGGGTGCTTGGGACGGGATAGTGTCGATCTTCGCCCATATGCCGCCCGCAGCCAGGCGGCACCTCCACCGCGAGGTCGTCGCCGGCTTGCGGCCCGGTGGCGTCTTCGTGCTCGAGGCTTACCGACCTGAGCAGTTGGATTACGGGACCGGGGGTCCACCCACCGCCGAGCTGATGATGCGTCTGGACGCGCTGCGCGCTGAACTCGCTGGCCTGGAGTTCGACCTCGCGGCGGAGACGACGCGGAATATCCGTGAGGGGACCCTGCATCACGGCCGGGGCGCCGTGGTGCAGATTCTGGCCCACAAGCCAGAGTGATCCGAAAAGCGGCTTGATTGCCGCTATTTCAGGGCGCGGTCTCCAGCAGCGTGCGGGCCAGGCCCTTGTTGATCGCCTTCAGTGTCTGCACCCGGGCGAAGCGCTTGTCGTTGGCGGCGATCACGTGCCACTGCGCGCCCTCGGAGGTGGTGCGCAGGATCTTCTGATCCACCGCCTTGACGTAGTCGTGCCATCTCTCCCGGTTGCGGTAATCCTCCTCGGTGATCTTGTGCTTCTTGTAGGGGGTCTCCTCGCGAGCCTTGAACCGCGCCAACTGTTCCTCGGCGGAGATGTGCAGCCAGAACTTCGCCACGTAGTGGCCCCGCTCGACGAGTTGGCTCTCGAAGTCGTTGATCTCGTCGAAGGCCCGCTGCCACTCCGCGGGCGTCGCAAAGCCTTCGAGGCGCTCCACCAATACCCGCCCGTACCAGGTGCGGTCGAAGATCACGAACCTGCCCGCCGGCGGCAGATCTCGCCAGAACCGCCACAGATAGTGATACCTGCGCTCCTCCTCGGTCGGCGCGGCGACCGGGATGACGCGGAAGTCGCCCGCCTCCAGGGCAGCGGTCACCCGGCGGATCACCCCGCCCTTGCCCGCCGCGTCCCACCCTTCGAAGGCCAGCACGGTGCTCACCCCGCGGTTGCGGGCCTCGATCGACAACCGGCGCAGCCGGGCCTGCTGCTTGGCCAACTGCTTGCGGTACTCGTCGCGGTCCAGCGACTGCGACAGGTCGACGCCCGACAGCACGTTGGCACCTTCGTCGAAGTCGCCGAAGGCCGATTCGGCGATCGTCGGCGAGGTGTTCGTGGCCTCGTCGGACAGCCGCGCGGTCAGCGCGGCGAGAATGGTGCGCGCGACGGTGAGGTCGCGGTAGCGGTCGTCGGTGGCCTCGACGATGGTCCACGGCGCGCCCGGGCCGCTGGTCTCCCGGAGGATGCGCTCGGCGATCGGCAACACCGGGCCGAGGGTGTCCAACGCGGCCCAGTCGCGATGGTCCACCTGCCAGCCGAGTTCGGGGTGTCTCTCGGCCTCCTTGAGCTTCTTCTTCTGCACCTTGGCCGGCGTGTGCAGGAAGAACTTCAGGATCAATGCACCGTCGGCGACCAGCGCCGCCTGCATCTGAGACAGGTGGCGCAGCCATCCGGAGAACTCCGGCTCGCCGATCTCGCCCTCGGCGCGCTGGTTGGCTGCACGCATCAGGCCGCCGACGAAGAACGCGGCGCGGCCCCGCGGCGGCAGCGACCGCCACAGCCGCCACAGTTGGGGCCGCTGCATCTCCTCCTCGGTGGGGTCGGCGAAGACGCGGGTGTCGATGAAGCGTGAGTCCAGCCATTCGTTGAGCCGGTTCACCAGCGCGTTGGCAGCCAGGCGGTCATCGCCGGCGATCCAGATGATCACCGGGAAATCGGCGTTGCGCAGGTCGTACTGCGCGTTGATCAACCCGACCCGCAGGTCGGGAAGGGCCGCCTTGAACTCCGCCTTGCCGACCATGTTGCCGACCTCGGATACCTCGAGCATGCCGACACGCTAAGGCCGCGCGGTCTCCCCTGGGCCTCTTTGAGCGCGTTCGTCGGCCGCCGACTCGGGGCGTCAGAACAGCGTCGGGATGCGCGCGTCGATGAGGTGTGGTCCCGGTTCGGCCAGCGCGCGGCGGAACTGTTCGGCCAACTCCTCGCAGGTGGTCGCCACCGTGGCCGGGACCCCGAAGCCCTCGGCGATCTTGGCGAAGTCCATGTTGGGCCGGGACAGGTCGAGCAGATCGTTGGCCTTCGGGCCGCCCGCACCGGCACCCACGCGGGAAAGTTCAAGGCGCAGAATGGCGTAGGCGCTGTTGTTGATCAGGACGACGGTCACGTCGAGGTGCTCCCGCGCCATCGTCCACAGCGCCGAGATCGTGTAGGCCGCACTGCCGTCGGCCTGCAGAGCGATCACCGGCCGGTCCGGGGCGGCGATCGCGGCGCCCAATGCGACCGGCAGCCCCTGACCGATCGCGCCGCCGGTAAGGGTGAGGACGTCGTGGCGCGGGGAGCCGGCCGTGGCCGCAGGCAGCAGCAGCCCGGAGGTGTTGGATTCGTCGGAGACGATCGCGTCCTGGGGCAGCAGCGCCCCGATCACCTGCACCCAGTTCTGGGGAGTCAGCTCCCCACTCGGCAGTTCCGGCGGCGCGGCGTCGGCCGGGCGCGGCGAGGTCCCGGGTGCGAGCACCTCGGCCAGCTCTTGCAACGCGCCGACCACGTCGGTGTCCAAGCCGGCCAGCGTGTGCACCGCCGCTCCCTCCGGAGTCAGGACGCTCTGCTTACCCGGGTAGGCGAAGAACGAGACCGGGGCGCGGGTGCCCGCGACAATCAGGTGCTTGATCCCGTCGAGCTGAAACGCCGCCTGCTCGGCCAGGTAGCCGAGCCGGTCGGCCGCAGGCACGCCCGCACCGCGGGTCAACCGGGTGGGGAACGTCTCGACCAGAACGCGAGCGCCGGTGGCCGCAGCGATGCGGTCGGCCGCCCCCAGCCCGTCCACCCCGGTGGCCGGGCCCCCGATCAAGAGCACGGTCGGCTCCCCGGTGCGCAGCACATCGGCGATCTCGTTGACGACCTTGGGATCTGGTGCGGCCGCCGGCTTCGGCGCGACCCGCCCCGACGCCTCGGCTCCCTCGTCCCACGAGACGTCGGCGGGCAGAATCAGGTTGGCGATGCGCGCCGGAGTGGACAGCGACGCGGCCACCGCTTCCGCGGCGTCGCGGCCCACCTCCTTACCCGCGGTGGTGCGCCGGGTCCAGCCGTGGGTCCAGTCGGCCAGTGGTTCGATGTCGGATTCCAGTGGCGCGTCGTACTTCTTGTGATAGGTGGCATGGTCGCCGATGACGTTGACCACCGGCACGTGAGCCCGCCGAGCGTTGTGCAGGTTCGCCAGGCCGTTACCCAGCCCGGGTCCCAGATGCAGCAGAGTGGCGGCCGGCTTTCCGGCGATCCGGGCGTAACCGTCGGCGGCGCCGGTGACCACTCCCTCGAAGAGACACAGCACCCCACGCATCTGCGGCACCGTGTCCAGTGCCGCGACGAAGTGCATCTCAGAGGTACCGGGGTTGCCGAAGCACACTTCCACGCCGGAGTCGACCAGCGTGGTGATCAGTGCCTGCGCGCCGTTGGTCATCTGGTCGCCTCTCCATCGAGTAGCACGCCGGGGTTCAGGATGCCGGCCGGATCGAACACATTCTTGATCTGGCGCATCAGGGCTATCTTGACCGGATCCTCCAAATCCAGGAAGTGTTGCACCTTGGCCCGGCCCAGACCGTGTTCACCGGAGATCGCGCCGCCAAGCTCCATCGCTGCCGCGAAGATGTCGTGCAACAACCCGTGCCGGACGTCGTCGTCGGCGCAGAACACCGCCAGGTGCACGTTGCCGTCACCGGCGTGCCCGCATCCGACCACGCCACTGTTGGCAGCCAGCGCGAGATCCTTTGCCCGGGTGATGAATTGGTGCATCTGGGCCCGGGGAACCACGGTGTCGATGACGTCGTCGGCGCCGGTGGCCTTGGCGGTCCAGAACGCCTTTTCCCGTGCCTCGATCAGGGCGTGGGCTGAATTGCCTTCCAGGACATACAGATCCAGTGCACCGAGAGACTCCAGTAGCTCGCCCAGCATCGTCACGCCGTCGTCGAGGCGGTCATGGTCGCGGTCCTCCACCCCGATCACCAGGTATGCCTCGGCGGCGTCCCGGATGCTGTCGGGAATGCCCAGATTCAGGTTCTGCGAGTAGCTCAGCGCGGCCAGGGTCAGGTTGTCGATGTACTCCAGGATGTTGGGGTCCACACCGCTGCGCACCACCGCCGGTACGGCGCGCATCACCGCGGGCAGGTCGGCGAACGGCACCAGCAGCGTGGCGGCGTGCGCCAGCCGCGGGTAGAGCCGGACGGTGACCTCGGTAGCCAGCGCCAAAGTGCCCTCCGAGCCGATGATCAGCTGGGTCAGGTCGTAGCCGGTGGACAGCTTGGTGACCTTGCCGCCGGTGCGGATCAGTTCACCCGTGGGCAGGGCGGCTTGCAGCCCGAGCACATTGTGGCGGGTCACGCCGTACTTGACCGCCCGCATGCCGCCGGCGTTGGTGCCGACGTTGCCGCCGACGCTGGCGCTCAACTCGCCGGGAAAGACGGTGTACATCAATCCTTCTGCGGCGGTGGCGGCGTCGAGGTCGGCCAGGGTGACACCCGGCTGCACGACCGCGAGCTGGTTGTCGGTGTCGATCTCCAGGATCCGGTTCATCTTCTCGAAGCTGACGAGCAGGCCGTCCGGGCAGGGCCGCGCCGCCGCCGACAGGCCGGTTCCCGAGCCGCGTCCGGTCACCGGGATCTGCAACCGGGTAGCGGCGGCCAGCAGTGCGGCGACCTGATCGGCGGTCTCGGGGCGGGCCACGAAGCGCGGGGCGACGGGCTCGCCGACCAGCGCCTCGTCGTGCTGGTAGTCGGGTCCGATCCGCTCACCGGTTAGTAGGTGGGATTCGCCGACGATGCCGGCGAACTCGCTGGCGGCGTCGGTCCCGGTCTGGCCGACCTCGGCATCCATCGGCGCTCCATCCTGTGCTCGGCTTCGGACCCGATGCTACGGCGAGGCCGAAGGCCCGTGATCACCTCCTGGCCGCCCGACACCAGCGGGACTATCGTCGAATTCCGGGTTCCGGCCGGAGGCAGCCATGTCAAGACAACGGGGTGACGTTCCGATGACCACATCGTTGAGTCCTGCGGCCCGGATCCTCGGGCTGAGCACGAGCGCGACGTTGCGTCCGCTGCTGCGCCGTGGCTTCGCCCCGCGTCGACGGGCGCTGGCCCTGGTGGGTGGTGCGCTCGGCCAGCGCGCCGCCGGTACGTCCGTGCACCAGACCACGCTGGGCGGGGTGCCGGTTGAGATCGCCACGCCGCCGCGGTATGCGGGCGCCGCCTCCATCGTCTACCTGCACGGCGGTGCCTACGTCGCGTTGGCACCACGCGGATATCGACGTCTGGTGACACAGCTTTCGCTTGCGACCGGGTGCCGGGTCGTCGCCGTCGACTACCGTCTGGCGCCCGAGCATCCGTATCCGGCCGCGCTCGAGGACGCCGTCACCGTGTGCACTGCCGAACGGGCTGAGCGCCCGCACGAGAAGTTGGTGATCGCCGGAGATTCCGCCGGCGGGGGGCTGACCGTGGCGACCGCTATCGCCCTTCGGGATCGTGGTTACGAGCTGCCCGCCGCGCTGATCTGCATTTCGCCGTGGGTTGACCTCACATGTTCCGGGGACAGTGTGACCACCCGCGCACGCCGTGAACGGATGCTGTCCCCGGCGGGGCTTGCCGCCGATGCCCGCCTGTACGCGGGTGCCGAGCAGTTGGACAGCCCAACCGTCTCACCACTGTTCGCGGATCTGAGTGGCCTGCCGCCGATGATGATCCAGGTCGGGGACGACGAGGTGTTACTGGATGACTCCACGCGGCTGGCGGATGCGGCACGACATGCCGGCGTGACGGTCAGTCTGCAATTCTGGCCTCGGCTCTGGCACGTATGGCACCTCTATGCCGGCCTTCTGCCCGAAGCGGACGCCGCGATGCGCGCGATCGCGGACTTTGTCCATGAACCCTGGGCGTCGTAACGCCCCAAAGCCATCACTCGCAAGCCATGGGTGCGAATCCGAGGAGTACAGTCGGAAGAACGCTCAACGTCGAGCGTTGTCGATCGCGAGGTCTGAGCCATGACCATATTCCGCGAAGCCGCCTCCGCGCTCCTCGGCGCCACTGCCTTGGCGGCCTCCATCCTCTTCGCAGCCCCGCTGGCGTCGGCCGACTCCGGTCCGGTGCCGGCCGCACCCTGCTACAACGGTCTCACCCCGTTCAATCCCTACGTCAACAACTGTGCGATTCCGTACCGCCCGCACCGGGTCCTGGGGTCGGCTCCGGACCAGACCGCGCTTCTGAACTGCAGTGTCGGTAGCCAGGCGTTACGCGCGCTGTGTATTTCGCAGTTCGTCAATGGCGGGCCGCCGATAGGGCCGGGCATCGTGGTGGGCTTCGGCTAGCTCCCGCAGCGGGCACTCACCACATCCCGTCACTGACCTTATCCATGCCGAGGTCGCCGAGTGGGATGACCGTCTTCGGATCGACCGGCGCGAACGGCTCCTCGTCGTCACCAAGTACGTCGCCGACGGTCTTGACCTCAGTCAGAATCCCGGACGGCGCCAGGTCTTCAGCATCGGAGTCGTAGTAGTCGAACCACGGCAAACCGGCGCTTACGTAGGCCTCCCGGTCGACCGGCGTCGGGGGCGGAAGTTCCCCGGTGATGGCGGTCCACTGCGCGGCCGAGCACAGGTGCACGAACACCCGCAGGGCCCCGCTCTGGTCGTAGTCGGCGAGGGGGCGTTTGTCGCCGTAGACCTCTTGGCGCATCCGCCCGCCCGCTCCCAGCCCCATGTCCGGTGGGGCGGCGCACGGACGCGGCATGGCCCCCGTCGACATGTCCGCGTAACGCTCCCGCCGCGCCTGCTGCGCCGCACGCCATGCCGCCAGCGCCTGCTCCGTCAGGCCGACCGCCCGCAATTGCACGCCACCGTGGGTCTCCTGCCCGGTGACCTGCCCCTCGACGGTGGCGCCGGAACCAAGCGGGACGGCCACGAACTGGCGGATGAAACCGTCGCCGGCGTTGATGCCATCCAGCCACGGCTGATTGGGCAGGGCGACGTAGTTCTGCGGATCTTTGACCAGGCGCTCGATCCAGGGCAGGCCGCTGACCGCGCACACCTTGCCGACGCCGACCTGCAACGCGGCCGGCTCGGAGGCACGAAACGACAACCACATCGCCTCACGCTGGTAGATCGGCAGCATCACCCCGCCACGCGCCAGCCACTCCGCTGGTGCGGTGTCGGGGTAGTCGGCCACCCGCCGCAACGGAAACCGGCCCAGACCCGGCGGCAGCGGATGCAATCCCGTCTCCGGGATTCGCAAGGTCCGCTGAAAGTCGATCGTCACCGGACCCAACTCCAACTGATCCCGGACGATCCTCACCGACGGCTTTCCACTCATGACTCCCCCAAACTGTTTGTGTGTGTTGCCAACATCTGTAGCAGTGCCTACCGACAGAACGGCGTCGTATGTTGCGCCGGGCACCGTGACGGCACTGGCGCGGCGTGTAGCGTCGGTGTGACACCGTGTCTTGGCCAGCGGCGAAAGGCGATATGACCGTCCGGACTTGGTCTCCGATCCGGATCCTCGCCGAGAACGCCGGCGTCTACGTGATTGCGAACGCGGCGACGTACGGCATATTTCTGATCGGATTCGGTCTGGGACTGGCCTTCCCGCACCTCAGCCAGGCTCAGCATGCGCGGCTGGAGGGCGACGGCACCGGGGACCTCGTCCGTTCGCTGATCGCCAATCCGTGGCTCTTCGCGCTGACGATACTGGCGGTGAACACATTCAAGATGGGCCTGCTGACAATCGTTGCGCCGTCGTTGATCGTCCCATTCAGTGGCATCGTGTTGTTTGCGTACTGGGATTTGACGACGGGGATGACGCTCGTTCCTGCGAGCGACATCGGCTGGGTGGCGCTGATACCCCACTCACTCACCCTGATCGTCGAGTTGCAGGCCTACCTGCTGCTGTTGTCGGGCGTGTTCCTGCTCGGGAAGTATGTCGTTCGCCCGGGGACCGTCGGCGTCGAGCGGCGCCGGGAGGGCTACCTGCGCGGCCTCCGCGATCTGGGCCGGCTGGCGCTGCCGGCGCTGATCCTGCTCGTCCTCGGTGCGATCTATGAGGCTTTCTCGTTGCGCTACTTCGTGCACCCGCTTGCGGACGTGCTGTTGTAGGAGCCCGCCCGGGCAAGAAATCTCGCCAACGCTCCGCTCCGGGCTGAGCTCCCAGCGTCGTGCCGCCGAAGCTAAGTGATGCCGTCGGCCGGTGGGCCGATGAACTCAAGGCCGGCCCGAATTGCGGGGCGGTGGCGCAGGATGCGGTAGTGCGCCAAGCGGCCGAGCCCCCGGGTGGTCAGGAAGCGTGCACCCGGCCATTCCGTGGCCACGCGTTCACTGGCGGCATAGGGACTGTCCGGATCGTCGGGGTCGTGGATGAGCAGTAGCGGCGGGTGGTTCGCCAGTCGACCGTTCCACGTCAGGTTCGTCTCGTGCAGTTGCATACCAATCCGGGTCTCGAGGCGGCGGTGCAGGCCCGCCCGTATCCGGCGACCGAAGCCGTGGCGGGCGGCGAACAGATCTAGATAGAGGGGAAATTCGCCCATGGGCGCCAAGAAGACCAGGCGTCCCACCGGTGCGCCCTGAGCCGCTGCCAGAGCAGTCGAGTTGGCTCCGAGTGAGTGGGCGACGACCGCATGCGCTGGCCCGTGGGTCTCGATCATGGCCGCGATCGCGTCGGCGCACTCGATGGCGGTGGTGCGGCCCGGTGCCAGGGCACCCGGATCCGATTCGTTGTGGCTGGGCAGGTCGAAGGCGATGACCCGATACCCCGCCTCCACGAGTGGCTTGACGAACACCGCCAAATGGGCACGCTGACCGCCCCAACCGTGCACCAGATATACCGGCGGCCCCTCGCCCCACTCCTCACCGGCGACCCGATGCCCGTCCCAGAAGGCCTCTATCGATCTTCCCGGTGGAACACCCGGCGGCATGCGCAGACTCGACTCGAGAACCGGCGGCGTGCACCACAGCTCGACCGCCCATCGCGATCCCAGAGCAGGCGCCAACCGCTCGAGCAACCAGAAGCGTCGGCGCACCGAGGCGGCGATGGGCGGCAGCACGCCGGAGCCCTCGGTATCGAGCGGCGCCACCTCGCCGGCCGGCGCGTCTGCCGACGCTGGTCCGAACGCCCCCTCAGTCATCAACTGTGATCGTAGTGGGCGGGCATTCTCGATGACATCGGGAGACCCACGGAGCTGGCCAAGCTAGGCATGGTCCTGTTTTGAAGTCCCGTAATCCCAGGACACCGTTCTAACTGGTGTCACGCGGATGTAAGCGGCGCCCGGTCGGGGTGCGGTGGGCCATTCGGACTCTGGCACGCCACGCGCCCGAGCACCCTCCCTCGAGAGCTGAAGTGCTTCGCTCGATTCCCGAACGATGCGGGCGTGACCTTGCAACATCACTCCCCGGATGTCCGCCATGGTGGAGCCGTCCTCGAGCAGGATGCTCACGTTCGGGTTTCGTTCCACGTTGGCAACTTTGTGGGTGCCATCGCGCACACCCATGACGATGTCGCGGCCAAGGCGGAAGTAGCCGAGGGGCACGGTGTGCGGAAATCCATCCGCGTCGATGGTGCTCAGCATCGCCCAGCCCGGGCGGCTGTCGAGGTAGGCCTCGATTTCTTCGTCGCTGAGTTTGCGTGGCATGAGAAGAGGTTAAGCGGCCTGCGGAATCGTCAGCTTGAAGAGTCGATGGAACTGACGACGAGTTGGAACGGGCCCTCCTGCTTGTCGAGGATGTAGAGCGCGACCCGGCTGATGGTCGACGGGTCCAGCGGCGCTGCGCTCGGTACCGGGTCGAGGAACATGCCCACCGGTTCGAACCCGCCGACGGGCAGGTCGTAGGTCCGCCGGACGCCGGCCTCGGTGGCGAAGCGCTGGATGTAGGACCAGGGCTGCCCCGTCTCCACCTTCAACACGTAGGTCTTGCCGTCGCCGAATGCTCGCACCCGCAGTGATGTCGCACCGGTTGCCCGGCGCCCGATCTCGGGGTCGACCGGACCGCGGGCCGAGGCGAATCCGCCGTTGTTGTCCAGCGAGATATTGCCCGAGAACACGAGGCCACCGTCGCCGAAGGCGACCGTCGAGGTCGATCGCCCGCCCATGACGGGGTCGTTGACCGTCGTCCAGGCGGCCACCGCGGCGGAGTCACCGAGGTCGACGAGGACGGCTTGGTCGGCCTGAGCCACCCCTCCGGTGCTTCCGCACGCCAGGATTAGTGCCGCCACGCATGCGGTCACCAGAGCTGTCCGCGCCGACCACCGACGTTGGCGAGTTCTCATTCCCCCAATGTAGGGACGTGGGCCGCGCAGGAGAACACCTCCAGGGTTACGGAATCAGAACCGAGAGCGTAGGTCCCTCTGCATCGCTGGAGGTCGCCGATCCGCACCTGCTCGGTCAGTGCGCCTCGAGGTCGACATCGAAGAGCGAGACCGGCCCGATGATCACGCCGTTCTCCTCGACGTAGCGGTCCCACAGTTCAAGCAAGCCGGACAGTTTGTCGGGCCGGGCGGCGGCCAGGTCGTGAACCTCGCCGGGATCGCGGGAGAGGTCATAGAGCTGCCAGGTGCCCGGGCCGTAGGGCGCGGGCAGGTGAAGCGCCTTCCAATCGCCCTGGCGAATAGCGCGGCGGCCGAACAACTCCCACCCGGTGCCGGTGTCGGCATCGTGCACCTCGTCGGTCTGTCCGCACAGGTAGGGCACCATCGATCGGCCGCGCATCGGCTCGACCTCCCGACCCCGGTACGCGGTGCCGGGATGCGCGGCGCCGGCCATCTCCAGCACGGTCGGCGCGATGTCCATGACGGTGGTGAACGCCGTGCCGATCTCCCCCTGCCGGGCAAAGCCCGGCCAGGTGACGAAGCCCACCACCCGGATGCCGCCCTCGGTGGTGAACGCCTTGTGCAGCCGCGAGGGCGCGGTGGCGGCCTGCGCCCAGCGCGGGCCGTACCAGGTGTAGGAGGTGGGACCGCCGAGGTTGTCCAGGCTGTTGTCACAATGCTTGGCGACGAACGCCTCGATTTCGGGGCCGCGCAGCGGCATTGCCTCGACGATCGTCCCCTCCGCGCCGTTGTCCGACAGAAAGATCACGACGGTGTTGTCGAGTTCACCGGTGCCGTCGAGGTAGTCGATCACTCGGCCGATGTTCCAGTCCATCCTGTCCACCATGGCGGCGTAGACCTCCATGTTGCGGGCAGAGACGGCGCGCTCCTCGTCGGTCATGCCCGCCCATTCGGGGGCGCCGTCGGCGACCACCGGGTGCGGCTCGATGTCGGGTGGGCACAGACCCAGCCGCGTGAGCGCCGCCAGCCGCTCCTCGCGCAGGGCGTCCGGACCGACGTCGTAGCGGCCGTGGTACGCGGCGATGGTTTCCCGTGGCGCGTGCAGCGGCCAGTGCGGCGCCTGGAAGGGCAGGTAGGCGAAGAAGGGCCGGTCCTCCGGGCCCTGGGGGCGTTCGCGGAGATACCGCAGCAGCGTGTCGGTGTAAGCATCCGACGAGTAGAAGTCCTCCCCCACCGTGACGTACTGATCGTCTTCGGTGAACATCGTCGGCGCGGCTGACAACCCACCGCCGCCGCGGGTGCCGTAGTGGCTGGCGCCGGCCGGCAGCAACGCGAAGGAGCGGTCGAATCCCCGCGCCCACGGAGACCTGTCGATCGTGTTGCCCAGATGCCATTTGCCCGACATGAGCGTCTGGTAGCCGGCGTCGCGCAGCAGTTCCGGCAGCGCCACGACCCGGTCGTTCAGATACCCCTCGTAGCCGGGGGCGCCGCGAAAACCGGGGGCGGCCATCTCCAGCATGGTGCCGATTCCGGCGACGTGGTGATCGGTTCCGGTCAGCAGCATCGCCCGCGTCGGCGAGCAGGCCGGGGCGGAATGGAAGTCGGTCAGCCTGATGCCGGCGTGGGCCAGGCGGTCCAGGTTGGGGGTGTTGATTTCGCCGCCGAAGGCGCCGATGTCGGAGAACCCGAGGTCGTCGGCCACGATGACCAGGAAGTTGGGACGTGTCACGGTGAAGGATCCTGTCACGCCCGACAGAGCAACGCCGGTGTTGAGTTAATTGCCTTCGGAGCCGCACACCAACGGACGCTGAGATGAATGCCTCGGGCCGGTGCCTTGATGTGACTCGAACGGACCTGCGTCACAGCAGGTCCGACGAACGACCTGGCCGAGGACTGATGTCATGCCGGCGGCGGGGTGGTGCTGAAGATCGGCCAACAGATTTCTGTGGCGGTGAACGTTGTGGGTGCTGAGGGCGTGGCACCGATGTAGTGTTCGCGGATCGGGCCCTGGTGGCTAAGCAGATGCTCGTTCACATATCGGCCCAGAGCACCGTAGCTGCGGTCGATGTCGTCATGTCCACCGGAGTGGGTGAGCACCGCGAACTCGGCCGCAGGCAGGACCTCGGCACGGATGCCCTCCAGGGGTTGCGCGGAATGTGGCGCCGGGACGAAGAGCGTTGCCTCGCCGCGTGATTCAAGAAACAGCGATCGGTCGTAGAGGCCACCCGGCACGATCCCCAGAGGGGCGCTATCTGCCGTCGAAACTGCGTCACGCAAAGTCTTCAGCGACACTCCAAACCAGTTGTCGATCTCAGAAACGTCGATGGTGGCGCCGATGGACCAGACGGCGAGCGCCGGCTTGCGATGCACCCGCACGTGGGCGGGGGTGCCAACGGGCGCAAGCAGCTCGCGCAGCGCGCCGACGGTGTCAAGGGTCTGTTGCAGCTGCACTTCCATCTGTTCGAGATGAGTGGTGATGATCTCGACGCGAGCATCTGCGTCGTCTGTGCTCAGCAGCGCCTTGATGTCGGGAATGGACATGCCGAGCGATCGGAACCGGCGGATGATGTGTGCATGATCGACCTGGCTGGTGTCGTAGAAGCGGTAGCCGGTGTGGGCATCAATGTGAGCTGGTTCGAGAATGCCGATGTCGTGGTAGTGCCGTAGCGCCTTCCTGCTCAAGCTGGTCATCACGGCGAAGTCACCGATCGAGACCCGTGCGCCCATGGCATGCTCCTCTGCGCTCCGCCGCGTGCTTAAGGGATGAGGCCATCCTCCAGCCTCCCCCTAGGGCAAGGTCAACACGGCGGCGCAAGTCCCGAGGTTCCTTCCCGTTACCGTGGATTCCCAGAGAGCCGGGGCTGGCTACCCGGGATGCGAGTACGTATTCACCGGCCCGGGCTTGACCTTCCCCTTAGGGAAAGCCGCACCGTGGGGTCATGACCACAGAATGGGACGCACTCCCGGACACCATCAAGACGTTCATGACCGCACTGACCACCCCAGAGGACGGCCGGGCGGTTGACACGTTCACCGCCGATGCCATCGTGACCGACGAAGGCCGCGACTACACGGGCCCTGAGGAAATCGGGGCCTGGCTGACCACCTCGGCAGGCGAGTACACCTACACCTCCGCGTTCACCGGCGCGACCACGACCGACACGACCGTTGACGTCGAACAGCACCTGGAAGGCAACTTCCCCGGCGGGGTCGCCGATCTTCACTACCGCTTCACGCTGGCCGGCACGTCGATCAGTCGGTTGGTGATCGAACCGTGAGCAGAAGATGGTTCATCACCGGAGGCACGCCCGGCGGCTTCGGAGTGGCGTTCGCCGAGGCGGCGCTGGAGACCGGCGACCGCGTGACGCTCACCTCCCGGCGACCGACAGAGTTGGCGACGTGGGCCGAGCAGTACGGTGACCGCATTCTGGTCCTGCCACTGGAACTCACCGACGCCGCCCAGGTGCAGCACGCGGTGCATGCCGCAGAAGAGCACTTCGGCGGCATCGACGTGCTCGTCAACAACGCCGGCCGCGGGTGGTCCGGATCGATCGAGGGTATGGACGAGTCGTCGGTGCGGGCAATGTTCGAACTGAACTTCTTCGCAGTGCTGTCGGTGACACGTGCGGTGCTGCCGGGGATGCGCGCCCGCGCGAACGGGTGGATCGTCAACGTGTCCTCGGTGGCCGGGCTTGTGTCGGCGCCCGGATTCGGCCACTACAGTGCGACGAAGTTCGCCATCGAAGCCATCACCGATGCTCTGCGCGACGAGGTCGCCCCACACGGCATCTCTGTCTTGACCGTCGAACCAGGAGCGTTCCGTACGAATGCGTACGCCGGCTTCGCGAACGAGCCCGTAGCGGAAGCCATTCCGGGATATCACGACATGCTGGAGCAGGTCCGCGCCGCCTTTGTTGAGATGGACGGCATGCAGCCCGGTGATCCGCGCCGCGGTGCTCGTGCAGTGATCGCCGCGATGGCTCAGGATCCGCCGCCCCGTCGGCTGGTCCTCGGCAGTAGCGGATACGACACCGTGATCGACACGCTGGAACAGACCCTGGACGACATCCGGATGAACCAAAGCCTCTCTCGCAGCGCAGACTTCCCCGCCTGATCGGCCTACGGAGCGAGGTCGCCGGTGCAGACAAGGCGTCTCGATCGTGCCTGGGAGTTCTGCGGGGTCTAGCGTAGGCGGAATGGGTTTGTTCAGTCATGAGGAGTTCCGGGACCCGGCCGACGGCGTTGGTGGCGGCGCTAGCGGTGGGGTTGTTGAGCGCGCTCGGGGTGCTGAGGTGGGCGAGTACGGGGTGGACGAACCTGTGGTGGTGGGTCCGGGGTTGCCGCCTGAGGACGGTTCGTGCGGTCAGTTCGCTGTGCAGTTTCACGTGTCTACGTCAATGCTGGTCGGGCTGAAACGTATTGCGGATATTCGTGGGGTGAGCGTGCCGGAGGTCTGCCGGCAGGTGATCGGTGTGTTTGTTGCCCAGCAGGCGGGTGAGCTGGGTGCACTACTTGCCGCCGAGGCCGAGGCGGCTGATTACCGGCCGAGTTTGGGTGAAGCGTAGTCGCGCCCGCCGCAGGGGCACCGCCTGGACCTGCTCATCGCTCCGACGAGGACCAACCGTCCGGCTACCTCGCCATGTTCGTGAAGCGCGACAGATGCAGCTGGTGCGCCACGGTCACCGTTCGGGTCGGCCCGGCGCGGTGCTTGGCGACGATGAGGTCGGCTTCGCCGCCACGGGGGTCGTCGCTCTCGAAGGCGTCCGGCCGGTGCAGCAGGATTACCATGTCGGCGTCCTGCTCGATCGAACCGGATTCGCGTAGATCGGCCAGCATGGGCTTCTTGTCGGTGCGTTGCTCGGGGCCGCGGTTCAGCTGGCTCATGGCGACCACCGGGACTTCGAGTTCCTTGGCCAAGAGCTTGATCTGGCGGGAGAACTCGGAGACTTCTTGTTGACGTGACTCGACCTTCTTGCCGGAGGTCATCAGCTGCAGGTAGTCGAGCACGATCAGTCGCAGCCCGGCTTTCTGGTGTAGCCGACGGGCTTTCGCGCGGATCTCCATCATCGTCAGGTTCGGGGAGTCGTCGATGTAGAGCGGCGCCTCGCTGATCTCGCTCATCCGGCGCGCCAACCGCGTCCAGTCGTCGTCGGTCATCCGGCCGGACCGCATGTCGGCCAGCTTGATCTTGGCCTCCGCCGACAGCAGCCGCATCACGATCTCGGACTTGCTCATCTCCAGCGAGAACACGATGCTCGGCATCCGGTGCTTAATTGAGCACGAGCGCAGGAAGTCCAGACCGAGGGTCGAGTTGTGAGTCGGAATCATCGCGTGGCCGGCCAGGTAGAGATGGTCGGCATTGTCGACCTCGACGCAACGGACGGGAACGCTCGGGATCGGCCGTACATCGGTGATGAATCTGGAGGAAGACCTTACAGCGTTGGAGGCCCGCCGCTCCTTGTGCGCCAGCGCCTTTCGCGGCAGTTGGAACACATCGTCGTCGGTGGAGAAGTTGAGAATATAAGCCGTTGAGCTTTCTTGGGTCCGCCCGCGGACACTCTTGGTCGCACGGTGGCACCGGTACCCCAGGCTGGCGATAAGTTCGAAAACGTCATCAGCCAACCGCTTGCTGGTGACCGAGAACTGAATTGCGCCGCCGTTCGTGACAGTCCCATCCGTATCCAGCAGACCGGCAAGCATCGCTCGCCGCTGGATCTCGGAGGAGCGCAGGTAATCGATAGGAATGTGCTTGGCGTTGAGCACACCGATGGTTCGCAACCGCGCCTGGAGGGTGCCGGCCTCGTTGCGGCAAGACTGGCACAATCGTAGTCCGCACGAGGGACCTCCACAGCGCGAGCACGTCGGTGCCGGAACCGGCTCGGATAGGAATCGTGCTCTGCCTCCACAGGAGCGTCCGCACGTCCTGACTTGGCTCGTCTGGGGAACAAAGGACTTTCCGCATATGACGCAATCGCGGGGACTGACCGCTGCCGGCGCGGGCAATCGCAGTTGATATCGATACTTAGCCGCCTCGGATCGATGTGCCTCAATGCCCTCGGCTTCGATGCACATGACGATCTCAGGGTCCGCAACCGTGATCTGCGCAGAAGCACTGGTCCCGTCCCCAAGCCACGCGCCGAGGGTATATGGCGGCACAAGTAGATCGCGGTCGGCGGCCTGCAACGGCTCGGCGTTGGATACCGAGTGATTCAGTCGCTGATCCTGGGTGGGGCAGCGCAGCGTCTCGGCGATCTCTCGCGTCGTGCGGACCGCGGCGAAAGTGCGCTGGTTCTTGGTCCTGTTGTAACCGGTCGCGGCGGCCTGGGCAGACTTCCTCGACGCACGGGTCTCGGTGAGCCACTGGTGCTCGGCGTCGGCCACAATCACGCTGCTATCGGAGAACTCGACTTCATAGCAGGGCCGCTGCAGCATGACCTCTGTCGCCGCGACCACCCGGGTGGGATTACCGTCGGCGCCGATCAGGTGGTCCCCGACGGCTACCTCGCCCATGGTGGTCCAGCCCGTCGGCGTAGGAAGCGGTGTGTCCAGCGCCAGAGCCTTGCCCATACCGGGCCTCGCCGCGACGACGACCATCTGCCCGGGGTGCAAGCCCTGAGTCAGCTCGTCGAGTTCGGTGAATCCGGTGGGCACACCCTTCGAGAGCCCGCCCTGTGAGGCGATGGCATCGATCTCGTCCATCGTCGGCTGCAGCAGCTGTTCTAGCGGGACGAAGTCCTCGGAGGTGCGGCGCTCGGTGACGTCGTAGATCTCGGCCTGGGCCCGGTCGACGATCTCGTCGACGTCGGCGCCCTCGGCCCCGGCGTAGCCGTACTGCACCACCCGGGTGCCGGCCTCCACCAGGCGGCGCAGCAGCGCCTTCTCCGCGACGATGCCCGCGTAGTACCCGGCGTTGGCCGCCGTCGGCACCGTCGAGATCAGCGTGTGGAGATAGGGCAGGCCACCGATGCGGCGCAACAGGCCGCGGCGGTCCAGCTCCGCGCCGACGGTGACCGCGTCGGCCGGCTCCCCGCGACCGTAGAGGTCGAGGATGGCGTCGTAGACGTTCTGGTGCGCCGGCCGATAGAAATCGCCCGGCCGCAGCCGCTCGAGGACGTCGGCGATGGCGTCCTTGCTGAGCAGCATGCCGCCCAGTACCGATTGTTCAGCCGCAAGATCCTGGGGGGGTTGCCGCCCGAAGTCCTCGGAGCGCGGCGGACTGTCCGGACCGGAATGTCCGAGATCGTCAACGACCGCCATTGGGCGTCCCCCACCTCCTGTTCACATGTATCGAACGTAGGTTCGACACGGTGCGTCACAACCATAAGACAGAACCCCGACAGCGCCGGGTCGACACGCTTGTGGCATACCGCCGACGGCCAACGCTAGACGTTGCTGGCGGCACCGCAAACGGGGCCTGTTCATCAACCTGTTAGTGGCCTGTGGACAGATCAGGACAGCCATGTTGAGTCGTTGGGGAGAACCTGTGGATCGTTGTGCAATTCGTACGTGTCAGGGCACGTGAACGCACACTAGCCCCGTCAATTTTCTGTGGATGGCAAGTCGTGCGGCGTGTCGGGCCAGGTTGCGTTCCCGGGCGTGTTGTGTTGCCGGTGCTTATGCGGCAGGTTAACGGCCGGTTAGATTAGCTGCCTTCAACCAATGCTGGAGAGTTCGCCAGGACACACAGCAATTCCCCGGGCGCGGCCACCGCTGGCCTCACCCGGGGAATCCGACGATGGTGGCTAATTCTGGGCGACGACGTTGACGGTCACATCGACCGCCACATCGGGGTGCAGATGCACACCGACGGTGTGGGTGCCCGTCGCCTTTATGTGCGCCTTGGGCAGCCGCACGGTCCGCTTGTCCAGGTTTGGGCCGCCGGCCTTCTTGATGGCCGCGACGATGTCGTTCGCGGTCACCGATCCGAACAGCTTGCCGGCGTCGCCGGCCGCCTTCACCGGCAGCGAGATCGGGCCCAGCGCCTCCACCGCGGCCTTGATCTCGTCGGCGTGCTCACGGTCGCGCACGGTCTTGAGCTCCTGGGCGCGGCGGATGCCCTCGGCCTGCTTCTCCGCACCACGGGTGGCGACGATCGCCAGGCCGCGGGGCAGCAGGTAGTTGCGTCCGTACCCGTCCTTGACCTCGACGGTGTCACCGGCAGTGCCGAGGTGGTCGACCTCAGCGGTCAGGATCAGCTTCATGGTGATACTTCCTTCTCTACCGAGCTCTACCGAGCCGCCGAAGTGAACGGCAGCAGGGCGACCTCACGCGCGTTCTTCACGGCGATCGCGATGTCACGCTGATGCTGCACGCAGTTCCCGGTCACCCGGCGGGCGCGGATCTTGCCGCGCTCACTGATGTAGGTGCGCAGCAGTGCGGTGTCCTTGTAGTCGATCGCCTGCCCCTTCTTGGAGCAGAACACGCACTTGCGGGTCTTGACCGGCTTCTCCGGGGCAGGGCGCCGTTTCGTGGTCTTGGCCATGATTGTTTGTCTCTTTCGTTCTTTGGTGCGTCGCGCCGGAGCGCGAAAGGATGTGCTGAGTTATCAGAAGGGCGGTTCGTCGTCACTGCCGCCGAAGGAGCCCGATGCCGGGGCGCTGCCCCACGGGTCGTCGGTCGCCTCGCTGGCCGCGGGTCGGGAGCCACCGCCCCCACCGCCGCCACCGAAACCGCCACCACCACCGCCGCCGCTGCGGCTGGCCTTGTTGACCTTGGCGGTGGCGTACCGCAGCGAGGGGCCGATCTCGTCGACCTCGACCTCGAATACCGTGCGCTTCTCGCCTTCGCGGGTTTCGAAGGACCGCTGCTTGAGCCGGCCGGTGACGATCACCCGCGAGCCCCGGGTGAGGCTCTCGGCGACGTTCTCGGCCGCCTCACGCCAGATGTTGCAGCGCAGGAACAGCGCTTCGCCGTCCTTCCACTCCCCGCTCTGGCGGTCGTAGATCCGCGGTGTGGACGCCACCGTGAAGTTGGCGACGGCTGCACCGGACGGGGTGAACCGCAGTTCGGGGTCGGCGGTCAGGTTTCCGACGACGGTGATGGTCGTGTCACCGGCCACAAGGTCCTCCTGGCATAGGGGGTGGATTCACCGCGAGCCTACGTAACGGGTACGACGCGCGATGACGTTCTCCACGACAGTGACTAGTGCTTGTCGGTCCGCATCACCTTGGTCCGCAGCACCGACTCGTTCAGGTTGAGCTGACGGTCGAGCTCGGACACGGTGGCCGGTTCGGCCTTCACGTCGACGACCGCGTAGATGCCCTCGGCGTGCTTGGCGATCTCGTAGGCCAGCCGGCGCCGGCCCCAGATGTCGACCTTGTCGACGGTGCCGCCGTCGTTGCGAATGACGTTCAGGAACGTCTCCAACGACGGGGAAACGGTGCGCTCGTCGAGAGTGGGGTCAAGGATGACCATGATTTCGTATGGACGCATGGGAACCTCATCACCTCCTATGGTCTTTGCGGCCACGGTCGGTCCGTGGCAGGAGAGTCGCCTGCGTCGGCAACCGCCCCAGGCTACATGAACAGGGTCTGATCAGCGAAATCAGCTGCGCCGGGCCGGGTGGTGGTTGCGCGAACAGACGCAAAATCGCCCCTTTCGGCCGCGGATCGTGCGATTTTGCGTCTGCTCGCCCCCAAGTTCAGCTGCGCTGCCGGTAGTAGTCCTGCGCCCGCTCCCGGACCGCCGCGCCGGCCTTGGCCCAGGACCCCGTGTCGAACGGCGGCTGCGGGTCGTACTCGATCATCAGCTGGGCGGCCTGCGCCGCCTCCCGGTCGACCAGCAGTTCGAGCAGCCGCAACGCCATGTCGATGCCGCTGGAAACCCCGGCCGCGGTGATGATCCGCTCCGGCAGGTGTTCGACCACACGCTGCGGGGTGTAGACCGCGCCGAAGGACTCCAGCAGTTCGACGCCCCGCCAGTGCGTCGCGGCGGTCAGCCCGCTCAGCAGTCCCGCGGCGGCCAGCACCAGGCTGCCGGTGCACACCGAGGTGGTGTAGATGGTGTGGCGATGCACCTCGCGCACCCAGTCGAGCACCCCCTCGTCATGGATCAGAGTCCGGGTGCCCATGCCGCCGGGGAACAGCAGCACGTCAGGCCGGGTGACTTCGTCGAACGTCGCGTCACAGATCAGGCCGAGCATGCCGTTGTCGGATCGCACCTCCCCTCGTTGCGCGCCGACGAAGACCACCTCGATCGACGGCACCCGCTGCAGCACGTCGTAGGGTCCGACGGCATCCAGGGTGGTGTTACGCGGGAACAGCGCTATCGCGACTTGCATCCGGAACTCCCTCTTCGACAGCGGCGCCGCGCGGACGCAGCCACCGCGGCAACCACTTCGGCGGCGCGTCGGGTGCACCGTCGAACACCCCGCCGCTCGGATCGTCCACCCGCCCGTGCCATCGCACCAGGTCCCGCTCGGGCCGGTAGATCTGCCGCACGACGAGGGCCATCAGCACGATGACGGCGATGTCACGCAGTAGGATGGTCGCGGTGAACCACTGTTCGGGCAGCCCCTTGTTCTGCTCGCCGTACAGGTAGTACATCCGCGGCACCCACACCAGCGCATCAATGGTCATCCACGCCAACAGGATTCGCCGGTGCGGCAGTGCCAGCACCGCCAGCGGCACCAGCCACAGCGAGAACTGGGGGCTCCACACCTTGTTCACCAACAGGAACGCCGCGACCACCAGGAACGCCAGTTGGGCCACCCGCGGCCGTTGCGGTGCGGTCAGTGCGATGTAGGCGATTGCCGCACAACAGGATAGGAACAACACCCCGACGACGATGTTCAACACCGCGGGCGGCTGCCAGAAGCCGAGGTCCTGATCGAAGCCCTGCCATCCGGTGAAGGACTTGACCACGTTGTAGATCGAGTCCATGTCGTCACCGCGGCGCGAGTTGAGCCGGAAGAACTCCGACCAACCGCGGGGGAACAGCATCATGACCGGCAGGTTCACCAGGAACCAGGCACCGACGGTCGCCACCACGGTCCGCGCGGCATCGGCGGCGCGGTCGGTCCTCAGGGCCAGCACCACCAACGGCAGCAGCAGCAGCAGCGGATACAGTTTGGCGGCCACTCCCAGGCCGATCAGCACGCCGGCCAGCGTAGGTTTTCGCCGTGCCCAGGCCAGTAGGCCGCCGACCGCCAAACCCGTTGCCAGCGCGTCGAAATTGGTGAACACCTGGAAGATCAGGATCGGCGATGCCGCCACCAGTGCGGCGTCCCACACCCGCCGGCCGGCCAGCATCGCGGTCCCCCACACCGTCGCCAGCCACGCCAACACCAGGCCGACCGCGGAGAAGTTGAAGAACATCACCACTTCGGCGATCACCGGCAGCGAGAACATCTTCGACACCGCGGTGTAGGTCTTGGCCAGCGCCATCGCCAAGTACTGGTAGACCCCGGTCAGCACCGGATACTCCATGTAGCGCACCGCCGGTCGGCCGTCGTAACGCACCTGCGGCCGGCCCGTCGAGTCCGTCTCCAGCCAGCTGGACTTGTACGGGAACCTGCCCTGGCTCAACAACTCCGCGCCGTACAGCGGCACCGTGTCGGAGTAGCACAACTCGTAGTAGGCGCGCTGGTTCTGCCAGTTGGCCACCCGCTTGTCGGGCGGGCCGGTACCGGTGGTCTGCAGGCACGGCGCCTTGGTCGACCAGCCCAGCGCAAGGAAGACCAGGGCGATGATGAACATCACCCGCAGGGGCGTGAGCAGTCGGGTCCTGCCGATCAGCGCGTGCCGTCCCACCGGGCCGCCGACGAGTTCGGAGAGGCCGGCGCCGATCGGGTCGGTGCGGCTGGGCAGGTCCCGGTCGGTGGCGCTGCGCAGGTCAGCCGCAAGGGGCGCGGGCGACACCGTGGCCCGCGACTGCTCGGCGTCGATCACGGGGGCGGCGGCGGGACGTTCGCGTTCGGATCACCGGGCGGCGGCGGCGGCACCGGCACGGGTTCGGGCGGTGGGGGCGGCCCGATCGGCACCGTCGTCGGGGGACCGAGCGGGATCGTGATGCCCGGCGCCACTTCGATACTCGGCTGGATGACCGTCTCACTCGGGGGCGGCGGCGGGGGCGGCGGGGGCGGGGGCGGCGGTGCCGGCACCCCGGCGTACCCACCGACCTCGGCGGGCTTCGGGAAGGACTCGACGTCGGTGCCCTTCAGGGCGCCGTCCATGGTGGCCTTCCAGATGTCGGAGGGGATGCCGGAGCCGTAAACCGGTCCGCCCCAGGCGTTCACCAACGGCTTGGTGCCGTCGACGGTGCCGACCCACACCGCGGTCGACAGCGATGGCGTGTAGCCGACCATCCAGGCGTCCCGGTTGGCCCCGGTGTCACCGAGCTGGTTGGTGCCGGTCTTTGCCGCCGACGGCCGGCCACCGGCGAGGTTGTGCCCGTTGGACCAGCCGGCGATCGGTTGCATGGCGGCGGTGACGTTGTCGGCGACCGCCTTCTCGATGCGGCGCTCGCCGGTGTTGTCCTCGGCGCTGGCGTCGAACAGCACCTCGCCCGCGGCGTTGACGACCTTCTGGACGAAGTGCGGAGCGTGGTACATCCCCGAGTCCGCCACGGTGGCGTACGCCGAGGCCATGTCCAGCACCCGGGTCTGGTACTGGCCCAACACGATTCCGTTGTTGGGCGGACCGCCCTGACCGTCCTCGGACAGCGTGTGGTCCACCCCGGGGAAGCTCTTGGCGATCCCCGCCCGGTGCGCGGCGTCGGCCACGTCGGCCGGGCCGTTCTTGAGCTTCAGCATCAACCGGTAGTAGCTGGTGTTCAGCGACTGCTTGAGCGCCTCGGCGATGTTGCAGGTACCGCACCCGCCGCCCTCGACATTGGTGATGGTGACGCCGTTCATCGTCACCGGCGAGCTGTCCACCTGGAAGCCCAGCCCCATGCCCTGCTCGAGGGCGGCCACCAACGCGAATACCTTGAACGAGGATCCGGTGGGCAGACCGGCCTGGGCGAAGTCGTAGCCCTGCGCGTCGGATCCGCCGTAGTAGGCCTTCACCCCGCCGGTGCGCGGGTCGATGGACACCACCGCGGCCCGCATCTCCGGCATCTGGCCGTCGAGATACTTCGACACCGCGTTCTCGGCGGCCTGCTGCGCCTGCGGGTCGATGGTCGTGGTGATCTGGAGGCCCTGGGTGTTCAGCGTCTGCTCGTCGATGTTGAACAGGTCGAGCAGTTCCTTGGTGACCTGACGCTCGATCAGGCCGTTGGGCCCGGTGATCTGATTGGCCGAGCGGGCCAGTTCCGGCGGCACGGTCTGCGGGAAGACCTGCTGCGCGCGTTCGTCTTTGGACAGCGCCCCCATGGTCACCATGCCGTCCAGCACCCAGTTCCACCGTTCGGCGGCGCCTTCGGGGTCGACGGCGGGGTCCAGCGTGGAGGGCCGTTGGATCAGCGCGGCCAGCAGCGCTCCATCGGCGACGGTGAGCTGCTCGACCGGTTTGTTGAAGTACGCCTTGGACGCCGCGGAGATGCCGTAGGCACCGCGGCCGAAGTAGATGATGTTCAGATAGGCCTGCAGCACTTCGTCTTTGGACCACTGCCGCGACATCTTGGTCGAGATGACAAGTTCCTTGGCCTTGCGGATCAGACCGCCGACGCCCGAGCGCTGATCGCCGACGAGCGCGTTCTTGACGTACTGCTGGGTGATCGTCGAGCCACCCTGCAGGTCACCGCCGAAGAGATTGTTCTTGATGGCGCGGGCGAAGCCCGACAGCGAGAAGCCCGGATTGGTGTAGAAGTCGCGATCCTCGGCGGCCATCACCGCGTTGCGGACGTGCACCGGCACCTGGTCGATGTTGACGTCGACCCGGTTACCTTCAGGCGGAACGATTTTCGCCAGCTCCGAGCCGTCACTGGCCAGGATGGTCGAGACCTGGTTGGTGCGGATGTCGCCCGGCTTGGGGACGTCGACGATCAGGTAGGCCATGCCGAAGGTCACGATCGGCAGCACGATCAGGACGACGGCGGCCAGATACAGCGAGCGCCGCACCCACCGCCAGTTGATCTGCTCGGCGAACCTCGGCGGCCTGGGCGCCGCGCCTCCACTCTCGACGGGCGGACGCGTGTCGGCGGGCGGCTTCGGCGGTGCTGTCGGCGGTGTGCGCTTCAGGGGCGGCGCGGGGGGGCTGTCGAGGGCGGCCTTCACCGCCTCGATGGGGTCGCGCGGAATCGGCGTGGTGTCGTCGCGGACCGGCGGTATGACGGTGGTCAGTCGATCGTCGGGCGGCGTGGGCCGAGTGGGCTCGGGTGTGCTCGGGCCGCTCGCGGCGGGCATCTTGGTGGTGGGAGTCTCGCTGCTGTGGCGCGGACCGTTCGACACGCCATCGCCCCCGGATCCTGGTTGGACCTCAGTGGCCGGCTGGTCGGGGCGCCCTTCGCTATTCACTGGCCGTGCGCGCGTCGGAGTGCGCCGTCTGGGTGCCTCGCGGTCTGCGGGTGCCCTTCGAAGGGCGTGGCGCACCGAGCACATATGACTTGACCAGGTGATTCCACTCGCAGGTGCGGCAAACCTCCACGACGTGTACGGAGAACTCGTCGAACCGCGTCGCCAGCAGCACCAACTCTTCGGCGGTCCGCGCCGAACCCGAGACGGCGCCCAGGTGGTCGCCGAAAACCCACGACACCAGGGTGAGCGGCTCCTTGCGGCAGATCGGGCACATCACCGAACTGGGCTTGCCGTGGAATTTGGCGGCGCGCAGCAGATAGGGGTTGGCGTCGCAGACCTCGGTGACGCCGGTGCGCCCGGAATACACCTCGGCCAGCAGGGAACGTCGCCGGAGGGCGTAGTCCACCACCTGTCGCTGCAGTCGCACGATGACCAGAGTACGTCGGCGGTCCCGGCGCCGATGCGCAACCAACCCGACCGGGAGTGCCGATTGACCGCCTCAACTGCGCCATCGCGCCGCGAACTCTTACGATCATCGACGTGGCGACAGGTCAGACGGCGAGCACGCGGGCCAAGGACAGCGACCGTAACGACACCTGCCAGATCCTGGACACGGCGCTCTCCGAGGGCCAGCTGTCGATGGCCGAGCACGGGCAACGGGTCAAGGCGGCCACCAACGCCGCCACCCTGGGCGACCTCAAGGCGCTGGTCTCCGATCTGCAGACGGCGAACGCGCCGGTGCAGCTGCCGCACCTGAACAAGCCACGGGTGCCGGGTCTCGCCGGTGGCGGCGGGGGCTGGGGCATGCGCGCCGCCGTCGCGGCGGTGCTGGTGCTGCTGGGGGTGGGTATCGGCTGGGGGCTCTACGGCAACACCCCGTCACCGTTCAACTTCACCTCCGATCCCGGCGCCAAGGCCGACGGTGTGGCGCCGGTGGTGCTCACCCCGCCGCGGCAGCTGCAGTCGCTGGGCGGTCTCAACGGTCTGCTCGAGCAGATGAAGAAGAAGTTCGGCGACACCACGGGCTACCGGCTGGTGATCTACCCGGACTATGCGTCGCTGGACCGGCCCGATCCCGGTGACGAACGCCGCACGCTGAACTACAGCTACCGCGGCGGCTGGGACGATCCGACCACCTCGCCGAAGAGCCCCGATGCGACGCCGGTCGACCTGTCGAAGTTCGACGCCAAGGCGGTCGTCGGCGTGCTGCGCGGGGCGCCGGAGACGTTGAACATCAAGCCCGGCGACGTGAAGAACACCTATCTGATCGTCGAGCCGAGCCGCGATCCGACCGCCCCCGGCACCCTCTCGGTGGAGATCTACGTTTCGAGCGACTTCGGCAGCGGCTACATCTCGCTCGATGGTGACGGTTCGGTGAAGCGGGTCAACTACCCGTAACCCCCGGTTAGCTGGGACTTCAGCCTCGATTGGCGCCGTATATATCGCTTCGATACAATTTTTGGAGGTGTCGAAGCACCGTAACGGTTGAGCAAAGGAGGTGACCCGATGTTGGAGCTGGCCATCCTGGGTCTTCTCCTGGAGTCCCCGATGCACGGCTACGAGCTGCGCAAGCGATTGACGGGGCTGCTCGGCGCGTTTCGGGCGTTCTCGTACGGCTCGCTCTACCCGGCGCTGCGCCGGATGCAGGCCGACGGGCTCATCGCCGAGGACGCCGCACCCGCGGGAACGACCGTGCTGCGCCGCGCCCGCCGGGTGTACCAGCTGACCGACGCCGGTCGGCAACGCTTCACCGAACTGGTGGCCGACACCGGTCCGCAGAACTACACCGACGACGGGTTCGGTGTGCACCTGGCGTTCTTCAACCGGACGCCGGCCGAGGCGCGGATGCGCATCCTGGAAGGCCGCCGCCGTCAGGTGGAGGAACGCCGGGAGGGTCTGCGGGAAGCAATCGCGCGGGCCAGCAACTCGTTCGACCGCTACACCCGACAACTTCATCAGCTGGGTTTGGAATCCAGTGAGCGGGAAGTCAAATGGCTCAACGAACTGATCGCCGCCGAACGAGTGGCACAAGCCAGCTCCGACCAGGCCTGACCAATACAACAATCTTCAACAGCGCCGCAGAAGTACAAGAAGGAGAACGTCCATGACCGAGCACCACGCGCAAGCACCGTCGACAGATGTGCGGGTCGCCATTGTCGGCGTCGGTAACTGCGCGTCCTCGCTGGTTCAGGGCGTGCAGTACTACAAGGACGCCGACCCGAACTCGTCGGTTCCCGGCCTGATGCACGTCAAGCTCGGGCCCTACCACGTGCGTGACGTGAAGTTCGTCGCCGCGTTCGACGTCGACGCCAAGAAGGTCGGCTTCGACCTCTCCGAGGCGATCTTCGCCTCGGAGAACAACACCATCAAGATCGCCGACGTGCCGCCGACCGACATCGTGGTGCAGCGCGGCCCGACCCTCGACGGCATCGGCAAGTACTACGCGGACACCATCGAGCTGTCCGATGACGAGCCGGTCGACGTGGTCAAGGTGCTCAAGGACGCTCAGGTCGATGTGCTGGTGTCCTATCTGCCCGTGGGTTCGGAGCAGGCCGACAAGTTCTACGCGCAGTGCGCCATCGATGCCGGGGTGGCGTTCGTCAACGCGCTGCCGGTGTTCATCGCCTCCGACCCGGTGTGGGCCAAGAAGTTCGAGGATGCCGGTGTGCCGATCGTCGGCGACGACATCAAGAGCCAGGTCGGCGCCACCATCACCCACCGCGTGATGGCCAAGCTGTTCGAGGACCGCGGCGTCACCCTGGACCGCACCTATCAGCTGAACGTCGGCGGCAACATGGATTTCAAGAACATGCTCGAGCGCGAGCGCCTGGAGTCCAAGAAGGTGTCCAAGACCCAGGCGGTCACCTCCAACCTGACCGGCTCGCTGGCCGGCAAGATCGAGGACAAGAACGTCCACATCGGGCCGTCGGACCACGTCGCGTGGCTCGACGACCGCAAGTGGGCCTATGTCCGCCTCGAGGGTCGCGCGTTCGGTGACGTGCCGCTGAACCTGGAGTACAAGCTCGAGGTGTGGGACTCGCCGAACTCGGCAGGCATCATCATCGACGCGGTCCGCGCGGCCAAGATCGCCAAGGACCGCGGCATCGGCGGCCCGATCATCCCGGCCTCGGCCTACCTGATGAAGAGCCCGCCCAAGCAGCTGGCCGACGATGTCGCCCGCGCCGAACTCGAAGAGTTCATCAAGGGCTAGCTTCACCGTTCAGACCGCAGTCAGATCGCGAATCATCGCCGCAATGCGATCTCACTGCGGTCTCGACGTATAAAGAGCTAGTGATCTCCGATGACGAACTGATCGGACTCGACGAGTTCGCCCTGCTGCCCGAGAACGCCGCGCAGGCCGGCGTCAGTGGACCGCTGCCGACGGTCGAGCGCATCGAGCGCGGACCGATCAGCGCGGTGCGCTGGGGTGACGAGCCGGTGCGGGTGGTGTTCCTGCACGGCGGCGGCCAGAACGCCCACACCTGGGACACCGTCATTCTCGGGCTGGGCCGGCCCGCGCTGGCCATCGACCTGCCCGGCCACGGCCGCTCGGCCTGGCGCGAGGACGGCGACTACGGGCCCAAGCTCAACGCCATCGCCATCGAACCCGTGGTCCGTGAACTGGCCCCCGACGCCGACCTGGTCGTCGGGATGTCGCTGGGCGGCCTGACGGCAATGCGGCTGGCGGTCACCGCACCGGAGTTGGTGCGCAAGCTCGTCATGGTCGACGTCACCCCGTCGGCCCCGGAGCGACACGAGCAGATGACCAAGGCCCAGATGGGCACGGTCGCGCTGGTCCAGGGCGACCGCACCTTCGGCAGTTTCGCCGACATGCTCGACGTCACCGTCGCCGCCGCCCCCCACCGCGATCGGAACTCGTTGCGCCGCGGGGTGTTCCACAACTCCAAGCAGCTCGACGACGGCAGCTGGACCTGGCGCTACGACTCCTTCCGCAAGGGTGAAGGCTTCGAGGGACTCTGGGACGACGTGCCCAACCTGACCACGCCAACCACCCTGGTGCGCGGGGCAAAGTCCTTCTTCGTCAACGACGAGGACGCCGCCGAATTCGCCCGCAGCGCGCCGGGATTCCAGACCATGCACATCGTGGCCGACTCCGGCCATTCGGTGCAGGGCGACCAACCGCGCGCGCTGGTGGAGATCCTGCGCGGGGTGCTCACCGGCTGACTCGTTTCCCAGCTGTTCACCCGCTGATTGCCAACTGATCCACAGCCTGCCGTAGCTTCACCGGATGGCTCTGGTCCCCCTCAATCTCCTTGTCAGCCATAGCGGCCGCTCCTCCCGACAGCACATCACCTGCCGGCACAAGTGCGGTGACGCATGCTCGTATCCCCCGCCCAACACCAGTGACAACGAGTACTTCGGCGATGTGGTGCGCCAAGCATTGTCCCGGCGATCCCTCTTCAAAGCGGCGGGAATCGCCGTACTGGCCGTCAGCAGCAGCTCTGCACTCGCGGCCTGCAACAGCGGATCCAAGGTCACCGGTCAACAAGCATCGTCGGGGGTGACCGCGCCGCCGCCCGGGATGAACTTCACCGCGATCGCCCCCAACAAGAAGGACGCCGTCGTCGTCCCAGACGGTTACCGGCAGGCGGTGGTGATCAGCTGGGGTGATCCGGTGCTGCCCGGGGCTCCTGCGTTCGATGTGAGCAAGCAGAGCGCCGCCAGTCAACGTCAGCAATTCGGCTTCAACAACGACTTCGCCGGTCTGCTTCCGATCGAGGGCGCGAAGAACCGCTATCTGCTCGTCGTCAACCACGAATACACGACTGAACGCTTCATGTTTCCCGGCTACGACAAGAACCACCCCACCCGTGAACAGTTCGACACCGCCCTCGCCGCGCACGGGCTGACGGTCATCGAAGTGGAGCGCTCCGACAACGGCCTCAAGCCCGTGATGGGTCCGCACAACCGGCGCATCACCGGCGACGCCACGATGACCCTGACCGGCCCGGCGGCCGGCAGCGGATACGTCAAGACCGCGGCCGACCCGGCGGGTCGAACGATCACCGGCACCCTGAACAACTGCTCCGGTGGCGTCACCCCCTGGGGGACGGTGCTCTCGGGCGAGGAGAACTTCAACTCCTACTTCGGCTCGGCCGACGGAGCGGAGGCGCCGACGGCGGCCGACGCCGATCGCTGGAAGCGCTACGGCATCAAACTCAAACCCAGTGAACGACTTTGGGAGACCTTCGATCCACGGTTCGACCCCACCAAGACACCCAATGAGGTCAACCGGTACGGCTACGTCGTCGAGATCAACCCCTGGGATCCGGCGTCGGTTCCGGTCAAGCACAGCGCGATGGGGCGCTTCAAACACGAAGCCGCCAACATCTACGTGACACCGGACGGCACGGTCGTGGCCTACAGCGGTGACGACGAACGGTTCGACTACCTCTACAAGTTCGTCTCCGGCAGGAAGATTCAGCCCGGCCGTGACACCGCGGCCATGGCGCACAACATGACGATCCTCGACGAGGGCACCCTGTACGTCGCCAAGCTGTCCAGCGAAATCCCGGCCGACCAGATCGACGGATCCGGCACGCTGCCCCAAGACGGGTCGTTCCGCGGCTCTGGGACGTGGCTTCCCCTGCTGCGCTCGGGCCCGAATGGGACTGGCGAATCCCTTATCCCGGGCATGAGCGCCGAGGAGGTCGCGATCTTCACCCGGTTCGCCGCCGACAAGGCCGGTGCCACCAAGATGGACCGTCCCGAAGACTTCGAAGCCAATCCCAAGACCGGCAAACTCTATGTCGCGCTGACCAACAACAACGAGCGCGGCGCGCCGGGCAAGGCCGCCGCCGACGCACCGAATCCCCGTAACGACAACAAGAACGGGCAGGTCCTCGAGATCACCGACGATCACGCCGGCACCACGTTCGCCTGGGATCTGCTGCTGGTCTGCGGTGATCCCGCCGCCGCCGACACCTACTTCGGCGGCTTCGACAAATCCAAGGTCAGCCCGATCTCGTGTCCCGACAACCTCGCCTTCGACAAACACGGCAATCTGTGGATCGCCACCGACGGCAACGCCCTCGGCTCGAATGACGGCCTTTTCGCGGTGGCTCTCGACGGCCCCAACCGCGGTGAGACCCGGCAGTTCCTCACGGTGCCGATCGGCGCCGAAACCTGCGGACCGATCGTGCTCGACGACCTGGTCACCGTTTCGGTCCAGCACCCCGGGGAACACGACGACAACAGCATCGACGACCCGCTTTCGAACTGGCCGGATGGCGGCAACGGCACGGCCCGGCCGTCGATTGTCGCGGTGTGGAAGGACGGCGGTGGCATCGGCGTGTGAGCTGATGTCGGGCTAGACCAACAGCCCCTTGAGTGCCTCGCGGGTCTCGGCGATCTCGTCGGGGGTCCCGCCGACCTCCACCGCCGCGAAGTCGGTGACCCCGATGTCGGCCAGCGCGGCGATCCGGTCCTGCACCTGCGCCGCGGAACCGATGATCGCGATCTCCGCCGGGCCGGCCACTCCCTCCCGGTCGAGCATCGCGCGGTAGCTGGGCAGCGCGCCGTAGGCGGCGAACTCCTGGGCTGCGCGTTCGGTCGCCGCCTCGGTGTCCGTGGTGACGCACACCGGCAGCGCGGCGATCACCCGCGGGGCGGGCCTGCCGTGCCTCTCGGCGGCTTCGGTGATGGTCGGGATGGTGTGGGCGGCCAGGGTCGCCGGTCCGGTGCACCAGGTGAGCGTGCCGTCGGCCAGCGCCGCGGTGACGCGCAGCATCTGTTCACCGAGGGCGGCGACCACGACGCCGAAGCCGGTGGAGCCGTTGGCGTTGACCGCCGCGTGCACGCGGTAGACCTCGCCGTCGAAGTTGACAGGCTCGTTGCGGGACAACGGCATCAGTACGCTGAGGTATTCGCGGAGGTGTCGCACCGGCTTGTCGTAGCTCAACCCGAACATGTTCTCGATGACGACCTTGTGGCTCAGCCCGATGCCGAGGGTGAACCGGTTGCCCGAGGCGGCGGCCACGGTGTGCGACTGCTGGGCGATGGCGTGCGGGTGCCGCGGGTAGGTGGGCACCACCGCGGTGCCCAGTTCGATGCGCGGCACCTGGGCGCCGACGACCGCCAGTGCGGTCAGCGCGTCGTGGCCGAAGATGTTGGGCGCCCAGTAGCTGGCGAAGTCGTCCCGTTCGACGGCGGCGGCCTGGGCCACCACGTCGTCGATGGTTCCGGTGTTGACGGCACCGCCGAAGATTCCATACTTCATGGCCCTGACGGTACGCGGCGGGTCAGCTCCGCGGCACCGCCAATCCCTCCTGGACCAGGGTGGCGGTCAGGGTGCCGTCGGCGTCGAACAGCCGTCCGGTCATCACGCCCCGGCCGCGGGCAGCCGCCGGGGACTTGGATTCCAGCAGGTTCCACCCGTCGGCCCGGATCGGGCGGTGAAACCAGACCGACGAGTCCGTGGTGGCGGTGTGGTGGCTGCGGTCGATCATCGAATGGCCGTGCACCTGCAGCACCGGGTCGATGCCGTAGATGTCGGTGACGTACACCGCGGCGCCGGCGTGCAGCATCGGGTCGTTGGGCAACGGGACGGTCACCCGCCACCACAGCCGGCGGCGAAAGTCGCCGGTGCTGCGGTCGTCGACGCTGCGGATGTCGATCTCGTCCAGCGGCAGCGACGGCGCCGGCCCGATCGGACCGGTTCGCGGCAGTGACTCGGGATCCTCAATGGCGGAGGGTTTTTCGCCGTGTTCGGGTCCGGCTGCGGGCAGCACAAAGGAAGCGGTGGCGGTGACCAGCAGGCGGCCGTCCTGGCGGGCCAGCACCCGCCGCGACGCGGTGGTGCGGCCGTCGTACACCCGCTGCACCTCGTAATGCACCGGGGCGCCGGCGTCGCCGCCACGCAGGAATTGCACGTGCAGACTGGTCGGGGCCAGCCCGGGATGCAGCGTCTCGCCCGCGGCGGCGAATGCCTGTGCGGCCAGGTGTCCGCCGTAGGCGCGCTTGTCGGCCGGGCCGTTCTCCGCGCCGACGAAGGTGTCGGCGGCCTCGGCGGGGGTGACGGCCAACAGGCGCGGCAGTACGTGGGTCATGTTGCGACCGTGCCGGATTCGACGAGGCCGGCGATCTCACCGGCGCTCATGCCGAGCCGTTCGGACAGGACGGCGGCGGTGTCGTCGCCGAGGGCCGGGGCCGGGCTGGGGACGGTGTGCGTCCCGTCGACCGACATCGGCAGTCCCGGTGCCAGATGACTGCCGACCCGGGGTTGCTCGAGCGGGGCGAACAGCGGATTGGCGGTGACCCGTGGGCTTTCGGCGGCCTCGGCGAAGCTCTGGTAGCGGTTCCACAGGATGGAAGTGCCCGACAGCGCCGCGGCGATCTCGTCGGCGGTGTGGCTGCGGAACCACGGTGCGAACAGCCCGTTGAGCACTTCGCGGTGCTCATAGCGCTGCCCTTCGTCGGTGAAGTCCGCGCCGAACGCCTCGGCCACGGCGGCAACCGCTTTCGTCGTCCCGGTCAGTTCGGTCAGGTCGCGGAAGTGCCGGTTGGTGAGGGCGACGATCATGAACCACGCGCCGTCGTTGCTGCTGAAGTTCTGGCCGTACTGGCCGTAGATGGCATTGCCCAGCCGCGGGCGCTGGGTGCCAGTGACCATCACCTCGGTCAGGAAGCCCAGGTTCGCCGCGGTCGCCAGCGCGACGTCGTCGAGGGGCAGCCGGATCACGCTGCCCTGCCCCGTGCTGTCGCGGCGGCGCAGCGCGGCCAGCACCGCGATGACCGCGTACAGCCCACAGCTGACGTCCCAGGCCGGCAGCACGTGGTTCACCGGTCCCCGCTGGTCGGGTGAGCCCGTCACGAGGGGAAATCCGGTGGCCGCGTTGACGGTGTAGTCCACCCCGGTCGATCCGTCGGCGCGGCCGACGACCTCGAGATGGATCAGATCGGGGCGCTGCGCGCTCAGCGTCTCGTGGGAATGCCATTGGCGCCCGGCGACATTCGTGATCAGGATTCCGGCGTCGACGATCAGCCGCTGGATCAGCTGCTGGCCCTCAGGCGAGCGCATGTCGGCGGCCACCGAGCGCTTGCCCTTGTTCAGCCCGGCCCAGTAGATGCTCACCCCGCCGTCGGTGAGCGGCCAACGCTGGTAGTCGGCCGCGCCGCCGATCGGGTCGATACGGATGACCTCGGCGCCGAGTTGGGCCAGTGTCATGCCGGCCAACGGAACCGCGACGAAACTGGAGATCTCGACGATGCGGACGCCGGCCAGCGGCAGGTCGGGTGAAGCGGTCACCCGATGAGTATGCCGGTTATGCCACCGCGACCGGCACGCCCAGGCACACCAGCATCAGGAGCAGGAGAAACCAGCCGGCGCCCTGCCAGATCGGCCAGACGCCCTCGGCCTTCCACACCCGGTAGGCCTGAACCAGCGCCCCTACCCCACCGGCGAACAAGACGACCGGCACCAGGATCCCGGCGATCAGCGAGTGCCAGACGACGGCCGCCGCGAACGCAACGCCCGCCACCGCGATGACGGCCACCACGTAGATCACCGCCGACCGGAACATCACCGGGTCGTGCCAGCGCTTCTCGACGTCGTTGTTCGACATGATTCACCTCGTTCCCAGCTTAGGCCTCGATAAACACCTTCGGCAGGGGTTGACTGGCCGCGGCTCCGGGTAGTCCCGCGGGCATGACGCACCCAACGGACGAGAACAGCGAAGACGTCGGCTCCGACGAGCACGTGGCGTCGTCGCGCGCCGGCAAGGGCGGCACAGGCACCTACGTCGGCGAGACCGACCCCGACGACGCGATCGACGCGGGCGAGACGGGTGCGGAGGCGCGCAGCCAGGCCGGAGGGCAATGAGAGGATCGGGCCATGCGTCTGCTGCTCCTCGCCGACACGCATGTCCCGAAACGCGCCCGCGATCTGCCCGCCCGGGTGTGGGACCAGGTGGAGCGTGCCGATGCGGTGATTCACGCCGGCGACTGGGTTGATGTCGCACTCTTCGACGAACTGGCCACGCGGGCGCGGCGACTGATCGCCTGCTGGGGCAACAACGACGGGGCGGAGCTGCGTTCGCGGCTGCCCGAGCGTGCCGACGTGATGCTGGACGGCCTGCGCTTCACCGTCACCCATGAAACCGGTACCGCGTCCGGCCGCGAGGCGCGGATGGCGCAGCGCTATCCGGACACCGATGTACTGGTGTTCGGCCACAGCCACATTCCCTGGGACACCACCGCCCGCACGGGGCTGCGCCTGCTCAACCCCGGCTCCCCGACCGATCGCCGCCGCCAACCCTTCTGCACGTACATGACCGCGGAGACCCGGGCAGGCACCCTGCGTGAGGTGCGGCTGCACCGCCTCGAGAAGGGTTGATGCGTCATCGCAACCGGCGAGCGAGCCCGGACGCACGCACGGCGCGGCGCGCAACCGCGGCGCGCAGCTGCTCAGCGGTGCCGATCACCCGCACCTTCTCCCGCGCCCGGGTGACCGCCGTGTACAACAACTCCCGTGTGAGCAGGCGCGAATCCTCCGGCGGCAACAGCACGGTCACCTCGGTGGCCTGACTGCCCTGACTCTTGTGGATCGTCATCGCGTGCATGGTCTCCACATCGGCCAGCCTGCTGGTGGCGAACTCCACCGGCCCCTCCGAGCCGGCGACCACCGCGCGCAGGGCGCCGTCGCGCATCAGCGTCACGCCGGTGTCACCGTTGTAGAGCCTGAGGCCATAGTCGTTGGCGGTGACCAGTATCGGCCGCCCGAGGTACCACGTGCTCCACAGCGGCGTATCGGTCTCCTCGGCCAGCCAGCGTTCGACCTGGCGGTTCCAATACGCGACGCCGTACGGCCCGCGTCGATGCGCGCACAACAGCCGATGTTCGTCCAGGGTGGCCAGGGCCGCCGGGCCGTCTCCCAGCACGGCCGCCCGCCGGAGCTCCAGCGCCTGAGGGACGAGGACTTTCCGCAGGCGGTCGGCGGGCTCGTCGGAGTCCACCCACTCGATGTGGTCACCGCCGGCCGCCAGTACCTCGAGAGCGCGGTCGGCGTCATCGTCGCGGATCGCCTGCGCGAGCGCACCGATCGACTCACCGAAACGGTGGGGTGTGACCAGCCGCGCGACCGGGGAGTCGGGGACGACGGCCAGCCCGTCCACCAGATCGGCCAGCACCGCCCCTGCCTCCACCGAGGCGAGCTGGTCGGGGTCACCCACCAACAGGAGCCGGGAGTCCGGCCGAACCGCTTCGAGCAGTCGCGCCATCATCGTCAGCGACACCATCGATGTCTCGTCGACGACGATCACATCGTGCGGCAGCCGGTTCTCCCGGTTGTGCCGGAACCGCGACGAGGTGTCGGGCTTGCTGCCGAGCAGCCGATGCATCGTGGTGGCGCGCAATCCCTGCAGCCGCTCGCGGTCCACCACCGCCAGCTTGTCGACCTCGAGTTGCACGGCCTCCTGCAGCCGGGCGGCGGCTTTGCCGGTGGGCGCGGCCAACGCGATGCGCAGCCTCGGCTTGCCGTCCAGTTCGGCCTGCTCGGCGAGCAGGGCGAGCAGCCGGGCCACCGTGGTGGTCTTGCCGGTACCCGGTCCGCCGGTGAGCACGGTCAGGCCCCGCGACAGCGCCACCTCGGCACCCTGCCGTTGCTCATCGAAGCCCGCCGGGAAAAGCCTCGCGATGTCCGGCAGTTCGCCGGCCCGCGGGGCGGCGGCCAGCGCCCGCACATCCCGCGCGACCTCACACTCCTCGAGCCAGTACCGGTCGAAGTACAGCAGGCCCTCGTCGAGGTGCAAAACCGGCGGCGCGCCGAGCAACGGGCTGGTGCTGACCGCCTCGAGCCACGCCTGCGGAGCCGGCCAGTCCAACTCCGGCATATCGATCTGGTCCTGCAGGCAGGTGATGTCCACGCACACCGACCCGGCCCGCACCGCCCGGGAGACGAACGCCACCGCGAGCGCGACCGCTTCGTCGGACTCGCCGGCGAGGGTGGTCAGCCGTTGCGCGACAAGCACATCCGCAGACTCCAGGACGCCCGCGTCGTTGAAGGCGCGCAGCCGTCCGGTGGCCTGCTGCGCCCGTCGCCAGTTGGCGACATCCACCTCGTCGACCGTCATGCCGCCGCCCGCCTCCCGTCGAGCAGGTCGGACAGTTCGACCACCAGCGCCGCCGGCGGCTGCCAGCTGAACACCCCGGCCGGGTGCCCGTCGACGACCGGGGTTTCCCGCCCACACATGCCCCGGACGAACAGGTACAGCACCCCGCCCAAGTGGCGCGCGGGGTCGTAGCCGGGCTGCCGCCAGCGTAGGAATCGATGCAGCACTACGCTGTACAGCAGCGCCTGCAGCGGATAGTCAGAGTGCAGCATGGCCTCGGCAAGCCGATCGCGGCCATAGTCGGCCGCCGTCAGGGGTCGCTCCGCCTCGCCCAGCCAGTTGGTCTTGTAGTCGACCACCAGATAGCGGTGGGCGTCACCATCTGCCACCCGCAGCACCGCGTCGACCGAACCGGAGAGATAGCCGCGCAGCGGTTGGCCGCCAAGCGTGGGACCGATGAGTCGCTCGACATACGGCAACACCGGGTCGCCCTCGGTGAGGTGCTCGGCCAGCAGCCGGCCGACGTCGGCCAGCCGGAGGTCGGGCGCCGCGGAGCGCAGGTCGCCGCCGGCCAGCGGGAACTCGAAGTCCATCTCGCACAACCGATCCGGCAGGCCGATGTCGCGCAGTGTCAGTCCGTCGGCCAGCGGCCCCAGCGGAGTGTCGTGCAGAGGCACGAGGGCGGCGGCCAGTTCGGCCGCCGGCACGTCGACGGGCCACCAGACCGAGTGCCGCTCAATCTGGGTCTGCAACTCCGCGGCCAGGACGGCGGCCTTCGGATCGGCGGTCTCCAGCACCGCGTGCACCAGCGAACCGAACCTGGCCCCGGTCGGCAGGTCGGCCATCGGCGAGGGGATGTCCGCGCCGACGGCCGGCGCGGTCACCGGGATGTCGGCGACCTCGTCGTCGAGTTCCACGACTTCGGGTTCGCTGCTGACCCCGGCCGTGTCGGCGGCCCGGATCAGCCCTGAATACGAGGTGCGTCGCCAAGCGGTGTCGATACTGCGATGAAAGTGCCTGGTGTCCAACGGTCCTCGCGGCTCGTCGGGTTGCACGGGTGACAGCAGGCCGATCTGCGACGGTTCGATCACCGGCCCGCCGAGGGCTTCCCACTGCCGGAACCGGGCCAACGCGTCGTCGTCGCTGACCTTTGCCGGCCGGCAGGTGTCGGGCACGGCGGCCTCACCCGGCCCGCGGCCCCGAAGAAGGCGGGACAGCCCACCATTGGGTTCGTCATACGAAGGCGCCCACCAGGCGACCACCTGGGCCTGCGCGCGGGTCAGCGCGACGTAGGTGAGGCGGCTGTCGTCGCTGGCGCTTTCGCTTCGGCCCTGGGCGCTGACCGTGTTGTAGTCCGGGCTGTCCTTGCCGCCGATGTGCAGACAGCGGACCGAATCCTCGTGGTAGAGGATCAGATCGCGTTCCCAGATGTTGCGGTTGAACGCGAACGGCAGGTAGACGATCGGATACTGCAGGCCCTTGGCGGCCCATACCGTCAGCACCTGCACCGCCCCGGCATCGCTGTCGAGGCGGCGGCTGCGTTCGGCGGCGCCGCCCTTCTCCTCGCGTTGCCTGCGCAACCAGTCGCGCAGGGCGGGAAGGTTGTAATGCTCGCGGTGCGCGACATCCTGGAGCAGCTGGGTGACGTGTGCCAGGTCGGTCATGTGGCGTTCGCCGCCCTGCCAGGACAGCACGCGCCCGCCCATGCCTTGCAGTTGGGCGGCCTCGAAGACGGCGGCGACACCGCAGTCGCGCGCATGTCCTGCCCACTCCCGCAGCGTCTCGGCGATCTCGTCGGTGAGGGCGTCACCGCCCTCGGCCAGATCGATGGCGGTCCTGCCGAAGAACATGGTCGACGCCGCGGCCCGCACCACGCCCGCGCGATGCGGTTGGTCGAACGCCTCGAGCAGCGCAAGCCAGTCCGCCGCCGCCTGGGACTCGAACACGTCGGAATCACCGGTGTGGACGGCCTGGATCCCGGCTTCGGTCAAGGCCTTGAAGCAGGCGTGGCCGTCGCGGTGCTTCTCCACGATCACCGCGATGTCACCCGCCACGATTCGGCGTCCGTCGAAGGTGGCGCGGCTGTTGAGCAGGGCCCCGATATCGGCGGCCAGGTCCTTGCCGATGTGCTCCCGCAGATCGTCGATCGGTACGGTCTGAACACCTCTGCGCCGGAACGACTCCCGCGAGACCACTCGCAGGCGGAACGGGTCGCTGCACGGCGCCCCGGCCAATCGGCTGCCCGGGTGCCGTGCCTCGACCTGGTGAACGACGATGCGCGGGTCGCCGAGCTGGGCGCCTTCCAGCACCACCTGCAGGCGGTCGACGAGGGCCGCGTCGCTGCGCCAGTTGGTCACCAGTGTCCGCTTCTCGCCGGCGGTTTCGGCGGCTTCCAGGTAGGTGACGATGTCGCCGCCGCGGAAGGCGTAGATCGCCTGCTTCGGGTCGCCGATGAGGATCAGGGTGGAGCAGCCGGTGAAGGCGCGGTCGATGACCTTCCACTGGATCGGGTCGGTGTCCTGGAACTCGTCGACCATCACAACCGGCCAGCGGGTGTGCATCCTGAGCCGGGCAGGGGCGTCGGGCTCGTCGAGCGCGTCGGCCAACCGGGTCAGCAGATCGTCGTAGCCGAGGATGCCGCGCCGACGCTTGCGAGTCTCCAACTCCCGGACCACGTCGCTGACGAACCGCAAGCACACGGCGGCCCGGGAATCCGGATCGGGCTCGGCGGGCCGCAGCTGGGCGGCGGGGTTGTTGACCACCTCCCGGGCGAGTTCGAGCGCTTCGGGGTAGGGCAGCTGCGGATCGTCGCGGTCCCGGCCGAAGTGCGCCAGGTAGAGGTCGTCGACGATCTCGGCGACAAGGTCGTCCAGGCTCTCCACCAGCTCGACCCCGGCATCGCTGTCCCCGGCCACGCCGAGCGACTTGAGCACCAGGTTGCAGAACTGGTGGGTGGTGGCGATGGTGGCGGCGTCGAACGCGGCGAGCGCATCGCGCAGCCGGGTCTTGCGCTCCTCGAGTTCTTCGTCGGTGCCCGTGAGCAGGTGCTGAACCACCTGGTTGTCGCCGACCACCGAGCGATCATCGAAAGCCCTTACCGCCTGGACGATCTGGGACCTGACCCGCTCGCGCAATTCCTGAGTGGCCGAGCGGCTGAACGTGACGAGCAGCATCTGGTCCAGGGTGGCCCGGCCTTCGGCCAGATAGCGGGTGACCAGACCGGCGAGCGCGAACGTCTTGCCGGTACCGGCGCTGGCCTCCAGCACCGTCGTCGATCGGGGCGCCGGCAGCGGCCCCAGCAGGTCGAAAGGCTGCATCAGACGGTGCTCCCTTCGGCGCGCAGCATCGGCAACCACAGCCGGGCCGCGTAGGCCCCCAGCCGGTTGTCCTCGCCGTCGCACTCCTCACCGGGCCGCAACGGCTGCATCAGCGTCGCCAGCGGCGCCCTCGGACCCCATGCCCGCTCATGCGCGGGCTGCTGGTCCTCGCCGGGATAACGGTTTGTGCGCCAACGATATTCGGCCGCGTGCACCGGGTCGTCCCCGCAGTGCCGGGCCGTGGCCCACGCGTAGGAGGTCTTGACCGGAAGCGGCAGAGGTTCGCGGCGGCCGGCGTCGTACAGCGCGACCAGGTCACGCAGCAGATCGACCGCGGGTGCCTCGGGGCGGCCCAGCGTCTCCCGGCGCGGCGTGCTCCCGCGCTTCGGCCGGCCGATGCATAACGCCGACCACTCGGTTCGCGGCTGGTGCGCGTACAACGCCAGCAGTGGCAGCCACGCCTCGAGTAGATGCCGTCCGTCGAGTTTGGAGTAGGTCACCGAGACCAGTCGCTGGCCGAACACCGGGGTGACCGTACCGGCCAGTCGGCGCCCGCCCCCGAGATCGATGTCCACATCGATGGCGCGGGGCTGCACCTGCCGGCACTTGAGGGCGTCGGTGGCCAACAGTGCCACCTGGTCACGGATCTCGGTGGCCTTGCGCCAGCCCAGGTTTCCCGGTGGCAGGGTGCCGCGGCGCCATTCGGCGTCGCGGGCCTCGTTGGGAGTCATCCCGCGCAGAATGTCGGCGAGCATCCGGTCACCGACGGTCCACTCCTCGAGCGCGTCGATGTCGACGGGCATCGCGTCGGTGACGCCGTCCACCTCCCACGGCAGCGTGTAGTCCAGCGCCCGGAAGAATCCCTTCACGGGATCCTTGAAGAACCCGACGAGGTCGGCGAGTGCGACGTCGGCGATCGGCGGCGCGGGCAACGGGCCGGAGATGAAGGGTGGCTGGGCGCCACGGTCCCCGGCGGCCGCGTGGGCGGCCCGCAGCACGACGGGGTCGAAGCTGAACGGCTCCCCGGGGATGAGTGCCCCGCGCTCGACGTTGCGAACGTCGAAGGGCTGCAACGGATGATGGATGAGGACGCTCTTCCGCACTGGTTCCGGTGTGGTGGTGTCCAGGGTGTCGAGCAGTTCGGCCAGCGGCACGGCGGGCGGACGAACCTGCCCGGAGATCTCGTTGGCGCCGGTGTAGGTGATGACGAGTCTCTCCGTTGCGGCGCCGATCGCGTCGAGCAGCAGCTGGCGGTCCTCGGAGCGGACGTCACGTTCACCGGTGTGGGGTTCGCGGGCCAGCGCGTCGTCCCCGTCGACGACGCCGATCCGCGGAAAGACAGTGTCGTCCAAACCGACCAGGCAGACCACCCGGTGTGGCACCGAGCGCATCGGCACCATGGTGCACACGGTCAGGGTGCCGGTGCGGAAGTTGGCGCGAGTGGGTCGGCCGGCGAGGTGGCGGCTCAGCAGGGCGGTGACGTCGGGCAGCCGCACGACGCTGCCTGGCGCGCCCGGGCGGGCCAGGATCTCGTCGAACTCGCGGTGCAGTTGGCTGACCTGCCAGGCGTCCGCGTCCTCGGTCCGGGTCAGCGCCGCGATACCGGTGCTGAGCGCGGTCAGCCACTGGTTCAGCGGTTGCGCGCCGGTGAGCGCGTCGGTCACGCCCTGCAGTCGTCCCACGAATTCGGTCAGCCTGCCGGCCAGTTCGACGCGATTGCTACCGACGTCGTCGAGGGGGAGCGTGTTCTGCAGCCAGGCGCGCGAATCGTCGGACATCGCCACGCCGGCCAGCACCCGGTCCAGCCCGAACCGCCACGTGTTGTGCACGAAGTCGACACCGAAGGGGGTGCGGTGCTCTTCGTCGAATCCCCACCGGATGTTGGCCTGGCGCACCCACCGGGTGATGCCCTCCAGGTCGTCGTCGGTGAAGCCGAACCGGGACCGCACGGGCGTGGTCTGCGCGATGTCGAGAACCTCGGATGCGGTGGCCCGGCCACCGGCCAGCGCGAGCAGTCGATCCGCCACCGCGAGCAACGGATTGGTCTGCACCAGCGACCGGTCGGCCAGCCGCACCCGCAGCCGGTGCGCCGGGTGCGCCCCCGGGACGACCTCGCCGAGCCCGAAGTCCGCCGCGATCAGCGGGGCGTAGCTCTCGATGTCCGGGCACATCACCAGGATGTCGCGCGGCTCCAGCGTGGGGTCGTCGACCAGCAGGCCGAGCAGCACCTCCCGCAGCACGTCGATCTGCCGGGCCGGGCCGTGGCAGCTGTGCACCTGCACCGACCGGTCATCGTCCCGCAGCGTGCGAGCCTGCGGGCGACGGGCATTCGCAGCGATATCGGCCTGCAGCCAGCCCAGCAGGGTGTCGGGCCGGCCGGCGCCGCCGAGGAACTCGTCGGTGGCGACCGTGGCGGGCAGGCTGCGCTGCAACTCGCGCAGGTCGCGCCCGAGGGTGGCCAGCAGGGGATGGCCGACGCTGCGATGACTCGTGTCCTCGCGGCGCGGGATCGTGCCGTGCTCACCGGCCAGCGCCGTCCACAGCTCCGCGCTGGGATGGGGCAGCCACAGGTGCACGTCGTGGTGGACGCCCAGTGCCTCGACGAGCTCGATGTCGGTACCGGCGAGTCGGGTATGACCGAACAGCGACAGCCTTGCGGCCAGCTCGGCACCGGACTCCCGCAGTCGGGCAACGGTTTTGGTGTGCCGCACGTGCGGAGGGTCGATGGCCATCTTGTCGACCAGCGCCCGCCACAGCGGCGGCTGCCATTGCAGGTCGGCGTCGAGTCCGTCGGCTGCGCCGTCGAGCCAGTCGACCAGCAGTTGCGGACGCTGCCGGGCGTAGGAGGCGAACAGCCCGGCCAGCCGGCGGGCCACCGCGTATCGGCGACCCCGGCGCAACTCCGCCTCCTCCCCCGCGGCGAAGTGGCCGAGGTGGGTGGCCAGGGTTCGGCACCAGGCCTCGTCGAGGTGCGAGTCGACGACGGCGAGCAGCGGCCACACCATCGCATCGGGGGACCACGGGTCGTCGTCGCGGGTGCCGGTGATTTCAGCGATCAGCGATGCCGGTGACCGGAACGCGACCCCCGCGCAGACGCCGTCGGCGCCGCTGCCGCGGCCCAGCACATGCGACAGCCGCTGACTGAGCCAGCGTTCCACCCCGCGCGCGGGTACGACCACGAGTTCCTCGGCGAACGGGTCGGGCTGCGGGGTGGCCAGCAGCGCTCCGAGACCGTCCGCGAGCAGATCCGTGCGTTCGGCGCGGTGTACGTGCAGGGCCATCGAGGACAACGGTAGACCCGGGGACCGACAGTTTGGTGCTGTGCCGATCGGGTAGCCGTCGCATCGGGTGCTGGAGCCCCGGTGGACCGATAGTCAGGAGGGAACGATGGATCCGGAATCACGGCCGACGGCCGACGCGCCGATCGGTGAACTGTTGTCCCAGCTCTCCGCGCAGACGTCGCGGTTGGTGCGCGACGAGATCCGGCTGGCGCAGCGGGAGTTCCAGGAGTCCGCCCGGTATGCCGGTAAGGGTGCGGGCTTGATCAGCGCGGCCGGCCTGTTGGCGGTGCTGGCGGTCGCGACGCTGATCGCGGCGGGGGTTGCCGGCTTGGCCGTCATGCTGCCGGTGTGGGCCGCGGCGCTGATCATCGGTGTCGTACTCCTGGCGCTCGCCGGGGTGAGCGCGCTGATCTCCCGGCGCGAGGTCGAACGGGTCACGCCCGCCGTCCCGGAGACCATGGCCAGTGTCAGAAACGACATCGATGAGGTGCAAGGTGCAGCCCATGTCCGCGGCTGACAGCGCTCGACCCGAACCCGGACCCGATGCGGGCATCGACGACATCAAAGCCGACATCGAGCGCACCCGAGCGGAACTCGGCGCCGATCGTCGCGGTGGTCGGCGCCCTCGTGGTGGGACTGTTCCTCTGGCGGCGCCGGCGTTGATTCAGAACCCACGCACTCAAAGCGCGAGTAGACCCCTGCCTGGCTTCTGAATCAACGTTGGTGTGCGGCCGGCAGGGTGAGCGAGAACGTCGCTCCCTGACCGAGTTCCGATGCGACGGTGATATCCCCGCCGTGGGCGTCGGCGATCTCAAGCACGAGCGCCAGCCCAATGCCATAGGACTCCCGGCTCTCGCGGGTGGTGTGCTCGACACCGTGCGAGAAGCGGGTGAACAACGTGGCCATGGTGTCGGGGTCGATACCCACGCCGTCGTCGGCCACATCGGTCCGGACGCTCCGGGCGTCGCGACTGACCCGCAGGTGTACCGTCCCGCCGACATGCTGGTGCCCCAACGCATTGTCGACCAAGGCGGTCAACGCCCGGCGCAGCGCGGCCGGTGAACCGATGACCTCGTATTCGCCTGGCGTAGCGGACTTCTCGCACTCATAGGCCAAGGTGACGCCGATCGACTCGGCATACGAGGCCATACTCTCCCGCACCGATGCCGCCACCTCTGCCATGTCCACGTGGTCGCGGGCCGGCTTGCCCACCGTCATGGTGGCTGAGGCGAGGAGGTCGTCGACGATGTCACCCAGCGCGCGGGTGTCGGCGACCAGCGCATCGGCATCCTTCTGCAGCACTTCGGAATCCGCCGATCCGAGCCGATGGGCCAGCAGCTGAGCCCGGGTGTGCAGCACCGTCAGCGGCGCCCGCAACTCGTGGGAGGCGTCGGCGACGAATCGTCGCTGCAGCGCCAACGCCTGCGCCAGTGGGCGCACCGACCGCTTGGTGAACAGCGCCACGACGGCGATGGAGGCCAGGATGCCGGCAAGCTCGGCGAATCCGAGCGCCATCAGCAGCCGGTTGCGGGCCGCCTCGTAGGGTCCGAGTTCGGTCATGGCCACCACCCGACCCTCGGGCCGGTCCATCACCAGCACCCGATAACGCCTGCCCTCGGCGCGGATCTCGGCGAACCCGGGCGGACCGTTGAGCAGCGCCACGCCCGGCTCACCGCCGTCACTGGTGGAGATCCGCCCGTCGCTCTCGCGCAGCGCCAGTTCCATGTCCGGCGGCGGATCGTAAGCGTCGTCCGCGGTTTCGGCCAGGCTCTGCAGCCGGGCACTGATCTGGCGGTCCTGCGCCCGCGCGTACACGGTGAACACCACCCCGCCGACGACGAGCAACACCAGGGCCAACGCCAGCGACGCTTGAACCGCGGCCACCCGGCCCGCCCGCTTCACGACGGTGAGATCGCTGGGCGGCGGGGCCGCGACGGACTGCTGCCTGTCCCGCCGGTTCATTCGAGCCCGAATCGGTAACCGGTCCCGTGCACCGTGCGGATCACCTGCTTGCCCAGTTTGCGCCGCAGATAGTGGACGTAGAGATCGACCGCACCCGCCGACTCGGCGCCGTCGAATACCGACTCCAGCAGCCGCGCTCGGCTGAACACCCGCTTGGGCGCGGCCATCAGGGTGCCCAACAGCGAGGCCTCCCGCTCGGACAGCTCGACCTCCAGACCGTCCGGGGTGGCGCCCGCGACCCGGCGGGTGACCCGGTCGAGCCGCAGCCCACCGGCCTGCACCACGGCGCCCGCGGTGTCGGTTCGACGCAACAGTGCGCGCACCCGGGCCAGCAGCTCCGGAACCTCGAACGGCTTCACCAGGTAGTCCTGCGCACCGGCGTCGAGACCCTCGACCCGGTCCTCGACCGAGCCCCGGGCGGTGAGGATCAGGGCCGGGGTGGTGATGCCGCGTGAGCGCAGCAGCGCGACCAGGTCCGCGCCGTCCATCACCGGCAGCCCACGGTCGACGACCAGCGCATCGTAGTTTCCGGTCAGCCCGCGGTGCATGCCCTGCTGACCGTCGTAGGCGGTGTCCACCCGGTACCCCTCCCCGGTAAGCAGTTCGACGAGCAGCGCGCTCAGCGCGCGGTCGTCCTCGACCACCAGCAGCGCCGGCGCGAGGTCTGGCGTGGACACCCAGCGAGGGTGCCACGAAGTCGCCGGTGCCGCCACGGAAAGCAGTTCTTACAGGGCTCAAAGAATGTGCCCCCACCATTGCTTCCATGACGGCACCCCCTTCCCCGGACGTCGGCGGCGCAGCGCCGGCCGACTCGGAGTGGACGCGGTGGACCACCGGGATGCACCTGCTGGTCACCGATCCCACGGTGCTGTCGCGGGCCCGGGCCATCGTCGACGCCGAACTCGACGCCATCGAAGACGCCGCATCCCGATTCCGGCCCGACTCGGAGATCTGCGTGCTGGCCGGCGCCGCGGGAGCCCGGACCCCGGTCAGCCCGGTGCTGGCCGGCCTCATCGGGGCGGCGCTGACCGCCGCCCGGCTCACCGACGGCGACGTCGACCCGACCGTCGGCCGGGCGCTCGTGGACCTGGGCTATGACCGCGACATCGACAACATCGATCCCGCCGCTCCGCGGGTGGCGTCCATCGCGATCCGGGCGGACTGGTCGATGATCGACTTCGACGGCAGCAGCGTTCGGCTGCCGGACGGGGTGCTGCTCGATCTCGGTGCCACCGCCAAGGCGGTGGCCGCCGACCGCTGCGCGCACCGGGTGCACGCCGAAACCGGCAGTGGTGTCCTGGTGAACCTCGGCGGCGATCTCAGCACCGCCGGCCCGACCCCCGACGGCGGCTGGCAAGTCCTGGTTCAGGACACCGACGACGACCCCCCCTGCAGCATCACACTGGGCGGCGGCACCGGGCTGGCCACGTCGAGCACGCGCCGCAGGCAGTGGCGGCACAATGGCGATCTGGTGCACCACATCATCGACCCGCGCACCGGACGCTCCGCCGAGCCGGTGTGGCGCAGTGTCAGCGTCGCCGCATCGGATTGCCTGACCGCCAACGCGCTCAGCACCGCGGCGATCATCCGCGGCCACCGGGCGCCGGATTGGATTGCCGGGCTGAGTATTCCGGCCCGGTTCGTCGACCAGGGCGGCGCCGTGCGCACCGTGGGAGAATGGCCGCAGGGATGACGAAGAAGACCAAGACGACCACCCGACTGCACATCGACTGGACGCGCTGCGATGCGCGGGGCCTGTGCACCGAACTGTTGCCGGAGTTGCTGACCCGTGACGACTGGGGCTATCCGTTGTCCCGCAATGGTTCGCGCGAGCCGGTGATTCCTCCCAACGACCTCAAGTACGCCAAGGCGGCGGTCAAGCGCTGTCCGCGGCTGGCGCTGCAACTGCTGACCACCGAAGTTGATTCAGAAACCACGCGCACAACGCCCAAGTAGCCACCTGCGTGGATTCTGAATCAACGCCGAGTGGTCACCCGACGAGCCGGGCGATGGAACGCAGCGGGATGTGCAGCCAGCTCGGCCGGTGCCTGGCCTCGTAGGCCGCTTCGTAGACGGCCTTGTCGAGTTCGTAGGCGGCCAGCACTGCGGCGGAATCCCTCGGATCGGTGTCCGATTCGGCGGCATATCCGTCGCAGAACGCCGCACAGTTGCGGTCGACCCACTCCTTTGCACGGGCGGCGAGTTGCTTGTTCTCCCGGTCCGGGGTGTCGTCCGCCATCTGCTGGTAGGCGGCGTACTCGTAGGATCGCAGCATGCCTGCGACGTCGCGCAGCGGCGAGTCCGGTTTGCGCCGGTCGGCCAGGGGCTGGCCCGGCTCGCCCTCGAAGTCGATCAGCAGCCAGCCCTCCGGGGTGCGCAGAACCTGACCGAGGTGCAGATCGCCGTGCACGCGTTGCACGGTCACCGGCTCGTCGGCCAGCTTGGCGTACCGCTCCTCGATGGCCGGCGCGTACCGCACCAGTTCCGCCACGCTCGCGGCGGCGGTCTCCAGGCGCTGCAACATGACCTCTACCGGCAGCATGCTCGTCGAGGTGCCCAACTCCCGGGCCAGCGTCGCGTGCACCGATGCGACCGCCTCACCGAGCCGGTAGGACTCCCCGGCGAAGTCGCCGCCCACCTCGTACGCGTACAGATCGCCCTCGGCGTACAGGTCGCGGGTGCTGGCCGTGGCCATCTTCCACCCCTCGGCGGAGTTCGCCGCGTACGCGGCCACCATGCCCAGCGGGCAGGGCTGGTCTTCCTGCACCGTCTCGAAGGATCCGAGAAGCTTTGCCACATGGGCGTTTCCGGCCCTGCCGAGCACCCGGTTGAGCTCGATGTCGGGGTTGATCCCCGCCGACACCCGGCGGAACAGCTTGAAGATGGCCTCCTCTTCGAAGACCACGCTGGTGTTGCTCTGCTCGGCGTCGGACACCCGGGGTGCGGCGTCGACGGGCAGCGTGACGTCGGGTTCCTTGCTGAACGTGAGCTCGCCGACGACCGCCGACTCGTCGATCAGCGACAGCAGGAATCTCGCGGCCGAGGGATCGTAGAGCCCGTCATAGGCGGTGTGGTCGTCGACGCCGCCGATGGTGGCCACCGTGCCGTACTCCGAGAGCGGAGCCGAATCCCATTGCACCACAACCTGGTAACGCTCCGCAGATCCGTCGGTGTAGCCGACGTCCACCAGCATCAGGTCCAAACCGTCGCGGAGCGGAACCACCACGGCGGTCTCCGCAGACGAGAGGGTCCTGCTGCGACCGGCATACCACCGCTGCTGCGGCAGCCATTCCAGCCATGGAAGTCTCGCTGGCGCGGTCATGGCTTCTCCTCCGATGGACACAGCTTGAACCAGTAGAACCCGTGCCCCGGCAGGGTGAGCAGGTAGGGCAGTTGACCGATCCTGGGGAACGGCACGTGCCCGGTCAGCTCGACCGGGATGTAGGAGTTCCAATGCTGCAGGTTGAGTTCGATCGGCTGGGGGAAACGGGACAGATTGTTGACGCACAGCATGACGGTGTCGTCGGACTCACGGACATAGGCGAGCACCGACGGGTTGGAGCCCCCGAGCTCGCGGAAGCTGCCCACGGCGAAGGCCTCGTGCCTGCGGCGTACCGCCAGCATGGTGCGGGTCCAGTTCAGCAGCGATGTCGAGCTGTCGCGCTGAGCCTCGACGTTGACCGAGCCGTACCCGTAGATGGGGTCCTGGTTGGGCGGCAGATACAGCCTGCCCGGGTTGGCGGTGGAGAACCCCGCGTTGCGGTCTGGGGTCCACTGCATCGGGGTGCGCACCCCGTCGCGGTCACCGAGCCAGATGATGTCGCCCATGCCGATCTCGTCGCCGTAGTAGAGCACCGGCGAGCCCGGCAGCGAGAGCAGCATCGCGGTGAACAGTTCGATCTGGTTGCGGTCGTTCTCCAGCAGCGGCGCCAGCCGGCGCCGGATGCCGACATTCGCCTTCATCCGTGGATCCTTGGCGTACTCGGCGTACATGTAGTCACGCTCGTCGTCGGTCACCATCTCCAGGGTCAGCTCGTCGTGGTTGCGCAGGAAGATGCCCCACTGCGCCAGGTCGGGGATCTCCGGGGTCTGCGCGAGGATCTCCGAGATCGGGAACCGCGACTCGCGGCGCACCGCCATGAAGATGCGCGGCATCAACGGGAAGTGGAACGCCATGTGGCATTCGTCGCCTCCGGTGGCCGGGTCGCCGAAGTACTCGACGACATCGGCCGGCCACTGGTTGGCCTCGGCCAGCAGCACCCGGCCCGGGTACTCGTCGTCGATCACCTTGCGGCAGTGCTTGAGGAAGGCGTGCGTCTCGGGCAGGTTCTCGCAGTTGGTGCCCTCCCGTTCGAACAGGTAAGGCACCGCGTCGAGCCGGAAGCCGTCGATACCGAGGTCCAGCCAGAACCGCAGGACGTCGATCATCGCCTCCTGCACCGCCGGATTGTCGTAGTTCAGGTCCGGCTGGTGGGAGAAGAAGCGGTGCCAGTAAAACTGCCGGCGCACCGGATCGAACGTCCAGTTCGACTCCTCGGTGTCGATGAAGATGATCCGGGCGTCGGTGTAGCGCTGGCTGGTGTCGCTCCACACGTAGAAGTCGCCGTATGGGCCGTCCGGGTCACGCCGGGACTCCTGAAACCAGGGGTGGGAGTCCGACGTGTGATTCATCACCAGGTCGGTGATGATCCGGATGCCCCGCCGGTGCGCGGCGTCCAGCAACGCCACGAAATCGTCGACCGTGCCGAACTCAGGCAGCACCTTGTAGAAGTCGCGAATGTCGTATCCGCCGTCGCGCAACGGCGAATCGTAGAACGGCGGCAGCCACAGGCAGTCGACGCCGAGCCACTGCAGGTAGTCGAGTTGTTCGATCAGCCCGCGCAGATCCCCGGCGCCGTCGGAGTTCGAGTCGTAGAACGCGCGCACCAGCACCTCGTAGAACACCGCGCGTTTGAACCAGGTGCGATCGGCAGGCAACGCCTGTGCCTGCCCGAAATCATCCGCCGACGGGTGCTCGACGACACCGCCCTCGACATGGCTGCCCTCTGCGGGGTCGCTACTCAAGTCCATCCACGTTCCACTACCCCGCTGTGAGCGAACCGAACCGCGTGCCGCCGTCGGTGCGAGCGTGCGCGAAATGTTCACGACGCCGGCGTGTCGGCGTGCCGACTCGCACTATCGCACGCTAATCCCGGACGCGCACAACGACCTTGCCCTTGGCGGTGCGGTTCTCCAGCGCGGAGACCGCGGCGGCAGCCTGCTCGAGTGGATACACCTCGGGTTGCGGGGCGGCCAGCCGGCCGGACGTCAACAGCTCGGCCAGACCTTCCCACTGCTCGGTCAGCGAGCCGGGGTGCGTCATCGTCCAGGCTCCCCAGCCGACGCCGACGACATCGATGTTGTTCAGCAACAACCGGTTGACCTTCACCGTCGGGATCTCGCCGCCGGTGAAGCCCACCACCAGCAGGCGCCCGGCCGGGGCGAGCGAGCGCAGCGAGTCGGTGAACCGGTCGCCACCTACCGGGTCCATGACGATGTCGACGCCCCTGCCGCCGGTGAGATCGGCCACCGAATCCTTGAACCCGTCGGCCAGCACGACGTCGGTGGCGCCGGCGGCCATGGCCACCTGCGCCTTCTCCTGCGTGCTGACCACGGCGATCACCCGGCCCGCGCCCAGCGCGGGGGCCAGCCGAAGGGTTGAGGTGCCGATCCCGCCGGCGGCGCCGTGCACCAGCACCGTCTCCCCCTTCGCGAGCCGGCCGCGCACGGTCAGTGCAAAGTAGACGGTGAGGTCGTTGAACAGCAGCCCGGCGCCGGCCTCGAAGCTGACGTTGTCGGGCAGCGGGAACGCGCGCTCCGGGGTCAGCACCGCCGTCTCGGCCATGGCGCCGGTGATCAAGGTCAGCCCGACCACCCGGTCCCCCGGCTTGACCGCGGCACCGGCGGGCGCGGAGCGCACTACCCCGGCCACCTCGGCGCCCAGGGTGAACGGCAGGTCCGGCTTGTACTGGTAGAGCCCACGGGTCAGCAGGGCGTCGGGGAACGCCACCCCGGCCGCGTGCACATCGACGACGATCCCGCCGTCGGCGGCCGGTTCGTCGATCTCGACCAACTCCACCGACTCCGGCCCGCCCAGCTGGGTCACTCTGATCGCGCGCATGGGCGTCAGTGTTGCACGCCGCCGTCCGGCTACTTCGGGTAGTCGATCTCGAGCAGGTCGACCTGCAGTTCGCCGCGCGGGGTGTCGTAGATGACGGTGTCACCGGCCTTGCGGCCGACCAGCGCCAGGCCCAGCGGGCTGTCGGCGGTCAGTGTGGTGTCCTCCGCACCGGCCGGCGTCTCCTCCAGAAAGTGGACCACCCGCATCCGCACCGGCTCGTCGCCGGGAAAGCGAATCGTCACCTGGGTGCCGTTCGGCAGCTGGCCCTCGACGGCGGTGTTGCCGCCCGCCAGCAGCCAGGTGAGCCGGGCGATCTGCTCGTCGATACCGGCGAGGTCCTCGGCGCGCTGGATCGCGTCCGCGGCATCCCCGCGGTCCCCGACGGTGTCGGCGTCGTCCCGCAATTCGGCGCGCATCTGATCGCGGCGCCGACGCAGATCGGCCAGTTCCGCCTCGACGCGGCTGCGCTCCTGTTCGGCGAAGTTCCCGGCTCCCGTGTGCTGGTTCATGCACGACAAGGTACCGCCGGTCTGCGCTTCTGAAGCCGTTTCCCCATCCGATGTGAAGAAGGTCCATTCCGCGCGCCCGGGGCGGGGCGGGTACCGGCAGCGCAGCCGGTCGGCCGCAACAAGCGCGCTGGCGCCGACGACGGGGTGGCCATGCGTCCCAGCCCGGGCAGCGCGGCCGGGGGCCTGACTGACCGGCGACCGGCGCGGCCCGCGCATTCGAAGCCATTGTCATTGCGGACGGAAGATGAGGCCCACCATGTATATGACGGTGAGCGCGCCGGCGTTCACCGCGCGGATCAGGCTGGGCGGCAACGGAATTTCGCCACGGCGGCCGGCCTGGTTTGAAAACTCAGCGGCCGGGGAACCGGATTGTCATCACTGTCGCAGCGGGGCATCGAGGCCGCTACGCCAAACAAATCGCGACATCTCACTGGAGTCGACAATGGGTGTGACGGAATCCGATCGGGGGCGGCATCTCGCCCGGGGACTGGCGGCGGCGGTGCTGGCGGCGGGCGCCGTGGTGGGGATCGGCGACACGGCGACCGCGTCGGCCGAACCGTGCCCGGATGTGCAGGTCGTGTTCGCCCGCGGGACGTTCGAGGCACCCGGGCCCGGATACATCGGAGACGCGTTCGTCGACGCGCTGCGGGCACAGCCCGAACTCGTGGGCAAGTCGGTCGACGTGTATCCGGTGAATTACCCTGCGTCGCTGGACTTCATGGCCGCGGCCGACGGCGTGATCGATGCGAGCAGCAAGCTGCGCAGCCTGTCCGCGGCATGTCCGGACACCAAGGCGGTGCTCGGTGGTTACTCCCAGGGTGCGGCCGTGATGGGCTACGTCACCCAGGACAGCGTGCCCCCTGGGTTCACCCTGCCGCCGGGGATCACCGGGCCAATGGCGCCCGAGGTGGCCAAGCACGTCGCCGCGGTGGCGTTGTTCGGCAAGCCGTCGAACGGCTTCCTGAATTCCCTTGTCCGGGAAGCCCCACCGGTCACGGTCGGTCCGCTCTACGCGGCCAAGACCATCGACCAGTGCATCCCCGCGGACCCGGTGTGCTCGCCGACCGGTAACGACAACGCCGCCCACGGCGCCTACATCGCCGACGGGATGACCGACCAGGCGGCCGGGTTCGCCGCCCGCCTGGTCGCGTCGAAAACCCCCGGCAAGCCCGTCGAACTCGGCGGCCAGCACGGCTAGCGGCCGGCCTCGTCGGCCATCTGGTCGCCGGTCAGCTGCCCGCCGGGTGCGTCGGGATCATCGTTGCGATGGTCGAGTTGACGCTGCAGTTCGCGCTGGTCGTCGGTGACCAGGGTGGCGTCCTCGGGGGTGGGCTCGGGGCCATCCCGTTCCACTGCGGCGCTCAGCCCTTGAAGGCGTCTTTGATCTTCTCGCCGGCGTCCTTGAGGCTGGCCTTGGCCTGATCGACCTTGCCCTCGTTCTCGGTGCCCCGGTCGCCGGTGGCCTTGCCGAATCCCTCTTTGGCCTTGCCGGCAAGGTCGTCGGCCTTGTTGCTGAACTTGTCCGATGCACTCACGGTTGGAGTCCTCTCAGTTGACGTCGACTCGGGGTTGAGCCTCCGTGCGGGTTACCTCCGCGGCGCCGGACCGAAACCGCTCGGCCGGTCATGTCACGAAACGGTCCGATCCGTCGCGGTATCGTGCCCGCCCCGGCGAACGGCTACGGCGAACCGCGGTATCGTGCCGACGTGGCATCCCGCGATCACGGCGACCCCGGTGATGCACCGTCGGTCCCGCCGCCCCTGACCGAGATCGTCGACGCCACGCGGCCCTCGGCGGCCGAGGAGGCCCGCACCATCGCCGCGTCCACCAACACCGGCACGCTGGCGACGTTGACCGCGACCGGTGATCCGTGGGCGTCGTTCGTCACCTACGGCCTGCTCGACGGTGCGCCCGTGCTGTGCGTCTCCCACATGGCCGAACACGGCCGCAACCTGGCCGGCGATCCGCGCGCCAGCCTGGCCGTGGTGGCCCCGACGGCGGAGACGGATCCGTTGGCGAGTGGACGGGTCACCCTGGCCGGCGTGGCCGAACGTCCCGTCGGCGCCGAACTCGACGCGGCGCGCGAGGCGCACCTCGCGGCGGTGGCCGCGGCGAAGTACTACATCGACTACTCCGACTTCTCGGTGTGGGTGCTTCGGGTGCATCGGGTGCGGTGGGTTGGCGGCTACGGCCGGATGGATTCCGCGACCGGCGCCGATTACGTTGCCGCCCAGCCGGATCCGATCCGGCCGCTGGCGGCCGGGGCGATCGCCCACCTCAATGCCGACCACGCCGAGTCGCTGGCGCAGATGGCCCGGGCGCTGGGCGGCTACCCGGATGCGGCCGGTGCGGTGTGCACGAGCATCGACCGCTACGGGCTGGATCTGCGGGTGGACACTCCGCGTGGCGGCGCCTACACCCGGGTCGGCTTCGGCGCCGCACTGACCTCGGCGGACGAACTGCGCTCGGCGGCAGCCGATCTCGCCGCCCGGGCCCGCCGCGGCTGATCAGCCGCCCAGTTCGGACACGGCGCTGTCGAGGACCGCTGCCCGCTCGGTGGGCGTCCGGTGGGACAACTCTTCACCGCCGACCTGGGTGATCAGTTCGGCTCGGGTGATGACCTGCAGGGTGCCCCGGCCCGCAGCAGCGCGCCCACATCGTCGGCGGAGATCACCGGGCCCGCCCGGTGGTCTGCTGCAACTCCTCGATGAGTTCCGAGGCCGCCGCCTTGGTCAGCCGCGCGGGCACCTCCACCCCGGCCTCCTGGGCCAGTGTGCTCAGGTAACTGCGCTGCGGACCGGTCATCGGCTCGTCGCCGGTCACCCACTCGGACTGGTCCTTCTGCGGGCTCTCGTTGGGTGCGCGGTTCGGATCATCGCTCATCGTGGCTCGACCTCCAGGTGTCATTGGGATACCTATGCCCACGACCGGACCGGTCTATGCCCGGCTAACGCGTGTTTCCGGGCACCGATCCGGCGGACACCGTCGCGGCCGAGCTTCCGGCGGTAGACCGGCGGTAGACCACCGCGCGGCCGCCGCCGGCGGGCGCGAAGGCGATGCCGCGGGAGTGGTACGACTCGCCGGGCGCCGAGGTCGGAACGAAAGTGAACTGCTCCAACAGTGTTCGCATCGTGACGTTGAGTTCCATGTTCGCGAAGGCGGCACCGATACACCGGCGGATTCCGCCGCCGAACGGAATCCAGGTGTAGTTGTCCGGCGGGGCGCCGATGAACCGGTCCGGGTCGAACTTCGCCGGGTCCGGGAACCGCTCGGCCGAGGCATGCGCCAGGCCGATGCTGACCATCACCACATGATCCTTCGGGATCACCCACTCGCCCAACCGAATCCGGGTCAGGGTGCGCCGCGAGGTGCCGTCGATCACCGGCCGGACCCGCTGCACCTCCCAGATGGTCGCCTGCCGCAGCTCCGATCCGCCGGCGTCGACCTCCTCGGTCAGCCGCGCCAGAAGGTCGGGATGGCGCCGGATCCGCTCGATGGCCCAGGCCAGCGTCGTCGCCGTGGTCTCGTGCCCGGCGGTGAGCAGGGTGAGCAGTTCGTCGGCCACGTGCCGGTTCGGAATCGGCGAGCCGTCCTCGTAGCGCGCCCGCAGCATCAGCGAGAGCACATCGGTGCGCTCCTCGAACGCCGGATCGGCCAGCGCCTCGGCGATCAGGCCGTCGATGATCTCGTCATACCGGCGCCGGTAGCGGCGCATCACCCCGCCGGGGCTGCGCGGGCCCAGGTCGCGACGGAAGAACCGCGGCAGGACCGCCAGCCGGCTGCCGATCACCACCGCTCGGGGCAGCAGGTCACGCAGTTCGTCGAAGGCCGCCCCCTCGGCGCCGAAGACCGCGCGCAGGATCGCGTTCAGCGTGATCCGCATCATCGCCGGCATGGTCTCGAACTCCACGCCCTCGGGCCAGCCGGCGACCTCGCGCAGCACCTCCTCTTCGACGATCGCCTCGTAGCCGTGCATCCGCTTGCCGTGGAACGGCGGCACCAGGAGCTTGCGCCGCTCGCGGTGCTCGTCGCCGTCGAGGCTGAACGTCGACCCGGGCCCCAGCACCTCTCCCAGGTTGGTGGCCCGGCCGACCAGGTCCCCGCCGGCGGTGAACAGGTCCTTGACCAGTCCCGGCTCGCTGATCAGCACGGTGTTGCCGAAGATCGGCAGGTTGAGCGAGACGGCCGGCCCATAGCGGCGGGTGAGCGCATCGATCGAGGAGCGCCGGGAGACCAGGAACCTCAGGCCCTGCACGGTTCGCGGGGTGCGCGGGCCGGGCGGAAGTCGCACCGGTTCGGTCGTCGCCTGTGCCATGTCCCAACGGTACGCCGCTGTACCGTCGGCGGACAAGGAGCGCCGTCGCGGGCAGTACCCTTGCACGCAGACCACATTCGTGACAGGAGAGCAACGATGACCGCGACCGATGAGCGGCAGACCCTGGTTCAGCTGGGCGCTGACCACGGCTGGGCGCACCGCACCGCTGACCGCGCCGACGTCTACACCCGCGGCAACATCCGCATCCGGGTGATCTGGACCGGTGATACCAAGATCACGGGCGCGTCCTACTTCGACGACCAGATGTACGAGGCCTACACCCGCGAGCTGGACAAGGTCCGCACCTGGCTCAAGCGCTAGCCGGACCGCCCGGCGGCCCGAGCAGGGCGAGCGCGGCGCCGACCGCTTCGTCGGTGACATCGCTCATCCGCCCGCCGCTTTCGACGGTCATCGCCGTCAACTCGCGCAGGCCTCCGATCAACATGATCGCCCGCTGCCGTGACACGGTGTCGACGCCGGCCGCGTGCAGTTCCGCTGTGTCGCTGAGGGTCTGGATCATCGTGATGAACGACTCGGTGACCTCGCGCTGTAGTCGCCGGGCGGCCATCCCGAGCGCGGGCACGTCGCGGATCCAGCTGAGCATCACCGCCGGACGGGATTCGGCGTTGGTGATCCAGGCCTCGACGGCCTGCCGGATCTGCACCGCCCACGGTGCGGCCGGGTCGACGGCGGCGGAGATGGTCTCGATGGCCTGCCGGTTCGTCTCGGTGAGCAGCGCGACCAGGCAGGCTTCCCGATCGGAGAAGTATTCGTAGAAGGTGCGGCGGGAGGTGCGGGCCCGGCGAACGATGTCGGCGACGGTGGTGGTCGAGTAGCCGACTTCGTCGATCGAGTCGGCCAGCGCGTCGATGAGCCGCCGGCGCGGGGTGGCATCCAGGTTCGTGGCCGCCGCCGTGGACTTCACCGTTTGTACACCCCAACTTTCGGCTCGTGGATCGATGCTACTGCGGCCCCGGCCACTAGCATGGGGCTTCGTGTCCGACATCGGATTCTCGCGTTTCGTCGCGTTGGGCGACAGCCAGACCGAGGGCTTGTGGGACGGCGACGACACCTGCGGCGTCGTCGGTTTCGCCGACCGGCTCGCGGCCACCCTCGACTCGTTGCGGCCGGGACTGCTGTACGCGAACCTCGCGGTGCGCGGCAGGCAGATCGCCGATGTGATCGACGAGCAACTGCCGCAGGCGCTGGCGATGGAGCCGGACCTGGTCACCGTGTGCATCGGGATGAACGACGTCACCCGGCCCGGGCGGGGGTTCGCCGCCGCACTGGTCGACCTGGAGGAGATCTACGCCCGGCTGGCCGACTCCGGCGCCACCGTGGTGACGACCACGTTTCCCGACGTCGCCCGGATGCTGCCGGTCGGCCGTTTCATCGCGGGGCGGATCCTGCAGATCAATGCCGTGATCCGCGGGGCCGCCCACCGGCACGGATTTGCGCTGGTCGACCTGTACACCGCACCGTCGATGACCGAGGCGCAGACCTGGAGCTTCGACCGCATGCACGCCTCATCACGGGGACACGTCCTGTTCGCCGAGGCCGCCGCGGAGGCACTCGGCCTACCGGGCAGCAGCAACGCCTGGACGGTGCCCGTGGGGGATGGCAGGCGTGCCGGCCCGCTCGCCCGGGGTTACGCGCAGGTGCAGTGGACGCGGAGCCTGTTCATCCCATGGCTGTGGCGACACGCACGTGGCCGCTCCTCCGGTGACGGTCTGCAGCCTAAATATCCTGTGCTGCAGCCCGTTTCACCGCTGGTGCACCAGGTGCGCCACGGCGCCTAGCCGCGGGCGCGGCGGAGAAATGTGACCCACGTCACCATTCGTCGGCCGGGCCGGCTGGATCACCCAGGTTGTTTGGGGTGAAAGGCCCGACGGCACCGCCATTCGTGGGATAGTGGCACCACAAACCCAGGGGTGGGAGCACACGGAGGCAGCGACGATGGTTGAGGACCGGCGCGAGTACACCGGCCTGGCCGGCTGGTGGCACGACAAGACCCGGCACTGGCAGTTCCATCCCCCGCTGAAGACCTCGTTCACGATCATCTCGCTGCTCGTGATCGTCGCCGTCGTGCTGGTCTTCATGCAGTTCCGCGGCCAGTTCACCCCCAAGACCCGGCTGACGATGATCTCCGACCGGGCCGGCCTGGTGATGGATCCGGGCTCGAAGGTCACCTTCAACGGTGTCGAGATCGGCCGGGTGACCGACGTCAGCCCGCGCGTTCAGGGCGGTGTCACCAACGCCGAGCTCAAGCTCGACGTGAACCCGAAGTACGTCAACCTGATTCCGGCCAACGCCATCGCCGAGATCAAGGCCACCACGGTGTTCGGCAACAAGTACGTGTCGTTCCGCAGCCCGCCCAACCCCAGCAAGGCGCGCATCTCCAGTTCCCAGGTGATCGACGTGACCCACGTGACCACCGAGTTCAACACGCTGTTCGAGACGCTGACCAACATCTCCGAGAAGGTCGACCCGGTCAAGCTGAACCTGACGCTGGCCGCCGCCGCCGACGCGCTCAGCGGGCTGGGCACCAAGTTCGGCCAGGCGATCCTCAACGGCAACGCGATCCTCGACGACCTCAATCCGCAGATGCCGCAAATCCGCTACGACGTGCGCCGGCTGGCCGACCTCGCCGACGTCTACGCCAAGGCCTCACCGGACTTCTGGGATTCCCTGGACAACGCCGTGACCACCGCGCAGACCCTCAACAGCCAGCGTGGCGATCTGGACGCCGCGTTGCTCGCCGCGGCCGGCTTCGGCAACACCGCCGGTGACGTGTTCGAGCGGGGTGAGCCGTATTTCGTTCGCGGGCAACAGGATCTGTTGACCACCGCCCGCACGCTGGACACCTACAGCCCGGCGATCTTCTGCATCATCCGCAACCACGCCCTGGCGGACCCGGCGGCGGCCGCGGCGGCAGGCGGCAACGGTTACTCCATCGACTTCCACATCATGTTGACCGGCGCGCCCAACCCGTACATCTACCCGGACAACCTGCCCCGGGTGAACGCCAAGGGTGGCCCCGGCGGAGCGCCGGGGTGCTGGCAGAACATCACCCGCGACTTCTGGCCGGCGCCGTACCTGGTGGCCGACACCGGCGCTTCGATCGCGCCCTACAACCACTTCGAGCTGGGCCAGCCGATCCTCAACGAGTACGTGTGGGGGCGTCAGATCGGCGAGTACACGATCAACCCCTGACCCGGTCAGTCCCCGGCCGGGATGCGCAGGGTGTCGCCGGTGAGCATGGCGATCGAGCTGCGCAACTCCTCCGCGGGGGTGGGCGGGGGCAACGGCTCGTGCGTCCCGGCGCGCATGGCGTCGACCATCAGCGCGGCGAAGCGGCGCCAGGCCTGCGGCGCGTGCTCGCGGGTGGCCTCGAGCACCCCGGCGTTGGCCAGCAGTAGCACCACCACGTCGCCGACGCCGACGTCCGGACGCAGCGCGCCGGCCTGCTGGGCGCGGGCGATCACCTCGCCGACCTTGTCGACGGTCTCGGCGGCCCGCTGCTCGATGACCGAACTGGCCGGGAACGCGGTGGTGAGCAGCGCGCGCAGGCCCGGGTCGGAGGCCTGCAGCGCACACAGGTCGAAGACCAGGTCGCGGAAGCCCTCCCACGGCTGCGGATTGGCGAGCGCCTTCTCCACGGTGTCGATATAGGAGGACATGTTGCGTTCGAACGCCGCGATGGCCAGGTCGGTGCGGGTGGGGAAGCGGCGGTAGAGCGTGGCGACGCCGACGCCCGCGGCGCGGGCGACGTCCTCGAGGGGCACCGACAGCCCCTGCTCAGCAAACAATCGACTGGCGGCGACGACGATGCGTTCCCGGTTGCGTTCGGCGTCGGCGCGAAGTGGCCTGGATCGCTCTGCACCCCGTTGTGCGGGAGGAATCACCACCCCAGGTTACCGCAGAAGTGGAGGAAAGCCACCATTTGTCGGTACCGTCTCCGGAAGAAGTGGTGGAGCGTCTCCACTTACGCGAAAGGAGCCACCTCGTGGCAATCTCCACAGTTCAGCGGCCCGGGCGTGCGCGGCACGCGGCGCCCAGGGCGGGCGTCCGGGGCAATCCATGGTGGATTCTGGCCGCCGTGTCGGTCGGCGTGATCATGGTCGGCCTGGACGCCTCGGTGGTCGCGATCGCCAACCCGCGCATCGCCATCGACCTCGACGCCACGCTGTCGGACCTGCAGTGGATCACCGACGCCTACCTGCTGACCCTGGCCGCCCTGCTGATCTTCGGCGGCAAACTCGGCGACATGTTCGGCCGCAAGCGGGCCTTCTTCGTCGGCGTGGTGGGCTTCGCCGTCACGTCGGTAGCCATCGGTCTGATCGGCACCGTCGGCGGGGTGATCGTGATGCGGGCACTGCAGGGTGTGTTCGGCGCGCTGCTGATGCCGAGCACGCTGGCGATCATCCGCAGCGTCTTCCCGGTGCACAAGCTGAACACCGCGATCGGCATCTGGGGTGCCGCCACCGGTGTCTCCGTCGCCGCCGGCCCGATCCTGGGCGGCGTGCTCGTCGAGCACCTCAACTGGGAGTCGGTGTTCTACATCAACGTGCCGATCGCGGTCGTCGCCGTGCTCATCGGCGCGGCCGCCGTCACCGAGAGCCGCAGCGACGCCGAGCACCGGCTCGACGTGGCCGGCATCCTGACGCTGTCGGGCAGCTTGTTCCTGTTCGTCTACGGACTGATCAAGGCCCCCGAGTGGGGCTGGCTGGACCCACAGACGGTGGCGTTCCTGATGGGCGGCGCGGTGTTGATGGGCGCGTTCATCATCGTCGAGCGCACCACCGCCGACCCGCTGCTGCCGCTGCGGCTGTTCGGCAACCGGTCGCTGTCGATCGGCGCCGCGGTGGTCACCGTCAACTTCTTCGCCCTGTTCGGCGCGCTGTTCTTCATGACGCTGTTCCTGCAGAACCTGCAGGGCTGGAGCCCGGTGGAGACCGGTGTGCGCACACTGCCGCTGAGCCTGGCGATGATGGTGCTGGCCCCGCTGTCCGGGGTGATCACCGAACGGTTCGGCCCGCGCCCGGCGATGGTGCTCGGCCTGCTCGGTGTCGCGGGCGCGCTGGCGCTGCTGAGCGGGTTGCGGGCGGACTCCGGCTACGGCGCGATCTGGCCGGCGTTCACGTTGCTCGGTGCTGGCATCGGCCTGGTGCTGACCGCGAGTTCGGATGCGATCGTGGGCAACGCCCCGGTCGACGATGCCGGGGTGGCCGGCGGGCTGCAGAGCACCTCGGTGCAGCTGGGCGCGGTGCTCGGCACCACGATCCTGGGCTCGGTGCTGTCCAGCAAGGTGGGCTCGACGCTGGTCGACAAACTGACGGCGGCGGGTACACCCCTGTCGGTCGCCGAGAAGCTCGCGCCGGCAAAGGAGCTGGTGGCCAAGGGTATGGCGCCGTCCGTTCCGGGAGCGCCGCCGCAGCTGAACGCGATGGTCGCCACCGGCAGCCACGAGGCGTTCATGGCCGGGCTGCAGACCTCGATGATGGTCGGTGCCGCCGCCGCTGCCGTGGGTGCGGTGCTGGCGCTGTTCGTGCGGCGGGGTGAGGCCTGAGTTGCGTTGAGTCAGAGCTCACGCACGGCTCTACTCGCACTTCTTGTACGCGAGTTCTGACTCGACTGCTCACAGCTCGAGTGGCACGTGCTTCTCCGTGCAGGCGTCCACGACCGCGGCCACCACATCCTGGGTGCGCAGGGTTTCGAGGTCCTCGACCGTGACCGACCCCCGGCTGGTGCGGTGCTGTGCCGCGACGCGCGAATCACGAAGCCGCTCCGCGCGTTCGACCACGTTGCGGGCGAACCGCCCGTTCTGCATCACGTCGATGCCGTGGGCGCCGTCCGGCGCGAGATAGGCGCGCAGCTTGCGGCAGAGCGCGTTGAGTGCGTCGCGGGCGGCCGGCTCGATCACCGTCGCCCGCGGTGCTCCGTAGCGAACGGCGATCTCGACGAGTTCGTCGGGGCTGTACGACGCGAACCGCAGTTTGCGGTTGAACCGCCCCGCCAATCCCGGGTTCACGGTGAGGAATTGGTCGATCTCCCTCTCGTACCCGGCGCCGATGAAGCAGAAGTCGAACCGGTGGACCTCGAGCGCCACCAGCAGCTGGTTCACCGCCTCGGAACCGATCATGTCGGGTCGGCCATCGTGGTGACGCTCGACCAGTGAATAGAGCTCATCCATGAAAAGGACTCGGCCGAGGGATCTCTCGATGAGTTCGTTGGTCTTCGGGCCCGATGACCCGATGTGCTCGCCACAGAGATCGGACCGCCTGACCTCGATGACCTCCGGATGCCGGACGATGCCGAAACCCGCGTAGATCTTGCCCAGCGCCTCCGCGGTGGTCGTCTTACCGGTACCCGGTGGGCCCACGAGGAGCATGTGATTGGTCTGGTTGGCCACCGGCAGTCCGTGCGCGAGTCGCAGCGCGCGAACCTCGATCTGGTCCTCCAACTCCGCGACGGCCTGCTTGACCTCCGCCAGCCCAACCTGATTGGCCAGCAGCGCACGCCCTTCCGCCAGAAGCTCCGCCCGCCGCTCCGCGTTCTCCTCCTCGGATCGCTCCTGCTCCGACTGCTCCGTGGAGACATCCCACTTGTCGGTGCGGCTGGTGATGGCAGCTTCGTCGGTGATGACCAACTGGATCCGGGGATCGGCCAGGGCCTGCTTGGCCGGTTCGATCAGCGCACCGTTGATCGTCGACCTGGACAACCAGATCTGTGCGCTCTGTTCTTCGCCGAGCTGCCGGTGGGCCATCCCTCGGATGTATGCGAGGTCGGCCGCGATGAGGGGGAACTGGGCTGGATCGATGACCGTCACCGCAGCGTCGGGAAAGCTGTGCCGGCGGCCCTCGGTCAACGAGCTACGGTCTGAACTCAACTCGACCCGCTCGGCCCAGTCGAGCGCGACCCGCCCCTGACCAAGATGGGCTGCCGCGTGCGCGGCCAGCGCGTTTGTGGCCGCGGTGACCGCCGACATGATGATTGCCTGCGCCGGGAGGATTCGGGCGGCCTCGGCGATGACATCCGGCCACCTCTGCGTCGCGAACATCAGGTAAGCCCGGATATACTGCTGCCACTGATGGTTCTCCCAGCTGTCCAGCAAGGCCGAATCGGTCAGAACTGCTTCCGCCTTCTCGAACTGCTTGCCGTCGATGAGCGCGCTGGCCAGCGCGAGACCCGCATGGGCGGCCTCGGTAACCGTGATGGACAAATAGGGTCCGGCTTTGGCGATGGCGGCGAGGCCGACTCCCAACCGGTTGGACTCGCGGTGGAGGCGGCTGCCGTAGGCGTAGAGCTCCTGCAATGTCGCCAACCCGTCGTCGCCGACCGCGACACGGCCCAGCCACGCATCTGCCATCGACGGGTCCGCGTCGGTGGCCTCCCGAAAGTGCCGGTGCGCCGCGTCCCTGTCAACCTCGAGAACCGCCATCGCCTGATCGAACTGGCGGCGTGCGGCAGCGGTCGCGCTGCTGCTTGTCATCGTTGGCTCGCCCGGTCGGGCTCGACCGGCTCCAGCTCCATCGGTTCGATCGCCACGTAACGGTTCTCGGCGCGGAACAGTTCGACCTCGACCTGATAGACGTCGCTCGCGGTGGTGACCTCGACGGTCGCGGATCCGGTTTGGACAATGGCGATGTCGGCCGGGGCGCGTGACGTGACACCCCGTGGAACGACCGATACAACCGTGTTCGGTCGGGGCGCAGGCGTAACGGTGCCGTCCACCACGCTGACCGTCGTCGCCGAGGCGGGACGGGGCTGATCGGTCACCGCGATGTGCGGCATTCGCACACTGGCCCAACGTCGAAGGTCGCTGGAGTGAACCGTGATCCGATCACCTGCACCCGCCGCACGGACGATGATCCGCTTGGCGATCGAGTCCTCGGCCGCGATGTGGACCCGGCTGAACTCGCCGGCATCGGCCAGAGGAAGCAACAACCGCTCACCGGTGGGCAGCTTGCCCAGCAGGATGCCGGAGGGGCCGACCGGGATCACCAAGTGGGGCCCCAACGCTCCGCGTCGAACACCGAGCAGCTGCGGCCGTGCCCCGCACATCCCGGCCGCGACGGCACTCGCCTGCTCGCCGGGAAGGGCCCGGAGCATGACACTGGGCGGAGCGGTCGGCGGCTGGGGAGTTCGCACCGTGAGCGTCGCGGTGACCTTGCCATCGGGGAACACGGTGACGTTCTGGATGACGCCGTCCACACGCAGCGACCAGGCCTGGCCGAGCAGTTCGGTCGTGACATCGCTGGGCCGGTAGGCGTAGGTGGTGAGCCAGCCCCCGTTACCGCGGGCGGTACGCCAACGTTGATTGTGCGATTCCAGCGCTACCCGACCCAGCCGCCGTTCGAGTTCAACGATGTCGGTCGCCGTCGCCACCCGCGCGCGGACATCCCTGCACCGCAACCCCGCTGCGATCCGTTGGGCGGCGGCCAACGCCATGGTTCCGACGCTCACTCGCCACTGCAGCGCATCCGCGTTGTCCAGCGCGCGCAACCTGATCACCAGCCAGGTCTCCCGCTGGCCGGCGTACGGCGGGGTTCCGATCAGCGTGTCGTACACCCGCGGATAGTCGCCGCTACTTCGCCGCCTCGCTCCGGCACTGACCACGCTCAACGACTCCAAGGTGACCCCGAGGCTTTGGTGCACGTCGGTAAGGAGGTCGCCGACGTCGATGGTGTTACGTGTCTGAGAGGAAGTCGATCCGGTGAAAAGTGTTGGCGAATAGGGCTTCCCGAGCAGCTGTATCACAAGGGCAGCGACGCCGTCTTGGTAACGCACGCCGCCACCGGACCGGTCGTTGGTGACCGTGACCGGCTCAGCCAGCTCGATCGGGCGGTTGCGGCGGGCGTAGAGCGCCGCCCATGACCACAGCGGTTGGCTCCGCCACGGAACGGCAAGGAGCGCTGCTCCTGCGACAAGTCCGATAACAGCAGCGGCATGGCCGCCGATGCTCAAACCCACCAGACCAAGAGCCAAGACCCCGATGATCACTGCGACGCGGGTCATGAAGCTCATCGCGCCCGCCGCGCTCTCGCGATGATCCCGACGACCAGGAGTCCGCCGAGGACCGTGCCGGCGAAGGCCAGTGCCACGGTCCGCGCCCGGTGGTCGGGGGGCGCCGGGGGCGGCGGCGGGGCGAGCACACGCGTCAGTGCTCCTGGAGCCAGCCGGTCACCCGGGGGCACGCTGAAGGTCAACGCGGCAACCGGATCCACCACCCCGTAGCCGACCTGGTTGTCGACCCCCCGCGGCGGATTGTGTGCCGTCTGGAGGAGACGGTGAATCACTTGGTGCGCGGAGAGGTCCGGATACTTGGCACGCACCAACGCCGCCACGCCGCTGACATAGGCCGCCGAGAAGCTGGTGCCCCAGAAGGGCATGTTCTTCTCCCCGGGGCGTGCCGGCGGATAGGCGTTCACGGGGCCGCCGGTCTGGGGAGACAGACCCATGATGCCAACCCCCGGCGCGGCGGCCGCCACCCACGGGCCGGCGAGACTCTTGCTGATCGGCGCCCCGCTGTTGTCGACAGCACCGACGGACAGCACGTAGTCGGAGAACCAGGACGGTGACGACACCGTCTTCACCTGGTGCCAGTCCCGCGGATCGGTGGTGTCGAGCGGGTCGAATGCCGGGTTCTGGGCACAGCCGTCCTCACCTTCGTTGCCGGCCGCCGCGATGACCACGGCATCCTTGACCGTCGCGGCATACCAGACCGCGGCGCCGATGGCGCGCTGGTCGAGCGGGTCCGCGGCCGAAACGCATGACGTCACACTGATGTTGATCACCTTGGCGCCCATGTTGGCGGCATGGACGATCGCGCTGGCGAGGGTCGCCACGGTACCCGCCTTGCGACCCGCCTCGCCCTCACCGAGCAGCGGATTCTCGGGTTCGTAGGCCCGGGATGACTGCCTGATCGATATCACGGTCGCGTGGGGTGCGACCCCGACGACCCCGTCCGGCGTCCCGGGGGCGGGCGCGGGAACCTCGGGGTCCTCGGGGCCGCTCGGGTCGGGATCGCCCGGCGCGTTTGACGGTTGGTCCGGTGGCGGTGGTGGGGGCTCCGGGGGTGGCGGTGGCAGTTGTCTGGTCTCGGTCACCGTGACAGGCGCGGGCGGCGGCGGCGGAGCGGGTGGCGGCGGCGGTGCGCCCGGCGGCGGCGGTGCGGAGACCACCGCCGGAGCACCCGGCCCGGGCGGATAGGCGGGCTTGGCCGGCATTGGCGCCGGCATCGGACTGCCCTGCGGCGCAGCACCGATGAGCGAAGCCACGATCGTTCCGTGCGAGTCGCAGTCCATCAAGCCGTCGCCACCCATGATGTAGTCACCCCCCGCGACGACGGGCAGTCGCGGGCTGGGGTTGACCCCGGTGTCGATCACAGCGACCGACACTCCGTTGCCGGTCGAGTATTGCCAGGCACTAGGAATGTTGAGCATGGCGAAGCCCGGTGCCGGCAGAGCGACACTCGGATCGCCGACGGTGATCGTGCGGGCGCAGATGTTGCTCTGCCGCATCGGTTGTTCCGAGCGGGGTTGACCATCCGGGGGTACCAGGGACGGGTCGACGGTGGGCGGCGGAATCCCCTGGGCCTCAGGCGCAGTTGCCGCCGCGGCAACCAGCAGCACGACACCAGCCAGCGCGGCTCCCCGGTGTGCATCGATGCGTCTCATCGCACTCGGACCCAGGTGAACAGTCCACCGATCCAGGCGGCGAGTGGTAGGGCGGCGACAATCGCGACCAGTTCCAGCCACTCGGCGACCATCCGGATCAGCGGCGTGAACCGGGTGACCGGCACCAGTAGTGCTGCCGTGAGTCCGAGTCCCGCAAAGGCGGCCAGAACGACTGCGCCCCAAAGCAGCGCCGTGCCTGAGTACGGCTCGGCGGAAACGACATAGCGGACCACCCCGACACACACCGCAGCGGCCGCACCTGCCACGAGCGCGGCGGCCTGCCTGCGATCCGCGAACGCCCGGCCGCGGCTGATGAAGATGAACGCGAAGAGTCCCGCCAGGGCCGCGGCGGCATTGCCGTGCGGCCTGCCCGGCATCAGTGTGACCCACACCGCGGTCGGCAGCGTGAGCGCTGCGGCGACGCAGATACCGGTGAGGACTCCGTTGGCTCGCCTGGCCGCGGCGGTGATCGCGGCCCCGCCCGGGGTGGTGTCCCTGCTCGGCTCGTCGTCGCCGTCCTCGTCAACCGGCGAGACGGTGTCGACCGGCGAGCCGTCGCCGCGCCGGAACAGGTCACGGCCGGTGATCGAGCCGAAGTGCGGCGGCCGGATTCGGGCCACCCACAGTGTGATCGTCGGGGCCATGCCGAGCAGCAGGAGCAGGCCGACGAGCGCGCACATGCCCAACCACTGCGCTGGAACGGGGCGCCACATCCGCGCCGCGGTCACCAGCCCCGCGACCGCGCCCAGCGTCACCACCGTGGCCGCGACGGCTACGTACCGTTGCGTGATCCAGGAGATGCCACAGGTCAGTACCGCTGCCGCGAGTGCGGCGATGAACAGATGCGGTGCGCCAATTCCCCCGGGGGCCGCCGCCGCGAGGCCGACCGACAGCAAGGGCACCATCAGCCAACTCAAACCACTCAGCAAGTCACGCCGACCGGGCCACCACCTCCAAATGCAGGCCGTCCCTGTCGCCAGCAGCGTCGCAAGCAACCCGGTGACAAGGGCGGGGGTCAACCCATCCGCATGGACGCGCATACGGACCGCCAGCCCGACGACCGTGGTCACCGTCATCGCAAGGATCGCCATGGCGGTGGCCGCGGCGAACTCGGCGGTCACCGGTGGGAAGAGTTGACTGCCGACGCGGGCAAGTCCGGTGGACAGCGACTCATACTGCGGTTCGAATGATTCCCCTTCCTGCGCAGGAACCAGCACAAGCGTCGCGCCGTCCTCCACCCCGAGTTCGTCCAGTGTCTTTGTGACGTCGAGGCGAGCGCCGTTGGCACGGTTCAACTCGTACGCCTTCGCCGGGTCGAGGCCGGCCACGCCTCGGCGCTTCAACTCCTCGTTCAGCAGTTCCACGACGTTGTCGATGAATACCTCGACGGGTACCGAGGCCGGATAGACCTGTGATACCAGGTGTTCTCCGCACACAACCGCGACTGCGCAGCGAGCGGGGAAGGCCACCGTCGCCATCAGCGCGGCCTGTCGGCGTCCGGGGTGTATCTGTCGGCAAGGGCCGCCGTGATCTGGAACAGCCGAAGTCTGGTCTTCTTGTTCAGCTCGTGTTGGACGTCGATGATGCCGCCCTTGGCCAGATGCGGGTCGTAGGGCATGAACTCCACAGTGGCGCCGGACTGACTGAAACGCTCGGTCAGATACGCACGGGCGTCGGAGGCGTCGCTATTCCGGCTGTTGTTGAGGATCACCATGCTGCGCGACACCAGGTCGTGGTGACCCATCGAGCGGAGCAGATCGATCCCGCGAGTCACCGGCAGCGACGTATCGGCTGTCAGGCCTGACACGAACACGAGCGTGTCACAGGCGTCGAAGACGGCCTTCATGACCGGATGCTCCATATCGTCGGCGGTGTCCACGAGGATCACGTTGTGTGTCCTTCGCAGCCGCGACAGGACACCGGTGAACATCGTGGGCACCAACGGCCTCGGCTGATCCGAGACGCGATTGCCGGCCAGCACATCCAACCCGATCGCGTTCTGGCCGAGGTGTTCCCGGATATCGGCATAGCCTTGAACGTCATTGTCATTCAGCACAGCCGAGTAGTCGCCGGGCGGCGCTTCGTCGATGCGGCCGGCCAAAGTGCCGAACCCGGGGGCGGCATCGACGGCCACGACGTTCTCGGGGCGGCACTCCCGGAACACCGCGCCCACACTAGCGGTCATCGTGGTCTTGCCGACGCCGCCCTTTCCCGATACGAACCCGATCACATACTGCTTTCGGATGTGGCGTCGTATCCGATCGCGTAGTTCCCGATAATGCCGCTCCGCAGGCGACTCACCCAGATTGATCGACTTGAATGAGGCGTTGTAGATGAGCCTGCGCCAGCCGGAGCCCGGCGGAATCTTTCGCGGCGCCACCATGTCGGAGATTCTCAGGGTGCCCGATACCGAGTCCTGTTGGTGGCGGTAGCCGGAGTCGAAGTTGTCGCCGCGACCGGATTCACGTGTACCGATGGAGTGAGCCGGCTCGTTCCAGGGATCGGTCACTTAGACCACCTTTCTGTGGGAGTACCAGTCCTGCTCGGCCGGCAAGCGGCGCAGCATATTTCGCACGGCCGAACTGATGTTGCCCGGCGAACCCGGGCTGACGATCAGCCAGCGCTTTCCTCCGCGGGCGACGTGCTCAGTCACCAGCCGGCCGACCGGGGTGTCGATTATCGTGACCGCTCCGGATTCGATGCGCGACCGATTCGGCAGCCCGGTCACGCCGGACTGAATCGCAACCACCGAGGCCTGGGCTGACCGGATTCTTTCCGCAGCCAACGTCAGCGCGTTGACCTGCTCGCTGTCGAACCGTCGGTCGAGCAGGAATTTCCTTAGGTCGGACGAGTCTTTCACGCCCGCAACCAGTTCGGCGACATCGATGGTCACCGGCCGCAGCGGCGCCGGCCCGAGCGGCCCACAGAGCCGTTCGACCTGGGAGTTGACCAGCATGCTGGCCGCGCCTTCGGTGGTCGCCGTCCCGATGCCGCTGACCCGGACGAGCGCTCCACTACGTTCCAGAGCCACCCACCATTGCGCGAAGCGCGCCAAAAGAACTCGTGACGGCGCGATGGACTGCTCGGGTGTCTGGAGGTACACCAGCAGCGCCATGTCTCGCCGCGAGAGTACGGTCATCCACTCGAGGACTACCTCGTCCACGAGATCGCCGGCGGTGATCGCGCCGTTGTCACGCAGTTCACTCGAAACCGGATGGGCCAGAGCGGATTCCGTGGTCTCGATGCTCGGCAAATGTGGCCGTAGCCCCAGTTCGGGTGCCACTACCTCGATGCCGGAGAGCACCTGGAGGACCCACAGTCCGTCAACCGTCGTCGTCAACATAGCTTTCCCGGTGGGCGCGGCAGGGGCGCACGGTCCTGCGCCCCCACCGCTGACGGCTCGTCGCTAGAACAGATTTCCCATCATCACGTCGGTCTGGTGCGCACTGTCGTTGACGCTGCTGATAGTCCGCCCGTGCTGGTTCATCGTCTCGATGAGTCCCTGCAGGCCCTGCAGCATCTGTACCTGGGCCTCGTGGAACGACACCGCCGCGGTGCCTTGGAAGAAGTCCGCGATCGCGTTGGTCCGCTGCAGGATGTCGTCGTGGATCTCCATCAACTGCGCCGAACGCGCGCCGACATCGGAGGCGAAGTCGGCGACCCCGCCGTGGTTGTAGGTGATGCTGGTGTCCGACATGAAAATGTCCTTTCGAAGTCGTTGTGGGTCAGGCGTTCGCGGCGAAGCTGGTCAGGCTGTGCGCGGAATCCGCCTCGTGCTGCTCGATCATCGAAGCCGCCTGGCTGAGACCGTGCGCCAAGCGGGTACCGCCCGCGATGGTCTGCTGTAGATCGTGGTTGATCTGCACCGCGGTGTTGACGGACGCGAGCTGGGCCTGCCCGCCCCATACCGCCGAGCCGAGGCCTTCATGGCTGCTCAGGTACCCGTTGGCGATGGCGGTGGCGTGCTCGAGGGCCGATTCGATGGCCTGCTGCGTGGCGCGCAGCACCTCCGGCGTAACGACGAGCGTCATATGTCCTCCCCTTGTTGTTTAGATCCCCACGTCCGGGGGATATGCGAACCGAGTATCGACGGCTGCCCGGCAGCTGTCACTTCACCTCCGGCAAACCTTGCCGGGCCCACCCCCTCTTGGAGAGATCATTAGCTGAGCCGGCCCCCCGACCGGAACTCTTCGCTCAGGGCGACGCGGGCATGGGCTACTTCTCGTTTGCTGCTCTCGTCCTTACCGTGCCCGAGCATGCCTGCGCCGGCCGGTGAGACCGGCACCGCGGCACCGCCTTGCGCGCTGGTGGGGCCCTGCAGTTCGGCCCCGCTGAGAAATCCGGCCGGGAGCGGCGCGGGACGGCCCGCGGTTTCTGGGGCGAAGCCACTCGTGGGACGGGTGTAGCTCGTCAGACCGGCGCCAGGGAAGCCGCCGCCAGCCACACCGCCGCTGCCTCCGGAGGCGCCGCCGAATGCGCTCGGGCCGGAGGCGTTCGCCTTGACGAGATCGGCCGCCGGAACCGCAACCTCCCCGGCCTTCATTGCGCCGAACGTCCCTCCGAGACAGCCCACCACCGACTGGGGAAGACCGGAGAGCCCCTGAAACGCCTGCATCGGGGTCTGGAACATGCCCATCGCCGGCTGCATCGCACTCATGGCCGCCTGCATGGGTTGAGTCATCATCGATCCCGCCTGAGCCGCCTCGCCGGCCGGTGCGGTGGCGCTCTGGCCCGCCAAGTGGGTGGCCTGACCGGACGCCTTCATTGCCTCACCCGCCGCCGTGCTGCCGGCGGTCTGCGCAACGGCCCCGGCGGCGGTGGATGCGGCGGCCGGTGACGCACCGGCCGGAGACAAGGGCGGCGGAACGGCGAGTGCCGCAGCCAATGCGGCCAGCGCCGCACCGTAGGACGCGCCGGCCGCGGCATTGTGCGGCCAATGCTCACCGAAATACTCGGTGTCCAGCGCAACGATGGCCGGCGTCAACGCCCCCAGCACTGCCGGGTTGATCGCCACGTCGGAGGCCTGTTCGGTTCGGTTCGCGATCGAGACCTCGGCCGGGATCATCGCCGACACCGCGGTCTCATAGGCGGACACTGCGCTGGCAGCGATGGGCGGCTTCTCCTGAACCCAGCCGGCCAGCAGTTGCAGCGCCGTGTTGAGCCCGGTCACTGCGGTCGCCGAACTCAGGCCCCCGACGCCCTCGAAGTTGAGCGTCGTGACCGCGGTGTTGAGGGTGGACAGCGAGAAGGCCAGCTCATGGCTTCCCATCAGCGCCTGCCAGGCGACACCGTTGGCGATCGTGGTGGCGGTACCGGCGGCGCCCGGCCCGACCAGCCGCAGGTAGTTGGTCTCGGGTGTGCACGACGGCCATACGGGATCCGGCATAGCGGGCGCCGCCCTATAGGCCGAGTGCGACGTTGCCGATGACGTCGGTCGCGGTGTAGGTCGCCGCCGCCAAGTTCTGGGCGCCGGCGAACATGCCCCGGTTCGCCAGGTGCTCCGATGCGGTACCGAGGTAGGCCGCGCCCGCGGCGTTGAGCGCCGCAGCGAACTCGATCGAATCGAGGTCGGCGCCCATCGGCATCACGCCGGTCAACGGCTCGGCGGCCGCCGCGGCTGCGGCGGCCGTGTCCGCGCTGATTCCGTTCTCCGTCGCCGCCGATGTGCCCACCGCGGCCGCGCTGACATTCAATACCATTTGCCCCTCCCAGTGGTCATCGCAGCCCCGTCTGCGGTATCACCTGATCGTAAGGGTTGCTCCAGCGACTTGTCGACTCACCTTTTTGGCTAGTCCAGCAAACAGATTTCGGTCCCGCTCGCGCCCTCGGTCGCCGAAATCTGACGGGGCGGGAGTCGCTCGAAGCCGGGCACAGGGCATGCCGCCCGCGACTCCCGCCCGCCTACGCTGAAGCTATGACCTTCGCCATCCGCATCGGAGTCCAGCTTCAGCCGCAGCATTCCACCGACTACAACCAGATCCGGGACGCGGTGCGCCGCTGCGAGGACATCGGGGTGGACGTCGTCTTCAACTGGGATCACTTCTTCCCGCTCTACGGCGACCCGGACGGCGCGCACTACGAATGCTGGACGATGCTAGGCGCCTGGGCCGAGCAGACCTCACGGGTGCAGATCGGCGCGCTGGTGACCTGCAACTCCTACCGCAACCCGGAACTGCTGGCCGATATGGCCCGCACCGTCGACCACATCTCGGCCGGGCGGCTGATCCTGGGCGTCGGCTCGGGCTGGAAGCAGAAGGACTACGACGAGTACGGCTACGAATTCGGCACCGTCGGCAGCCGGCTCGACGATCTCGCCCAGGCGCTGCCGCGGATCGAGTCACGTTTCGCCAAGCTCAACCCGGCCCCGACCCGCGACATCCCGATCCTCATCGGCGGCCAGGGCGAGCGAAAGACGCTGCGGCTGGTCGCCGAGCATGGCGACATGTGGCACAGCTTCACCGACGCCAACACCTACCCCGGCAAGGCCGAGGCGCTGCAACGTCACTGCGAGACCGTCGGCCGTGATCCGGCGACCATCGAACGCTCGTCCGGGGTGCAGGGCAACGACGCCGAGAGTCTAACCGCCAACGCCGAGGCACTGGCGCAGCTGGGCGTGACGCTGATGACCGTTGGATGCGACGGGCCCCGCTACGACCTGAGTCAGGCCGAGACGCTGATCCGGTGGCGCGACAGCCGCTAGCTCAACGTTGACTCAGAATCCACGTACAAGAAGTGCGAGTAGTCCGGTGCGTGGCTTCTGACTGAACGCGCGCGCACGGCGTCAGCAGGGCTCGAACTCCAGCGGTAGCGCCTCCAGCCCCAAAGTGCCTGCGGGCCAAAGGGTGTGCGCCTCGCCGGCCAGTCGGTACTCCGGGATGCGGGCGTGGAACTCCTCGACGGTCAGCCGCAATTCGCGGCGGGCCAGGTGCGAGCCGAGGCAGCGGTGGATGCCGCCGCCGAAGCCGAGGTGGGTCGGCTTGGCGTTCAGGTTCATCTCGTTCGGTGCGTCAGCGGCCGACGGCACCTCCCGGTTGGCCGTGCCCAGCATCAGCAGCACCGGCGAGTCAGCCGGGATGAGGACGCCCTCGACCTCGACGTCCTGCGTGGTGCGCCGGGGCACGCCGGGCACCGGGCCGTCGAGGCGCAGCACCTCCTCGACGAACGGTGCGATCAGGCTCTGGTCGGCGATGAGCCGTTGCCGCAGTTCGGGATTGGTTGCCAGGTTGAGCATCGAGTAGCCGATCGCGCCGGTCACGGTGTCCAGGCCGGCCAGCACGATCAGGAAGCACAGCCCGAGGATCTCCTCGTCGGACCAGGCCTCGTCACCGTCGAGCGCGAGGATGGAACTGAGCATGTCCTCCCCGGGATGGCTCCGCTTGATCTCGAGTTGCTCGGCCAGGAAGCCGAAAAGCGCGATGCTGCACTCGATCACCCGTGGTGACGCCGTCTCCGCATCCAGGGAGCCGACCTCGCGGTCCTTGATGATCCCGTAGGTCCACTCCAGGAACTGCGGAAGGTGCTCGAGCGGCAGGCCGAACAGCGTCAGGATCGCCTGGGTCGGGAACTTGTAGGACAGATCGGCCACCACGTCGCAGCGGCCCGAGGGAGCGAACGCGTCGATGTGCCCCCGCAGCTGTGCCCGCAGGTCGGCGTCCATCGCCTCCATCCGTTTGGGCCCGAACATCGGATCGAGCACCCGCCGGTAATCGGCGTGCTTGGGCGGATCGATCGCCAGCGGGATCATCTTGATGGCGTTGGCGACACCGTCGAACGCCTTCGCCGAGGAGAACAGGTCCGGGTTCTTCTGGGCGAAGCGCACCCCGTCATAGCTGGTGATGAACCAGGTGCTGCCGCACCGGTACACCGGCCCCGGCCGGCGCAGGTACTCCATCGCCGCGGTTCGGCCGTCCTGCAACGGTGCCGCGCCGTAGTAGGTGTCGGGCATTTCCGTCGTCGTCATGCCCGGAGCGTAACGAGACTGACAGTCTTGTTCGGTCCGAATCGGCCATTCGATCGACACCGGTCCTTGAAACCGGGAGGATTGCCGGTGCGTCCCGGCATCCCGGATCGCGCGCGGTCCAAAAAACCCTGGAAGAACCTGGAAACACGATGCCCAAGAAGTACGGGGTCAAGGAGAAAGACCAGGTCGTAGCCCACATCCTCGAGCTACTGCTGACCGGCCGGCTGCGGACCGGCGACCGGGTGGACCGCAACGAGATCACTGCCGCCCTCGGACTGAGCCGCGTCCCGGTGCAGGAGGCGCTGGTGCAGCTCGAACATGACGGCATCCTGGAGACGCGGTATCACCGCGGCGCGTTCGTGCAGCGGTTCGACGAGGCCAGCCTGCGCGAACATCACGAGGTACACGGCCTGCTGACCGGCGCGGTATCCGCCCGGGCGGCCGCCGAACCCCGGACCGAGGTACTCGACGAGCTCGACGGCGCGATGACGATCATGCGAAACGCCGACGGTCCCCGAACCTTCGTGGAAGGCGCGGAGAGATTCCGCGATGTCGTCGTCGCGGCCTACGCCGGCCCGCGGCTGACCGCGACGATCCACTCGTCGCGCAGCTTCATGCCGTGGAACTTCTGGGCCGGGTTGGAGGACAACAAGAATCGCCTCCTGCCGCTGCTCGAAGTCGAGTACGCGGCGATCCTGCGCAAGGACCCGGCCGGTGCACGGCGCGCCTGCGTCGATCGCGCCGACGTGATGGCCGACCTGCTGATCGCCGACCTGGACCGCCGCGGGGTCTTCGCCGAATTGGACTCCTAGTGATCCCAAGGCGTGCCCCCCGCCCGCGCGCCGCTACGTTGCTAAGGATGGCCTCCTTCCTCCGCCGGCTGCCCGCAGCGCTGATCGTGCTGCTGCTGGTGCTCGGCCTGGCCCCGACGGCGCCGGCCGGCGCCGACCAGTGCGCCCCACCCGGCGAGCAGTCCGCCAGCGCCCTGCCCACCAATCTCGCCGCCGCCGCCAAGGGTCCCGACGAGGACAAGTACACGACCGCCACCACCGAGCCGCTGAGCGCGGTCAACCGCGAAGCGCTGCGACTGATCACCCCGGGCACGCTGACCGTCGGCACCCTCTCGGACGCGCCGCCCAGCATCTGCATCAACTCGCAGGGACAGTTCACCGGCTTCGACAACGAACTGCTGCGCGCGATCGCCGACAAACTCGGACTGAAGATCACCTTCGTCGGCACCGAGTTCTCCGGGCTGCTCGCCCAGGTCGCCGCCCGCCGCTTCGACGTCGGCTCGTCGTCGATCACCACCACCGACGCCCGCCGCCGCACCGTCGGATTCACCAACGGCTATGACTTCGGTTACTTCTCCCTGGTGGTGCCGTCCGGTTCACCGATCACCGGCTTCGACAAACTCGGGCCCGGCCAGCGCATCGGCGTCGTGCAGGGCACCGTGCAGGAGTCCTACGTCATCGACACCCTGGGCCTGCAGCCGGTGAAGTTCCCCGACTACAACACCGTCTACGCCAGCCTCAAGACCCGGCAGATCGACGCCTGGGTGGCGCCGTCGCAGCAGGCCCAGGGCACGGTACGCCCGGGCGACCCCGCGGTCATCGTCGAGAACACCTTCAGCCTGGACAACTTCGTGGCCTACGCGGTGGCCAACGAGAACCGGCCGTTGATCGATGCGCTCAACGCCGGCCTGGACGCGGTCATCGCCGACGGCACCTGGTCGCGGCTGTACTCCGAGTGGGTACCGCGGGCGCTGCCGCCCGGCTGGAAACCGGGATCCAAGGCCGCGCCGGTGCCGCGACTTCCGGACTTCGCCGCGATCGCCGCCAGCCAGCAGAAACCCGCCGCGGCGCCGGTCGCGCCGAAATCCGTTCTGAGCCAACTGCGGTCGTCGTTCCTGGACTGGGAGCTCTATAAGAAGGCCATCCCGGACCTGTTCCGCACCGGCCTCCCCAACACCCTGATCCTGACCTTCAGCGCCAGCATCATCGGCCTGCTGCTCGGCATGGTGCTGGCCGTCGCCGGCATCTCCCGGGCGCGCTGGCTGCGGTGGCCGGCGCGGATCTACACCGACATCTTCCGCGGCCTGCCCGAGGTGGTGATCATCCTGCTGATCGGGCTGGGCGTCGGGCCCATCGTCGGCGGGCTGACCGGAAACAACCCCTACCCGTTGGGGATCGCGGCCCTGGGACTGATGGCCGCCGCCTACATAGGCGAGATCTTCCGCTCCGGCATTCAGAGCGTGGAGGCCGGACAGCTCGAGGCCTCCCGCGCGCTCGGCTTCAGCTACGCGTCGTCGATGCGGCTGGTGGTAGTGCCGCAGGGTGTACGACGGGTGCTGCCCGCGCTGGTGAACCAGTTCATCTCGCTGCTCAAGGCGTCCTCGCTGGTGTACTTCCTGGGGCTGGTGGCCAGCCAGCGCGAGCTGTTCCAGGTCGGCCGCGACCTCAACGCCCAGACCGGCAACCTGTCCCCGCTGGTGGCGGCCGGGCTGTTCTACCTGTTGTTGACGATCCCGCTGACGCACCTGGTCAACTACATCGATAGTCGGCTGCGCCGCGGGCGACCCGCGGCGGCGGAGGATCCGCTCGACCCCGTGACCGCCAGCCAGGAGATGGTGTGATGGCGCAGTCGCGGTCGGAGCCGGTGTCGTTGGCGGCCAGGGACATTCACCTCGCGTTCGGCGACAACGCCGTGCTGCGCGGGGTGGACATCGAGGTTCCGGCCGGCAGCACCGCGGCGGTCATCGGCCCCTCCGGGTCGGGCAAGTCCACGCTGCTGCGCAGCCTGAACCGTCTCTACGAGCCCGACCGCGGCGACATCCTGCTCGACGGGCGCTCGGTGCTGCACGACGATCCCGACAAGCTGCGCCAGCGCATCGGGATGGTGTTCCAGCAGTTCAACCTGTTCCCGCACAAGAGCGTGCTGGACAACGTGACCCTCGGTCCCCGCAAGCTCAAACGGCTGTCGGCCGAGGAGGCCCGCGAACTCGCGCTTACCCAACTCGAGAAGGTCGGCCTGCGGCACAAGGCCGACGCCCGGCCGGGCACGCTGTCGGGCGGACAGCAGCAACGGGTCGCGATCGCCCGCGCCCTCGCGATGGCGCCGCAGGTGATGTTCTTCGACGAGGCCACCTCGGCGCTCGACCCCGAACTCGTCAAGGGGATCCTGGCGCTGATCGCCGAACTCGGCGCCGACGGCATGACGATGGTGGTGGTCACCCACGAGATGGGCTTCGCCCGGTCGACCGCCGACTCGGTGGTGTTCATGGACCACGGCACCGTGATCGAGTCCGGGCCGCCGGAGCAGATCTTCACCGCGGCACAGACCGACCGGCTGCAGCGGTTCCTCTCACAGGTGCTCTGACCTGGGCGGGCCCGAAATCGGAGTTCGCGGGCGCGACATGGCTCAACCCGCCAATTGACGCGGGAGCACAGGTTAGACTAGCGAACTATGATTGAGGCCGCCGAACCGCAGCTCGCCGACTTGTCGGCGGACCTGCAGCGGGTTCTCTCCAAGCTCTTCTCGGTGCTGCGCCGCGGCGACCATCGCGGCGCCGACGGCCCAGACCTCACCCTCGCCCAGTTGTCGATCCTGCTGACCCTGCTCGATCAGGGTCCGATCCGGATGACCGAGCTGGCCGCCCGCGAGCGGGTGCGCACCCCCACCACCACCGTGGCGATCCGCCGGCTGGAGAAGCTCGGCCTGGTCAAACGTTCCCGCGATCCCTCGGATCTACGCGCCGTCCTGGTCGAGGTGACCCCCGAAGGCCTGTTGCGGCACCGCGAGGCGCTGGCCGTCCGGCGCGCCAATCTGGAGTCGATGCTCGGCAAGCTCACCGACGAGGAGCGCGACACCCTGGCCAGGGCGCTGGCCCCGCTGGAGCGCCTCGCCACCCAGTCCGAAAACCAGGCCTAGCCAAGCCAATCCAAGACGGCCGCCGCGGTCCACGACTGCTGCATGCTGCCCAGCGGTTCCCCGGTGAACGGCTCGTAGTACTCGGCGAAAGTCCCGTCGCTGGCCTGCCGCAACCCTTCCCGGCGCAGCAGCAGCGAGCGCTCCGACCAGCCCCGCCGGGCGAAGGCCCAGGAGAAGAGCCACGTCAGCACCGGCCACACCGGTCCCCGCCAGTATTCGCGCGGCCGGAAGTCCTTGGACACCGGCGACGTCGAGGGGATCAGCGCGAACTTGAGGTCCGGATGTCCGCAGAACCGCGGGCCCTCAAGCACTTTCAGCAGCGTGCGCTCCTGCTCGTGCGGCAGGCCGCCGCACAGCAGCGGCGCGAACTGGGCCGCGGTCTCGGTAGCGATCCACTTGCCGGCCCGGACGTCGAAATCCCTTGCTGCGCCGGTCCGCCCGTCGGTCGTCTCGACCACCCCGGCGCGGAACCGCTCGGCCCAGGTGTAGAGGTCGCGCACATCGGCGTGCGGGCGTTTGTAGTCCTCCCCGATGTTGGCCAGCACATCGCAGGCCACCGAGAAGATCGCCGAGACGAACACGTCCTCGACGGCGAAGCTCATCACCTTGGGCAGCAACTGGTCGTCGTAGCCGGCCGTCTTCATCTCCTCCAACAGCCACAGGTACCGGTCGTACTCGCCGTCGGTGGGGCGCTGGCTGGAATCGGTGATGATGCTGTTGTCCTCGCGCTGGTACTCCGGGACATTGCCCGGAATCACGTTGGCGTACGGGGCATCCCAGCGTGGCGAGTTGTCCATGCCGGACTCCCACCCGTGGTACAGCGTGATCCGGCCATGCCCCTGCTGGTCGCGGCCCTCGGCCAGCCAGCGATGCCAGCGGACCAGATCGGGCCAGCGCCGGTCGAGGAACGCCTCGGCGACCGCGCGGGTGGAACGCCCGCGGGTGCGTGCCCGGTCGAGAATGCGTTGCACCGCGATGGCGTGTACCGGCGGCTGGGTGATACCCGAGGTGTGCCGGTGCCGCGGCGCGTGCGCGGCCAGCGCCGAGCACGCCCAGCGCGCCGGGCCGGGGAAGTAGCCGTCCACCCCGTTGGCGAACACGATGTGCGGGATCATCCCGTTGGCCCACTGCGCCGACAGCAAGGTGTCGAGTTCGACCACGGCCCGCTCCACGCTCAGCGGTGCCAGGCCGACCGCGACGAACGCGGCGTCCCAGCTCCACATGTGCGGATAGAGCAGCGGCGCCGCCGAGGTCATCACGCCCAGGTCGTTGCCGCGAAGCAGGTAGGCCGCGCGGGCAGCGAGCTGCGTGGGGGCGAAGCTCGGGTCGAAGGCCACACACTCATTCTGCGTTGCGCCGTCGCCGAACGCAGGTCGGTAGGGTGACGGCATGTCGACCGGCGGGCAGGACCGACGCACCGCGTTGATCACCGGAGCCAGTGGCGGCATCGGTGCGGCGATCGCCGCCGCCCTGGCACCCACCCACACCGTGCTGCTGGCCGGCCGCCCATCGGCGCGCCTCGACGCCGTCGCCGAACGGCTCGGCGCACCCACCTGGCCGCTGGACCTGACCGACCTCAACGGCATCGAGGCCGCGGCCGAGGTGCTCGCCGAACTCGACGTGCTGGTGCACAACGCCGGGGTGGCCTACGCGGGGCGCGTCGACGAATCGACCCCTGAGCAGTGGCGGGCCTCCTTCGACGTCAACGTCACCGGTGCGGTGGCCCTCACGCTGGCGCTGCTGCCGGCGCTGCGGGCCGCGCGCGGACAGGTGGTGTTCATCAATTCGGGTGCGGGCATCAACGTTTCGCCCGGGCTGGCGGCGTACTCGGCGAGCAAGTTCGCGCTGCGGGCCTTCGCCGATTCGCTGCGCGCCGACGAGCCGCTGCTGCGGGTGACCAGCATCCATCCCGGCCGCGTCGACACCGAGATGCAGCGTGATCTGGTGGCCTACGAGGGCGGGGACTACGACCCGTCGCGCTTCCTGAGCGCCGAGACCGTCGCCCGGATCACCGCCGAGGCCGTCAACGCGCCCGACGACGCGCACGTGCACGAGGTGATCGTCCGCCCGCGGCCGCGCCGCTAGGACCCCGAGCTCATCGAGCCGAGGTAGTAGGTCTCTTTCCCGGTGGGGTAGCCGCCGCCGTCGGTGGCGATGTGGACGTGGTCGTAATGGTTGGCGGTCTCGTTGCCGTAGTCCGCCGTCCAGCTCGGCGCGCCGATACCCGGGTAGAAGCCCTGCCGCCAGATCACGTGGAGCACTCCCCAGCGCTTGGCGTTGGCCAGCGCGAGCCCGGCGATCTCGTTGCCCAGCTCGATGCCTTCCTGGCTGTGATAGTTGGGGATCATCACGTCGATGGCCAGCCCGTTGGGGTGCCACTTCAGCGGGTCCTGGCGGTAGCCGCCGATGGTGGTGATCTGCGGGTACAGCGTGCTGATGGCGCGGGCCACCCAGATGGTCTTGACCTGGAGGCCCTGTTCGGGGGTGGTGCCGCGCGGGAGGGCCAGCTGGTAGTCCTGGGCGGCGACCGGCGCGCTGGCCGCCAACAGGTCGGCCTGCGAGGCGGGGATGGGCTGCGGAGCCGCCGCCGGTGGCGCCATCGTCGGGGGCGCGGGGGCGGCGGCCTGCGCCTGGACGTGGGTCGGATGCTCGGTGCTCTGGACATAGATCACGGCGGCCGACAGCGTGACCGAGACCGCCAGCGCCAGCACGCGGCCCTTACCGCTGGCTAACCGCCGGACACCCATGAACGGCATGGTACGTGGGCCCGCCGGGGTGGGGCGGCGATCTCGGGCAACGGTTACCCTTCGCCGCTAGACCACCAGGTTCACCAGCCGGCCCGGCACGACGATCACCTTCTTCGGTTCCACGCCGGCCAGAAACGCCACCACCTTGTCGTCGGCCAACGCGGCGGCCTGCACGGTCGCGTTGTCGGCGTCGGCCGCGACGGTGATGTGCCCGCGAACCTTGCCGTTGACCTGGACCGGATATTCGACGGTATCGGCGACCAGGTAACGGGGATCGGCCGCCGGGAACGGGCCGTGCGCCAGCGAGGTGCCGTGGCCGAGCCGCTGCCAGAGTTCCTCGGCCAGATGCGGGGCCAGGGGTGCGACCATCAACGCCAGCGGCTCCAACGCCGCCCGGGCGGTGATGCCCTCCTTGGTGAGGTGGTTGGTGTACTCGATGAGCTTGGCCGCCGCGGTGTTGTTGCGCAGTGACGCGTAGTCGTCCGACACTCCGGCGATGGTGCGGTGCAGCAGCCGCAGCGTCTGCTCGTCCAGCTGCTCGTCCGCGGAAACCCTTGACTCGCCGGTGATTTCATCGACGACCAGCCGCCACACCCGCTGCAGGAAGCGGTAGGCGCCCACCACGTCCTTGGTGGCCCACGGCCGCGAGGCCTCCAACGGGCCCATCGACATCTCGTAGACCCGCAGGGTGTCCGCGCCGTAGTTCTCGCAGATCTCATCGGGAGAGATCGAGTTCTTCAGGCTCTTGCCGATCTTGCCGAACTCCTGGAACACCTCTATTTCATCGGCGGCCTCGCCGCCGCTACCGGGCAGCCAGAACCTGCCGCCCCGCTCGACCACCTCGGCCGCGGGCACGTAGGCGCCGCGCGCGTCGGTATAGGCGAACGCCTGGATGTAGCCCTGGTTCATCAGGCGGCGGTAGGGCTCGCGCGAGCTGACGTGGCCCAGGTCGTAGAGCACCTTGTGCCAGAAGCGGCAATAGAGCAGGTGCAGGACGGCGTGCTCGACACCGCCGACGTACAGGTCGACGCCACCCGGGTCGGACGGTCCGTGCTCGGCCGGTCGCGGGCCCATCCAGTAGGCCTCGTTCTCCTTGGCGCACAACTGCTCTGCGTTGTGCGGGTCGGTGTAGCGCAGCTCGTACCAGGAGCTGCCCGCCCACTGCGGCATCACGTTGGTGTCGCGGGTGTAGGGGCGCGGGCCGTCGCCGAGATCCAACTCCACGTGCACCCAGTCGGTGGCCTTGTTCAGCGGGGGGGAGGGTTCGCTGTCGGCGTCCTCGGGATCGAACAGCACCGGCGAGTAGTCGGGCACGTCCGGCAGTTCCACCGGCAACATCGAGTCGGGCAGCGGGTGGGCCCGGCCTTCGGCGTCGTAGACGATGGGAAACGGCTCACCCCAGTAGCGTTGGCGGGCGAACAGCCAGTCGCGCAGCTTGTACTCGATGCGGCCGCGGCCGCGGCCGTCGGCCTCGAGCCGCTCGGTGATCACCCGTTTGGCGTCCCCGACGGTCAGCCCGTCCAGATAGCCGGAGTTCACCAGGGCGCCGTCGCCGGCGTAGGCCGCCTCGGAGATGTCACCGCCGGAGATGACCTCGACGATCGGCAGGCCGAATTCGGTCGCGAACTCCCAGTCGCGCTGGTCGTGGCCGGGTACCGCCATGATGGCGCCGGTGCCGTAGCCGACCAGCACGTAGTCGGCGATGAACACCGGAGTGTGTTGTCCGTTGGTCGGATTGACGGCGTAGGTTCCCAGGAACACGCCCGTCTTGGTCTTGTTCTCCTGCCGTTCCAGATCCGACTTCGCCGCGATCGCCTGCCGGTAGGCGGCGACCGCCGCCGCCGGTGTCGCCGCCCCTCCGGTCCACCGGGGGTCCACGCCGTCCGGCCACTGCGGGGCCAGCACGGTGTCGACCAATGCGTGCTCGGGGGCCAGCACCAGGTAGGTGGCGCCGAACAGGGTGTCGGGCCGGGTGGTGAACACCTCGATGTCGGTGCCGGCGACCGAGAACAACACCGCGGCGCCGGTGGATCGTCCGATCCAGTTGCGCTGCATGGTCTTGACCTTCTCCGGCCAGTCCAGGAGTTCGAGGTCGTCGAGCAGCCGGTCGGAGTACGCGGTGATCCGCATCATCCACTGCCGCAGGCGTTTCCGGAACACCGGGAAGTTGCCGCGCTCGCTGCGGCCCTCCGAGGTGACCTCCTCGTTGGCCAGTACGGTTCCCAGCCCCGGACACCAGTTCACCACCGAATCGGCGCGATAGACCAGCCGGTGGCCGTCGATCACGTCGGCCCGCTCGCCCGCCGACAGCTCCGCCCAGTTCCGGCCGTCGAGCGTTCTTGTGCCGGAGTCGAATTCGGCGATCAGCTCGTCGATCGGACGGGCCCTGTGCTGTTCGGGATCGAACCAGGCGTTGTAGATCTGCAGGAAGATCCACTGCGTCCACTTGTAGTACTCGGGGTCGGTGGTGGAGAAGCTGCGGCGGCTGTCGTGGCCGAGGCCCAGACGGCCTAGCTGCCTGCGGAAGTTCACGATGTTGGCTTCGGTGCGGATGCGCGGATGGGTGCCGGTCTGGATCGCGTACTGCTCGGCGGGCAGGCCGAACGCGTCGAAGCCCAACGCGTGCAGAACATTGCGCCCGGTCATCCGGAAGTAGCGGGCGTAGACGTCGGTGGCGATGTAGCCCAGCGGGTGCCCGACGTGCAGCCCCTCACCCGAGGGGTAGGGGAACATGTCCTGGACGAAGACCTTGTCGTCGGGCACGCCGGAGCCGTCGGCGGGCGCCAGCGAGCCCACCGGGTTGGGCACGTTGAACGTCCCCCACTCCTGCCAGTTGCGCTGCCAGGTCTGCTCGATGCGCCCCGCCAGGTCCGCGGTGTAGCGGTACCGCGGCACATCGGTATCGGAGCCGTCGGGACCCGCGGCTGCGGCGGTGGACGATTCGGTCACGCCCAACAGGGTATAAGGGCCGCTCGCCGCCCCGACGACCCGTGACCGCCGGGAGCCGGGAGCCGCCCCGCAACGGGTTGGTATCGGTTCCGTTGCACTGCGGTCAGGGGTTGGTCCCAGGTGTGTTCCGGCGCCCCCGCGGCCCCGCAGCCGCGGATAAAGTCGGCCCCTGACGAAGCGGTCTACCCAGCCCGAACCATGTCGAGAAGGACAGCTGCAATGAAGAGGAATGCCCGTAACTGGCGGGTGGCCATAGGTGGAGTGGCGGCAGGCACGGCCGCCGTCATCGGATTCGCGGGCGCCAGCGCGTCCGCTGAGCCGGTCGCCCCGGTCCAGCCGGCACCGGCCACCGTGACACAGACGGTCACGGTCATGCCCGAGGCCAACAGCGCCGTCGCGGCGCCGACGGCGATCAGCACCGCCGCAGCCACGCCCGCGCCGCTGCCCACCCAGAGCGCCACCGCCGTCGCGGCGCCGACGGCCGCCGCGCCGACCGAGACCCTCGTTCCGGCGACCAGCGGCACGCTCGCCGAGTTCTTCAAGGACAAGGGCGTGACCATGGAGCCGCAGAAGGCGACCGGCTTCACCGCGCTGTCCATCGTGTTGCCGATGCCCCCCGGCTGGTCCGTCGTCCCGGATCCCAACGTGCCCGACGCCTTCCAGGTGCTCGCCGACCGGCAGGGTGGTGACGGTCTGTACACCTCCAACGCCCAGTTGGTGGTCTACAAGCTGGTCGGGGACTTCGATCCCAAGGAAGCGATCACCCACGGCTATGTGGACAGCGAGAAGCTGGCCAACTGGCAGACGACCAACGCCTCGCTGGCCGACTTCGGCGGCTTCCCGTCCTCGGTGATCGAGGGCACCTACCGCGAGAACGACATGACGCTGAACACCGCGCGGCGCCACGTCATCGCCACCAGTGGCAGCGATCGGTACCTGGTGTCGCTGTCCATCACCACGGCGGCCAACCAGGTCGTCGCCTCCGCGGCCGCCACCGATGCCATCGCCAAGGGCTTCCGCGTCGCCGTCCCCGGCGCCCCCGCGGCACCCGCCGCGAGCCCGGCGGCCCCGGCAGCGGCGGCACCCCCGGCCGCCGTCGCGGCAGCCCCGGCGACCGAGGCGGCGGGCACCGCACCCGCGGCGGTGGTCCCGGGAGTCGATCCGGCTCCGCAGCACTGACCCCGGACTCGTATTCTGGCCGCATGATCATCGGCGGCGTGGTGTGTCTGGCCCTGGCCGTCCTCGTCGGCGGATCGGGTCTGTTCGCCATGAGACGGGCACCGGGAGCCGACGTCACCTCGCAGGTGCTGCGCGCCATGGCCCCGACCCAGTTGGCCGCCGCGGTCATGCTGGCCGCCGGCGGCGTGGTCGCACTGGCCTCCCCCGCCCGGGTCGGCCTGCTGGTGCTGATCGTCTGCGTTGTGGGCGCCGTCGGCACCGTGGCCGCCGGCTCCTGGCAGGGCGCGCGCTACGCCGCCCGCAGGGAAGCCACCACCGGCTGTGGCGGGGACGGTGGTTGCACGGGTTGCACCAAGGTGTGCCAGTAGCCGACCGGACCGGCCGGATCACATTGTCCCCGAAGCCTTTACGGCCGGCCCGGCGAAGCGCGGGCTAGTTGCGGCTGACGTCGATCGGGTGGGTGGCCAGCAGCGACAGCGGCAGCGGCTGCCGTCGCAACACCCGCGACCACAGATCCACCCTGGGCTCGACCAGAACGTCGGACGGCAAGGCGGACAACACGATCCAGTCGTCGCGCTCGATCTCGCCTTCGAGTTGGCCGATGGTCCAACCGGAGTAGCCGGCGAAGATCCGCACCCCCTCCACCGCGGGGGCGACCAGGTCGGGGTCGGCGTCGAGGTCGACCATCACCATGCGGCCCGCCACGTGCCGCAACCCCGGCATGCCCTGCGGGTCGGTGCCCACGCGCAGGGTGCCCAGGCACAACGCGGCGTCGCGCTTCACCGGCCCCCCGATGAACATCGTCTTCGGCTTGGCGGCCAGTTTGGTCCACTGCGGCAGCACGTTGTAGACCGCGGTCTCGCTGGGGCGGTTGAGGACCACCCCGAGCGTGCCGCCGTCGTTGTGTTCGACGACGTAGATAACGCTGCGCCGAAACGTCGGCTCCATCAGGTCGGTATTGGCGAGCAGCAGCGTGCCGGCCCGCACCCGATGCGCCGCGGGTGCGACGAAATCTTCGGGATCCTCCGACTGCGCCACCCCACCATCATGGCATCACCACACCGGCGCCGCGGTGATCGGGCACGCGCCGCCGCGATATTTGTACTGTTGTTCGGGTGGTCGACGCACCGGCATCCGAGTCGCTGTGGCGTACGGTGCGCGGCCTGCCGCAGTTCTGGCGATTACTGGAGTTGCGCACCGCAAGTCAGTTCGGCGACGGGCTGTTTCAGGCCGGCCTGGCCGGCGGGTTGCTGTTCAATCCCGAGCGGGCCGCCGATCCGTGGGCGGTAGCCGGGGCCTTCGCCGTGCTGTTCCTGCCGTACTCGTTGCTGGGCCCGTTCGCCGGCGCACTGCTCGACCGCTGGGACCGCCGGGCGGTGCTGATCGCGGCCAACCTGGGTCGGCTGATTCTGGTGATCGGCGTCGGCCTGCTGCTCGCCGTCGGCGCCCGGGACCTGGTGGTGCTGTGCGGGGCGCTGATGGTCAACGGTTTCAGCCGGTTCGTGACCTCGGGGCTGTCCGCGGCGCTGCCGCACGTGGTCCCGTCGCACCGGGTGGTGACGATGAACTCGGTGGCCACGGCCGTCGGCGCGACCGCCACCTTTCTGGGCGCGAACTTCATGCTGGTGCCGCGGTGGCTGTTCGGCTCCGGGGATGCCGGCGCCGCCACGATCATCCTGCTGGTCGCGGTCCCCGTCGCCGTCGCGCTGCTGTTGTCCATCCGGTTCCCCCGCCGGGTGTTGGGCCCTGACGACACCGCCCGCGCGATCCACGGGTCGGTGCTCTATGCGGTGGCCACCGGCTGGCTCTTCGGCGCCCGGACCGTGCTGGGCACGCCGACCGTCGCGGCCACCCTGTCCGGCCTGGCCGCGCACCGCATGGTGTTCGGCATCAACTCGCTGCTGGTCCTGGTGATCGTGCGGCACACCGACACCCACGAGGTGGCCGGGCTGGGTACCGCGGTGGTGTTCGTGGCCGCCACCGGGCTCGGCTCCTTCCTGGCCAACATCGTCACCCCGCCGGCGGTGAAGCGGTGGGGCCGCTACGCCACCGCCAACGGGGCGCTGGTCTGCGCGGCGTTCATCCAGGTCGCCGGGGCCACCCTGCAGCTGGTCGTGATGGTGGCGTGCGGATTCCTGCTGGGCCTCGCCGGGCAGGTCGTCAAGCTGTGCGCCGACACGGCCATGCAGCTCGACGTCGACGACGCGCTGCGCGGGCACGTGTTCGCGGTGCAGGACTCGTTGTTCTGGCTGTCCTTCATCGCCGCGACGACCTTCTCGGCCGCGGTGCTGCCCGCCGACGGCCACGCGCCCATCCTCGCGCTGAGCGGCTCGCTGATCTACCTGGGCGGTCTGGCGACGCACGCCCTGCTCGGTCGCCGGCGCCTGCCCGCCAACTAGGGTGTGGCCATGACCGGCGCCGAGCAGATCGTCGACGACCTACGCGCCGAGAGCGACGCCCTCGACGCGCTGGTCGCGCCGCTTTCCGCCGAGCAGTGGGGCCAGCCCACCCCGGCCGCCGGCTGGACCATCGCCCACCAGATCGCCCACCTGCTGTGGACCGACCGGGTGGCGTTGACGTCCATCACCGACGAGGCCGAGTTCGGCCGGCTGCTGACCACGGCGATGGCCGATCCCGCGGGCTTCGTCGACCGGGCCGCCGAGGAGCTGGCCGCGACACCCCCGCCGCAGCTGCTGGCCGACTGGCGCACCACCCGGGCCGAACTGCATGCGGCGCTGCGGACCGTGCCCGCCGGCCGCAAGCTGCTGTGGTTCGGCCCGCCGATGAGCGCGATGTCGATGGCGACGGCGCGGCTGATGGAGACCTGGGCGCACGGCCTGGACGTCGCCGACGCGCTCGGCGTGCGGGTGCCGCCGTCGCCACGGCTGCGTTCGATCGCGCACCTCGGCGTGCGCACCCGCGACTTCGCGTTCACCGTGCACGGCCTGACGCCGCCGGCGGAACCGTTCCTGGTCGAGCTCACCGCGCCGGACGGCAACCTGTGGTCCTGGGGGCCCGCGGACGCGGCGCAGCGGGTCACCGGCCCGGCCCTGGACTTCTGTTACCTGGTCACCCAGCGGCGGGCCCGGTCCGAACTGGACCTGACCGCCGTCGGGGCGGACGCGCAGCGCTGGCTGCAGATCGCGCAGGCGTTCGCCGGGCCGCCCGGCGAGGGCCGGTGACGGGAGCGGGGCAGCGGTTCGATTCGCCGTGACCCGGGCCGACCGAATCCGTATCGTACTTCCGGATGGTTCTTTGCTGGAGGCCCTGCGTCGGGCAGGGAAGGCCGAACCGGTTGCCGATCACGGCCGCCGGTTCGCAGGCGTGGGCTACTGATGCCTGAGCAGGACGCGGCGCGGCCGCGGTTGCGGCTCAACCGCGCACAATGGGTCCTGGCGGGCGTGCTGGGCCTGCTGCTGCTGGCCCTGGTCGTGCTCAGCTTCCAGGCGTCGGCGCAGCAACGGGAGCACACCGAATCCCTGGCCCGCACCGAGGCGGAGAACACGAACGCCGCCTTCACCCTGCGCGAGACCCTCACCTACATCGACACCGCCGAGCGCTACCTGCTCGGCGTCGCCCCCCGCCGCGAGGTTCAGGTGGCCCGCGCCCTGCTGGGCCAACGCCTGGACGTCGTCGGCGCCGACGGTGTCACCGCCGGACAGGCCGCGTCCCCGGAATACCAGGCCGCCCTGCGCGACATGGATGCGGCGGTCGAGCAATTGCCGGCCGGCGTCATCCCGGACGAGCAGCGCAAACCCTCGGCGGACATGCTGCTACCCAAGGCGCGGGCGCTGACCGAGCAGACCCGCCGGATGTCGGAGTCGTCCTCGGCGGGCGTGCACCGAGAGGGCCGGGTCAGCGACGAGCAGCTGCTGCGGGGCCGACGCATCCAGATCGTGCTGATCCTCGCCGCCCTGACAGTCGGCACGGTGCTGCTGTGGTGGGTGACCGCGAACGTGGCGCGCCAATACCGCAGCGCCCGCAAGGATCTCGACAGCGAACGGCAGACGTTGCGCGAGACGCAGCACGAGCTGCACCGGGTCTCGGCATTGGAGCGCGAGCAGGCGCAGGTGCTCGAGCGGATCGCCACCGGGGAACCGGTGCCCACCGTGCTCCGCAAGGTCGTGCGACTGGCGGCCGAGGTCTCCGGGGCGCAGGCCGTGCGCATCGCCGCGGGTGAACACACCGTCGTCCATCCCCCGGAGGTCGACGTGGCGGAGCGGCCGGCGTGGAGCGCGACGTTCCTTGCCGACGCGGCGGGCAACACCGGCAGCCTCGAGGTGTTCGGCGGCCCGGAGCTGCTCGACGAGCTGACCCACACCGCACTGCTGCGCTGCCGCGAACTGGTCGCCCTCGCCCTCGAAAGGGACGCCTCGGCGCGGCAACTGTCGTTCCAGGCCACCCACGATGCGCTCACCGGGCTGGCCAATCGCAGCCTGCTGCTGTCCCGCCTGGCCGACAGCCTGATGGCCACCCGGCGGCGGGGAACCCAGCTGGCGGTGCTGTTCTGCGACCTGGACCGCTTCAAGATGGTCAACGACTCCATCGGCCACGCCGGTGGCGACCAGTTGCTCATCGAGGCGGCGCGGCGGCTGACGCAGATCGTCCGCGAGAACGACACCGTGGCGCGCCTCGGCGGCGACGAGTTCGTGGTGCTCTGCCCCGACCTGCCCGACCGCGCGCAGGCCAACGCCCTGGCCGAGCGGGTCCGCACCACACTGAGCGCCCCCTACTCCATCGACGGCAAGGAGGCCTTCGTCGACGCCAGCATCGGCATCACGTTTGCCGACGATTCCACGGTGTCCGGCGCCGAACTCATGCGCGAGGCCGACGTGGCCATGTACCGGGCCAAGCTGACCGAGGGCAGCCACATCAACGTCTTCGACTCCCGGCTGGAGGCCGAGGTGGCCGAGCGCCTCGACCTGGACGCCGCCCTGCGGCGCGCGCTGGAGCGCGACCAGCTACGGCTGGCCGCCCAGCCGGTCGTCATGCTCGACACCGGCGCGATCACCGGCTTCGAACTGCTCCTGCACTGGCGCCGCCCGGGCCTCCCGGTCCTGAGCCCCGGCACGTTCATCCCGCTGGCCGAGGACAACGGCATGATCGTCGACATCGGCCGCTGGGTGCTGCAACAGGCCGTCGCGCAACTCGCCGAGTGGCGCGCCGCCGGGCTGGCGCAGGGGCTGACGATCTCGGTCAACGTCTCGGCCCGGCAGGTCCGCGATCCCGACTTCGCCGACGAGGTGCTGGCCCTCCTGATCTCCGAGCAGGTGCCGCCCGAATCGCTGGTCATCGAGCTCACCGAACATGCGCTGATCGACCTTCGGCTGGCCCACCCCACCCTGACCCGGCTGCGCGACGCCGGCGTGCAGGTGTCCCTGGACGACTTCTGCACCGGCTACTCGTCGTTGACCCAACTGCGCACCCTGCCTGTCGACCAGATCAAGCTCGATCGCTCGTTCACCGCCGCCCTCGACGAGGGCAGCCCCAAACAGCAGGCCGTCGTGGAATCGGTGGTGGCACTGGCCAACGCGCTCACCCTCGACCTGGTGATCGAAGGGGTCGAGACCCTCACCGAACGCGAGGCGCTGCTGCGGGCCGGCGCCAGCAAGGGGCAGGGGTTCCTGTTCAGCCACCCGATGCCGCTGGACGCCGCGCGGGAGTTGCTCGCGTCGGGCGCGGTGTGCGCGGCTCCCTCGCCACAGCCCGGGATGCAGCCCGGCGCGCGGCAGTGACTACACCGTGCCGGCGTCGTCGGCGGCTCCGTCCCCGTCGGTGTCGACCAGCCTGAGATCCCACCGCCCGTCCCCGTCGGTGTCGACGTAGCCGGTGTCGAACCGGCCATCGTCCCCGGCGCGCAACACCCGGTCGGCCAGCCCGTCCCGATCGGTGTCCAGCACCCGGTCCGCGCGGCCGTCACCGTCGAAATCCGTTTGACCGCTCGCCGGGTGCTCCACCCCGTCCAGCCCGAACCACCGGGGCGGTCCGATCGGCGTGCCGGCCGCCGTCAGCGCCCAGGTTCCCGAACCGTCGTCGGTGTAGAGCGGGCCGGCGCCGTCGTCGAGGTTCAGCGCGGCGTGGTCGGCGAGGCCGTCCCCGTCGAAATCGGCCAGCGCGTCATCGAAGGCGCCATCCCCGTCGAAGTCCAGCCGGATGCCGTCCAGGTCGCCGTCACCGTCGACGTCGATCTCGGGCTTGGCGCTCCACATCGACGCGCCACCGGCACCGTCGCCGAGGCAGTAGTCCATGACCGTTCAGACGTCCGCGCCGCCCCGGGCGTTCCACCACGCCAGCAGTTCGGCGGTGGCCTCATCGCGGGACAGCGGACCGCGATCCAACCGGAGTTCCTTGAGGTAGTTCCACGCCTCCCCGACCTGCGGGCCGGCCGGGATGCCGAGCAACTCCATGATGGCGTTGCCGTCCAGGTCGGGGCGGACCCGCGCCAGATCCTCCCTGGCGGCCAACTCGGCGATCCGGGCCTCCAGGTCGTCGTAGTTGGCCTGCAGCCGCGCCGCCCGGCGCTTGTTGCGGGTGGTGCAGTCGGCGCGGACCAGCTTGTGCAGCCGGGGCAGCAGCGGGCCGGCGTCGGCGACGTAGCGCCGGACGGCCGAGTCGGTCCACCGCCCGTCTCCGTAGCCGTGGAACCGCAGATGCAGATACACCAGCTGCGAGACGTCGTCGATCATCTGCTTGGAGTACTTCAGCGCCCGCATCCGCTTGCGTGCCATCTTGGCGCCGACCACCTCGTGGTGGTGGAAGCTCACCCCGCCGTCCGGCTCGTGGCGGCGGGTGGCCGGCTTGCCGATGTCATGCAGCAGCGCAGCCCACCGCAGCACCAGATCGGGCCCGCCGGTTTCCTCCAGGGCGATCGCCTGCCGCAGCACCGTCAGCGAATGCTGGTAGACGTCCTTGTGCTGGTGGTGTTCGTCGATGGCCATCTGCATGCCGCCGATCTCGGGCAGCACCACCTCGCCCATCCCGGTCTGCACCATCAGGTCGATACCGGCCACCGGGTCGGCGCCCAGCAGCATCTTGTCCAGCTCGACGGCCACCCGCTCGACGGTGATCCGCGCCAACTCCGGCGCCATCGCGGTGATCGCCGCGCGCACCCGGTCGGAGACGGTGAACTGCAGCTGGGAGACGAACCGCGCGGCCCGCAGCATCCGCAACGGGTCGTCGCCGAAGGAGACCTCCGGCGCCGCCGGGGTGTCCAGGATCCGCCGCCGCAGTGCGGCCAACCCACCCAGCGGATCGATGAACTCCCCCGGACCCTCCCCGGTGATGCGCACCGCCATCGCGTTGACGGTGAAGTCGCGGCGCGCCAGATCGTCGTCGAGCCGCTCGCCGTAGCGGACCTGCGGGTTGCGGGACACCTGGTCGTAGCTGTCGGCGCGGAAGGTGGTGATCTCCAGACGACGGCCGGCCCTGCCGACGCCGACCGTGCCGTACTCGATGCCGGTATCCCACAGCGCATCGGCCCACGACCGCACCAGCCGCTGCACCACCTCCGGCCGGGCGTCGGTGGTGAAGTCCAGATCCGCCTGGGTTGTCAGCCGCCCCAACACCGCGTCGCGCACGCTGCCGCCGACCAGGTACAGCTCGTGGCCCGCGGCGGCGAACAGCGCACCGAGTTCGGGCAGCACCTCGCCCTGCCGGTTGAGCGCGACGGCGGCTCGCGCCAGCAGTTCGGCGTCCTGGGTGAATTCGGGCACGTCCGGTGAGCCTAGCGCCGAGTCGCCGACGGCCGTGCGTGGCCCGAACGCGGGGACGTCGCGTCGGGACGGCGCCCGGCCAACCCGGCCGGCACCGGCGAGTGCGAGCGGGGGCGGCCCACGTCGCCAGCTACTATCGCTTGGGTGTCGGACGGCGAACAGGCCAAACCACGACGACGCCGCGGGCGTCGCCGAGGCCGTCGCGCTGCCGGGCCGCCACCCCACGTGGCCGCCGAGAACGCCGCCCCCGATCCCGCCCAGAACCCCGCTGCCGCATCCGGATCCGGCGCCAATTCCGACGCGTCGGCGCCCCGGCCCGGCCGACCGTCGCGGCCCCGCCCGCCGGCCCGCGCCCCCGAACGGCTCCGCACCGTGCACGAGACGTCGGCGGGCGGGCTGGTCGTCGACGGTATCGACGGCCCCCGCGAAACGCAGGTCGCCGCGCTGATCGGTCGGGTGGATCGCCGCGGCCGGATGCTGTGGTCGCTGCCGAAGGGACACATCGAACAGGGCGAGACCGCCGAGCAGACCGCGATCCGCGAGGTCGCCGAGGAGACCGGCATCCAGGGGCACGTGCTGGCCGCGCTCGGCAGCATCGACTACTGGTTCGTCACCGAGGGCCGGCGGGTGCACAAGACCGTGCACCACTATCTGATGCGCTTCTCCGGCGGCGAGCTGTGCGACGAGGACGTTGAGGTGACCGAGGTGGCCTGGGTGCCGGTCGAGGAGTTGCCCGATCGGCTGGCCTACGCCGATGAACGTCGGCTGGCCGAAGTCGCCGGGGAGCTGATCAACCTGCTGCAGTCGGACGGCCCCGCCGCGCTGCCGCCGCTGCCGCGCACCTCCCCGCGGCGGCGGCCACAGACGCACTCACACACCCGCAACCGGCGCTCCGACGAGGCCGGTCCGCGCCAGTCGGGCCCGCGGACGAACGGCTGCGGACCGGGGACGTGACGATGCCGAGGCGGGCCACCGTCGCACCCCGGATCCTGCTGGTTCTCGGCTTGCTCGCCCTGCTGACCATGCCGACGACCACCGCCCCGGCCGCCGCCGGGGAACCCGGTTCGGTGCCGTTCCTACAGGTGCGGCTGGACCGGGTGACCCCGGACCTGGTGACCACCACCAGCGACCCCACCCTGACCGTGACCGCCACCGTGACCAACGTCGGCGACCGTCCGGTGCGCGACGTGGTGGCGCGACTCGAGCACGCCCCGGCGGTGACCTCGTCGGCCGGTCTGCGCACCAACCTCGACGGCGGAACCGACCAGTACCAGCCGGTCGGCGAGTTCGTGAACGTCTCCGGTGAGCTGCAGCGCGGCCAGGCGGTGGAAGTCAACTTCGCCTTCCCGATCCGCTCGACGACCGCCCCCTCGCTGGGCATCGATGCACCCGGCGTCTACCCCCTGCTGGTCAACGTCAACGGCACCCCCGACTACGGCGAGGCCGCCCGCCTCGACGACGCCCGCTTCCTGCTGCCGGTTCTCGGCGCACCGCCCGATCCGGCCGTGGCCGGGGGCGACGCCCTGGCCGGCGCCGTGGCTCCCGACACCACCCGCCCGGTCGCGGTCACCATGCTGTGGCCGCTGGCCGACCGGCCGCGGCTGGCGCCCGGCGTGCCCGGCGGAACCACCCCGGTGCGGTTGATGAACGACGACCTGGCGGTGTCGCTGGCCGCGGGCGGTCGGCTGGACACCCTGCTCGGGGCCGCCGACTTCGCCACCAGCCCCGCCGTCGATCCGGGCGGGGACGTCGGCCGGGCGTTGTGCCTGGCCGTCGATCCCGACCTGCTGGTCACCGTCAACGCCATGACGGCGGGATACGTGGTGGCCGACGCCCCGGACGGGCTGGGCACCGCCGCACACCCCGGCACCGGCCAGGCCGCGGCGGTGGCCTGGCTCGACCGGCTCCGCGCGCTGGCCAAACGGATGTGCGTGGTGGCCACCCCCTACGCGCAGGCCGACCTCGGGGCGCTGCAGCGGGTCGGCGACCGGCGGCTCGGCACCGCCGCCACCACGACTACCGCCGACATCGTCGACCAGATCCTCGGCATCGGCTCGATGCGCGGGACGACGGTTCTCGGCGACGGGCCGCTGACCCCGTCGGCGGTCGAACTGCTGGACGGCCAGGGTGCGACGGTTGCGATCGCCGCCGCGGACACCGGCGCGCAGGACGCGGGCACCGGCGAACCGGTGACCGCGGACGTCACCGCCCGCCGGCTCACCCCCCAGGTGGTGCTGGCGCCGTTCGACCCGGCCGTGGGTGCCGCCCTGGCCGCGGTGGGCACCGACCCCGCCCTGCCCACTTACCTCGACCCCGCGCTGGCGGTCCCGCTGAACCACGACTCCACCGCAGCGCGGCGACAGGACGCGGTCGGTTCCATGCTGTGGCGGGCCCTGGCCCCCGGCGCCGAACCGCGCACCCAGATCCTGTTACCGCCACTGAAGTGGAGCCCCCAGCCCGATGACGCCCAGGCGCTGCTGACCGCGCTGGCCACCACCATCCGCTCCGGACTGGCCGCGGCGCGGCCGCTCGGCACGCTCGCGAACGACGCGGCGGCCCTCGGCCCGGCCGACGGCTCCGGCCCCGACCTGCCCGCGGAGACCCGCGGCGGCTTCGACGACGCCGTCATCACCACCATCGCCGGGCAGTCCGAGCGGCTGTGGGGCCTGACCTCGGCGCTCACCACCGACCCGCGCACCGGGCTGACCGGTCTGCAGTACACCGCGCCGCTGCGGGAGGACATGCTACGGGCGCTGAGCCAGACCGAGCCCCCGGAGAGCCGCAACGCGCTGGCCGCCCAGCGGCTGGGGGTGGTCGGCAAGACCATCGGCGACCTGTTCGGCGCGGTGTCGATCGTCAACCCCGGCGGCTCCTACACGCTGGCCACCGAACACAGCCCACTGCCGCTGGCGCTACGCAACGACCTGGCCGTGCCGATCCGGGTGAAACTGCAGGTCGAAGCCCCGCCGGGGATGACGGTCACCGACATCGGCGAGCAGGAGCTGCCGCCGGGCTACCTGCCGGTCCGGGTGCCCGTCGAGGTGCACTTCACCCAGCGGGTGGCGGTGGACGTCACGCTCCGCACCCCGGACGGGCTGCAGCTCGGCGAGCCGGTGCGCCTCTCGGTGCACTCCAACGCCTACGGCAAGGTGCTGTTCGCGATCACCCTGCTCGGCGGGGCGGTGCTGGCCCTGCTGGTCGGGCGCCGGCTCTACCACCGCTTCCGCGGCCAGCCCGACCCGGCCGACCTCGACCGGCCCCGCCGGTACCCGACCGGCGACGACACGTGAAACCCGCCCCGCCACCGGCGAGCGGGCCGTCCCAACCACCGCTCCCCCGCACCCCACCCGCCGGGCCCACCGCCCGGCCGGTGCGACCGGAGCTGACCGACGCGGCGGTGGTCTCCCGGTCGTGGGGCATGGCGCTGGCCACCCTGATCAGCCGCATCACCGGGTTCACCCGGATCGTGCTGCTGGCCGCGATCCTGGGCGCGGCGCTCTCCAGCGCGTTCTCGGTGGCCAACCAGCTGCCGAACCTGGTGGCCGCGCTGGTACTGGAGGCCACCTTCACCGCCATCTTCGTGCCGGTGCTGGCCCGCGCCGAACGCGACGACAGCGACGGCGGAGAGGCGTTCGTCCGGCGGCTGATCACGCTGGCCACCACGCTGCTGCTCATCACGACCGTGTTGTCGGTCGCGGCGGCTCCCCTGCTGGTGCGCCTGATGCTGGGCCGCGACCCGCAGGTCAACCAGCCGCTGACCACCGCGTTCGCCTATCTGCTGCTGCCGCAGGTGATCTTCTACGGATTGTCCTCGGTGTTCATGGCCATCCTGAACAACCGCAACGTCTTCGGGCCGCCGGCGTGGGCGCCGGTGGTCAACAACATCGTCGCCATCGCCACACTGGGCGTGTACCTGGTTGTGCCGGGCGAACTCACGGTGGACCCGGTGCAGATGGGCAACGCCAAGCTCTTGGTGCTCGGAGTCGGGACGACGCTGGGCGTGGTGGCCCAGGCGGCGGTGCTGCTGGTGGCGATCCGGCGGGAGCGGATCAGCCTGCGCCCGCTGTGGGGCATCGACGCCCGGCTCAAACGCTTCGGCACGATGGCCGCGGCAATGGTGCTCTACGTGTTGATCAGCCAGATCGGTCTGGTCGTGAGCAACCAGATCGCCAGCACCGCAGCGGCGTCCGGGCCGGCGATCTACAACTACACCTGGATGGTGTTGATGCTGCCGTTCGGCATGATCGGCGTCACCATCCTCACGGTGGTGATGCCGCGGCTGAGCCGCAACGCCGCCGCGGACGACACCCCGGCCGTGCTGGCCGACCTGTCGCTGGCCACCCGGCTGACCATGGTGACGCTGATCCCGGTGGTGGCGTTCATGACGGTCGGCGGACCGGCGATCGGCAGCGCGCTGTTCGCCTACGGCAAGTTCGGCCAGGTCGACGCCAACTACCTGGGCATCGCGATCGCCCTGTCGTCGTTCACGCTCATCCCCTATGCCCTGGTGCTGCTGCAGCTGCGGGTGTTCTACGCCCGCGAGCAGCCGTGGACGCCGATCTTCATCATCGTCGCGATCACCATCGTGAAGATCGCCGCGTCGCTGGCCGCGCCGCACCTGACCGACAACCCCGAGCTGGTCGCCGGCTACCTGGGCCTGGCCAACGGCCTCGGTTTCCTGGCCGGCGCGATACTCGGCTACGTGCTGCTGCGGCGCGCGCTGCGCCCGCCGCGCGGCCGGCTCCTCGACCACGAGGTGCTGCGCACGATCCTGGTGACCATCACCGCATCGCTGGCGGCCGGTCTGATCGGCCATCTCGCCGACCGGCTGCTGGGGCTGTCCTCGCTGACCGCGCACGCCGGCGGGGCCGGTTCGCTGCTGCGGCTACTCATCCTCGGCGTGATCATGCTGCCGATCATCGTCGCGGTGCTGATGGCGGCCCGGGTACCCGACGCCCTGGCCGCGGCCGCCGCCGTCAAACGGCGCATCGGACGCACCCCCGCGGTACCGGTGAGCACCGTCTCGGATGGCGCCGCCGGTGCCCGCCGAGAGCCGATCGCCGAGACCGCACCTGGGCATACCCCCGTCACGTACCCTGAGCGCAGCAATTCGTCCGGACCGCCGCCACCAGGGCTTCGGTACGGGCCCGCGGCGGCCCCGCCCGCGGTGGGGTCAGGGAAAGGACCTGAGGTGAACGACCAACCCTCGGGCATACCCGCGTCGAATCCTCCGGGCGACGCGACGACGAAGATTCCGCGAGCGGCCGCCCCCCTCCAACCCGAAGCATTCGCACCCGACCCCACCACCAGCCTGCGCACGCCTGAGCCGGCCACCGAGTCCGCCCAGCAGGAGGACGTCCACCTGCTGCCGGGGGCCAGCATCGCGGGCGGCCGCTACCGGCTGCTGGTGTCCCACGGCGGCCCGACCGCGCTGCGGTTCTGGCAGGCCCTGGACACCGCCCTGGACCGCCAGGTCGCGTTGACCTTCGTCGATCCCGGCGGCACGCTGCCGCCCGGGCAGGTGCAGGAGATCCTCGAGCGCACCCTCAAGCTGAGCCGACTCGACAAGCCGGGCGTCGCGCGGGTGCTGGACGTGACCAACGCCGGCGCCGGCGGCCTGGTCGTCTCGGAATGGATTCGCGGCGGATCGCTGAAGGAGGTGGCCGACACCTCCCCGTCCCCGATCGGCGGCGCACGCGCCGTGCAGGCGCTGGCCGCCGCGGCCGAAGCGGCGCACGCCGCCGGGGTGGCGCTTTCCATCGACCATCCCAGCCGCATCCGCGTCAGCATCGACGGCGACGTGGCCCTCGCGTTCCCGGCGACCATGCCCGACGCCACCGCCTCCGACGACATCCGCGGTATCGGTGCGGCGCTGTACGCCCTGCTAACCGACCGCTGGCCGCTGCCGGAGACCGGTGCACCCAGCGGCCTGCGGCCCGCCGAGACCGACCCCGCCGGACAGCCGATCGAGCCGCGCGCCGTCGACCGCAACATCCCGTTCCAGATCTCGGCGGCGGCGGCCCGCGCGGTGCAGGAGGGTGGCGGAATCCGCAGCGCACCAACGCTTCTGCACCTGCTTCAGCAGGCGACCGCGGTGGCGGATCGCACCGATCTGATCGAACCGGTCGAGGACGCTTCCACGCCGGGATCCCGAGCCGCCGACGACGATCCGGAGGCGGCCGCCCGGCGACGGCGCAACCTGTTCATCGGGATCGGCGTCGGGGCCGGGATCCTGATCGTCGCGCTGATCGTGCTCGCCTCGGTCCTCAGCCACGTCTTCGGCGATGTCGGCGGCGGCCTCAAGGGTGACCAGTTGGGCCTCAACCCCTCGACCTCGTCGGCGCCCGACTCGGCCCCGGGCGATGTGGTGAAACCGACCCGCGTCACCGTGTTCTCCCCGATGGGTGGCGCCGACAACCCCGCGCAGGCGGACAAGGCCCTGGCCGACAGTGGCTGGGAGACCGACGTGTACACCGATTCCAACCCGTTCCCGAACTTCAAGAACGGTGTCGGCCTGATGCTGCAGTTGCCCTCGCCCACCACGGTCGGCAGCGTGTCGCTCACCGTGCCCAGCAGCGGCACCGCCGTACAGATCCGCTCGGCCGGCACGCCCAACCCGGCCAGCCTCGAGGACACCACGGTGCTGACCCCGCCGACACCGCTGAAGACCGGCACCAACACCATCACCGTCACCGGCGCCTCGCCGACGTCGAACCTGCTGGTGTGGATCTCGACGCTGGGCACCACCAACGGCAAGAACAAGACCACGATCTCCGGCCTCACCGTGAAGGCGGCGTCCTGAACAACGGTGAAGTGCCGGGGGCGGCGCGGACGGATACTGTCCGGCCATGGCCGGCCGCAGTGGTGAGAACCGCAGTGACGCAGAGTTGTTGGCCGCCCATGTCACCGGCGACCGCTACGCCTTCGAAGCGCTGTTCCATCGCCACCACCGCCACCTCTACCGGCTGGCGCGGCTGACCACCGCCAGCCCGGAGGACGCCGCCGACGCGCTGCAGGAGGCGATGCTGTCCGCGCACCGCACGGCAGCGTCGTTTCGCCACGACGCCGCCGTCGGGAGCTGGCTGCACCGGATCGTCGTCAACGCCTGCCTGGATCGGCTGCGGCGCGCGCGGTGCCGCCCCACCGTCGAACTGTTCGACGACACCTGCGCGGTCGGCGACCGCACCGCGCAGGTCGACACCGCGATCGTGGTGCAGCGGGCGCTGATGCGGCTGCCCGTCGAGCAACGCGCGGCGGTGGTCGCGGTGGACATGCAGGGCTATTCCGTCGCCGACACCGCCGCGCTGCTCGGCGTGGCCGAGGGCACCGTGAAGAGTCGCTGCGCCAGGGCGCGGACCCGACTGGCGGTGCTGCTCGGCCATCTCGACCCGGACAGGTGCGCGGTACCGGTCCGCTGACCCGGCACACTGGTCGGATGGTATCCACCGGCACCGGTCCCGAGGACGCCGCCGTGGACCGCACCCGTGCCGCGCTGGCCGCCCTGGGGGCCGACCCCGACTCGGCGCCCGACGTACCGCCCGAGGTCACCGCGCGAATCACCACCGCACTGCACAACGCACACACAGTGGCCGTCCCGCCCCGGTCGGACACCCCCGCGCACGCGGCCCGCCCGCGGACCCATCCCGCCCGGCTGCTGGCCGCCTGCTGCGGACTGGCCGCCGTCGCCGCCCTGATCGCCGTGGGTACCGCCGCCCTGCTGCGGGGGTCCGGGACCACACCCAGCGCCCCCACCAGCGCCAACCGGATCACGGTGGCGCCGAAGGTGCCGCTGTCGGCCGCGCAGTTGGCGGCCCTGGTCAACCGCAGCCCCGACTTCGGGCCGCTCACCGACCCGAAGCGGCGCGCCGCCTGCCTGTCCGCGCTCGGCTATCCGGGGGACCAACCGGTGCTGGGGGCGGCACAGGTGCAGCTGGCCGGCCGGCCGGCGATCGTGCTGGTGCTCCCCGGCGAGCGGGCCGCCGACCTGGTCGCCCTGGCCGTCGCGCCCAACTGCAGCGCGGTCAGCAGCGCGCTGATCGCCCAGACCACCGTCACCCGCCCCTAGGTGTGCTGCGGTTCCCCACCGGGGAACACCTGCGCCTACCCTGTTGTTCGAACTGGTGCCGTCTCGGCACCCGGCTCACGTCTCGCGCAGGCAACGCAGCCTGCCGGGTGACCGCGACCGGCAGAAAGGCTGGCATGACCGCCCAATCGACCGTGCATGACGTCATCGTCATCGGATCCGGCCCGGCCGGATACACCGCGGGAATCTACGCCGCCCGCGCGCAGCTCAAGCCCATCGTGTTCGAAGGCACCTCGTTCGGCGGCGCGCTGATGACCACCACCGAGGTGGAGAACTACCCCGGCTTCCGCGCCGGCATCACCGGCCCCGAGCTGATGGACGAGATGCGGGAGCAGGCGCTGCGGTTCGGTGCCGACCTGCAGATGGAGGACGTGGAGTCGGTGGCGCTGGCCGGCCCGGTCAAGGAAGTGGTGACTGCGGGCGGCGAGACCTACCGGGCGCGCGCCGTGATCCTGGCGATGGGCGCCGCCGCGCGCTACCTCGGTGTGCCCGGGGAGCAGGAACTGCTCGGTCGCGGCGTGAGCGCCTGCGCCACCTGTGACGGCTTCTTCTTCAAGGATCAGGACATCGCCGTGATCGGCGGTGGCGACTCCGCCATGGAGGAGGCCACCTTCCTGACCCGCTTCGCCCGCAGCGTCACCCTGGTGCATCGCCGCGACGAGTTCCGCGCCTCCCGCATCATGCTCGAGCGTGCCCGCGCGAACGAGAAGATCACCTTCCTCACCAACACCACTGTCGTTGCGGTGGAAGGTGACACGACCGTCACGGGCCTGCGGGTGCGTAACGCCGTCACCGGAGCGGAGTCCACCCTGCCCGTCACCGGCGTGTTCGTCGCCATCGGGCACGATCCGCGCTCGGAACTGGTGCGCGATCAGGTGGAGGTCGACACCGAGGGCTACGTCCTGGTCCGCGGCCGCACCACCGCCACCTCGGTCGAGGGTGTCTTCGCCGCCGGCGACCTGGTGGACCACACCTACCGGCAGGCCATCACCGCCGCGGGCAGCGGCTGTTCCGCGGCGATCGACGCCGAGCGCTGGCTCACCGATGCCGAAGAGCCGCAGCCTAATACGTCTCAGATGATTGGAGCACAACCATGACCGACACTCACGCCACGGTCGCCGTGTCCGACGATTCCTTCGCCGAAGACGTGCTTTCCAGCAAAACCCCTGTGCTGGTTGACTTCTGGGCGACCTGGTGCGGTCCGTGCCGGATGGTCGCGCCGGTGCTCGAGGAGATCGCCGCCGAGAAGGCGGGCGCCCTGACGGTGGCCAAGATCGACGTCGACGCCAATCCGGCGACCGCCCGCGACTTCCAGGTGGTCTCCATCCCGACCATGATCCTGTTCAAGGACGGCCAACCCGTGAAACGCATCGTCGGCGCCAAGGGCAAGGCGGCGCTGCTGCGGGAGATCGCCGACGTCGTTTAGGGCCGCGCAGCCGGGGTAATGGCTACCGAACCGTTATCGGCGGGCTCGCCTGCCGTTTTCCTGAATCGGGACGGCTTCTGCGACAATGCTGCCTAACGTGTCTTGCAAGATGTCAGCGCACGCGATCACCCGCTGACCACGGTGACCGAAGGACCCTGGTATGTCGACCTTGAGCCACGGACCCGGGGACGATGCCTCCTGGCACCGCGCCGGCCGGGGTGACGTGCTCCGTCGCGGGGACCGTGGCGCCGCCGTCGTCGAGATCCGGGGCGCGCTGGCCGCCCTCGGGCTGGTCGACAACCCCGACGAGAACCTGACGACCGGCAAACACGTCGCCGCCGACCTGTTCGACGGGGAGCTCGACCACGCCGTCCGCGCGTTTCAGCAGCGCCGCGGGCTGCTGGTCGACGGCATCGTCGGCGAGGCCACCTACCGGGCGCTGCGGGAGGCCTCCTACCGGCTGGGGGCACGCACCCTGGTCCACCAGTTCGGCGCCCCGATGTACGGCGACGACGTCGCGACGCTGCAATCCCGGCTACAGGACCTGGGCTTCTACACCGGCCTGGTGGACGGCTACTTCGGCCTGCAGACCCACAACGGGCTGATGTCCTATCAGCGCGAGTACGGTCTGGCCGCCGACGGCATCTGTGGCCCGGAAACGTTGCGCTCCCTGTACTTCCTGGGTTCGCGAGTGACCGGTGGTTCGCTGCACGCCATCCGCGAGGAGGAGTTGGTACGGCGCTCGGGTCCGCGGCTGTCGGGGAAGCGGATCATCATCGACCCGGGCCGCGGCGGCACCGACCACGGCCTGATCACCAACGGCCCGGACGGCCCGATCAGCGAGTCGGACATCCTGTGGGACTTGGCAAGTCGGCTCGAGGGCCGGATGACCGCGATCGGCATGGAGACCTTCCTGTCCCGGCCCGCGGGCCGCAGCCCCTCGGACACCGATCGCGCCGCGACCGCCAACACCGTGGGCGCCGACCTGATGATCAGCCTGCGTTGCGAGACCCAGACCAGTCCGTCGGCCAACGGGGTCGCGTCGTTCTACTTCGGCAGCTCGCACGGCTCGGTCTCCACCATCGGCCGCAACCTCGCGGACTTCATCCAGCGAGAAGTGGTGGCGCGCACCGGTTTACGCGACTGCCGCACCCATGGCCGCACCTGGGACCTGCTGCGACTCACCCGGATGCCCACCGTGCAGGTCGACGTGGGCTACATCAGCAGCCCGCGTGACCGCGGCATGCTGGTGACCCCGCAGGCCCGCGACGCCATCGCCGAGGGCATCCTGGCCGCGGTCAAGCGCCTGTATCTGCTGGGCAAGAACGACCGGCCGACCGGAACGTTCACCTTCGCCGAGCTGCTCGCGCACGAGCTGTCGGTCGAGCAGGCCGGCCGGCTGCCCGGCTAGCTCCTGACCTCCGCGCCGGCCCCGATCGGCTGGGAACTCTCCAGCAGCCGCTCCAGGGCCGCCTCCACCTCCGCCTTCCAGCCGAGACCCTTATCGAGCTCGAGGCGAAGCCGGGGAAAGTAGCGGTGCGGCGCGACGACGGTGAACCCCGCGTCGATCAGGAAGTCGGCGTCGATCATGCATTGCTCGACCGAACAGTCGCCGAGGGCGTCCACCACCGGCTGGAGCTCGGGGTCGACGCCGGTGGCGCCCGCAAGTTCGGCGGCCTCGGCGGTCCGGCCGAAGGCCTCCATCGCGCGCACGCCGCGCCGGATCAGCTCGCTGACCACCTGGCTGATCAAGGCGTGCGGCAGGTCGTCGGCGTGCCCCGGCTCGACGCCCATCGACGTCAGCAGCACGGCGTCGGCACTCACCGGGCCGGTGGGGAAGCGCTGGGCGCGCGGCACCGCGCGCGGCGGCGCGTAGAGGATGTAGCCGAGGCAGGGCGGTTCGTCGTCGGAGCCGGGGTCATGTCCGGCGCCGGCGGCATCGGCTGCCGGTGCCGCGGTGGCGACCTGGCCGCAGGACCCCCACTCCAGCATGACCATGGACAGCCATGCTTCCTTCTCGAACTCCGGGTCGCGCAGGTAGTCGCCGGTGCTGAGCGTCGCCGGGTCGACCTCCCAGAACACGCACCGCCGCGCATGCTTGGGAAGCTGTTCGAATGCCGCGAGACGCAGCGGCACGATGCGAACGGACACTAGTCTCCCCGGCTTTCCCGCGGTGCGAAAAGGCATAGCAGCCCTTCCAGGATAGGAGACGCGCCCACCTGCGGGCCAGTGCCGGCGGGCAACCGGCCGCCGGCCGGTCTTGTGGTCGAAAACCCTTGCTGCACTGAGCAATTCCTGTTCGGGGTGGGGCGCCGGCGAACGCCGGCGACGGATTGTGTCACTGTGACGTAACTGGCCGGTGTGGCGGTGCCCGGCGTTTCAGCTCGCAGAGGAGTCCATGAGCCCGACGATGCGCTGCAGATCGTCGACCGAGCCGAATTCGACGACGATCTTGCCCTTGCGCTTGCCGAGGCTCACCGTCACCTTGGTGTCGTAGGTGCCCGACAGCCGCTCGGCGACCTCCTGCAGGCCCGGCATCTGGATGGGCTTGCGCCGCGGCTTCGGTGGCGGCTCGGGGTTGGCGCGGTTGGCCAGCGTCACCGCCTCCTCGGTCGCCCGCACCGATAGTCCCTCGGCCACGATTCGGGCCGCCAGCTCCTCCTGGGCCTCGGGGCCGGCCTCCAGGGCCAGCAGTGCCCGCGCATGGCCGGCCGACAGCACCCCGGCGGCGACGCGGCGCTGAACCGCGATGGGCAGCCGCAGCAGCCGGATCATGTTGCTGATCACCGGGCGGGACCGCCCGATCCGCGACGCCAGTTCGTCGTGCGTCACCTCGAACTCGTCCAGCAGTTGTTGGTAGGCGGCCGCCTCTTCCAACGGGTTCAACTGCGCCCGGTGGATGTTCTCGAGGAGGGCATCGCGCAAGAGGTTGTCGTCGGAGGTTTCCCGCACGATGGCCGGGATGGTGGTCAGGCCGGCCTGCTGGGCCGCCCGCCAGCGCCGCTCCCCCATCACCAACTGGTAACGCTGTGGACTCCCCGGGGTCTCGGGTAGCAATCGCACCACGATCGGCTGCATGAGGCCGAACTCGCGGATGGAGTGCACCAGCTCGGCGAGCGCCTCCTCGTCGAACACCTGGCGCGGCTGGCGCGGGTTGGGTTCGATGGCCGTCGGGTCGATCTCGCGGTACGTCGCCCCGATGCTGTCGACCTCGATGGGGCGGCCACCCAGGACCACGTCCGCGGCCGCGTCACCCATCCGCGGACCCATCGACCCCTCCCCCGGGCCGGTCGGGATCAACGAGGCCAGGCCGCGGCCGAGGCCGCCCTTGCGCCGCGATGGCTGAGTCATTGTTGTGCCTCCACTGATGCCGGGGCGGCCCGGTGCGCGAGTTCCCGGCTGGCGTCGAGATAGCTCATTGCACCGCGCGAGCCCGGGTCGTAATCGATGATCGTCATGCTGTAGCCGGGGGCTTCGGAGACCTTGACACTACGCGGGATGACCGTCCGCAGGACCTTGTCTCCGAAATAGTGGCGCACCTCGCTGGCCACCTGGTCGGCGAGTTTGGTGCGCCCGTCATGCATCGTCAGCAGGACCGTCGAGACGCTCAGTCGCGGGTTGAGATGCGCCCGGACCATCTCGATGTTGTTCATCAGCTGCGAGACGCCCTCGAGGGCGTAGTACTCACACTGGATCGGGATCAGCACCTCGGGCGCGGCCACCAACGCGTTGATCGTCAGCAGGCCCAGCGACGGCGGGCAGTCGATGAAGACGTAGGCGAAGTCTGTGCTGTCCAGCTCGGCCAGCGCGGTGCGCAACCGGTTCTCCCGGGCGACCATGCTGACGAGTTCGATCTCCGCGCCTGCCAGGTCGATGGTGGCGGGCACGCAGAACAGCCGGTCGCTGTGCGGGCTCTGCCGGATCGCGGCGTGCAGCGGGATCTCCCCGAGCAGCACCTCGTAGGACGACGGGGTTCCGGAATGGCGGTCGGTGATGCCCAGCGCGGTGCTGGCGTTGCCCTGGGGGTCGAGGTCGATCACGAGCGTCTTGAGACCCTGCACCGCCAGGGCCGCCGCCAGGTTCACCGCCGTTGTGGTCTTGCCGACGCCGCCCTTCTGATTGGCCACCGTGAAGGTGCGGCGGTGTGGCGGCCGGGGAAGCTGACCCGCGGCGGTGTGCAGCACCTGCATCGCACGCTGGGCGGCCGCCCCGATCGGGGTGTCGAACTCGTCCGGGTCCTTCCATGTTTCACGTGAAACATCGGCGCCCGATTCCTGGCCTGAGTGCGGCGGGACGGTCATGGCTCTCGTTTCTGCTTCGTTCGGATCGCTCCGCTCCGGGGAGGCGGTCGCTTGGCGCGCAGCGCGCTCACCACGGTGACGGGTGGACTCGAATAGCTCTCGCCACATCTCACCACCTCGACGTCGGTTGCGCCTAACGATGTCAATTCCCGCCCGGTCCCGGCCACCTCGTCCGCGGCGCGCTCCCCCTTCAGCGCCAGCATCCTGCCACCGATGCGCAGCAGCGGCATGCTCCAGCGGGCGAGCTTGTCCAGCGGCGCCACCGCACGCGACGTCACCACATCGGCGCCGGCGAGCTTGGCTCGCACCCCGGCCTCCTCGGCGCGTCCCCGGACCACCTCCACCGGCAGTCCCAGCGCGGAGATGGCTTCGTTCAGGAACTCGGTCCGGCGCAGCATCGGCTCGACGAGGACGACGCGGAGATCGGGGCGGGCGATCGCGACCGGTATCCCGGGCAGGCCGGCTCCGCTGCCGATGTCGACGACGAATGCGTCCGGCTCGATCAATTCGGCGACCGCCGCGCTGTTGAGCAGGTGCCGTTCCCACAGTCGTTCGACTTCGCGAGGGCCCAGGAGGCCGCGCTCCACGCCCGGCCCGGCCAATAGATCGGCGTATCGGCGGGCCAACTCCAACCGGTCGCCGAACACCCGACCGGCGAGGTCCGGGGGCGGAGGGGCGGTGTCATGTTTCACGTGAAACATCCCCTCCCCCTCGTCCGCGCATCCGTGCCGCGCAGCGAACTACATCTATGTAACTTCAGTCCTTCAACACAACGACGCGGCGCGACGGCTCGACGCCCTCACTCTCGCTGTGCACGCCCTCGACGGCGGCCACCGCGTCATGGACGATCTTGCGCTCGAAGGGCGTCATCGGCGCCAACTCCTCGCGCTCGCCGCTCTCCGCCACCCGCCGGGCCACCTTGTCGCCCAGCTGGGTCAGCTCGTCGCGGCGGCGGCGGCGCCAGTTCGCGATGTCCAGCATCAGCCGACTGCGCTCGCCCGTCTTCTGGTGCACCGCCAGGCGGGTCAGCTCCTGCAGCGCATCGAGCACCTCGCCCTTGCGGCCGACCAGCTTGGCCAGGTCCTCGCCACCGTCGATGCTGACGACCGCGCGGTTGCCCTCCACATCGAGGTCGATGTCGCCGTCGAAGTCCAGCAGGTCCAACAGCTCCTCGAGGTAGTCGCCGGCGATCTCGCCCTCGGCCACCAGTCGGTCCTCGAGATCGGCGCCCTTGCCCGACGGAGCCTCGGTGTCGACCACTTCGATGTCAGCTTCGGTCATGTTTGTCTTCTTCCTCTTCCACCGGAACCCGGTCCGGTCAACGCTTGCGCTTCTTGGGCCGCGCGCCCGGGCGCGGTGTGCGGGTCGGTGCGCCGTCCCCGGAGTCGGGTGCCGCGTCCCCGTTCTGGTCGGCAGCGGACCCGGTGGCGTCGGTGCCGTCGACGGGCTCGGCCGCGCCGTTCGCCGCCGGCGGCGTGGGCTTGCGCTTGGTCGGCTTGACGCCGGGAGCCGGCGCGTTGGCCGACCGGCGCGCCAGGGCCTCTTCCCGCTTCGCCTCTTCTTCCTGCTCGATCTTGCCGAACACGTAGTGCTGCTGGCCGAAGGTCCAGATGTTGTTTGACACCCAGTAGATGATGATGGCAATCGGCAGGAACGGGCCGCCGACGATCACACCGAGCGGAAAGACGTACAGCGCAAGCTTGTTCATCATCGCGGTCTGGGGGTTGGCCGCGGCCTCCGGGCTCTGGCGCGCCACCGAGGCCCGGCTGTTGAAGTAGGTCGCGATACCGGCCAGCAGCATCAGCGGAACAGAGACCGCGACCACTGCGGTGCGACTGAATTCGGTGAACGCGTCCAGGCCCCGGGACTGCGTCATGAACGCGCCGATCGGTGCGCCGAAGAGGTTGGCGTCCAGGAAGTGTCCGACGTCGGTCGGGCTGAACACGTAGTTGCCCAGCGACCTGTTCAGTTCCGGCGACAGCTGCGGCTGGCCGAATCCGCCCTGTGTCCGGTTGAACGAGCGCAGCACGTGATACAGGCCGAGGAATACCGGGATCTGCGCCAGCATCGGCAGGCAGCCGAGGATCGGGTTGAAGCCGTGTTCGCGCTGCAGCTTCTGCATCTCCAGCGCCATCCGCTGGCGGTCCTTGCCGTACTTCTTCTGCAGCGCCTTGATCTGCGGTTGCAACTCCTGCATCTGCCTGGTGGTGCGGATCTGCCGGACGAACGGCTTGTAGAGCAGCGCACGCAGGCTGAACACCAGGAACATCACCGACAGCGCCCACGCGAAGAAGTTCGACGGGCCGAGGATCAGGGCGAACAGCTTGTACCAGAGCCACATGATGCCCGACACCGGGTAGTAGACGAAGTCGAGGCTGAACCAATTAAACATGCGCGCTCCTGCCTTGGGACTTCATCGGTTCCACGCTGCTGCCGGCGGTATCGGCTTGTGAACTGTGGGCGGCCGGCCGTTCGGGGATCGGGTCCCATCCTCCCCGATGCCATGGACCACACTTCGCCAGCCGTACCAGGGTCAGCCAGCTCCCCCGGAGCAGCCCGTACTCGGTGACCGCATCCACCGCGTACTCGCTGCAGGTAGGCATGAACCGGCAGGACGGCGGTCGCAGCGGCGAGATCATGTTGCGGTAGACGCCGATCGCGAACACCACCGCCCGCGCCGGCCAGCGACGCACGCGTGCACCCCAGCTCGCCGCGGTCACCGGCCGCGCTCCAGCAGTTGATGCGTCCGGCGCAACCCGGTGCGCAGCTGCTGCCGCAGTTCCTCGGAACTGGCATCCCCGCTTGGGGGCAGTGCGCGGATCACGACCCGCTCCCGCGGATCGAGTTCGGCCAGCACGAACCGGGCGACATGGCGCAGCCGCCGGGCCACCCGATGGCGCCGGACGGCGTTGCCCACCGACTTGGCCACCACCAGCCCGATCCGAGGTCCGGTTTCCCGGTCATCACCGTCATCGTCCCGCCATGTGTGCACGACGATGTCCGGCTGCCCCGCTCGCGCCCCGTACTTCATGGTGGCGGCGAACTCGGCAGACCGCGTCATCCGGTGCTGAACCGGGAGCACGCCCTGTGACCCTACGGATCAAGCAGTCAGAGAACGACGCCCCTTGCGGCGCCGGCCGGTCACGATGGCGCGTCCGGCCCGGGTGCGCATGCGCAGCCGGAAACCATGAACCCGCGCCCGGCGCCGGTTGTTCGGCTGGAAGGTCCGCTTGCCCTTGGCCACGGCTGTCTCTCCTCGTTGCATCAGGCGGTCGCGTCCGGGTGGTCATGCCTGCAGGCATACCCGGACGAACCCGACCGCCGTTGGTAAGTCTGGTCTCGCTCGTAACCGGCGCAGTCCCGGAAGATCCGGTCGCAGCCGTATCGCCGACATTCGGGCGACTGTTCGAGGGTACTGACGTCACTTGCGCTGGTCAAACCGCGCCATCCGGCGCTCGAACCGGGTGCACGATTTACTGGTGTCACACCCGTCACGCAAACGTCGGAGGGCCGGAATTTCCGGCCATTCCAATGTTGCAGAACGGTTGGCACCCGCGGGGAAAACTGTTAGCTTCTGCCAGAGCCGTTTCCCAGCGAGACGGCAGGGGATCAGCAAGACAGCAACACCAACGATCGTCGCCCAGTGGAGAACCCAGACAACATCGATTAACAACCGATCAGCTTGATTACCCACCGGTACGACACCGACCGCCGATATGCTCCGACGAGGACGACCGTCCTGTCCACACCTGTGGATAACCATGTGGACAGTTTGTCGACCTCTCTGTTGTTCACCACCCGAGCCCGGACCAGGGGGATCCGTCGTTGACCGATGATCCCGGATCAGCATTCGCCTCCGTCTGGACCTCGGTGGTCGCCGAACTCAACGGAGATCCCGGATCGGACTCCCCCGCGACCAACGGCTCCACCGCCGACGGCCGGCTCACTCCGCAACAAAGAGCCTGGTTGAAGCTGGTCCGGCCGATCACCATCGTCGAAGGGTTCGCGCTGCTGTCGGTGCCGAGCAGCTTCGTCCAGAACGAGATCGAACGCCATCTACGGACCCAGATCGTGGACGCGCTCAGCCGCCGGCTCGGTCAACGGGTCGAACTCGGGGTGCGGATCGCTCCCCCGGACGAGGACGACATCGACGATCCGGGCGCGCCGGACGTGTTGGCACCCGAGGCCGATCTGGACGACCTGGACGAAGTCGACGAGGATCGCGAGGCCCTTGCCAGCGCCCACGAGACCTGGCCCACCTACTTCACCGAACGGCCACGCAGCAACACCTCGGCGGAGACACCCGGCACAAGTCTCAACCGTCGGTACACCTTTGAAACTTTCGTCATCGGCGCCTCGAATCGGTTCGCTCACGCCGCCGCACTGGCAATTGCTGAGGCCCCAGCCCGCGCCTACAACCCGTTGTTCATCTGGGGCGAGTCGGGGCTGGGCAAGACGCATCTGCTGCACGCGGCCGGCAACTACGCTCAGCGGCTCTTCCCGGGGATGCGGGTCAAGTACGTCTCCACCGAAGAGTTCACCAACGACTTCATCAACTCGCTGCGCGACGACCGCAAGGTGGCGTTCAAGCGCAGCTACCGCGACATCGACGTGCTGCTGGTCGACGACATCCAGTTCATCGAGGGCAAAGAAGGTATCCAGGAAGAGTTCTTCCACACCTTCAACACGCTGCACAACGCGAACAAGCAGATCGTCATCTCCTCCGACCGCCCGCCCAAACAGCTGGCCACCCTCGAGGACCGGTTGCGGACCCGCTTCGAGTGGGGCCTGATCACCGATGTTCAGCCGCCCGAGCTGGAAACCCGCATCGCCATCCTGCGCAAGAAGGCACAGATGGAACGGCTCGACGTTCCCGACGACGTCCTGGAGTTGATCGCCAGCAGCATCGAACGCAACATTCGTGAGCTGGAGGGTGCGCTCATCCGGGTCACCGCGTTCGCCTCGCTCAACAAGACGCCGATCGACCGCTCACTGGCCGAGATCGTGTTGCGCGACCTGATCGCCGACGCCGGCACCATGCAGATCAGTGCGGCGACGATCATGGCGGCCACCGCCGAGTACTTCGACACCACCGTCGAGGAGTTGCGCGGCCCGGGTAAGACCAGGGCGCTGGCACAGTCCAGGCAGATCGCCATGTATCTGTGCCGCGAACTCACCGATCTCTCGCTGCCCAAGATCGGGTCCGCATTCGGCCGCGACCACACCACGGTGATGTACGCGCAGAAGAAGATTCTGGGTGAGATGGCCTACCGGCGTGAGGTCTTCGATCACGTCAAAGAGCTCACGACCCGGATCCGCCAGCGCTCCAAGCGCTGACTCACCCTGATTTCTTTCATTCCGGTCAAAAAACTTTGGCCACAGTCGCAACACCCGTTACGCCACCGCCCTGTGCACACCGGTGTGGAGAACGCCGGTGCACCTGCCGATCACCCCGGGATGGTGGGACACAACTTCATCGCATCCACATGCCGGCCGGGTACCGCCACCAGCCATGCACAAGTGATCAACATGCCCGCACCGCCCCCGAGCAGGCCGTCGTTGTGATCATCCACAGGTTGCACAGTCCCTATTACTACTGCCGTTAGATATCCCTGGTTTCTTCTCAGAAGAACACCGTTGGGGAACAGCGCATTCACAGGGTCGCCGACCCAGCCTCGGGGCGCTCTTGTCGCCCATATCGATTAGCTTTCAAGTTGGCGTCCGACGCTCTACGGTTGGCATCTGACAGCTCGGCTGTCGCCCACGGGTCACCGTCGCACCGGTTGTCCGCGGCGGCCGGCGCCGGTCAGGGCGTTGGCAGGGTGGCAGGGTAGATGAAGGGACACTATGGACGTGGCGACCACGACGGTTGATTCCGACTTGAAGTTCCGTCTGGTGCGGGAGGACTTCGCCGAAGCGGTCGCCTGGGTGGCGCGCAGCCTGCCGTCGCGGCCGACGATCCCGGTCCTGGCCGGTCTGCTGCTCACCGGTTCCGAGGACGGTCTCACGATCTCCGGTTTCGACTACGAAATCTCCGCGGAGGTGCAGGTTCCCGCCGAAATCGCTTCTCCCGGAAGCGTTTTGGTGTCGGGCCGGTTGCTGTCCGACATCACCAGGTCGTTGCCGGCCAAACCGGTGGACGTCACCGTCGAGGGCCGCCGGGTGTCACTGACCTGCGGCAGCGCCCGGTTCTCGTTGCCGACGCTGGCGGTCGAGGACTATCCAACCCTGCCCACGCTGCCCGAGGAGACCGGGGTTATCTCGGCCGATCTGTTCGCCGAGGCCATCGGTCAGGTCGCGGTCGCGGCCGGTAAGGACGACACGCTGCCGATGCTCACCGGCATCCGGGTGGAGATCTCCGGGGACACCGTGGTTTTGGCGGCCACCGACCGGTTCCGTCTGGCGGTCCGCGAGCTGACCTGGTCGACGTCGTCGCCCAGCCTGGAGGCCGCCGTGTTGGTCCCGGCGAAGACGTTGGCGGAGGCGGCCAAGGCCGGCACCTCGGGATCCGAGGTGCACCTCGCCCTCGGCGCCGGATCGGCGGTCGGCAAGGAGGGCCTGCTGGGTATTCGCAGCGCCGGTAAGCGCAGTACGACCCGACTGCTCGATGCCGAGTTCCCGAAGTTTCGGCAGCTGTTGCCCCCCGAGCACACCGCCGTCGCCACCGTCGGGGTGGCCGAACTCACCGAGGCGATCAAGCGTGTCGCGCTGGTGGCCGACCGGGGTGCGCAGGTTCGGATGACATTCGGCGAGGGTGTGCTGAATCTGTCCGCCGGCGGCGACGACGTCGGCGAGGCAGAAGAGGATCTGCCGGTCGAATTCGCCGGTGAGCCGCTGACCATCGCCTTCAATCCGGGATACCTCACCGACGGGCTGGGCTCGCTGCACACCGATCGGGTGACGTTCGGTTTCACCACGCCCAGCCGTCCCGCGGTCCTACGCCCCACCGGCGACGACGATGTGGCGGCCGGCGGCACCGGGCCGTTCCCCGCCGTTCAGACGGACTACGTATATCTGCTGATGCCGGTCCGCCTCCCCGGCTGACCAGAACCTGACGGGAGAGAGGCGCGCACATGCAGCTGGGTTTGGTCGGCCTGGGCAAGATGGGCTTCAACATGCGGGAGCGACTGCGCGGCGGCGGCCACGAGGTGGTCGGATACGACCCTCGTCCTGAAGTGAGCGATGTCCAGAGCCTCGCCGCCCTGGCGGAGGCGCTGACCGCGCCCCGGGTGGTGTGGGTGATGGTGCCGTCCGGCCCGATCACCGACGAGACCATCACCGCGCTTGCCGAGGTGCTCAGCCCGGGCGACCTCGTGGTCGACGGCGGTAACTCCAAGTACACCGAGGACGCACCGCACGCCGAACTGCTTGGCAAGAAGGGCATCGCGTTCGTCGACGCCGGCGTCTCCGGCGGGGTGTGGGGCCTGACCGAGGGTTATGGCCTGATGGTCGGCGGCAGCGACGAGGACGTTGCGCGCGTGATGCCGATCTTCGACACCCTTCGGCCGGGCGGGGAACTCGCCGACGGTTTCGTGCACGCCGGCCCGGTGGGCGCCGGGCACTACGCGAAGATGGTGCACAACGGCATCGAGTACGGGCTGATGATGGCCTACGCCGAGGGCTACGAACTGCTGGCGGCCGAACCGCTGATCACCGACACCCAGGCGGTCATCCAGGCCTGGACCAACGGCACCGTGGTGCGGTCCTGGCTGCAGCAACTGCTGGCCAAGGCGCTCAAGGAAGACCCCAACTTCGTGGATATCTCGGGTTACACCGAGGATTCCGGTGAGGGCCGCTGGACCGTGGAGGAAGCGATCCGCCACCGGGTCCCGATGCCGGTGATCGCCGCATCGCTGTTCGCGCGGTTCGCGTCCCGCCAGGACGACTCCCCCACGATGAAGGCCGTCTCGGCGCTGCGCAACCAGTTCGGCGGGCACGCGGTCAAGCGGGTTCCGCTGTCGGGTTAGGGATGTACGTCCGGCAGCTGGCGCTGCGCGACTACCGCTCGTGGGCGAGCGTCGACCTCGAGTTGACCCCGGGCCGCACGGTCTTCGTCGGATCGAATGGTTTCGGGAAGACGAATCTTGTTGAGGCCCTGTGGTATTGCGCCACGTTGGGATCGCATCGGGTCGCCACCGACGCGCCGCTGATCCGGTCGGGTGCCGAGTGCGCCGTGATCTCCACCATCGTTGTCAACGAGGGCCGGGAACTGGCGGTGGACATCGAGATCGCCGCCGGCCGGGCGAACAAGGCGAGGTTGAACCGCTCACCGGTGCGCAGCACGCGCGAGGTGCTCGGTGCGGTGCGGGCGGTGCTATTCGCCCCCGAGGACCTGGCCCTGGTGCGCGGCGACCCCGGTGAGCGGCGCCGCTATCTCGACGAGTTGGCGACGGTTCGCCGCCCGCGGATCGCGGGCGTGCGCGCCGACTACGACAAGGTACTCAAACAGCGGACCGCGCTGCTGAAATCGGCTGCCGGAGCACGTTATCGCGGCGATCGCGGCGCGCTGGACACCCTGGACGTGTGGGATGGCCACCTCGCCGCCCACGGTGCCCAGCTGATGGCGGCCCGGTTGGAACTGGTCAACGAGCTGGCGCCCGAGGTGGAGAAGGCCTATCAACTGCTGGCACCGGCGTCACGGCCGGCGGCCATCGGGTATCGCAGCGCGATAGAACTGGACGACCAGGGCTCCACCCAGGACGCGGAGTTCCTGGAGGCCGCACTGCTGGCCGCGCTGGCCCGCCGACGTGACGCCGAACTGGAGCGCGGAATGTGCCTCGTCGGCCCGCACCGCGACGATCTGGAGTTGCGGCTCGGCGACCAGCCGGCGAAAGGCTTTGCCAGTCACGGTGAATCCTGGTCGATGGCCCTGGCCCTGCGGCTGGCCTCGTATGAACTGCTGCGCGCCGAGGGCAGCGAACCGGTGCTGTTGCTCGACGACGTGTTCGCCGAACTGGACACCGCACGCCGACGGGCCCTCGCCGGTGTCGCCGCGACGGCCGAACAGGTGCTGGTCACCGCGGCGGTCGGCGAGGACATCCCGCCCGATTGGGACGCCCGCCGCATCGGCATCACCCTGCAGGACGACGAGTCCGGACGGATCTCGGTGGTCAACCCGTGACCGACTCCGAGAACGATCCCGAATCCCCGGCCGGGCCGCCGGAACACCTGAGCGGGCTGCCCGGCATGGACCTGGTGCGGCGCGCACTGGAGGAGGCTCGCGGCGCGGCGCGCAGCCAGGGCAAGGAGGTCGGCCGCGGCCGGCGCTCCCCCGCCGCCCGGCGCGGTGCGGGTGGCGGCCGGCGAAGCTGGTCGGGTCCGGGCCCGGACCGGCGTGACCCACAACCGTTCGGCAGCGCCGCCAAGGAACTGGCCGCCAGCCGCGGGTGGTCGCCGCGGGTCGCCGAGGGCACCGTCTTCGCCCAGTGGCCCGCGGTCGTCGGCGAGCAGATCGCCGAGCATGCCGAGCCCACCGCGCTGCGGGACGGGGTGCTCAGCGTCGCGGCCGAGTCCACCGCCTGGGCCACCCAGTTGCGGATGGTGCAGGCACAGCTGCTGGCGAAGATCGCCGCCGCCGTCGGGGACGGGGTGGTCACCGCGCTGAAGATCACCGGCCCGGCGGCCCCGTCCTGGCGCAAGGGCCCCCGGCACATCTCCGGCCGGGGACCGCGCGACACCTACGGCTGAGGCCCTCTACCACAGTCCGCTGACAGCCGCGTGAAGGACGCCGACGGGCGTGTCAAGCGTCGGGACGTATGCCGATCCGTGAAATTCCGTGCACGGCGCAACTAGGTGTGTAGAAACGCCGCCGCAGAATCGGTCCGGTCGGTAGTTGACGGTAGACTGTGACGAGTCCTGCGGGAGGTCCGTCGAACCAACCGCCGCGAAACCCCGAGGAGACCTGTCCGACCGTGGCTGCCCAGAAGAAGAACAACCAGGAGTCCTACGGTGCGGACTCCATCAAGATTCTCGAGGGGCTCGAGGCCGTTCGCAAACGTCCCGGCATGTACATCGGCTCCACCGGCGAGCGCGGCCTGCACCACCTGGTGTGGGAGGTCGTCGACAACGCCGTGGACGAGGCGATGGCCGGCTTCGCCACCAAGGTCGACGTGCGGTTGCTCGAGGACGGCGGCGTCGAGGTCACCGACGACGGCCGCGGCATCCCGGTGGCCATGCACGACTCCGGTGTGCCGACCGTCGACGTCGTGATGACCGTCCTGCACGCCGGCGGCAAGTTCGAGGAGGGCGCCTACACGGTCTCCGGCGGCCTGCACGGCGTCGGTGTCTCCGTGGTCAACGCCCTGTCCAGCCGTCTCGAGGCGGACATCCGCCGCGACGGACACGAGTGGTTCCAGACCTACGACAACTCTGTGCCCGGCACCCTCAAGCAGGGCGATGCCACCAAGAAGACCGGCACCACGATCCGGTTCTGGGCCGATGCCGCCATCTTCGAGACCACCACCTACGACTTCGAGACGGTCGCGCGCCGCCTGCAGGAGATGGCCTTCCTCAACAAGGGGCTGACCATCAACCTGACCGACGAGCGGGTCAGCGCCGAAGAGGTCGTCGACGAGGTGGTCAGCGACACCGCCGAGGCGCCGAAGTCCGCGGAGGAGAAGGCGGCCGAGGAGGCCATCGCCCCCCAGAAGGTCAAGCACCGCACCTTCCACTACCCCGGCGGCCTGGTCGATTTCGTCAAGCACATCAACCGCACCAAGCAGCCGATCCACAACACCGTCGTCGACTTCTCCGGCAAGGGCGAGGGCCACGAGGTCGAGGTGGCGATGCAGTGGAACGCCGGTTACTCGGAGTCGGTGCACACCTTCGCCAACACCATCAACACCCACGAGGGCGGCACCCACGAAGAGGGCTTCCGTGCGGCATTGACGAGCGTGGTCAACAAGTACGCCAAGGACAAGAAGCTGCTCAAGGACAAGGACCCCAACCTCACCGGCGACGACATCCGTGAGGGGCTGGCCGCGGTGATCTCGGTGAAGGTGGCCCAGCCGCAGTTCGAGGGCCAGACCAAGACGAAGCTGGGCAACACCGAGGTCAAGTCGTTCGTGCAGCGCATCTGCAACGAGCAGCTCAGCCACTGGTTCGAGGCCAACCCGTCGGATGCCAAGACCATCGTCAACAAGGCGGTGTCCTCGGCGCAGGCCCGCATCGCCGCGCGTAAAGCCCGGGAGTTGGTGCGCCGCAAGAGCGCAACCGATATCGGTGGTCTGCCCGGCAAGCTGGCCGACTGCCGCTCCACCGATCCGAGCAAGTCGGAACTCTATGTGGTGGAGGGCGACTCGGCGGGCGGCTCGGCCAAGAGCGGCCGCGACTCGATGTTCCAGGCGATCCTGCCGCTGCGCGGCAAGATCATCAACGTCGAGAAGGCGCGTATCGACCGGGTGCTGAAGAACACCGAAGTCCAGGCCATCATCACCGCCCTGGGCACCGGCATCCACGACGAGTTCGACCTGGACAAGCTGCGGTATCACAAGATCGTGCTGATGGCCGACGCCGACGTTGACGGCCAACACATTTCGACGCTGCTGCTGACCCTGCTGTTCCGGTTCATGCGGCCGCTGATCGAGAACGGGCACGTCTTCCTCGCGCAGCCGCCGCTGTACAAGCTCAAGTGGCAGCGGAGCGAGCACGAGTTTGCCTACTCCGACCGGGAACGCGACGGCTTGCTCGAGGCGGGCCGCAAGGCCGGCAAGAAGATCAACACCGACGACGGCATCCAGCGCTACAAGGGCCTTGGCGAGATGAACGCCAAGGAACTGTGGGAGACCACCATGGACCCGTCGGTGCGGGTGCTCCGGCAGGTCACCCTCGACGACGCCGCCGCCGCCGACGAACTGTTCTCCATCCTGATGGGCGAGGACGTCGAGGCGCGCCGCAGCTTCATCACCCGCAACGCCAAAGACGTTCGCTTCCTGGATGTTTAGCGAAGTACACCCCGTCCTAGGGACAAGAGGATCACATGACTGACACCACGTTGCCGCCCGGCGACGCAACCGGAGACCGCATCGAGCCGGTCGACATCCAGCAGGAGATGCAGCGCAGCTACATCGACTACGCGATGAGCGTGATCGTCGGCCGCGCGCTGCCGGAGGTGCGCGACGGCCTCAAGCCGGTGCACCGCCGGGTGCTCTACGCGATGTACGACTCCGGGTTCCGGCCGGACCGCAGCCACGCGAAATCCGCGCGTTCCGTCGCCGAGACGATGGGCAACTACCACCCGCACGGCGACGCCTCGATCTATGACACCCTCGTCCGGATGGCCCAGCCGTGGTCGTTGCGCTACCCCCTGGTGGACGGGCAGGGCAACTTCGGCTCACCGGGCAACGACCCGCCGGCGGCCATGCGGTATTGCGTCACGGGCGACGCGTTGGTGCGCCTGCCGCTCGGTCAAACGGTTCGGATCCGCGACATCGCGCCGGCCAAGCCGAACTCCGACGCGGTTGTAGACGTGAAGGTGCTCGATCGGCACGGCAATCCGGTTTCAGCCGACCGCCTTTTCCACTCAGGCGAACACCAGACCTATACCGTGACGACCACCGAGGGGTTCGAGGTTACCGGCACCGGGAACCACCCCCTCCTTTGCCTGGTCGACGTGGGTGGGGTTCCTACGCTGCTGTGGAAGCTCATCGACGAGATCAACTCCGGAGACCGCGTCGCCCTCCAACGGATACCTGCGACGGAGATCGGTTGTGCCGACTGGGAAGACACCCTGACCGGCCTCCTTCTCGGCGCATTCATCAGCGAAGGGTTCGTCAGCAAGAACCGCGCGGGGTTCAACAACCTCGACCGCGACTACTTCAACAATGTGGTGGCTGCGTATGACGCTGTGGTCGGTGGCCCCCGCTACCTCTCGGAACGACGGATCGCGTCAGGCTCCACGCTGCTCGAACTGGATGTCCACAACCTGGAGGCACTCGCCTCCAGTCCACTCGCGGAGCTGAGGGGCCACCGATCGGCGGCCAAGTTGGTCCCCGATCGCATCTGGAACGCGACTTCGCCGGTGAAGCGGGCATTCCTGCAGGCGCTGTTCGAAGGCGACGGGTCGTGCTCGGCGTTGCCGCGAAACACCATTCAGGTTTCGTATTCGACCCGCAGCGACAGGCTCGCGAAGGATGTCCAGCAGCTGTTGCTCGAGTTCGGCGTTGTCGCGCGGCGCTACCTCCACGCCACCGGTGAGCACAAGGTCGTCATCACCAACCGCGGGCATGCCGAGGCGTTCGCTTCCCAGATCGGGTTCGGCGGAACCAAGCAGCACAAGCTCCTCGCGATCCTGCGCGACCTGCCCGAGGTCGCGGCCGGACTCGATAGCGATTCGGTCCCTGGGCTGGCGGCATTCATCCGAGCGCACAGCGGTGGTCGCTGGATCGACAAGGAATGGCTTCGTAAGCACAACATCGATCGACTCTCGCGCTGGCAGCGTTCGGGCACTGAGATCCTCGAACACATCGCGGACCCCGATGTGCGGGCTATCGCATCCGAACTGACCGACGGACGGTTCTACTACGCCACCGTGGCGTCCGTGGTCGACGCCGGCGTGCAGCCGGTGTACAGCCTGCGGGTTGAGACTGACGACCACTCGTTCATCACCAACGGATTCGTCAGCCACAACACGGAGGCCCGGCTCACCCCGCTGGCCATGGAGATGCTGCGCGAAATCGATGAGGAGACAGTCGATTTCATCCCGAACTACGACGGCCGGGTGCAGGAACCGACGGTACTGCCGAGCCGGTTCCCCAACCTGCTCGCCAACGGCTCCGGCGGTATCGCCGTCGGCATGGCCACCAACATCCCGCCGCACAACCTGCGGGAACTGGCCGAGGCCGTGTACTGGTGCCTGGAGAACTTCGAGGCCGACGAGGAAGCCACCCTCGAGGCTGTCATCGAACGCGTCAAGGGCCCCGACTTCCCCACCTCCGGGCTGATCGTCGGCAACCAGGGCATCCTCGACGCCTACCGGACCGGGCGCGGCTCGATCCGGATGCGCGGCGTCGTCGAGATCGAAGAGGACAGCCGCGGCCGCACCGGCATCGTGATCACCGAGTTGCCGTATCAGGTCAACCACGACAACTTCATCACCTCGATCGCCGAGCAGGTGCGCGACGGCAAGCTGGCCGGCATCTCCAACATCGAGGACCAGTCCAGCGACCGGGTGGGCCTGCGGATCGTCGTGGAGATCAAGCGCGACGCGGTGGCCAAGGTGGTGCTGAACAACCTCTACAAGCACACCCAGCTGCAGACCAGCTTCGGCGCCAACATGCTGTCCATCGTCGACGGGGTGCCGCGCACGCTGCGCCTCGACCAGATGATCCGCTACTACGTCAATCACCAACTCGACGTCATCGTCCGGCGGACCACCTACCGGCTGCGCAAGGCCAACGAACGGGCCCACATCCTGCGCGGTCTGGTCAAGGCGCTCGACGCCCTCGACGAGGTGATCGCCCTGATCCGGGCGTCGGAGACCGTCGACATCGCCCGGGCCGGCCTGATCGAGCTGCTCGACATCGACGAGATTCAGGCCCAGGCCATCCTCGACATGCAGCTGCGTCGCCTCGCGGCCCTGGAGCGGCAGAAGATCATCGACGACCTGGCCAAGATCGAGGCCGAGATCGCCGACCTCGAGGACATCCTGGCCAAGCCGGAACGGCAGCGCATCATCGTGCGTGACGAGCTGAAGGAGATCGTCGAGAAGCACGGCGACGACCGGCGTACCCGCATCGTCGCCGCCGACGGCGAGGTGTCCGACGAGGACCTGATCGCCCGCGAGGACGTGGTGGTCACCATCACCGAGACCGGCTACGCCAAGCGCACCAAGACCGACCTGTACCGCAGCCAGCGTCGGGGCGGCAAGGGTGTGCAGGGTGCGGCGCTCAAGCAGGACGACATCGTGCGGCACTTCTTCGTGTGCTCGACGCACGACTGGATCCTGTTCTTCACCACGCAGGGCCGGGTGTATCGGGCCAAGGCCTACGACCTGCCGGAGGCCCTGCGCAACGCCCGCGGCCAGCACGTGGCCAATCTGCTGGCGTTCCAGCCCGAGGAGCGCATCGCCCAGGTCATCCAGATCAAGAGCTACGAGGACGCGCCCTACCTGGTGCTGGCCACCCGCAACGGGCTGGTGAAGAAGTCGAAGCTGACCGACTTCGACTCCAACCGCTCCGGTGGCATCGTGGCGATCAACCTGCGCGACGGCGACGAACTTGTCGGCGCCGTGCTGTGCTCGGCCGAGGAGGACCTGCTGCTGGTCAGCGCCAACGGCCAGTCGATCCGGTTCTCGGCCACCGACGAGGCGCTGCGCCCGATGGGCCGGGCGACCTCCGGTGTGCAGGGCATGCGGTTCAACGCCGACGACCAACTGCTGAGCCTCAACGTGGTCCGCGAAGGGACGTATCTGCTGGTCGCGACCGCAGGCGGCTACGCCAAGCGCACCGCGATCGAGGAGTACACCACGCAGGGCCGCGGCGGCAAGGGCATCCTGACCATCCAGTACGACCGCCGCCGTGGCAGTCTGGTCGGCGCACTGGTGGTCGATGACGACAGCGAGGTGTTCGCCATCACCTCGGGCGGCGGTGTCATCCGCACCGCGGCCCGCCAGGTCCGCAAGGCCGGACGCCAAACCAAGGGCGTTCGCTTGATGAACCTGGGCGAGGGCGACACACTGTTAGCCATTGCCCGGAACGCCGAGGAACAGGACAGCGCGGCCGAGGCGTCCGACGCGGACACCGAATCCGACGCAACGTAGCGTGGCTGCGGGCGACAGGTAAGGAGTGGTGGTGAGCGCACCGAACGAACCGGGTCAACCCGGCCCGGGTGACGGTCCGGCAACCGGCAACGGCTCGGTCGAGCGCGGCGACCCCCGCCCGGCTCCGCCCGCCGCCGCACCGGCCGGCGACGCGCCGCCCTGGCAGCGCGGCGCGGCGCGGGCCCGCGCCGGGGCGACGCCGCCGCGGCCGGCGGAGACGCCCGCCCGCCCCGAAGCCCGTCCCGCTGCCGCGCCGCCCGCCGGCTCGAGCATCGAGGCCAGGGTCAACCGGTTCATCACCGGCACCGCCGCACCCGATCTGAGCGGCGCGGTCCCCGCCGCCCAGCGCAAGGAGCCCGAGGTGCCGCCGCGGCCCGCGGAGCCGCGGCCCGAACGCACCGAGGTGGCCCGGACGGAGGTGGCTCGGACGGAGGTGGCCCGCACCGACGCGGCGTACGCCAGCGAGCTGCCGGACCTGTCCGGCCCCAAGCCCCCGCAGCCCCGCAAGGCCGGCGCGGAGGCGGCGAACCGGCCCGCCGTCCCGGCCTCCCCGCGCGTGCAGGTCGCCAACCGCTCCGGTGGCCCGGTGCGGGCCACCATGCAGATCCGCCACATCGATCCGTGGAGCGCCCTCAAGGTGTCGCTGCTGCTGAGCGTGGCGCTGTTCTTCGTGTGGATGATCGCCGTGGCGTTCCTATACCTGGTGCTCGGCGGCATGGGCGTTTGGAGCAAGCTGAACAGCAACGTCGGCGACCTGTTGACCAGCACCAGCGGCGGCGGTGAGCTGGTTTCCAGCGGCACCATCTTCGGCGGCGCGGCGCTGATCGGGCTGGTCAACATCGTGCTGCTGACGGCGATGGCCACCATCGGCACGTTCATCTACAACCTCAGCACCGACATCGTCGGCGGTATCGAAGTCACCCTGGCCGACCGGGACTAGGGTCCGTCGCCGGTTTGGGTGCAGTGCGCCGGGTGCGGTAATCTCGTCGCTCGTCCGTATGTGAAATACGGGCCTATAGCTCAGGCGGTTAGAGCGCTTCGCTGATAACGAAGAGGTCGGAGGTTCGAGTCCTCCTAGGCCCACGATGTCCAGGTTGACGGGCAAGGCACCCGCGCGGCTCGCCCTGCTGCTGGCGGTTGTCGGGGCCGGTGCGGTGCTGATCGGATCCCGTCGACGCGGCGAGGTGTGGCACGCCGCCACCCCCCACCAGGACACCTCCGCCGGCCGCGGCGACGAGGGGCCTTAGCTCAGTTGGTAGAGCGCTGCCTTTGCAAGGCAGATGTCAGGAGTTCGAATCTCCTAGGCTCCACAAATTGCTGGTGATGGGCGGCCATATGCCCGCCCATGATGTGACCAAGTACCCCTGCCGTACCGCTCTTTGCTGCCTAACCTGAACCCCGGATGTTGTTGTCATCGTCAATATGGGGCAGGGGGCGGCCGGTGGTGGCGATGGACAACGCACTCAAGCCGATCCGGTCCGTCGGCGGGTTCTACGCGCTGGCCCTGGACACCGTGGTCGCCATGTTCACGCGGCCGCTGGCGTGGCGGGAGTTCTTCCTGCAGACCTGGTTCGTGGCGCGGGTGGCGATCGTCCCGACGTTGCTGCTGGCAATCCCGTTCACCGTGCTGGTCGTCTTCACACTGAACGTCCTGCTCCATGAGTTCGGCGCCGCCGACTTCTCCGGCACCGGGGCCGCTAGCGCATCGGTCACCGAGATCGGCCCGATCGTCACCGTTCTGGTGGTCGCCGGGACAGGTGCCACCGCGATGTGCGCCGACCTGGGTGCGCGCACCATCCGCGACGAACTCGACGCACTGCGGGTGATGGGCGTCGACCCGGTGCACCGCCTCGTCGTACCCCGGGTGCTCGCGGCCACCGTCGTCGCCGTGTCGCTGGTATCGCTGGTGACATTCGTCGGGCTGGCCGGCTCCTTCGGTTTTGCCGTATTCGTCCAGGACGTCACCCCGGGTGCCTTCGCCGCGGGCCTCACCCTGTTCACCGGGTTGCCCGACATCCTGCTGGGTTTGGTCAAGGGCGCGCTGTTCGGCCTGTCGGCCGCGTTGATCGCCTGCTACAAGGGCATGTCGGTGCGCAAGGGGCCACAGGGTGTGGGTAACGCCGTCAACGAGACCGTCGTCTATTCGTTCATCGCGCTGTTCGTCATCAACGTCGTCGCCACGGCCGTCTACTACACGAGTGTGAAATGACCGGGGGCACAGCCGTGGACCGCGGGCCGGGATGGCCCATCAAGACGGCGCGCAGTGTCGTCGACAGCTGGAACCGGGTGGGCGCCCAGATCAAGTTCAACGTCAGGTCGGTGCGGGAGACCGGGATCGCGCTGACCCGCTACCACACCGAGATCCTGCGCCTCATCGCCCAGATGAGCTTGGGCACGGGGGCATTGGCACTCATCGGCGGTACCGTCGCAGTCGTCGGGTTCATGACAATGACGACGGGCGCGGTCATCGCCGTTCAGGGGTACAACGAACTGTCGGGCATCGGCGTGGAAGCGATGACGGGTTTCATCTCCGCCTACGTCAACGTGCGCATCGTCTCCCCGGCTGTGGCCGGGATCGGTCTGGCGGCAACTATCGGCGCGGGGGCAACCGCGCAACTCGGCGCGATGCGCATCGCCGACGAGATCGACGCGCTCGAGGTGATGGCGGTGCGTTCGGTGGCCTATCTGGTCTCCACCCGGGTGGTCGCCGGCGTGGTGGTGGTGATCCCGTTGTACTGCGTTGCGATGGTATGCGCGTTTCTGGCCGCCCGGTTCGGCACAACGGGCTTCTACCACCAGTCCACCGGTGTCTACGACCACTACTTCAACACGTTCCTCAACTCGACCGACCTGTTGTGGTCGCTCTTCACCGTGGTGTTGATGGGCATCGCCGTGATGCTGGTCCACACCTACTACGGCTACACGGCAACCGGTGGTCCGGCGGGAGTCGGTGCGGCAGTGGGCCGTTCGGTGCGCACCTCGCTGATCGTCCTGGTCTTGCTGCTGCTGGCCATCGCGCTGTCCGTCTACGGCCAGTCCGGCAACTTCCACCTGTCGGGGTAGCCAGCGATGTCGGAGCAGAAGGAAGAGGGGTTGCCCCCGGGCTGGTGGACCCTGATCTTCGTGGTCGCCACCATCGGCACCATCGTCCTGACCGCGACGCTGTTCTCCGGCACGCTGCGCGACTACGCCTCGGTGACACTGACGTCCGGGCGGGCCGGCCTGGTGATGGAGCGCGGCGCGAAGGTGAAGATGCGCGGGGTGCAGATCGGCCGGGTCGCACAGGTCACGCTCAACCAGGATCACGTCGATATCGAACTCGAGATCGAGCCGGACCAACTGCGCTATATTCCGGCCAATGTGGGCGCCCGCATTCGCGCCGGCACCCTGTTCAGTGCCAAGTTTGTGGAACTGGTTTACCCAAGCGACCCGAGCCCGCAACGGCTGGCCGCCGGCTCGATCATCAACTCCGACAACGTCAGTACCGAAATCAACACGCTGTTCCGTGACGTCGCCGACATTCTTGACCGGGTGGACCCGGCGAAACTCCAGGCCACCCTCTCCGCGTTGGCCGAGGGTCTACGGGGCCGCGGCGCCATCATCGGGCAGACCATCACCGATACGAACGAGGTGCTCAAACAGGTCAACGCCCGCGCGGGCACCCTGCACGCAGACCGGCAGGCGCTCAGGCGGATCAGCGACGCGTACGGCGCCGCCGCGCCGGACATCCTGACGGCTCTCGATGCGGCCACCCCGACCGCCGCCGCGATCGTCGACAATGCGGCGGGACTGGACCACCTGCTCACCGGGGTGATCGGGCTGGCGCGCGGCGGCATCGATCTGATCGGTTCCAGCCAAGCCGATTTGACCCGTGCGGTCGGGCTCTTCGAATCGACCGCACGGCTGCTGGTCAAGTACCAACCCACGTTCACCTGTACACTCGTCGGCGCCAAGACGGCCCTGGACACCGGGTACCTGGACGCCACCGGCGGCGCCAACCACAAGTCGATCGTTCTGGACAGCGCCCTGCTGTTCGGGCCGGACGCCTACCGGTACCCGCAGAACCTCCCGGTGATCGGGGCCAGAGGCGGACCCGGTGGCGAGCCGGGCTGCGGTTCACTGCCCGACGTCGCCGCCAATTGGCCGGTGCGGCAACTGATCACCAACACCGGCTGGGGAACCGGGCTCGACATCCGGCCCAACCCGGGGATCGGCTTTCCCGGCTACGCCGACTACTTTCCGGTCACCCGGGCGGTCCCCGAAGCGCCGAGCGTCCGCTATCCCGGCGGGCCCGCACCCGGACCGATTCCCTACCCCGGCGCCCCGCCGTACGGAGCGCAGCTCTACGCCCCCGATGGGACACCGCTGTGGCCCGGCCTTCCACCCGCCCCGCCGCCCGGCGCGGCGGCCGAGCCCGGACCACCGCCGCCGGGCTCGGAACCATTCGTGGTGCCGGTGCCCGCTCAGCTGCAACCGACACCCGCACCGCCGTCGCCCGATGCCGGGGCACCCGCGCCATGACGAGGCCGGCATGAAAGAGAACCTGGGCGGTGCGATCCTGCGCGTCGGCGTCTTTCTGGCCGTCTGCGCGCTGGGCCTGGTGGCCATGCTGGCGGTCTTCGCCCAACTGCGCTTCGAGACCGAGAAGACCTACACGGCCGAATTCCACACGGTGTCGGGCCTGGAGAACGGCAACTTCGTCCGGATCGCCGGCGTCGAAGTGGGCAAGGTCAGGACCATCAGGATCCGCGACGACGGTATAGCGCTGGTCGAGTTCGGCGCCGACGCCTCGGTGGTGTTGACCGAGGGCAGCCGGGCGGTCATCCGCTACCGCAACCTCATCGGCGAGCGTTACCTCGCGCTCGAGGAAGGCGCCGGCGGAACCCGTCGGCTCCCCGCCGGCGCCACCATTCCGCTCGCCCGCACCGCCCCGGCACTGGACCTCGACGCTCTCCTCGGCGGCTTCCGCCCTCTGTTCCATGCGCTGAATCCCGACCAGGTGAACGCGTTGTCCGAACAGTTGGTGGCGGCACTTCAGGGCGAGGGCGCAACCCTCACGGACTTCCTGGCCCAGACCGCCGCCGTGACCAACACGCTGGCCGACCGGGATCAGCTGATCGGCGACGTCATCGCGAACCTGAGGACCACGATGGGGGCACTCGCGGATCAGAGCACACAGTTCGCCGGCGCGGTCGATTCCCTGGCCGCAGCACTGGCGACCATCGCAAGCCGAAAGCAGGACCTGCGCAACGGCCTCGCCTACGCTGACGCCGCGGCGGCATCGATCGGCGACCTCCTGGTACAGGGGCGGGCTCCTCTGACGAAGGTGATCCACGAGGCGGACCGGACCGCCGACACCGTGCTGGCCGATCGCGAGTACTTCGACCACTTCCTCGACAGGCTCCCGGACGCCTACCGAATGCTCAACCGCCAGGGGCTGTATGGCGACTTCTTCAGCTTCTACCTCTGCGACCTGATCCTGAAGCTCAACGGCAAGGGGGGACAACCGGTTTACGTCAAGGTCGCCGGGCAGGACACCGGGAGGTGCACGCCGCGATGAAGACGTTCGCTGAGCGCAACCCGATCGTGGTCGGTCTGCTCGGGGTCGCGGTCACCCTCGGGGTGGTGCTTGCCGCGCTCAACTACGGAAAGTTGCCGTTCGTCAACTCGAACCGGGAGTACTCGGCGTACTTCGCCGAGGCCGGTGGGCTGCTCACCGGCGCTGCGGTCCAGGTCTCCGGATTCAAGGCGGGCGAGGTCACCGGCATCGAACTCGACGGCCCCCGCGTGCGGGTCACCTTCTCGGTCGACAAGGACATCCGCCTCGGAGATCGCACCGAGGCGGCGATAAAGACCAGGAGCATCCTCGGAGCCAAGATCCTGGAACTGACCCCGCGCGGTGACGGCAGGCAGTCCGGACCCATCCCGCTGGAACGGACGACCTCGCCCTATCAGCTGCCCGATGCCCTCGGCGACCTGACCACGACGATCAGCGGACTCGACATCGACCGGCTGTCGGACTCCTGGAAGGTGCTTGCCGACGAATTCGCCGGCACGCCGGCGGTGCTCGAGGTCGCACTGCAGGGCGTCGCCCGTTTCTCGCAGACGGTGGACGAGCGTGACGACCAACTGCGCAGGCTCCTCACCGATGCCAATCGGGTGACCTCGGTGCTGGCCGACCGCAGCGCCGCCATCGTCAGGATGCTCACCGACAGCGATGCCCTGCTCGCCGAGCTGATGAATCAGAGCCGCGCTCTGGACCAGATCTCAGGGAACATCGCGATGATGAGCCAACAGATCACCGGGCTGATCGCCGAGAACCGGAAGACACTGCAACCCGCCCTCGACAAGCTGAACGAACTGCTGGCCGTCGTCGATCACCGCAAGGAGCGAATTGCGCAGGCCATCAAGGGCTTCAACCAGTATGCGATGTCGTCGGGTGAGTCCATGTCGTCCGGACCGTTCTTCAAGTTCTACATCGCCAACCTGCTGCCCGGGCAGTTCATCCAGCCCTTCGTCGACGCGGCCTTCTCCGATCTCGGCCTCGACCCGAACGTCCTGACCCCCACCCAGCTCACCGACCCGCAGACCGGACAGCCGGGCACCCCGCCGCTGCCGGCGCCGTTTCCCCGCACCGGCCAGGGCGGCGAGCCCCGGCTGAGCCTGCCCGACGCGATCACCGGTACACCCGGTGATCCCCGCTACCCCTACCGTGAGCCGCTGCCGGCCCCGCCGCCCGGCGGGCCACCGCCGGGTCCGCCCGCCGCCTCGGGGCCTGCATCCGAGGGGGCGGATCGATGAGCAAGCGCACCAACACCCGCGCCGGCGTGGCCGCTGTGCTGATCCTGATGATCGTCGGCGCCGCCGCGGTGCTGCTGCACGGCGCCGGCACCGCGGGGCGGCGCGTCGTCGTTGCTTACTTCGCCAACAGCAACGGCATCTTCGTCGGTGACGAGGTCCGCATCCTTGGTGTTCCGGTCGGCAAGATCGAACGAATCGAACCGGAGACGGCCCGCGTCAAGATCACCTTCTGGTTCGACGGGAAGCACGCGGTTCCGGCCGACGCCAAGGCGGTGATCCTGTCCCCCGCCATCGTGACCGCGCGCATCATCCAGCTCACCCCCGCGTACACCGGCGGCCCGCAGATGGCTTCGGGTGCAGTGATTCCGGAGCAGCGCACCGCGGTTCCCGTCGAGTGGGACGAGCTACGTCAGCAACTGGAACGGCTCACCCATCTGCTGGTGCCGGACCAACCGGGCGGGCTCAGCACCCTGGGATCGGTCGTGCACACTACGGCCGCGACCCTGCGCGGTCAGGGCGCGAACATCCGGGACACCATCATCAAACTGTCACAGGCGATCGCGGTACTCGGTGACCATAGCCAGGACCTTTTCGGCACCGTGAAGAACCTCTCGATCCTGGTGTCCGCCCTGCAGGACAGCGGTGATCTCATGCGACAACTCAACGGCAAGCTGGCCACGGCGACCGGGCTGTTGACCAACGACCCCGATGAGGTCGGTGCCGCCCTGTCGGCACTCGACGCCGTCGTAGGTGAGGTGCGCACCTTCGTCACCGAGAACCGGGAGTCGTTGGGAACCGCGGCGGACCGACTGGCGTCGGTGTCGGAGGTGTTGACGGCCAGCCTCGATGACATCAAGCAGACGCTGCACATCGCGCCCAACGAGTTGCAGAACCTGATGAACATCTACCAGCCCGCACAGGGCACCCTCGGGGGCGCCTACGCATTCAACAACTTCGCCGATCCGATCACCTTCCTCTGCGGAGCCATCCAGGCGGCGTCGCGGATGGGTGCCGAACAGTCGGCCAAATTGTGCGTCCAGTACCTGGCACCGATCGTGAAGAACCGTCAGTACAACTTCCCGCCACTGGGCGAGAACCTCATCGTCGGCGCCACTGCCCGGCCGAACGAGGTGACCTACAGCGAGGACTGGATGCGCCCCGACTACATTGCACCACCGGGGACGAGTCCGCCTGTGGCTCAGACCAATCCCGCCGACGGGCTGAGCGGCATGATGCTCCCCGCAGAGGCGGTGCCGTGAAACACTCGAACCGTCTGATCACCGCCGTGCTCGCCGCCCTGGTGACCGCCGCGGCGCCGGGTTGCGGATGGCGCGGCATCAACTCGCTCCCGCTGCCCGGCACCGCGGGCCGTGGCCCCGGGTCGTACATGATTCAGGCGCAGTTGCCGGACGTCCGCACCATCGAGCCCAACTCCCGTGTCCAGGTCGACGATGTCACGGTCGGTACCGTCACCAAGATCGAACGGCAGGGCTGGCACGCGCTGCTGACAATGAGCATCGACGGTGGCGTGAACCTGCCCGCGAACGCGACGGCAACCGTAGGCCAGAGCGGTCTGCTCGGCTCACTGCACGTCGAACTCGCTCCACCGCCCGGAGTCGCACCGCAGGGCAGCCTGCGGAACGGCTCGGTGATCCCGCTGTCGTCGGCGGGCACCTATCCGTCCAGTGAGCAGGTTCTGGCGGCGATCTCGTTGCTGCTCAACGGCGGCGGCATCGGACAGGTCCAGGACATCACCGCGTCACTGAGCACAGCGCTGACCGGGCGGGAACAGGATCTACGCAGCCTGATCGAGCAGCTGGACATCTTCACCCGCCATGTCAACGACCAGTCCGCGGACATCATCGCCACAGCCGAGAGCCTGAACTCGCTTGCGGGGACGTTCGCTCGGCAGAAACCGGTGGTGGACAGGGCGTTGGCCACCATCCCGGACGCGCTGCGGGTGATCGGTGAGCAGCGTCAGGTGTTGGTGGATGCCCTCGACCAACTCGGCAAGTTCAGCGCACTGGTGGCCGACTCCACCAACCAGACAAAGGCCGGACTGGTCGCCGAACTCAAAGGCCTTGGCCCGGTACTGGAGTCGCTGGCCGACGCCGGACCCGCCCTGACCCGGGCGCTTGGCCTGTTCGCCACCTACCCGTTCCCCACCGACAACATCGGCACCTGGCAACGCGGCGATTTCGCCAACCTCACCGCGGTCATCGACCTCACCTTGAGCAGGCTTGACGCGTCGTTCCTCACCGGCACGCGGTGGGAGGGCGACCTAACCGAACTGGAACTGCAGTGGGGCCGAACCATAGGCCAGCTCCCCAGCCCCTACACCGGGGGCAACCCGCTGCTGGCCCCCTACCGCTGGGATCAAGGACGATGACGTGCCACCACTGACACTCCGTATCCGGATCCAGCTGGCCGTCTTCGCGGTCGTCGCACTGATCTTCGCCGCGGCGATGGCATTCGGCTACATCAGGGTTCCCGCCATGTTCGGCATCGGGCGCTACCAGGTGACCGTTCAACTGCCGCGCACCGCCGGCGTCTATCCCGGCGGCAACGTCACCTTCCGGGGTGCGGAGGTGGGCCGCATCAAGGATGTGCGACTCACCGACACCGGGGTGGCCGCGGTGCTGTCGCTCAAGTCGGGCATCGCCATCCCGTCCGATCTCGACGCTCAGGTGCACAGCCAGTCCGCCGTCGGCGAGCAGTACATCGCACTGCTGCCGCGCCGCGACTCGGCTCCCCTGCGTGAGGGTGACGTGATTCCGGTCGACCGGACCACGGTGCCGCCCGACTTCGACGCGGTGCTCGACACGCTCGACACCGGGCTGAAGTCCATCCCCCGCGACGACCTGAAGACCGCCGTCGACGAGTCCTACACCGCGTTCGGCGGACTCGGGCCGGAGCTTTCCCGCCTCATCGCCGGCGGCGGGAAGTTCGCGAGTGACGCCCGGGCGAACCTGGGCCCACTACTGACCCTGATCGACCGGGCGGAGCCGGTATTGGACGCGCAGGCCGACTCAGCTGACGCCGTTCAGTCGTGGGCCGCGCACCTGGCAACCATCACCAGGCAGTTGCAGCACAACGACGCCGCGGTCCGGGACCTTCTGCAGCAGGGTGGACCGGCCGTCGACGAGGCTGCGCTGCTGCTGGACCGGGTTCGTCCGACCGTGCCGGTGATCGCCGCCAACCTGGCCAGCGCCGCCCAGGTGACAGTCACCTACCAGGCGAGCATCGAACAACTGCTGGTGCTGCTGCCCCAGGCCGCCGCCACCGCGCAGGGGATCGTGCTGGCCAACCGGGACACCCTGCAGCCCTACCGCGGCGCCTACATGAGCTTCAACCTGAGCCTCAACCAGCCGCCGCCATGCACCACCGGATATCTGCCGGCCCAACAGCAGCGCACGCCGAGCGCGCAGGATTTTCCGGACCGGGCCCCGGGCGATCTGTACTGCCGGGTGCCGCAGGATTCGCCGAACGCCGTGCGCGGCGTGCGCAACACGCCCTGCATCACCAGACCAGGCAAGCGGGCGCCGACGGTTGCGATGTGTGAGAGCGAGCAGAACTACGTACCGCTCAACGACGGCCTGAACTGGAAGGGTGACCCGAACGCCACGCTGTCGGGACAGCCGGTGCCGCAACCGCCGCTGATCGCCAGTACCGTTTACGATCCGGCGACCGGCAGCTACCTCGGCCCGGACGGACAGACCTATACCCGAACCGATCTCACGCCGGCCGCGCCCGGACCCCCGAGCTGGCAGTCCATGTTGTTGCCGGACAAGTGATGTCGGCTAGATCTTCGGGGCGACCTCGACACTGGGCGGTAAGGCCGAGGGTTCGGGCTGCGAGGAGCGGCGCACGATCGTGAACGCCACCGCACCGCCGACCACCGTCGCCAGGCCGAGGGCGCCGAAGATCGCCAGCCGGCGCCGGCGCCGGCGCTGCGCCCTGCGGGCATCCTGCAGCGCCTGCGGCAGATCGGAGACCACCTGCTGCACCGCGGACGCCTCGCGCGCCAGGGCCTCCTGGGCCGCCGACAACCGCCGGGCCACCCGCGCCTTCTCGTAGCGCCGGTGCAACCTGGCGGCGGTGGACTCCGTGGAATGCACGCCGATGCCCACCACGCCGCGGGTCACATCGACCGGACCGACGGCGGTATAGCGCAGACCCCGGGTCAGGCGCTCCCGTGACGTGAGCCGGGGTTCGGTCTTGCGTCCCATCGGTGACCTCCTGCGGTGGCGGCGTGCTGATGGCTTCAACACTGCCATATCGGGTGGCCGCGGAACCGGGCGTTCAGCGCTAGTGGCACACTGTGATCCCGTGACCACGAGCCCCATCGCGACCGCGACCGCGACCCTGCACACCAACCGCGGCGACATCAAGATCGCCCTGTTCGGTAACCACGCCCCCAAGACCGTCGCCAACTTCGTCGGCCTGGCCCAGGGCACCAAGGAGTACTCGACGCAGAACGCGTCGGGCAGCACCTCCGGACCGTTCTACGACGGCGCGGTGTTCCATCGCGTCATCGACGGCTTCATGATCCAGGGCGGCGACCCGACCGGCACCGGCCGCGGCGGCCCGGGCTACAAGTTCGCCGACGAGTTCCACGGCGAGCTGCAGTTCGACAAGCCCTACCTGCTCGCGATGGCCAACGCCGGGCCGGGGACCAACGGTTCGCAGTTCTTCATCACCGTGGGCGCCACCCCGCACCTCAACCGCCGGCACACCATCTTCGGTGAGGTCGTCGACCCGGAGTCGCAGAAGGTCGTCGACGCCATCGCCACCACCGCGGTCGACCGTAACGACCGGCCCACCGAGCCGGTCGTGATCGAGTCGGTCACGATCTCCTAGGGCCTGCACCGCTCAGCGGCCGGTGTAACCCGCGTCGGTCAGCGCGTCGAGCACGGCGATCGGGTCACCGCCGAGGTCCCAGCGGCTCAGCACGACCAGCCGGCCGTCGACGGTGTCGATCTCCAGTAGCCGTACCTTGCGCCCGATGCGGCGGAACTCGGTGATGCGGATCAGCTTGATGTCGGTCCGGCCCAGAACGTGCGTCCGGAACCAGCCCCGGTACACCAGCCCGTCCGGCGTGACGGCCAGCCGGGGCCGGGCCCGCCAGGAGCCGAGGGCGAACAGGATCAGGCCGACGGCGGCGGCGCCCACCAGGATCCGGCCCGGCGGGTCTGTGACAACGGTCACACATCCGATAGCCATGAGAACACCGGCAAGGCCCAGACCTGCGATTGCGGCCGGATTCGGACCCCAACTAGTTTGCTGGACGGAATCCACGAGTGCCCTGACCGGCGGGTACGCCATTATCCACAAGCGCTATGCACAGTGGGGATGAATCACATCCGTGTGATTGGGTTACGGGGAGATTGCCAGCCGGATAACAGCACGCGCGCAGGGTTGCGGCGTACATCGCGGCGTCAGCGCCACCGCATCGTGAGCAGCAGCCCGGTGATCATGAAGCCGAACGCGATCGCGTAGTTCCACGGGCCCAGGTTGGCCATCCACTGCAGCGCGCTGGGGGTGTCGAAGCCGGAGGCCGCCAACTGGAAGACCAGCAGCCAGACCAGGCCGATCAGCATCAGGCTGACGAACAGCACCACGAACCACACGCTCGACGGCCCGGCCTTCACCTTGACCGGGGTGCGGCTGACCGGGTTGGCGGTGAAGTCGTTCTTCTTGCGAACCTTGGACTTGGGCATGGGTACCTTCGGGCCGGGGGATCTTCTGCGACGATGGTGCCAGATCGACTATGAGATTAACGCAGCGTCGCCACGAGCAGACAACACCGGAAGCACCCGCGACCCCGGGTGCCCGGCGATCCCCGTGGCGGATCGGGGTCCCGGTGGTCTGCCTGCTGGCCGGGCTGCTGCTCGCCGCCACCCACGGTGTCTCCGGCGGTGGTGAGATCCGGCGCAGCGATTCCCCCCGCCTGGTCGACCTGGTGCACGACGCCCAGAGATCGGTGGACCGGCTCAGTGGTCAGCGCGATGCGCTGGCGAGCCAGGTCGACTCCACCCATGGAGCGGCCGCGGGAACCGCGCTGGCCGCGATGCAGGCCCGCGCCACCGAGCTGGGCGCCGACGCCGGGCTGGATCCGGTGCACGGGCCGGGGCTGGTGGTGACCCTCTCCGACGCCCAGCGCGACGCGGACGGCCGATTCCCCCGCGACGCCTCCCCCGACGACCTGGTGGTGCACCAGCAGGACATCCAGGCGGTGCTGAACGCCCTGTGGAGCGCGGGCGCCGAGGCCATCCAGATGCAGGACCAGCGCATCATCGGCACCTCGGCCCCGCGGTGTGTGGGCAACACCCTGCTGCTCAACGGGCGCACCTACAGCCCGCCCTACACTGTCACGGCGATCGGCGACCCCGCGGCGATGCAAGCCGCGCTGGGGGCCGCTCCCCTGGTGACGCTGTACAAGCAGTACGTGGTGCGGTTCGGGTTGGGCTACGGCGAGCAGGTTCGCGACGACGTCCGGGTGACCGGCTACACCGAACCGGTGCGGATGCGCTACGCGCAGCCGGCCGGCCCGGTGGGCTACTGAGCCGATCGCCCGGTCGCAGCCCGGGTAACCTGGCACGATGCGGGTCTTGGTCGTCGACAACTACGACAGCTTCGTGTTCAACCTGGTGCAGTACCTCGGCCAGCTCGGGGTCGACGCGCAGGTGTGGCGCAACGACGACCCGCGGCTGGGTACCGAGGCCGAGACCGCCAAGGCCGTGGCCGATCACGACGGGGTGCTGCTGAGCCCCGGCCCCGGCACCCCGGAGCGGGCGGGCGCGTCGATCCCGCTCGTCGGGGCCTGCGCGGCGACGCGCACCCCGCTGCTGGGCGTGTGCCTGGGCCACCAGGCCATCGGGGTGGCCTTCGGTGGCACCGTCGACCGGGCGCCCGAGCTGCTGCACGGCAAGACCAGCACCGTGTATCACACGAATGCCGGTGTGCTGCAGGGGCTTCCGAACCCGTTCACGGCGACCCGGTATCACTCGCTGACCATCCTGCCCGAGACGGTCCCGGCCGAACTCGAGGTCACCGCGCGCACCGGCGGTGGGGTGATCATGGCCGTGCGCCATGTCGACCTGCCGATCCACGGTGTGCAGTTCCACCCCGAGTCGATCCTGACCGAGGGCGGGCACCGGATGCTGGCCAACTGGCTCGGCTACTGTGGCACCGCCCCGGACGAGGCGCTGGTGCACCGCCTGGAGCAGGAAGTCGCCGACACCGTGCGGCATGCGACCGCCGAACCGGCTACGACGCGAAGCTGATCGTGATCGGGGCGCCGAAGTTCACGGCGCTCCCGGCCGGCGGGCTCTGCGTCACGACACCGTTGCTGCGCACCCCGCTGTTGTCGGCGTTGGGCAGCTTGATCAGCGTCCCGGTCCAGCCCAGGCCGCGCAGGTTCGGTTCGGCGTCGGTCCAGAACTGACCCTTGAGGTCGGGCATCACGAACTGGTTGCCCTTCGACACCTGGATCTGGATCACCGTGTCCAGCGGAACATTCTGGCCGGCGGCGGGCTCGGTCCCCAGCACCTGACCGGAGGTCTGGGTGCTGTCGGTCGGCACCGCCACCGTCTTCTGGAAGCCGGAGGCGGTGAGGATCTGCTGGGCGACGTCGACGGTCTGGCCCGACACCGCCGGGACGTCGGCGGTCTGCGGGCCGGAACCGACCACGATGGTGATCTCGTTGGTGATCGCCGAGGTCTGGTTGGCCGGCGGAATGGTGGACAGCACCTTGTCCTTCTGCTCCGGCGTAGACGGCGCATCGGCCTGCTTGAACTTGCCGAACCCGGTGGCCTGCAGCTTCTTCACGCATTCGGCGTAGCTCAGGCCGTTCGAGCAGTCCGGCACCTCCCGCTGCTCGGGCCCGGTCGAGACGTTGATGGTGACCTCGTCACCGGCCCCCGCCGAGGAGTTGCCCGCCGGGTCGGTGTTGATGACGTGGTCGGGTGCCACGGTGTTGTCGGGCTTCTGCTGGGTGCGAATCTTGAAACCCTTGTTCTGCAGCGCGGCGATCGCGTCCGCGGAGGCCTGACCTCGGACGTCGGGCACCTGTACGTCGCGGGGGTTGCCGCTGACCATGTTGATCGCCACCGTGACCACGACGGTCAGGATCGCCAGCACCGCGACCGCCACCAGCCAGCGCCCGATCGAACCGCCGGTGCGGTCCCGACCGACGAAGTCGGACTGGCGGGGCAGCTGGTCGGTGGTGTCGTGGCGGGCGACCGGCCCGGCCGCCATCATCGACGTCCGTTCGGCGTCGGTGAGCACCTTGGGCGCCTCGGGCCGCTCACCGTTGTGCACCCGCACCAGATCGGCACGCATCTCCGCGGCGGTCTGGTATCGGTTGTCCGGGTTCTTCGCCAGCGCCTTGAGCACCACGGCGTCCAGTTCGGGCGAGATGCCCCCGTGCATGCGCGACGGCGGCACCGGATCCTCGCGGACGTGCTGATAGGCCACCGCGACCGGGGAGTCACCGACGAACGGCGGCTCGCCGGTGAGCAGTTCATAGAGCACGCAGCCCAGCGAGTAGACGTCCGAGCGGGCGTCGACGGTCTCGCCGCGCGCCTGCTCCGGCGAGAGGTACTGGGCGGTGCCGATCACCGCTGCGGTCTGGGTGACGCTGTTGCCGCTGTCGGCGATGGCCCGGGCGATGCCGAAGTCCATCACCTTCACCGCGCCGGTCTTGGAGATCATGATGTTCGCCGGCTTGACGTCGCGGTGGATGATCCCGTGCTGGTGGCTGAAGTTCAGGGCCTGGCAGGCGTCGGCGATGACCTCGATGGCGCGCCGGGGCGGCATCGGGCCGTCGGTGTGGACGATGTCGCGCAGGGTGACCCCGTCGACGTACTCCATCACGATGTAGGGCAGCGGACCGCCGGTGGTCTCCGCCTCCCCGGTGTCGTACACCGCCACGATGGCGGGATGGTTCAGGGCCGCGGCGTTCTGCGCCTCACGGCGAAACCTTAGATAGAAGCTGGGGTCGCGGGCCAGATCGGCGCGCAGCACCTTGACCGCCACGTCGCGGTGCAGCCGGGTGTCGCGGCCCATGTGCACCTCGGACATGCCGCCGAAGCCCAGGATCTCGCCGAGCTCGTAGCGGTCGGACAGGTGCTGTGGCGTGGTCATCGCGGCATCTCGTCATACGGGTCCGGCGCCCCGGGGGACACCGCGTCGGTTCTTCTCGCCTGAGAGATAACCGCGTGGGTGCCGGTCAACCGGATGTTGCCAATCTGATCTCCAGGAATACCCGTGAACGGGCCTTTCGTCCAACCCGTCGGCGCGGACTGCGGTGTCGGGGGCGGGGTCACGGTGTCGGTGATGGTCTGCTCGACCGGGGTGTTGTTCTTCTTGTCCCGGTCGGCCAGCACGATCAGGATCGCGCTGATGATCGCCAGCGCGCCGAGCACCCCGGCGGCCCACAGCAGCGCGCGCTGGCCCGAGGAGAAGGTCCGCCGCGGCGGGGGCGTGCGGTGGCCGCCGGTCGTGGCCCGCGGGCGCATCCCGGTGGTCGACGCCGCCGGCAGCCGCGGGGAACTGCCCGGAATGGCGGCCGGGGTGGCCTTGATGGTGGGCGCGGAGTTGGGCCGCGGCGGGCGCCGGCCGGCCCGCACCGTGGCCACCGCGTCGGCGAACTGCCCACCGTTGCGGTAGCGCATGCCCGGGTTCTTCACGAGGGTGATCTCGATGAGCTCCCGCACGTTGGGCGGAAGGTCGGCGGGCAGCGGCGCCGGTGTCTCCTTGATGTGCTTCATCGCCACCGTCAGGGCACCGTCGCCGGTGAACGGCCGCTTGCCCGAAACCGCCTCGTAGCCAACCACTCCCAGTGCGTAGACGTCGCTGGCGGCGGTCGCGTCGTGGCCGAGGGCCTGTTCGGGTGCAATGTACTGCGCGGTGCCCATGACCATGCCGGTCTGGGTGACCGGGGCGGCATCGACGGCCTTGGCGATACCGAAATCGGTGAGCTTCACCTGACCGGTCGGGGTGATCAGGATGTTGCCTGGCTTGACGTCCCGGTGCACCAGCCCGGCGGCGTGGGCCACCTGCAGGGCGCGCCCGGTCTGCTCGAGCATGTCCAGCGCGTGCCGCAGCGAGAGCCTGCCGGTGCGCTTGATGACGGAGTTCAACGGCTCACCGTTGACGAGTTCCATCACCAGGTAGGCGGTGCGGCCCTCGCCGTCCATGTCGGTCTCGCCGTAGTCATGCACTGCGGCGATTCCGGGGTGGTTGAGCATCGCGACGGTGCGCGCCTCGGCGCGGAACCGCTCGACGAACTCGGGGTCCGAGGAGTACTCCGCCTTGAGCACCTTGACGGCGACGCGGCGCCCCAGTCGGCTGTCGACCGCCTCCCACACCTGGCCCATGCCACCGGTGGCGATCAGTCGCTGCAGCCGGTAGCGACCCGAGAGCGTCACCCCCACGCGCGGACTCATGGCTTGCCTCGCTTCGCTCGCCTGTTGAGGTCCATGGCTTGCCTCGCCTGTGCTCGCCTGCGCGGACTCATGAGGCCCCCTGCAGTGCCGCTGCGATCGTGGCGCGCCCGATCGGTGCGGCCAGTGCGCCGCCGGTGGCCGACAGCCGGTCGCCACCGTTCTCGATCAGCACCGCGATCGCCACCTTCGGAGTCTGGGCCGGCGCGAACGCGATGTACCACGCGTGCGGCGGGGTGTTCCGCGGGTCGGTCCCATGCTCGGCGGTGCCCGTCTTGGATGCGATCTGCACGCCGGGAATCGCCCCTTTCTGCTGGGTGAACTGCTCGGCGCCGATCATCAAATCCGCCAGTTTAGCCGCGATCTGCGGGGAGACGGCCCGCCGCTGCTGGCGCGGTGCGGTGGTGGCGATGTTGGCCAGGTCCGGACCCCTGAGGCTGTCGACCAGGTAGGGCTGCATCTCCACCCCGGAGTTGGCGATGGTCGCGGCCACCAGGGCGTTCTGCAGCGGGGTGACCGCGACGTCCTTCTGCCCCATGCTGGACATGCCCACCGCGGCCGAGTCGGCCATCGGGCCCATCGTGGACTCGGCGACCTCCAGCGGAATCGGGTCGGGCGCGCTGTCGAAGCCGAACGCCTGGGCGGTGCTGCGCAGCGCCTCGGCGCCGACCCGGATGCCCAGCTCGACGAAGGCCGTGTTGCACGAGCGCGCGAAGGCCTCCCGCAGCGACGCGGTCGGGCCGTTGCCGCACGGGGTGCCCCCGTAGTTCTCCAGCGTGGCGGTGCTGTTGGGCAGCTGGGTCTGCGGAGCGGCCGTCAGCTGCGCATCGTCGGTGATACCGGACTGCAGCGCGGCCGCCGTGGTGATGACCTTGAACGTCGAACCGGGCGGGTAGGTCTCGGCGATCGCTCGGTTGGTCAACGGCGAGTCCGGGTCGTCGCGTAACTGCGTCCAGGCCTTGCCCTGCTCGTCGGTGTCGTGGGTGGCCAGCAGGTTGGGGTCGTAGGACGGTGAGGACACCATCGCCAGGATCTTCCCGGTGGACGGCTCGAGGGCCACCACGGCGCCCTTGCACGGTCCGTTGCAGCCCTCCTGCATGGCGTCCCAGGCGGCCTGCTGCACCCGCGGCACGATCGTGGTGTCGACGTTGCCGCCCCGCGGATCGCGGCCGGTGAAGAAGTCGGCCAGCCGCTTGCCGAACAGCCGCTGATCGGAGCCGTTGAGGATGCCGTCCTCGGCCCGCTCGAGTCCGCTGCTGGAGAAGCGCAGCGAGTAGAACCCCGTAACCGGTGCGTACACAAGGGGATTCGGGTAGACCCGCAGGAACCGGTAGTGACTGTTGGTCGACACCGAATAAGCCAGCAGCTGGCCGCCCGCGGTGATCTGGCCGCGCTGGCGCGAGTACTCGTCCAGCAGCACCCGCTGGTTGCGTGGATCGGTGCGCAGGCCGTCGGCGCGGAATACCTGGGTGACCGTGGCGTTCAGGAGCAACAACACGATCAGCGCCATGATCATCACCGAGATGCGCCGCAGGGAGGTGTTCATACGCGCTCGATCACCTCGGTGCCGGCCGCCGCGATCGGGGTGCGCGGGCTGAACATGATGGGCCGGCGGGCCGCGTGGGAGATGCGGACCAGGATGGCCAGCAGCAGGTAGTTGGCCACCAGCGACGATCCGCCATAGGATATCCACGGCGTGGTCAGCCCGGTGAGCGGGATCAGCCCCGTGACGCCGCCGACGACGATGAACAGCTGGATGGCCAGCGTCGCCGACAGCCCGGCCGCGAGCAGCTTGCCGAAGCTGTCGCGCACGGCGATCGCGGTCCGCAGCCCGCGCAGGATCACGATGGTGTACAGCATCAGCACGCCGGCCAGGCCGACCAGGCCCAGCTCCTCCCCGACGGCGGCGATGATGAAGTCGGTGGAGGCCGCCGGAACCGTGCCGGGCTGGCCGTTGCCCAGTCCGGTCCCGAACACGCCGCCGGTGGCGAAGCTGAACTGGGACTGCACCATCTGGTAGCCGGAGCCCTCGGGGTCGCCGAAAGGGTCCAGCCAGGTCTCCACCCGGGTCCGCACGTGACCGAACAGGTAGTAGGCCACGACACTTCCCGCGGCGAACAACGCCAGCCCGATCACCACCCAGCTGAACCGCTCGGTGGCGATGTAGACCATCACGAGGAACGAGGCGTACAGCAACAACGAGGTGCCCAGGTCCTTCTCGAAGACCATCACCCCGACCGAGGCGATCCACGCCGCCAGCAGCGGGGCCAGGTCCCGGGGCCGCGGCAGGTCCATCCCCAGGAAGTGCTGGCCGACGCTGGTGAACAGGTTGCGCTTCGCCACCAGCACGGCGGCGAAGAAGATCAGCAACAGGATCTTGGAGAACTCCGCCGGCTGAATGCTGAAGCCGGGCAGCCGAATCCAGATCTTAGCGCCGTTGGTCTCGGAGAAGCGCGCGGGCAGCAGCGCCGGAATGGCAAGCAGCACAAGACCGGTGAGTCCGCAGATGTACCCGTAGCGGGCCAGGATGCGGTGATCCTTGAGGAAGATGATCACCAGGGAGAAGCCAACGACGCCGAGCAGGGTCCACAGCATCTGCTGTTCGTCGTTGGGCCCCTTGGTCGTCGCATTCAAAGACCCCTCGACCAGGTCGAGCCGGTGGATCATCACCAGGCCGAGGCCGTTGAGCAGCGCCACGACCGGAAGCAGCAGCGGGTCGGCGTAGGGCGCGAACCGCCGGATCGCCAGGTGCGCGCAGACGAACAACGTCAGGAAGGCCAACGTGTAGGACACCAGGTCCCAACGGATGCCCTGCTCCTGATTGGCCTCCACGATGAGCAGCGCGACGGTGGTGATCAGGGTGGCGAAGCACAGCAGCGCCAGTTCGGCGTTGCGGCGGGTCGGCAGCGGCGGGGTGACCGCCACCGGTGACTGCGGCTGCGTCGTCATGCCGCCACCCGGCAGTCGACACCCGGATTCTGGGGTGCCGGTGGGAGTTGGGTCACCGTCGGGGGCGCCGTGGGAGCCGTTGGCGGGGTGGCGGTTTCGGCTGTCGGCGCGGGGGTGGACGGGGTCGTCGTAGCGCTCGGGGTGCTGCGCGGGGCCGGCGTGGCCGACGATGTGGGCGACGGGCCGGGTGCCGGCACCGGTGCGGGCGTGGGCGTGGGCGTGGGCTTCGGCGACGGGGGCGTGGGCGTGGGCGCGCACGGCGGCAGCAGCGAACTGTGGGCCAGCTCGCGCAGTTGGCCGATCGCGTTGTCCAGGCTGCCGGCGGGCAGCCCGGCCGAGACCTGGGTACGTTCGGAGGGCCGCAGGTCCTGTAACCGCATCAGTTGGCAGCCAAGCGATTCCCCCGCTTGGCCGTAGCTGATCTGGGACAGCTCGTTGCGGTCGTTGAGGCAGCCCTGCAGGTACGGCTTCTGCAGTCGGTAGCCCAGGATCGAGCCCTGGATGCCCCGCATGATCGTCACGGTGCCGTTGAAGGCGGTGACGTAGTAGTTGGACTGGATGATCTGGTTGCCCACCACCAGCCCGGCCACGAGCAGCAGCAGCACCAGCGTCGCCGCGATGATGACGCGGCGCCGGGAGCGTGGCTTGGGCGGCGGTTCCGGTTCGGCGACAACACGTTTGGCGATGGTGCGTCGCGGGTTGATCGCCGAGGCGCGGCCGGCGGCGGTGTTAGGCGGCGCCACATCCTCGTCGTGGCCGGAGACGGCGCCGGCCAGGATGGGTTGCGTCTGGCCGCCGTAGTCGTGGTCGACGACATCGGCGACGACCACGGTGACGTTGTCGGGGCCGCCACCACGCAGCGCCAGTTCGATCAGCCGGTCCGCGCTTTCGGCGACATCCGTGATCTGCAGCGCCTCGAGGATGGTCTCGTGGCTGACCGGATCGGACAACCCGTCCGAGCACAGCAGGTAGCGGTCGCCTTCGCGGGCCTCGCGCATGATCAGCGTCGGCTCCACCTCGTGGCCGGTCAGCGCACGCATGATCAGGGACCGCTGCGGGTGGCTGTGTGCCTCCTCGGCGGTGATCCGCCCCTCGTCGACAAGGGTCTGGACGAAGGTGTCGTCCTTGGTGATCTGTGACAGTTCACCGTCGCGGAGCAGGTAACCGCGGGAATCGCCGATGTGCACGAGTCCAAGTCGGTTGCCCGCGAACAGGATTGCGGTCAGCGTAGTGCCCATGCCCTCGAGCTCGGGCTCCGCTTCGACGTGCGCGGCAATGGCTGAATTGCCCTGGCGCACGGCGTTGTCGAGCTTGCTGAGCAGGTCCCCGCCAGGCTCATCGTCGTCGAGGTGGGCGAGCGCCGCGATCACCAGTTGGGAGGCGACCTCGCCGGCGGCGTGCCCGCCCATACCGTCGGCGAGCGCCAGCAACCGCGCACCGGCGTAGACCGAGTCTTCGTTGTTGGCGCGTACCAGGCCGCGGTCGCTGCGGGCGGCGTAGCGGAGGACCAGTGTCACGGGCGCAGCTCAATCACCGTCTTGCCGACGTGAACCGGCGTGCCGATCGGAACGCGTACTGCGGTGGTCACCTTCGCCCTGTCGAGGTATGTGCCGTTGGTCGATCCTAGGTCTTCCACGTACCAGTCGGAACCGCGCTGCGACAGCCGGGCATGCCGGGTGGACGCGTAGTCGTCGGTCAGTACCAGCGTCGAGTCGTCGGCCCGCCCGATCAGCACCGGCTGGGTGCCCAGCGTGATCCGGGTCCCGGCCAGCGCGCCCTCGGTGACCACCAGATAGCGGGCGGCGTGCCGGTGCTGGCGCGCCGGCAGCAGGGCCCCGCGGAGCGCCAGGCCGCGGCGGACCATCACCGCGCCGGTCGGCGCGTAGATGTCGTTGCGAAGGATGCGCAGCACCGACCAGATGAACAGCCACAGCATCAGCAGGAAGCCGGCGCGCGTCAGCTGCAGAACCAGTCCCTGCATCCGGCGTCCTCTCCGTCTTCGTGCCGTCGCCGGGTTCGCCGGGCATCGGCTGATACCGGGCCGACTTCGGCATCGTCACGATACTTGGACGTCGGGACGACGCGAAGGTGAAGCAGCAAGGCCCCACCTGAATCGCTGCCGCCGACGACCTCAGTGAACGCGAACGATGATCTCGGAGTGGCCCAGCCGGATGACGTCGCCGTCGGCCAGCTGCCACTCCTGCACCGGCGCATTGTTGACGGTGGTTCCGTTGGTGGAGTTCAGGTCGGACAGCAGCGCGACCTGGCCGTCCCACCGGATCTCCAGGTGACGGCACGAGACTCCGGTGTCCGGCAGCCGGAACTGGGCGTCCTGGCCACGGCCGATGACGTTGGCGCCCTCACGGAGCTGGTAGGTGCGGCCGCTGCCGTCGTCGAGCTGCAGCGTGACCGCCACAGCGGTGCCGGGATAGTCGCCCTGGGCGGGTGGCTGCGCATAACCGCCGTAGCCGCCCCCGGCCGGCTGTCCGTAGTCGTAGTCCCGGCCCGGCTCGGCGTAACCGCCCTGGTCGTAGCGGCCTCCCGGTTGACTGTAGTCGGGCTGGCCGTAGTCCGGCCGGCCGTACCCGCCGCCGTAGCCGGGCTGCTCGTAGCCGCCGCCCTGGTCGGGGTAGGCCGGCCGCGGCTCGGGACGGCCGTAACCGTGCTCCTCGTGCCGGCCCGGCGGGCGGCCATAGTCATAGTCACCGGCCGGGGCGCCGTAGCCGCCCCCGGGAGGACCGTACGGCGCCTGGGGGGTGGGCGGCGGGCCGTAGCCGCCCGGGGCGGGCCGGTAGCCCTGGTCGTAGCCCGGGGCGCCGTAGCCCCCGGCCGGCGGACGCTGCTCATAGCCGGACGGATAGCCGCCCTGCTCCGGGTAGCCGCCCTGCTCCGGGTAGCCCTGCCGGGGCGCGTAACCCGGCTCGGCGGGGCGCGGCGGATAGCCGCCCTGCTCGGGCGGGTACGGCGCACGCGGCTGCTCGGGGGCCGGTCCGCGTGGATCCTCCTGCGGGCGGCCGTAGCGCTCGTCGTAATAGTCGTCGCCGGGGCGCCCCTGACCCTGGCCGCCGCTATAGGTCGGATTGTCGCTCATCGGTGGTACTCCTGGTTCTGCGGTGTACGCATGGTTCGATTGTGGTGGGGCGGATGCGGCTGTGGACGGTTGGGGGTGCACGTCCGGATTGACGACACCGCGCGCACGGTACTGGCCAGTGTGCAGGTTCGGCGACTGCTCAAATCTGACGTCCACCTCACCATACGTTTGCCAACCCTGTTCCCGGATGTATCCGCCCAAGTGAGTGGCAAACGTGTCCGCCGTGAGATCAGGATCGGCGTTCACCTTCGCAAAGTCGGACCCACTGAGAGTAATGACGTAGGAGTTCGGCGCCAAAAACCGGTCTCCGGGCAGGGTCTGCACGCCGTCGGTGGCCTCCCGCCGCAGCAGCTCCTCCACCTCCTGCGGCACGATCGACCCGCCGAACACCCGGGCGAAGGCATCGCCGACGGTGTCCTCGAGCTTGCGCTCGATGCGCTGAACCAGACCCTTCTGGTTGCCCATCGCACCGCCTGCCTCGAGTCCGGCGCGTGTTGCGCCGCCGTCATATGTCCTCTGTATGGTATCGGCCCGGCTCACCCGACCGTCACCATGGGAACTCTGAGAATCGAATCGTCGCAGTTCAGAGCGGGTGACAGCGGCCGGGGGGACTGCCCCCAACCGGCACCGTCCGGCGGAGAGCGGGTTGGGGGGTGCGGGCCCGATCGTGATACGCTCCCCCGGTTGTTTGGGGCGAGTGGCGGAATGGCAGACGCGCTGGCTTCAGGTGCCAGTGTCCTTCGGGACGTGGGGGTTCAAGTCCCCCTTCGCCCACATCACAGCGGTTGAAGAACTGCGAACGCCGAGGTCACGAACTCGAAAGAGGTCGTGACTTCAGTGTTTGCGGGAGAGTTCTGCGGGGCTAGCTGCCGGTGCCGAACCACTTCTGCTTGATCAGGTCGTAGTCCCCGTCCGCGCGCATCTTCAGCAGAGCCTCGTCGGCTTGTTTGCGAAGGTCACTGCCGAGGCGGAACGCGATGCCGTAGTCCTCGTTCATGAAGATCGTGCCGACCAGCGTCGCCGCCTCGGACCCGTCGTGGGCGACGTAGTAGGCGAGCACCGGGGCGTCGAAGACCACCGCGTCGAAGTCGCCGCCCTTGAGCCCGGAGTAGCACTCCTTGATCGCGGGCACGCCGGTGAAGCCGATGCCCTCCTGCTGCAGGAACGACGCCGAGGTGGTCTTGTCGACCGTGCACACCCGCTTACCGACCAGGTCCGCCGGTGAGGAGATCTGGGAGTTGAACTTCTCCACGGTCAGATTCGCCGTCAGTGTCGCGGTGTAGTAGGCGACGAACACGATGCTGACGAACGCCAGCAGGATGCCCACGATCCGGTTGATCCAGTGCCGGGGCATCTCATCGGGCTGGGCGGCCAGCATGCCCAGGCCGTAGCCGACCGCCTGGAAGATGCCCGGGAAGTACTTTTTGGACATCGGGGAGTCGGCGTGCCGGCGTTCGGTCAGCCAGATCAGGTGCGCGGGAACGACGGCCAGGACGAACGCCGCCGCCAGCCACACCAGCACCGCCTTGGAGAACAGCAGTTTGAGGAAGTCGACCAGGCCGGGCGAGCTGCGTTCGGTGCTGCCGGCCGGAACCATGATCTGCAGCCCGCCGGAGAGGGTCGGTTGGGAGAAGTCGAACAGCGCGGCCCGTTCCGCGGTGATAGACAGCGCGGCGGCGGCCGCGTCCGCCTTGCTGTCCGCGACGGCCTTCAGTTGCTCGCTGACGTTGGCGACGTCGACGTACTCGAACGTCCACCCCTCGTGTTTGGCGATCTGGTCGAGGATGTCGATGGTGAAGCCGCTCTTGAGGTTGTCGTGCGACATCACGAAGGGCTCGATGTCGTGGGTGGCCACCCGCACCGTGCGGGGGGCGGCCTTCGCCGGCGCGGCGATACCCGGTAGCCCACCCACCAGCGCGATGAGCAGCGCCACGATTGTCAGCGCGCGCAGGCGTGTGACCACGTCGTCCCCGACCTTCCCACTAATTGACGCAGGAAGAATAAACCGGAGCACCGCGGACCGGTCCACACTGAACGCACGCCATCGGTTAGGAGCCGGATGATCACGCTGACCGCCCCCGCCCTCGAGCCGCTGTTGCGCTCGCGTCCCCCGGACCGCCCACCGCTGCGGATCGGCCTGATCCAGCACCGCTGGCGCGCCGACCCGTACGGCCGGGTGCTGGTGTCGGCGCCCCGCGACGAGGAAGCTGTTCTGGTGGCTGATCTCGACCTCGACCAGCGCCGCGACTGGCTGGAACTGCTCCCGTTCCTGCTGACCCGGCGGCCCGACACCTACACCGGTCTGACCCGCCCGGTGGCCACCGACGAGCCCCACGGCGCTGGTCACGCCGCCACGGCGGTGGTCAAATGAGCGCGACCCTTTTCACCGCCGGCACGGTGTGGACCGGGGCCGGCTCGGAGTCCGATGCGCTCCTGGTGGTCGACGGCACCGTCCGTGCGTTGGGCGGCCGGGCCCGCGAGGCCGCGGCCGGAATCGGATGCGAACAGGTCGATCTCGAAGGCGGCTTCCTCATGCCGTCCTTCGGCGACGGCCACTCCCACCCGCTGTACGGCGGTCTGGAGGCGGTCGGTCCCGCGGTGCGCAGCTGCGGTTCCGTCGAGGAGATCCTCGCGGCGGTCAAGAAGTACGCCGACGCACACCCCGAGGAGGAGTGGATCGTCGGCGCGTCCTACGACGGCAGCCTGGCGCCGGGCGGCCTGTTCGACGCCCGCTGGCTGGACTCGGTGGTCGCCGACCGGCCGGTGGCGCTGCGGGCCTGGGACTACCACACCATGTGGGTCAACACCGCGGCGCTCGAGCGCGCCGGCATCACCCCCGACACCCCCGACCCGGTGCTGGGCGAGATTCCGCACCGACCGGACGGCTCGGTGCTCGGCACGTTACGCGAATGGGGCGCAACCGATCTGGTGATGGCCGTGATGCCGGCCCGTGACGAGCGCCAGCGGATCGGCGCGTTGGGCACCGCCGCCGACTACTTCCTGGCACGGGGGGTGACCTGGGCGCAGGACGCCTGGGTGGAACCGGGCGACGTCGCCACCTACGTCGGGGCCGCCCGGCAGGACGCGCTGCGGATGCGGTTCAACCTCGCGCTGTACGCCGACCCGCGGCACTTCGATTCGCAGGTGGTCGATTACGCCGAAGCCCGGCGCGCGGTCGACGCAGTGGGTTCACCGCTGCTGACGGCGCAGACGGTGAAGTTCTTCGCCGACGGGGTGGTGGAGAACGAGACCGGTGCCCTGTTGGCGCCGTACTGCTCCGGTCTGCACTCACACGGCCAGCAGAACTGGGAGGGCGACTCGCTGGCCGAGGCCGCCCGACGGGTCGACGAACTCGGCCTGCAGATCCACATCCACGCCATCGGCGACGCCGCGGTCCGCCAGGCGCTCGATGCCATCGAATATGTCCAGCAACGCAATGGAACTCGTGACCGCAGGCCGGTGATCGCCCACGTGCAACTGGTCGACCAGGACGACATCGGGCGGTTCGCCGCACTCGGGGTGATCCCCAACATGCAGCCGCTGTGGGCGCAGATGGACGCGCTGATGACGGTGCTGACCATCCCGCGCCTCGGCGTCGAGCGCGCCGACCGGCAGTACCAACTGCAGACGCTGCACCGGACCGGTGCCGCGCTGGCCTTCGGTTCGGACTGGCCGGTGTCCTCGGGCGCACCGCTGGACGGGATCGCGGTGGCGGTGTCCCGGCGCACCGCCGAGGGTGAACCCGAGGGTGGCTGGACCCCGCACGAGATCGTGCCCATCGAGCTCGCCCTGTCCTCCTATACCGGCGCGGTCGCGTATCAGGCCTTCGCCGAGGGCAAGTGGGGCCGCATCACGCCCGGGGCGAGCGCCGATCTGGTCTGGTTCGACCGGGATCCGCGGAGCACACCGCCGCTGGAGCTGCCGGGCGTGGAAATCCGCGCAACCTATCTGCGCGGCGCGCAGGCCTACCGGAACGACGACTGAAGGGTGCGACCATGACCGCGGAGTACATCACCGCCCCGCACGAGGGTCACCTGAAGAGGGCGCTGGGTCTGCCGTCGCTGGTGCTGTTCGGTCTGGTGTACATGGTGCCGCTGACGGTGTTCACCACCTACGGCATCGTCACCGAGACCACCGGCGGCCGGCTGCCGCTCGCCTATGTCGTCACGCTCATCACCATGGTCTTCACCGCGCTGTCCTACGCGCGGATGTCGGCGGCGATCCCGGTCGCCGGTTCGGCCTACACCTACACGCAACGCACCTTCGGGGCACCGGTCGGCTTCCTGGCCGGATGGTCGCTGTTGCTGGACTACCTGTTCCTGCCCATGCTGAACTACCTGGTCATCGGGCTTTACCTGAACGCGGCGCTGCCCGCGCTGCCCGCGTGGGTCATCGTCGTGGTCTCCATCGGGATCGTCACGGTGCTCAACATCGTCGGCATCGTGTCGGTCGCGCGGGCCAACTTCCTCATCATCGCGATCCAGGCCATCTTCATCGTCGTCTTCGTCGCCCTCGCGATCGCCAACACCACCGGCTACGGAAAGGTCGACCTGTTGGCGCCCTTCACCGGTGACGGCAGCGCCGGCGGCTTCAGCCCGATCCTGGCCGGCGCGGCCATCCTGTGCCTGTCGTTCCTGGGCTTCGACGCGGTCTCCACGCTGTCCGAGGAGGCGCGCGACGCCCGGCGCACGGTCCCGCAGGCGATCATGATCGCTACCGTCGTCTCGGGGATCATCTTCATCTTGCTGTCCTACGTGTCGCAGCTGGTGTTCCCGTCCAACAAGTTCGCCGCGGTGGACACCGGTTCGACCGACGTGATGGTGGCCGCGGGCGGGGCGTTCGTGAACACGTTCTTCACCGCGGCGTACGTGGCCGGTGCGCTCGGGTCGGCGCTGACCTCGCAGGCATCGGTGGCCCGCATCCTGTTCGCGATGGGCCGCGACGGCATCCTGCCGCGCAAGGTGTTCGGCCACGTGTCGGCCAAGTTCAGCACACCGGTGTACGCGATCCTCACCGTCAGCGCGATCTCACTGCTCGCGATCTGGATCGACCTGGCGATCCTGGCGTCGGTCGTCAGTTTCGGTGCGCTGGTGGCGTTCTCGGTGGTGAACCTGTCGGTGATCAAGCACTACTTCATCGACATGCGGGAGCGTAACGTGCTGCTCAACCTGATCGCGCCGGCGATCGGCTTCCTGCTCACCGCGTGGCTGTGGACGAGCCTGTCGGGTACGGCGCTCACCATCGGATTGATCTGGTTGGCAATAGGATTCATGTGGCTGCTGGTCGTCACCCGCGGGTTCCGCAGACCCACCCCGGTGCTGGACCTGGAATACGAGTGATCCCGGTTTGAGCGACATCCCCGACCCGCTGGCGGGCTTCCCCGTCACCCCGCCGCCCCTGCGCCGCCCCGTGCTGTTCGACCAGAGCTGGGTTGACCTGACCTTCATCCACTGGCCGGTGCAACCGGCGGCCGTCGCCCACCTCTACCCGCCGGGCACCCGGCCCGACGTGTTCGCCGACGGGATGACCTACGTCGGGTTGGTGCCGTTCCGGATGGGCCACACCGCGTTGGGAACCGGGCCGGGGCTGCCCTATTTCGGGGTGTTCGCCGAGACCAACGTGCGGCTTTACTCCCTCGACGAGGCCGGGCGGCACGGGGTCCTGTTCCGCTCGCTGGAGACCGCCCGGCTGGCGGTGGTTCCGCTGACCCGCATCGTCATGGGGGTGCCCTACACCTGGGCCAAGATGCGGATCCGGCTGAACGAGGAGGAGATCAGCTACCACAGCGTGCGACGCTGGCCGCGCCGCGGACTGCACAGCCGGGTGGCGGTGAGCATCGGCGACCCGGTCGAGCCCACCCCGCTGGAAACCTGGCTGACCGCGCGGTGGGGGGCGCACACCCGCAAACTCGGCCGGACCTGGTGGGTGCCCAACGAGCACGCCCCGTGGATGCTGCGCTCGGCGCAACTGGTCGAGTTCGACGACGATCTGGTCGCGGCGGCGGGGGTGCCGGTGGCCGGCCCCCGGCTGCGCGTCCTGTTCTCCCCCGGCACCCGAACCCGTTTCGGCCGGCCCAGCCTCGTCGGGCAGTAGGCTGGCGACCATGGCGATCCGGCAACGAGCAGCACGAACGCTGCTGGCGGCGGCCTGCGCGGGGCTGTTCGTGGCCGGGCCGGTCGTCGTCGCCGCCCCCGCCGGCGCCTGCCCGATCGGTCACCTCGCCGATCCGATCACCGGCCGGTGTTACGTCGCCAACAGCGGTGTGCCGACCGTCGGCGGAATTCCGTGCATCCCCGGCCAGCACCTGGGCACCTGCCTGAGCATCCTGCAGAACCAGTCGCCCCCGGGTGGCGGCCCGCCGCCGGGCGCCCCCTGGCCCTAACCGGCTACTCCTCGAAGATCGCCACCGCCCTGGTCCAGCCCGCCGACGCGGCGTGGATCTTGACTGGGAAGCAGGACACCTCAAAACCATTGGGCGGCAACGATTCCAGGTTGTGCAACTTCTCGATGTGGGAATAGCCGATGGTGCGCCCGGCGCGATGGCCCTCCCAGATGATCGACGCATCGTGGTCCCGGGCATAGCGCTGGGCGGTGTAAGAGAACGGCGCGTCCCAGCTCCAGGCGTCCGTTCCGGTCAGCCGCACTCCCCGCTCGAGCAGGTACAGCGTGGCGTCCCGGCCCATGCCGCACCCGGTGCCGACGTAGTCGTCCCGGCCGTAGCGCGTGCCCGCGCTGGTGTTCACCAGCACGATCTCCAGCGGCGCCAGCGTGTGGCCGATGCGCGCCAACTCCTGTTTCACGTCGGCGGCCGTGGCGACGTACCCGTCGGGAAAGTGGCGGAAGTCCAGCTTGACGGCCGGCTGCAGACACCACTCCAGCGGCACCTCGTCGATGGTGATCGCCCGCTTGCCGTCGTCCATCGTCGACGCGTAGTGGTACGGCGCGTCCACATGGGTGCCGTTGTGGGTGGTGACCCGGACCCGTTCGCTGGCCCAGCCCTCCCCGTCCGGCAGGTCCTCGACCCTCGCGCCGGGGAAGAACGAGACCACCTCGGCCGCGGTCTGCTTGTGGTCGTAGTAGTCGATCTCCGGCAGGTGCCCGGGCGGATCCGAGGCGATACCGGCCTGCAGCGGCACCGAGATGTCGACGAACCTGCGCATCGCACTCCCCTACTTCATCGTCTTCGGCCGGAAGGATTCCGCCGGGTTCACCAGGGCCACCGCCATCGCGTTCCCGATCGGACCGTGCTCGTCGAAGATCGCCGCGGCCCCCGACGCCACGCCGTCGTGGCTGCTGTGCAGCAGGGCCGCCAGGCCGATGTGCGGCCCCTCGGGCAGCCGGGTCAGGCTCAGCGTGTAGTCGGCGTTGATGTAGCGCAATCCGCTTGTGCCCCAATGGGTCAGGGCGCTAGTGGCGTCAGCAGCCATGGCGGCCTCGACGAACGGGCTGGTGGCTTCCCCCGCCACCAGCGGCCGCAGCTGCCGCACCCAGGCGTACTTGGGTCCGCCGTCGTGCCACTCGGCGAAGCCGAAGGTGCCGCCCTTGGAGCCCTCTCCCCCAAAGCCCCAGACGAACATCGGCAGGCCGTCGGGCAGGGGGCCGGGATCGGGCGGCAGCGGCGGCATCCGGACGTCGGCGGTCCAGATGTCACCGGTGGGCTGCTCGCCGCGGCGCAGGAACACCGCGCTGGCACGGGACACCACGTCGTCGTCCTGCACCAACTCGGCGTCGACCAGCCGGATCCGACGGCCCTCGCGCTGCACGGTCGTGCGCACCTCCAGCGGTGCGATCGCGGTGGGCCGCAACAGGTCGACCGTGAGCCGGGCCGGCTGTAGGTCGTCACCGCCACCCGCCCGTTCGACGGCGCGGGCCAGGATCCCGCCGACGACGTGGCCGCTGATGGTCGGGCCCCACGGTCCCTGAGCCACCGGGTCGGGGATCAGCACGTCGCCGTCGGCCACGAAGTAGGCCGGCGGGGTGCCGCCGGTCCCGTCTGGTTCCGCCACGAGGCTCACCCTAGCGGCGGGGCGTGATCAGCCCGGCCGCACCGCCGCCCGGACGAACTGCTCGGTGTCGTCGCTGGCGGGATCAACGATGTCGCCGAAGTCGGGGTGCTTGTCCAGGTAGTTCGCCACCAGTTCGCAGACGGGGACGATTCGCTTACCCGCCGAGCGGGTGGCGGCGAGCGCCTCCCCGACCAGGATGGTGGCCAGGCCGCGGCCCGCATAGTCGTCGCCGACCTCTGTGTGGTGGAAGATCCGCTGGTCGTCGTGGTCGACGAACGCGGTCAAACCGATCTCGTGGCCGTCGACGGCGATGGTGAACTTGTCGGCGTGGGCGCGCACGGAGGTCGGTGCGCCGGTCTTGTCGGTGGTCATGCGGGCTCCTCGGTTCGGCTGTCGCAACACCAACCCGGGTACCCGGCCCGGGTTCGGTCACCCGCCGACGTCGGGGGCCGCTAGACGGGCAGCCCGTCGGCCACCCGCACCGCCCCGTCGGCGGTGGCGGTGTCCAGCACCATCGCGGCGACCCGGTCGCGGTGCTGTTCGGCGCTGCCCAGCAGTGCGGCGTCGGTGGCCGCGCGCTTGAAGTACAGGTGCGCCTGGTGTTCCCAGGTGAAGCCGATGCCGCCGTGAATCTGGATGGTGTCGGCGGCGATTCGGCTGAACGCCGCCGAACAGGTGGCCTGCGCGATGCTGGCCGCCAGGGCGGGGTCATCGGAGGCGTCGGTGAGCGCCCAGGCCGCGTGGTAGGCCGTGGACCGGGCGTGCTCGAGGTCGACGAGCATGTCGGCCAGCTTGTGTTTGATCGCCTGGAAGGAGCCGATCTGGCGGCCGAACTGCAGCCGGGCCTTGGCGTAGTCCACCGACAGATCCAGCAGATGCTGCGCGGCCCCGACCTGTTCGACGGCCAGCAGCGCCGAACCGACATGCAGCGCATGGCCGATCACCCGCTCCGCCTCGTCGGGCCCGGCCAGCAGCCGCGCGGGCGCACCGCTGAACTCGACGTTGGCCTGCGGGCGGGTCAGGTCGAGGGTGACCAACGGTGTGCGTTGGACTCCGGCCCCGCCGGCGTCCACGGCGTACAGGCCCAGGCCGTCCGGGCCGACGGCCGCGACCAGCAGTTCGTCGGCGGCGCCGGCGTCGATCACCCGGGGCACCGTGCCGGTGAGGCCGCCCGGCCCGGCGGCCACGGCCACCGCGTCGGCATCGAAGGCGCCGGCCGAATCGGCGACGGCGAACGCGGCGGTGCGGGTGCCCTCCACCAGCTCGCCCAGCAGCGCGTCCCGCGCCTCCCCCGCCGGGCAGGCCACCAGGGCCGGGATGGCCAGGAACACCGTGCCGAACAGCGGGCCGCAGGCCAGCGCCGCGCCGAACTCCTCGACGGCCACCGCCTGATCGACCAACGAGCCGCCCGCCCCGCCGTCGGCCTCGGGGACCGACAGACCCAGCACGCCGAGCTCGGAGCCCAACCGGTTCCACACCCTGGCGTCGAACGTCACGTCGGACTCCATCAGGCGCCGAACGGTCGGCTCGTCGAAGTTGTCGGCACAGAACTTGCGCACCGCGGTGCGCAATTGCTGTTGCTCCTCGCTGAACCGGTACTCGCTGTTGTCAGCCCGCTTCTCAGCCACGCGGGATCTCCTTCCACGGCATGCCGGCATCGGCGCGCAAGTCACCCGGCAGGCCCAGCACCCGCTCGCCGAGGATGTTGCGCATGACCTCCGACGTGCCGCCCTCGATGGTGTTGGCGCGGCTGCGCAGGTAGCGCTGCTGGATGGGCCCGCGCCAATCCCCGTCGCGGTGGGCACCGCTCATGGCGTAGCCGTGGTATAGAAGTCCTTCTGCGCCAAGCAGATCCATGCACCACTCGTAGATGCGCTGGTTGAGTTCGGCGCCCACCATCTTGCCGATCGAGCCCTCCGGCCCGGGTCCGCCCACGGTGGCCGAGGCGCGGGAGCGCTCCGAGGTCAGCCGCTGCGCCTCGGCCCGCAGCCAGAGCTGGGCCAGCCGGTCACGCAGCACCGGGGTGTGCAGTTCGGGCCGCGCGGCCCACAGCGACACGGCCTCCTCGATGGTGCCCGCGCCCCGGCGGCTGCCGCTGGCCCCGAGCGCGCTGCGCTCGTTCATCAGCGTGGTCATCGCCACCCGCCAGCCGTCGCCGACCGCGCCCAGGCGATGGGTGTCGGGGATGCGGGCGTCGGTGATGTAGACCTCGTTGAACTCGGCCTGCCCGGTCAGCTGTCGCAGCGGCCGGGTCTCCACCCCGGGGGCGTGCATGTCGAGGACGAAGTACGTCAGGCCCTTGTGCTTGGGCAGGTCCGGGTTGGACCGCGCCAGCAGCAGGCCCCACCGGGCCCGGTGGGCGAGGCTGGTCCACACCTTCTGGCCATTGATGACCCAGTCGTCCCCGTCCTGAATGGCCGAGGTGGCCAGGCCGGCGACATCGGAGCCGGCACCCGGCTCGGAGAACAACTGGCACCAGATGTCCTCGGTGGTGGCCAGTGGCCGCAGCAGTTGCTTCTTGAGCTCGTCGGACTGGGCGTGCTCGCGGATCGTGGGCGCGGCCATGCCGTAGCCCATCGGGTTGAGTCCCAGTGGCACCGGGCCGCCGGCGCCCTGCAGGACCTGGTCGGCCACCGCCTGCAGGCCGCGGGACAGGCCCAGCCCACCCTGGCCCTCGGGGAAGTGCACCCAGGACAGCCCGGCGTCATAGCAGGCGCCGAAAAATTCCGGGATCGGGACCTTCTTCGGGTCGTGGTCGGCCACGACGCCGCGGGCCAGGTCGGCGACCCGGTCCGCATCCGCTACTTGCTGGCTGCTCATTCCGACACGATAAGGAATGTGCGCGGATGGGCGGTTGGCAGGTCGGTCCCACCCGCCTTGACAGCGAACTAGAACCTGTTACATTTTTGCCGCGGTCGGGAGGTCGCGCTGCCGCATGCGGACGTCGCTCGAGGAGGCTGCGTGACAGTGCAGATGAGCAAGGGCCGCTCGCTGACCCTGGTGACCGTCGCCTACGTAGTCGCCGTCGCGGTGGCCGCCGCCTGGTTGTACTGGGGCCCGGGCACCGGGCGGCTGTGGTTGGACGCGCTGATCGCCGATGTGCTCGCGACGCTGGTGATCTTCGTGTTCAGCCGCGTCTATCGCAATTCCAGCTTCTACGACGCCTTCTGGAGCGTGATCCCGCCGCTGCTGTTGCTGTACTGGTGGGCCGAGGGCGGCCTGGGCCTGGGATCGGTGCGCTGCTGGCTGCTGGCGATCGTGATGTTCTATTGGGCCATCCGCCTGACCGCCAACTGGGTGTACGGCTTTCCCGGTCTGCACCATGAGGATTGGCGCTACCCGTTGCTGCGCGACGGCGCCGGACGCTGGGAGTTCCTGGCCGATCTGTTCGGCATCCACCTGGTGCCCACCGTGCAGGTGTTCCTCGGCATGCTCCCGGTCTACGTCGCGGTGACTCGGCCCGGCGACGGGCTAGTGTGGTTGAGCTGGGTGGCCTTCGTCGTCGGCATCGCCGCGGTGAGCCTGGAACTTGCCGCTGACACCCAGATGCACCGCTTCGTCGCCGAACGACGGAGCGGGGAGGTGATGGACCGCGGGCTGTGGAGCTGGTCGCGGCACCCGAACTACTTCGGCGAGCTCGGCTTCTGGTTCTCGATGGCCCTGTTCGGTGTGGCCGCCGCACCGGCCGACTGGTGGTGGCTGTTCATCGGCGTGGCCGCGATGTTGGCGATGTTCCTCGGCGCCAGCATCCCGCTGATGGAGAAGCGCAGCCTCGAACGCCGCCCGAACTACCAGGCGGTCATCGACCGGGTGCCCCGGCTGGTGCCGCGCCCGCCGCGGCGGGCCGCGGTGTGAGCCGCCCGCGGGTGGTGATCGCCGGCCTGGGCGACAGTGGGCTGCTCACCGCGATCAAACTCGCACGACACGCCGACGTCGTCGGCATCTCGGTCAAACCGGCCCTGGTCAGCGGGCAGGAACTCGGACTGCGGCTGGCCCGGCCGAAGGATTGGGCGCGGGACAACTGGATCCCGTTCGATAAGTTCCGCGGCCTGGACCGGGTGCGCACCGTGCAGGCGACCCTGAAACGCCTCGACGTGGAGAACCGCACCGTCACCGCGGAGACCGCCGACGGCACCCTGGTGGTCGAACCGTACGACGCGCTGGTGATCTCCACCGGGGTGAGCAACGGCTTCTGGCGCCGGCCGACCCTGCAGTCACCCGACGACGTCGCCGCCGACCTGAAGGCCCCACACGACACGCTCGCGGCGGCGGACTCGGTCATCGTCATCGGTGGCGGTGCGGCCGCGGTGAGCACTGCCGCCAACCTCGCCGCCACCTGGCCGGACAAGAGGATCGACCTATACTTCCCGGGTGAGCGGCCGTTGCCCGAGCACCACCCCCGGACCTGGGAACGCCTGCAACACAGGATGATTCAGCTCGGCCTCGGTCTGCACCCCGGGCACCGCGCGGTGGTGCCCGACGGTTTCGGCTGCGACGAGATCACCAGCGAGCCGGTGCAGTGGAGTACCGGGCAGCCCGCGGCCACCGCCGCCGCGGTGATCTGGGCGATCGGCCGGGTGCGACCCAACACCGGCTGGCTGCCGCCGGAGATGCTCGACGAGCACGGCTTCGTCAAGGTGACCCCGGAACTGCGGGTGTGCGGACACGAGCGGATCTTCGCCATCGGCGACGTCGCGGCGACCGACCCGCTGCGCGCCTCGGCCCGTGCCCGGGCCGACGGGATGCTGGCGCACAACATTCGGGCCGCCCTCGACGGCGGCACTCTGAAGACCTACCGGGCGCCCAGGCGGCGCTGGGGTTCGGTGCTCGGCATCCAGCCCGACGGGTTGGAGGTGTTCGCGCCCAGCGGCAAGGCGTTCAAGTTCCCGGCCTGGTCGATCGACCGGGTGCTGATGCCGTGGATCGTGCGGCGCGGCATCTACGGCGGGATCCGCCCGAACCAGCCACCGCTGTAGCACCGCACGAAACGTTGCCGGCCGCGCGGCGGGGGAGCGGCAGCAGCCCGGCTTACCCTGCCGAACGAACCCCTGCCGACCGGGCGAACACGGTGTCGGCCGAGTTTGCTGCGAGCGCTGCCGCCGGGTGGGTGGGCGATCGCCTGAATACTGGATTGACCCAGCTAGCAGCGCTCGACATACTGAGTTGATGGGGGTTCCCGGTGATGCGGGCGAGCTTAGCGGTAGAGATCTGGTCGATGCCGTGCTGCGCGAACTGAGCGAGGCCGCCGACCGGTGGGAGGCCATCGTCGCTCAGGCGGAGACCACGACCTACAGCGTCGATCTCGGGGACATTCGAGCGGTCGCTGACTCCGACGGAAAACTCGTCGAGTTGACCCTGCACTCCGCCGTCACGACCCACTACAGCCACATCGAACTCGCCGACCGGTTGAACCTGGCCTTCACCGCCCTGCGTGAGGAGGCACAGGCGGACTACGAAACCCGATACGGCGGCGAGCTCCGATGACCCGTGCCGGGAGCCGGTGCCGGTGCCGCTGAACCTGTCCAACCGGGACCAGAACTCCGGGCATCTCTTCTACAACCGCCGGCTACGCGCCGCGATCACCCGGTTCTCGGTGCGCATGAAGCACGACGACCGCAAGCAGCAGGCCGCCGTCGTGCTCTCGATCGTATTCGTGGTGATCGGCTGCGGGTGGATGGCCCTGCTGCACTTCATGAAGCCCGCCGGCCTGGTGGGGCAATCGCCGATCGTCGGCAACCGGGACACCGGTGCGCTCTATGCGAAGATCAACGACCGGCTGTACCCGGCGCTCAATCTGACCTCGGCCCGTATTGCGACCGGCAGCGCAACCGGCCCCGCGTGGGTGAACGCCACGGAGATCGCCAAGCATCCGACCGGACCGATGATCGGTATCCCCGGCGTGCCCGACGATCTCAGCGTTTCGGCCAACCCGGTTTCGGCCTGGTCGGTGTGCGACACCGCCGCGGCGCGTGGCAGCGGCGAGCGGCCGACCGTCACCGCCATCGCGGGGGAGCTCTCCCGGGGTGGACGCGCCGCTCCGATGCGGCCGACGCAGGCGATCCTCGGAACGCATCACGGCCATACCTACCTGATCTGGAACGGTCGGCGCGCCGCCATCGATCCCATTGACCGGCGAGTCACGTTCAACCTCGGCCTCGACCCGGGGATCACCCGGCCGGTGGAGATCTCCAACGCGCTTTTCGATGCCATCCCGGCGACCGAACCCCTTGCCATACCGGACATTCCGGGTGCCGGGGAGCCATCGCAGTTCTTACCGGACTCGGTGGTGGGCCGTGTCCTGGAAACCCGGGACTCGAACGGCCGGGCCAGCGGCTTCTACATGTTGCTTTCCAACGGCGTGCAGAGGATCACCGGGTTCGTCGCCGATCTGTTGCGCACCGCCGACAGCCAGGGGGTCAGTGCACCGCAGTTGGTGTCGCCCGACAAGCTCGTCGACATCCCACAGGTCGAGGTCCTCGACGTCGGCTTCTATCCGACGGCCAGGCTGGAGTTCATCGATACCGAGGCCAATCCGGTGACCTGCGTCGGCTGGCAGAAGCAGTCCACCGACCGGCAGGCCACCGTCAGCGTCGTCAGCGGCCGCGGGCTGCCGACCCCACAGGCCATGGACTCCCACATCGTGCGACTGGTCCGAGATAACCGCGATCCCGAATCGGTGGAGGCCGACCAGACCTTGATGCTGCCCGGTGCGGCCAACTTCGCGGCGTCCACCAGCGGGGTAACCACGTCCGACACCCGCGAAAGCCTTTACTGGGTCTCACCGCAGGGTGTGCGGTACGGGATCGAGTGGGATCAGAACACGTTGCAGGTCTTGGGCATCGACCCGAGGCGCGCCGTCCAGGCCCCCTGGCCGATGCTGCGGATCTTCGCCGCCGGCCCGGCCATCAACCGGGCCACCGCCCTGCTCGCCCGCGACACCATCGGCGCCGGGGGAGTGGTGGCGCCCGTCGGTGCGTCCGACCAGCAGACCGCGGGAAGGTAGCGATGTCCAAGAGGGGATTCGTCCGCGGTGCTCGCACCCCGGCCCCGCCGGTGCCACCCGCCCGGGTGATCGTGGCGCCGCCGCTGGCGTTGCCCGAACGCGAGCCACGCAACATCCTGCTGATGATCGCGCTACCCGCAGTGCTGGTCGGCATCATCGGAACGCTGGTGGTGATGTACGCCTCCGGTGTCCGATCGCTGCAGTCCGGCTTCTTTCCGATGATCGGCCTCGTCGGGTTCGGCGCGCTGATGTTCAGCGGCCGCTTCGGCCGCGGCCGCCGGATCAGCTGGGGTGAGCAGGAGAAGCAACGGCGGATCTATCTGCGCCAGCTCGACGAGGACCGCGACGAGGTGCAGCGTGCGGCGCAGGAGCAGCGCCGCAGCCAGCTCTTTCTGCACGCCGACCCGCTGCGGCTCGCCACCGTGATCGGCGGCCCGCGAATGTGGGAGCGCCGTCCGGCCGACCCCGACTTCCTCGACGTGCGGCTGGGCATCGGCGTCCAGTCCACCGCCGACTCGGCGGTATCCCTGCAGTGGCCCGAGGTGCCCATCGCGGAGGAGCTGGAACCGGTGACGGGGCGGGCGTTGCGTGACTTCATCTTGGAGCAGAGCAAGATTCGCGGTATCGGCAAGGTGCTCAGCCTGCGCTCCCGGCCCGGGTTCAGCTTCGTAGGGGAGGACCCCGACGAGTTGCACGCGCTGATGAGATCGGTGCTGTGTTCGCTGGCGGTCTACCACAGTCCGGGCGAGGTGAAGCTCATCGTCGTCACCCGCCACCCCGAGCTGTGGTCGTGGCTGGTGTGGTTGCCGCACAACCAGCACGACGAGATGTTCGATGCCTGCGGCCTGCGCCGGCTGGTGTTCAACTCGCCCACCGAGTTGGAGGAGGCCCTCGACACCGAACTGCATCGCAAGGGCCGGGGACCGTGGACGGCGCCGGGCGGGTCCACGCCGTCGACGATGCCCTCACCGATGGAGGCCGCATCGGGAACCGGGCTGGGCCCGCACTGGGTGATCGTCGACGACAACGTCGGCACCCCTGAGCAGTGGGAGGTCGTCACCGGACAGAAGGGCATGGCCGGGATCACGGTGCTCCGGTTGGCGACCCGGCCGGGCATCGGAGTCGGATACACCGACGCCGACCAGCGTTTCGAGTTGCGCGACGGCAGGTTGCGCCACCGGGGCGGCTTCTACGCCGTGGCCGACACGCTGGCCGAGAGCACCGCCGACCGGTATGCGCGCGCACTGGCCCGCTGGTCACCGATGAGGGCCGGCGAGCTGTCGGAGACCGACAGCCAGGGAGCGGAGCTGTTGCGCGCGCTGGGCATCACCGACCCGCGCCGCCTCGACGTCGACCGGCTGTGGGCGGAGAGCCGGGGCCGGGGCGACCCCCGCTGGGCGATGGTTCCCGTGGGGGTCAAGCCGAGCGGCGAACTGCAACACGTGATCCTGCGCGCAAAAGACTTCGGCGGCTTCGGCTTTCACTCGGTCGTGATCGGGACGTCCGGCTCGGGGAAGTCGGAGTACTTCCTGTCGCTGTGCAATGGGATCGCCCTGACGCACTCACCCGAGAGCTTCATCGTCATCTTCGTCGACATGAAGTTCGAATCGGCGGCCCAGGACCTCGAGGGGCTGCCGCACGTGGCCGGGTCGTTGTCGAACCTCGGCAAGGACGACCGGCACCTCGCCGAGCGGATGCGCAAGGCGGTCGACGGGGAGATCGCGAGACGCTATCGGCTGTTCAAGAATGCCGGGGCGCGAGACGCCAGCGAGTACGAGGAGATGCGGCTGGCCGGCCGGGACCTTGAGCCGGTGCCGATCCTGCTGGTGATCATCGACGAGTACCTCGAGCTGTTCCACCACCACCCGGAGTGGATCGACCTGGTCATCCACATCGGCCAGGAGGGTCGCGGCTGCAACGTCTTCTTCACACTGGGCGGCCAACGGCTGGACCTGTCGTCGCTCAGTAAAGCGAAGAGCAACATCGCCTTTCGGGTCGCCCTGCGCGCGGAGACCGCCGAGGACTCCCGAGACGTCATCGGCAGCGACGCCGCCCTGCACCTGCCGTCCAAGGAGAACGGATACGCCCTGCTGAAGGTTGGGCCGCGGGATCTGGAGCAATTCCGGTGCTTCTACGTGTCGGCGCCGTTCGTGGTCCCCAGGAAGACGTTGAGCACCGAGGGGACCGTCGATGTCAGCTTCACCCGGCCCCGCCCACTGACGTGGGAGTACCAGCCGCTGAGCGACGAGGACAGCGCCGCGCTGGCGGAGGCCGACGAACCGGACGCGCCCGACGAATTCCTCTATCACTCAGACGGATTCAAGAAGAAGAAGCTGCTCGACGTGATCCGTGAATCCCTGGTCGCACACCCGGCCAGGGTGCCACACCAGATCTGGCTGCCGCCGCTGGAGGTGGGAGAGACCGCCGACGCGTTGGTGCAACGCTGGCGCGGCAAGCCGTGGTGGGTGGACTATGGCGAGAATCCGGGCCTGGTCTTTCCCGTCGGCGTCGAGGACTTTCCGGAGGAGCACGCCCAGCGGGTGCACGTCATCGACGCCGAGATGGACAACGTCATGGTCGTGGCCACCGCTCAGCGAGGGAAGTCGACCACCCTGATGACGCTCATCACCACCGCAGCGCTGATGTACCGACCGGAACGGGTGACGTTCTACTGCATCGGGGCGTCGCTGTACCCGGTGGAGAACCTGCCGCACGTCGCCGGTGTCGTCGGCGTATCCGATATCGAGGGGGTGGCCCGCACGCTGGCCACCGTCGAGTCGCTCATCCGGGCCCGCGAGGCGTCGTTCAAGCGCCACCAGATGGACGTCTCGGAGTTCCGGGAGCGCCGCTTCGGTGTGGCCGGTGGGGACGGCAACGACCCCGACGACAAGTTCGGTGACGTGTTCCTGGTGATCGACAACTTCGGTGACCTCTACGACAAGGACAGTGCGATGGGTGACCGCACGATCGCGGTTGCGCGGCAAGGGCTTTCCTACGGGGTGCACGTGATGACCAGTGCCAGCGGGTGGCTGGTCGGCCAGAAGCAGGCCCTGCTGAACGTTTCCAACGCCCGCGTTCAACTGCGATTGAGCAACCCCGACGAAACGCAGATGGGCAGCGGTATGGAACACCGCCGGGCGGCGCGGCATACCCTGGACCGCCCAGGTTTCGGCGTGACACGGGCCGGGCAGGAACTCGTCGTCGGCCTGCCCGAGATCATCGGGCCGGACGGTCAGCGGGTTCCCTCCCGCGACGTCGGCGCGGTGATCACCGCCCACACCGGGGCTGGCAGGGTCGAGACGCTGGCGCGGCTACCGCAGCGCGTCGCTCTGCGCGCGGTCCTCGCCGCCTACCCGGACACCGAGGCTCTCGACATCCCGTTCGCGATGGGGGAGAGCGCGTTGCAGCCGGTGGCGCTGGCCGGCCGGCAGGTGCCCAACATGTTGGTGGTCGGGCGCCAGGGCTGCGGAAAGACCAGCGCGCTGGCCGCTTTCGGACAGGCGATCGCCGCGCGGCTCTCGCCGGACGAGGCGCAGATCACCATCATCGACCCGAAGACGACGTTGATCGGGCGGATCCGCGGGCCGCAGGTACGGGCATACGCCTACACCCCCGACGACATCGATCAGGTGCTCGACGGGTTGGCCGCCGTCATGCGTGACCGCCTCCCACCCGCGGGGCTCAGTCAGGAGGAACTGCTCGCCCGCACCTCCTGGCGGGGCCCGCATCACTTCGTGCTCATCGACGATGAGCAGGAGTTGCGGCCCAACGGTGTGTTGGGCAAGCAGGCGGCGACCGCGCCGTTGTGGGGGCTGATCGAGCGCAGCCGCGAGATCGGCCTGCACGTGATCGCGACCCGGCTTCCCGGCAACTGGGCGGGCGTCTCGGCGATGAGTCCGTTCCTGCAGAAGCTGACCGGTTCCCGCGCCTCGACGTTGTTCATGGACAACGACGCCCAGACGGTGAAGGTGTTCGGCCGGGTCAGCGCCCAGCAACTGCCACCGGGCCGGGGGGTGTTGGTGACGACCGACGGTGCGATGGAAGGTGTTCTGGTCGCGACCCCGGAATGATCGGGCTGTGAGTCAGGCGAACTCGGTGGCCAGGCTCTTCTTGTCGACCTTCTCCCCGGCGATCGTCGGCAGCGGGTGCGCGCGGATCAGCCAGCGGGTGGGCACGGCGAAGTAGGCGACGATGGAGCGCAGGTGTTCGGCCAACTCGTGTTCGGTGGGTGGCGGGCCGTCCGTGCGGTACACCACGACCGCCGCGAGTTCCTCCCCGAGATCGGGATGCGGTAGGCCGATCGCGGCCGCCTCGACCACGGCCGGATGGGACAGCAGCGCCTCCTCGACGTGCGGGCAGGCGATGTTCTCCCCGCCGCGGATCACCATGTCCTTGCTGCGCCCGTCGATGAACAGGTAGCCCTCGGCGTTGAGGTGTCCCAGATCGCCGGTGTGCAGCCAGCCGTCGGGGTCGACTGGGCCGCGCTCGATTCCGACGTAACCCAGCATCACGGTGGGGGAGCGGACCAGCACCTCCCCGACACCGGATTCGTCGGGGTCGAGGATCCGCAGCTCGACGGTTGGGTAGGGCCGGCCGACCGAGGACGGGTATCTGGTGAGGTCGGCGCCGCCGGCGACGGTGAAGAACCCGGCGCCTTCGGTCATTCCCCAGGTGTTGGCCAGGCCGCGGCCCTGCAGCTGCGGCAGCCTGCGGGCCATCCGCTCCAGCAGCACCGGGGACACCGCGGCACCGCCGAGCGGAAAGGCACGCAGGCTGGACAGGTCGTAGGAATCGAAGTCGGGGTGCTCGAGGATGCGCACCGCCATCGTCGGAACGCCGCCCCAGCGCTGCACACCCTCGCGTTCGATCAGGGCGAGCACCTCGCCCGGCTCGAACCGGCCGGTGTTGAGCACGATCCGGCCGCCGGTGATCACCTGGGTCAGCAGGGTCGCCAGTGCGCCGACGTGGAACAGCGGTGTGCAGACCAGGTTGACCTGTTGCGGGGCTTGCGGATTCAGCAGGTGCGGCAGTTGCCGGGAACGCACGAGGACGTTCTGCTGGTTGGCCACCAGGCCGCGGAACGACAGTTCGACACCCTTGGGCATGCCCGAGCTGCCGGAGGTGAACAGGATCGCGGCCGGGTCGTCCTCGGTGTGCGGCCCGAGAAGTTCCGGGGGAGCGTCGGCGAAGCCACCGAAGCAGGAGGCGAAGTCGGTGACGTCGAGGATCGGTACGTCGGCGGGCACCGCCGGGTCGTCGGTGATCACCGCGGCGGGGTCCACGAGCGCGATCGAGTGCTCCGCCTCCCGGGGGCTCCACCATCGGTTGCCCAACACCGGCACGGCGCCCAGTGCCCAGATCGCGAACAGTGCCACCACCCAGTCGGGGCTGTTGTAGGCCAGCAGCACGATGCGTGCACCGGGCTGCACGCCCAACGGCCCGAGCCGCGCCCGGGCGGTGTCGACGGCGGCGAAGAACTCGCCGAAGCCGATCCGGCGCTCGCCCTGCACCAGGAAGGTGCGGTCCACCCACCGCTGCGCGCCGGTGAACAACTCGGCGAAACTGCGCGGTCGCCGGGGGTAGACCAGGCCGGGATGACCGGCGTAGCGCCCCTCGGCGACGTCCTCACCCCAGGCGGATTGCACAGCGGCCGAGTTTAGCCCCGGCCCACCGGTGGGACGATTTCGCAGCCGGGGCGGTACTCTGGAGTACCGGATCGAAAGGGGGTCGACCACCATGGCTGCAAAGACGCCAGTCGTCGACACCAGGTATGGCCCGGTACGTGGTGTCAACAGGGGCCGTACCAGCGTCTTCAAGGGCATCCGCTACGCCGCGCCGCCCCTCGGCGATCTGCGGTTCCGGGCGCCGGTGCCGCCGGAACCGTGGACCGAGGTGGCCGACGCCAGCGAGTACGGGTGCGCCTGCCCGCAGCCCCCGCTGCCGGGCATTCCCCTCGACCTCGGCGCCCGCCAGGACGAGGACTGCCTGACGCTGAACATCTGGGCGCCGACGGGCGGTGCCGGGGCCAAGCCGGTGATGGTCTGGCTGCACGGCGGGGCCTACGTCCTCGGCTCGGGCAGCCAACCGTTCTACGACGGCAACCGGCTGGCCGACAGCGGCGACGTGGTGATCGTCACGGTGAACTACCGCCTCGGCGCCTTCGGCTTTCTCGACCTCTCCGTCTTCAATCGGCCCACCAGCACCTTCGACTCCAACATCGGACTGCGCGACGTGCTGGCCGCCCTGCAGTGGGTGCAGGACAACATCGCCGCCTTCGGCGGGGACCCGGAGCGGGTCACGCTCTTCGGTGAGTCGGCGGGCGCCGGCCTGGTGACCACCCTGCTCGCCGTCCCGGCGGCCAAGGGCCTGTTCTCCGCCGCGATCGCCCAGAGTTCACCGGCGACGTCGGTCTACGACCGCGGCCGGGCCGAGGTGATGGCCAACGCGATGCTCCACGAACTGGGCATGGGCACCGGTGAGGTGAACCAGCTGCGGCAGGTGCCGGTTCCCAAGCTGATCGCGGCGACCAAGAAGCTGTTCGACGAGGTTCCGGTGCGCAACCCCGGAACGCTGGCGTTCGTTCCGTTCGTGGACGGCGACGTCCTGCCGGACTACCCGGTGAAGGTGGCGCGCGAGGGCGGATCCCATCCGGTGCCGCTGATCATCGGCACCAACAAGCAGGAGGCGGCGCTGTTCAAGCTGATGCGATCGCCGCTGATGCCGATCACGCCGAAGGCCATCACGTCGATGTTCGACCAGATCGCCGCCGAGCAACCCGACCTGCAACTGCCCACCGAGGAGACCCTCGGCGAGGCCTACGCGAAGTTGCGGGGCAGCGCCAGGGGCCTCACCATCGCCAGTGACGTCGGCTTCCGGATGCCGTCGGTATGGCTGGCCGAGGGGCACAGCTCGGTGGCCCCGGCCTACCTCTACCGGTTCGACTACGCCACCCCGCTGCTCAAGCTGCTGCTCGTAGGTGCCGCGCACGCAACGGAATTGGGCTACGTGTGGGGTAACCTCGGCGGTCCCGGCGATCACTCGCTGCGGCTGGGCGGCGCCAAGACCGCCAAGGCGGTCTCCAAGCGGATGCGGACCCGATGGGTGAACTTCGCCACCCACGCCAAGCCCACCGGTTTGGAGGGCGAACCGGAATGGCTGCCCTACCAGTTGACCGACCGGCCGTGCCTGCTCATCAACGAGCGCGACAAACTGGTGTACGACGTGGACAAGCGGGCCCGGCTGGCGTGGGGCGACGAACCCGTGAACTTCCGCTAGGCCGACCCGACCGCGAGCACCTTCTCGATCCGCGCCGGCACGTGCTTGTGCCACGGGGTTCCCGCGTAGGCGTCCCGCCAGTCCGCTGAGGTCAGTTCGTTGGGTGCGACGCCGGGAACCGTTGTGGCCCCATCGGTGTCGACGAAGTCCAGCCCGAACCCGTTCGGCAGCGCGGCATGGCCGGGCAGCATGGTCGCGCTTACCTCGACGCGCGCCGCAGCGCTGCCGGCGGCGGTGACGATGCGGGCCGTCCCGCCGTCGACGAGGCCGAGGGCGTCGGCGTCCTCCACACTGACCCGCAAGGCGCCGTCGGTGTCGCGCTTGCGCCAGGCCGGATCGCGGAAGATGTCGTTGGCGGTGAACGCCCGGCGCTCACCGGCGGACAGCACGATCGGGAACTCGTCGGTGGTGAGCCCCGGATTGGTGTCGCGTAGCGCGCGGATCTCGTCGAGCATCTCGGGCATCTCGAGGTGGATCTTGTGGTCGGCATGGGTGATCAGCGCGAAGTCGTCGGCGTACTCGTGCACGCTGAACGTCATCCCCGACTTCCCGGCCAGGATGGCGTCGAACAGAGCGTTGCCGTCGGCGTGCCCGGCCCGGCGCACGGCATCGGGGTAGGTCAGCGCGGCCTTCTGCGCCAAACCCCACAGTGCAGCAGCACCTTTCAGGTGTTCGGGCAGGGTCGGACCGAGGGTCTCGTAGAGCACGTACGGCAGCACCTTGCCCAGCACCGGATTGCCGGCCAGCTCGCTGAAGAACGCCGCGGTGTAGGCGTCGCGGCCCTGTGCCGCCGCCTCGTGCAGCGGCCGCAGGTCGTCGGCGCCGACGACGCCGAGCGCGCGGACCAGGCGGGCCCAGATCTCCGGTTCGGCCAGCGTGCCCGGCAGCGGTTCGAACAGCGGGTGGCGCAGATGGAAGGTGTTGTGCGGGAACTCGAGGTTGAAGAACGTCGCCTCGGGCTTCTCGAACTGGCTCGCCGCGGGGAGCACGTAATGGGCCAGCCGCGCCGTCTCGGTCATCGCGACGTCGATGACCACCAGCAGTTCCAGCGACTCGAACGCCTCGCGGCAGGCGCGGGAGTCGGCGACCGAGTGGGCGGGATTGCTGCTCTCGACGATCATGGCGCGGAACCGGTCGGGGTGATCGGTCAGGATCTCCTGCGGCACAACGTTGGACGGCACGAGGCCGCCGACGATCGGGGCGCCGGTCACCGGGGTCTTGCCCACGCCCACGCTGTGGTTGAACAGCGGGCCCAGCGTCGAGTGCAGGTGCTGGCCGCCCTTCTTGGCGAAGTTCCCGGTGAAGATCCACAACAGCTTGTCCAGGTAGGAGCACAGCGTGCTGTTCGGGGCCTGCTGCACGCCGAGGTCCTCGAACACCGCCACGCTGTCGGCCGCCGCGATCCGCCGCGCCGCGGCGCGCAGCAGTTCGCCGTCGACCCCGCTGCGCTCGGCGTAGTCGTCGATCGGAACGTCGCGCAGGACCTCGCGGACGGTGTCGGCCCCCAGCACGTGGTCGGCGAGAAAGGTTTCGTCGCAGAGGTTCTCCTGCACCAGCACGGCCGCCAGCGCCGTGAGGCACCAGGCGTCGGCACCGGGCTTGACCCGCAGGTGGAAGTCAGCCATCTTCGCGGTGTCGGTGACCACCGGGTCGATCACGATCATCGAGCGGCCGGGATCCTTGGCGATGTCGTTGAGCACTGTCCGGGCCCGCGGGAAGCTCTGCGACATCCACGGATTCTTGCCGACGAAGACCGAGACCTCGGCGTGCTCGAACTCACCGCGGGTGTGCCCGCCGTAGAAGTGGGCGTCCACCCACGCCTCGCCGGTCTTCTCCTGCGCCAGCGCGTTGGAGCGGTACCGCGAGCCCAGCGGCCGGAGGAAGGCGCTGCTGTAGCCGCCGCCGAGGTGGTTGCCCTGGCCGCCGCCTCCGTAGTAGAAGATCTTGTCCCCGCCGTGGTCCTCGGCGACGCGCTGGAAGCCGGCCGCGATCTCGGCGATCGCGGTGTCCCAGTCGATCTCCTCGTAGCTGCCGTCCGCCCTGCGACGCAGCGGCGAGGTCAGCCGCGAGGGGGTGTTCTGGTAGTGGTCGAGGCGCAGCGCCTTGTTGCAGGTGTAGCCCTGCGACGCCGGGTGGTCCTTGTCGCCGCGAATCTTGGCCAGGTGCCTTCCTTCGGTCTGGACGACGATGCCGCAGTTGCACTCACAGAGGATGCAGGCGGTGGGCTGCCAGTCTCCGGACATGGTGGTGCTCCCTTCTAGCGGGCCTCGAGCAGGCCGCGCAACTGACGGTGGACGGCGTCGAGGGGCCCGATGTCCCGGGCCGCGCGGGCCAGCACGATCCCGCCCTCGAGGGCGGCGGTCGTCAGCACGGCGAGTTCCTTCGCCCGCTTGGCCGGGATCCCATCGGCGACCAGACGCGCGGCGATCAGGCCGTTCCAGCGGTCGAAGGCCGTGGCGGCGTGATCGAGCATCGGGGAGCCGGCACCCGGTTCGCCGGCCTCCACGGCGACGGCGAGCACGGGGCAGCCGGCGCGGTAGTCGGTCTCGACGAGGTTCCGGCGGTAGAAGCGCACCATCCCGTCGAGCATGTCGATGCCGCTGGTCGCCCTGGCCATCCGGTCGGCGACGTAGTCGGCGGCCGAATCGACTGCTTCGCAGAGCAATTGGTTACGGCCGCCGGGAAAGTAGTGGTAGGCCGAGCCGCGCGGCGCGCCGCTGTGCTCCAGCACGTCGGCGATCGCGGTGGGGTGGGCGCCGCGCTCGCGGATCAGCAGCGCGGCCGAGGCGACCATCCGGTCCCGGGGGCTCGTCACGATTATGTATGTAACCATACATAAGCGCGGGGCACCAGTGCGGGTCCGGATTCGCGGCGGGGCGTCCTATGCCGGGCGGGCGTGGGCCTCGCCGAGGAGCACCCGAGTGACCCACTCGACGTGGTCCAGCGATTGGGCGAGGGTGAGCCGGCCGGTGAGCAGGCCGGTGAGTGCCGCGCTGAGTGCGGCGTTCAGCCCGAAGCTGACGTTGGCGAAGTTCTCCGGCGCAACACCGTTGAGGATGCGGTCGAACATCTCGCGGTTGTTGCGCTCCATCTGCTCGATCGCCGGCTGCACCTCGGGATCGGTGGACGTCATCGTCTGCAGCATCAGCGCCGTCATCGCCGGATTGCGATGGAAGGCGCGCTGGGCGCGGCGCAGGTAGTCCAGGACGACCGGCAGCGGGTCCTCGTCGGCCGGGGCGCCACCCGGCAGGATGCGGCGGGTCAGGCGCTTCTGCCAGTCCTCCAGCGCGGCCGCGAGCAGGTTCTCCTTCGAGCTGAAATAGCGATAGAGGGTGGCCAGCGCAACCCCGGAGCGCTGCGCGACATCGCGCATCTGGACCGCGTCCGCGCCGACCGCACCGATCAGCCCGATCACCTCTTCGATGACCTTGGCCCGGCGCACCAACTGGTCGCTGGTCATGTCCGCCGGTGCGACCGCATCGGTGGTCGCCCGCGCGGCCCGGGCACGCCCGCGGGGGGACTCCTCGACGGTCTCAACGGCGGAGACGGGCACGTTGATGGTGCGACCTCCTCAAGAACTCGCTTCTTATCGAATTCGAAGATCGTACGGCACTTGCCGTGCGGCGACGAGTTCTCCCAGCTAGTGATCTTGCAAATCCGGCGCTGTGGTAGAACGATGTTTCAGCAGACTGACTCCTGATCGGAGGGCGCATGGCCGGACCCGTCGGTCTCCCGGTAATCGACACCATGATCGGCTTCCCGCACGAGGGCTTCGATCAGTACGACTTCATCCGCAAGCAGACCAAGGACCGCGAGTCCAAGGAGAGCTTCGAGTTCCCGGTCGAGTACATGTTCAAGGACGTGCCGAAGGGACTGCCCACCGACGATCCGGTCTCGCTGCTGCTGCAGCAGATGGATCGCTTCGGGATCGAGAAGGCCGTGATCGGCGTCGGCGACGACAACGCCAAGAAGGCACTCGAGATGTTCGGTGACCGGTTCGTCGCCTCCGGCGCGGTGTCGGATCCCAACGACGTGATGGGGTCGGTGGCGGCGATCCGGCGCGAGTACGAGGAGTACGGCATCCGCGCGACGTCGGTGTTCCCGTCCGGCACGTTCCCCCAGGTGCCCATCGACGACCCCAAGATGTACCCGATCTACGCCACCTGCGTGGAACTGGGCATCCCGATATTCGTGTGCGCGGGCGTGCCCGGGCCGCGAATCCCGTTCAAACCGCAGGAAGTCTCGCGCATCGACGTGGTCATGTTCGACTTCCCGGACCTGGTGTTCGTCACCCGGCATGGCTGCGAACCGTGGGAGGACCTCGCGGTCAAACTGATGCTGAAGTGGCCCAACCTCTACTACTCCACATCGGCGTTCGCGCCCAAGTACTACCCGAAGGCCATCGTCGACTACGCCAACTCGCGCGGCTCCGACAAGGTGCTCTACGCGGGCTACTTCCCAATGGGGCTGTCCCTGGAACGCATCTTCAGCGAGCTGCCCAACGTGCCGTTCAAGGACGAGGTGTGGCCGAAGTTCCTCTACGGCAACGCCGCCCGCATCCTCGGTTTGGAGAACTGACCCGGATGGCCCTGGCAATCACCACCGAGCAGGAACAACTCGCCGACGCGGTGACGCAGTTCGCCGCACGGCACGCACCGTTGGACAAGACCCGAGCCGCATTCGACTCGATCGCGGCCGGCGAGTTGCCGTCCTGGTGGGAGGAGTTCACCGCACACGGCTTCGCGGCCGTGCACATCCAGGAGGAGTCCGGCGGTCAGGGCGGCACCCTTGCCGACATGGCATGCGTCGTCGAAGCCGCCGCGGCCGCGCTACTGCCCGGCCCGCTGCTGAGCACGGCGACGGCCGGTGCGGTGGCGGCCCTGGCCGGGCCAGCGGCCGCCCCGCTGCTCACCGATCTGGCGGCCGGCGCGACCGCGGCGGTCGTGCTGCCCGAACACTCGACCGTGCACGCGGTTCACGACGGCGACAGCTGGCGGCTCAACGGCTCGACCGGGACGACGCTGGGTCTCAGCGCGGCACAACGGATTCTGGTGGCCGCACATGCGGGGGAGGGCGCCGATCTGTGGTTCGTCCTCGACGCCGGCTCCGGTTCCGGGCTCATCGTCGAGCAACAGCGCGGCACCGACCTGAGCACCGACGTCGGAGTGCTGCACCTGGCCGACCACCGGGTGCCGGCGTCGGCGGTGCTCTCCGAGATCCCCACCGAGCGGGCACGGTGCGTCGTGGTGGCCCTCGCAGCCTGCGCCTCGGCAGGCGCCGTGCGACGCGGCGTCGAGATGGCGGTGGACTACATCCGCACCCGCGAACAGTTCGGCAAGCCGGTCGGCTCCTTCCAGGCGCTGCAGCACAAGGCCGCGGTGCTGCTGGTCAACTCCGAGATGGCCTCGGCGGCGGCCTGGGACGCGGTGCGGGCGATCGACGAATCGCTCGAGCAGCACCGGTTGGCTGCGGCGTCGGCCGCGGTGATGGCGGTGGCCGCCGGTCCCGATCTGACGCTCGATGCGCTGCTGATGTTCGGCGCGATCGGCTACACCTGGGAACACGACATGCACCTGTACTGGCGACGCGCCACCAGCCTGGCCGCGTCGCTGGGCCCCACGACGCAGTGGGAGCGCAGCGCCGGGGAGCTGTCCCGAACCTTGAAGCGTTCCACGGCGATTCACCTCGGCGACGTCGAATCGGAGTTCCGCGCCGGTATCGCCGAATTGCTCGACCGCGCCGCGAAGCTGCGCAACGAGACGCCCACCGACGACCGCCGCGCCCCCGGCCTCGCGCACGGCTCGCAGCGCGACCTGCTCGCCGACGCCGGACTCGTCGCCCCGCACCTGCCGCCGCCCTGGGGACTCGGCGCGACGCCGGTGCAGCAGGTCATCATCACCGAGGAGTTCGACAAGCGTCCCGCGGTGACCCGGCCGTCGCTGAACATAGCGGAATGGATCCTGCCGACCATCCTGGACCGGGGCACCGACGCGCAGCGCGAACGCTTCGCCGAGCCGATGTTGCGCGGCACCCAGCGCTGGTGTCAGCTGTTCAGCGAGCCGGGCGCCGGGTCCGACCTGGCGGCGCTGAGCACCCGGGCGCAGAAGGTCGACGGCGGCTGGCTGATCAACGGCCACAAGATCTGGACGTCGTCGGCGCACGTCGCGCAGTTCGGCGCCATGCTGGCGCGCACCGATCCCGATGCGCCCAAACACCGCGGCATCAGCTACTTCCTGATCGACATGGCCTCGCCCGGCCTCGTCATCTCGCCGATCAAGCAGGCCAGCGGGCACGCGGATTTCAACGAGTGCTTCTTCACCGACGTCTTCGTCCCCGACGACATGCTGGTCGGGGAACCGGGCGAGGGCTGGGACCTGGCGATGGGGACCGTCGCGGTCGAGCGCACCGCTATCGGCAACTACGTCAACCTCGACCGGTCGGCGGCGCTGCGGCACCTTGCCGCGGTCGGCGGACCGGACCACGACGCGACCGTGCGCGCGCTCGGGCAGATCGAGGCCCACACCACCGCGATCAAGGCCATGGTGCTGCGCGAGACGCTGCGCCTGGTGGAGGGTCAGAACGCCGGTCCGGCGTCGAGCATCGCCAAGTACGCGATGGTGTTGCTGCTGCGTCGGGCCGCGACCGCGACCCTGGGCCTGACCGGGCGGCTGGCGATGCTGGAGGACTCCGATCCGCCGGTGATCGGGCCCTACTTCGACATGCCGTCCGAACTCATCGGCGGCGGCACGGCCGAGATTCAGCTGACCATCATCTCCTCGATGATCCTGGGACTTCCCCGCAAGTAGGTATGAAAGGACACCCACGATGCCCGCTAAGCTTCCGTTCCGGTTCTTCGACTGTGACAACCACTACTACGAGGCCGAGGACGCCTTCACCCGCCACATCGACCCCAAGCTCAAGAAGCGCGCCATCCAGTGGGCGCAACTGGACGGCAAGCAACGGCTGATCGTCGGCGGGCGGGTGAACCGATTCATCCCGAACCCGACCTTCGACCCGGTCGGCAAGCCCGGTGCGCTGGACGAGTACTTCCGCGGTCGCAACCCGCGCGGGGCGGATCTGAACGCATTGTTCGGTGAGCTGGAGCCGATCCCGGCGGCCTACCGCAACCGCGATGCCCGGCTTGCCTTGATGGACGAGCAGGGCATGCAGGGGTGCATCATGCTGCCCACGCTCGGGGTCGGGATGGAACAGGCGCTGCTGCCCGACTTCGACGCGACCGTGGCGACGTTCCGCGCCTTCAACCGCTACCTCGACGACGACTGGGGATTCGCCTACCAGGAACGGATTTTCACCGCGCCCTACATCACGATGTGCCGCCCGGCCGAGGCCGTCCGCGAACTCGAGTGGGCGCTGGAGCGTGACGCCCGGTTCATCGTGATGATCCCCGGCCCGATCACCACCGAGGTCGGCATGCGCCCGCCCGGCGATCCGATGTTCGACGAATTCTGGCAGCTGGCAAACGATTCCGGGATCACCGTGTGCTACCACTCCGGTGAGACCTACTACTCGAAGTTCATGCCGGCCTGGGGCGAGCCCGACTACATGATGTCGTTCCAGGCGCTGTTGGGCTTTCGCACGCTGTTCTCCGGCGACGCCATCCAGGACACGTTCGCCAACCATCTGCACAACGGGCTGTTCCTGCGCTTCCCGAACCTGCGGATGGCCTGCATCGAGAGTGGCTCGGGGTGGGTGTTCCACCTGTTCGAGAAGCTGACCAAGTCCTACGGCCAGATCCCGTTCATCTACCAGGAGGACCCGCGGGAGACCTTCAAACGCCATGTCTGGGTGTCCCCGTTCTACGAGGACGAGTTGGCCAGCCTGCTCAAGCTGGTCGGCGTCGATCGCATCATCATGGGCTCGGACTACCCGCACGTAGAGGGCCTGGCCGAGCCTGCGGCCTACATCAAGGACCTGGAGAACTTCGACTACACACCCGAGCAGTGCCGGACGGTCATGCGCGACAACGGCATCGAGCTGTCGGTGCGCCGGCCGGTGTGAAGGTCGAAAAGGCCGGCCTGGTCGCCATGCTGCTGGAGGTCGGCGAGGAGAACGCGGCGGTGCTGCTGGCGCGCTCCACACTGCCCGACGAGCTGGACACCGAGCACGACCTCGAGGCGCTTCTCGAATTCGGTTTGGCGCGTGACGAGCTCGAGGAGGTCGCCCGGCTGGCGGTCGGTGGGATCGAGCCCGACGACGTCAACACCCGCAGGCGGCGCGACGAGATGGACAAGACCATCTCGCGGCGCTGGGCGCAGTTGGTGGAGCGCTGGCAGTCGTAGCAGCGGGGGTCAGCGTCGGCGGCGCAGCAGGACCGCGATGCCGGTCAGTGCCGAGGCGAGCGCGAACAGGGCGATGGGAATGCCGCGGGGGTCCTGCTTGCCCTGCGGGTGCAGGACAGCGACCAGCACGGTGACACCCCCGTACACGAAGACCACCAGGGCCGCCGACGCGAGGATGGACTTCCAGCGGCGCCGCATGTCGGGAGCCTAACGGCGCGCGCGATCTGATTGCGGATGGAAACAACACGCGGGCGTTCGCGATCGACGTAAGCTCCGGCCCAGTTGCTCACTCGAGATCGGGGGACGTTGTGCTGGAGGTCATCGACAAGGGGAGCGGCCGCCCCGGCGAGCCGCCACTGCTGTTCGTGCACGGCGCCTGGCACGGCGCGTGGTGTTGGGACGAGCACTTCCTGGATTACTTCGCCGACAACGGCTATCGCGCCCTGGCGCTCAGCCTGCGCGGCCATGGCAACAGCGCCACCGACAAGAAGCTGGGCAGGCTTTCGATCGCCGACTACGTCGACGACGTCCGAACGGTCGCCGAAACCCTGCCCACGCCACCCGTGGTGATCGGGCACTCGATGGGCGGCCTCGTCGTCCAGAAGTATCTGGAAAACCAGCCGGCGGCGGCGGGCGTCCTGCTCGCGGCGGTGCCCCCGCAAGGTACCCGCGCGGCGGTCGTTCGCGCCCTCAAGCAGAATCCGTGGCCGAACGTCCGTGCCGGGTTCACCGGGAGCACGATGGCGGCCCTCGACACTCCTGCCCGAGCCCGTCAATCCATGTTCTCGCCCACGACTCCGGAAGCGCTGGTGGTGGGGTACGGAAAGCGATTTCAGCAGGAGAGTAGACGGGCGATCTTTGTGGACATGACGTTTCGCCACCTGCCCAAACCAGAAGAGGTGAGTTCACCGATGTTGGTGTTGGGTGCTGAGCAGGACGGCGTCTTCACCGTCGACGAAGTCCAAGCAACCGCCCGCGCGTACCAGACGGAAGCCGAGATCTTTCCCGGCATCGGCCACGACATGATGCTGGAGCCCGGTTGGCAGGCCGTCGCCGAACACATTGCCAGCTGGCTGAATTCGACCCTCACACCGCCGCGAAGTTGATGGTGGCGGTCGCGGCGAGCTCGTTGTCGTCGCCGCGGTGGATGTCGACCTGGACCACCACCGACCGCTTACCGGTGCGCAGGATCTTGGCCACCGCGCGCGCGGGACCGACCTTGATCGGCCGCAGATAGCGCACGAACAGGTCGGTGGTGGCGATCCCGAACCCGAACGGCGTTGCCCGCGAGGCCAGCTGGCCGGCTGCGACGTCGGCCATGGTGGCGATCAGCCCACCCTGCAGCCCGCCCGCGGTGTTCGTGGTGCGTTCGTCGACCGGCATCTCCATCACGAACGTGCCGTCGTCGGCGGGCACCTCGCGCAGGCCCAGTTGTTCGAAGAGCTCTCGCAGTGATCGTGGCGCCGTCATGCGCCAGCACGTTACCGGCCGCTCAGCCCTGCACCTTCGCCGCCGCCGATTCCGGCATCGGTTCATACCGGGCGAACATTCGGGTGAACGTCGCCGCCCCATGGGTCAGGCTGCGCAGGTCGATCGCGTAGCGGGTCAGCGCGACCTGGGGCACCTCGGCGTTGATCACGGTGTGGCTCTCATCGGCCTGTTCGGTGCCGAGTACGTGGCCGCGGCGCACGGACAGGTCGCCCAGCACCGCACCGACGAATTCGTCCGGCACCCGCACGGTGACCAGATCCACCGGCTCGAGCAGGTTGATCCGGGTGGCCGCGGCCGCCTCCCGCAGGGCCAGCCCGCCGGCCATCTGGAAGGCCATGTCCGAGGAGTCGACGCTGTGCGCCTTGCCGTCGACCAGCGTCACCCGGATGTCCACCACCGGATAGCCGGCGTGCACACCCTTGTCCATCTGTGCCCGCATGCCCTTCTCCACGCTGGGAATGAACTGCCGCGGGACCGCGCCACCGACCACCCTGTCGACGAACTCGAACCCGGAGCCCTGCGGCAGCGGTTCCACCTCGATGTCACACACCGCGTACTGCCCGTGGCCACCGGACTGTTTGACGTGCCGGCCGTGCCCCTTCGACGGGCCGCCGAAGGTCTCCCGCAACGGGATTCGCACGTCGATGGTGTCGACGTTCACCCCGTACCGGTTCGCCAGCGCGTCGAGCACCACACCGGCGTGCGCCTCGCCCATGCACCACAGCACGATCTGGTGGGTCTCCGGGTTCTGCTCGATCCGCAGCGTTGGATCCTCGGCGGCCAGCCGTTGCAGGCCCACCGAAAGTTTGTCCTCGTCGGTTTTGGCGCGGGCCTGGATCGCGACCGGCAGCAGCGGCGTCGGCATCGTCCACGGCTTGAGCAACAGCGGATCGGCCTTGTCCGACAGCGTGTCTCCGGTCTCGGCGCGGCTGAGCCTGCCGATCGCGCAGATGTCCCCGGCGATGACTTGCTGGGCGGGACGCTGCTGCTTGCCCAGCGGAAAGGACAGCGTGCCGACGCGTTCGTCCTCGTCGTGGTCGGCGTGGGTGTTCGTCTCGAAGAAGGCCGAAAAATGGCCCGACACATGCACTGTGGTGTCGGGCCGCACGGTTCCGGAGAACACCCGGACCAGGCTGACCCTGCCGACGTAGGGATCCGACGTCGTCTTGACCACCTCGGCCAGCAGCGGTCCGGCCGGGTCGCAGGCCAGGTCGGCGCGGGCGACGCCATGGGGGTTGTAGACCTCCGGCAACGCATGCTCGGGCGGGGACGGGAAGCCGCGGGCGGCCACCTCCAGCAGTTCCACGGTGCCCACGCCGGTGCCGCTGCACACTGGGATCACCGGGAAGAACGAGCCGTGGGCGACGGCCTTCTCGAGGTCGGCGATCAGGACGGCCTCGTCGATGGGCTCGCCACCGAGGTAGCGCTCCATCAGCGACTCGTCCTCCGACTCCTCGATGATCCCCTCGATCAAGCCGCCGCGGTGCTCGCCGAGTTCCGCGGTGTAGGTGTCGTCCGGCGGATGGACGGTGCGGGTGCCGTCCCGGTAGTCGTACTGGTTCTGCGAGAGCAGCCCGACCAACCCGTTGGCGGTCGGAAGGTACAGGGGCAGAACCTTTTCCCCGAACGCGGCCTGCGCTGCCGTCAGCGCGTTGGCATAGTTGGCCCGGGCGTGGTCCAGCTTGGTGATCACCACGGCACGCGGCATGCCCACCTCGTCGCACTCGTGCCACAGCGCGCGGGTCGGCTCGTCGACGCCCTCGTTGGCGGCGATCACGAACAGCGCGCAGTCGGCGGCCCGCAGTCCGGCCCGCAGTTCACCGACGAAGTCGGCGTAGCCGGGGGTGTCGATCAGGTTGACCTTGACGCCCTCGTGCGGGACGGGCGCCAGCGCCAGGCCGATCGAACGCTGTTGGCGGATGGCCGCCTCGTCGAAGTCACACACGGTGCTTCCGTCCTCGACCGAACCCGCCCGCGACAGCACACCCGAGGCCACCAGCAGTGCCTCGACGAGGGTGGTCTTGCCGGCGCCGGACGGGCCGACCAGAACGACATTGCGGATCGCCGCGGGACTGTCGACGGCGGAGACGGTTCGCGCCCCCGCCGGGGAAGTGTTCGCCTTGTCGGCCATGACGTGCCTCCTGGCGCGCGCAGCGCGCCGATCGGGTGTGGTTCCACCATTCCCCCGACCACCGGCGGCGCACAAGGGAACGGCGGAAAAAGCCCTAGCCGGCGGGCGCCGCCATCCGCGTCGGCTCCAGGCGGCCGCGCAGGGTCTCCGAACCGCATTCGGTCCACTGTGCCCGCTCGCTCGCGCCGGCGGCCAACAGCGCCGCCACCGAGCACAGCGCGCGCTGCGGGGTGGACTTGGCCCGGTCGGCCAGCCGCGCGGCCTCGTTCACCGCGTCGCCGATGACGGTGTACTCGTAGCGGTGCTCGGCGCCGATATTGCCGGCGAACACCGGCCCGGCCGACACCCCGATGCCGAAGTCCACCATCGGCAGTCCGCGCAGTCTCGCGGCCAGCACGCGAGCGGTGGCCAGCGCGTCGGACTCCGGGTCCGCGCTGGGCAGTGGCGCCCCGAAGACCGCGAGTGCCGCATCGCCCTCGAACTTGTTGATCAAGCCCTGTCGGTCGTCGACGGCGGCGACGACGATCTCGAAGAACTCGTTGAGCACCTCGGCCACCTCGGCCGGTGACCGGGTCTGGGTCAGCTGGCTGGAGCCGACCAGGTCGACGTAGAGCACCGCCACGTCGCGCACCTCGCCGGCCACCAGGCCGGTCTCGGACAACGCCCGGCGCGCGACGTCCGCGCCGACATGCCGGCCGAACAGATCGCGCAGCCGGTCGCGTTCGGCGAGCCCGGCGACCATCCGGTTGAACCCGTTCTGCAGCCGTCCGATCTCGGACCGTTCGTAGACGTCGACTTCGGTGTGAATATCGCCGTGCTCGACCTTGGCCATGGCGTCGACGACGTCGCGCACCGGATCGGAGATCGACACCGCGACGATCATCATCCCGCGCAGGCCGACCAGGACCGAGATCAGTGACAGCACGACCACCGGGATCTCGATGTTGGCGGTCTTCTCAATGATCCAGCCGTGCGTGTGCATGACGACCACCACGGCGATGCCGATCGCGGGCAGGGCACTTGTCATCAGCCACATCAGCATCAGACGGGTCATCACTCCGGGTGCGGTGTCGCGCCCGGTGCGGCTGGTGGCGGCGGCGACGATCGGTCGCATCGGGCGCTGGATCAGCAGCAGCGCCGCGCCCATCGATGTCGACGCGCCGAAGAGCATGGACATCGCGATCAGCCAAGCCGCCTCCGGGCCGCCGTCGCGGTTGACGGCGAACAGCACAAGCCCGCTGACCGTCCAGATGGTCGCGAGCAGCGCCGACTGGTGACGCAGTAGCCGCCGGACGAACTGGCGCTCGGCCGCGGTGGGTACCTGTCCGGCGGTGAACCACCGCAGTTTGCCGTTGACGACGGCGACGGCGTAACCGATGACCGCGGCGACGCTGACGACGGCGAGGACCGCGGCGGCGACGAACGTGTGCCGGCCGAACACACCGGCGGCATCGGGGACCAACTCGTTGCGCATCGGAATCACCAGAACGGTGAGTTCGACCGCTGCGAGCAGCTGTGACAGCGCCAGAGCGGCGGCGTAGCGGACCGTGAGCCTGCTCGCCGTCATGGGCCAAACGCTACTGGGCCGCCCGTGCAGAATCACGCTCTCCCCCGGCAAGAGCAGCACTTCCGAAGCCGCCGGCCGCTGCGTAACATCCGCGCTGTGAAGATCGGAATCCCGCTCGGTGGGGTGCACCCGGGTCTGTGGCGGGACCTCACGGTCCGTGCCGAGGAACTCGGCTTCGAATCGGTGTGGCTGCCCGAGCATCTGGTCCTGCCCGCGGCGATGTCCGGCAGCCCGCACCACGGCGCTGACCATCCGCCGATCCCGCCGCAGACGCCGATGTATGACGCGATCACCTATCTCGCCTACCTGGCCGGGCAGACCGCCACCATCCGGTTCGGCACCTACGTCTACAACATCGGGCTGCGCCACCCGTTCGTCAGCGCCCGCGCCGCGACGACGCTGGACATCGTCAGCGCCGGACGGTTCGAGTTCGGTATCGGCGCCAGTTGGCTGCGTGAGGAGTGGGACGCCCTCGGCCTGGATTTCGCCACCCGCGGCGCCCGGGTGGACGAGGCCCTGCAAGTGTGCCGGGCGCTGTGGACCGAGCCGACCGTCGAGCACCACGGCCGGTTCTTCGACTTCGACGCCGTGGCCTTCGAGCCCAAACCCGTTCAGCCGGGCGGCCCGCCGGTGCACGTCGGCGGCGACGGCCTGCCCGCGCTTCGGCGCACTGCCCGCTTCGGCGCCGGGTGGATTCCGATGAACCACACCCTCGAGCAGATTCCCGGCTCGCTGCAACGGCTTTCGGAACTCTGGGACGAGCACGGCCGATCGGGCCGACCCGAGGTCACCACCGCGGCACCGGCCGACACCCCCGACGATCTGCAGCGCGCCGGCGACGCCGGTATCGACCGGCTGATCGTCATGCCGTGGCGGCGCACCCGCGAGGCCCTCGACGGCATCGCCCGCTTCGCCGACGACGTGCTGGCACCCGCGGCCGACCGGGTCGGCTAGCCGGTGGGCATCGCTCCGTCGGACATCATGTTGACCGGCCGGGTCGCCGTCATCACCGGCGGCGGCGCCGGCATCGGCCGGGGAATCGCGGCCGGCATGGCACAATTCGGCGCGAAAGTGGCGATCTGGGAGCGGGATCCGCAGACCTGCGCGGCCACCGCGGCCGACCTCGGCGCACTCGGCATCGTCACCGATGTGCGCGAGGCCGAGCAGGTCGACGCCGCCCTGGCGCGGACGGCCGCGGAACTCGGGCCGGTGAGCATCCTGGTGAACAACGCCGGCGGGGTCTTCGCCTCTCCGCTGCTCGACACCGCCGAGAACGGTTGGGATGCGTTGTACCGGGCCAACCTTCGGCACGTGCTGCTGTGCACCCAACGGGTCGCGCGACAACTCGTCGCCGACGGGCGCGGCGGCAGCGTGATCTCGTTGACCTCAATCGAAGGCGTGCGCGCCGCACCCGGCTACGCGGCCTACGCCGCCGCCAAGGCCGGCGTGATCAACTACACCCGCACGGCGGCATTCGAACTGGCGCGCCACGGCATCCGGGTCAACGCGATCGCCCCCGACATCACAGTCACCGAGGGGCTGCAGGCACTCTCCCCGGACGGGCTGCGGCCCGAGCTAAGCCAGGCGGTGCCGCTGGGCCGACTCGGCGACGTCGACGACATCGCCGGTGCCGCAGTCTTCCTGGCCTCCGGCCTGGCCCGCTACGTCACCGGCCAGACCATCCACGTCGACGGCGGAACGCAGGCGGCCGGTGGCTGGTACCACGATCCGGACACCGGCCGGGACCGGTTCGGGCCGGGCTGAGCGGGACCCGGCCCCGACATGCCGCATTCCGGTCAACCGCCCCTTCCGCCGACGTAGGGTTGCGCCGTGCCAGCACCGTCCGAGCAGACCGAACACACCGCCGCGGCGACCGCGGTGATGCCCGCATGACCGCCCCGGCCGTCCGCTCGCTGGAGGGCAGGGTCGCCTATGTCACCGGCGGCGCCCGCGGCCAGGGCCGTGCACACTGCGTCCGACTGGCCCGCGCCGGGGCGACCATCGTCACCATCGACGCCTGCGGGCCGGTCGGGTCCCACATCGGCTACGCCCACGCTGAACCGGAGGACCTGGCCGAGACCGTCCGCCTGGTCGAGGACGAGGGCGCCAAGATCTACGCCGACCGCGTCGACGTCCGCGACCTGGCCGGCCAGCAGCGCGTGATCGCCAGCGCCGTCGAGCAATTCGGCCGCCTGGACATCGTGGTCGCCAACGCCGGTGTGATGAGTTGGGGCCGGGCCTGGGAGATCCCCGCCGAACAATGGCAGGAGATCATCGACATCAACCTGACCGGCGTGTGGAACACCGCCAAGGCGACCGTGCCCGCGATGATCGAAGCGGGCAACGGCGGGTCGATCATCGTGACGAGTTCGGCCGCCGGGATCAAGGCGGTACCCGGCGCCGGGCACTACTGCGCCAGCAAGTTCGGGGTGGTCGGGCTGACCAACTCGCTGGCGATCGAGTTGGGCGAGTACAACATCCGGGTCAACTCCATCCACACCTACGGTGTCGACACCGCGCTGGGCAACGACCTGTCGATGTACGAGACGTTCCAGAAGTACCCGCACTACGTCTACAGCTTCTCCCCGGGCGCGCTACCCACCGAGTCGCTCACGCCGCCGGAGCAGGTCAGCGAGGTGGTGCTGTTCCTGGCCAGCGACGCCTCGTACCTGCTGACCGCGGCCCAGGTGCCCGCCGACAAGGGCTACCTGAAGATCTGACCGCAACGTCGCGCTGTCGCCGCGGGTGGCTTGGCGGCAAGCCGAAAACTTGTCGGTGTCCGCTGTGATGATGGGGTCATGTCCTCGTCGTCCACGTCGCTCGCGCCGGACCAGCGTCTTGAGGTGTTGTTCGAGCAGTTGGCGGAGTTGGCCGGGCGGCGCAATGCGATCGATGGGCGCATCGTGGACATCGTGGCGGAGATGGATCGCGATGAGTTGTGCGGGGCCACCGGGGCGCGGTCGGTGGCGGCGTTGGTGGCCTGGAAGCTCGGGACGTCCTCGGCCAACGCCCACACCATCACCACCATCGCCGGGCGGCTCGAGCAGTTTCCCCGCTGCGCCCAGGGCATGCGCGAGGGGCAGCTGTCACTTGATCAGGTCGGGGTCATCGCCGCCCGGGCCGCCGAGGGCTCCGATGAGCATTACGCGCAGCTGGCCGCGGTCGCGACGGTTAACCAGCTGCGCACCGCGGTCAAGCTCGAGCCGCGACCCGACCCCGAGCCGCGGCCCGAACCGGCGCGCTCGATCACCACGACCGCCACCGAGGTGTCCACCAGCTGGCGCATCACCTTGCCGCATGAGGAGGCCGCGATCTTCGACGCGGCCCTGAAATCCCATCACGACGCGCTGATCGCCGACTGGAAGGCCGACCACGACACCGGTGGCACCGAGCAGTCGCCGCCGCTGCCCAGCACCGTCGACGGGTTCCTGCGGCTCATCGAGGCCGGTTGGGACGCCGAAGCCGCGCGGCGCCCGCACGGTGCGCACACCACCGTCGTGGTCCACCTCGACATCGAGCGCCACGCCGCCGCCCTGCACCTGGGCCCGCTGCTCTCCGATGCCGAACGCCGGTATCTGACCTGTGATGCCACCTGCGAAGTCTGGTTCGAACGCGCCGGCCAGCCGATCGGGGCGGGGCGGAGCACCCGCACCATCAGCCGGCGGCTTCGCCGCGCCCTGGAACACCGCCACCGGGCCTGCGCGGTGCCCGGCTGCGGGGCCACCCGCGGTCTGCACGCCCACCACATCCGGCACTGGGAGGACGGCGGGCCCACCGAGTTGGCCAACCTGGTCCTGGTCTGCCCCTTCCACCACCGGGCCCATCACCGCGGCCTGATCACCATCAGCGGCCCCGCCGAGCGCCTCACCGTCACCGACACCGAGGGGCGCCGACTCAGCACCCGATCCCTGGCCCGCCCACCCAACGGCCCCGGACCCCAAGTCGCGCCCTACCGCGGCCCCACCGGCGAACGCGCCGACTGGTGGTGGTACCAACCCTTCCAACCACAACCACCACCGAGCGATAACTAGGCCGCGCACTGCCCGTCGAGATCGCGGGTGATGGCAGCTGTCCAGTTGGTGTCGCCGGTGACTTCACTCCCACCGGCGCGTACACCCCGGACCGGTTTTAGCCTTGCGCACCAAGGCTTTCGGCGGCCAGCGCCTTGGCCCACCGGTAGTCGGCCTTGCCGGCCGGTGAGCGCAGCACCTTGTCGGTGCGGATAAACGCCTTCGGGATCTTGTAGTGGGCGATGTGCGCCTTGCAAGCCTCGGCGAGCTCCGCGTCGGTGGCGGATCTGCCCTCGGCGAACTCGACGATAGCCACCACTTCATTGCCCCAGCGCTCCGAGGGCCGGCCCGTCACGACCACGTCGTAGACCGCCGGATGGCTGGCCACCGCCCGCTCGACCTCCTCGGCGAAGATCTTCTCCCCGCCGGAGTTGATGGTCACCGAATCGCGGCCGAGCAGTTCGATCTGGCCGTCGGCCAGCAGCCGGGCCTTGTCCCCGGGGATCGACCAGCGCACACCGTCGATGGTGGGGAACGTGCGGGCGGTCTTCTCGGCGTCGCCGAGGTAACCGAGCGGCACGAACTCGCGGCGCGCCAGCCAGCCCTCCCCCTCACCGGGCTGCAGCACCCGGCTGAAATCCGCTGACACCACCGTGGTGTCGTCGAGCGGGGTGAATGTGGCCGCCTTGGTCTCGGCGCCCTTGGTGGCGATGGTGGTCATTTGCGCGCCGGACTCCGAGGCGCCCACGGCGTCCATGATGAACGCGTTCGGCAGCGCCGTCAGCAGCCGATCGCGAACCGTCGGCGACAGCGGGGCACCCCCGTTGGTGATGCCCATCAGCCCGGACAGGTCGTAGTCGCCCGTCTCGATGAGGTCCAGCAACGGCCGTGCCATCGCGTCGCCCACCACCGGCAGGCTCAGCACCCGCTCCCGCTCGGCCAGCCGCAGCACCGCGTCGGCGTCAAGGTGGCGGACGTTGTCCGGCAGGGCGATCCAGCCGCCGGAGCTGATCGTGTTGAACACGCCCCACTGGGCGGCACCGTGCATCAGCGGCGGAATGAGCAGCAGCGAGCGGAAGCCGGCCTGCTCGGTGGCCTGCTTGACGAGATCGTCGTACGACCTCAGCTCCTCGCCCGCGGCCAGGAAGGGGCGGCCGCCCATCGCCGACATGAAGATGTCGTGCTGGCGCCACAGCACGCCCTTGGGCATCCCGGTGGTGCCGCCGGTGTAGAGGATGTACAGGTCGTCGCCGCGCGGGGTGGGCATGCCGCCGGCCGGTGCCGGGGTGTCGACGATCGACTCGTAGTCGACCGCGCCGGGCAACAGCGCGTTACCGGTGTCGTCGGCCACCTGGATCAGCACCGTCAGCTCGGGCAGCCGGTCGCGGATGGAGGCGACGTTCGGGGCGAACTCCGCGCTGTACACCAGCGCCCTGGCCTTCGAGTCGGTGAGCAGGTAGAGCAGCTCCTCCTCGACGTAGCGGTAGTTGACATTGAACGGTGCGACCCGGGCCCGGTAACCGGCCACCATCGCCTCGAGGTACTCGTTGCCGTTGCGCAGGTACAGCCCCATGTGGTCCTGGCCGGACTGGTGTCCCCGCAACTGGTCGCGTTCGGTGTGGCAGCCCAGCCCCAGCGACGTCAAGTAGTGCGCGATGCCGTCGATGCGGGCGTCCATCTGCGCGTAGGTCAGGTCGAGGTCCCGCCAGATCAGCACCCGGTTGTCCGGGATGGCGGTGGCAACGACGTGGAACACCGTCGAGAGGTCGAAGCTGGCGCCGCTGCTGCTCATGGGCTCTCCTGCCGTCACGTGAACGCGTCTGAGTGTGCCAAACCCGGTCGGTGAAGATCGGGGCGGTCAGGCGGGAAGGGCCGCGGCGGCCGCGCGGGCCAGATCGCCTGCCGTGCGGTAGCGGTGCGCGGGATCCTTGGCCAGGGCGGTGCCGATGACGTCGTCGAGCTGCGCCGGCAGCCACGGCGCGAACCGCGTCACCTGCGGCGGCGGGCGATGCAGGTGGCTGCGCACGGTGTCGTCCTTGGAGGCGGCGTCGAAGAAGGGCGGCTTGCCGGTCAGCAGCCGGAACAGTGATCCACCGAGCGCATAGACGTCGGTACGGGCGTCACAGTGCTTCCCGCGCAACATCTCCGGGGCCGCGTAGGCGGCGGTGACCAGGACCACGCCGGTGCCGCCGCCCGGGTCGCCGTCCCGGAGCCCGCGCGCGACGCCGAAGTCGGCCAGCAGGGCCCGCCCACCGCGGTCGGCGGACAGCAGGAAGTTGGCCGGCTTGACGTCACCGTGCAGCAGGCCGTGGCCGTGCGCGTGGTCGAGAGCCGCGGCGATCTCGGCGACGATCCGCACCGCCCGGGCCGGCGGCATCCGGCCCGCCCGAAGTTCGGCGTCGGCGTCGGTGCCCGCGACATAGGGCATCGCCAGCCACAGCGTCCCGTCTGCGGTCTCGCCGTGGCCGGACACCGGGACGATGTTGGGGTGTGTCAGCGCGCCGGCCAGTTCGGCCTCCCGCACGAACCGGCGCCGGAACGCCGGGTCGGCCGCCAGGTCGGGGCCCAGCACCTTCAGCGCAACCTGCCGCGACGTCGCGACCTCGATGGCCAGGTAGACACCGGCCATTCCGCCGCGGCCGAGCCGGCGCACGATGCGGCATCCGGCGAGCACCGTTCCCGGCTCGACCTGGCCGCGCTCGCGCATCGGCCCAGTATCGCCTCCCGGCCCCGCGACCTGGTCGGGTCTCGCCGTCAGCGAACACTCCCTAAGAATCCGGAAAGAGTTTGCGCAAAATGCCGGATCGACCAGAACGCCACCCGACCGGGGCCGATGACGAGCGCCGATGTGACATGACCCGCACCCGGACGGTCCGGATCATGGTGATCCAGCAAACAGCCGCAATTGACGTTGACGGCCGGTTTCGGCCGCGCGGCACCCTGGTCGGCGGCCGTCTGCGCACCAAAACCATCCTCCGACAACGGTTTCCGCAACCGGAGCGCGCCCGGCCGGCCCCGCCGGGAGCCGGGGCGGGGCTAATCGACTTAGGGTGGACTAAGTTGGCATGTCAGGCGGTGTTTGGCATATCGTTTTACGACTTGTTGACCAGCAGGGCCGCCGTTCACCGACGCACGGGGGAACCCCTGACGGCGCGGCGGCAATCCCCGCTGAATCGCCGCGCATAAAGCTTGTGAAGGGCCAGGTGCGAATGCCCAGAAGTGTCGGGCTGTACAACCCCGCATTCGAACACGATGCCTGTGGTGTCGCGATGGTCGTCGACATCCACGGCCGGCGTAGCCGGGACATCGTCGACAAGGCGATCACCGCCCTGCTGAACCTCGAGCACCGCGGGGCCGCGGGCGCCGAACCGCACAGCGGTGACGGGGCCGGCATCATGCTGCAGGTCCCCGATTCGTTCCTGCGCGCGGTGGTCGATTTCGAACTGCCCGCCGAGGGGTCCTACGCCACCGGCATCGCCTTCCTCCCGCAGTCGGCCCGCGACGCGGCCACCGCCTGTGAGGCGGTGGCGAAGATCGTCGAGGCGGAGGGCCTCGACGTGCTGGGCTGGCGCGAGGTGCCGACCGACGACTCGTCGCTGGGCGCGCTGTCGCGTGACGCGATGCCGACCTTCCGCCAGCTGTTCATCGGCGGCGCCTCGGGCCTGGAGCTCGAGCGGCGGGCCTACGTGATCCGCAAGCGCGCCGAGCACGAGCTGGGCTCCAAGGGTCCCGGCCAGGACGGCCCGGGCCGCGAAACCGTCTACTTCCCAAGCCTTTCCGGTCGCACGTTCATCTACAAGGGCATGCTGACCACCCCGCAGCTCAAGGCGTTCTACCTGGATCTGCAGGACGAACGGCTCGAGAGCGCGCTGGGCATCGTGCACTCCCGGTTCTCCACCAACACCTTCCCGTCGTGGCCGCTGGCCCATCCGTTCCGGCGCATCGCGCACAACGGCGAGATCAACACCGTCACCGGCAACGAGAACTGGATGCGCGCCCGCGAGGCGCTGATCAAGAGCGACGTGTTCGGCTCCCAGGAAAACCTGGAGAAGATCTTCCCGATCTGCACCCCGGGCGCGTCGGACACCGCCCGCTTCGACGAGGTGCTCGAGCTGCTGCACCTCGGCGGTCGCAGCCTCGCCCACGCGGTGCTGATGATGATCCCCGAGGCGTGGGAGCGGCAGGAGTCGATGGATCCCGCACGGCGGGCCTTCTACGCCTACCACGCATCGCTGATGGAGCCGTGGGACGGACCGGCCTCGGTGTGCTTCTCGGACGGGACCGTCGTCGGCGCGGTCCTCGACCGCAACGGCCTGCGCCCGTCCCGGATCTGGGTGACCGAGGACGGCCTGGTGGTGATGGCCTCCGAGGTCGGTGTCCTCGATCTCGACCCGGCCAAGGTGGTCAAGCGCATGCGGCTGCAGCCGGGCCGGATGTTCCTGGTCGACACCGCCCAGGGCCGCATCGTCTCCGACGAGGAGATCAAGTCCGAACTGGCCGCCGAGCACCCCTACCGGGAGTGGCTGGACTCCCAGCAGTTCCACCTCGACGAGCTGCCGCAGGGCCCGTACATTCGGATGCCGCACCACCGGGTGGTGCTGCGTCAGCAGGCCTTCGGCTACACCTACGAGGAGCTCAACCTGCTGGTCGCGCCGATGGCGCGCACCGGGGCCGAGCCGATCGGCTCGATGGGCACCGACACCCCGGTCGCCGTGCTCTCGGCCCGGCCGCGGATGCTGTTCGACTACTTCCAGCAGCTGTTCGCCCAGGTGACCAACCCGCCGCTGGACGCCATCCGCGAGGAGGTGGTGACCAGCCTGCAGGCCACCATCGGACCCGAGGGTGACGTGCTCAACCCGGTGCCGGAGTCGTGCCACCAGATCGTGCTGCCGCAGCCGATACTGCGTAACCACGAGTTGGCCAAGCTGGTCAACCTCAACCCCGACGACGAGGTCCGCGGCCACAAGCACGGCATGCGCTCGGCGGTCATCCGCTGTCTGTATCCGGTCGCCAAGGGCGGCGAGGGGTTGCGCCGCGCACTCGACGACATCCGGGACGCGGCGTCGAAGGCGATCGAGGACGGCGCCCGGGTCCTGGTGATCTCCGATCGCGAGTCCAACGAGAACCTGGCGCCGATCCCGTCGCTGCTGGCCGTTGCGGCGATCCACCACCACCTGGTGCGGCAGCGCACCCGCACCCAGGTCGGGTTGATCGTCGAGGCCGGCGACGCCCGCGAGGTTCACCACATGGCGATGCTGATCGGCTTCGGCGCCGCCGCCATCAACCCCTACATCGCCTTCGAGTCGATCGAGGACATGCTCAACCGCGGCGCGCTGGGCGGTATGGACCGCGAGAAGGCGCTGTCGAACTACATCAAGGCCGCCGGCAAGGGTGTGCTGAAGGTGATGTCGAAGATGGGCATCTCCACGGTGGCCTCCTACACCGGCGCGCAGCTGTTCCAGGCCATCGGCATCTCGCAGGCCGTGCTCGACGAGTACTTCACCGGGCTGACCTGCCCGGTCGGCGGCATCGACCTCGACGACATCGCCGCCGACGTCGCCACCCGCCACCAGCTGGCCTACCTGGACCGCCCCGACGAGCGGGCGCACCGCGAACTCGAGGTCGGCGGGGAGTACCAGTGGCGCCGCGAGGGCGAATACCACCTGTTCAACCCCGACACCGTGTTCAAGCTGCAGCACTCCACCCGCACCGGGCAGTACTCGGTGTTCAAGGAGTACACCGCGCTGGTCGACGATCAGAGTGAGCGGATGGCCTCGCTGCGCGGCCTGCTGAAGTTCAAGGACCCGAAGGACGCGGGGCGCCAGCCCATTTCCATCGACGAGGTGGAGCCGGCCAGCGAGATCGTCAAGCGGTTCTCCACCGGCGCGATGAGCTACGGCTCGATTTCCGCCGAGGCGCACGAGACCTTGGCGATCGCGATGAACCGCCTTGGCGGGCGGTCGAACTCGGGCGAGGGCGGCGAGGCCAGCAGCCGGTTCGACCGTGACCCCAACGGTGACTGGCGGCGCAGTGCGATCAAGCAGGTGGCCTCCGGCCGCTTCGGTGTCACCTCGCACTACCTGACCAACTGCACCGACATCCAGATCAAGATGGCCCAGGGCGCGAAACCCGGTGAGGGCGGCCAGCTTCCGGGCCACAAGGTGTACCCGTGGGTGGCCGAGGTGCGGCACTCCACGCCCGGTGTCGGCCTGATCTCGCCGCCGCCGCACCACGACATCTACTCGATCGAGGATCTCGCCCAGCTGATCCACGACCTGAAGAACTCCAATCCGCAGGCCCGCGTCCACGTGAAGCTGGTGTCCGAGAACGGGGTCGGCACCGTCGCGGCCGGTGTCTCCAAGGCGCACGCCGACGTGGTGCTCATCTCCGGGCACGACGGCGGCACCGGCGCCACCCCGCTGACATCGATGAAGCACGCCGGCGCCCCGTGGGAGCTCGGGCTGGCCGAGACCCAGCAGACGCTGCTGCTCAACGGACTTCGCGACCGGATCGTGGTACAGGTCGACGGCCAGCTCAAGACCGGCCGCGACGTGGTGATCGCCGCACTGCTGGGAGCCGAGGAGTTCGGCTTCGCGACCGCCCCGCTGGTCGTCTCGGGCTGCATCATGATGCGGGTCTGCCACCTCGACACCTGCCCGGTCGGCGTGGCCACGCAGAACCCGCTGCTGCGCGAGCGGTTCAACGGCAAGCCGGAGTTCGTCGAGAACTTCTTCCTGTTTATCGCCGAAGAGGTCCGGGAACTGATGGCGCAGTTGGGCTTCCGGACCGTCAACGAGATGGTCGGACACGTCGACGCGCTGGACACCGCCCGGGCGGCCGAGCATTGGAAGGCCCGCAAGCTGGATCTCACGCCGGTGTTGCACGCGCCGGACTCGGCGTTCATGAACCAGGACCTGTACTGCAGTTCGCGACAGGACCACGGCCTGGACAAGGCGCTGGACCAGCAGTTGATCGTGATGAGCCGGGAGGCGCTGGACTCGGGCACCCCGGTGAAGTTCACCACGACCATCGCCAACACCAACCGCACCGTGGGCACCATGCTTGGCCACGAGCTGACCAAAGCGTATGGCGCAAACGGTCTTCCGGACGGCACCATCGACATCACGTTCGAGGGCTCGGCCGGCAACAGTTTCGGAGCTTTCGTGCCCAAGGGAATCACGCTGCGGGTGTACGGCGACGCCAACGACTACGTCGGCAAGGGTCTGTCCGGTGGCCGGCTCGTGCTGCGCCCCTCCGACAACTCGCCGGAAGGATATGTGGCCGAGGACAACATCATCGGCGGCAATGTGATCCTGTTCGGCGCCACCAGTGGGACCGCGTTCATCCGCGGCACGGTGGGCGAGCGGTTCGCGGTACGCAACTCCGGCGCCCACGCGGTGGTGGAGGGCGTCGGCGACCACGGCTGTGAGTACATGACCGGCGGCCGGGTGGTCATCCTGGGCCCGACCGGCCGCAACTTCGCCGCCGGCATGTCCGGTGGGGTGGCCTACGTCTACGACCCGGACGACGCACTGACCGCCAACCTCAACACTGAGATGGTGGACCTCGACGAGTTCGACGATGCCGATGCCGAATGGCTGCACGACATGCTCGTCGCGCACGTCGACGCCACCGATTCAGCGGTGGGACAGCGCATCCTGTCCGACTGGCCGAAACAGATGGGTGACTTCGTGAAGGTGATGCCGCGCGACTACAAGTCGGTGCTGCAGGCGATCGCGGCGGCCGAGGCCGCCGGCGAGGACGTCGACCAGGCGATCATGGCGGCGGCTCATGGCTGACCCGACCGGCTTCCTGAAGCACACCCACCGCGAGACGCCCACCCGCAGGCCGGTGCCGCTGCGACTGCGGGACTGGAAAGAGGTCTACGAAGACTTCGACCGCGCGGCGCTGACCGACCAGGCCGCGCGCTGCATGGACTGCGGAATCCCGTTCTGCCACAACGGCTGCCCGCTGGGTAACCTGATCCCGGAGTGGAACGACCTGGTCTACCGGGACCGGTGGCAGGACGCCATCGAGCGACTGCACGCCACGAACAACTTCCCGGAGTTCACCGGCCGGCTCTGCCCGGCGCCGTGCGAGGCGTCGTGTGTGCTGGGTATCAACCAGGATCCGGTGACCATCAAGCAGGTCGAGGTCGAGATCATCGACAACGCCTTCGACGAGGGCTGGGTCAAGCCGCTGCCGCCGCACCTGCTGACCGGCAAGAGCGTCGCCGTCGTCGGCTCCGGACCGGCCGGCCTGGCCGCCGCTCAGCAGCTGACCCGCGCCGGCCATGACGTCACCGTCTTCGAGCGGGCCGACCGCATCGGCGGCCTGCTGCGCTACGGCATCCCCGAGTTCAAGATGGAGAAGCGCCACATCGACCGCCGGCTGGCCCAGATGGAGGCCGAGGGCACCCGGTTCCGCCCCGGGGTGAACGTCGGGGTGGACATCACGGCTGAACAGCTGCACACCGACTTCGACGCGGTGGTGCTGGCCGGCGGTGCGACCGACTGGCGCGACCTGCCCATCCCCGGCCGCCAGTTCGAGGGCATCTACCAGGCCATGGAGTACCTGCCCTGGGCCAACCGGGTCCAGCAGGGTGATCCGGTGCTCGATGGCGACGGCCAGCCGCCGATCACCGCCAAGGGCAAGCGGGTCATCATCATCGGCGGTGGCGACACCGGCGCGGACTGCCTGGGCACCGCCCACCGGCAGGGTGCGGCCAGCGTGCACCAGTTCGAGATCATGCCGCGACCGCCCGAGTCCAGAGCCGATTCGACGCCGTGGCCGACCTATCCGCTGATGTTCCGGGTGTCCTCCGCGCACGAGGAGGGCGGTGAGCGGGTGTTCTCGGTGAACACCGAGAAGTTCCTCGGCCACGAGGGCAAGGTCACCGGGCTGCGCGCCCACGAGGTCGTGATGTCCGGCGGCAAGTTCGAGAAGGTGGCGGGCACCGACTTCGAACTCGACGCCGACCTGGTGCTGCTGGCGATGGGCTTCGTCGGCCCCGAGCGGCCGGGTCTGCTGACCGATCTCGGCGTGGAGCTCACCGACCGGGGCAACGTCGCCCGCGGCGACGACTTCCAGACCTCGGTGCCGGGCGTGTTCGTGGCGGGCGACATGGGCCGCGGGCAGTCCCTGATCGTCTGGGCCATCGCCGAGGGTCGGGCCGCCGCCGCCGGCGTCGACCGCTACCTGATGGGGCACTCCGCGCTGCCGCGACCGATCAAGCCGACCGCCGCCCCGCAGCGCTAGACCACTCGCCGGTCGGCGGGCGTTGAGTCAGAACTCGCGCACAGGAAGTGCGAGTAGGGGTGTGCGTGGGTCCTGAACGAACGCGGGGGCGCGATCACATCAGCCTCGCCAGTCACAATAGAATCATCCGATTTTTAATCGGCGCGCCTCTTGCCGTTTGCAGTGTGTGATATGTCTAATAGCTGAAGCGGGTGCTGCGGTAAAGTCGGGCCCGATGTGTGGAGATTCGACCACAGGAGTGATCCTCGTGTACCTCAACCCGATATCGCGCTCCCGGGTCGCGCGTATGGCCTGGTCATTGTTCCGCCATCCAGTCAAGAGCCGAGAATTCCCCGCCCGCCACGAGCGGCTCGTCACGGCCGACGAACTCGTCCGCATGGGGTTCTAGCAACGCTTTTCGGCGCCCTCTGACGCCACCGCTACTTTGCCAGTCGTTACCTGACCGTTATCTGGGTCGGTCCGCCGCCCGCCACAGCCCGGAATCGCGGATGGCCTCCGCCAGCGGCTCCAGCACCGCCGGGTCGTGCGGTGCGGGCAGGTAGACGATCGCCAGATCCAGGCCCTCGGCGCCCAGCGCGATCGCGTCCTCGATAACCGCGCGGTAGTTCAGGTCCGGTTTGAGCCAGACGTGCGCCGACAGCAGGATCTCCTTGGGGTCGCGGCCGATGTCGGCGCAGTGTGCGGCCAGCACGTCGCGCTTGCGGGCGAACTCCGCGGGCGACCCGCCCGCGAAGTTCCAGTGCTGGGCGTAGCGGGCGGTGATGCGCAGCGTGCGCTTCTCCCCGCTGCCGCCGATGCAGATCGGCGGGTGCGGCCGCTGCGGGCCCTTCGGCTCGTTTCGGGCGGCCTTGAGCTGGTAGAACCGGCCGTCGAAATCGAAGCAGTCGGTGGCCAATAGCCCGATCAGCACCTGGCAGGCCTCCTCGAAGCGGTCGAACCGCTCCTTGACGCTGCCGAGCTCGATGCCGTAGGCGCCGGACTCCTCCTCGTTCCAGCCGGCGCCGATACCCAACTCGAGCCGGCCGCCGGAGATGATGTCGAGCGCCGCGGCCATGTTGGCCAGCACCGCCGGATGGCGGTAGTGCACACCGGTCACCAGAGTGCCCAGCCGGAGCCGGGTGGTGGCCTGCGCCAGCGCGGTCAGCGTTGTCCAGCCCTCCAGGCACGGCCCGGTCGGGTCGGAGAAGATCGGATAGAAGTGGTCGAAGGTCCAGCCGGACTCGTAGACCTCGATGCCGTCGGCGGTCTTCCAGACCGCCAGCATGTCGGCCCAGGTGGTGTTCTGCGGGGAGGTCTTGAACGCGAATCGCACCGTCGCGACCCTACTCCCGCGACCCGCCGGTTGGCGCTCAGGCGCTGATACGCCAGGTCGGGATGCCGGGTCCGGGCAAGGCCGCGCGGCGGCCGGGGTCGAGTGCGATGACGGCGGCGTCGCGGCTTCGTGCGTGGCGGCGCAGGACGTGCAGCACCAGCAGCTGAGCCGCCCCGATCACCAGCACCGGCCACAGGGCACCGACGACCGTGGCCATCGCCGGGCGGACCGGCCGGTAGGCCTGATCCTCACCGTAGAGCCTATTCGCGAACACCAGCACCGCCGCGGTCACCAGCAGGGCGCCGCCGACATAGAGTCCTGCCCACCCCAGACTGAACATGGCGAAGCCATACCCCGCCGGGTTTAGTGCTAAACCATGCAAATTTCTCGAAGGGAATCTTTCATGGGTGCAGCGCCGGGTTGACGTGGGACCGCGCGTGGGCGATCGCCTCGTCCAGGGAGTCGATGAGGTGGTTCTCGTGTCGCAGGGCCTCGACGATCCCCATGTTGGCCAGCAGAGTGAGGTGCTCGGGCTGGACACCCTTGATGATCACGGTGATTCCGCGCGACTCCAGTTCCTCGGCCAACTCGGCGAGCGTGTGCGCGCCGGTCGCGTCGAGCATGCCGATCTGGGACATCCGGATGATCACCACGGAGACCTCCGCGCCGTGCGGATCGTGATCGTCGGTGATGGCTTTCGAGATGCGTTCGGCCGCACCGAAGAACATCGCCCCGTCCAGCCGCAGCAGCGCGATCCGGTCGTCACCGGGCTGCGGCGGGCCGGGGAGCTCCTCGCGCACCACGCTGCTGCGCCGCGCCACCGTCCGCAGCGCGAAGAACGCCGCGAACACGATGCCGATCTCCACCGCCTCGATCAGGTCGAAGCACACCGTCACCAGCGCCGTCAGCACGAACGTGACCGCGTCGGATCTCGTGGACCGCAGAATCTTTCGCACCGTGCCGGCCGAGATCATCCGGAACGAGGTCACCATCAGCACCCCGGCCAGTGCCGACAGCGGGATCGCCGACACCGGGCCGGTCGCCAGGTACACCACTCCCAGCAGCAGCAGCGAGTGCACGATAGCCGACACCCGGGTGCGGGCACCGGAGCGGACGTTGACAGCGGTGCGGGCGATCGCGCCGGTGGCCGGCATGCCGCCGAAGACCCCGGAGGCCACCGAGGCCAGGCCCTGCCCGACCAATTCCCGGTCGGGGTCGTACGGGCCGGTGGGTGACATCGTCGCCGCCACCCGGGCCGAGAGCAGGGATTCGATGGCGGCCAGCGCGGCGATCGCCAGTGCGGCACCGACCAGGGTCCGCAGCGCACCGAGATCCGCGTGCGGCATCACCGGCGCCGGCAGGTGGGAGGGCAGCGCCCCGATGCGGGCCACCGGGACGCCGAACGCCGCCACGATCACGGTCGCGGCCACCACCGCCGTCAGCGACTCCGGGATGGCCCGATGCAGCCGGGGCAGCGCGATCATCAGTAGCGCGACGAACCCGACGACGGCCAGCGGGCGCCAGGCCGCCGGCCAGTCCGCGTGGGTGGCGACCGCCCACGCCGCGGGCAGCGTGCGGGCGCTGGCCGGCGCCGTGGTGCCGAACGCGGCGGGAACCTGCTGCAGGAAGATGATCGCGGCGATGCCGAGCGTGAAGCCCTCGATCACCGGCCAGGGGATGAAGGTGACGGCACGGCCGAGCCCGGTGACGCCGGCGGCCACGACGACGAGCCCGGCCAGCACGGTCACCAGCGCGATGCTGCCGATGCCGTGCTGGGCGACGATCGGCGCCAGCACCACCGCCATTGCGCCCGTCGGCCCGGAGACCTGGACGTGCGATCCGCCGAACACGGCGGCCACCAGCCCGGCGACCACCGCGGTGATCAGGCCGGCGGCCGCGCCGACCCCGGAGCTGATGCCGAAGGCGAGCGCCAGCGGCAGCGCGACCACACCGACCGTCACCCCGGCCAGGATGTCGCGGCGCCACGACCGGGGCAGCTCCGCGTAGTCGGCGCGGTGCGGCAGCAGCCGCGAGACCGCGCCGGTCGCCCGGGCGATCACCGCGGGCCGCCGACCGGGGGCAGCGCGTCGAATGCGGCAAGTTGCTGCTGCCGGCTGCGCAGGGTGTCGGCGAGGAAGGTGCGTGCGATCACCAGCAGTTCGCGGATCGAGGAGTGGGCGAGTTCGTAGTAGACGGCGTTGCCGACCCGGTCGGCGCGCACCACCTGGTGGCGTTTGAGCACCGCGAGGTGCTGGGACAGCAGGGTGGGCTCGAGGTCGGTCTCGGCGAGGATCTCGCTGACCATGGTCGGCCTGGCGTTGGCAGACAGAATCTCCAGCACCCGGATGCGCGCCGGGTGGGCCAGCGCCTTGAACAGGTTGGCCTTGATCTCATAGAGCGGCCGCTCGGTCCCGGCGGGGAAGCTGGTGGGCACGTTGGCACCTCGGATCGACCATTTAATGGATTGAACAAATTCGCAATCCACTGTAGGTCCGCGCGGCCCGGCCTCAAAATCGGCCCACCACGGGATCGGGGGCACACTGGGGTGATGGACCCGGTCGCCGCGCTTCGTGAGATCGCGTACTACAAGGACCGCGCCCGCGAGGACCCGCGCCGGGTGATGGCGTATCGAAAAGCCGCCGACGTCGTCGAGGCGCTCGATGAGGCCACCCGCGAGCGCCACGGCCGGGCCAACAGCTGGCAGTCACTGCCCGGTGTCGGACCGAAGACCGCCAAGGTCATCGCCCAGGCCTGGGCGGGCCGCGAGCCCGAAGCACTGCTCGAATTGCGTTCCGCCGCAGCCGATCTCGGCGGCGGTGACATTCGCACCGCGCTGCGCGGCGATCTGCACTGCCACTCCGACTGGTCCGACGGCTCGGCGCCGATCGAGGAGATGATGACCACCGCCGCCGCGCTGGGCCACGAGTACTGCGCGCTGACCGACCACTCGCCGCGGCTGAAGATCGCCAACGGACTCGCGCCGGACCGGCTGCGGCGCCAACTCGACGCCATCGACGAACTGCGGGAGCGCCTCGCGCCGTTCCGGATTCTCACCGGCATCGAGGTAGACATCCTCGAGGACGGCACCCTGGACCAGGAGCCCGAGCTGCTGGACAGGCTCGACGTCGTGGTCGCCAGCGTCCATTCCAAGCTGGCGATGGACGCCCCCGCGATGACCCGGCGGATGGTCCGGGCGGTGTCCGAGGCGCGGGTCAACGTCCTCGGGCACTGCACGGGCCGGTTGGTGTCCGGCAACCGCGGCATCCGGCCGGAGTCGCAGTTCGACGCCGAGGCGGTGTTCACCGCCTGCCGCGACAACCACACCGCGGTGGAGATCAACTCCCGGCCGGAACGGCGCGATCCGCCGACGCGGCTGCTCAACCTGGCGCTGGGGATCGGCTGTGCGTTCTCGATCGACACCGACGCGCACGCCCCGGGCCAGCTGGATTTTCTGGGCTACGGCGCCCAGCGCGCCGTCGACGCCGAAGTGCCGCCGGACCGGATCATTAACACCTGGTCCGGTGATCGGCTCGTGGAGTGGGCGGGGAAGCGATGATGGCGTGGCTGCGGGTGGTGCTGATCGCGACGCTGTGCGTGCTGGCCGGTACCGCCGCCGCGGTGATCGTCGTCGGGTCCCCCGAGCCTCGCACCGCCGAACCGGTCGGCGGCGCCAAGCCCGACCTCAACCAGTTGAGCGAGGCGATGCTGATCGACGAAAGCGTGGTGCCGCAGCTGCCGGGCACCAGCTGGGGCCGCATGGTCGCGGTGCCGCGCGGCCCCGAACCGCAGGTGTCGCCCGCCGGCTGCGAGTTGTTCCTGTCCCAGGGTGCCGCCTCCCAGAAGGGGCTGGCGATGCGGTCGTCGAAGAACGCCGCGATCGGCGTCGCGGTGTCGGTGACCGAGCAGCGGCCGGATCTGGCCGAGCTGGTGCGGCAGTGCCGCGTCTTCACTTTCGAGGGACCGAACGCGAGCTCGGTGGTGACCCTGGGGCCGCTCGATGTCCGCGATGTGCCCGACGGCGCCATCGCGACGCTGATGCATTGCCGGACAACCAAACCCGGCCAGACCCTGGCCTGGGACATCGCCCTGGTCGCCGGATTTCACCGCGGCGTCCTGGTGAGTGCGGAGTACACCCCGGGCCCGCAGGGCGGCCCGTTCGACCCGCGCCTGGCCGCCGGGCTGGTCGACGTCTACCGTGCCCAGATCGCCGGTCTGGACCGCTAGTCGGGCAGGTGCGGCACCTCGAGCCCGGTGTCGCGGCCAATCAGCACGCCACGGGTCAGCGCCGAGTTGCCGTAGCGGGCGCGGACCCGGTCGACCGCGGCGTCGATGTCGAGCAGGTCGCGGCCGGGCCCGCCCAAGGGAAGCTCGAGCTGCTGGGCGCCGCCCCGGTCGATGTTGGACACCGCGAACCCGATCAGGGTGAGCCCCCGCTCGGCGATCAGCGGAGCGGCCGCCGCCACCAGGCCGCGCGCCGCGGCCAGCAGCGGCGCGGTCGACGCGGTGGCCCCGGGCAACGTGTGCGAGCGGGTGACCCGGGTGAAGTCGTCGAACCGGAGTCGCAGCACCACCGTGCGGCCGGTGCGGTTGGCCGCGCGCATCCGGCGGGTGATCCGGTCGATCAACCCGATGACCACGGCGTCCAACTGGGTGGGCGGGTAGCGGCGCCTGCCCAGCGCCCGCTGGGCACCCACCGAGCGCCGGTGCCGGGTCGTGCTGACCCGGCGGCGGTCGATGTTGCGGGATAGCGCGAACAGCTGCGCGCCCATCGCCCGGCCGACCAGGGACGCCAGCGTCGACTCGCTGAGCTCGGCCACCTGCGCGACGGTTTGGATGCCGTGCGCCTGGAGTTTCTCGGCGGTCTTGGGACCCACCCCCCACAGCCGCCGGACCGCCAGCGGGTGCAGGAACGCCAGCTCGCGGTCCGGAGGCACCAACAGCAGTCCGTCCGGTTTGGCCACCTGACTGGCGACCTTCGCCAGGAACTTGGTACGGGCGATCCCCACGGTGATCGGCAGCCCCACCCGCTCGCGCACCTGCTCGCGCAGCGTCGCCCCGATCTGCAGCGGCTCGCCGGAAAGCCGCCGCAGGCCGGCGACGTCGAGGAAAGCCTCGTCCACCGAAATGGGCTCCACCAGTGGGGTGATGTCGCGGAAGACATCGAAAACGGCGTCGCTGGCGAGGCCGTAGGCCGTCATCCGCGGCGGGACGACGACGGCGGCGGGGCACAGCCGCCGGGCCTGCCCACCGCTCATCGCGGTGCGCACCCCGTAGGCCTTCGCCTCATAGCTGGCCGCGAGCACCACGCCGCCGCCGACGATCACCGGCCGGCCGCGCAGCGTGGGATCGTCGCGCTGCTCGACCGATGCGTAGAACGAATCGAGATCAGCGTGCAGGATGCTCGCCCGCCCCTCGGACACGAACACATGTTCGCATGCCGGTCCGACGGTCTACGGCGGCGGTGGCGGCGGCTCGGGTGGCGGCGGCTCGGGTGGCGGCGGTGGCGGCGGCTCGGGTGGCGGCGGTGGCGGCGGAGGAGGTGGCGGCGGTTCCGGCGCCGGCGGGGGTGGAGGTGGTGGCGGTGGCGGCGGGGCCATCATCGGGATGGTGATCGGCGGCAGGCCGGGGATCTCGATGATCTGGACATCCGGCGGTGGGGGCGGCGGTGGCGGCGCGTCGGGCGGCGGCGCGTCGACCGGCCCGGTGTCCTGGACCGGCGGGCGGTACACCGGTGCGGGTGCGATCCCATTGCTGGTGTTGATCGTGATGATCGCCCCGGGGAACGTCTTGCCCTTGGGGTTGGTCCCGACGATGGCGCCGGCCCGCAGGTAGCTGTTGACCGGCGACGGCTGGTCGGACACCACGAACCCGGCGTCCTGCAGCCGTTTGCGGGCGGCGTCGAAACTCATGCCGGTCACCACCGGCACCTCCTTGCCGCCGGTGCCGTCGACGTAGCGCGGATCGGTGGGCGGCAGCGCGATCGGACCGAAGTCGTTGGCGATCGGCTTCATTGCCAGGAACCAGGTGCGGGCCGGCTCCTTACCGCCGTAGAGGTTTCCATAGTCGCCGCACTTGCGCAGCGGGAAGGAGCACAGCCCACCGGGTTTCGGCGAGTCGTCGAAGATGTAATTCGCCGCGGCGTACTGGTTGGTGTAGCCGAGAAACCCCGACGAGCGGTGGGACTCGGTGGTCCCGGTCTTGCCCGACATCGGCAGGTTCCAGCCCACCGAGCCGGCCGAACCAGCGGCGGTGCCGCCGGTCGAGTCCTTGCCCAGGGCCACCGACAGGGTGTTGGCCAGGCCCTCGGGAACCACCTGCTCGCACTTCGCCTGCGGCAGTGGAACTTCCCGGCCCCGACGGTCGAAGACCTTGTCGATCGGACTGGGCGGGCACCAGGTTCCGCCGGAGGCCAGCGTCGCCGCCACGTTCGACAGCTCCAGGGCGTTGAGCTCGAACGGCCCGAGGGTGAAGGAGCCGAGGTTCTGCCGTTTGATGTAGTCGGCCAGGCTCTCGTTGTTCTTCGGGTCGTAGGCGCGCGCCGTCCCCGGTTCGCCATAGGAGCGCAGGCCGAGCCGGACGGCCATGTCGACCGCCCGCGCGACGCCGGTCTGCTGAATCAGCTTGGCGAAGGCCGTGTTCGGCGACTGGGCCAGTGCGTCACTGACGCTCATCTGGGCCGGGTAGCCGCCGGCGTTCTTCACGCACCAGGTCTGCGGCGGGCACCCGGGCAGGTTGCTGCTGCCCAGACCCTTGCCCTGGAACATGGCAGGCACGTCGAGTTGGGCGTTGATGCCCATGCCCATGTCCAGCGCCGCCGCGGTGGTGAAGACCTTGAAGATCGAGCCGGCGCCGTCGCCGACCAGTGAGAAGGGTTGGGGCTGAACGGTTTGACCGGCATCGAGCTTCAGGCCGTAGCCGCGGTTGTCGCCCATCGCCAGCACCCGGTGGGCATCCTTCCCGGGGCGGATGACGCTCATCACGCTTGCCACCCCGGTCAGCGTGGGACTGGCCACGGTGTCGATGGCCCGCTTGACGCTGTTCTGCACCTTGGGATCCAGCGTGGTGCGGATCAGGTAGGCGTTGCGGGCGATCTCGTCGCGGCTGATCCCGGCGCGGGCAAGGTACTCCAGCGCGTAGTCGCAGAAGAAGCCGCGATCGCCGGCGGCGATGCAGCCCTGCGGCAGCGAGTTGGGTTGGGGCAGAATACCCAGCGGCTGTTCCCTGGCGGCCCGCAGCGCGTCGGCCTGATCGGGTACGTTCTCGATCATGGTGTCCAGCACCAGGTTTCGCCGGTCCAGCGCGCCCTTCGGGTTGGTGTACGGGTTGAGCGCGCTGGTGGACTGAACCATGCCTGCCAGCAGCGCGGCCTGCTGCCAGTTCAGCTGCGCGGCATCGATACCGAAGTAGGTGCGCGCGGCGTCCTGCACGCCGTACGCGCCGTTGCCGAACGACACCAGGTTCAGATAGCGGGTCAGGATCTCCGGCTTGGTGAGGACCTTGTCCAGCGCCAGCGCCATCCGGATCTCGCGCAGCTTGCGGGCCGGGGTGGTCTCCACCGCCGCCTTGCGCTCGGCGTCGGTCTGCGCGTTCACGAGCAGGTTGTAGTTCTTGACGTACTGCTGCTCGATGGTTGAGCCGCCGCGAGTGTCGACCGCGCCCTGCAGGTAGCCCGCCAGTCCGGTCAGGGTGCCCTGCAGATCGACGCCGTTGTGCTCGGCGAAGCGCTTGTCCTCGATCGAGACGATGGCCAGCTTCATGGTGTCGGCGATGCGGTTGGTGGGCACCTCCCAGCGCCGCTGCAGGTACAGCCAGGCGATCGGGTTGCCCGCTGTGTCCACCATGGTCGTGACCCCGGGAACGGTGCCGTCGATCAGCTGGGCCGAGTCGTCGGCGGCCACTCCGGAGGCGTTGTTGACCACCACACCCAGGCCGCCGACGACCGGGAACAGCAGCGCGGCCAGCACGACCGCGGCCAGCCAGCAGTACCACACCGCTCGGGTGAGCACGCGCAGCCGCTTGTCGTCCGACATGCCGATAGATTAGGTGCCTGGGCTGGGGGCGGCGTGATTAACCCCTCCGTTAATTAGGTCACCACCGGTCATTCATCGGGGGTGACGACGATCCCGTCGTCGTCGCTGTAGGCGACCTCACCCGGCACGAACCGCACCCCGCCGAAGCTGACCGGCACGTCGCGTTCCCCGGCGCCGGTCTTGGCGCTCTTGCGCGGGTTGGTGCCCAGTGCCTTGATACCGATGTCGAGGGTCTTCAGCGTCGCGGCGTCGCGTACCGCGCCGTGCACGATCAGCCCGGACCAGCCGCTCACCCGGGCCAGCTCGGCGATCACGTCGCCCACCAGCGCCGCGTGCAGGGAGGCGTCGCCGTCGATGACCAGCACCCGGCCCGCCCCCGGCTCGGACAGCACCGATTTCAACAGCGCGTTGTCCTCGAAGCAGCGAACGGTGCTGATCGGTCCGGCGAATTCCGATAGCCCGCCGAACTGACGGAACTGGACGTCACAACTGCGGACGTCCGGTCCGATGTCGTCGACGAGATCGGCAGTGGCGCGGAAGCTGACGGTCACCCGGCCATTATCGCAAGCGGCTACTCGTCGTCGTGGCGCCGCAGCCGACGGATCAGCAGCGCGAGCAACACGGTGACCGCGAACGCCACCGCGAACGGCAGCGGGGACCGGCCGGAATCCGACACCGTCGCGGGCAGCGGCCCGCCGACAGCGTCGGCGGCCTGGTCGACGGTCGACTTGGCCTTGGCGGCGGCCTCCCGGGCGGCGGCCTGCGCCGACGGCGGGGAACCGTTCCCGGCGGACAGGGCCGCGTGCGGGGCCGGGGCGGCCAGGGCCGGGTGTTCGGCGGCCGGTTCGAGCGCGGGCGGCGGCGCCTTCTTCGCCGGGGCGGTCTTCTTGGCGGGGGCCTTCTTCACCGTCTTCTTCGGCGGCGCGGCCTTCTTGGCTGGGGCGGTCTTCTTGGTGGCCTTGGCCGGGGTCTTCTTCGGAGCGGGCTGCTGTGGCGGTACGGGCGGCACAGGGGGCATGGCCTCGGCGCCTTCGTCGGGCCGGTCCTGCGGGTCTGCCATCGGGCTGCTCCTTCGCGGGGTCGTGTCGCGTACGCCTGCAGTGGTCCCCATCATGCCAGTCGCCGTCTGCCCGTCGGTCGGCTTCAACCGGTAACCGCCCGCGCCGCCAACCCCCGCCGTCGGCCCAGCGTCACGATCGGCGCCGCAGCGCCCATATTCCGGCCCCGGCGACCACCGCCACGGCGCCGACCAGAAAAGGCCACACCGGAAGCCCGGTGTCGGTCGGACCGGATGCCGCCGAGGGCCCCGGAGTGCCCTGCGCGGTCACCGACACGGTGAACGACCAGGATCCCGACACGACGTGGCCGTCGGCGGAGGTCACCCGATAGTTCACGGTGTAGCGACCGGCCGGCCCCAGCGGGCGCAGCCCGACGCCGACCGTGGCGCCCTGCACCTCCGGTGGGCCGGACGACCACAGGTTGCCGTCCGGGCCGACCACCGTCATGGCGGCGAACTCGCTCTGCAGCTGCTCGCTGAACGTCGCGGTGACCCGGGCCGGACCCGCGGTCAGCGTGGCACCGTCGGCGGGGTCACTGGCCGTCCGAACGGCGTGCGCCCAGGCGGCCGGCGCCGTGGTGAGCGCCATCGTGACGATCAGCAGCACCGCCACGAGCAGTCGCCGGGTCATGACCCGCGCCGCGCCGCGCCGCGCGGCAGCGCGGCGGGACCGGTGGGGGAGGCCGTCATCAGCGCTAGAGGACGCCGAGGCGGGCCAGCAGGTCCGCGTCGATGCCGTCGAGTTGTTCGGTGATGGCCGCGTGCGCGGCGCGGCGCCGCGGGCCCGGCATGTTCTCGGCCGCGGTCACCGCGGCCGACAGGGCGGTGAGCCGCTCGGTCATGGCGGCCACGAACTGCTTGGTCTCGGCGTCCTTGGGCTTCTTGTCGGCCACCACCCGCAGCGAGCCCTCTGCGCCGGAGATCCGCGCCGACAGCTGGCCGCCCTGACCGGAGAACTGGCCCAGCTGGCTCAGCGGCACGCCGAGGCGGTCGGCCCGGCGCTCGTCGATGGCCCCCCGCGCGGCCATCGCGGCCCGGTAAGCGACCGGGACGACGACCGGCGCCAGCAACCGGGACACCGTCAGCGCCCGGCGGATCCGGGTGGGGGAGAGGAGTCTGCCCTCGCGGGCCGCCTTCAGCTGGGTCTCGGCAACCTTCACCGCGGCCCGGTCGGCGTCCCGCTGGGCCTGGAGCTGGGCTTTGATCGCCTTCGTCTCGGCGCGCTCGGTGGCTTTGATGCGGCGGGCCTCGTTCTTGGCGGCGAGCCGGGCCTCCAGCTTGGCGCGGGCCTTGATCGCGCGGGCCTCCGCACGCCTCGTCGCACGGCTTTTCCGCTTCTTGAACAGGCCCATCCGTGCTGCCTCCCGGGTAGGTCGTGGGCGGTCGGCAAGAGGGGCTCGCGACCGGATGAGCTAACCCTATCGTCCGGCTCAAGACGCACAACCACGACCTGCGGATATGCCACAATGTTCCGAATCACCGCCGTCGGCGCACCGGTGCGTCGCAAACTCGAGGAAGACAAGACAGGGCTGTCGTCCGCACGCCGCGACGATCAGCCAGCCGGGGGAAAGCCCGGGGAAGTCCAGGGGATAGAGGAAGCCAACATGCCCGCCAGCCGAGTAGTTACCAAAGCCGTGAGCGACGTCCTGGACCTGGCACCCCGGGACGGCGAGGTGTCGCTGACCAGGCTGGTGGCCGCGGTCGCCGAGCAGCGCTCGCGGCCCATCGAAATCACCACCGACGACCTGCCACCGGGTGTCTGCGGGCAGTGGCGGCAGTACAGCGACCACGACGTCTTCCTGATTCAGCGTGGGCTGCCGACCTGGGACCGCACCCTGGCCCATGAACTCGGGCACCTGGTGCTCGGACACGACGGCATGCTCGTCACCGACATGGCCCGCGAGGTCGCCGAGTTCGCCAGCGACGACCTGATCAGCTACATGCTCAACCAGCGGACCGGGTGCATGGGCCCCAGCGGTGAGGACGCCGAGCAGGAGGCCGAGGACTTCGCCGCGCTGCTCATCTACCGGCTCGGCCGGCTGCCGTCCGACCGCTCCTCGATCGTGCAGGTGCGCCTCGGAGAGGCGTTTGGTTGATCGTTTGGGTGATCGCCGGCCTGCTGGGCATGGCCACCGGCCTTCGGATCGGGTGGGCACTGGTCAACAAGCAGTCGGTGGTCAGTTCGGCGATGATCGTCGCGCTGGGCAACCTGGCGCTGGTGGCGGCGTTCAACTGGCCCCCGCTCACGGTGCTGATCGACCGGGCGCTGCACTGGCCCAACATCTCGGTCGGCCTGAGCCAGGTGGCGCTGGTCGGCTGCGCCGCGGGCAGTTGCGTGATGATCACCAGCGTGGCCTCGCCGCACAGCCCGGGGGCCACCCGCCGGATCGCGATGTTCCAGTACGTGGTGGCGGCCGTCATCGCGGCCACCACGCTGGTGCTGTTCTTCCGGGCCGGCCGGCAGCCGGAGATGTCACCGCAGGAGTACCTGGGCCGCAACTCCGCTTCGTCGAGCAGCTCGCTGCCGTGGCTGCTCCCGCTGCTCTACGTGCTGTTCGCACTCACCCTGATCTCCTGGGCCGGGATGCGGCACTCCAACCGCACCCGGCGCGGGCGGGCCCTGTTCCTGTTCACCCTCGGGATCGCGCTGATCCTGGCGGCCACCGCCTACTTCCTGATGCGGGCGGTCGCCAGCACCCACCTGGTCGGCATCGGCACCGCGGCGACGCTGCTGGGCGTCGCCATGCTGATCGTCGCGCTGGGCTCGCTGCTGCCCGCGATCGAGGACTGGTTCGGCGGCCGACGGGAGATGCGGATGATCGCCCCGATACTCAAGGAGCTGGAACGGCGGCAGCCCGACGTCGGCATCGGCGAGCGGCCGCGCGGCCCGCTGATCTTCCGGGTCGCCGAGCGGCTGTCGCTGATCTCCGATGCGCTGTACCTCGAGGCCACCGACGCCCAGCAGGCGCTCACCGGTCGCGGCTTCGGCCCGGGTAACGAGCTGCTGGACGACCTGGACCCGCCGGACGTCAGTCCCACCGAGCAGGCGATCGCGGTGGCGAAGTGGATCTACGCCGGCCGGGGGATACCACGGTCGGCCGAGGGCGCCGAGCGCCGCAAGGCGGATGCGGCCTTCCCGGGCGTGGAGTGGCTGCGGCAGCCGGAGACCTACTCCGACCGCGAGTGGATCCTCGAGATCGCGCAGCAGTACCGCTCGCTGGAGCGCTCCGGACACGTCAAAAGCCCGTGACGGCGCGGGGCCGTGACGGGCTCGTGACGTTGCGGGCGGCCCGAGGGGCCGCGGCGCGGGCTAAGCGTCCAGGTGTTCCCGGCGACGCAGCTCATCGACCTTGTGGACGAGGTCCTGCTGGGCCTCCGGCGACAGGCCGACGGTGCGTGCGGCAATCCGACGGACACCCTCGTCGCGGGTGTTGGCGAGCCAGGTGAGCTCCTTGTCGAGCTTCGCGTAGTACTCGTCGTCGGTGAAGTACGCCGGCTTGATCCGGAAGAAGTTGGCAAGCGCCTGCATCGTCTGCGTCGACGGGTTGGTGCGGTTGCCCGAGCGGAGCTGCGACAGGTAGGGAGCGGACATGGTGACGCCCTCCGCCTTGAGTGCCGCGATCACCTCGGCCGAGGTATGAGGGCCACGTCCGGGCGGGTAAACCGTGTCGAACAGGCGATTCAATCGCGCGGCGAACGTCGTGCTCATCGTGTTGACCTCCACATGCTGAACCAGCTTTTGTCGTCGTAGGCTTATTTGCTGACCATCGTAGCGATAGTTCTGCCGACAACCAAGTGCAAACTACCGAAAAATTAACGAGGCCGGACAATATTGACATCCTGGCAAACATTCCGGTCCGTCGAACACGAGCGTACACCCTGGTCGCGGGGCTGAGCCGGGCAAAGGCGGCCGGCCCGAAGCGAGCCGCCCACCCAGGCCTCCGAATGTGCTGTATCCGCAGGTCTGGTCAGATTTTGCCGGGCAATCATCGGATCGGCGCCCGCGGAGCGCGCCCCGATTTGCTGCCTAACGATCGGGCGTCAGGCGCCGTCCGGCGGCGCCGCGGGCGCCGAGGCCGGGCCGCGGGCGCGGCGGTAGTGCAGGAAGCCGGCCGCGGCCGCGCTGACCGCGACGGCCCCGCTGACCGCGACGGCCACTCCCGGCCAACCCAGGGCGGAGTCGAACAGGATCCATAGGCCGAACACTCCGAACAGCACGGCGGCCATCGCCTGCAGGAACCGCTCCGGCAGCCGCCGGTGTAGCAGGCGGCCCGCGGCGATCGCGACGCCGTCGGCCAGCACCATGCCGACGGTGGCCCCGATCCACACCCCCGCCCAGTTGTGATCGCTGGCCAGCGCCACGGTGGCCAGCATGGTCTTGTCGCCCAGCTCGGCCAGCACGAACGAGGAGACCACCGCGAGGACGACGAAGCGGTGCTCGGCGACCGGCGCGCCCGGGTCGTCGTCGGGCTCGTCCTTGCCGCGCCAGGTCCAGATCGCGAAACCGATGAACGCCACCGCCGCGGCGAAGGCGATCGGGCGCTGCGGCAGCGTCAGGCCGACGAAGTGCCCGATCGTCACCGACAGGCCGTGCACCAGGAACGCGGCGATGCCCACCCCGGTCAGCACCACCCACCACCGGTGGCGCAGCGCGTAGGTCATGGTGATCAGCTGCGACTTGTCACCGAGTTCGGCGAGGAATACCACCCCGAGGCTGACGAGAACTGCGGAGAGCACGGGCACGACCTTTCGACGCGTCGTCCGGGAGCCCCGCTTGCGCGGAGCCACCGGACATCCGGTCGAAGGTCTCGCCCACCGAATGTCTCCGTTCGGTTCGCCGGCCGGGCTGTGCGCCAGTATGTCGACACGACGATTGGGGGCTACTCCCCTTCGCTGATGGGATTCACGCTATCGACCCGCGCGGGGTGCCGCCAGTCGGCAGGCGGATTTCGGGCAGCCGAAATCGGGGATCACCGGCGCCGAATCACCGATGACCGAATGGTGCTATGCGGCAAGCAGCATCGCCAGAATGGCGGTGTCGGGGTGGCTGATCGGGTCGACGCCGACCCGGCTGACCATCGAGGTGATGGTGCCGTCGGACTCGGCTTCGACCCAGGCGGCGCGGTGCTCGAGACCGAGATGCGGCAGACCGGGCAGCAGCACGCATCCCGATGCGGCGCCGGAACATTCGGGCAGTGACGGCATCGTTTCCGAGGGCGGATGCAGCATCAGCAGGGCCGGCGGCTGGCGGTCCGCGAAATGCCCCGGCGGCACCGCGGATTCACCGACCACGGTGCCTTCGGCCAGCACGAGGCCGACGGTGCCGGGCTGCGGCCGATCCGGAAGCTCCTCGCGAACCCCGAAAATGGTTGTGGTGGAGAGCAATCCGGGTAGCGATGCGACGCGGACCGCGACGATCAGCAGCTGGGCCCACTCCTTGGTCGAGTCCGGCCACCGGCCGGAGACCACGAATCCCTTCAGCGCACCCCGAGAATGAAAGGGGGCGACTTCGACCGCACGCCCGGAACCAGTTTCCATCTCGTCCTCCGCGACACCTCGTACCTGTGCGACACGACAGCGGGTCGGTTCGGATCAGAATGCGGTAACCCCCCACTGGCACGCAAGACGACACGAGTGCCAGCCGTTGGGCAATTGTCGGAGGTCGTGCGCGCCGCGCGGTCCCGTGGCGGGCCGGACGACGCCCGGTGCCGGATCAGAACAGGACGATCAGCGCCAGGATGCCGAGCAGGACCAGGGCGATGACGCCGGCGCGCATCGCGGCCACCATGTAGGAGCGGTTGCAGGTGGCAGAGGACGCAACCCACTGCGACGGCTGCGATGCCGATGGCGTGCCGAACGACTGCGATGCCATCAGAGCGTCCTGACCTGCGTTTTCAACTACCACCCCTAGTGAAGTTAGTCACAGCACCTGTTTGTGAGCGCGATCATAGCGCCTGGAATGCCGCCGGTGAAATCCGCGGCGGCCCGACCTGGGCGGAAAGAATCAGGCGGAACGGAAAGGGCGGATTGGGACGGCGCCGGTGTGGGTACCCGCCGATCAGTCTGTTTTGCACGGCGTGTCGTGCGGCGCGTCGCGCCGCCGATGGCCATGGTTAGGGCGCCAAGCGATTTCGCTCGGTCATGATCAAGTTGTTGATCGGTGTGTCGACACACCGGCCCGTTATCCACAGGTGCGTCAATCCACGGTGCCCCCACGGTGCGCGCACCCGTTTCCGGCCTCCTCCCCGGCTGTGGATAAGCCTGTGGAAACTGTGGATAGGCGAGTCATTGCTGGACCTCGCCGCTCGCCGAACCTGCACCGCGTGCCACAAACCGAGGTCCTGAACTGGGCATCAACGCCGCCGGGCGGGTGCCGGCGCGGTGCCGCCGGCCTGCCGGGGTGTGCGCAACTGCCGGTCATGTCCGTCCGGATATTCCAGCCTCGATCGCTAGGCTGGTCCGGTGATTCAGGTGTGCTCCCAGTGCGGAACGCGCTGGAACGTGCGCGATCGGCAGCGCGCGTGGTGCCCGCGCTGCAACGGCGCGCTGATGGCGCCCGACCCGCGGTGGACCGCCCCGCCCCCCGGCCAACCCCTTAGCCCCGGCCCGCCGCCGGCCGGTCGCCCGCCGGTCCCGCAGTCGGTCGCCCAGCGCCAGGCGCCGCGGCTGCCGTCGGGGTTCCGCTGGATCGCGGTACGTCCCGGACCGCCGCCCCCGCCACGCCGCCGGCGCAGGCCGCTCGGACCAACCCCGCGCTATCTGTCCATCCCGCGCTGGGGGCTGGTCGACCCGATCCTCCCGACGGCGACCGAGGACGCCGCCGTCCGCACCGGTCCGTCGCCGGCCACCGTGCGGGCCGCCCTGCTGGCGGCGGTCACCGTCTTCGGCCTGGCCGCCTTCGTCCACGTGGTCCGCTACGTGCTGCTGCTGATCAACCGCACCTCGCTGCTGCCGCCACTGGTCGCCACCGCAGCGTTGTGGCTCGGCGTGGTGGTGAGCCTGGCCGCGCTCGTGGCGGTCATCGTGGCGGCGGTGGTGATGACCTCGTGGCTGGTCGCGCGGCGGGCGGCGGTGTTCCGCCACCGCGGCCAGGACGACCCCCGGCCGGTGTGGGCGCTGTGGGTCGGCTGTCTGACGCCGATCGCCAACCTGGTGTGGGCCCCGGTTTTCGTCATCGAACTCGCGGACGCCGAGAATTCGCAGGCCCGGCTGCGGGGGCCGATCACCGCGTGGTGGATCGCCTGGCTCTTCGCGACCGGGTTGGCCATCTTCGCGTCGGCGACCAGCTTCACCACCCGGCCGCAGGGCATCGCGGACAACACGGTCACCACGATCATCACCTATCTGCTGGGTGTGGCGGTCCTGGTGCTGCTGTGGCAGGTCTTCGACGCGTTCGTGCGCAAGCCGGTGGAGCGTCCCCTGCACCGCTGGGTGATCATGGCCCCCGACGAGACGCCCGGCCCGGCGGATACCGATTCGCCCGCACCGGTTGAGCAGGAACAGCAGGAACCGGCAGCATAGGGCTATGACGCTGGCCGACGGTGCGCACGGCGGGCATCCCTTCGTGGTGGCCCACCGGGGGGCGTCGGCCGACCGCCCCGAGCACACCCTGGCCGCCTACGAACTGGCGCTGCGGGAGGGCGCCGACGGAGTCGAATGCGACGTTCGGCTGACCCGCGACGGCCACCTGGTCTGCGTGCACGACCGCCGGGTGGACCGCACCTCGACCGGCACCGGCCTGGTCAGCGATATGACGCTGGCGCAGCTGAAGGAGCTGGACTGGGGCGCCTGGCACAGCAGCTGGCGGCCGGACGGCGCCAACGGCGACACGGGCCTGCTCACGCTGGACGAGTTGGTGCGCCTGGTCCTGGACTGGAACCGGCCGGTGAAGCTGTTCATCGAGACCAAACACCCGGTGCGCTACGGCGCGCTGGTGGAGAGCAAGGTGCTCGCGCTGCTGCACCGCTACGGGATCGCCGCCCCGGCGTCGGCCGACCTGTCCCGCGCGGTGGTGATGAGCTTCTCGGCCGCCGCGGTGTGGCGCATCCGCCGGGCGGCGCCACTGCTGCCGACCGTGCTGCTGGGGGAGACCTCGCGGTACCTCGGCGGCAGCGCGGCCACCACGGTCGGCGCGACGGCGGTCGGTCCCTCGATCGCCACCCTGCGCGAGCATCCCGAACTCGTCGACCGCGCCGCGGCGCAGGGCCGCGCGATGTACTGCTGGACCGTCGACCACTACGAGGACGTCGGCTTCTGCCGCGACGTCGGGGTTGGCTGGATCGCCACCAACCACCCCGGCCGCACCAAGGCCTGGCTGCAGAACGGTCTCACCGGCGCCGGCCTCGACTAGACGCTCACTGCTGGGCGTCGAGCACCTCAACGGGGAGTGGCGTGTCCGAGCGCAGCGCGTCGAACAGCTTGGTGGCGCCGTCGGCGTCCCACACCACCACCGACCCGGAGTCGCTGCCGGTGAACTCGCCGATCGGGACGGTCACCGTGGTGGGCGAACCGTGCAGCGCCCAGCCGAGCCGGGCCAGGTCCCACACATGGGCGTCGCCGTCGACGATCAGCGCCCCGATCGCCGCGTGCGGGATGGCATACCAGCGCCACGGGTTGAGCCAGACGGCCGGGCTGCTCGCCCGGTGCAGCAGCGCCGACATGAACTGCCGCTGGTGGATCATCCGGTCCAGGTCGGCGCGCGGGGTGGCCCGGGAGCGGACGTAGCCGAGCGCGTTGCGGCCGTCCAGCGTCTGGCATCCGGCGGGCAGATCGATGCCGGCCAACGGGTCGCTGATCGGCTCGGCCGGGCAGACCTCGACGCCGCCCAGCGCGTCGACCAGGGTGGGGAACCCGCCGAAGCCCACCTCCGCGTAGTGGTCCAGGCGCAACCCGGTGGCCTCCTCGACGGTCTGGGCCAGCAGCGCCGGGCCGCCGTCGACGTAGGCGGCGTTGATCTTGTCGCTGCCGTAGCCGGGGATGTCGACGTAGGAATCGCGCGGGATGGACACCATGGTGGCGGGGAGGTCGGAGCCCAGGCCGGGCAGGTGCACGACGAGGATCGTGTCGGTGCGCCCGGTGCCGAGGTCGCCGCCGGTGGACAACTCGGCCTGCTGCTCGGGGGTCAGGCCCTCGCGGCTGTCGGTGCCGACCAGGAGCCAGTTGGTGCCGCGCCCGGCGGCCGGGCGGCCGTCGTAGTCGCTGAACACCGCCACGCGATGCAGCTTGGCGTCCGCCCAGGCCGCGGTGCCGGCGCCGGCCGCGACGGCGGCCACGACCAGGACGACGAGCCCGACGACGACGCGCCGGCCCCAGCGCCGCTTCTTCCGCACCTTGGGTCGGGGCGGCGGGGCGACCGGCCGGGCGTTAGCGACCGGCGGCAGGGGCGGCGGTTGGAACGGGGGCGATTGGCGAGGCGGCAGGGCCTGGCGCCGGGGCGGGGGCCTTCGAGGAGGCGGAAGCGGTGGGGGTGGCGGCGGGGCCGACCGGCGCTGCGGCGGCGCCGGTGGCGGGGGCCGGTAGCCGGGGTCGCGGCGGATGACCTGTGGCGGTTCCGGCGCCGGAGCGGACTGCCGGGGGATCCGCTCGGTGGGCGGATCGGGCCTGGGCCGGCGCGGCCAGTCGTCGCTCACCAGGACAATTTACGCGCCCGGCTGCTTAATTCACTTCAGCCAGCCGGTGTGGCCGGCCAACAGGACGTAGCCCACGAACGCCACGGTGTCGATCAGGCCGTGGGCGATGACGAGCGGCCACAGCCGGCCGCTGCGGCGCCACGCGTACCCGAACACCAGGCCCATCGCCACATTGCCCAGCCCCGCGCCGAACCCCTGGTAGAGGTGGTACATCCCGCGCAGCGCGCTGGAGGCCAGTACCGACTTCGCACTGCTGAGCCCGAGTTGCTCGAGCCGGGTGATCAGGTAGCCGACGACAACCACCTCCTCGGCGAAGCCGTTGGCGAACGCCGACAGGATCAGCACCGGAATCCGCCACCAGCTGTGGTGCAGCGCGGACGGCTCCACCTCGGCGTTGAGCCCCAGCGCTCGGGCCGCCAGGTACAGCAGCAGCCCCGGGATGCCGATCAGGGCGGCCAGGCCCAACCCGCCCAGCACGTCGGGGCGCCACCGGGGCCGGCCCAGCCCGATGCGGGCCGGGCCGATACCGCTGCGCCACAACAGATAAAGCGCGAGGCTGCCCCAGGCCACCAGCTGCGCGATCGAGGCCAGGTTCAGCCCGAGGTTGACCAGGTCGTACCGGGACTGGTTCGGGTTGAGCCGGACCCGGTGACCGGCGAGTCCGGACAGCACGGCGTCGGTCAGTTGCAGCACCGCGATCACTGCGCTGACCCCGAAGGTGACGGCCAGCATGACGCCGACCTCGATGCGCATTCCCCGCCGGTTCGGCTCGACCGGGTCACCGTGGGGAGCGCTCACTCCGTCACGGTAACGCCCGGCCCGGCGACGCTGCGGCTATAGCCGCCGCGCGCGCAGGCCGTTGACGAACGGGCAGCCCATCAACAGCCGGATCGCCCGGCCCAACCCGGTGATGTCGTGCACCGGCTCGGGGAACGGCAGGCGGACGTCGTGGTCGTCCCCACCGTCGGCGCCGCCCCCCTCGACCCGTAGCCGCACCCCGTAGCGGTCCAGTCCCAGCGGCCGCACCCGGCCACGTCGCAGCACCGCGGGCAGCTTGCCGGCCAGCCGGGCGATCACCTCGGGGTGATCGCTGTCGAGGTGGCGCAGCCACGCCGACTCCAGCTCGCAGAACGGGTCGGCGTCGGCGGCCAGCAGGTCGGTGATCCCGACCGGCTCGGCGCCGCCGGCGTCGGCCACCACGATCGAGTCGACGCCCAACAGCACCAGGTCGTACCCGGATCCCACCTCCAGCAACGCGGGGTTGGGGTGGTCGGCGGCGATCAGGTCCAGCAGGTCGCGGAGTGCCCCAGCCGGGACGCCGTGCAGCCGTCCGCGGACCCACACCAGCGAGCGGACCGGCTCGCGCAGCGGCAGCGGCGCATAGTCGGTGAGCTCGAGAACCGCGGGCACGCCGCCGGTGTCGGCTCTCGCGGCGGCCGCCGCGGCCGCCGAGCGGTGCGGCACCGTCAGCGCGAACGACCCGTCCGGCAGCAGGTGATGCACCGGGGCCGGGGAGGGCGGTGCACCGTCGGCGGCCAGGATCGCCGCATCGGCGCGCACACAGGCGCTGCGGACACGTTCGGCTGTGGTCGGCGCTGAGAGCGTCGATGAGGGCATCGCACACCTCCGCTATAGTGAGGTAAGCCTAAGTTAACTTCGACACCGCGGTGACGCAAGGCTTCCGGACCCATCGACCGGATAGGGTTGGTCCGTGGCCCGCATCGCCTACCTCGGCCCCGAGGGCACCTTCACCGAAGCGGCGCTGTCGAACATGGCCGCCGCGGGCGTCGTGCCCGCCGGGTTCACCCCGGTACCGATGGACAGCACCCCGGCCGCCCTGGAGGCGGTGCGGTCCGGCGCGGCCGACCTCGCCTGCGTGCCGATCGAGAACTCCATCGAGGGGGGCGTGCTGCCGACCCTGGACAGCCTGGCCACCGGTGCCCCGCTGCAGATCTACGCCGAACTGACCCTCGACGTGGCGTTCAGCATCGTGACCCGGCCCGGCACCAGCGCGGCCGAGGTGAAGACCGTCGCGGCCTTCCCGGTAGCGGCCGCGCAGGTCCGGAACTGGCTGGCGGCCAACCTGCCGGGCGCCGAAACGGTGCTCGCCCGCTCCAACGCGGCCGCCGCCGCCGACGTCGCGGCCGGTCACGCCGACGCCGGGGTGAGCACCGCGCTGGCCGCCCAGCGCTACCAACTGGCCTGCCTGGCCGAGGGAGTGGTCGACGAGCCGACCGCCCGCACCCGGTTCGTCCTGGTCGGACCGCCCGGTCCGCCGCCCCCGCGCACCGGGGCCGACCGCACCTCGGTGGTGCTGCGGATGGACAACACGCCCGGCGCGCTCGCGGCGGCGATGAACGAGTTCGGCATCCGCGACATCGACCTGACCCGCATCGAGTCGCGGCCCACCCGCACCGGACTCGGGACCTACATCTTTCTATTGGACTGCGTCGGCCACATCGACGACAGCGCCGTCGCCGAGGCGCTCAAGGCCCTGCACCGGCGCTGCGCCGATGTCCGTTACCTCGGGTCCTGGCCGACCGGGTCGTTGACCGGCGCGGTGCCGCCCGAACCCGACGAGGCCGACCGCTGGTTGGCGCGGCTGCGCAAGGGCACCCCGCCGTGAGTGGCCGGCTCATCCTGGTCCGCCACGGCCAGTCCCACGGCAACGTCGAACGCCGCATCGACACCCGCCCACCCGGCGCCGACCTGACCGACCTGGGCCGCGAGCAGGCCCGCGAATTCGCCCGTGGCCGGACCCGCAGGCCGGGCCTGCTGGTGCACTCGGTGGCTCGCCGGGCCGCGCAGACCGCCGCCGAGATCGCCGCCGAAGTGGGGCTGGCCGCCGCCGAGTCGGAGGGCATCCACGAGGTGCAGGCCGGCGAACTGGAGAACCGCAACGACGACGACGCCATCGCCGAGTTCAACGCGATCTACCAGCGCTGGCACCAGGGCGAGGTCGACGTCCCGATGCCCGGCGGGGAGAACGCCCGCGACGTCCTCGACCGCTACCTGCCCGTCATCACCGACCTGCGGCTGCGCTATCTGGACAACGAGGACTGGACCTCCGACATCGTCGTGGTCAGTCACGGCGCCGCGATCCGGCTGACCGCGGCCACCCTGGCCGGTGTGGACAGCAGCTTCGTGCTGGATCACCATCTGGCCAACGCCGAGTCGGTGGTGCTGGCACCGATCACCGACGGTCGGTGGAGTTGCCTGCGCTGGGGCGCCAAGACACCGCCGTTCTATCCCGAACCGGACGTGCACCCCGTCGAGGACGCCCTGGAGTCCCCCGACCCGATGGGCTGACCGGCTAGACCGCCAGCCGTTGTTCGCTTTGCCGAAGGCAATCGCATCCGACGGTGTCGCAATCGATCACCAGGCCGTGCAGGACCAGTTCCGGGCTGGAACAACCGTCCTCGGTGCATTCCGAGCGACGCAGTGCGTGACGGATGAGGGTGCCGTGGCAGTGCGCCATCTGCGTCTCGCACTCCCGGCAGCTGTTGCCCATGGCTCGTTCTTAGCACTACACCCCGACGGCGCGACGTTGCCGCGCCTGAGGGGGACGAAGGACCCTTACGCCGGGGGCGAAAGAAATGGGCAAATCGCCCGGTAGTGCAGTAAGTTGTAAAGCCTCAGCCCTTCGGGGGTGGGCTGGTTTAATGCCGGGCCAGCCGCAATTTCAGCGCTACTTTCCGGCACGGAGATTAGGACTCGAAAATGAGCTCAAGTCGTGTGACTCGTCAGATCGCACTTTTTTCCGGGGGTCTCGCCATCGTCGGTATGGGCGCCCTGAGCGCCTGCGGTAAGAGCGAGAAGGAGGCGCCGAGCACCACGCCGTCGACCAGCACCAGCGCTCCCGCGCCCTCGCCGACCGAGAAGAACGTCGGCCCCGGCGGCGCGAACTCGTTCACGCCCACCGTCAAGGCCCCGCCGGCGCCGACCGCGCTGCCGGGCAACGTCATCACCGGCGGCAGCCGCTAGGCCGTCGACTGCACCAGTCAGCCCCGCCCGGTCGCCGGCCGTGATCCGGATACTCCGCTCACGAACGATGTCCGTGGTGGGGCTGCTGGCTGTTGTCACCACCGGCGCGCTACTGGCCGCTGACCTGCGTCCGTTCCCGGCCCCGTCCGAACCGGAACAGATCAGCGGCCCGTACGCGTCGCTGCTGGCCAGTTCGACCGATCTCGGGCCGGCGCACGCCGAGCACGTCCAGCTGACCGCCGCGCTGCAGGGTTCGTCGCAGCCCGCGCTGTTGATGGGATGGGCCAGGCAACAGGGCCTGTCGGTGCGCTGGCGCACCGGGGACTCCTGGGCGATCGTCGAGGGTGAGCCGGCCGCGGTGGCCGGCGCGTTCGACGTCGACGTGCACGACTACCGCGGCATGCGCGGCCAGGTCTTCTACGCCTCCCCGCAGCAGCCCGCGGTCCCGGCCGCGCTGCGCGGCGAGGTCGCCGAACTGGGCCGCATCCTCGGTTACACCCCGCACCGGGAGTCCAGGCCGCCGGTGCTGCCGCTGGAGGTGCCCGACCAGGGCCTGACCCCCGACGCCCTGCTGCGCACCTACAACGCCGAGCCGCTGCGGGACAGCGGCCACACCGGCAAGGGTGTCACCGTCGTCGTCTTCGCCTTCGACGGGTTCGACCAGGCCGACCTGGACATGTTCGCGACCACCTTCAACCTGCCCAAGTTCGTCCCGGACGTGGTGGGCGGCATGCCGGAGGCCCGCCGCGGCGAGGCCACGATGGACCTCGAGGCCATTCACGCGCTGGCGCCGGACGCGAAGAAGGTCCTGGTCAACGCGCGTTCCACGGTGGAGGGTGACGGCTCCTACGAGAAGATCGCCACCATGATGGAGGACGCCGAGCGCCGTTATCCCGGGGCCATCTGGAGCTTCTCCATCGGCTGGGGTTGCGACAAGCTGATCACCGCCGCCGACCTCGCCCCGGTGCGCGCCGCGCTGGCCGCCGCGCACCGCAAGGGCACCACGGCGTTCAACGCCAGCGGGGACCTGGCCGGGCTGGAATGCAAGGGCGGCCAGGAATGGTCCAGCCCGCCCAGCGCCAACGACGTCGGCGTGGACGCGGTGGCTTCGCTCCCGGAGATGACCGACGTCGGGGGCACGACCCTGTCGACCGACGCGGACGGCGGCTGGCTGGCCGAGCAGTCCTGGTTCGACGCCCCGCTCTCGCAGGGCACCGGTGGGGGAGTGTCGGCGCTGTTCGAGCGCCCGGAGTGGCAGCAGGACCTCAGCGTCGACCGCGGCGCCGGCCAACGGCTCACCCCCGACATCGCGGCGGTCGCCGACCCGTTCACCGGGGTGAAGATCGTGTTCAACCAACAGGTCGTGGTCGGCGGCGGGACCTCGCTGGCCGCCCCGGTCTGGGCCGGGCTCACCGCGCTGATGACGCAGTATCTCAAGCAGCGCGGCGGCCGGGAGATCGGTGACCTCAACCCGATGCTCTATCGGGTGGCCGCGGGCGCCCCGCTGCCCGCGTTCCGCGACATCACGCTGGGCGGCAACGCCGTGGAGGTGGCCCAGCCGGGCTATGACCTGGTGACCGGGCTGGGTACCCCGGACGTGAACAATCTCGTCCAGAACCTACTCGTGGTGCAGAGGTTGACCGAATGAGCCTGGAAGCGGAATTCGACGCCGTCCCGACCATGGAGTGCCGGGTCTGCCAGACCGAGGTGCCCGCTGGGGCGTTCTGCGGTCTGTGCGGCGGGCACCTGACCCCCGAGCCCGGGGACGGACCGCAGTGGTTGCGCCCCGGCACCTTCGGTGCCGCGCCGGACGAGTCGCTGTTGCGCCCGTCGATCGCTAGTTCGTTGTTCCCGCAGCTGCCGCAGCGCTCCCGCACGCCGTTCCGGGTCGGGCTCACGCTGATCGTGGTCGGCCTGGCGGTGTTCGCGGTGCTGAAGATTCCGGCCGCGTTGATCACCGTCGCCGCGCTGGGCCTGCCGCTGCTGTTCCTGCTCTACCTCGCCGAGTCCGATGCCTACCGCGACCTGCCGGCGCGGGTCCTGGCCATCACCGCGGTGTTCGGCGCTGCTTTGGGTGTGGGCTATGTCCTGCTGACCGGGGAGATGGTCGCCCGCTCGTACGGGGTGCCGATGGCGGCCGGGCTGGCCATGCATCACGTCATGCGCGAAGGGTTGGTGATCCCGGCCGGTGCGATGCTGCTCATGCTGGTTCCGGTCGTGCTGGTGCGGCTGCTGCCGTACAAGCCGCGAGAGGTGTTGGACGGCTTCGTGATCGGCGCTCTGGCGTCGCTGATGTTCGCCGCCGGGGCGACGCTGACCCGGCTCGCCCCGCAGTTCGCCACCGGCCTGTTCGCCCACAGCAGGCCGATCAAGGGCCTGATCGTCGAGGCGGCGATCTGCGGGGTGACGATTCCGCTGACCGCCGCCGCCGCCGGCGGCGCCTTCGGGATGGCCCTGTGGTTCCGGGGGCAGACCGGCAATCCGCACGAGAATCCGGGGCGGGTGCGGGCCCTGCTGTTCGGGTTCGCCGCGGTGATTCTGGTGGCGCACGTCGCCGTGGGGGTCGTCGACATCGTCGGGCTGCCGCAACTGGTGATGCTCACCATCCATGCCGTGATGACGCTGTTGGCGCTGTTGCTGCTGCGGGTCGCCGTGCAGATCGCGCTGCTGCACGAGGCACACGATCCGGTCTCGTTCACCGATCCGCTGCTGTGCGTGCACTGCGAGCATGTGGTTCCCGACATGGCGTTCTGCCCGGCCTGCGGCGCCGCCACCCGGGCCTCCTCGCGCACCTCGCGCGCGGATCGCAGGCGGTCGCGTCCGGTGCGCACCGTCGCCACGGAGGGACAGTGAGCCCGGCGACGGCGGAGGCCGAGCCGGAACTGTATCCGGGCTACGCGCTGCCGCCGGGCACCTACGCCGCCCCGGAACTGCGCCGCACCCGGTTCGGCTGGCTGCTCGGGCGCTGGGGCATCGCGATCGTGGCGGTGGCCGCGGCCCTGATCGGGTTGACGCTCTTGTCGACCAAGAAGGTGCCGCACTTCATGTGCCCACCGGACTGCGGTCGGCCGCCGACCGGCATGCCGGTGGCGGCGCTACCCCGGTTCACCGCGCCGGACGGCTCGTTCTCGGTGGCGTACCCGGCGCCCAATGCGGCCTACGAGGTCAGCCGGAACGGCAACCACGTGATGGCGAAGTTCACCGCCGGGGACACCGGCGTCATCGATCTGTTCTCCGAGCCGGCGGCCGGGCGCACCCCGAAGCAGATCGCCAAGGACCTGATCAAGCGGAAGTTTCCGGACGCGAAGATCGCCTACGAGATCCCCAACGCGATGGTCGGCTATCAGCCCGGCTACGGCGAGGTCGCCGACTCCTGGCCGTCGGGCACCAGCAACAGCTACATCCGGATCCGCACCGTGCTGCTGGTGGCCGTGAAGAACGATCTGGCGCTGGTCGCCGGAGCCACCGGGCCGTACCACGCGTTCGGGCCGGACTTCGGGCCCGGGCTGCCATCGGGGGTCAACCTGCAGATCGCGCAGGACATGGGCAAGTACGTCAACAGCTTCACCTGGAAGGGCGATCCACCCCGCTGAAAGCGTTTCAGCCCCAACCCAATTCGTGCAGCCGGTCGTCGTCGATGCCGAAGTGGTGCGCGATCTCGTGGATCACCGTGATCGCGACCTCGGTCACCACGTCGTCCTCGGTGTCGCAGATCTCCAGCAGGCTGTCCCGGTAGATCGTGATGGTGTCCGGCAACGCCCCGGCATAGCTGGAATCCCGCTCGGTTAGTGCGATGCCCTGGTAAAGGCCCAGCAGTTCCGGATCCTCCGGATCACGGTCCTCGACGAGAACCACGACGTTGTCGATCGCGGCCGCCAGCTCGGGTGGGATCAGGTCCAGCGCATCGCCGAGGAGCTCGTCGAACCGCTGCGTGCTCATCGAGACGGGCACTAGGCAGCCGGCGGTGCGGCGGGCTCCACCGGTGCGGCGGGAGCCTCCAACGGCGGGCCTTCGACGCCCGGGGCCTCGCCGCCGCTGTCCGCCGGGGGTGCCGGTGCCGGGGCGGCGGGGGCAGCAGGCGCCGGTGCGGGTGCCTGGGGGGCCGGACCCGGCTGCTGCTGCTGGGGCAGGTGCTGGTTGCCCTGCTGGCTGGACTGGCTGGACTGCGAGTTGTTGGGCACCGACTGCGAGTACGTGGGTGCGGACTGCGAATACGTCGGCGTCGACTGTGAATACGAAGGCGTCGACTGGTCGGGGGTCGGCATCGGCACGATCGGCGGCAGGTTCAGCCGTTCCTGGGGGATGTCCGGCGGGGGGATCGGCGGCTGTCCGTTGATGAGCAGCGCGCCCTTGGCGCTGTTGAGCAGGGTGGCCCAGCCGCCGTTGCCGAGGGTGGCGCCGATGCTGCACGCAACCTGGTGGCTGCCCGCGGTCCAGCTCGGCAGCGAGATGGTGCTGTAGATCAGGGTCAGCGTGGTGGTGCGCAGCTGCAGCGGCGCCAGGAAGGCATCGGTCATCCGGGTGCAGGCGTCCTTGATGAAGGCGTCCTGGTCCTGCTCGGAGGGCAGCCCGCCGGGGAACTTCTCGGCGAGGTTCACCGTGCCGGTGACCTCCATCGCGTGCGGCGCGGAGCAGTCGACGGGCACGTCGGTCGGCTGGTTTGTCGACGGGTCGATCCCCAGGCAGGTGCCGGCCGGCCAGACCTTGGACTGGTCGAGGTCGGCGACCCTGCCCTTGAACGCGATCTGCTGGTTGTCGGCGCCAGGCAACTGCAACCCGCAGAGCATCCGGCGCTCACCGGACTGCTTCCAGGCCTTGTCACCCGCCCACAGCATGCTGATGGTGAAGCGGCTGTTGGGGTCGTAGCGGTCGCCGAGATACTGGCGGACCGCCGGCTGGCACTGCTCGACGCTGATCTGCTGGATCCGCGCCTCCGACGGTGGTGGCGCATCCGGGCCGTACTCCGCACCCGGGAAGGTGCGCATGTCGATCGCCTCGGCGACCTCGAAGCGATGGTCGCCGGAGCAGTCGACGATGGTGGCGGCATCGGGCGACTTGTCGGGCCAGTTCAGGCAGTCGCCACGCTTGGCGTTGGCGAAGGCTGCACTGCCCTTGAAGCCGATCCCGGCCCTTGAGTCCGAGCCGGCGTAGCCGGCCAGCCTGCCGTTGCCGCCGATCGGCAGCGCGATGATCACACCGGCGATCAGCAGCCCGCCTAGCGCGGTCAGCAGCAGGGCCCGCCGGGTCGACGTCGCCTGCAGCGTGCGCAGCAACGCCGGGCGCGCCGCATCGCGGGCAGGCTCGTCGGGCGTCGCGCTCGTGCGCTCGGATAGCTGCAACATCACGTCCATTGTGGCAGGGGCGCCGAGTGCTGTGACAAGTGATGCAGTTGTAATGTTATGGGGTTGTGCTGTGCGGGTGGGGCCCGCCACCGAGGAGGGCCGTCCGGCCGCCTCCGCGGCCGAAAGTAGGGTTCTGGTCGTGATCGACCTCAAACTGCTGCGCGACGACCCCGACGTGGTGCGCCGGTCCCAGCTCAGCCGTGGCGAGGACCCGGCCCTGGTGGACGTGCTGCTGGCCGCCGACACCGCGCGCCGGGCCGCGATCTCCACCGCGGACACCCTGCGCGCCGAGCAGAAGGCCGCCAGCAAGAAGGTCGGCTCGGCGGCCCCCGACCAGCGTCCGGCCCTGCTGGAGGCGGCCAAAGAGCTTGCCGCACAGGTCAAGAGCGCCGAAAGCGCGCAGGCCGAGGCGGAGGCCGCGTTGACCGCCGCGCACATGGCGATCTCCAACGTCGTCATCGACGGTGTTCCGGCCGGTGGTGAGGACGACTACGTGGTGCTCGACGTGGTCGGGGAGCCCACCCGGCTGCCGGATCCGAAGGACCACCTCGAACTCGGCGAGACGCTCGGGCTGATCGACATGGAGCGCGGCGCGAAGGTCTCCGGCTCCCGGTTCTACTTCCTGACCGGCCGGGGTGCCCTGCTGCAGCTGGGCCTGCTGCAACTCGCGGTGCGGCTGGCGACCGACAACGGCTTCACCCTGATGATCCCGCCGGTGCTGGTGCGCCCCGAGGTGATGGCCGGCACCGGCTTCCTGGGGGCCCACGCCGACGAGATCTACCGGGTGCAGGACGACGACCTCTATCTGGTCGGCACCTCCGAGGTGCCGCTGGCCGGCTACCACTCGGCCGAGATCCTCGACCTGTCGGGCGGCCCGCTGCGCTACGCCGGCTGGTCGTCGTGCTTCCGCCGGGAGGCCGGCAGCTACGGCAAGGACACCCGCGGCATCATCCGGGTGCACCAGTTCGACAAGGTGGAGGGCTTCGTCTACTGCAAGCCCGAGGAGGCCGAGGCCGAACACCAGCGACTGCTGGGCTGGCAGCGGCAGATGCTCGAGCTGATCGGGGTGCCCTACCGGGTGATCGACGTCGCCGCAGGCGATCTCGGCTCGTCGGCCGCCCGCAAGTTCGACTGCGAGGCGTGGGTGCCCACCCAGCAGGCCTACCGGGAACTGACCTCGACCTCCAACTGCACCACCTTCCAGGCCCGCCGGCTGGCCACCCGCTACCGCGACGAGACCGGCAAGCCGCAGATCGCCGCGACGCTCAACGGCACCCTGGCCACCACCCGCTGGCTGGTCGCGATCCTGGAGAACCATCAACAACCGGACGGCAGCGTGCGGGTGCCCGCCGCCCTGGTTCCCTTCGTCGGGACGGAGGTCCTGCAACCGTGATCGAACTCGACCTCGAGGAGTTGCGCAGCTGGTTCGGGTTCGGGGTGGCGGGCAACTTCGCCGGTCATCTCGACCAGGCCGGCGAGGCGGTCGACTTCGCGACAGTGGCGGCCAAGGAGGGTGCGCCCAAGGGCATCTTCCCCTGGTACGCACCGGGATACGACAGCTTCCTCGGCGAGTTCCCGCTGTCCCACGACGCGCTGATGGTGCCGACCGAGGGTGCCGAGGACGGCGGCCCGCTGAACCTGCAGATCGAGCCCGAGGTGGCGCTGGCCTGCCGGGTGGTGTGGCACGGTGACACCGTGTCGAGCCTGCAGCCGTTTGCGCTCGGCGCCTTCAACGACTGCTCCATCCGTAGGCCCAACGCGCCGAAGATCAGCTACAAGAAGAATTGGGGCCCGGCCTCCAAAGGTGTTGCGCACCAGTTCTTCGACATCAGCGACCTGACCCCGGACGGGCCGACCGCGACGCTGCGCCTGCTCTGCCACCTGCGCACCGCCGACGGGGTGCACCACGAGTACGGGGTGGACAGCCCGCTGCTCGGATATTCGTACTACGGCGAGGTGCTGCTCGACTGGATCGTGGAACGGCTGGCCAACCAGAAGGGCGCACCGGAGACTCCCCTGGAGGACGTCGGGGCGCTACTGGTTGCTTGCGGGCGTCCCGAGCACGTGCTCATCGGCATCGGCGCCACCCGGTACACCAAGCTGGGCGAGTCGACCTATCTCAAGCCCGGTGACGAGGCGATCGTGCGGGTCTATGACACCGAGAGCGACGCCCGCTCGGAACTTCGCCAACTGGTGTGGGAACCGTGATAGATGTGTTGGAAAACACACGCTGAGAAATTCGACAACTCGTCGCCAATAGCGGCGGCGTCAATATTACGGGACAACAGCCGCCGCGTTTCGATACCGGTAGATGCCCTGATCGGGGCCAATCCGACGCGATCCCCGTTTGTCAGAGCCATTTAGACAGTTTGACTTTTCCGAATTCAACATTGGAGCCGAGGGGTGCGATACCTTCAATTTGTCTTGTCCCCACTTATTTGGGTCAGGGGCTGAGGGGGGTTGTGCGGTGGACCGGTCGCCGGCTCATGTGGGTTTGATCCCGGATGGGCTGCGCCGGTGGGCGCGCGCGAACAGTGCGAGCCTCGCGGACGCCTATCTCCGCGGCTCGGAGAAGGTGACGGAGATCCTGCTGGCGCTGCAGCGCAATGAGGTGCAGACGGCGTCGGTGTACAACCTCAGCCGCGCCAACCTCGCCCGGCCGGACGATCAGCTGCAAGCGGTGTACGCCGCCTCGATCTACTTTCTGACCACCCTGGTGCCCGCCAACTTCGACGCGGCGACGTGCAGCTTCCGGATGCACGGTGACCGCGACCTGCTGCCCGCGGAGTTCGTGGCGGCGGCCGAGGCCCTAGAAGCGACGATGACCGGGCCGGACTTTCGGATCAACCTGCTCGCGGCCTACGACGCGGAGGACGAACTGCGCTCGGCGTATCGGCGGGCGCAGGCGCAGGAGTGCGACATCAACGACGCGTTCGAGATCGGCCGCGTCGACATGGTCATCCGCACCACCGCCGAGCCCCTGCTCAGCGGTTTCCTGCCGTACCAGAGCCAGTACGCCCAGCTGCTCTTCCTGGACACCCCGCTCAACGACCTCGACGCCGGCCACGTCGACGAGCTGGTCGCCGACTACCGGCTGATGCCGCAGCTGCACGGACGGTAGCCATGGAGCAGAGCCAGAACCCAGTGATCATCGGCGCGGGCCCCGCGGGGCTCACCGCCGCCCTCAAGCTCGTCGAGCGCGGCGTGAAACCGCGAATCTTCGAGTCGTCGGGAGAGGTGGGCGGTCTGGCCCGCACCGGGGGCCGCGGCGAGTGGCGGGTGGACCCGGGCGGACACCGGTTCTTCACCAAGAGCGAGGAGATCCTGGACCTGTGGCGCTCACTGCTGCCCGCCGATCAGTGGGTCGCCGTGCAACGCAGCTCGGCCATGCTGGTCCACGGCCGCTTCGTCCAGTACCCGCTCGTCGCCCGCGACCTGATCGCCCAGCTGGGTCCCCGCCATGCCCTGCAGGGGCTCGGGAGCTTCCTGTGGGCCAAGATGGGTGGCGCCGGCGGCCACGACGATTCGGACAGCTTCCGCGCGTGGGGTGAACAGGAGTTCGGGCCGTACTGGTACAAGATGTTCTTCGATGGCTACGTCCGCAAGACCTGGCTGGCCGACCCCGAACACATCACCAGCGACTGGGCGAACCAACGGATCAAGCCGATCAACTGGCGCCTGCGCAAGGAGCCGGAGCTCGAGGAGCTGGACGCCTTCCTCTATCCCCGGCTCGGACCCGGCCAGCTTTGGGATGCCGCCGCCGCCCGGCTGGCGGAGGACGGGGTCATGCCCGAACTCAACACCCGGGTGATCAAGCTGGGCTTCGACGGCGAAACCTGGACGGTGTATCTGGACAGCGGCGAGACCGTGAGGACGGACGCGGTCTTTTCCACCATGCCGCTTCGGCAGTTGGTGGACGCACTGGACCCCGCACCACCGCGGGCCATCCGCGCGATGGCCGCCGCGCTGCACCACCGGTCGCTGATCACGGTCGCCGTCGCCCTGCGGACGCCCCTGGATGCGCCCTACAACTGGGTGTACACCCCCAGCAGGAAGCTGCGGGTGGGGCGGATCCAGAACTACAGCCGGTGGTCGGACGCACTCGCCCCGAAGGACTGGAAGGGGAGCTTCCTGGGGCTCGAGTACTACACGGCGCCCGGCGACGAGCTCTGCGCCGCCGACGACGAAAAGCTGAAAAGCATTGCTCACCAAGACCTTCACACGCTGGGCATCGACGAGTCCGACGTCGATCAGATGATGGTCGAGCGCATGCCGTTCGCCTACCCGATCTACGACGACGCACGGGACCGCAGCGTCTCGTATGTCCGTGACTACCTGACCAGCCACTACCCGACGCTGCACCCGATGGGGCGCAACGGCACCCACCACTATGACAACCAGGACCACGCGATGCTGTCGGCGCTGCGCAGCGTAGGCCTCTACTTCGGTGAACACGTCGATCCGTGGCAGGTCAACACCGACATCACCTACCACGAGTCCGGGCTGCTGAACGGCGAGGAGCAGGCGGCCGGCTAATGCCGGTCGAGGACCTCGTCGAGCATGGCCAGGAACTCCTCCGGATGCACCGGGGTGAACGCCGGGCGTGGGTAGGACCCGGGCACGTCCACGGTCACCAGGGTGCTCTTAAGCGGCCTGCGGATGTCCAGCGGCAGCCAGCGCCGCAGATCAGAACTGCCCCACAGCCGGAAGCGCTGCATCAAGAGCCCGAGCGGCTCGGCCGAATACCCGCGGATCGCGCGCACCGGAATGACTTTCGAGGTGCCCGACGGAAAATGGTAGCGCCGCAGCGTCAGCGCGTGCCGGTCCAGTTGGACCAGGCCGTCGTCGTAGTACTGCCGCGGCGGTGCGCTCATGTCCGCGAACACCTCAGCTGGTGGCCCCTCGCGGTCAGGCAGCGCCCGGTCGCCAGATCCCATTGCCAGCCGTGCAGATTGCAGGTCAGCGTCGAGTCCTCCACCACGCCGAACTTCGACAGGTCGGCCTTCAGGTGCGGGCAGCGACGCTGAATCTCCCAGCCGTCCAAGGTGATCGTCGCGGTGTCGTCATGCGTCTCGGCGAACCAGCCGTCGGCGTAGGCGATCCGCTCGTCGGTGAGGCACTTGAAGAAGGTGTACAGGTATTCGTTGTAGCCGCCCACCCGCCACGCGCGGAACCGGGTGGACAGGAAGATGGTGTTCACCCAGTCCGGCTCCTCGTCGCGCAGCACCGTACGCACCAGTTCGGGAGCGATCTCGAAGCCGTACCGGAACTTCTCATCCGGAACAGGTTCGCGCACAGCACGTTTGGGGAAGTCCAGCACGACAGTCTCCGGACCCAGCCGCAACTCGACGGGATAGCCGATACCGTCGCAGATCTGGTCGCTCTGCACCATGATCGGCTCGAACAGCGCGCGTAGTGGTTCCAGCAGCGGCTCGCCGGTCGCCGGCGCCCAGCCGGCCTTCTCCGCGGCCAGCACCGGCGCCATCCGCTGCGCGTAGGCGGCGATGTAGTCGGACTTGCCGGTGGTGAAGATCGCCTCCACCTCGTCGACGGGCATCGGGTGGGTCAGCGAGTTCAGCTGCGCCCCGGTGAAATCCGCCACCGAACCGGGGATCATCAGAAGTCCGCCGTCGTGGCCGTGCAGCCGCATCTGCTCCAGGAAGACCATCTCGTCCGGGAAGATGTTGGCGGGATCGCCGTGGTCGTCGTTGAGGTCGCGCAGTTCGGGATCCAGGAAGCACGGCGGCCCCGCCGAGGGGATCACCCACGTCGCGCCGGCGTCGGCGATGTACTGCCGGCAGCGGTCCATCCCGCGCTGGCGCTTCTGGGTACCGAACGACTCCTTGGCGCGGGCAGGCATGTCGTAGACCATCGGGTACCAGATGGCCCCGGAGTACTGCAGCATGTGCACGTCGATGTGGCCGAACTCCTCGGCCAGCATGTCCAGCGCCAGCGGCCGCGAGTCGTTCATGTTGAAGACGGTGGTGCTGCCGTCGGAGATCACGATGCCGGAGTCGCCGATCGGGCCGTCGGCGGGGGCGCGCAGCGCGATGATCATCACGTCCAGACTGCCCTTGGGTCCGCTGACCCGGTGCTTGACCGAGTCGGTGGTCTCGAAGAACCGGTGAAAGCCCAGCTTCTCCAGCTCCCGCTTGAGGTCGGGCACCGGGAAGTCCGGCAGCAGGACCACCGCGTCCTTGTTGACGTGCTCAGTGAGCAGCTGCGGATCGAAGTGGTCCTTGTGCAGGTGCGAGATGTACAGGTAGTCGCAGTCGCCGAGGGCCGCCCAGTCCAGGCTGCTGTTGTCGGGGAACACGAACCACGAGCCGAAGTACGCCGGGTTCACCCACGGGTCACACAGAACGCTGCCCGCAGGGGTATCGATCCGAAAACCGGCGTGGCCGATGCATGTGACCTGCACGTATCCTCTTCCCAATGGTCGTCGCACCCGTGACGAGCTTAGCGGCCCGAGTAGGTGGCGACCGCCTCCCCCGACGCCGGCGCCGATCACGGGCACCCGAAGGCGGCTGTGCCGGGAGTGCGCGCGGCACTAGGCTGGCCGCTGTGGAGCCGGTATACGGGACAGCCATCCGGATTGCGCGCGGATTGTGGCGCATGCAGGGCCTGCGTTTCACCGTGACCGGGGTGGAGCATCTGCCCACCACGGGCGGCGCCGTCGTGGCGATCAACCACACCAGCTACTTCGACTTCACCTTCGCCGGGTTGCCCGCCTACGAGCAGGGCCTCGGCCGCAAGGTGCGGTTCATGGCGAAGAAGGAAGTGTTCGACCACCCGATCGGTGGGCCGCTCATGCGGGGCATGCGGCACATCCCGGTCGACCGCGGCAGCGGGGCCGGTTCGTTCGACGCGGCGTGTCTCGCCCTCAAGGCGGGCGAGTTGGTGGGTGTCTACCCCGAGGCCACCATCAGCCGCAGCTTCGAACTCAAGGAGTTCAAGTCCGGCGCGGCGCGGATGGCGATCGCGGCCGACGTGCCGATCGTCCCGCACATCGTGTGGGGCGCCCAGCGGATCTGGACCAAGGGCCACCCCCGCAAGATGTGGCGGCCCAAGGTGCCGATCGCCGTCGCGGTCGGGGAGCCGATCCTGCCGACGCTGCCCGCCGAGGAGCTCACCGCCCTGCTGCGCTCGCGCATGCAGCACCTGCTCGAACAGGTTCAGGACGCCTACGGCCCCTATCCGCCCGGTGAGTTCTGGGTGCCGCGCCGGCTCGGTGGCGGGGCGCCGACGCTCGCCGAGGCGGCGCAGTTGGAGGCCGAGGAGGCCGCCACCAAGGCGGCGCGACGGGAAGGACGGCCGGACGCGACGGGGGCATCGGGGTAAACACCGATGGAGCCCGTCTTCCGCACCCTCGAGATCGCCGCCACCATCGCCACCCGGGCGGCGGGCACCGTGATCACCTACCAGGGCCTGCAGAACATCCCCGAACGCGGCGGTGCGGTGATCGCGATCAACCACACCAGCTACATCGACTTCCTGCCCGCGGCGCTGGCCACCCACCGACGCCACCGGCGCATGCGGTTCATGATCAAGGCCGAGATGACCCACGTCCGGATCGTGGCCTTCCTGATCAAGCACACCGGCGCCATTCCGGTCGACCGCAGCGCCGGCGCCGATTCCTACGCCGAGGCGGTCCGCCAGCTGCGTGCCGGCGAGCTGGTCGGGGTCTATCCCGAGGCCACCATCAGCCGCAGCTTCGAGCTCAAGGAGTTCAAGAGCGGCGCGGTGCGGATGGCGCTCGAGGCGCGGGTGCCGATCATTCCCCTCATCGTCTGGGGCGCCCACCGGGTGTGGACCAAGGACCATCCGAAACAGCTGGGCCGCAACAAGATACCGTTCACCGTCCGGGTGGGCGCCCCGTTGCTCCCGGTCGGCACGCCGGCCGAACTCGATGCGTCGATGCGGGCCGCGATGACCACCATGCTGCACGAGGTGCAGGAGCAGTATCCCCATCCCGGCGGTGCCCACTGGGTGCCGCGCCGCCTCGGCGGTGGGGCGCCGACGCCGGCGGAGGCCGCCCGCATCGAGGAGGCCGAACTCGCGGAGCGCGCCCGCCGGGCGGCCGGGCGACACTGATGCTGCCCGCGCTCATCGCCACCGACGTCGACGGCACCCTGCTGGACGCCGACGAGCGGGTCACCCCGCGCACCCGGGAGGCGGTGCTGGCCGCGGTGGCGGCGGGTACCGAGTTCGTGTTGGCGACCGGCCGGCCCCCGCGCTGGATCGCCCCGGTGGTCGACGCGCTCGGGTTCGCGCCGATGGCGGTGTGCGCCAACGGTGCGGTTATCTACGACCCGTCCTCGGACCGGATCCTCTCGGCCCGCACGCTGCCGGTGGACCTGCTCGCCGAACTCGCCGAGATCGCCACCCGGGTCATCCCCGGGGCGGGGCTCGCGGTCGAACGCGTCGGCCGCAGCGCACACGACTCGGCCACCCCGCAGTTCGTCAGCTCACCGGGTTACGAGCACGCCTGGCTCAACCCGGACAACACCGAGGTGTCGATGTCGGATCTGCTCAGCGCCCCCGCCGTCAAGCTGCTCATCCGCAAGGCCGGTGCCCGCAGCGCCGACATGGCCGAAGAATTGGTCAAACACATTGCGGTGCAAGGTGATATCACCTACTCGACCAACAACGGCCTGATCGAGGTCAACCCGATCGGCACCAGCAAGGCCACCGGTGTCGAGGAGGTCGCACGGCCGCTGGAGATCACCGCCGAGGACGTGGTGGCCTTCGGTGACATGCCCAACGACGTGCCGATGCTGCGGTGGGCCGGCCTCGGGGTGGCGATGGGCAACGCCCACCCGGAGGCGATCGCCGCGGCCAACGAGGTGACCGCGCCCAACACCGACGACGGGCTGGCCCGCGTGCTGGAACGGTGGTGGCTCTAGCCCGGCCCGGAGGCCGTCAGGGCGCGATGACGCGGCTGAACCGCTCGAGCTGGACCGGCGGGCCGTCCACCGGAGGCGGCGGCATCACCAGCGCCACCCCGTCGATCACCCGCAGGACGTTGTGGGTCTGCCGGTCGAAGTTCAGGGTGCCGTGCTGGAAGTTCTGCACGATCCACTCGGGTTCCTGGATCTCGGCGCTGGTGGGCAGGCCCAGCGCGCCACGCTCGTAACCCAGTGAGGCCCAGGCCTCGTAGATCGCCCCGCCGAGCGGCTCCGCGCCGCTGGCCGGCGACCAGTAGATGGCGCCGTGCTCGAAGGTGGCGTAGCGGGTGTCGCCCTCTCCGGCGGCCTCCGGCGAGGTGGGTGCGCCGAGCGGGCCCTCCTTGCCACCCATCGCCTCCCAACGGGCGAAGATCGCACCCCCGCGCAGCGCGTCGACCAGATCTGGTGGCCGGTTGAATCGCGATGCCAGATCGCGGATTTCGGGCAGCATTGCGTAGCCGGCATTACCCGGGCACTCGGTGTTGCCGACATCGCGGTGGGCGAAGATCGTCGGCAGCGTGATCGATCTGCCGCCGGGGACCACGGTGTACTGCCCGCCGGCCGAGGTGAGTTGCACGGTGCCGACCGGGTTGACGTGGTCGAGGTTCATCCGCCAGCCCAGCAGGCGGCCGACCGTCTTGACCTGGATGTCGGTGGGCGGCACGTCCTCGAAGTCGCCGATCATCGAGACGCCCCACACGTCGCGGTTGAACCCGCCGGTGTGAGATCCCAAGACATCCTTGGTGATTCCGCCCGCCCGCCCCTCGAAGACCTGGCCGTACTTGTCCACCAGGGCGTTGTAGGCGATGTCGCACCAGCCCAGGGTGCGGGTGTGGTAGGCGTAGATCGACCGCACGATCGACGCGGAATCCTCGGGTGCGTAGTCGTTGCTGCCCGCGGTGTGGTGCACCACGGCGGCGTGAATCGTGCTGCCGTACACCGGGCCGCCGCACCGCATCGACTCGTCGGCCCCCCACTGCGCGCGCGGGATGATGTTGGGCGGCTGGCCCGGCGCCAGCACCGCGGTCGGCGGGGCCCACTGGGTGTCCACCGGAGCCTTGGGCGGGGTGATCAGCACGGCCGAGAGGTTCTGTGAGAACGAGTGTTCGGCGGTGGCGGGGAGGTAGCCGAGTTCACCGCCCGCCGCTACGCCCTGTTCGGGCGTCGCGACGGTGACCGGTGCACCGGTCGGCCGGGTGACCGCGATCTGCACCACGGTGGTGGTGCCGACGAAGACCGGATCGGTGCCGCGCGGGCCGCCGGCCTGGCCGTCGTCGGCGTTGGACTCCAGGGTGTCGGCCTCGTACCACGGCCCCCAGGAGCCGTCCGGTCGCTTGGCCCGCACCCGGGCCGAGGTGCCGGTCAGGTCGCTACCGGTCAGCGCGACCATGGAGAACGGGGTGGCCTGGCTGACCTCGCGGATGGTTTCACCGCCGCCGAGCCCGGTCAGGGGTTGCTGCGCGAGCAGGGTGTCGTCGGCGCTGGGGCGGTCAGGTTTGTGCTGGCCGGGCAGGCCGTTGACAGCCCACGGCAGTACCACGACGGTCGCCGCGATCGCGGTGAGCAGGATCGTCGGCGCTGGACGGCGGGACGGCACAAGCAGATGTTACGTATGGGTCCACTGTTGCAAGTGTTTCGACACGGGCCACAGTGAAGAAAGTGATAACTGTGGGTTCGCCTGCAACGGCACCGCAGGGGCCTCTCCGGGTGCAACGGCCGACCGGCCAGTCCCACCCTGCGGTGCCGTTCCGACGCAGGCTTATCCCCTAGCCGGCCGCAGCGGGCGCCGCGGCGGCCGCCGACGAAGCGCCCTGAATCGCCTGGGTGATCGAGGGCATCACGACGCCCTTGAGCAGGTCGATCGCCTGGCCGACGCCGAGCTGGTTCGCGGCGCTGCTGAGGTCACTGATGATGCCGCCCGAGGCCGGCGCGGAGGGCACGGCCAGGGACGGGTCACCCAGGATCGGGTAGGTCCCGGCCACCGGGCCCAGGGGCGCGCTGATCGGCTGTTCGCTGGGCAGGCCGATGCCGGTCGACGGGGTCAGGCCACCCGCGCCGACCTGCGGTGAGGTCAGCCCGGGCATGGTGAGCCCCGGATTCGTCAGGCCCGGATCGGTCAGCGACGGCGTAGTCAGACCGGGGGTCGTCGCCGACGGCGTGGTCAGCCCGGGCGTGGTGAGGCTGGGCGTTGTCAACCCGGGGGTCGTCGCCGACGGCGTGGTCAGCCCGGGTGTCGTCAGCCCGGGTGTCGTCAGGCCGGGTGTGGTGAGGCCGGGTGTCGTCAAGCCGGGCGTGGTGAGCCCCGGCGTGGTCAGGCCGGGCGTGGTCAGGCCGGGCGTGGTGAGCCCGGGGGCCGTCAGGCTCGGGGTGGTCAGGCCGGGAGCGGTCAGGCTCGGGGTGGTCAGCGCGGGTCCGGCCTGCACCGGCTGGGCGCCGGCCGGGCTGAGGCCCGTCGGCAGCGGCGGCAGGTTGATTCCGAACTGCGACAGGCCCTGCTGCAGTGCGGAGAGCAGTTCGTTGGGCAGGTCGGTGACCACGGCGGCCTGGACGAAGTCCCGATGCTCGGGCGCCTGCTGCGGACCTGCGGTCAGCTCCATGACACCGACCACTGCGAATGGACTTGCCACAGCCAGGGCGGCGACTGCGCTCATGGCTGTCGAGAGCTTGCGTCGACGTCGGTTCGGCACGGAAGTCTCCTCAATCATGTAGGCGTTCAGGTGTTCTGAACTAGTCGGAAGCCCCGAGACCGGCCGTGCGCCGAGGTCGAAGCCATCCCACGATCGATGGTACGGCTGTGACTAATGAGACCAGAGTGACGATGCGCAATCGTGAGCGAATCGCGACCTTGATTTCGTTGGCAGGGCAGTGATTCTCCGTCGATTCGCGCTGGATTCCTCTTCGCCGCAGGGCCTTGCGATGGGGGGCGCACCGCCGCGGTCGGATACCCTAGGGCCCGATGACCTCTCCTGATGCCCGGGTCGCTCCGCTCCTGCCCACCGGTCCTGATGCCCGGGTCGCTCCGCTCCTGCCCACCGGTCCTGATGCCCGGGTCGCTCCGCTCCTGCCCACCGGTCCCGATTCCCCGGTCGATCCGCGCGCCGAGGCGGACCGCGGACCGTACGACCTCTTCGTCGTCGGCTCCGGTTTCTTCGGTCTGACGATCGCCGAACGGGTGGCCACCGAACTCGGAAAACGCGTCCTGGTCATCGAGCGGCGGCCCCACATCGGGGGCAACGCCTACTCCGAGCCGGAGCCGCACACCGGCATCGAGATCCACAAGTACGGGGCCCACCTGTTCCACACCTCGAACAAACGGGTCTGGGACTACGTCCGGCAGTTCACCGATTTCACCGGTTATCAGCACCGCGTGTTCGCGATGCACAACGGTCAGGCCTACCAATTCCCGATGGGCCTGGGCCTGGTGGCGCAGTTCTTCGGCCGGTATTACAGCCCGGACGAGGCCCGCACCCTGATCGCCGAGCAGGCCGCCGAGATCTCCGGCGCCGACGCCGCCAACTTCGAGGAGAAGGCGATTTCGCTGATCGGGCGCCCGCTCTACGAGGCGTTCGTCAAGGGCTACACCGCCAAGCAGTGGCAGACCGACCCCAGGGAGCTGCCGGCGTCGACCATCACCCGGCTGCCGGTGCGCTACACCTTCGACAACCGCTACTTCAACGACACCTATGAGGGTCTTCCGGTCGGCGGCTACACCGCATGGCTGGAGCGGATGGCGGCCGACGACCGCATCGAGGTGCGGCTGGACACCGACTGGTTCGACGTCCGCGACGATCTGCGCAGGCAGTCCCCGGCGGCGCCGGTCGTCTACACCGGCCCGCTGGACCGGTACTTCGACTACGTCGAGGGACGGCTGGGCTGGCGCACCCTGGACTTCGAGCTGGAGGTGCTCGACACCGGCGATTTCCAGGGCACCCCGGTGATGAACTACAACGACCCGGACGTGCCGTACACCCGGATCCACGAGTTCCGGCACTTCCATCCCGAGCGGGACTACCCGAGCGACAAGACGGTCATCATGCGCGAGTACTCGCGCTCCGCCGCCGCCGACGACGAGCCGTACTACCCGATCAACACCGAGACCGACCGGGCGCTGCTGAGCGCCTACCGGGCCCGGGCCAGGCAGGAGACCGCCGCGGCGCGGGTGTTGTTCGGTGGCAGGCTGGGGACATACCAGTACCTGGACATGCACATGGCCATCGCCAGTGCGCTGAACATGTACGACAACATCCTGGCGCCGCACCTGCGTGACGGGGCGCCGCTGGAGGAGAGCAGCCGAACATGAGTGACATCCCGTCCGGACCGATCGCGGCCGGCGAAACCCGTGCCGCCAGCCTGCTCGCCCGGGTGATCCTGCCCCGCCCCGGCGAGCCGTTGGACGTCCGGAAGCTCTACATCGAGGAGTCCGAGACCAACGCCCGTCGCGCGCACGCGCCGTCGCGGACCACCCTGGAGATCGGCGCGGAGTCCGAGGTGTCGTTCGCGACCTACTTCAACGCATTCCCGGCCAGTTACTGGCGGCGGTGGTCGACGCTGGAGTCGGTGGTACTGCGCGTCGAACTGACCGGTGCCGCCCGCATCGACGTCTACCGCTCCAAGGCCACCGGCGCCCGGATCACGGTCGGGGGCACCGAGATCACCAGCCCGGATGCCGCCACCCCGGCGGCCGCGGAGTTCGAGATCAGCCTCGAGCCGTTCGAGGACGGCGGCTGGATCTGGTTCGACATCACCACCGACACCAAGACCACCCTGCATGCGGCCGCCTGGTACGCCCCGGTGCCCGCCCCCGGCCGGGCCGATATCGCCGTCGGCATCCCGACGTTCAACCGGCCCGCCGACTGCGTCAACGCGCTGAAGGCGCTGACCTCCGACCCGCTGGTCGACCAGGTCATCGGCGCGGTGATCGTCGCCGACCAGGGCGCCAACAAGGCCAGCGCGCACCCGGACTTCGCGGCCGCGGCGGCCCCGCTCGGCGACCGGCTCTCGATCCACAACCAGCCCAACCTGGGTGGCTCGGGCGGCTACAGCCGGGTGATGTACGAGGCGCTCAACCACACCGACTGCGAACAGATCCTGTTCATGGACGACGACATCCGCATCGAGCCGGACTCGATCCTGCGGGCGCTGGCGCTCAACCGGTTCGCCAAGGCCCCCACGCTGATCGGCGGGCAGATGCTCAACCTGCAAGAGCCGTCGCACCTGCACGTCATGGGTGAGGTCGTGGACCGGTCCAACTTCATGTGGACCAACGCGCCGCACACCGAATACGACCACAACTTCGCCAAGTACCCACTCAACGACGACAACGAGAAGAGCGCGCTGCTGCACCGGCGCATCGACGTCGACTACAACGGCTGGTGGATGTGCATGATCCCGCGCCGGGTCGCCGAGGAGCTCGGCCAGCCGCTGCCGCTGTTCATCAAGTGGGACGACGCCGACTACGGCCTGCGCGCCGGCGAGCACGGTTACGGCACGGTCACCATGCCGGGCACCGCGATCTGGCACATGGCCTGGAGCGACAAGGACGACGCCATCGACTGGCAGGCCTACTTCCACCTGCGCAACCGCCTGGTGGTCTCGGCCCTGCACTGGGACGCCCCGATCAAGGGACTGCTGGCCAGCTCGTTGAAGGCGACCATCAAACACCTGATGTGCCTTGAGTATTCGACCGTCGCGATCCAGAACAAGGCGTTGGCCGACTTCCTCGCCGGCCCGGAGCACATCTTCTCGATCCTGGAGTCGGCGCTGCCCGAGGTGCGCAAGATGCGCAGCGAGTATCCCGACGCCGTGGTGCTGCCCGGCGCCACCTCGCTGCCCCGGCCGACCGGCCGGACCAGGGTGCACAAGCCGCCGGTCTCGTTGCCCGCCATCGGGTTCCGGCTGGCCCGCGGTGTGCTGCACCAGCTGCGTCAGGAGGACCCGCAGCATCACGAACGCCCGCAGCTGAACATCCCCACCCAGGACGCGCGCTGGTTTCTGCTGTGCAACGTCGACGGTGTCACCGTCACCACCGCCGACGGCCGTGGCGTGGTCTACCGCCAGCGGGACCGCGCCAAGATGTTCGCCCTGCTGCGCACCTCCCTGCGTCAGCACATCCGGCTGGCCCGCAAGTACAACCGGATGCGCAAGGTCTACCGCGATGCACTGCCCGCGTTGTCCAGCCAGCAGAAGTGGGAAGCCGTGCTGAATTCCGAAGTGGCGGCCCGTGGCTGACGGGTTGCCGGTGACCGCGGCTGATCGGGATCCGGGTCCCGAAGAGGCCGCGCTGGTCGCGGTGCAGGCCGCTATCGCCACCCCGCCGGTCGTCGCGGTGGCGCGTGCGATGTCGCATTTCGGCGAGCACGCGCTGGGCTGGGTGGTGCTGAGCGGGTTGGGCGCGCTGGTCCAGCCGAAGCGGCGGCGCGACTGGCTCCTGGTCGGCGCCGGGGCGGTCGCCGCGCACGCCGCGGCGATCATGATCAAGCTGGTCGTCCGGCGGGCCCGCCCGAACCACCCGGCGATCGCGGTCAACGTCGCCACCCCGAGCGCGCTCAGCTTTCCCTCGGCGCACGCCACCTCCACCACCGCCGCGGCTATGCTGCTGTGCCGGGCCACCCGGTCACCGCTGCCGCTGGTGCTGGTGCCCGCGATGGCCCTGTCGCGGCTGGTGCTCGGGGTGCACTACCCGACCGATGTGCTTGCCGGGGCGGCCGTCGGCGCCGCCGTCGCGCAAGCGGCGGCAAGGCTGGCCGGCCGCAGCGAAGGAGATGCGTAAGTGAGCGCCCATGAGTGAGGAGGCCGCCGCGGTCACCGGGCCGCCGGCGAACCTGTTCTCCGGCATCGTCAAGGCCATCCGCCCCCGCCAGTGGGTGAAGAACCTGCTGGTGCTGGCCGCTCCCGTGGCCGCGCTCGGCGGCAGCGTCACCTACGACTACCGGGACGTGGCCCTCAAGGTGGCGATCGCGTTCATCGTGTTCTCGCTGGCCGCTTCCTCCATCTACCTGGTGAACGACGCCCGCGACGTGGAGGCCGACCGGGCGCATCCGACCAAGCGGTTCCGGCCGATCGCCGCCGGCGTCCTGCCGGTCGGGCTGGCCTACGGCATCGCCGTCGCGCTCGGCGTGGCGTCCCTGGCCATCTCGTGGTGGCTGACACCGCAGCTGGCGGTCGTGATGGCCGTCTACCTCGGCGTCCAGCTGGCCTACTGCTTCGGGCTGAAACATCAAGCGGTACTGGACATCTGCATCGTGTCCTCGGGCTTCCTGCTGCGCGCGATCGCGGGTGGTGTGGCCGCGGGCATTCCGCTGTCGCAGTGGTTCCTGCTGGTGATGGCGTTCGGGTCGCTGTTCATGGCGGCCGGCAAGCGCTACGCCGAGCTGCAGCTGGCCGAACGGACCGGCGCCAAGATCCGCCGCTCACTGGAGAGCTACACCAGCACGTACCTGCGGTTCGTGTGGACGCTGTCGGCGACGGCCGTCGTGCTCTGCTATGGGCTGTGGGCCTTCGAGCGGGACGGCGCCACCGGTTCCTGGTTCGTGATCTCGATGATCCCGTTCACCATCGCCATCCTGCGCTACGCCGTCGACGTCGACGGCGGGATGGCCGGGGAGCCGGAGGAGATCGCGCTACGCGACCGGGTGCTGCAGTTGCTGGCGCTGGCCTGGATCGGATCCGTCGTTGCCGCAGTCGTCATCGGTTAAGGCAGCGCCCGGCGCGGAGGCCCCCGCGCCCGAGGCACCGGCGGCGCGCTCGTGGCCGCCGTTCCCCTACCGCCCGCTCACCCGGATCAGCCTGTGGGTCAGCCTGATCGTGGTGAGCGCCCTGTGGGCGTGGGGGGTCTGGCAGCGCCGCTGGATCGCCGACGACGGTCTGATCGTGCTGCGGACCGTGCGAAACCTGTTGGCGGGCAACGGCCCGGTGTTCAACGCGGGCGAACGGGTGGAGTCGAACACCTCCACGCTGTGGACCTACCTGGTGTACTTCGGCAGCGTCATCGGCGGCCCGTTGCGGCTGGAGTACGTGGCCCTGGCGTTGGCACTGACGTTCAGCGTGGCCGGGCTGGCGCTGGTGATGCTCGGCACCGGCCGCCTGTACGCGCCGAGCCTGCAGGGCCGTCGCGCCCTGATGCTGCCCGCCGGTGCGCTGGTCTACATCGCGATCCCGCCGGCGCGGGACTTCGCCACCTCCGGACTCGAGGGCGGTCTGGTGACCGCCTGGCTGGGACTGCTGTGGTGGATGCTGGTGTGCTGGTCGCAGCAGTGGGACCTGCGTGCCGGTGGCGGCGGCCGGCCCGGCACCGGATTGTTCACCGCCGCACTGGCATTCGTCGCGGGGCTCAGCGTGCTGGTGCGCCCCGAGCTCGCGCTGATCGGCGGCGGCGCCCTGCTGATGATGGTGATCACCGCCCGCGGCTGGCGTCGTCGGCTGCTCATCGTCGCTGCGGGCGGGCTGGTCCCGGTGGCCTACCAGATCTTCCGGATGGGCTACTACGGGCTGCTGGTGCCGCAGACCGCGCTGGCCAAGGACGCCACCGGCGACAAGTGGGGTCAGGGCCTGATCTACCTGGCCAACTTCAACCGGCCGTACGCGCTGTGGATCCCCGCGGTGCTGCTGATCGCGCTGGGCCTGGTGCTGCTGGCCGGGCGGCGCGGGCCGTGGTGGATCAGCCACTCCGCGGCCCCTGCCGAGTCGGGCTGGCTGGCGGGCCGGATCCAGACCCCGGCGGCGGTGGTCACCTTCATGCTTTTCAGCGGCGCGGTGCAGGCGGTGTACTGGGTCCGCCAGGGTGGCGACTTCATGCACGGCCGGGTGCTGCTGACGCCGCTGTTCTGTCTGCTGGCTCCGGTGTCGGTGATCCCGGTGGTGATCCCGGACGGCACCTGGTTCTCCCGCGAGAAGGGCTACATCCTCGCCGGGGCGGCCAGCGCGCTCTGGCTGGCGGTGGCGGGCTGGTCGCTGTGGGCGGCGAACTCGCCCGGCATGGGGTCCGACGCCACCCGCGTCACCTACTCCGGCATCGTCGACGAACGCCGGTTCTACTCGCAGGCGACCGGCCACGCGCACCCGCTGACCGCCGCCGACTACCTGGACTACCCACGCATGCGCGCGGTGATCGTGGCGATCAACAACACCCCGGACGGTGCCCTGCTGTTGCCGTCGGGCAATTACGACGTCTGGGACGTGGTGCCGGCCTTCCCCCCGCCGCCCCCGCCGCCCGGGGTGTCCCCCGAGAGTTGGCGCCGTGAAATCGCCCCGCACACAGTCTTTTTCACCAACCTCGGCATGGTCGGCATGAACGTCGGCCTCAACACCCGGGTGATCGACCAGATCGGCCTGGCCAACCCGCTGGCTGCGCACACCGCCCGCCTCGAGGACGCCCGAATCGGCCACGACAAGAACCTGTTCCCGGACTGGGCCGTCGCCGAGGGGCCGTGGCTCAAGGAACGTCCCTACGTCCCGCAGTATCTCGACGAGGGCTGGATCCGGGAGGCGCAGGCTGCGCTGCAGTGTGAGGCCACCGAGGCGATGCTGGACTCCATCCGTAAACCGTTGGGGGTGCGGCGGTTTCTCGCCAACGTGCTGCACGCCGCCGATTTCACCCGGTACCGCATCGACCGGGTGCCGCAGTACGAGCTGCGGCGCTGCGGACTCGGGGAGCCGCCGCTGGACGGCACCCCCTACACTGGCTTACCGGCCACTGGGCCGTAGCTGGGGGAAGAGTTCGCCGGCCCGGTTTCGTCCGGTAACGCCGTGTTCAGTCCGGGGCGATAGCCAGGTCGGGTGCCGGGGGGATTTGTCAGACGTCGGTCAGTGTCGACCGATCACGCCACCATGCCGCCGAACGGAGACCCGATGCTCCCCACCGCCGTGCGCGCCGAATTCGGCCGGTTCCGTGGGTGCCGAAACCCCACCTCGACGGCACAATCGGGCCGGTCGGCGCCGGTGCGGGGGAGATCGCCGAATCGAGGACACCACAGCTTCTGTGGTTGACTACCCGGGCACTGCCGCGCGGATCGCCTGCGGTGCGAAACACACGAAAAGGAATGGGAATAGTTGCATGAGTTTCGTTGAGAAGTTGCGCGGCGCCTGGTTGCGCCGGGTCGCGGTGGCAGCCGGAGTCGCTGCCTTGCTCCCGGGCCTGATCGGTGTCGTCGGCGGCTCCGCAACGGCCGGAGCGTTCTCCAAGCCGGGGCTTCCGGTGGAGTACCTGGACGTGCCGTCCGCCGGCATGGGCCGCGACATCCGCGTCCAGTTCCAGAGCGGCGGGGCCAACTCCCCGGCGGTCTATCTGCTCGACGGTCTGCGCGCGCAGGACGACTTCAACGGCTGGGACATCAACACCCCGGCCTTCGAGTGGTACTACGGCTCGGGGCTGTCGGTGATCATGCCCGTCGGCGGGCAGTCCAGCTTCTACAGCGACTGGTACAAGCCGGCATGCGGCAAGGCCGGCTGCCAGACCTACAAGTGGGAGACCTTCCTGACCCAGGAACTCCCCGCCTGGCTGGCCGCCAACCGTCAGGTCAAGCCGACCGGTAGTGCCGCGGTGGGTCTGTCGATGGCCGGCTCGGCCGCGTTGACCCTGGCGATCTGGCACCCGGAGCAGTTCCCGTACGCGGCGTCGCTGTCCGGCTTCCTGAACCTCTCCGAGGGCTGGTGGCCGATGCTGGTGAACATCTCGATGGGTGACGCGGGCGGCTTCAAGGCCAACGACATGTGGGGCCCGACCGAGGATCCCAACAGCGCCTGGAAGCGCAACGACCCGATGGTCAACATCGGCAAGCTGGTCGCCAACAACACCCGCATCTGGATCTACTGCGGTAACGGCAAGCCGTCGGAGCTGAGCTCGGGCGTCAGCGCGGGCAACCTGTTCAACGCGAAATTCCTCGAGGGCCTGACGTTGCGGACCAACAAGACCTTCAAGGACACCTACCTGGCCAACGGCGGCACCAACGGGGTCTTCAACTTCCCGGCCGACGGCGTGCACGACTGGCCGTACTGGGGTCAGCAGCTGCAGCAGATGAAGCCGGACATCCAGCGTGTTCTCGGGGCAACGCCGGGCACTCCGGCCGCTTCGACCCCCGCCGGAACCCCCGCCGGCTGAGGGATCGATCGTTAGGTCAACGGCGACGGCCCGCATGGGTCGTCGCCGTTGCCGTATCCGGGCCAAAGCCGGAGCCGACGGCCACCACCTGTGATTCACTACGTGCGGGGCGGGCGGAGTCACGAGGATCACGACGAGTCGACGTGAGGTGGGTATGAGGAGTCTGTCGAACCTGTTCCGGGCGATGTTCGCTGCGGTGCTGGCTCTGGGAGTGTGGGGGGCCACCGCCCCGACGAGTGCCGCCGACGGCGTAGAGACCCTGATGGTGCCCTCGGCCGCCATGGGCCGCGACATCCCGGTGGCCTTCCTGGCCGGCGGCCCGCACGCGGTGGTGCTGCTGGACGCCTACAACGCCGGGGACCCGGTCAGCAACTGGGTGACCGCGGGCAACGCGATGAACACCCTCGCGGGCAAGGGCATCTCCGTGGTGGCCCCGGCCAGCGGAGCGTTCACCCTCTACACCAACTGGGAGGCCGACGGCACCCGGCAGTGGGAGACGTTCCTGTCCGACGAACTGCCGAACTGGCTGGCCGCCAACAAGGGCCTCGCGCCCGGCGGCCACGCGATCGTCGGCGCCGCCCAGGGCGGCACCGGAGCCATGATGGAGGCCACCTTCCACCCGGACCGCTACCGCTACGCCGGTGCGCTGTCGGCGTTCCTGACCCCGTCGCGGACCTTCGAGAACGGCGCCATCACCGCCGGGATGAACGAGTTCGGCGGGGTCAACACCCAGGCCATGTGGGGCGCCGCCCAGCTCGGCCGGTGGAAGTGGCACGACCCCAACGTCCACGCCCAGCTGCTGGTGGACAACAACACCCGGCTGTGGATCTGGAGCCCGCAGACCTTCACCTGCGCCGACCCGCCGGCGATGGCCGGCTACTGTGACCAGGTCACCGGCAGCGCCCGCATCTTCTACGGCCACTACCGCTCGCTCGGCGGCCGCAACGGCCACTTCGACTTCCCGGTGGGCGGGGAGCACGACTGGGGTAACTGGGCCGGCCAGCTGGGGGCAATGTCCGGCGACATCGCGGCGGCCATCAGGTAGCGCACGTTTGCCGGTTCGGCGCCCGGGAGCACCGTCGGGCAGCCGGTACCGTGGAGGCGTGCAACGCTCGGACGGCCGCTCTGCCGGCAAAACCGCGGCGCTGGCGGCCGGACTGCTGGCGCCCGCGACGTGGTGGCTGACGGCGTGCGGCTCCGGCGACGACCTGATGACCAGTGTCGCGCTGCCCGCCGACCAGGCCGTCGCCTCGGCCGAGGGCCAGCCGTTGTCGGTGGCGCCGGGCCCCCTGCAGAGCGGCAAGCTCGACGTAAGCCCCGCTCAGCAGGCCTATCTGTCCGCCCTGACCACGGCGGGCGTCCGGCCGTCCAGTGAGCTGAGCGCGCTGAGCATCGGGTCCTCGGTGTGCCAGGCCCGGGCGGCCGGCCAGAGCGAGCAGGCGGTGTGGGACTTCATCGCGCCGCAGGTGCGCAGCGACATCGCCGACTTCCGGGCGACGACGCCGCAGCGCGCGGCCGAGACCCGGGCCAACGACGTCACGGCCGACTACATCCGCATCGCCTCCGAGACACTCTGCTAGCAGGAAGACATGGCCCGAAAAACCAGCACGCAGAACCGGCGCAGGCGCCACCGCATCCTCGGCCTCATCGCGGCCGGGGCGATGGCCGTCGTGGTCGCCCTGGTGGTGGCGATCATCGTGGTGGTGATGCGCAAGCCGGCGTCGCCGCCGTCGGCGGTGCCGCCCACCGCCGTCCCGCCGACCAGCGTGCCGGGCGGCAAGAAGCCGCGGCCGGAGTTCCAGGACGCCAGCTGCCCGGACGTCAACTTGATCGCCATCCCGGGCACCTGGGAGTCCTCACCCACCGACGACCCGCTGAATCCCACCCAGTTCCCCATCGCGCTGCTGCGCAACGTCACCGGGCCGCTGCGCGACCAGTTCGGCACCGACCGGTTGGAGATCTACACGGTTCCCTACACCGCGCAGTTCCACAATCCGCTGTCGGCGGACAAACAGATGTCCTACAACGACAGCCGCGCCGAGGGCACCCGCGGCGCGGTCAGGGCGATCACCGAGATGAACGACCGCTGCCCGCTGACCAGTTTCGTGCTGGTCGGGTTCTCGCAGGGGGCGGTCATCGCCGGTGACATCGCCAGCGACGTCGGCAACGGCCGCGGCCCGGTGGACGAGGACCTGGTGCTGGGTGTGACGTTGATCGCCGACGGCCGCCGCCAGGAAGGGGTCGGCCAGGACGTCGGGCCGAACCCGCCGGGGCAGGGTGCCGAGATCACCCTGCACGAGGTGCCGGTGCTGTCCGAGTTGGGCCTGACGATGAGCGGTGCGCGCCCGGGCGGGTTCGGGGCGCTGAACAACCGCACCAACCAGATCTGCGGGGCCGGTGATCTGATCTGCGCGGCGCCGCAGGGCGCGTTCAGCATCACCAACCTGCCGGGCACCCTGGAAGTGCTGGCCGGCGGGGCCGGGCAGCCGGTTCACGCGCTGTACAACACGCCGCAATTCTGGAGCTTGGACGGCCAGCCCGCCACGGCGTGGACACTGAATTGGGCGCGGGGCCTCATCGACAACGCGCCGCACCCGCAACACGGCTGAGGAAGGGGCACCGCCGGTGGTCGAGCGATTTGGTAGCCACCGCGATTGCGCCTAACATTAAGAAAAAACTAAGAGCAACCGGGAGTCATCGCCGGTCGGGCGCACCGGCGGGGGTCACCCCGATCTCTGTACCATCTGTGAGGTTTCGGGTGCCCGCGATATGACGGGCGAAGCGCGGCGACGCCCGGCCCGCGAAGGATGTGTTTCGACAGGAGAGTGGTATGCCCTTCCATAACCCGTTCATCAAGGACGGACGGATCGTCTTCCCGGAGGGCGCCAGCCTGGTCAAGCACGTCGAGCGCTGGGCCAAGGTCCGCGGCGACAAGCCGGCCTACCGGTTCCTCGACTTCTCCACCGAGCGCGACGGTGTCGCCCGGGTGCTGACCTGGGCCGATTTCGGCACCCGCAACCGTGCCCTCGGCGCCCGGCTGCAGCAGGTCACCCAGCCCGGCGACAGGGTGGCGATCCTGTGCCCGCAGAACCTCGACTACCTCGTCGCCTTCTTCGGCACCCTGTACTCCGGTCGCATCGCGGTGCCGCTGTTCGACCCGTCCGAACCCGGCCACGTGGGTCGTCTGCACGCCGTGCTCGACGACTGCCAGCCGTCGGCGATCCTGACCACCACCGAGGCCGCCGAGGGCGTGCGCAAGTTCTTCCGCAGCCGTCCGGCCAAGGAACGTCCCCGTGTCATCGCCGTCGACGCGATTCCCGATGAGGTCGGCGCAACCTGGCAGGTGCCCGAGGCGGTCGAGGACACCATCGCCTACCTGCAGTACACGTCCGGGTCCACCCGGGTTCCCAGCGGTGTGCAGATCACCCACCTGAACCTGGCCACCAACGTGGTGCAGGTGATCGAGGCGCTGGAGGGTGAGGAAGCCGACCGGGGGGTGTCCTGGCTGCCGTTCTTCCACGACATGGGCCTGGTCACCGCGCTCCTGCCATCGCTGATCGGCCACTACTTCACCTTCATGACACCGGCCGCGTTCGTCCGCCGGCCGATCCGGTGGATGCGCGAGATCGCCCGCCAGCCCGGGGACACCGGCGGCACCATCTCGGTGGCCCCCAACTTCGCCTTCGATCACGCGGCGGCACGCGGGCTGCCCAAGGAGGGCGAGGAGCCGCTGGACCTGTCGAACGTCAAGGCGATCCTCAACGGCAGCGAGCCGATCTCGGCGGCCACCGTCCAGCGGTTCAATGACGCCTTCGGCCCGTTCGGCTTTCCGCGCAAGGCGATCAAGCCGTCCTATGGGCTGGCCGAGGCCACGCTGTTCGTCTCGACCACCCCGTCGGCGGACGAGCCGACCATCCTCTCCGTCGATCGCGACGAACTCGCCGCCGGCCGGTTCGTCCCGGTGCCGGACGATTCACCCAAGGCGGTGGCCCAGGCCGGCGCCGGCAAGATCGGCATCGGTGAGTGGGCGGTGATCGTCGATCACGAGAGCGCCACCGAGTTGCCCGACGGGCAGATCGGCGAGATCTGGATCAGCGGCAACAACATGGGCTCCGGCTACTGGAACAAACCCGAGAAGACGATCGAGACCTTCCAGAACACCCTGAAGTCGCGGACCAGCCCCTCCCATGCCGAGGGCGCGACCGACGACGCCACCTGGGTGCGCACCGGTGACCTCGGCGCCTACCACGACGGCGAGCTCTACATCACCGGCCGCACCAAGGATTTGGTCATCATCGACGGCCGCAACCACTACCCGCAGGATCTGGAGTACTCCGCGCAGGAGGCCAGCAAGGCGGTGCGCACCGGTTTCGCGGCGGCGTTCTCGGTGCCTGCCAACCAGCTGCCCGACGAGGTGTTCGCCGACGCCCACGCCGGTCTCAAACGGGACCCGAGTGACTCCTCCGAGCAACTCGTGATCGTGGCCGAGCGGGCCCCCGGTTCGCACAAGATGGATATCGAGCAGGTTGCCGACGCGATCCGGGCCGCCATCGCGGTGCGCCACGGTGTGACCGTGCGGGACGTGCTGCTCACCCCGGCCGGCGCGATCCCGCGCACCTCCAGCGGCAAGATCGGCCGCAGTGCCTGCCGGTCGGCCTACCTGGACGGCAGCCTACGGTCCGGGAAGGTGGCCAACGCCTTCCCGGACGAAGCGGAATGACATCGAGAAGGAAGTTCTTCAGTGGACCAGGGTGCGGTTCGACACGTCGGCCGCTGCCGTGGCGCCCTTCGCACGACGTGAGGTCTCATGTCTGAATCACCTACGCCCGAAACGCCCGACGAGATCACGCTGGCACCCGAACAGGAGTTGACCACTCCCCGCAACGACATGTCGGTGCCCGAGATGCGGGAGTGGCTGCGCAACTGGGTGGCCAACGCCACCGGGCAGGCACCGGACGCCGTCGACGAGTCCGTCCCGATGGTGGAGTTGGGCCTGTCGTCGCGCGACGCCGTCGCGATGGCCAGCGATATCGAGGACCTCACCGGCGTGACGCTGACCGCGACGGTGGCGTTCCGACACCCGACCATCGAGTCGCTCGCGACGGTGATCATCGAGGGCGAGCCGGAGCTCGAGGCCGACGGCGACGAGGACTGGACCCGGCGGCGCGACGTCGACGACATCGCCATCGTGGGGCTGTCCACCCGGTTCCCCGGGGACATGAACACCCCCGACGAGATGTGGCAGGCGCTGCTGGAGGGCCGCGACGCCATCACCGATCTGCCCGAGGGTCGCTGGTCGGAGTTCATGGACGAGCCGAGGCTGGCCGAGCGGATCGCCAAGGCCCGCACCCGAGGCGGATATCTCAAGGACCTCAAGGGTTTTGACGCCGAGTTCTTCGCGCTGTCGAAGATGGAAGCCGACAACATGGATCCCCAGCAGCGGCTGGCGCTCGAGCTGACCTGGGAGGCGCTGGAGAACGCCCGCATCCCGGCGTCCAGCCTGCGCGGCGGCAGCGTCGGGGTGTACATCGGCAGCTCCACCAACGACTACAGCTATCTGGCGATGATGGATCCGCGCACCGCGCATCCCTACGCGATCACCGGCACCGCGAGCTCGATCATCGCCAACCGGGTGTCCTACTTCTACGACTTCCGCGGTCCCTCGGTGGCCGTCGACACCGCCTGCTCCAGCTCGCTGGTGGCCGTGCACTCCGGTGTGCAGGCGCTGCGCACCGGTGAGGCCGACGTGGTGGTGGCCGGCGGCGTCAACGCGCTGGTGACCCCCGCGGTCACGCTGGGCTTCGACGAGGTCGGTGGCGTGCTGGCCGCCGACGGGCGGATCAAGTCGTTCTCCTCCGACGCCGACGGGTACGCCCGCTCGGAGGGCGGCGGCGTGGTCGTGCTCAAGCGGGTGGCCGACGCGCGGCGCGACGGTGACGAGATCCTCGCCGTGATCGCGGGCAGCGCGGTCAACCACGACGGCCGGTCCAACGGCATGCTCGCGCCGAACCCGGACGCCCAGGCCGAGGTGCTGCGCAAGGCCTACCACGACGCGGGCATCAACCCGCGCACCGTGGACTACATCGAGGCGCACGGCACCGGCACGATCCTGGGCGACCCGATCGAGGCCGACGCGCTGGGCCGGGTGGTCGGCCGCGGCCGCCCCGCCGATCAGCCCGCACTGCTCGGTGCGGTGAAATCCAATGTGGGGCATCTGGAGTCGGCGGCCGGCGCGGCCAGCCTGGCCAAGGTGGCGCTGTCTCTGAGCCGCAACAAGGTTCCCCCGTCCATCAACTACGCCGGACCAAACCCCTACATCGACTTCGACGCTGTCCGGCTCAAGGTGGCCGACACCGTCACCGACTGGCCGCGCTACAGCGGGCACGCGATCGCGGGCGTATCGGGGTTCGGCTTCGGCGGCGCCAACGCGCATCTGGTGCTGCGTGAGGTGCTGCCCTCGGATCTCGTTGAGCCCGAGCCGGACTCGGAACCCGGCGGGGAACAGGTCGCGCCGGTCGCTGACGCCGTCTATGTCGGCGGGGTGTTGGTCGAGGACGACGACGAGGACGAGCTCGTCGCCACCTACGACTACGAGGCCGCCGAGTACGGATCCGGTGACGCCGAGCCGGAACTGCCCGGCCTCACCGACGAGGCGCTGGAACTGCTCGAGGCCGCGCGCGCCGACTGGGAGGCGGCCGACAAGCCGGTTCCCGTTGTGCCGATTACCGTTTCGGGATTCCTGACCTCGCGCAAGCGCGCCACCGCCGCCGAACTCGCGGACTGGGTCGACGGCCCGGCGGGCCGGGCGGCGTCGCTGGAGTCCATCGGCCGCTCGCTGTCGCGGCGCAACCACGGCCGCTCCCGCGCGGTCGTTTTGGCCCACGACCACGACGAGGCGGTCAAGGGCCTGCGGGCGATCGCCGACGGCAAGCAGAGCCCGCTGGTGTTCAGCGCCGACGGACCGGTGAGCAACGGCCCGGTGTGGGTGCTGGCCGGTTTCGGTGCCCAGCACCGCAAGATGGGCAAGAACCTCTACCTGCGCGACGAGGTGTTCGCCGAGTGGATCAACAAGGTGGACAGCCTCATTCAGGACGAGCGCGGCTATTCGATCCTCGAGCTGATCCTCGACGACTCGGTCGACTACACCGAGGAGACCTGCCAGTACCCGATCGAAGTCGTGCAGCTGGTGATCTTCGCGATCCAGATCGCGCTGGGTGAGCTGCTGCGCCACCACGGTGCCAAACCCGCCGCGGTGATCGGCCAGTCGCTCGGTGAGGCCGCGGCGGCCTACTTCGCCGGCGGCTTGTCGCTGGCCGACGCCACCCGCACCATCTGCGCGCGTTCGCACTTGATGGGCGAGGGCGAGCAGATGCTCTTCGGTGAGTACATCCGGCTGATGGCGCTGGTGGAGTATTCCGCCGACGAGATCAAGACGGTGTTCTCCGACTTTCCCGACCTGGAGGTGTGTGTCTACGCCGCGCCGAACCAGACGGTGATCGGCGGTCCGCCCGCACAGGTGGACGCGATCATCGAACGGGCCGAGGCCGAGGGCAAGTTCGCCCGCAAGTTCCAGACCAAGGGCGCCAGCCACACCACCCAGATGGACCCGCTGCTGGGCGAGCTGGCCGCCGAACTGCAGGGCATCGAACCCCATCCGTTGCACATCGGCTACTTCTCCACCGTCCATGAGGGCGGCTACATCCGCCCGGGCGGCGAGCCGATCCACGGCGTCGACTACTGGAAGAAGGGGCTGCGGCACAGCGTCTACTTCACTCAGGGCATCCGCAACGCCGTCGAGAACGGGCACACCACGTTCCTCGAGCTGGCGCCCAATCCGGTGGCGCTCATGCAGGTCGGGCTGACGACCGCCGCCGCGGGCCTGCACGACGGGCAGCTGATCGCGACGTTGGCCAAGAAGCAGGACGAGGTCGAGTCGATGGTCGCCGCGATGGCGCAGCTCTACGTCCACGGCCACGACCTCGACGTCCGGAGTCTGTTCGGGCCGGGCGATTACGCCGACATCCCGCCGACCCGGTTCAAGCGCAAGGAGCACTGGCTCAACGCACAGTTCTCCGCCGACGGCTCGTCGATGATCCCGGGCAGCCATGTCGCAACCCCGGACGGCAGGCACGTCTGGGAGTACGCGGCGCAGGGCCAGACCGACCTGGCCGCTTTGGTGAAAGCCGCTGCGGCCCAGGTGCTTCCGGATGCCACGTTGACGGCCTCCGAGCAGCGCGCGGTGCCCGGTGACGGCGCCCGGCTGGTGACCACGCTGACCCGCCACCCAGGTGGCGCCTCGGTTCAGGTGCATGCGCGGATCGATGAGTCCTTCACCCTGGTCTACGACGCCGTCGTGGCCCGCGCCGGAACCGCGGCGGCTTTGCCCACGGCCGTTGCCACGGGTGTCGCAGTGGCCGAACCGGTTTCGGGCGCGACGCCAGCCGAACCCGAAGACGATGCAGAGATACTGCAGGACAACCTGACTGCGGGAGCGGGTTTGGCCGCCGGGTTCGCGAAGTGGTCGCCGGACTCCGGTGAGACCGTGCACGACCGGCTGGCCGCGATCGTCGGCGGCGCCATGGGTTACGAGCCCGAGGACCTGCCGTGGGAGGTGCCGCTGATCGAGCTCGGCCTGGATTCGCTGATGGCGGTGCGCATCAAGAACCGGGTCGAGTACGACTTCGACCTGCCGCCGATCCAGCTGACCGCGGTGCGCGACGCCAACCTCTACGCCGTGGAGAAGCTGATCCAGTACGCCATCGAGCACCGCGACGAGGTCGAAGATCTCGCCGAGGCGCAGAAGGGCAAGACGGCCGAGCAGATCGCCGCCGAGCAGGCCGAGTTGATGGGCGGCGCCAGCACGGTCGCCGAACTCGAGGCCAAGCTGGCCGACGCGGGCCACCCCATCGCCGCTCCGGAGCCTGATGTCGCGGCCCACGCCGCTCCGGGGTCTGATGTCGCGGGCCGGGCCGCTCCGGGGTCTGATGTCGCGGCCCACGCCGCTCCGCCGGAGGCCGTCGAGCTCAACGAGAAGGCCGTGGAATCCGTCGAGGCGCTGGATGTCCCACCGCCGCCGACCAACCCTGCGGGTCCGAACATCCCGCCGCCGCCGACGGATCCGTCCGGACCCGGCAAATCTGCTGCTGCCGCAGCGGCTGCCAAGGTGCTGACGCAAGAGGCCGTCACCGAAGCGCTCGGTGCCGAAGTCCCGCCACGCGAGGCGGCCGAGCGGATCACGTTCGCCACTTGGGCGATCGTCACCGGCAAGTCACCGGGCGGCATCTTCAACGAGCTGCCCGCCGTCGACGATGAGACCGCGGCCAAGATCGCCGAGCGGCTCTCCGAACGCGCCGAGGGCACCATCACTGTCGAGGACGTCCGGGCCGCGAAGACCATCGAGCAGCTCGCCACCACGGTGCGCGAGTTCCTCGAGGCCGGCGAGCTCGAGGGTTTCGTCCGCACCCTGCGTGCACCCAAGGAAGGCACGAACCACGTCCCGGTGTTCGTGTTCCACCCGGCGGGCGGCTCGACCGTGGTCTACGAGCCGCTGCTGAAGCGGCTGCCCGCGGACGTTCCGGTGTACGGGTTGGAACGCGTCGAGGGCTCGATCGAGGAGCGTGCCGCGGAGTACGTGCCCAAGCTGATGGAACTGGGCGGGAAGGGCCCGTACATCCTGGCCGGCTGGTCACTGGGCGGCGCCCTGGCCTACGCCTGCGCGGTGGGGCTGAAACGCAACGGGTGCGACGTCCGCTTCGTCGGGCTGATCGACACCGTCCGGGCCGGCGAGGAGGTGCCGCAGACCAAGGAGGAGATCCGGGCCCGCTGGGACCGCTACGCCCTGTTCGCCCAGCGCACCTTCAACGTCGAGATCCCGGAGATCCCGTATGAGCAGCTCGAGCAGCTCGACGACGAGGGTCAGGTGCGCTTCGTGCTGGACGCCGTCAAGGAGGCCGGGGTGGACATCCCGGGCGGCATCATCGAACACCAGCGCACCTCGTATCTGGACAACCGGGCGCTGGACACCGCCCACATCGAGCCGTACGACGGTCACGTCGCGCTGTACATGGCCGACCGCTACCACGATGACGCGATCATGTTCGAGCCGCGCTACGCGATCCGCCAACCGGACGGCGGCTGGGGCGAGTTCGTCTCCGATCTGGAGATCGTCCCGATCGGGGGCGAGCACATCCAGGCGATCGACGAACCGTACATTGCGAAGGTGGGCGCGCACATGAGCGAGGCGATCAACCGGATCGAGAGCGAGGGGAAGTGACCGCCGAAACCACTCCGCACGCGCCCGTCACCACCGCCGAGAAGCTTGCCGAACTGCGCGAACGACTGGAACTGGCCAAGGAACCCGGCGGTGAGAAGGCGGCCGCCAAACGCGACAAGAAGGGCATCCCCAGCGCCCGCGCCCGCATCCACGAGCTGGTCGACCCGGGCAGCTTCCTGGAGATCGGCGCGCTGGCCAAGACCCCCGGCGATCCCAACGCGCTCTTCGGCGACGGTGTGGTCACCGGCCACGGCACCATCAACGGCCGCCCGGTCGGGGTGTTCAGCCACGACCAGACGGTGTTCCAGGGGACGGTCGGGGAGATGTTCGGCCGCAAGGTCGCCCGCCTCATGGAGTGGGTGGCGATGGTCGGCTGCCCGATCATCGGCATCAACGATTCCGGCGGCGCCCGCATCCAGGACGCGGCGACCTCGCTGGCCTGGTACGCCGAGCTCGGCCGCCGGCACGAGTTGCTGTCCGGCACGATCCCGCAGATCTCGATCATCCTCGGCAAGTGCGCGGGCGGGGCGGTGTACTCGCCGATCCAGACCGACCTGGTCGTCGCGGTGCGCGACCAGGGCTACATGTTCGTCACCGGACCGGACGTCATCAAGGACGTCACCGGTGAGGACGTCACCCTCGACGAACTCGGCGGCGCGGACTATCAGGCCCGCTACGGCAACATCCACCAGGTGGTGGAGGACGAGAAGGCCGCGTTCCAGTACGTCCGCGACTACCTGGACTTCCTGCCGTCCAACACCTTCGACGACGCGCCCGTGGTCAATCCCGGCCTGGAGCCGGAGATCACCCCGCACGACCTGGAACTGGATTCGATCGTTCCGGACAACGACAACGCGGCCTACGACATGCACGAGATCCTGCTGCGGATCTTCGACGACGGCGACTTCCTCGACGTCGCCGCGCAGTCCGGCCAGGCCATCATCACGGGCTACGCGCGGGTCGACGGGCGCACCGTCGCCGTGATCGCCAACCAGCCGATGTACAACGCGGGCGCGATCGACAACGAGGAGTCCGACAAGGCGGCCCGCTTCGTGCGGTTCAACGATTCGTTCAACATCCCACTGGTGTTCGTGGTCGACACCCCGGGCTTCATGCCCGGCGTCCAGCAGGAGAAGAACGGCATCATCAAGCGTGGCGGCCGGTTCCTCTACGCGGTGGTCGAGGCGGACGTGCCGAAGGTGACCATCACGGTGCGCAAGTCCTACGGCGGTGCCTATGCGGTGATGGGCTCCAAGCAATTGACGGCCGACCTGAACTTCGTGTGGCCGACCGCCCGCATCGCCGTGATCGGCGCCGACGGCGCCGCCCAACTTCTGGTGAAGCGGTTCCCCGATCCGACGGCGCCCGAGGTGCAGAAGATCAAGGCCGACTTCATCGAGGGCTACAACCTCAACCTGGCGACCCCCTACATCGCGGCCGAACGGGGCTACGTCGACGCGGTCATCGAACCGCACCAGACCCGGCTGCTGCTGCGCAAATCCCTGCGGTTGTTGCGGGACAAGCAGATTCAGCGCGTCCAGCGCAAACACGGCCTGATCCCGATCTAGGGCCTGACGTGACGAGGCTGGCGGTGGGCACGGTCGTCGAGCCCGCACGACTCGTCGCGATCGACGGCGCGTCGATCCGCGTCCCCGGCCCGGGGCGGTTGCACCTTCAGTTCCGCCGGTTCGCCGGCTGCCCGATCTGCAGCCTGCACCTGCGGTCGTTCGCCGACCGGCACGCCGAGGTGGCCGCCGCCGGCATCACCGAGGTGGTGTTCTTCCACTCGGCGGCCGAGCAGCTACGCGGCTACCAGGCCGACCTGCCGTTCGCGGTGGTGGCCGATCCGCGCCGGGACCACTACGGCCGGTTCGGGGTGGAGACCGGGGTGCGCTCGCTGCTCGATCCGCGGTCCTGGCCCGGCGCCGTCCGTGGCGGTGGACAATGGCTGGCTCATCACGGCGACCCGCGCTGGGCCGGAGTCGGGGAGTCCGACGACAGCACCCACCTGGGGCTGCCCGCCGACTTCCTGATCGACCCGGACGGCTCGTTGGCGGCGGTGCACTACGGGGCCCACGCCGACGACCAGTGGTCGGTGGACGAACTGCTGCGGATCAACCGCGCCCGATGATCTACCGTGGAGCGCCGTGAGCACCCAGGACCACGGCGGGGCGGACGTGCCGGCACGGCTGTACATCTTCCCCCACGCCGGCGGCTCGGCGGATTTCTACGTGCCCTTCGCCCGGGCCTTCACCCGCGGCGTGAAATGCGTCGCCGTCCAATATCCCGGCAAGCGGGCAGGCAGGGACCTGTCCCAGTACGTCGCCATCGAGGAACTCGCGGACCGGCTGCTCACACTGCTGAAGCCGGAGGAGACGCCGGGAAGACAGATCGCTTTCTTCGGCCACAGCATGGGTTCGCTGCTGGCCTTCGAGCTCGCGCTGCGGTTCGAGCAGGTCGGCAACCCGATCGCGGCGCTGTTCGTGTCGGCCTCACCGGCACCCGGGCTGTTGCGCCGGGTGGCCGATGTGCAGGGTTCCGATCATCAGTTGCTGGCATGGGTCAGCCAGGTCACCGGGGTCAACCCCGAGTTCTTGAGCGATGAGCAGTTCGCCGCGACGATCCTGCCCACGCTGCGCGCCTTGAAGGCCCTGGTCGAATACACCAGTCCGCCCGAAGCGAGAGTTTCTTGCCCCATCCACGCTCTGATGGCCGACAACGACGAGTTGGCCACCGAGGAACTGGTGGCTCCCTGGGGTCAGCGCACCACGTCGGATTTCGAGTTGTCCGTGTTCGCGGGTGGCCACTTCTACCTCAATGAGCATCTGCCACAACTCGCCCAATGGGTGGAGGAACGGGTGCTCGCACACTGCGCCGGGAGTTAGCCAGAATCGTTTGCCGGATGTGGGCCACCCGCTGCAGCGGCGCCCCGATGTCGGGCCCTCGACTCCCGTTTCGGGGGTCCGGTTACGCTCTGAGAGATTTGCTCAGCAAATTTTCATGTAGGCTGGCAGCAAAATATTAACTCCTGCGCAAACGCGGGTGGTCAGAGGTAAAGGGCCAGCACAATGCCATCACCGGCGATAGTTCGCTCCGAGCTGAGAGTGTGCGGGGCAAACCAGCCTCGTACGCTTGCGCCGTCCGGGCGGGGGTGGTGGGTCGGCGGAGTTCGAAAAGCCGCTTACGCAACTGATAAATTAGCCAAAGACCCGCATGATGCCCGGGTCGGAGGAGACCGCCCCGGAACCGGCGGTGGGAATGAACCGTACGGCGATTCGGCCGCGTTCGCCGGCCGCCGGACAACGCGACCGGGGTGCCCAACGCCCGGTGGCGCACATCGAGAAAACGTGAAGAGGTAACCCCGTATGGCGATCGCCGAGATGTCGATTCCCGCACTCCTTCGCAACCAGGCCACCACGCAGGGCGACGCCGTCGCCTACACGTTCATGGACGCCGCTGTGCTCGGCTCGGGCCACCCGGAGAGCCTGACGTGGTCCCAGTTGCATCGCCGGGTGCTGGCCCTCGCCGAGGAGTTGCGCCGATGCGCGTCAGCCGGTGATCGGGCGGCCATCCTCGCGCCCCAGGGCCTCGACTACATCGTCTCCTTCTTCGGGGCGATGCAGGCCGGCCTCGTCGCGGTGCCGCTGTCGGTGCCGCAGTTCGGCGCCCACGATGAGCGGGTGGCCTCCGTGCTGGAGGACAGCGCCCCCAGCGTCGTTCTCACGACGTCCGCGGTGGTCGCCGACGTCAACAAGTACGCCCGTCCGCACGGCGGTCGGCCGGCGCCCGCGGTCATCGAGGTCGACCTGATCGACGTCGACGTCACCCGCGATCTGGACGACACCGACCATTCCCATCCCGGACCGGCCTACCTGCAGTACACCTCCGGATCGACCCGGTCGCCGGCGGGTGTGGTGGTTTCGCATCAGAACGTGATCGCCAACATCGAACAGGTCGTTCGGGACTACTTCGGTGACGATCCCGCGGCGCTCGAGGTGACGACCGTGGTCTCCTGGCTCCCGTTCTTCCACGACCTCGGTCTGGTCATGGGCGTGTGCTCGCCGCTGGTGACCGGGCGTCCCGCGGTCTTGATGAGCCCGCTGGCCTTCCTGATGAAGCCCGCGAGCTGGATTCAGCTGCTGGCCAAGCACCCCCGCTGCTTTTCGGGAGCACCGAACTTCGCCTTCGAACTGGCGGCCCGCCGGACCTCCGATGCCGACATGGCAGGCCTGGACCTGAGCCAGGTGCACTGCATCCTGTCCGGCGCCGAGCGGGTGCATCCCGCGACGGTCAAGCGTTTCGTCGAGCGCTTCGCCGCCTTCGGCCTCAAGGAGAGGGTGGTCCGTCCGTCCTACGGTCTGGCCGAGGCGACGCTTTACGTTGCGACCCCACACGCCTCCGACACGCTGCGCAGCGCCCGCTTCGACCTGGGGAAGCTGGCCGCCGGAGTCGCGCAGCGCTGCGCGCCCGGGCAGGAGGGCAGCACCGAACTGGTCACCTACCGCACCCCGGCCGCGCACCCCACCCGCATCGTCGACCCGGAGACCGGTATCGAACAGCCCGAGGGCCACATCGGGGAGATCTGGGTCCGCGGCGCCAACGTGGCGGAAGGCTACTGGCGCAAGCCCGAGCTGACCGCCCGCGTCTTCCACGGACAGATCACCCGTCCGTCCGCGGGCACCCCGGCGGGGCCCTGGCTGCGCACCGGTGACCTGGGTGCGATCTCCGATGGCGAGCTCTACATCATGGGCCGGCTCAAGGACCTGCTGATCGTCGACGGGTCCAACCACTACCCCGACGACATCGAGTCCACCATACGGGAGATCACCGGCGGCCGGGTGGCGGCGATCGCCGTCGAGAACGATGTCACCGAGAACCTGGTGGCCATCGTCGAGGTCAAGCAGCGTGACGACGAGGACCAGTCCGAGCGGCTGGACGACGTGAAACACGAACTGGCAAGAGCGATCTGGAAGTCGCACAGCCTGCGGGTGGGTGATCTGGTGCTGGTGTCGCCCGGATCCATCCCGATCACCACCAGTGGCAAGATCCGCCGCTCGTCGTGTGCCGAGCTCTATCGCGAGGGTGAGTTCCAGCGACTGGACGTCCCGGTATGACGTCCTTCGCGGACGATGAAGCGCAGCTCCGAAACTGGCTGATCTATTACCTGGTCACCAACGTCGGATGCAGCCCCGACCAGATCGACCCCGACCTGCCCCTGAACGAACTCGGGGTGGGCTCGCGTGATGCGGTCGTGCTGGCCGGCGAACTGTCGGAGCTGTTGCGCCGCCAGGTGTCGCCGGTCGAGATCTGGCAGACGCCGACGATCAACAGCCTGGCCGACGCGCTGGTCAACCCCGACGCCGAGGCGCTGCGCCCGGCGTCCGGCGCGGTCGCCGCGCTGAACGAGCCGATCGCCGTCATCGGCCTGGGCTGCCGGCTACCGGGTGACGTCAACGGCCCCGGGGAGATGTGGGACTTCCTGATCGAGCGCCGCAGCGCGGTCTCGACAGTGCCGGAAGAGCGGTGGCAGGCCTTCGATGACGGGTCACCCGAGACGGCTGCGGCACTGGCCGGCACCACGCGGTGGGGCTCGTTCCTGAGCGATGTCGCGGGATTCGACGCCGAGTTCTTCGGCATCGCGCCGCGCGAGGCGGACCGGATCGATCCACAGCAGCGCCTGGTGCTGGAGGTCGCTGTCGAGGCCCTCGAACATGCCGGAATCCCGGCCGAATCCCTGCAACGGTCGCTGACCGGTGTGTTCGTCGGTGCCTGCGTCAGTGAGTACGGCTACCTCGCCTCCCGTGACCTCGGCCAGATCGACGGCTGGACCGGAACCGGTGGCGCGCTGAGCATCATCGCCAACCGGCTGTCCTATTTCCTGGATCTGCGGGGGCCCTCCCTGGCCGTCGACACCGCGTGTTCCTCCTCGCTCGTCGCGGTGCACATGGCCTGCCAGAGCCTGCGCACCGGTCAGTCCGAACTCGCGATCGCCGGAGGTGTCAACCTCCTGCTGGCGCCCACCGTGACGCGCAGTTTCGACGCCGCCGGAGCGATGTCGAAAAGCGGTGCCTGCCATGCTTTCGACGCCGCCGCCGACGGATTCGTTCGCGGTGAGGGTTGTGGTGTGGCGATCCTCAAGCGCCTCTCCGACGCGGTGCGCGATGGGGACCGGGTGCTCGCCGTGGTGCGCGGGTCGGCCATCAATCAGGACGGTCGATCCAACGGCCTGATGGCCCCGAACCCGGCGGCGCAGGCGGCCGTGCTGAGGGCGGCGTGCGCCGATGCCGGCATCGAGCCGTCCCAGGTGGACTATGTGGAGACGCACGGCACCGGGACGCTGCTCGGCGATCCGATCGAGGCCCGTGCGCTGGGGGCTGTCTACGGACGTGGACGGTCGCCGCAGGCTCCACTGCTGGCCGGCGCCGTCAAGACCAACTTCGGCCATCTCGAGGCCGCCGCCGGCATGGTCGGGCTGATCAAGGCGACACTGGCCGTGCAGTCCGGTGAGATCCCGGCCAACCAGCACTTCGATACGCCCAACCCGCACATACCCTTCGACGAACTTCGTCTCAAGGTGGTGGCCGAGCCGACGAAGTGGCCGGACACCGGGCATCCGCGCCGCGCCGGGGTGTCGTCGTTCGGCTTCGGCGGCACCAACGCACACGTGGTCATCGAGCAGGCGCCCGAGCCCGAACCGCCGCCGCTCGCGCCGACACCGGCGGTCACGACCCTGGTGCTCACCGGCAAGAGCCCCGAGCGGATGGGCGAACTCGCCACCACGGTCGCGGACTGGATGGATGGTGCCGGGGCTGCGGTTCCGCTGGCCGATATCGCGCACACGCTCAATCACCACCGCACCCATCATCCGACCTTCGGAACGGTCTGCGCGGCCGACCGCGAGCAGGCCGTGGCCGGTCTGCGCGCGCTCGCGGCGGGGCAGCCCGCCACCGGGGTGGTCGGGCCGCAGCGGCCGGGAGGCCCGGGGACGGTCTTCGTCTACTCCGGTCAGGGTTCGCAATGGGCGGGGATGGCCCGCCTGCTGTTCGCCGATGAGCCGGCCTTCGCCGCCGCCGTCGCGGAGTTGGAACGGGACTTCGTCGATGAGCTCGGCTTCTCGCTGCGCGGCGTGCTCGCCGGCGGCGAGCCGGTGGAGGGCTCGGTTCGGGTGCAGTCGGTGTTGGTCGGTCTGCAACTGGCGTTGACCGCACTGTGGCGCTCTTATGGCGTGGAACCCGATGCGGTGATAGGGCATTCCATGGGCGAGGTCTCGGCCGCCGTGGTGGCCGGGGCGTTGACCGTTGCGGAGGGACTGCGGGTGATCGCCGCCCGGTCGCGGTTGATGGCCGGTCTCGCCGACAAGGGGGCGGTGGCCCTGCTGGAGCTCGACGCGGTCGCAACCGAGGCGCTGATCGCCGGGTACCCCGGGTTGACGGTGTCGGTGTACTCCTCGCCGCGCCAGACCGTGGTCGCCGGTCCCGCCGGATCGGTCGATGCGCTCACCGCCGCGGCCCGTGAGCAGAACATCTTCGCCCGCAGGGTCAACATGGAGGTGGCCTCCCACACCGCTCTGATGGATCCGATACTCGGCGAACTACGCACCGCGCTGGCCGGGCTGAGCCCGCGGGCGCCCCGGATCCCGGTGTTCAGCACCGTCGAGAACGCCGATGCGGCAAGGCGTTTCGATGCGGACTACTGGGTCGCCAACGTGCGCAACCCGGTCCGGTTCAGCCAGGCCGTCGCGGCCGCGGGCGCCGAGCATGGAACCTTCATCGAGATCAGCCCGCACCCCGTGCTCACCAGGGCGGTCTCCGAGACGCTGGAGTTCTTCGACCTGGGCAGCTCCCAAAGTCTCGGAACCCTGCAACGTGACACTCACGACACCGTCGCGTTCCACACCAACCTCAACGCCACCTTCACCGTGTCCCCGCCCACGGGTGAGCACCCGCCCGAGCCGCATCCCGATATCCCGACCACCCCGTGGCGACACAGCCGCCACTGGATCGCACAAACTCCCGCCCAGCGCGCCAACGGATTCGAGGTGCGCCGCCGGCAGCCCACGCCGGTCCCCGGCACCAGTCCGGTCCCGCCGAACTGGCTCTACGAGCCCACCTGGCAGGTCCGCCCGCTGCCCGCGAACGACACCGCGGCTGCCGGGTCGTGGCTCGTCGTCGGGGACCCCGAGTTGGCCGCCGAACTCGGGCGCGGTGTGCCCCTCGCCGCCGCCCCGGGCGTCCTGCGTACGGCGCTCGACGAGGTCGACCAGGTCGTGTTCGCCCCGTCCGCCGATACCGACGGCTTCGACACCCGCTCGGCCCACGAACTGTTCAATCAGGCAAGAAGCCTTGTCGCAGAGCTGATCTCGATGCCGACGCCACCGCGGCTGTTCATCGTGACACGCAATGCCCAGCCCGTCGCCGAAGGCGATCGCGCCAACCCGGCGCATGCCGTCCTATGGGGTCTGGGCCGTACCCTCGCGCTGGAGACCCCGGAGATCTGGGGCGCGATGATCGATCTCGACGAGTCGATGCCCGCTGTGTTGACCGCGCGGCGAGTGGTGGACGAGGCGGGGTCCGGTGACGGCGAGGACCAGGTCGTCTACCGTGCCGGCCATCGGCTTGTTCCGCGTCTACAGCCAATTGCCGCAACGGCATTGGATACCACGCTGGACAAGGACGCCAGCCAACTGGTCATCGGGGCGACCGGCCACATCGGCCCCCATCTGATCCGCCAACTCGCCGGGATGGGTGCCGGGACGATCGTCGCCGTGTCACGTAATCCCGGTGACCGGTTGGAGGATCTTCGCCGAGAGTTGGAGTCGGCGGGCACCACGCTGGTACTCGTCGCCGCCGACGCCGCCGACGAGGCCGCAATGGCCTCGCTGTTCGGCCGGTTCGGCTCCGAGCTTCCGGCGCTCGAGGGCATCTACCTCGCAGCCTTCGCCGGCGGTCCGGTGGCCCTTTCGGAGATGACCGATGACGACGTCACCACCATGTTCGCTCCGAAGCTGGACGCACTCGCGACGCTGCACCGGCTTTCCCTGCGGACGAGAGTCCGCCACTTCGTACTGTTTTCGTCGATCTCCGGGTTGCTCGGCTCGCGCTGGCTGGCGCACTACACCGCGACGAGTACCTTCCTGGACACGTTCGCCTACGCCCGCCGCAACCTGGGCCTACCTGCCACGGTGATCAACTGGGGGCTGTGGAAGTCGTTGGCAGACCAAGAGGCCGACGCCGGGCAGGTGATGGCGAATGCGGGGCTCGAACCGATGCCCGACGAGGTCGCCATCCGCGCGCTGCCGATGGTGATGGCCGCCGCGGCGCCGGTTCGCAGCACCGTCTGCGACGCGGATTGGTCGCTGCTGGCCGCGGCGTACCGCACCCGCGGAGCGTTACGCATCGTCGATGACATCCTGGCGGGGGAGGTACCCGCCGATGCCGCCGGGGCCGCGAGCGGGTTCGGCCGGGAACTGCGTGACTGTGTGCCGGAACGCCGCCGCGAGATGCTGGCCGACCACATCGCCGCGGCCGCCTCCGCGGTGATGGGACTGTCTGCCGAGAAGCGGCTGGACCCCGAGGCCGGATTCTTCCAGCTCGGCATGGACTCGCTGATGAGCGTCACGCTTCAGCGTCAGCTGAGCGGCAGCCTGGGCGTTCCCCTGCCCGCTGCCCTGATCTACGAATATCCGACCATCTCCTCGCTGACCGAGGCGCTGTGCGAGCGCATGGGACTGGCGACCGACGAGGCGGGCCAGGCGCCGGTGCGGTCGGGCCTCGCGGCCCGGGCGCAGAAACGCGCTATGGCCCGCCAGGGCGCCGCGGCGAACAGAAGGAAAGGGCATGTGGTGTGACCACCCCTGACAACCTGCCCCCCAACGCGATCGCGGTCATCGGAATGGCAGGCCGGTTCCCCGGCGCCGATTCGGTGACGGAGTTCTGGGAGAACCTGCGCCGCGGGGAGGAGTCCATCCAGACGCTCTCCGAGGAAGACCTCACCGCAGCGGGGGTCAGCGCCCGGACACTGGCGGATCCCGCGTACGTTCGGCGCGCGGCCCTGCTCAGCGGGATCGAGGAGTTCGACGCGGACTACTTCGAGATGACGCCCTACACCGCGCGGATGATGGACCCGCAGCAGCGGTTGTTCCTGCAGACCGCCTGGCACGCCCTGGAAGACTCGGGCTACGACCCGGCCGCCTACGACGGCTCCATCGGTGTCTTCGCCAGTAGCACCGCAAGCGGATACCTGATGGACAACCTGATGTCGCACCGCGACCCCAGGACGCTCGTCGGCGAGGGCGTCACCGTCGAGATGTTCAACCTCGTGCTGCTCAACGACAAGGACTTCCTGGCCACGCGGGTGTCCCACGAACTCAACCTGCGCGGGCCGAGCCTTTCGGTGCAGACGGCGTGCTCGTCGTCGTTGGTGGCTGTGCATCTGGCGTGCCAGAGCCTGCTGTCCGGAGAGTGCGACATGGCGCTCACCGGCGCCTCCGCCGTACGGGTTCCCCACCGGGTCGGCTACACCTACGAGCCGGGGGCGATGGTGTCGCCGTCCGGTCACTGCCGGCCGTTCGACACCAACTCCGACGGCACCATCTTCGGCAGCGGCGTCGCCGCATTGATCCTCAAGCCGTTGCAGGCAGCCCTCGACGACGGCGACCGCATCCACGCCGTCATCCGCGGCTCGGCGATCAACAACGACGGCGCGCTGAAGATCACCTATGCCGCCCCCGCCGTGGCCGGCCAGGCGGAGGTGGTCGCCGAAGCGCAGGCCGTCGCCGAGGTCGACTCGTCCACCATCTCCTACATCGAGACGCACGGCACCGGTACGCCGTTGGGCGATCCGATCGAGGTCGAGGCCCTGCGCCAGGCGTTCGAACTCTCCGATGCCCACCGTTCCGGCCCATGCGTGTTGGGCTCGGTGAAGTCGAACATCGGGCACCTCGATGCGGCGTCCGGAGTCGCGGGTCTGGTCAAGACCATCCTGTGCCTGAAGAACAAGGCGATTCCGCCGACGGTGCATTACACCGCGCCCAATCCCGAATTGCATCTGGACACCACCCCTTTCGTGATCGCCGACTCGTACCTGCCATGGGAGTCCGACGGGCCACGCCGGGCCGGGGTCAGCTCGTTCGGTGTCGGTGGCACCAATGCGCATGTCATCGTCGAGGAGGCGCCCGAGCCGGCCCCGGTCGCACCGCTTCCGCACACTCCGCAGGTGCTGCTGCTCTCCGCCCGCACTCCGGAGTCGGTGCGGGAGGCCAGCGCCGCCCTGGCCGCCGCGCTGAGCCGTGACGCGGACCTGTCACTGCCCGACGTGGCGTTCACCCTCGCGGGCAGGCGGGCACACGAGGTCCGGTTGGCCGCGGTCGTCGCCGATCACGCCGACGCCTGCGCCGTGCTCGCCGCGGCGGAGCACGACAACGTCTCGATCGGCACCTGCCCCGCGGGCAGCGCGCCGGACGCACAGCGGGTGGCGTTCCTGTTCCCCGGCCAGGGCGCGCAGCACATCGGCATGGCGCGCGGCCTCTACGACACCGAGCCGGTATTCCGGGACATCTTCGACCGCTGCGCCGCCGGCTTCGCCGCCGAACTGGGCGTCGACCTGAAGGCCGAGGTGTTCGACGGCACGTCCCTCGAGCCCACCGACCTGGCCCAGCCCGCGCTGTTCACGGTGGAATACGCATTGGCGCAACTGGTCATGTCGTACGGGGTGACTCCGACGGCACTGGCCGGACACAGCATCGGTGAACTCGTGGCCGCCACCGTGGCGGGAGTGTTCGACCTGGACTCCGCGATCAAGGCCGTCTCGACCCGGGCCCGCCTGATGCACGCCGCGCCCCCCGGCGCGATGGTGGCCGTGGCGGCCGGCCCGGACGACATCGCCGCCCACCTGACCGCGGACATCGATATTGCCGCCGTCAACGAGTTCGGCAGCTGCGTGGTCGCCGGCCCGGACGCCGCGATCCGCGAGTTCACCAACCGGTGCGCCGCCGCAAGCATCGTCGCCCGGCGGGTCCGCACCTCGCACGCGTTCCATTCCCAGTCGATGGACACGGTGCTGGCCCCGTTCGCCGAGTACCTGTCCACCCTCACATTGGCCGCGCCGCGAATCCCGATGCTGTCCAACGTGACCGGAACGTGGATGACCGACGAGGAGGCCACCGACCCGAATCGTTGGGCCCGGCACATCCGCTCCACGGTGCGGTTCGCCGACGAGGTTCAGGCGCTGCTCGCTGACACCCACCGGGTGCTCGTCGAGGTGGGGCCCGGCGGAAGTCTCACCGGGTCGGCGCTCCGCATGCCGGGCTGGTCGGACACGCACCGGGCGGTGCGACTGATGCGCCACCCCGTACAGACCCGGGACGACCGGGATGCGTTCCTGCTTGCCCTGGGTCAGCTGTGGTCCGCCGGTGTCGACGTGGACTGGGCACGGCTCTACGGCGAGCATCCCCGGCGCGTCACCCTGCCCGGGTATTCCTTTGCCCGCCAGCGCCATTGGATCGAGCCGGATACCACCGCGGTGTCCAGGCCCGGCGGGGGTACTCAGGTTGCGGTAACCACGCCGGCCGGCGCCGATACCGGAGCACCGGTCGACGCCCGGGCGCAGATGCAGGCCACCCTGCAGCGAATCTGGTCGCAGTGCCTGGGCGTGGAAGCGGTCGCGCCCGGCGACAACTTCTTCGAACTCGGCGGCGACTCGCTGGTGGCCATCGGCGTTGCGATGACCGCTTCCCACGAGGGGGTCGAGCTCACCCCGCAGGACCTCTACGACAACGCCACGCTGAGCGCCCTGGCCGACACCCTGGTCGCCCGCCACGCATCCGGCGGACTGTCCAGCCAGGATACCGGCGATCTCAATCCCGCCGTGCCGCCGAACATCCTGCGATTCCTCGACGGCGGCCTGGCCCAGCCGGGCCGCTGGCGGGTGCCGCTGGTGTTGCGCCTCGATTCGCGGGTGAGCGGGCCGGACGTCACCGCCGTCCTGACCGCGGTCGTCAATCACCATGACGCACTGCGGATGCGGCTCGTCAACCGGGCCGGGATGTGGGAGCAGCACATCGCCGCGCCCGGTGAATTCACCGAGCTGACCGAGCGAACGCTGCCCGCCGACGCCGAGACCGGTACTCCGCAGGAGCGAGAAGCGCTGCGCGCCATCGTCGCCGAGGCCCTCGACCAAGATCTCAACCGCGCGGCTCTGACTGCCCACTACGTCGTCGACGCCCAGGCGGGCGCCCGCTTCCTGGTGCTCACCGTGCACGGCATGGTGGACGACGCCACTTCGCGCGAGGTGCTGCTCACCGATCTGCTGACCGGGTTCGGCCAGCGGCTGGCCGGGGACGAGATCATGCTGGAGCCGGCGACGACGAGTTGGCGGGACTGGTCGCAGCGATGTGCCGCGCTGGCCGCGCATCCCGCGGTCCTCGACCGGCGCAGCTACTGGATCGAGAGCGAGGCGACGGCGACGCTGCGGTTGGCCGATACCGATGCCGATGCGCCGGGGGCCGAGGACTACACCAGGATCCCCGTCATCCTGACGCCCGAGCACACCTCCCAGGTCGACAACGCCCGCCGAATCATGAAGGCCTCCACCGAGGAGATCCTGCTGGCGGCGCTCGCCCGCAGCCTCGCCCGCACCATCGGGGAAGGCGTTGCAGGCGTCGATCTCTCCGGCGCCGGGCGGTCGGTGCTGCGGCCCGATGTCGACTTCCACCGAACGATGGGGTGGTTCTCGACGGTCTACCCGATCCCGCTCCCGTGCATGGGCGCACAGGGCGCCAGCGCGGCGCAGCTGCTCGAGGAGGTCGCCCGCACCGTGAAGGCGGTGCCGCACCACGGAATCGGCTACGGCCTGCTGCGGTATCTGCATGCACCGACCGCGGGCCTGCTCGGTGGTGCCGGTGCAGCGCAGATCTACCTCACCTACCTCGGGATGCTTCCCGAATGGCAGGAGAGCGACGCGCCGGTCCAGTTCGACACCGACAGCGAGTTCACGGTCACCGCCACCGTGCCCGGTCTGGGCCATCCGGTGGAGTTGCGGTCCTACCGCCATGGCGGTGTTCTGCATGTGGATTGGTGGTACGACGCTCGGCGGGTGCCTGCGGGTACGGTCGAGGCCCTCGCTCAAGAATTCCCGGGCACCTTGGTCGCGTTGATCGACGAGGCGTTCGCGGGGGACGGGGACAGCGCCGACAGCGATGCCGAGGACGAGGCCATGGCGCTGGTCGACCTGTCCGCGGCCGTTTTCGACGACGATGAGTAGGTAGGATGTCTCAGTCCGACAACGGCGTGGATGTCGACGGTCTCGGCAAGTCGTTCGGCTCCGTTCATGCGTTGCGCGACATAACTTTCCATGTAGCGCGCGGTGAGGTCGTCGCCCTGCTGGGGCCCAATGGCGCGGGCAAGACCACCACCGTGGAGATCCTGTCCACGCTGACCGAGCCGGACCGGGGTCGTGCCCGGGTGGCCGGCCACGACGTGGTCGCCGAACCGGCGATGGTGCGCCGTGCGATCATGCTCACCGGTCAGCACGTGGCGCTCGACGAGATGCTCACCGGCTACGAGAATCTGGTGATGTTCGGCCGCCTTCAGGGTCTGCGGAAATCCGCCGCCCAGGCGCGGGCACACGAACTACTCGGCGAATTCGATCTGGAACATGCCGCGGCCCGTCGGGTCGGAACCTATTCGGGCGGCATGCGCAGACGCGTCGACATCGCTTGCGGTCTGGTGGTCCGCCCGGAGGTCGTCTTCCTCGACGAGCCGACCACGGGGCTGGATCCCCGTAGCCGGCAGGCGATCTGGGAACTGGTCACCAAGTTCAAGGACGCTGGAATCGCGACATTGTTGACCACCCAGTATCTGGAGGAGGCGGACGCGCTGAGCGACCGCATCATCGTCATCGATCACGGCACCATCGTCGCGGAGGGAACCGCCGACGACCTCAAGGAGCGCACCGGCGGAACGGTCTGCGAGATCGTGCCGAGTGACCCGGCCGACGTCCGCGCCATCGCCGACGCGCTCGGTGCGCTTCTTCCGGAGGCCAGTCGGGCCGCGATCACCCCCGAGTCCGACCGGGTCAGCATGCCCGCCCCCGACGGGCCGGACACGTTGAGCGCCGCACTGGTGCGGTTGAACGCCGCCGACATCCGGCTGGCCGACATCGCGTTGCGCCGGCCTTCGTTGGACGACGTCTTCCTGGCACTCACCGGTCAACACGTTCCCCATGAGGTGGTGTCGTGACCGCGTTGACCGCGACCCGACCGGCTCCGTCCGGGCTGCAGCAATGGTGGGTACTGACCACCCGCCTGATCGCTCCCACGTTGCGCAACGGCGAGGTTGCGGTAGGGGTGGCGGTCTCGGTGGCGGTGACGGCGAGCCTGTACATCCCGCTGCATCGGCTGATGGACGGCCCGGACCTGAAGATGAGCAGCTACGCGCAGTACCTGGTGCCGCTGATCGTGATGCAGGCCATCGCGTTCGCGGGCATCTCCACAGCGTTTCGCGCCGCCACCGACTCGGTGCAGGGGATAAACCGCCGGTTCAAGGCCTTACCGGTTCCGTCGATGACCCCGCTGGCCGCCCGCATCACCGCCAGTGTCTACCGATGCGTCATCGGGCTGGCCGTGGCGCTGGCGTGCGGCTACGTCATCGGGTTCCGTTTCTACCGCGGCCCCTGGTACGCCGTGGTGTTCTGCCTGCTGACGCTGTTGGTCGGGGTGGCTCTCGCGCTACTCGGCGACACCCTCGGCACCAGATCTCGGGATCCGGCCGCAACCGCGCAGTGGTTGTTGTTGCCGCAGTTGATCTTCGGCTTCCTTTCGGTGGGAATTCAGCCACTGCATCGCTTTTCGGACTGGATTCAGCCGATCGTCGACCACCAGCCCATCTCCCGGCTCATCTATGCCATGCAGGCGCTGGCCGGCGACTCCGGAGGCGGGGTGCCACCGGTCACCTGGTCGGTACTCGGTCCGGCCATCGCCTGGGCCGTGGGTATCGCGGCAGTCGTCCTACCGTGGGCCGTCGTGGTCTACCGGCGGCAGACCTGATGGCGGTACTGGCCGGCCCCGTCGGCGGTGAAACATCCTCGGAGACATCACTTTCGGCTCTGGTGTCGCAGATCCGGGTGCTCACCCGCCGGCTGCTGGTCCGGTCGGCCCGCAACCCGATGACATTGGTGCACGCCGTGCTGCTTCCGGTGGCGTTCCTGCTGACGCTCAAGATCGTGTTCGCCGACTCGATCACAACGGTCACCGGAGAGAACGCGCTGTACCGCAGTGTGCCGCTGGTGGCGCTGGTGGCGACGATGACGGGTTCGACAACGGGTATGGTCGGCGTCAACGCCGAGCGTAACGACGGATTTCTGGCCAGGTTGTGGTCATTACGGATTCATCGCTCCGCGGGCCTGCTGGCCCGGCTCACGGCCGAAACGGTACGTGTGCTGCTCACCACGCTGGTCATCGTCGGCACCGGGATGATCCTCGGCTTCCGGTTCCACCAGGGTCCGGCGGCGGCGATGCTGTGGATGGCGATTCCGGTGATCTTCGGCGTGGCCTTCGCCGCGGTTGCCACCACCGCCGCGTTGTACTGGCCGAAGGCGGTCATGGTGGAGGCGCTGCAGCCGGTGGTAGTCCTCGGTGCCACCTTCTGCACGGGCTTCGTGCCGGTGGACAAGTACCCGGACTGGGTCCAGCCGGTGGTGCGTTACCAGCCGATGTCACCGGCCGTCGATGCGATGCGCGGGCTGTCGGTGGGCGGACCCGTGCTGGCACCGCTGGTCAGCACTCTGTTGTGGTGCGCCGCGATCCTCGCGGTCTGCCTGTGGCCGATCATGGTCGGTTACCGCAAAGCGAGCACCAGCCGGTAACAACGGCTGTCGAAAGGGAAGGTGCACGGGTGTTTGGCGCAACGCCGATTCGGTATCTGTCGCCCAGCGAGGAGTTCTACGCGCAGGCCGAGAACTTCATCGGCCTCACCCTGACCCTGCGTGGAGCGTTGGACGTCGGCGCCATGTCCGAGGCCTTCGACACCCTGCTGCGGGTGCACCCGGCGCATGCCGGTCATCTCGAGCGAGACGCCGACGGCAGACACCAGATCATGGTCGACGACTACGAACACGAAGGCATCTGGCTGCAGAAGCCCGGTGACGAGCCGGGTGGGCGACTGCCGAGCCAGACCGAGGCGCTGCTGAACCTGCGGATCCGGCTAGGGGAGGACCGGTCCACCCTCACCCTCTACACCCACCACGCGCTGGCCGACGGACACCACCAATTCGCCCTACTGGAGCAGCTTTTCGGCTGGTACACCGATATCGTCAGCGGCGCCGGTGTCGGGACCGTCAAGGCCGAGCCCATTCCGGAGTCCCTGGAGGCGGTGCTGGCGGAGCGGGGCATCGGCAAACTCGCGCGTTTCGGCCTGGAGCGTTTCCTGCCGGCGATTTTCGCCTACGACCTACCCCCGTCGAAGCGGAATGCGGGACGCGTTGGCCCGCAGTCGGTTCGGGTGCCGTCGGCATCCTGCCGACTGTCCCAACAGGAGACCAAGGATCTGGCCGGTGTCTGCGCTGACCGTAGGATCAGTGTCAACGCTGTGGTGGCGGCGGCCATCCTGATGGCCGAGTGGCGGATTCGAGAGACACCGCACCTCCCGATCCCGTACATCTACCCGGTTGATCTGCGCTTCTTCCTCACCCCGCCGGTGGGTGCGACCGAGGCGACCAACCCACTCGGGATGGCCATGTTCCTGGCCGAGATCCGCTCCGACACCGACCTCATGGACCTGGCCCGCGACATTCTCGAGGCGTTCCGGGCCGATCTCGCCGACGGCGTGATCCAGCAGTCGTTCCTGCATTTCGGCACCGAGTACCAGGGCAACCCGCCGGGCCTGCCCGACGTCGTGATGGCCACCGACGGCGGCGATCTGCCGCCACTGCGCACGCCACCCGGACTGGTGGTCGAGCAGTACGACCTGGAAGTGCTGTTCGCCTCCACCGCGGCCGGTGTCGACATGTACTCGGCCGGAACCTATGACGGTCAGCTCCTGGTCAGCTACAACAGCCACGGTCCGGAACCGCAGCGCTACGTCGCCGAGATCCGCGACCTGCTCACCGCGGTGCCGGCCGCGCATGGCCGGGTGACCGACTGACCCGTCGTGGTCAGACCGCGGCGGGAATGGCCGGCATCCCGTCGATCTCGGCGAGAAGTTCGGCGAGCCCGGCCGCGAATCCGTCGGCGATCGCGTGCGGATCGGCCAGCAATGCCGGACAGGACAGCACCGCAACGTGCAGCGCTCCGTTGGTCGAGAACAGCGTGACGTTCAGGCCCACTCCGAGCATGACCGGTCCGAACATGTAGAGCGAAGACACCCTGGCGCCCATGAGGTAGGGCGTCGGCGGACCCGGCACGTTGGACACCACGATGTTGTACATCGGCCGAGTCTGGGTCAGCCGGCCGTAGATTCGCTTCGCGATCCCGAGCGGCATCGGTCCGATGACCTCGCCCCAGCCGTTGAGCAGCGTCACCCCGAGCGCCGAGCTGTGTTCCTTGGCGATGGCGCTGGCCGCGGCGATGGACCGCAGCCGCTCGACGGGGTCCGCGATCTGCGTCTCGAGCCTGGCGAAGATGCCCGAAACCTGGTTGCGGGCCTGGCAATCGGGATCGTCGTGGGCTCCGACGGGAACCAGGGCGATCAGGGAGCGGTTCGGCAACTCGCCGCGGTCGAGGAAGTATTCGCGGGCCTGCCTGGCGACCAGGGCCATCGCCACGTCGTTCACCTTGACCCCGAAGTGCCGCGCCACCTTCTTCACGTCGTCGAGGTCGAGCCGGGCGAGCGCCAGTGTGCGCTCGCCGGTGGTGCGACCGTTGAGCACCGTCGGTGGTGCCGTGAACGGAAGCGCCATCGAACGCCGCGACACCACCCGCCGCACGGTCTCGAGCACCGCGCGCAGCGTCGGGGGCAGCAGCCTGACGAACTGGGCGGGCCGCCGGGCGAACCGGGCCAGGCCGTCGAGGGCCATCCGCAGCGTGCCGACCGCCGGTGCGGCCGTGACCGGGCTCGGCCGGCCCGGGTCGGGTTCGGCGCTGCAGAGCCGCCCGAGGAGGTCGGCGAACGTCACGCCGTCGGCCATGGCGTGGTGGAGCACGAGCATCACGGCCACGCCGCCGCCGGCGAGGCCCTCGATGACCCACATCTGCCACAACGGCAGGCTGTGGTCGAGCCGCAGACCGGCGAGGTATCCGCACAGCCGCTCGAGCTCTGCGCGGTCCCCGGGTGCCGGCAGGCCGATCCGGTGCACGTGCCGGGCGATGTCGAACTCGGCGTCCTCGGTCCACACCGGGAAGTCGAGGTTGAGCGCAGTGTCGACGATCTTCTCCCGCAGCTCCGGTATCGCCCGCAGCCGTACCGCGAGGGCGTCACGGAAGGCCTCGAAGCTGTAGCCGTCGGGGACCGTCGACGGGTCGAGCTCCAGAATCGAGAAGATCTGCAGATGCTGGGATGCGGTCTCGAGGGAGACGAAGCTGGCGTCGAGTCCGCTGACCCGCTGCGGATTCCGCACGACCGAAATGATACCTCGTGCGGCTTTGCTGTGGTGCCGACAGTTCGCCGCACCGGGGGCATCTAGGATGACTTGCCGGACGAACAGCTGGGAGGTAGCGCATGGTGACCCTGATCACCGGGGCGTCGACCGGGATCGGCGCCGAGTTCGCCCGGCAATTTGCCGCGCTGGGCCATGACCTTGTCGTGGTGGCTCGCAGCGCGGACCGGCTCGAGGAGCTCGCCGCCGCACTGCGGGCGGCGTACGGGGTGAACGTGACCGTGATCGGAATGGACCTTTCCCGTCCCGATGCGGCCGAGCAGCTGTGGCGGCGGACCACCGGCCTGGGCCTGGAGGTGGACGTGCTGGTCAACAACGCGGGCGTCGGAACGCACGCCGACGTGGCCGATGCCGACCCGCGGCGGCTCGAGGAGGAAGTCGAGCTGAACTGCCGGACGCTGGTCGGCACGACGGCCCGCTATCTGCCGGCCATGCGGGCCAGGGGAGCCGGCGCGGTCGTCAACGTCGCCTCGACTGCGGCGTTCCAACCGTTGCCCAAGATGGCCGTCTATTCCGCGTCGAAGGCCTTCGTGCTGTCCTTCACCGAGGCGCTGTGGGCGGAGGAGCGCGGCCACGGCGTCCGCGTGCTGGCGGTCTGCCCGGGGCTCACCGACACCCCGTTCTTCGAATTGGCCGGGGGAGGGGCTGCCACCGCCGCGTCGGGCCCGTTGGCTCAGGCGTTCACCCGCACGCCGCAACAGGTGGTCGGCCATACCATCCGTGCGTTGTCCGGCCACAAGTCCAGCTTCGTCGACGGCACCGCCAATGCGGTGGTGATCCGCGGGCTCAACCGGTTGTTGCCACGCCGACTGGTGGTCGCGCTGGCCGGACGGTTGATCCACGGCTGAGCCTCACGACTCCTCGGCCAGCGACTCACTCAGGTGTGCAGCGAGACTTCGCGCCGTGTTGTAGCTGACGATCGTCTTGGGGCTGATCCGGATCCCGGTCTGGGTCTCGACGGAGGTGCGCAACTCCAGCATGCCCAGCGAGTCCAGACCGTGCTCCGCGAACGACCGGTCCGGGTCGATCGCCCGCCGCAGGATGAGTCCGGCCTGGTCGACGATCAGCCGCCGCAGCCGGTCTGGCCATTCGTCCTCGGGCAGGCCCGTCAGTTCGGCCAGAACGCTGGGTGTCTCGCCGCCCGGGTGGACGCTGTCGCGGAACGATTCGGCGAACGGGGTGCGGGCCGCCAACGCGGTGAGCAGCGGCATTCGGGTCAGGGGGAGGTAGCCGGTGTATCCGCGGTCATGGCGGAGCAGGGCGCGGAAGGCGTAGGCGCCGTCCTCCGGCTTGATCATCGCCACGTCACCGCGCTGCGCGACCCCCGCGCCGGCACCGATGTCTGCCCAGGCGCCCCAGGCGATCGCGGTGGCCGGCACGCCCCGGCGGCGCTGCCACGCGGTGAAGCTGTCCAGCCAGCTGTTGGCCGCGGCGTAGGCCCCCTGTCCGGGTGAACCGAGCAGCACCGCCGCCGACGAGAAGCTGCAGAACCAGTCCAGCGGTTCGGAGGCCACCGCCTCGTTCAGGTACCAGGCGCCGTAAACCTTTGGTGCCCAGTCACGTTCGATCAGCTCGTCGGTGATGTTCTCCAGGGTGGCGTCGTCGACGACGGCCGCGGCGTGCAGCACACCCCGCAGCGGCAATCCGGTGGCGGTCGCCGCGGCGACCAGCCGGGACGCCGTTGGAGGGTCGGCGATGTTGCCGCATTCCACCACGATGTCCGCGCCGTTGGCCCGCAGCCGCTCGATCGTCTTCTGCGCCTGGGCGTTCGGCTGCGAACGGGAGGTGAGCACGATCCGACCGCAGCCGCCCGACGCCATCACCGCGGCCAGGAAGAGGCCGAGGCCTCCGACACCGCCGGTGACGATGTAGGAGGAGTCGCTTCGGAAGACCGGGGCGCTGTTGGGCGGCACCACGACCGGGATCTCGCCGCTGCGCGGCACGCTCAGCACCAGCTTTCCGGTGTGTTCGGCGGCGCTGATGGCCCGGATCGCGGTCGCGGCCTCCGAGAGTGGGTGGGCGGTGTACTCGGGCACCGGCAGCACCCCGTCGCCGACCAATTGGTAGACCTTGCGCAGCAGGGCACCGCTGCCCGCCGGGTCGCTGATCGTCATCAACGCCAGATCGGCGTAGTGGAACGCGAGGTTGCGCCGGAACGGGAACAGGTCGACCCGGGTGTGCTCGTAGACGTCGCGCTTGCCGATCTCGATGAACCGCCCGCCGAACGCCAGCAGTTCGATGCCGGCGCGCTGGGCCGGCCCGATCAACGAGTTGAGCACCACGTCCACGCCGTAGCCGTCGGTGTCGCTGCGAATCTCGTCGGCGAAATCCGTTGAGCGGGAATCGTAGACGTGTTCGATGCCCATGTCCCGCAGTAGCTGCCGCCGGCTCTCGCTGCCGGCGGTGGCGAAGATCTCCGCGCCCGCCTGCCGGGCGATCGCGATGGCGGCCTGCCCGACACCGCCGGTCGCCGAGTGGATGAGCACCCGGTCGCCCGCACCGAGCCTGGCGAGGTCGTGCAACCCGAACCAGGCGGTGGCGTAGCCGGTGGCCACCGCGGCCGCTTCCTCGGCGGACAGGCCGGGAGGTAGCGGTGCGGCCAGTCGCGCGTCACACGTGACGAACGTGCCCCAGCAGCCGCCCGGGCTGACACCGGCGACTCGGTCGCCGACCTTGTGCTCGGTGACGTCCGGACCGATTGCGGTGACGACCCCGGCGAAGTCCAGGCCGAGCTCAGGCTGCCGTCCGTCGAATGTCGGGCAGCGGCCGAATGCCGCCAGTACATCGGCGAAGTTGATGCTCGACGCGCTGACCGCCACCTCGATCTCGCCGGCCTCCGGCGCGCGCCGCTCGCTGGCGATCATTTCCAGGGTCTGTAGATCGCCCGGGATGCGGGCCTGCAGGCGCATGCCGTCCCGGGCGGGGTCGATCACCGTGGTGCGCCGTTCCTCGGCCCGCAGTGGACTGCGTTGCAGCCGGGCGACGCACCACCGGCCCGCTCGCCAGGCGGTCTCGTCCTCGTCTGTGTCGCTGAGCAACTCCGTCACCAGCTCGCTCGCGGTGGTCTGGGCGTCGACATCGATCTGGGTGGGCCGTAGCGAGGGTTGTTCGGACCCGAGCACGCGCAGCAGGCCGCGCATGCCGCCCTGATCGAGGTTGAGCCGATCTTGCGGTGTGACATCCTGGGCGTTTCGCGTGATGACGTACAGGCGGGGCGGGTGAGCCTCGTCCTCCGCCAGGGTGCGGGCGATCCGTACGACCTGACCGACGAGTTCGCTTCCCCGCGAAAGACATTCGGTGCCCGGTTCGCTGTCGCCGGTCGCGGTCACCACAACCACACCCGAGATGTCGGCACTCCCGCGGACATCCTCCGCGGAGCCGGTGACACGGCAGGCTGCGCCCGCGGCGCACAGTGCGTCCGACAGCTCCCCCGCGAGGTCACCGACGTCACCGACGCTGATCACCAGCCACTCGCCGGTGCCGGCGGTCACGTCGGTCGGCGGCTGCCGTTGTTCCCAGCCGACGGTCAGCAGTCGTTCGGCCAGCACCCGTTCGCGTTCGCCGGCCTTGGTGGTGCCCGTACCCAGCCGCAACCCGGTGATCTCGACGACCACATCTCCCGCGGCGTCAAGGATTTCCAGATCGGCCGCGATCCCGACGGCATCGGCCTTGGTGATCGTGGCTCGGCAGTATCGCGCGTCCCGGCCGGCACCGAAGCGGCGCAGGCTGTCGATGCGCAACGGCAACATCAGGGGACCGTCCTGACCGCCGCCGGCCAGGAAGTGGGCGCCCACCGTCTGGAAGCAGGCGTCGAGCACCGCCGGGTGAATGCCGTACCCGGACTGCTGCGCCCGGATCCCTGCCGGTGCGGTGACCTCGCCGACCAGGGTGGTGGCATCGGCGGCGGTGTGCACACTGACCAGCCCGGTGAAGGCCGGCCCGAAATCGATGCCGCGGAGGGCCAGTGTCTGCCGAATCTCGTTTCCGCTCAGGATATTCGGATGCGCGGCCAGCAGGGCGGCGATATCGCGCCGGGCCGGCCGGTCGGCTGTTCCGGAGTGCAGCGTGGCCGTCGCGCGCACGGTCTGCTCACCGTCGTCGCCGGTCTGTGCGCTGAACGCTGCGACACCGGGTTCGGCCAACGTGGCCACCGCGGTCAGCTCGGTGTGGTCGTCGAGGAGCAACAGATCCTCGAAGCGGATGTCACGCACAGCGCAACCCGTGGGGAACAACTCCTCGGCGGCGGCCAGCGCCATCTCGCAGTAGGCCGCGCCGGGAAAAGCCGCCACGTCGTGCACCTGGTGGTCGGCCGCCCACGGCACGACGGCGGTGCCGACGTCGGACTGCCAGGCATGTCGTTCGGGCTCCTCGAGCAGCCGGACGTGGGCGCCGAGCAGGGGGTGCGCCCGCACCAGATGGGCCTGCCCGGCGGGCTTGTCCCGCGGCAGCAGAAGGTGATGGTGGGTCCACGACGGCAGCGGCACCTCGACCAGCCGGCCGGCGGGATACAGCGCGGCGAAGTCCACCGCAGCACCGGCAGCATGCAGATCCGACACCAGTTCCAGCAGCCCGTGGGGCAGCGGCTGATCGCGGCGCAGCCCGGCCAGCGCCGCGACGGGCGTCTCGGTGCCGGCCGCGGTCTGCTCGACCGCCCGGGTGAGCAGGGGGTGTGGCGAGAGCTCCGCGAATACCCGGTAGCCGTCCTCCAGGGCGGCCCGCACGGCCGCGGAGAAGCGGACCATCTGACGCAGGTTGTCCACCCAGTACCCGGCGTCGAACGTCGGCACCGCACGGGGGTCCGGCAGCGTCGCGGAGTAGTACCGGACGCCGCCCTGCCCCGGAGCCAACTCGGCGAGCTCATCGGCGAGCGTCGCCAGGATGGGGTCGACCTGGGGTGAATGCGATGCGACGTCGACGGCCACCTCCCGCGCCAGCACGTCGCGCTCCTCCCACTGCGCGACCAGCTCGCGGATGGTGGCGGTGTCGCCGCCGATCACCGTCGTCTGCGGTGAGGCCACCACCGCCACCACGACGTCGTCGACACCTCGTGCGGCCAGTTCGGAGCGGACGGTCTGCTCGGGGAGTTCCACCGATGCCATCGCACCGGAACCGGCCAGCCGCGCCAGCAGCCTGGACCGCCGGCAGATCACCCGCACGCCGTCCTGCAGCGACAACGACCCGGCGACGACCGCCGCTGCGGCCTCGCCCATCGAGTGGCCGATCACCGCGCCCGGGCGCACCCCGTTCGCGGCCATCGCCTCGGCGAGGCCCACCTGCATGGCGAACAGTGTCGGCTGGACCTTGTCGATGCCGGTCACGGTTTCGGGGACGGACATCGCCTCGGTCACCGAGAAGCCGGACTCCCGGGCGATCAACGGTTCTAGGTGCGCGATGGTCGATGCGAACACCGGATCGGTGGCCAGCAGTTCGGCGCCCATCTGCGCCCATTGCGAGCCCTGGCCCGAGAACACCCATACCGGTCCGCGGTCGTCCTGCCCGACCTTCGCCGGATAGGGGGTATCACCGGCGGCGATGTCCTGCAGCCCGGCGCACAGTTCCTTGAGATCGCCGGCGACCACCCCGGCGCGCACGGTGCGGTGTCCCCGACGCCGGGACAGCGTGTATCCAAGGTCGTTCAACGGAACCGGAAGCCGCTGGTGTTCAAGCCAATCCGCGATCCGATCGGCGGTCTTCCGGAGTTCCTCGGCGGATGTCGACGACAGCACGAACAGCCTGGCGCCGGTCGTCGGCCCGCCGGCCTGGGCCGATGTGGATTCGCCGGTCGGCGCCTGTTCGACGATCGCGTGGACATTCGTACCGGATATGCCGTAGGACGACACCGCGATGCGCCGCACCTCGCCGTGTCCGGCGGGCCAGGGCGTAACCACCTGGGGCACCGAAAGTCCGGTCTCGACACTCGCCAGGGCTTCCGGCAGGCGGTGGAAATGCACCATCGGCGGCACCACACCGTGCTGCACCTCGAGCACCGCCTTGACGAAGCCCATGGCCCCCGCCGCCGCCTCGGCATGGCCGAAGTTCGACTTGGCCGAGCCCAGCAGAACGGTGTCGGTGGTACCGTATTCCGTTGCAAGACTAGTGAATTCGATCGGATCACCGACCGGGGTCCCGGTGCCGTGTGCCTCCACGGCCCCGATGGTGTGGGCTTCGACGCCCGACACGTCCAGCGCGGCTCGCAACGCCGCCACCTGGGCGTCCACCGAGGGCGTGGCGATGTTGCGGGTCCGGCCGTCGGAGTTCGCCGCGGTACCGCGGACGACGGCGAGAATCCGGTCACCGTCGCGCTCGGCGTCGGACAACCGCTTCAACAGCACCACCGCGCAGCCCTCGGAGCGCACGAAGCCGTCGGCCGCCTCGTCGAACGGTTTGCACCGCCCGACCGGCGAGAGCATCCCCTGGGCGGACGCCCAGGCGTTCTTGCGGGGCTCACGCATCACCTCGCAGCCGCCGGCGAGCGCGAGGTCGCTCTCCCCCGACGCCAGGCTGCGGGCGGCCATGTGGACGGCGAGCAGCCCGGACGAGCAGGCGGTGTCGGCCGTCAACGCCGGACCGTTCACGTCCAGCACATAGGCCACCCGGCCCGATGCCATGCAGGCCGAGGTCTCGGTGTACCCGTAGACGCCGGCGTCGAGCGCGATCGAGGTGTGGTCGTCGTGGGAGATGCCGAAGTACACCCCGGTGCGGGTGCCGGCCAGCGAGGACGGAGCGATACCGGCCTGTTCGACGGCCTCCCAAGAGGTCTCCATCAGCAACCGGTGCTGGGGGTCGATCGCGGTGGCCCGCTGGTCGTCGAGGCCGAAGAACGGCGCGTCGAAGCCGGCGATGTCGTCGATGAACGCACCCCAGCGCGACACCGTGCGGCCCGGAACCCCACGCTCGGGGTCGTAGTACTCGTCGGCATCCCAGCGGTCGGCGGGTACTTCGGTGACCAGGTCGGCACCGGCCAGCAGTGCCTCCCACAGTTGTTCGGGGGAGTCGATACCGCCGGGCAGGCGGCAGGCCATCCCGATGACCGCAACGGGCGTGACCTTCGGTTCAGCCACTGAGGGTTCCTTCGTCGTCCGATGTATCGCCTGGGGCGCACACGCCACGCCGGTGCACGGCGGCTCAGGCCGCCCCCGGGTCCTGCGCCAGCTTAGCTGACGCTCGCGTCAGGCCTCCCATCGCGCGCCTCTCGGGCGACCCGGGAACGGCACAACTGGCCTGCTGGCAGTCGTTTGTCGAACCGTCCGGGTGCCGGTCCGCCGAGGCGCGGCGGCGGTTTGCGGTGTACGGCGAAACGCCGGCGGCCGCCGTGGTGTGTAATGGCGGCCGGAACGGCGCACCGGGTGTGCCACTGCGAAAGGCGGACCATGGTGTCGTCAGGGCAATTACCCGCGGACCGGCCCGAGCCGGGACCCGCGGTCCTCCCGCCCCGAGTTCCGCCCGGCGGGCGCCGGGAGTTGGGCCTGGTCGGGTGGTTGTTCTGCAAGCTCGCGGCGCGGGTCACCCGAACGCCGGAGGTGCACCTGTTCACGGTGCTGGCCCAACATCGGCGGCTGTTCTGGTCCTGGATCCCCTTTGCCGGGATCCTGCTGCGGCGCGGGCGCCTTCCCGGGCGCGACACCGAGGTGGTCATCCTGCGGGTGGGGCACCTGCGCAACTCGGAGTACGAGTTGCAGCAGCACCGCCGGATCGCCCTTGCCCGGGGGGTGGATCTCGACACGCAGGCGGCGGTGTTCGCGTGGCCGGCGGCCGAAGGGCTGTCACTGCGGCACCGGGCGCTGCTCACCGGCACCGACCAGTTGATCACCGATCGCGCGATCTCCGACGACACCTGGCGGCAACTGTCCGGCTATCTGGACCGCCGGCAGTTGATCGAGTTCGTCACGCTGGTCGGGCAGTACGACGCGCTCGCGCTGAGCCTCAACACCCTTCGGGTGCCGATGGACTATCCGGACTGAACAATCGCCGGGAACCCCGGTCGCATTCGCCGCGCCCGAACTACCGTGAGGCGGTGACCGCCGAGCCTTCCCAGCCGCTGGCCGCCCCCGGCCAGGACGGCCGCCACCTCTACACCTGCCCCCTGTGCGAAGCGATGTGCGGGCTGCAGATCGAGGTCGCCGACGGCCGGGTGACCGGCATCCGCGGCAATCCCGACGACGTCTGGAGCCGCGGGCATCTGTGCCCCAAGGGGGTGTCGCTCGGCGAGATCCACGCCGACCCGGACCGCATCCGCGCGCCGATGATCAAGGTCGACGGCCAGTGGCGCGAGGTGGACTGGGACACCGCGTTCCGGCGCTGCACCGAACTGCTGGCCCCGGTGATCGCCGAGCACGGCATCGGCGCCGTCACCTGCTACACCGGCAACCCACTGGCCCACTCGTTCTCGCTGGGCCGCTACACCGGCGTGCTGCTCGGGATGTCCGGCATCCCGGTCAGCTACTCGCCCGGCACCGTCGACCAGTGGCCGAAGAACCTGTCGTCGCACCTGATGTACGGCAACTGGTGGGGCTTCCCGGTGCCCGACATCGAGCGCACCGACCTGCTGGTGGTCATGGGCGCCAACCCTGCGGCCTCGCAGGGTTCGCTGCTGGCCGCACCGGACGTGATGGGCATCATCGAGCGCATCGACCGGGTGATCGTCGTCGACCCGGTCCGCACCGCCACCGCCGCCAAGGCCGACGAATGGTTGCCCATCACCCCGGGCACCGACGCGGCGCTGCTGATGGCCGTGGTGCACACCCTGTTCGACGAGGACCTGGCCACCCTGGGCCCGCTGGCGGACCACGTCGACGGGGTGGACGCGCTGCGCGACGCCGCCCGGGACTGGTCCCCGGAGCGGGTCGCGCCGGTGACGGGCATCGAGGCGGTCCGCATCAGGCAACTCGCGCGCCAGCTGGCCGGCACCGAACGGGCCGTCGTCTACGGCCGGATCGGGCTGTGCAACCAGGAGTTCGGCAGCCTTGCCAGCTGGCTGGTCGACGTCGTGAACATCCTCACCGGGCACTTCGACACCCCCGGCGGCGCGATGTTCCCCCGCCCGGCGGCTTGGACCATCACCGCCCAGCCGCAGCCGGGCCTGGAGGGCGGGCTGGCCGAGTTCGGCCGCTGGCGCACCCGGGTGCGCGGCGCCAAGGAGGTCCTCGGCCAGGTGCCGGTGTCCTGCCTCGCCGAGGAGATCGAGACCCCGGGCGAGGGGCAGATCAGGGCGCTCATCACGGTCGCGGGCAACCCGGTGCTGTCCACGCCGGCCGGCCATCGCCTCGACGAGGTGCTGCCGAAGCTCGACGCGATGATCGCGGTGGACCTGTGGCTCAACGAGACCACCCGGCACGCCGACGTCATCCTCCCCGGGCTGTCCCCGCTGGAGCAGCCGCACCACGACGACCTGATCCTGATGTTCGCGATCAACAGCATCGCCAACTATTCGGCGCCGGTCTTCGCGCCCGATCCCGATCGCCCGCAGGAGTGGGAGATCCTGATCCGGCTCACCGGGCTGTGCGCGGGCACCCCGGCGCAGGACGTCGACGTCGCCGCGATCGACGACGGGTTCTTCGACTACCTGTGCTTCACCCAGGGCCTCGACGGCGCGACGATCCGCGGCCATTACCAAAGCGGCGGGCCGGAGCGGATCCTCGACCTGACCCTGCGCACCGGGCCGTTCGGCGACCGCTACGGCGAGAACCCCGACGGGCTCACGCTGGCCAAACTAAAGGCGCAGCCGGATGGCATCAACTTCGGCCCGATGGTGCCGCAGGTCCCGGACATCCTCGGCACCACCGACCACAAGATCCGGCTGGCGCCGCAGTACCTGCTCGACGACCTGCCCCGGCTGGCCCGCCGCCTGGACCGCGAACCCGATGAGCTGGTGCTGGTCAGCAGGCGGCACCTGCGGTCGAACAACTCGTGGTTCCACAACGTGCCGGCGCTGATGAAGGGCCGGGACCGGTGCACGCTGCTCATGCATCCCGACGACGCCGCCCGCCGCGGGGTGGCGACCGGCGACACGGTGGCGGTGCGGTCCTCGGCGGGCCGCATCGAGGTTCCCGTCGAACTGACCGACGCCATCAAGACCGGTGTGGTGTCCATGCCGCATGGCTGGGGACACGGCCTGCCCGGCACCCGGCTGTCGGTGGCCAACGGCTCACCCGGGGTCAACACCAACATCCTTTCCCCCCCAACGTTTCTCGACGAGCCGTCCGGCAACGGGGCCCTCAACGGCATCCCGGTGACCGTGGCACCCGCCGGTTCCGGTTAAGTGATCCCGAGTGTGGGCCTTGCACGAATTCCGGCCGAGTCCTGTGCATAGGCCCCACGCTCGAGACATGACAGAAGGAGATCAACCATGAGCAAGGTCGACACCGGCGCGGTCCGTGAACTCGGGGCGGCCGCGGGCGAAGCCATCAGCATCTTCATGCTGCACCCGGAAACGTCGCAGGAGACCCTCGACGCCGGCTACCCGGACCCGTTCGCCGGCTACTTCGTCGGCCGCGGTGGCGTGCTCGGCGACACCACCGCGGAGACCGTGAACGCCGTCTTCGCGGTGTTCGAGCCCAACGTCGTGCAGCTGTGCTGGCGCAACGGCCTGGCGGTCCGCGACGCCGCCGGCTCCGCCAAGGTCTACTGGGATCAGTGCGCCGACTTCGGCCGCAGGCATCTGGCCGGTGTCGCCGGGCTGGACCGGCTGGCCGAGCTGGGGGAGAAGGTGATCGCCGCGGCGCCCGAGCCCGGTCTGCCGCTGTACGCCGGCTGGCGGGCCATGCCGCTGGCCGACGACGCCCCCGCCCGGGCGTTCCAGGTGATGTTCGTGCTGCGCGAACTGCGTGCGGCCGTGCACTTCTGCGCGCTCACGCTGTCCGGGGTCACCCCCGTCGAGGCGCATCTGCTCCACAAGGGCCCCGAGTACGCCGCGTTCATGGGCTGGCAGCCGCCGTATCCCGAGGGTGCCGAGGCCAAGCGGGAGCGCTACAACGAGGTCGAGGACCAGACGAACCGCCGGATGGGCGAGATCATCGGGGCGGCGCTGACATCCGACGAGGCCGACGAACTGGCCCGGCTCAGCACCGCCGCGCTGGCGGCGATGAAGGCCCCGGGCTCCGCACCGGCGGAGTAGCCCGCTCCGCGACTTTCGATGCCCCGTCGCTCCGCGACTTTCGATGCCCCGTCGCTCCGCGACTTTCGATGCCCCGTCGCTCCGCGACTAAGATGCCGTGGTGCTCTGGGAACGACTTCCGCTGATCGGTGGCCCGCTGCGGGCCACCCGGGTGGAGGCGACCAGGGCCACCGTCGCCGCGGTCACCAGGATCACCGAGCTGGTCCTCGACCGGATCGACCTGACGGCGCTGGTGCGGGAACGGGTGGACATCGACGCGATCGTCGCCGACGTCGACATCGACGCGATCATCGCGCGCATCGACCTGATCGGCCTGGCCGACCAGATCATCGACGGGGTGGACCTCCCGGCGATCATCCGGGAGTCGACCGGCACCGTCACCGCCGAGGTGATCACCGACGTGCGCACCCAGACCGCCCGCGCCGATGACGTCGTCTCCGGTTTCGTCGACCGGGTGCTGGGCCGCAGCCCGCAGGGTCCCGAGTGACCAACGCCGGCATCGTCTCGCGAGGCCTGGCCGCGCTGGTCGACATGCTGGTGGTGGTCGTGACGATGGGCCTGCTCTACCTGGGGCTGGTGCTGACGACACTGATCGTCAACCCGACGTCGTTCCGGTTCCCCGCGCCGAACCTGATCTTCTCCACCGCGGTGACGTTCGCGGTGTCCGTGCTCTACCTGACCCTGTGCTGGACGCTGTCCGGCCGCACGGTGGGGGCGGTCCTGCTCGGGGTGCGCGTCGTCGGCAGGCGCGCCGAGCAACTCCGGCTGCCGGTGGCCACCCTGCGGGCGGCGGCCTGCGTGCTGTTCCCGATCGGGTTGCTGTGGGTGGCGGTCGACCGTCAGCGCCGGTCGGTCCAGGACATCGCGCTGGGCAGCAGGGTGCTCTACGACCGGCCGACTCAGTAGGATGCCCCAATGCCGTTAGCGGACGGCCAGGTCGTTGCTGGTTACACCATCCTGCGGACCCTCGGGGCCGGCGGGATGGGCGAGGTCTATCTGGTCCAGCACCCCCGGCTGCCCCGCTACGACGCACTGAAGGTCCTCGGCGCGGCGGTCAGCAAGGACGAGGAGTACCGGCAGCGGTTCAACCTGGAGGCTGACATGGTCTCCACGCTGACCCATCCGCACATCGTCACGATCTACGACCGCGGCGAGTTCGACGACAAGCTCTGGATCGCAATGGAGTACGTCGAGGGCACCGACGCCTCCCGGCTGCTCGCCGAGCGCTACCCGTACGGCATGCCGCCCGACGACGTGGTGCGCATCATCACCGCGATCGCCGAGGCGTTGGATTACGCGCACGGCAAGGGCCTGCTGCATCGGGACATCAAACCCGCCAACATCCTGCTCGGCCGGCCCGAGTCCGGTGACCCGCGGGTCATGCTCGCCGACTTCGGCATCGCGCGCTGGATCGGGCAGGCCAGCGCGCTGACCGGAACCAACATGACGGTCGGCACGGTCGCCTACGCCGCGCCCGAACAACTCAAGGGCGAGAGCATCGACGGGCACGCCGACCAGTACGCCCTGGCCGCCACGGCCTACCACCTGCTCACCGGGATGCCGCCGTTCCAGCACACCAACCCGGCGATCGTGATCAGCCAGCACCTGTCCTCCGAGCCACCCGCGATCGGCGCCAAGCGCCCCGAACTGGTCGGCCTCGGCCCGGTGTTCGCCAAGGCGCTGGCCAAGGATGCCGGTGACCGCTACGAGCGGTGCGCGGATTTCGCAGGTGACCTGCGCCGCGGTCTGGTGACCGGCGAGCCACCGGCGGGTCGGGCGGGCCGCGCGGCCAAACCCGTTGGGCGCCATGCCAAACCGGAGGCAGGGACGACCTCCCGCCGCCGGTTGCTGGTGCCGGCGATCCTGGGCGCGCTGGTGATCCTGGCCGGCGCCGCCGCGGGACTGAGCCTGCTGTTCGGCCACCGCGACGTGCACAACACCGCCACCACCGGATCACCGCCGTCGGCCACGCCACCGCCACCGGCCGTCGCCGGCCGGATGGACCTGCCGATCGTGGTGATCGGGGCCAACTGCGCGGTGCTGGGCGCGGCCGCGGTCAGCGAGGCGGGCGCACCCGCCTACTGCGCGCACGCCGACGCGACGTCGGACGCCACGGTGTGGTCGCTGCAGCCGGAGCAGCTGCGCGCCGATCCGCAGTCCGGCGCAGGTTAGGTCCGCTCCCTGGGCAGGGTCTGGCCGCGGAAGAAGGCCGGGGCCTTGAGGTTCCACACGATCATCAGGACGACGCCGAGGGCGAGGCCGAACACCCCGACGACGAATGCGGTGCCGACGCCGAGAAGCGATGCGCCGGAACCGGTTTCGGGATCGGCCATCTGGTAGGCCTCCAGGATGCCCACCGGGATCAGGATCAGCGCGCCGATCGCGGGCAGGATCACCTGACCCATCGCCGTGCGCCACGACCGAAACGCGGTGCGCCGAAAGTAGACCACCGAGGAGATCGCCACCACCGAGTAGTAGGTCATGATCGCGATCCCCACGCTGTAGACCGAGTCCTCCACCACGCTGTCGCTGATCACGTCCAGCACGCAGTAGATCGCCAGGCTGGTCAGACCGATCACCCAGGTCGCGAACTTCGGTGTCGAGCTCGCCTCGTTGACGTGGCCGAACCGGTCCGGCAGCGCCTTGTAGGTGGCCATCGACAGCAGCCCGCGGGCGGTCGGCATCACCGTCGACATCGTCGCGGAGAACGCCGAAATCCCCACCACCAGCGCGGCGATCAGCGCCCCGCGGGTGCCGATGGTCTCGCCGGCCAGCGTGGTGAAGACGTCGTCGATGTTGTCGGGGTTGGTCAGGCTGGTCGGGCTGGTCGCGTCGACGCCGGCGAACGCCAGGGCGGCCACGCTGAACACCACGTAGGTGACCACGGTGATCAGGATCGCCGTCACGCCACTGCGGCCGGCCTGGGCCGGGGTTCCCGTGGTCTCCTCCGACATGGCCAGGGAGGCGTCGAACCCCCAGAAGATGAAGATGGCCACCAGGAAGCCGCCCAGCAGGCTGCTGAAATCGTGGATGGCGAACGGGTTGAACCACTCCCAGGAGAACGACTCCGCGGTCGGGCTCTGCTGCCCGCGGAACACCGCGATTAGCATGATGACGGCGAACAGCGCCAGCCCGCCGTACTGGACGATGGTCAGGGTCAGCGTCGTGCGGGAGGACTCCTCGGCGCCCTTGGCGACCAGCCAGGTGGTCAGCAGGATGAACGCCGAGGCCACGATCACGTCGAACCACACCGGTGAGTTGTCCATGCCCGCCCACACCGCGGCCGCGTTGGTCAGGATGCCCGCTGCCCCGACCCCGGCCAGGATGCTGGACAGGATCAGGGCGTAGCCGCCGATCCAACCGACGTGCGGGCCGATCGCCTTGGACCCCCACGTGAACACCGTGCCGGCGTCCGGGGCGGCGTCGGTGAGGTGCTTGTAGGCCAGCGCCACGAAGTACATCGGGATCACGGCGATGATGAACACGATCGGCAACTGGTAGCCGGACTCGTCGGCGCCATGGCCCAGCGCACCGGTCAGCGAGTAGGCCGGTGCGGTGGCGGCCAGGCCGATCGCCACCGCACCGACCAGCGACACCGACCCCTTCTTCAGGCCCTTGGCGCGCAGGCCGTGCATGAGCGGGTCGACGATGGCGGGGTCTTCGGTCGTCATGACCCGGGATTGTTCCGCCCCGCGGTCAAGATCGACGGTAAACGGACGATTCAGGCCTTGATCCGGATTCGGCCCGGCTTCCACAGGCCGCTGCGGGTGGCGGTGCCCAGGTCGATCTGCGCGACGTCGGCGTCGACGATGGTGTCGAACCGGCGCAGCGAGCCCCAGTCCCGGCCCCAGTCGTGCGACAGGTAGGTCGCCATCACGCGCTGGCGCAGCAGCAGGTCGGTGATCCCGAGCAGACCGCCGTTGCGGCCATCCTCCCAGGTGTCGGTGTCCTGCTTCTTGGCCGTGTAGTCCGGGGTGATCCGGAACTTCGGCACCTCGGTGACACCGTTGGCGTGCAGCATCGGCTGCTGGCACGGGAAGGCCAGGCCCACCGCCCAGTCCATCAGCACCGGCTGGGTGGAGCCGACGTACTCCTGCACCGACCGTAGCTCCGGCACCCGCGGCGGCGTGACGGCGATCCAGTCGCCCAGGCCCAGCGACCGGTCGGCGGCCACGATGCGCACCGCGGTGGCGTCGGCCGGTATCCGGGAGCGGTCGTAGCGCAGGTTGCGCCAGGACGGGGCCGGGCCGATGTCGTAGGGCTGCACCCGCCCGGCGGGCACCGGGGCTCCGTCCGGGCCGGGCCGGGCGTACTCCAACTCGACGAGCTGGCCGTCGGTGTGCGCGTTGAGCACGCTGTCGCCGGCGATGGTGCCCGCGGCCGTGACGACCACCAGCGGGTGGCCGCCGTCGGGCCGCGGCAACTCGTACCAGGCCGAGGTGAGCAGGCTCTCCTGCTGCGGGCCGGTGACGTAGCTGCCAGCCACCGGAACCCGGCCCGGGTCCAGGCCGTACGGCAGCGGCACCGTGGAGCCGTTGACGCCGGGAGTGCTCAGCTTGATCGGCTGGTCCCAGTCGTAGTCGGTGCCCGGCTGCGGGTTGGTCATCCGGATCGCCTCGGCCACAATGTGTTCCGGCAATCCGTTGGGCGTGAAACCGACCGGCTTCGTCCCGCCCAAGGGGCCGAGCGGTCCGTAGTCGCCGGGCAGCGGGCTCAGGAACCCGGCGTTGGTGTCCGGTTCGACCAGCACGTCGTCGGCCAGCCCGCAGCCACCGGAGAACGCCCGCAGGTTGGCCCACGCGTTGGAGTAGGTCGGGTACTGGCGCACCACGCCGGCCGCCATCGACGCCATGAACACCAGCACCATGAAGCCGGCCGCCAGCGGGATGGGCGCCGCGGTGATCGCCCGCGCGATGCGGCCCTCCCCGTGGCTGCGGGAGCGCAAGTGCAGCCACACCGTGTACAGCGCCGACACCGCGAACAGCGCGAAGAAGATCGTGCTGACGGTGATTCCACCGATGCGCGGCATCGCGTTGTTGAACGGCACGCCGTAGCTCGAGACGTACCACCAGCCGTTCGTCGTCGCGAAGCACAGCGCGAGCAGGAACAAAACCGCGGTCACCACGGTCATCCGGTTGCGCGACCAGCGCAGCACCGCGGGGGAGGCCAGCACGGTGGCCAGCGCGGCCATCGCCGCCCCCACCGCGGCGAACAACCCGAAGTGGTGCACCCACTTGGTGGGGGTGAACATCAGGAAGAACATGGTGGCGAAGATGACGCCCATCAACCGCCAGGCCGGCCCGCGGGCCACGCCGGGAACCCGCTTGCGGCGCACCATGATGAACATCGAGATGAACAGCGACAGCGCGGTGATCAGGAAGCCGAACCGGCGCGACAGCGAGCCGTCGACGGTCGGCAGGATCAGGTAGTAGTACCGCAGGTTCTCGGTGTACCAGGCCTGGCTGGGGCCGATGTCGGTGCGAATCCTGGTCGCCTCCAACACCGTTGCCAGGGTCTGATCGGCGAACACCACGGTCAGGATGACGGTGCCCGCGGCCAGCAGCGGTGCGACCAGCGGCCAGGTGCCGACGATCGCCCGGCGGCGCACCAGGATTCGCAGGATGGGCCGGCCACCGGCGATCAGGGCGGCCACCGCGATCAGGCCGGTGGGCTGGATACCGAGGGTGAAGGCCGCGCTGACGATCGCGAACGCGAACGGGGTCAACCGCCCGGACGTGATCGCCCGCTCGATGAGCACGTAGGTGATCAGGGCACCGGTGGCGATCTGGCCCTCCGGCCGCAACCCGTTGTTGAACGGCATCCAGGCGGCCAGCAGCACCAGGCCGGCCGCCCACAGTGCGGGCCTGCTGCCCACCACCGCGGGCCCCAGCCGGGGCAGTACCTCCCGGCTCAGCAGCAGCCAGCACACCAGCGCGCACACCAGATCCGGCAGCCGCATCCAGATGCTGGCATCGCTGACGTGGGTCATCAGGGCGAGCACGTTGTAGAACCAGCCGAACGGGTCCTCGGGGCTGCCGAACCAGCGGAAGTAGTTCGACATGTAGCCGGCGTGGTCGGCCACCCGCGCCATCTGCAGGATGTAGCCGTCGTCGGAGGAGTTGGCGCCGATGACGTGCCAGACCAGGAAGGCGCTCACCACGGTGACGTCCACCGCGGTGAACGTGCGCCAACGCTGGGGGATCAGGCTGTGCATCCGCCTGCCGTCGAGCCGGTCCAGCCGCCACAGCGCCGCCAGTGCCACCGCGGTCGCGGCGATCGCCAGCAGCATCGCGGCCAGCTTCAAAGCCGTTGGCTTGGTGGAGAACCGGGTGTCGATGGTCGCCGAGAACGTCAAGCCGGGCGGGGCCGGGCCGGTCAGGTCGGTGAACACCCCGACGATCGCCGGGCGCAGGTTGGGGTCGGGGAAGCCACCGCGCTGCTCCTTGCCGGTGGCCGGATCGGTCAGCCCCACGAACGTCGCGAATGTTCCGGCCGTCGTCGAGCTGATCTCGATTCGCGAACAGCCGGGGGCATTTGCGCTGCCGACCACCCGCGCCCGCGGCACGCTGGCGATCACCACGTTGCGGTCGGTGATGTCCACCCGCTGGCTGGTGACGTTGACGAACAGCGAATTCAGGCTCGCCTGTTTGCCTTTCGCCGGTGCCAGCCCCAGCACCAGGCCGCCCTTCGGCGGCATGGACCGGATCACCTCGCACGGCACCGTCGCGGTAAGCGACACCGGCGCCTCGGAGATCAGCGGCGCGGTGACGTTGCCGAGCCTGCCGTTCTGCGGCCAGTTCAGCGTGGCGGTGGTCTGTACCACCGGCAGCAGTGGGGTCAGCACCGACAGCACGAAGCCGATCAGCCCGGCGACGGTGGCCAGCCTGCGGGTGATCGCGACGTCGCGGGCCGCGTCGCGGGCGTTGGCCTCGAGAGTCTGTGTCATGGCCCCCCTATCACGGCAAGGCCCTGATCGGTCCGGTACGGCCCCAACCGAATACGGTCTTGGAACCCTGGTCGAGGACGGCGTTCGGCGCCTCGCTCGCGGGCACCAGCCGGATGTAGCGCTCCAGCGCGCCCCAGTCCCGGTACCAGTCGTTGCGCAGATAGGTCGGGATGGTCGCGGTGGTCAGCAGCGCCTGGATGAACAGGAACGGGCCGCCGGAGCGGGCGGATTGCCACATGTTCGACGACACCACGACCTGCTTGAGGTTGGGCAGGATCCGGTACTCCGGGACCTCGGCGACGCCGAGATGTTCGGCGAACGGCCGCTGACACGGGAAGTTCGCGGCGGTGGCGATGTCCATCAGGATCGGGGTCTGCGAGCCGAGGAACTGCTGGGCGGTCTGCAGCACGGGCACCCGCGGCGGGGTGAAGCCGAACCACTGGTCGGTGCTCAGGTTCGGATCGTCGGCGACGATGCGGGCCACGTTGGCCTCCGGCGGCGCCCACGCCATCGGGAATCGCAGGTTGCGCCAGGCCTTCTGGGCGATGACGTCGATGGGTTGCACCGAACCCAGCGCCTGGAAGCTGCCGTCCGGCCGGTGCACACCCCACTGCAGTTTGAGGGACTGGCCGTAGTTGAACTGGCCCTCCTCGTCGTAGAACCAGATCGCCCCGGCGGCGGCGACGGTGACCAGCGGCCGGTCCGGGCTGCGCGGCGGCAGCTCGTACCAGGCCGACGTCGCCTTGGCCGCGACGGTGTTCTCGTTGTAGCTGCCCATCACCGGGGTGGTCTTCGGGTCCAGGCCGAACGGCAGGAACACCTTCGACCCGTTCACGCCCTCGGGCCCATAACCGCCGCCGGTGCCGGCCGCGTAGGCGATGCCGACGTTGGGCTTGTTGGGGGAGCCGTCGGAGTTGACCGTGCCCGGGTTGGCGACGAACGGTTCGGCCGGCTCCAGGGTGTCGCTGATTCCGTTGGGGGTGAAGCCGATCGGGTTCTCCCCGCCGAGCGGGCCGTACTGCCCCCACTTCTGGCCCGGAACCGGTTGCAGCATACCGGCATTGGTGTCGGCCTCGACCAGGACGTCATCGGCCATCGCGCAGCTGTTGCGGGACAGCCCGGAGCTCAGCGCCGACACGTTGGCCTTGGCGGTGGTGTACACCGGGTAGCGCTGCGCGAAGGCCTTGGTCATCGAGCCGACCTCGAGCAGCACCATGAGGAGAGCGACCACCAGCAGCGGGGTCGAGGCCAGCACCCGGTTGCGCCGGGTGTTCTTCACCTCGGTATGGCCGGCGTAGTCCATCCGGAAGTGCAGCCAGCCGGCCAACAGGCCGGTCACCACGGCCAGCGCCAGGAACATCGATGTCACCGGCTGGTGCGCCAGTACGGGTTGCCGGTCGAACCACGGCACCCCGTAGTTGCCGACGTAGAACCAGCCGTTGATGCCGGAGGTCGCCCACGCAAGCACGAACAGCAGCGCGGTCACCCACAGCGCGAGGTTGCGTCGGCTGTGCAGGCCCACCCGCGCGAACGCGAAAGCCGCCACTCCGCCCAGCGCGCCGGCCAGGCCGGCGAACGCGCCGAACTGCACCGCCCACTTCGTCGGGGTGAACGTCAGCAGCAGCAGCCCGACGGCGGTGCTGCCGATCAGCCGCCAGACCGGGCCGTTGACCAGCCCGGGCACCCCGCCGCGGCGCAGCAACACCGCGAGCATGCCGAACAGGCAGAGCAGCATGATCAGCACCGCGAAGCGGCGGGTCAGCGAGCTCTCCACGTTGTCCTCGACGGTGAGGAAGTAGTACCGCAGGAAGTCCTGGTACCACGCGATGGTCGGGCCGACCACGTACTTGATCCGGGCGGACTCGGCGACGGTCGCCAGCGTCTGGTCGCGGAAGACGACCACGAAGATCACCGACAGCGCGGCGGCCAGGGCGGCCAGCGGGGCGAGCAGCCCGTCGGTTGCCCGCCGGACCTTGATGATCCGTGCGATGGCGCGCCCGCCCACCAGCAGCGGCGCCAGCGCGATCAGACCCTGCGGCGCCAGCGTCACGCTGAACACCGCGACGATGATCGCCAGCGCCGCGGGCAGCAGCCGCCGGGTGGCGATCGCGTTCTCCACCAGCATCCACGCCGCCAGCGCCCCGAACGCGATCAGCGGCTCGGGTCGGAGGCCGTTGTTGAACGGCAGCCAGGCGGCCAGGAACACCGCCCCCGCGGTCCACACGGCCACCCGGTTGAGCGCGAGCTTGCGGCCCAGGCGTGGCAGCGCGCAGCGGCTCAGGATCAGCCAGGTGGCGATGCCGGCGGCCGTGGCGGGCAGCCGCATCCACACCCCGGCGGTGCTGATCGCGGCCAGGTGCGCCAGCACCGACTGGTACCAGTCGAACGGCGCCTCGGTGGCGCCGAAGAAGCGGAAGTAGTTCGCGGTGTAGCCGGCCTCGCCGGACACGCGCGCGATCGTGAGGTTGTAGCCGTCGTCGGAGGAGATGGCGCCGACGACGTGCCACAGCAGCAGGGTGCCGATCACCGCGGCGTCGACCAGCCAGGTGGCCGGGCCGGCGCGCAGCCAGCGCCGCCACAGCCCGGGCAGCCGGCGGCCGTGGGCGCGGTCCAGGACCGCCAGCGCGATCAGCGACGCCAGCACGCAGATCAGCCCCAGCGTGATCGCGGCCAGCTTCAGGGTAGTCGGGGCGGTGATGAAGCGGGTGTCGATGTCGACCCGGGCCGAAAGGCCCGGCTGCGGCGGCACCTTGAGGTCGGTGAAGATTCCGGCCACCTGTGGCTTCTTCTCCGGCGCCAGCGTGCCCGTCGCCCCGGGGATGCCGATGAAGTCGGCCCCGGACCCGCCGGGTCCGCCCCACAGGTGCAGCGCGCTGCAGCCGCCGGCGTTGATGGCCGGGCGCGGCGCCACGGCCGCCACCGTGTCCCGGAACGCGACGACGACGGTGTCGGCGTTGGCCCGGACGAACAGGCCGTTGCGGCTGGCGTCGATCCCGGCGGGCGGGATGGTGGAGAACACCAGGCCGCCGGGGGCGGGCAGCGTCGCGATCGCGGTGCACGGGATGGACACGTCCAGCGCGAGCGGGGCACCGGAGACCAGCGGTGCGGTGATGTCGCTGACCAGACCGTCGGCTAGGGGGGCCTGCGGCCAGAGGATGGTCGCGGTGGTCTGTTTGACCGGCAGCAACGGCACCAGCACGCACAGCGCGACCCCGACGATGCCCGCGACGACGGCGACGAGCCGGGCGATCCTGGTTGGCTCGGCGCTGTCGCTGGACACGAGCCTCGATGTTAGGCGACGGCGCTGAGGCGATGCGGATGCCATGCTGCGCCGCAGCGACGAGTGTGGCGTTGTGCCACGTGGATGGTGGCGGCCAAGGATGCCGAGCGTCGACTTGTTGTCGCCGGACGGCGGGATTTCCCGCAACAGATCGACGTTCGGCGTGCGAGTGTGGCTCTTGGTGCCTAGGTCGGCCGCAGCGGCGCGGGACTCCACAGCCCGCTGCGGGTGGCCGTCCCGAGGGCCAGCCGGGCCGGCTGGGCGTTCGGATAGAACGGGTCGAGCCGCTGCAGGGCGCCCCAGTCGCGGAACCAGTCGCCCTCGAGATAGGTCGGCACGGTGCTGGCGCGGTAGAGCAACTCGCTGATGCCCAGCGGCCCGCCCCCGATGTTGTCCATCACCGGCGAGTTGGCCTCCGCGCCGAACCGGTCGGGCAGGATGCGCCACTTGGGCGGTTCGATGACACCGTTCTGGTGGCCGAACGGACGCTGGCACGGGAACGCCAGGCCGACCAGCCAGTCCAGCAGCACCGGGTCCTGCGAGCCGACCACCTGCTGCAGCGAGCGCAGCTGGGGGATGCGCGGCGGGGTGACGGCGATCCAGTGCTGGGGCGCGAGGTCGTCGTCCTTGGCGATCAGCCGGATCTGGGTGGCGTCGGCCGGGATGGCGGCCAGGGGTGCCCGCAGGTTGCGCCACGCCGGTGCCGCGCCGACGTCACCGAAGCCCAGCGCGCCGCCCGGCTTGCCCGCGGCGGCCTGCTGGTCGGTCGCCCACTGGACCTGCACCTCGCCCTGGTCGAAGCGGCCCGCGGCGGAGACCACCAGCAGCGGTGCGGCCTTACGGTCGGTGGCCCAGCCGTCCGGCAGCCGGTACCAGGCCGACCGGAGCATCGCCGGCTGCTGCACGCCGGAGCGCCAGCTGCCCAGCACCGGGTTGCGGGCCGGATCCAGCCCGTACGGCAGCCGGGCGCGGGAGCCGTTGATCCCGGCGGCGGCGGTGGTGCCGCCCTCGGTGCCGGCCTCGCTGGTGTTGACCACGCCGTCGGTGTCGGCGAAGTTGCCGCCGGAGCGGTCCATCACCGGGTCGGCCGAGACATCGGACGGGATACCGTTCGGGGTGAAGCCGTCGGCGGTCGCCGAGCCCAGCGCGTCGCCGACCGACACCCCGATCGGGGTGAGCAGCCCGGCGTTGGGGTCCAGCTCGACCATCACGTCGTCGGCCAGCCCGCAGGTCTTGCCGGTGAGCGCCTGCAGGTTGGACCGTCCCACCGACCACGCCGGGTACTGGTCGATCATCGCCAGCGTCAGTGACAGCACCTCGAAGAACACCAGCAGCCAGGCCACAACGGCCAGCGGCGAGCCGACCGCCTTCGACCACCAGCCGGACCGGACCGGCCGGTTCTCGGCGCGGCCGGAGAAGTGGAACCAGGCCGCCACGACCAGCGTGACGACCGTCAGCCCCAGCAGCATCGTGGTGAACCCGAAGTGCCACTCCGGGAACTGGTTCGACCACGGGACACCGAAGTTGGATACGTACCACCAGCCGTTGACGCTGGCGAACGACAGCGCGGTCACGAACAGCACCAGGGCGGCGAACACCGCGCGGTTGCGTCTGGACCGCAGCACGTGCGCGGTGACGGCGACCGCCGCCAGCGCACCCAGCGAGCCGGCCAGGCCGGCGAACACCCCGAAGTGGTGCGTCCACTTGGTCGGGGTGAACATCATCGCCAGGAACGAGATGATCGTGATGCCGATGATGCGGCGGCTGGGACCGCCCGCGGTGCCGGGGATGTGGCCGCGGCGCAGCATCATCGCCACCGAGACGGCCAGCGCCACCAGCAGCGCCAGCACCGCGAACCGCCGTGCGATCGAGCCGTCCGGGCTCGCCATGAACAGCCGCTCGTAGCGGATGTGCTCGTCGAACCAGCTCAGGCTGGGCCCGACGGCGGACTTGAGCATGTTGGCCTGGACCTCGCCGACCAGCGTCTGGTCCCGGAAGATCAGGATGATCGTGACGGTGGCGGCGGCCATGATCGGCGCCAGCAACGGCAGCAGCCCGAACTGCCGTGAGCGGCGGTGCAGGATGGTGCGCAGCGGCCCGATGGCCACCAGCAGCGCGCCGATCGAGGCGATGCCGGTGGGACCGGAGAACAGGGTGAGGGCGCCGATGATGCAGGCGAACGCCACCGGCAGCAGCCGGCTGGTCGCCACCCCGCGCTCCACCGAGCACCAGGTGAGCAGGATGCCGATCGCGATGATCGGCTCGGGGCGCAGCCCGTTGTTCAGCGGCAGCCAGAACGCCAGGAACATGCCCGCGGCGGTCCAGGCGGCGGCTCGGCTGGTCTTGACGGCGTTGCCCAGCCGCGGGATGACCTCGCGGCTGATGATCCACCAGCAGGCCAGCGCCATGATCAGCGTCGGCAGCCGCATCCAGATGCTGGCGGTGGTGACGTGCGCCCACAGCGCCAGCAGGTCGTAGTACCAGCCGAACGGCGCTTCGGGGGTGCCGAACCAGCGGTAGTAGTTGGCCATGTAGCCGGCGTGCTCGGACACCCGCGCCATGGTCAGGATGTAGCCGTCGTCGGAGGTGTTGGCGCCCACGAAGTGCCACCAAACCAGCACGGCGAGCACCAGGGCGTCCAGACCGGTCAGCGACCACCATCTGCTGGGCAGGAACCGTCGGTGCCGCATGCCGTCGGCGGTGTCCAGGACGTGCAGCGCGATCAACGCGACGACGGTCAGCACCACCCCGAGCACCATCGCGACCATCTTCAGCACCGTCGGGGCGCTGCTGTAGCGGGTGTCGATCGTCGCCGAGAAGCTCAGGCCGTCGGGCGCGGGGCCGGACAGGTCGGTGAAGACCCCGACGATCTGCGGCCGGAAGTCGTAGCCCCCGCGCCTGCCCTTCAGGGCCGCGCCGGGGTCGTCGCTGTCGGCGCCCTTGGTGAGTCCGACGAACTCGGCGGTCACCTCGTCGGCGTGCGCGACGAACGTCAGCCTCTGACAGGCCGGGCTGAGGACCTGGGACAGCGGCGCGACCGCAACCGGGGTGTTGCGCACGACGACCACCAGGTCGTCGTTGGCGCGCTGGATCAGCAGGCCGCGGTCGACCGCCTTGGGTGCCTGCTTGGGGACGGTGGACAGCAGCACCGTCTTGCCCGGCCCGTCGAGGCCGGCGGCGGCGCGGCACGGCACGCTGATGTCGAGGTCGGTCGCCACATAGCTGATCAGTGGGGCGGTGACGCTGTTCAGGACGCCGTTCTGCGGCCAGTTCAGCTGCGCGGTGGTTTGGGTGACCGGCAACAACGGCGTCAGCACCGCCAGCGCGGTGCCCAGCAGGCCGGCGACGACGGCGACCAGGCGAGCGGTTCGGTAATTCGCCCGCGTCTCGGTCACGGAGCTAGATGGTAATTGGCCGCCAGGCCGCACGATCAGCGACTGTTCCGGATGGCCAGCACGAACGGTCCGATGTTCTTGACCGTGAAATGCGGCCCGGCGAACAGGCCGGCGTCCAGGTCGACGGTGTAGCGGCGCACGTTGGGCTGGTTGGGGTAGACGTCGGTGGCCAGTCGCAGCGAGTAGGTGTCCGACGAGCCGGCCGGGCCGCCGCGCCGCATCAGGAACACCGTCGGCGCGGGCCACGGCAGCACGTCGAGGGCCTTGGTGAACTCGTCGGCGGTCTTGAGCCGGCCCCACGACTCGATCGCGGCGGCCCGCTTGTCGAACTCGGCGAGCGGGTTGGCGTAGTGCGAGGTCAGCCCCTGGAAGCCGTAGTACGGGTAGTAGGACAGGAAGCTGTAGTCCGCGGTGAGCACGACGGTCTCGTTGCGCGGCCGGCCGGTGACCTGCCGGATCGCGGCGTCGATCTCCGGGTAGTACTTCTCGGCGCCGGGCGGTCTGCGGTCCCCGCGCTGGCCGTTGCCGTCGGTGTCGGTGTAGGCGACGTTGAGGTCCGGGCGCAGCACGTCCGGGATGTCCTGGCTGAACCCGATCGCGCCGATGAGCCCGATCGCCGCGGCGACCGGGACGATCCGCCGGCTCCAGCGGGCCGCCAGCGCCAGCGTCACCTCGATGAACCCGAAAACCCCCGCGGCGCAGAGCAATACGGTCAGGGTGGGCTGCAGCCGGAAGGACAGCAGGGTGGTGCCGGCCAGCGTGGTCAGCATCGACAGCAGCGACCACGCGTACAGCGACAGCACCCCGATGCCCAGCGCGGCCGCCCGGGTGGAACTGTGCGCCCGCCACACCAGCCAGAGCGTGCCGAGCATGCACAGGGCGCCCAGCAGGGAGAACTGCAGCATCGGGAACGTCAGCACGGCACCGTCGGCGGGCAGGTAGTGCTGGGCGCTGCCGGTGTCGCTGAGCGGAGATCCGGCCGCCCGCAACAGGAACGGCAGCCAGGTGATCGCCCCGAGCAGGCCGGCGGTCACCGCGATCACCGCCAGCCGCAGCAGCGGCTCGACGCTGCGCCGGGCGATGGCCGCCAGCAGCGCCATCACCACGACGGTGAACGCGGTGTAGGCCAGCAGCAATGTGTAGAAGGTGGCGGCGACGCCCAGGAACAGGCCGACGCCGACCACGGCCGCCCAGCCGCCGTTGCGGGTCCCCCCGCGCAGCCCGGACCAGGCCAGCACCAGCACCGGCGGGATCAGCACGGTGATGATCGCGCTGTACGGCTCCGGGGAGCTGTAGGCGATGGCGACCGCGGCGGTCGCGGTGGTGACGATCAGCGCGTACTCGAAACGGATCAGCGCCGCCCACAGCACCATCGCCAGCACCACTGCGACGGCGATCGAGGTGATGGCCCACGGCTTGAACATCTCCCAGGCCGGGGTGCCGGTGAGGGCGGCCGCGCGCCCGCCGAGCCAGAACCAGCCGGGCGGGTAGAACGGCGGCAGGCCCAGGTAGGTCATGTCGTGCAGGGCCGGACTGTCGGTGAGCCGGGTCAGGTACTCGGTGCGGAACTGCTGGTCCACCGAGATGCCGAACAGGTACAACCTGGTCGCGCCCAGCGGCATGCCGAGGGTGACCACCGTGAAGGCCGCCAGCAGGACGGCCGCGCCGATCCGCGCCACCCAGGCGTGGCCGCGGCGCCACAGCACGCCGACGCCGAGCAGCGCGACCAGGCAGCCGACCTGACCGACCGTGGTCAGCGCGTGCAACTGGTTCGACGACGGGTAGGCCGGCCATTCCACCTGTGCGATGGCGATCAGCGCGACGACGGAGACGCCCACCGCCACCGCGGCCGCCACGGCCAGTTGGCCGACGGTGGCCAGGGCGGTACGCATGCTCAGATCGGCAGCTTGCGGAAGATGGGCCGCGGGATGTGCCGCAGCACCGACATCAGCACCCGAACCTGCCCGGGCGCCCAGACCAGGTCCTTACCCTTCGCCGCCGAGGTCACCGCGAGCTCGGCGACGTCGTCGGCATTGACCGTGAACGGCGCCTCCTTGGCGCCGGTGGCCTTCCAGTGCTCGAGGGTGGTGGTGGTGCGCACCTGGCCGGGCCGGATCACCAGGACGTGAACCCCGTACTCCCGCAACGCTTCCCCGAGTCCGAGGTAGAAGCCGTCCAGTCCGGCCTTGGTGGAGCCGTAGACGAAGTTGGAGCGGCGCACCCGCTCGCCGGCCGCCGATGACATCGCGATGATCTGCCCGAAGCCCTGGGCACGCATCTTCTCGCCGATCAGCACGCCCACCGAAACCGCTGCGGTGTAGTTGATCTGGGCACTCGTCACGGCCTTGGCCTGGTTCTGCCACAGTTCCTCGGCGTCACCGAGGATGCCGAAGGCCACGATCGCGACGTCGACATCGCCACCGGACCAGGCCTTTTCGATGAGTGCGGGATGGCTTGCGGTGTCCAGGGCGTCGAAGTCGAGGTACTCCACCGACTTCGCGCCCGCGGCCTTGAGTTGGGCGATCGCGGCCTCGCGCTTGGGCGCGTTGGGCAGGTCGGCCAGGATGATCCGGGCGTGCGCGTCGCGCAGATAGCGCTCGCAGATCGCCAACCCGATCTCCGAGGTGCCGCCGAGCAGCAGAATCGTCTGGGGGTTACCCACGGCGTCAAGCACCATCTAGAGCAGCTCCAAGCGTCGGGCCATGTCGGAGGCGAACACCGCGTCGGGATCCACCTTGCGGCGCACCGCAATCCACTCGTCGATGCGCGGATACATGGCGTGGAAGGTATCGGCGGTGGTGCGGGAGTCCTTGGCGGTGTAGAGCCGTCCGCCGAACTGCAGCACCCGCCGGTCGAGTTCGGTGACGAACTCACTCAGGCCGGCCTTGATCGGGAAGTCCACGCAGACGTTCCAGCCGGGGATGGGGAAGCTCAGCGGCGCCCGGTTGCCGGGGCCGAAGAGCTTGAACACGTTGAGGAACGAGTAGTGCCCGGAGCGCTGGATGTCGACGATGATCGCCTTGAACTCGTCGACCGCCTCGGTGGGCACCACGAACTGGTACTGCAGGAAGCCGGCCGGTCCGTAGGCGCGGTTCCATTCCCCGAACATGTCGAGCGGGTGATAGAACTGTGTCAGGTTCTGCACCTTGCCGCGGTAGGTGCCCGACTTGCGGTACCACAGTTCGCCGATCGGGCCGAAGGTGTACTTGTTCGCCAGCCCGTTCGGGAAGATGTCGGGGAACGTGAGTAGTTGCGGCGCATCGAATTTCAGCGGATTGCGCTGCAGTTTCTCCGGCAGCTGGTCGAGCCGGGCCAGCGAGCCGCGGGAGATGGCGGCGCGGCCGAGTTTCGGTGGCGGGCTGATCGCGTCAAACCAGGCGCTGGAGTAGTTGTAGTTGGCCTCGCTGCCGTCGCTGTGGAAGGCGATCGTCTCGTCGAGGCTGGCGGTGACATCGCCGTCGGCGATGAAGTACGCGGTCTCGGTCGGGGTCATGGCGATGGTGGCACGCAGGATGATCCCGGTCAGCCCGTTGCCGCCGACGGTGGCCCAGAACAGGTCCGAAGACTCGCCGTCCGGGGTGATGGTGCGGACCTGGCCGTCGGCCGTGAGCAGGTCCATGGAGCGCACGTGGTTGCCGAAGCTGCCGGCGCTGTGGTGGTTCTTGCCGTGGATGTCGCAGGCGATGGCGCCCCCGACGGTGACCTGCCGGGTGCCGGGCAGCACCGGGACCCACAATCCCAGCGGGAGTCCCGCCTTCATCAACTGGTCGAGGTTCACCCCGGCGTCCACGTCGACGGTGCCGTCGTCGGCGTTGACCGAGTGGAGGCGGTGCAGGGCGGCCATGTCGACGACGAGGCCGCCGCCGTTCTGGGCGTTGTCGCCGTAGGAGCGGCCGAGGCCGCGCGCGATCACGCCGCGGTGCTTACCGTCGGCGGCCTGGGCCACCGCCTTGACGATCACCTCGGGATCGGGGGTCGACAACACCTCGGCCACGCTGGGCGCGGTGCGGCCCCAGCCGGTCAGCCGTTGCTTTGTCGTCGTGAATGACATCGTGACGAGGGTACCGTGCCCACCTGCCCGTTCACCTCAGCCGGAAGATCCAGGCCCTCTGCACGATGAAGTTGATCACCGTGGCGGTGCCCTGCGCGATCACGAAGGCGACCGGCACGCCCCAGGGCTGGCCCTGGAACTTCAGATAGAAGAGGTAGTTGATGCCGACCTGGACGCCGTAGGTCAGCGCGTAGAGCACGATCACGGCGATGAAGCGCGCCTTGCTGGCGGCGGCCTGGAACGTCCAGCGGCGATTGATCAGGTAGGCGGTCGTGGTGCCGGCGATGAAGCTGATGGTCTTCGCGACGTTGACCCCGGGGATGCCGAGGATGACCGCGTCGCGCAGCCCGAGGCGCAGCAGCAGCACGTACAGACCGAAGTCGACGACGGCAGATAGTCCGCCGGTGACGACGAACCGCACCACTTGCGTTTTGAGGCTCAGCGGTGCGACCGGACCGGTATCGGACATCGCCGGAAGCTTACTGATCCCCGGGTCGCTTCGCTCCTGCCCGCCGTGCTGATCCCCGGGTCGCTTCGCTCCTGCCCGCCGTGCTGATCCCCGGGTCGCTTCGCTCCTGCCCGCCGTGCTGATCCCCGGGTCGCTTCGCTCCTGCCCGCCGGGGGTGCACCATGGTGGGGTGCAGGATCTGCTTCAGGCCTGGGCAACACTGCTCGCCCGGCACAGCACCGACCGCGATGCGGACGGGGTGGGGGCGCGGCTGCTGGCCTCCTGGTCGGAACCGCATCGGCGCTACCACTCCATCGGCCATCTGCGCGACATCCTCGAGCACGTCGAAGAGCTGGCCGGATACGCCGACGACGCCGACGCGGTCCGGCTGGCCGCCTGGTTTCACGACTCGGTTTATGCCGGCCGGCCCGACGACGAGGAGCTCAGCGCCCGACGGGCCGAGCACGACCTGGCCCGGCTCGGGGTGGCGCCGCAGTTGGTCGACGAGGTGGCACGGCTGGTGCGGTTGACCGTCAGCCACCATCCCGCGCCGGGTGACCACAACGGCGAGGTGCTGTCCGACGCCGACCTGGCCGCGCTGGCCGTGCCCAGGGAGCGTTACGTGCAGAACACCGCGGCCATCCGCGCCGAGTACGCGCACATCCCGGACGACGCCTTCCGCAAGGGTCGCCAACAGGTACTGGTGTCGTTGTTGGAGGGGCCGGGGGTCTTCCGCACCGACTACGCCCGCCGGGAATGGGAGGCCGCCGCCCGGGACAACCTGCGCGCCGAGTTCGCGGCGCTGGCCGACTGACGTTCAGCTCTCGCCGAGAATCCGCCGTTTCTGCTGTGCGAACTCCTCGTCGGTGATCAGGCCTCGGTCCTTCAACGCAGCCAACCGCTCGAGCCGTCCACGGGATCAGCGGCCTGCGCCTGGGCCGCGGCCGGTTCAACTAAGGGAGCAGGGCGTGCACCATCGCGTCGAACGGAGGCGCGGACTCCGGCAGTACCCGCAGTTGCAGTCTCCAGCGAATCTCCCTGTTGCCCAACAGGTTCGGTCCTCCCACGGTGAACGGCCAGCACGTCGGCTTAGGCGCGCACGCCCACTTTGCGAAGACTGCGGCCGGCACTAGACCGCACGCGGTCTAGTGCGAGGCCTTGTCCTGCGGGGTGGCGACCATGACCGGCCCGCTTTCGCTGCCGTCCATCGCTGACTTGTAACTGCCCTGGGTGCCGTCGGTGTCGACCGCCGCGCCGTCCGCGCCGCTGCCGCCGTCCTGCACGCTGATAGTGCTCGACGGGCTGCCTGCGGCGGCGACGGCTGTGCCGCCGAACGCGCCCGCGAGCACGATGGCTGCCACGACGACCGCTCCCTGGAGAACTCGCTTCACGGGTCCGCCCCTTCCGTATGTCGGATGTGAAATTACCGACACTCCCTGTGAAGTAGCTGGCAGTGAACATGGGGTGAGCGGGGCATTGCCGGCTCGGCCCGGGAAGGGCCGTTCGGCCCTTGCGAACCGGTGGTTGCCGGGGCAATCTCTGCACATGGCAGACGAACAGGGCCCGATCACCGTACTCAGCGACGACGAGAGTTGGAATCGGCTGAAGAGCGTTTCGCTGGGTCGACTGGTGACGCGCGTCGGCGATCAGCTGGAGCTCTTCCCGGTGAACTTCGTCACCCAGGATGGCACGGTGCTGTTCCGGACCGCCGAGGGCACCAAGTTGTTCAGCACCGTCATGAACGACAAGGTCCTTTTCGAGGCCGACGACCACACCGTCGCCGACGGCTGGAGCGTCATCATTCGTGGCACAGCCCGGGTACTCACCGCATCCGCAGACATCCACGAGGCAGAGCGGGCGCAGCTACTTCCCTGGGTGCCCACCGAGAAGCTGCGCTTCGTCCGCATCACGCCGTCGGAAGTCTCGGGTCGGCGCTTCCAGTTCGGGCCCGAGCCCGAGCACGGGTCGTACCCCGGCTAGAACGGCGCAGCTCTACTGCGTTCCGCGACTCGGGAGTCATTAAGCGCCCGTTCACATTTGACGCGGTACCTGCGCTGGGTTGCCCGGGTCCGTCTCCGCGTCGGCATCATCACGCCGGTCGCATGCGGTGGTTCACCGGTCGGTAGGGGTAGCTCGGCGGTGGTGGTGTCCCACTGCGGGACGAGTAGGCGGCTACCGGGATGCGTCACATACCTCCTGCCCGCCGGCGAGGTCCAGACGACGGTCCCGTCGGGCAGCTGCTGATCGGACCAGCCGTGCCAGAAAGTCTTGAGCAAGTGGTGCTTTCGGCAGACGGCTTTGAGATTCGACGCATGCGTCGGTCCCCAGGGCCAAGGAATCGTGTGGTCGATGTCGCAGACCTCGGCCGGCACGTCGCAGTTCGGGAACCGGCAGGTCAGGTCCCGCAGTCGGACGAACTCGTCCAGCGCCGTGGACGGCCGGTAGCCGGGTTCGGGCTTCTCGCCGGGCCGTCGCACGTGGCGCACCCTGGCCCCGGAACGGATCAACTCCGCCAGCAGCGGTGGCGGCACGATACCGCTGCGGCCCGCGACGACCGCGGTGGCCGGCGCGGCGGTCGGTGCGGGCTCCGGGCTGGGCGCCAGTGCCTCGGCCAGCGTCATGTCCATGGTGACAGAAGGAGATTCGGGCGATCCGGACATGGCGGGATCGGGTTCAGCGGCAAGCGCGTCCGCCTCGGCCAGCACGTGGATGACGACGTTCGAGCCCCGCCCGTCGTCGTCGGCCGCGGGGCACTCCGGTGATCCGCACCGGCAGGCCAGCCGGTCGGAGCCGGTCGCGAGCGCGCCGAGCGCGTCCGCACGTCGTTGGGCGATCGTTCGCGGGTCGTCCTCGCACACCCCGTGCGCCATCTGGGTGAGCTTGCGGTCGACCGCCGCGGCGTCCGTCGAGTACAGCCGGCCCCAAACAGAGGTGGTGCCGTCGCCGTCGTCCCGTGATCCGATGTGGAGGTCGCGGCTGCGGGCGCTCGCGCGGGTCCGCCGTAACGCACCGGGATCGAATCGGTCCACCCACACATCGATGGCCTGCTCGAGCTTGTGGTCAGAGAGCGGCCCCCACGTCACCGCGGCCCGGGCCACCGCACCGTCGATGCGGGCGAGCGCTTCGCGGTCCGTGACCAGATCGGTACGCCAGGCGATGGCCTGGCACACCCGATGGCTCAGCCGCCCGGCCATGAACAACGCGGCGACATCGGGCAGGCGATGACGCAGGGTCTGGCTCAAGTGCATCTCACCGGAGGCCCGGCCGTGGGTGATACCGAGTGCCGCCGACACTTCGGCAGCTGCCGCGTCCCAGGAATCGCAGGTCCAATGTGCGTGCTCGTCGTCGCTGCAGCGCCTGCGGACAAGCTCGCCGATCGCCGCGATCCTGCGGGCCGCGGCGCGGGCCTCTGTGGCCGCCCACTCCTCGATGGCAGCCACCACGGCGGCCTCGTCGGCCGAAACCAGCTCGGTATCGAACATGTGTTCGACTATGCCACCGGCGTCCGACAAGAACTCGACGGGAACCTAGACCCAGTACGGCACCCGCGCCCGGTACTGCCGCAACGCCAGCGCAGCCACCAGCCAGCCGAGCACGGTCAGCGTCATCACCACGATCCAGTGCCGCAGCTCCTGGTGTGCGCCCAGCAGCGGGGCCCGCAGGATGTCGAGGTAGTGCAGCAGCGGGTTGAGTTCGATGATCTTGGCCCACCGGCCGGCGCCCTGCTGGCGCAGGGTGTCGTCGTTCCAGATGATCGGCGTCATGAAGAACAGCAGCTGTACGACCGAGAACAGCAGCGGGCCGATGTCGCGGTAACGGGTGGCCAGGATGCCGAAGCAGAACGACACCCACACGCAGTTCAGCATGATCAGCAGCAGCGCCGGGATCACCGACAGGTCGGCCCAGGACCACGGCTTGGGAAAGATGAACGCGATCACGACGTAGATGACGATGTTGTGGGCGAACAGGATCATCTGCCGCCACACCAGCCGGTACACGTGCACGCTCAGCGGCGTCGGAAGCTGTTTGATCAAGCCCTCATTGGCGATGAACACGTCGGCGCCCTCGAGGATCGAGGCGTTGATCATGTTCCAGATGATCAGTCCCAGCGTCACATACGGCAGATGCTCGGAGAGTTCCAGGTGGAACAGCTTGGAGTACAGCCCCCCCATCGCGACCGCGGTGGTTCCGGTGGCGATGGTGATCCAGAACGGGCCCAGCACAGAGCGGCGGTACTTCTGCTTGATGTCCTGCCAGCCCAGGTGCAACCACAGCTCGCGTTTGCGGTAACCGTCGATCAGGTCACCCCACGCCCGGGTGAAGGTCTTCGACTGCGCGGCGGCGTCGGTGAACGTCACGTGGGAGGCCCTCCGAACTGTTCGCGACGGCCCATGCGGCGCAGCCGCAACCACTCCCGCAGGCCGGCGGGGTCGCGCCGGGTGACCAGGAAGTACCAGCCGAACCGCAGCCACTCCTGCGGCAGCAGCTTGCGCAGTCCGGGCTGCGCCAACAGATAGCCGCGGTTGCGGTAGGTGAAGAACCGCTTGGTCGGGTCGTCGGGGTACTGGGTGTGCATGCGGCCGCCGAGGATCGGCTTGAACTCCTCGGTGCCGTACGGGTGCAGGTACACCGCATTCAGGCAGGTGCCGAAAGGCAGGCGACTGCGCACCAGCCTGCGGTGCACCTCGACCTCGTCCCCGCGGACGAACAGTCGAATATCCGGAACACCGACCACCGCAATTGCTTCCGCGCGGAACAGCGCCCCGTTGAACAGCGACGCGATGCCCGGCAGCAGATCACCGCCGCCCTCGGAGCGCAGTTCCTCGACGTGACGCCGCCAAACCAGCCCACGCCGCAGCGGGAACGCCAGCCGGTCGGGATGGTCGATGTCGCACACCATCGGAGACACCTCCGCCAGCCCGTGCCGCTCGGCACAGGACAGCAACGTCTCGAGAACCGAGGCGTCCTGTGGCCGGCCGTCGTCGTCGGCCAGCCACACCCAGTCGGCGCCGAGTGCCAGCGCATGCAGCATGCCCAACGCGAATCCGCCTGCGCCGCCGAGGTTTCGGCGCGATCCAAGGTAGGTCGACGGCACCGGCTGGCCCGCCACCAGGTCGCGCACCCGCTCGTCGAAGTCGTTGTCGACGACGATGAGGTGGTCGACCATGCGCGACTGGGTGCTCAACACGTCGAGGGACTTGGCCAGTTCGTCGGGGCGGCGGTGGGTGACGACGACGGCGCACACCATGCCGGTCATGCCTGGGACCAATCGTTCTTGTGCTCGTCGAGCACCTCACGCACGTGCCGCGCGGCGTCCTCACCCTCGTAGGCGCGCACCACGTCCTCGATACCGCCGGCCATCTTGATGGTGCCGTGGTCGATCCACATCGCGGTCTTGCACAGCCGGGCCAGGAACTCGTTGGAATGACTGGCGAAAACCAGGATTCCGGACCGCTCGACCAGGCTCTGCAGCCGGGACTGCGCCTTCTTCAGGAAGTCGGCGTCGACGGCTCCGATACCCTCGTCGAGCAGCAGGATCTCCGGGTCGATGCTCGTCACCACACCCATGGCGAGCCGCACCCGCATGCCGGTGGAGTAGGTGCGCAGCGGCATCGAAAGGTATTCGCCCAGTTCGGTGAACTCGGCGATCTCGTCGACCTTGGCGGCCATCTGCTTGCGGGTCTGGCCCAGGAACAAGCCGCGGATGATGATGTTCTCGAACCCGGAGATCTCCGGGTCCATCCCCACGCCAAGGTCGAAAACCGGTGCGACGCGGCCCCTTACGGTAGCCGAGCCGCGGGTGGGCTCGTAGATGCCGGACAGCAGCCGCAGCAGCGTCGATTTCCCCGCACCGTTGTGTCCGACCAGGCCGACCCGGTCGCCCATCCGCAGTTGCAGCGAGATGTCCCGCAGCGCCTCGATGACGACGACGTTCTCGGTGTTGCGTCCGATGGCACCCCCGGCCTTGCCGAGGAACGTCTTCTTCAGCGAGCGGGTCTTGGCATCGAAGATGGGAAACTCGACCCAGGCGTCGCGGGTTTCGATGTAGGGATCTGCGGACAACGGAGGCTCTGCTACAGGTACTGCCCGGTGCCGTGGCCGGGCCCGCCCGGTACGCCGGGCTGACCCATTCCGGGTGGCAGCGCACCCTGGCCGCGCATGTGCTCGAGCTGCGCCCGGGCGGCCATCTGCTGGGCGAACAGCGCCGTCTGGATCCCGTGGAACAGACCCTCCAGCCAGCCGACCAGCTGGGCCTGGGCGATCCGCAGCTCGGCGTCCGAGGGCACCGTCTCGTCGGAGAACGGCAGGGCCAGGCGTTCGAGCTCCTCGCGCAGTTCGGGGGCCAGCCCGTCCTCGAGTTCCCGGATCGAGGTGGCGTGGATCTCGCGCAACCGGTTGCGGCTGGCCTCGTCGAGGGGAGCGGCCCGGACCTCTTCGAGCAACTGCTTGATCATGGTGCCGATCCGCATCACCTTGGCGGGCTGCTGGACGAGGTCGGTCACCGAACGTTGATCATCGTCCGAGTCCGCCGACGCGGCGTCGGGTCCGGGGATGATCTCGATGTTGTCGTCGTCGGTGTTGGTCGTCATGCGTGCAGCGTTCCCTCTTTACTGGGTGTCCTTCGGCTGGGATCCGCGCCATTCGTAGATGCGGGCCTCGCCGTTGTCGTAGATCTTCGCCCACGACGCGGACTTGTCTAGTGACACTAGACCGTCGGGCATGACGAACCCGCGGACCACCCGGCGACCCGTCAGCACGTATCGGATGTTCAGCGCCTTGACCACCTCGGCGATCCGCGGATCGTGGTCGGCGTCGTCGGCGTACGCCCAGAACAGGAAGCGGTTGCGCCCCGGACCCTGCTGCACCGGATAGTCGTAGTGCGTCCACAGCGGATGCAGGCCGGCCACGGCGTACATCCACGCCGTGCCGTCGGTGTTGGCATCCCCGATCAGGGTGTCCCGGGCGTCGGGCAGCGTCGCCAGGTAGGCCATCGCCTGCAGCACCTTGTCGTTGACCATCACCTGGTCGTACTTCTCGCCCATCAGGTGCCGATGCCGCGGGAAGTAATGCCAGGTCATCCCGAAGATCACCGCGACCAGCAGTGCCGCCGTCGCGCCGATCCAGAAGCCGCGGCCCGGATCGCGACCGGCGCGCCGCCGGGTCAGCCCGCGGGCCCCGGCGACCATCAGCAGCGCCGCGCAGAACAGCGCGTACCCCGCCATCGGCATCAGCAGCATCGTGACCACCGCCGACAACCGCCGCGGGTCGCTGTAGAACAGGTCGCTGAACATGCCGGTGATCGTGCCGACCGGGCCGCCGAAGGGTGCCGACGAATGCACGATCGAAATCACCAGCAGCGCCCACACCGCCGCCGGCCACCAGATCCGCTTCATCAGCAACAGGACGAAGCCGGCGCCGGCGAGCGCGATCAGCATGTTCTGGATCGGATAGTCGTTGAGGTGGCGGGTGTGCTGCACGACCGCGTCGAACAGGGCCCGCTTGCGGCCCTCATGGGTGAGGAAGGCGTGCCCGGCGATGATCTCCGCCTGCTGCAGCACCCCCAGGAACTGCGGCAACAGCGCCGCCAGCGTGGGCACCGCGATGGCCGCCAGGGTGGCGAAGTCCCGCACCCGGCCGAGTACCGGTCGCCACAGCGCGTCCAGCAACCACCACGCAGCGACGAACGTGACCACGACCACCCCGCCCGTGATGTGCACCGAGAACAGCCCGAGCAGTGCGATCACCGCCAGCGGGATCCGGTCGCGGTGCCGCAGCGACGAGGTGATCAGGACGAACGTCGGAATGGCGAGCCCGTACGCCGCCATGTTGGGCATCGAGGCGGTGTCGAACTCGACGTACGGCACGGAGGTGAACGACGCCGACAGCGCGGCGGCGGTGGCCGCGGCCCCCGCGGTGCGCCACTGCGTCCACCGCTCCCGGAGTAGGTTCCAGCTCAGCACTGCCGCCCCGACCGGGAACAGCCAGATCGCGGCCGCCAGTGAACTCAGGGTGTACGCGGTGGTCGGAGCGGCGCCGGTCAGCTGGGCCAGCACGGCGCCCAGGGCGTGGAACGTCGACGGATAGTAGAGCGGGTCGTGGGTCTCGACGTTGCGCAGCTCGCCCATGTGGGTCGGCGAGGCCTGCCCGGTGTCGAGGATCCATCGGATGGTGTTGGCGTGCCAGACGGCGTCCCAGGTGCTCGGAACGGACTGCCAGTTCGGCATGCCGCGCCAGGCCGCGTACCCGATGGCGACGGCCCCGAACAGCACCCCGGCCGCCACGGTGAGCGCGGGTCCCAGCGCGACGGGCTGACCGCCGCTCGAGCGGAACCGGGCCAGCAGGACCCGCGCCGCCAGCACCACCGCCGTCACCGCGAGCAGGGCCAGCAGCGCGGTCAGCGCGTTCCACGGGATGCCGAGTGCGCCGAAGGGAAGGATGGTCAGCCCGACGACGCCGTAGGTCAGGGCCGGCCCGACGGCGACGGCGACGGGCCAGTTCAGCCGCCCTGCCAGCGCCACGGCGGCACCCGGCAGGATCAGCAGCAGCACCGCGGCGAGCACGCCGAAGCCGAAGTTCACTGCACTAGTATGGCTGCCGAGGTGACCCGGTCCGGATCGCCAGGGGCGCGCCGGGGGGACGCCATCGGTGTCTGGAGTGGCCGAGATCGCAGACGCATTAAGGTGGGCTGACATGGCATATGACGTCGCCCGGGTGCGTGGTCTGCATCCCGCGTTGGGCGACGGCTGGATGCGTTTCGACGCGCAGGCCGGCATGCTCATCCCCGATTCGGTGTCCACCACGGTGTCCACCGCCTTCCGTGGTTCAGCCCCCAACAGCGCCAGTCCGCATCCGTCCGCGCAGCGCAGCGTCGCCGTCCTGGAGGCCGCCCGGCAGGCGGTGGCCGATCTGGTCAACGGCGATCCCGGCGGGGTGGTGCTCGGGGCCGATCGTGCGGTCCTGCTGACCTCGCTGGCCGACGCGTCGTCGTCGCGGGCGGGGATCGGCTACGAGGTGGTGGTCAGCCGGCTCGACGACGAGGCGAACATCGCGCCGTGGCTGCGCGCGGCGAACCGCTACGGCGCCAAGGTGAAATGGGCTGAGGTCGACATCGAGACCGGTGAGCTGCCGCCCTGGCAGTGGGAGGGCCTGATCACCCCGCCGACCCGGCTGGTGGCGATGACCTCGGCGTCGGCGACGCTGGGCACCGTCACCGACGTCGGCATCGTCAGCAAGCTGGTGCACGACGTCGGCGGCCTGGTGGTGGTCGACCACACCGCGGCCGCCCCCTACCGGCTGCTGGACATTGGCGAGGTCGACGCCGACGTGGTGGCGCTCAACGCGTCGGCCTGGGGCGGACCGCCGATCGGCGCGCTGGTGTTCCGCGACCCGGCGCAGATCGACACCTTCGGCACGGTGTCGACGAACCCGTACGCCAGTGGGCCCGCGCGCCTCGAACTCGGCGGCCACCAGTACGGGCTGCTCGCCGGTGTGGTCGCCAGCATCGAGTACCTGGCCAACCTGGACGACGCGGCAACCGGCACCAGGCGCGAAAAGCTATCCACCTCAATGCAATCCGCTGGCGCGTACCTGAGCCACCTGTTCGACTACATGATGGTCTCGCTGCGTTCGCTGCCGCTGGTGATGGTCATCGGCCGCCCGGAGCAACACATCCCGGTGATCACGTTCGCCGTCAACGGTGTGCCCGCGGAGCGGGTGGCGCAGCGACTGGCCGACAACGGGATCCTGGCCATCTGCAACGCAGACTCACGCGTTCTCGACCTGATCGGGGTCAACGACATCGGCGGCGCGGTTACCGTCGGGCTGGCCCACTACTCGACGATGGCCGAGGTGGACCAACTGGTGCGCGCGCTGGCGTCGCTGGGCTGAGCCCTCAGTCCCGGACCGTCAGCAGGATCTTCCCGGACACCTCGCCGGAGGCCAGCGCGCGGTGCGCCTCCTGCGCCTCGGCCAGCGGAAAACGCGCGCCGATCACCGGCCGAACCCGACCGTCGGCGATCATCGGCCACACCGATTCGACGACGGCCGCGGCGATGTCGCCCTTGCCGTGCGGGCCGCCGACCGGGCGGGCGCGCAGGGCGGTGCCGATCACCTGCAGGCGCTTACCGACCAGCTTGCCGATGTTCAGTTCGCCCTTGACGCCGCCCTGCATGCCGATGATCACGAGCCGGCCGTCGGCCGCCAGGACGTCGAGATTGCGGTCGAGGTAGCCCGCCCCCATGATGTCGAGGATCACGTCGGCGCCCCTCCCTTCGGTCGCCCTGCGGATGTGCTCGACGAAGTCGTCGTCGCGGTAGTTGATCGCAATGTCGGCGCCGAGTTCCCGGCACAAATCCAACTTTGCGGCGGATCCGGCGGTGACGGCGACGACGGCGCCGAGCTGTTTGGCGACCTGGATGGCGTGGCTGCCGACTCCGCTGGCGCCGCCGTGCACGAGCAGCACCTCACCGGGTGCCAGGTGTGCGGCCATGACGAGGTTCGACCAGACCGTGCACGCCACCTCCGGAAGGGCCGCGGCGTCGTGCAGAGTGACGCCGGGCGGAACCGGCAGCACCTGGGCCGCGGGCACGATCACCGACTCGGCATAACCGCCGCCGGCCAGCAGGGCACAAACCTCTTGCCCCACAATCCATTCCGATACGCCGTCGCCGACGGCGCCAATCCGGCCGGATACCTCCAGGCCCAGGATGTCGCTGGCCCCGGGTGGTGGCGGGTAGTTGCCGGCGGCTTGCAGGAGGTCCGCTCGATTGACGCCCGCGGCAAATATTTCGATCAACACTTCGTCAATTCCGGGGCGCATGCGAGTGAGGCTACTACGCACTTATTTTCGCCTCGAGTCCCCTGGCTTCGCTTACGATTGCGGCATGGGAGGAACAATTGGGGGACGGACCGCGAGTGAGATGCCCGGCCTGGATATCGCCGAACAGAAATCCTGGCAACATTTTCTGGACGCGGCATTACGTCTGTATGGGACCTTGAATCGAACGCTCGTCGATGAGCACAAGCTCAGCCTGGTGGATGTGCGGTTGCTCGAAATCCTCGACAACGCCGAGACCGGTGCGGCCAGGATGGGCGATCTGGCGGAGCAGTTGATGTCGCTGCCGAGTCGGGTGACGCGCCAGATCCGGCGGCTCGAGGCGGCCGGACTGGTACGGCGCAACGCCAGCCCGGACGACGGGCGCGGTGTGCTGGCGAGCATCACCGATCGGGGCCGCGTCGTCGTCGCGGAGGCGATCGACACCTACGCCAAGGGCGTCCGCGAGCACTTCCTCGGTCCGCTGTCGCGCCCGCAGATGGCCGCGATGGGTGAGAACAGCCGCCGGATCAGCGCGGCGCTGAAGACCCGCGGATCCTCGGCCCGGGTCGGCCGGGTCTGACCGACCGCTACGCTTGTCGGCGGTGGCGTGGCAGAGCGGCCTAATGCACTCGCCTTGAAAGCGAGAGTCCTTAACGGGACCGCAGGTTCAAATCCTGTCGCCACCGCTGTTCAGGGGCGGTTTCGAATGGTGACTTCGGCCGACGCTGGAACTTCGGCCGTCCACGGGACGACGAGTATTGATGTCCCTTCGATCGCATTTCAGGACGTCGTCCTCTAAAGGTGTGGCGGTTGCAGCACGGCCAGCCTGCTGCACTTCGCGTGAGACGGGTAGAGATAGAAGCGCAGCCCGCCAATGTCTGCAGATTGGAGACCTGTCGATGCGTCGTTATCTGGCCGCAGTCGTGACGGCGATGTGCCTGGGCGTGCTAGGGGCGCTGAGCCAAGCGCCCGTCGCCTCAGCGGAACCTGCCTTCACCCTGCCACCGCTGCCCTATGCCGCAAGCGCGCTGGAACCGGTGATCGACACCGAGACCATGAGGCTGCACCACGACAAGCACCATCAGGCCTACGTTGACGCGCTCAATACCGCCGTGGTTGCCGATCCGGCGCTGCAGGGCATGTCCCTGGAACAACTCGTGACCTCCGCGGGCGAATTGCCCCCAGCGGTGCGCAATAACGCCGGCGGACACTGGAACCACACGTTCTTCTGGGACACGATGACCGCGCCGTCGCAGACCGGCCAGCCTTCACCTCAGCTGCTGGCAGCCATCGATCAGCAGTTTGGCTCCCTTGACGGGATGAAGTCAGCCGTCAATGACGCCGGTGCCAAACGGTTCGGCTCGGGTTGGACGTGGCTGATCGTCGGCCAGGGCGGCCAGCTCGCCGTCACGTCAACCCCGAATCAGGACAATCCGCTGATGGACGTGGCCGAGGTTAAGGGGAAGCCATTGCTGGGCAACGACGTCTGGGAGCACGCCTACTACCTCAAGCATCAGAACCGCCGCGCGGAGTACCTCAATGATTGGTGGCAGGTCGTCAACTGGGGCGAGGTTTCCGACCGTTTCGCCGCTGCGACCGGCTAGGAAGCCGTGCGGGTATCCGAGTTGGCCTTCCCGGCTCAGCGCTGTTAGTTGTACGCCGACACCGCAACGACCAACAGGCCGCGGCTGTAACCCGGCGTCCACTGCGGGTCCATCAACGAGGACGCGGACCCTGTCTCGGACTTTCGACGGCGCCCGATGACGCTCGAAAGGTGTTGTCTGGCAGGGCCAAAGATCTGCACCGTGCGAGCCGACCGGATCGCGAGGTCGATGGCGGTTCCGGTGGTCAGCGCCGGCAGCCGACGGCTATTCGCCGGTGAACTCAGGCTTGCGCTTCTCGAACATCGCCTTGATGCCCTCGCCGAGGTCGCGCGACGGCAGGAAGGCGGAGTTCCAGGCCGCGACGTAGCGCAGGCTGGCGGCCACGTCGGCGGTGCGCTGCTCGTCGAGGACGTCTTTGATGCCGTGCACCACCAGCGGCGAGTTCGCGGCGATCTCGGCGGCGGTGGCGTGCGCGGCGGCCAGCGCGGCGTCCGCGTCGGCGAACACGTCGTTGACCAGACCGATCTTCTCGGCCCGCGCGGCGTCGATGTCCTTACCCGTCAGCGCCAGCTCGCGGAGGTGGCCGTCGGACAGGATGTAGGGCAGCCGGGCCAGGCTGCCGACGTCGGCGACGATCGACAGCTTGACCTCGCGCACCGAGAACTTGGCGTCCGCACTGGCGTAGCGGATGTCGACCGCGCTGATCAGATCCACACCGCCGCCGATGCACCAGCCGTGCACCGAGGCGATGGTCGGGGTGCGGCAGTCGGCCACCGCGGTGATGGACTGCTGCATCCGCTTGAGCTTCTTGTGGAAGTCCGCCCGCGGACGGGCCGACGGGCCGCCGCTCATGGTCGACGACAGGGTGTCGCCCATGGCCATCAGGTCCAGCCCGTAGCTGAAGTGCTTGCCGGATCCGGTCAGCACGATCGCGCGGACCTCGGGGTCGGCGTCGAGGTCGGCGAAGACGACCGGCATCTCCTCCCAGAACGCCGGGCCCATGGCATTGCCCTTGCCCGGGCCGAGCAGCGTGACCTGCGCGACGTTGTCCTTGACCTCGATGCTGAGGGATTCATAGGGCTCGCTCATGAGCAGAAGGCTACGACGCCGTGGTCGGCGTGGGGAGTCCAGGGTGCCGGCCCACCGCGGACGCGGCGCGGCAGGGGTTCTTGTGATGCGGACTACATGGACCCCTAACGGGCGGATCGTCTGATTCAAAGCCGTTGTCCGGCAATCGGTGTGAGCGATGGTGGCGTGGTCGGGGGGAGTGACCAACAGCACCCCAGTAATACCTAGGGGGGTATCAATGATAGGTGTAGAGTGAGTCGCACCGACCCACGAAGCCAACTTCGGCACCCTTTGGAGAGCAAGACATGAATGTCGTCGATGTCTCGCGCTGGCAGTTCGGGATCACCACCCTCTATCACTTCATCTTCGTCCCGCTGACGATCGGGTTGGCCCCCCTGGTGGCGGTGATGCAGACGCTGTGGGTCGTGACGGACAACCCGGCCTGGTATCGGATGACGCGCTTCTTCGGCAAGGTTTTCCTGATCAACTTCGCGATCGGCGTGGCGACCGGCATCGTGCAGGAGTTCCAGTTCGGGATGAACTGGAGCGAATACTCGCGGTTCGTCGGAGACGTGTTCGGTGCGCCGCTGGCAATGGAGGCCCTGGTCGCCTTCTTCCTCGAGTCGACGTTCATCGGCCTCTGGATCTTCGGCTGGACGAGGCTGCCCCGTTGGCTGCACCTGACCGCCATCTGGTTGGTGGCCCTGGCGGTCAACCTGTCCGCCTTCTTCATCATCACGGCCAACTCCTTCATGCAGCACCCGGTCGGCACGCGATTCAATCCGGTGACCCGGCGTGCCGAGTTGGAGAGCATCTGGGAACTGCTCACCAACAACACCGGCGTGGCGGCGTTCTGGCACGCGGTGGCGGCATCGTTCCTGACCGCCGGCACATTCGTCGCGGCGGTGTCCGCCTGGTGGATGGTGCGAGCCAAGGGCTCGGCCAACCGCGCCGCGATGTTCCGCGCAGCCACCATCCTCGGGTGTTGGTTCGCTCTGTTCAGCGGTGCGGCACTGGTATTCACCGGTGACGTCCAGGGCAAGCTGATGTTCCATCAGCAGCCCATGAAGATGGCCGCAGCCGAATCCCTCTGCCATACCGAGCTCGACCCGAAGTTCTCCGTGCTCACCGTCGGCACCCACAACAACTGCGACAGCATCACCCGCGTCCTTGAGGTGCCCTACGTGCTGCCCTTCCTCGCCGAGGGCAGGTTCAGCGGGGTCACCCTGGAAGGCGCGAAAGACCTTCAGGATCAGTACCAGCACCGGTTCGGGCCGGATTGGTATGTTCCCAACCTCTTCGTCACCTACTGGTCGTTCCGCGTGATGATCGGCCTGATGGCGATTCCGATGCTGTTCGCGCTCACCGCCTTGTGGCTGACCCGACGAGGTCGTATCCCTGACCGGAAGTGGTTCTCCCGGTTCGCGGTGTGGACCATCCCAACTCCATTCCTCGCCAGCGCCGCCGGGTGGGTTTTCACCGAGATGGGGCGCCAGCCCTGGGTCGTTGCACCCAATCCCGACGGTGACCAACTCGTCCGCCTCACCGTGCACGAGGGGGTCACACCGCACGGCGTGGGGGTGGTGTGGGTGTCGTTGATCTCCTTCACGCTGATCTACGCAGTGCTGGCGGTGATCTGGTTCTACCTGGTGCGTCGTTACGTCGTCGCCGGGCCGCAGGAGCACGACGCCGAGCCGGCACCGTCCGCGCCGGCGGACGAGGTCGCGCCGCTTTCGTTCGCCTACTGACGCCAGCCGATCCGCCGCTAGAGAGGAGCTGAATTCATGGGACTGCAACAGTTCTGGTTCGTGGTGGTCGCTGTGCTGTTTCTGGGCTTCTTCATCCTCGAGGGCTTCGACTTCGGCGTCGGGATGGTGATGGGGTGGCTGGGGCGCCGCAGCGCGGCGGCCGCAACGGGCGAGGTCGAATCGCACCGCCGGGCCGTGCTCAACACCATCGGACCGGTGTGGGACGGCAACGAGGTGTGGCTGATCACGGCGGGTGGCGCCATGTTCGCGGCGTTCCCGCACTGGTATGCGACCGTGTTCTCCAGCCTGTACCTCCCGTTGCTGGCCATCCTGCTGTCGATGATCGCCCGCATCGTGGCGATCGAATGGCGGGGCAAGATCGACGACCCGAAGTGGCGCACCTGGTGCGACATCGGCATCGCGGTCGGCTCCTGGGTGCCCGCGGTCCTGTGGGGCGTCGCCTTCGCGGTGCTCGTCCGCGGGCTGCCGGTCGGCCCGGACAAGAACGTGGTCGCAATGTCGATCACCGATGTGCTGAACCCGTACACACTGCTTGGTGGGGTGGCCATCTGCGCGCTGTTCCTGTTCCACGGCGTGGTGTTCGTCGCGCTGAAGACGGGCGGCTCCGTGCGGACCGCGGCCGTCCGGCTGGCCGCTGTCCTCAGCGTTCCGTCGGCAGTGCTGGTCGCGGCTTTCGGCCTGTGGACCCAACTTGGCCACGGCAAGGCGTGGACCTGGATAGTGCTCGTGGCGGGGCTGCTCGCGCAGTTGGCCGCCGTGGCCGCGGCGGCCGCCGCTCGCGAGGGTTGGGCCTTCCTGTCCACCACGGTGGTGGTCGCCACGGTGGTGATCGTGTTGTTCGGATCGCTGTATCCGAATCTGGTGCCCTCGACCATCGATCCCGCGTACAGCATCACCATCTACAACGGATCATCGAGTCCGTACACGCTGAAGGTGATGACCTGGGCGGCCGTGATCTTCACACCGCTTGTCCTGGTGTACCAGGCCTGGACGTACTGGGTGTTCCGCAAGCGGGTCTTCGCCGAGTCGATCCCGCACCCGATCGGTCTGCCCCTAAGGCGCGTGCCCTGAGCCGGGTTCGGTCCGCACCGGTGGACCCGCGCCTGTGGCGGGTCTCGTCCACGGTGCGCGGCTATCTGGTCGCGTCGGTCTGCTGCGGCGTGCTGATCGCGGGCTGTGCAATCGGCACCGCCGTCGTGCTCGGCCACCTCGTCGCCGGGGTCATCACCGAGCCGACGACCCGCACACTCGAGCACTGGCGATCGGCGCTACTGATCCTGGCGGTGCTCTGGGTGGCTCGGGCCTGCGCCCAGTGGCTGCAGGCCCGGCTCGGCCAGCGCGGAGCCAGTGCGGTGATCGGCGATCTGAGTGGTCAGGTGTTGCGAGGTGTGACCGCACTGCCCCCCGCAGCGCTGGCGACCCGCCGCGACGATGCCGCGATGGTGGTCACCAATGGTCTGGACGGATTGCGACCCTACTTCACCGCCTATCTGCCCGCCCTGTTCCTGGCCGCCGCGCTGACCCCGGCGACGGTCGTCGTCATCGCGTTCAACGATCTGCAGGCGGCGTTGATCGTCCTGATCGCACTGCCACTTATCCCCGTGTTCATGGTGCTGATCGGTCTGGCGACCGCGGACCGGTCGGCGGCCGCCATGGCGGCGATGACGACTCTGCGGTCGCGTCTGATGGATCTGATTGCGGGCATCCCCACCTTGCGAGCCCTCGGCCGCGCGGACGGCCCCGCCGATCGGATCGCCGAACTCAGTGCCGCGCAACGCCGCTCGGCGATGGCGACGTTACGCGTCGCGTTCCTGTCCGCACTGGTGCTGGAGCTGATCGCCACCCTCGGCGTAGCGCTTGTCGCGGTCAGCGTCGGCCTGCGGCTGGTGTACGGAGAGATCACCCTGGCCGCTGGCCTGACGGCACTACTGCTGGCGCCCGATGTGTTCTGGCCGCTGCGCCGCGTCGGCGTCGAGTTCCACGCCGCGCAGGACGGCAAGACCGCCGCGGACAAGGCCTTCGCATTGATCGGGCAGACCCCGGAGCTTCCGGTCGGTGCACGCACGGTGGCGGCGGCGGGGACGACGATCCGCTTCGAGCGACTGTCGGTCGCCGGACGTGACGGCATGTCGCCGCACTTGCTCACCGGTACCGTCGCCCCCGGCCGGGTGACGGTCCTCGCGGGCGACAACGGCGTGGGCAAGAGCACCGCCCTGCAGGCGATCGCCGCCCTGGTTACGCCGGCCGACGGCAGGGTGACCGTCGACGGCATCGATGTACGCGAGCTCGATCAGCCCGGGTGGTGGTCCCAACTCTGCTGGCTGGCCCAGCGACCGGTCCTGGTTCCCGGCACCGTCGCGGAGAACCTGGCGCTGTTCGGCGCGCTGACCGACGTGGAGGAGGCCTGCAGCGCAGCGGGTTTCGACGATGTATTGGCCGATCTTCCGCGGGGGATGGACACCGTGCTCGGGCGTGGGGGTGTCGGTCTGTCGTTGGGGCAGCGACAGCGGCTCGGCCTGGCCCGTGTGCTGGGCTCGCACGCCCCGGTGCTGTTGCTGGACGAACCGACCGCACACCTGGACCCGGCGGCCGAGGCGACCGTATTGAGCGCGATCGCGGAACGCGCCGCCGCCGGCACCACCGTGGTGATGGTGGGCCACCGAAACAGCGTGCTGGCGATCGCCGATCAGGTCATCGTGGTGGAGGCGGACCATGATGTCGCGGTCTGATTCGTTACGAGCCACGCTGGCCCTGCTGCAGCCCCGCCTCCCGCGGTTGTTGTTGGCGATCACCCTCGGCGTGCTGGCGCTGGGCAGTGCGCTGGGATTGGCCGCGGTGTCCGCCTGGTTGATTACGCGGGCCTGGCAGATGCCACCGGTGCTAGACCTGTCGGTGGCCGTGGTCGCCGTTCGTGCCTTCGGCATCTCGCGCGGAATATTGGGCTATTGCGAACGACTCGCCTCCCATGACACCGCGTTGCGGGCGGCCGGGTCCGCCCGCAGCGAGATCTACCGCCGGCTCGCGCGGGGCCCGGCGGATGCCACCGCGCGACTGCACAGCGGTGATCTGCTGGCTCGCGTCGGCGCCGATGTCGACACGCTCGCCGATGTGCTCGTGCGCGCCCTGGTTCCGATCGGCGTCGCGATCATCCTGGGCGTCGGCGCGACGACGATCATCGCGCTGATCTCACCGGCTGCGGCCGCCGTGCTGTTCGTGTGCCTGCTGCTGGCGGGCGGCGTGGCGCCCTGGCTGTCCGGGCGTGCCTCCGGCGCCCAGGAAGAGGTGGCCCGCCGACACCATTCCGGGCGTGACATAGCGGCGGTCACCGCACTCGACCATGCACCCGAGTTGCGGGTCGCGGGCAGGCTGCCAAACCTGGTAGCGCAAGCCGTGGCGGAGGAGCGGAATTGGGGTAGGGCGATGGACCGGGCCGCCGCACCGGCCGCCGTGGCCGCCGCGGTACCGAGTGTCGCCATCGGGGCCAGCGTGATCGGTGCGATCACCGTCGGGATCGGCATCGCGTCCTCGACCGCGCCCACAATGCTGGCGGTGCTGATGCTGCTGCCACTGTCGGCGTTCGAGGCCACCGGTGCGCTTCCGGCCGCCGCCGCCGCATTGACGAGGTCGAGGATCGCGGCCGCTCGCGTTTTCGGCCTGGTGCCGCCGGTCCCGCCGCGGCCGAGTGATCCCGTGGCAGTCACACCGCCGGCGTCCACACCGCATCTGCGCGCTGTCGAACTCAGCGCCGGCTACCCAGCCTCGGTGGCCGGTCAGCCGATGACGATCGACCTGGAGCCGGGTGCCCGGTTGGCGGTCACCGGGAAGAGCGGTGCCGGCAAGAGCGCCCTGTTGATGACACTCGCCGGGCTGCTACCCCCCGTCCGAGGTGCGGTGACGGTGGACGGCGTGCCGACCGCGATGCTCAGCGAGGCCCAATTGCGCAGCGCGGTCTGCTACTTCGCCGAGGACGCCCACCTGTTCGCCACCACCGTGCGGGACAATCTGTTGGTTGCTCGCGGTGACTGTACGGATGAGGAGCTGACGGGCGCCCTGCGCGGCGTCGGCCTGGGTGACTGGCTGGACGACCTGCCCGATGGGCTCTCCACCGTGCTTTCCGGTGGTGCGGCGGCGGTCTCGGCGGGCCAGCGACGCCGGCTGTTGCTGGCCAGAGCCCTGCTGTGCCCGGCGCCGGTGATCCTGCTCGACGAACCGACCGAACACCTCGACGCCGCCGACGCGCACCGGCTCCTGAGCGAGCTGCTCGATCAGTCGGCCGACCTACTCGGCCCGGAACGCACGGTGGTGGTGGCGACTCACGAACCGGTCGACGACATCGGATGCCCGCGACTGTCCGTTTCCGAAGCTAGATGACGGTGCCGACCGTTGCGTCGTCGCGGACCACCGGTTGGCCCGCTTCCTGCCAGGCCTGCATGCCGCCGGCGAGGTTGTAGACGGTCACACCGGCCGCCGCCAGCCGGCCCGCGGCCACGCCGGAGCGCTTGCCGGACCGGCACACAGCGACAACCGGAACGGCGGCGTCATGATCCTGCGGATCGAGGACCCCCAGGCGCACATGGACCGCACCGGGGGCGTGCCCGGCCGCCCATTCGTCGTCCTCGCGGACGTCGAGCAGGACGGCGCCGGAGACCTCTACGAGCCTCAGCGCCCCGGCCGGATCGACTTCCAGGACTTGCATCAGTGCGCGCCTTTCGCTCGAATGGCCGACTCGATCTCCTCGGCGGGAATCTCCCTGGTGCAGAAGAACCAGTCCTCACAGTGCAGCCCGGCGTCCTGTCCGGACATCCGCTCCGCGGCCGTGCCGCAGGAGCCCGCGGGGGGCACGATCACCGGGTCGCCGGGTCTCCAGTCCGCGGGGGTGGCCACCTCGAAATGATCAGCGGTCTGCAGCGCCTTGATGACGCGCAGCAGCTCGTCGAAGTTGCGGCCGAGGCTCAGCGGATAGTAAATGATCGCGCGGACAACGCATTTCGGATCGACGACGAAGACCGCGCGTACCGCCTTGGTGGAGTCCTCGCCGGGCATGATCATCCCGTATTGCCGCGCGACCTGCATGCTGATGTCGTCGATCAGGGGGAAGGTGACCTCGACATCGTGCATGTCACGGAAGGTGATCTTCTCCTTGATGGTGCGCAGCCAGGCGATGTGGCTGTACAGGCCGTCGACGGACAGGCCGAGCAGTTCGGTGTTGTACGCGGCGAACTGCTCACGCATTGACGCGAAGGTGATGAACTCACTGGTGCAGACGGGCGTGAAGTCCGCGGGATGCGAGAAGAAGATGACCCACCTTCCGGCGTAGTCGCCCGGGAAGTTGATCGGGCCCTGCGTGCTCATCGCGGTGAACGAGGGGGCCGGCTCTCCGATCCGCGGCATGCCGGCGATCGGAGCGGACGTCTCGGGTGTGGTCACGATGCATCTCCTGGAGTGTTCGGTTATCGCCATCCTATATACCCCCATGGGTATATGGCCAGGGGCTGCGCCCGGTCACGATGTCGGATCCGTCACACCGGTCCGACGAGTGGGCCAAACGCAGTCTGGATCCCCTCAGATGTACATCGCCGGATCGATGTAGGTGGTCGGATCCACGCCGGACTCGCGCAGCTTCTCTGAGCGCGGCCGGATGACCGCGGGTATGCCGGTCGCGATCGACTCCGCGGGAACATCGCGGGTGACGACCGCATTGGCGCCGATCGCGGTGTCGGCGCCGATGGACACCGGGCCCAGAACCTTGGCCCCGGCGCCGATGGTGACCCGGTCGCCGATGGTGGGATGGCGCTTGACCCGCTGCAGCGACCGTCCACCGAGGGTCACACCGTGGTAGATCATCACGTCGTCGCCGATCTCCGCCGTTTCACCGATCACCACCCCCATGCCGTGGTCGATGAAGAACCGGCGCCCGATCGACGCACCCGGATGGATCTCGATCCCGGTGAGGAAACGGGTCGCCTGGCTCAGGACACGGGCCAGCCCGCGCAGCGCCGGCTTCGACCACAGTCGGTGGGCGAGGCGATGCGACCAGATTGCATGCAGGCCGGAGTAGACCAGGGCATTCTCGAGGTCGCCGCGCGAGGCCGGGTCATGGGCCCGTGCGCTCTGTAGGTCTTCGCGAAATGTCGACAGCAGGCCCACGAATCAGTCCCGAATGTGTTCGTAGAGCACCGTGGAGATGTAGCGCTCGCCGTAATCGCAGACGACCGCGACGATGAGCTTGCCGGCGTTCTCCGGGCGCTTCGCCAATTCCAGCGCCGCCCACACGATCGCACCGGAGGAGATGCCGCCCAGGATGCCCTCCTCGGTTCCCAACTCGCGGGCCACCCGAACGGCGTCGTCGATCTCGACGTCGATGATCTCGTCGTAGCTTTCGCGGTCCAGCACCTCGGGGACGAAGTTGGCGCCGATGCCCTGAATCTTGTGCGGCCCGGCGGTGCCCTCGGTCAGCAGCGGGGAGTCCTTCGGTTCGACGCCGACGATCTGAACGTCGGGCTTGCGGGCCTTGAGGACGTGCCCGACTCCCGTGATGGTGCCACCGGTGCCGATGCCGGCGACGAAGATGTCGACCTGTCCGTCGGTGTCGGCCCAGACTTCCTCGGCGGTGGTCTTCTCGTGGATTGCGGGGTTGGCCGGGTTGGCGAACTGGTTCGCCGAAACGGCGTTGTCGGTCTCCGCGATGATCTGCTTTGCCTTCGCCACCGCGCCGGCCATTCCCTCGGAGCCCGGCGTGAGCACGATCTCGGCACCGTAGGCGCGCAACATCACCCGGCGTTCGGTGGACATCGTCTCCGGCATCGTGAGGATCACCCTGTAACCACGCGCGGCGCCGATCATGGCCAGCGCGATGCCGGTGTTGCCGCTGGTGGCCTCCACGATCGTGCCGCCCGGCTTGAGGTCACCGGACTGCTCGGCGGCGTCGATGATCGCGGCGCCGATCCGGTCTTTGACGCTGTTGGCCGGGTTGTAGAACTCCAGCTTGGCCACGATGTGAGCGTCGAGTCCCTCGGTCAACCGGTTCAGCCGAACGAGCGGGGTCCCCCCGATCAGCTCGCTGACGTTGTTGTAGATCTTGCCCATGGCTGGCCCTTCCTCATGGCGGGGATGACAGCACGCTGCTTCTGGCATTGTGCGTGATGCACTTTTCCCGTTATCAACCGGTGCACGCGCCGACAATTCCCGGGATGGCACGTCCTCGCCGCCAACCTCTAACGTGGCGGGTATGCCCGCCGATCCGACCTCAGGACCCGAAGCCCCGCCCGCCGACGAGTTGGCCTCCGCCGAAGCGACCCTGCGCGTGCTCCAACAGGCCGTGCACGGCATCGCGACCGACGATCTGGCCAAGCCGACCCCGTGCCGCGAGTTCGACGTCGCCGCGCTCACCGACCACCTGCTGAACTCCATCACCTCGATCGGCTCGGTCGCCGGCGCCGAGAGCCCGCGGCGCGACCCGGCCGACTCGGTGGAGCGTCAGCTCATCGCCGCCGCCCGCCCGGCCCTGGATGCCTGGCACCGGCGCGGGCTGGACGGCACCGTTCCGTTCGGGCCTGCCGAGGCGCCCGCCGCCGTGATGGCCGGCATCCTGTCGCTCGAATTCCTGGTGCACGCCTGGGATTACGCCACCGCGATCGGCAGGCCGATCCGCGCGCCGGAATCGTTGTCGCAGTACGTCATCGGCCTCGCCGAACGGGTCATCACGCCCGCCACCAGGGGCCGCGCCGGATTCGACGATCCGGTCGAGGTGCCCGACGACGCCGACCCGCTGGACCGGCTGGTCGCGCTGACCGGGCGTCGCCCGGCTAGTGCGAACTGATCCAATCCCGCGCGAAGGCCAGGAACGCGTCGTTCTCCTCCGGCGCCCCGATGGTCACCCGCACGCCATCGCCGGCGAACGGCCGCACGAACACCCGTGCGTTGGCCGACTGCTGGGCGAAGTCGACCGTCCGCTCCGCCAGCGGCAGCCAGACGAAGTTCGCCTGCGGCGGCGGCACGAGGTAGCCCAGCTGCCGCAGCACCTCGGTGACCCGGGTGCGTTCGGCGACGGTGGCGTTGGTGCGGGCGAACAGCTCGTCCTCGGCGGCCAGGGAGGCGATGGCCGCGGCCTGCGAGACCGTGGTCGCGTTGAACGGCACGTACACCTTGCCCAGCGCGACGATCACCTCCGGGTCGGCGATCGCGTAGCCGACCCGCAACCCGGCCAGGCCGTAGGCCTTCGAAAACGTGCGCAGCACAACGACATTGCTGTGCTTGCGGGCCAGGCCCAGGCTGTCGGGGACCAGGCCGTCACGGATGTACTCGACGTAGGCCTCGTCGATGCACACCATGATGTCGGAAGGCACCGCGGCCACGAAGCGATCCAGCGCGTCGGGGTCGACCACGGTCGAGGTGGGGTTATTCGGATTGCACACGAAGATCAGCCGGGTGCGCTCGGTGATGGCGTCCAGCATGGCGTCGAGGTCGAAGGTGTAGTCGCGCAGCGGAACGTGCACCGGGGTGGCGCCGGCCACCGTGACCTGCAGCGGGTACACCTCGAAGCTGCGCCACCCGTACATCACCTCGTCGCCGACGGTGCAGGTGATCTGGATCAGCTGCTGGGACAGGCTCACCGAACCACCGCTGACCGCGATGTGCTCCGGCGCGAAAGGCCCGTCCTTGCTCAAATGCTTGGCCAGGTGTTCTCGCAGTTCCACACAGCCGTTGTCCGGGTAGCGGTTGATGGTCTCGGCCGCCGCGGCGATCGCGGCCTTCACGCTGGGCAGCGGGCCCTGCACCGTCTCGTTGCTGGCCAGCTTGATCGCACCCGGCACCGTTTTACCCGGCGTATAGGCCGGAAGGTCGGCCAGTTCGGGTCGAAGGCGGGCGGTCATCGGCCCAATTGTAGGGGCCGTGGGCGCTTTGCCATTCCCTGTTCGGCCTGTGTACTCTCATCGATCGGCGGCTCCGGAGCCTCGCCAGGGCTCCGGTACGCTCAGGTGGTTCAGGAGGCGTGCCAGAGCGGCCGAATGGGGCTCACTGCTAATGAGTTGTCCCCCTCAAAGGGGACCGGAGGTTCAAATCCTCTCGCCTCCGCCGCGGCTGACCAGTCAGTCACGAACAATTGAACATCGGCGCCCGTAGCTCAACGGATAGAGCATCTGACTACGGATCAGAAGGTTAGGGGTTCGAATCCCTTCGGGCGCGCTCGGCCGGCGCGTTTACCGTGGCCGGCGCCACATCGGTATCAAAGTCGGTCCGGCCGGCACCACGATCTCGCCGGTGACTTCAAACCCGAATCGTTCGTAGTAGGGCACGTTGTCGGGCTTGCTCGACTCCAGGTACGCGGGCGCGTGTTCGGCGTCGCACCGGCTGAGCCCCGCGCTCATCAGCGCCTGGCCGAAGCCGCCGCCGCGCACCGCCGGGTCGCTGCCGATCACCGCGAGGTACCAGTGCGGCTCCTCGGGGTGGGCTGCCTGCGCGATCGAATCGAGGCGCAAGGCCCTTGGCAGCCGCAAACCCAACGCGCGCAACAGACTCGGCGCGGCCCGCAGTTGCTCGGTCGGCGTGTGCTGCCAGCGATCGGGTGGATCCCACAGGGCGGCGGCGCCGATCGTCGCGCCTCGGCGGGCGACGTGTATGCCGCCGCCCGCGAAGTGGTGGTAGCGAACCAGCGTGGCGAACAGCCGTGTCCGCCCACGGGGATCCGGCAGCATCCAGTTCCAGACCGGATCGTCGTGAAAGGCGCGGCTGAGCACGGTCGACAACTCGTCGACATCACGTTGCTGTGCAGCGGATACGTCGATTGTTGACATTGTCATGTGGCGGCCCGTCCGGGTTGCGCGAACGCCGGCGAGAGGTAGCGCGCTGCCATGATCTTGGTCTGCTCGATGATCGCCGGATCACCGTCGGGGTCGCTGCGGAAAGCGGTCTCCAGGAGTGCCTGGCTCGCCTCCCAGCAGACGTAGATCATCGTCGACAACTCGTCCCGTGGGACCTTCGCCTTGTCGGCCATCGCATCGGCGACGGTGTGCGCGAATCGGGTGTTGTTGTGCTGGTGGTCGGCGCGGATGAATTCCGGATCGAGCCGCGCCCCGACCCACAATTCCCGCAGCGCCGGTTCGCTGCGGTAGTACGCGGTGTAGGCATCGAGCAGCAGATCCAGTAACTCGTGCCATTCGCAGTCGGGGTCGAGTCCGGCCAAGGAGGCCTCGAGGACCTCGGCGAATCGCTGCGCGAACCGTTCGGCCAGGGCGTAGACGATGTCGTCCTTGCGGGCGAAGAACTGGTACAGCGTGCCAAGGGGGACGGCGGCCCGCTTGGCGATGTCGACGACCTTGAGGGCGTCCAGGCCCTCCTCGTCGACGATCGCCGCCGCCGCATCGAGGATGCGTTCGACGCGATCGCGGCTGCGCTGCTGGCTCGGTGAGCGCCGCAGGTGCGCCGGACTCGGCGAGGTCATGGAGCGAAATGATGTCATGTCGTTGGTCCGGCGCCCTCAGTCGTGCAGCGGCGCGTTGACGGCCCGCAGGAAGGCCAGTGTTTGTGCGGGGCGGTCACTTGGACTTCCCGTCGAAGGGCGCCATGTGCATGAGGGGGACGAAGCCACAGCGGCGCAGCATCGAGAACCGGCCGCCCCGAACGGCTTTGGCTTCCGCGGTGAAGTGGCCGCCCAGTCCGCGGGTGAAGCCGCGCCGGTCATATCGGGCAAGTGTGTCGTCGATCAGGCGCGCGGAGAGATCCCATATCCGGTTGCCTGCGATGTCGACCAGGGCGCCGTTCTGGATGTAATAGCCCAGTGCGCCGTCGCGTTCGACGGTGATGCCGGGTGTGGTGTGCACGGTGATGGCGTCGGCCAGGGTGGTTGTCCGCTCGTCATCGAGTTCGGCGGCCCTGGCGCATTCGGTGGCGCGCTGGGCGCTGCGCAGCGTGAAGTCCTCTCCGGGCACCACCGGCTCGATGCCGTGATCGTGGAGCAGCGCGCCGGCGAACAGCATCTCCTCGTCGACATCGCTGCCGTCGACATCGGCCAATGCGCGCCCGAAGATCCACGACCGGTAGCTGTGGGTGAGGATCACCGGATTCTGCTCGGCGGCCGCGGTCTCGACCTCGCGCGCGAAGCGGCTGTCGGGGGGACGGATCTCCCGCTCGCCCGGTCGGGGAGTGGCCGAGGGCCTATCCCGCCGCAGTCGATGCAGAAGGTAGTCCCGCTGACTGGTCGCCACCGAGCCCAACAATTGGAGGCGCTCACGGCGGCTGAGCAGCCCCTTCGTCCGCCGCGTCCACTCCAGCCCGCCGATGCGGTTCGGGTCCGGGCGGGCGGTCATGGGGTGACCTGCACGGGTCGATCATCATTAAACACGAACATGAGTCATGTTCTACTACGAAGGAGGGGCAGCGTCAACCTGTGGCATGTCAGTCGAGACGGTCCTCGCACGACCCGGCGACCAAATTCTCCTCGGCGATGCTCGCCGTCAGTCTGCTGCCGTTGGCCGCCCAACCAGCGAACGCACGCACCGAGTGCTGCTCTCCCTGAACGCACTCAAGTTCCGCCGGGAACCGCACCGCGGACCGATACGACTAACTCTCTGCATGAGTGTGGGTTGGGCTGATGGATGCGGCCCAAACGAAAGAGGGGATTTCCATGTCGGTCAATGCCGCCGTTACAGCACCGCCCGGGCAAGTGGATGTGCGGGCAACCCGCTTTGTGGCCACGGTCACCGCGACCGTGCTGGCAGTGGTCTTGATTCTGGCGAGCTTCAGTGTGCGCGTGGCCGCCGTTCTGCTTTCGGTTCAAGCGCTGGTCTTCGTCGTCGGTGCGGTATGGGGTCCGCCAAGGCACCCCTACGGACTGATGTTCCGCCGTCTCATCGCGCCGCGACGCGGTCCTGCGACCAAGTTCGAGGCGGTGGAGCAGATCCGGTTCGCGCAACTCATGGGCTTCATCTTCTGCGCCGTCGGCGTCGCCGGCCTCTCCCTTGGAGCACCCCTCGTCGGTCTGATCGCTACCGGCTTCGCTCTTTTCGCCGCGCTGATGCGCGCGGTATTCGGAGTATGTCTGAGCCGCGGCCCTTACATGCTGGTCTGCCGGCTACGCGGCAAGGTCCCCGCCTGCTGCCAGGACAAGTGAAGAGTCGATCGCACAAGGGAACCCGGGGCGCGGACCTTTTCGGCCCCTGCGACTGATCCCGCGCGCCACCATCGCTGAGGCCGCTTGCAACCGAAGAGGGGACGTGAACACGTGAACATTGCTGAGATGGTGGGCATGCCGGGCGAGGCACTGCGGGTGCCCCGGGCGCAATGGCGCCAGTCGCTCACCGATGCGCTGCGCGAGGCCTTCGGCTACCACTACGGGAAGAACGAGTTCTACCGTGCCCAGTGCGAGGGGGTGTCGCCCGCTGATATCGCCAGCTACCACGACCTACACCGGATTCCGTTGTTGCCGGTCGGCATGTTCAAACAGACTGGGGCGCATGTCCTGCTGACCGCCGGCCTCGCCGATATCGAGACCGAGATTCGCTCGACCGGGACCAGTGGGGTGCCGTCGGTCGCCCGCCGCGACGCATTGACGACGACCCGCGCCTCAATCGGAATCCTCGGCGGCTACCGCGACTTCTTCGGCATCTCCAACGGAGCGGGGTTGTTCCTGTGCCCGTCGACGGCGGAGGTTCCCGAGATGGGCATGGTCAAGGTGTTCAACCTGCTCACCGCAATGCTGGACGATCACCGCTACCTCGTGCACGAATATTCCTTCCACCCGCAGGACGCCCTGGCATATCTGCGTCGCTGGGAGGGCGCGATGACGCGCCACATCATCGGTCCGCCGTTCATCGTGGCCCGGTTCATGCGGTTCCTCGAACTGGAGGAGATTCCGCTGGCCCTGGACCCGGAGTCGATGATCATCATGCTCGGCGGATGGAAGCAGTACACCGGCCGCTCGATCAGCCGCGATGAGTTCAACGACAAGGCCGAACGCCTCCTCGCTGTCGACCGCTCCCGGATCAGGGACATGTACGGAATGATCGAATCGGACATGCTCGCCATCGAGTGCGAGCACCACCGCAAGCACGTCCCCCCGTGGTGCTACGTATCCATTCGCGACATCACCGACCCCGCAGTCGAACTCGGGCCCGGCAAGACCGGCGGTATCGCGATCCTCGATGCCCTCAACACCGCCTATCCGGGCTTCCTGCTCTCCGATGACGTCGGGGAGGTCGACGAGAGTGACTGCCCGTGTGGCCGCACCGGGCAGACGGTGCGGTTCCGTCGCCGTCGTCAGGGGGCCGAACTCGGCTGCTGCGCCGTCAGCATCGAGAGGTACCTGGACTCCAATCAACTCGTGCCCGAGTGCGAACTCGCGGACACTCCCGAGATGGCCTGACGATGGCGCGGTTCAGTCCGACGATCGTCGACCACTTCACCAGCCCCCGCAACTGCGGCCGCCTACCGAACGCCGATGTCGCAGCCTTCGTCGGGAATCCGGTGTGCGGAGACCAGATTCTGCTCACCGCCCGGGTCGACGGGGATGCCGTGAGCGACATCGCCTTCGAGGCATTCGGCTGTTCGGCATCGCTGGCCATCGCGTCGATACTCACCGAGCGGCTGACCGGCCTGACCGTCCCCGAGGTCGCCGCCGTCACCACCGATCAGGTGCTGCAGTGGTCGGGGGGGTTGAGTCCCGACCAGCGCCACGTCGCCGAATTGGGCGCCGACGTCGCACATCGCCTGGCCGGCAACTACTGCGACGGGCTCAGTGACGACGGGCTGAGTTGCGGTGCCTGATAGCGTGTATCTCGACTACGCGGCCACCGCACCGCTGCACCCGGCCGCGGCCGCGGCCGTGCTGGCCGGCCAGGGGCTGATCGGAAATCCTTCCAGTGCACACAGCGCCGGACTGGCGGCGGCCGAAGCGCTGTCGGCGGCCAGGGGCTCTGTCGCATCGTTGTTCGGCGTGGAAGCAGACGAGGTCGTGCTGACCTCCGGCGGCAGTGAATCCAACGCGATGGCGCTGTTGGGCACATTCGCTGCCCGAAGGTTCGCCGGGCATCTAGTGACCACCTCGATCGAGCACTCGTCGATCCTCGAGAATGCCCGCGCGCTCGCTGAACTGGGCGTCGAGATCACGTTCGTCCACCCACTACCTACCGGCCACGTGGATCCCCGTGACATCGCCGCCGCGATACGCCCGAACACCGCCCTGGTGTCGGTGATGCATGCCAACAACGAAACCGGCGCCATTCAGCCAGTTGAGCGGATCGCCGCGATCACCCGGGATGCCGGAGTGGCCCTGCACGTGGATGCGGTACATACCGCGGGCAAGATCGACATTGCCGGCATCGGTGCGCAGATGGTCTCGATCTCGGGGCACAAGTTCGGCGCCCCCCGCGGTGTAGGTGCGCTGTCGGTGGCGAAGGGCAGTCGGCTGACACCGCTCATCCTGGGCGGCTCACAAGAGAAACGTCGGCGAGCCGGCACTGAGAACGTAGCGGGTGCGATGGGCATGGCAGCCGCGGCCCAGGTCAGTCTGGCCAGGATTTCACCAGCGCACCACGAGGCCACTCGCGCCAAGAGGAGTCGACTGATCGACGGATTGCGGACGATCGGCGGTGTAGAAGTGAACGCGACCGATCCGGTTGTCCAGGAGACGGTCAGCGTCCGGTTTGAAGGAATCCGCGCCGACGCCCTGGCCGACGCGCTGGATATGGAAGGCATCTACCTGTCCACCGGGTCCGCCTGCAGCGCGGGCGAGGACGCGGTCTCGCATGTTCTGACGGCCCAGGGCTTGACAGAAGATCAGGCGCGCTCCGCAGTACGGCTGTCGTTCGGTGCGGAACTGTCCCACGACGACATCGAGCGGGTCGTGGCGGCGGCGACTCGGGCCGTCAACCGGCTCCGCCGGACGGCCGGAAGTGGAGTAGTACTAAGGTGAGCTTGGCCGTCAGGAACCTCTTGGTCGAACGGACCCGGTTCGTGCTGTCAGTCCTCGGCGTCACCGTCGCCGTACTGCTTGTCCTGATCATGTCCGGCATCTTCGTCGGCACCACCCGCCAGGTCACCACCTACATCGACCACTCGCGCAATGCGGTCTGGGTGATGCAACCGGGTGTCTCCCAGATGTTCAAGTCGGTCTCCTGGCTACCGGACGACGACAAGGCGAAGCTGCTCAAAGTTCCCGAAATCTCCTCGGCGGATCCGATTCTCGGTCTGCCCTCCGACTTCGTCCGCAACGGTACCCACACCGCCTTCTTCGTCGTCGGCTACGACGCCAGCACCGGTGTGGGCGGCCCGTGGATACTGGCCGAAGGCCGCAACGTCGAAGCGTCGGGCGAGGTCGTCCTCGACCGTGCCCTGGCCCGCATCAACGACGTCCGCATCGGTGACACGGTGCGGATCGTCGATGAGGACTTCACCGTGGTCGGTCTGTCCAAGCAGACCGCGGCGGCGACGAACTTCTACAGCTTCATCTCGCTTGCGGACGCGAAGCGGTTGCTACGGGCCGGAGATCGGGTGTCCTACTTTCTCACCCAACCCAAGCCCGGGTACACCGACGAGGATGTCGTCGCGGCGATCGCACGCGACCTACCGGGCGTCTCGGCGCTGACCTCGGCGCGGTTCGCCGACAACAGCCGCGACATCATCGTGAAGATGATCGGCCGGCCCTTGAAGACGATGATCGCGATCGCGGTACTGGTCGGAACCGCGCTGATCGGTCTGACGATGTGGGCGGTGACCGCCGAGCAAATGGCCGACTTCGGCATCCTGCGCGCACTGGGAGTCCGTCCGATTCAATTGAGTCGCATCGTGATCGCCCAGGCGGCGGTCGTCGCCGCGTTGGGATTCGTTATCGGCGGGGCCGTCGCGTTCGCCGCACAATTCCTGATCGGGGACCGGATGGGCGACGTCGCGGTCGCGATCACCCCGACGATGCTCGCCGCGATGGCCGCGGCCACCGCGGTGATGGCCGGACTCGGCGCCCTGCTGCCACTGCGCCGCGTCTCCCGCATCGACCCCGTCACCGCGTTCCGGCGCTGAAAGGACTCCCATGCGTTGCCCCGTCTGCCAACACGACGCGTCCCTGCCGCGGTGCTCCCGGTGCCGCAGGCCCTTGCTCGAGCCCACCGGCGACTCGGTGATCCAACTCACCGACGTGAGCCATCACTATGGGACCGCCGACACGGCGGTGCAGGCGCTGAGCGGTGTGACACTGTCTGTCGACCGTGGTGAGATCGTCTCGATCGTCGGACCGTCCGGCGGCGGGAAGACCACCGCGTTGCTGGTGATGGGTCTGTTGCTCACACCGGACAGCGGGACGGTCCGGATCGGCGGGCAGGATGCCGGAACCTTGTCAGAACGCGAGCGGGCCACCCTTCGACTGCTCCGGCTCGGGTACCTGTTCCAGGACTATAACCTGCTGCAGTCACTGACTAGCGCCGAGAACGTCGCCGTCCCGCTTCGCTACGCCGGGGTGCGCAAGGTCGACGCACTAGCGCGGGCGAGCAAACTTCTCGACACCCTGGGACTGGCCGACCGGGCGGGGCATCGCCCCGGTGCACTGTCGGGTGGCGAGAAGCAGCGAGTGGCGACCGCGCGTGCGTTGGCGATGGGACCCGATCTCATCCTCGCCGACGAGCCGACGGCGAACCTGGATTCGGCCACCGGCAGAACGGTCATCGAGCAGCTCGCCGAGGCGGCCAAGGCGTTCGGCGCCGCCGTCGTCATTGTCACCCATGACTCGCGCCTGGACGGCATCGCCGACCGGGTGCTGCATCTCGAAGACGGCAAGCTGCTCAGTACCGTTGGCTGAGGGCGCGATCAGCCTCAGCGCGGATCCGGGCGACCCTGCGGTTCATGGCCTTACGCATGACCTGACTGTAGAGCCACCTCTTGAGGCCACGGGCATTCACGCCGTGCGCACGGTAGAACGAGTCCGGGTCGTCGTAGACGCCGAACTCCTGATCGATGCCCGTTGCCTGCACCACGGTGTCCGTTCCCCGCCACTCGATGGGAGGGTCCGCCAGGTTGTCGGTGCCGACGCCATAGCCCAGGAATGGTCCTGAGCAACCGGTGTGTGCCCGCACACCGGACAGGTACGCTGCGTCGAGGATCACCCCCTCCAAGCCCACCCAGCGACCGCCGACGAGCACCTCGGCCCAGGTGTGGATGATGCTGGCGGGCGCGAACCAGTAGAGTGGGCGGACCATGACGCCGTGCTGGAGTTCCTTGTCGATGGTGGATCCGTGGAGGCGGCATCCGACGCCGCTGCCGCGCAACAGTGCCATCAGCAGTGTCGTCTTGGTGTTGCACTGCCCATATCCGTCGGCGAGCACTGCTGATGCCGGCAGGTCGTCGGAACTGTTGTAACCGAACGGAATCTCGTCGCGCACGAAGTCGTAGACGGCGCCGATTCGTTCGTGCTCGGGCACTGTTTCCCAGTTGTGGCGCGCCAGGATCTCCCGCAGCCGGGGATTGTCGAAGTCCAACAGGGCCGTCGGTCTCAGATAACGGCTATCCACGGCGGCGAGCTTACCCGCGAATCTCCGCGATAAGTGCGGAACTTTCTGATCGACCGACCCGACTCTTGTTGTGGCGGCGGGAATCTCCGTGGCCGATTCGGCATGCGGGTGCAGGAGGTTAGGTGGACGCGGTGAGCGTGGTGAAGGCACCCGGCGAGGTGCCCCGTACACCCGGTGTCGCGGTGCGCAACCTCGTCGGCGAGCGCACCCGTTTCGCGCTGTCGGTCGCCGGGGTCGGTTTTGCGGTGCTGCTGGTGTTGGTGATGGCTGGAATCTTCGTGGGGACGATCAATCAGGTCACCACCTACATCGACCATTCCCGAAACGCGGTGTGGGTAACCCAACCCGGGGTGTCGCAGATGTTCCGCGCCGTGTCGTGGCTGTCGGCCGATGACAGGCAGCGTCTGCTGTCCCTACCCGAGGTCGGCTCCGCCGATCCGATCCTGGGTCAGCCGTCGGACTTCGTCCACGACGGCGAGCAGACGGCCTACTTCGTGCTCGGCTACGACACTGCCACCGGAGTTGGCGGACCGTGGGCGATGGCCGAGGGCCGTGCCGTCGCCGGGCCCGGCGAGGTCGTGCTCGATCGGATTCTGGCCCGCAAGAACGGGGTACGCGTGGGCGACTCCGTCGAGATCGTCGACGGCAGATTCACCGTCGTAGGACTGTCCGACCAGACGGCGGCCCTCGGCAACTTCTACGCATTCGTCTCGTTGCCCGATGCGGCGCGACTTCTGCGTGCGGGTAACCGGTTCTCCTACTTCCTGGTTCAGCCCAGGCCCGGCTACACCCCGGAACAGGCGGCGGCGGCCATTCGCCAGTCATTGCCCGGCATGGACGCCATGACCTCGGCGGAATTTGCCCACAACAGCCGCGACATCATCATTTCGATGGTCGGAAGGCCACTCAAGGCGATGATCGCCATCTCCACGCTGGTGGGCGTGGTGTTGGTAGGCCTCGTCGTGTGGACACTCACGGTCGAGCAGTCGGCCGACTTCGGGGTGTTGCGGGCCCTCGGAGTGCGACCGATCCAATTGTGTCGCATCGTCTTAGCCCAGGCCGCTCTGGTGGCCGCGGCGGGCTTCGTGCTCGGCGCCGCGATCGCCTACGGCGCGCAATTCCTCATCAGTGAGCGGATGGGCGACGTCACGGTGGCGATCACGCCGGCGATGTTGGCCGCGATGGCCGCCGCCACCGCCGTGATGGCCGCACTGGGCTCACTGCTGCCGTTGCGGCGCGTTGTCCGTATCGATCCCGCCGTTGCTTTCCGGCACTGAGGACGTTTCGATGACCGAGATCCCCGAGTCCGCAGACGTCGTGACGGCCATCCGTGACGGGCTGACCAGACTCCTGCCGCCCGAAGATCTCGCACAGGTGGATCTGTCGGGCCTCGACGAGCGCACCGCGATGCTGAGTCTGCCGGTGGACTCAGCGGTCCTGATGGCACTGATGAACGAGCTCGAGGAGACCTTCAACGTCTACATCGACGAGGAGGTGGCCTTCTCATTCGAATCGGTCGGTGATGTCTCCGATTACATCCGGCAACGCCTGACTGCGAAAGCACATCGGCTGGACGGCCCGTGAGCGTCTTCTCGCCAGCTGTCCGGCGGCACGTCGAAGCTAATGCCCCGGCCCTCCTAAGCGGCGCGATCGACTATCCGACCATGCTCGGACGGGGTCTCCCGCAAATCGACTTCTACGACAGCCGTCGGCACCTCGCCACGTTGCCGGGCGCTGCTTTGGCTGCAAACGTGGCCAGCCGGGCGGGTGCACTTGCTACCCGCGGGCTGGTCCATGGCGACCGGATCGTGTTGGTGGCCAGCAACACCGAGGACTACCTCGCAACGCTGTTGGCGGCATTGGCTATCGGCGCTGTCCCGTGCGCGGTCGCTCCGCCGCCGACACCGTCTCGCGAGGAATCGGCGGGTGTGCAACATCTTCGGGCAGCGATCCATGTCATCGCACCGAAAATGGTGCTCGCCCCCGCGCGGAGCGCGGTGCCGCACTGTGCCATGGTGTGCTACGAGGAACTCCAAGGCGCTCCCGAGCTTCCGATTCCGCAAGGGCCAGCCCCGAAGCCGGCGGAGGCCCACCATATTCAACTCACCTCGGGTTCGACGTCCGCACCCAAGGCGGTCCTCCTTTCCCATGGCAACGTGGCGCACAACATTGCTACGGTCAGTCACGGGATGGCGACGGCTCGCGGTGGCGACCGACTGTTCAGCTGGCTGCCGATGTACCACGACATGGGCTTCATCCAAGTACTGGGCGCGCTGATCTACGGCGCTCGCATCGGACTGATGACCCCGTTTGGCTTTCTGCGCGATCCGCTCTCGTGGGTTCGCAACATGACGCACCACCGGTCCAGCGTTACCGCCGGGCCTACCTTCGCCTACCGCGCTACGGCCGATTCCCTGGAGCGGTCGAGTGGCGCTCGCGGTGTGATCGATCTCTCCGATTTGCGATGTGCCTACATCGGAGCGGAGCCGATCGCATATTCAACGCTTCGCAGTTTCACCGATAGCTTTACACCGTGGGGGCTTCGTTCCGATGTGCTAGTTCCCTCCTACGGAATGGCCGAGTCGGTGCTGGCCACGACCGTCGCCATCCGAGCGGCGCCGGAAGGGCCGGGAAACTTCGGCCGCGTGAAGACTCTGCGCACTGCCGGTACCGGCTCGCCAATGGTCTCGTGCGGACCACCGATCGACGGGATGCGCCTTCGTGTAGTCGACTCCAGCGGCCACGAGGTGGATGCCGGTCTGGTTGGCGAGATCCAGATCAGCGGCGCATCAGTGATGGCCGGCTACCTCTCGGCCGAGGGTGGGGCCATCGCCCCGGTCGGCGGCTGGCACAGCACCGGTGATCGCGGACTGATCTGCGACGGCGAACTCTTCGTGGTGGGCAGGAGTAAGGAGATGCTGATCGTGCGGGGTCGCAACCTGCCGCCGTACGACGTGGAACGCTCGATCGAGGCAGTGGCGGAGGTCGGTCCCGGCCAGGCTGTCGTGTTCGCCGCCCCGGACGAGGGCCGGGGTCGGGAGTCGCTCGTCGCGGTCGTCGCCACGGCATCGGTTGATGCCGAGCAGTGCCGGCGAATCCGGGCGGACGTTGCCGCGCGGGTACGCGAAGATTTCGGGTTCTCCCTCGATGGCGTGGTGCTGGTGCCGAAAACCTCGATACCCCGCACCACCAGTGGGAAGATTCAGCGTCTCAAAACCCGCGACCGCTATCTGGCAGGGCGGTTACCGCCGCTGAACTGATCCCGGGAATCAGCAAATGTGCATCTTGGAGCAATGAGCCGTCTACTCGGGCAGGCTCACCAGCGGCGACTCAGCGCGACAGGACGAACCGGCGAACCGGCTCCGGCCAACTCCAGGCGACCTCCGGCCGGGACTCCCGCATCGGGCCGATCGGGGTCTCCCACCTGGTGCCGATGGGGCCCAGCGGGCAGGCGGTCTGCAGCAGAAGTCTGGTCGTCGCCCGGCGCAGGACGTCATCGCCGGCCGCCATCTTCAGGCGCGCCCGGTTCTCCTCGGAGAGCCGATCCCACCAGGTCTGAAACTCGGCATCGAATGCCATGCGCGCGCGTCCCATCAGTCGTTGGCGTTTGACGAAACCCCGACCACTTCGGGTTGCTCTATTGCCGGGTCGGAACGCCGCGAAACCGCTTGGGAGTGTTTGCCACGAGAATGTGAGCGGTATCTCACGCGGCCGCACGTGACCTACACCGCGCCGGCGTCCTCACCCAGGTTGGTGTACTCCGGCACATCGGGTTGCGCCCCGGGTCCGGTGCTCCCGGCGTCGTTGCCGGTCTTCCAGTACAGATCGTCGGTGGGCAGCGGAGCGGGTCCGGTGCTGCCGGGGTTCTCGTTGGCGTCCCAGTAGTACGGCTCGGTGGGATCGGGCCAGACCAGCCCGCCGGAGTCGGCGGATGCCGTCGGTGCCGCGGTGAGGGTGATCGCGACGACGGCCAGCGGCGTCAGCGCCAGCTTGGTGAGGTTCACGAGATCGAAAACCTAGGGCAGGCAGGTGAAGTCAACGGGTACGGATGATGATCGGAAGATTGTCGGCAGGCATCGGTCCGGTGCCCCATGTCAACGGCAACAGGGCCGCCGGGGTGGCGCGGGACCGGCTCAGGTGATGGTCAGCCCGCCGTCGACGACGATCGTCTGGCCGGTGACATAGCCGGCCGCCGGCGAGGCCAGCCACACCGCCGTCGCGGCCAACTCGGCGGGATCACCGATGCGGCCCAGTACGATCCGCGGCAGCTGGCTGTCGAGATAGCCCGGCTTGTACTCGTCGGTCATCTCGCTCTTGAAGAAGCCCGGCGCCAGCGCGTTGACGCGAATTCCCTTGCGGGCCCCCCACTGCTGGGCCAGGTCGCGGGTCAGGCCCAGCACACCGGCCTTGGAGGCGCTGTAGGCGGCCTGCGGCAGGCCGCCGGTGGTGAGCCCGAGGATGCTGGAGACGTTGACGATCGCACTGCCCGGCTGCATCACCCGCGCACAAGCCTGCGCCATCCAGTACGAGCCGTGCAGGTTGACGTCGACCACCGCGCGGAACTGCTCGGGGGTCTCCCGGGTCGCCGGCACCGCGGTGCCCACGCCGGCGTTGTTGATCAACACATCCACCCGGCCGAACACCTCGATCGCCGAACCCACCAGCGCCTGACACTGTTCGGGGTCGGCCACGTCGGTCATCCGGGTGTAGACCCGGCGCCCGGCGGCCTCCACCAGCGCCGCGGTCTGCGCCATCCGCTCCACCCGCCGCGCACCGAGCACCAGGTCGGCCCCGGCCTCGGCGAAGGCCTGCGCGAAGGAGACGCCAAGTCCGGAGGACGCGCCGGTGACGACAACGACCTTGTCGGTCAATCGGAACGAGTCAAGGATGCTCATCGCGGACTCCTCAGCACCTGGCGGGCGATCGCGTACTTGTGCACCTCGGTCGGCCCGTCGTAGAGCCGGAAGGCGCGCATGTCGGAGAAGATCATGCCGACCGGCGTCTCGTCGGAGATACCCATCCCGCCCAGGATCTGGACGCAGCGGTCGGCCACCTTGAACAGTTCCTCGGACACGTAGGCCTTGACCATCGAGCTTTCGTGGCGGCCCTTGGCCCCGGTGTCCAGTGCCCAGCACGCCCACCAGATCGCCAGCCGACACTGCTGCAGCGCAATCTCGTTGTCCGCCAACATGAAACCGACACCCTGATGATCGCCGAGCGGCTTGCCGAACGCGGTGCGGGTGCGGGCGTAGTCGACGGCGATCGAATGGGCGCGAGATGCCGCGCCCAGCCAGCGCATGCAGTGCGTCAACCGGGCCGGGGTCAGCCGCAGCTGGGCGTAGCGCAACGCCTGGCCCACCTCGCCGAGCACCGCATCGGCCGGCAGTCGCAGGTCGCGGAACTCGACCACGCCGTGACCCTGGACGTAGTTGCGGTCCATCGTGTTCATCACCCGCTCGAGGTGAATCCCGGGGGTCTGCCCGTCGCAGAGGAACAGCGTCGGCCCGTCGGCCCCGTGCGGGTTGGGTGCGAGCCGGGCCATGATGATCCAGGTCCTCGCGCCGTCGGCACCGGTGATCAGCCACTTGCGGCCGTTGATCACGTACTCGCTGCCGTCGAACACAGCCTCGGTGGCCAACTGGCCCGGGTCCGAACCGGCGCCGCCGGGTTCGGTCATCGCGAACACCGAGCGCTGCCGGCCGTCGATGACCGGCACCAGGAAGCGTTCCACCTGTTCGTCGTTGGCGATCTTGCCCAGCACGAACATGTTGCCCTCGTCGGGGGCGGCGCAGTTCAGCGCGACCGGCCCCAGCGTCGACCAGCCGGCGGCCTCGAACAGCACCGCCTGCTCGCGGTGCGAGGGCTCGCGGCCGCCGAACCGGCGCGGCGCCTGGAAGGTCAGCAGACCGGCGTCCCGGGCCAGCCCCACCAATTCGGTGCGCAGGTCCTCGTCGGGCCCGTGCCGGGTCAGCCGCGGATCACGCTCGTACGGCACGATCTTGTCGACGACGAAGGCGCGGATCTCGTCGCGCAACGCCGCCAGGTCGGCCGGGATCTCGAAATCGATCATCGCTCTCCGTCCATAATCGCCAGTGCCCGCTCGAACAGCCGCACCGTCGCGATGTGCAACCGATCGCCAATCTCCTTGGGCGCCAGGCCCGCAGCGGCCCGCGCGTTCGAGCCCTCCAGGATGATTCCCAGCTTGAAGCAGGCCAACACCGTGTACCAGTCGATGTGGGTCAGGTCGCGGGTGGTGTTCTGCGCGTATCGGGCCACCAACTCGTCCGGGGTGGCCAGGTTCCCGGCGTCCATCAACACGTTGGTCAGCACCGAGTCGTGGCCGGGGTCGTACCAGGTCGCCAGCATCCAGCCCAGGTCCAGCAACGGGTCGCCGATGGTGCACATCTCCCAGTCGACGATCGCCACCACCTCCGGGCCGGTGGGGGAGAACATCACGTTCGCGGCGTGGTAGTCGCCGTGCATGATCCCCGGCGTCCAGGCCCCGGGCTGGTTCTGCTGCAGCCAGGTCGCCACCGCCGCCACGTCGCCGATGTCGGGTCCCGGGTAGGCCTCGATACCGCTGTAGGACTCCAACTCCGAAAGCCAGCGCGGCACTTGGCGATCCAGGAACCCGTCCGCCTTGCCGAAGTCGGCGAGGCCGACCGCGACGTGGTCGACGGCGCCCAGTCGGGCCACCGCGTCGGCCATCGACAGGCCCATCTCGTGGCGGATCCCGGCATCGCCGGCGTGCAGCGCCGGCAGCCCGGAACCGGCGTTGAACCCGTCGACCGGCTCCATCAGGTAGAAGACCGCGTCGCCGAGCACCGACGTGTCCTCACACACCGCGATCAGCCGCGGGTGCGGAACGTCGGTGCCGGCCAGCGCGTGCAGCACCTTGGTCTCGCGCAGGATCACCTTGTTGCTGACCGGCCGCAGATGCTTGGGCCCGCGCCGGAACACGTACTCGCGGTCGGACCGGGTGAACCGCAACATGATGTTCTGGGTGCCGCCGACGATCTCGGAGACGTTCTCCACCGGGCCCGCACCCAGACCCTGCTCCGACATCCAGGCGGCCACCGAGGTCAGGTACTCCACGCCGGTGAAGCTACCGTACGGTTGGTTGGGCCAGTCCCTTCGGCCACGGCAACCGGGCGTCGATGGTGTGGAAGAGGCTCCACCCGACCACCGTGCCCAGCGCGATCGACAGGATCGCCGCCCCGGTGGCGCCCAGGCTGGACACCCCGATGTTGCCCCCGGACGCCGCCTGGCTCACCGATTCGAAACTCAGCGCGCCCGGCACCAGCGACCAGAACGCCGAGAGCATCATCACGATCGCCGACGGCGCGGTCTTCACCCGCGCGGCCACCATCGAGAAGGGCACCACCAGGATGGCGCCGACGAATCCGGAGTGCGCCGCCGACATCACCGTCCCGGCCAGGCTTTGCCCCACCAGGGCCACCGCGATCGCGGCGACTATCCAGGGCAGGGAGCGCTGCGGTGCGGAAAGGTAGATGTTGAGCCCGATGGCCACCACGACGATGGCGACATACAGCGACCAGGTTCCCATCTGCGCCGACGGACTCTGCGGGTACACCTCACCGGCGATCTGCACCCCCAATGCCACCCCGAACACCAGCAGCCCCAACTGGGCCATCCCGTAGACCAGCCGACTGGAACCCGAAATGAGCTGGGAGGCAGCCAGTTCCATCGCGCCGATGGTCAACGCCATCCCCGGCAGGGTGGCCACCAGGGGTGGGGCGATCACCCGCAACAGCCCGTCGTGGGCGGTGTCGGCGACGAACCAGGTCGCCAGGACGGTGACGATGGTCGCCGACAGCGTCGGCAGCATCGGGTTCAGGCCCGGGAACGGCCGCCCCAACTGCACGATCCCGCCGACCACCAGCCCGAGGAACAGATAGCCGGGTAGGGATGCCCAGGTCGGGTTGATCACCATGCCGAATCCGACTGTGGTGATGGCATATCCGATCGTGGTGAGGACGGGCCCGAACCGGGGCCGCAGGGTGCGGGCCGCCTCGATGGCGGCGACGGCGTCGGTCGGGGTGATGGCCCCCACAGCCGCGAGACTGGCGATGTCGTCGATGCGGCCGGCCATGTCGAGTTGCAGCGATGCGTGGGTCGACCCGTCGACCTCGTAGCCCTTACTGCCCACCTGGATCATCAGCATCGTCGGCAGCACCACCACCCGCACCGGTTCGGTGGTGTACTGCGCGGCGATCTGCAGCAGCCGGCCCTCCACCAGTTGGGTCGGCTGCTCCACCTCCACCAGCGCGATGCCGATCTCCCGCAGCATCGCGGCGACGTCGGCCTGGTCGTGGGTGTCCGGCGGAGCCAGCGGCTCGGGTGGGGTCTTGCGGATCGCGTTGAAGACCCGGAGCCGGCGCGCCCGTTGTTTCTCGTTCATACCGGCATCATGGCGCAGCGCAGGGCTACGCCGAGGTCTTCACCCCGTGGATCGGGTCGGCGGCGTGGTTGTGCCGGCGGCGGCCGCCTGCTGGCGGGCTCGCTGCTGTGCCGCCTGCCACGGCCAGTAGCCGGTCACCTCCAGTTGCAGCGACCAGCTGAGGAACGTCCGGATCAGCACGATGCCGCCCAGCACCGCGACGCTGCGGGCATCCGGGGTCACCGCGACGGTCCGGATGATGTCGGCGGCGACCAGGAACTCCAGGCCCAGCAGGATCGAGCGGCCGAGACGTTCCCGGAATGCGCGGTACGGATCGCCGATCCGCCGCCGCAGTAGCGGCACCACGCTGGCGGCGGAGATCAGCGCGCCGATGGCGATCACCGCGACGCCGATCACGTCGATCGACTTGCCGGTCGTCTCGATGACCTCGAAGAAGCTCACCGCCGAATTGTAGGAACGCCCGCCGCCGGGGAGCGGGGATTGGCCGGGTTGGCGCCGGGGACTTTCACAGCCGGCGCACAGGGACGGCACAGGTTCGCCCCATCGGTACTCCCATACTTGAACCATGAGCTCCTCAGCGGCCGAGCGCGTCGTCATGCGCCGGGCCGACGGCAACCCGATCAGCGTGCTGGTCGTCGACGACGAGTCGGTGCTTGCCGAGATGGTGTCGATGGCGCTGCGCTACGAGGGCTGGAACATCGCCACCGCCGCCGACGGCGCCGCGGCGATCGCGGCGGCCCGCGCCGAGCGTCCCGACGTGGTGGTGCTTGACGTCATGCTGCCCGACATGAGCGGACTGGACGTGCTGCGCAGGCTGCGTGAGCAGCACCCGCACCTGCCGGTGCTGCTGCTCACCGCCAAGGACGCCGTCGAGGACCGGATCGCCGGGTTGACCGCCGGCGGCGACGACTACGTCACCAAGCCGTTCTCCATCGAGGAGGTCGTGCTGCGGCTGCGGGCGCTGTTGCGCCGCACCGGGGTGACCACCGTGGACAGCGGAGCCCAGATCGTGGTGGGCGACCTGGTGCTCGACGAGGACAGCCACGAGGTGACCCGCGCCGGTGAGCCGGTCGTGCTGACCTCCACCGAGTTCGAGCTGCTGCGGTTCATGATGCGCAACCCCAAGCGGGTGCTGTCCAAGGCCCAGATCCTGGACCGGGTCTGGAGCTACGACTTCGGCGGCCGGTCCAACATCGTCGAGCTCTACATCTCGTATCTGCGCAAGAAGATCGACAGCGGGCACGAACCGATGATTCACACGTTGCGCGGCGCCGGGTATGTCCTCAAACCGGCGAGCTAGCACCTGGTCGCTGCGGGCGCGACTGCTCATCGGTCAGGTGCTGTTGTTGGCTGCGGTGTGCGTCGGCATCGCGGCGATCACCGAACTCGCACTGCACCAATACCTTTACGGCCAGCTCGACGACCAGCTGCGGGAGAGCGCGCACCGCGCGGCGATGATGTACGGCGATCCACCGCCACCGCCGCCGCCACCCTGGCGGGACGACCGTCCGCCGATGGCCCGCCCCGGTCCCGGCCCGGCCTTCCTGGACGCGCCCGGCCAGCCGATCGGGCTGGTCGCCTCCGTCGTCGACCACGGTCGCACCCGCAACGCCGGCGTGCTGACCGCCGGCGGGGTGCGCACCGCCGTATCACCCATGGCGGCAGGGCAATTGGCCGCCGTCTCCGGCAAGGGTCATCCGGTGACGCGGCGGCTGGACGGTTTGGGCCGTTACCGCCTGATGGCCCTGCAGAGCAGGCGTACCGGCCACACCCTGGTGATCGGCTTGAGCACCGGCGACGTCGACGAGACGCTGCTTCGGGTGGCGCTGATCTTCGCGGTGGTCACCGCCGCGGCGCTCGCGGTGGCCACCACCGTCGGTGTGCTGATCATCCGGCGGGCGCTGGCACCGCTGAACCGGGTCGCGGCCACCGCGGGTGAGGTGGCCAACCTGCCACTGGACCGGGGCGAGGTGGCACTGCCGGTGCGGGTCGCCGAACCGGATGCCAACCCGCACACCGAGGTGGGGCGCCTCGGTCTCGCGCTCAACCGGATGCTCGACCACATCGCGGCGGCGCTGTCCACCCGGCAGGCCAGCGAGATCCGGGTGCGCCAGTTCGTCGCCGACGCCAGCCATGAGCTTCGCACCCCGCTGGCCGCCATCCGCGGCTACACCGAACTGGCCCAACGGAAACGAGCCGAAGTGCCCGACGACGTGGCCCATGCGATGGGGCGCGTCGAGTCGGAGGCCGAGCGGATGACCCACCTGGTGGAGGATCTGCTGCTGCTGGCGCGGCTGGACTCCGGGCGTCCGCTGGAGCGGCAGCCGGTGGACCTGTCCCGGCTGTGCGCCGACGTCGTCAGCGACGCCCACGCCGCCGGACCGGATCACCAGTGGAACCTCGACGTGCCCGCCGGCCCGCTGTACGTGCCGGGCGATGACGCCCGCCTGCACCAAGTGGTGGCCAACCTGCTGGGCAACGCGCGCACGCACACCCCACCCGGCACCGCCGTCACGCTCTCACTCACCGCCGAGGACGGCGCCGCGGTCATGCGGGTGGTCGACAACGGGCCGGGCATCCCCGCCGAGCTCCAGTCGGAGGTCTTCGAACGGTTCGCGCGTGGGGACAGCTCCCGCTCGCGCCACGCCGGCTCCACCGGTCTGGGGCTGGCCATCGTCTCGGCGGTGGTCCGGGCCCACGACGGCACGATCGGGTTGCGCAGCGTGCCGGGGCACACGGAATTCACCGTCCGGTTGCCCGGCGCGCGCACGGTGTGACACGTCAGGTCCGCAGCGCCGCCACCGCGGCGCGGTTGGTCTCGAAGACGTGGTGTCCCTGCAGCAGGTGCATTCGCTCGAGGTTGGCCAGCAGTTCCGGCCGCACCCGCGAGTAGCCGAACGTGATGGACCTGCCCTGAAGCCATTGCAGTTCCTTGGCCAGGGCCTCCGCGCCGGTGACGTCGACGTTGGTGACGCCCTCCATGTCGAGGATGAAGGCGTGCACCGGGTGTGGGGCGTCCTGCACGGCTTGCCTGATGGCGGCGCTGAGGGTCTGGGCGTTGCCGAAGAAGATCGGGGCGGCGAACCGCATGGCGATCAGGCCCGGCACCGTCTCGTGCACGTCGTCGTGACCGACGGTCAGCGAGACGTGCGGATCGTCGGAGCCCTGCAGCACATCGACCGCCGGGCCGGCGGCCCGGTACAGCAGGTTGATCAGCGAAAGGATGAACGCCAGCACGATCCCGGCGAGGGGGCCGATGAACAGCACACCGGCGAAACATGTTGCACCGACGGCGAACTCGAATCGGGACAGCTGCCACAGGTGCCGGAACTCGGCGACGTTGATCAACTTGAGCACCGCGACCGCGACGATCGCCCCGATGGCCGGAGACGGGATGTCCGACAGCAGGCCGGTGCCGAACAGCAGTAACAGCAGGGTGCCCGCCGCCATCACCAGCAACGGCAGCTGGCTGCGGGTGCCGGCCTGGTCCATCGCGGCCGCCCGCGACGTCGACGATCCCATGGTGAACGACGACGACAGCCCGGAGGTGAGGTTCGCGAAGCCGAACGCGGCCAGGTCGCGGTCCGGGGAGGTCTGGTAGCCGTATTTGTCGGCGAAGGAGCGGGCGAGTAACAGGCCCTCGCCCATCGTGACGACGGTCAGGGCCAGGGCAGGCAGGATCAGCCGTACCCACTCCGCGAGGCTCAGCCGCGGGAATGCCAGCACCGGCGGGCCACTAGGCACGCTGCCCAACACCCCGACCCCCTTGCCGGACAGGTGCAACGCCAGGGACACCGCGGTGGCGGCCACCAGGACGATCAGCGCCCACGGCACCCGCGGCCAGTGCCGCCGGCCGGGGATAAGGATCGCCAGCGAGAACACACTCACCGCCACCGACCACCAGTGCACCGCACCCAGTCGCGTCACCAGCGTGGCCAGCTTCTCGAAGAACTCGGCGCTGGACGGCACCCGGATCCCCAGCATCCGGGCGATCTGGCTGACCAGGATGTCGGTGGCGAGCCCGGCGATGAAGCCGACCAGGATCGGCTTGGACAGGAAGTTGGCCAGGAAGCCCAGCCGGAAGACGCTGAAGAGCAGGAACAGCAGGCCGCCGATGATCGCCATCCCCGCCGCCATGGCCGCGTAGTGCTGGCTGCCGGCGGCCGCCATGCCCACCAGCGCCGAGCCGACCAGCGCCGAAGCGGCGGCATCGGGGGCGGCGACCAGTTGGCGCGACGACGCCAGCAGCGCGAACACCACCGACGGCACCACGAGCGCGTACAGCCCCGCGATGGGCGGCAACCCGGCGATCTGGGCGTAGCCGATGTTCAGCGGCAACGCGATCGCAAGCAGCGTGATCCCGCCCAGCACCTCGGTGCCGACGTTCTTCCGGGTCAACCCCGGCAGCAGTTTCATCGGCGCAATCATGCGACCGGCACCGGCGCCCTGGGGGAGGATTCGCAACATGGAGCACAAACCCCCGGCGCCGGTCATCGAGGCCGCCCACGCCGAGCACCTGACCACACTGCCGTTCGACGACACCGCCGACTTCGACGACACCGACCGCGGCTTCATCGCCGCCCTGCAGCCGTGCGTGGTCACCGCCGCCGACGGCCGGGTGGTGTGGGACAACGACGTCTACGACTTCCTGGCCGGTGACGCACCCACCTCGGTGCATCCCAGCCTGTGGCGGCAGTCCATCCTGGCCGCGAAGCAGGGCCTCTACGAGGTGGTCGAAGGCATCTACCAGGTGCGCGGACTGGACCTGTCCAACATCAGCTTCATCGAGGGCGATACCGGCGTCATCGTGATCGACCCGCTGATCTGCACCGAGACCGCCGCGGCCGCGCTGGCGTTGTACCGGGCCCACCGCGGGGAGAGGCCGGTGAGCGCTGTCATTTATACCCACAGCCACGTGGATCACTTCGGCGGCGTACTGGGCGTGACAACCCAGGCCGACGTGGACGCCGGCAAGGTCGCGGTGATCGCCCCCGAGGGGTTCGTCCAGCACGCGGTGCAGGAGAACGTGTATGCCGGCACCGCGATGACTCGCCGCGCCACCTACATGTATGGCACGCTGCTGGAGCGCGGCCCGCGCGGGCAGGTCGGCTGCGGGTTGGGCCAGAACACGTCCACCGGCGAGATCGCCATCATCGTGCCGACCATCGACATCACCACCACCGGCGAGACGCACACCATCGACGGGGTCCAGATCGAATTCCAGATGGCCCCGGGCACCGAGGCGCCCGCCGAAATGCACTTCTACTTCCCGCAGTACCGGGCGTTGTGCATGGCGGAGAACGCCACCCACAACCTGCACAACCTGCTGACCCTGCGCGGGGCGCTGGTGCGCGACCCGCACGCCTGGTCGGGGTATCTCACCGAGGCCATCGACACTTTCGCCGACCGCACCGAGGTGGTGTTCGCATCGCACCACTGGCCGACCTGGGGCCGGGACAACATCGTGAAGTTCCTTTCCCTGCAACGTGATCTGTATGCCTACCTGCACGACCAGACCCTGCGGCGGCTCAACCAGGGCTATACCGGCATCGAGATCGCAGAGACCTTCCAGATGCCGCCGGCACTGCATAACGCCTGGCATGCGCACGGCTACTACGGCTCGGTGAGCCACAACGTCAAGGCGGTCTACCAGCGTTACATGGGGTGGTTCGACGGCAATCCCGGTCGGCTGTGGGCGCATCCGCCGGAGGCGATCGGTCCGCGCTACGTCGCCGCCATGGGCGGTATCGATCGGGTGGTGGAGCTCGCCCGAACGGCCTTCGAAGAAGGCGACTATCGCTGGGCCGCAACCCTTCTCGACCATGCGATCTTCACCGACGAAAACCATCCCGGTGCCCGCGAACTCTACGCGGACACCCTGGAGCAGCTTGGATACGGGGCGGAGTGCGCCACCTGGCGCAACTTCTTCCTGTCCGGGGCCACCGAACTGCGCGACGGCAACTTCGGCACGCCGGTGAACACCACCTCGACGACGATGCTGAGCCAGCTGACCCCGGAGCAGATGTTCGACACCCTGGCGATCAGCGTGAACGGTCCACACGCCTGGGATCTCGACATCGCGATCGACATGACGTTCACCGATCTCGCGACCAACTACCGGTTGACCCTGCGCAACGGTGTGCTGGTCTACCGTGCGTGTCCAGCGGACGCGTCGAGCGCGAACGTTACCGTCACACTGGCCACCAAGATGCGGCTGCTGGCCGCCGCCGCCGGCGATTTCACGTCTCCGGGGCTGGAGACGAGCGGGGATGCGGCGGCGCTGCAGGCGCTGCTCGGTGTGTTGGACCGGCCCGACCCGGGCTTCAACATCATCACGCCGTAGCCGACGCCGCGCGAGATCGACACCATGGCTGTGCCTCTCGACGAATCACGACCCTGGTGAAGATCTCGGGGCGGAGCCGCACCGCTAGGCGACGTCGATGACGACCTTCCCTACGGCCTTGCGGTCGGCGACGTAGCGCAGCGCGGCGGGCGCCTGCTCCAGCGGGAAGCGGGCGCCGATATAGGGCCGCAGCTTGCCCCCGGCGAACAGCTGCCGAAGCTCGGCGTCGTCCCGCTCGATCGCGTCCGGGTAGTCGGCGGCGAAGGTCCGGATCTCCATGCCGACCAACGTGATTCCCTTGAGCATCACCAGGTTCAGCGGGATCTTCGGGATCTCGCCGGACGCGTAGCCCAGCGTGACGAATCGGCCCCCGCGGCCCAGGCCGCGCAGAGCCGGCTCGGCGTAGCGGCCGCCGACCGGGTCGAGCACGACCTGGGCACCGGCCTCCCCGGTGATCTCCTTGAGGCGGGCTTTCAGATCCTCGCGGTCGTAGTCGATGCACTCCGCGGCACCCCGCTGCCGGCACACCTCCAGCTTGTCGGCGCCCGACGCGGCCGCAATCACCCTGGCGCCCATCAGCACCGCGATGTCGACCGCGGCCAGGCCCACGCCGCCGGCGGCCCCCAGGACCACCACCCAGGCACCGGGCCTGACCGGGGCCACCGTGCGCAGCGTGTAGTAGGCGGTGCGATTGGTCACCCCGAAGGCCGCGGCGTCGGCGTAGTCGACACCGTCCGGGATCGGCGTCAACCCACGGGCATCGACCAGGATCTGCTCGGCGAAGCCGCCGACGAACGCCGTCGCCGACACCCGGTCGCCGGGCCGAAGGTCCACCCCGTCGCCCACCGCCCGCACGTCACCGGCCATCTCGCTGCCCGGGGTGAACGGCGGAGGCACCTTGATCTGGTACTTGCCCGCGATCAGGAGCACGTCGGGATAGTTGACCGCCGCGGCCCGCACCCTGACCACGACCTGTCCGGGACCGGCTGTGGGGTCGGGCAATTCGTTGAGGACGAGATCCTCCGGCGTGCCGTACTCGCGGCAGACGATCGCCCGCATCACCGTCCTCCTTCCGGCACGCCCAACCCGGCCAGGCAGAAGCGTACAAGGTGGTCGATGTCCTTCGGCCCGGGCTGCTTACCGGAGTCGACGTATCCGCGCATCATGCCGATGGTGCAGTTGAACACCGCATCGGCATCGCGCTGCGGGTCGACGCGGCCTAGGTCCCGGATCGGTTCGATGAGCAGTTCGCGCATTCTGCCGACGATCTCCTCCTGCGCCACCCGGCTCTTATCGGGGCCGGTCAACTGGATCACCAGTGCCCGGCTCATCGCGGTCAACTCGGGGTCGAGGACCTGGGCCAGTGCACCCCTGATCCACCGCGCGACCTTGTCCTGTGGTGTCTTCTCCTTGGCCATCCGGTGCTCGAGGTACGAAACCACCAGCGCGACACCGCGTTCCATGGCGGCCAACATCAGGTCGTCCTTGCCGGCGAAGTACCGGTAGAACGCCTTGTTGGACACCCCGGCCTCGGCGATGATGTCGCTGACCCGCGGCGCCTCCGGCGACACCCGCTGCATCACCCGCATGGTGGCGGCCAGGATGCCCTCCACCTCCTCGGTGGCCTCCCGCCGGCGGTCGTCGAGGGCGCGCACGACTGCGGCGGCTGCTCGGTCGGTCACGGTGAAACGGGCAGCGCGGGAATGCGATCCACCAGGTGACCGTACTTCTCCCGCGCCCGCTCGATGCGGTTGGTCATGAACTCGCTGGGCCAGACCGGGTCCTCGGGCTCGTAGCCCTTGAGTACCATCCGAGCCAGGTTCACCTTGTGCGCCTCGGTCGGCCCGTCGGCGAGTCCGAGCGCGATACCGCCGAACAGGACACTGCTCAACGGCATCTGGTCGGTCAGCCCGAGGCCGCCGTGAACCTGGATGGCGCGCAGCCCGATCGACTTCAGCACGTTGGCGGTCTGGATCTTGCAGGCGGCGATGGCCTCGCGTGCGGCGTGCTCGCCCTGGGTGTCGACCAGCCAGGCGGCGTGCAGCACCAGCAGCCGGAATTGGGCCAGCTCGATGTAGGAGTCGGCGACGAACTCCTGGATCAACTGCTTGTCGGCCAGCACACTGCCCTGGGTGAAGCGGCTCTTCGCGCGCCGGCCCATCATGTCGATCGCGCGCTGGGCCACACCGATGGAGCGCATCGCGTGGTGCAGGCGGCCGCCGGCCAGTCGGGACTGCGCGACTCCGAAGCCGCCGCCCTCCTCGCCGAGCATCGCCGAGGCCGGCACCCGCACGTTGTCGTAGCGCACCAGCGAGTGCCCCGGATCGTGCTTGTGCGAGCCGACGAGGTGGTGGGTGGCCTCGACGACGACCCCCGGGGTTTCCTTGGGAACCAGGAAGGTCGAGGCGCCCTTGTGCACGGCGACGTCCGGGTTGGTGATCGCCACGACGATGAAGAACGACGCCACCGAGGCGTTGGACGACCAGTACTTGCGCCCGTTGATGATCCAGTCGTCACCGTCGCGCACCGCCCGGGTGGTGAACACCCGCGGGTCCGAGCCGCCCTGCGGTTCGGTCATGGAGAACGTCGAGAAGATCTCCCCGGACAGCAGCCCGGCCAGGTAGGTGTCCTTCTGGTCCTGCGTGCCGAAGCGCGCGATGATCTCCGCGTTGCCGGTGTCGGGGGCCTGGGTGCCGAAGACGATGGACGACCAGGTGGCGCGGCCAAGGATCTCGTTGATCAGGGTCAGCTTCACCGCGCCGAAGCCCTGGCCGCCGAGTTCCGGCCCCAGGTGCGGTGCCCACAGGCCCTGGTCGCGGACCTTCTGCTTGAGCGGGTCGACGATCCTGCGGCGTTCGTCGTTCAGCGGCAGGAACTCACAGCTCGGAAAGAGCACCTCGAGCGGTTCGACCTCCTCGCGGACGAACTCGCGGATCCACTCGAGCTTCTTCTCGAACTCCGGCTCGACGGAGAAATCAAAGGCCATTTCGCTTACTCCTTAGGGGATGCCGCCGTCGGCGCGCAGGATTGAGCCGGTGGTGAAACTGGATGCGTCGGACATCAGGAACAGTGCCGCGCCGATGATCTCGTCGGGCTGTCCGGCGCGCTGCAACGCGTGGCGGCCGAACGGGTTCTGCACGCCGAAGTCCCACGCCTTGCTGATGTCGGTCAGGAACGGCCCGGGCATCAGCGTGTTGACCCGGACGGTCGGCCCGAATGCCAGCGCCAGGCCCTCGGTCATCGCGTTCAGCCCGGCCTTCGACGCCGCGTACGGGATGAACGACGGGTGCGGGCGCAGCGATCCGTGGGTGCTGACGTTGATGATCACCCCGCCACCGCCGGCCACCATCCGCTCACCCACCAGCGCGGACAGCCGGAAGGGGCCCTTGAGGTTCAGGTTGACCACCGAGTCGAACAGCTTCTCGCTGACGTCGGTGAGCTTGTCGTAGGTGGGCGACATGCCCGCGTTGTTCACCAGCACGTCGAGCTTGCCGAACCGCTCGTACACCGCCTCGACGAGGCCGTCGAGTTCGTCCCAGCGGCCGACGTGGACGGCGTACGGCATTGCGGTCCGGCCGGTTTCGTCCTCGATCTGCTTGGCGGTCTCCACACAGGTGTCGTACTTGCGGCTGGCCACGATCACGTCGGCGCCGCAGCGTGCGGCCGCGAACGCCATCTCCCGGCCCAGGCCGCGGCTGCCGCCGGTGATCAGCACGACTCGGTCGGTCAGGTCGAAAAGGTCGTCGGCGTAACCCATCTCAGGCCTCCGCGCCGGACTGGGCCAACCGTGCGGCGGTGCCGATCAGGTCGGGCGCCATCTTGCCGAACGCCTCCTTGACCTGAGGGTCGGCCTTGCCGCCGGTGACGGCGGCGGCATAGGTCTTCTCCAGCACGATGCCCAGCTTCCAGTTCGCCAGCACCAGGTAGTAGTGGATGTTCTCGGTGGAGATGCCGGTCAGCTTCTCGTAGTGCGCCAGCAGTTCGGTGCGGGTCGGCATGCCTTCCATCGGCAGGTAGAAGCCCTGGGTCTTGGGTTCTTCGCCGTCATAGCCCAGCAGCGCCCAGGCGACGTCGAGAAGCGGATCACCGATCGTCGTCATCTCCCAGTCCACGATCGCCGCCAGCCGCGCCGGCGCCCCGTGGGCGTACATGACGTTGGCGAACTGGTAGTCGCCGTGCATGATGCCCGGCGTGAAGTGGGCGGGGCGGTTGCGCCGCAACCAGTCCGAGGCCACGTCCAGTCCCGGCAGCTCGCGCACCTTGAACGAGTCCAGGAAGGACAACCAGCGGTCGACCTGGCGGTCGTGGAAGCCGTCCGGCTTGCCGAAGCCCGCCAACCCCTGGGCCTTCCAGTCCAGCCGGCCCAGCTTCGCCGCGCCCTCGATGAGTTGGAACGCCAAACCGCGGCGGGCCTGGAGGTCGGTGTCGAACGGGGCCGCCCAGCCGCCGTCCATCGGGCTCCAGCCGTCGATCTCCTTCATCAGGTAGAACGGCTTGCCCAGCACCTCGCCGCTCTCGTCGGCGGCGACCAGTTCGGCATGCGGGACGTCGGTGCCCTTCAACGCGCGCTCGAGGCGGATCTCGCGCAGCAGCTCGCTCAGCCGCCGCTCGTCGGCGCGCGGGCCGGGCATCCGCAACACCATGCCCTGGCCGCCGCGGCTGACCTTGTACAGCATGTTCTGTGATCCGCCCTTGAGCACGTCGGCCACCGGCTCCTCGCCGTGGCCTGGGGCGTCCTGGCTGTCCAGCCACCGGCCCAGGGTGACGGTGTCCAGGTCGGCCGGACTCTCGGTTCTCATCATCGCGCTCCCCACTCTCCATTCGGAGAATAGCATTCTCCGTGGCGGGCAGAAGTAGTGTTTTCGGAATGACAGGACCTCTGGAAGGCATCCGGGTCGTCGAACTCGGGGTGTGGGTGGCCGGACCGGCGGCCGGCGGCATTCTGGCCGACTGGGGTGCTGACGTCGTCAAGATCGAACCGCCCACCGGCGACCCGGGCCGGCTTTTCGGCGCGATGATGGGCCTCGACGACGGGACCAGCCCGCCGTTCGACATGGACAACCGCTCCAAACGCAGCATCGTGCTCGACCTCACCACCGACGGCGGGCAGGCTACCGCGCGCCAACTGATCGCCGGCGCAGACGTTTTCATCACCAACGTGCGGCCGGACGCGCTGCGCCGGCTCGCCCTGGACTATCCGTCGGTGGCCGAACTGAACCCGCGCCTGGTGTACGGGTTGATCACCGGCTATGGCGAGAAGGGCCCGGACGCGAACCGCCCGGCCTACGACATCGCGGCGTTCTGGGCCCGCTCCGGGGTGGCCGACCTGCTGACCCGGCCCGGTGACACCCCGCCGTTCCAGCGGGGCGGCATGGGGGACCACCTGACCGGCATGACGCTGGCGGCGGCGGTCAACGCCGCCCTGGTGGCCCGCACCCGCACTGGCGAGGGGCAACTGGTCAGCACGTCGCTGTACCGCCAGGGCGCCTACACCGTCAGCTTCGACCTGAACACGTTCCTGTTGACCGGGCGGCCGATCGCGATCGGCCAGCGCGAGTCGATGGGAAACCCGTGCATGAACAACTACACGGCGGCGGACGGCAGGCGGTTCTGGATCGTCGGGCTGGAGGCCGATCGGCACTGGCCACCGCTGTGCCGCGCGGTGGGGCACCCGGAATGGTTGGCCGACAGTCGGTTTGCCACCGCACGGGACCGCGCCCGCAACTCCCGCGAGCTGATCGCCGTGCTCGACGAGATCTTCGCCGCCCGAACGCTGGCCGAATGGGCCGAGATCTTCGACGGTGAGCCCGAGTTGTTCTGGGCGCCGGTGAACTCGATGGAGGACGTGCTGGGCGACGAGCAGTTCCACGCCGCCGGGGGTCTGGTCGACGTACCGGACGGCGACGGGTCGCTGCCGATGGTCGCCACTCCCGCCGACTTCCACGGCACCCCGTGGGCGCCGCGGTCGGCCGCGCCGAAGCTCGGCGAGCACACCGAGGAAGTCCTCATCGAGCTACGTTCCCGCTGACTCCCGCACGACCTCGTGCACGAAACCGAGTTTGTCTGCCACCGGTTTACCGATCTCGAAGGGGTACAACGGGTTCTTTCCCATTGCGGTGTTCACCCGATTGAAGAACAGCGACATCCACTTCCAGTCGAACAACAACCGATCGATCGGGGCGTCGGCGTACGACTCCAGCGGAACGATGTCCCGCGGACCGGTGAACCGGACCCGGTCGACGTGCAGCACCATGCCCGCCTCCCGGGCGGTGTCGATGGTGTCGGTGATGTGCAGGTAATGGGCGAAGCACTCGGCGAAGTCCTCCCATGGGTGCATGGTCGCGTACTCCGAGATGTAGGAGTCCTGCCAGTCCGGCGGCGCCCCGAACTCGTAGTGCCGCGCCAGCGCATCGGCGTAACTGGCCCGCTCGTCGCCGAACAGGTCGCGGCAGCGAGCGAGGTAGCGCTGCGCGCCCGGACCGGTCTCGACGAGGATGTTCTGGTAGTAGTGGCCGGCCTCGTGGCGAAAGTGGCCGAGCATGGTCCGGTACGGCTCGCCGAGGCGCACCCGCAGCGTCTCCCGGTATGCGTCAAGGGATTCCACCAGATCGATGGTGATCACGCCGTCGGCGTGGCCGATGGTGATTCGCTCGCCGGTGCTGTGGCTGGACAGCAGGTCGAACGCCAGCCCGCCGTCACGGCGCCAGTACCCGTCGATCGGCAGGCCGAGCCAGTCCAGTTGGTAGATCAGCCTGCGCAGGGCGACTGCGGTCGGCGCCAGCTTCTCCCGGGCGATGGTGTCGTCGGGCTCGGGCTCGCGGCGGATCAGTGAGTCGGCCAGGCACCGGCCGCGCGCCGCCGGATCCTCGCTCTCCGGCACCAGCCAGTTACAGCCCAGCGGGTCGGCCTGCGTGCAGCGCACCCAGGCTTCGCCGTGGATCGCGGTCGCACCACCGTGCAGCGCCACCATCGACCGACTCGGCAGGTGCAGACCCAGCGCGGCGCCGCAGGACTCGCAGCGGTCCCGCTCGAACGATGCGAAGCTCTGGCACACCGGGCAGGCGAAGGCGCGCATGGGCCTCATCGTTGCACGGGCGCCAGGCGCGTGTGGCCGCCGTCGCCGAGCCGTACGCTGTGGCACGTGCCGCCGAGTGACGATCCCGACCGACTCTCCGAGGATGACGACCGCATCCTGAGGCTGGAGTCGGCGTCGATCGCCGGGCACACCCTCAAACTCCTGATCCTGGAACCGGGCGACGGCGCGCTGGACATCGAGGCCCTGCGGGCTGCCGTGGCCGCGCGGCTCGACTCCGCCCCACGCGCGACCCACCGGGTGGACACTTGCGGCCCGGAACCACGGTGGGTGCCGGCCGAGGCCTTCGACATCCGCCAGCACGTCCGGCCCCACAGCGACCCGCAGTGCGACTCGAAGGCCGACCTGTGGCGCATCGTCGGCGGGTTGATGTCCGAGCATCTCGACCGCAGTCGGCCGCTGTGGACCTTCGACGTGATCGGCCCGTTGGCGGACGGACGGGAGGCGATCGCGGCGCGCATCCATCATGCGATGGCCGACGGGATCGCCGGGGTGCGGTTCCTCGACAGCGCGCTCTTCGACGCCCGCGCGGCCGCCCGCGATCGTGCCGCGGGCACTGCGCCCGGCCTGCATGAGGCACCCCGGCCGACCCCCCTTACCGAAGCGCTCCGGCTGCCCGGCGCCGTGTTGCGCGAACTCGGCCATGCCGGCGGTCGATCGCCATTCGACCGGCCGATCACCATCGCCCGCGAACTGGCGTTCGTCGTCGCCCCGCTGGCGCGGTTCAAGGCGATCGGCGCGGCACGCCCCGATCCGGCGACCGTCAATGACGTTCTGCTCGCCACCATCGCGGGTGGGTTGCGGACGTGGGCCGGCGGTTCCGCGGCCCACCGGCTGCGCGCGCAGATTCCGGTCAGCCTGCACCATCGCGACGAGTCCGCGGTCGACGCCGGCAACCGCGATTCGTTCCTCAACATCGATCTGCCCGTCGATGAGCCGAACCCGCTGATCCGGCTGGACCGCATCAGCGCCGAGACCCGCCGCCGCAAGCGCCTCGACGACGCCGACGAGATGTACGACCTGTTCCACGCGCTGGGGCGGGTCGGCCACCTCGGCTCCGCCGTGCAGCGGCTGGCCGGCAGCCCGCGCGAGTTCGGCCTGTCGATATCGAACGTTCCCGGACCCCGCGAGGCGGTGAGCGTTTCCGGTCGACCGGTGGCGAACCTGTTCTCGTCCTCCGAGCCTGCGGCGCACCATGCCCTTCGGATCTCGGCGATCTCCTGCGCCGGTGAGATGGGCATCGGCCTGTGCACCGATCCCAACGCGCTGCCCGACATCGCCCGCCTGGCCGAGGCGATCGAGGCATCGTTTGCCGAATTGGACTCGGCCACAACGGCTTAAACGACGCACGGGCCGGAATTGAAAGGACCACCGCAGCCATGCAACTGCTGCTCGTCAGGCATGCCCTGCCGTTTCGGACCGAGGCCGGCGAGGGTGCCGACCCGGAACTCTCGGAGGAGGGCTGGCAGCAGGCCCGACGGCTGCCCGACGCGCTGGCCCGGTTCCCGATAACCCGTCTGGTCAGCAGCCCGCAACGTCGGGCGTTCCAGACCGCCGAACCCGTCGCCGAGGCCCTGGGTCTGAGTGTCGACATCGACGACCGGCTGGCCGAGTACGACCGTGGGTTGTCCCACTACGTGCCGATCGAGCAGGTGCGCACCGAACACCCCGAGGAATGGGCGCGAATGGCCGCGGGCCACCTGCCCGGCACCGTCGACGAGGACGCGTTCCGCGGCCGGGTCGCGGCGGCGCTGGCCGATATCGTCGCCGTCGCCGAGCACGACGACACCGTGGCGGTGTTCAGCCACGGCGGTGTGATCAACGTTGTCCTGCACGAGCTTCTGGGCACCGCGCGGCTGCTGTCGTTTCCCATCGACTACGTCTCGGTGACCCGATTGCTGTACGCCCGCAGCGGGCAGGGCACGGTGGCGGCGGTCAACAGCACCGAGCATGTCTGGGATCTGCTCCCACGGAACCGGCGCTGAGGCATATACATGACGGGTGACTGCACTCGAGGGGCTCGACCTGACGGCCCTGGACCGGCACCTGCGCGAAGTCGGCATCCCGCGCGACGGGGAGCTGCGGGCGGAGCTCATCTCCGGCGGCCGGTCCAACCTGACCTTTCTGGTCTATGACGACGCGTCGAAGTGGGTGCTGCGTCGCCCGCCGCTGCACGGCCTGACCCCGTCGGCCCATGACATGGCCCGGGAATACCGGGTGGTCGCCGCGCTGGCGGATACCCCGGTGCCGGTGGCACCCGCGGTGACCATGCGCGACGACGACTCGGTTCTCGGGGCGCCGTTCCAGATGGTTGAGTACGTGCCCGGCCAGGTGGTGCGCACCCGGGCCGACCTGGAGGCGCTCGGCGGGCCGGAGGTGGTCAGCGACTGTGTGGACGGCCTGATCAAGGTTCTGGTGGACCTGCACCAGGTCGACCCCGACGCCGTGGGACTCGGCGACTTCGGAAAGCCGACGGGATATCTCGAGCGCCAGGTGCGCCGCTGGGGCTCGCAGTGGGACTACGTCCGGTTGCCCGACGACCCGCGGGACGACGATGTGCGGCGGCTGCACGCCAAGCTCGCGGAAACCGTGCCGGCGGAGAGCCGCGCCTCGATCGTGCACGGCGACTACCGCATCGACAACACCATGCTCGACGCCGAGGACCCGAGAATCGTTCGCGCCGTGCTGGATTGGGAGATGTCGACGCTCGGCGACCCGATCTCGGATGTCGCGGTGATGGTCGTCCAGCGGAACCCGGCGCTCAACACGATTCTTGGTATGCAGGCGGCGTGGTCGGCGCCGACGATGCCGTCGCAGGACGATCTGGCGCACCGCTATTCGCTGGCATCCGGACATCCGCTGGCGCATTGGGACTTCCAGATGGCCCTCGGCTACTTCAAGCTCGGGATCATCGTCGCCGGCATCGAACACCGCGCCCGGGCGGCCGCCGGCGATGCCGAGGGTGCGTCGGACGAACCCCTCGGTGCGGCCGTCGACATCCTGATCAGCGCCGGGCTGGCCGCCTTGGCCTAGATCGCCGGATGGACTATCCGACGTTGAGGCAGCCCACTCCGGGGATGCATCCGCTGGCGCCGCCGGGACCCGCAGTGCCGCTGGGGCCGCCCGGAATCGCACCGGTCGCGCCGCCGGGGCCGGCCGCGCCGCCCGGACCACCGGGAATTGCGCCGCTCGCGCCACCAGGTCCCGCGACACCGCCCGGCCCACCGGGCACGGCTCCGCTGGCTCCGTCGGGACCGATCACCGCGCACGCGGTGCCGTCGGGATTCACGCATGGGTCGGCGAGGGCGACCGGCGCGGCCGCGATGACAGCTGCCGCAGCGCCCGCGAGCAGTACGGGAGTCATCTTCGTCAGGTGTTTCGTCATTGGCCGGGTATACCACCGGCCGTGTCGACCGAAACCCGGCTAGCCGTGCAAAGCCGCCTTGAGATTCTTCTTCGCCGCCCGGCGCAACTGGAAGATCCGGGCCGCACCGACGAGCACGGTGATCGCCGACCCGCACACCGCCGCCAGCAGGATCGCCACCCCGAGGGGCAGGGTCCAGTGCCAGCCGAAGAAGGCGAACGACGCCGAGTCGGTGTTCTGGGCGATGAACACCAGCAGGATGGTCAGGATCACCAGCCCGAAGATGAGCGACGTCCACAATGCCGCGGCCTTGGTGAGCTTCACCTCGGCCAGATCCTTCACCGTTGTCTCGCTCGGTGTCACCGGCGGCGGGGGCGGCGGCGCCGCGGGGGTCGGCTCGCCGGTGGGCGGTGACGGTTCGGTGCTCATGACGCCATCTTGCCCCCATCTGTGCCTAAAGAAACGACAACGCCCACAACCGGGATGTCGCGTCGCCCTTGGGCCAAAGCACGGCAGGGCGATGCCCGGGTCGATAGGGTCGGCTCTACGGCCGGGGAAAGGACCTACATGAACCCGTCGCGATACCGGAAGCGGCTGCGACTGGCGGCAATTGTCCTCGCGCTCGTGGCGCCCGCGGCAGCAGGCTGCGGCAGCTCCAACCCACTCGGCGGCGGATCGGCTTCCGGTGACCTCAAGAGCGTCGTGGTCGGCTCGGCGGACTTCCCCGAGTCGAAGATCATCGCCGAGATCTACGCGCAGGCGTTGGAGGCCAACGGCTTCAACGTGGGGCGGCAGTTCGGCATCGGCAGCCGGGAGACCTACGTTCCCGCCGTGCGGGACCACTCGATCGACCTGGTGCCGGAGTACACCGGAAACCTGTTGCAGTACTTCGACCCGAAGACGACTGTCACCACGCCCGATGCGGTGGAACTTGCCCTGGCCCGGGCGCTTCCCGGTGACCTGTCGATCCTGACACCCTCACCGGCCAACGACACCGATACCGTCGCCGTCACCGAGGCCACCGCGCGGAAGTGGAACCTGAAGACCATCGGCGATCTCGCCGCACATTCGGCGGAGGTGAAGTTCGGTGCCCCCTCGGAGTTCCAGACCCGCACCGAGGGACTGCCCGGGCTGAAGGCCAAGTACGGGTTGGACATCAAACCGGACAATTTCGTGTCGATCAGCGACGGCGGCGGCCCGGCGACGGTGCGGGCACTGACCGACGGAACCGTCACCGCGGCAGACATCTTCAGCACCTCCCCGGCGATCCCGCAGAACAAGCTGGTGGTGCTCGAGGATCCGAAGAACAACTTCCTGGCCGCCAACGTCGTTCCGCTGGTGAGTTCGCAGAAGAAGTCCGACGAACTGAAGACCATCCTGGATGCGGTCTCGGCGAAACTGACCACCCAGGGCCTGATCGACCTCAACACCGCCGTATCAGGCAACGCCGGGGTGGACCCCGACGAAGCCGCCCGGAAATGGGTGCGCGACAACGGCTTCGACCGGCCGATCGGGAAGTAGATGATCACCTTCGACGGCGTGACCAAGCGTTACCCCGACGGCACGGTCGCGGTGGACGACCTCACCCTGGAGGTGCCGACCGGAACGCTCACGGTGTTCGTCGGACCGTCCGGCTGCGGCAAGACCACCTCGATGCGGATGATCAACCGGATGATCGAGCCGACGTCCGGAACCCTGACGGTCGACGGCCGCGACGTCTCGACCGTCAACCCGGTCAAGCTGCGACTCGGCATCGGCTACGTCATCCAGAGTGGTGGTCTGATGCCGCATCAGCGGGTGGTCGACAACGTCGCCACCGTGCCGGTACTGACCGGTCAGTCCCGCCGCGAGGCGCGCAAAGCCGCCTACGCCGTGCTCGAACGGGTCGGCCTGGACCCCAAACTCGGCGACCGCTATCCGGCGCAACTGTCCGGCGGCCAGCAGCAGCGGGTGGGCGTGGCCCGCGCGCTGGCCGCCGACCCCCCGATCCTGCTGATGGACGAACCGTTCTCGGCCGTCGACCCGGTGGTGCGCGACGACTTGCAGGCCGAAATGCTGCGCCTGCAAGACGAACTGCACAAGACCATCGTCTTCGTCACCCACGACATCGACGAGGCGATCAAGCTCGGAGACCGAGTGGCCGTGTTCGGACCGGGGGGCGCGCTGCAGCAGTACGACGAACCGGCGCGGTTGTTGTCCAATCCAGCCAACGATTTCGTGGCCGGCTTCATCGGCGCCGACCGCGGCTACCGGGGTCTGCAGTTCTATCACGCGACCGGGGTCCCGCTGCACGACGTCCGCGCCGTGACCGAACCGGAGATCGACGCCCTCGCGCTCGGTCCGGGCGAGTGGGTGCTCATAACCCGAGCCGACGGGTCGCCATATGCGTGGATCAACGCGGAAGGCGTTGCGCTGCACCGCAACGGCAGCTCGCTCTACGACAGCACCATCGCCGGCGGGTCGCTGTTCCCCCCCGACGGCACCCTGCGGCAGGCGCTCGACGCGGCGCTGTCCTCGCCGTCGGCGCTCGGTGTCGCGGTCGATGCGAGCGGGCGGGTCGCCGGCGGCGTGCGTGCCGAAGACGTGCTGGAGGCCCTCGAGCGACAACGCCGAGAGGTGACCTGACCGTGCGCTACCTGGTCACCCACCTCGACAAGGCATGGATGCTGACCGTCATCCACCTGAGGCTTTCGCTGATCCCGGTGGTGCTCGGACTGCTGATCGCCGTGCCCCTGGGCGCCTACGTCTGGCGCACCACCGCGCTGCGGCGGCTGACCACCGTGACCGCCAGCATCGTCTTCACCATCCCGTCACTGGCGCTGTTCGTGGTGCTGCCCCTGATCATCCCGACCCGGATCCTCGACGAGGCCAACGTCATCGTCGCGCTGACCCTCTACACCACCGCCCTGCTGGTGCGCGCGGTGCCCGAGGCGCTCGACGCGGTGCCCGCCCAGGTGCGCGACGCGGCCACCGCCGTCGGCTACACCGGATTGGCCCGGATGCTGAAAGTGGAACTCCCGCTGTCGATTCCGGTGCTCATCGCCGGCCTGCGGGTGGTCGCGGTGACGAACATCTCGATGGTCTCCGTCGGCTCGGTCATCGGAATCGGCGGTCTGGGTACCTGGTTCACCGAGGGCTACCAGGCCGACAAGAGCGATCAGATCGTCGCCGGGATCATCGCGATCTTCCTGCTGGCGATCGTCATCGACATCCTGATCATGCTGATCGGGCGCCTCATCACCCCCTGGGCCCGGGCGAAGGTGGCGGCGTGAACTTCCTGCACCAGGCGCTGGCCTACATCTTCACGGCGGACCACTGGGGCGGCCGCTCCGGCATCGGCGCCCGGATCCTCGAGCACCTGCAGTACACCGCCGTCGCGGTCGTCATCTCGGCGCTGATCGCGATCCCGATCGGGATGATCATCGGCCACACCGGCCGCGGCACCTTCCTGGTGGTGACCGGGGTCAACGCGCTGCGGGCGCTACCGACCCTGGGTGTGCTGCTGCTCGGCGTCCTGCTGTGGGGGCTGGGCCTGCTGCCCCCGACTGTCGCGCTGATGCTGCTCGGCATCCCGCCACTGCTGGCGGGCACCTACGCTGGGATCGCCAATGTCGACCCTGCGGTGGTGGACGCCGCCCGCTCGATGGGGATGACCGAGACGCGGGTGCTGACCCGCGTCGAGCTGCCCAACGCGATGCCGCTGATCCTGGGCGGCCTGCGCACCGCGACCCTGCAGGTGGTCGCCACCGCCACGGTGGCCGCCTACGCCAGCCTGGGCGGGCTGGGCCGCTACCTGATCGACGGCATCAAGGTGCGCCAGTTCCATATCGCGCTGGTCGGGGCGCTGCTGGTGACGGTGCTGGCGCTGATCCTGGATGGCCTGCTCGCGCTGGCGGTGTGGGCCTCGGTCCCGGGATCGGGCCGGCTGCGTCCCGGCCGGCTGCCCCAGCCTTTGCTGGACGACGAGGTGAGCCTCGAGTCCCGCCGGCTGGAGTCCAGCAAGGGCCGCACCGCCCGACCGGGGTGAGGCCGGAATGGACCGTCGCTTACGGTAGACGGGTGAGTGATGCGACAGCTAGCGCCTGGCCGGCGATCCTGACCTGGCGCGCCCACGATGGTTCACGGATGGAGTCTGCCCGGGTCCAGTTGTCCGGCAACCGAATCAAGGCCTACGGGCGCATCGTCGCCGCGGCGAATCTCACGCACCCGGCGTTCAGCGCCTCCTACGACTTGGTGACCGACGAGACGGGGGCCACCAAGCGGCTCTCGCTGTCCATCACCCTCGCCGAACGCGATCGGCAGCTCTCGATCGCGCGGGACGAGGAGAACATGTGGCTGATCACCGACCACCAGGGCCAGTCCCGGGAGGCCTACGACGGCGCCCTTGACGTCGACGTCGTATTCAGCCCGTTCTTCAACGCCCTGCCGATCCGGCGCACCGGGCTCTACCAGCGGGCCGAGTCGGTGACCCTGCCGGTGGTGTACGTGCACCTGCCGGACCTGACGGTCAAGCCGGCGACGATCGGCTACATCAGTCCCGGGCCGGGCAGCGGCATCGAGCTGGACTCCCCGGTGGCCAAGACCACGATCACCGTCGACGACGAGGGCTTCATCGTGGATTACCCGGGCCTGGCAGAGCGGATCTGATCACCGCGCCGGAGCGCCCGGCGGCCGCGAGCTCCTCGCGCCAGTTCTCCTCACCGATCGCGATCGTCACGATCTGCGGCCGGGAGAAGCCGTCGTAGCGGGCCCGTGCGGCGTGCCCGGCCTCGACGAGTTCGGCCACCGAATCGCGCTCCGCCAGCGACCGCCGGGTTTGGTTCAGAAGTTCCAGGGTCCGGTCCAAAGCCGGCAGCAGCTGCTCGACGTTCGCCTCGCACATCGCCCGCACCAGGTCCGGTGCCGTCGCGGCCACCCGGGTGCCATCCCGGAACGAGCCGGCCGCCAGCGCGAAGGCCAGCGGAACCTCGCCCGCGGTGACGGCGAGCGCCTCGGCCAACAGGTGGGGCAGATGCGAGATGCTGGCGGCGGCGGCGTCGTGCTCGTCGGACTTGGCGGGCACCACCACCGCGCCGCAGTCCAACGCCAGGTGCATCACCTGGGACCACACCCGCGCGTCGACGTGCTCGTCCACGCTGAGCACCCACGGGGCACCGGCGGCCAGCCGGGCGTTGCCCGCGGCCCAGCCCGAGTGGGCGGTGCCGGCCATCGGGTGACCCCCGACGTAGCGGTCCAGCAGGCCCGCGGCCCGCACCTCGGCCAGGACGGCCTCCTTGACGCTGATCACGTCGGTCAACGGGCAGTCCGGGGCGACGTCCTTGATGTGGTCGAGCAGCATCGACACCGCGGGCATCGGCACGGCCAGCACGATCAGCGCGTTGCGGTCGGCGGCCCACGTCAGCGCCTCGGTGAGATCGGCGGTGGCCTCGAACCCGTCCATGCGGGCGGCCTGCGCGCCCTCGACGGACCGGTTGTAGCCGAATCCGTCGCGTCCGGCCGCCACCGCTGCGCGCAGTACCGACCCGCCGATCAACCCCAGCCCGAGCACGCACACGGGTGTCTTCGTCACGCTTTCCAGGTTGGCACACGCACCCGGACGGCCCGCGTCCGGCCGGTGTGCGGCGACGGCGGCCGATTACCTGGTAACGGGCCTGATCAGCGACTACCGTAAGCGCCCATGGAAGCATCGCGAGCCGGGAAGGGGGCGGGGCCACAGGATTCGGCCGACACCCCCGACGGCTTCGGCGTGGCCGTGGTCCGCGAAGACGGCAAGTGGCGGTGCGCCCCGATGAGCCCCAAGGTGCTGACCAGCCTGTCCGCGGCGGAGACCGAACTGCGGGAATTGCGCAGCGCCGGAGCGGTGTTCGGGTTGCTGGACATTGACGACGAGTTCTTCCTGATCGTGCGGCCGGCCCCGGCGGGCACCCGGCTGCTGCTGTCGGATGCGACCGCGGCGTTGGACTACGACATCGCCGCCGAGGCGCTGGAAACCCTCGACGCCGACATCTCCGCGGAGGATCTCGAGGAATCCGACCCCTTCGAGGAGGGCGATCTCGGCGTCCTGTCCGATATCGGACTGCCGGACGCGGTGCTGGGGGTGATCCTCGACGAGACCGATCTGTATCCCGACGAGCAGTTGGGCCGCATCGCCAGGGAGATGGGATTCGCCGAGGAACTCTCCGCGGTGCTCGACCGCCTCGATCGGTGAGCGCCGGCGACGATGCCGCCGGCGCAGCCGAGGCGGAGGAGCGGCGCCGACGAGCTTGCGCCGGCGACGATGCCGCCGGCGCAGCCGAGGCGGAGGAGCGGCGCCGACGAGCTTGCGCCGGCGACGAGGAGCTGATCCGGGCGGCGATCGCGGCGGCCACCGGCGCCGGTGACGCGGACGTGCCGATCGGCGCGGTCGTGTTCGGCCCCGACGGCACCGAACTGGCCCGTGCGGCCAACGCCCGCGAGGCACTCGGGGACCCGACCGCGCACGCCGAGATCCTGGCGTTGCGGGCCGCCGCGCTGCGGTTCGGCGACGGCTGGCGGCTGGAGGGCGCGACGATCGCCGTCACCGTCGAACCGTGCACGATGTGCGCCGGCGCGCTGGTGATGGCGCGGGTGGCGCGGCTGGTGTTCGGCGCGTTCGAGCCCAAGACCGGGGCGGTCGGCTCGTTGTGGGACGTGGTCCGCGACCGCAGACTGACGCACCGGCCGCAGGTGCGCGGCGGGGTGCTGGCCGAGGACTGCGCCGCCCTGCTGGAGGCCTTTTTCAGTCGTCAGCGCGATTTGGGTTAGGTCGGTGCTGGCCGTAAGCTTCTCCGCGGTGGCGTGTCCGAGCGGCCTAAGGAGCACGCCTCGAAAGCGTGTGACGGGTAACCCCCGTCCGAGGGTTCAAATCCCTCCGCCACCGCCATAACACCGGCTCATCAGCGCAGATGCTGTTCATTCCGCGTGGAGTTCGTCGGTAACCGCGTGACGCGGCATAGCTTCTTGGAACACATCAAGCCCGCAGTCAGCGATTGGACGAGAACCCCCGGGCAGACATTGGCGGAGACTCAGGTAGAAGATTACGAGTGTCGAGTTGGGGGCTGAGTGAAATCAGGTGACATACCGCTGCCGTTGACGCGTGGTCAGCTGGACATCTGGTTCTCCCAGGAAGCGAATCTGGTGGGCACAGGCTGGCAGCTGGGCCTGCTCGCCCGATTCGCTGGCGGCATCGATCGAGGCCTCCTTCAGGAGGCGATTCGCCGGGCAGTGCGCGAGGCAGAACCGGGCCGGGCAGCTTTCTCGCTCGCCGACGGCCAGGTCGTTCAACAGGCGGTCGACTATCCAGATGTTGAGCTCGATTTCTATGACCTGACCGGCTCGAAGAATCCCGCCCAGAATGTCCAGGATGTGGCGGCGGCGATCCAACGCACTGCGATGCCACTTTCAGGCCCGCTATTCAAGTTCGCGCTCTTCCAGACTTTGACCGACGAGTTCTATCTGTTCGCCTGCTGCCACCACATCGCGATGGATGGGGTCGGCATGGTCCTTGTCAGCCGGCGCATCGCGGCGATTTATTCAGCCATGGTGTCCGGCGAACCTGTCCCACCGGCCTACTTTGGCTCCCTACAAGAGTTGATCGACTGCGAGTCGGCCTACGAAGCGTCTCCCGGCTATCTCGCGGACCGGGACTATTGGAGCGCCCACCTTCCCACTGGCGACCAACCGCTGCCCTGGCTACCGGCCTCCGATAACGCACACGATGGATTCACCCCATCCGCAGCGGTCACATTTGATCGGTCCGTCGTTGCCCACGCCAAAGGCTTGGCCAAGGCGTTGGGCGTTCGTCGGTACACGATCTTCACTGCGGCATGCGCCTTGCTGGTGCGCGAGTACAGCGCCACTGGTAATCGAGTGGTATTGGACTTTCCCGTCAGCAGGCGGGTGACCCCAGAATCCAAGACGCTGCCCGGGATGCTCAGCGGGGTTTTGCCACTGGTGGTGGATACGCCACCAGGCTCGACGGTTGCTGCCTTCTGCCAACATGTGGACGCCCGCATTCGAGAGTTGCTGATTCATCAGCGATTTCCGATACGCACGCTCGAGAATGCTGGATTCCGTGGCCTGCGGCCGCCACCGAATCGATTAGCAGTCAACTTCATCCCTGCGCGACTCACGCTGGATTTTGGTGCTGTTCGGGCGACGGCTGCCTACACAAACAACGGTCCAGTGGGTCACTTCGGACTGTTCTTCATCGGCTCCGGTGACGAGCTCTCTCTGAGCACGGCAGGCTCGGGAGAACCGTTCGCGACCATTGGAGCCGTTGAATTGGTAACCCGTTTGGGGCGGGTGTTGGAGGTGATGGCGGCTGATCCGGGTCGGCGGTTGTCGGGTATTGATGTGCTTGATGAGTCGGAGCGTGCCCGGGTTGAGGGGTGGGGTAATACCGGGGTGCTGAGTGC